>VOFG01000774.1_pt1 | contig 852001 bp, 728 predicted proteins | sample 5384171 | NCBI WGS metagenome assembly VOFG01 (sample SAMN12384726, study PRJNA508395) | human gut metagenome | isolation source: healthy gut F | host: Homo sapiens | reverse complement strand
TCGATCAGGTAGGAAACTAGAGCATAGTGATCCGGTGTTTCTGTATGGAAAGGACATCGCTCAAAAGGGATAAAAGGTACTCCGGGGATAACAGGCTGATCCCTCCCAAGAGCTCATATCGACGGAGGGGTTTGGCACCTCGATGTCGGCTCGTCACATCCTGGGGCTGGAGAAGGTCCCAAGGGTTGGGCTGTTCGCCCATTAAAGTGGCACGCGAGCTGGGTTCAGAATATTCTACTGTGTGGTATTATTATTCTACTGGCAAGGTTTAGTGGAAGTGAGTGATGTGCGTGAATATATGTAACGATTAGGATATTCAAAGCCTTTTCACTTCCAAGTGCGAAAGGCTTTTTTAATGGCAATAATTTATAAAAAATATAAGAAATGAGTGACAAGTTATTTATTTTTGACACAACGCTCCGCGATGGCGAGCAGGTCCCGGATGCCAGTTGAATACAGTGGAAAAGATTCAGGTAGCAAAGGCACTGGAAGCGCTGGGCGTGGATGTAATTGAAGCGGGATTTCCCGATTTCGAGCCCGGGAGACTTCAATTCGGTTATTGAAATATCCAAAGCTGTGACATGGCCTACTATTTGCGCATTGACCCGTGCGGTACAAAAAGATATATTGATGTAGCTGCAGATGCTCTGAAGTTTGCCAAGCACAAACGTATTCATACGGGTATCGGTACATCCGACTCGCACATCAAGTATAAGTTCAATTCCACTCGCGAGGAGATCATAGAGCGTGCAGTAGCTGCTGTGAAGTATGCCCGCCGCTTACGTGGAGGATGTGGAGTTTTACGCAGAAGATGCGGGACGTACGGATAATGAATATCTGGCTCGTGTGGTGGAAGCGGTCATCAAGGCGGGGGCTACGGTAGTGAATATCCCAGATACGACCGGATATTGCCTGCCTACGGAGTATGGCGCGAAGATAAACTATTTGATGGAGCATGTGGACGGTATTCACAATGCGATCATCTCCACTCATTGCCACAACGATCTGGGTATGGCCACTGCCAATACGATGGCGGGCGTGTTGAACGGTGCCCGTCAGGTGGAGGTCACTATCAACGGCATTGGCGAACGTGCCGGAAACACTTCGCTCGAAGAGGTGGCTATGATTATCAAATGCCATAAGGATATTGACATCGAAACCAATATCAATACGCAGAAGATTTATCCTACCAGCCGCATGGTGTCCAGCCTGATGAACATGCCGGTGCAGCCTAACAAGGCAATTGTAGGCCGCAACGCCTTTGCACATTCGTCGGGAATTCATCAGGACGGCGTGTTGAAGAATGTGCAGACCTATGAGATCATCGATCCGCACGATGTGGGTATTGATGATAACTCTATCGTCCTGACAGCCCGTAGCGGACGTGCTGCCTTGAAGAATCGTTTGCAGGTATTAGGCGTGGATCTTGAACAGGAACAACTGGACAAGGTATATGAAGCTTTCCTGAAATTGGCGGATAAGAAGAAGGATATTAATGATGATGATATCCTGGTGCTTGCCGGTGCAGACCGCACACAGAACCACCGCGTGAAACTGGAATATCTGCAAGTGACCAGTGGAGTAGGTGTACGTTCGGTTGCTAGTCTGGGACTGAATATCTCCGGTGAAAAGTTTGAAGCGGCTGCTAGTGGAAACGGTCCGGTAGATGCAGCTATAAAGGCATTGAAGAAGATAATAGACCGCCACATGACTCTGAAGGAATTCACGATCCAGGCTATCAGCAAGGGCAGTGACGACATGGGTAAAGTGCACATGCAGGTGGAATATGACAATCAGATCTATTATGGTTTCGGTGCGAATACGGATATTATAGCTGCATCGGTAGAAGCTTATATCGACTGTATCAATAAATTTAAATTGTATTTAATAAGTTTTGTAATCATAAGACTTTGTGTTTCAATTATAAATTGTAAAATCGTAATAAATCTGATGAATACATTATTTGATAAAATTTGGGATGCCCACGTGGTTCAGCAAGTGGAAGATGGTCCCACACAGTTATATATAGATCGCCTTTATTGTCATGAAGTAACCAGTCCGCAGGCCTTTGCGGGAATGCGCGCACGCGGTATCCAATGTTTCCGTCCGGAAAAGATTGTTTGTATGCCCGATCATAATACGCCGACCCACGATCAAGACAAGCCGATTGAAGATCCGATTTCTAAAACACAGGTGGATACACTGGCCAAGAATGCGGAAGATTTTGGATTGACACATTTCGGCATGTTGCATAAGAAAAATGGTATCATCCATGTGGTAGGTCCGGAAAGAGGTTTGACATTGCCGGGAATGACGATTGTATGTGGTGACTCGCATACTTCAACGCACGGTGCGATGGGAGCGCAGTAGCTTTTGGTATCGGTACAAGTGAGGTCGAAATGGTAATGGCTTCACAATGTATCTTCAGACACGCCCCAAGACAATGCGTATCACAGTGGACGGAAAACTGGGTAAAGGTGTGACGGCAAAAGATATTGCTCTCTATATGATGTCCAAAATGACAACGAGCGGTGCAACTGGTTATTTTGTGGAATATGCCGGAGAAGCAGTTCGGAGTCTGACCATGGAAGGACGCTTGACGCTATGCAACCTGAGTATAGAAATGGGTGCACGTGGTGGTATGGTGGCACCGGATGAAGTGACATTCGAATATATCAAAGGCCGTGAATATGCTCCGGCAGGTGAGGAATGGGAGAAGGCGTTGGCATACTGGAAGACGCTGAAGAGCGATGAGAATGCTACGTTTGATAAAGAAGTGCATTTTGATGCGGCAGATATCGAACCGATGATTACATACGGAACGAACCCGGGTATGGGTATGGGTATCACGCAGCACATTCCTACGACTGATGGAATGGGAGAGGCTGCAAAAGCATCATTCCTGAAATCAATGGATTATATGGGCTTCCAACCCGGTGAGGGAGTATTGGGCAAGAAGATAGATTATGTGTTTTTGGGTGCTTGTACGAATGGACGTATTGAAGATTTCCGTGCTTTCGCCTCGTTAGTGAAAGGCCGTAAGAAGGCGGAACATGTGGTTGCCTGGTTGGTGCCCGGTTCGTGGATGGTAGATGCACAGATTCGTGAAGAAGGCTTGGATAAGGTGTTGGAGGAAGCAGGTTTTGCTATCCGACAGCCGGGATGTTCGGCATGCTTGGCGATGAATGATGATAAGTTGCCTGCCGGGAAATATGCGGTGTCTACAAGTAACCGTAACTTTGAAGGTCGTCAGGGACCGGGTTCACGCACATTGCTTGCCAGTCCGCTGGTGGCTGCTGCTGCGGCGGTGACGGGAGTGATTACGGATCCGAGAGAACTGATGTAATATCAGTTCTCCTGGCAGAAGTGAAGAATAAAAAAGAAAACATTAATAATAAGTATTTCAAAATCAAAGATAAGAAACAATGAAACAGAAATTCAATATCATCACCAGTACTTGTGTGCCTCTCCCGTTGGAGAATGTAGATACAGACCAGATCATTCCTGCACGTTTTCTGAAAGCTACGACTAAAGAAGGCTTCGGCGAGAATCTGTTCCGCGACTGGCGGTATGACAAGCAAGGAAACAAAATCGACTCTTTCGTTCTGAACGATCCGACCTATAGCGGACAGGTGCTTGTAGCCGGAAAGAACTTTGGTTCGGGCAGTAGCCGCGAGCATGCGGCATGGGCCATTGCAGATTATGGTTTCCGCGTGGTAGTCAGCAGTTTCTTTGCAGATATCCACAAGAATAATGAACTGAATAATTTCGTATTGCCTGTAGTGGTGAGCGAACCGTTCCTGAAAGAATTGTTTGATTCCATTGCCACAGATCCGAAAATGGAGGTAGTGGTGAACCTGCCGGAACAGACAATCACCAACAAGGCAACAGGCAAAAGTGAGACTTTCGAAATCAATGCTTACAAGAAACATTGCCTGATGAATGGCCTGGATGACATAGATTTCCTGGTAGAGAATAAAGATAAAATAGAAGCTTGGGAAAATAAAAAATGAAGTATAAACAGCCCCAAATAGAAATCATGGACACCACGCTCCGCGACGGTGAGCAAACCAGCGGTGTGTCGTTCGTCCCCCATGAAAAGCTGATGATAGCCCGTCTGCTACTGGAAGAACTGAAGGTAGACAGGGTGGAAGTAGCTTCGGCACGGGTTTCGGACGGTGAGTTCGACGCAGTCAAGATGATATGCGACTGGGCGGCACGACGTAATATATTGCCCCGGGTGGAGGTGCTGGGTTTCGTAGATGGGCACACGTCGGTAGACTGGATACATGCCACCGGCTGCCGCGTCATCAACCTGCTGTGCAAGGGGTCGCTGAAGCATTGCTCCTGCCAGTTGAGAAAGACCCCTGAAGAACATATCGAGGATATTATTGGCGTAGTGAATTATGCCAATGAGCAGGATATGGAGGTGAATGTCTATCTGGAAGACTGGAGCAACGGGATGAAAGATTCTCCAGAGTATGTCTTCCAGATGGTGGATGCACTGATGCACACGAATATCAAACGGTATATGTTGCCTGATACATTGGGCGTGCTGAACCCGTTGCAGGTCATCGAATATATGCGGAAGATGGTGAAGCGCTATCCGCATGCTCACTTCGATTTCCATCCGCATAATGACTACGACCTGGCAGTGAGCAATGTGCTGGCTGCCGTGCTGAGTGGTGCGAAGGGACTTCATACCACGATCAATGGTCTGGGCGAACGTGCCGGTAATGCACCGTTGTCCAGTGTGCAGGCTATTCTGAAAGATCATTTCAATGCTATCACTAACATTGATGAAGGTCGTCTGAATGAAGTCAGCCGGGTGGTTGAATCTTATTCCGGTATTGCCATACCCGCCAATAAGCCGATTGTGGGCGAAAATGTATTTACGCAGGTAGCGGGAGTACATGCCGATGGAGACAACAAGAATAATCTTTATTGCAATGACCTGTTACCCGAGCGTTTCGGACGTAAGCGGGAATATGCACTGGGCAAGAACAGTGGTAAGGCGAACATCCGTAAGAATCTGGAAGACCTGGGACTGACGCTGGATGAGGATTCCATGCGTAAGGTGACGGAACGGATTATCGAGTTGGGTGACAAGAAAGAACTGGTTACCCAGGAAGATTTGCCTTATATCGTTTCGGATGTACTGAAGCACGGAGTAATGAATGAGAAAGTAAAATTGAAGACATACATCGTGAACCTTGCTTACGGTCTGAAGCCGATGGCTACGCTGAAGATTGAAATCAACGGGCAGGAATTTGAAGAAAGTTCCAGCGGTGACGGTCAGTATGATGCTTTTGTACGTGCTCTGCGTAAGATTTATAAGGTGACGTTGGGACGCAAATTCCCCATGCTGACGAACTATGCCGTAACCATCCCTCCCGGTGGGCGTACCGATGCTTTTGTGCAGACCGTGATTACCTGGAGCTATGACGGCACAGTGTTCCGTACCCGCGGATTGGATGCCGACCAGACGGAGGCAGCGATTAAGGCGACGATGAAGATGCTGAATATCATTGAGGATGATTATGAACTTAAAAAATCAGAATGATGAGTTCTATTGAGGAAAAGAAAATAGAAGAATACCTAAAAAATAAAGAAAAATAAATAAGTATGGATTTTAAAATTGCAGTATTGGCCGGTGACGGTATCGGCCCGGAAATATCCGCCGTAGGTGTGGACGTAATGACCGCCGTTTGTGAGAAATTCGGCCATAAGGTGAGTTATGAATATGCTGTCTGTGGTGCGGACGCCATCGACAAAGTGGGCGATCCTTTTCCTGAAGCTACTTATCAGGCTTGTAAGAACGCCGATGCGGTACTGTTCTCGGCTGTAGGTGACCCTAAGTTCGACAATGATCCCACTGCCAAAGTACGCCCCGAACAGGGCCTGCTGGCTATGCGGAAGAAACTGGGATTGTTTGCCAACATCCGTCCGGTACAAACTTTCAAATGTCTGCTCCATAAATCACCGCTTCGTGCCGAACTGGTGGACGGAGCCGATTTCCTCTGTATCCGCGAACTGACCGGCGGTATGTACTTCGGCGAGAAGTATCAGGACAATGACAAAGCCTACGATACCAATATGTACACCCGTCCGGAGATTGAACGTATCCTGAAAGTGGGTTTTGAGTATGCGATGAAGCGCAACAAGCACCTGACGGTAGTGGACAAAGCCAACGTCCTTGCCTCTTCGCGCCTGTGGAGACAGATTGCCCGGGAAATGGCTCCGCACTATCCGGAAGTGACCACCGACTATATGTATGTGGACAACGCTGCCATGCGTATGATTCAGGAGCCGAAGTTCTTCGATGTAATGGTTACCGAGAATACCTTCGGTGATATCCTTACGGATGAAGGTTCTGTAATCAGCGGCTCCATGGGATTGCTTCCATCTGCTTCTACTGGCGAAAGCACTCCGGTATTCGAACCAATCCACGGTTCTTGGCCGCAAGCCAAAGGTTTGAACATTGCCAATCCGTTGGCGCAAATCCTTTCGGCTGCCATGTTATTCGAATATTTCAATCTGCTGGAAGAAGGCGCATTGATTCGCAAAGCCGTAGACGCTTCGCTGGATGCCAATGTCCGTACTCCGGAAATTCAGGTAGAAGGCGGAGCGAAGTATGGCACGAAAGAGGTAGGAGCATGGGTGGTTGACTACATCAAACGTAGCTAATCTTTATTAAGGAAAGAAAGGGACAAGCGTATTTTTTCTACCTTTGCGAGGAGGTGCATCAAAAGTATGTTCTATTTTTGATGTATCTCCTTGTTTTATAACTAATGATGATTATGGCAAAAATAGCAAAGAACTTGACGGAATTAATAGGGCATACGCCTTTAATGGAATTAGCGGAATACAGTCGTAAATATGGACTGAAACAGAATATTATCGCAAAGTTGGAAGCGTTCAATCCGGCTGGTAGTGTGAAGGATCGTGTGGCGCTTGCCATGATTGAAGATGCAGAAGCGAGCGGAACACTGAAGCCCGGTGCGACGATTATAGAGCCTACCAGTGGCAATACCGGTGTGGGACTGGCGATGGTTGCTACAATCAAAGGATATCATCTGATGCTCACAATGCCCGAAACCATGAGTATAGAGCGCCGTAATCTGCTGAAAGCACTGGGTGCTGAAATTGTGCTGACAGATGGATTGGCCGGTATGGCAGGATCCATTGCGAAAGCGCAGGAGTTAAGGGCATCTATTCCCGGTTCGGTCATTCTTCAACAATTTGAAAATCCTTCTAACGCACAGATTCATACGCTTACTACAGCTGAAGAAATCTGGACGGATACAGACGGAAAAGTGGATGTCTTTGTTGCCGGAGTGGGAACAGGCGGAACCATCTGCGGAGTGGCACGTGCCTTGAAAAAACATAATCCGGATGTGTATATTGTTGCTGTAGAACCGGAATCGTCTCCTGTTTTGGAAGGTGGAGTGGCAGGACCGCATCGTATTCAGGGAATCGGAGCCAATTTTGTTCCTGCTATTTATGATGCCTCTGTTGTAGATGAAGTGCTTCCTGTGCCCGATGATGAAGCAATTCGTGGCGGACGTGAGTTGGCGTCTACCGAAGGATTACTGGCGGGCATATCTTCAGGTGCGGCTGTATATGCAGCGCGTTTGCTGGTACAACGTCCGGAGTTTGCGGATAAGAAGATTGTAGTTCTTTTGCCTGATACGGGAGAGCGTTATCTGTCGACGGAACTGTTTGCATTCGATACTTATCCGCTGGATTAAGTACCAACTGTTTTTAGTATAAGTCACATCATTACAGTTCCCATTAAAGGAAACGGGCGTTCCCATGAGGGGAAACTGTAGTTCCCATTAGAGGAAACGAGCGTTCCCATGAGGAGAAACAACAGTTCCCATTAAGAGAAACGGCCGTTTATCTGTAAGTAACAAAATCTTTAATAGCATTATGAAAAAGTTTATTCTTTCTTTCCTTATATATATAATAGGTGTAACCTCTGTGTTTTCCCAAACTTATCAGGAACTGAGCGACCGTGCCATCGTCTGTACCGAACAAGACAGTCTGGCACAAGCGGAAAATTATATCCGTCAAGCCTTGAAACTGGAACCTGCTAATCCGCATAATGCTTTGTTGTTTTCTAATCTCGGTACTATCCAGCGGCGGCAACGGGATTATGATCAGGCTTTGGAATCATACACGTATGCTTTGAACATTGCTCCACGGGCTGTTCCCATTCTCTTGAATCGTGCAGCGCTGAATCTTGAAATGGGGCGGAATGAGCAGGCACGTGTGGATTATTCTTTAGTGCTGGATTTGGAAAAGGATAATCGGGAAGCACTTCTGATGCGTGCTTATATTTATGTGACCCAGCGTGATCTCAAGTTTGCCCGGGCGGATTATGAAAGATTACTGAAGCTCGATCCTCAGAATTATAACGCCCGTTTAGGACTCGCTACCTTGGAGCAAAAAGATGGAAACTTACAAAAAGCTCTGGAGATATTGAATAAGATGCTGGTAGAAGATCCGCAAGATGCAGCCTTATACGTAGCACGTGCGGGAATAGAACAGGATATGCAGCATGTAGATCTGGCAATGATTGATCTGGAAGAAGCTCTGAAACTGAATCCTTCGCAGACGGAAGCCTATCTGATGCGCGGACAAATCTATCTGTCCCAGAAGAAGAAAAACCTGGCAAAGCAGGATTTTGAGAAAGCAATGTCTCTTGGAGTGCCGCAGGCGGATCTTAGGGGATTGTTACAGCAATGCAAGTAAAAGTGTGCCAAAACAGAATAAAAGAATACAAATTGCACAAATAATAAATCAGATAAACTCTGATTATCAGAAGTATAAAGAAACATTATTTGCGTAATTTGTGTTCTAATCTTTATTTTGACCCATCTTCATTAAACGTATTTCCTGATTAATTCGACGAAATCCTTTCCGTATTTCTTTTTTTTATATTCGCCGATGCCGCTGATATTACCGAATGCTTCCATTGTAGTAGGGCGGGCTGTACTGAGTAAATGCAATACCTTATCGGACAGTACAATATAAGCCGGTAGTGCTTCTTGGTCTGCGAGCCGTTTCCGCAACGCGCGTAAGGCTTCGAAAAGTTCTTCACTTTCTGTGTTCGGTAACCCCAATGGCAATTCTCTGACTGGAATAGTCGGTTTCTTCTTTCGTCCTTTGGCGGGTGCGGACTCTTCACGCCGGATTACTGCCAATCGTGCTTGTGACCGTCCAAAGAGAACGTCGCTACCACTGTTCGTTATTTTCAGATGATTGTTCTCATTGTACGCTATTTCAAAATACCCCAGTTGTAGCATTTGCAACAAATAGTCTTGCCAATCACGGGCAGGAACTTCACGTCCGGCACCGAAAGTTTTCAGTTGCTGATATCCTTTCTCCGATACATCCGGTGTGTTATTTCCGCGCAAGATATCTACAAGAATACTCGTGCCGATCTGCTGTTCCGTACGGACGATAGCGCTTAAAGCTTTTTGTACAATAACAGTTCCGTCGAAACGCTGGGGAGGATTTTTGCAGACATCGCAGTTTCCGCAATCCTCTGTTGTAGCTTCTCCGAAATAACTCAACAGGATGCGACGCCGGCAAACATCAGCTTCAGCATACTGTTGCATACGTTGTAGCTTCTCCAGATTGATGCCTTGCTGACCGCTTTCCGTCGCAAACTTGGTTAATAGAATAAGGTCGGCCAGAGAATAAAACAAGAGGGTGTCGCTTGGTAGTCCATCCCGTCCTGCACGCCCAATCTCCTGGTAAAAACTTTCTATACTTTTAGGAAGATTGTAATGGATAACCCAGCGCACGTTACTTTTGTCGATTCCCATACCGAAAGCAATCGTGGCACAAACTATTTGTACACGGTCGTTGATGAAATCGTCCTGTGCTTCATCTCTCCGTACGGAGGATAATCCGGCATGATAGACTGCCACACGTAACCCTTGCTTTTGCAGCATCTGTGCCACTGTCTCCGTTTTACTGCGACTCATACAATAGATGATACCGCTTTCACCACGATGGCGACCTATGAAATCCAGGATAGCTTTGCTTTTTTCTTTTTGTTGGTATCCCCGTTTTACGGTAAGGCTCAGGTTGGGACGGTCGAAGGAAGAGATAAAAATCCTTCGGCTGGTTGAGGTGAACTGCCGTACAATATCCTCACGTGTAATTTTATCTGCTGTAGCTGTAAGAGCTATGACCGGAATATTGGGAAACATCTCGCGTATGAATCCCATTTGTGCATATTCCGGACGAAAATCATGTCCCCATTGTGAAATGCAATGTGCTTCATCGATGGCAAATAATGAGATATGCATATCTCTTAAAAGATAGTTGGCTTCGGCTATTAATTTCTCAGGCGAAATGTAGAGTAATTTCAGGCTCCCTTCCATACAGGCACGACGTAGAACGGCATTTTCAGTCTCGTCATTACTGCTGTTCAGAGCACCCGCGGCGACACCGTTGGCACAAAGTGATTCCACCTGATCTTTCATCAGGGAAATCAAAGGGGAAACTACTACGGCAGTTCCTTCGCATAACAGGGCCGGAAGCTGGTAACAAATGGACTTTCCACCTCCGGTAGGCATCAATACCAGTGAATCTCTTTCCATCCAGTACTGTGCGGATAATCTCTTCCTGTAAAGGTCGGAAACTATCGTAACCAAAATATCGTTTAAGCGTTTGTTCATTTTAGCTGATAAAGTTTTATCCTGCAAAGGTACATTAATTATTGTATATAAAACAAGCTGATAAACGTATTCATTTTATATCATAAGCCCTTTTGTAAAGGTTAAAGTTTCTTATTAAATCGGCTCAAATACTACTTTTCAACCTTTTTCGTTGTTTATAGGTCAAAAATATGTACGATAAAAGTTGCGTATTAGAAAAAAATGTCAGACTTTTGTAAAGTCTAAAGGAAAATCCTTCGGGCTTTCATGTTTTAACAAACCCTAACCAGTTAATTCAATGAGTGATTTAGAAAACAAGAATCAGGAAGGGCTACTAAGAAGCGTCCCTACAACCTGCGTGAGAAGAAAGAGAAGAAGGCTGCCTACCGTTCCTTGATTCGTCCGGAACTGGCAGATGAGTTGTATGACAGGATATTAAATATCATCGTTGTACAGAAGAAGTACAGAGATCCTAATTACTCTGCTAAAGATTTGGCGAAAGAGTTGAAAACCAACACTCGCTATTTGTCCGCTGTCGTAAACTCTCGTTTTGGAATGAATTACTCTTGTTTATTGAATGAGTACAGAGTAAAAGATGCTTTGCATTTATTGACAGATAAGAGGTATGCTGACAAAAATGTAGAAGAAATCAGCACGATGGTAGGTTTCGCTAATCGTCAGTCTTTTTATGCTGCATTCTTATAAAAATGTAGGAGAAACTCCTAATGGTTATCGTAAGAAACGTGCAGTAAAAAGCAAATAATTCAGTGAAGCTGAATTTATGAAAGGAAATATTCTGGGACGGTTGCTTCGGAATACTTCCTTTTGTCATTTTAATACTAACTATATCCTCCCGACACACATGAAAAAACAACTGATGTCCGTAGCAGTCGCTGCATCTTTGCTGACGGCTTGTGGCGGAGCGCAAAAAACGACTGCCGAGGCAGATAAATTTGATTATACAGTGGAACAATTTGCAGACTTACAGATATTACGCTATCGCGTACCGGAATTTGAGAACTTGTCTCTCAAACAGAAAGAATTAGTTTATTATCTCACAGAGGCCGCTTTGCAGGGACGTGACATCTTGTTCGACCAAAATGGAAAATACAACCTCAGAATACGCCGGATGCTGGAAGCCGTCTATACAGGGTATACCGGTGACAAAACTACGGCGGACTTCAAGGCTATGGAAGTGTATCTGAAGCGGGTGTGGTTCTCCAATGGTATTCACCACCATTACGGCTGCGAAAAGTTTGTTCCGGGCTTCACTCCCGAGTTCTTCAGGAAAGCCCTTTTGAGCGTGGATGCCTCCAAACTTCCGCTTGCAGAGGAGCAAACGGTGGAACAGCTTTATGAGGAGGTTGCTCCTGTCATCTTCGATCCGAAGGTAATGCCGAAGCGCGTGAACCAGGCGGCGGGAGAGGACTTAGTGTTGACTTCTGCGTGCAACTATTATGATGGGGTGACACAGCAGGAAGCCGAGGACTTCTACGGTGCGATGAAAGATCCCAAAGATGAAACGCCGGTTTCCTACGGTCTGAACAGCCGTCTGGTAAAAGAAGACGGCAAGATACGGGAGAAGGTGTGGAAAGTAGGAGGATTGTACGGACAGGCCCTTGAGAAGATTGTATATTGGCTGAAGAAGGCGGAAGGCGTAGCCGAGAATCCCGAACAGAAAGCGGTGATTGCCAAACTCGTGGAGTTCTATGAAACGGGAGATTTGAAAACATTTGATGATTATGCCGTTCTCTGGGTGAAGGATCTGGATTCCCGCATTGACTTTGTGAACGGATTCACCGAAAGCTATGGCGATCCTTTGGGAATGAAAGCAAGCTGGGAGTCTTTGGTGAATTTCAAAGATTTGGAAGCTACCCGCCGTACGGAGATCATCAGCAGCAATGCGCAGTGGTTTGAGGATCACTCTCCGGTGGAGAAGCAGTTCAAGAAAGAAGAAGTGAAAGGTGTTTCGGCTAAGGTGATTACCGCTGCTATTTTGGCAGGCGACCTTTATCCGTCAACTGCTATCGGCATCAACCTACCCAATGCAAACTGGATCCGCAGCCATCATGGTTCCAAGTCCGTTACGATTGGCAATATTACGGATGCTTATAACAAAGCTGCTCATGGCAACGGTTTCAACGAGGAGTTTGTATATAGCGATGCCGAACTGAAGCTGATAGACCAATATGCCGACATCACTGACAATCTGCACACCGACTTGCATGAGTGTCTGGGACATGGCTCCGGTAAGTTGCTTCCGGGCGTAGACCCCGATGCACTGAAAGCCTATGGTTCTACTATCGAAGAAGCGCGTGCCGACTTGTTCGGGCTTTACTATGTGGCCGATCCGAAGTTGGTGGAATTAGGGCTGACTCCCAGTGAGGATGCCTATAAGGCGCAGTTCTATACCTATCTGATGAACGGCCTGATGACACAGCTCGTACGCATCGAACCGGGAAATAACGTGGAAGAGGCCCATATGCGCAACCGCCAGCTCATAGCCCGTTGGGTGTATGAGAAAGGTGCTGCCGATAAAGTGGTGGAACTGGTGAAGAAAGACGGTAAAACTTATGTCGTAATCAACGACTACGCAAAAGTGCGTGAATTGTTCGGTGAGTTGCTTGCCGAAATACAACGCATCAAGTCCACCGGTGACTACGATGCCGCCCGCAAACTGGTAGAGGCCTATGCCGTAAAGGTGGATCCCGAACTGCATGCGGAGGTCTTGGAGCGGTATAAGAAATTGAACCTGGCTCCGTACAAAGGTTTCGTCAATCCTAAGTATGAAGCGGTGACAGATGCCGACGGCAACATAACCGATATAACGGTGACCTACGATGAAGGTTATGCAGAACAGATGCTGCGTTACAGCAAGGACTACTCCGTTTTGCCTTCGGTAAATAATTAATTCATCATTTCTCTAATCCTCATTATTGATGGAACTAACAGAACAACTCAAAGAAATAAAGACACAGCTCCGCCTCTCCATGAACGGGGCTGTGTCCCAAAGTATGCGCGAGAAAGGTTTGGTTTACAAACTCAACTTTGGCGTGGAGCTGCCCCGTATCAAGAGCATTGCTGCCGCTTACGAGAAAGACCACGCTTTGGCGCAGGCACTTTGGAAAGAAGATATTCGCGAATGTAAAATATTGGCGGGACTGCTCCAGCCGGTTGACAGTTTCCTGCCCGAAATTGCGGATATATGGGTGGAGAACATTCGGAATATTGAGATTGCGGAGCTTACTTGTATGAATCTTTTCCAACATCTTCCGTATGCTCCTGCCAAGTCTTTCCATTGGATTGCGGCTGAGGAAGAATATACGCAGGTCTGCGGCTTTCTCACCATTGCCCGCTTGCTGATGAAAAAAGGCGATATGAACGAACGCGTGGAAAATGAGTTCCTTGATCAGGCGGTAACCGCTTTCTTGTCCGGCTCCTATCATGTGCGCAATGCTGCACTGACCGCTATCCGCCGTTTCATGCAGCATAGTGAGGAAAATGCTTTTCAGGTTTGCCGGAGGGTGGAGGAGATGAAAGAATCTTCCTCGGAATCCGAGCAGCTTCTTTATAATCTGGTAAGGGAAGAGGTGACAGAGTGATAATGCGGTTTACTATTCTCATTATTAATTTTTCTTTTTTTGTTTGCTTTCCGCAAAAAAGGCTTAACTTTGTTGGCTGTTAAAAAACTGCGCCTTTAAATGGAAAGTCAGAATGTGAAAGATACGGTTAGGCAGATATTCACAGAATATCTCAATACGAACGGGCATCGCAAGACTCCCGAACGCTATGCCATACTCGATACTATCTATTCCATTGATGGGCATTTTGACATCGATACACTTTATTCGCTGATGGCTGACCAGGAAAATTTCCGTGTAAGCCGCGCGACTCTTTACAATACTATCATATTACTTATCAATGCCCGCCTGATTATCAAACATCAGTTTGGAAATTCCTCCCAATACGAAAAAAGTTATAACCGTGATACGCATCACCACCAAATCTGCACCCAGTGCGGCCAGGTTATTGAGTTTCAGAATGAGGAATTGCAGCATGCCATTGAGAATACAAAGCTGAGTCGCTTCAACTTGACACATTATTCATTGTATATGTACGGACTGTGCAGCAAGTGCGACCGCGCAAATAAACGAAAGAAGAAAAATAATAACCATAAGAAAGAAAAATGAAAGTAGACATTCTATTAGGATTACAATGGGGCGACGAAGGCAAAGGCAAAGTCGTTGATGTATTAACTCCGAGATACGATGTAGTGGCACGTTTTCAAGGCGGCCCGAACGCCGGCCATACATTGGAGTTTGAAGGCCAGAAGTATGTGCTCCGTTCCATTCCTTCGGGAATTTTTCAGGGTGATAAAGTGAATATAATCGGTAACGGCGTGGTGCTCGATCCGGCGTTGTTCAAAGCAGAGGCGGAGGCGTTGGAAGCATCCGGCCACAACCTGAAGGAACGCTTGCATATCTCTAAGAAAGCACATCTCATCCTGCCTACGCACCGTATTTTGGATGCCGCTTACGAAGCTGCGAAAGGTGATGCTAAAGTAGGCACGACGGGTAAGGGTATCGGCCCCACTTATACGGATAAGATAAGCCGTAACGGAGTGCGTGTAGGTGACATCCTGCATGATTTTGACAAGAAATACGCTGCGGCCAAAGCACGTCACGAACAAATCCTGAAGAGCCTGAATTATGAATATGACCTGACAGAGCTGGAAAAAGCATGGTTTGAAGGTATTGAATACTTGAAGCAATTCCGGTTTGTGGACAGCGAACATGAGATCAACGGCCTGCTGTCAGAGGGTAAGTCTGTTTTGTGCGAAGGTGCGCAAGGCACAATGCTCGATATTGATTTCGGTTCTTATCCGTTCGTTACTTCTTCCAATACTATCTGTGCAGGTGCATGTACCGGTTTGGGCATGCGCCCCTAATAAGATTGGCGAGGTCTATGGTATCTTCAAAGCATATTGTACACGTGTGGGCGCAGGTCCGTTCCCGACGGAACTGTTTGACAAGACCGGTGACCAGATCTGCACGTTGGGACATGAGTTCGGTTCGGTGATTCATTCGAAACAATCAAAGCCTGTGTAGCTTATAAAGTAAACGGTGAAGAAATTGATTATTTCCCGTATGACATCAGCGAAGGTCTTGAGCCGGTTTATGTTGAGTTACCCGGTTGGGAGACTGACATGACGAGAATGCAGAGCGAAGACGAATTCCCTGAAGAATTTAATGCTTACCTGACATTCCTGGAAGAACAGTTTGGTGTGCCCATTAAGATCGTTTCCGTAGGTCCTGACCGTGGACAGACGATTGAACGTTATACAGAAGAGTAAGTCTAATTATATTATAATGAGATTACATCAGTATATGTGCTGATGTAATCTCATTTTTTTATTAACCCATCCGCATACTTATGATGAAAACACAACTTCTTTTATTCCTTTTGTTTGCAGCATCCTTTTTACCTGCAAAGGCGCAGACTTATCAACCGTCTGCCGAGAACCTGAAAGCCCGTCAGGAGTTTCAAGACAATAAGTTTGGAATATTTCTACACTGGGGCTATACTGTATGTTGGCTACCGGTGAATGGACAATGACCAATAAAGATTTGAATTATAAAGAATATGCCAAACTAGCCGGAGGTTTCTATCCCTCCAAGTTTAGTGCGGCTGAATGGGTAAGTGCTATTAAGGCATCCGGAGCCAAGTATATCTGCTTTACAAGTCGTCATCATGAGGGCTTTTCTATGTTCCATACTAAATATTCTGATTATAATATTGTGGATGCCACTCCTTTCAAACGGGATATTGTGAAAGAACTGGCAGATGAATGTCATAAGCAGGGGGTTCGGTTACATTTTTATTATTCCCATATCGACTGGTATCGTGAAGATGCACCGTGGGGACGCACAGGGCGTGGAACCGGACGCCCTAATCCGAAGGGAGACTGGAAAAGCTATTATACTTTTATGAACAACCAGTTGACGGAGTTGCTGACGAACTATGGTCCGATAGGTGCTATCTGGTTCGATGGCTGGTGGGATCAGGATGCTAATCCTGATTTCGACTGGCAGTTACCGGAACAGTATGCGTTGATACATGGCCTGCAACCTGCTTGCTTGGTGGGTAACAATCATCACCAGATGCCTTTCCCTGGAGAGGATATACAGATTTTCGAGCGTGATCTGCCGGGCGAGAACAGTGCAGGGCTTTCCGGACAAGATGTCAGTCGACTGCCTTTGGAAACTTGTGAAACCATGAATGGAATGTGGGGATATAAAATAACCGACCAAGAGTATAAGTCAACGAAAACTTTGATCCATTATCTGGTGAAGGCTGCCGGAAAGAATGCGAACTTGTTGATGAATATAGGCCCTCAGCCCGACGGATGTCTACCGGAAGTGGCAGTTCAGCGGTTGAAAGAAGTAGGAGAGTGGATGAAAGTTTACGGTGAAACGATTTACGGCACGCGTGGTGGTATGGTTGCTCCGCATGACTGGGGTGTGACAACGCAAAAGGGAAACCGGCTCTTTGTTCATATTCTGAACTTGACGGATAATGCACTGTATCTTCCATTGGATGGAAAAATGGTGAAGAAAGGCTTTCTGTTTAAAGATCAATCTCCGGTACGGATCACTCGTGCCGGACAGGGAGTGGTGTTGCAGTTACCGGAAGTTCCTTCAGATACGGATTACGTGATAGAGTTACAACTTGTTGGGCAGTAGTGGGTTTTCGCTAATTCTTCCTAAAAGATAAGGGAAACTGTAGTAAAGCTCACGGTTTCCCTTTATTTTTGGCAAACAATTTGTATTATATATAACAAACGACACATTTTTAATTACTAAAAACAGAAAAAAATTATGGAAGGAATGATAGGAATACAATGGATTATCTTTATTGGTATAGCTGTAGTCAGCTGGCTGGTGCAAATGAACTTGCAGAACAAGTTCAAGAAGTACTCCAAAATCCCTACCGGTAATGGAATGACGGGCCGTGATGTTGCCCTTCAGATGCTACATGACAATGGAATTTATGATGTTCAGGTGACACATACGCCGGGACAACTGACAGACCACTATAATCCTGCCAATAAGACAGTAAACCTGAGTGAAGGTGTATATGAAAGTAATAGTATCATGGCTGCTGCCGTTGCTGCTCACGAGTGCGGTCACGCAGTACAGCACGCACGGGCTTATGCTCCGCTGACTATGCGTAGCAAGCTTGTACCGGTGGTATCGTTTGCTTCACAGTGGATGACCTGGTTGCTGCTGGGTGGTATCTTGCTGCTGAATACATTCCCGCAATTGTTGCTGGCAGGTATTATTTTGTTTGCTATGACAACGCTGTTCAGTTTCGTCACTTTGCCGGTGGAAATAGATGCAAGTAAGCGTGCATTGGTATGGTTGAGTCGTTCGGGCATTACGAACTCTTACAATCATAAACAGGCTGAAGATGCACTTCGTTCTGCTGCTTATACCTATGTAGTGGCTGCATTGGGCTCATTGGCAACGCTGATTTATTATATTATGATATTTATGGGTCGCAGAGACTAATCTTGTCCAATATATAAAACGATAAAAACAGACCATCTATTCACTGCGAATAGGTGGTCTGTTTGCTTAAGATAGATGGTCTGTTTTTATTTCTGATATGGTGATTGCCAGAACCAGTCGGCATCATAAGTGATGTAGGAACCTTTTTCCATGTCATTATAATAACCAGTCGGCATAAGGGCAACATAGTCTGCAGGGTTATACTTTTTGTCTTCTGTACCGAATTCGCTACGGAATGTACAGTTAATATAATACAAATTCTTAGCCATGTAGGAGTCCAGATACTCTTCTTTAGTGGTTTTTTGTTTATTATTCCAGTTGGCTTCTTTATTCAATACCAGTGGCAGACCTGTACGCATTCGTTCGCGTACTTCCGGTATGCTGAGCATGGTACCATTTTCGTCCATGACCCAAGCATTTTGTGTAGGGTCTACCCATACCCATTTATCCAGAGTTTTAGAATAAACAGCATTAATAACGTGACAATCACTGATGTATTTTTTAGGCATACAGGTTATAAAACGTGATTTGAAACCCATTGCGAGGTAACATTCATTCAATACAGTGGCCAGTCCACGGCAGTTCAAACCACGGGAACCGTCTTTACAGGCTTCCGCCAAGGCAATGGAATTTAGATGCTCAGGGTTGTTATGTTGTCCGTCATGTTTGATTCTATTATGTATAAAGGTCAGTATGTTCTTTATCTTCGAGAGTTCATCCCCTGTGCCAGCTACGCTATCTAATTTAAAATATTCCTTCACGGCTATCAGATTACTATCGCTCGGCTCCATATATGTGAAATGGGGAGGAGTACTGGTATACTCGGCTGCTTTTTGCAGAATATAAAGATAATCTCCTTCTTCTCTGATTTTAACCAGTGTCTCCTGGAATTTCTTTTCGTTGCGTATGTTATCCAAATCTGTATCTTTTTGTATATGAGCATAATTGACATATCCATTCTGAAAGGCCAGATCAAAATGTTTCAAAGCATCTTCTGTCTTTTTTTGCAGAGATTGGTAACAGGCAATATCATAATAATGGTATCCATAGTTTAATCCAATTCTTTTCTGTACTGTTTCCGGAAGTTTCTTGTAATTATCGATAATATTCCAGATGCACTGTTCCACCTTTGCATAATCTTTCTTATCTAAAGCTTGTTTTTTCTCTTGATTCAATGAGTTGAGTGTCTTGTAAAACTCATCTTTCATTTTAGACTCTTCCTGGGTTTGTGCCCAGCCGATAGTAGAGCAACATAGGAATGCTGCGAATAATAAACTGATTTGTTTTTTCATAATATTCTTCTTTTTAATGTTTTGGGTAACACATATAGCAAATAATATGCCGAAAGGATAAGGTGTTGATATCTAATAGGATGTATGTATTGGATATTGTTCAAAAGCGGACATGTTCTCCATATACGAACACATGGCTATGTACATATTCATTCAAAATCTCCTGTCTTTCTTTCAGCTAATTCAATAATTTGCCGTAAATTTGCATTCCAAACTAAATAATATAGAATAATTATGGCAGCAAAACCAGGTATTCCCAAAGGAACCCGTGACTTTTCGCCAGTAGAGATGGCGAAGCGTAACTATATATTCAATACCATTCGCGATGTATACCACCTCTATGGTTTTCAGCAGATTGAAACACCTGCAATGGAAATGCTTTCTACACTGATGGGGAAGTATGGCGAAGAAGGTGATAAACTCTTGTTCAAGATACAGAACTCAGGTGACTACTTTTCCGGGCTGACTGATGAGGAACTACTGAGTCGTAATGCTGCTAAACTTGCCAGTAAATTCTGTGAGAAAGGTTTGCGTTATGATCTCACTGTGCCGTTTGCCCGCTATGTGGTAATGCATCGTGATGAAATAACTTTCCCTTTCAAACGTTATCAGATACAACCCGTTTGGCGCGCAGATCGTCCACAGAAGGGACGTTATCGTGAATTTTATCAATGTGACGCTGATGTAGTGGGTAGTGACTCTTTACTGAATGAAGTAGAGTTGATGCAGATTGTTGATACGGTCTTTACCCGTTTTGGTATCCGGGTTTGTATTAAGATTAATAACCGTAAGATTCTGACCGGTATCGCTGAGATTATTGGTGAGGCTGATAAAATAGTGGATATCACAGTAGCTATTGATAAGCTGGATAAAATAGGTTTGGACAATGTGAATGCAGAACTGAAGGAAAAAGGTATCAGTGATGAAGCTATTGCCAAATTGCAACCTATTATTCTGCTGAATGGTACGAATGAAGAAAAACTGGCTACTTTGAAAGAAGTGCTTGCGGGTAGTGAGATCGGTCAAAAGGGTGTGGAAGAAAGCGAGTTTATCTTGAAAACTCTGTCTGTTTTCGGTTTGAAAAATGAACTGGAACTGGATCTGACGCTTGCCCGCGGATTGAACTACTACACTGGCGCTATCTTTGAAGTGAAAGCCTTGGATGTGCAGATCGGAAGTATCACAGGTGGCGGTCGCTATGACAATCTGACCGGTGTGTTCGGTATGGCTGGTGTTTCCGGTGTAGGTATCTCTTTTGGAGCCGATCGTATCTTCGATGTATTGAATCAGCTTGACCTTTATCCGAAGGAAGCTGTGAACAGTACACAACTTCTTTTTATTAACTTTGGTGAGAAAGAAGCTGCTTACTCTCTGAATATACTTGCTAAGGTACGGGCCGACGGTCTTAGTGCAGAAATCTTTCCGGATTCATCTAAAATGAAGAAACAGATGGGCTATGCTAATGCCAAAAATATTCCGTTTGTAGCTCTTGTAGGAGAGAATGAAATGAACGAGAATAAGGTGACACTCAAGAATATGGAGACTGGTGAACAGAGCTTGGTTTCGGCCGAAGAATTGATACAAACTTTAAAGAAATAAAAACTTCATAAAAGAGTAAGCTCTTTGTAATCCATCTTGGTTATCTTTGTAGTACTAACCTAACAAAGATAACTATTATGGATGTTTTAGAACCGAAGTATTACGCAGCCATCGGTATGGTGATGACGTTAATAGCCGTAATATTCCTTTTCTTGATGGGGAGTGCTTTAGTACATTCTACCAAGAGCTTCTGGCAGGGATATTCGACAGAATTGAGTTGTGATACGGATCTGGATATTGACTAAACTGGCTAAGTTTATCATTTTTTCAGTCGCCAATTTCTTGTTGACAAGAACTTAACTCCCTGTTGACAAGAAGTTAACTTCTTGCATGCAAGGTCTTAACTTCTTGTAGAGGGGAATTTTAGTGTAATTTTCACTGTTTATCATCTTCTCTTTACTATTCCCACATATACTAATAAGATAATATTCATCATCAGTGCATAAATAATGGCTGGTATAGCAATTACATCATTATTGAATATAAACGGGCTACTTGCAATGGCAATACTTTGAGCTGCATTCTGCATTCCTATTTCAATGATAAGTGTGCGTTGCTCTTTTCTGTTCAATTTCATTAGCCAAGAGATTATATATCCTCCACCCATAGCCAGCAAAATCATCATTGTGATGCACGATCCTAATCGTCCGATCTGTGCAGCTATCGTTTCGTGATGTTGCATGAAGAAGACAGAGGCCAATAATATCAAGGCGGGAAAAGCTACTTTAGATAATATTTTGTGTATCCGTTCGGCCGCTTTAGGGCAGAAACGTTTTGTTAAAATGCCTGTTGCAATGGGGAGCAACATAAGTAGTAAATTCTGGATGATGAGGCTACCGACAGGTAAGTGTATGATCATTCCACTATTGTCTCCTGCAACTTGTGTGGCAAACTCCATAATGACAGGAATAGTGAATAGGGTGATAATACTGCTGAATGCAGTCAACGATACGGAAAGTGCTACATCGCCTTTGGCAATCATAGAGAATATATTGGAAGAACTTCCTCCCGGAGAACAGGCTATGAGTACCAATCCAATAAAAAATAAAGGCTCCAGATGAAACAGATATCCCAGCGCAAAAGCTAATACAGGTAAAAGGATTATCTGTCCTATCAATCCTGCAAAAACAGGATAGGGACGTTGACGAAATAATTTAAAATCTTTAATTTCAAGTGTCAATCCCAGTTCAAACATTAATAATGTGAGAATGGGCAAAACAATCCAGACTGCATTCATGTTCAAAAAACGTTTTTTGAGGGGGCAAAGATAATGCAAATCATGAAAAAGTTATGCTGAGATGCCGCTTATCTTCTCTAAAGATAATGGAATATTGTCTTATTCTTTGCCAATTTGGCAGTTTTATACTGACAGAAATTTAGCTTTGCTGTTTGGCACGCTTTTCGCAATTTATTTTGCGTCTCACCAATAACGAGGCAAGACATTACTATAATAAATGTATAACATATAAAAAACAAAAGAACTATGAACATTAAACCATTGGCAGACAGAGTGCTGATACTCCCTGCACCTGCAGAAGAGAAAACAATTGGCGGTATCATTATTCCGGATACAGCAAAAGAAAAACCTTTGAAAGGTGAAGTTGTGGCAGTTGGTCACGGTACGAAAGATGAAGAGATGGTATTGAAGGTGGGCGACAACGTTTTGTATGGCAAGTATGCTGGTACTGAACTGGAGGTTGAAGGCACTAAATATCTGATTATGCGTCAAAGTGACGTACTCGCTGTGTTAGGTTAATATAGTAATTATAAAATATTTAAATTGTAAATATCATTATGGCAAAAGAAATATTATTCAATATCGATGCCCGCGACCAATTGAAAAAAGGTATCGATACACTGGCAAATGCTGTGAAAGTAACTCTCGGCCCTAAAGGTCGTAATGTGATTATCGAAAAGAAATTCGGTGCTCCTCACATCACGAAAGACGGCGTAACTGTAGCTAAGGAAGTGGAACTGTCTGATGCATACCAAAATACGGGTGCACAGTTGGTGAAAGAAGTTGCTTCTAAGACTGGTGACGATGCTGGTGACGGTACTACTACTGCTACTGTATTGGCACAGGCTATTGTTGCTGAAGGCTTGAAGAACGTAACTGCCGGTGCAAGTCCTATGGATATCAAACGTGGTATTGACAAGGCTGTTGCCAAAGTGGTTGACTCAATTAAGTCACAAGCTGAAAAAGTAGGTGACAACTACGATAAGATTGAACAGGTTGCTTCTGTATCTGCAAACAATGATCCGGTTATCGGTAAGTTGATTGCTGATGCTATGCGTAAAGTTTCTAAAGACGGTGTAATTACTATCGAAGAAGCTAAGGGTACTGATACTACTATTGGTGTGGTAGAAGGTATGCAGTTCGATCGTGGTTATCTTTCCGCTTACTTCGTTACTAATACGGAGAAGATGGAGTGCGAAATGGAAAAACCATACATCCTGATCTACGACAAGAAGATTTCTAACCTGAAAGATTTCTTGCCTATCTTGGAACCTGCTGTACAAACCGGACGTCCTCTGTTGGTAATCGCAGAAGATGTGGATAGTGAAGCTTTGACTACGTTGGTTGTAAACCGTCTGCGTTCTCAATTGAAGATTTGTGCTGTGAAAGCTCCGGGCTTCGGTGACCGTCGTAAAGAAATGCTGGAAGATATCGCCGTATTGACTGGCGGTGTAGTGATCAGTGAGGAAAAGGGTCTGAAACTGGAACAAGCTACCATCGAGATGTTAGGTACTGCTGATAAGATCACAGTTTCTAAAGATAACACTACCATCGTAAATGGTGCCGGTGACAAACAAAATATCAAGGAACGTTGCGAACAGATTAAAGCTCAGATTGCTGCTACTAAATCTGATTATGACAAAGAAAAATTGCAGGAACGTCTGGCTAAATTGTCTGGTGGTGTTGCTGTTCTTTACGTAGGTGCTGCTTCTGAAGTTGAAATGAAGGAAAAGAAAGACCGTGTAGACGATGCTTTGCGTGCAACACGTGCTGCTATTGAAGAAGGTATTGTACCGGGTGGCGGTGTAGCTTACATCCGTGCACTCGATGCATTGGAAGGTTTCAAAGGTGATAACATCGATGAAACTACCGGTGTTGACATTATCAAGCGTGCTATTGAAGAACCGTTGCGTCAGATCGTTGCCAATGCTGGTAAAGAAGGTGCTGTAGTTGTACAGAAAGTACGTGAAGGTAAAGGTGACTACGGTTACAATGCTCGTACTGATGTATATGAAAACTTGCATGCTGCCGGTGTAGTTGATCCTGCAAAGGTTGCTCGCGTAGCTTTGGAAAACGCTGCCTCTATTGCAGGTATGTTCCTGACTACTGAATGTGTAATTGTTGAAAAAAAGGAAGACAAACCTGAAATGCCAATGGGTGCTCCCGGTATGGGCGGCATGGGTGGCATGATGTAATACCCGTTTTTCCCTGAACTCATAATTATAATAAATGACCACAGTATCTCTATGAAGGTACTGTGGTCTTTTTTTCTCTTTTTCTAGTCTTTTTCTACTCATATTACCTGTATATTATTACGAAACTGTTACAATTTTGATTAAAAAAGATATCTTTTGTTCGCTTTTTATGTTTTATAAATAAAAAGTGATACCTTTAGGGTGATAAATTAGGATAACCTAAACAAAAACCAATCAATTATTTAACCCTTTTAATGACGAGAAGAGATGAACAAAAGCGACATCGGCCTGAACGCAGGCAAGATTTGGAGGTTGCTTAGCAATTACGCCAAATGGGACTATGGGACTTTGAAGAGAAAGTCCGGGCTGAAGGACAAAGAACTGGGAGCCGCCTTGGGATGGTTAGCTTGTGAAGACAAGATTGTATTGCACCAAGAGAACGAAGAGCTCTACATTTTTTTGGGCGTGAATGTTTATATCGGCTAAAGAATGAAAAACCGATTGAAAACCTAAACGAAAGCGTGGATTTTTAAAATCCACGCTTCTTTTTTTCTGCTAACGAATATATTTTGTTCCTTTGCATGCTCTTAGTAGTAAATGATAATTCGGGTGCTAAGATAATTTATTGATAAAATGAATATAACTATGAGAAGTTTTGCTTCAGACAACAATTCCGGTGTACATCCATTGGTGATGGAAGCACTAAACCGGGCAAACCAAAATCATGCAGTAGGTTACGGTGACGATCCTTGGACGGAGGAAGCCGTCCGTAAAATCAAGGAGACATTTACAGCTGATTGTGAACCGCTTTTTGTTTTTAATGGAACAGGTAGCAATGCAGTAGCTTTACAGTTGGCTACGCGTCCTTATAATTTGATTCTTTGTGCGGAGACAGCACATATTTATGTGGATGAATGTGGTGCTCCTGCACGTATGACAGGTTGCCAGATCCGTCCGATTGTAACACCGGATGGTAAACTCACCCCAGAGTTGGTACAGCCTTATCTAAAGAATTTTGGTGAACAACATCATTCCCAGCCGGGTGCTATTTATATTTCCCAATGTTCGGAATTGGGTACTGTTTATACTCCGGAGGAATTGAAGGCATTAACAGCTTTAGCGCATAAACATGGTATGTATGTACACATGGATGGTGCACGCCTGGCGAATGCTTGTGTAGCTTTGAATCTTAGTTTCAAGGAACTTACGGTTGATTGTGGTATTGATATACTTAGTTTTGGTGGAACAAAGAATGGTTTGATGCTTGGGGAAAGCGTAGTCATTTTTAATCCAGAGCTCAAAAAAGAGGCACTTTATGTGCGGAAGCAATCGGCCCAGTTAGCTTCTAAATTACGTTATCTTTCTTGTCAGTTCACAGCTTACCTTACAGATGATTTGTGGAAAAAGAATGCTATGCATGCCAATGCAATGGCACAAAAACTGTATGATGGTTTGAAGGTATTGCCGGGTGTACATTTTACACAGAAGATGGAGAGTAACCAGTTATTCCTGACTATGCCTCGTTCGGTTATTGATAAGCTGATGAAGTCTTACTTCTTCTATTTCTGGAACGAAGCTGAAAATGAAATTCGTTTTGTGACTTCTTTTGATACAACAGAGGAAGATATACAAACCTTGTTACAGGCTGTAAAAGATAGTTTTTAATTTTCCTTATTGTGCACTTATCTGCATCACCCCACACACTTATTTGCATCGGGTTGAAGACTTATCTGTGTAGGGCGATGCACTTATCTGCATAGGCTGATGCACTTATCTGCATCAAAATCTTCTTCATCATATTATAAAAATGACAGAAAAAAGCTCCGGACCTTCTCAGGCATGGAGCTTTGGTTTGAAACTTTTTCCCTTGGGGGTGGGAAAAAGCCTACTGAAAACAAACCGATTGAATATTACCTTAAATACCTTTGCATGATAACCTTTAACTAACCTTTTTATGATAATCGTATGGACTACATTCCTATTGCTTCGAGTACGGGTACAAAAGTATAGCCTTTCCGTTTCAATGTTTTAATCATTTTATCCAGATAGCCATTATAGAATTTATCCGTACGGCGGTCGTCCGTACCGAAGTGTATCAACATCAAATGTCCGTTTAAACCTTCTTTTTTCTCTATTTCCATGATTTTATCATAGATGAACTTACTGCTGCGATATTTCTGTCCCATATCCGGGGTAGTGTAATCTGCATTACTCATTGTACCGGGCGTATAGTTAATAAGTTGGATGCCCATATTTTTTGCCCATGCAGCTATTTCTTTATTATAATATTCATAAGGCGGGATATATACCGGAGCATCTTTGTATTCGATACCTGCCTCGCGCATACCTGCATAGCTTTTTAACATATCCTGTTCAAACTGCTCACGGGTTACTAATAGTGAATCGCGATTTTCCCACGGCATATACAGTAAGTGTCCATAACTGTGGCTACCTACCAGATGTCCTTCGGTACGCAGACGTTTGATTACTTCAGGGTAGAGTTCGTAGAATTCACCGGTGAAGAAAAATCCACCTTTGATGCCGTACTTTTTCAGTGTGCTGATGATAGCATCGGCACCGTCTGCCTTATCAGCTGCAGTAAAGACAAGTGTAATTTGTTTTTTTGATGGATCAGTGCGAATGATGCCACCATTTACATATATATTCTTATCGCCTTGAATATTGGCTTGCTTCATGCCCTCTTTTTGCATGGCAGAGAGGTAATAAGTGAGACATGCTGTTCCATCCATAGTCGGTTCATTGGTCGAATAGTCATGAATGGCATCATGATATACCATCAAGTCCGGCTGAAAGCGTTCATAATCTTGTCCGGGAGTACCGGGAATACCAGTCATATTTACTCCACGCAGACTTTCAAAAATAGTGCGGTAAACTGGTCCGTCTACCAATCCGCCTGTAGTGTTGCCTACTCCTGCATTTAGTAATGAAGAGTGGGGTTGTGAAGGATAATCTCCATATAGGGGAAGTTCTACGACCATACTGGTTCCCCATGGGTTACAACCGAACAACCAGTCGAGCATGGCGGCTTCCATTTCTTTGTATGTTTCATCACCTGTTGCTTCACGATACAGGCGGCACTGTGTCAACATGGCAGTTGTTAAGTTGTTAGAACACCAAGTGTAGGGAATGCCATGCATGAATGGGCTTTCGACTGCTTTCTCGTAGGTACGTACAATACCGGTATGCATGTTTCGGATGAATTCTTTGCTGAGGCGGTCATTGTTTACTTTTGCTAAGTGGTAATGTCCCATATTCATGAACGGATACCACTGGTAGTGGCGTGCACTGTCAGCACCCATCCATGGGGTAACAGGTTCACGTCGTCCATACTCAACGGCTTGCTGCAGATATGTCAGGTCTCCGGTACTTTTAAACAGTTCCATGGCTCCCAACTCCATATCGTCTACCCAGTTATCTTCTTCATAGATATACGGGGACAAGACGGATGCCGTCTGGCAAGCCCCTGGCTTCTTTACACCTTGCTGATAGGCTGCATCGGCCTTTGCCTCTATTTCGGCTGCAAATTCCGGATAGAAATTCTTCAGGAGACGTGCACCGAGAGCGAAGCAGGAAGCATATTTGCCTGCCGTGCTGGCTACACCTGTAGTTGCGTTCATAAACTGGCCACGTACCTGAGGTTCACCGCTACAGAAATAAACAGGACGTCCGTTACCCGGGCCATATCCGTAATCTACTTTATCTTTGTTGGGCAGACGCATACCAGCATGGTCACGGTCGTCAGCAATCTGGTTGTATAGTTCACCGGGAGCGGGATTCATGCGATTTAACCAGTCCAGTCCCCATTTTATTTCGTCTACAATGTCAGGGATACCGTTAGCACCGGGAAGTCCGGCAGCATCATAGAAATCACCGAAAGATTCCGGGTTTTCCTGATAGGCGAACATCATCTGATAAATAGCATTGGCGGAAGTTGTGGTATATTGCAGATAATCCGTTGCATCGTGCCAGCCACCACGGACATCAATGTGTTGTCCCGTCTTAGTGGGATGATACAAGATGTAGCCATCGTGCACATGACAACTGTCTTTTAGGAAAGGATTATAACCGCAGCGCTGCTGACGCATATAGTTCAATAAGAAATCTGCAGTTCCATTGTATACATGGTTATTGATGGGAAAATGGGGAGAGACAGCTTTACCTGCTTTCAGGTAATAGGTTCCCGGTTGATTGAAATCGCTAAAATTCAAACGATAGGTACTCTTCATTAGGCCCATCTTTCCGGTTGATTTGATAGAATTGAAAGTTCTAACTGTTTGTCCGGTGAAGGCATCTACAAGTGCATACTCTTGTATGTCAGTGGGTTCTTCACTCATGAATACTGCTACTTTTACAGACTGCGGCAAGTAGCCAAGTTGGTTAATACGTATCCATGCATCTGCTTTGGTTTGCAGGACGATGAAAGTGAGTGCTACCGTAAGTAGCCAATGGTTACTTTTCATAATAAGTCAATATATTAAGGTTGGGGGAATTATGCTTTCTGTAAATGCATTATTTTATATACAAATAAAGTGTTTTCTGTTTATTTTAGGAAGTTTTAGCATGAATAATTAATTGACGTTACGAGTCGTTTACATTGTTTTAGAATTAAAAAGACGTTAATGAATCTTTCTGTAAATGGATATTTTGTTGATTATCTATGGTTTATGCTTTTTAATACTCCTTTTTAGTTTTCGTTTATGTATTTTAATATTCAAAACACCCACTTGGTGCGTTATTTGTAATAGGGTATATAAGAATAATAAAATTTATAGACTATGGCTTATATAGATTATTATCAAGTCCTTGGGGTAGATAAGACAGCAAGCCAGGATGATATAAAGAAAGCATTCCGTAAATTGGCACGCAAATATCATCCTGATCTGAATCCGAACGATTCTTCTGCCAAGGATAAATTTCAGGCAATTAATGAAGCAAATGAAGTGCTGAGTGATCCTGAAAAGCGTAAAAAATACGATGAGTATGGTGAGCACTGGAAGCATGCCGATGAATTTGAGGCACAAAAGCGTGCCCGTCAGGAGGCGAGTGCCGGTGGATTTGGAGGCTTTGGCGGCGGCTCGGGTGCAGGATATGGTACGGATGGTGGCTCTTACTGGTATTCATCCGATGGACAGGAATTTTCCGGTCATGGTGGCGGCTTCTCCGATTTCTTTGAATCTATGTTCGGAAACCGGGGGCGTGGAGGTGCTAATGCAGGCTTCCGTGGACAGGATTACCATGCAGATTTAAACCTCTCGCTTCGTGATGCAGCCCAGACTCATAAACAAGTGCTGACTGTAAACGGTAAGAATGTGCGCATTACTATTCCTGCGGGAGTAGCAAACGGGCAAGTAATTAAATTGAAAGGTTATGGTGGCGAAGGTGTTAACGGTGGACCTGCCGGAGACTTGTACATAACGTTTGTGATTGCGGATGATCCGGTATTCAAGCGTTTAGGGGATGACTTGTATGTGGATGTGCCTATTGATCTTTATACCGCTATCTTGGGTGGTGACCAATTGGTGGACACTTTGGAAGGTCAGGTGAAACTGAAAGTAAAGCCCGAAACACAAAACGGGACGAAGGCTCGTTTGAAAGGTAAGGGATTCCCTGTATATAAGAAAGAAGGACAGTTCGGTGACCTCATTGTGACTTATTCCGTGAAACTGCCGACGAACTTGACGGAAGAGCAGAAAGAGTTGTTCCGTAAACTTCAAAGTATGAACTAAAAGGAGGTAGCACTATGCAGAATGAATTAATCATAGTCAGCGAGTATTGTCGCAAATGCCACATTGAACCGTCGTTTATCGATTTGTTACAGGAAGGTGGCCTGATAGAAGTAATGACCGAGGGTGGGGAACGCTATCTGACGTTTACTCAATTACCGGACATAGAACGTTACAGCCGTATGTATTATGACTTATCCATCAACATTGAAGGAATTGATGCCATCCATCACCTGTTGCAGCGTATGGAAGAGATGCAGAATGAACTTCATGAGTTACGCAGTCAGTTGAGACTGTTCCGGTAAGGAGCTTTATTCCTAAAAAAGAAGGCTGTCTCATTGATTTGAGGCAGCCTTCTTTAAATATAGTAATCGGTTAATTACTTGCGATAGCTTTCCAATTCTTCAGCCTTGAACTTACGGATAAAGTTGAAGTGCTTTTCTACTTCAGCTTCAGCATAGTTCAGATAAACAACAGCTGATTTCGCGAACAACTCAGGAGCTTTGGTTGCATCCTGGATGAGAAGATGAGACATCACGCATACAGCCGCCATTTCGTAAAGGCGACGGGCTACGAAATCCAACAGTTCTTGGTTGGCAGCTTCTTTCGTTGCATTGGTGACAGCCTCAAACTTATTTGTCATTTCTTTCAGGCGATCCATCAGAGGTTGCATTTCTTCACTGCAAGGAATTGTTTCATAATCACGGAGTGTAGCAGCATACGAACCATTTGTTACGTAACGGATAGCGGCTACGGTCTGTAACTGTGTCGTACCTTCGTAAATGGTGGTGATACGCGCATCACGATAAATGCGTTGGCAGGCATATTCCAGCATGAAACCTGAACCGCCGTGAATCTGGATACAATCATAAGCATTCTGATTTGCATATTCTGAGTTCATACCTTTAGCCAGCGGAGTGAAAGCATCAGCAAGCTTAGAATATTTCTTCTGTTCCTGGCGTTCTTCCGGAGTCAGCTTACGTTCGCGGGAAATATCATCCAAAGCTTTATAAACATCTACGTAACGAGACGTTTGGTATAACAATGCACGTCCGGCATCCAGTTTTGCTTTCATGATAGCCAGCATGTCATATACAGCCGGGAATTCAATAATGGCCTTACCGAACTGTTTACGGTCTTTCGCATAAGCTAAGCCTTCGTTGTAGGCAGCTTGCGACAGACCTACCGACTGTGCGGCAATACCCAAACGTGCACCGTTCATCAATGCCATTACATACTTGATCAAACCGAGTTTACGATCACCGCAAAGTTCAGCCTTTGCATTCTTATAAACAAGTTCACAAGTTGGAGAACCGTGAATACCTAATTTATTTTCGATACGGCGTACATCTACGCCACCTTCGCGCTTATCATAGATAAACATGGACAATCCACGACCATCTCTGGTTCCTTCTTCCGAACGGGCCAGTACGAGGTGTAAGTCTGCATCACCATTCGTGATGAAACGCTTTACACCATTCAGACGCCAGCAATTTTCTTTTTCGTCGAAAGTGGCTTTCAACATTACACTCTGCAAGTCGGAACCGGCATCGGGTTCTGTCAAGTCCATAGACATAGTTTCACCGGCACAGATACGTGGAATGAAACGGCTGTGCTGATCTTCGTTACCGAATTCATACAGTGTTTCGATACAGTCTTGCAGAGACCAGATATTGCCGAAACCGGCATCGGCTGCTGCTACGATCTCGGCACACATGGTGTACGGAGTGATGGGGAAGTTCAAACCACCGAAACGGCGTGGCATAGTCATACCATTCAGTCCGGCTTTCACCATTGCATCCAGGTTCTGTCTTGTACCGCTGGCATATTCCACACGACCGTTAGCACAGTGAGGACCTTCTTCGTCTACACCTTCGGCGTTCGGGTTGATAATCTCTCCGGTGATTTCTCCGGTGATTTCAAGAACCTTATCATAAGAGTCCATTGCGTCCGCATAATCTTGCGGGGCATAGTCAAATTTGTCTTTATCTTGGTATCCGCGCTCTTTCAGTTCGCAGATACGTTCCATCATCGGGTTGTTCAGCTGGAACTTCAATTCAGGAACTTCGGTATAAAAATTTGCCATAATCTTTTTATTGTTTTTAGTTATAAACGAAAATTGACGGGGATGGTGAAGTGCATGTTAGCCGGTTGTCCTTCTATCTTCCCAGGAGTGAATTTGTAAGTCATTGTCAGGAAACCTACTACTCTCATCGCTTCCTTGTCCAGTTCGGGGCAAACGCTCTTCACAACTTCTGCCATCTTAGGATTGCCTTCCTTGTCTATCGAGCATTTTATGAGGACCAATCCTTGCTTTTTGTCTTTTATGGCCTGCCGAGGATACTTGGTATATTGGGCTATCAGCTTTGATAGCTCGGCATTACCTCCTGGAAACTGAGGCAGCTCTATATAAGGAATGAAGTCCAGTTCTTTACCTCAATATCATACAGATGCCCTTCGGAAGAATCGCCGTTCATGACTTCTTCACGCTTCAAGGCTCCATTTTCATAATACTGCTTCAAGTTCAGCTTGCGCCCATTCTTGTAGGTTGATATTAACCGTATTTGCCCATTGGGATAATATTCTGTCCGTTGTCCTACCAATCTTCCGTTTTTATAGAAGCATACTATGCTGTCATTTCCGTTGGCATATGAATAGACATGCTTGCCGTTTTTCGGAAGTTTGTTCTGGGCATTCAGCATTCCGCACGTACAGAATAGACATAGAGCAATGATGACTCCCTTCATTTCGTTTATAAATTTATTTACTGTTTTCTTTATAGTATTTAATCATCTTCGGAATGACTTCTTCTACCGTACCGTTAATTACATAATCGGCAATGGTGTTAATAGGAGCATTCTCATCATTATTGATAGAGATGATGATACCACTTTCTTGCATACCGGCAATGTGCTGGATTTGTCCCGAGATACCGCAAGCGATATACAGTTTGGGGCGAACTGTTACACCTGTCTGTCCAATTTGGCGGTCGTGATCGCAGAAACCTGCATCAACGGCTGCGCGGCTGCCGCCTACTTCGGCATGCAGTTCCTTGGCCAGTTCAAACAGCATATTGAAACCTTCGTGGCTCCCCATACCGTAACCACCGGCTACGACAATCGGAGCGCCTTTCAGGTTGTGCTTTGCTTTCTCTACATGGCGGTCGATAACCTTCACTACATAGTCCGTAGTAGGCACATATTTGGCAACGTCGTGGTTGATGACTTCGCCCTGATAGTTGGTGTCGAGAATTTCCTTCTTCATCACGCCTTCGCGAACAGTAGCCATCTGCGGGCGGTGTTCGGGGTTGACGATGGTTGCCACGATGTTACCGCCGAATGCGGGACGAATCTGGTACAGCAAGTTTTCGTATACTTTGCCTTCTTTCTTATCTTCATGCTCGCCGATTTCCAGTGAAGTACAGTCGGCGGTCAGTCCGCTGGTTAGCGCAGAAGAAACACGTGGCCCAAGGTCACGACCGATAACGGTGGCGCCCATCAGGCAGATTTGCGGCTTTTCTTCTTTAAACAGATTGATGAGTACGGAAGAGTGGGGCAGTGAAGTATAAGGGAACAAGCCCGGAGCATCGAAGATGTGCAGACGGTCGACACCGAAGGGCAATACTTGTTTTTCGATTCCTGCAAGGTTAGTACCGGCAACAACGGCTTCCAGTTGGCAGCCCAGTTGGTTAGCTAACTTGCGTCCTTTGGTAAGGAGTTCGAGACTTACTTCGGCAACTACAGTGCCTTCAAGCTCACAATATACAAATACGTTATTCATATTTTTTAGTTTTTAGCTACTAGCTACAGGTTACAAGTGCTGTTTAGGATAATGGTGCAGCAACTTGTAGCTTGTCGCTTGTTGCTCGTAGCTTAGCCAATCGTATGATTGGCGAGTAGTTCAACAATAAGATCTTCTACATCCTGGTCGCTTCCGGTCAGCGTACGGCTTTCCTTGGCTTGGAAGGAGATGTTCTGAATGGCTTTCACTTTGGTAGGCGAGCCACTGAGGCCGCATTGTTTCAAATCACCGTTGACATCGGCCACACTCCATTCGGTGATGTTCAGATAAGGGTACTTCTCGTAGAGGTCGGCATAAGGCAGAATAGCACCTTCCTTGGTGATAGCAGCTTTTTCCTGTGCACCGAGAGCACGTTTGTACTTCTGTACCAACTTAGCGTTGCGTGGGCGGCAGGGGGCTGCACTTCCATTCACAGTGATCACGATAGGTAGAGGACCTTCTACTGTTTCCACACCACCGTCGATATGACGTTTCACTACAACACGTCCGGTCGTTTTCTCCACGTTCAGAATTTCTTCGGCATAAGTAATTTGTGTCAGACCGAGCTTTTCAGCAACTTGCGGCCCCACTTGAGCTGTGTCACCGTCAATAGCCTGGCGTCCGCCGATGATGATGTCATACTCGCCTATCTTCTTGATGGCAGTGGCAAGGGCGTACGAAGTGGCAAGGGTATCTGCACCAGCAAAAGCACGGTCAGTCAACAGATAACCATTGTCGGCACCGCGGAACAATCCTTCACGAATAATTTCGGCTGCGCGTCCCGGTCCCATTGTCAGGATGGTTACGGTAGAGCCCGGGTGTGCATCTTTCAGTCTGAGGGCTTGCTCAAGAGCGTTCAAGTCTTCGGGGTTGAAGATGGCGGGGAGTGCCGCACGGTTAATGGTTCCGTCGGCTTTCATGGCATCTTTCCCAACATTACGTGTGTCGGGAACTTGTTTAGCCAATACTACGATTTTCAAACTCATGTTATTAATTATTAGTATTAGTATTTCTCAAAGTGTCAGTGCCGGGAATAGGAGTAGGAGGTACATAGTGTGTCCAGCTACTGAAATTGTCCGGTTAACTAATTATCAGCGTGCAAAATTAGTCAAACTGTTCGTTCTGACAAGAAATGCGGGCAAAAAATGCACATTGAAAAGGTTTTTGAGCAATATAGGGGCTTTAGAAAGGGAATTAGTTATGAGTTACAGGCTACAAGCTACAAGTGCCTTTTCAGAATATAGCGCAGCAACTTGTAGCCTGTAACTCATAACTAATTTATAATCGTACAGGAGAGAATTATAAAGATCTGTTTACGGAATATATAAATAGTGGATGATGAAATAGTGGTGAGTGATAAGTGATCACTCACCACTAATAACTTTATTTAATCCCCAGCTTTTTCAACAGCGCCTTAGGCACTGCATCTTTGTGTACCAGTATATTGATAGTCTTGTAAGCTACGAAAGGTTTAGAAGCATACCAGGTACCTTTGTATTTGTTGTTTGTACCCCATGAATTCTTCACCATATAGTATTCCTTGCCATTTTGATCTTTAGCGATACCATAGATAAGCATGCCATGGTCGTCGGTTGTTTCCCAATTGTCGAATGCTGTTTGACGCATTTCCTGAGTTACAGTGATTTCCGGCAATGGACGTGAAGTCAGTTCTTTACGTTTGTCGGCAGCAGTAAGACCTGTCCAGCGTGCCATATCCGAACCGGTGAGTTCAGCACCACGATCTGCGTCGGGCATCACTGCAATACCGTCACGAGTAAAACCTGTTTCGCTTACGTCGCTACCCCAGGCTACAGTATAACCGTTATTAACAGCATTGTCAATAACAGACATGAATTCCATCAAAGGCAAGTTGTAAGAAAGTCCATTACGCCAGTTATCTTGGATTTCAATGTTCATCTGAGTATAGAACGGATGGTGAGTGAATGAAGTCAGTGATACATAATCATCCGGATTGATGCCGAGAGATTCTGCAAATGTCTTCGGAGTATATTCTTTTCCTTGATAAGTGAACGTTTCGGGACATTTACCCAGGTAAGTATCGTAAATAGCAGATAATCCCTGTTTCCAAACCGGAGTCAGTTTCGTCAGTTTGCCTTTGGCAATGGCATTTGTGTATGCACCTGCTACGGCATCCAATTCATTGTGTACAGGTAGTGTGTCGCCATACATGATGCCCGGCATGGCTTCTTGCGGAACAAGACCATAGTTTTTCAGGCAAAACATGATGTCATAGAAGCTGCCGCCCGGTGAGAAAGAGCTGTCGCCATGGTAGCGTACGTAGTTCTGTGCCCGGTCTACCATTGTGTGGTGTACGACAAACATTTCGGAAAGGTCATATTCTCCTTTACCCATACGCAGCAATTCACTTTCAAGGAAACCCAAAGCCGAAAAACTCCAGCATGTACTTGAACGATTTTGATTTTTAACAGAAGTAATAGGATTCTCTTTAACGGTTGTGAAGATGAAACCTTCGTCTGATTTCGGAGTGTCTTGTGCTGACACATTGAAACTCAATAAGCCCAAAGTGGCAATAAGTATTGACTTTTTCATCATAATTAAATTGATATTAAATGATTGTTACTGCCACAAAGATAGGGAGATTTCGGAAACAAAAGCTATCTTTGGAGCGTTAATTCAGATAATTATGGAGAAAAAGATACATATCAAACCCCAAACAGGATTGGTTCTTGAAGGCGGTGGCATGCGCGGAGTCTTTACTTGTGGCGTGCTGGACAGCTTTATGGACCGTGGCATCCGCTTCCCCTATACTATCGGAGTAAGCGCCGGAGCCTGTAACGGACTTTCTTACATGTCCGGTCAGCGCGGCCGCGCCAAGTACAGTAATATTGATTTGCTGGAGAAGTACCAGTATATCGGTCTGAAATATTTGTTGAAGAAACGTAATATCATGGACTTCGACCTGCTGTTTCAGGAGTTTCCCGAGCATATTCTGCCTTATGACTACGAGTCCTATTTCAGTTCTCCGGAACGTTATGAAATGGTCACTACGAACTGTGTGACGGGCGAGGCGAACTATTTTGAGGAAAAGCAGGATAAAGGCCGGGTGATTGACATTGTGCGTGCTTCAAGCAGCCTTCCGTTTGTATGCCCCATTGCTTATGTGGACGATGTGCCGATGCTCGACGGGGGCATTGTGGACAGCATCCCCCTGATGCGTGCCCGGAATGAGGGTTTCACGCATAATGTAGTGGTGCTTACCCGCAATCATGGGTATCGCAAGGAAGCAAAGGATATACACATCCCGTCTTTTCTCTACCGGAAATATCCGAAGATGCGTGAGGCATTGAGCCGCCGTTGTCGTGTGTACAACGAGCAGTTGGAGATGGTAGAACGCATGGAAGAAGCGGGAGAAATTACTGTAATCCGTCCGCAGAAACCTGTAATGGTAGACCGCATCGAACGGGATATACGGAAGCTGACTGATTTGTATGAGGAAGGCTATGCGTGCGCGGCGAAGTATGATTTTCAGTGATTAATCCTCTTTATTCTTAATCTTTGTCGGACTACAAACTTTAGGAGGTCTGATATCATTTGTAGAAAATAATGAATATCCTTTTTCTGAAAACTCCTGGAGCTACATGTGGTATGGAAATGATAGAAGATGCCATCAACTACATTGTTAACTTCACGGTAGAAACTTATGCCAAATTACTATATCAACTGCCCGAAAAACAGAAACAGGTGCTGATTGCCATCAATCGGGAAGGACAGGCACGCAATGTAGTTTCCGGTGCCATTAATTGATAAGCGTACGAAAATTACACAAAACATAAAACTTCTCCGGCATTCGTTAGTTCAGTGCCGGATTGAATGGGATTCAGTATACGACTGAACCCTATTCAGTCGTATACTCATCCCTATTCAGTCGTATACTGATTATACCCCCTCTCAGAATATATTCCAGACGGTCTTCGGGGAAATATATAATGAAGGTAAAAATTGGCTACGTTTCTCCGTTTAGTAATAGCTGACCTTCACGTTGCTGACTTCCACACTTCCCGAGTAGCTGTTAACAGACCACGGATTCTTCTGTATCCCGTAAATGCGGTTCGTATAAGCCACATTGTCATTGATATAAACCACGCAGACAGAGTTGTCCGTACAGATAGTTACATTATAAGTATTATCAGCAGGTCTGTCGAACAGATAACCGTCTATTCCGTCGATGAATCCTTTACCATCTTCACCTTCTTCTTCGAAGTTTATCTTCCGTTTATTGTTGTTGTCTTCCGGGTTTACGACGATGGTATAGTACTTTTTGGAGTCCGTGCCGCGTACCAGAGAGATACCGAATCTATCTGCATTACCTGCCGTCTTTACGGTGAATGAAATCTTGTTGTTTACATTTAAGCGATTGAATAGGATATAAGCATTATCCGTCAGAGTATAGTTACCGTTGCTTTCTGATACTCCGTTACTTTTTTCCATCACTTTTACGGCAGAGGCAGTGGTATATTTCTGGCTGATACCTTCTATTAAGCCTAAAGTCAAAATACCATCCGCATGCTGGATGACTTTGTGAGCAACCAGGCTTCCTGCCCATTCCGGTTCGTTCGGAGAGGCTCCTACGGCAGTATTGTCATTGCCCGAGCGAGTAGGGCACCATCCCCAAATGTAGCGGTTGGTTCCGTCCGAAGCCGTCTTGCCTGCATAGAAACCGCGGGAGTCAAGGAAACCTTCGTGGCTGTCGGGCCAGATGCCGGCATCATTGGCGGTAGTTGCTTTCAGCTCTTCCAATGTACGCCCCTTGAAATATTGAACTTTGCGTATGGCTGCATGCATCTCCGAGTAGACCAGATACCACCAGTTTCCCATCTTGAAGACATCGGGACATTCGTAAAAGCGATCCCACATCATGGTCATGAATACACCTGCATGTTCCCAGCTTTTCATATCCGTAGAAGTATATTCGGCCAGCACACCTTTACCGCTTTTGGTAGTGGAAACAAGCATGTGGTATTTTCCATCTTCACCTTCAAAAACGAAGGGATCGCGGAAATCATTCTTACTGTATCCGTCAGTGTCACCTTTCAGATAGAAAGTGCGATTCTTGGTCCAGGTCTTGAAGTCGGGTGAAGTAGCATACATCACTACCTGACCGTTCTCGGAAGAAGTAGGCTGATATTTGTTACCTGTGTAGAAGGTATAGTACAATTTATCCGAAGGATTATAAATAGTACTACCCGTTCCGATAGCAGCATCCTGCTCCGACAATCCTCCGCAAGAGATCAGTTCACCCATAGATCTGTATGAAGCAGCGTCCTGAGTACTTACTGCCCATATCGGGTGGTAAGTGCCTGCCTGGTTCGGACGGTACTCCTGTAGATACATAATCTTGAAATCTTTTGCCTGCGGATCATAGAAAGGCATCGGATCGCCTACATAACCAACAGATGGCTTATAGTAAGTATCAAACTTCATGGCATCTGCCGAAGCAAAATAAGTGGTGGTTCCGTCCCAGTCCTTCTGAGTTAAAACCGGATCATTGTCATCGCTACAGCTGCTGAAAGAAGTAATCATCAGAGCAGCCAGTGTGAGTGAATATATCATTGTTTTCATATATTAGTTTTATTTACCCGTTAAATAGTCAATTGCATTCTTTGTCAGTTTAGCCACATTGCCGTGGTATTTGTCCGCCGAAGCATCTATGCCGTAGGCATACCAGTCGTAGCATCCTGAGCCGATACATACGATGCTTCCGCGAGAACCTTCGGACAGATATTCCCATGCCACGATAGCACCATCGCCACCATAACCCAGATCAACGCCACCATGATTGGTACGCCATACTTCATTTGTGGCATAGCCACCCCAGTCGGAACCGATGTGCCATTGTGCCGTACTGTTGGTGGTCCGGTAGCCGGTATCGAAGGTATAGACCTTGTTCGTTTCACCGTTGTTCATCGCCAAATTCTGGTAGAGAGCGTGCGACTCGTGTCCTTGGATAAAGAAGTTCCATGCACCGCCTACTATTTCACCGGATTCTTCTGATTGTTCCCAACAGTTGTTTGGGTTGTTGCCGTCCAAGGTAGCCCCCAGCTTGGCAGCATAGTAAGTGGCATAGCGGGTAAGCAACAGGTTCATGCCATTGTTATAAAGGTCTTTCATCTTCACCAATGCACTGATTGCTGCAGGCGCTGCCTTTTCGAACTTATCCATGTTGTCGATGCCGCCGTCTATATGCAGATGCCACCACATGATTTCGCACTCGCTCAGGTCTACTCTTCCTGCCTGCACATCTTCGAATGAGATATACTGAGAATTGGCAACATTGTTCAGCATCCAGGTTGCCGCTTCTTTTTCTTCCGGATTTAGTTCATTTAATGTAGCTGCCAGACCTACATATACGGCGCTCGGTGCATCGGTCGGGATAACCGTTACCGTATAAACGGCGGATGCGGTGTTGTATGAAACAGTGAATTCTACAGGATTACTGAAGTCAATAGCCTGGCCGGATGCCGGCATTACGATGGCTCCTGCCGAAGTTGTAATGACCGGAACCATATTTTTGATATTGACTGAGCTTGGCACACGTACGGTGATGGTACGTTTAGACTGGTCGATAACTCCGGCATAAGCGTCATTCAGTTTGAAGGAGAGTATCCGCGCTTCATCATGCTTGATATTGACTGTATAATCCAGGAATACGTTTCCATTAGTCACTTTTATCACTTGGGGGAATGAGAAGTTCAGCACATCGCCTGCTTTAACAGAAGCCTCGGCACCTTCGGATACTTCGATATCGGTGACTTTCATTGCATCAGTATCGTATATTTCGGGCACTGCAACGGTCACGGTCTTATTGGTCCGGTCTATCACTCCCATATAGGCGTTATTCAGTTCAAAGGTGGTAAGCCATGTGTCTCCGTCCAGTTTTAAGTCGGATGTATTATCATCGCTGCATCCCGGGAATGCTAACAGCAGGACGATTCCCAGTACAAGCAGATTTAGTTTATTCTGTATTGATTTCATAATGTTCTTCTTTTTTTTATAAGGTTACCAGTTACCACAATTCTGCGTATAATTTCCGTTGCTGGCACTCATCTGTGCAAACGGAATAGGAAGATATTCGTTTTTATTTTTTAGTGAACGAGGCATTCGTGTAGATGGTGCAGTCGGCAGCTTCCTCGGCATAAAACTTATTCAGTACCTCGGCGGCTTCACCCCATCTTACCAGGTCAAAGAAGCGTTCTGATTCCAGAGCCAGTTCTACACGACGTTCAAACTTCAGCAATTTCAAGGCATCTGCTTGTGAGTAGCTCCCCGTATAGGGCTGAACGTTGAAACGTACGCCATATTCCATTTCGTAGTCGGCAATTATGGCTGTACTTTGTTTGGCACGGTTGCGTACTTCGTTAATCAGGCTGATAGCTTCGGCGATACGTCCATCGTTCAGTTGGATCAGTGCTTCGGCACGCATCAAAAATACATCCGAGTAGCGCAGTACGATACGGTTCATTGGAGAACCCCACCAGGCACCCTTTATCAGGTAATCGCCATCCGGGTCTACATTGTGTTTCAGGGTTATGTAGTATCCGTAAAGTCCGTTGCTACGACTCCAGGTAGTCGACTGATCCATCATATAGTTCTTATTGAATTCATAAGGGAATCCCGGCATACCTACTGTCAGGAAGAGGCGTGGGTCAGCATAATCGGATTGTGAATTGTAATCAGTATTGTTAAAGGAATCCAGCAGGGGGTGTCCGTTGGCATCTGTCCTGAATGCGTTCACCAGATTCTGGCTCGGTTTGTAGAAGTCGCAACCACCATCGGTAACTCCCGGAATGTTGGGAACAATCAGACCGTAAGACCAGTTACAATTACCGTTATTAGTACCGTCGTTCATGGAGTATTGCATGGCCCACAGGGATTCTATACCATTTTCATATTGAGGTTCCGGGCGGAAGTTGTTGTGGAAATCCGATTCCAGCCCGTAGCCGCCTGCCGACATGATGGCATTGTCCGTGTATTGCACTACTTTCACCAGGTCTTCTGTGCTGAGGCTTGTCACTTCGTGGCTGTCTGCATTATCCTGATGATAAGCTTTGTACAGATAAGTCTTTGCCAGATAGGCAGCTGCTGCGGCTTTGGCGGGGCGACCTTTGTCTGCCTGCTTCACGGGAAGGTTATCATAAGCAAACTGGAAGTCATCTGCAATCTGTTGCCAGCCTTCGTCATTGTTGTAAGTGGTGTTGGAGAGATAGTTGTATTCTTCCGGTGACAAGTTGGCATCGTTGGCAAACGGGATCTTCTTGTACAGGCGTTTCAGCAAGAAATGACCATGTGCACGGAGGAATCTCATTTCGGCAATGCGTTGCTGCTTCAGTGAATAGGTGTGTTCATCCACTTGTTCCAACAGTTGCAAAGCTGTATTGACACGTGAGATACAGTTGTAGAGACGCTGCCACATATCGCTGATGTTCCATGCCGTAGTCATGATACCTTGCGAGATGTCCAGTGAGTGGAATACATCACCGTCTTCCGTACCGTTTCCGCCTTTATAAGCGTCATCCGAACGTACGTCATAATTCCACATGGAGAAGGAAGAGTTGATATCTTCGGCGGTAATCCATACTGCATAAGCAGAGATCACCAGGTTGTCGATGTATGCCGGGTTCTTCAGCTGTTCGTCGCTGATGGTTCCCTGGGGGAGCTGATCTTCCAGAAAGTCGGTACAACTGCCGCACATCAGTGAAAGACCTAAGATTGCTGTATATATTAACTTTTTCATAAGTAACTGATTTTATTGTTAAAAGCCTACATTAATACCGAAAGTTATATTCATCGGGATGGGGTAGCCATAGTTGGCATTTTCAGGATCTACTCCGGTGAATTCCTTACTCTTGATGGTGAATACGTTCTGTGCACTCAGGTAGAAGCGCAGGCGCTCCATCTTCATCTTCTGGGCAAAGGTTTTCGGAACGTTGTAGCCCAACTGTATATTGCGTAACTTCAAGAATGAACCATTCTCAACGAAATAAGTGGAAACACGCTTCTCATTGTTTGTATCGCTGCGCGACAATGCAGGAATGGTAGAGTTCGGGTTGGTGGGCGACCATGCATTGAGTACTCGCTTACCTTTGTTCAGGAAACCAATGTTGAGTCCACTCCAAAGGTCTGTCTCTTTCTTCAGGTCGCTGATAACGTCTACTCCCTGAACTCCTTGCCAGAACATGGTGAGGTCGAAATTCTTGTATTCAAGGTAGATGTTCAGACCATAGCTGAAGTCTGGTGTCGGATCATAAATCCATTGTTGGTCTTTCTCGTTGATGATGCCGTTGTGATCCAGGTCGCGCCAGCGGATACGGCCTATTCCGGCACCTTCCTGAGTGGCGTGGTTATCAATCTCTTCCTGTGATTTGAAGATGCCGTCGGCTACATAACCAACTTGTGAACCATTGGCATGTCCGATTACGCTTTGTACACCGTTACCTCCGAAAGTACCATTGGCTGCTACTGTAGTAGGCAGTTTTGTAATTTCATTCCGGTAAGTGGCTATGTTGGCATTCAGGTCATACTTCAATCCGAATGCAGTTTGATTACGATAACCGAGATTCAGTTCAACGCCCACGTTCTTCATTTCTCCAGCATTGATCCATTGGCTGCTTCCTTCGCCCATAGCGGCGATACCAGCCATCTGTACCAGGATATCCGTTGTCTTTTTGTAGAACCAGTCGAATGAGCCGTAAAGAGATTGTTTGAGAATTGAGAAATCGAGGCCCAGATTGACCTGTGTGGTTGTTTCCCATTTGATGTTATCGTTACCGATTTGGTTACGCTTGAATCCGGACTGAAGGATACTGCCGCCATTGGTTCCGGCAATGTCATAGGAAGTACCGTAGCTTTGACCGCCTGATTCCGTCACACCGTAGTTGGGAACGTAAATAGTATAGCGGGCAATGTTCGAGATTTCCTGGTTACCGGTCTGTCCCCATGAACCGCGGACTTTCAGGTCGTCAATCCAACTGAGATTCTGCATGAACTTTTCACGGTTCAGGCGCCATCCCAGTGAGAAGGAAGGGAATGTGGCATAGCGGTTATTCTTACCGAAACGTGAAGAACCGTCACGGCGTACTGTCATAGAGAGCAGATATTTATCATCATACGTATAATTCAGTTTTCCGAAGAAAGAAACCAGTGAATAACCTTCACCCGAGCCATAAGCCTGAGCCGTACCGGAACCGGCATTCGGCCACATATAGTCGGGTGTCAGAATAGAATAGTCTTCTTTATAACCCGAAAAATTGATATCGTCTTCGCGGTTCAACTCCATACCGACCATGGCGTCACCACGGTGTTTGCCAATTTCCAGATTGTAGGTAGCGATGGCATTCCACATCCATTTCGTCCAGTGTTCTTGCTTGGCTTCTACGGCATTCTTATCATTTGTCACATTACCTTCGGTGATAGGGTAGGTGAAGATGCGTTGTGATTTTTGTGCATAATCCAACCCGAAGGTAGAGCGTACATTGAATCCTTTGAAGGGATTGAGGTTAATGTAGGCATCACCAAACATACGCCAGTAAGTATAGCGATTATCGGAGTTACGATCCAGTCTCGCTACCGGGTTTCACGGTCGGGATATCCGCCTACCGGACCTGCATATTCTCCATTGATGTCGTAAACGGGCAGTGAAGGATTGAATTGCAATACATTCTGCAGGAATCCGCCCGGTGCCTGTACTTCCGAAGTACGGTTCAGGGTGAAATGTTCTCCTATGGTCAGGAATTTACCAATCAGGTTGTAATCAGAGTTCATACGGGCAGAGAAACGTTCAAAGTCGCTGTCTTTAATGATACCTATATTCTTATAATAACCCAGTGAGAAGAAAGAAGATCCCTTTTCAGAACCATTGCTTACTGATACATTGTACTGCTGGATAATACCTGTACGGGTGGTTTCGTCAAACCAGTCAGTATCGGCAGCCGGCACAGTGTTGGCGGAATCCAGATATTTGGACATGCTGATGTTGTTCAGTTGAGGATAACCGTTTGCATCGTAACCCCAACTATACTTATAACCCAGTGCATTGGTATTGGGGTCCTGCCCTTCGTTTACGTAAGCCTGCCACATGGCACGACCATATTCTTCTGCATTTAGTACTTCCATCTTATTGGTATACATGGAAGCGGCGATAGAAGCATCGAAGTTAATCTTTATCTGCCCTTCTTTACCTTTCTTCGTAGTGATGATGATAACACCGTTTGCAGCACGCGAACCATAGATAGAAGCAGAAGCTGCGTCCTTCAATACCTGAATGGATTCAATGTCATTACCGTTCAGTTCGTGCATACCCGATTTGGTAGGGACACCATCAATAATATAAAGAGGGTCATTGTTGTTCAGAGTTCCAATACCGCGGATACGTACTGTGGCATTTCCACTGGGATTACCGTCGGCTGTGATGTTCATACCCGGTACACGTCCTTGCAATGCTTTAATTGGATTATTTTCATTTTGCTTGGCAATTTCATCCATGCTAACTACGGATATCGCTCCGGTCAGGTCAGCTTTGCGTTGAGTGGTATAGCCTGTGACTACAATTTCCTGTAGTAATTCGGATTCTTCTTCCAGGGTAATGTTTAGTGTAGCTTGTGCTTCCACATTCACTGTTTTGAAGCCGATATACGAAATAGTCAGTTCTGCACCTTGTGGTACAGATAGTGTAAAGTCACCGTCAATATTAGTTATGGTACCGTTGCCTGTCTGGTTAGTCTCTATGACGGTTGCGCCAATAATAGGCTCTCCGTCAGTCTTGGAAACCACTTTTCCTTGTACAGTCAGGCGTTGGGCCTGAACCATTGTACATATAATAAGAAAGAGTGCAAATAGAAGCGATCTTTTTATGCCTTCCATGTTTTTAGATTTTAATTAATATGCTTTTCATTTTGTAATCGCTGTGGATTACCTCTCAAAACATGCTTTCCCGAGTGATGTTTTGATGTTGCAAATAAAAGGAATTCTATGATAAGAGGCTGTAATTTATGTTTCATATGCTGACATATTTGTAACAAAATAAAAGGTAGGTATCAAAATTACCAGCTTATGAAACATAAATAGCAGGCTGTTTCTTTTTTATTGGCTTCCTTTGCAAAGTGCTTTCCCGAGTAACCCATTATTAATTAAATGTAATACCCAAAAACATCATGAATTTAAAAAACAATTTGTTGACCGTGCGATGGACCCTTACCTTTATAATAGGTACAATTTGGTCGGTCTTTTCGTGCCAAGCTATTAACCCTCCTTTCGTGATTAAACATTTAGGTGACGGACAGAGCATTGTCCAGATTGAAAATCAAAAGAAATTCCTGTTGCTTCCCGTAGAGGAGGCTTCTCCGGAAGCAAAACTGTATATGATAGCAGACAATGATGTAGTACGCAACATGAATGTTCGTCTGGCTATAAATAAGGTAGACTACTTTGTTCCAGTAGATCTCTCCGGATTTGATAATAAATCACTTTCCTTTAACTTCCAGTTGATTCCTGATACGGCTATTTGCTGGGATGAAATGAAGCTTTCTGATGAGTTTGATACGACAAACCGTGAGAACTTCCGTCCGCTTTATCACTTTACTCCCCAATATGGCTGGATGAATGATCCGAATGGCATGGTGTATAAAGATGGTGTTTACCATCTGTTCTATCAATACAATCCTTATGGTTCAATGTGGGGAAATATGCATTGGGGACATGCCACTAGTACAGACCTTGTAAGTTGGGAACATCAGCCGGTAGCCATTGCACCTGATGCATTGGGAACCATATTCAGTGGCTCATGTGTGGTTGATAAAGATAATACGGCAGGCTTTGGTGCCGGTGCAATCGTAGCTTTCTATACTTCGGCCAGCGATCGTCAGGTGCAGAGCATGGCTTATAGTCTGGACAATGGTAGGACATTCAAGAAGTATGCACGTAATCCGATCTTGACCTCCACCCAGCGTGACTTCCGCGATCCGAAAGTATTCTGGCACGATGCTACCGATAAATGGATTATGATTCTTGCTGTGGGGCAGGAAATGCAAATCTATTCTTCTGCTAATCTGAAAGACTGGTCTTATGAAAGTAGTTTCGGTGAAGGTCAGGGTGCTCATGGCGGCGTATGGGAATGTCCTGATCTGATTGAATTGCCTATTGAAGGTACCGAATTGAAGAAATGGATATTAATCTGTAATATTAATCCTGGCGGACCTTTTGGTGGTAGTGCTACTCAATATTTTGTAGGTACTTTTGATGGAAAGAGGTTTGTAAATGAATCACCCGAAGCTACTAAATGGATGGACTGGGGGAAAGATCATTATGCTACCGTGACCTGGAACAATACCCCCGAAGGCCGCCATATTGCATTGGCGTGGATGAGCAACTGGCAATATGCCAACAATGTACCTACGACTCAATATCGCAGTGGCAACTCTGTTCCCCGTGATTTGAGTCTCTATACCTCGGCCGGTGAAACATATCTGAAGTCATCTCCTTCCAGAGAATTGCTGGAACTGCGTGGAAAAGAAGAAAAGAAATGTTCCTTCAAAGTGGACCGCACCTATAATCTGGATAAGTTGCTTTCCGATAATACGGGTACATATGAAATTGAAATGACAATTAAGAACCGGAATGCTGAGATTGTAGGTTTCCAACTATTCAATTCAAAAGGAGAAGAAGTGGATATCTATTATAATCTGGTTGAGAAGAAATTTGCGATGGACCGTAGTAAGAGTGGAATCGTATCATTCAGTCCGGATTTTCCGATAGTGACTTTTGCTCCAATAGAGGATAATTCGGAAATGACATTACGTCTTTTTATTGATAAATCGAGTATTGAAGCATTTGGAGATGACGGACGTTTTGCAATGACAAACCTGGTATTTCCATCGGAACCTTATAACCGCATCAGTTTCTATGCTAAAGGTGGAAGCTATACGGTAAGTTCGTTCAAGGTTTATAAATTGAAGTAAAATTAGTCTGTTTTACCTCTTTTACCATCCCTAACCTACACCAAAGCCGTACCAACTCCGTATTTGCTCCGTACCTAAGCGTTTGGACCAGACACGGGGTTGGTACGGCTTTGATACGGAGTTGGTATGGATATGATAGGCCGATTGGTCTATTTCTCTTTTATTCCTCTATTTCAATAGTGTATTTTCCTCTGAATATTTCTTCGGGCTGCAGATGCTGCATCCAATCCTTTTCTTTATATTCTCCTGTATAGTGTGCTCTGTCACAACGACCATACCACGGTTCTATACAGACGAATGGAGCATTCTTGGAAGGAGGTGACCACAAACCGACTACAGGTGCATTGAAATGCAGGCTGAGGTAGGGTTGTTTATCCTTATTATATAGAGTAACCTGCCGTACCTGACTGTTTTCCAATATCAGTGCATCTTTATCAAAGGTATGTATATCTAAAGGTAACAGTCCATCAGTTAATTTCAACGGATATTTGGTGTCCGGATCAGCGCAGCCTTTTTCGGAAATGAGGATATATTTCAGGCTGTTCTTTTTTCCAAAGCCAAAGAAACCCCGCTCTTCTTTAGCTGCATCGAAATCCGGATAACAGAATGCCGGGTGTGCCCCAATTTGGAAATGCATTTCTTTTTCTCCGGTATTCTTTACTTCCCATGTTACGTCGATTTTCTTGCCATAGATGCGATAACCAATTTCAAGACAAAATGGAAAGGGATATTTCTTGAGTGTTTCTTCGTTGCTGACAAGTTGATAACGCACTTCGTCGTCATGCTCTAATATGAGCGTAAATTCCATGTCGCGGGCAAATCCATGCTGTGTAAGGGCATAGGTTGTACCTTCATTGCGATATTCATTTTCCCACACACTTCCTACGATAGGAAAGAGCACCGGTGAATGACGTTTCCAAAATGCGGGGTCTGCTTGCCACAGATATTCTTTTCCATTAGAGAAAATACTGCACAATTCGGCTCCATGTGCAGAGACCTCGATACTAAGTTTTCCGTTAAAGAGTATTTCCATAATGATTTATTTATGAGTTTGCTGTATATACTTATACAAAAGTAGCTAAAATGGATGATAATAGGGCTCAAATACGGCTAAAAAACAGTCCTGTATCATAATTGATATTCTTTGTAACAAAATTGTTATCCCGTTGTCGTGGTATTCGCTTCCTTTGCAACGTGCTTTCCCGAGCAAGAAATACTTAAATTAATACCATACAACCATGAAATCAAATTCTTCGTTATCCAAGCTCTTCCCGGTGATGCTTTGTTTCTTCGCCATGGGATTTGTTGATCTGGTAGGCATTGCCTCCAATTATGTAAAAGCTGATTTAGGTCTGACGGATTCTCAGGCTAACATCTTTCCCTCGCTGGTTTTCTTCTGGTTTTTGATCTTTTCCGTGCCGACAGGTATGTTGATGAGTCGTATCGGACAGAAAAAGACGGTACTGCTTAGTTTGCTGGTGACCTTTGCTTCTTTATTATTACCGGTTTTCGGTGATAGTTATACGCTTATGCTGATTTCTTTCTCTTTATTAGGTATCGGCAACGCGCTTATGCAGACTTCACTGAATCCGTTACTTTCCAATATTGTCAGAGGTGATCGTCTGGCAAGTAGTCTAACCTTTGGACAGTTTGTGAAAGCGATAGCCTCGTTTCTTGCACCTTACATTGCCATGTGGGGAGCTACGCAAGCTATTCCATCCTTTGGTCTGGGCTGGCGGGTGCTATTCCCTATTTATATGGTCATTGCTGTAATCGCTGTTTTACTATTAGGGCAGACACAGATCGCTGAAGAAAAAGAAGAAGGCAAACCTTCTACATTTGGTCAGTGTTTAGCTCTATTGGGCAAACCGTTTATTCTGCTATCTTTTATCGGCATTATGTGTCATGTAGGAATTGATGTGGGCACGAATACTACCGCACCTAAGATTTTAATGGAACGCTTGGGTATGGGATTGGATGATGCTGCGTTTGCTACCAGCCTTTATTTCATTTTCCGTACGGCAGGTTGCTTTACAGGGTCTTTCATTTTGAGAAAGATGAATGCCAAATCGTTCTTGGCTATCAGTAGTTTTATGATGTTATTGGCAATGATAGGGCTTTTTGTTTTTCATTCAAAAACATCTATTTATATTTGCATTGCATTGATAGGTTATGGTAACTCAAATATATTCTCGATTGTCTTTTCGCAGGCATTGCTGTATATGCCGGGCAAGAAGAACGAAGTTTCCGGTCTGATGATTATGGGCCTTTTTGGTGGAACGGTGTTTCCGTTGGCAATGGGATTGGCTAGTGATGCGGTAGGACAAAGCGGTGCAGTAGCGGTAATGACAGTCGGTGTGCTTTACCTGCTGTATTATACTCTGAAGATAAAGAAATAACTTTAAAGGAAAATTGCAGTATGAAGTTAATCTTAAGACTATTATTGACCGGCGCATTTTTACTTTCGTGTAATTGGGCGTTTTCTGGTGACATTGAATTGAAAATCAACAAAAAGTATCTGAATTTTCCTGTTTCTCATAAACAGGAAAGGGCGAAAATGACTTTTAAATCGGAAGGTAAGCCCGATTTGTCGGTAGTGATCCGTCTGGCATCCGGCGAAGCTGATTATTGGGTGTTTAAAGATGTTTCCGATCTTAAAGGTAAAACAATCAGGATAAGTTATGAGGGAGATGAAAAGGGGTTAAGTAAAATATACCAGGATGATTTTATAGCCGGACATGACAGCCTTTATCGGGAAACGAACCGTCCGCAATTCCATTTTACTACTCGCCGTGGCTGGATAAATGACCCTAACGGGCTGATATACCATGATGGAGAGTATCATTTGTTTTATCAGCATAATCCCTATGAACGCGACTGGGAAAATATGCACTGGGGACATGCTGTAAGCAAAGACTTAATTCATTGGGAAGAACTACCGGATGCTCTTTATCCAGATCATTTAGGTACAATGTATTCAGGATCAGCAGTGACAGATTATGAAAATACTGCAGGGTATAATAGAGATAATGTTCCTGTCATGATAGTGGCTTATACAGCTGCCAGCCCGGATAAGCAAGTGCAATGTATAGCATATAGTCTTGACAATGGGCGTACTTTTACCAAATATCCGGAGAATCCTGTGATTGATTCGAAGCATATCTGGAATAGTATAGATACGCGTGATCCGAAAGTATTCTGGTATAAACCCGGTAAGCACTGGGTTATGGTGCTGAATGAACGTGATGGACACTCTATTTACATTTCTTCCAATTTGAAAGAGTGGACTTATCAAAGCCATATAACCGGATTTTGGGAATGTCCTGAGTTGTTTGAATTGCCTATTGATGGAGATCCGAATAATACGAAGTGGGTGATGTATGGTGCCACAGGCACCTATATGCTTGGTTCGTTCAATGGGAAAGTTTTTAAACCGGAAATGGGAAAATATCAATATACAACAGGCTCTATATATGCTGCGCAGACATTTACCAATATGCCCGACGGACGACGTATTCAAATAGGGTGGGGGCGAATCAGTCATCCGGGAATGCCTTTTAATGGTATGATGTGTTTGCCAACGGAGCTTACCCTTCGGACTACTAAAGATGGACCAAGATTATTTAATGTCCCGATTAAGGAATCCGAGCAGTTGTTTACGCCTCTCCGTCAATGGAATTCTCTCAAGGCAAATGAAGCCAATGAGTTGCTGAAAGAATTTGAAAATGCAGATTACCTTAGAATTAAAACCACATTCAAGTTGTCTCATGCAACTAGTGCCGGATTTAATTTGTTTGGCCAGCAAATGCTTACTTACGATCTTAATCCGAATACAATAAATGGCGTGTTCTACTCTCCTGATGATATGACAAGTATGGAAATAACTGCCGATATATATATAGACAGAACTTCTATTGAAGTGTTTGTCGATAACGGAGCATATTCATTTTCAATGGTTAGAAAGCCGGATAAGAATAATAAGGAAGGATTTCATTTCTGGGGGAATAATATTGATATTAAGGATCTACAAGTATTTGGGGGTAAATCAATATGGGACAAATAATTTATTAATGGTTTAAATCAATCTCTTTTCGGAGAGTAACAACTTATTTATATATGAATACAATCGTTGGAATGGGTGAAGCACTTTGGGATGTGCTGCCCGAAGGAAAGAAAATAGGTGGTGCACCTGCCAATTTCGCTTATCATGTATCACAGTTTGGTTTTGACAGTCGTGTCGTAAGTGCTGTAGGGCGTGATGCTGATGGACGGGAAATATTGGATGTTTTTGCTCAAAAGAAGCTGACTTGCCAGATAGAACAGGTGGATTACCCTACGGGTACGGTACAGGTTACTCTTGATGCTGTCGGTGTACCTTGTTATGAAATTAAAGAGGGGGTAGCTTGGGATAATATTCCTTTTACGGACGATTTGAAACGGCTGGCTCTTTCTACCCGTGCTGTTTGTTTCGGTTCTCTGGCTCAACGCAGTCCTGTGAGTCGGGCTACTATCCAGCGCTTTTTGGATACAATGCCTGACGGAGAAGATCAGATTAAGATTTTCGATATTAATCTTCGCCAGGGATTTTATACGAAGGAGATTCTTTGCGAATCTATGCGTCGTTGCAATATCCTTAAAATCAATGATGAGGAATTGGTGACAATCAGTCGCATCTTTGGTTATCCGGGTATCGATTTACAGGATAAATGCTGGATACTTCTGGCTAAATACAATCTGAAGATGCTGATTCTGACTTGTGGAACCAATGGCAGCTATGTATTTACTCCTGGTGTATTATCTTATCAGGACACACCGACAGTTCCTGTTGCCGATACTGTGGGAGCGGGTGATTCATTTACTGCTGCTTTCACATCTGCCATACTTAGTGGAAAACCTGTTCCTGAAGCACATAAACTGGCCGTAGAAGTTTCTGCTTATGTTTGTACACAGAGTGGGGCTATGCCGGAATTACCTTATGCTTTTAAGAGTCGGTTGGAGTAACTACCTGAAAGGTTACAATTAGATTGTTTTCTCCTTTATCATTACTATTCTGATATGGTAATGATAAAGGAGATTCATTTATATGGCAACTAATTTGGTATTATAAGGGCATTGTGTAGCATACAATACCTGTTTTCTTCCAACTTCCTGCTATTCCATATTCCTGTTTGTCTTCTGTAGTGTAACAATAATCATTTTCATTTGCTGCTTCGTATAGAGGAATGGCTCCGTCTACAGGTGAAGTATATACATATCCCAGTTCTTTTTCCAGTTGCCATCCGGCGTCTGCTTGTAATGGCTCTACGGATAAACGTTGTTTTTGTCCGTTGCTATATAAATACAGAGGCACGGTATGTGTTCTTTGCTGTTTGTAGATGGAACAAACGGCTCCTTCATATTTTCTGTTGGAGTGCACTGCAATATCTAAATAAGATGTATCGTATGTGTGATTTTTGCCATTCCAAGCCTGAAGTAACGGGGTTGTGGAAACAGATGATAACTTTTGGTTGGAAATATATTTTTCTATGGCATCTTTCACTTGTTTTCTTTTGGTGGCATCCGCTATTAGTTCATAAATGGGAAGGACTTTATTTTGAGTGATTTTAGTCAAGGTATAATTTTCTTCATTGAAGGAGTTCCACCAGGCATTAAAGCCATCGGTTATCGGTTGTGAAGTCAAGAGGCTTGTATTTCCTCCATAGAATTCCAGTATAAGCTGGCCTCCTATGCTTTGTGCCACTTCTTCTTCCCACCCGCCGACACCGCTTCCGGTAAAGAGACCTTGTTGGCCTATTTTTGTCAAAGCGCTGAGTAAGGTGATTCTTGCACTGCTGGTAGCTGATGTCGCTGTAGGTACTGCTGTCCGGTAAAGTCCTCTGAATCGTGCCCCTATGCCGACGTCCACTAAAAGGTGTGTGCCATATTTATTTATGATATCTTCTGCTGTCAGACTGGCAACATCATTTTCAAACTCCTGCGTAAGGTATCTGTATTTATATTTCTCTGAGTTATAGAAGAACGAAAAGTACCAGCGTTCCGCCGTAAATAGCTGTTCACTGGAAGCAAAAGAATATTGTGAAGAATGGTTGTAGTCAGATTCGAACTCTTTGTGCTTGAGAATGGTACCGATCGATAGAGCATTCCTGGAATTTATGTCTCCCAGTATTAGGCTATTGGTAATATCAGTCAGGAACGTTGTTGCATTTTCTCCGGCGTAGTCTCTGGGTTCGGAAGCATTTGCCCGCATACGATAGATATTATCTTCATCGTTGTTTTCTAACTTCTCCAAATCTATTATGGGAGCTTTTATGGCTTCGGGACTTAAGTAATCAGCGGTAACATCGTAGCCCGCACCAAGAATTTGCTTCATATTTGCCGGGTAGGTTTTGAAAATGACTTCCTTGTCAGGAATAGCTTTGAGTTCATAGACATCAGAAGGAGTTTCATCTTCCGGGGTGAAATCTGAATCTGAGGAACATGCATATGAAATACATGCCAGAATGATAAAATAGAATAGCTTTTTCATAAAATAATAGTTTTCTAGTAGTTATATTGTATTTGTAGGCAAAAGTAACAGAAGTATTTGAAGGGGCAATGTGTACACGTCCTTTTTTACAGAAAAAGTGTCTTGTTTTATATTATCGACGATTTTACATTACTGCACAAAGTTCCTCCACCTGCTTTTCAAAACTATCTCTCATCTTAGCCTTATTTTTTACTACGCTCCGATGATTGTAAATAGTTTGTGGCGAATAGAACAGGAGGGTGGCTATCTTAGAGCTATCTTTAATCCCCATACGTATCAATGCAAATATACGGAGCTCCGTATTCAATATCTCTCCTCTTTTAGGAATGATTTCTTCACCTTCTCGTAATAATGCATTAAATTCTTCTATAAATTTGGGGTATAAGTTCAGAAATGCAGTATCGAAGTTTACAAAGAATTCTTTCGCATCGGTGTCTGATAGTTTAGTGGTATTGACTAACTTCAAAAGATCATCCGTTTGTTTTGCTTTCACTTTGCGTTTTACCAAATCCTGGTATTTATTCAGTTTATCTATATAGGCAGCACACAGATCCATGAACAGGCTTACATATTCTTCACGTGTATGATTGGTCTCTACTAGTGCTTTATTCAGATGCTGTAATGCCTGATTCATATCCGCCAGTATCTCTCTGCGTTTATGAAGTTTGTGCATTTGCCGATAAATATAGATCAGGGAAATAACTAGTCCGATAGATAAAAGACTGATACATATCAGTGACCATTGCAAGCGTTGGCTTTCAATAAGGTTCTGTTTCTGATATGAAAGAACGATGGAAGGGAATTTTCTTGCTATTTCGAGCATACGGAGACGGTTGTTATAAAACTGTGCGTCTTCCATGGAATAATTCAGGTAGCGGTTAGCACGCGATACTTCTCCACTTTTATTTTTAAAGATATATAAGGCAAGTTCCTGCAGAGCCAGGTTTTCCTTAAGCGGGCATACCTGATCGGAAATAGCTGCCTTTATCAGATAATTCTCATATTCGTTCCAGTTCCCTAATTTAGAATGTACTAATGCCAGACCGTAAGTAACCATAGCATAAAGACGAACATTTACGGGAACTCCTTCCAGTGCTTTTTGGTAGTATTCTTTCGCTTCGGGATATCTTTGGTGACGATAGAGATTTTCTCCTTTCCAGTAGTCGTGTAATGACGAACCGACGGGTAGAACACTGATAAGTGAATCTTGATAAAGCATCTCTTTTTCATAATAACGGGGAGCATATACTTTATCATTGGAGTATTCGGCCCACATACTATATGCCCACTCATAAGCGGTATAATATTCTATCCGTAATGCGTTGTCCAGTGTACGGCTGTCTATCTGTTCCAAGTTTTGAATGGATTCACTGAAATATCCCGAAGTGGCGAGGAGGATGGAACGATGAATGATACTCAGGTTGCGATAAGTAGGATTGGAGAGTTTCATAGCCACTTCTTCTTCCCGGTCTACGTAATATATGGCCGAATCAAACCGGTAAGTATAATATTCTTCATAAATGGCGTTATACAACAGGAAACGTTCATCATCATTCATATTCGGATAGAGTAAATGTTTAAGACTGTCAATACGTGTTTCTTTCTGGCGTGAATATTGGTTACGCAGTTTCAAAGCAGTTTCTAACTCTCCGGACAAGTCAACTTTATTTGTAGCACGAAAAGGCAGAAGTACGAATAGCAAAAATAATCCTGATAATAAGCATTTCTTCATAGGAGGTATTCATTAAAAGTGGATAAATACAAAGATATTAAAAGTTTTCAGTAAACAGATACATCTACTTACTTTTCTAAAGCAAGTATTACTAAATAGTTAATTATAAAGCTATTATTCCTTGTACACCTCTCCTGTCAATCTACTTAATATCTACTTGTAGAAACAGTGCGTTATTATACCCTCTAATTTTGCCCTCGTTGAAAAACAAGGGGTAAAATCCTTCCCGGTTCTTTCTTCAGAGTATTTAATTTTAAATCAATGAATATCATGAAAATCAATCTCTTTTTTCACATCGTGCCGATGATTATCGCATTCGCTTCTTCTGCAATGGCAAGCAATCCGGCAGAAGTAAACGACACCATTAGTACAAAGAAATCCAAAGGTAGCGAACGCAATGTGATGCTGAACGCTTCGGATGCCAATAAACCCCGTGAAATTCAAATCGGACTGCCCAGTGAGGATGTGAATGTATATGAGAACGGACTACCTGCCGTATATTCTTCGGCTGTGCACAAACTGGCTACCCATTGGCGCAGCGATGCCAGTCTGGGCGAAGTGGGCCTGATGAACCCGTCCGAATCCGCCATCACTACCGGAAACATCGCTTATTCGGTGAATACCTTCTCCAAGTTAGGGCAGAAAGAATTTAAAGGAGTACTGAATTACCACACCAACCACTTCGGCTGGCAGAATGTGGACATGAATGTATCCGGTGGCATTGGCGACCGTTGGCTTTATACAGCCAGTGTCTATCAGAACTTTGATCCGGGCAGTTTTGCTCCTAAGTTTGAGAACTTCAGCGACCGTACCCAGCTTTATCACGCCGGATTGACCCGATTGTTCAATAACAATCGTGGAAGTTCTCCGTTATTTATAAATTCTCGAAAAGTAATGCACTCGGTTCGATGATTAATGCTGCTCCGTTCATTTATGTGGGAGATGGCAGCGTAAAAGAAATTTCGGGCTTCAAGCTGGGTACTTCTTCGTACGCTCCCGAAGGCGGACGTTTTCAGTACATGGACGTGACGGATGGTAAGATGAAAAGCGGACGCTTCGGCGATTTCACCGGAAACAAGGCGCACGAAGTAGCTATGCTATTCGATTATACCTTCCGCAATAATCTAAACTGGACACTTAACGCCAAATTTATGAATGCCCCCGAAGCCAATTATGTAGATTTCGGCGGTAGTAATATCAGTGAGGCGACTGCAACAGATGGTCTTTTCCTGGATGACTCCAAAGAAGCCTACACCGGATTGGTGGAAGGAAGACGCACTTGGTTGCACTTCGGCAAAGTGAAGAATGCTTTGCTTACTTCCGAACTGAAAAAGAAAGTGGGCAACCACGATATGAGGTTAGGATTGAACGAGTGGTACTATCACTTGGATTATCAATCTTCCTCTTTCCAATGGACGGGAACTGTCACCGAATACCCGCAGATACTGAACCGGGTGGAAGCTGACGGAAGTACCAGTAAATTCAGAGGCTTCAATGAGCTAAGTCCGGAATATACCAAAGGATATGAAAACAAACTGGCTGCCTACTTCACGGACAACTGGCAGATCACTCCGAAGATTAACGTTTATTACGGTGCCCGCTTGGAATACTACCGTATGTCTGCCGACCAGATACCTTACGGACGTTATGCGGGTTTCCATATCGGCGATACCCATTCATATACGGACAATGACGGCAACATACTTTCTACTGAAAAGATAGAACCCCATAAAGTGGTAAAGGACAAGCTGAATTATGCAGCAACCGCACAATTCACTTATAAGATAACAAAGAACTTCGGTCTTACAGCCGATGGAACTGTTGCCACCCGCTTCCCCCGCATCAACGAGTATGCCGGAACAGGTCCCACCGAGGAGCAATACAAACGCGTCACCATCCCTTTGCTGCGTGGCGGACTGTTCTACCATAACAACTGGATAAATCTGACTTCCATGATTACATATATTTCCAAGTCGAACAACATCGACCAGCAGAACGTAACGAAACCCGGTACGACGCAATCCAAAACCACCTTATTAATATACGACATCAAGACCCTGGGCTGGACTACCTCGGCAGAAATCAATCCGTTCAAAGGTTTCCATCTGCATGCCCTGTTCACTTACCAGAAGCCCACTTATAATAACTACTTCATCAGGTCTCCCTTTGAAGGAGTGTCCGATCCTGAATGCCAACGGTAATATTGTGAAGGAAATTCCCCAGGTATTGGCTGAAATAGATCCCAGTTATAACATAACTCCCGATCTGCGCTTGTGGCTCAGCTTCCGTTATTTCGGGAAGACGTATGCCAATCTGACTAATGCCCTCTACTTCAACGGTCGCTGGGAAACCTTCGGTGGGATCAACTGGAAGGTAAACAAGCATCTCTCTTTGGGAGCTACGGTAGTGAACTTCCTGAATCAGAAAGGTGCCAGCGGCACGATTAATGGTGCAGAACTGTTGGGTAAGGAAGAAGCCGGAAAGTTCAAGGATCACTATATGAGCGGTAATTATTTGCGCCCACTCACTCTGGAATTCAGTGCAAGTCTTTCATTCTAATTTAATTTAATATATTTTGGTAACTAAATTGATTGTATACCATGAGAAATTTACTTGTAACTCTCTTTGCATGTGCTACCTGATCGTATACTCATGCAGCGGAAAACAAAACGATCCGCATCTCTACGGACAACACTGACCTGGTGCTTCAGGTAGGCGATAATGGCCGCTGTATCAAACGTACCTGGGCGAGAAACTCTTGCACCAGCAGGATTTGCAGAACTTCCGTTGGAATATACATGCCGGGTCGGACGGCAGCGTGAGCAAGCGCGGCTGGGAAGTGTATAGCGGTTCCGGCAATGAAGATTACTTTGAACCTGCCATCGCCATCACTCATAATGACGGCAATCCGTCGACGATTCTTTATTACGTTTCTTCCTCGTCCAAGCCTGTAGAAGGTGGTACGGAAACCGTGATAAACCTGCGCGATAACCAGTATCCGGTAGATGTCACACTGCATTATGTGGCTTATCCGAAGGAGAACGTTATCAAGACTTGGAGCGAGATCATACATCAGGAGAAGAAGCCTGTAATGCTCTCGACCTATGCCTCTACCATGCTCTACTTCAATAATTCCAGTTATTATCTGACTGAGTTCAGCAGTGACTGGGCTAAAGAGGCGCAGATGAGCAGTCAGCAATTGCAGTTTGGCAAGAAAGTGATTGACACGAAGCTGGGAAGCCGTGCTGCCATGCACACCCATCCCTTCTTTGAAGTGGGACTGGACCAACCGGTGAACGAACACCAGGGTGATGTCTTGATGGGTACACTGGGCTGGATCGGTAATTTCCGTTTCACTTTTGAGGTAGACAATGTAGGAAACCTTCGCGTAATCCCTGGCATCAATCCTTATGCTTCGAACTACGAGTTGAAACCGAATGAAGTGTTCACTACTCCCTGAATTCATCTTCACTTTAAGTTATGACGGCGCTGGCAAGGTAGCCGGAATCTCCATGAGTGGGCACGCAACTATAGCCTGAAAGATGGTAAAGGCAGCCGTCTGACTCTTTTGAATAACTGGGAAAATACAGGTTTCAATTTCAATCAGGAGATACTTGCCGAACTGATGAAGGAAGCCAAGCATTTGGGAGTGGATATGTTTTTGCTGGACGACGGGTGGTTTGCGAATAAATACCCGCGTAAGGATGATCATGCGGGTTTGGGAGACTGGGAAGTGACCCACGATAAGCTGCCCGGCGGTATTCCCGCTCTGGTAAAAGCTGCCAAAGATGCGGATGTGAAGTTCGGTATCTGGATTGAGCCGGAAATGGTGAATCCCAAGAGTGAACTCTTCGAGAAACATCCGGATTGGGCGATCCATGCTGCCTAATCGCGATACGTATTATTACCGTAACCAGTTGGTGCTTGACCTTAGCAATCCGAAAGTGCAGGATTATGTGTATAGTGTTGTAGAAAACATTATGCAGGAGAATCCCGGAAGTTGCTTTTTTCAAGTGGGATTGCAACAGCCCTATTACCAATATCTATTCCCCGTATCTGAAGAATAAACAGGGGCAGTTGTATATTGATCATGTCCGCGGTATCTATAATGTTCTGAAACGTGTAAAGGCGAATTATCCTGATGTCCCGATGATGCTTTGCTCCGGTGGCGGTGCACGTTGTGATTACGAAGCACTGAAGTACTTCACGGAATTCTGGTGCAGCGACAATACCGATCCTGTAGAACGTATTTATATCCAGTGGGGCTTCTCCCAGTTCTTTCCTGCAAAGGCTATGGATGCCCATGTGACGAGCTGGAACAAGGTGACTTCCATAAAGTTCCGCACCGACGTGGCCTCCATGTGCAAACTTGGCTTCGATATCGGTCTGAAAGACTTATTCCCCAGACAGCGGTAGCCAACTGGAAACGTCTCCAAAACGCTATAATGGATGGTGACCAGTATCGTTTGGTTTCTCCATACGAAGAGAATCATATGGCACTGAACTATGTAAGTAAAGATACCAACAAAGCAGTACTGTTTGCTTACGATATCCATCCCCGCTTTCAGGAGAAACTGATGGCAGTGAAATTACAAGGTCTGGATCCGAATAAGCAGTATAAAGTAGAAGAAATCAATCTGATGCCTTCGGTTACTTCAAAGTTAGGGTCTAACGGAAAAGTTTTTCCGGTGATTATCTGATGAAAGTCGGTTTGAATGTATTCGGTTTGGCTACGACTCAGAGTCACGTGATTGAGCTTACTGCTCAATAAGTTTTTATGGGACTTTGGCCCTTCGCGTGCCGATGCCAACGGTCTGTTTCTCTTTACTGGCAGCGTTAAGATAAAGGTGAATAAGCCCGAAGTGATGAATACGGAAATTGTAGTAGAGATAGTTGTCGCATTTGAGGTAAATACTTACTTTTGTAAACATATGATAGAGAGGTTGATTCAATAGTAATATATAAATGGTGAGTATATGGAAATGATTCAGGTTCAGTATTATCAATCTCCTATGGTGAGTTGATACTTGGTTCCTTCGAGGGTAAACTTTGTATGTGTGACTGGGTGAATGAAAAACGCCGGGAGGTAATCGACAAACGACTGCAAAAGGCACTGCATGCCGATTACTGCACGCAAGGTTCTGAAGTAATAGCAAAAGCAATTCTTCAGTTGGAGGAGTATTTCGCCCGCAAAAGGAAGGCATTCGACATCCCATTACTCTTTATAGGAACGGATTTTCAGAAATCAGTATGGCAGGAATTGCTGAATATCCCTTACGGTAAAACCGTATCTTATGGTGAGTTGTCACAAAAACTGGGAAATTCAAAGGCAGTTCGCGCAGTGGCAACTGCCAATGGAGCGAATGCTATTTCAATATTTGTTCCTTGTCATCGTGTCATTGGCAGCAACCATAAGCTGGTCGGATATGCCGGCGGATTGGAAGCTAAGAAGGGATTGTTAGACTTGGAAATTAATCTTTATGATAGATTCATGAACCATTAGTGAAAGCTAAGGAGATTTTCTGTAAGGGTTAAAGACTAAGATAACGAAGGTTAATTTGTCCCCTTATAAGGGGACGTAATGTTCTCCATGGTGGAGCGCATTAGCCTCCATAGGCAGAGATACTAATTTCTCCTATTGCCCTATTAAGGTATCCTTGCTTTATGTCTTGAAGGTATTTAATAGTATGAACACAAGCTTATTTACTCTTTAATTCCGCAACAGGCATTCATGTTATAATTTAGTAGAGTGGAGCTTTTTTAAGAAACAGGTAAAGATTCCTATGATAATATTTTTATATTTGCGTTACTAATACCAGAAAAGATGAGAAGATATACTTTCCAATTGTTACTTATTCCAATGCTCTCCCTCTTTTGGCTGACTGCTTCGTGTACGCATCGCGACGTGCATTTCCGTATCGGCGTTTCCCAATGCAGTGACGATGAATGGCGGCATCAGATGAACAATGAAATGCTGCGCGAGGCACTTTTTATGATGGGAGTGGAAGTGGATATCCGCACCGTGAAAGACGATAATGCACAACAGATAGAAGATATTCGCCATTTCATTCAGGAAGGGGTAGACTTGCTTGTTGTTGCCCCCAATGAAGCTGCTCCCATTACTCCGGTGGTAGAGGAAGCATTTGATCGTGGGATTCCTGTCATAGTCTTCGACCGGAAGATACTTTCTGATAAATATACTGCTTATATAGGTGCGGATAATTATGAGTTGGGAAAAGCTATAGGTAATTATGTAGCCAATATGCTTCATGGGCGGGGTAATATTGTAGAGATTGCTGGGTTGACCGGCTCTACGTCTGCCATGGATCGCCATCAAGGATTTGTTTCTGCGATATCTCCTTATCCCGGTATTCAACTTCTGGCTCGTGAAGATGCCGGTTGGTTACGTTCGGAAGCGGGAGAAAGGATGGACACTCTTTTGAAGCGTTTTCCGGAAATAGATGTGGTGTATGCCCAGAATGACCGTATGGCTGCAGGTGCTTATGCCGTTGCTAAACAACAGGGCAGGGCGGAAGAAATGCGTTTTATTGGTACGGATGCTTTGCCTGGTGAAGGATATGGTGTGGAGCAGGTGTTGAACGGGCAATTGGATGCCACGTTTATTTATCCTACAGGTGGTGACCGTGTGATACAGATTGCAATGGACATTCTGAATAAACGTGATTATCCTCGTGAGACTGTATTGGGAACTTCTGTCGTAGATGCTACCAATGCCCAGATTATGCAGATGCAGACCTCACATATAGCTACTCTTGATGAGAAAATAGAAACCATGAACGGGAAGATGAGTCAGTTCTTCGACCGTTATGCTACGCAGCAAGTTGTGCTATATGGTAGTCTGTTGGTACTTTTATTGGTAGTAGGCTTATTGGTTGCCGTGTATCTGTCTTTGCGTACTAAAAATCGCTTGAACCGGAAACTGTCTCGTCAGAAGGAGAAGTTGGAAGAACAGAAACTGCAACTGACACAACAGAAAGAACAGCTCATTCAGCAGAAAGAACAATTGGAACAACTTTCCCGTGAATTGGAAGAGGCAACTCATGCCAAACTGGTCTTTTTTACCAATGTCTCACATGATTTTCGCACCCCATTGACGTTGATTGCAGATCCTGTTAATCAACTTCTTGCCGATAAATCTCTTGGAGAACGTCCACATCAGTTACTGGAACTGATGAAGAAGAATGTCAATATTCTCCTTCGTCTTGTTAATCAAATCCTTGATTTCCGTAAAGTGGAGAACGGACGAATGGAACTCCATCTGGAGCCGTTCGATCTTTTGAGCAGTTTTCGTGGCTGGAACGATTCTTTCCGCATGGCGTTGTTGAAAAAGCATATATCCTTCTTTTTTGAGGTTACCCCTGATATGGATTTCCGTATGATGGCAGATAGTGAGAAAATGGAGCGTATCTACTTCAATTTGTTATCCAATGCTGTGAAGTATACACCCGAGAATGGAAAGATTATAGTTCGATTGGAAGCAGAAGCTACTAATTTCCGCTTTTCAGTATTTAATTCCGGTAGCCATATTTCTCCCAAAGAAGTTGACGTTATCTTTGAACGTTTTTATCAGATAGACGGGCATCAGGCTGGCACAGGGATTGGTTTGGCACTTGTTCGTGCTTTTGTTGAGATGCATGGCGGTCAGATCACTGCCCATAGTGATGAAAAAGGAGCGACTTTTACTGTTCTTTTTCCGGCGCAGAGTGTTTCTCAGTATCACCCGACGGTGGTTACTCTTCCAAGTGAAGAAGCAGAAGTTTCTACCACATTAGTCGAAACCGATTTTCCTATGGGTGAGGAAGAAACGAGAGATGCGGATCGCCCGGCAGTTCTGGTTATCGATGATAATGCTGACATCCGCAATTATGTGAAAACATTGCTTGCCGAAGAATATCATGTGTTGGATGCACCGGAAGCTGCTACGGGAATTCGTCTTGCAATGAAATATGTTCCCGATGTGATTGTGTCCGATGTTATGATGCCCGGTATGGACGGGGTAGAGTGTTGCCGGAGACTGAAGACAGAGTTGCAGACTTGTCATGTCCCCGTTATCCTTCTTACGGCTTGTTCGCTTGATGAACAACGCATACAGGGATATAATGGCGGTGCAGACTCTTATATATCTAAGCCTTTTAATTCCCAATTGTTATTGTCCCGTATCCGGAACCTGATAGACTCCCGTCGCCAGCTTCGGCAGTTCTTCGGTGATAATCAGACATTGGCAAAAGAGAATATATGTGATATCGATAAAGATTTCGTTTCCCGCTTTAAATCTCTGGTGGAGGAGAAAATGAGAGATCCGGAACTGAATGTGGAAGACTTAGGCAAAGATATGGGGCTGAGTCGTGTACAGCTTTATCGTAAATTGAAATCGCTTACGAATTATGCTCCCAATGAATTGCTGCGCCAGGCACGTCTTAAGAAGGCAACTTCCTTGTTGGCTTCTTCCGAGATGACAGTTGCGGAAATTGCCTATGAAGTAGGTTTTTCTTCTCCTTCTTATTTCACAAAGTGTTATAAAGAACAATTTGGCGAAAGTCCGACGGATTTCTTGAAGCGGAAGAATTTATAGTATAACAGGGGTAAGAAATGATAATAATTGCCTACTTTTGCAATATCAAAAAGGAATTGAATATTTTATGAAATACGATCTTTGTTGCATTGGATATATTACTTTGGATAAAGTAGTTACTCCGCAGAAAACAGTGCACATGCCTGGAGGAACCTCTTTCTATTTTGCGCATGCCATTAAACACCTGAATACTGAAGGATTCCAACTTGTTACTGCTTTGGCTGATAGCGAGATGTCGGTGGTGAATGATTTGAGAAGAGACGGCATTGAAGTGAAAGTACTTCCCAGCACTCATTCCATTCGCTTTGAGAATATTTATGGAGAAGACACTAATGAAAGAAAGCAGCGGGTCACAGCTAAGGCTGATCCTTTCACAATTGAAGGTTTGCAGGATGTAGATTCCCGGATTTATCATCTGGGCAGTCTATTGGCGGATGATTTTTCATTAGATGTCATTAAACATCTTGCCGGGAAAGGGCTATTGTCTCTTGATGTACAGGGTTATTTGCGCGAAGTACAGAATGAAGAAGTATTGGCGGTGGACTGGCTTGAAAAAGAAGAAGCCTTGAAGTATATCCATATTCTGAAAGCGAATGAACATGAAATGGAGGTACTTACGCAGTGCACGGATCCTTATGATGCTGCTGTGAAATTGGCAGAATGGGGAGTGAAGGAAGTCTTGCTTACCTTGGGAGATAAAGGTTCACTCATCTATGTTGATAAGCGATTCTATGAAATACCTGCCTATCCGGTAGAAAATGTAGCTGATGCCACAGGCTGTGGAGATACATATATGGCAGGCTATCTATATATGCGTAAAAGAGGAGCATCCTATCAGGAAGCCGGTTGCTTTGCCGCTGCCATGTGTTCTGTAAAGTTGCAGAGCTATGGTCCGTTCGGTGGAACGGAAGAAGAAGTTCATAGCATAATAAAAAAAAGAAAATGCCGTAATTTAATACGGCATTTTCTTTTATATACAGATTGTAACGCCACAAGTGCCAGTAACCACACTTAACAGCCTTTTCTTCCTCAGCCTGGCTCTTACCCATACCTGCCTTCAAACCGTGGTTGATACATGGAGCGTAAGCGATAATGAGTGACGGTCCCGGATAAGCTTCAGCTTCGCGGATTGCTTTCAGAGTCTGAGCTTGGTCAGCACCCATAGCGATCTGTGCTACGTAAACATAACCGTAAGTAGTAGCCATCAGACCGAGGTCTTTCTTACGTACACGCTTACCGGCAGCAGCGAACTTAGCGATAGCACCTACCGGAGTAGCTTTAGAAGATTGACCACCTGTGTTAGAGTAAACCTCAGTATCCAGAACGAGGATGTTAACGTCCTTACCGGTAGCGATTACATGGTCGAGACCACCGTAACCGATATCGTAAGAAGCACCGTCACCACCAATGATCCACTGGCTGCGTTTTACAAGATATTGTTGCAGTTCAGCGATTTGTTTGCAGTGATTACATTTATCTTTGTTAGCTTCGACAACCGGGATAATCTTAGCTGCCAATTCCTTCGTCTTGTCCGCATCCAGCATATTGTTGATCCATTCAGCGAACAGTTCTTTCACGTCAGCAGGAGTGCAGTCGGCAGCAATTGCCTCGTTCATAACCTTCACGAGACGAGCACGCATCTTTTCGTTAGCCAATTCCATACCCAAACCGAATTCACAGAAGTCTTCGAACAGTGAGTTTGCCCAAGCAGGACCTTGTCCCTTTTCATTTGTAGTATACGGAGTAGAAGGAACTGAACCAGAGTAGATAGAAGAACATCCGGTTGCGTTAGCAACCATTTCACGGTCACCGAACAATTGAGAAATCAACTTCACGTACGGAGTTTCACCACAACCAGAGCAAGCACCGGAGAACTCAAACAACGGAGTAGCGAACTGTGAGTTCTTCACGTTAGCCTTGATATCAACAAGTGTTGTTTAGTCTTCACGTTTTCAGCACAGTAAGTCCAGTTTTCAGCTTGAGCCAATTGGCTTTCGAGGTGTTTCATAGTCAAAGCTTTGCCACCCTTCTTCGGATTACCCGGACAGATGTCAGCACAGTTACCGCAACCCAGACAGTCGAGAACGTCCACCTGGATACGGAATGTCATACCATCGAATACTTTACCTACAGCTTTCAGCATCTCGAAGTGAGCACCTTTCTGTTCTTCTGCATCCAGTACGAACGGACGGATAGAAGCGTGAGGACAAACGTAAGCACATTTGTTACACTGGATACAGTTTTCCGCATTCCATTCGGGAACGAAAGCTGCCACACCGCGTTTTTCGTACTTAGCCGTACCTTGTTCCCAAGTACCGTCTTCGATGCCTTTGAATGCAGATACTTTCAGCAAGTCACCGTCTTGTGCGTTGATAGGACGAACCACTTCATTGATGAATGCAGGATCGTTGTTTTCCGCCTTTGCGTCGTCAGCCAAGTTGACCCAAGCCGGATCAACGGCCAACGGCTTGTATTCGCCACCGCGATCTACGGCAGCATAGTTCTTGTTCACTATATCTTCACCCTTCTTACCGTAAGACTTCACGATGAATTTCTTCATCTGCTCTACAGCCAGGTCTACAGGAATAACGCCTGTGATACGGAAGAAAGCAGATTGGAGGATAGTGTTGGTACGATTACCCAAACCTATTTCCTGTGCAATCTGAGTTGCGTTGATATAGTAAACCGAGATGTTGTTTTTAGCGAAGTACTTCTTCACTCGGGTAGGCAGATTCTTAGCCAGCTCTTCGCCTTCCCAGATAGTGTTCAGAAGGAATGTACCGTTCTCACGCAGACCGCGAGTCACATCGTACATACGCAGGTAAGCCTGAACGTGGCAAGCCACAAAGTTCGGTGTGTTTACCAAGTAGGTAGAGCGGATCGGAGTATCACCGAAACGCAAGTGAGAACAAGTGAAACCGCCCGATTTCTTGGAGTCGTAAGAGAAGTAAGCCTGACAGTGCTTATCAGTGTTATCACCGATGATCTTTACAGAGTTCTTGTTAGCACCTACCGTACCGTCAGCACCCAGTCCGTAGAACTTAGCTTCGAACATACCTTCGCCACCCAAAGCGATTTCTTCTTTTTGGGGAAGTGAAGTGAAGGTCACGTCGTCCACAATACCGATGGTAAAGTGGTTCTTCGGCATTGGCATAGCCAAGTTCTTCGAATACGGCAAGAATTTGTGCAGGAGTAGTGTCTTAGAACCCAAACCGTAGCGGCCGCCAACGATAACCGGAGCATTTTCTGCACCATAGAAGCAGTCTTTTACATCGAGATAAAGAGGTTCGCCGTTAGCACCCGGTTCTTTAGTACGGTCAAGAACTGCGATAGTTTTAGCAGTCTTAGGCACAGCAGCCAGGAAGTGTTTAGCAGAGAACGGACGATACAAGTGTACGGCAACCATACCTACTTTTTCACCGTTGGCAACCAAGTAGTCGATAGCTTCGCGTGCAGCTTCAGTTACAGAACCCATAGCGATAATTACGCGTTCTGCATCTTCAGCTCCGTAGTAATCAAACAAACCGTATTTACGACCTGTAATCTTAGAAATTTCGTTCATGTATTCTTCTACGATAGCGGGAACTGCTTCGTAGTAGTTGTTGCATGATTCACGATGTTGGAAGAAGTGGTCGGGATTTTCAGCCATACCACGGGCTACCGGTTTCATCGGATTCAATGCGCGTGCGCGGAATTCAGCCAATGCTTCCTGATCGATCAGCGGAGCAAGGTCTTCATTTTCCAGCATTTCAATCTTTTGGATTTCGTGAGATGTACGGAAACCGTCGAAGAAGTTCATGAACGGAACGCGTGACTTGATAGTAGACAAGTGAGCAACACCAGCCAAATCCATAACTTCCTGTACAGAACCTTCAGCCAACATAGCGAAGCCGGTTTGACGAGCTGACATTACGTCCTGATGGTCACCGAAGATACACAATGCGTGAGAAGCCAATGTACGAGCTGACACATGGAATACGCATGGCAAGAACTCACCGGCAATCTTTGTACATGTTAGGGATCATCAGGAGAAGACCTGGGAAGCAGTGTAAGTAGTAGTCAGTGCACCAGCCTGCAATGAACCGTGAACTGCACCGGCAGCACCGCCTTCAGATTGCATTTCCTGCACTAATACTGTTTCGCCGAAGATGTTCTTAGCGTCCTGCGGCAGCCCATTCGTCTACGTACTCAGCCATAGTCGAAGAAGGAGTGATGGGATAGATAGCTGCTACTTCTGAGAACATATACGAGATATGTGCTGCAGCCTGGTTACCATCACAAGTGATGAATTTCTTCTGTTTAGTCATAACTAAATTGAATATATTAAGTAAATAAATCTCAAATATAAAAAGCCGAACATCCAGAGTGGTATCTGGTTCCCCGACCTATTTCCGCTTTGTGCAGTGCGTAGGTCACTCCCGGATTATTTTTAATTCTCATACCTTCCTGACAAATCTTGAAAGGCATCACATCGTCTACCAGGAACGAAATGTTCTTGTCGCCTTTGTTCACTTTGTGATCTTTCCACATGGTGTTTGCGAAGAAAGTGTCCAGTACATCCTGTTCCTCCACCTTTACGGGGTAGATGGAGTACATCAGGTTGGAGTTGTGCATCATTATCTTCGACGGTTTCTTGGGGAATTCTTCTCCCTTGGGATATACCATGTTGATAAGTCGTGCATCTGCCAGATACTTGATGTAGTTCATAACCGTAGCCCTGGATGTCTGTATGTCGTTGGCAAGCTGGCTTACATTCGGAGCTTTCGGGCCGTCTACGGCCAGGATGTAAAGCAATTTTTTTATCTTGGACAGATATTTCAGCTCAATTTGCTTGACAAGCAGAATGTCCACTTCTACCATCATATTCATTGTTTTCAGCAGATTCTCCGAGAAAGTTGCGTTTTTCAAGGAAGAATGGGTAGAAGCCATGATGCAGGTAATCCTGCAAATAGTCCAGCGGACGTACTTTTGACAGGATGCCCTTGGCTATTTGTTCGTGAGTGCTCAGAATCTCTTCCAGGGTATATGCACGAAACTTCATGCCTGTTTGCAGGTTCAGATACTCACGAAAAGAGAAACCACGCAGGTTGTAGCTCTTTACGATGTCACGCAGTTCCAGATTCTCCTCTTTCAGGCGCATTACGGACGAACCGGTAAAGACAATTTTGAGATTAGGAAACGGTCGTAGCACAAACGCAATTCCTTGCTCCAGTCGGGATGTTTGAAAACTTGGTCTATCAACAGCACTTTCCCGCCGCGACGCTGAAATTCATAGGCGAAATCAACGATGCTGAAATTGGAAAAGTAGAAATTGTTCATATTAATGAAAAGGCAAGAGCGGTCAGTGCCGAATTTCTCTTTAGCGTATTGCAACAGAAACGTGGTTTTTCCTACACCACGCGTTCCTTTAATACCGATGAGGCGGTCGTTCCAGTTGATCTCATCCATGAGGTCACGGCGAACAGGGGCATTGGTATGCTCAACAAGGTAGGCGTGTGTGCGATAGAATGATTCCATGCTGTTAAATTCGGTTTATCGGGCGACAAATATACGTCTTTTTTTATAGAATTGCAAAGTAGAGATGGCAAAGTGAAGTTTATAAATTTGTTTTGCCTTGTTTTTCTCTGTAATTTTGTGACCTTAAATAATAAAGAAACCCGTTGGCGGAATTAATGGCTTCTTCCCCGTGCCTGAATAGAGACCAGGACCGGGGTTGGGCAGCATCTGGTCCGTACCAACTCCGTAGCAAATTCGGTTAGAGGTACCTTTATCCGGGGATGGTACGGAGCAAATAGGGGCTTGACCCCTCTTTGATACGGCTCTGACAGGATGCTGACAGTTTCTAATTCCGTCTGGGTAAAAACAGTAATTGTATGAAACTCTACGTATTTAACCCGGACACAGACATGGCACTTGCTAATAATGAGGAAAATTATATAGCTCCCGCTTCTGCTCGCCGAATGGCTCAGGACCTTGCTTTATTACCCATCTGGTATGCCCAGCCTGGCAGTGCCGTACTCGCTCCATCAGCTTATAATGCAGATTATCTGCAAATAATGAAGCGTATGTTTCCCCTTTCCGTACAGTTGGTTACCGAACCTGAACTGCCTGATTATGCCGAATCTCAGATTATACCATGGGGTTGGAATCTTGCTTTTCGTAAACGCATGTTGAAAGGGGGAATTGCAAAACACAAACTTCCTACGTTGGAGGAATTAAAAAGACTTCGTGCCTTTTCTTCTCGAGAGTTGGCTATGGTAGTGCTTGACGGCTTGCATGGCATTGAGAATTGTTGTGGTTTGGCCAACTATTTGAATGACATCCCTGCTTGTCAGGAATTTGTAGAGAAGTATAAACGTACAGTGTTGAAGGCGCCTTGGTCAAGTAGTGGTAAAGGACTGAACTGGTGTAGAGGTATATTTACCGATTCTATTGCTGGTTGGTGCCAGCATGTTTTGATGAACAAGAGGGGGTAATCGGGCAACCTGTATATAATAAAATAGAAGATTTTGCTCTTGAATTTTATTCTGATGGACGTGGCAGGGTACTTTTTACTGGTTATTCTCTTTTCCTGACCAATGAAAAAGGAGCCTATCTTGGTAATCTACTGGTAACACCTGAATGGGTGGAAAACTGGATAACTGAATACGTACCATTGGTAACTTTGGTGCAGGTACGCGAAAGGTTGCAGGAGTTATTAACCGTTGTATTTGGAGAATCTTATACGGGTTATCTGGGTGTAGACATGATGATTTGTCGTGATGAGGAAACGCAGAGTTACCGTATTCATCCTTGTGTGGAAATTAACGTGCGTATGAATATGGGAGTGGCGGCACATCTGTTTCGCGAGAATTTTGTAGCTCCGGGTACGGTCGGTAATTTTAATATTGATTACTATCCAACGAACGATGCCTTGCAGGAAGAGCACAAGCAGGCGATGGAGCAGTATCCTGTTGTTATAGAAAACGGACGTTTAGTCTCCGGTTACCTTCCATTAGTTCCGGTTACACCGAAGAGCCAGTATCGCGCCTATGTTCTATGTTATAAAAGTGGGGTGGACGATACAAATGATTAGTGTAAGGCTTGTTTGCATGCTTCACTCTCATTTCCACAACGATCCACAGCTGTGACGGCAAAGTATTTCTTTGCCGTCCACAGACGGATGGGGACATATGTATATTCAGTTCCCTGTACACGCTGGGCTATGATATTTTCCGGGTTAGAGGTATCTACGGGATAAGTATCCGAACCATAGATGACATAAGTCGGCACATTGTGTTTATCATTGTCCGTGGCGGGAAGCCATCTCAAATGTATGTAGCCGTCGGCCTGCCGGGTAACGGTTAAATTGCCGGGAGTTGTAGGTGGCACGTTGTCTATCCATGGCATGGCAGGCTGCAAGGCAGGAGCGGTATAGAAATCTTCTTCCAATGCATCATACAATCCCTGAGTGTTATCCATCAGATATTTTACACGATAATGAGCCTGGCCTGCCAGTTTATGTTTGCGGATAAAGTACATTTGGCGTTCCACTTCGTCCAAGGTCCAGTTGCCTTCGCTGGGGTCAAGGAAATAAATGCCCAGTCCGGGAATAATCTGCCGTCCGTTACTTTGTTCCTGCCAGTCGAGGGCGAAAGGATAGAAATGGTTACCCCGGAAGTAAAGCATGGGATATATCTGATCCTGTATGCCTTCGCCCAGCCAGCCTTGTACGTCCTGATAGACGGTGTGGAATGCATTCCAGCCGCGGGACGGGTAACGGGATGTATCGCGGTACTTGCCTACGGGGCAGGTACTGACTTTGACCCAGGGTTTCAGAGCTTTCACACCTTTGTAGAGGTGTCGGACGATTTCTGTGATATTATCCCTGCGCCATTGGGCGAGGTCGCGTCCTTTGCCATATTTCCGGAAATCGTAGGTGTCGGGAAAACGGGGAGCATTCTCCGGATAACGCAGATAATCGAAATGGACACCATCTACGTCATATTTTCCCACAACCTCACGTACAAGACTCATCAGGTATTCTTTGGTTTGCGGGTTTCCGGGATTGAGGAAATATTCCCGCTTATAAGGTACACAAATAGCGGTTTGTTTGGTGACAGAGGTCTTACCCAGATTGGCAACATGTTTGCGGTTGCCCAATGGAATGGCTACCATCCAGGCATGGCATTCCATACCGCGTTTATGACATTCCTCTACGGCAAAAGCCAGCGGGTCATATCCCGGGTCGCCACCTGTCTTCCCGGTTAGTATAGAATTGAAAGGCTCTATTTTTGAGCGATAGAGTACATCACCGCGTGTCCGTGTCTGGAAGAGTACGGTGTTGAAGTTGGCATCTTTCAGTCGGTCCAGTATTTCGACGAGTTCTGCTTTTTGTTTCCGGATACCTTCGGGCGTGGTGGCACGGGTACGCGGCCAGTCCAGACCATAGACAGCGGTAACCCAGGCGGCACGCACTTCGTATTTGGGAGGACGATTTGTCGTCTCACCGATGGATTGCGCAGCGAGGGGCAAAATCAATATGCTAAATAGTATGGTAAGCAGTAACTGTTTCATGATAGGGCTGGATTCTCTTTTACTTCTTTATTTCTGTCATTTTTCGCGGCAAAGATAAGTAAAACACTCGAGAAAGTTGTGCAGTTTCCAAAGAAACTGTTACATTTGCGTGCATTAAAAAGTAATGAATAACAACGCACCATGATTACATTTACGCTTTGCTTGTTGGCATTGATAGCGGGCTATTTTTCTTTACGGGCGTTTCATCGAACATATTTTTGGCCCTGACGATCGTAAAACACCTGCCCTGACCAAGACCGACGGGGTGGATTATATTCCTTTGCCCACCTGGAAAATATTCATGATACAGTTTCTTAATATTGCCGGTTTAGGACCCATCTTCGGCGCTATTATGGGGGCTAAATTCGGGGTGTCATCTTATTTGTGGATTGTGTTTGGCAGTATCTTTGCCGGTGCTGTACACGATTATTTGGCGGGTATGCTTTCTTTGCGTAATGGCGGTGAAAGTTTGCCGGAAATCATCGGTCGATATCTGGGTACGACTACCAAGCAAGTGATGCGTGGTTTTACCGTACTTCTGATGATATTGGTGGGGGCTGTGTTTGTAGCCGGTCCTGCCGGACTGTTGGCAAAGCTTACGCCGGAGTCGCTGGATGTAACGTTCTGGATAGTGGTTGTATTTATCTATTATATTTTTGCGACTCTGTTGCCGGTCGATAAGATAATCGGTAAGATTTATCCACTGTTTGCTGTTGCACTGCTCTTTATGGCTGTGGGTATATTGGTGATGCTCTACGTGAAACACCCTGTTTTGCCGGAGTTCTGGGACGGATTGCAAAATACGAATCCGAATGCTACCGAATTACCTATTTTCCCGATTATGTTTGTAAGTATAGCTTGTGGCGCTATCAGTGGCTTCCATGCTACGCAAAGCCCGTTGATGGCCCGTTGTATGACGAGTGAACGCCATGGCCGGCCTGTGTTCTATGGTGCTATGATTACCGAAGGCATCGTTGCTTTGATATGGGCTGCTGCTGCCACTTACTTCTTCCATGAAAATGGAATGGGAAAATAATGCGGCTGTAGTGGTGGATGCCATCACTAAAGACTGGCTTGGCGTGGTGGGAGGTTTCCTTGCCATATTGGGGGTGATTGCTGCACCTATCACCAGTGGTGACACTGCTTTCCGTTCTGCCCGTCTCATTGTGGCTGACTTTCTTGGAATGGAACAAAAGACCATGCGACGCCGTTTATATATATGCATTCCGATGTTCCTCGTTGCTATTGGTTTGTTGCTTTACAGTCTGCGTGACAAAGAAGGTTTTGATATGATTTGGCGTTACTTCGCATGGACCAACCAGACGCTTTCTGTTTTCACTCTTTGGGCGATAACCGTTTATCTGGTGCGTGAGAAGAAAGGGCATTACTTTTATGTAACTTATTTCCCGGCTATATTCATGACGGCTGTTTGCACGACCTATATCTGCATAGCCCCCGAAGGTTTTGGATTAGGACCTCAGATGGCGCTTACTATTGCTATTCTTTCTGTTGTGGTAGCCGCATTCTGGTTCAATATCTGGTATTTCAAAACGACTAAAAAACTTTGGTAATGAAGAAATTCAAAAAATCTACAAGTATTACAATTGCTCTGCTTATTTATGTGAGTGCTACGGCAGCCTATTTCCTGCCACGTAACACTGTCATCAGTGATACGGAGAAATACGTCACGGTTGCAGCGTCCTATGTCATTGTGTTTATCCTTTGGCTGGTTCTGCGCAAAAAGGAAGAATTACAGCGGAAACGTAAAGAAGAAGATGAAAAGTATAATAACACCAAAAACTATAAGTAACAATGAAAAAATTAGTATTATTCGTTTGTCTGCTTGTGGCCACAGTGGCTGCCCAGGCACAGTTTGAAAAAGGAAAGTGGATTGTAAATCCGTCAATTTCCGGGTTAGGTTTGTCGCATAATACGGATACGGATAAGACCTCTTTTGGCATCGAAGCCAAGGGTGGTGCATTCTTGTTGGATAATGTGGCGTTGTTGGTACATGCAGGGGCTGCCTGGAACAATGGTGGTTCGGATACGGATGTCTATACTCGGTGTAGGTGGTCGTTATTATTTCAGTAATATTGGTATATATCTGGGTGCTGATGTCAATGTGGACCGTTGGGATTGGGGTACAAGTGATGATACCAAGTTTTCTTTTGGAGCGGAGGCTGGCTATGCTTTCTTTTTGACAAGGACGGTGACGCTTGAGCCGGCTGTGTACTGGAACGTAAATAGTGACCGTTCTGTATTTGGCCTGAAGGTAGGTTTCGGCTTCTATTTCTAAGAGTTTTCTTCCGCTTGGCGGATTTTATAAACCGTCCCATGAGATCATATTAATAGTCTTGTGGGACGATTTCTTTTATCTCATGGGACGGATATTTTCATCTTACGAGACAAAATAAATCGTCTCATGAGATGATTTTCTTTCTATTATTTCATGTGTAATTTCTCTTGTAGGAATTGACCCGTATAGCTTTCTGCACATCGCGCTACTTCCTCCGGTGTACCTGCCGCCACCAGATTTCCACCTTTATTACCGCCTTCCGGTCCGAGGTCTATCACGTAGTCGGCACATTTGATAACATCCATGTTGTGTTCAATGATTACAATGGAGTGTCCACGTAATATCAATGCATCGAATGCTTCCAGCAATTTACGGATGTCATGGAAGTGCAATCCTGTAGTCGGTTCGTCAAAGATAAACAGGGTCGGGTCAGCTTTCTCCTGACTTAGGTAGAATGCTAGTTTGACACGTTGGTTTTCACCACCGGAAAGGGTGGAGGAAGATTGTCCCAGTTTGATGTATCCCAATCCCACATCTTGCAGTGGAGCAAGTTTCTTCACAATCTTCTTTTGTCCGTGTTTGTTGAAAAACTCCACGGCCTGGTTTACGGTCATTTCCAGTACATCATATATATTGGCATCATGGAACTTTACTTCCAATGTATCTGCTTTTGAAGCGTTTGCCGTGACAAGATTCACACTCCAATACCAAGTCTGCCATGAATTGCATTTCTACAGTGATGGTTCCTTCTCCTTTACACTCTTCGCAACGTCCGCCTTCACTGTTGAATGAGAAGTAACCAGCGGTGTATCCCATTTGCTTGGCAAGCGGTTGTTCTGCCCATAATTTACGAATTTCATCGTAAGCCTTGATATATGTCACGGGATTCGAACGACTGGATTTGCCAATCGGGTTCTGGTCTACAAATTCTACATTCCGTAGATTTTGCAGGTCACCACCGATAGAAGCGAATTCACCCGGACGTTCACTGCATTCATCCAGTTCGCGCTTCAGAGCACGGAAGAAAATATCACGTACCAGAGTACTCTTACCGGAACCACTGACTCCAGTTACTACGGTCATCACGTTTAGCGGAAAACGTACATCTACTCCTTTCAGGTTATTCTCGCGGGCTCCGGTCAGTTCTATGTAATTATTCCACGGACGGCGATGTTGCGGAACAGGAATTTCTTCTTCTCCCAGCAGATAACGTACTGTGTAACTATCACTATTCGGTTGTAAATCCTTCATATCTCCCTGGTAGACAACTTCTCCGCCCAGACGTCCGGCATTGGGACCTATATCAATAATGTAATCTGCTGCACGGATGATTTCCTCGTCATGCTCCACGATGACAACCGTATTACCCAATTGTTGTAATTGACGTAATACATGGATCAGCTTATCTGTGTCGCGGCTATGTAATCCGATACTTGGTTCATCAAGAATGTAGAGTGAGCCAACCAGGCTACTGCCTAATGAAGTGGCGAGGTTGATACGCTGACTCTCGCCGCCGGAAAGCGAATTGCTGAGACGGTTCAGCGTGAGATACCCCAAACCTACATCCAGCAGGAAGCGGATGCGGTTGTTGATTTCTGTTAGGATACGGGTGGCAACATCTGTATCATGCTTATCCAGTTGAAGATTATCGAAGAAAGTTTTCAGTTCCGTAATCGGCAAGTCCACAAGTTCGGAGATATTTCGTCCGCCTACCCGTACATAGCTGGCTTCGGGCTTCAGACGGGTACCGTGGCACTTTGGACAAAGCGTTTTGCCACGATATCGTGCCAACATCACGCGGTATTGTATTTTGTACTGATTTTCCTGTACCATCTTGAAGAAAGCATTGATTCCTTGGAAGTAAGGGGTGCCTTCCCATAACATGCGGCGCTGTTCGTTTGTAAGTTCAAAGTAGGGGGTGAAAATAGGGAAGCCGGCTTTTTCCGCACCGCGTATCACCATGTCTTTCCACTCGCCCATCTTCTCGCCTCGCCAGCACACCACCGCACCTTCGTATACGGATAATGAGCGGTTGGGTATTACCAAGTGTTCATCAATGCCGATTACCTTGCCGAAGCCCTCACATTCAGGACATGCACCAATAGGGGAGTTGAAGGAGAACATCTGGTCGCTGGGCTCCTCAAAAGCAATGCCGTCTGCCTCGAATTTGGTGCTGAAACGGTATAGACTGGTTGTTCCGTCAGGTTGATAGAATCGCAGCAAGCAGGCACCGTCACCTTCGTACATGGCTGTCTCGGCAGAATCTGTTAACCGACTGATTGCATCTTTCTCTTTAGATGCTACCATACGGTCTATCAATAAGAAAACTGTATCTTCTTTTTTAAGCTCGTATTCATCGATACGAACCATTTCTCCGTTTACTTCCAGACGGTTGAATCCTTGTTTCATATCAATGTCTAATTGTTGCTTCATCGTTCGGTCTTCGCGAAGTAATATCGGAGCCAGTACGGTGTATCTTGTTCCCTCCGGATACCCCAACATACAGTTTACGATATCTTCTGTGGAATGTTTTTTTACTTCCTCTCCGCTGATGGGACTGAATGTCCGTCCGATGCGGGCATACAATAAACGCAGGTATTCGTAAATTTCGGTGGAGGTTCCCACTGTGGAGCGCGGGTTGCGGCTGCTTACCTTCTGTTCGATGGCAATAGCTGGCGGAATTCCTTTAATAAAGTCACATTCCGGCTTGCTCATACGTCCCAGGAACTGGCGGGCATAACTGCTCAGGCTTTCTACATAACGACGTTGTCCTTCTGCATATAGCGTGTCGAATGCCAGGGATGATTTCCCGGAACCGGATAGTCCGGTGATAACGACAAGTTTGTTTCTGGGTATTTCTACGTCTATATTTTTCAGGTTGTTGACGCGTGCGCCTTTGATAAGTATGGAGTTGTTTTTTATCATAATCAGAGTCACTATAGTGAATATCAGTTTGCAAAGATAATCACTGCGGTTCAAATATGTATAATGATTGGCAGGTTAAGATTTGTTATACTTTTAAATAGTTGCTGATATACCAGCAGGAAAAGAGCTATTTTTATGCGCATTTTTAAACGAATCATCCCTATGCGATACCCTCGGATATGCTTGTGTGCCATTTTGGTATGCTTGTTCTCTTGTGTCGAGACAATTACAGGACAAGAGACTGTTGATCTGAAATCACTTGCCGATAGTGTGCGGAAAGCTAATGGCAAGCCGAATTTTCTACCTTTGGGCATGCACTTTCTGGAACTGGCAAAAGAACGGAAAGATACGGCAAATATCAGTGATGCTTATGCCATCATTACAAATCATTATTATGAGTTGGGTGATACGGATAGCCTGCGTCTGATGACTTATGAATATATGGATTGGGCGGACCGTTGTCATCGCAATACGGATCGCTACCAGGCATGGAGGCAATATATTCAGCGGATGACTGAAAAGGGCATGCAGGAAGAGGCGATGAAAGAGACAGAATTGCTATGTAAAGATGCTGAACAGAGGAAAGATAAATATGGCATGGCATCCGGGGAGATGTGTATAGGCTATAACCACCGTGTGTTTGGGCAGAATATAAAGCTCTGTATTGAATATTATGATAATGCCTTAAAACATTTTGAGGAAGGAAAATACTACCGTGACGCTTACGTCGTTTCTCTTAATATCATTCAAACTCATCTGGCACGTCAGTCGTATAATGAGGCTTTGCCTTATTTGGATCGTTTGGAACAGTTGGGAAAAACAATAGAAGAGAAAAAAATATCTATAGGAGAAGCGCTATACATGCGTTTTTATCAGTTTCGTGTTATCGCTGTCTTAGGGGTGAAAGGAGCGAAGGCAGCAGAACCTTACGTTCGTGAGACGAATGCTTATTATTTCAAACATAAAGGAGATATTTCACAAGAAGGATGGTTTGGTTACAAAATAATGTGCAACCAGATCCTGGGAGATATAAGTAATGCTGTGGTTTATATGGATTCTTTAATTGATTACCAACGTTCGATCGGTAATTATTACCCTGGAAATTATAGGCAGAAAGCCATTATGCTGGAACAAGTAGGTCACTATAAGGAGGCATGCCGTGCTTTTGCAGAATATTCTCAATTGAATGATTCTGTACGTACGGCAGAAATGGATGAACAATTGAACAAATACACTGCCCAGTTTGAAGTGGACCGCCTGAAGATGGAAAAATTGGAATTGAGTGAAAGAATGAGTCGTGAACGGCTTATTACGGTATCTATTGCCGGTTGCCTGATATTTATATTACTTCTGCTGGTTACTTATCTCTATGTTCGCACTTTATCTATGAACCGGAAATTGGATGTTGCCCGTAAGGAATTGCAGAAGATGAGCCGCATCAAGAGTTCATTTATTCAGCATGTTACGCATGAGTTGCGTACACCGCTTAATTCTGTTGTGGGCTTTTCTGCTTTGCTTGCCGAGGAAGGGCTGGATGTGGAAGATGCTCGTGAATACTCCGGTCAAGTGGAGAAGAATAGTGCTTATTTGCTGGGATTGATTGATAATATTATTGATATAGCTGACATGGACTCTCAGACGGCAGATATGCCTAAAGAAGTTGTGGATGTCAACGCTTGTTGTCTTGAATGTATAGATGAATTTGGAGGCAAACAAAATGACGGTGTGGAATTGCAGTGGGTTCCATCTCCTGATGATCCTGTAATCCTGACTGTGCGTACCTGGATGAAGCGTGTCCTGGCTTTGTTGTTGGACAATGCCGAGAAGTTTACCGAGCAAGGAGTCATTCGTCTACTGTGTGAGGAAGATAAAGCGAATAGTATCATTCGTTTTGTTATAGAGGATACGGGTATAGGTATTGACCCGCAATATCAGGATACTATTTTCGAACGTTTCTTTAAAATAGATACTTTTAGGCCTGGTACAGGATTGGGACTTTCCATAGCCCGCCAGGTAATGGACATTGTTGATGGCAAAATCTATCTGGATACATCTTACACAGGCGGTACCCGTATGGTAGTAGATTGGCCTGCATAATTAATAAACAACCCTTAATCAGATTTATAAAGAATGAAAGTAAAAACTCTTTTGTGCGTATGCGCCCTGCTCTTTTCTTTAGCAGTGGCGGCACAATCTCCGCAACCCGAAAGATATCCCAAACGTGAATTTCGCGCAGCCTGGATTCAGGCTGTCAACGGACAGTTTCGTGGAATTCCTACCGAGAAGTTGAAACAAACCTTGCTTGACCAGTTGAATTCTTTGCAAGGGGCAGGTATCAATGCAATCATTTTTCAGGTACGTCCTGAGGCTGATGCTCTTTATGCTTCCAAGCTGGAACCGTGGAGCCGTTTTCTGACAGGTGTACAGGGAAAAGCTCCTAATCCTTACTGGGATCCTATGGAGTTTATGATTGAAGAATGCCATAAGCGAGGCATGGAATTTCATGCGTGGATCAACCCCTATCGCGTGAAGACCTCGCTAAAGAATGAATTGGCTCCGAATCATGTTTATAATATCCATCCCGAGTGGTTTGTGACCTATGGTGACCAATTGTATTTTGATCCGGCATTACCGGAAAGCCGTCGTCATATCTGTATGGTGATTACGGATATTGTTTCCCGCTATGATGTGGATGCTATTCATATGGATGATTATTTCTATCCTTATCCTAAACCGGGAGTGGACTTTCCGGATGATGCCAGCTTTGCCCGTTACGGTGGTGGCTTTTCTAATAAAGCAGACTGGCGGCGCAGCAATGTCAATGTGTTGATAAAGAAAATACATGAGACGGTACGCGAGGTGAAACCCTGGGTTAAATTTGGTGTATCTCCTTTCGGTATCTATCGTAATGAGAAGAGTGATCCGCTGGGTAGCAAGACCAATGGATTACAGAACTATGATGACCTTTATGCCGATGTGCTTCTTTGGGCTCGTGAAGGCTGGGTGGACTATAACATTCCGCAGATATACTGGCAGATAGGACATCCGGCTGCCGACTATGAAACATTGGTGAAATGGTGGGCAAGGCATACGGAGAACCGTCCTTTGTTTATCGGGCAATCAGTGATGAATACAGTACAGAATGCTGATCCGCAAAACCCCTCTATGAACCAACTTCCCCGCAAGATGGCATTGCAGCGTGCTTATCAGACAATTGGCGGAAGCTGTCAGTGGCCTGCCAGCGCAGTGGTGGAAAATGCGGGGAAATATCGCGATGCTTTGATTGCTGAATATCATAAATATCCTGCTTTACCGCCGGTATTCGATTTCATGGATAATGAAGCACCTGACAAAGTGCGTAAGGTAAAACCAGTGTGGACAGCAGATGGGTATCTTTTGTTCTGGACAGCCCCGAAGTACAAAGATGAAATGAACCGTGCTGTTCAATATGTGATTTACCGCTTCGGTGCAAAAGAGAAAGTGGATATCAGTGATCCTTCCCATATCGTAGCTATTACGCGCGATAATTTTTATAAATTGCCGTATGAGAATGGGAAAACAAAATATCGTTATGTGGTGACGGCACTCGACCGACTGCATAATGAATCGAAAACAGTTGCAAAAAAGGTGAAGCTATAAGCTTCACCTTTTTTATTGATATAATATAAGCCCTGCTATTCCGCAAGCTACAATCATTAGTATAGGATTGATTTTATATTTCCTGGTTCCTACAAAGGCTACTAGGAAAATGAGGCAGCTAATAATAAACGAGTACATATCTTCTTTAGGTGAACTGAAGTTTTCTGCGTTCATCAAGACCAATGCTGCTGATGCCAGCAATCCGACCACTGCTGGACGCAATCCACTGAATACGGCTTCTACAACCGGATGTTTCTGATATTTCAGGAAGAATTTACTGATGGCTAACATCAATATGAATGAGGGAAGCACCACTGCAAGAGTGGCAATGATAGAGCCCCATACACTTCCGGTAGCCGTGAAGCCTACATACGTTGCCGAATTGATTCCGATAGGTCCCGGTGTCATTTGGCTGATCGCTACAATATCTGTAAACTCTTGTGGTGTCAACCACCCATAGCGTGTGACTACTTCACCTTGTATCATCGAAAGCATGGCATATCCGCCGCCAAAGCCGAAAAGGCCTATTTTGAAGAATGTATAGAATAACTGTAAATAAAGCATGGAAGAATTATGATTTATAATTTATGATTTATGATGCGCAGCCAACTTTCAACTCTTAACTTTCGGACGGTGCAATCGTCCGTACAAGTATCCTCCCACACCGGCAATGATAATTACCCAAATAGGGGAGAAGTCCAGTAACCAGATGACCAATGCTGATACGACGGGTATCCAGATATTGTATCGGTTTACCTTGGCTGATTTTGCCATACTGAATGTAGGAGCGGCGATCAATGCAACCACTGCCGGACGAATACCTTTAAAGATACGTTCAACAATGACATTGTCTTTGAAGTTATGGAAGAATAACGCAATGGCAAGAATTATGAAGAATGACGGTAATATAGTACCTAAAGTGGTAACTATACTTCCGCGAATTCCCCTTAACTTATATCCGATGAAAATAGAAATGTTGACTGCAAGAATGCCGGGGGTTGATTGGGAAATAGCAAGTAAGTCAATGAAATCGTCTTTGGCAATCCATTTCCGTTTATCTACAATCTCTTCTTCTATCAATGGCACCATAGCATAGCCGCCTCCTATAGTAAAGAGTCCTATCTTAGAAAAGAGGCCGAATGCCTCGAAGTAAATATTCATGTTATTATATCATCTTACCATTATTATCTTCTTCTTTCTGTTTCGCATATTGGCTTGGGCTGACGTTGAAATGCTTTTTAAATACTTCACGGAAGTACTTCGCATCACTAAATCCCGTCATTTCGGCAACCTCAGTTATACTGTGCTGTTGCTCTTTCAGTAGCTGAGCGGCACGTTTCAGGCGTATCAGTCGGATATAATCTGCCGGGGCTTGGTCAGTCAGAGCCTTTATTTTATTATAAAAACTGGTGCGACTCATGTTCAGTAAGTTACATAGCACATCAACTGTAAAGGAACTATTATCCATATTGTCTTCCACACTCTTCTTGACAGTAGAAATGAATTTCCAGTCAATGTCGGTGGAACAGTTGATGCAAGCTGTATCACTCTCTTCATCGTTCAGTTCCAGATTGGCATATTTATGGCGCAATAAAGAACGGTTAGTAAGGATATTAGCTATCGTAGCACGAAGAATACCAATATTAAATGGTTTCACAATGTATTCGTCTGCTCCTGTTTTCAATCCTTCAATGATATTTCTATCATTATTCAGTGCAGTTAGTAATATGATGGGAATATGTGATGTTTCAATATCATTCTTTAATTTGTGACACAATTCATCCCCACGCATTTCGGGCATCATGATATCCGAAATGATCATGTTAGGCATATATTCCTTAACGATGTCGAGTGCCTGCTTACCATCGCTGCATACTTGTATGGTATAATCATCCGACAGTGTATTGCGCAGATACTCTCTCAGTTCGTCATTATCCTCTACAATTAAGATTTTCGGAAGATCGCCATTCTGCTGTTGTTTCTGTCTGGCTGTATCATAAACAGTACTTAAAGAAATATTCTTAGGCACCCCCGATTCTGTATAGACTACTTTTTCACTTCCCGGTTTCGGACTATGAACGGCTTTACGATAATATTTTTCTTTTTTCGGGAATATAACCTTAATGCAGGAACCTTTACCTTCCGTGCTGTTGAAGTTAATTTTACCTTTATGCAAACGGACGAGTTTCCATACCAGTAGCAGACCAATGCCACTACCTGTAACCTTTGAGTTTATAGCATTACTACCCCGGAAATGCATTCTGAAAAGTTTTTTTTGTTCGGAAGCCGGAATACCGATACCCGTATCCTTTACTTCAACGCTCCAGTTATCTTCAGTTTCAGCAGCAAAGATATGTACGCTACCACCTTCCGGTGTATATTTCAAAGCATTGGAAATCAAATTCTTCAGAATAGAGTCCATTTTATCTTTGTCGAGCCAGACATTCATATAGCGGAAGTTGCTTTCGTATGTCAGGCTGACACGTTTGACATCTGCATAAGCCCGGAAAGCATTGATCATTTCTTCCATATATGTACTCAGTTCGTATTCTGATACATACAAAGCACTGGAATAAGTATCTGCACGTTCAAAGTTGATTAGGTTAGTCGTAAGACGCAGCAGGGCATTCACATTTCGTATGGCAGTATTCATATTACTACGTCCGCCTGGTGTCAGATCTTCCTTTTCGCTGAGTTCTTCCAAAGGAGCTTTAATCAATGTTAACGGAGTACGGATATCGTGCGCTGTATTGATAAAGAAGCGTATCTTTTCATCCGAAGTTTTTCGTTGTTTACGTAAGATGATGACACGTAAAGTTATAGTAACAATTGCTGCAATAACAAGAGCATAAAGTAATAAAGCCCAGATGCTGAGCCATATTGGTTGTTCTATCATAATATCCATGTCACGTTCTTCAAGAACGATTCGCCTGTCTTCACTGGAAATGGCACGTACCCGTAGTGTATACTTTCCGGGATTTAGGTTAGTGAATCGGATCAAACAGTCTTTTTCAGGACGGCTCCATCCGTCATAAAAAGCCTTCCAATTTCCAGGAATACAAAATCAGAGACGGGTAATCATAGTTAATGGAAGATATTCGCAAAGAGAATATATTCTGATTATATTTTAGTTTCAATACTTTGGTTTCATCTATGTCAACCTCCAGCGGTGAGCCTTCGTCACCAGGGTAAACGGTCTGATAGAATACACGTAAATCGCTGAATATCATTTGAAATTTGTAATTTCGTGGAATCATCATGTCTTTATGAAATTCTATAGCTCCGTCCGTACTTCCGAGAATGAAGTTTCCATTCTTCCGCAATACACCTGATGCAGAATTGAAATGGTCACTTTTCAATCCTTGCTCCTTAGTCCAGTTATGGAATACTTTTTCACTTGGATAGTAACTTGTCAGACTGTTTTCGGTACTCAACAGAATACTTTGGTCTTCATCTGAAAGAATCGTATATATATTGTTGGAAATCAAAGGGCAATTATCTTTATGAAAGTGCTCGAACGATTTGTTCTCATAATCATAAATGAGTAGTCCAGAATTACTGGTTCCTATATATAGCAAACCGTTGTCCGATTGGTAAAGTGCATTGATATAAAAAGATTCTATCGGCATTGATATATATTGAAATTCACCGCTCTCTTTATCTAATAAATACAGACCTGTGGCAGTACCTATCCACATATGTTTCTCGTCCTTTTCTATAATGTCCGTAATGCCGTTCAGTCCCGGATATGCACGTATGTTCTTACGTGAAATATCAATTTGTTTTAGATTGTAATAGCCGCCGGACCAGATGTTGCCGGCAGAATCTTTCATAATAGAACGTATATATTTGTCTGGGCGGATATCACTGTCACTAAATGTAGAAGGAGTGAAGAATTCCGCTTTCATTTGTTTTTTGTTGATTTGATAAATGCCTGAACTGTATCCGCCTGCCCAAATAATATCCGGTGAAACCTCACATAAAGAAATAAAAACATGATTCTTAGTAACATTCCCATTATCGAATACGCTGAGGAACGAGTACCATTGCTTGGTTTGAGTGGAGTACAGGCTGATACCGTTGTTGGTAGCGAACCATAAGTCACCCTCGTGATCTTCAATGATCGCATTTACCTGATCATTAACAAGTGATTGCCTATTGCCAATGGAATGTTTAATCCATTGATAACTGGCGTATTGATTATTGCGTACCGTGATGCCGATAGGATAATTAGCCATCCAGATACGGTCACCATCAACATAGAGATCATAGATACTGTTGCCGTTCATGGCGTTATAACTGTTATAGTCCGCTACAATGTAAGGATCGCACTTGTAGCTATCCACATTCATTTTATATACGCCTGCACCATCAGTGGCTATCAATATTTCCTTATCGTTGAAAGCTTTTATACGGGTAATACTGACATCTTCCAAACCGGCATTGAGCTTGATAGCTTGATGGATGTTCATGTCGTACAAATAAAGACCTTTTTGGAAGGTACCGATAAAGAGTTTACGACTTTCTTTATGAAAATATAGTTCGTTGACTTGCATTTTCAGGTTATCCAGCCAATGACAAGGAGAAAGATTGAGAACGTTGTCTTTTAATTCGGCATGATGTATACCGACATCCGTACCGATGAAGTAATGTTCAGAATCAATCTGTTCGATATCCGTGATACTTTCACCAATATGATTTTTGATAACGCTGGTTTTGCCGGTGTCGACATCATAGAGGTATAGCGCTTCTTCATTGCAGAGCCATACAATGTTATTACTGTCGATAAAGCCGTAACTTACAGGAGTCGGATTTCCTTTTACCACTTCATCCGGTAATTTGTATACTAACTGGAAGCGGTCATGTTTGGCATCATAGCGGAATACTCTTCCTTTCTTACCTATTTCCCAAAGTGTTCCATCCGTGCCAACATAGAGCCAACTCAGATTTAACATAGAATTGACCTCTATTTCACTGTCTATAAGCCGGTATTGCTTGAAGTTTTTTCCGTCATAGCGGTCGATGCCATTATGCGTAAGAAACCACATATAACCTTTTGGCCCTTTCTGGATGGCGTATACCCTACGGTTACTTAAGCCATCTTCTACGCCGAGATATTTATATGTTTGGGCGATGCATAGGGCAGAAAAATATGTGAATACAAAGAAAAGGACGAGTTTTCTCATAACAGTTACGGTCGTTTGTTGTTGGAAGCTTTTGTGAAATTAACGCAAAAATATGCATTTTGTTTGATAAAAGCAAAACGAATGTAGAAGAATAGTGTCCGATACCTCGTATTGTTTAGACGAAAACAGGCGCAAGTTGTATATTATAACCTGCGCCTGTACATCACTTATAAATTGTAGTCAGAACTACTTTGTCTTTTCTTCTACCCATTTACGTGCATTGACGAAGGCTTCCATCCATGGAGTAATTTGATCACTGTGCAGGCGGTCGGCAGGATAACAACCGTTCTGCCATGGGAATATGGAACGTTCCAAGTGAGGCATGATAGCCAGATGGCGTCCGTCGGAACTTGCTATGGCTGCTATGGAGTAGTCGGAGCCATTCGGATTGGCAGGATATTCATCATAACTATATTTAGCCACTACGTTGTATTTATCTTCATCGTAAGGCAAAGAGAATTTACCTTCTCCATGGGCTACCCAGATACCGAGTTTGCTTCCGCTTAGCGAACCGAACATTACACTGCGGTTTGTAGGAATAGTAAGTCCCAGGAATCTGGATTCGAATTTATGAGATTCGTTGTGAAGCATCTTGCCATTCTTCTTGTGTTCCGGGTTAATGAGGTTCAGTTCCATCATCAACTGACAGCCATTACAAACACCCAGTGAAAGTGTATCTTCACGAGCGTAATATTTGTCGAGAGCTTCTTTAGCTTTCGGGTTGAACAGGAAAGCTCCTGCCCATCCTTTGGCAGAACCCAATACATCGGAGTTGGAGAATCCACCGCAGTAAACTATCATGTTTATGTCTTCCAGTGTTTCACGTCCGCTAATCAGGTCGGTCATTGTTACGTCTTTTACGTCGAAGCCTGCCAAATAGAGTGAGTAAGCCATTTCGCGCTCACCGTTTGTACCCTTCTCGCGGATGATAGCTGCACGGATGCCGCTTGGGGTACGACGGTCCGGAGTAATACCATATTGAGAAAGCTTGCCTTTGAATTCCGGCATGAAAGCGAATTCAACCGGTTGCATCTTGTAGTTTTCAAAGCGTGCTTTGGCGCAACCGTTCATAGATTGTTTGCGGTCGAGTAGGTAAGAAGTAGAATACCAGACATCACGCATATAGTCGATACCGAATTGGTAAGTAGCATCGTCTTTAGATACCAAAATGTGGCGTTCGTCAGTCGGCTTACCGATTTTCACATAACCCACACCGGCATCTTCCAATATCTGTTTAACCTCTTCTTTGTGCTTGTCGCTTACCTGGATCACGATACCCGGATTCTCGGAAAACAAAATTTTCACAAGATCGTGTTCTTTCATTTTGTCGAGGTTGATCTCCATACCACCTTCTACATTAGCAAAACACATTTCAAGCAGAGTTGTAATCAAACCACCGGCAGAAATATCGTGTCCGGCAAGAATCAATCCTTTGTTGACAAGTTCCTGTACGGCAAGGAAAGCATCACGGAAATATTCGGCATCTTGTACGCAAGGTACTTCGTCACCAACTTTACCCAATGATTGTGCAAAAGCCGAACCACCCAGTTTCAATGTATCGAAACTGAAATCAATATGATAAATGGTTGTCTTTTCGTTGTTTACCAGTACAGGAGAAACAACTTTCTTCACGTCGGATACTTCACCGCCTGCCGAAACAATAACGGTTCCCGGAGCAATCACCTTGCTACCGTCGGGATATTTCTGAGTCATGGAGAGAGAGTCTTTTCCGGTAGGCACGTTGATTTGCAGTGCACAGCAGAAATCGCTTAATGCTTTTACAGCGGTGTACAGACGGGCATCTTCACCTTCTTGAGAGCGGCAAGGCCACATCCAGTTGGCAGACAGGGAAATGCTGTCCATACCTTCAGCCATAGGAGCCCATACAAGGTTGGTCAACGCTTCGCTTACAGAAAGTACCGAACCGGCTGCCGGATCTGCCAATGCAGCTTGTGGCGCATGTCCCAATGAGGTAGCGATACCTTTTTCGCCACGATAGTCGAGGGCAACCACACCGCAGTCACTCAGCGGTAACTGCAATTCACCTTGGCATTGCTGGCGGGCAATCTTACCTGTTACCGAGCGGTCTACCTTATTCGTCAACCAGTCTTTGCAGGCAACAGCTTCTAGCTGCAATACATTCGTCAGATATTCATGTAATTTAGACAATTCGTATTTCGGCATTTCGTAATGACGTTCCACGGTTTTGTCTACCATATATGTCTTGGGAGACGAACCGAACATCTGCTCAACGGCAAGGTCGAACGGACGTACACCGTCAGCCTGTTGGAAGGCGAAACGATGATCGCCGGTAGTTTCACCTACTACGTACATCGGAGCGCGTTCGCGTTCGGCAATCTTACGTACATGTTCGATGGCTTCTTCTTCAATCAGCAATCCCATGCGCTCCTGGCTTTCGTTGGCGATGATTTCTTTAGCTGACAAAGTTTGTCACCTACGGGCAACTTGCTCATGTCGATCAAACCACCACATTCTTCCACCAATTCGGAGAGACAGTTTACGTGACCTGCCGAACCGTGGTCGTGGATGGACACCACCGGGTTAGTTTCTTCTTCGCAAAGAGCGCGTACTACGTTGTAGGCACGTTTCTGCATTTCTGCGTTGGCACGTTGCACGGCGTTCAACTCGATACCGCTGCTGTAACGGCCGGTGTCAACAGAAGATACGGAGCCGCCACCCAGTCCGATACGATAGTTGTCACCACCGATTACGACTACTTTGTTTCCTGCTTCGGGAGCACCCTTCAAGCAGTCACGTTTTGTACCGTAACCTACACCACCGGCGAGCATGATTACTTTGTCGTAACCATAAACTTCGTTGTTTTCTGTATGTTCGAAAGTCAGTACCGAACCGCAGATCAGCGGTTGGCCGAACTTGTTACCGAAGTCGGAAGCACCATTGGATGCCTTGATCAGAATCTGTTCCGGAGTCTGGTACAGCCATTGGCGTACCGGCAATATTTCTTCCCAAGGACGTCCTTCGTCCGTGCGTGGATAAGAAGTCATGTAGACAGCAGTACCTGCAATCGGCCAGGAACCTTTACCACCACCCATACGGTCGCGGATCTCACCGCCGGTACCAGTAGAAGCACCATTGAATGGCTCAACAGTAGTAGGGAAGTTATGAGTTTCCGCTTTCAGTGAGATAACACTCTTGATGTCCTTTACTTGGAAGAAATCAGGCTTGGAATGATCTGCCGGAGCAAACTGTTCAACAACCGGACCTTCAGCGAAGGCTACGTTGTCTTTATAAGCAGAAATGATTTTATTCGGATTTTCCTGTGTAGTCTTTTTAATCATCTGGAACAGGGAAGATTCCTGCTCTACACCGTCGATGATAAACGTTCCGCCGAAAATTTTGTGACGGCAGTGCTCGGAGTTGATTTGTGCAAAACCGAAAACTTCGGAGTCGGTCAGTTTGCGTCCGAGGTCGTTGCTCTACTTTTTTCAGGTAGTCCATTTCTTCTTTTGAGAGTGCCAGACCTTCTTTCTCATTGTAAGCTTCCAGGTCTTCAATATGGACGATCGGTTCCGGCTTACGGTTAGTGGTGAATACATCCTGGTCCAAACCTTTGTACATGCGTTGCAGCATCGGGTCACGGTCGGCGTTTTCGTCCTTTACGGGGAAATACTCTTCAATACGGGTAATGCCATTCAATCCCATGTTCTGGGTGATTTCTACGGCATTCGTACTCCAAGGAGTAATCATTTCGCGGCGCGGACCAACGAAATGTCCTTTCAGGTTGTCTTCACTTTCGGGGGTGGCTTCTCCAAAAAGCCAGCAGAGTTTGTCGCTTTCTGCCTGGGTGAGTGCGTGGTCACATTCTACGGCTATCACGCTCTTGGATGGGGTCTTGAAAAAAAGAATCATACTGAATATTTATGATTTATAATTTATGATTTATGCTTGAGGTACTCCGAAAAAGGCAAGGAAGCACTTACGGGAGATACCGGCTTTTTTTCTTTGGCGCAAAGATACATAAAATCGTTGGGGGAGAGAAAGAAATGGAAATAAAAAACGCATGCAGATTTGCTTGCATGCGTTTTTATCGGGAATCCTTTATTGTTTTACTTTGTCAGGGAAAGGATGGTTGTACCAATCGTAATCCGGATTGGCAATCCATAGCTCGAAATTCTCAAAAGATTGGCGGAGATTGTTGCCCTCTAGTGGGAAGCTGAATTCACCGGGGATTATCATGACCCAGCAGAAATTACCCTTTGCCCTGAATGGGGTATTGGGGATGCAACCACTCCGCCAATGGCGGATGTGTCGAACAAGTCGGTTGCTTTTCCATTGATCTGGTGGATTTCCATACGTTTGCCTTGTGTTGCATTGCAAGTGATGAAGAAGTTCAATTTGTTTAAAGCCAATTTGGATTCTTCCACACTGTTCTCTTTGAAATGAATGGTTACGGTGAATTCTTTAGGATTGAATTCAGCGTCCTTATAGGTACCTACGATGGGAGTGCCGTTATAACCTGCAAAAGCATGCGCATGGTCGAACAGAGGTATAACTGCTAAAGTTTGTCCTTGTTCAGTGCCGTTGGCATTGGTTTTGAACATATTTTCTGTGAAGTTATTACTTGTATCATATTGAATACTGCTAATATCGCCGGCAGTGAGTTCGTCCAACTGTACTCCTGCGGAAATGCGTTTGCTTGCTCCGATGGCGGCAAGTTTACACTTCAGTGTGGCTTGGGTTACGTAGTTAGCTGTAGCTTTTAGTGTAACTTTGGTAACCAGTACAATATCATTCATGTCGTAATCGCCAAAGTTGGGCCACAGATCTTCAAAGGCGTAGGTATACTGCCCTAAAGTATATTCTTTATCATTACCGGGTTCTTCCGGGGTACCCCCTTCCTCCGGTTTGTAGGCGGGAGCACAATCGGAGCCTGTTGTTTTCACCCCTGCGTTGGCAGCAGCTTTCGTATTCCCCCATTGGGCACCGTCTTCCAAATAAATGTTTTTCGGCTTTTCCCCATTGTTGTGGTCGCATACGATGAATACTTTATTTTTAATTTGTGGGGTTTTACCGTTGTGTTCGTTTATTACTGTTGCATCCGTTAGTTTGACTACCGCCCATTTGCCATCATCATCTCCCTCTATTTCACAGTCGTTTTTTAACTCTAAAGTTTCCTCAATTTCTAAAAGAGAGTTCTTTTCCATTTCTAAAGTGGCTTTTTGCATCCACATTGTTTTGGAGAAAACGTATCCCCTTTCTTTTATTTCAAGTAATGAGTCATCCTTTCCGTTACCATCCAATTCTATTTTTTCGGCGTGAAGGCATCCATAGTTATCTATTTCACCACCATTTTCAATGGCGAGTGTTCCGTTTACTGTCATTGTACCGTAATTCTCTATTTCAAATTCATTCTTAACAGTGAAGTCGCCAAAGCATTGAAGAATCCCCGCTGCTTCTCCTTTGGACTGTTCCTTGCTTAAGATGATAAATTTGGCATCTTTATGGTTCTGAAATGCGTTCTTTGCTGAAATGTTTAATGTTCCTGCAATATAAATTTTACCGCCTTCCATAATGTTGATGTTATCATTCAAGTTAACCATGTTCCCGGTAGAAACTTTGTATTCTTCGCCCTTATTTATCTCTGTGATGTCAGTTGTTAACTCTTTTGCTTTATTCCAATCTTCCAGGTCATCATCACTACGTGTGGTTATGTTGGGAGAACGGGTGGACGAGACTGTGTTGCCGGACTCTCCCAGATGTAATGTTGCTTTCTTGTTGACTATAGGGACATTGCATTCCAATGTCATTTGGCTACCGTCTGTATAGTGTAATGTTTGGGTTACGGCCACTATCGTATCGCTGGCAGGTAGTGTGATTTCTTTGTTATATGGGTAGTTGAAACTGGCTGTGCCAATGGCTACAGGCAAACTCTCCTCGTCTGCTCCTTGTGGGTAGATGGAGATAGTATAAGTGTGGGGCGTATTATTGCCGATAGTTACGTGAACGGCAACTTGGGCAGTGGTTGACCATAGAAAATCTGAGGGAATAGTAAGATCGGTGACATTTCCATTGTCAGGTTCATTGTCTGGTTTGCTGTCAGGATTGTATACATCATTGTTCATACAACTGGCAAGTGCAAGTAGTGTAATGAATAAGAGATTCCTTAATTGATGAGCTGTTTTCATAAGCATGTCTTTTCTGTTTGTATTAATTGACGATACAAAGATAATATAAATCTTGATATAAAGCTATTGAAAGTTGTCTTTTTATTCTTTTAAGTTGGTTATTTAATAATATCTGTACTGAATTATCCTTTTGTTTGACTTCTAAAATAAAATTTATCTGAACTTTCCATATTGCTTTTATGTAAAATAATAGGATGCTAAGAGTCGCTTGTATTCTACTTTATGTACGCTCTTTTAACCGGTGCTCAAGTAACTATTCTATAATCAGCTTTTATGTTTAAATAAATCTCCGTAATAAATGCATGTTTTTTACAATGTCAAACTAAAATGTCTCTATTTTCATTCTCTGTAAAACGACTTGCAAATTCATTTTCTTATAAAAGACTTTTCACCTCTAAACATGCACAACGTGTCTGTCTAAGAATAGCCTGTTATTTGTCACTTTTTCGCTTTAGTAGTGTAAAGTATTAGGTGTTTTATGCTAATCAGTCGAAAAAACGTTAACACAATTGGTTCGTCTCACAAAAAAGTACGATATTTGCAGCCATGATTGAAATAAGGACCATATTCGATATATTATGGAAGGGCTTTATTATCGGGGTAGTTGTGTCTGCTCCGTTGGGGCCTGTCGGCGTGCTGTGCATTCAGCGTACGTTGAATAAGGGGCGTTGGTATGGTTTCATAACAGGACTGGGAGCCTCGTTGAGTGACATTGCTTACGCTCTGCTGACAGGGTACGGAATGAGTTTCGTATTCGATTACGTCAATAAAAATATCTTTTATTTGCAGTTGTTCGGAAGTATCATGTTGTTAGCTTTCGGTATTTATACGTTCCGTAGTAATCCTGTTTCGTCCATTCGCCCTGTTTCTACTAATAAAGGTTCTTATTTTCATAACTTCATAACGGCATTCGCCGTCACACTATCCAATCCACTTATTATTTTCCTGTTTATCGGACTCTTTGCACGCTTTGCCTTTGTCAGCGAAGGGGTGCTGGTGTTTGAGGCAGTCACCGGATACTTGGCTATTGCATTGGGAGCATTGGCGTGGTGGTTCGGTATTACTTTCTTTGTGAATAAAGTCCGTACACAGTTCAACCTGCGCGGCATCTGGATATTGAACCGTATCATCGGAGGCATTGTCATTGTTGTGTCTGTGTTTGGATTGGTGTTTACGCTGATGGGCGAATCACTTTACTGACAAGAAACATAAAATCATGAAGATAGCACAACAACTAAAAGCGAAGAATATCGCAGAATACCTTATATATATGTGGCAGGTGGAAGATTTGATACGTGCCAACGGTTGCGATATAGATAAAATCCGCGAAAATATTATTTCCCGTTATCCCGAAGAAGAGCGCCCTGCATTGGAGGAATGGTATGGAAATCTGATTGATATGATGCGTATCGAAGGTGTGAAGGAGAAAGGGCATCTGCAAATCAACCGTAATGTAGTGATAAACCTGACGGAGTTGCATGGCGAATTGCTATCATCACCCAAGTACCCTTATTATAGTGCGGCTTATTTCAAAGCACTGCCTTTTATTGTAGAGTTGCGTCAAAAGAGCGGGAAGAAGGATGAACCGGAATTGGAAACATGTTTCGAAGCTTTGTATGGTGTTCTGCTGTTGCGTTTGCAGAAGAAGGAAATAACACCGGGAACGGCGAAGGCAATAGAGGTTATCAGCAGTTTCATATCTTTGCTTGCCAACTATAATGAGAAGGACAAGAAGGGGGAGTTAAAGCTGGAAGAGTGATAAAGTGACAGGGTGATGAGGGATCGTAGTTTTAATCGTGAATTGTAATTAATAGAATCTAAATATAGAGATGAGAATATTAGTAACCGGAGCCAACGGACAACTTGGCAACGAGATGCAAGTTCTTGCAAAAGAGAATCCGCAACACACCTATTTTTTTACTGACGTACAGGAATTGGATATCTGTGACGAACACGCTGTACGGGCATGCATTGCCGGCAATCAGATTGATGTCGTAGTAAATTGTGCCGCTTTTACGGCGGTTGACAAGGCAGAGGATAACGAAGAACTATGCCGCAAACTGAATGAGGAGGCTCCGGGAATACTGGCACGTGCTGCACAGGCTTATGGTGCTGCAATGATACAAGTTTCTACGGACTATGTATTCGACGGTACGGCGCATATACCTTATAAAGAAGATTGCATGCCGTGTCCTAATTCAGTTTACGGCTTTACCAAACTGGGCGGAGAGAAGGAAGTCATGCAGAACTGCGAGAAGGCGATGGTGATTCGCACTGCCTGGTTATACTCTATTTATGGAAACAATTTTGTGAAAACGATGATTCGTCTGGGACGTGAACGTGAATCTTTGGGAGTTGTTTTCGACCAGATCGGTACACCGACGTATGCAAAAGACCTGGCTGTTGCCATCTATGCAGCCATCAATCAGGGAATTATACCTGGGATTTATCATTTCAGCGATGAGGGTGTATGTTCTTGGTATGACTTTACAGTTGCCATTCACCGCATTGCAGGCATTACGACTTGTAAGGTTAGTCCGCTGCATACGGATGAATATCCGGCTAAGGCTCCGCGTCCCCATTATTCCGTATTGGATAAGACAAAGATAAAAAATACTTTCGGGATTCATATTCCACATTGGGAAGAAAGCCTGAAAGTATGTATTGATAAACTGAATGCCCAATAATAATATTATACCTATTTATATATGGCAAATAATAACGAAATAGAAAGAAGACGGACCTTTGCGATTATCGCGCATCCGGATGCCGGTAAAACGTCATTGACTGAAAAACTGTTGCTTTTCGGTGGACAGATTCAGGTGGCGGGTGCTGTAAAGAGCAATAAGATAAAGAAAACGGCTACATCCGACTGGATGGATATAGAGAAACAGCGTGGTATTTCTGTAACTACCTCCGTGATGGAGTTCGATTACAAAGATTATAAGATTAATATCCTCGACACTCCCGGTCACCAGGACTTTGCCGAAGATACTTACCGCACGCTGACTGCTGTAGATAGCGTTATCATCGTTGTGGATGGTGCAAAAGGTGTGGAAACGCAGACCCGTAAATTGATGGAAGTGTGCCGTATGCGTAATACGCCGGTTATTATATTCATCAATAAAATGGACCGTGAGGCCAAAGATCCTTTCGATTTGCTGGATGAGCTGGAGGAAGAACTTGCTATTCATGTGCGTCCGTTGACGTGGCCTATCGAAAGTGGTGTGCGTTTTAAGGGAGTTTATAACATCTATGAGCAGAATCTGAACCTTTTTCAGCCTTCCAAGCAGGTAGTGACGGAAAAGGTGGAGGTAGATATCAATACCGAAGAACTGGATAAGCAAATCGGTGCGCAACTGGCTGATAAATTACGTGGTGAGTTGGAGTTGATAGATGGAGTATATTCTGAATTTGATAAGGAAGAATACCTGAAAGGGGAAGTGGCGCCTGTATTCTTTGGTTCGGCTCTGAATAATTTCGGTGTACAGGAGCTGCTGGATTGCTTTGTGGAAATAGCCCCAAGCCCTCGTCCGGTGCAGGCGGAAGAACGTGAAGTGGAACCGGAAGAACCGAAATTTACCGGTTTTGTGTTTAAGATTACGGCAAATATTGACCCGAATCACCGTTCTTGCATTGCATTCTGCAAGATATGTTCCGGTAAATTCACACGTAATACTCCTTATCTGCATGTACGTCATGGGAAGACGATGCGTTTTTCTTCGCCCACGCAGTTCATGGCACAGCGCAAGACAACCGTTGACGAGGCTTGGGCAGGCGATATTATCGGTTTGCCGGATAACGGTACTTTTAAGATTGGTGATACGCTGACGGAAGGGGAGATGCTTCATTTCCGTGGTTTACCGAGTTTCTCACCGGAGATGTTCAAGTATATCGAGAATGCTGACCCGATGAAGCAGAAACAGCTTGCCAAGGGTATCGACCAGTTGATGGACGAGGGTGTGGCGCAGTTGTTTGTCAATCAGTTTAATGGGCGTAAGATTATCGGTACGGTAGGACAGTTGCAGTTCGAGGTTATCCAGTATCGCTTGGAGAATGAATACAGTGCGAAGTGTCGTTGGGAACCGTTGAGCTTGTATAAGGCTTGCTGGATAGAGAGTGATAATCCGGAAGAACTGGAAGCCTTTAAAAAGCGCAAGTATCAGTATATGGCAAAGGATCGTGAGGGTAGGGATGTATTCTTGGCTGATAGCGGTTATGTGTTGCAGATGGCGCAGATGGACTTTAAAAATATTAAGTTCCACTTTACAAGTGAGTTCTGATTTTTCTTGTTTTAAGATAGATAGAGGGCATAAAGTAACGAAAAACTTTGTGCCTTTTTTGTTTATTATGTAGAGAAAGCATTACCTTTGTGACACTAAGATTGATATGTGTTGATTATAAAAACTACGACAAAACATTGATTATGAAAAGCGGATATATGCTATTCTTTTTGTCCTTTCTTTTTCTTCTGGGGCTGACGGCTTGCACTGCCCCTGTCAGTAAAACCATGCTCGATTATGAACAATCCCTTGTCCGTGCCGACTCTTTAGTACAAGCCGGTGTCGCCGATAGTGCCCAAACCTCCCGTCTGCTTTCCGAATTGCATCGTGAATATAACAGGGTGAAAGAACTCTCCGATGGGAAGCGTGTCCGCCTGATGCCTGCCAATAAGCGGAAGCAATTCTTCTGGGGAGCATTTACTGCTCTGATGATAGGTCTGAACGTATGGCTCTCCATAAGCAATATCAAGTTTTCGACCGACCGTAAGCATCGCCGTTACCTCATTGATTTGAGCGAGAATGAGCAACGTCTGCGCAACAATGAACTGGAAAAAAATGAATTGCAGGAGTGCCTGCAGGAGATGTCACTGACGGATGAGGAACGGGAAGAAGTACACCGGTCATTGATGAACCTTATGGAGCATGGCAGTCACTTGTGTGATGAAAATGAGTCCCTTCGTACACGTCTCAAGGATTATGAAAATCGCCCCTTGCCCCGCGAACTGGAATTGTTGCGGAAGGAGGGGGAGCGTGCGCACGTGCTGGATGGCCAGGTACAGGCACTCACTTCTGTCTTGATAGACCGCGATGAGGTAGTGGGGCAACTGCGCAGTCATCCCAAGTTCCTCACGGACGAACAGTGGAGATACCTGCAAACACTCACGGACCGTGTGTACGAAGGGTTTACCACTCGCCTTGCCGGACGTTTCCCGAAACTTACGCCTGCCGACCTTCAGCTTTGCCTGCTCATCCGGTTGCGCTTTACCAACGCGCAGGTTGCTACGTTGACGGCCGTGTCGCCCGCTTCGGTATCTCAGCAGAAGTTCCGGTTGAAGAAGAGGCTGTTGCAGATGGACGAGGCGTTGTTTGCCAACGGTGAAACAGTGGATGCGGTGGTGGAAGGGTGCTGAATAACCGAAATATGGCAACAAAAAAATGCTTCCGAATCTCTTGTTTTGATGGAGGTACCCTCAGTCGTTATATGAGGTGCCCTCTGTCGTTATGTGAGGTATCCTCTGTCGTTATGTGAGGCATCCTCTGTCGTTATCTTTGGATACCCCGTCGAGAAGTGTTTCTGACGGGGATTTTTGTACCTGAATGGTAATTTTCGCTTTGGGGGCGTTTTTTACAGGATTGCGATAAAACTTAACTTATACCCAAGCAGAAACTATTGGCTTTAATTCCTGACAAAGTGATAACTCCTTTAAATCCTGTTATGATTAATACAGGTTATAATGTATATACAGTTTCGTCTCCGCAGATGTTACGGATTTTCATTCTCAAAGGCTTGTGGTCACAACGGATACGGGCATCCCAGAACTCATTGGTTTTTATGCCGTTTCGGATAGTGTAGCCCAGCTTGTCGATTTTTACCTCACTATTGCTGTGCCAGATAGCCTCCTTGTCGGCTGTAGAGCAGTCTAGGCTAATCCATTCGATGGTTTCGAGCCCTTCATCGCTGATGGTGATGGGGGAGTATTTCTTTTCCTTACCCTTGCCGGAGTTCTTCAGATTGAACTGCGCGACTTGCTGCTCCCCTTTGAGGTTGATGACTTCTATCTTCTTAAGCACACGGTCGCTGTGGAACTGTATGATTTCTACTTGCCATCCTTTGAACAGGTTGTCCTGTGTTTCTGTAAGTTGCCATTCGGCATAGTCTTCCACTACTACGTTGTCAAGCACCTGCTTCAGGTCGCGTAGCTCGATTTCAATGAGCGGGTTGCCTTGCTCTTTGATGAACTGCTCTATCTCTTTCCGGTCGATGATATCTATGTAATAGACGATTACGCGCTTTACATCATCAGGCAAATCGGGCATGGCTTCGCGGATGATGCGGTTCATTAGTGGTTTGTCCAACAAGCGGGTGCTGCTGTCCATCAGATTGGGCAGATAGACAGGCATCATGCCGCATTTGGTATCCATAATACTGCCTTCCCAGAATTTGTCCAAGGCATCTTCGTTGCGAAGGCCGATAATCAGGCTTTTCAGTTTCTCCATAGTCTGTACGGGGGTTCGGTAGAGGGAAACGCCGTCTTTTATTTCGAAGATGTCGAATTCGGCCTTTGCGGCTATGAGGCGGTCGCGAACGGTTTGTATGCTGTTGATGCCGATGTCACAATGAATGAACCGACGGTTATTAAGATGGGAGGCAGTTGATAGAACTCCACTACCTCCAAAAAAATCAGCTACAATATCATTTGAATTAGAACTTGCTAAAACTATTCTCTCAATGAGTGGGTATGGTTTCTCTGTTGCATATTCTACTCGTTTTATTCCATCAACAGGATATCTTGAGGCAACAGCATATTTCCACCAATCTTCTGGTATTTTCCCTTTTTCATTTAAGTCGTATGTATCAGAAATGAAGCCTGATCCAACAAGTCCTTTTTTGAAATTGTCAATAGTCTTGGCATTATGTGTCATTCGAATATCTTTATCATTAAAGATATAGTCCTGTTTATCTTTACAATACCAAAATATAGTATCATGTTTTTTATTAAAGTGTTGCATTCCCGGTGAACCAGGTCCATTATAACACCACACTATCTCGTTCACAAAGTTATCTTCTCCGAACACCTCATCCATCAACACCTTCACATAATGCCCTATATGCCAGTCCAAGTGAACGTAAATGCTTGCCGTATCGCTCATCACACTCTTGATGGCCATCAGATTCTCGTACATCCAGTTCAAATAGCGTTCCTTGTCCCAAATGTCACCGTACATCTTCTCCTCAAAGGCTTTCAGTTCTTCCACATCCAGCTCCGTTTCAGCCTGTCGCATTGCTTCCGCCACTTTGGGATTCCTCCTTATATAAACCTTCTTCGCATAATCCGCCCCGCTGGCGAACGGGGGATCGATATATACCAAATCCACACTGATGCCTTTATCTTTTAAGTAGGCGCAGGCAGAAACACACTCACCACGGATAATCAAGTTCCCGTCCGGGTTTTCACCCCTCTTTTCCTGCAACTCTGTTTCGTAGAACGGCATGCCACGCTCTATGTGTTCTATCACTTTGTCATTGTCGCGATAGCGGAGGATGCGTTTGGTACGTACAAAGTTGTCGAGCAATGCTTGGCCTTCCAGTGTATTCGGGAAATAGGGTACATATTTAATAGCCATATCTTGAATGTTTTTAGTTGTTAAAGAATTGATTGATTGCATGCAGGGTTCGTCTTTCCTGTTCCTCTCTGCTTAATGTGTCTTCCAGATAGAGGAAGTTGAAACGTGGGTAGCCGAACTTTTCGTTGTTCTTCTTGATGAACTCGGTCTCAATAAAGTTGCGCTTATCTGCAAACTTGGCGGCAAATCCTTCACCTTTCGTCTCAATGATAATGATTTTGTGAATCTGCTTGTCGGCATTGCGGCTGATGAGAAGGAAGTCAGGGACGTATTTTCCTATGTATCTCCATTCTTTGCCTGCCTGTTTGTAACAGTCAATCTTGAATTCGGTTATGGTGTCATCACCGTTGAAGTATATTTCCAGCTCCTTGTTTTTGATTATGGGCAGGATGGATTGTGAGAAATATTCTCTCTCCAGAGGGCTGTCGAAACGGTAGGGAAGGTAATGATAGGTCTTCCTACGTTCGGGGTGTGGGTCATGCGGGTGTAGCGATGAGGTATCCATTCCTTGTGCTTCCAATATTTTCATGGCAGCCTGCACTTCAGGGGCAAGTGGAGCGTCAGCAGCGTGATTATCCCATTGGAGCACTTCTTTCACCTCTTTTTGTGAAGGGTAGAAATGGCTGTCATCGGTCACTTCAATCGGAGAAACTAATTTTTCTATTTGCAGCAGGTTAGCTTTGGCAGGCACAATCTCTTCATTGGTGCGAAAATCTCGCTTGGGGACGAATGCTTGGCGTATCAGAGAACGTATCTGCATGTGGTCAAAATAGTGATTGAAAGACAGGAACTTTCCTTCTTTGAGTGTGATCTGGCGAAAGATGCCGTTTAACTCTTTATCGTATTTTCTTAGTTCCGTAATGGAGAGTGTGCCGAAGCTTTCTTTGGCAATGAGCTGTAGCCAGTGATTGAAAGAAGCAATTTCATGGTTCGATTGTTTTTCTTCTTCATAGTGCCCTATGATGTGCCCTTCCATGTCTTGATGATGGATAATGGACAACTCGGCCTGTTGCAGTATGCCTTCGTCTGTCAGCCGTTCTGCGGTATGCGTGTCTTCGTCTATGATTAATGTCTGATACGAAACTTTTAACTGGAAGAAGTCGATGGGAGGCACCTGCATCCGCTCCATGCGCGAAAATCGTTCGATGGATTTGAAGGAATATGTTTTCTTGTCACTGAACTCCTGCAAAGTGATGTTCTGTTGTTGTTTCAACTGCTTGTTCAAGGTGTCGGCATTAAATTTGTTCAACCAAATCAGGGCAGTTTCCGCATGGTTTTTCTGCACTTGGCGCAGACAGCGGCAACTTGTTTGTAGCACCATATTCGTGGGGCATACTCCTTTTTGAGGAAGGATTACGCCGGTTAGGCTCTTACAGTCCCATCCCTCTTTGCCGATTTGTACCAGCAAAACTATTCTGATTTTGGAAAAGATAGTGTCAAGTGATGCGAACTCTGTTTCCGATCCTTCCGGCTGTGGATATTTAGAGTTTCCTCCATGATATTTCAGAATACTTGTCGCGGGGTCCAGTCCATAAGCGGCTGATATTTCGGCGGCGAGCGGATAAATCTGTTCTTCCAGCGTCTCTATCTGTCCGCAATAGATGGCGAGTTTGGCACGGGTGTTGTTCGGGTAAACGGTTTCCTTGTATTTTTCCAGAAACTCTTTTATTCCGTTGCGGACAATCATATCGGTCTCATTATCGGCATACTTCACCTCAGGTATTTTCAAAAATTACCGATCCCCTCAATGAGAGGGTAGTAATACACCACGTTGGCCAGGTCTGTATTCTTGATGCTGAATGTTTCTCCCAAAACTACATTCTCCGCTTTTTCCAGATAGGGGGTACCCGAAAAGCCTAATACAGCATTGAACGAGTGGGCGCGCGTCCATTCGTTCACTACTTTGCGTAGTTTTATTTCGCCATCGGCGGCATGGTGCACTTCGTCTATATAGATGGCCAGATTTGGTAATTGTCCGATGATGTTCCGCAATTCATTAGCAAGTTTCACCTTATTATATTCTTCTTCCGTGAACAGCTTGCTATCTTCTTCCTGATCCACCCTGTCCAATATTACTTTTTCGGCGTTGGTAATGGCTACCAATCCCATCAAGTCCTCCAGTGGCTGGTGATTGTTTATCTTCTGCGCATTGGGGTTTTTGATGAGATTGCTCTTCTTGGCTGATTTCTGTTCGTTCAGTATCTCGAATTTGATTAATCGCTTGAGCTGTGAGGCGGTAGGTTCGGGTATTACCCATGACGGATCAAACTCTTTGATGTGCTTCAAGCTGGGGATAATGGATGATTTCAGCCCGGAAGGAGCAAATATCATGAAGTTATGTGCAAAGCAAGGGTTGCTTGGCTCATTCTGTGCAAAGTACAGATCAATATAGATGAATGCTGCCATCAGATAGGTTTTCCCGGCTCCCATGGGCAGGCTGAACAGATAATCCGTATAGGTTACGTCATAGAATATCTTTCTGAAAGCCTTTTCATAGTCTATCTCCGTGGCATGTTCTTTGATGAAGGTTTCCAATGCGGGAGCAAGCTGTCTTCCGTTCTTGTCCTTCTGCAAGGCATATTCCAACAAGGCAGCGGCGGCTTTGTTGGTTGTCAGCACATTGCGTGCCTCTACTGTGAGCGGCATTGTACTTAAGTCCATGCTATTGAATGTTCCATTAACGAACAGTTTCCACAAAGGTTGGTTTTTGCATGCTATCTTGAGAAACAGGTAGGTTTTTATGGCATCGAGCTGGGCATCGCGCATTCTTCCTTTTCGGTCGATATAGGATAGCAATTCGCGGATTGTGCAATCCGCGGAGCATAGCCATTCATCACGTTTTTGGGTTATCAGTCTATAGAACATATATTTAATTTATGGAGCAATCTTTTATTGATTAAGTATTAGGGTGCAAAGTAATGAAATTATGCGCAATTAAAAGAGGGAAAGAGAAGAAAAGTTCTTTTTACCCGTATTGTAGAGATACTTTGTTTTCCTATTGTTCATTATCAGTTCTTTAGCTTCCTCCCTTGTAGAGATACTTATCGTTTGCTTCATTTTCCGTACTTGCTCCTGTTGTTGTATTGTAGAGATTCACTTTTTGTAATATATTGATTAATAGTGGATTGGTGAAATAAGTTGTAGAGGCTGTTTTCTTGCTTTTCCTTCTTGTGTATCCTAACTTTGCAACATCGAATTTGAGAAAAACGAAAGGTTTAATCGTTGAGGCCTCGCGATGAAATTCTTTCTTATTATCTCTTAATTATAAGGAGATGCGGCCTCGGTCAGTCCTTAACCTGATCGGTCAAAGCAATGATGACTGGTTCATTTGCAACTATATTTATATTTACTTAATACATTATTAATTATGTTTTACAAGAAAAATCAACAGAAAATCAATGGCTTGTGGTATCCTAAATCAATTACATGGGGTAAAGCCATTACAACCGATCAGGTTGCGGATCAATTGGCATATCTTTCTACCACTACCCGTGGTGATGCCTATGCTATCGTTAAAAACTTGGGAAAAGTGCTCTCCCTTTATATGGCACAGGGACGTACGGTGAAAATAGATGGGGTTGGCACTTTTTATTATACGGCTGCTGCTAATAAGAAGGGAGTACAAACTGCTAAAGAGGTCAGTGCCTCCCAGATAGTGGGCGTGCGCGTCCGTTTCATTCCCGAGGTTGAACGCGATGTGAATAGTAAGGTTGTTACTCGCAGCATGGTGGATAATAATATCTGTTGGGAAGAGTGGGGTAAAACCGCCACTTCCGGTGGCAACACCGATAGCGGAAATACCGGCGGTGACGGTGGTATCGAGGGTGATCCATTAGGTTAATCCTCCCGGCTCTGTAAGTTAGTATCTTTTGATATCCAGTGACTTGTGACAGATGGTTCCCGTGCAATCTTTTTGATAGGAGAGAGCACGGGAACTTTCGTTTTAGCATATTTTATCGTTCTTTTTCTATTTTAATTCATCAAAAATCCGTAATTTCGGACGATTTTTTGCAAAACAGACCGAATAACTAATAATTTATAATATGGAAAATCTCAACACAGCGCTTCTGCTGATGGTGGTAGGTATGACGACAGTGTTCGCTATCCTGCTGATTGTAATCTACTTAGGTAAAGGACTTATTCTTCTGGTAAACAAGTATGCCCCCGAAGAGGTGGTGCCGATAAGAAAGGTGCGCAAGGTCCCGCAGCGATTCCCGGAAATATTTTGGCTGCTATCAGTGCTGCTGTAACGGTGGTGACACAAGGCAAGGGTAAAGTAGCCAAGGTCGAGAAAGTAAAATGATAATCTTTAATAAAAACACACATCTATTTATTTAGTATGAAAAAAGAAATTAAGTTCAGCTTGGTGTTCAGGGACATGTGGCAGAGTGCCGGAAAATATGTGCCCCGCGTAGACCAGTTGGTAAAGGTTGCTCCAGCTATTGTTGAAATGGGCTGTTTTGCCCGCGTAGAAACCAATGGCGGAGGTTTTGAACAGGTAAATTTATTGTTTGGTGAAAATCCTAATAAAGCTGTACGTGCATGGACGAAACCGTTCCACGAAGCCGGTATACAAACTCACATGTTGGACCGCGCATTGAATGGTCTGCGCATGAGCCCCGTGCCTGCGGATGTACGTAGGCTGTTTTACAAAGTGAAGAAAGTACAGGGGACAGACATCACACGTACGTTCTGTGGACTGAATGATACCCGTAACATTATTCCTTCCATCACTTACGCTAAGGAAGCCGGAATGATTTCACAGTGTTCGCTCTGTATCACCCATTCGCCCATCCACACAGTAGAATACTATACGGATATGGCGTTAACACTCATCAAGGCAGGTGCTGATGAAATCTGTATCAAGGATATGGCAGGTATCGGACGCCCGGTATCATTGGGTAAGATCGTAGCAAATATCAAGGCTGCACACCCTGAAATCCCTATTCAGTATCATAGTCATGCAGGTCCCGGTTTTAATATGGCAAGCATCCTCGAAGTTTGTGAGGCTGGTTGCGATTATATCGACGTGGGCATGGAACCGTTGTCATGGGGTACGGGACATGCTGACTTGCTGAGCGTGCAGGCAATGCTGAAAGATGCAGGTTTCCAGGTTCCTGAGGTGAATATGGAAGCATACATGAAGGTACGTGCATTGATTCAGGAATTTATGGACGATTTTCTTGGTCTGTACATCAGTCCGAAGAACCGCTGATGAACTCGTTGCTGATTGGTCCGGGACTGCCGGGCGGTATGATGGGTAGCCTTATGGCCGACCTGGAGTCCAATCTGGAATCCATCAATAAATATAAGGCAAAACGTAACTTGCCGTTTATGACGCAGGATCAGTGCTTATCAAGCTGTTTAACGAAGTAGCCTACGTATGGCCGCGTGTGGGCTATCCACCGTTGGTGACTCCGTTCAGCCAGTACGTTAAGAATCTGGCGATGATGAACGTGATTGCCATGGAAAAAAGGCAAGGAACGTTGGGGTATGATTGCTGATGATATCTGGGATATGTTGTTGGGCAAGGCAGGTAAACTGCCGGGTACGCTGGCTCCTGAACTCGTGGAAAAAGCTGAACGTGAAGGCCGTAAGTTCTTCACCGGAAATCCACAGGATAATTATCCGGATGCGCTCGACAAGTATCGCAAGCTGATGAAAGAGAACAAATGGGAACTTGGGGAAGACGATGAGGAACTCTTTGAATATGCCATGCACCCGGCACAGTACGAGGCATACAAGAGTGGCAAGGCAAAAGAAGACTTCCTGGCAGACGTGGAAAAACGGAAGGCGGAACTTAATAAGTCCCCGTTGGATGACGCTAAACCGAAGACGCTAACCGTACAGGTGGACGGACAGGCTTATCGCGTAACGGTGGCTTACGGTGATATCGACCTACCGGCTTCCGCTACTGCGAGAAGTGAAGCCCCCGTAGGCGAAGGACAAGAGATGTGATCGCTCCGCTTGAAGGTAAGTTCTTCCTGACGAAGAATGCACAGGAAACTCCTCTCAAAGTAGGCGACAAGGTGAAGAAAGGTGACTTGCTTTGCTACATTGAAGCCATGAAGACATATAATGCCATCCGGGCCGAATTTAGCGGGACAGTGACTGCTATCTGCGTCAATCCGGGTGATTCTGTTTCTGAAGATGATGTATTAATGAAGATAGGATAAATGGAAGATATATTTGCAAAACTCTATGATATGACGGCGTTCAGCAATATCATTGCCGACCCGTCGTTCCTGGTGATGTATGCCATTGCTTTCATTCTGCTGTACTTGGGTATCAAGAAGCACTACGAACCGTTGTTGCTGGTGCCAATCGCTTTTGGTGTACTTATCGCCAACTTTCCCGGTGGTGATATGGGAGTCATTCAGGCAGATGAAAACGGTATGGTAATGGTGAATGGAGTATTGAAGAACATCTGGGAGATGCCGCTCCATGAGATAGCGCACGACCTGGGACTGATGAACTTCATCTACTATATGCTGATAAAGACCGGATTTCTGCCGCCTGTCATCTTTTATGGGTGTGGGTGCTTTGACGGACTTCGGACCGATGCTTCGCAATCTGCGTCTTTCCATATTCGGTGCTGCTGCGCAGCTTGGTATCTTTACGGTGTTGCTGTGTGCTGTAATGATGGGCTTCACTCCACAGGAGGCAGGTGCACTGGGCATTATCGGCGGTGCTGATGGTCCTACGGCTATCTTCACGACTATTAAGCTCGCTCCGCATCTGCTGGGCCCTATCGCTATTGCGGCTATTCTTACATGGCATTGGTGCCCGTGATCATTCCGTTGGTAGTGAAGCTGTTCTGCACTAAGAAGGAGTTGATGATCAATATGAAGGAACAGGAAAAGCTCTATCCTTCGAAGACTGGATAAAGAATCTGCGTGTACTGAAAATCATCTTCCCGATAGCTGTCACTACCATTGTTGCCCTTTTTGTACCGACGGCAGTGCCTCTGATCGGTATGTGATGTTCGGTAACCTGATTAAGGAAATCGGTGCGGACACCAGCCGTTTGTTTGATGCGGCTGCCAACAGCATTATGAATGCGGCAACCATCTTCCTCGGACTGAGTGTGGGTGCTACCATGACGAGCGAGGCGTTCCTCAACTGGACTACTATCGGCATCGTCATCGGCGGTTTCCTTGCATTCGCTTTGTCCATTACGGGTGGTATCTTCTTTGTGAAGCTGTTTAACTTGTTCTCCAAGAAGAAGATTAATCCGCTGATCGGTGCAACGGGATTGAGTGCTGTGCCTATGGCGAGCCGGGTATGTAATGAAATTGCAACCAAGTATGATCCCAAAAACCATGTGCTGAACTATTGTATGTCCAGCAATATTTCCGGTGTCATCGGATCTGCGGTGGCAGCGGGTGTGCTGATTTCGTTCCTCGGATAAGGGGAATAGATACGAAGAAAAAAATTACGCGAATTACACGGATTCTTTTGTTGCAATTTGTTGCAAAAAGCTGATCTGCGTAATCCGTGTAATCCGCGCCTTGATTTTTTATTCACTAATCACTTTTCTGTATTCTGCCATTGCCATTTTTGCTGCAAGGTATGCATTGATAAGGTTCGTATGCGCCTGTGTCCACGACAGTTGTGCGGACAAGACATCTGCCATACTGGATTTTCCTTCATTATAAGAGAAAGTCACAAGGTCCAGGTTCTCTTCGGCAAGCGCCGTATTCTCTCGGGCCGTCCGTACCTGTTGTTCCGTTTCTGTCAGTTTGGTAGTGGCGGCGGAGAGCTCTTCCAGGATATTATCAGTAATATAGCTTTGTTGTAGCTTCTGGATGCCAATGAATGCTTTCTGTTGTCGGTTTGTCTTGAAGCGGGCTCCCCACCGGAAAATGGGGAATGTTGACGATTGAGACCGGCAATGGGTGTATGGGGCACATCTTGTCCCATATAGGTGATACCGGTGTCCCACCCGGTGGCCAGAAACATACTTAGCTGAGGATTGTACTTGCTGAGGGCGGCTTTGCGTTGCGCTTCGCTCGGGCAATGTTTACTGTTGGTACTGGCATAGTCGGCACGGCGTGGAAGTACATCGTCAAGTCCAAGAATGTCGACGGGGTCACTGGCTATACTGATTTCACTTAGACTATCAACGGGAGCATTCGGTTTTGCTCCCATCAGAATATTCAGTTGTTGTAAGGCAAGGGTGTGATTCTGGCGAGCCTTGATATACTGTAATTCCGCTTCTTTCTTGCGGGTGGAAATCATCAGCAGGTCTGTACGGCTGATGGCGCCGTCGTTAAACCTGTCCAAGATAATGTTGTATTGTTGATTGATGATTTCTTCAAAACGGGCAGCAGCCTCAAGACTGGCATAAGCGGCTGAGGCGTTCCAGTAGACGGCATCACTCTGATAATGTATTTGGTCGAGCGTCAGTTCTATGGCCAGCCTGTCCAGCTCTTCGTCGGCTTTGGCAATCTTCTTTTGGGCAATGAGTGAACCGCCGGTATAGAGAGGGCTGCCCCAGTGTTGCGAGTGCCTGATAGGTGTAGGGGCGGTACTGTCCCTGCGGAGCTGTTCCACTTATCCAGGCGGTTGAGGTTGGCGGTACCTTCGGCTGTGATGTCTATCTGTGGCAGGAAGCCTATCTGCTATTTTTCGCGCTTCGGTGCTTGCCATGCTGCTTTCAGGCGTTGCTGTTTCAACACCTGGCTGTATGCTTCCACTTTGTCCGATAGGCCTCGCGGCTGAGATACTGTTGGGCTCCGGCTTTCAGGCCGAAGCAACAGAGTAGTGTGACTATGAATATCTTCTTTTTCATGATTACTTGTATTTCTTCTTTTCACTTTTTAATCTTATGTATCGCACAATATGCCACTGGAAGAACGAACAGAGTTAATGCTGAAGCCACCAGCAAACCACCCATGATTGTTGCCGCCATACCACCGAACATAGCGTCGAATAGCAACGGTAACATACCCAGAATCGTGGTTCCGGATGCCATGGCTACAGGTATGATACGACTGGTTGTTGCACTGATTACCGCATTCAGTGGCGTTTTTCCGGAAGCAGCTTCTATATCGATCTGGTCTACCAATACAATTGCATTCTTGATATTCATACCGATCAATCCCAGTAGGCCAAGGACAGAGAAGAAGTCGAATGATTTACCAAGCAAGATTAATCCCAGTACGATGCCAATAAAGATAAGCGGCAACATCAATAGGATGACAATTGGCTTGCGGTAGGTTCTGAACAGGAACAGCAGGGTAATGAACATCAGGAAAAAAGTTAATGGCATGTTAGCTGCCAATGCTGCATTACTTTCTGCCTGACTTTCCTGTTCACCAAAATACTTCATGGTGTATCCTTCCGGTACCTGAATTTCTTCTCGCACTTCTTTCCATATCTTATTGAATGCTGCTATGGCATTTACGCCCCGACGGGGATCGGCTTGCGCCATCATAACCATCTGGCGGTTATAATCTTTCACATTCGAGAACTTATATTGGAAATCAAATTCACTGACTACTTGTTCCAGTGTAGTGGTCTCCTGTGTTGTACCGAATACGGGTAGCGTACGCAGATCGTTGATACGGAAAGAATCGACCGTGTTATCTTTTTAGCAGGATAGGCAACACTTGGTCGCCTTCACGATATTCACCTAATGTCATACCGCTTGTGCCAATCTGAATACTCTGTGCCATGCTCTGTCGGGAGACACCTAACGGTTGGGCACGTTCCGGACTGTAAACGGGTTTCCATACAGGAATCTTATTCCCCCATGAATTTCGTACGTTAATGAGATCGTCATCCCGATGCATGATTTCCAGGACCTTATTGGTCAGCATCACCAGTGAATCGACATTATTACCGATGAAACCGATTTCAATGGCAGCATCTACCGCAGGTGATAGTTTAAACAAAGTGGTACGGGTAATGGCATTCGGATAGTTCGCCTTCATATACTGGTCGAAATTCTCTTCGTATTCCTTTGGTATATTTACTGTCGGTTAGTTCAATGAGTATATTGGCAAAGTTGGGCTTGGGACCCACGGAAGTAGATGCCAGATAGTAACGTAATGGCGTACTGCCGAAAGTAGTGGATATCCGTTTCACTTCCGGTTGTTGCAGGAGGTGCGCTTCCACCTGTTTCATTTCCTTTTCCACGTCACGGATGCTGTATCCGTCGGGGTAGAATATATCGGCACGGAAATAGGGCTTATCCAATGAGGGGAAGAAGTTTTGCGGCATCAGTCCCATGATGACCAGTGAGATGATTAACAGGACTACCATACTACCTAGTGTGAGCGTTTTCTTTTTGATAAGTACTCCGAGGATAGATGCGAACTTGTGATAGAAAGGTTTATCATACGGATCTTTATTAGTATCGCCGGATTTGGTTTTCAAGATAAAATTGCCGAATGTCGTGGTTTGCGTCAATGCCAGTACCCAGCTTAATCCCATAGAAATGGCAAGTACGACAAACAGAGGTTTTACGATTTCCGCTACGGCAGAAGGGGCGAGGTACAGCGGGAGGAATGAACAAATGGCGATGAACGTGGCGCCAAGTAAGCCCCATTGTGGTCCGGTAGCTCCATCTATCAGTGCTTTTCTACGGTCTATTCCTCGGGCAATGGCTATTTGTGCATTGTCCGTCACTACAATGGCGTTGTCCACCAGCATACCCATGGCAATGATGAAACCTGCCAGGGAAGTACGGTTCAGTCCTACCCCCATGAAGGACATGATGAGCAACGTGCCGCCAATGGTAAATAGCAGTGAACTTCCTATAAGTATACCAGCACGTAGCCCCATCACCAGCATGATGATAACGATTACAATGAGGAGGGATTCTATCAGGTTAATGATGAAACCATTATTTGCTTCCTGAGCTATGACATTTTCCGGATACAGACTTTCCAACTCCAACCCTACCGGAATAAGGGGAAGAAGTTCAGCCAGTTTCTGATCTACCAGTTCTCCGGTCTTTACTACATCCTTTGTCGGGTCGGTGGAAACGCCTATACCTATGGCACGCTTCCCATTGACATGCATGATGTTGCCGGGTGGGTCCATATATCCTTTTTCGATAATGGCTATATCACCCAATTTTACTTGCCCTCCCGAAGTTGTAATCACTTGGTTCCGGATGTCATTGACGGTGGTGTAAGTTCCGTTGGCTACAATACGCAATTGTTGTTCACCGGCGTTGATTTCACCGGTATTGATAATCTGGTTTTGCGATTGCAGCAGGCTTGCCAGTTGTTTGGGGTCGATGCCCATTCCAGCCAGTTTGTTTACGGAGATAAAGATATTGATTACTTCCGTCTGTGTGCCGAAAAGGGCTACTTTCATAACACCGTCGGCAGTGATGACTTGGGTTTTGATACGCTCTGCCCAGTTGCGCATCTCTTCGTAAGAGAAACCATCGTCGCCAACCAGACCGTAATAAATCCCGAATACATCACCGAAATCGTCCGATACCGTGGGAACGGAAGCACCGGCGGGTAGTTGCGGTTGTATGTTGAGCACCTTGCGGCGAAGTTCATCCCATTTCTGCGGAATAGACTCTGCGGAAAGGGAAGGTTGAAGCTCGAATGTTATCTTGGATAGTCCGTACATGGACTCCGATTTAATTTTATATGCACCACTCATCGACTGTATCTCGCGGGAGATCGGTTCGGTGATCAGTCGTTCTACTTCTGCCGGTTCTGCCCCCGGATAGCGAGTCATAATGACCGCTGACTTGATGACGAAGGGTGCATCCTCTTTCTTTCCCAACCGGCCGAATGATAGTATACCGCCGATTAGCAACACAGCCAGGAAGAAATAAACAATCTTGGTGTTGTCTAATGCATATTTAGCTAAATTCATATGATTTATATTTGGGCGACCTCAAGGTCGCAGTAGTTGGTAGTCTAATTGATAACTTTCACCGTTTGTCCGTCCACCAGTTGGTGCACTCCGGCAATTACAATAGTTTCTCCCGGTTGTATACCAGCAGAGATAAGAGCATTGGCTTCTCCAGTGGGAGAGTATACGGTTACTTCCCGCTTGCTTACCTTATTATCTTTTACTACCCACACATAAGTTTTCTGGTTTTCGCTTTCACCGAATATGGCACTGAGCGGAATATTCACAAGCTTTTCTTCCAGGAAGGGAGCTACGTCCGATGCCAGCTTGATTTTACACGTAAATCCCGGTTTCACATCGTATAAGGAACGATTAAAAGCAGGATCTTCAATCGTAATAGTTACCGGGATACCTGTTCCGGCTGTAGAAATGTCCAGATATTCTTCCAATTGTGCGTTGAACACCATGTCCGGATAGGTGTCGAAAACCACTTTGAATGTTACATCTTTTGCACGAAGCAGATACAGATAATCATCCGGCACGGTGAATTTGATGCGGAGCTTCTGTGTATTCACCAATTGTACAATGCCTTCCCCGGAGTTCACGCGCTGATAGTTTTCCACCAGACGCTTTTCGATAGAACCATCAAAGGGAGCAGTCAGTTTGGTATCCCGCATATTATTGCTGGACAATTCATAAGCGGACTTTGCCTTTTGGTAATTGGCAACGCTGATTTCATATTCCTGCACGGAGATAGCCTGGCGTCCCAACAGGCGCTTGTTACGTTCCACCTGTGCTGCGGCAGTCTCATAAGCGGCTTTGTCGGCGGCGTATTGCAGGGAAATGTCGCGTGGATCAATGGCGGCGATCAATTGTCCTTTCTTTACCCGCTGACCTTCTACCACAGGCAGATTTATAACCTGTCCGCTGACACGGAAGGCTAGTTTCACGTATTCTACGGCTTCTACAATACCGGAGAAGTCTTTCCGGATGACCGATTGGGAGCTGGCACTAGCTGTCTTAACAGGTCGAATCAGGGTGGCATCGCCCTCTTTCTTGTGTCCGCATGATGTGACAAGCAGCATCACGCCGATGGTGAACAAATAGATTCTTTTCATACTAATATATAGTTGTTCGTTTAGATATAGAAACATAAAACCGGAAAAACAGATAATTGTTCTCCCGGTTTATTTTGTTACGCGTTGTTAATGATAAAGGCTTCTACTCCTCTATTCTGAGCAACAAATCGGTGCCCAGTTTGAGCTTATAAACGTTTTTATATACTTGTATGTTCAGTTCTTCTCCGGTAATAAGTGAAATATTTATTTCTTTGCCTACGCGCATCTGAAGTGTACGTCCCTGATAATTTATCTGGAAGGAATAACTGCTCCATTTTTCGGGAATGACTGGGAAGAAAGAGAGTATGCCCTCCAGGATCTGCATTCCGGCGAAGCCTCGTACAATGGCAAGCCAGCTGCCCGGCATACTGGTGATATGCAGTCCTTGGTGAGTTTCGTTGTTGTAGTCATCCAGGTCAAGACGGGTGGCATGCAGAAAGAGTTGGTAAGCCTTTTCCACTTCGCCAATGCGGGCGGCAAGAATGGAGTGGATGTGCGGGGAAAGTGAAGATTCATGTACCGTCATTGTTTCATAGAAATCAAAGTTACGGCGGACAGTTTCCTTGTCGAAATTGAAGTAATACAGATATAATCCCAGTAACACATCACTTTGTTTGATGTAGCACGAACGAAGAATACGATCCCAGGACCAATGCTGATTGATGGGGCGTTCTTCGGGTGGAATGGCATCGGTACTGTTCAGTTCCTTATCCAGGAAACCGTCATTTTGTACAAAGATCCCCAGTTCTTTGTCTTCCGGTAGATACATACGGTTGATGATGTCGCGCCAGCGTTCAGCCTCTTCTTGTTGGCGGAGGTTGGTGACACGGCGTACACGCGCATATTCGTCGGGGTATTCTCCGGCAATGATTTCAAGATAGTTAAGTGTCATCTGCAGGCACTGCACACACGAGTAATTGGTGTACCAGTTATTATCCACATTGTTTTCGTACTCATCCGGTCCGGTTACCCCCAGTATGACATATTTCTGTTTTGGTTTTGAGAAAGATACACGTTGGCTCCAGAAGCGGGAGACGGCAATCATTACTTCCAGTCCGTATTTGGCTATATAATCTTTGCTGCCTGTGATTGCGGCATGTTGTGCAATGGCATAGACGATGATATTGTTGCGGTGTATTTCTTCAAAAGTAATTTCCCATTCGCTGTGGCATTCCTCACCACTGTAAGTGACTTGCGGAAAGAGAGCAGCCCCCTCTTTGAATCCCAGTTTACGGGCATTCTCTATAGCTTTCGGTAGTTGGTTATAACGGTATATCAACAGATTTTTTACAATCTCCCTCGGAGTAGAAAGCAGGAAGAACGGTACACAACAAAGTTCCGTGTTCCAGTATGTGTTTCCACCGTATTTTTCACCAGTGAATCCTTTCGGGCCGATATTCAGACGCGGATCATCACCGCGGTACGTCTGGCATAGTTGGAAGATGTTGTACCGGATACCCTGTTGTGCTTCCGGGTCCCCTTCGATAACCACATCCATTTCCTTCCATATATTAGCCCAGGCTTGTTGATGATTGTTTTCCAACTTATCCCAGCCGTCTATTTTAGTCTGACGGGCTTTGGTGATGGAATGTTCTATCAATTCCTGGCGTTCATCATAGAGCGACGAACTTATAACGGTATATTTGATGAGCATTACATTGTCTCCCGGTTTCACATCTGCCCCGATGCTGAATCCGGTTTGTTTCTCTTTTTCAATGCGTATCGGGTTCGAGGAGGCTTCTTTGCCGTTCTTGAAGAACTGATAGGTCATGGCGTAGCACACTTGCGCATCTTCCCGCCGGGTTTGCGTCCATAGATAAGCACAATCCTTTGTGACGCCGGAACGGAGGATATTCCATATCTTCTCGTTCGGATCATCATCCTTATTGACTATGATTGCATCCAGAGAGGGAATCAGTGATATTCTTCCTGTATAATTGATGGAGGTGACGCTGTATTTTATTAGGCATAAATCGGGGTGGGCCATATTGTTGATATGCTCCACATGTACCCGTATTTGATGTCCTCTGGGAGATGTGATTTCGAAATCCCGGTAGGAGATACCTGCTTTCATATCAAGTCTGCGGCTGAAGCTGTTTACGTCCCATTGTGCCAGGTCCAGTTCTTCATCGATGAGACGCAGGCTGACACGACTCCAGTCCGCTGCATTGGGAATACGCGTGTAAAAAGCAGGAAAGCCGTTCTTCCACCAACCTACACGCGTTTTATCCAGAAAAGTGATACCGGCTACAAATGAACCGCGATAGGAATCGCTTGAATAAGGCTCTTCAAAATTTCCCCGTTGTCCAAAGCGTCCGTTCCCCAAGCTGAATATACTTTCGGACATTCTCAGGTTGTCGGCGTGAAAGTTATCTTCAATAATATTCCATTCATCGGTTCTAAGGTATCTTTTCATGGCGTGTATCTCAATGGTGATTATGGCGGTAAAGATAAACAAATAAACGGATAAACGGCAAGAAAGTATGACAAAAGTAGATGAAAGAGGAGTGATAAGGTGATAAAGTGGTAAGGTGATAGAGTGATAAAGTAGCTGCGTTATATATCACAGAGTGTTGTTCCACTATCACTTTGCCACTTCATCACTTTATCACTTTATCACTCTTTTTATAAGGATTATGCTTTTGTTTGTTCTCCTTTGGTCTCTTTGATTAAATATACACAAACTGCGCCGATAATCAGCATGACACCTGCCATGACCAGCATATTGATTTCGGGAGGCAACATACCTTTGGGAGTGAACAGGGCAAGAATGCTCCCGCCGAGTGAAGCCGCCACAATCTGCGGAATACAGATTGTTCCGTTGAACAAGCCCAGATAAGTTCCCATGTGCCCGCCGCTCAGTGCGTTGGTCAGGATGGTGAAAGGTAATGCCAGCATAGCAGCCCATGCACAGCCTATCAGTAGGAAGGAGATGAACAATACATATTGATTATGAACAAAATAAGTAGAGATGAAACCCAATCCACCCAGCACCAGACTGAGAGAATAGATCAGTTTGCGATCCTTGAACAACGGGATGCAGACAGCCCATAGTACAGAACCGATAGCCTGTACGGCAAACAACACGCCTACCCAGTCGGCAGCATCCTGATATTGAATACTCTTGGTGTCCAGCATAACTTTGCTGACTCCGTTCACTGCGGTTTCCACTGTAGGAGCATCGAATACATTGGCGGCTACACTACCATTGGTATACGTCCACATAAACATGAAAGCAAACCAGCAGAAGAACTGAACCAAACCTACCGTCCAGAAAGCTTTCGGCGCTTTTACCAGCAGTTTCACCATATTGATTTTTTCTTTTTCTTCCTCTTCGGTGATGCCGTGGTATTCAGCGTATTCGGCGGGTGGCATCTCCTTTACTTTCACTGTGGTATAGATTACACAAAGTATCAGGATGGCGGCTCCGATATAGAAAGAATAAATCACCGAGTCGGGTACTACGCCTTGCGGGGCTATGTTGCTGATACCGATCCATGTAAAGATGAACGGGAACAGGAAACCTACGAGGCTGCCCGCATTACACAGGAAACTCTGGATGGAGTAGGCGAGGCCTTTTTGCTTTTCGTTCACCATGTCGCCTACCATCATCTTGAATGGCTGCATCGCCATATTGATGGAGGTATCCAGGAACATCAATGATACTAATCCGAATATCATTGCCGTGCTGACTGCCATACCGAAACTACCGGCATTCGGCAGCAGGCACATTACCAATACGGCTACCAGTGAACCGACAAACAGATAAGGAATACGGCGTCCGAAGCGCGTCCACGTCTTGTCGCTTGCAGCGCCCACGATGGGTTGCACGATGATGCCTGCCAATGGTGGTAATATCCAGAAATAACTTAAACTATGCGGGTCTGCACCCAGTGTTGCAAAAATACGACTGATGTTTGCACTCTGCAAGGCGTAGGCAATCTGTACGCCAAAAAATCCGAAGCTGATGTTCCACAACTTCCAAAAGCTCAAATCGGGTTTTACTTTCATTCTTAATAAATTATTAGTTACGAGCTACGAGCTACAAGCTACGAGTTCCTTTCGGCATACTGGCAATTCGTTACTTCACTCGTCTCGTAGCTTGTCACTCATTTATTTCGTTGTTCCCCTCACTACAAGATTCGTTCTCACAATCTTGTTACTACTCTTGTCATCGCCCCCTTCCAGCTTGCCTATCAGAATGCTGAAAGCACTTCCCGACTTCTTCTCCATGTTGTTCCACGGTGGTCAGTTTGGGATCTGTGCTTTGGGCAATGGCTCCGTCGGTAAATCCACAGATCGATACTTCATCGGGCACTTTCTTTCCAACCAGTTTACAGGCATACAGAATGCCCGAAGCTGTTTCGTCATTGATGGCGAAGAAACCATCGGGATGACCGGGACCTTCCAGTATGTCAGGGGTGATGGATATGGCGCGTTCCCTTGTATCACACAGCATAATCATGCTGTCGTCCACGGGAATTTTGTATTTCTTCATGGCATCCAGATAGCCATTCCGACGATTCTTGGTGATTTCCAGATGCGGGGCTGCTCCATAAAACAGGATACGCTTGCAACCTGTCTGAATCATGTACTCCACAGCGGCAAACGAACCGGCATAGTCGTCCACTACCACCCGTTCTGTTTTCAATCCGGTGCAGATGCGATCGTAGAACACAATGGGGACATTATTATTCAGCAGGTCCTGATAATGATCGTATTGAGAGGTATCCTTTGCCAGAGAGGCAATCACACCGCAGACGCGGGCGGCGAGAAAGGATTGGACGATTTTCACTTCCTGTTCATACGATTCGTTACTCTGTGCCACGATTATGTTGTAACCGGCTTCGGCAGCAGCCTTTTCAATGCCACTCAGCACGCACGAGAAAAAATGATGTACCAGTTGCGGGACAATTACACCGATTGTATTCGAACGGCTGGCACGAAGGTTCACTGCAAGTACGTTAGGCTTGTAATTATGCTCCCGGGCATACGCATGTATAAGGTCACGGGTCTCCTGGCTGATATCCGGATTGTCTTTCAGCGCCCTCGACACAGTGGATGGCGAGACGTTCAACGCCCGGGCAATATCCTTGATGGTTATCTGCGGTTTATTCATGGTATTTTCTAAATATTCCCAAAGATAATGCAAACCGAAAGCAGTACAAAATAAGCTTGCTTATTTTTATTGCTGAGGTGCAGCTTATCTTAATCAAAGGTTATTCAAATGAGGATAGCTGCCAAACTAAAAAAATGTAAGCCAACTATTCCGATTGCAAAAATAGCGGAATAGATGAGAATAAGCTTCTTCGTTGAGAATTATCGGATTATAGAATAGCGCAAACGTTTGCAGACATCCATTGACTTTGCATCTGAATGGGCGTTGCACGTTGCTTTCTTGCGAGACGCTTTGTTTCCAGATGAAACTGTCGGGACTGCATAGATTCTCGGAAGTAAATATAAAACGGTTGACTAAGCTTTCAGTCATTATAAATAATAACTGCGATATACCCCTTCTATAAGAACTTTTGTTATCTTTAGATAAGATAAGCTGCGTTTCGGCATAACTTTTTCATGCTTGCATGAAAGTTCTGCACTCAATTTGCATTATCTTTGTGTCGTTATCCCGTCATAAAGCGACGGATTAAATATCCCAAAAACAGCAGGAGGACATTATATGGACCCATTAGAATACTTAGTACCCGGCAGAAAGAGACTTCCCTACGGCATGATGAACTTCGCGGTCATCCGCCGTGAAGACTATTATTACGTGGACAAAACCCGCTTCATTCCCATGATAGAGCAGGCGGACCGCTTTTTCTTCTTCATCCGTCCGCGCCGTTTCGGGAAGAGCCTGACGCTGAACGTGCTGCAACATTACTACGATGTGCGTACCCGCGACAAGTTCGACGACCTCTTTGGCGACCTCTACATCGGGCAGCATCCCACACCGAGTCGTAACACTTATCTTGTGCTCTATCTCAATTTCTCCGGCATCACCGGTGCACTGAACGACTATCGCAAAGGGCTGGATGAGCACTGCCAAATCCGCTTCGACTTTTTCTGCGAAGTCTATGCCGACCTTCTGCCGGAAGGCATCAGGGATCGGCTGGACGAGAAGGACGGAGCCGTCAACCAATTAGACTATCTGATTTCGGAATGCGAACGTGCCGGACAGAAGGTGTACCTCTTTATCGACGAGTACGACCACTTCACCAACGCCATCCTCGCCGACCCCGAAAGCCTGCACCGCTATACCAACGAAACGCATGGCGAAGGTTACTTGCGTGCTTTCTTCAACAAAGTGAAAGCGGGAACTTACTCCAGCATCAAGCGTTGCTTCATTACCGGTGTAAGCCCCGTGACGATGGATGACCTCACCAGCGGCTTCAACATCGGAACCAACTATTCCCTCTCACCGGACTTCAACCAAATGATGGGTTTCACAGAAGAAGAAGTGCGCGAAATGCTGACCTACTATTCTACCACCAGCCCCTTCAATCATACCATTGACGAACTGATAGAGATAATGAAGCCGTGGTATGATAACTATTGCTTCGCGCAGGAATGTTACGGCGAAACCACGATGTATAACTCCAACATGGTGCTTTATTTCGTCAAGAACTACATCTCGCGTGGCAAAGCACCGCTAAGCATGGTGGAAGAGAACATCCGCATCGACTACGAGAAACTACGCATGCTCATCCGTAAGGACAAGGAGTTTGCCCACGACGCCTCAGTCATTCAAACCCTCGTGAGCCAGGGCTTCATCACCGGCGAACTGAAGAGTGGCTTCCCTGCCTCCGGTATCACTAATCCCGATAATTTCGTGAGCTTGCTCTACTATTTCGGCATGCTCACCATCAACGGCATGCACGAAGGAAAAACTAAACTGACCATCCCTAACCTGGTGGTTCAGGAACAACTTTATACCTATCTGCTGAGTACGTACAACGATGCAGACCTCAGTTTCAGTAGTTACGAAAAGAGCGAACTCTCCAGTCGCCTTGCTTACCGAGGCGATTGGAAAGCCTACTTCGACTACATTGCCGACTGCCTGAAGACCTACGCCTCGCAGCGCGACAAGCAGAAAGGCGAGTCCTTCGTCCACGGCTTCACCCTTGCCATGACTGCGCAGAACCGTTTCTACCGTCCCGTCTCCGAGCAGGACACGCAGGCGGGCTATGTCGATATTTTCCTATGTCCGATGCTGGACATCTACTCCGACATGACGCACAGCTACATTGTAGAGTTGAAGTATGCCAAGTACAAAGACCCCGAAACCCGTGTGGAGGAACTGCGTCAGGAGGCTATCGCACAAGCCAACCGCTACGCCGATACCGATACGGTGAAGCGTGCCATCGGCAGCACCCAGCTACATAAGATTGTGGTGGTGTATAAAGGCATGGAAATGCGGGTGTGCGAAGAAATACAGTAGTCCGGACCTTTAACGTAACCCGGCGTATGCACAGACCAGTTCTTTTTCTTTTCATTCTGTTACAGATATGGCTTCCTTGCACTCTGGTGGGGCAGAAGTCCGATTACAGGCTGTTTGATAATATCAGTCTGGGGACGGAAGCATCCGTCATCAGTTGCTTCCTGCAAGACACGCAAGGACTGATATGGATAGGTTCCAACAAAGGACTGTTCAGTTACGACGGCTATTCCTCACAACCGCATTTCACTTTCGGCGAGCGCAGCAATACGCGCATTTATTGCGGTACGGTGGTGGACAGCACCTATCTTTATATAGGTGCGGACAATGGCTTACTGATTTATAACTACCGAACAGACACTTACCAAGAACCGGAAGCGGACTTCCCGACCGACATCCGCACACTGGCATTGCGTGACGGCGTGCTGTGGCTGGGGACACTAAACGGCCTCTATACCTACTCACCGGAAACCCGGCAACTCTCCGCCATCACCGAAGGACTTCCGCACCAGACCATTTATTCCATTATCCGCGCCTCGGACGATAACCTCTACATTGGTACGTACAACGGCTGTTGCCGCTACATCCCCGCCACCGGACGCTTTGAAACCATAGACCTGCCCGTCACCCGTGGCCGAAGCAATCAGTTTGTCAATTCACTCCTGGAAGATACCGCGCGTGGTTGCATCTGGATAGGCACAGAAGGATGTCTTTTCAAATACACCCCTGCCGACGGGCATACGCAGCGGATAGATGCTTTCCATGATAACTCCGTCAAGTGTCTGGCACTGGACGGGAACGGTCAATTGCTGGTAGGCACCGATAATGGTCTGTACGTCTATCAGGAGGACGAGCCCCTGTTGCACGTTGTTCATGACTCCCGAAACCTCCAGTCCCTTTCTAACAATATCATCTGGACCATCTTTGCCGACCGCGAGCATAACGTCTGGCTGGGTACGGATTACGGTATCTCCATGTTCCGCCATAACAGTGTGTTGCGTCATATCCCTATCTCGCAGATTACCGGAACAGGGGAGGGCAACCAGTTCTATTCCATGCTGCGCGATACGCACGGAACTTATTGGTTTGGCGGCACCAACGGCCTCATTCGCTTCACCGCTCTTATGGATGGGGAACAGGACGTTGCCTGGTACAAGATGGGAGACCGGAAATATCCTTTGTCCCACAACCGGGTACGCCATCTTTACGAAGACCGTGAACAACAACTTTGGGTGGCTACGGATGGCAGCATCAGTCGTTACGACCCGGCGAAACGCCAGTTTATACATTATAACATAGTGGACAGCACCCGCCGCTACAACGCCAATTGGACGTATAGCCTTTTTGAAGACCGTGACGGACAACTTTGGATAGCCACCTGTCTCGGCGGTATTTTCGTTGTAGATAAGGAAAACCTCATGCGTTCTTCCGGCGGACTCTACATGGCGGAGAAGACTTATTCCATCCACAACGGCCTGTCCGGCATGTTCATCAATCAGATGATTCCCGACCGGGAAGGGAATGTATGGGCATTGCTCTATAACAGTCACAACAGCATCGAAAAGATAAATCCCCGTACCGGCGAAGTCACCCATATTGCCGCCGATGAACTGAAAGGCGAGCGTACTCCCAACTTTATCCTTTGTGCCGAAGACGGCTACATCTGGATAGGTTTCCCCGGCGGAGTGATGCGCGTGACTCCCGAAAACGACAGTATCCGCATGTTGCCCTTTGATGCCTATAATCATTACGAGGTGCTTTCCATGGCCGAAGCCGACGGCCGCATCTGGATCTCTACCACAGATGGTTTCTGGGTAGCCGACCAACAGACTCTGGAAGTCCGCCGACTGAATATCACCGACAAGCGTTTCACCAGCATGTTCTTTGATAAGACAAGCGGAGAACTCTATCTGGGCACCGCAGACGGTTTTGCCATCTCCTCACCCGAGGCCTTGCTGGCGGAACACCTTGAACAGCCTTTGATATTGACCGCCCTTTATGTCAACAACCAACTTTACCAGTCTGGGGCGGGGCAGGCGCTTGATGCAGTGCAATCCGCACAAAGCATCCGTTACTCACAGCGTATAAATCTGGACTACGACCAGAACAATCTTGCTTTTGAACTTTCCGACCTGCCTTATTCCCTTGAAGAGAAAAGCAAACTGTTGTATCGCCTGGAAGGTGTGGACCGTGAATGGAACTTGTTGAAACCGAATACGAACCGGATTACTTACAACAATCTGAACTACGGTGACTACCGCCTGATAGTGAGTAAGCTGGATGCGCATGGCAAGCCGTCCGAAAAGACGTATGCATTGGACATCCACATCATTCCGCCCTGGTACTACACCCCGTGGGCAAAGGCCGTTTATGTCTTGCTGTGCCTTGTCCTGATACTCTGGACAATCAACTTCTTTCGTGTGAAGAACCGTCTGAAACTGGAGCGTCTGGAAAAAGAGAAAATCCTGGAGCAGTCTCAGGCTAAGATGGAGTTCTTTACGAATCTCTCCCACGACCTGAAAACTCCGTTGAGCATGATTATCGCGCCTATCAGCAAGTTGCTGCCCGGCATCAAGGATCAGCAGGAGAAGAAACAACTGGAACAGGTGCATCGCAATGCCATGAAGTTGAATTCGCTTATCCATCAGGGGCTGGACTTCAACCGGGTGGATAGTGGAAACAATACATTACTGATACTTTCTCAAATCGAACTGGTGTCTTTTGCGCGTGGCTTATTCACCTTGTATGCAGAGGAGAAGGCGAAAGAGAAGAAGCTTACTTTCCATTTCCATGCCGACCGTGAAAAGATATACATACAGATGGATGCCATAAAACTGGAATCTATCTTGGATAATCTTTTATCCAATGCCGTGAAGTATACTCCGGAAGAGGGTGAGATAACGCTTCGTTTGCAGGCTTCTGATAAAGAAGTGCATATCTCTGTATCCGATACAGGTATCGGTGTTCCCCGTCAGGATCAACCGTATGTTTTTCAGCGTTTCTTCCAGTCTCCCAAGACGGCAGGCACGAAGGAGGGAACAGGTATCGGCCTGTATTTGGTAAAGACTTATACGGAACTGCATGGTGGTAAAGTTCAGCTTTCTTCAGAAGAGAATAAAGGTACTGCCATTACGCTGACCCTTCCGGTGATTGCTATGGAACAGCCTGTCGTAGAGGTCTCTCCGGAAATTGTATCTTCTGATATCGAACCTGTCGCTGCCGGAGTTACAGTTGTGGTTCCAGATACAGATACGCCCGCTCCGGATGCTCCATTGCTTCTGATTGTGGATGATACTCCGGAGGTTTCAGAGTTTATTTATCAGATACTGCATACTAAATATCGTTGCCGTTTGGCGGAAAATGGTAAGATAGGTGTGGAACTTACCCTGGAATTAATGCCCGATCTGATTATTGCTGATGTCATGATGCCCGTAATGGATGGTCTTGAAATGGTGCGTCATATCAAGAAGCATATTCCTACATCCACTATTCCCATCATCTTGCTGACGGCGAAAAGTGATAAGGAAACGGAGCTTGAAAGTATTCAGCTGCATATAGATGCTTTCATTCCTAAACCCTTTGAACCGGATATTTTGCTTTCGCGTGTGGAGCAATTATTACATAGCCGGGAGACGCATGAGGCGAAAGCCCGCATGGAAGTTCTTTCCACCCCGAAAGAGATAGAGGCGGTTTCTTATGATGAGAAGTTCCTGGCAAATGTAATTCATCTGATTGAAGAACACATCTCAGACTCCGAACTGAATGTGAATGCCCTTTGCGAATGGACCGATATCAATAACAAGCAGATGTATCGCAAGATAAAGCAACTGACGGGCATGACACCTGTGGAATACATTAAGTCTATCCGCATGAAAAAGGCGGCTATGCTGCTGAAACAGCAGAAGTTTACTGTGGCCGAAGTGATGTATATGGTTGGTTTCTCCAATCATTCCTATTTTTCTAAATGCTTTCAGGCTGAGTTTGGGATGACGCCGAAGCAATACGTTTAGTTCAGCCTTATAATTCTTTGCCACCTTATTGGCAAGGTTTTGCCAATAAGGTGGCAGAGTCTTGCCAATAAGATGACAACAGTTTGCCAGTAAGGTGGCAAGGAATTGGCACAATTAAGTGTTCAGGAATACTTCTGCTCCTAATAGATTATTAAAGTAAGTGGCATTCCGTTCATCCTCAAGTCCTCCGTCGAGGGTGAACAGTAGTTGGTATCTAGTTTGTGTATTCGCCATTCCCACAACTACGGAAATTACTGATTGTTTTTCGGGAAATTGAACCAATGTGACTCCCTGCACCATTCCATCGGAATATTCGCTTGCTGCAAAAGCATTGTACACGGCATTGGGCACTTCGTCCATTGTTCCCCAATCAATCTGTCTCATTTCCCATTGTGCTTCAGAGTTGAACCAGACTTTTGTGTCGAACCCATTCTGTATAAAGTCCGCTACATAGTAAATCTCATCCCGTGACCAGGCAACATCCTTGGCGGCGGGATACATTTTTTTTAGTGCTGTCTGTACATTGACAGGCGCATAATCGGCCAGAGCCGGAACTGATGTCAGGAGCATCAGAAGCAGGAAAGAATACGTCAACTTTTTCATTGTTCCTTCATTTAGATTGTTATCGTTCTGAAGAAAACAACGGGTAGTGAGTTTTGTTTAGTAATTAGGATCACCGTCCAGTGGAAGTATAAACAGGAAACGTGCTCCTTTGGTGTAACTCTTATCCAGTTTCACTTCACCTTTCAGGCGCCCGGCAATGATGGAACAGATATTCAGTCCGAGTCCTGTGCCCTGTTTAAATTCATCCAGTTTGCTGAACCGGTCGAAAACATAGTCTGCCTGGTCTGCCGGAACTCCCGGACCGGTATCTGTAACGGAGAAGGTTATCTTTCCCGGATTCTCTGTGAGAGAGCAGTGGAGGTGAATTTCCCCCCGTACCGTGTGTTTCTCCGCATTGGTCAGGAAATTGATAAGTACCTGTTGCAAGCGTTCTTTATCCGTCACAAACAAGAAGTCATTCGGTGCGTCGGAAGTGAAATAGGACTTCACTTCTTTCGGATTACGATGCACAACAGAAGCCATTGCTATCTGGCATAACTCATTGCAGCGATGAGGCGCCAGATGCATGGTGTATTTACCACTTTCCAAACTGGCAAGGTCAAGGACATCATTAATTAGCGTAGTCAGTAACTCGGAATTCTGCTGGATAAGCATGCTGAACTCTGCTTTCTCTTCCTCGTCCACCTCCATATCCGGAGTGGATAAAACTTGTGAGAATCCGACTATGGCATTGAGCGGTGTACGTATCTCGTGGCTCATATTCTGTATAAAGAAACTTTTCATCCGGTCCGATTCCTCGGCATGGTCGCATGCAACGGTGAGCTCTTCATTTTTCTCCTGTAGGATAGCCATTGTTCTACGGCGTCTGTACAGGTAGAATATCAGGAAGCAGGTGAAAAGAAACAAGAACGAAAGCACAAGACTGAGAGTTACGATGTAATGTTGGGAGGCGCTTTGTTGCTCTTTTAAAATGGCTTTCTGTTTTTCCGCTTCTACATTGAGACGTGCCAGTTCCAGGTTCCGGTTCTTCAATACCAATTTGCTGTTCTCAGCATTTATCTTTTCCAGTTCAGATTGTGACTTAGTCCGCTCCAGTTCCAATTGGGTATTCTTTAAGTTGAGTGCTGCATTCTTATATTCCAAGGCCTTGGCATCCAATTTCATGCGTTCGTTGCCTATCTGTGCATTCAGTTCAGCGATGTCTGTAGATTGTACCAGACGGTTGATTGAATCTTGGTGCTTGTGAATCAACTTATTATATGTATAAGCCTTTTCATAGTCTCCTGATTTCAGATATAATACATGAAGTATCTGGTAAACCTGCAACGGGCTTCCTATCGAATCAGCTGCTATATATGCCTGATCGTATTTTTTATCCAGAACAAGTTTGCAGATACGTAAACGCAACAAAGCTGATTTGCGGATAACACCATATTGTTCGACCAGTTGCAGGCATTCTTCATAGCAAGTGTTAAAGTCATCGATTCGGTCCATACTATACAGAGTCTGGCATTTATCCATTAGGGAAGCTACACGGCTCTCATTGGTTTTAGCAGTTTTCACGGCTTTCTCATTGTATTCCAATGCTACTTCACCTTCGTCTTTCTTTCGGTAATACTCAGCAAGGTTCATATAAAGGTATGACGGATCTTGTTCGGGCAAATGCTTCAGCATGTATTCCAAGGCATTTTTGTAGTACTCGGCTGCTACCTCACTATTCTGACGCATATAGTAGATGTGTCCCAAGGTACGAATACACGAAAAGATGCCGTAGTTGTGCTGGTCTTTGAAAGCCTGTTCTTTCATTTCTTCGGCTTTGTGCAGGGCACGCAGTGAATGTCCGTTGTTAAGGAGCCAATTTATTTCGCTCGTATATGCGGAATAGTAATATTGCAGATAGTTGTTTTTGCGTGCCTCTTCCTTTAATTTAGTGGCTGCCTGTTCCAGTTTCTCATAATTGCCGGAACTATAGTAGAAACTTACCGGAATGGTAAGTGCCAAACATTGTGCTTTTTTGTCTTTCTTTTTGGTTGCTTCTGCATAAAGAGTGTCAGCGATAAGCAATCCTTGGGGATAAGTTCGTGATTTGGTGGCGCGCTGAAAAAAGGGGTATAAAGAGTCATCTATCTTATAAGGGTTGTTTTGTGCTCCGGCAGGAATAAAAAGCCCTGTGAGAAGTAGTAAAATTAGTATGTTAGTGTATCTTTTCATCTTATCTTTTACAAGAGAATGTGACAAAGATACTTTTTATGCTTAATAATTACAAGAAAATGGAGAAAAAGTAGTAGTCTTTGGATTGAGAATTCCTAATTATTATTTATAACTACTATACATATATTGCTGATAATCAGTTAATGTCCTTTTTGTTTCCTTTTATGTCCGATATCTGCTTTGATGAATAACTCCACTCCGTTACTTTTGTCAACAGAAAAACAACTTGAATTTGATGACATGCAGAGACACATTCTTATCTTGATTACTTGTTTGCTGGCAGTAGTTGCTCTGGCACAGAACAAAGTACCCAAAAGCGTTCCTACTATTTATGTAGATGCCGGCGGCGTCATGCGTTGGTCGGATACGAAGAAAGAAGCTTCTTTCTTTGGTGTGAACTATACCTTACCCTTTGCACATGCTTACCGGGCGATGGGTTATCTGGGAGTGGATCGTAAAGCTGCCATCGACCGTGATGTCTATCACATGGCACGCTTGGGATTGAATGCTTATCGTATTCACATCTGGGACGTAGAGATTTCTGATGCAGAAGGTAACTTGCTGGAAAATGAACACCTGGAACTATTGGACTACCTTATCCATAAATTACAGGAACGCGGTATCCGTACCGTTATCACGGCACAGACAAATTTGGGTAACGGTTATCCGGAACGTAATCAGCCTACCAGTGGTTTCTCTTTAAATTATGATAAATGTGCCGTTCATAGTGATGCAGATGCTATTGTTGCACAGGAAAAGTATATTGCTGCTCTTGTACGCCACGTGAATCCTTATACAGGTTATGCTTACAAAGACGATCCTTATATCGTAGGCTTTGAAATAAACAACGAGCCTTGCCATCCCGGCACTGTTGCTGAGACGCGTAATTATATAAATAAGATGCTGTCCGCCCTGAAGCGTGCAGGCAACCGCAAACCGGTGTTTTACAATGTCAGTCATAACCAGCATGTGGTAGAGGCTTACTATTCTACAGCCATACAAGGTACTACCTATCAATGGTATCCTATTGGTCTTGTATCCGGACATACCCGCAAGGGAAACTTCCTGCCTTCCGTAGACCGCTACGATATTCCTTTCTCCAATCTGAAAGGTTTCAATAAGAAGGCTCGTATGGTTTATGAATTTGATCCCGCTGATATTCTTTATTCCTATATGTATCCGGCAACTGTACGCACTTTCCGCACAGCCGGTTTCCAGTGGATTACTCAGTTTGCCTATGATCCTATCGACATGGCGGCCTACAATACCGAGTACCAGACTCATTACCTGAATGTAGCATACACTCCGAATAAAGCTATCGGATTGATGATTGCCGCAGAAGTGGCACAGAAAGTGGGCAGGGGAGAGAGTTTTGGCAGTTATCCGGCAGATACATTATTCAATGATTTCCGTGTCAGCTACGTGCAGGATTTAAGCGAACTGAATGACGGAGAGAAATTCTACTATTCCAATACGACCCAAACTCGTCCGAAAGATATTTCTCAGCTTCGCGCAATAGCCGGTTGTGGCAAATCTCCGGTGGTGAATTATGAAGGTACGGGAGTTTATTGGCTGGATCGTCTGGAAGAGGGTGTTTGGCGCTTGGAAGTAATGCCCGATGCCGTACAGGTTAGTGACCCGTTTACAAGGCCTTCTTTGGATAAAGAAGTAATGCGCATTGTTTCCGGTGCATGGGATATGACTCTGAATTTACCTGATTTAGGTAAGCAATTCCGGGTGAACGGCTTGGACAATGGAAATACGTTCAGTTCACAGGCTGCGAATGGCAAGATTTCGACTCTTCGTCCGGGTGTTTATCTGTTACAGCGTAAAGGTATATCGGCTTCCGGTAAATGGACTGCTGATGCCCATTGGCAGAATATTACTCTTGGTGAATATGTACGTCCATCCATTTCAGATAATAAAGGTTTTACTGTTACTCATTCTCCTGCCAAGACAGTAGATGCCGGTAAAGATTTACAGATAGAGGCCATTGTAGCGGGTAATGAAATGCCCGATTCCGTTATTATCTACACAGATAAGATATCTTTCTGGAATGAAAAGAATCCTTATCTGAAAATGAATCATACAGGTGGTTACATTTATCGTGCTACCGTACCTGCTACAGAAATAAAAGAGGGTTGTTTTAGGTATAACATCGTCGTTTGTCAAGGCGATAAGCGACAAACGTTTCCTTTGGGAGTAACCAGGAGTCCGCTGGATTGGGACTATACTTCGGCTACCCTGTGGGAAACCAACGTAGTTGCTCCTGAAAAACCATTGTCTCTGCTGGAAATAGGGGATGCTGATAGTAAATTGGAAACATATACTATGCCCGGATGGAGCCTCACGAACCGCCAGTTAATGCAAAATGCACCGACAGAGAAGCCGACCTTGCGCATTACCTTCGAGTCTAAAGATAAGGCGCCTGTCTTCGTTCTTCGTCGTTACATTAAGGAGGATATCGATGGACGCCCTGAACGACTCGCTTCCTGCCGCACTTTGTGTATCCATGCAAAGAGGATTCCCGAAGGACTAAAAGCAGGCTTCATTACTTCTGACGGATATACCTATCTTGCTTCGTGTGCCGCTGCAACTGATGGTATCATTCGTGTACCCTTGCAGGATTTGGAGCAAACAAATACAGCTTTACTTCCCCACGTCTATCCGGTCTTCCTTGATAATTATTTCCGTCCGCAGACTGAAATACCTTTCAAGGTAGAGGGGATTGAAACTCTCGAACTCTCTTTTGATGGAGTTGCTGAAAAGGCTATGGAAATAGAGATAGGGAGTATCTGGCTTGAATGATTACGCTTTTATTACTTATATTTGTATCATTGATAACTATATTTGCCATGAAACACATGAAATTTTTGTCTTTCTTTTTGGGTATTGCTTTTGCTATAATAGCGTGTAGCAGTAATAACGAAACAATTCCTGCGCCGGAGGTCGATCCCGACGGTGACGATGGAACTACAGAGGTGGAATTTGCCAAAGGTGCTGACATAGGGTGGGTCACCGAATACGAATCCAAAGGCTACAACTTCTATAATGCCAAAGGTGAGCAGCGTGAGTGTACGGCTCTGATGAAGGAACTGGGGCTTGATGCCATTCGTATTCGCGTATGGGTAGATCCGAGTAAACATGGCAATTGGTGTAACACTGCCGATGTGGTGGAGAAGGCCAAAAGAGCCAAAGAGTTGGGGATGGATGTAATGATAGACTTTCATTACAGTGATTGGTGGGCCGATCCCGCCCAGCAAAACAAACCCGCGTCATGGGTAGGAAAGAATCTGGTAAACTTGAAAAGTGCCATTAAAGACCATACGGTGAGTGTGCTTCAGGCCTTGAAGGAGATAGGGGTTATTCCTAAATGGGTGCAAGTGGGGAATGAAATTCGTCCGGGCATGTTGTGGGATGAAGACGTGGCTTTGAGCGGCGCATCTTATAATGTGACGGAGAAGGATTTGAAAGATGCACTGGCAAGTGCTACCGACAAAGTGGTATATCCTATGAATTGGGCCAACCTTGGTGCTTTCGTCACTACCGGATACGATGCTGTGAAGTCGGTTTTTCCCGGTGCTATTGTGATTGTTCACTTGGACAATGGATGGGACAGCGGTTTGTTCACTTGGTTCTTCGATGAATTGAAGAAGAACGGCGGCAAGTGGGATATGATAGGTATGTCACTTTACCCTTATTGGTCGCGTGATGCCAAAGAAGGCTATTCATCTGCCGATGCTGTCATTACGGACTGTATCAGCAACATCAAGGCTTTGAGCACCAAGTACAATTGTGATGTAATGGTGGTAGAAACCGGTATGGAGTGTGCCGATGACAATGGTAAGTTGGCAAGTACCTCTGTTTTGAACGAGGGAAAGAGGCAACTTGCCCGTATCTTGAAAGAGTGCAAGGAAAATACCAACGGTCGTTGTAAAGGAGTGTTCTATTGGGAACCGGAGTGCAGGCCGAGTCAATATAGGTTGGGAGCATTTACAGAAGGTGGTTATCCTACTGTTATAATGGATGCTTTTAAATAACATTAATTAAATACTTTGATTGAAAATGAAGAAGATACTATTCATCTCTTTCTCCTGCTGTATTCTTTTCTCTTTGATAGCAAAAGCTCAGCGTATAGAAACACTGTTGGAGAAGAACTGGAAGTTTACGAAAGGTGAAGTAGCGGAAGCCATGAAGCCTGAATTTGATGATCGTAAATGGGAAACCGTAACCGTACCTCATGACTGGGCCATCTTCGGTCCTTTCGATCGCAGCAACGACTTGCAGGAAGTAGCAGTAACGCAGAACTTCGAAAAGAAGGCTTCTGTCAAGACCGGACGTACAGGTGGACTCCCTTACGTAGGAATAGGTTGGTATCGTACTACGTTCGATGCTTCCGCTAATCAGCAGACGACACTTGTCTTTGATGGTGCAATGAGTGAAGCCCGTGTATATGTCAATGGGCAAGAAGCATGTTTCTGGCCATTCGGTTATAATTCTTTCCATTGCGATGTTACCGGGCTTCTGAATAAAGACGGTAAGAACAATACGCTTGCCGTGCGTTTGGAGAATAGGCCACAATCTTCCCGTTGGTATCCCGGTGCAGGGCTTTATCGTAATGTGCGCGTAGTGAGTACTGATAAAGTGCATGTTCCAGTATGGGGTACTCAACTGACTACTCCTCATGTTGCTGATGAGTATGCCTCGGTACGTCTGCTGACGACTATTGCTAATGATGAAGGAAAAGATATCCGTATCGTAACAGAGATTATCTCTCCCGATGGGAAAGTTGTTGCGACGAAGGATAATACCCGTAAGATTAATCATGGTCAACCTTTTGAACAAAATTTTTTTGGTGAATGCTCCTTGCTTGTGGTCGCCGGAGACACCTTATCTATATAAGGCTGTTTCCAAAGTTTATGCCGATGGCAAGCAAACGGACGAATATACTACTCGTTTCGGTATCCGTAGTATAGAAATCATTGCTGACAAAGGATTCTTCCTGAATGGTAAGCACCGTAAGTTCCAGGGGGTATGTAATCATCACGATCTCGGTCCGTTAGGGGCTGCCATCAATGTTGCTGCATTACGTCGCCAACTCACACTGTTGAAAGATATGGGTTGCGATGCCATTCGTACCGCTCACAATATGCCTGCGCCGGAGTTAGTGCAACTCTGTGATGAAATGGGTTTCATGATGATGGTGGAACCTTTCGACGAATGGGACATTGCCAAATGTGAGAATGGCTATCACCGCTATTTCAACGAGTGGGCAGAACGTGATATGATAAATATGCTGCATCAGTTTCGCAACAATCCTTGTGTAGTGATGTGGAGCATCGGTAATGAAGTTCCGACCCAATGTAGTCCTGTAGGCTATAAAGTTGCTTCTTTCTTGCAGGATATCTGTCATCGTGAAGATCCGACACGTCCTGTTACTTGCGGGATGGATCAGGTTTCTTGTGTTTTGAAGAATGGTTTTGCAGCAATGATTGATGTACCCGGTTTTAATTATCGTGCACACCGTTATCTGGAAGCTTATGAACTGCTACCGCAGAATATAGTGCTTGGTTCCGAAACCTCTTCTACCGTTAGTTCCCGTGGCGTATATAAATTCCCTGTAGAGAAACGCGGGGATGCGAAATATGATGATCACCAGTCTTCCGGATATGACTTGGAGCATTGTGCCTGGTCTAATGTTCCCGATGAGGATTTTGCTTTAGCAGATGATTATGACTGGACTATCGGTCAATTTGTTTGGACAGGATTCGACTATCTGGGTGAGCCTTCTCCTTATGATACGGATGCATGGCCGAGTCATAGTTCGCTGTTTGGTATCATCGACCTTGCCAGTCTCCCTAAAGACCGTTACTATCTGTACCGTAGTCTATGGAATAAGAATGTGAATACACTCCATGTACTTCCTCACTGGACATGGCCGGGTAGGGAAGGAGAGAATACTCCTGTTTTCGTTTACACAAACTATCCGACTGCCGAACTTTTCGTCAATGGGAAAAGTTACGGTAAACAGCATAAACTGACAGCCGAAGAAAGTAAAGCTATTCAAGGCAAAGATGCGCTTGCTCTCCAACGTCGTTACCGCTTGATGTGGATGGATGTTCCTTATGAGCCGGGTGAAGTGAAAGTCGTAGCTTATGATGCTTCAGGTAAAATAGCAGAGGAGAAAGTGGTCCGTACTGCTGGTAAACCTCATCATCTGGAAGTGGTAGCTGATCGTTTGCAACTTACTGCCGATGGCAAAGACTTAGCCTATATCACAGTTCGCGTGGTTGATAAAGATGGAAACCTTTGTCCTTCGGACAGTCGTCTTGTTAACTTTACGGTGAAAGGTGCGGGTCATTATCGTGCTGCTGCTAATGGAGATGCTACTTCACTCGATTTGTTTCACTTGCCGAAGATGCCTGCTTTCAGCGGTCAGTTGACGGCAATTGTTCAAACGGCTGAACAACCCGGAGAAATCGTTTTCGAGGCTAAGGCTAAGGGGGTGAAATCAGGTAAGGTTGTGCTGAGGTCTGTTACAGAGTAAAGAAAAGAGGGTATCACCACATTATTTGAAAGTGAAGTGATGCCCTCTTTTTTTATTATTCTACCACCCATTTTTCAATATTCCGGGTTTTCTCGCTGAAGTTTACTCCAATTTTAAGCAATTTCCGTCCATCCATCTCGAAAGGAAGCGCATAATGCTTGTCATTAATTTGCTGCAAAGCTTCTTCGGCAGTGCCTTCTAATTTGAACTCCATGATATAGATGAATTTATCAGTCCGCAATACGAGGTCGATGCGTCCGTCGTTTGTATTATATTCTACTTGGGTATAGAAACCTATCAATTTGAAAATAATGAAGAGTACATTTTCATAATGTAATTCTTGCTCGCGGATTACTTCGTAAGTGGTATCTGCAAAGAAACTTTGTAGGCGGCGGAAGAAGGAGTTATAATCTCCCGATTCTACTTCACGAACAAATTTCTGAATCGCAAATGGGGTTTCTACTTTACTGACGTTTGTATAGAAAGGCAAGAGGAAACGGATAAATCCTTCCTCTACTTCGCGATTGGGGAATCCTAAGCGATACATACCAAAGCGTTCGTCATATCCTTTGATGGTAAGATATCCGCTTTGATAAATCACCGGAATAGGATTGGTCGATTCAGAGTCTATGCTATTCAGCACTTGGGCATCAGTCTCTTCGTGTGCCATTCGTTCGAGGTTGTAATGATGCTTCTTGAGTAACTTCACTAAGTAGGTAGGCGTTCCCGTCTCAAACCAATAGCTTCCGAATTCTTTGCGTTTGAAGGCGTTGAGCAGGCTGAAGGGATTGTACATACCAATGGAATTATGCGTAAAATGATAACCGTCATAATTCTCCTTGAGTTCGGTGCAAAGCTTATCGTACGTCACTCCCCGGGCAGCGGCAAATTCATGAAGTTCAGCTTCCAGGTTATCGTGAATCTCCCGTTCGCTGATGCCGCAGATTTCAATGTATTCATTCCACATTGATATGTCGTCCAAGTTGTTCAGGTCGCTGAATACACTGACTTTTCCGAATTTTGTCACTCCTGTCAATAAGGCAAACTTGATGCAACCATCCATTGTTTTTAGTGCTCCATAAAATGGCTTCAAAGTGTTCCTGAATTGTTTTTGCAGTTCTTCGTTACCAATGGCTTGCAACATGGGCTTGTCGTATTCGTCTACCAGGATAACAACGCGCTGCCCTGTTTGTGCATAGGCACGTTCTATAATGCCGGCAAAGCGCAGGGAGAAAGAACGTTCGGATGGTTCGGCGCCATAGAGCTTTTCCCATGCAGTCAGTGATTTCTCAAGAATATTGTCCAAACTCTGTGGCACATCATATTTTTCGATATTGAGGTCGAGGTGCAGTATCGGGTGCTCTATCCAGTCTTTCTCCAGCCTTTCCATGGCCAGTCCGCTGAACAACTCCTTCTTCCCTTGAAAGTAGGCTTCCAGCGTTGAGATGAGCAGGCTCTTGCCAAAGCGGCGCGGGCGACTCAGGAAGTAATAACTGCCGGTCTTTACCATTTGATAAATCAAGGCTGTCTTATCAATATAGAAATAACCGTCCTTACGAATCTTCTCGAAGTTCTGTATGCCTATGGGATAAATTTTATTGCTCATATTCTTCTGTTTTTGCACATCAATACACAAAAGTACTTATTTCTGTTTTATTCTCGGTATTAAAAAGGGAAATTTAATATAGACTTGTCAAAGCCGTATCCGGTCCGTATCATCTCCGTGTCTATAGGAAGCGAACTGATACGGAGATGGTACGGAGCAGATACGGAGGTGCTATGGAGATTGTATGGAGATGTTGTGGAATTGATTCTTTTCCGAAGCGTGAGGTTTCTGTGAAATATTATCTTTGCCATAACAAGATGTGGCTTTTTTGCCATTGTGACAAATTGTATTTTTAGTTGGCTGAGAATGCGCTGTTTCTATCCTGCTGCTGGTGAAAGCTGAAAGATGCAAATGAAAGTAAGTAAATGACATAGTAACTATATTACCCACCCATAAGTAGTAACCTTTTTTCTGCATAAATAACTTGTATTGTGGTATGTATATGCAACAATGACGAATTTTTATTCCTTGTTTATTCATAGAATATGCTGGAATGCAGTTTTGAATTTTTGTTCGTGTTATAGAATGTATGCAAATGTAATCATTGTGAGGGTAAATTGTAAAATTAGGCTCCGTTTTGATATTTCATGACGTTTTCCCATTTGAAAATGCTTAATATATCTATCAGATCTTCTTTTGAAATATAGATTCTTTCATCTGGCTGTAGTTGTGCAATTCCGTGCAATCGTTTGCACTGCTGCTATTGCATATTTCTTATCTTTCTTATATTTTAATATTTTAATAAAGCATATTTTTGTTGCGTCGTGTTATAGATAGCTTAAAAGCAAAAAAGCAATCGAAAGATAATTTCGAATATATAATACTTAGGTAATTAATATTGTTAACTTTAATTTTTTAAATGCATGAAGCAAGTTAATCTTAGAATCTATCGAATGATTCTTCCCCTATTAGTAGGGTTATTCTTGTCTGTAGGCGTTTATGCACAGAACATTACCGTGAAAGGGCATGTAAAAGATGCCACGGGATTGGAAGTGATAGGCGCAAATGTCGTAGAGAAAGGTAATACCTCTAATGGTACAATTACTGACCTTGATGGAAACTTTACGTTGACTGTTCCCAAAGGCGCTACATTAACAATATCTTTTATTGGTTATCAGACACAAGAGGTGGCAGCCGCTTCTATGGTAATGGTGACGCTAAAAGATGATGCGGAGCTCTTGAGTGAAGTTGTGGTTGTGGGCTATGGCCGCACTAAGAAAGATGACTTGACTGGTTCGGTTACTGCTATTAAACCGGATGAACTCAGTAAAGGTATCACCAACAATGCGCAGGATATGTTGGTCGGTAAAGTTGCCGGTGTGGACGTTATCACTGCGGGAGACCCCGGGCGCCGGTGCGCAGATTCGTGTACGTGGCGGTTCTTCTCTGAATGCTTCTAATGACCCGCTGATTGTAATCGATGGTTTGACTATCGATAACGAAACTCCGAAAGGCATGAGTAATCCTTTGGCGATGGTCAATCCGAACGATATCGAGACTTTCACCGTTTTGAAGGATGCTTCGGCCACTGCTATTTACGGTAGCCGCGCTTCAATGGTGTTATCATTATCACTACTAAGAAAGGTAAGAGTGGTTCTGCTCCCAAAGTCTCTTATAATGGTGATATGACGATTTCAATGATTCAGAAAAAGTATGATGTACTTAATGGTGATGAATTCCGTGCACTTGTCAATGACATTTGGGGAGATAAAGCCGGTGAGGTAGGTATGGGTAATGCTAATACGGATTGGCAGGACCAAATATTCCGCACTGCCATCTCTCACAGCCACAATGTATCGGTGTCCGGCGGTTTGAAGAACATGCCTTACCGTTTGAGTGTGGGATATAATTCTTCTGACGGTATCGTCGAAACCTCTTGGATGCGTCGTGCCAATGTCGGCTTGAGCCTTTCTCCCTCTTTCTTTGACAATCACCTCAATTTGAAGATTAATGCCAAGTATATGTACGAGAAAAGACCGTTATGCTGATGCAGGAGGTGCGATAGGAGCAGCCCTCTCAATGGATCCTACGCAGCCTGTATATTTCGATGCTGATGATGAGCGTGCTCCTTTCTTTGGCGGCTATTTCCAGCATACGCAGGCACCCAAGGACCTCAATCCCGAGTGGAAATATACTAATAACCCCAACGCTCCTCAGAATCCTCTGGCTCTGTTGAAACTTAAAGATGTGCAGGCTGCTGCCAATGACTTTACGGGTAATTTTGATGTGGATTATAAGGTACATGGCTTTGAGGATTTGCGTCTGCATGCAAGTTATGGTGGTCAGTATACAGAAAGTAAGCAGGACGATATAATCTCCAAGTATTCTTATTCTAACAACTACTTTGGCTGGAATGGAATAACGCAGACTTATAAATATAGTATCACTGCCAATGCTTATGCCCAGTATGTGAAAGAAGTAGGTGCTCATAACTTTCGACATAATGTTTGGTGCTGAAGAGAGCCATTTCCACCGCAGTGGTTACGACTACGGGCAAGGTACTGACCCTTACGATGGTACTCCTCATGATGCTAAGCTGAGAGAAGAACAGGCATGGGCTACGCATAGTTCTTTAGTTTCTTACTTCGGCCGTCTGAACTATACGCTTTACTTAACAGATACATGCTTACGGCTACGTTCCGTGCCGATGGTTCCTCTCGTTTCTCAAGTGATAACAGATGGGGATACTTCCCTTCCCTGGCATTGGCATGGAAAATCAATGAAGAGGCATTTATGAAGAAGCTTACTTGGTGGAATGAGTTTAAGCTCCGTCTGGGTTGGGGTATGACAGGTCAGCAGGATATTAATTCTGACTTCGGTTATGAAACTCACTATACTTCAAGTGACTCTTTCGCTCAGTATCCTTTTGGTGATACTTACTATGGTACTATGCGTCCGTCGGCTTACAATCCCGATTTGAAGTGGGAGACTACAACTACTTATAATGCCGGTTTCGACCTCGGCTTTCTGAATAACCGTATCACTGCTAATATTGATGGTTACTATCGTGAAACGAAGGATTTGCTGAACTCCATCACTATTCCTGTAGGAATGCAGTTTGGTTCTCAGTTGACCAAGAATATCGGTTCGTTGAAGAATTATGGTGTGGAATTCTCTATTAATGCTAAACCTATTGTTACAAAAGATTTCACTTGGGATGTAAGCTATAATGTCGCTTGGAATCACAATGAGATTACCGACTTGGTAGATGGTGAAGTAGGCTATTATGCATGGGCCGGAGATAAAATCGGTCGTGGTAACAATACTTTGATCCAGGCCAATACGGTAGGTGAATCTACTAATTCGTTCTTTGTTTATCAGCAAGTATATGATGAGAATGGCAAACCTATTGAAGGTATGTACGTAGACCGTGATGGAAACGGACGTATTGACAATGGTGACCGCTATTTCTTACAAGAAGCCCTCTGCTGATGTTATTATGGGGCTTACGACTAAATTCCTCTATAAGAATTGGGATTTGAGTATGTCTTTCCGTGCTTCTATCGGTAACTATGTTTACTACGACTTCTTGTCGAATCGTGCAATGGTCAGCCAGTCTGGTCTGTATTCCAACAGTGCCCTGCATAACTCTACTGCAGAGGCTGTAGCATTAGGCTTTACCGGTGTAGGAGCCGGCAACGATAACTATTTGAGTGACTATTTCGTACGTAATGCTTCCTACTTGAAGTGCTCCAACATTACTTTGGGATATTCTTTCCCCGCACTGTTCAAGGTCGCAGGTCATGAAACATGTTCCGGCCGTGCATTCGTTACTACTCAAAATCCATTCATTATATCCAAGTACAAAGGTATCGACCCTGAAGTGGCAAGCGGTATCGACTCCAATCCTTATCCGCGTCCTTTCAGTATTCAAATAGGCTTGAGCCTGAATTTCTAATCTATTAAATGCATATAAAGATGAAACATATATTTTTGAAAACAGCCCTTGCAGCCCTTCTTATGGGTGGAGTGGCAACGTCGTGTATCAACGACTTGAATATTTCGTCTATTGATCCGCAGTCCAGTTCATCGTATGGAGATATGGAGCTGCTGGCTAAAATTTACAGTACACTGGGTCTGACTGGACAAAAAGGTCCTGCCGGTAGTGGCGATATTAGTAGTGATGAAGGTGAAAGCGGCTTTTACCGTACTACATTCAATTTGCAAGAACTGTGTACCGATGAATGTCTTTGGGCTTGGCAGACTGACACCGATATTCCTCAAATCACCAATATCGACTGGACGGCTTCATCTCCTCGTGTGCAATGGACATTCCAACGTTTGGCATTTGATGTGACACTTTGCAACTTCTATCTTACTAACACAGAGGATAAGGCTGATGACCCCAATTACAAACTTTATCGTGCCGAGGTACGTTTCCTACGTGCTCTTCATCTGTGGTATTTCCTTGACCTTTGGGGCAAAGCTCCTTTCAAGACAACTTATGACATTTATGAGTTGCCGGTAGAGAAAGCTGGTAAAGAACTTTATGATTGGATTGACAAAGAATTGACTGAAATAGAGCCGGATCTTGCCGAAGTGGGTGCATTTAATAATTCTTCCAACTTTGGGCGTGCCGACAAGGGTGCTGCTTATATGCTCCATGCCCGTTTAGCTCTGAACTCGGAGGTTTATACCAAAGGTGCTGTAAAGGACTATCAGAAGGCTATTGACTATTGTGACTTGCTTGATGGAAAATACGAGCTTTCCAAGACTGAAAAGAATGGCTATACAGGCTATGAACAAGTGTTTATGGCCGACAATGACCAGAATCAGCAAGCCATGAAAGAAATTATTCTGCCTATCCGTCAGGATGGAGCCAAGACAAAGAGTTATAGTGGTGCCAACTATTTGGTAAGTTCCACTCGTATCACCGGAATGCCCTATATAGGTACTTCCAACGGCTGGAGTTGTAACTTCTCTCGTGCTGCTTTGGTTAAGAAATTCTTCTCTACTATCGAGGATTGTCCGCTTGCTACTGAGGCTGCTCCCAAAGATGCTACCGAAGGCTGATATTATTGCGCTTGATAAGGCGGCAGGTACTACAACCAAAGATGTGCAGGCGAAAGCGAATGATGACCGTGCATTGTTCTATTCCGGTTGCGGTGGTGGACTTCGTAAGTTGCAGGCCGATCAGATTGCAGGCTTCAATTCCGGTCTTTCTATCGTGAAATGGAGTAATATCCGCACGGATGGTGCAGCCACCTCACACAATGAATTCCCCGATGTGGATATTCCTTTGATACGCTATGCCGAGATGTATCTGACTCGTGCAGAAGCTAAGTTCCGTTTGAGCGGTGACCCACAGCAGGCTCGCGATGATATTAAAGTTTTGCGCGACCGTGCAGGCGCTTCTACTCCAGCCACCATCACCGAACAATATATCATTGACGAATGGTGCCGTGAGTTCTATATGGAAGGCCGTCGTCGCAGTGACTTGATTCGTTTTGGCCTTTTCACAGGTGATGGGTACCTCTGGGATTTCAAGGGTGGTGTAGCCGAAGGCAAGAGCGTGGAAGATTTCTTCAACGTGTATATCCGATTCCGGCTGATGACATCAATGGCAATAAGAACTTGACTCAAAATCCGCGTTATTAATAGAATTTATTATCGAACTACTAAAATCGAAACAATAATATGAAAAAGAATACTGCTGGGAATGTTGCTACCCGTTCTTACTTTGGTGTTGGTCACCTCATGTGAGAAGGATATAGATAGCAATCCTACATTCCACGAAAATACTACAGGATTTGTATTGAATATGCCTGCCAACGCAGCCAATAATGTATTGGATTTGCTGACTACTGATGAACTCACTTTTACTACCAGCCAGCCTGATTACGGTGGTATACCTTTGAGCGTTAACTATGATGTGGAGATTTCCTTTGAAGATTTTAGCGCAGAAGAACCTGTGTATAAGGTAGTGACAAGCTCTACTTCTACTTCCATCAAAGTGTCGGGCAAGAGAATGAACGATGCTGTAGTTACTATGTTCCAGGATGCTAATGAAGGTGTGGAATATCCTTCTAACGAGGTGAAAGACCTTTATGTGCGTTTGCATGCTAACGTGAATAAGTTGGAGTTGGGCAGTTGCTACTCTAACGTAATCAAACTGCAAGTGAAGGCTACCTATCAGGCCCCGAGCATCACGTTGCCCGAAAAGTTGTTCATTGCAGGTTCTGACATTGGTGAAGCTTGGAAGACTTGGAAGCCGTTTGCCGGTGTGTTCGGTCTGGACGGTAATTATTTTACAGTGGTATATATTGCCGACGGAGGCGCTTTCAAATGGGGTACTTTCGCTGAACAATGGTTGGGCTATGCCGATGTGAAGACTTACGCTGACGAGGCCGGAGCCGGAATCTCGGATGATGGTGGTAACATCAAGTTTGCAAAAGGTGGCTGGTATACACTTTGCTTCAAGGCTAAGATTAACGGTGAAGCCATTGACTATACTCTGACCGTATATCCTGCGGCTCTTTATATCATTGGTAATGCTACCGGTGGATGGGATGAAGCAAGTCCTGCCTTGCAGTTGACGGCTCCTGCCGATGGTAGTGGCATTTGGGTGTCTCCGGCATTTGTAGGCGGAGGCGAAATGCGCGCTTACGTAAAAGCTGGTACGTTCGAGTGGTGGCGCACAGAGTTTACACTCTTCGAAGGTAATGTATTCTGGCGTAATCTCAACATTCCTGACAGCTGGGCCAACGACAAGGGCTCTGATTACAGTGTGGTTCCTGCTGCAGGCCAGAAGCTGTACGTCAAGTTCGGTACTCCGGGTGTAGATGCCAACGAAACGGGTGAGGTGAAATAACCTGAATGATAATCTATTTTAAAAGAAAAACATTATGAAGAAAAATCAAATACTCGCAGGTATGTTCCTTGCCGGAATTACCTTAGGTGCTTGTACGGATGATTATACGGATTGGGCTAACCCCCAATCCAATTCTCCGGAGGATGCTGCTGCCAAATATGAAATTAGTTTCGCTGCAGGTGCTGATGCGGTCATAGATATGGATAAGTTTTACAGTACTATTGAAGAGGAAGCACAAAAGACTGATTCTGTGGAAATAGCTGCTCTATCTTCATCGAATTCCGAGGTGGCTTCAATCAAGGTGAACAGTATAAATATCAATGGGGTAACCATCAATGCTGCATTCAAGACAGGGAATATAGTGAAGGTGAATACTCTTGAACTTGATTCTGTGGTTCGCGATGCTTTTTTCAGCCGTGCCCATGTAGAGCGTGTGCTGGATGTGAATATGAATCTTGCCGTTAAATTGAGAAATGGTGAAGCGGTAAACATCTCGGGCACTTCTCAAGCCAAACTTACTCCGATAACTACCCCGGAAGTTTGTGCTGACGGATATGCGTTGATAGGTGATTTTGTTGAAGTGGGCGACTATTGGGATCCTGAACATCCCGTCATTATGAAGGCCGTTGAAGGTAAAGAAGGGATTTATCAAGCTACGATAGAAACTAAGGTTGCAGGTTCTAACTGGTTTAAGATCTATGAATCTTATGATATAGCTGGCGGTTGGGATGCTGCTAATGCCGGGCAGATTGGTTGCCGTGTAAATGGTGACGACAAAACTGAAAACTTTGCTGTTTGGACGGGTGATGTATATAATGTGGAAACTCCTACAATTACAGGAAAAGGGCATTTTGTCATTACATTTGATGCTGTCAACTACACTTATTCGGTTACTCCTGCTACTGCTTATCTCTATATGGCCGGTGCTGCAAACGGCTGGAAACAGATTGATGCAATGGCAAGTCCTGAATATAATAATGTCTATAAGGGCTATATGTATCTCAATCAAGAAGGTTTCAAATTCTGTTCAGAGGAGAATTGGATGGTACTAACTATGGCGCAGACTTCAGTACTGCTGCTGATGCTGCCAATATTATGATGACCGAAGAGGCGGGTTTCTATCAAGTGGTTGTTGATCTGAATGAGAAGACTTATACCTTGACCCCATTGCGATAGGTATCATTGGTCCTGCTACTCCCAGTGGTTGGGATGCCGATACGGATATGGAATTGGCAGAATACACAGAAGAAGGTAAAGGTACCGTACATTATTGGACTATCACTACCGAATTGAAAGCGGATGAGTTAAAATTCCGTGCCAATGATGCTTGGGATATTAGTTGGGGTGGCACTCGCGAAAATCTAACTACCAATAACGGTGCTAATTTGAAGATTGAAACGGCTGGTACGTATACCATCAACCTTTATCCTCTTTGTGAAGGTAAATCTTATTGTACGATTGAAGCTGTTAATTAACTGAGGTTGACTATAGAATATCTATAGTGATTTTAAAGATCAACGCTGTTAGGTATTTTGATAAAGACCCTCTTTCTCATAATTGAAAAAAATGGGGAAGAGGGCTTTGTTTTTCCATTGAAGTCATAAATAATGTCGTTATGAAGCATCTTAGATTAATCTTTGTTATCTCATTCTTGCTAACTTTATGTGTCGAAACTCATGCTCAACAACGTCTTTTGGGTGGTGATATTTCTTTGTTGCCAAGTTACGAGGAGGCAGGAACTGTGTATCGTGATGAGAAAGGAAGAGTTGTAAAACCTCTTGAATATTTTAAAGAACAAGGTTGAAATGCTATCCGTGTCCGTTTTTTTTCAATGTGACTTCTTTGCCAGATAGCATATATGAATATACTAAGGATAGTCTTGAGCATATGGTGAAAGAAGGAGCGTTCCCTGACTTGATACAAGTGGGTAATGAGATAATCAATGGAATGTTATGGCCAGTAGCAAAAGTGGATCCGCTTGGAATGGAAAATTGGGATTTGTTTGTTAAACTTTTGGAGAGTGGCGCTAAGGCTTGTCGTGAAATTTGTCCCAAAGCAAAAATAATCATACATACAGAGAAAGCAGGTGAATGGAATAAAATTAAAACTTATTACAATCATTTGTGGCAACTTGATTACGATATCATTGGGCTTAGTTATTATTCTATGTGGCATAAGGCTGTAGGGGTACTGCTGCTACGCTTGATTCTCTTGCTATAGAATTTCCGGACAAGGAGGTGATGATAGTTGAGGCTGCCGCCTACTATTCCTACGAGAATGATCAATGGGCAAAAAGTGCATATGAACACTCTGAATTCTATCCTATTACTGTCGAGGGGCAACGTGTATTTACTCATGAGCTGGTAGCTGAACTACGTCGTCATACCAATGTAACGGGAGTTTTTTGGTGGTTTCCCGAAGAAAATGCTTGTGGCAATACCATAACTAAGGGATGGATTAACCGTGGACTTTTTGATAATCATACAGGGAAGGTACTTCCAGCAATGAAAGAGTTCATTTCTTTATACAACCGATTACTCGTTGATTTGAATTTTTCTTATTCCTTATTAGCGGATCATTATGTTTTGTAATAGTATCTTTAAACTTTATGTATCATGAAAATTAGAACTTTATTTTTATTTCTTGTTTTATTGTTATGTCAATCGGGATTTGCTAAACAAATAGTGTTGTCAGAAAAGATCATTGAATATCTTGAGTTTGAATCTTCTACTGTACCTTTGCATGATACCTTTGTCGGGCTTTCTGCTGGTTATTCTAACAAGAAAAGTGAGGCGATTGATAAAATAGAACCTGCTTTTTGGTGGTGTGGTATGAAGAATACTCGTTTACAGTTGATGGTGTACGGATTGAATATAGCAACATATAAACCAGAAATTAATTATCCGGGAGTTGTTTTAAAGGAAGTATGTCCAATGGAAAGTCCGAACTATCTGGTTTTGTATTTAGATGTGAAAGATGCGGTGCCAGGTAAATTTCAAATAGAATTTATTAAAGGTAAACGTAAATTAAATTGTACTTATGAATTGAAAGAACGCCAGCGTAGTAGTGAAGATAAGATTGGCTTTAATTCTTCTGATGTTGTTTATCTATTGATGCCGGATCGCTTTGCTAATGGCGATGAAAGCAATGACAGTATACAGATGAGGCATCCTTATGAAGTAAACCGTAAGGATGTCAATGCCCGGCATGGCGGTGATTTGGCGGGTATTATGCAACATCTTGATTATTTGGATAGTTTGGGAGTTACTGCCATCTGGACAACACCCGTGTTGGAAAATGATATGGGTGAAGGTTCTTATCATGGTTATGCTGCAACCGATTACTATAAAATAGATCCTCGTTTGGGAACTAATGAGGATTACGTCCGTTTGGCAGAACTTATGCATCAACGTGGAATGAAATTGATAATGGACATGGTCTTCAATCATTGTGGAAGCAAGCATCCTTGGTTGCTTGACCCGCCAATGCATAATTGGTTTAATAATTGGGATAAGGACAAATATGTTGAGACCAATCATGATAAAACCGTCTTTTTTGATCCTTACGCCTCGGATATAGATAAACTGGAATTAACGGATGGCTGGTTCGTACCCACAATGCCCGACTTGAATCAGAGGAATCATTTTGTGGCTGATTATTTAATTCAGAATTCAATATGGTGGATTGAATATGCCAATTTGGATGGTGTACGTCAAGATACATATGTATATCCCGATCCGGACATGATGGTACGTTGGTGTCGAGAAGTGTTTGAGGAGTATCCCAATTTCAATATTGTGGGCGAAGTGATGATTCCTAATAATACGGTTGGTGCTGCATATTGGCAGCAAAACAACATAGTAAATGGGAAAGCTAATACAAGACTGAAATCAGTGATGGATTTTCGTTTAAGGACAATAGCAGCTGACGTTTTCCATGAAGAAACCTCCTGGAATACCGGTCTGCAACTCGTTTTGAACATTTGGCTTATGACTTTTGCTATTCTGATATTAATAATGTGATGCGTTTGCTTGAGAACCATGATTCTGATCGTTTCTTATTGGAAGATCCGGAAAATTTGAATGTATATAAACAGGCGGTTACCATGTTGTTGACAATTCCTGGTATTCCACAATTGTATTATGGACAGGAATTATTAATGACTGGTAGTACAAAGAAAGATTTTGGATATGTACGTCCGGATATGCCGGGAGGTTGGAATGGAGATGAAATTAGTGTTTTTCAAGAAAGTGGGAGAACGGCTATGCAACAGGAAGCTTTCAATTTTATGAAAAAAATGCTGCATTGGCGTAAAGGAAATGCTGCTATATCTAAAGGCAAAATGAAGCATTTCATGCCTCGTAGCAATGTATATGTGTATGAGCGTTCTTATAATGGTAAGAGCATACTGGTTATAATGAACGGAGTTAACAAGGAAGTTGACTTGGATTTAACGTTTTATAAAGAGGTTATAGGAGATAGAACTAATTCGAAGAATGTGTTGACGGATAGTAGTGCCATTAGGAAAAAAAACTTCATTTGCAGCCAAAAGAAGTGCTTGTGCTTGAATTATGATATTGAGTAATTGAGGTTTCGTAAGTTAGTGATTTATTTAGGAACAGACAATATTAGAAATAATGGTATGTTTAATAACATTCTAAATTGTATTTGTAACAGCTTGTAAGTACATTGGTCATGGATAAATATGTAATACAATGAAAATGAAATTCCTTTTTATAGCATTTACTTTGCTGCTATGTCATTATGGTATTGCGCAGCAAACCGTTTCTTTAGGACAACTTGTAGAGTATCCTGGCTTTAACTCTTCAATTGTCACCCCGCGTGATGTCTTTGTTTGGCTACCTTCTGATTATTCTCCAAAAGAGAAGTATGATGTTCTTTATATGCATGATGGTCAAATGCTGTTTGATGCGAATACCACTTGGAATAAGCAAGAATGGGGGATTGATGAAGTTGTAGGAAAACTCCTGAATGAAAAGAAGATCAAACCCTGTATTGTTGTAGGAGTGGCAAACATCCCGGAAACGAGATATGCAGACTACTTTCCTCAAAAAGCATTGAAGAACTTACCGGATAGTATAGTTCCGGGTGATGTGGGGTTTAATGCGGATAACTATCTTCGTTTTTTGGTAGAAGAAGTTAAGCCTTTTATTGATAAAAAGTATTCCACGAATAAAAGTGTTGAGCATACCTTTGTGATGGGTTCCAGTATGGGCGGCTTAATTTCACTATATGCACTTTGTGAATATCCGGAAGTGTTTGGAGGAGCTGCTTGTATGTCAACTCATGTCCCTATGATATTAAGTAATGAACTCTCTAAAGAAAAAGCGGACCAATGGTCGGAAGCTTTTCGGAATTATCTGGATAAGAATCTCCCAAAGGCTAACAGCCGTATGATTTATATGGATAGGGGAGATGCCACTTTAGATGCTTATTATCCTCCTTATCAAGATAAACTGGATAGTCTGATGGCGAGGAAAGGTTGGAAGACCCCCATGTGGATATCTAAGGTTTTTCCGGGAGCTGGACATACGGAGGAAGATTGGAATAAGCGTTTGGATAATCCGTTGATATTTCTTTGGGGAAGTGAAAGGAAGAATGCTATTTGTGATAATCACGATAAGAACCTTTCACCTGATGATTATTTGATATCTAAATTTAAGGAAGCAGACATTGTTTTGTTGGCTGAGGATCATGGGGTGAAAGAGAATTTGGATTTTGTTCGAAACATGATACCTAAATTGTATGAGAATGGTATTTATATGTTGGGTATGGAGTTCGGGGCATACGAAGATCAACGACAATTAGATTCATTGATAAATGCACCAAAGTATGATGAACAATTGGCTCGTCAGTTGATGTTTAATTATAATACCCGATGGGCTATCGTCGAGTATATGAGTATTTATAAGGCTGCATGGGAGTGGAATCGTTCGTTACCGGAACAAGCGAGGAGGTTCCGTATTTTGAATATCAGTTATCGGTATAATTGGGAAGCGTTTGAAAAGGTGAGAACACCGGAAAATATGAAAAAAGTTTTTCCTTTGGGGAATACGGAAGATTTCAGATGTGCACTTTTAGAACGTGAAGTGCTGTCTTGCCATGAGAAAATATTGGTTTTGACAGGGACAATTCATGCATTTACATCCTATTGTTTTCCTTATTATGATTATACTTCTCCTGATTTTGTGCGCTACGAAAAGCGCTTCTTAGGAAATTTACTCTATTCAAAATATAATACGAAAGTAGTTTCTGTGGCTTTACATCAACCTTTCTTTAATTATCCAAATCATCAGCCTGCATTGGTTTCTCCAGCAGTAGGAAAATTGGAAGTGATAATGAGCAAATACAACAATAAACCTGTTGGTTTTGATTTGAAGAGGTCGCTTATAGGAGAATTACGTGATCATAGTTACTACTCAATGGGGTATACAGACTTTACTTTAGCAGATTTATTTGATGGATATATATTTCTTAAACCTATAAAGGAATTATCTTCCTGCACTATTGACTATAAATTTGTGAATGATGGAAATTGGGAAGAGGCTGTTCGTAATAGTCCTGATCCGGATTGGCATCCGCGTCCACAGAACAAAAAGCAGTATTGGGAGACAGTGACAGAATTCATGAATATTAAAAAGAGGTATGAAAACGTCCAATGAAGTGGAAAGTAAGAGATGTTTTTTTTGTCTTATATGAATGATAAGCCTATTAAAATGGTATGTTATTGCTAATATGGATTTAGTAATTGTCCACTAAAATTGTGGACAGTGTCGTCCGGAAATATCAGACCGATCTCTTTTTGCCAACAGGCTGATTTGGTGGCACGTTCTGTTTGGTCTGCCATATACCACGACAAAAGTAGGCTTTTCACTGTTCAATGTCTTAATCAGACGTTGCTGTTCCTCTATTCTATCAACAAATTCCATAGCTGCAAATATTATATGATACAAAAATAATGTTTCTACTCCATAATAACCAAACTATTACTTGATTTCTCTTTTCCGTTCCACGGCTTTTTCATTTAAGAAATATTGTTCATCGCTTGTAATTGTAGTAAAAATGCTTATATGCGTGCACAGCGATGCGGAAGCACCGCCTTAGGTGTTTCTTTTTATCGTTCATTTTTATTTTTTTTATAGGCGGAATTCAATAGGATATGATGTTGATATTGTCTTCCGCCTTTGTTTTTGCAATAGCAAAAATACGATTTATTTCGTTGGTGTAATTTTTTTACATACGATATTGCTAAAGAGAAACACCTTGACTGTCTTCGTGGCAGCATCATGACTCATTTGAGAAAATTTGTATCCTCAGTCCCTGAATACCGCAGAACAAGCAGGGGAAACTTCAAACACAAACTTGAAGATATACTTATGCTTGTAATATTGGGCAGGCTCAGTAAGTGTATTTTCTGGCTCAAAAATGAGAAAAATTCAGATTTGATGTATTTGTAACGTATTGATTACCAATAATGGTATTCTCGCCCATGCCGTACTGGCATGGGTAGGGGAATTGTACGTCCAATTCAAAGCTTAAATGAAAAAGCCGTGTTTTCATTCTCTTTCAAGGCGACCACATCAAAATGAAAATTCACAACGTCCTATGATGAGTTGACTGTAACTTATTATTTGTGTTAATAAATTTTTAATCGCATTAATAATTTAAAGCTGCATAGCTCATAGGTCGTAATAACTTGCAAACTTGCAAAACTTGCAGCCCCCTCACACCCACACACGTACGCGCGCGAGGAAAGGATTTGAAGAGAACGGTGATAAAAATCGAAAATGAGCGGAAAGTACCGGTGAGCAGGGCAAACTCACCAAAATAAATATCCTACCCGTTGGCGGAATTAACTCTTTTCTGAGCGGTTATGAATGAAATAGGGATTTATCATGTGCAGGCTGAAAGCCTGATATTATATAGCGTAGGGCATCGCCCTACGTAATAGCATATCTCTACAGGAGCCCTGAAAGGGCGAAACCGAGTATAACACTTTATTGCGCCCTTTCAGGGCTTAAGATAGAGAGCGTAATCAATACGTAGGGCGATGCCCTACGCTATATAATATCAGGCTTTCAGCCTGCAGACGATAAATTATCATTTGATTCCTTTCTTTTCGGTTATGAACCAAACGACAAAGGAATATTCTTTCACAAAAAGCAGGTACCTAACCCCGGGACGCATATTTAGGGTACCTCAGTCGTATACTTAGGGTATCTCGGTATACGACTGAGGTACCTTAAGTATACGACTGAGATAGCCTCTATTTATATATACTCATAATCAAATAGTTACGTTTTGCTGCTTAGCTGGTAGAAAATTCAGACAAATGAATAGAAGCTTATCACTCCTTTTCCTCCTTTCTTCTCCGATATGAATTAATTTCGCCAACAGATTATCCCTTTTTTTGCTCAAGGAATAAAATAATCTGTGCCGCTTTGTGAAAGTCTTGCAAGCGGCATAGATTATTGATGATAGTTTTATCTTTTTCTGGAAAGTGATAGACCGAGCCAACTAAAAATCAAAATTCACCTTATTATACGCGCGCGCGAGTGGGTGTGAGGGGGGCTGCAAGTTTTGCAAGTTTGCAAGTTTCGCATAGCTCTGTTTTTTTCCCACTTGGGAAAAAATATTTCTCCAACTGGGAAAAAATATTTTTCCAATAAGACCGACGGAACCCACCAAATCCCATAAGTTGATTCCAGGTTTGTTATATCTTTGTCGACAGAAACCAGTTGATCAGGAATGTATGCTTTGGCTCATGCAACCGTTTGCATTATTTCTTTTCCTGCTTCTATCTCAAGAGTTTGATAGTTCGGAATAACCGGCGTACTTTTGAACCATTAACCAATAAATTGATACCGAATGAGAAGACTTTACTCCTTTTTAATTTGTTTGTTGGCAGTGGTTGCCATGCAAGCACAGATCATAACTACTACTCCGACTTTCCCAACGGAAAATGACGAAGTTGCCATTATCTTTGATGCAACGAAAGGTACGGCAGGGCTGAAAGGTTTTACCGGTGATGTATATGCACATACGGGAGTGATAACAAATCAAAGCACAGGTTCCGGAGATTGGAAGCACGCCCCAACTTGGGGAGATAACTCGGCGAAGTATAAATTGACTTCATTAGGAAATGATAAATGGCAACTGAAAATAACTCCAAATATTCGTGAATATTATGGTGTTAAAGATGGAGAAACTGTAGAGCAACTAGCTTTTGTTTTCCGTAGTGCGGATAAATCAAAAGAAGGCAAGGATACAGGTGGAAAAGATATCTTTGTTGAAGTACATACTGTTGGCTTGACCGTTCGCTTCGACCAACCTGCTGAAAAAGAAAATATACTTATCGGTACGCCTCTTACTATTAAAGCTTCTGCCTCTACGGCTTCTGCTTTGAAACTCTATGTGGATGCTGTTGAAATAGCTACGGAAGCTAATGCTACTACTATTTCCAAATCTCACACATTCTCAACTGCCGGGAGCTATACGTTGAAAGTAGAGGCTACAGCCAATGGTAAAACTGTTTCTGTTACACAGGAAGTAACAGTACTGAATGGAACAAGTACTTCGGAAACGATGCCCAAGGGAGTACGCCCCGGTATTAACTATGTCAGTGATACGGAAGTAACTTTGGTGTTGCAGGCTCCGGGTAAAAAGTATGTGTATGTGGTAGGTGACTTTAATGATTGGACGCCCAAAGCGGACTATCAACTGAAACAAGACGGTGAATATTTCTGGGTAACTCTTTCAGGACTGACTAAAGGAGAAGAATATGCTTTCCAATATTTGGTAGATGGTTCTGTTTATGTGGCAGACCCATATACAGATAAAGTTTTGGATCCTTGGAATGACCAGTATATTGAAAGTACGACATATCCGAATCTGAAACCTTATCCGACCGGAAAAGCAGAAGGTATTGTTTCCGTCCTGCAAACAGGACAGGCTGCTTATAACTGGAAAGTGAAGAACTTTGAGCGCCCTGCTTCTGAAAAGTTGGTTATTTACGAAATGCTGATTCGTGATTTTACTGAGGAACATACTTTTAATGCTGCGAAAGAGAAACTGGAATACTTGAAGAATCTGGGAGTAAATGCAATCGAACTGATGCCTATTAATGAGTTCGAAGGAAACACGAGCTGGGGGTATAATCCTTCATTCTATTTTGCCGTAGATAAGTATTACGGTACAAAAAATGATTTAAGAGCTTTTGTTGATGAATGTCATAGTCAAGGGATGGCTGTTATTATCGATCTTGTGCTGAATCATAGCTTTGAGCAGTCTCCTTTCTATCTTCTGTATAAGGATGCAGATGGGAGACCCTCTGCTGATAATCCGTGGTATAATCAAGAATCAAATATCAAGAATACGAGCCTTTCATGGGGATATGATTTTAATCACGAGAGTGAATATACCCGTGCTTTGGTAGATAGCGTAGCCGGCTTTTGGATGTCGGAATATAAAATTGATGGTTTCCGTTATGATTTTACAAAAGGATTCTCTAATACTCCTTATGGAACAAATGATTGGGCAAACGGACCGGATAATGCACGTATCGCCAACTTGAAGCGTATGTCGGCTGCCGTACAAAAGCGGCAACCGGGCGCTTACGTTATTTTTGAACATTTAGCAGCTAATAGTGAAGAGAAACAATTGGCGGAAGCTGGTATTTTATTGTGGCGCAATATGAATCATTCATATTGCCAGACAGCAATGGGATGGACTACGGAAAATGATTTCAGTGGTTTATGTGCGGGAACAAGTATGCCTGCTGGTAGTTTAGTGGGGTATATGGAGAGTCATGATGAAGAACGTACAGGGTTTAAAGCCTGGAAATGGGGAAATACCGGAGTAATAGCATCAACTACGAGTAAGAATGACGGAATAAGTCCTGCAACAGGAAGTGATATTAATCTCTCTACCCGCACCAAACGTTTAGCCACTAATGCCGCCTTCTTCCTTACCGTACCCGGACCGAAGATGATCTGGCAATTTGGTGAGTTGGGATATGATTTCTCTATAAACAACAACAGCGACGGTTCTGGATATGATGATCAAGGTGGTTATCGTACCGACCCCAAACCGATACGCTGGGACTACTTTGAAGATGCTGACCGAAAAAGATTGTATGAAACGTATGCTACTCTTTTAGATTTTCGTCATTCATATCCTGAACTATTTGCTTCGAATACTACATTTAGCTGGAAAGTAGGTATTGCTAACTGGGACAATGGACGTACTTTGTCAGCTACTTCTACCGATGGAAAGTCTCTTGTAGTTGTTGGCAACTTTGCGCTGGCAGATAAGAACTTTTCTGTAACTTTCCCGGAAACAGGTACATGGTATGAACTCCTGAAAGATAATGAGCCATTGAGTGTGTCAGGTACCACACAGACTATTGCTGTTCCTGCTCATGAGTTCCGTCTCTTTACTAACTTTAAACCGACTCAGACAGGTATTGAGACTACTGCTCCTGATGCAGAAAAGCCCTTAATGTATTACAACAGGGGCATAGATACTTTGGTGCTGCCTGCCGGAGAAGCTAAACGCGTAGAAGTATATTCTGTGAATGGAATGCTGGTGATGACACAGGAAAAATGCACTTCTGTAGGTCTGTCTGCTTTGCCTGTTGGCTATTATATGGCAAGGGCTTATATGGAAGATGGCAGAGTGCAGGTTTGCAAAATAATGAAATAGATTTATTCGTAAATCTTATTCAGTATTCTGTTCAGCCATTCCCAACGGAAACGGAACCAGCGGCGAGTACTGCTTTGCTTGCCGCCAAAGCGCAGGACAAACTCGCGATAACCGTGCTTACGGAAGGGGAGACCGACATCCATAAATTCAAGGTGGCGGTATCCCCGCTGTTTGGCATCGGATAGAGCATGCCATACGGCAAGTATGCCCGGGTATTGAAGGGCGTACGTCTTGCGCATACCACCGGAGAACCAAAGGTAAGCACTGTCTTCGGAATAGATACAGGCACTACCGCCTATGATTTTATCTTTGTAAGTGACAATGAATATTTTGCTTTGCTCCCCTTTCATCATTTCTTCTTCCATGCGTTGGAAGAACACTCTGCTGGGGAAGTGGCGGCGTATTTTAGAAGAATAAACATGGTGCAGCATCTGAGAAAAAGCACGTACTTCCTCAGGAGTATGAGCTTCACGCACTTCTGCACCATTTTTTAATCCTTTTTTTATCTGACGGATACGTGAGGGGCTGAAACGGCTTTCTACATGCTCAATGCTATGTAATGAATTACGTACCCGTAGCCAGTTTATGGCGAAGTAATGATTTTTGCGGAAAGATTTATAACCGAACAGGGAGTTTTCCAGGTTACGGAATTCAATAAGGAATGCCTCCCGTAATGCCTCGGCCGTTAACCGTTGCAACATCTCACCAAAGACAAACTCCTTGTCAACAGTTTCATCAAAATACTCTCCTGTACCATATACTTCACATCGTTTGATAATGGAGGGTGGAAACAAACGAACACTCTTTCGTATTGCCGCCAATAGCTTGGCAAAGGGCCTTCCTGCCTCTGATGCAACAATGAGAAGGGGCGTATAACCCGGGGTTGCTTCGTAGATATGAAACAACTCGATGGAGTGAAATGTATTATTGCCCGGCAGTTCCGGGATGTCACTCCTGTGGTAATATGTCGTCAGTTTCAAAGGCATTGACTGCAAATTTAGAAAATAATCTTGTATCTTTGCGTTCTTAAATGGTAATTTAGCGCAATGCGCTAAATTAAGTTACAAGCTACCAGCTACGAGCTACGAGTGCCATTCGGTATAATAGCGCAGCTACTTGTAGCTCGTAGCTGGTAACTCGTAACTTAATAATATTATGATATATGGAAAATTTCAGTGAATTGCTAAAAGTTCGCCGCAGCATGCGGAAGTTTACGGATGAAGAGTTGACGCAGGAAGAGGTGGTTACTTTGATGAAAGCTGCGCTGATGTCACCCACTTCCAAGCGGACAAATGCATGGCAGTTTATTATGGTGGATGATAAAGAGTTGCTCGAAAAACTATCACATTGCAAGGCGCAGGCGTCGCAATTTATTGCTGATGCACCGTTGGCAATTGTGGTGACGGCCGATCCGTTAGCGAGTGATGTGTGGATTGAAGATGCTTCCATTGCTTCGATTATTATACAGTTACAGGCAGAAGATATGGGCTTAGGCAGTTGTTGGGTACAGGTGCGCGAACGTTTCACCGCTTCCGGTATGCCGTCCGATGAATATGTGCGCGAAGTGCTTGATATTCCCTTGCAACTGCAAGTACTCAGTGTCGTTGCTATCGGACACAAAGGCATGGAACGTAAGCCTTTCAGTGAAGAACATCTGCAATGGGAAAAAGTTCATATCAATAAATACGGAGGAAAGTAACAGTGAGCGCAGCAAAAGCAAACAATAACCGCGATACTTACAGGGCTACGGCTGTTACGTTGATTGTTTTCGGTATACTTTATCTGGTGGACAAATTGATACACTTCTCAAGTATCGGTCTGCCGTGGGTGATGAATAAGGACAATTTCCTCCTTTATACGGCAGTGATATTTCTCATCTTCAAGCGTGATAAGTCTGTAGGGCTGGTGTTGATCGGTTTATGGTTAATACTGAACTTCGGATTGATTACAGCATTACTCGGTACGATGTCTGCTTATCTGTTGCCTGTGGCGCTGTTAGTTCTCGGAATTATTTTATATTGGCTGGCTACAAGATGAAAAAGAAGTGTACAAGATACGCCGATAGTCTTTATCGGTGCCGGAAACCTCGCGACTAATCTGGCTAAGGCTTTATATAAGAATGGTTTTCGTATAGTACAGGTCTATAGCCGTACAAAAGAAGCTGCATGTGCATTGGCGCAGGCGGTGGAGGCTGGATATACAACTGAACTTTCTGAAGTATCTAAGGATGCCCGGCTATATATTGTCTCTTTAAAGGATGATGCTTTCGTGACATTATTGCCTGAAATTGTTGCCGGAAAGGAAGATACTTTACTGGTACATACAGCCGGAAGTATTCCTATGAATGTCTGGGAAGGTAAAACGTCGCGTTATGGAGTGTTTTATCCTATGCAGACTTTCAGTAAGCAGCGCGAAGTTGATTTTCGCGTAGTGCCTTTTTTTATAGAGAGTAATTCGTCTGAAGATACAGAGTTGCTAAAAGCAATTGCTTCTGTTCTTTCGGAGAAAGTATACGAGGCAACTTCCGAGCAACGGAGGAGCCTGCATCTGGCTGCTGTGTTTACTTGTAATTTTACGAATCACATGTATGCCTTGGCATCTGAATTGCTGAAAAAGTATGATCTTCCGTTTAATGCCATGTTGCCTTTGATTGATGAGACAGCCCGTAAAGTGCATGAATTGGAACCGAAACAAGCGCAGACGGGGCCGGCTGTACGTTATGATGAGAATGTGATCAATAAACATCTGGAGATGCTTGCGGGTGAGCCGGAGATGCAGGAATTATATCGATTGGTTAGCGAGAGCATACATCGTTTGCATAACAAGTAATGTTCCGGTGTATAACAAGCAGTGTTTTGAGGCATAACAAGTATTGTTTTACCACATAACAAGCATTATTGTTTTTGATAAATAACCCAACTAAAAACCGAATATAGTGAGTACTATCAATTACGATTTAAAGAAGATAAAGGCCCTTGTCTTTGATGTTGACGGCGTTTTAAGTGCTAACGTTATCCCGATGAGTCAGGATGGCGAGCCTATGCGTACCGTGAACATTAAGGATGGATATGCCTTGCACCTTGCCGGTAAACAGGGGCTGCTATTGGGCATCATAACCGGTGGGCGATCTGAGGCTGTTCGCAAACGTTTCGTGGCTTTGGGAATTCCTTCTGTGGATATTTATATGTCTTCTTCTGTGAAAATCCATGATTATCATGATTTTCGTGATCGTCATAGTCTTAAAGATGAAGAGATTCTTTATGTGGGAGATGATATTCCCGATATTGAGGTGATGCGTGAATGTGGATTGCCATGTTGCCCTAAAGATGCATCAGCGGAAGTGAAGGCTGTTTCCCGCTATATATCTTATGCTAATGGTGGCTATGGTTGTGGTCGGGATGTCGTGGAACAAGTCCTGAAAGTTCAGGGACTTTGGATGGATGATAAAGCATTCGGATGGTAGGATGATGAGCAAATTAATAATTAATAATTAAAAATTGAAGAGGCGGTGTTGGACAATTTGAAAAAGTATAAGGTGATACTTGCTAGTAATTCTCCGCGAAGGAAGGAATTGCTTGCAGGTTTAGGTGTGGACTATGAAGTGCGGACTTTGCCCGATGTGGATGAATCATATCCTGAGACTTTGCAGGGTGCGGATATACCTTTGTATATCGCTAAAGAAAAGGCGGACGCTTACGTTGCCATGATGCAACCCGGTGAATTGATGATTACTGCCGATACAATTGTATGGCTGGATGGCAAGGTGCTTGGCAAACCCCGGGATAGGGAAGATGCTTTGCAAATGTTGCGCACTATGTCGGGGCGTACCCATGAAGTTTTTCACCGGCGTATGCATAACCACTACCGATTGGCAGCGAAGTTTTACTGCACAAACTGAGGTGCGTTTTGCCACTTTGAGTGAAGAGGAAATAGCCTACTATGTAGATAATTTCCAACCGATGGATAAAGCTGGCGCCTATGGAGTGCAGGAGTGGATCGGTTTTATAGGAGTGGAAAATATTTCGGGTAGTTACTATAATATCATGGGGCTTCCTGTGCAGAAATTGTACAGGGAATTACTGAAAGTATAGTTTAATATTCTTTCTCGTTCGCCAGATTCCAGGCATTCAGAAAGGATGCTTTGGTTATCTCCACTATCTTCTCCCAATTCAGTTTGTCTGCATGATCAGAGGGTTGATGGTAATCCGGGTGTCCATCTGTATGATACCAGATAATAGGAACTCCCGCTTTAGCAAAGGACCGTTATCACTACCGCCTATGGGATTATCCCATGGACGATAGTCGGGTTCCAGTTGGAGGTTGTATTTCTTTATATCTTCTTTTAGCCATTTTCCAAAAGTCGGATTGGCCTCCGTATAGAAATAAACTACATGCATGGGTTGTTGTGGCTTATTATTGCGACCTATCATGTCGAAGTTCAGATATCCTTTGATTTGCGAAATGAACGGACAGGTTTGTACAAAGTATCTGGAACCCAATAATCCTTTCTCCTCACCATCCCAGAAGGCAAAAATAATATTTCGTTCCGGTTGTTTGCCGCTGGTAATGAATGCTCTGGCTATTTGCAGAACGGCTGACACACCGGAAGCATTATCATCAGCACCATTATAAATCTGATCACCTTCAAGAGCAGGATCTATTCCCAAATGATCAAAGTGCGCACCGACAATAGCATACTCACTGGTGTTTTTACCGGGGATCATTCCCAGTATATTCGTCATAGAGAGCTTCTGATGTACTTCTCTTTTGAATAAGGTTATTGAATCGGGGTGTACCTCTAGCTTTCCCCTTTTCTGGCGTTCTCTTCTGTATGCTTCAAAAGGTTGAAAATAGCTGTCTCCCAATGGTTGTATTCCCATTGCCTGAAGCAATGAAGCAATATATTGGGCAGCTACCTTTGAACCATGGTATCCGGCTTCCCGCCCTTGTAATTCATCATGAGCCAGAAAACCGATATATGCTTCGGCAGATGTCCGGTTTATGCTTTCCAGTCCTTTCTCTACAGGACTTTGTGCTGCTGCCAGATAGCTAAGGCAACAGAATAGAGCCAGGATACAGTATTTCTTCATCAGCTACTTATTTATGTCTTTACTCAATCATATCCAGCATTAATGGAATCTCTTCTCCTGCAATACCTTGTTTGAGAAGGCTGTTCCGGTCTCTGTCGAATATTTCAAGGAAAGCATCTTTACTTCCGCTTTCTGCCATGGCCTTGCCATATAGTCCGACTGCTTTTTCTATGTTTCCCAGTACCCAGGCCACGTGTCCGGCATTGAGATAGTCCGTAGCAAGTGGCTTGGCGGCAAGGAGTTTATCGTAATACTTCATAGCCTGTTCATGCTTACCACTGACAAATGAACACCAGCCAATGCCGCGCCATGCCTTCATACAGTCGTTTTCCAGGAAGTCTAACTTGAAGAAATATTGCAGGGCATCGTCATACCTTTTTTGTTCTGCCAGGCAACTACCGGTATAGAACAATACATTGCGATTTTCCGGTTGAATAGTTTCTACGCGATGATAGTATTCCAAAGCTGCATCGAAATTCTTCATCTGGCGGTAACAAGTAGCCAGGTGGCGAAGTGTCCACAGGTGATCGGGCTTCAGCATATCAGCTTTCTGATAAGCGTCCACAGCTTCCTGATAGCGTTTCTCCTTTTGCAGGCAGAAACCTGTCTTTTGGAAAATGTCCGCATTGGCTTGTTTTCGATCTATTAATATCCGGTAGAGCTCCAAAGCTTCTGCTGGATGCTCCTTGCTGAAGTGGAAGTCGGCAACCGCTACTAATAATTCGGGAGCACTCAACAGTTCTTTCAGTACCGGATTGCGGTGCAATGCAATCTCTTCCTGGAAGATATTATGAAACTCGAATCTGCGTTGGCTAAGTTTGAAGAAACGGTATAAATCGTGAATGTACTGGTTACTGATAACATCAGGCCGTTCAGCAAATTGTTTCAGGCTGGCATTGTTCTTTTCTTCCATAAAGTCGCTTTGATCCTGAGGAGTCATCTGACTTAGCATCATGTCACGTTGTCCCTGTGGGAGTTGTGCAATGGTGAAACAAAATGAATACTTATCACTGTTGCAGAAGAATCCCGATTGCAGGATGATGGAAAGGACAGAACTCTCACCGCTCTGGTTCAAACCTACCTGATGGATAATGCTGGAATGCATCCGGTCGAAAGGGTAGAACCAGTTATGTGGTTCGCGGAAGAAAGGATACCCTTTGAGTTGTGCGAATGTGCTCATATAGACATCTGCTCCTTCCAGTTGCAGATCGTTCATCTCGCGTATTTTATCTCCCAAACCCGATTGCTCGAAAGCTTGTTCCCAGTCGGGATTGCGGTCGTTTTCATCTGTTTCTTCAAAACCGAACTTCATGTTGCGCATGATATTCACGTTCTTCATCATTTCGGGAATGATTTCTTCCCGCATCTTTCTGTCAATCTTCTCCGTTTCCTGGCTACGAAGTAGCTGGATATAAATACGGTTCACCTGTTTGCTGAAGTTCGGGTCTTCTCTGAAAAGAGAAATACGTGCTTCCAATTCTGGATAAAGTGCAATGCGTGAAGGATAGAGATGCAAGGTAATAACAAGTCCTACCAATGCTCTCTGATTGATTTGCGGATTGGTATGGCGAAGCCCGTCGAGCAACCAATTTACTTTGCGCTCATCGAAACACTCCATTAAACTGAGTGTGACAGCACTGACAAACAGGCATAAGTCATTGGTTGGCAATGTCTCCGAACGAAGCATATCTTCTGCCTGGGCAAATTCTTCCAAAGTCCAACTGCTGTTGCTCCAAGTAGTAAGAAACATTACCTGGTGTGTCTCTTCATGTCGTCTCAGGATAGCGTCCAAGCCCTGGTAGTTTGCTAACTGTGATACAGCCATTTCATCTGCAAAGCCTTCCAGTATCTTTTGCAGGGTAGAAATGCCATAAGCTTTCGGAAGCTGCTTGGGATTCCTGCGCAGGGAGTGGTAATAGTGGGTGGATATTTCATCTAATAATGCAATACGTGTCTGGTCGGCAATCTCCCATGTATCAGCCAATAGCTGGCGATACAGTTTCTGCCGTTCAGGGTCTTTCATACCCAGTTTCATATATTGCAACATATATTGATAGGAAGTCTGGATTTGTTCCAGTCGGTTACGCAGACTCCAGTCGTTACCATTATATAAGAAAGCATCCAGTTGAACAAGAGCTTCTTTCAGCCGTTTATCTTCCAATAAATTGACTATTTGGTTATATTGTTTTTGGATGGATTGTTCATTCATATTCAGTCCTTTCTTTAATACTTTATTAATATAAGGTACAAAAATGATGCCAAAAAGTTCGGGGACTTAGAAAATACTGATAGCTGTTTTGGTAGTCAGTAATTCAAGGGCTTTCATCCCCATTACAGAGTTACCTTTAGGGTTAAGTCGCGGACTCCATACTGCTACCGCATACTTACGTGGGCAGACAGCTGCAATACCGCCACCAACACCGCTTTTCCCGGGTAACCCCACCAGATAAGAGAATTCCCCAGCTTCATCATAGAAACCGCAAGTCTGCATAATGGCATTGATACGTTTTACTTGTGAAGTCGTCAGTTCGATTCCATCAAAACTGAACGGTCTTGTATGATCAGCGAAAGGAAGGAAAAGAACGTGCCAGTTCCCGGCAACTCATACCTATGGAACATTGAAGGAAATAAAAGTGAAGTACCCGCTCAATATCGTTTTCTATATTTCCATGATATTTCAGCATATTGGTAATGGCTGCATTCAGATAGCCATATTCACGTTCGGAAGTTGCCATACCTTCATTATATTGAATCTGGTTGTTGCCGCAGAGTTTTCGTACGAAAGCGAGATAATCCTTTTCCGGATCATCGAGTACTGAAAGCAGGATGTCTGCCATTACTAATGCTCCCGCATTGATGAGAGGATTGCGGGGAATCCCTTTCTCCATTTCCAGCTGGAAAATGGAGTTAAATGCGTTACCGGATGGTTCTACACCTATACGTTTCCAGAGTTCATTGCCCATCCGGCTGAAACTTATCGCAAGAGAGAATACTTTCGAAATACTTTGTATGGCAAAACGCTCGTCACTGTCTCCCTGGGCATATTCTTTTCCTTCAATAGTACGCAGGCAAATACCATAGCGATCAGGGTTGACTTTCAGCAATTCAGGAATATAGCTTGCCGGTTTACCCATTTGGGCGTATGGCTGTATCTCCTCGTATATTTCTTTCAGAATTTCGGTGTAGTCCATGGTATATAAGGTTTTTCTTTAGAAACGCACCTGCAATTGCGCTTGCAGTAGGTTACTATTATCTCCGATATGGCGGTTGCAGTACGTATACTGTGCCTGTACCCTGCATTTAGGATAGAACCAATATTGTAAACCTACTACATAATTACTTTGCTTATCATCGAGTACTTTACTCTTATTAAGATAATCATAAGATGCTATTACATCTACTTTCGGGAATACATGTGCAGATGCTGTTACATAATAACCGTCACTTTTGATACGTCCATCTTTTCCGGCCAAGTATTCCGTGCGTACATCCACCGGTTTAGTTTTAATGACTGCACCTGCCGACCAACGGTTACGGGTATAGTTTTCGCCTACCTGTATATCGGGATTGAGGCTGGATACGGCCACAGCACATCCTTTCCCTTTTACAAAAGAACCGCCTACAGACAGCCAGTCGAGTGGATGAACCATCAGGCTGCCTACAATATCCTTCTGGTTGTTTTTATCTTTCAGGTTGATACCTTGCCCATTCATTACCGCAAGATTATAGTTCACCAGTTTTCCAAACAGATCACCATAGATCAGGAGTCCCATATCACGTCCGCTACTGGAACCATACAAAGGATCACTGCCATTGATGCCAGCCAGATAATTGACAGATTGCGAGTAGCAATTAATCAGTTCCACATAGCAAGGAGACATTGGGTTTTCAATGGTATACATGGTTTTGAATTGTCCGATGCGGGCAGTCAGTTGCGGGAGGAATTTATATTCGGTATATGCTTCAAGGATTTTTCCAGTATTGGCAAAGCTGTACATGAAGTAGCACAACCAACGGTCGGTAATTTTACCTTGTGCCATGAAGATAACCCGCTTGATGTCGAACGTATTACTGCTGCCATCAGCATCATCGTAAGTATAACCCACCTGTGCATAACCGGAGAGGCTGATACGATCTTTGAGCGTATTTACTACGTCGTTCAAACATGCATCTTGTGCTGTTGCTATCAGTGCGGAAAGTAGGAAAGCAAAGGATAACAAAGTTCGTTTCATTTCTATGATAAATGTGTTAGGAAAGATAAATGATCGTTTACTATAAAAATATAAGATTAAAAAAGGCAACCCTTCTTTTCAAAGAGCTGCCTTTTGGTATGATAATGTTTATTCTTATTCGTTGATAGCAGCGATACCCGGAAGAACTTTTCCTTCGATTGCTTCAAGCAATGCACCACCACCTGTTGAAACATAAGAAACACCGCTTGCCAAGCCAAACTTGTTAACGCAAGCTACAGAGTCACCACCACCTACAAGTGAGAATGCACCGTTCTTAGTAGCCTCTACGATAGCCTCGCCTACTGCACGTGAGCCATGAGTGAAGTTTTCGAATTCGAATACACCTGTCGGACCATTCCACAAGATAGTCTTAGAGTTTTTGATAACATCTGTGAAGATTTTCTCAGTTTCAGGACCGATATCCAGACCTTCCCAACCATCAGGAATTTGGTCAACCGGACAGAACTTAGTGTTAGCATCGTTAGAGAAAGCGTCAGCAATCTTTGCATCAACAGCCAATACCAAGTTTACACCTTTTGCTTTTGCCTTTTCTATCAGTTCGAGGGCCAGATCCAGTTTGTCATCTTCGCAGATAGAGATACCGATCTTACCACCCATAGCCTTGGTGAAAGTATAAGTCATACCACCGGCAATGATCAGGTTGTCAACCTTGCTCAGCAGATTTTCGATAATTTCAATTTTAGAAGAAACTTTGGAACCACCCATGATAGCAGTGAATGGACGTTTGATGTCATTCAATACTTTATCAACAGCCTTCACTTCTTTCTCCATCAGGTAACCGAACATTTTGCTGTCTTTGTCGAAATATTTAGCGATCAAAGCTGTAGAAGCGTGTGCACGGTGAGCTGTACCGAAAGCGTCGTTTACATAGCAGTCAGCGTAAGAAGCCAATTTCTTGGTGAATTCTTTCTGGCTTTCTTTAACGGCTTTCTTAGCAGCAGCTTTTTCTTCGTCTGTAGCGTCTTCAGCCAAACCACGGGGTTTGCCTTCTTCTTCAGCGTAGAAACGAAGGTTTTCGAGCAACAATACTTCACCCGGTTGCAGAGCAGCAGCCTTAACAGCAGCTTCTTCGCCCATACAGTCGTTAGCGAATTGTACGTCAACACCCAACAACTCTGAAAGATGGTTCAGAATGTGTTTCAATGAGAATTTGTCAGCCGGACCTTTCGGACGACCGAGGTGAGAACCAATAATTATACTACCACCGTCAGCCAGAATTTTCTTTAACGTAGGAAGAGCAGCACGCATACGGTTATCATCTGTAATGTTGAAGTTTTCGTCCAGAGGCACATTGAAGTCTACACGAACGAATGCCTTTTTACCGGCAAAGTTGAATTGATCAATTGTCATAATACTCTATTTTATTTAAAAGTGTTATTAATTCGTTTTCGTGAGCGCAAAGTTAGCATTTATTTCTTTCTTTTGCTATGAAACCGTCATTTATTCTTTATCTTTCGGCTTCTCTTTGCTAACTTTATACTTCTCGCAATAATATTTGCACATCAATTGCAAACCGCACTTATCACATTGCGGTGTACGTGCCTGGCAGACGTATCTTCCATGTAAGATAAGCCAGTGATGTGCAATGGGGATATCCGCTTCCGGGATATTTTTCACCAGTTCTTTCTCTACACTGAACGGTGTGGTACATGCATCCGAAACCAGTCCGAGGCGGTGACTTACACGGAACACATGAGTATCTACTGCCATTGCAGCTTTGTTAAATACAACGGATTGGATGACGTTCGCCGTCTTGCGTCCCACACCGGGTAGTTTTACAAGCTCTTCCAGTGTATCAGGCACTTCACTGTTGAAGTCTTTCACCAACATTTGTGCCATACCCACCAGGTGTTTTGCTTTGTTATTGGGGTAAGATACGCTACGGATATATTCGTATATCACTTCCGGTGTACTGGCAGCAAGAACTTCCGGGGTAGGGAAATCGCGATACAACGGTGGAACAATCATATTCACCCGCTTGTCTGTACATTGGGCGGAGAGGATGACTGCTATCAGCAGTTGGAACGGAGTTTCATAATGCAGTTCCGTTTCGGCTACAGGACGATTCTCCCGAAACCAGGCAAGAATTTTTTCGTAACGTTCTTTTTTTCTCATCGCAATTTATTTTTATGGTAATGAGGAGCCACTTTCCCATTGAAGTAGAGCATAGAGACAATGGTGAGGCAAGCCCCGAACAAATAAGCTTTATCGAAAGTGCTGACCTCCGCAATATATCCTCCTGTCAGCATACCGATACCGATGCCTACATCCCAGGATGTCAGATAGGTAGAAGTGGCAGTACCACGTTGGCTATTGGGGGCGAGGTTGACAAAAAGGGTATTGTAAGCCGGAAACATAATACCAAAACCTACTCCCAGCAACAGGGCTACGGCAAAGAAAACAACAGTACATAGCATGTTGTTCCAACTGATAAGGTATACGCATGCTGAAAGGAGGAAGAAGCTGAATACTACGAGATACAATCCGGCTGAAATGACCTGTGTTATCTTACCCCTGTCCACTATCTTTCCGGAGAAGATGCGCGATATAGCCATACCTATTGCCATGAAAGTGAAGAAGAAGCCTGTAGTGGCATTGATGCCGATCTGCTTGGCGTACATAGCCACATAGTTTGTTGTCATTCCGTATGGAATCGAAAGCAGCAACAAACTGATGCCTGCCGGAATACCTTTCAATAATATAAAGCGGTCAAGGGAAATCGGTTCTCTCTTCACAGGCGGTTTATAGGGTGTTTTGACAAGAGAGGCACAAACGAAGCCTGCTATACATGAGCCCAGTGAGCAACAGAATATAGTTGTGAAACTCATTCCTGCATCATGCAGGAACAATCCGGACATCGGACCTACCGCCATCGCAATATTATTCGAAAGTCCATAGTATCCTAATCCTTCTCCGCGTCGTGAAGAAGGCATGATGTCGATGACCACTGTATTACCGCCTACGGTCACCATTCCGAACGATACGCCCTGTATGATACGGAACAGGATGAATAACGTAAGCGAACCGGCAATGATATATCCGGCAAACATTGTCATAAAGATAAAATATGCCATCAGATACAGAGGCTTACGTGCAAAGCTGTCCAAAAAGTAACCGGAAAAGGGGCGGATACATAAAGCTGCTACTGTATAACAAGAAAGAATAATGCCGATTGTTGAATTTCCGGCACTGAATACTTCAGACAGGTAGAATGGAAGTACCGGTATCAGCAACCAGAAGCCGAAGTACAGCAGGAAGTTGGCTGCAAGAATAAAACAATAGCTGGGAGTGACAAGTCTATCTTTCATAATGGGCAGCTTGAGTAAGAACTAAGAAAATATATCCGGGCGAATGATTATGTATCGCCTACTTGTTTTGTGATATCCGGAATGGTATATCATTGTAGGAGCGGATAATCATTCGCCCGGTATATGTTGGTTGTTAATAAGCGGCTTCGAATTCCTTCAGGAATCTCGTGTCGTTTTCAGAGAACATACGAAGATCCTTTACCTGGTATTTCAGGTTTGTAATACGCTCAATACCCATACCGAGGGCATATCCGCTATATACTTTACTATCGATTCCGTTGCTTTCCAATACATTCGGATCTACCATACCGCAACCGAGGATTTCAACCCAGCCGGTATGCTTGCAGAACGGACAACCTTTTCCACCGCAAATATTACAGCTGATATCCATTTCCGCACTGGGTTCCGTGAACGGGAAATAAGACGGACGCAAACGGATTTTAGTATCTTCACCAAACATCTCTTTGGCAAAGAGTAACAAAACCTGTTTCAGGTCGGTGAAAGATACATCTTTGTCTACATACAAAGCCTCAACCTGATGGAAGAAACAGTGTGCACGGTAGCTGATGGCTTCATTGCGATATACACGTCCCGGACAAATGATACGGATAGGGGGGTGTGAAACTTCCATTACGCGGGTTTGCACGGATGAGGTGTGTGTACGCAATACAATATCAGGATGAGTTTCGATGAAGAAAGTATCCTGCATATCGCGTGCAGGGTGATCTTCGGCGAAATTCAATGCAGAGAACACATGCCAGTCATCCTCGATTTCCGGACCTTCGGCAATGCTGAATCCCAAACGGGCAAATATATCGATGATTTCGTTCTTTACGATGGTGAGCGGGTGGCGCGTACCCAATTCTACCGGATAAGCGGAACGTGTAAGGTCAATATCATCACAGCCCGTATCCTGACTTTCGAACTGTTCTTTCAAGGCAGTAATTTTTTTCCTGTGCCTTGTTCTTCAGTTCATTCAGTCTCATGCCGACTTCTTTCTTCTGTTCGGCAGCCACGTTACGGAAATCCGCCATCAAGTCATTGATTGCACCTTTTTTACTAAGGAATTTGATGCGGAGCGCTTCCAGTTCCTCGGCATTGGCAGCTTTCAGTGCTTCCACTTCTTGCAGAAGCTGGTTGATTTTATCTATCATATCGTCGTTATTATTTATTTCCGAAATACATAAAACGGTGCAAAGATACAACTTTATCATGATTCCGGTTGCAATCTTTTTATAAAATTAATCGGATACAAGGAAAAAGGCTATATGTGATATGGAAATGAATTTATTCCCGGAGGTTTTGCAGGTCTGATTCTGGCTTATTTCCTATTTCATCTTTGTCTGTTCCCTACCTACTCCGTACATAGTCCGTGTCTAAGAACAAGGAGAAGGTACGGAGTTGGTACGGACTTGACACGGAGTTGGTATGTCTCAGGTATTTTCCGGCTTTTTTATATGCTTCATTATACCGACGGTGGCAGAGGTTAGTTTGCCTCTTCTTTATGCTTCTTTAGTGCTTCCTGATAAAGTTCTTCTTGCAATACACAGAATTCTGCCACCAGCTCAATAGAAACACATCCCTCATTTTCATCTTTTGCATTATTCATCAGTTGCTCGATTTCCTTAGAGAGAGAAAGATAACGTTGCACCTTTGAATCATAAGGGCTTAGTGTATTCAGTATGATTTCACTTTTCCCTGATTTTGTTTGTTTCATCTTTAGAATTAATTAGTCCGACAAAGGTAACTGTTTTTTACTAATCTTAAGCATTCTGCCGTAAATAATCTTTTTGCTAAGCAATTTTGTCAAACAGATATTAAAAAAGCATATTTATGAATCTCTCCGATAACAACTTAACAGTTATTCAACTACCTTTAATACAGAAAATAGTGGCCACAAGTGTTTTCGTATTACTAACAACATCTGTATAATGTTCAATTTTAACAAGTAAACATTATGCGGTAACTAATTTGTAAACTATGGAAACCAAAAAAACACCCAAAGCAAACCTGGAAAACAAGAGGCCAACGTGGCTGCTTGTCGGTTATGTAACTGTACTCGCCTTCATGTTCGTTGCATTCGAATGGACTCGTGATGTCAGGGTTGATACGAGTGGTCGTATCACCGAGAATGTATTTGAGCAGGACATGGAGATCCCTCTTACAAGGCAGCCTGAAGTGACTCCTCCGCCACCACCTCAGGTAACTCCTATTAATGATGTTTTGACGATAATAGATGATGACGATACTGCAGAGGAAACTAATTTTGCCTCTTCGGAGGAAACAGGTGAAGATGTAGTGATTAAGCACATACCGGTTACAGTGGATGAAGAAGTGGTGGTAGAAGATGACATTTTTGTGATTGTGGAAGAAAATCCGCAATTTCCTGATGGGGGCACAGTCGGGCTTTTACAGTACTTGGGCAAGAATATCAAATATCCTACTATTCCACAAGAGAATGGAACTCAGGGTCGTGTAACGGTGCAGTTCGTTGTTAATAAAGACGGAAGTATTGTAGATGTGAAAGTGATAAGAGGTGTCGATCCTTATCTGGACAAAGAAGCAGTCCGTGTAATTTCTACTATGCCGAAATGGATACCTGGTAAACAGCGTGGTGTGCCTGTACGCTGCAAGTTTACAACTCGAACCGATCACCTCGACACTGCCAGTGTCGCGCTCTAGCCAGATGAGCTAACCCCCCTTTTTCGTTCGCTAACGTTTGCGGAGCTTTCTCGCATTTTGATGGTGCAAATATAATGCATTATTCTGAAATAATTGCTATGTTTGCGAAACAAAATGAAAAAAGAAATTATGTTGATATATAATACGACCTATCACGTGGAAGAAGGACAGGAAGATAACTTCCTGATTTGGATAAAGGAATTCTATTTACCCGAAGTAGAGAAAACCGGTGCATTGCATACGCCGCGTATTGTCCGTGTACTGAGCCATCGTGAAGAGGGCAGCACATGCTATTCCCTTCAGTTTGAAGTGGAAAACTCCGCCATTCTGCATCGCTGGCACATGGAGCAAGGAGTGAAACTAAACGATGAGCTGGTTAAGATATTCCAGGATAAGGTGGTTGGCTTTCCTACATTGATGGAGGTGATAGAGTGATACAACCGGTCAAGGAAAAGATAATTTTAGGTATCGACCCCGGTACCACTATTATGGGGTATGGAGTGCTGCGTGTGGCGGGAGTAAAGCCTGAGATGATTGCTATGGGTATTATTGACCTGCGCAAGTTTGGTGACCATTACCTTAAACTTCGCCATATACACGAACGGGTATTGAGCATCATTGAGAGTTATCTGCCGGATGAACTTGCTATTGAAGCTCCCTTTTTCGGCAAGAATGTGCAATCGATGTTGAAGTTGGGACGCGCTCAGGGAGTAGCTATGGCTGCGGCCCTGAGTCGTGATATTCCTATTACGGAGTATGCTCCGTCTTAAGATAAAAATGGCGATATTACTGGAAATGGCCAGGCTTCCAAGGAGCAGGTAGCAGATATGTTGCAACGCATGCTTCACTTTGCAAAGGAAGATATGCCTACATTTATGGATGCTACGGACGGGCTTGCCGCCGCTTACTGTCATTTTCTGCAAATGGGGCGTCCCACAGTAGAGAAAGGGTATCACGGATGGAAAGACTTTATGGCCAAAAACCCGGATAAAGTGAAGAAATAAGATCTGATATTAATACTAAAACTTAAAATAACCACCATGAAACTGAATGAACTTGCCTTGATTGGAGTAGCCACAGCGACAGTTGCCAGCTGTGCTCCAACGAAGAATGAGTACGCGTCTTATGAGTTGTATCCCGTTCGTTCGGGCAGCCTGACGGAAATGGAGTATACTCCCGAAGTTACGAATTTTACATTGTGGGCGCCGACTGCCGATGAAGTACGCCTCATGCTGTTTGATGCGGGTGATGGCGGCCATGCTTATGAGACTGTTTCTATGGTATCTGATAAGGAAGGAACCTGGACGGCAAAGGTGGAAAAAGACCTGATAGGGAAATTTTATACATTTAATGTGAAGATCAAGGATAAATGGCTGGGAGATACTCCGGGCATCAATGCGAAAGCGGTAGGGGTGAATGGAAAACGTGCTGCTATCATTGATATGAAAGCTACTGATCCTGAAGGTTGGGCACAAGATAAGCGACCTGCTTTGGCTTCTCCGGCCGATGCTGTTATTTATGAAATGCATCACCGTGACTTCTCTACCGATCCTTCGTCGGGTATTCAGCATAAAGGTAAGTTCCTGGCACTGACGGAAGAAGGTACACTTAGCCCTGAGAAGCTGGCAACAGGCATCGATCATTTGAAAGAACTGGGTGTGACACATGTTCACATTCTGCCGTCTTATGACTACGCTTCGGTAGATGAGACGAAATTGGATGAAAATAAATATAATTGGGGATATGACCCACAGAACTATAATGTACCTGACGGCTCGTATTCTACCGATCCTTATAATCCTTCTATTCGTATTAAGGAATTCAAGCAAATGGTGCAGGCTTTGCATAAAGCAGGCATTCGCGTTGTGCTGGATGTGGTGTATAATCATACTTTCAACACCTCTGAGAGTAATTTTGAGCGTACTGTTCCCGGATATTTCTATCGCCAGAAGCCGGACGGCGGTTTTGCGGATGCTTCTGCTTGCGGCAATGAAACGGCAAGTGACCGTCCTATGATGCGGAAATATATGGTAGAGTCTGTGTTGCATTGGCTTAATGAATATCATCTTGATGGATTCCGCTTTGACTTGATGGGAATTCATGATATTACAACAATGAATGAAATCCGCAAGGCTGCTACGGCGGTTGATCCGAGTATCATTATTTATGGTGAAGGTTGGGCAGCTAAGGCTCCCCAAATGCCGGAAGACTCTTTGGCAATGAAGATGAATACTTATCGGATGCCCGGTATTGCCGCTTTCTCCGATGAAATGCGTGATGCTCTGCGGGGGCCGTTCAATGATAACCACAAAGGTGCTTTCCTTGCCGGACTTCCTGGTGGGGAGGAGAGTATTAAGTTTGGTATTGTAGGTGCCATCAAGCACCCGCAGGTGGACAATGATTCAGTGAATTACAGTAAGGCTTCATGGGCTGAACAGCCGACGCAAATGATCAGCTATGTATCTTGTCATGATGATATGTGTCTGGTAGACAGACTTAATGCAAGCATTCCAGGCATTACACCGCAGGAACTTGCCAAGTTGGATAAACTGGCACAGACGGCTGTATTTACTTCACAAGGCATACCGTTTATCTATGCGGGCGAAGAAGTGATGCGTGATAAGAAAGGGGTACATAACAGTTATCAGAGTCCTGATTCTATCAATGCGATTGATTGGAGACGCAAAGCTGAATATGCTGATGTATTTGCTTATTATAAAGGTTTGATACAGTTGCGTAAAAATCATCCTGCTTTCCGTATGGGAGATGCGGAACTGGTGCGCAAACATTTGGAATTCCTTCCGGTAGAGGGTAATAATCTGGTTGCATATCGCTTGAAGGAGAATGCTAATGGAGATGCTTGGGAAGATATTATCGTGGCACTGAATTCCCGTAAAGAGCCGGCAAAGCTGGTTGTGCCTGAAGGCAAATACACAGTGGTATGCAAGGATGGATTTATAAATGAAAATGGACTGGGTACACTTTATGGTTCGGAAGTGTTGGTTCCGGCACAATCTGCACTTATTATTTATAAATAAGTATCTATAAAAAATATCGCCCTTGTAAGTAACCATACTGGCAAGGGCGATATTTTTATAGATATGATGCTATATTATCAGTTTTACTTTCAGATTACTTGCTTAAAAATAGGCAATTTGCATAAACTGTCTGTTTGTTAGGGTAAGTAAAACCGGAAAACTTGGTATCTTTGCGGCATTATAAAACAAAATATGTCTCTAATGATGCAATCATATACTATATCTTTGAATGGAGGGGTGGCACGTAATCCGCTTGTGCGATTGGCTGCACCTGTTTCCATTTCTTTTCCTGCAGACGAACACATTGCTATTGTAGGGCCTAACGGTTCAGGAAAGAGCCTTTTGGTAGATATGCTTATCGGGAAATATCCATTGAAAGAAGGGACACTTACTTATGACTTTTCTCCTTCTGCATCACAAACGGTCTATGATAATGTCAAATACATTGCTTTCCGTGATACATACGGTTCGGCGGATGCTAATTATTATTATCAACAACGCTGGAATACTCATGACCATGATGATGTACCATTAGTTAAGGATATGTTGGGAGCAGTTAGGGATGAGGCCCTAAAACAAGAACTTTTTGAATTATTTTGCATCGAACCTATGCTGGATAAGCCGATGATTCTTCTTTCCAGCGGCGAGTTGCGCAAATTTCAGTTAGTGAAAGCACTGCTTACCGCTCCTCGTGTGCTTATCATGGACAATCCTTTCATTGGATTGGATGCACAAACCCGTGAGTTGCTGAATACTTTGTTGGAGGGATTGGCTAAGCGGTCTGCAGTGCAACTTATCCTGATACTTTCTATGATGGATGATATTCCCTCATATATTAATAAAGTGCTGCCGGTAGCAAATCGTACAGTAGGGCAAATGATGTCACGTGATCAATACCTTACCATATTCCGGAATGCAGATATACCTGTACCCGAAGATTTGCAACAACGCATTATCGATTTGCCTTATGATAATACCAATTATGTTTCCGATGAAGTGGTAAAACTGAATAAAGTCAGTATCCGTTATGGCGACCGCACTATTTTGAAAGAACTGGACTGGACGGTGATGCGTGGACAAAAATGGGCATTGAGTGGAGAAAACGGGGCTGGTAAATCGACTTTATTGAGTCTTGTATGTGCCGATAATCCCCAATCATATGCTTGTGATATCAGCCTGTTCGGGAGAAAACGGGGAACAGGTGAAAGTATTTGGGAAATAAAGAAACACATCGGGTATGTCAGCCCTGAAATGCACCGCGCTTATTTGAAGAATTTGCCGGCTATTGAGATTGTTGCTTCCGGCCTGCATGACAGCATTGGATTGTATAAACGTCCGAAGGCAGAACAAATGTCTGTTTGTGAATGGTGGATGGATATTTTTGGTATTGCCGCCCTTAAAGATAAACCTTTCTTGCAATTATCCAGTGGTGAGCAACGCCTAGCACTACTAGCACGAGCTTTTGTAAAAGATCCGGAATTACTGATATTGGATGAACCTTTGCATGGCTTGGATACTTATAACCGTCGCCGGGTGAAGAAAGTAATCGAGGCATTTTGCCGTCGGCAGGATAAAACGATGATTATGGTTACTCACTATGAGAGGGAGTTACCCGCCACTATTTCAGATCGTATATTCCTGAAGCGTAATCGATAATCGTTCAATACTATGAAGAAACTGCTACTCCTGCTTTTGATACTAATTGTCCTTCTTTCTTGCGGAAGAGGGGGAAAAGAATTGTATACTGCCCCTTCACGGGTAGTGCCAGATTCTTTTGCAATTGGTCTGAATCTGTTTAATAAAGGAAGAGCAGCTTCTCGTAACTCTGCCAATATGGATAGTGTATTGTTTTACATGCAATTGGCTGAAAACTTTTTTAAACGTGAGGGGACAAAGCGCAGGTGAATCGTTTTATTGCCTTTATTTATTCGTCGAGAGGGATGTTAGATGAGGCTATGCCCTATTTTTTGAAAGCCAGTCGTATGGCAAATGAATGGCAATATAGCTCTATTTGTCAGGAAGTGGCCAAAGTTTATGCTGCTGCCGGACGTTTTCGGGAAGGAGTGTTAGTAATGGATTTAATACGGAAAAATATGAATGATAGGACAGTTGTACCCTACTATCATTTGGCAAAAGGAAATCTTTGGGCAGGTGTCAATGAATACGATTCGGCCGTTACTTATTACCGTACAGCATCTATATCATTAAATCGATGGGTTGCTGCAGAGGCGTCCAGACGATTGAAAATGCTGTATTTTTCACAGGGAAAAGATAGCTGCTCTTTCTATGCGGCACTTGATGCCAATGAGCATCTTGTGAATGAACTGAGGAGAGAAGAAGTTTTGAGAATCGGACACAATACGAAAAGGCTAAGCTCGAAAATGAGTTGAATCGTCTGAAAATAGATAAGCAGAAGCGTGAAATCTGGCTTTTGAGTTTAGGGCTTTGTTTTGTAGTAGCATTTGCGGTAGGTTATATTGTTTGGCAGCGTCGTAAACGCCAGATGTATAAGCAGCTTTGGCGTGAGCAATCTCTGCGGCTGAGCCAGACAGAACAGTTATTGCAGCAATCAGAGGAGTTGAATATGCTACGTGAAAAAGAGGGTATGCTTCGCGAATCACTTTTCCGGCGAATGAAGTCATTTCATAAAATCCCTTCTTTGGAGAAAGAAGAAGAGACTTCCGAAGAAGAGAGTGACAGTCCAAATAGGCGTATAGCCTTATCTGATGAAGAGTGGGAAGACATACGTCAAACGGTGGACGGAAGTTACGATCGGTTTTCTGTGAGGTTGTTAGAAGCGTTCCCGGGATTAAGTATGAAGGATGTGTATTTCTGTTGCCTGGTGAAAATAAATGTTAGTATCAAGGATTTATCTGATATCTATTGTATTAGTCGTACTTCGATTAGCCGTAAGAAACAACGTATGAGACGGGATAAGTTGGGGCTGACGGAAAACAATGAAACTTTGGATGATTTTTTGCGCCGTTTCTGAACTTTTGTCTATACTTCTTTTAGATGTAAAAGATGTATCATTCTTAAAATCAGTAATTTATTCGTTTAGTGGTCTGCCGGTTTTGTCTATAAGATAATTTGCTTCTCCTCCCTAAGACAGCTACCTTTGTCTCATTGTTTCACATAAAAAATAAGAATATGAAAAACAAGCAATGGAAAAGTGCTGGATGGCTGGCAAGCCTGATGTTTATTGGAGGATTGAGTTCCTGTTCAAATGGAGGTCAAAGTCAGAAAAGTTCAGCATTGGATACACAGCCGATAGCCGGTTCGGTGGAGGTTATAAATGGAGATTCCATATGGGTTTGTAATCTGTCGGCATTGAAAGATACTGTGGTACTTCCATTGAGTTATTTTGCAGATGAATTGCAGATTGTGAAGTTGGACAATCGGGATGAAGCATTGGTGCCTGTACGAAATGTGATTATTTCTGATAATTATATATTGGTATGGGGTAAAGATCAGACTCCTTTTAAACTTTTCGATAAAGCAGGGAAATTTCTGGCTAATGTGGGGGCTTTCGGTCAGGGACCCGGGGAGTATCAGTTGATTTATGATGCCCAGATTGATGAGGATGGCGGGCGTATCTATTTACTCCCGTGGAATGCTAAATCTTTGTTAGCTTATGATTTGAAAGGACAGGCTGTACAGAGTATTCCATTGCCAGGTCTGGTGCCGAAAGGTGTCTTCAAGGCAAATACGAAAGATTCTCTGTTATCTGTATTCCTTCTACCTTTTGAATATCTGCCGTATATAGCATGGACTCAGAAATTCAATGGAGAAATACAAGATACGATACGTTCACGCCATTTAGCCATAAAGCCGGACTTCAGCAATGAAGTATATAGCAATAAAAATGGTGCAGACTTTGATGTTTCTCTTTTTGTATTCTGGGAACGTCGTCCGGATAGCCTTTATCACTATGCTAACGGGCGTTTGAATCCTCGTTTCACAATGGATTTTGCTAAGAAAGAAATTCCCATTCATGATTATAAGGAATTGCCGCGTCATTTCCTGGGAAGTACATCCGTAGAGAAGCAGCTGGATGAAAATAATTTTACTACAGAAGTGCCGGCTGATTTTATTATGGATAAAGAATCTTTGAAGGGCGCTTTCTATAAAGTAGAGAATGACTATCTGGGTAATTTACCGATTCCCTGGTTCCCATACAATTGTTCAAATGGATATTATACAGCTAATATGGAGCCTGCGACTTTGAAGGAAACATTGGAAAAGTACCTGGAAAGTGCTAAAGATATTCCAGCTACCGATCGGGAACGTATGCAGAAACTGGCAGATAGTATTCATGAGAATGATAATAACTATATTCTGTACGCTAAGTTGAAATAATAAATGAAACACTTACTTTACATTATATTGCTGTCTCTATTGTTTTTCTCTGCCTGCAAGTCGCAGGCAGAGCAGAAACAGCAGGAGGCAAATGATACGATTGTTGTAGAAACTCCAAAGATAATACAAGATGCTCCTCTGGTGGCTGGAAGTGTGACGTTAAAAGATGGGGACTTCGGAGAACTAATAGAATTGGCAGCTACCCATCAAATACTGGATGAAGAAGGTCCCATTTTCAAAATGTCAGAACCGGAGATGCTGATTAAAGATGGATATTTCCTTTTGCAGAATCGTCCGGCTATGTCCTATACCCGCCGCCCGGATGGAACGGTTGAAGTAGTGAAACCGGCAGACGAAGGTCTGAACTGTTTCTTCCACTGGTATCGTTTACCGGATTTCCGTTATATCACTTCTTTCGGAATAGGAGGAAATGGACCTAATGAATTTAACTTTCCTCATTTGGTACCTTCAGGTGTGTCTGCTCCCGGTACGTATGTTTATGAAACGGGTACTATGCAACTGTTTGAAACTGATACGACGGGTGTATTGAGAGCTTTTCCTTTTACCTTTAAATCAATCAAAGGTGCTTCTTATTCAGACCGGCAGATATGTGCAGTTTCCCGGATACTTTCTATTATGCTGATAATGTGCCGAGGGGAAAGGCGATAATTCGTACTGTTTATCAGGGAGACAGTTTGCAAACGGAGCAAATATATAATCTTGCTTTTAGTAAGAAACATCGTTCCTGGAGTCCGTATATCGGTGATTTTATAGTCTCTCCTTCCGGTAACAGGATGGTATATGCTTATAAATATTTTCGTAAAATCCTGGTAATGGATACATCTGCTCAAACTGTACGGGATATTACTTTTGATGTTGACGGTGTGGAAGCCAAGAATGATGTACTTACATTAGGCCCGGATAATGTGACTTATTATTGGGGAATATCTGCTACTGACGATTACTTCTTCCTGACTTATAGCGGACGTACTCCACTTCAGGTATCGCGTGAAAACGGTAAAGGTGACGGATATATCTTTGTGGAACAATATGATTGGGGTGGTAATCCGGTAGCGCGTTATAAACTTGACCATTGGGGCAGGGTTGTATCAGATGGGAAGCGATTGTATCAGGTATGTTATATGTATGACGATCCGCTCTTTTTTGTATACATTGCCCGGAAAAGAATAAAATTGGTTTGCAAGATAAAGGGCCAAAATGATTCATCTCTGAAAAATACTTTTTATATTTGCAGCCGTTATGGCGAAGTATATACTTTTATTTTGCATATTATTAGGTGTATTTCTTGTATCGGGATTCGAGTCTGTATCCAATGATATGAAGGAGTACAAAGAACTTCGTGTAACAGAATTGCAACAGAATAGACCAGAATGCAACTTATCCAATGCGAATGCAGAGCAATGTAAAAAGATTGTTTATGGAGGGGAATATGTAAGTAAGGCTATTGGCAATATAACAACATCTGTTTCACGTAGTAATATTCCTTCTTCACAAGTCCTGAGATTCAATGCATTTTCTGTTGTAGCCAAGATTGTTAAGTCTATAAAAGTTTTACTTCCCGAAGAAAAGAAGTTTTCTTTTCCATATCATCTTTCTCTTACTCAATATTCCAGTAGATATTATATCTATGCTTTAAGGCGTATTATTATTTAAATCTTCTTTCTCTTATAAGGCATTCTGTGCTTTATATTCTCATTAATTATATCAATTCATATATATTTCTGTCATAAGGAGTAGCGGGAGAGCTATATTTATGTTGCGGAATATGTATATACTTTATTTCCAATAATCAATATGTAATGGAATTTATATTATATTTTATTCTCCACATTGATCAATACATGATAGATATTGTGCAGGAATATCATACCTGGACCTATGTAATATTGTTCATAATCATTTTTTGTGAAACAGGGTTGGTGGTTACGCCTTTTCTTCCGGGAGATTCATTACTTTTTGTGGCGGGAGCTATAGCTTCGTTACCTGGAACACCGCTTGAAGTAAATATCCTTGCTCTTATCTTGTTTTTTGCTGCTGTGTTGGGAGATTCTTGTAACTATATGATAGGGCATCTCTTTGGGTGCAAGCTGTTTAATAACCCCAATTCCAGAATATTCAAGCAAAGTCATCTGGATAAGACACATGAATTTTATAAAAAATATGGTGGCAAGACTATAATCATAGCAAGGTTTGTTCCCATTGTGCGCACTTTTGCCCCATTTGTAGCTGGAATGGGGAAGATGCATTATCACTATTTCATGGTATACAATTTGATAGGGGAGCTGCCTGGGTAGCGCTTTTCTGTTATGCCGGGTATTTCTTCGGAGACCTTCCGGTGGTGCAAGAAAATCTTAAATTGCTGATTGTAGCAATTATAGTAATTTCCATATTACCTGCCATGATAGAAGTGGTACGAGCAAAAATTAAATCAAAGAAACAGAAATAGTCGAAAACATTTAACTAAACTATCTGTTTCTAATTATATATGCCTTATAATTTGAGGTTTCATATCTTTTTATGTAACTTTATATTTTTAATCACAATAAACAGTTTATGCCATGAAATTCTTTATTGACACTGCAAATTTAGACCAGATCAAAGAAGCCTATGATATGGGCGTTCTCGATGGAGTAACCACCAACCCTTCGCTTATGGCGAAAGAGGGCATCAAAGGAGTAGATAATCAGCGGAAACATTATGTGGAAATTTGCAACATCGTACAAGGTGATGTCAGTGCCGAGGTTATTGCTACGGAGTATGAAGGTATGATTAAGGAAGGCGAAGAGCTTGCTGCACTCAACCCGCATATCGTAGTAAAAGTTCCCTGTATCGCAGATGGTATCAAGGCTATCAAATATTTCACTTCCAAAGGTATCCGTACCAATTGTACATTGGTATTTTCTGTAGGACAAGCTTTGCTGGCTGCCAAAGCGGGAGCTACTTATGTATCTCCGTTTGTGGGACGTCTGGACGATATCTGTGAGGATGGTATCGCACTGGTAGGTAAGATCGTGGAAATGTATCGGTATTACGGCTATACCACACAAGTTCTTGCGGCTTCTATTCGTCATACAGCACACATTATGCAATGTATTGAAGTAGGTGCCGATGTCGCAACTTGTCCATTGTCTGCCATTAAAGGTCTGCTTAATCATCCATTGACGGATTCCGGACTGAAAAAGTTCCTGGAAGACTATAAACGTGTAAACGGATAATAAAAATACTCTTATAAGCCTTTCTTTCACGGTTTTCTTGAACATTATTCGCGAAAAATAGAATAAAACAACTATTTTTGCGCTCAATATAAATATAAAACAAGAAAAAGCTGATGAAAGAAAGGCTTATAGGATTGATAAAGACGTACATCCTTTTCGTCTGTGTCTTTATATTGCAGAAACCGTTATTTATACTTTACTACAGTTCTTTGTATGCAGGTACTTCCTGGACAGATCCCTTTCTGGTTATTTGGAATGGTTTACCCCTTGACCTCTCACTGGCCGGATATCTGACGGCTATCCCCGGATTACTTTTTATTGCATCCGCCTGGACACTTTCCAAGACGCTCCGCAGTATCTGGAATGGTTATTATTTCTTCATTGCTATTTTACTCGCTGTCATTTTCATTGTTGATTTAGGTTTATATGAGTATTGGGGTTTCCGTCTGGATGCCACGCCGCTCTTCTATTTCTTCTCTTCTCCTAAAGATGCATTTGCAAGTATGAATATATGGCAGATGATAGGTGGAATAGTAGCCATGATCGTATATGCATCCTTACTTTACGTCATTTTCCTTTGGGTACAGAGAGGTATTTGGAAGGGGCTGAAGTTACCTTATCGCCGCCTGTCTGTATCGGGTGTCATGTTGTTACTGACTGCCCTTCTTTTTATTCCTATCCGCGGTGGATTCACCGTTTCTACAATGAATACCGGTAAAGCCTATTTCAGTTCTAACCAGCGACTGAATCATGCGGCTATCAATCCGGCGTTCAGCTTGATGGAATCTCTTTCCAAGCAAAAAGATTTCAGTAAACAATACCGTTTTATGGAAGCGGCACAGGCAGATGAACTGATGAAGAAGCTGGTAGATCCGCAGGTACTGGATAGTACTGCGGTAGTTCCTGATACTTTGCGTACAGCTTTATTCAAAACAGAACGTCCGAATGTTATTTTCGTCATACTGGAGAGTTTCTCGTCCAAGTTGATGACTACTCTGGGTGGCGAGCCGGATATTGCCGTACAGATGGATAGCCTGGCAAGTGAAGGAGTTCTCTTTACGAACTTTTTTGCCAATAGCTTCCGTACAGACCGTGGATTGGTATCCATTCTGAGCGGTTATCCTGCACAGCCTACCACCAGTATTATGAAGTATCCCCGCAAGACCCAGAATCTTCCTGCTATTGCAGGTAGCCTGCGTGATGCCGGATACCGTACCAGATATTATTATGGGGGTGATGCCGACTTTACGAATATGCGTTCTTACCTGATGTCTTCCGGTTTTGAAAGCATTGTTTCGGATCAGGATTTCTCCGTATCAGAGCGTTTGAGTAAATGGGGCGCACACGATCATCTTGTTTTCAATCGTCTGTTGGAAGATATAAAGGCTGAAGCGGCGGATACAACTATGGCAGATAATGCCCGTCCGTTCTACCGGGTATTGCAGACCTCCAGCAGTCACGAGCCTTTTGAGGTTCCCTATCGTCGTCTGGCGAATGATCGTTTGAATGCTTTTGCCTATACTGATAGTTGTGTAGGTGACTTTGTGAAGCGTTTCCGTGAATTGCCGCAGTGGAAGAATACGGTAATAGTATTTGTGCCCGACCATTTGGGGGCATATCCCGAACAATTGAATAATCAGTCGGTAGACCGCTATCAGATACCTCTGTTATTGGTTGGCGGTGCAATTAGCGAACCAAGACGTATTGATGTGTACGGTTCACAACATGATATTGCTGCTACTCTGTTGGCACAATTATCCTTGCCTCATCAGAAGTTTGTATTCAGCAAAGACATGTTGAATCCTGCTTCTCCTCACTTTGCTTTTTTTGCAGTTCCGGACCTTTTCGGTATGGTAACACCGGAGAACCTGCTGATATTTAACTGTGAAGCAGATGCTGTAGCAGTGGATGAAGGCACTGCGAAAGGAGAGAACTTGCTGCCGGGCAAGGCTTATTTACAGAAATTGTATGATGACATTGCTAAAAGATAAAACAAGATGATGCTATTAGACATTTTGAATCAGGTAGTCGATATTGATACTGATATATTCCTTTCCATCAACCGGATGCACAGTCCGTTCTTTGATTATTTCATGAGTGCATATAGTGGTAAATGGATTTGGGTTCCTATGTATGCTGCTATCTGGTATGTCATGCTGCGCAATTTCCACTGGAAAGTGACTTTGTTCTGTATGATTGGGTTAGCACTCGTCATTACCATTGCCGACCAGACAGGTGCAACGTTGATACGTCCTTATGTGGAGCGCCTTCGTCCGGCTAATCTGGAAAATCCGATATCCAATATGGTGCACATTGTAAATGGTTATCGGGGTGGGCGTTATGGCTTTCCTTCTTGCCACGCAGCCAATACTTTCGGACTGGCATTCTTTATCTGGTTCCTTTTCCGTAAGCGATGGCTCACCGTATTTATAATGGGATGGGCACTGCTGACTTGCTATTCACGCATTTACCTGGGAGTACATTTTCCGGGTGATCTTCTGGCAGGTACACTTATCGGATTGATTGCAGCATATATCGTATATCGCCTTTTTCAGAAAGTCAGCGGACATAAGACAATGGAAAAAGTTCCCCATATTTATGCTCCGATATTGGTTGGAGGATTAACAATATTGGGGATATTCATCTATTCCGCAGTAATGGTATTATAGATTAAAACTGATAATTTACCGTCGCCATGACTTCCCTCGGGCGTATATTCAGTCGCGAAGTATAACTTTGTGTGGCTGAATACGTCGTGTAAGCATACTTTTTCTTGTTGAAGAGATTGTTGAGACTTGCTTCCAATCTCCATTTTTTTCTTTTATAGATAAGGGATGCATCTGCAAACACAATATTGAGATGTGTATGTTCTCCTAAATCATTCCGGTAATGTTCGCCGGAAAGGCGCAGGTCTACTTGTCCGATGCTGAATGTGAGATGTAGCCGTTGTACAAAGTCCAGCAATGGGCTGAGGCGGGTATCGCTTCCTATCTTGCTACCGCCATACCCCAATGTCGCATGATATTCTGCTTCAAAGAGATCTGCGGGCGACCATATAATCTTAGGTTCTGCTTTCAGGTAATCATAACGGTAAGTTTGCAAAAGACTTTGTTGGTCGCTATCAGTCAGGCGCGTAAGTTGCTCCCCGTTGCTACGACTGAGCAGCAGGGTAAGAGAGGTTTTCAGATGCCAGTCGTATATGCCTTTGGACAAGGTACTGCTGAGGTTCCAGCTATCGCTGTGATTCGGCAGCTCACGTTGGGTGTAGACAATTGCATTTTCAGAAACACTTTGCTCAAAGAGGGTATTCCGATTACTGCGACTGTAGGTCAGCGAGGCTGTGACAAAGAATTCTTGCACGGTATTTTTATATTCACCATAGAGATTATAAGTCTGCGTAGTGCTCGTTGGAAAAAGGCCGTTACCGCTTCGCCAGGTACGGTAGTCGGTTTGGTAAAGTCTCGGATATAGGTCGGAGAAATCTCCTGCCGAACGTTTCAGGCTGCCATAGAGAGAGAACGTCCAATGGTAATCCAGTTTGTAACGCAAATACGTGGACGGATTGAAGAATAGGAATGATCGTTGCTGTGAGAAGTATCGTTGTGCTTTTAGGGGCAGTGAAAGTGTAGCCAGCCCTTTACCCCGTTGCAACTGGAAATAGGGGTTGAAATACAATGACAGGTTAGAGGCGTTGAAGTCATTAGGTTGTGTAGGCGGAATATACTTCATAGTAGCCCGTTCCCCTTGTATTCCTGCTTTGTATTGCTGGGTAAAGCCGTTGTACTTGCGCAGATATGCCGCACTATTATCTGTATAGAAACTGTGCTGATTGAATTTGCTTTTTCCTTCTTCAAGTAATAAAGATGCGGGCTGGTAAGCATACTGCGTTGCCGAGCGGAATTCCCAGGTACTATTTTCCCGGTTCCGGATGAGATTGAAATAATTTCCCGCACTCAGCCGGGAAGTTCGTAGAGTTTGTCTGAGTTCTTCCGAACGACCATGGTTTATTTCCCCATCCATTGTGAAGCGGTTGGATATATAGTTGCGATTGCTGTTATCTTCATAACGAAGTTCCAGATTGGCGGCATCACTTCTCAGGCGATAATGATAAGTTTCATCTATTTGTATGGTATCCGTTGGCTGATAATAGATTTGCGTATTTCCCCGTTGTTGCCGGATCACGTCATGAGTGTATCCAGCTTGCATACGTAAACTGCGATCTTCATTCCATTTGTACATCCGGTTGCCATTCAGGGTGTGCGTCTCATTAAACAATAAGCGTTTTTTATCCAACGGTGCACTGATGCCCGGCTGTGCTAGAAAACCGGAAAGTGGCACTTCCTGCCAACCGCTTCCTGTCAATATTGTCTGTTCGTTGCTGAGGTCCTTGCCATTGTTATTCGTCTTGTAATTGTAGACACTCTGCTTGCCTTTGCCCAGTTGAAGGGCATTCAGCCCGCCTTCCCATAAGAGTTTATCATTGTCATCGCTCCATCCGGCACCCAGTGTGGTGTTAGCTATCCATTGATCCCGCGCTTTCGGATCGAGTTTCAGGTTCAGTGCCACTTCTTCAGAGTTAATCTTTCCTTTCAGGGCCTTTACGGACTGATAGTTTTCCATGATTTCAGCCGTTTTCACAGCTTTGGCACTCAGGTTATTGTTGATCTGGTTGTAGCGTCCGCCTGTGACGTCCATTCCCTCTACAAAGTAGTGGTCGATGGCTTTCCCTTTGTACTTAACTTGTCCATTTTCATCGACATCCACGCCCGGAAGTTTCTTCAATACATCCTTGATATGCACATCTTTAGAGGAAGCAAACTGTGCCAGATCATATCTTACCGTATCTTTTCGGGTATTGATGCGTCCCGGACGTATCTGTACTTCTTTCAGCACAATAGCTTCCGGTTGTAGGCTGAGATTCAGGGTTCCTGCCGCATTGATATTTCGCATTTCTCTTTTATAGCCTAACAAAGAGATATTGAGTTGCAGCGTTCCGCTATGCTTCCACGGTAAAGAAAATTGCCCTTTAGCATCGGTTAGTGCATAGTCTATCATTGTGTTTCCGCGTAATACACTGATCATGACTGCCTCCAGCGGTAGATTGGTTTCTGCATCTGTTATCTTGCCCTTCAATGTCCGGGCGTGGGTAGACGACAAGAAACTAAAGAGAAACAGAAAAAATAGAATAGTAATTTTTTTATTCATACATTACAATAATTGATTATTTGCCAATCGAGGCTTGTCGTAATTTTTATACAAATACGGTGCTTTCGTAATTTGTTGATTATCAGTATGTAAAAAAGAGGTTATTTAAGTATACGACTGAATGGCATTCACTATACGACTGAATAGGGTTCAGTATACGACTGAAATGCATTCAGTATGCAACAGATTTCACGAACGATTACGGGTGTGGAGAAATATTATCGTTCCAACGGGTTATAAGGAACATTCTTCGGGTTCTTGGTTGCATTGCCATGTTCATCTTTTATAGTAACAGTGACGTTCGGCATGCTTCCGGTGATAAATCCTACCGGGTCGGCATAATAACGTTCGTGCACTTTGTTGTATGCTTTGCGGTTCATCGGTTCGTGCTTCTTTCCGTCGAAGAGTATGGGTCTGTATGTGTGGCACTGTTCCATACCGGCAGCGGTAAATGAATAATGCCCTTCACTGTCTTCGGCTTTTAGTATCAGTCCGGGTAGTCCGCAAAGCTTCCAGGGACCTTCGCTGACGGGGATTTCTGCAGTAAACCATGCCGTCCATGTCCGGCCTTTGAATTGACATTCGGCTTTGCTGCAAAGGTAGGAGAGGACACTATCGTTTTCTGCCAGTATCTTCCACTGTGGATGTTCTTCCGCTTCTTCGCAACGCAGGCGTGTCATGCCTGCCACTTCGTCGAGGGTTGTTACTTTTCCACTGGGATAGCCTTTGAAGGTACGTTCACCCAATTTGCTTTGCCCATATTGCTTCAGGTGTTCATTGATGGTTTCCTGTGAGGCTTTGTTGGCAAAATCCACTGCCAGTACGGAGTCGCATACATACTTGGTGTAACTGTAGAATTTGGAGAGATTTTTGCCTACTTCCAGCATCATGGTTTCTTCCGTAACATTTTCCGGTTTCTCCGGATTGATGATGCAGCGCGTTTCATATTGCACAAGGAGTTGTGCTTCGCCGATGGTATCATTCTGTATTTTCGTTCCATCAGAAACAATAATTTGTGCCTTTGCTTGTGATGCGCATAGCATGGCGAGACACAGATTGAGGAAAATAATTCTTGTACTCATAGTTTTTACATTTTTAGAGGTTTGACATACTGCTTCCAGCGATTATTGTACTGCAAAACTATGCGGATTTTGCTTCAGAAGAGGGCGAAAGTTATTACTGAAATATTACGCGGCGTATAATATCTGCCTCGCACGTACTTATATTTGCAAGCTAACTTCTACCTTTGCCGGTACCAAATGAAGGTCCTTTTGAAAGAGGCCTTAAAAAGAGGAACAATTATGGAACGACGGATTAAGATAGTTTGGATATTCTCCATTGTAGCGATGCTGCTCATTACATGCGGACAGGCTTACTGGCTACGTAACCAATACCAGTACATGAATGATGAACAGATCAATGATATCTATGATCGCATCTTGCAGACCACCCAACAGTATGACTCTATCCGTGCTCCCCAGCCCAAGAAGGTGCTTAGTAGTAGCAATATGTTTTTCTATCAACTGAGTAAATCTATTGATTTGGAAGCGCGGACCACTATCGACGAATTAATTTTAGGGGTTCTGAAAGGACGGGAGCTAGAGAGCGTGGGACAGGTGAATATAGAAACCCTCAAAATAGAGCAGCAGGATTCTGCCAGTACGGATGATAAAGAGAGAGAGGCAAAGCGCAGAGAATGGGCATTGGCGTTAGACACCCTTTTGCCGGAAGAACGGATTATTGTGAAGGATTCATTCAAGATCAATATGTCCGATAAAGATGCTCCTAACTTGAACTCTATTATTAATCTTTATCGTTTAGAGTTGGATATACCTTTTGCATTGCAGCAATTTGATTCCTTGCTTGCCATACGTTTGGACGAACAAATGTTTACTACGCATCTGGTCGTTTCTGAAGATTCCACTTACCAGTGGAATGCCGAACTGAAGCGGCAAGGCACTTTATTCAATCCGTGCATCGAAGTAAGCTATCCCTATAATCCCCTGAAACATCAGTTGCTTCTTGTTACTGTGAAGGTTTCGCCTCATGCAGTACTTGTGCGTATGGGGTGGCAGTTATCCGGCAGTATCTGCCTGATTTTCCTATTAGGGCTTTGCTTGCTGTTTCAGATAAAAACCATCCTGAAGCAACGCCGGATCGACGAATTGCGAAAAAGCTTTGTAAACACCATGATACATGAATTGAAACGGCCTGTACAGGCTCTGAAAATGTGTATTGCTTTCCTGAATGACAAGTCTTTGCGAATGGATGAGAAAGCAATGGACGAAGTGATCCATGATTCTATGTCCGAACTGGATAATCTGTCGGCCTATCTCTCAAAGTTGCGTGATATGACGCGTGCCGATGATGAACATACACAACTTTCTGTTCGTACGTTCGATATAAAAGCGAGTCTGGAAAAGCTTGTCCGACTTTATCATATTCCGGAGGATAAAGATGTTTCTATTGAGACACATTTCAGTACGGAGACTTTGGTGACGGCAGATCCGGTACACGTTTCCAACATCATCAGTAATCTGATAGAGAATGCTGTGAAGTATTCAGGTACTTCTGTGCACGTCGTTGTAGATTGTCTTTTGCAAGATCATCAGTTGATGATACGGGTATCTGATGATGGTATCGGCATTCCGGTTTCCGAACAGAATCGTGTATTCGATAAATTCTACCGGGGCAGTAATCTTCCCGACCGCTCATTGCCGGGTATCGGTCTGGGTTTGAGTTATGTAAAATTGCTGGTAGAGGCACACCATGGGACTATCTCTTTAAATAGTCAGGCGGGTAAGGGAACGACAATAGAAATTAACATACCTCAATAAGATGAAACCTTTGAAGATACTTTTTTTGCTGACGATGATTTGAAATACTCAATGCTGCTGAAGCGCTTTCTTGAAAAAGAAGGTTATGAGGTAACTTATGCGGGGAACGGAAGCATTGCTATCGAGCAATTTCCTCTTGTGAAACCAGATTTGGTGCTACTTGATATTAATATGCCCGGTCACAATGGCTTTGAAGTTGCCGAACGTATCCGCGAGACGGATAAGCATGTACTCATATTCTTTCTTTCCGACCGTAGTGATAAGGCCGACCGTCTGCAAGGTTTCCAGCTTCGTGCGAATGATTATCTTGCTAAACCGTTTTATCCGGAATAACTTATAGCCCGTATTCGTGAACGTTTCGCTTCACAGCTTTCCGATACGGTGGAGGAGGAGACTTATCATTTCGGCCAGTCTGTCTTCAATTACAGTACCAATGAAATACGAACGGGAAATAATAAAGTGCTTATTACTTCCCGTCAGGCAGAGATTCTCCGCTTGTTGGTGAAGAACCTTAATTTGTCTGTAGACCGTGACTTGTTGTTGAATACAGTCTGGAGTAGTGCCTCTTATGCAAACTCTCTGGCGCTGAACGTGCAGATTACTTATTTGCGCAAGGCACTTCGCAACGACTCTTCGGTGAAGATAGAATCGTTGATGAAGAAAGGCTATGTATTGAAAGATAAGTAGTTTATTGTTTACTTTATTTCTTCTAACAATGTTTCTCCCTCATTTTGTATAAAGAATTTGCCTGTCCATTTTCCTGTGATTTGCAATTCTTTACCAGTATTAATTTCTGTGAAGCAGGCACGGTAAGTAGCGTTTATTTCTCGCAAACTAATGATGTGATTGTAAATAAGTCTGTGATGAGGAGGTATAGTCGATTCATGAGTTATTTCTACCGTAAGAGGAATATATTGTTCCTCCAACGAAAAGAGGGTTTTAGGACCACTATGTATATATGAAAAATGGTCTGATGGGAGGAGAGTAAAACCACCTGGGACATAAATTTCATTAGGGGGCTGGGTTAAAAGTTGAAACAACTTTGCATCATCTGTATAGAAGCATGAAGATTGTCTTACATCTGCTGTTGGCTTGACTGTTACTTTCATTTCTTCATCAGTGTTGTTATCAGTCAAGAAACCTGGTATCGTTTGCTTAATGATTTTGACTTCATCATCTTGCATAATCCATGCTACTTCTTTTAATATGTAATCCTTTGCGAGTTCATCATCATCACTATCATCGTTACTACACGCTGAAGTGCCGCAAAGTACTATAATAACAAATAGCCCGATTCTAAGTAGTTCTTTAATTTGTGTCATATCTTTCAGTCTTTAGTTAGTCCATATTGTGAATAGAATTCCAAATATATGATAATTATTTGGAATGAAGGCTGTTATTACTGCTAAAGGTTCAGCCATAGCTTGAAAGAAGACACTTTTTCTTCGCTCACCGTTATCTTATCCTTATGAGGCGGTTTCACGTGAAGTATTATTTTCCCGTTAAAATAGGCGCTGCATGCACTCGATAACTTAATATCCAGAAACAGGATATTCGGATGAGGTTGTATCTTGAACCAAGCGATGGCATCTTCCACACTTCTGGGTAATACGGTAACCTCCCAGTCGGGACGCAGCCGTGTGATTAGTGATATACATTCGAAAAATTTCGTGTGAAGCGTACGGCATTTGCCGGATTATATTCTATTTCGGCTAGTAACAATCCCAAGATAACAAGTTTTACCAACCACACCACTAATAAAATACGTATTCCTCCTATCTGGAGAGTGAATGGATTATCAGCTCTTCCTATTAACTTGGCAGCTAACAACAACCCATAATCAACAGTAGAAACAATAGCATTACAGATGTATATACCACTATGAACTTCCACTTACAGTGCAATTTGTTGGAATATAGGCGGTTTATCCATGAACTGATACGAAGAGTATAATATCCCAATATATTGAAAGTGGCAACGACAAAAAAGAATGCACATGGTGTGTGGATTACATTTGTAACTTGCGGAGTAAGATTTGCATAATTAGCCAACAGCAGGAATGAGAAAACTCCCAATCCTGAAAAAGAGTAGGCTGTATAAAAGTCAGTACCAATGTCTGTTTGACGGTGAAAGGAGCATCTTCCATCGGAACTTTTTTACTGAAGCCGGAAAACTAAAAGATGAAACCGGAAAAAGTTTCACTAAACAACCTGCCCCCTTTATCTGTTATCACTTTTATAAGCAACTAAAATCGGAGGAATATATGACGACATTAGGAGGGTGGATGAATAAAACCCTTGTAGGTTGGGGAGTAGATCCCAAATTTGCGAATACATTTGATGAGACTATCATCGCCATATTGATTATTGCTATAGCTGTAGGATTAGACTATCTATTCCAAGCAATATTAGTGGGCGGTATGAAGCATTATACAAATCGTTCACCTCACCGTTGGAATACCTTATTAATGAAGCGGAAGGTCGTTCCTCACCTGATACATACCTTGCCGGGCATTCTGATTTATTTCCTGTTGCCCCATACTTTTGTGCATGGAGTAGAGTTGTTGGGCTTGGCTCAGAAGGTGTGTGCCGTGTATATTGTAGCTGCATTAGCCTTTGCGCTGAACGGACTGTTACTGGTTTTTCTAGATTTTCATAATCAAAAAGACAATAGTAAGAATCACCCGATGAAAGGTTTTGTCCAGGTATTGCAAGTACTACTGTTCTTTGTGGCTGCTATCATTGCCATATCTATTCTTATCGATAAATCTCCCGCAACCCTTTTTGCCGGATTGGGTGCTTCGGCAGCAGTATTGATGTTGGTATTTAAAGATAGTATTTTGGGGTTTGTGGCCGGAGTGCAACTCTCTGCCAATGAAATGCTGCGTATCGGCGACTGGATTGCTTTTTACCCAACGGATCTGCCAATGGTATTGTGAAAGAAATTACCCTCAACACCGTGAAGATCCAGAACTGGGATAACACAATTTCTACCATTCCGCCTTATACCTTAGTGAACGGTTCTTTTCAGAACTGGCGCGGCATGCAGGAGAGTGGCGGTCGGCGTGTGGACAAGAATATCTATCTGGATATGACCACATTGAAGTTCTGTACTTCTGAAATGTTGGATACCATTCGCAAGGAAGTTCCTTTGATGGCGGACTATCAGCCGGCGGAAGGGGAGGTGCCTACCAATGCGCAACTCTACCGCATTTACATCGAACGCTATCTTTGTAGCCTACCTGTTGTAAATCAGGATCTGGACTTGATTATCAGTCAGAAGGAAATGACAACTTACGGAGTCCCTGTTCAGGTCTATTTCTTTTCGCGTAATAAGGTGTGGAAAGAATATGAACGTATTCAGTCCGACATATTCGATCATTTGTTGGTCATGGTCCAGAAGTTCGATTTGAAATTGTATCAGTATTCGGATTAATAAATGAGCCGGAAATCTGCCCATACAGGCAGGTGATCGCTGTAACCGTTCTGGTACTTCATTCCGTAGTAAGTGCGGAATGGCTGCACACCGCCATACTTTTTATCATCCGTCAATAGGAAAGAAGGACGAAAGATATCGGCTTTGCTTTCACTGGTGCAAAAGTCTGCATCCGGCTGGAGAAGCGTGCCGGAGACAATGATATGATCCAGTAATCCCCATTCGCCCTGATATTTATAACTGCCGAAGTCTTTTTGTGTAGCGGCCTTACGGGCAAGCAAGTGGTAGAATCTTTGTGGTTGCAAACTACTTTTGTCTTGAAGGGGAGCTTTTGCTGAAACTATTTTGCTGACCGATGCATTATCGGGATAATCGTTAAAGTCTCCCATGATAAGAATTTGCGGATGATACCGATGGAGGTAGATGCTGTCTGCCGCAGCTTTCAATTGTCGGGCGGCATGCAGACGGTAAGGTTCGCTTTCTTTAGCACCTCCTGAACGGGACGGAAGATGAACTACAAAAACATCCAGTGTATCGTGGTTTAATAACATTCCGCAGACGTGTAGTATATCTCGTGTAGGGCGAAGTTTCTTTTTACCGGATATATGAGGTATGGGGATTCCCTGATAGGAAATCAGTTTGAAACGGTCCCGTTGGTAAAGCAATGCCACATCGATTCCTCGCTGATCGGGTGAGTTGGTCATCACATAGCGATATCCGGCTTCCCGAAGAACCGAGCGCTGAGTCAGGTCGCGTAATACACTGTCATTTTCCACTTCACAGAGGGCAACAAGTGCTGGTGGAGTCCAACCGCCTGCGGCTGTGATGGTGCGGGCTATGTTATCCAGCTTCTTTTTATATTTTGTATAATTCCAGTGGCGTACTGCGTCAGGTAGGAATTCATAGTCATTTTTTAGTGTATCGTGGCGGCAGTCGAATAAGTTTTCAACATTATAACTGACAACGCGAAAAGAGAGGGTGTCCTTTTTCGTTTGTCCGCAAAGAAAGAAAAAAGGAGCGAACAGAAATGAAAAAGTAATATATAATTTAATGTTCATTGAGAGTTGTTTTTAGTATGATGCCAAGATCATAGATTCATAACATCCTGCATCCGGTGCTGCATCCTGTAGGCGGGAGTGTCCATTTCTGTCAATTGGGTAGATGTTTGCATCCTCTTTTCTTCCCCAATTAATGGCTTTGGATTTTTCACCAAGATTAAAATTATATTCCTGTGTATGGTTATCCATCAGCATGAAATTATCATCCTTTTCCCAGATAACATTGACTATCTTGTCATTCTCTTCTTCTATCGAGTTGATGAGGCAGTGTGAGAAGTAGTAATTGAAAGCTATATTCTCATTTTTAGAGCGTCCTCCGTTAATTTCGTCCGTGCCCGAACCCGCAATAATACAATTACGGAAAATAGCCGATGAAAGCGGATATGCAGTGTCATCCTGTTCATTCCGCACTTGCAATGCCGCCCCTTTCCGTACATTCCAACTAAAGTAATTTGCCAGTGTACAGTGGGTAAATGTATAATCTCCCCCCTAACAGACTGACGCAGCTTTCTCCCGCATTACTAATCTCACTGTTTCCTACCACTACCTGACACGACGTCAACTCCAGTCCATTGCCCGATACTTGCCGTATGATAGAGGATTCCAATGTCAACTTCCTGCGGTCTGTTATCGAAGAATCGCAACGAATGCCGAAACTACCACCGTGAATATCCGCATAGACCAGATGATTTTCATAGCTGGTTTTGTAAAAACGTAAGCCTCCCCATTGTCCCGGTAACCGGTCATAAGGAAGATAGGGGAACATCCGGTCTGTACGATCCCCCCGGAAAACAACCGGAGCGGAAAGAGTGCCTTCTACTGACAGGCGTCCGTGTACCTGCATTCCTGCCTTGCCGTGGAAATACAAACGGGTGCCTGCTGCAAGTGTTAAGTGTGCATCCAGAGCAACACTGATACTGTCATAAATCAGTATCGGACGTTGGGATGTAATCAAGGTATCTTTTTCAATTACTTTTCCTCGGAAAGTAAAGGCATCTTGTGCGTATGCATGCAATTTTACTTCTTGCCGGATGCCATTCAGTTGAAAAAAAAAAGAATAGAGTCTTTTATGAATCTGATGTCGGCATTGTCTTGCTGAGGCAGGGTCGCTTCTACAAAAATATACAAGCTGTCTTCGCCTGCAATTTCTATATCGGAGAATTGATTTCCCTTTATGCCATCCACATTGATGCGAAAACCGGATTTTCCGGCATCGGCAAGAATTATGGAAGTTATTAACAATGCTTTCTTATTCGGGTTGTATACTTTCAGTTGACGGGTGGAAGTAGGAATGCCGGTGAGAACGGTATCCATGCGTAGCGTATCCTGCGAGAAACAAAGTGTATGCTTTGGGTCGGACGAATAATCGTCCATGTCGTCACAAGCGTTGAAGGACAACAGGAAGAATATAGGGAATAGATATATGAGGCGCAGGGCTTTTAATCTCATGCCGTTATCGGGTTTTTACTAAATAACGGGGTTTGAGGGGTTTTATTATATGATTTGAAATGAAATATATACTGCTAAGTTCCTTTAAAAGTGTCTACTTTAATAATTCTCTATTACCGTCATCCCCCAATACCTTCATCTGTTGAATGGCAATTTGATTGAGTTTTATCAGTCGTTCACCCTGTGGAATACCTTGGTCGATGAATACAGCATTGAGGTTTTCCATATTCGAGAGGCAAATCAATTCGTTGATGGAAGCATAGTCGCGAATATTCCCTTTGAGGTCGGGATGTTGCTTTCGCCACATCTTGGCAGTCATACCAAACATAGCTACATTCAGTGTATCGGCTTCATCGGCATAAATGATACTTGTTTGTTTGGCAGTCACTTCGGCAGGAATTAAATTCTGTTTGATGGCATCGGTATGTATGCGATAGTTGATTTTAGAGAGTTCACGTTTGGCACTCCAACCTAGTTGGGCTTGTTCTTCAGTTTTTAGCCGCTGATACTCCTTAACCAATAACAGTTGAAAACGGGGACTAATCCACATTCCAAAGTGATAGGCAATAGTCTCGGTGTGCATAAGTGCCACCATGTCTCCCTGCTTTAGAAATGATGCCAATAGCTCCTGTACGTTCTATCCATGTCTTGACGGACAAAACGAAGTTATTGCTGCCTGCCATATTTTTAATTGTACCGAATTCGGTACAATTAAAATTGGGATTGTATAGCATTTCCCATTCACCTATATATTCAAGCGTGCTTTTGAGACTGAGCCATCTAAATATAATGTGTTCTTGCATTTGGCTACGAGCCATGTCTGTAAGAGATATGTAGTCCTGTTCATTGTTGGTCAGAATCGTTATCTCTGTATTTTGAACTTTTAATTTTGTCATATTATCTAATTCTTGATACCTACTTACAAAAGTATAGACTTTTTTAGAATACAGCGAAATAGCCTTTTTATTATTGCAAATCAGTGGAATAAATTTATAGCTGTAATAAAAGTCATAAATAAGAATGATATTGACTGAATGGAATGAACTGTTTTTTGTATGCTGTAAGTAGTTGATTAGTAGTGGTTTTTGACTTTAAATGGAGGGTGAATAAAAAACGTTCGTTTAATGTGCACCATTTTGAACACAAAAACAGATACCAGAAACTATAAAAAGGAGGAGATATTAAATATATTAGCAATCAATAATACCCATTGATTATCAGCAAAATACATACAAAAACATCTTTTCAAACAAATATTTTTATTAAACATCTTGTTCATCTCAAAAATACCCTTTATCTTTGTGCACATTAAACGAACGATTAAAAGACATTTTAGTTTCCTTAATCTCTGCGTTAATCTCTTTTTTTCACATAACTGTTTCACTGCTTTTTGACCGTGATGGCGAAACGCTTTGAGATAATATGAATGCTAAATAAGTTCTTGAAAATAACTGCATTACATAAATTAATCGGTAAGTATTTCACTACTCCGGTGTCCCCAAAGAATATTCTGACGTGAACATCACTTCACATTCTCCGCATCTTCACTGGTTTGCAGTGCGTGTCACCTATAGCCGTGAGTTAGCTTTGAAAGCTTTTCTGGATGAGGAGAAGATAGAGAATTTCATACCGATGCGTCGCGATTATATTGTGAAAAAGGGTCGTCGCATTCGTAGGCTTGTTCCTGCCGTGCATAATCTTGTTTTCATTCGCTCTACTCGCAAGCGTATCGATGCCTTAAAGGATAAAGCCGGTATGAATATCCCCATGCGCTATATCATGGATCGCGAACAGCGTCTCCCCATTGTCATTCCCGACAGTCAGATGCGCAGCTTCATTCTTGTTGCCGGTACCTATGAGGAATCGATTGTTTATGTGGAACCAGCCGAACTTCAACTGATAAAAGGTCAGAAAGTACGTGTTATAGGCGGTGTTTTCGAAGGAACCGTGGGTGAGTTCGTTCGTATTCGTCGTGACCGTCGTGTAGTTGTGAATATTGAAGGGGTTATGGCTGTTGCCACAACGTTTATTCACTCTTCACTGGTAGAGCCTATAGCCGACTAATTTCAGTGTTATAAATCATAAATCATAATTAAATATATGAGTGATCAAGTTTCATCCTTATTTTCCCTGGCTCACAGTCTTCTCACTCTGGGGCAGGATGACCGTCCGATTTATGTCGATGATTTCACCCGTCTGAATCGTGATGTTTATGAATCGGCCCTGAACTCGTATGGAAAGCATGGCTCTACTCCTGAAGCTGAAGCCGAACTTTGTCTGGGGCTTTTAGTGGCTTTCAATGCCACTATGTACGATAATGGCCATAAACAGGAATATATTCAGAAGGTTCTGGACCGTAGTTTTGCAGTGCTTCCTATCCTAAAGCCTTCGCTTCTGAAAGTCCGTCTGCTGACTTATTGTTATGGTGAAGTATATGAAGAAAAATTGGCTGAGGAAGCACATGCCATAATTTCAACTTGGGAAACATCCCGATTGAATTTGGAGCAAGTGGAGATAATTGAGGAATTACAATATATTGAGGAGAATCCTTATCCTTTTGAGGAAGTTGATTTATTATAAAAAAATTGTTCTCTGAGAATAAAAGTCTATCTTTGTGTAAAATGAGTATTTAATTGTTATGAATCCGGTAAAGAGTGATATCTTACACTCTATAAAGAATACGTTGCAGAGCGTTCTTCCTTCAGGTGGACATGCTTTTTTGTATGGTTCACAGGCGCGGGGCGATGCACGTGTTGATTCGAATTGGGATATACTTATTCTTTTGGATAAGCCGAAGATTGAGACTAAAGATTACGATAATGTTTCTTATCCATATAGTTGAGCTGAGATGGTCATTAAATAAATGTATAAGTCCGGTATTATATACCATGCAAGACTGGTTGAAGTATCATTTTACACCATTTTTTCATAATGTAAAAAGAAGAAGGGATACAATTGTAATGAGTTTTAGTTCGGAAGACATGCAAGCATTATTGCCTATAGAAAAGAAAAAGCATAACAGGTGACTATAATGATCTCTTTGATTTTGCACGTGAAGGTGTACTTCCTCTGTTAGAGCCAACACGTCAATTGTTAGTCAAGCTTGACAGATTGATAACTCAGTTCTAATCATCCTTTTTATTTTTGGCGCTGCATCATTTTATTGCAGTTGATATGTGTGCCGGCTTACTTGAAGAGTGAGTTGGTCAGAATTTTATATTCTCATTTTATATTTCCCATTCATATGATTGATATTTCGGATAAAGCAATGTGCTGCGGTTGCAACGCCTGTGGAGACGTGTGTGCTCATGATGCAATTACTTTCAAAACGGATATTGAAGGATTTTGGTATCCAGAGGTGGACAAAAGCAAGTGCACTGATTGCGGATTGTGTGAAAAGGTTTGTCCAATTATCAATATCGATACACTGAAGAAGAATAATTTGAAGCAATCAATTTGCTATGTAGCTGAGCATAAGGACATCGAAGTGGTATTTGACAGTACTTCGGGTGGATTATTTTCAGCTTTGGCTGATATAATGTATCGTAATAAGGGATATGTTGGTGGCGCTATTTTTAATGAAGATTTCTCAGTAAGACAGTATATATCACCCGATAAGAAAGATTTAATAAAACTGCGTAGTTCTAAATATTTGCAAAGCAATTTCACAGGGTTTTATAAACAGCTCCGTGGTTTGCTAAAAAAAGGAGAAAATGTATTAGTTTGTGGTTCTCCATGTCAAATGGCTGCATTAAGATCCTTTTTGCGAAAAGACTACGAAAACCTAATTATAGTGGATTTTGTATGCAGAGGTACAAACTCGCCTAAAGTTTGGCGGAAATACCTTGATACTTTTGAAGAAAGGTATGGCTCTCCAGTTGTATATTGCAAGGCCAAATCCAAGGAATATGGATGGAGAAATTTGACTCAAAAAGTAGTTTTGGCAAATGGAAAGGCTTATTACGAGCCTAAAGATTCGAATAACTACACAAAGGATATTTACAGACTGGAGTCTTTTGTCGTCCTTCTTGCTATGAATGTAAATTCAAGGGATATCCACGCATAGCGGATATTACACTTGCGGATTTTTGGGGAGTAGAAAATGTTAAAAAGACAATGGATAAAAATTTGGGGTTATCCTTAGTTATGGTTAATTCTCAAAAAGGGGCATCATTCTTTGAGAAAGCAAAGATAAGAATAAATTCCTTTCAAGTACCTTTTGAAACGATTGAAAAGGGCAATCTTGCACTAACAAAATCATTAGATAAACCCAAAGTCAATAGAGAACAATTTTTTAAGGATTTAGATAATATGACATTTACTCAGATTGCTGACAAATACATATTATCAACTCCTAAGAGTAAGAAGTTTATTATAAAAAAATACATCAAATATCTATTTGCTGTGTGGCGAGGAACAAATCATTCTCCAAAAGCCATATATCAATTTTTTAAATACAATACATTTAATGAGATAATCCATGGAAATGTATTGATACCTGCATCTCATGTTGTTATTCAACTGGAAAAAGGTGGTAAAATAATAAAGAAAGGCATATCCTATATTGGTACAAAGCGATATCGAAAATCCAAATTAGAGACAAGACTGCTGATAGAAAAAAGGGGGCGTTTTGGAACTTGGACCAAATACAAATATAATGTATGGTGCAGATATTGAAGTCTTTCATGACGCGCATCTGATATACAAAGGAGAGGGAGGTAGCAATATTGGCGCCACTGTCATTTGCGGTGAAAAAATAGAAATAGGAAAAGGCACAATGATGGGACGTAATGTTTTGATTAGAGACAATAATGGAGACCATTATATAAACCGTACGGGATACAAAAATACCCGTCCTGTTGTAATAGGAGAGAAGGCTTGGTTGTGTGAGGGTTGTACCATTATGTTAGGAGTAAATATAGGAGATGGGGCGATAGTGGGAGCCAAAGCATTTGTTACTTCTAATATTCCACCAAATACAATGGTGTCTGGCAATCCTTCGAAAGTTGTTGACGAAGATGTTCTCTGGAAATACTAAATAATAATAAAAGGAAAAGAATATGGAATTGAAAGATTTTATTTCTCAGTTTGTTGAGCAATTTGATAATTTAGATGTTTCTACAATCAACGGTGAAACATATTTTAAAGAGATGGACGTATGGACGTCTATGGCTGCATTGATGATTATTGGTATGATAGATGATGAGTATGGAGTAGAGATATCAGCAAAAGATATCAGAAGTGCAGAAACAATTGCGGATTTATTTGAACTTGTCAAAACAAGAAAAAATGTATAATCCATTTACATTAGAGTCTAAAACTATTTTAGTCACAGGAGCGTCATCGGGAATAGGGCGTTCCACTGCTATCGAATGTTCTAAATTAGGTGCGAAACTCATAATAACAGGAAGAAACGCTGAACGTTTAAAAGAAACCTTTCTGATGTTGGTGGGTGAAGGCCATCAGAACATTGCGGCGGATTTATCTGATGATGCACAGATTGATGAATTGGTAGAACAATTGCCTAACTTAAACGGATTAGTAAACAACGCTGGGCTAACTGAAACTATACTTACGCAATTTGTGAAACGAGAAAATATAGAAAAGGTTTTGGGTATAAATACGATAGCACCAATACTTTTGACGCAGAAAATATTGAAAAAAAGAAAATTTCATGTGGCGGAAGCATCGTTTTCACATGTAGTATAAGTGGCACATGTGTTGCCGGTGGCGGCAATGTCCTATATAGTACATCTAAAGGAGCAATTCATGGTTTTGTGAAAAATGCGGCTTTGGATTTGGCCGTTAAGGGTATTAGGGTCAATGAGGTGTGTCCTGGAATGATAAATACCAGCATACTTGATAGAGGAAAGATAGGTGAAGAGGAATTGAGAATTGAAGCTTCAAAGTATCCGATGAAGAGATTTGGAAATCCAAACGAAGTATCTTATGGCATAATTTATTTGCTATCAGATGCATCTTCTTTTGTCACTGGTACAGGTATAGTCATTGATGGAGGATTTACACTGCAATAATTAATCATGAAGACGATATTAAAGAACGTTCAAATAAAAGCCGTGAATTCATGGCTTCCTTCTAATAGTTTGGAAATGTTATCCCTTGGCAGTCTTTATGGTGAATTTGAGGTGAATACAATCATGAAGGCAACAGGTGTCAATCGAGTCAGAATTGCAAATAAAGACATGACGTCAGCAGACATGTGTCGAAAGGCTGCAGAGGCATTATTTGAACAAGAGGGCATCGGTAGAGAAGAAATTGATGGTTTAGTGTTCGTTTCACAGACACCGGATTATATTCTTCCGGCAACTTCGATATTATTACAAGAAAAATTGATGTTGTCTAAAGATACCGTTTGTATTGACATTCATTATGGCTGTTCCGGTTATATTTATGGTCTGTTTCAAGCATCCCTATGGGTAAGTAGCGGAGCATGTAAGAATGTACTCGTGCTTTCCGGTGATACTACATCCAGGATGATTAACCCCAATGACAAATCACTTCGTATGGTTTTTGGAGATTGTGGTACTTCCACTTTAGTATCTAAAGGAAGTGATCTCATCGGGTTTCACATACAGTCTGATGGTAGTGGCTCTGATAGACTCATCGTTCCCGCGGGTGGATTTCGTTTGCCATGTTCTGAAGAGACATCAGTGTTAGAGTGGGATGAAGATCATAATGGACGTACCAAAAATGATTTGTTTATGGATGGAATAGCCATATTCAATTTTGCAATATCACAGGTACATAAAAACATCAATACATTGATTGAATACATGGAATGGAATAAAGCGGATGTCGGCTTTTATGCCTTGCATCAAGCCAATGATTTTATGGTAAACTATGTGCGTAAGAAGCTCAAGATCAGTGCGGATATTGCTCCTACTAACGTGAGTAATTTCGGCAATACTGGACCTGCTTCAATTCCATTGCTTTTTTCTGATTTGTGTCCGGCAGAATATAATTTGAAGAAAGTTATTATGTGTGGTTTTGGAGTTGGATTATCATGGGGTAGCGTGGCCGCAAATCTGTCAAATACACATTTTTATCAACCAATAAATAAGTAGAGAAATGAAAGAAAAAATATTAACTATTATCAACGATATCAGACTGTCAAAAGATTTACCGGTTTTGGAATCCATCTCTGAAGAAAGCAGTTTGAGAGATGATTTAGGACTTACTTCTTTTGATTTGGCAGAATTAACAGTTCATATTGAAGACGAATTTGATATTGATATATTCGAAGATGGATTAGTTAGTACTGTTGGTGAAATCTATACGAAACTTGATAAAGAATGAAACCTTTTTTGATTGATAATGATAAGGTATATACTTATCAAGATTTGTTAGATGCTATACAGACGGATGGCTTTTATTATCCATATTACAAAGTTCACGATGTGTTTTTGTATTTTGTAAATCTGGTTAAAGCGTTGGCTAATAATCAGTCATTGGTACTATTGGACTCTGATTTAAATTCTTCAGAGATTGAAAACTTAGATGAATCGTTAGTCAATCAGCCGCGAATTATAAATACGTCAAGTTTTTCTGATGTTCCAGAGGTTATAAATGCGGTAAAGAAATCGGCGGCCGAGATAACAATATTTACTTCCGGTACAACAGGTCAGCCCAAGAAAGTCCTCCATTCTATTTCATCTCTTACTCGATCAGTAAGAACAGGTGAACGGTATGCCAATCAAATATGGGGCTATGCTTACGCTCCTACTCACATGGCGGGATTGCAAGTATTCTTCCAAGCATTTGAAAATGAAAATACATTAGTAAATATATTCGGAAGGAGCCGCAATGAGGTTTACAGATGTATATCCAATCATCACATAACTCATATTTCTGCAACTCCTACTTTTTACAGGCTGTTGCTTCCTTTTGAGAAGGAATATGATACGGTAATTCGAGCTACCTTAGGAGGAGAGAAGTCCGATGAGCATCTTTATGACTCCATGCGTTGTGTTTTTCCAAATGCAAAAATTAATAACGTTTATGCATCAACAGAAGCTGGGTCATTGTTTGCGGCAAAAGGTGATTGCTTCCAGATACCGGAAGCTATCAGAGATAAATTTAGAGTTGAAGACGATGAACTTCTTATTCATAAGTCACTATTAGGTCGTTCTGATAGTTTTAAGTTTGAAGGTGATTATTATCATTCAGGAGATTTGATAGAATGGATCGACAAATCAATGGGTTTATTTAAATTCAAGAGCCGTAAAAACGAACTTATCAACGTAGGTGGCTATAAAGTAAATCCGGGAGAAGTAGAGAATGTCTTATTATCTATTGATGGTATTCAGCAGGTTTTAGTGTACGGTAAAGCAAATTCTGTGTTGGGCAATATATTATGTGCCGATATTCAATTGGAACCTAATATAGCATTAACAGAAATAGATATAAAGAAAATCTTACGTAGTAATTTGCAGGACTTTAAAATACCTCGCAGATTTAGGTTTGTAGAGGCTATGACATTAACAAGAACAGGAAAATTGAAAAGACAATGAATTATTTAGTAACGGGATGCTCGCGAGGTGTAGGTTTAGAAATATGCCGTGTGCTGCTATCAGAAGGAAATACGGTATATGGCGTGGCAAGAAGCTATACAGATGAGTTTAAAAAGCTGGAGTCGGAATATTCCGGATACTTATATTTTAAAAGTATAGATCTTTCTGATTGTGAGAATATTCATAAAAATGTATTTAAGGAGTATGTTACTAACAAAATTCAGTTGGATGGATATGTAAATAATGCAGCCATGGCATATGATGATATAGTAACGAACCTTAATATAGATAAACTGAAAGCTATGTATAATGTGAATGTCTTTACTCCAATGATGATAACGAAATACGTGCTTCGCAATATGCTTTTATCTAAAAAAGAAAGGTTCTATTATACATATTTCATCTATCAGTGCCCACACCGGATACAAAGGACTGGCAATGTATGCATCAAGCAAGGGTGCATTAGAAGCTTTTTCTAAAGATACTGCAAGAGAATGGGGGCAACTGGGGATTCGCTCAAATGTAGTGGTACCAGGATTTATGGAAACAGCTATGAGTGCATCTTTAACAGAAGATCAAAAAGATAGAATCTATAAACGTACATCTTTAAAAACCGCAACCAGTGTGAGATCCGTTGCTGAAACTGTGGCGTTTTTGCTTTCTGATAAGGCTTGCAGCATAACAGGGCAGAATGTACACGTTGATAATGGAACAATATGATAACAGGATAAAAATACATAAAATGGATATTCCCAAAATAGAATTGAATAATGGCGTTAAAATACCTTGCATTGGTAATGGTCCGGGAATTGTTGGCTACTCTCCAAGGCAAGATCGTATTTCTAATTCTTTATTTAAACGGGCGTTTCGAAAGTTCATAATACGACCAAAACAGGAATATGATTATGTGGATGCTGTTGCAAATTCTTTTAAGATAGGATTTAGTCTGTTAGATTATTCATCATCTTACGGCGATGGACATCTAATAGGTAAAGCTATCAAAAGAAGTGGAGTATCACGGAATGATTTATTTATTACTACAAGAATCAGTAATCAAGCTCAACGTGAGCAAAAAGTACGTGCGTGCCTCATGTCCCAACTTCAGGGTATGGGTGTAGATTATGTAGATATGTTGATGTTTCATTGGCCTGTAACAGATCTATATATAGATACCTGGAAGGAAATGGTGCAATTGTATAAAGAAGGTTATTGCAAGTGTTTAGGCGTTGCAAATTGTCATAAACATCACATAGAAGAGCTTATGAAAGCCGCTGATGTCGTCCCGTCAATTAATCAATTTGAAGTTCATCCTTTATTTACTCAGAAAGATCTTATTGGCTATTGTTGGAGCAAGGGAATTCAAGTAGAAGCATATACTGCGATAGCAAGATTCGATGATCGTTTGATGCGATTACCATTATTGAAAAATATAGCTCAAAAATATCATAAAACCGTTGTGCAGATTATTTTAAGATGGCATGTTCAAACAGGTGTAATTCCATTGGTAAGATCTTTGAATAAAAGTAGACAATTAGAGAATGTGAGTATTTTTGATTTTGAATTGACATCTAATGAAATGAAAGCTATTGATGCTATCAATATCAATAGTCGTTTGAGATATGATCCGGATAATTGTGACTTTTCGATTCTTTAGATATGACTTTGTATAAGCGGTTACGTGATTTACAAATTTTATCGATTGTTTTATTAGGGGGATGTGCTTTACATGGAACAAGGTAATAATAGAACCATCGCAAAGAATACCGCATTTCTGTATTTCCGTATGATGTTTACAATGATAGTTTCATTGTATACTTCGCGTGTGATACTGCAAACGTTAGGAGTTGACGATTATGGTATTTATCAGTCCGTAGGTGGAATTGTAGGCTTTTTGTCTTTTATCAATAGTGCGCTCAGTACAGGTTCATCTCGTTTTTTAACTTACGAATTAGGAACAGGTAATCTTGAAAAGTTGAAGAGAACTTTCTCTACAACATTGACTATCCATATAGTAATTGCTCTCTTTGTTGTTATAGTTGCGGAAACACTTGGGATATGGTTCCTTTATAATAAATTGATGATACCGGCTGAGCGGATGGATGCGGCTGTCTATACCTTTCATATATCTATATTGACAGCCGTTTTTACATTGACGCAAGTGCCTTATAATGCAAGCATCATTGCGCATGAGAAGATGTCGGTTTTTGCATATATGAGTATTCTTGAATGTTCGGCAAAACTGGGAGTTGTTTATCTTTTTATCTATTGGCGGTTATGATAAATTGAAATTGTATGCAACTTTATTGTTCATAGTTCAGGTAGGACTCATCTGTATCTATCGTTTATATTGTAGTCGGCATTTCAAGGAAACGGTTTATCGTTTTGTTTTTGATAAGGCTATATTCAAAGAAATAGCGGGATTTTCGGGATGGAGTTTATTTGCCGGTAGTTCAATCGCTCTTAATAGTCAAGGTATTCTGATTTTGTTGAATATGTTTTTTGAACCTGCTGTGGTTGCGGCACGGTCTATTTCTATTCAGGTAAATATGGCGGCCAGCCAGTTCGTCGACAATTTTCGTACTGCGGCTAATCCGCAGATAGTAAAGAAACTGGCGGCGGGCGACTTGATAGGTTCTAAAAGGCTACTGTTGGCCTCCACCAAGTATTCTTATTATATGATGTTTATAATCTGTTTTCCTGTCTGTCTTCTCGCGCATCCTTTATTAAAGATATGGTTGGGTGTTGTGCCTGATTATACGGTTATATTTCTTCAGATTATAGTTATTCAGAGTCTGTTTCAAGTTTTTGACACTTCTTTTTATACAGCTTTGTATGCTAAAGGACGGTTGAGGGAAAATGCTCTAATATCACCAACCTTAGGTTTTATTAGTTTTCCTATAATTTACTTCTTATTTAAGGCAGGATATTCTCCTGTCGCTCTTTCATGGGCTAGTTTATTGACTTATGCCGTATTGGGGGTAATAGTAAAGCCTATATTGGTAGTGAAAATAGCAAATTATTATTGGAGAGATGTCTGGAATGTTTTCAAGCCCTGTTTGTTGGTTACTATGGCTGCTTTACCTGTACCTGTTTTTTTATATCATATAATAGGCGTTGATAGTATTCCACACTCCATTTTTATAGGTTTTATAACTGTTATTATAATTATATTGTCAGTATATTGGATTGGGATTGATGTGCTGACCAAACAAAAAGTTTGGTCATATATAAAACGGAGAGTAAAAAAATGAGATATAATATTTGTTAGTATATAGCAAAAAGAGTCCCACAGTGAACTTTGGTTTTGTGGAACTCTACTATTATTAACAGGGGATCATAATTCCTGATATTCTTTTTTTGCATCAAAGCACGGACACGCCTTATGCACCAACTTACTGAGCTGATAATGCCCCAGTATTTTTGCCTTCGGATAGTCTGTTTTCAATTGTCGTAGTAGATCAAGCAACGAGCATTTCTGTGCATACGTCCTTGTATCAGCCGGTTGTCCTTCCTCATTGAGTCCGCCTTCGTAACAGATACCGATGCTTTTATCATTCCATCCTGTAGCGTGCGCACCGATTTGATGAACCGGACGACAGATATGTACTTCACCGTCACGTGTGATATAGAAATGATAACCGATGCTTGCAAAACCTCTTGCCAGATGACAACGGCGAAGAGCCTCTACGGAGAAATTCTTGTCACAGCGTGTTGCTGAACAATGAACTACCAGGAGGCGTACCTCCCGATAGTTTTGATAGAAACTGCCTGCTTTCATACCTTTATGCCATGCAGGCATTAAGGCCGAGTACTCCTGCCAGAGCAGAAGCCACGGCAATTACAACTTTGATGATAACACTCCAGGTTGATTTTGATTTTTTTTCCATGCGAATTGTTATTTAGTTATTAGTTATAAGTAATTAGTGATAAGTGATTGGCAGCGCAGCCTTTCATTATTAATTCTTTCATTTTTAATTTCTAAAGGCTGCGCCTTTATGTCCTATCCCAGCGGATCGTCTTCAATACCTCCGTCGCCATCGGTACCACCGCCGCCATCAGGTTTTCCGCCTGAGTTTGAAGAACCGGAAATATCTACGGTGGTCTGCCCTGCCTTCTGGGCTTTGAGCAATGCACGCGTTGCAGCACGTGTAGGTACGGGTGAGAAACTCATTCCGGCAAAGATGTCCTTCAGGTCCTCTCCGGGAACGAATTGGATGTTTACTCCGGTGATATTGGCAGCCGTGAATTTTTCGGCCGTGTCTGCCGCACGACTGTTGATTTGTAACCGGAATTTTCCCAAGTCTCCGAAGTCCACCTGTTTGCCGGCTCTCAGGCCTCCAATCATATTCTCCACAGTGGAGATGATTACGGCGGCTACGTCCGCTCTACTAACGGTGGTCTGGCTTGCTACCTGCTGTCCCAACTCTTTCAGAGTCAGTTCTCCGGTGATTTGTGACTTGGCATAAGCCTTGGGCTCTTCATCCTGCTTTTGAGGATTCTTGAGCATTGCAATACTGTAATTCAGTGGCATAAGCGATGAATTAAAAATTAATAATTAAAAATTAAACTTTTGTCGGGGAAGGACTTTTTCTTCTTTCCGACAAGTCAAAGATACAACCTCTGATAGGTGTGAAAATGAGTGACATTGAGCGGTGATAAACCTGCTTCAGTATGAGTGTTATCTGGTGACTTTTTAGTACTTTTATAGCATATAAAGAATCTAAAAAGTTAGCGGAAAATGAAGAAAAATGTGAGTGATCAGGAATCGGATGCTGCCATTGAAGAATGGCCGGTGCGTCCTTACTCCAAGAGTGAATTGGCGCGTGCTTATGCACCCGAAATAGGAGAGCGTTCCGCGCTCAACCGTTTGTCTCGCTGGATACGTTTTAATGAAGCGTTGTATTCTGCTTTGAAGGCAACCGGTTATAGATCGACTCAGCAGATTTTTACATCTAAGCAAGTCGGCCTGATTTTTGAATATTTGGGAAGACCTTGAAGAAGTTGGAGAAGTGGAGAGTTGAGAGTGAAGGTAGTTGTACTTGCTGCTGCGAAGGCAGACGCTTGCGGCTCTGTCAGCCAACACTTGCACAAGTGAACGGTAACGAAGCCGCAAGCATAAAACTCTCAACTCTCAACTTCTCCAAGCCAAGGATTCCGGTCTTTGGTCATGATTTTGCCTTGTGCTTCAGCCACGATCTGTTCTTCTGACTCACGTTCATCGTAGCGTCCGCAAGTCTGACGAACATACAGTACGCTTCCCGTCTGGCACAGGTCTTGGTCGCCAACTTTCAGCATATCGAGTCGGGTGTAACTCCGGTCCTGTTCTTTGATTCGGGAGATGGAAAAGATGAAATCGGCGAGATTGGCCCAGTTGGCACTTCCCGAAATGGTGTACATATCTATGTCTTCCAGTTCGTTTTTTCCGTTCTGCTTTTTCAGGCTGCGCGGATGTGCCACGATGATTACCCAAATGTTGTTGTTGCGTCCCCATGCCTGCATTTGTGTCAGCATGGCTTTTATGGCTTGCGTTTCGGTGCTGTAGCGTCCCGTTTCCATTTCCATGAAGAGGTACGGGTCGATAATCAGATATTTCAGAGGAGCTGTCCGTCGCACTCTGTCTGCCCGTGCAATGATATTGGTCGGGGTAGGAGAGACTTCGTGCAGGTCGAGGTGCACCATGTGCGTGTTCAGGAAACTGACTATGGGTTGTAACTGCTCGCGGGTGTAATTGGCAGTGTTTACTTTGCCCAACATCAACTGGATGAGATGGGCGATATGCTTGTTCTTATCAGGCACCTCAAAAGATAGATAACAGACGTAACGTCCGGTTTTGGCCATCAACCGGCAGGTGAGGTCGTTCAGGAAATCGGTCTTTCCGCTGTTGGGCTTCCCGGTGGTGATTATCAGTCCGCCTTGATCGGTGGGATGAAAAATGCGATCCGTCAATGGTCCGTATCCCACGTCGTAGCCGTGGTCGTATTCTCCATGCAGGGCGTCTAGAATTTCGTTAGTCCGTTCGCTTACGGTGATGATGTCTGAGGTGTGTTGCGCCTCTGCCGATTCGATGATTTCGCGCACCACATTGCTGCCATAGGTAGCAAGTACATCGGATATGTCCTTGCAGTCGCCTGGCAGAGTGGTGAGCAGGCTGCGGGCTCCGAAATAGTCGGTAAGGTGTTTGATAAGCGTACGTCCGGGCAGGTCCCGGTCTCCACAAATCACGATGTCACGAACCTGATCCAGCCAAGGTTCGAAGGCTTCAAAAGTTTTGGCTAAATCGCTGGCAGCCCCGTTGGGGACACTGATGGCATAGGGGTAACCGGTTTCTAGCAGAGTAAGTACATCTTTTTCGCCCTCGGTGACAATCAGTCGTGGAATATGCTCTTCGGATACCCGTAGAGGATTGATACAGTCGATATTATAAGGTGCGCAAGGTGTGGTTGGTGAGTCTTGGCTCCAGAACTTGGTATAACAGACGGGATTTTCTGTACCGACTGCGTTTCCGTCGCTTGTTGTTTTAATAGTCGACGGATCACACGAACGGTATTTGGCATTTACAGGTTGTCCGTTCACATAGTTTACGTATGCGATGCAGTGATACTGGGTTCCGGTGGCTTTTTTCTCATCGTCCTTGCCATAGCAGCGGTGTGTGAGACATCCGATATGAGCTTCGATTGCTTTTTCCAACGAAATGCCTTGGTCTGCGAGGTACCGTCTTGCTGCCAACTGATCTTGATCATTCGTTTCCAGATCATTGGTCAAGGATTTAATTCTGGAAAATACTTCGGGAGAGAGCTTTTTATAATCTTCGGGAATCATGGGTACTTCCGATGTGCTTTTTCCGCTGATTGTTGAGCTGTTGCTACATGCAGCATCATTCCCTTTACCGGTGTAGTGAGTAGTTTTGCTTGTCCTTGTATAGTTTCCGCCGGTGTTGCCGGTAAATGATGAATCGCTGTACGGCCGTTCTTCCCAGAAGTCCTTCAGCTTTCCGTTGAAGTCACATCCGGCGTAGAAGCAGTGGAAGGCTCCGGTTTTTTTAGAAATTGAAAGATGTTTTTTCCCGCATTTGGGACATTCGGCAACGAAATTCTGTCCCGCGTTCTTACGTTCGGGGAAGTCAGAAAGATAATAAAATGGTTTCATTGGGAGTTTAAGATTTATAATTTATAATTTATAATTTATGCAATGGGGAGAATCCATTCTTTGCTTAGCACGTTCCAAACCGCATTTCCGGAAGGTCTTGCTTCTGCATCAGCAGGAATATTCACTGCCCCTTCATCCTTGTCGTCATAGAATCTCATTCCCGTCTCCGGGTCTGTCCATTCAAATTCATTGACCGGATGATTGTCGCGTTGATTCTTCTTCGTTTCCAGGGCCACCTGTTCCCGCTTCTGTCTGCTGCCTCGTGCTGCATCATTCAGTAAATATTGACCGTGCGCTGACTTCAGCAGATTACTCAACCAGCAAAGTCGTCCGGTATGGTTTGATTTCATAAACCGTGCCTGTCCTGCGAAATAGGGAATCAGCAATTCGTTGACCAGATAGACCAGATTCTCGCACGCGTGCTTTCGGGTAAGTCCTTCATGCATTTGGAACCTGTTGATGAGTGGTGTCAAAACCTGCGCTTTCTGAGTCGAATTTCCGTTGATGAGATGGAAAAACTCTTTGGCAGCAGCCAAAGATTCTTCTGTAATAATATCTTTCTTCGAAGATTTATCTTCTAAAGTTGCTTCGCTTTTAGGCGAAAGCTCTTCGTCAGAAGAGTTCCCTTTAGTATATATATTATATATATTATCCACCGCAAGAGTTTGCGCAAAAGCTTGTGGTAAATTTAGTGATGATTGGGATGTTTTGCTATCCTCTTTTGTCTCTAATTTAGAATTCTCCTCATGACAGAGTGGAGAATAAAAGGCTTTTATTTGCTTCTGCCCTTCGTTCACAATGAACTTGAAAGACTGACTTGCCTTTACAGCTTCGATGAGCGATTGAGTGGTGGAAAATCTCAGTGACATCTTGATATCGTAGAAGTTCTCTACCGGATAGATGTGTTTGTCATTCATGTAAGCAGTCAGTCCGAGGTACAGATCGAGCAATTTGGGTATAGTGGAGTCTGTTATTTTACGACTTCTCCATATCTTGATTGTTTTTTGCAGTTCCGTAATGGAAATGGTTGTTTTAAGTGATTTCATTGCTTGTTATTTTTTATCTGCGGTGAAGTTACGTAGAAAGGGGAAAAGCATCGTACCAACATGTTGGTACGATTGATAATATAATTGTCGAATTTTAACATTAAATTTTATAGAGAGCCATGCTTGAAGAAACAGAAGAATCATGTGGTCATGAGAATTTAGGTGAGTATATCAACCAATTCCGTCTTAATTTGGGAGTAAGTATCAAACAGCTTTGTGAGGACTGTCATATCAGTCGTCGCACCTATTACGAGAGTTCGGGATGGTAAAGATATTAAGCTGAGTTTTTATGTTCGCATCTTCAATGCTTTTCATGAGTATGCTACGGAAGAGGAGTTCGGGGAGATGTGGAAAGAAGTTGCTGCGTTGCTGTTTTGAGCTGTAGAAGAGAAACATATAGGTAGAATATTTTATTTTTATATTTATGGAGATACTAATTCTTACACAACCTTTGCATACTAATTATGGTGGATTGCTTCAAGCTTACGCTTTACAGCAAATATTGAAGGGAATGGGACATGATGTTGTTACAGATCGACTTGGAGTTGTACGAAAACTGCCTTTGTGGAACAGGGCTTTACGCTTTTTATATCATGCTGTTCAATTCTGTATTCTAAAGAATTATCGTTATTATCCATATCGTTATTTATTCGTTTCATTTGATAAGGAAAGTAAGGCTAAAAGGAGCATTTCTATTAATACGGATCGTTTTGTTAATACTCATATTGATACAATTGATTTATTAACAAGAAGTAATGAAAGTGTAATCGATGCAGTGAGACAGTTTGATGCGATAGTAGTAGGTAGTGATCAGGTTTGGAGGGCTACAATGAGTGATATACCTACCTATTTCTTATCTTTTACAAAGGCTATAAATGTGAAGCGTATAGCTTATGCTGCGTCATTTGGTACAGATGATTTGAATGAGTATTCAAAAATGGATATGAAAATAGCGTCTGAGTCTATTAAATTATTTGATGCGGTTTCTGTTAGGGAAAAGTCTGGTGTACATCTTTGCCGAGATTATTTTAAGATGGATGCGGTTCATGTTTTAGATCCGACAATGCTTTTAAGTAAGGATGATTATTTGAAATTGATAGAAGAAGAGGATAAGCCCTGTTCGGAAAATATACTTCTTACTTATGTGTTGGACAGAACACAGGAGAAAAATGATATCATTCAAAGGGTAGGGGAGGCTTTACATCTGACTTCTTGTGAGAATGGGGCTGTAAAGTACTTTTCCAATGTTGTAGAAAGTAATGTATCGGAATGTATCTATCCGTCTGTATCCCGGTGGGTGGCAGGTTTTCGTGATGCTCAGTTTGTAGTGACTGATTCCTTTCATGGAACCGTGTTCTCCATTATTTTTAATAAACCGTTTGTAGCTATTTTGAATTCTAAGAGAGGATCTTCAAGATTTATTTCATTATTAAGTGTTTTGGGGTTGGAAAACCGCTTGATTTCTACTACTAATGACTTGTTAGAAGAGCACTTAAAGCCTATAGATTATACTGAGGTAAATAAAATTTTGAATGATTGGAGATATCTGTCTATTAGTTTTATGGAGAGGCATTTGAAAGAGGCTCGCTAACGGTGATAAGCATATCCTGTGAGGTACTTTATATTGGGAATTAAAATACATCCTTTCTAATTTACCTGAAAATTATTTGAAATTAGAAAAAAAACTATATATGCCAAAAGTTAGTGTGATAATACCTGTATATGGTGTGGAAAAGTATATTTCTCGTTGTGCTCGAAGTCTATTTGAACAGACCTTGGATGATATAGAGTATATATTTGTAGATGATTGTACAAAAGATAATTCAATAGGAGTTTTACAAGAAGTTTTAGAACAATATCCTCAAAGAAGAGAACAGACACGAATTGTAAAACTATTGGTAAATAGTGGACAGGCTGCCGCTCGAAAGTATGGAATGCAACTGGCTACTGGTGACTATATAATTCATTGTGATGGTGATGATTGGGTAGATGTGGAAATGTATGATAAAATGTGGAGAAGGGCGATTGAAACCAATAGTGATATTGTGTTTTGTGAATTTTACACTACTGATGGGGTTAATTATTCGCACATTCATAACAATTTAGATACTTTAAATAAGGAAAATGTTCTGTTGATAATTGTCGGTAGAATGTTATGGAGTTTATGTGGTGGATTAGTGAGGAGGAGTATTATTTCTAACAATCAGATAATTTATCCGACAGCTAATAATGGAGAGGATTTTGCGATAATGATTCAGCAAATCTATTATGCCCAGCGATTTGCTTATATTGGTGAACCATTGTATTATTATTATGTAAACTTAAACTCTATTACAAAAGAGATTGGGCTTGATAAGTATTTATTAAGAAAAGAACAGCACTGTGCTAATATAAATATCGTCGAGAAGTTCTTTGAACGTGAAAATGTACTTGAAAAGAATTTAGATGTTCTATTAATCTTGAAATTGTATTGTAGAGCAAATTTTTCAACTCAAGTACGCGATAAAAATACCCGTATGATATGGTATTCTATCTACCCAGAGCTGGATTCAAAGAATTTTCTATTTAACAATAAAGTTCCTCTACATTTGAAACTTTATTATTGGGCTGTTAAATTGCATGCACTTTCCTTGTATGTGTTGTTTTCGGATTTAAAACATAAATTTAGCAAGAATTAGTTGCGGGTTATGAATAAGGGATCTTATCTGATTAATAAGAAATGTGGATTACACTTGTTCTTTTTATTGATTTCTCTGGGGATGTACTTTGGCTCTCCTATGAAATATTCGCAAGTCTATTGTATTATTCTATTTTTACTGTTTGTTGCTAATTCATTCTTGCTGTATGTTCAAGATCGAAAAAATGAGCCGCTTGGATTCAATGTTTTGTTTACTATTAGCTTTTTTCTTGTAAGTTACATTTATCCAGTTTTCATTTATCCAATAATGCCTGATTATTCAATGTTTGCCTATAGCGGATTTAGTAGTGAGGTGATAACGCGAGCTACGGCATTAGCAAATGTTGCTTATGCTGTTTATAGCGTAGGTTATACGAGGAATTTTTTAGTTATGAATATAGGAGAGAAAGCTATTCCTATATGTTTGATTTCTACAAAAGCAGAACGATAGAATAATTGCTTTGGAGATTATATTATTTGTACTAATTGTGATTGCTGGAGGACTTGAGTTTTTTTCTGATACATATTCTGGTGAGGGGGAAGCGAATACGAATGCTTTGTTTCGTTTCACCTATACATTTTTTCAACCACTTATTCTTTTTTTGGTTGTTTGGTAGATTGTACTATGAAAGGATTTAAAAATAGCGTAGTTATTTTCTTCATTATATTGGTACTTCTTAGTACAGGCACACGTACATTACCATTGTGTGTAATGTCTGTTTATTTATGTTATTATAGTTTACGATATCATCTGTCAATTCAAAAAGTTTTTGTAACTCTTTTTGTTGTCTTTGTATTTTTATCATTGATAGGACATTGGCGAGGTGGTGGAGAATTGTCTAGTATATCTGATAATGAATTGACATTATTCGATTATGCTAGAGACTTTATTATTTGTAATAGGAATTTGTATGCCATTTATGATCATGTAAATAATGAGTCTATTACCTATGGCATTTCTTCCTTGTCTTATATATTAGCTCCTATACCTTTTTTGCAATCATTTGTATCCTTTTTATTTGATATTCCAGCATACAATATGAGATCAGAGTCTCTTACTAGTTATTGGGTGTTAGGTGAAGGCAATCCTTTGGGATTAGGTACACATATAGTAGGAGATATATATCTTTCATTTGGTTTTATTGGGGTACTTTTTTTATTCTATTTTTTGGGAAAATTGTAACTTCTTCAAGAATGAAAAGTAGGATGGGTAGTCAAAGCGCTTTCGTTATTTATTATATTTTGTTATCTGGAGCTATTTTTATGTGTCGTGGTTCTTTTTTTTATAGTCTTAAAAATCTGATTTGGGTATTGCTTTTTTGGAATGTATGCAATTATAAACATGTGCAAAATCAAACTTTTCATAACTCAATTTAAAACGGGAATATAATGAAAATCATTTATTGTCTCCATGGAACATACAATTCGGGTGGAATGGAACGAATCGTTATAAATAAGGCAAATTATTTGGCTAAAATTGGTCATGATGTTTCTATAGTGACAACTGAACAGAAAGGGCATAAACCTTTTTTTGATATTCATCCTAATATTACTCTTTTTTGACTTGCATATTAATTATGCAAATGACAATGATAGAACTTTTTGTGGAAAATGTTTTCGTTTCTGATAAAAAGGGCTATTCATCGAAAGAGATTGACTACTTATTTAAAGACTAGTAAAGCTGATATTGTTATTTCAACATTTGGTAATGAAGCGAGTTTTTTACCTAATATAAAAGATGGCAGTAAAAAAATTGCAGAAATTCATTTTTCAAGATTCTTTCGAATACAATTTGGTCGAAAGGGATTTTGGAGTTTAGCTGATAAGTATAGGTCAAGAAATGATTTGAAACTCGTAAAAAAATACGATAAATTTGTTTGTCTTACTTATGAAGATAAGGAATATTGGTCTTCTAACTATAATTTAGTTGTTATCCCTAACTTCATAAGTTATTATCCTTTAAAATGTGCAAGTTTAAAATCTCATACTGTTATTGCTGTAGGAAGATTATCTTATCAAAAAGGTTATGAACGGCTTGTTGATGCTTGGAAAATAGTGACTCAGTATCATCCTTTTTGGGTTTTAAAATCTTTGGTTCGGGGGAAAAATATGATTATGTGAATAATTGTATTATAGAAAGTAATTTAGAGAAAGTAATAGAGATACATGAGCCTACATCGGACATACAGCAGGAGTATTTAAATAGTTCAATATTTGTTCTTTCATCTCGTTATGAAGGACTTCCCATGGTTCTTTTTAGAAGCTATGTCATGTGGACTTCCAGTGGTTTCTTACGATTGTAAATGTGGTCCTAAGGATATTATAAAGGATGGAATAGATGGCTTTTTAGTTCGTGAAGGCGATATTGATGATTTGGCTAGGAAAATAATGTTGTTGATAGAAAGTGAAGATTTACGTAAGCAAATGGGTACGAAAGCTTATCAAAAATCTAAATTATATTCACAAGAAACTATAATGACAAAGTGGGAAGAGGTGTTTGAAAGTGTAGTACGATAGCGTAAAAGATGTTTATATATATGATGGATAATTATATAGAGAAATGTATAATGCATACACTTTTCATTAGGATTGAATATGTTGTAAAGCTAGTTCGATTTTTTTTGGAAAAAATAGGGGGAGAATTGAAAAGTTATTTGATTGATGGCGAGCTTAAGTCATGGTGATCTGATAAATGTTTTTAGAATAGGAATAGTGTTTTTGAAAAAATACAGTATTGAATCTGGTAACTTATACTGGTAATTTATGAAAATATTTCATGTTATAGAAAGATTATTTAAATATGGTGGGGCGAATGTTGCATGTGTTGACATTGCTACTAGAGAAATGCTTTTCGGTAATGATGTTGCTATTTTCTCTACAAGTTCATCGCATGATGACAATCTGGTAATTCCTTCTCAAATAACAACTTTTATATGTAAGCGGATTAATTCCTTTTTCAGATTGAGCTATGTTGAAAATTTGAATGCCGAAATGAAAAAAGCGATTGATGAATTTCATCCGGATATAATCCACGTACATGCATTATGGGATCCATTAATTCATGCTGCAATTAAATACGCCTCAATGAAAAACATTCCGATAGTACACTCTCCACATGGAATGTTGATACCATGGGCTTTATCTAATAAAAAAAATAAGAAAAGAATTGCATGGCGATTGTATCAGCATGTTGATTTAAAGAAGGTATCATTATTTCATGTTACTTGTGAAGATGAAAAGCAAGATTTACTTCGTTTGGGCTTCAAGCAACCTGTAGAAGTTATTCCATTGGGTATGGACATTCCTTCTGTTGACTTAAAAAACAAGGACGACTTAAAGTTAATTCTATTTATGTCACGCATTCACCCTAAAAAAGGGTTGTTGAATCTTGTGGAAGCTTGGAATAGGATTCGTAATCCTCAATGGCAAATAATTATTTGCGGACCAGATGATGACTCTCACCAGAAAGTTGTTGAAGATAGAATTAAAACATTAAAGTTGAATTCATTTTTCGAATTTAAAGGTTCTGTAACGGGAAAAGCAAAAGAAGATTTATTGAATAAATGTAGCTTGTTTGTACTTCCTACTTTTAGCGAGAATTTTGGAATTGTAGTTTTGGAGGCTTTAGCGCATGGTATGCCTGTGATAACAACAGTGGGAAGTCCATGGCATAGCATTGAAAAGTATGGAGCTGGTTGGTGGATAGAGATAGGAGTAGAACCATTGTATAAAGCATTAGATGAGTTTATAAAAATGGATTTTCAGGAAAGATTAAAAATGGCGTATAATGCCCAAACATTAGCAAAAGACAAGTACTCATGGGATACCATTATTTTAAATATGTTAGATGTATATAAAAAGTTATAAGTAAATATCATGAGTAAGATTTTGATAACTGGTGCTTCTGGTTTTATTGGGGAGAATTTGTTGGAGGATCTTTTGCTTAAACAGCATATTGTTATCAACATTGATAATAACCCTCCTCGTAATACATTTCATAAGCAATTTTGGCATAATGTGAATATTAATAATTATACCAAATTTAAGCAAGTTATATCAGATTTTAATCCTGATTATATTATCCATTTAGCGGCTCGTACAGATCTAGAGGGAAGAATACTTGATGATTACTCTGCTAATATTAATGGAGTGGAAAACTTGATGCAGATTGTAAAAACACTTCCAAATCTAAAGAAAGTAATAGTAACTTCATCTATGTTAGTTTGTCACACAGGTTATTACCCAAAAGATCAATTTGATTATGCTCCTAATACATTGTATGGGGAGAGTAAGGTTGAAACGGAGAAAATAGTATGGGATAATAAGCCTCAATGTGATTGGGCAATTATTCGCCCTACTTCCATTTGGGGACCATGGTTTGGAGTTCCTTATCGGAATTTTTTTGATATGGTGATATCCCGCAAATATTTCCATATAGGCAGGAAAAGTTGTACTAAAACTTATGGTTATGTAGGTAATGCTGTATATCAGATAGAGCAAATTTTGTTTCATGAAACTTTGAATGAGGACCAAAAGGTATTTTATATTGGCGATAATCCTCCAACTAACATCGAGACATGGGCAAATGAGATAGCGGCAGAGTTGAACTCTAACATAAAAAAGAGTACCATTTTGGATGTTAAAAACCGCTGCTTATTTCGGTGATCTGTTGAAGCTATTTAATATAACTTTCCCTATGACTTCATTTCGGCTTAAAAATATGACAACGGATAATATCATTGATTTATCAGAAACATATAATATAGCTCCCAATCCTCCTTATTCTCGAATTGATGGTATAAAAGCCACTTTACAATGGCTTAAAAAATAAATCAGATAATAATTTATGAAAGTCTCTCTTGTTACTGTTACATTTAATAGTGACCAAACTCTTCGTGATACTATTCAGTCGGTGCTTAATCAGACCTATTCAGATATTGAGTATATTATTATTGATGGTCTGTCTAAAGATAATACGGTTGATATTATCCGCAAATGTGAGCCGCAGTTTCAAGGGCGGTTGAAATGGATAAGTGAAAGAGATAATGGTCTTTATGATGCCATGAATAAAGGTATTCGTATGTCGACCGGTGAGATTGTCGGTATTATTAATTCAGATGATTTTTATCATCGGAGAGATATCATTTCAAGGGTTGTAGAGGCTTTTCGAAATGAGAAGACTCAAACAGTTTATGGAGATGTGCGTTTTGTGAATCCAGATAATCTGGATAAAACTGTACGTTATTATTCGTCTCGGAATTTTTCTCCTAGTCGTTTTCGGTATGGTTTTATGCCTGCTCATCCCACTTTCTTTACTTATCGGAAATATTTCGAAGAATTCGGATATTATAAGACTGATTATCATATAGCAGCGGATTATGAATTGCTGATTCGTTTTCTGTATACACATCAATTGAAGTCAAAATATCTTTCTCTGGATTTTATGAAAATGAGAACTGGTGGTGCAAGTACCGCCTCTATTAAGAGTAATATTTTACTAAATAAGGAAATCGTTCGTGCATGTAGTGAGAATGGGATTTGGACATGCATGCCATTGCTGTTTCTGAAATATTTTATAAAAGTGTTTGAATTGTTTTTAACGAAAGAATAATGAAAAAAGTAGCATTACTAACTGGAATCACTGGTCAGGATGGTTCCTTTCTTGCCGAGTTTCTAATAGAAAAAGGGTATGAAGTTCACGGTATTCTCCGTCGTTCGTCTTCATTCAATACTGGTCGTATCGAACATTTATATCTGGACGAATGGGTACGTGACATGAAGCAACGACGCTTGGTCAATCTTCATTATGGAGATATGACGGATAGCAGTTCTCTTATTCGCATTATTCAGCAGGTGCAACCAGATGAGATTTATAATCTTGCTGCTCAGAGCCATGTGAAAGTATCTTTCGATGTTCCTGAATATACGGCTGAAGCGGATGCAGTTGGAACACTTCGTATGCTGGAGGCTGTTCGTATTCTTGGTTTGGAGAAGAAGACTAAGATTTATCAGGCTTCTACATCGGAACTTTATGGTAAAGTTCAGGAAATTCCCCAGAAAGAAACTACTCCATTCTATCCTCGTAGCCCATACGGTGTAGCGAAACAATATGGCTTCTGGATAACCAAGAATTACCGTGAGAGTTATGATATGTTTGCAGTGAACGGTATTCTTTTTAACCATGAAAGTGAACGTCGTGGAGAGACTTTTGTAACCCGTAAGATTACCCTTGCTGCTGCCCGTATAGCTCAAGGCTTCCAAGATAAGCTGTATTTAGGTAATCTGGATGCCCGTCGTGACTGGGGATATGCAAAGGATTATGTGGAGTGTATGTGGCTGATTCTTCAGCATGATACTCCTGAGGATTTTGTAATCGCTACAGGTGAAATGCATACAGTTCGTGAATTTGCTACGCTTGCCTTTAAGGAAGTAGGTATTGAACTTTGTTGGAAAGGTGAAGGTGTAAATGAAAAAGGTGTTGATTCGAAGAACGATAAGGTTCTTGTTGAGGTTGATCCTAAGTATTTTCGTCCTTGTGAAGTGGAACAATTATTGGGTGATCCGACAAAAGCAAAGACTCTGCTTGGTTGGAATCCAACGAAGACCAGTTTTCCTGAATTGGTGAGAATAATGGTGGCGCATGATATGCGTTTTGTAAAGAAGTTATATCTCAAATCGCAGATAACGGAATAAATCTTTAAATTTTCCATGAATATACTTATAACAGGGATTTACGGTTTTGTGGGGTCTAATCTTATAGCGGCTTTATGTGAACATCATACCCTCTATGGGCTTGATATCATTTCTCCGGAAAAGAAGGGAGTTGTGAAGACTTTCTCGTGGAAGGATATTGAAACTACTTCTTTTCCTATGCAGCGTTTACCTCACTTTGATGCAATTATTCATCTAGCTGGTAAAGCACATGATACAAAGAACCAATCTGTTGCACAGGCATATTTTGATATCAATACAGGGCTAACACAGAAGATATTTGATTTCTTTCTGGAATCTACAGCTAAAAAGTTCATATTCTTTAGTTCAGTGAAGGCTGCTGCCGATAGTGTAGTAGGGGATGCATTGAGGGAAGATGTGATACCTACTCCAATAGGCCCTTACGGAGAGAGTAAGATAGCAGCCGAGAATTATATTCTCGATAAATTAAAAAATAAAAATGAAAAATTAAAACTACATGATGATAGGAAGCAGGTATATATCTTGAGACCCTGCATGATTCATGGCCCGGGCAATAAAGGAAACCTGAATTTGCTTTATAATGTGGTAAAGAAAGGCATTCCCTGGCCTTTGGGAGATTTTGAAAATAAGCGTTCGTTCACTTCGATTGATAACTTATGTTATGTGGTGGAAGGTTTGCTGACAAAGAATATAGCGAGTGGCATTTATCATATGGGGGATGACGAAGCTCTATCTACAAATGAATTGATTGCTCTCATGTGTGAGGCTATGGGTAAAGCACCTCATATCTGGAAGATGAACCGGAAGATGATGGAAGGTTGTGCAGGTTTAGGAACCTTACTTCATCTGCCGCTGAATACTGAGCGTTTGCGGAAACTGACAGAAAATTATGTGGTGAGCAATGAGAAGATTAAAGCTGCACTTGGCATTGAATGGATGCCTGTTCGTGCTGTTGATGGGATTATGAAAACGATAAAATCGTTTTCAAATTGATAATTAACAATTAAAGGGGCAAGTACGGTTATGTATTACCTGATTATATTAGTTTTGCTATTTCTGGCAGAACTTTTTTATTTTAAAATAGCTGATAAGTGCAATATCATCGATAAGCCCAATGAGAGAAGTTCCCATACCCGGATTACTTTGCGTGGTGGTGGAATCATCTTCTATTTTGGCGCATTAGCTTATTTCTTGACTAACCATTGGGAATATCCCTGGTTCATATTAGCTTTAACCTTGATAACGTTTATCAGTTTTGTGGATGATATTCGTTCTATTTCCCAAAGCTTAAGGTTGATGTTGCATTTTACTGCTATGGTTTTGATGTTTTATCAATGGGGATTGTTTACTCTTCCCTGGTGGTGGATTATCGTAGCGTTAATTGTTTGTACGGGCATCATTAACGCTTATAATTTCATGGATGGCATCAATGGCATTACAGGTGGTTATTCGCTGGTTATCCTTGCTGCACTGGCTTATATCAATACTGAAATAACGCAGTTTGTAGAACCTGCTCTAATCTATACGGTTCTTTGTTCTGTATTGGTCTTTTGTTTCTTCAACTTTCGTAAGAAGGCGAAATGTTTTGCCGGTGATGTAGGCTCTGTAAGTATTGCTTTTATACTTCTTTTCCTGATAGGAAAGTTAATTCTCAAGACTGAGGATTTCAGCTGGATTATCCTGTTGTCTGTTTATGGCGTTGATAGTGTTTTGACTATCGTTCACCGACTGATGCTTCATGAAAACATAGGTTTACCACATCGGAAACACATGTATCAGCTTATGGCGAATGAATTGAAGATACCTCATGTGGCGGTGTCACTGGTTTATATGTTGACGCAAGCTTTGGTCATATTGGGTTATTTCTGTTTTGTGGGATATGGTTATTGGTATTTGTTGGGGATAATTGTATTATTGAGTAGCATTTATGTGTTATTTATGAGAAAGTATTTTCATTTTTATGTGCAACAAGGAAAAAAAGTGAAATTATAAAAAGTACTTTTTCTTTTGACTATTTCCATATTAAGTGGTACCTTTGTGTTTATAAAAAAAGAAAAATGGATAAACCTAAATATTACTCCGAAAAGGGAGAACAGTCGCAAAAGGTGAGTGAACCGATGGCCGTTTATAATTCTACAGTTCGTAGTGCAGAAGAGTATTTGGAAATGATTCCAGAAGAAACTATGCGAATACTAATAGATTCAGCTATAGATGACTATGAAATGGGCCGTTGTACTCCTCATTCTCAAATGGATATTTGGGTAAAAAGAAAGAATGGGATGGAAATAATTTGGTCTCGTTCTGCGAAAGAAACTTTAGCTACTGTATTGGATTATATTGAAGAGTATTTTGATTCTACAGTTGCTATGAAAGTTTATAATAAAATAAACAACCATGTTGATTTGTTAGTATCTTTCCCAAGAATGGGAGTTCGTGATCCTCGTTTCTCTATAGATGAAATGGAGGTTCGTTATTTGGTTAATACTCCTAATATTATTTATTATGCGATTATTCAAGATGTTATTGTAATTATTTCTGTTTTCGATGCACGCTGCTCCCCAGATACAATTAGTACAATGGTCGTTGATTTTATGAAGCAATATAGATGAATAGAATAAAGGAATTCTTAAAATAAACTCCCGGCAGATAACTAACATTCTGCCGGGAGTTTTTTATTTCTTTACGGGAACATTAGCCAGAATATCCAGCAAGTGTTTCCAGAATTTATCCACTGTAGGAATCAGCATCCGTTCATCGGGAGAATGAACTCCCTGTAAAGTCGGACCAAAGGATATCATATCCAGTGAAGGATACTTATCGAGGAACAGACCGCATTCCAGTCCGGCATGGATTGCTTTTACCTTCGCATCTACACCGAATAAACGTTTGTAAGATTCGACTGCAATTTCCAGTATTTCGGAGTGAGGATTGGGTTTCCAACCCGGGTAGCCGTCACCGAAACTAACTTTGGCTCCACCCATATCGAATACGGTACGTACCATATTGGCAATGTCTTGCTTGGAAGAGGCGGTAGAACTGCGCTGGCTGGTTTCGATGCGAATCACGTTGTCCGGCTTCATCTTGACAGATGCAAGATTGGTGGAAGTTTCCACCAGTCCGGGGATGTCCTGACTCATGGCATAAACTCCGTGGGGACAAGCATAGAGGCTTTGCAGCAAACGTTTGGTGGTATCTTTATCAATAGCTTTCGCGCAAGCATTTTCCGATTCTAAAACGAGTTGTAACGTCGGATCGACTACGGCATACTCTGCCTGTACTTCGGCTGCGAATATATTCAGATCGGCACGCAGATCGTGTTTATTGTCTTCCGGTATAGCGATAATGGCGTGTGCTTCGCGAGCGATGGCATTGCGCAGATTACCACCATCGATTTCGCACAGGTACATATCATACTTCTGGAAAGTCTGGCTCAGGAAGCGGTTCAGTATCTTATTGGCATTGCCAAGTCCCATGTGGATATCTCCACCGGAATGTCCGCCTCTTAAACCTTTCACTTGTACTTTGCAACAGAAATATCCGGCAGGTACATCCACCTCTTTATATATAAACTCTGCAACGGAGTCGATTCCTCCTGCACAGCCGATAAAGAGTTCACCCTCATCTTCCGAGTCGAGGTTCAGCAAAATATCCCCGTTCATGAAACCTTCTTTCAAGGCAAAAGCACCGGTCAGCCCGGTTTCTTCGTCCACTGTAAACAGGCATTCCAGAGGTCCGTGCTGAATACTGTCATCAGCAAGGATAGCAAGTTCAGTAGCTACGCCTATACCGTTGTCGGCTCCCAGCGTTGTACCTTTGGCTTTCATCCATTCACCTTCAATCACAGTCTCTATCGGGTCGGTGAGGAAATCATGCTGCATATCGTTGTTCTTTTCGCACACCATGTCGATGTGAGATTGCAGTACAACGGTTTTCCGGTTCTCCATACCCGGTGTAGCGGGCTTTTTTGATGAGGACGTTGCCGGCTTCATCGACCAGCGTTTCCAACTTATGTTTCTCACCGAATGCTTTCAGATAAGCAATCATTTTCTCTTCCTTCTTTGAAGGACGCGGCACTTGGCAGATTTCATCGAAATAATGAAAAACGCCTGCCGGTTTCAGTTCATTCTTTTCCATATTAATTCCTTTATGAATGTTCGTATTTAACCTCTTATTGCTAAATATGGTTAAATCAATTGGCTATTTTATAACCGCTTCTCTTTTTTTATGGTAAAAAAAGCGGGTTAGTCCATACAAAGCCCTATATTTGCACCCACAAAAATAGAGCAAATTGAATGCAAAAGAAAATTTTATTTTCATTTTGCTGAAATGCAGTCTGTTTTCGTATTACAAAAATAGTAGAAATGCTCGATACAGTATTGATAAGTTTGTTAATAGTTGCTATTTGTATTGCATTATTAGGTGTAAAGGTCTTTTTTGTGAAAGGCGGAAAGTTCCCTAACGGGCACGTCAGCGGTAATAAAGCAATGCGGGAGAGAGGTATTGGGTGTGCCCAATCGCAAGACAGGGAAGCACAGAAGAAGCCGCGTTTTTCTATTGATGAACTGGAAAAAGCCTTAAATGATAGTATGAATTAATAATTTTAAAACTATATTTTTTACAAGTTATGAAGAGATTGAACTACCTCGTAAACGGTTTGGCTGCTCTTGCACTTATCGTTTTATTTTCTCAGTGTGCAGGTAAAGCTGAAAATCAAACGGCAACTACGTCAGGCCAAGCTTCAGGTGAACTTACTGGAATGAAGATTGCTTATGTTGAAATAGACACGCTTCTGGCACAATATAATTTCTGCATCGACCTGAATGAAGGTATGGTAAAGAAGAGTGAAAATGTTCGTTTGACGCTGAATCAGAAAGCTCGTGAATTGGATAAGCAGAAACAGGATTTCCAGACGAAGTATCAGAATAATGCTTATCTGTCTCCAGAAAGAGCACAGCAGGAGTACAACCGCATCGCCAAACTGGAACAAGATTTACAGACTTTGAGCAACAAACTGCAATCAGAGTTGATGAGCGAAAACGAAAAGAATAGCCTGCAATTGCGTGATTCTATCAATGCTTTCCTGAAAGAGTATAATAAGACAAAAGGATATAGTATGATTATCAGTAATACAGGTTTCGACAATCTGTTGTACGCTGACAGCATCTATAACATTACGAAAGAAATCGTAGAAGGATTGAACGCAAGATATTCTTCTCCGGCTCCTAAGAAATAAAAAAATCGATTTAGAATAGGGTCGTCCCCTTACGTTGTAATCACAATGTAAGGGGACGATTTTTTTATATCTGCACTTCAAGTTTATAAAAACGTACCATTCTTTTGAAGTATCTTCTCAAACTACTTCCAGAGGGAAGTTACCTATTTCTGTTCATGTTTTAATCATCTATATTTGCTCTGTGATTTTTAAACTCTAATTGGAAAAACATGATGAAAAAACTTTGTGTTCTTTTGCTCTTAATGGTGTCGCTCTTTGCCAGTGCCAAAGAGTATACATTCTCACCGGGAGATGTGCAGGCAATGAAGCAGTTGCTGGGTAGTGGAAACTTGCAGCCGGGGGATGCCGTCGTACTGAAAGACGGAACGTATCATAATCTGGAAGAAATACATTTTACTGGTAAGGGTGTTTCTGGTAAACCGATTGTTTGGCGGGCTGAGAATCCCGGAAAGGCTGTTATTTCCGGTAAGTTAAGGCTGAAGATATATGGAGAGTATTTGCAACTGGAAGACTTGCTCTTTTATAAGGCATGGGCCATAGGGCATGATATGATTGATTTTCAAGGAGAAAAAGGTGTGTATGCTTCTTATTGCCGGATGACTCGTTGTGTGATTGATGAGTGTAATGATCCTCAGAAAGGTGAACGACCGAATGAAGGAGATGAATATTGGGTCGGATTACGGGGAACCAATAACCGGATAGACCATTGTTACTTTGCTAATAAAAGAGTAGGCGGACTGGTGTTGCAGGTATGGCTGAGTGCTGATAACCACTTGAATAATCATTTGATAGATCATAATTTCTTTGGTGAACGTCAGCCTTACGGTGGCAATGGAGCAGAAATTATTCGTATCGGGCATTCCTGGTCTTCCCAATTGGAATCACGTACGATTGTCGAGGATAATGTCTTTTTCAGATGTAGTGGAGAAAATGAGATTATTTCTGTGAAATCCTGTCATAATGTATTGCGCAGGAACTTGTTTTATGAATCTGCCGGTGGATTGGTTTGTCGTCATGGGCATTATAATGTGATAGAGTCGAATACATTTATAGGGCATAATCTGCGTGGAACCGCCGGTATTCGTATTATTAACCAGGGACATACGGTTTACGATAATTATATTAAAGATGTAAGGTCATTCGGATTGTTGGTACGTGTAGGAGTCTACGAACGTCCTACGGCAGAAACGGATGTGAAACAAGAACCATTAACTTCATACCATCGGGTAGAGAATGTGGATATCGCTTATAATACCTTTCTGAATAGTTCATTGGAGTTGGGATCAGGCCGTGGAGAAAAGATGCCCCGCAATGTTCGTTTTGCCCATAATCTGTTTGCAGGACAAACTCCTGATTTGAAAATAGTGAGGGCGGATGAAGTACTTCCCGGTTTCTTGTTTCTGGATAATGAGTGGGCATTTTCTGATAAGAATTCACTTTCGAGTGTCCCTTATGAACAGGTGAGAGAAGGTTTTAAGCCGGTTGATATGCCTGACGGTTTGAATCAAGAGGAAAAAGAACGGATAGATGCCTGTATCTTTACTGCCGGTCCGACATGGTATAAGGCGTTGAAAGAGAATGTTAACCATATCGATACGAATCGTTGATTTATGAGAAATACACTATTGGATATGAGGTCTATATTATCAAAAACTTTTCTTTTGTCTCTGTTGCTGGGAGTGGCAGGAACAGGTATTCAGGCAGGGGAATTGTATCCCTGGCAACTGACGCGCGATTCTTTATTGTTGTTTGAAGGTTCTACTTATCGCTATACTGTAGATACTCCCGAAAATGAGGGCTTAAGTTCTACTTTGCCGTCAGTTGAAGCTCTGAAAGAACAGTTGGTTCATTCCGGTTCGGGCATTTATCGTCTTTTTACTTCTACCGGACAGGAGAAAACGGAAGGTCTTCCGGTTAATGGTGATTACTTACAATCAGCCTCTAAAAAGCGTTTGCTTATAGGGGTACGTAAAGGGGCGTTACCTCCTGTGATAAAGTTGGACCGTACTGCATTTACCATAAAGACTGCGGGAAATCTGACACTTGATTTTTATGCCGGACAGCGTAGCCCGATGACTACTGTCACTATTCGCGTACCGGAAGGGATTGCTGTAACATTGGACAATACAACGGTAAATGTAATAGGTCGTGGAGAAGTGATTCTTCGTGATTTGCCCAAACAGTCTATCGGAAGAACCGGAACCAACTATTCGTATAAAAAGGTTGGGGATGTGGAAATTCGTAAAGATGGGAAGAAAGGTACCCTGTTAATCTTTAAAGATTTGGATTTCCGTCCCTCTAACGGCCCTGATATCCGTCTTTGTTTCCGCGGAGTAGTAATACCGGAAAAAGGTAATTATGCATTTGAGGCTGATTATATAACCTCTCAACCGGAAGTTCTGCATAGTCCGGTTGCTACTGTAACTTTTGAAGGAGTGACGACTGTCTCCGATTTTACCCGTACTCCCTTGCAGGCATTTACATATAAAAAGAATTGGGATTTATCTTTCACTTCTTTCTACTGGACAGCTCCTCGTAATGCGGAGTCTGTGACTTTGCTATTGTCTGAGGATAAGGGAAGAACCTGGAAACCTGTAAGAACAGGGATATTGCCGGACGATGATTTCGCTGCTGCCGGCCGGTTGAATCCTAATCAATTGTATGCTTTTAAACTGCTTGTAAAAGGAGGTGATAACCAGGGAGAATCAAATATAGCCTGGTTCTATTCCGGTTTGCAGGATATTAAGACTACAGGAGTAAAAGGAGATGGAATAGCAGACGATACGGAAGCCATAAACCAAGCTATTATAGAGATGAATAAGTTGGGTGGGGGGATTCTGCGATTTACGGCAGGCACCTATAATGTGCGGACGGTTCATCTGTTGAGTAATGTCTGGTTACATCTGGATGCAGACGCTACCATTCAGGGACTTCCGGGTGGTGATGCGCCGGAAACGACCTGGTTTAGTGACCGGGCCTATCGTTCGGGACTTTCTCCTACCGATCCTCGCCCTTATGCTGATCCGGAGAACTATCTGACGAAGCAGGATGTGGGGCATACGTTCTTCCGCAATGCAATGTTCTTTGGAGAACGCATTGATAATGTGAAGATTGTGGGTACAGGCCGTATCACGGGTAATGGTAATTTGGTTACTTCTGATAAAGTCATGAATAATGCTCCCGAGAAGCGCTGTGACAAAATGTTTTCTTTAAAACTTTGTACCAATATTGAAATTGGAGGCTGGGCTATGGGTAAAGATATGTGGTATGATCCGCAAAAGGATGAACCTTACTATATAGATGCGGATGGGCAGAAGAATTATGACGTCAGCAATATGCTGCATATAGATCAGGGAGGTCATTTTGTTTTGCTGGCTACAGGTACCGATGGCATCCATGTGCACGATACTTACTTTGCCAAACATAATACCCGGAATGCCCGTGATATCTACGACTTTATGGCGTGCAATGATGTAACGGTGACGAACATTTATTCGCGTGTCAGTTCGGATGATATTGTGAAACCGGGTTCGGATTGTTCATTAGGTTTTACCCGTCCAGCACGTAACTATATGGTACGCAATATCGTTGGAGATACCAATTGTAACCTGTTCCAGATAGGTTCGGAAACAGCGGATGATATTCAGGACTTATACGTGGATAATATTTATGTACTGGGTGCCAATAAAGCAGGTTTCTCCATATCTACCAATGATGGCGGACATATAAAAAATGTCTATCTGAATAGTGGAAAGACAGGACCGATACATTCCCGTTCGGTGATGCATCGTACCCGTGCTCCGTTCTTCATATCTATATCCAATAGAGGCCGTGTGTTGGGTGCTGATGTAGCTCCTTTCACGTTCACAGAAAATGGAAATGTTCGCAAGGAACTACTGGTGACCAACTCTAATATCGGTGAAGTGGAGAATATTGTGATTTGTGGTGTAGACATTGATGAAGTATACGGAGGGAGTTCTTTCCGTGGAGATCGCTGGAAAGCATACGATGGTTCTCAAAATACGGCAACACCCATCATTGCAGGTTTTAAACTGCCGGATACGGAAGTTGTGGAAGGAGGACTGACATTTCGTTTGCCGAATGGCCAGCATACCGGGTATATTAAGAATGTACAGTTCCATGATGTAAATTTACTTGTGAAAGGCGGACATCCGGTAGAAGATACAGAAGCATATCCGCCTGAAATCGGAGTAGGACGTTATAATGTAGGTGATTTGAAAATACAACCTTCTTTTGGTTTCTGGGCGCGTCATGTGAAGGACTTCCTATTAGATAATTGCAGTATCAGTGCTGAGCAGAAAGATGGTCGTTATGCAGTAGTACTGGATGATGTGATTGGCGCTGAGATCAGGAATCTGAAAGTGAAAGAAGGCATTACGGATAAAGAAAACGTAAAAGTGCTTCGTAGTGAAAAGATTATTATCAAATAAGAACAGAGAAACATGAAGAAATAATAGATAATGGTGAGAAAGCATGAAACGTATTTATTTATATTTTAAAGAAAGGACCGAGAAAGGGGAATTTACTTCCAGAGGGATACAGATACTCTTCTTTTGGGGACTCGGTCTTTTTTCTACTATCTGGTTTTTGGTACGGGTTATTCCGAAACCTTCCCGTGCCAGTTATCCATGTATGCAGACAGCGGCACCACTGATGTCTGCATTTGTCATGTACTTACTCTCGTTCACGGGAGTCTGGGTGAGTCTGCGTCAGTTGCGTGAAGCATTCCGTAACCGGAAAGTAGTGGTAGGGTTTTTTGCTTTTGCAGGTTTTTGTTTCTTCGGTGCTTTGATGTTGGTAGAAAATAGCACTGACATGCTGGCACAAACTTTTCTTCCGACTAGAGAACCGCGTATGGCATGGGGTAAGAATAATCCGGTAGGGGAGGCGAAAGGTATTTATCCGGGTCGGGTGGTATGGACTCATGCGCCGGGTGCTGCTACGTGGAAGAAAGGGGAGGGCTTTTGGTTTGAAGATCGTTGGAATAATCAGGCAGATGCCGACTGGCTTCTAAACCAGTCTCTCTTGTCCTTGACCGGAGAGAAAAAAGAAAAGGCAGCCTGGAAATCCCTTTTTATTTATTTCAATCAACAGCATGATAAGGGGCAGCGTGGATATAAGAAAGGAGAAAGAATTGCTATCAAGATTAATCAGAATAATACTTTCTCCCATGAAGATTGTGAGCAGTTGAATGCTTCTCCGCATCTGACGCTTGCCTTGCTTCGTAGTTTGGTGAATGACGGCGGAGTGCCTCAGGAGCAAATCACAGTATTTGATGCCAGCCGTTTTATTACGAAAGCTCTTTATGATAAATGTCATGCCGAATTCCCCGGTGTTGTATATCTGGATAATGAAGGAGGAAACGGGCGTACCCAATCTACCTATACGGCAGATGCAATTCCATATTCAACTGATAATGGCCGTTTGGCGCGAGGATTGGCAAACTGTGCACTTGAGGCTGATTACCTGATCAATATGGCATTGCTGAAAGGGCATGGCGGACAGGGAGTAACACTCTGTGCGAAAAACTGGTATGGAGTAACGGATATCAACCGTGACTTCCGTAAAAATCAGCATAACAATTTCAATCAGGATCGTGGGGGAAAGCCGCGCTATATGACCTTTACCGATTATATCGCACATAAGGATCTGGGACAAAAGACAATGCTCTTTCTGATAGATGGTCTGTACGGTTCGGAAAAGGTGAACGGAGTGCCTTCCGGTAAATGGAAGATGTCACCGTTTAATGGAGACTGGCCTTGCTCACTTCTGGCTTCCCAGGATCCGGTAGCCATTGATGCAGTGGGCATTGATTTTCTGAGTGCAGAGTTTCCGCGTATGGCCGATGTGGATTATTGCGATATGTATCTGGTGGAGGCAGCTCTGGCAGACCGTCCGTTATCCACTACTTTCTATGATCCGGAAAGAGATGGTACAGGAGTTGGCAGTCTCGGAGTCTTGGAACATTGGAATAATCCGGAAGAAAAGAAATATAGCCGTAATATGGGGAAAGACATTGGAATAGAGTTACTCTATTTACATAAATAAGATACTGTCTGCTTGGTTGAGACGATTTTTCAAGTATTTGATGGAATACTGATAATGGTCTCTTTTTTATCTGCCTATTTTTGTAACCATGAAAGATAATCCTTTATATCTAATGAAATGAATACAAAAATAAAAAGATGGTTTTTTAAGACTTGTCCGAAGAGTGGACGAATCGTTGGAATCAACAAGAAAAATGTTATTTTGAAGATTTGCTTTCCTCTGTTCGGGTTAGCAGCTTTGATTTGGTTTCTGATACGTGTTGTACCCAAACCTTCCAGAATAGAATATCCTTGTCAGCAAATTGCTGCTCCTATCGCTTTCTCTTTTGTAGCTTTCATCAGTAGTACATTGGTTGGGTTTGGTACGTGGAAACGTTTCAAATTCTTGTGGCATTCCCGTCGGTTCTATATGGGGCTATCCGTATTGGCAGTCGGTATATTATTATCGGGTACATTATATATAATGTCAGTGGATAATTCTCTGATGGGGCAGGTCATTCGTAAGCAGATAGATAATGGTACTGATATGGGACGTTTTGTGCCTATTGATGCTCCCAACACCCGATGGGAGTAGCCAGAGGAATTCATCCGGGGCGAGTGGCATGGGCACATGATCCGAAGGCGGCTGCTTGGGATGGAAAAAGAGGACTTTATTCGGATCCGGATAATAATAGTCAGACACGTGTCGATGATATGATGGAGGGAGTGATTATTGCGCTGACCCGCCAAAATACGATTGATAAGGCATGGGATGAATTGTTCAGAACATTTAATTATAAGAAAGGTAAGGGAGCAGTAAAGTATAAGAAAGGTGAGAAGATTGCTATTAAGATTAATCTGAATGACAATGGTGGAACTAATATCATTGATGCTACTCCACAGTCAGTGTATTCTTTGCTGCATCAATTGGTGGATATAATGAAAATTCCCCAGAATTGTATTACAGTATATGATGCACAGCATCGGGGTATTTCGGCTGTTTACGATTATGTACAACCGGTTTATCCAAATGTCAATTATCAGAATTGGGGAGGATTTGTTCCTGATGTAATTCGTTATTCCAGTGAGATTACCGATGCCGGTGCCAGAAGTTTGGCACGTGCGGCTTATGAAGCCGACTATATGATTAACATGGCATTAATGAAAAGACATTCCGAACCAACCGATAAATGGCGGGACAGTGCCGGACAGACAGCTATAACGGCTACCGGTAAGAATCAGTTCGGTTCGATAGGCAATGTGCCGCCTTTGCATCTTTCTATTCGTGACTGGTCTTCCTTCCGTGGTATGGGCACTTATAACTGCATTGTCGATCTGATGGCTCACGAGCGTATAGGCGGAAACACTTTGGTGTATCTGGTGGATGCTATGTACGTAAATCCCAAGCATAACGGGAAAGCGGTACGTTTCCAACTTCCCCCGTTCAATAATGGCTGGACCTCCAGTTTCCTGGCTTCCAATGATCAGGTTGCCATCGAATCAGTGGTACTTGATTTTATTTATTCGGAACTTCCTTTATGTGCCAATGCCGACAATTTTCTTCATGAGGCGGCGAATATAGGGAATCCTCCTTCGGGAATAGCTTATATTGGAAAAGAGCAAGGTAGCCTGGGAGTACATGAGCATTGGAATAATCCAACGCACCGGATGTACAGTCGTAATCTGGGTACAGGTAAAGGGATTGAATTATACAGGGTTCCGTTGGATGAAAAGCGTCCGGCAATAGAATACTTCTACGCAGATAAAAATGCCTTGCATTATAAAACATCCCATGCAGATGAAGTGCGATTGAATGGTAAACATCTGGAAGTTGCAGAAGGCGTCATTCCTTTGTCTATTTCTAAGACGGCTGAGTTTAATCTGGAGACTTTGGCAAAGGGAAAGGTAACATCTTCACAACGTGTAGTGGTACGTCGTTTGAAGAATATAGAGATATGCCAGGCTAAAGATATGGAAAGACAGGGCTCTGCATCCTTGAATGAGGATGGTTCGGTAGAATTCAAAGGCGAGAAAGGAAGTTCTGAAGGAAGTGTGAGTTGGAAAGTCAACATTCCACATAAAGGTGAATATTATTTGGTAGTATCTTATGCGGGTGGCAATCCGGTTCCTTCTTACTTATATATTAATGGAGAGAAAAGAAGTGAGAATATCGGTTATTTGGCTACATTTGGTGGGAAACGCGGAGAGTTTGTATTCCCTGTAGCGTTGGCTCAAGGTACCAATGAATTGCGTTTGGAACATCCGGGACGGCGCAGTAACAGGATCTATACAGTGAATATTGCAAAGGAAATTAAATAGTTAACTTACATATACTAACCATGAAAACGAAAAGGAATTTATTACTGTTGTTAATGTTACTTGTTCTGCCATTTACGTTGCAGGCTGAAACATTTAATGTAAAGAAGTACGGTGCTCGGGGAAACGGCAAAAAGATGGATTCACCCGCTATCCAGAAAGCAATTGATGCTTGTCATAAGGCAGGTGGTGGAACAGTACTTGTGCCTGCCGGAACCTATTTGTCGGCTACTATCGTGCTAAAAGATAATGTGACTTTGCATTTGGAGAAAGATGCTCTTATTCTGGGCACTACCGATTATAAAGCTTACGATAACCTTGATCCTTTTACCGAAGGTCTGGGCATTGATGTCGGTTGGGCATTATTGGTAGCGGTAGATGCTAAAAATGTTGCTTTGGAGGGTGAAGGTGCTATCGATGGTCAAGGCTCAGCTTTGAAAGAACGGCATATAAAAGTAGATACCCGGCCGGAAGGCCAGCGTTGGGGATTGCGCCCTTTCTTGCTTCGTTGGGTACGTTGTGAAGGTGTGCGCGTGGAAGGAGTTACTTTAAAATATGCAGGTGCCTGGACTTCCCATTATTTCCAATGTCGTAATGTGAATATCCACAATGTGACGATACGCAGTTTTGGAGTAGCTCATAATGATGGTATTAATATTGATGGTTGCCAGCATGTACGTATTAGTAATTGTGATATTGTCAGTGGCGACGATGCTCTTTGTTTTAAGACTACTGCCAGCAAAATGGGATGTGATGATATCATTGTTACGGATATGAAGTTGAAAAGTAATCAGGCGGGCATTAAGATGGGAACAGAATCCATGGCAGGATTTGAGAACATCAAGATCAGCAATTGTCATATTTACGATACCAAGAATGGAGGTATTAAGTTATTCTCTGTAGATGGGGCCCATCTGCGTAATGTGGAAATCTCTGATATCACAATGGACGAAGTACGTACTCCGATGCTGTTTCGTTTGGGTGCCCGCCTTAGTGTTTTTCGCAAAAAAGAAGACCGTCAGCAACCGATTGGAGTCTTTGAAAATGTGACGATTCGCAACGTAAAGGCAGTGGCTGCCGATAAGGCTCAACTGACACCTCCTTCCGGCATCCTGATTACAGGTATTCCCGGACACTATATCACAAACCTGACTTTGGAAAATATTCATATTCGTTTATTGGGTACAGGAACTCCTGAAGATGCCTTGTCTCAGGTGCCTGAAGCTATAGACAAATATCCTGAAGTGAAAACTTTCGGACCTAAGATTCCGGCATACGGGGTATGGGCACGCCATGTGAAAGGATTGAAACTGAAAAATGTTACGTTTGAGTTGAAGAATCCCGATGCTCGTCCTGAGATTATTTGTGAAGATGGGGATATACAGATTTACAAATAATCGGTGATTATGCGAAAAACTATTTGTGCAATATTGATGGGGTCTTGTGCCTTGGCTTATGCCAATGCACAGACACTGTTTCCGGTCACCAGTCCGGATGGCTCTATTTCTTTGGTGTTGAAACTAAAAGAAAAAGGACTTTATTATGAAGTAGAGAAAAACGGAGTGAAGGTATTGGTAGAGTCGCCTGTGCGTCTGACCATAGATGAATCGGAACTTTGTAATTCGGTCGATGTTCTGTCTTCAGATACATATAAGACGGATAATACCTATCCTATCCGGGGCAGTCATTCTTTGGCGGTAGATAGAAGCAATGGACAAATTATCAAGTTACGAAATAGTAGTTTGAAGACTGATTTCTCTTTGGAGGCGAGAGCTTATAACGATGGTGTCGCTTTTCGGATGATACTTCCCGGTAAGCAGGGAGAAATAAGAACGCCGGATGAACATACATTATTTACATTGCCGGTGGGGAGTACGGTGTGGTATCATGATATGTATTGTCACTATGAAGGTATCCATCGGAGAAAGGATATCTCTGAAATTATGCAGGGAGAATGGGCTGCTCCTCCGGTAACGGTGCAATTGCCGGGAGAATCCGGTTATCTTTGCATAACAGAATCCGCTTTGATGAATTATGCCGGTATGTCATTGCAGGCAAATGGTAAGAATGGTTTTGAAACGAAACTGGGACATGCGCAACCGGCCGGATATCCTTTTGCCCATGATTATAGTCTGGCGGAAGCCCGGCGGTTATCGAAACCGGCAGCTTTGGCAGCTACTATAATAACTCCCTGGCGTACAATCATAATAGCCGATAATCTGAATGAGTTGGTGAATTCCGATTTGATAACCAACTTGGCTCTGGCACCGGATAAACGACTATTCCCTAAAGGAATAAATACGGACTGGATTAAACCGGGACGTTCCGTATGGTGCTGGCTGGATGGTGGAGCACGGACAGTGGAGGGAATGAAAGAATTTTCTAAACTGGCCGGAGAATTAGGGTTTGAATATAATACGGTAGATGCTTTTTGGTATCGTTGGACAAATGAACAGTTAAAAGAACTAGTGGATTATTCGGCTCAGTTTGGAGTTAAAATCTGGTTATGGCGTCACGGCCGGGATATGCGTGATCCTAAAAACGCAGAGAATTGTTTGAACGCTGTCACAGATTAGGAGTTGTCGGCTTGAAACTTGACGCGTTCTCACATGAGTCGAAAGAATTTGTCGATTTATATCAGTCATGTCTGAAAGAAGCGGCGGAATATAAACTGATGCTAAACATTCATGGCAGTAATAAACCGACGGGTGAAGTGCGTACGTGGCCGAATGAGATGAGTCGTGAAGGTATTCGTGGCTTGGAATATGGGAAAAATCAGTATGAGTGGAGCACGCATAATACAACCTTGCCTTTCACTCGTCTGGTAGCGGGAGCCGGAGATTATACACCCGTTATTTTTGGAGAACGTCGTTTGGAAACGTCATGGGTACATCAGTTAGCTACGGCACTTGTTTTCAACTCTTCTGTCATATTCTTCGGTTCACACCCGAAAGCGATGTTGGATAATCCGGCTGTGAAATTCTTGAAGCAAATACCTGCTACCTGGGATGAGACGGTGGTATTGCCATCCAGTCGGATAGGTGAGGTTGCGGCATTTGCACGAAGAAGCGGAAAGACTTGGTTTTTGGCTGTGCTGAATGGACAAGAGGAATGTTCCCTGCAATTTCCTTTATCATTTTTGGGTGACGGATGGTATGAAGGAATGGTTTTGAATGATCGGCCGTCTGATGCTGCCGCTATCAAGACAGAACGTGTCTTCTGTAGAAAATCTGATGCTTTGACGGGACACATGCGTACAGGGGGTGGATATATTGTGATGTTTACTCCTCAAGAATAATTAATGATTAATGATGAATACCATGAGAAAACTATTGAGAGCAGCAATGTTGCTGTTGGCGGTATTAATGGCCGCTTGTACGGCTCCCGATACATGGGAGTTGGTGTCCAAGGACAATAATATCCGTTTCGTCCTGGCAAACAAAAAGGATAAAGGTGAAGTAAATCTTTGCTATTCCGTTTATTATAGGGATACGCTGGCAGTAGAGAAATCTCTTTTAGGGCTGGTTATGGATAATTGTGAGTATGGAAAAGACGCACAATTTGTTTCCGCTTCTGCAGTGAAAGATATTTCTAATGTTTATCAGTTAAAATCCGGTAAGAAATTGAATACTACGGATGAGTGCCGTGAGCAGATTTTTACTTTCCGTACCAAAGAAGACAAATTGTTTAATTTGATTGTAAGGGTATATAATGACGGAGTCGCTTTCCGTTATGAACTACCCGGAGAGGCTGGACAGATGCACACCATCCAGACCGAGCATACAGAATTTGCCGTGCCCGTAAATGGAAAAGCGTGGATACACCCGTATGACTGGAACGATCGTCATAAACCGAGCTATGAACAATATTGCCGGAGTGAAATAGATATCCGTTCGGAATGTGGGCATGGGCGTGGTTGGGCATTCCCTATGCTATTCAATACCAACGGAATCTGGATGATGATCACAGAAGCTCATCTGAATGGCTCATATCCTGCTACTCATATAGATAATGCCGGAACAGATAAAGCATATAAAATCCGCTTTCCGGAACCGGATGAGCCAATTGTACCGGATGCAGTAGAGCCGGTATCAGAATTACCGTGGTTCACTCCTTGGCGTGCCATTATCATAGGGGATGATCTGAATACCATATTCCAGACACAAATGGTTTCACATCTGAATCCTGCATCTGTAGTAAGCGATGAATCCTGGATAGAGGCCGGACGCGCTTCATGGAGCTGGTGGTCTAATGGCAGCACTCCCCGTGATTATAAAGCACAACTGAAATATGTGGATCTTAGTGCAGAAATGGGTTGGGAATATATGCTGATTGATGCCGGCTGGCAAAACATGGGCAACGGTGGCACTATGGAAGATGTAGTGAAATACGCACAGAAGAAAGGAGTGGGGGTCTGGTTATGGTACCATTCCGGTGCAGGGCGTGACAACGACTCTATACCGACGCATCGTCTGATGAGTGATCCTGAATTACGTCGTGCAGAAATGAAACGCATCAGTGAAATTGGAGTGAAAGGAATCAAGGTCGATTTCTTTGATACAGACAAACAACGTATTATCCAACTTTATCCGGCTTTATTGAAAGATGCCGCGGACAATCATTTGCTAATAGATCTTCATGGTGCCACTTTACCCCGTGGCTTTGAACGTACGTATCCGAATATGCTGACTACGGAAGCTATCCGGGGTGCAGAAACCTTGGGACGTCAGGAACGTTGCGACCAGGCGGCAAAACATAATGCTACTGTACCTTTCACACGCAATGTAGTCGGTTCGATGGATTACACTCCGGTGACTTTCTCTGATAAAGTACGCCAAGGGGTACCTGCTATACGTAAGACAACTATGGGGCATCAGTTGGCTCTGGCAGTAGTCTTTGAATCAGGTTTTCAATGTTTTGCTGATAAGGCGGAGTCTTATCTTTCTCTACCGGAACAACCGAAACAATTCCTGAAAGAAGTACCCGCTGTCTGGGACGAAAGTATCCTGCTGGCTGGTTATCCTGCTGATTATGCTGTTGTGGCTCGTCGTTCCGGTGATGTCTGGTATATTGGCGGTATCAGTGGTAAGGAAGAGGAACGTGAAATAGAATTTACCTTGCCTGCCGGATGTGAAGGTAACCCATTCACTATGATTATAGATGGAAAAGATAAGGATAGTTTTGACTACACGCCTGTGGAGAATATGAACGGAACGGTAAAAGTGAAGGTACTTCCGAATGGTGGCTTTGCCGGTATGATCCGATGAAATGAGAATAACACTATTATAACAAAATGAAGAGAATGAAGAAAATTTTGATTGTAGGGGCAATGGCTTTGTTGATGCTATGTCCTGCTAAAGCACAGATAGCCTGGCAGCAAGTGGAGCCCGGCGTTTGGAAAGGCGTGGTAGGCACTCCTGAAGAGTATTCATTACTGGGAGTGGCCGGTGTCACACCGCAAAAGGAAGGTTTTGCCCGTTTACCGGAGGTGACATTACCCCAATTAGCGAATGAAATTGTGGGTTCCATACAGGATGGTAAAACAAGTCTCCGCATTCCTTTGCAACGCAAGGAACAGTTGTACGGCTTTGGACTGAACTTCCAGACGGTACACCAGCGTGGCAAGATTCTGAACCTGCATGTAGACCATTACGGTGGACGTGACAACGGACGCACACATGCTCCTGTTCCCTTTTACATTTCCAGTTCCGGTTATGGGGTACTGATCAATTCGGCACGTTATCTGACGGTGTATGCTGGTAGCGGCGCACGTAAGGATAGTCCGAATGCTCCGGTAGCCAAGGATCGTAATCTGGATAAGACCTGGACATCCGCTCCTTACTCGGATGCCGTTTCTATCTTGGTTCCTGCCTCGGGTGCAGAAATTTATCTGTTTGCCGGACCTACTCCTATGGATGTTGTCCGTCGTTATAACCTGCTCTGTGGAGGTGGTACATTGCCTCCGCGCTGGGGATTGGGCTTTACGCAACGTACAAAGAAGCTCTATACAGCTGAAGACGTGAAGAACGAAGCGGATGAGTTTGAACAACGCGGTTTCCCGTTGGACTTTATCGGACTGGAACCGGGTTGGCAAAGCAAAGCGTATCCTTGTACCTTTGAGTGGGATGCTACCCGCTATCCTGATCCCGCCGGCTTTGTGAAAGATATGTTGGCTAAAGGAGTACGCATCAACTTATGGACAAACCCATACGTATCTCCCGATTCAAAGATATATAAGGAAATGTATCCGGTAAGTGGCTCACACACCGTATGGTGTGGTATCGTGCCCGACTTGGCAGGCGAGAAAGCCCGCAAAATCTGGATGGATAAACTGGAACAGGAACATGTGAATATCGGTGTCAGCGGTTATAAAGTGGATGAAGTAGACGGATACGACCGTTATTTGTGGCCGGATGTAGCTACTTTCCCCAGTGGAATTGCTGCCGAGCAGATGCGCCAGACTTATGGTTTGTGGGTACAACGCACTACTGCGGAATTGTACAAGAAACGTAATCAACGTACCTTCGGATTGGTTCGCGCATCGAATGCCGGTGCTGCTTCCTTTCCCTATGTGATTTATAATGACTATTACAGTCATCAGGACTTTATTACTGCTTTGATTAATTCAGGTTTTAGTGGTGTATTGTGGACTCCGGAAGTACGTAGTTCCAGTTCATCGGAAGACTGGCTACGCCGTTTCCAGTCTGTAGTATTCTCACCGATGGCAATGATTAATGCTTGGGCAAGCGGAACAAAACCCTGGACTTTCCCCGAAGTAGAGAATCAGATAAAAGAGTATGCTATGCTGCGTATGCAGATGATGCCTTACTGGTATAGTGAATTTGCACGTTATCATTTTGATGGTATTCCTCCATTCCGTGCCATGAATCTGGAACCGGGTTTCATTCCTGAACAAGGAACTACAGCGAAACTGTCGGATGCAAATCTGGAAGAGAATCCTTATCTGGAAGCTGTTTCCAAGGAAATTAAGGATCAGTATATGGCTGGTGAATATCTGTTGGTGGCTCCCATGTTCAAAGGTCAGAAAGAGCGTACGGTGGTATTGCCTAAGGGAGATTGGTACGATTTCTATACGGGTAAATATGTGGGCAATGGAGAGAAGATTACTGTTACACCGGGCTTGGACCGTATTCCGGTATATGTAAAGGATGGAGCTGTCCTGCCATTTATGGAGGCCCGTCTGCATGCCCCGAAAGCAGGAGAGAAGGTGAATCTGGAAATCCGCCATTATGGAAAAGCGGATGGTTCTTACCGTCTGTATGATGATGACGGAGAAACATTCGATTATGAGAAGGGTGCCTATTCCTGGCGTGATATCACTGTGACACGCGATAAGAAAGGCAAGCTGAAGGGGGCTATATCCAAAGCAGAAAAAGGTAAGCCGAACAGTATTGCCAATGTTACCTGGAAGTTTATGACAGAAGAATGATAAGATCATGAAGAATATATTGACGACCTGTTTATTTCTCTGCCTTCTCCTCACGGTGCATGCAGCAGATAATCCGAATGTGAAGAAACTCTTTACCGTTACATCTGGTGAACTGAAACTGACCTTTATGGTGGGTATGGACAATCGCCTTTACCAATTGGGTTTTGGGGATGTTGCCCGTGAAGTAGAGCCTCCTGCTAAGATGCCCTCACGTGAATGGGAGTTTCTTCCTCCTTATGGGAACGGTGTCCTGACAGAACCGGCTATCCAGGCAACTCATGTAGATGGAAATACATCTACGGAACTTCACTACACCGGACATCGTACGGAAGCGCTGACACCGGGTATCGAACAAACCGTTATTTCACTGAAAGACCCTGCCTATCCTTTCACCGTAGATATTTATATCAAGTGCTATACAGACAATAGCATGATGGAGATATGGAATACCGTTACGCATAATGAGAAAGGTAAAGTCATTCTGCATCGTTTTGCTTCTGCTGCTCCGGTGGTAAAGGCAAAGGAATACTGGCTTACTCAATTTTCGGGTAACTATAAGCGCGAAGCAACCCTCAATGAAGAACGGCTTTCGGAAGGAGTCAAAATTCTGGATTCCAAATTAGGTATCCGTGCGCATCAGATGCGTATTCCTTCTTTTATCCTCTCTCTGAACGGACCGGCTAAAGAAAATGAAGGTGAAGTACTGGCTGCTTCTTTGCGTTGGAGCGGTAGTTTCCAGTTTGCTTTCGATGTAGACTGGAACAAGAACCTGCGTTTGCTGACCGGTATGAATCCTTTGGGCTCACAATACAATCTGGAGCGTGGCGGCACATTCACTACACCCGCCATTCTCTACACGTATAGTAAGCGGGGTAAGGGAGAAGCCAGCCGTCGTTTCCATCGTTGGGCTATGGCAAATGCCATCCGCGATGCAGAGAAAGACCGCCCTGTATTGTTGAACAACTGGGAAGCTACGCACTGCGATTTTGATGAAGACCGCCTGAAGCAACTCTTTGACGGTGCCCGCCAGGTGGGAGCTGAACTTTTCTTATTGGATGATGGCTGGTTCGGTAACGGACCTTACTCCCGTGATGATGACAAGCACGGTCTGGGAGATTGGGACCCTTCTACCAAGAAGTTACCCAAAGGTCTGTCATATATTGCCAAAGAAGCATTGAAGCGTAAAGTTGGCTTCGGTATCTGGCTGGAACCCGAGATGGTGAATCCTCAGAGTGAACTTTATCAGAAACATCCGGATTGGATCATTACTCAACCCAAGCGTGAACCAATACTGGGTCGCCATCAGGAAATACTGGACCTTACCCGCCCCGAGGTACAGGCTTTTGAATGGGATATTATCGACAAAACCTTGCGGCCTAACCCGGATATCACTTATGTGAAGTGGGACTGTAACCGTTATATCACCCAACCCGGATCTTCTTATTTGCAGCCCGCCGATCAGAGTCATCTCTGGATAGACTATAACTGGGCGCTTTACCGTCTGATGGATCGTTTTGCCAAAGGTTTCCCCAATGTGATGGCCATGCTTTGTGCCGGTGGATCGGGACGTGTGGATTATGGTGCAATGCCTTATTTCCATTCCTTCTGGCCCAGTGACGACACAGACCCGTTGGGACGTATCAAGATACAATGGGGCTTCTCGCATTTCTTCCCTGCAAATACGATTTCCGCTCACGTTACCCGTATGGGGAAACGTCATTTGAAGATGGCCATAGATGTGGCATTGAGTGGTGCATTCGGAATAGACCTGGCATTGGATAAGGCTACGGCTGAAGAACGTGCGCAGATTGCCGATGCTGTGAAACTATATAAAGAACGCATCCGTCCGTTGGTGATGCATGGTGAACTTTATCGCTTGGTTTCTCCCTATGAGTCTCCATTGGCTTCTTTGAGTTATGTTTCAACAGATAAGCAAAAGGCAGTTGTTTACTTCTACCAGACTAAAGATGGTAATGAACCCCGGGTAATGCTTGGTGGCTTGGATGCCCATAAGAAATATCGTGTGGAGGAAGTAAGTCTGGCAAAGGGTGTGACTTCTCGTTTCCCTGCCAATGGTAAGGTATTTACGGGAGCAGAACTGATGGAAAAAGGTCTGGAGAATCCATTGAATACCCAGTTTGAGAGTGCAGTATTAATATTAGTAGCTAACAATTAAACACAATAACCTTATGGACTTGAGAAGAACCTTATTACTTTTCTCTTTCATCTTTACCGGTTCGCTGGCCATTGCACAACCGAAAGATCGTTGGACTATCCAGGATGGTGGAGCCATCCGCTGGAGTATCAATGATAATATTCCACATGACGATCATTTGGAAATGAGTGGACAGCAACTTTCCGTTGTCCTTCGTTACGGTGTGGATGCACAGAAGCGTTTTCATCTGAACCGCAGTCTTGTTTTTCCTATGCTTCGCATGCATCCCAACAAGACACAGAACAATCTGAAGCAACGCTTCGATGTGAATATTCCCGCTTTAGTTACAGTGGACGATCAAACTCTGCTGAATGAAGAAGTACGCGACGTTACCTTCAATGGCATTATGCGTGTGGAAAGTAGTTTCGGTTATATTTACCGGCGTAAAGAACTGAAAGATGCCGTACAGTTGACTCGTGTACTTTATCCATCCACCAACGCCGCGCACTATTGTGAGGAATATACTTTCGAAAATAGCAGTCCGAATCAGATAACGTTGCGAGTGCCTGAGTGGAATGTAACATATACTACTCCTGAGGAAGCCGGTGTATATGGTGCTTATTGCATTGAAGCCGCTCTTTCCAAAAGTGGTGTCTTTGTTTTGAAACCGGGAGAGACGCTTGAATTCTATGCAATCTTTTCCGGAAGGAAACTGGCGGATGCTTCGTCCGGACTAAACAGCACCGGCCTTTCACACATCAACATCCTTAGTGAACGTGCCGCGCGTGAAGCGCTTATCAGTCAGTGGTGGGGCAATCTGGTTTTGGAGACTCCCGATCCCGTGCTCAATCGCATGTTTGCCTTCGCCAAACTGCGTGGTGCTGAAAGTATCTACCGTACGAAAGGCGGATTGATGCATGGTCCTGGTGGTGAAGCCTATTATGCGGCTGTCTGGGCTAACGACCAGGCAGAGTATATCAATCCTTTTTTCCCTTTCTTGGGTTATGAGATTGGTAATGAGTCCGCATTGAACTCTTTCCGCCACTTTGCCCGCTATATGAATCCGGAGTATAAACCTATCCCGAGTTCCATCATCTCCGAAGGTGTCAGCTTCTGGCATGGAGCCAAAGATAGGGGAGACGGTGCGATGATTGCTTACGGTGCCGCACGCTATGCGTTGGCTCGTGGAGATAAGGCGGAAGCGCGTGAACTGTGGCCTCTGATCGAATGGTGTCTGGAGTATTGCAACCGTAAACTAACTCCCGCCGGCGTGGTTGCATCGAATTCGGATGAATTGGAGAACCGCTTCCCGGCTGGTGATGCAAACCTCTGTACCTCTACGCTTTACTACGATGCTTTGCGTTCAGCCGTTATGCTGGGGCGTGAATTGGGAATATCGGCAAAGCAGTTGAATACGTATCGTGATCAAGCGAATGCTTTAGAGAAAGCCATAGAAAAACATTTTGGTTATGAGATAGAAGGTTTCCACAGTTACCGCTATTATGAAGGTAATGATATCCTGCGTTCCTGGATTTGTATGCCTCTTGTTATGGGTATCTACACCCGTACGCAAGGTACTATAGATGCTCTCTTTTCGCCCCGTCTCTGGACGGACGACGGATTATTGACGCAAGCCGGTACCGAAACCTTCTGGGATCGTAGTACCCTCTATGCTCTACGTGGCACCATTGCTGCCGGAGAAGTGGAGAAAGGTATGAACTTCCTCAAGAAGTATTCACATCGCCGTTTGTTGGGCGATCATGTGCCTTATGCCATTGAAGCGTGGCCCGAAGGAGATCAGCGTCATCTTTCTGCTGAAAGCGGATTGTATTGCCGTATCTATACCGAAGGTCTGTTCGGCATTCGCCCCACAGGATTGCGTAGTTTCGAGATGACTCCCCGTTTGCCACAGGAGTGGGAGTATATGAATCTGAATCGTGTACGTGCTTTCAATTCGGAGTTTGATATTCGGGTACGTCGTGCAGGAAAGAAGCTGCATGTAGAAATTCTGAAAGGTGGCAAGCCCGTGTTGAAGAAGAGCGTGACGGAAGGGGCAACGATAAAGGTGAATTTATAATCTATTTGTATGAATTTATAATCAATTTTGCTTTTCGAGAATGCAGTTCTTAACTACTTGTTTATCAAGAACGTTAAGGTGACGCATAATGAGTATACGAGTGAATAGGGTTCAGTATACGACTGAACCCTATTCAGTATACGACTGAAATAGGATAAGATTACGACTGATTTGCACTATAAAATTATTCTGTAACTATTTAGTGACGCCGGACTAACCTTTCTTTTCTCCTTATATTGTTTATTTCACCTTAATATTCTATGTTATTTCCTGGCTTTTCTTATTTTTGTGTGCAAAACATATCTATACTGATGAAAACGAAAATATTGATGATCTTTCTAATTTGCTCATTTCCGGTCTTGTGTTTATGGGCTGAGCATTCTAAATATTCATTCTACTATAGCCAGAAACTGAATGAAGGAATTTCCCAACTCTCCGTGATGACCATTTGCCAGGATACCCGGGGATACCTTTGGTTGGGGACACGTAATGGACTGAATCGTTATAATGGAAGTGAGTATACCGTTTTTCGTCACCACCCGGGAGATTCTCTGAGTTTGGCAGACAATGAAGTCAATGAAATACGCGAAGATCATAGCAAGAATTTATGGATAGGTACCAGTCGCGGATTAAGCCGGATGTGCCTTCGTACCGAACGTATCCGCAACTATTTTAATGTAGATGGACTCTCCAGTGCAAGTATTCTTTCTCTTTTAGTTGATAGTTCCGGCAAAGTATGGGTGGGTACCCGCAGTGGGCTTTGTTGTTATATTCCCGAACAAGACAACTTTAAAAGGGTGGAATTTGTAGAGAACTTCAATAGTTCCGTCACTGCCTTGATGGAGGATAAGACAGGCAATTTCTGGATAGGTACGGCAGTGAATGGTGTTTACCAGTGTAACAAACAGATGCAGGTGATTAATCACTATGACCGTCATGCCGGCTTACCGGATAATAGTATTTCCACTCTTTATGAAGATTCTTATCATCGCATCTGGGTAGGTTGTCAATTTGGCGGACTGAACCGCATTGATGTCCGTAACCATAAAATAACTTCTTATACATCTGCCAATAGTGGTCTGAAGAATAATTATGTCCGTTGCCTTGCCGAATGGGATGGAGAGATATTGATTGGTACTTTCGACGGTATTTATGCTTATGCGCCGTTGAAAGACCAGATTCGTAAAGTGAGCAGTTATGACGAACCCGGACGTGGCTTGGGGCATTTTTCCATTTATTCTTTTTGCCGTGATCATACCGGTACGTTGTGGATTGGTACTTTTGCCGGTGGTGTCACTTGGTTGAGTTCTCTTACCGACCGTTTCATTCATCATACTCCAGGGAAGACGGTGAATCTGCAAACGGGAATCTACGGTACGGCTTGTGTCGATAAACAGAAAAATTATGGATAGCTACTGAAGGGTATGGATTATTGCAATATGAAATTTCGACAGGGGAAGGGCAGTTTTATCTGATTGATAAGGATAGCTATTCTGTGCATAATTCGAATGTTATCAAAACGGTGTATGCTGAGGACGATTGTATCTGGTGTGGTACGGTATTGGGTGAGGTTTATCGTTTTGATCTTGCTACCCGGCGTTTTTCTTTATTCTATAAATATCCCATAGAACTTGCTATTTATGGTATTGTGCGTGATGCAGGCGGTAATTTATGGGTAGGAACTTCAAAAGCCGGATATGCACTGACCTGTTTTACTCCTTCCGGTGAGCGGAAGACTGAGTTTACCGGACCGGAAGGAGAGAAATTACACTTTTCTTCCGTTCGTTGCATGGAGGAAGAGAGTCCCGGTGTGCTACTGATAGGTATGCGTTCTGCCGGACTGTACCGTTTTAATACTCATACAGGTGAACTGACTGTATTTCGTACATCTCGCCCGGAACAGGAAATGCAAATTCCAAGTAACTATATATCTTCTATATTATCAACCAGATCCGGTGATGTATGGGTATCTACCTATGGAGGCGGTATTTTCCAACTGGATAAACGGGGAGGTGTGCTTCGCCGGGTAACAGAGAAAGAAGGACTGATGGGAGGGGATATTTGTAAATTGCTGGAAGGAGCGGACGGGAATCTATGGATGAGCTCGTTGCAGGGAATTTCCTCTTATTCTCCGTCCACCGGGGAGATTAAAAACTTTCCATTCAATAATGGTATTCATTTGCGTGAATTTACATATCGGGGTGGGGTAGCCATGCCGGACGGTACATTGTGTTTTACCGGTAATGATGGCTTTATCACTTTTTACACACCGGAGATGCCGATGAATCGTTTTGTGCCGCCAATCGTATTGGAAGACCTGTTGGTGAATAATCGTGTGGTGCGTGCAGATGATGGAACTGGAGTCTTAAGTGGGTTGCTTAATGAAGCGGAGGTTATCAATTTACGGTACAATCAGAACAATCTGGCTATAGGATATAAAGCGTTGAATTTCATCAATCCGGAGATGAACCGGTATGCCTATAAGTTGGAAGGATATGATGAAGACTGGAATCATGTGGGAGAACGCAGCACGGCTTACTATACCAATCTGCGTCCCGGCAGCTATCTTTTTCATGTCAAAGCTTGTAATAACGATGGGGTCTGGAATGAGGAAGGGAAGACTTTGAGGATCGTTATTACCCCGCCTTTATGGGCTACTTGGTATGCTTTCCTGATTTATGGATTATTGGTGATAGGAGTGCTTTACGCGATATTCCATTATTTTAATGCCCGCCGCCGCTTGCGGGAAAGACTGCAAATGGAGCAGAAGGAGAAACTTCAACAGGAAGAATTTCATCAGGCAAAGATGCATCTGTTCACGAATTTTGCCCATGAGTTACGTACTCCCTTGACGCTGATCATCACTCCTTTTGAAGAACTGGTGAAGCGGATGGATATGACTATGGAACTGCGGGATAAACTGATGGTTATTTATAAAAATGCCCAACGGCTTCTTTTATTGGTTAATCAGCTGTTGGACTTGCAGAAAAACCAGAGTGGTACGATGGAATTGCAAGTCACGGAGAATAATGTATATGAATTTGTCACGGAGATCTATTGTGCGTTCAATCAGATAGCGCAAACCAATGAAATCACTTTTACACTGGATTGCCGGGACCGGGAGTTTCAGGCCTGGTATGATAAGGTGCTGCTTGAGAAGGTCGTATTCAATTTACTGTCCAATGCATTCAAGTATACTCCTTCCGGCAAAGACATACGTATGTTGGTAAAATGTATTCCGGCTGGAGAGTTGGAAGAATCGTATCGAAAAGAAGTAGCCCCTTCTGCCCTGTATATGATGTTGCAGGTTGTGGATGCCGGTTGTGGAATCCCACCGCAGGAACGGGATAAGGTGTTCACACCTTTCTACCGGGTACCTGAAACGGCAGGGGTAAATGTACCGGGTACAGGTATCGGGCTTAGTCTGGTGTATTCCATTGTGAAGCTACATAAGGGAGTGATCCGTATTGAAGACCGGGAAGATGGGACGGAAGGAGCACGGTTCATTGTTTTGCTGCCTGTTTCACGTGAAGCTTTCACTGAGGAAGAGACGGATTCTATGCCTGTGGAAACAATTGGCGATACGGCATTTGCACAGCCGGTGGAGAAACCGCAAACATCTCCCATTGGAGAAATTGCACCTAAAAAGCCGGTGGTTCTCTTGGTGGAAGATGACAAAGATGTACGGGATTACCTGCATAAGTCCTTGGAAAATGACTATGAAATCATTGAAGCGGCAAACGGTATAAATGGATATGATAAGGCAGTACAGTTCTTCCCAGATTTAGTGTTGAGTGATATTATGATGCCTAAGCGGAATGGGCTTGAACTCTGTTCCATGATTAAGAATGATATCCGTATCGGACATATACCGGTGATACTGATGACTGCACGTTCCATGGTGATGCATATCAGGGAAGGTTTTGAGGCAGGGGCGGATGATTACGTGATTAAGCCTTTCAGTATGGATGTGCTTCGGATACGTATTCAAAGCCTGTTGCAGTCGAGGGAGCAATTAAAAAAACTGTATGGCAAACGCTTTTCGCCCGAAGTGGTAGGGGTAAGTACTACCTCAGCGGATGAACGTTTTTCACAGAAACTGTATGAGATTATTGAGAAGAATATATCTGATCAGAATTTGGGTATAGAAATGCTTTGTGACCAGATTGGTATCAGCCGCGCCAATCTCTACCGTAAAATCAAAGCTATATCAGAGCTTTCACCCACGGAACTGATACGTAATAAGCGCTTGGAAGTGGCCTTGCGTTATCTGAAGGAAACGAATATGAGTGTTTCGGAAGTGGCAACTTTGTTGGGATTCAACAGTCATTCCTATTTCTCCAATTCGTTTAAAGCATTCTATGGGTTCACACCTACCGAGTTCGTACAGATGAACAGTGCGAACAAAGAGAAGATGTAAGACGAAAAATAAGATTTAAGGCGGAAAGAAGTTTCCGCCTTTTTTGTCTCAAACGATTCTCACTACCGTCTCAAAATGCTTACTGGATTTGTTTTGAGACATTATTGCAAGTCAATGATACACGATTGATAACCCTCAGAACAGTGATGCCCTATCTTTGTGATGTGAAAAACAAGCTTAATTCAATCACTATGAAGTATAAAAGTCGTAGCATCGCAAAGGTTATAGTGCCTGTGTTTTTAGTGGTATCTCTATTTGCATTTACTACTCATACTACGGAGCAGCCGGAAGGAACTCCATTGTTTATAACGGGTATCACTCCTCATAAATCCGGAATGATCGTATCTCAGAAGGGCGTTCAGAAGGTTTCTATTTATTCATCAGATTATAAAGAACGTTTGCAAGAGTGGGAACTGGATGAAGTCCCTACCGGGGTTGCTACAGATGGAGATCAAATTTATGCAACGGTGGCAGGTGAACATAAGAATGGTGTTTATTTCCTGTCTGCTTCCAATCCTTCGGAGAAAGTCTTTGTGGAAACAGCTTCCGGTGCCTGTGCTCCGTTGGTAAATACGGGTAACGGCAAGTTATATATTTGCAACCAGTTTGCCGGTACGGTGTCTGAGTTGGATAAGAATGGAAAGAATGTAGTAAGAACGGTGAAAGTATTGCGTGAACCGAAATCTGCTGTTTTTGATAAAGAAGGAAAACACCTGTTTGTTACCAATTTCCTGCCTATGCAACGGGCGGATGTAGATACTGTAGCTGCTTGCGTATCAGTGATTGATATGAACAGTTTCCGAAAGATAAAGGATATTCAACTGGCTAACGGAAGTAATGCCTTGCGTGGAATGTCGCTTTCTCCGGACGGGCGTTATTTGCTGGTTACTCATAATCTGGGTCGTTTCCAGGTTCCGACATCCCAGTTGCAACAAGGCTGGATGAATACCAGTGCCATCAGTATCGTTAATCTGGCTACTCTGAACTTTGAGGGTGCCGTGTTGCTGGATGAACCGGAACGGGGTGCAGCAGGTATATGGGATGTGAAGTGTACGGATGATAAGATTGTGGTTAGCCATTCCGGTACCCATGAGGTCAGTGTGATAGATTATCCTGCATTTATTCGGAAATTTGAGCAGTATCCTCAAAAGGATGCTTTAGCGTATGACTTACGCTTTTTATACGGTATGCGTAAACGCGTAGCCTTGGTAGGTAATGGACCGCGTTGTATGATGTTGAAGGACGGAACTGCCGTTGTTCCTACTTATTTCTCTGATACATTGAATATCGTGGATTTGAATACGGCAAATGTTCAGTCGGTTGCTATGGTGAAGAATCGTACGGAAAGCAGAATACAGCGTGGTGAGAAATACTTCAATGATGCGGAACATTGTTTCCAGAACTGGCAGTCGTGCAATGGATGCCATCCGGGAGATGCGCGTATGGATGCCATGAACTGGGATTTGATGAATGATGGCATTGGTAATTCAAAAAACTGCAAGAGCCTGTTATTCTCCCATGTCACTCCACCATGCATGATTTCCGGTATTCGTGCTCATGCCGAGATAGCGGTTCGTGCAGGATATAAGCTCATTCAGTTCAGTGATCTGCCGGAAGAGTTTGCAGAGTGTGTGGATGAGTATCTAATGTCATTGAAACCGGTTCCCAGCCCTTATCTGGTGAATGGTGAGTTTTCAGAAAAGGCTAAACGGGGGCGTAAGGTTTATGAAAAGTTTAATTGTGACGAATGTCATTCCGGTCCCTATTATACGGATATGAAGATGCACCGCATCGGTGAAGATATCGAGTTTGAGAATGGGTGGGATACGCCGACGCTGCGTGAAGTCTGGCGCACAGCTCCTTATCTTTTTGATGGACGTGCTGCCACTATGGAAGAAGTGTTCACGGTGCATAAGCATGGCATTGAAAAGAAAATATCAGCTAAAGAAGCGGAAGAACTTGCCGAATATGTGAATTCACTTTAATAGAATAAGAAAGAATACCATGATTACACACGAAAATATAGAGATTGTTCATCATTTCCTGCAAGTTGCTAAAGCTCCTTTTAAGGAAATGCTGATGCAATTATTGGCGGAATACAGGGCGGTTTATACACCGGTACGCATGGTGATATTCGATGCACCGGTGGATAATAAAGAATATGTAACCCGTTTTGCTTGCATCAAGGAGGCGGTGAAAGAGCTTTTTAAAGAAAAACAACCTTCTGTAAGCTATGTGGCACAACCTCCTCAAACTATGGGCTTGGTGATGGAAGTGCATGAAGTGCAGTTGACGGAACAAGATCATATTGAATATCGGATACTGGAAGATTTGCCTTATATCACTATCGAAAGAGAAGGATGTAAACGCTTGTTCCTGAGCGGTGTGACGGGAGATGTACTACGTCAAAACATCCGTGAACAATCTCATGGCGTATTTTCTAGGATAGCCGGAGTATTGGAAACGGAAGGTATGCCGGTTTCTTCAATCATACGTCAATGGAACTATATTGAAAAGATAACAGCTTGTGATGCAACCGGACACCAGCATTATCAGGATTTCAATGATGCACGTTCGCTATTCTATAATGGTGTGGAGTGGATCACCGGTTATCCGGCTGCTACCGGTATCGGGACTCAGTGGGGCGGCATTATGATTGATGTGGATGCCTTACTCTGTAAAGATGGAAGTGTCCGGGTTCTTGGGGTGGATAATCCTTTGCAGATTGCCGCTCATGCTTATTCACAGAATGTATTATTGGGAGAAAAGGATGCCGCTCTTCCTCAAAAGACCACTCCGAAGTTTGAACGTGCCAAGGCTGTATGGAAAGAAGATCATGGTTTCGTATATGTATCGGGCACAGCCGCTATTCGTGGTGAGCAGAGTCTGGAAGGCGTTGGTATTGAACAGCAAACACTGACTACCTTGGAGAATATAGAATATCTGGTATCCCGTGATAATCTCAATCGTTCCGGTATTCCTGCTACGGAGAATGCTACCCTTATCACCTTCCGCGTGTACGTGAAACGTTGGGAAGATATGGAAAAAGCAAAACAGGTAGTGACAGAGCGATACCCCGATTTACCTGCCATCTATACTTTAACAGATGTGTGCCGTTCGGAACTATTGATAGAGATAGAAGGAATGGGAATATTATGCTGAAACTGATTATTAACCATTAAAATAGATAAGTACATGAGATTAAAGCAAGTATTAACCTTGGCATTAATTGCCGCCTGCGGTATGGGACTCGTTGCCTGTACGGCAGAATCTAAAAAAACAGAACAAGTTATGACACAAGAAAAGGCAACGTATCAGAAGAAGTACACGAACGCTGACTTCTACAAAGACGGAAAGTTTGATCAGGAAGCTGCCAAGAAGGCATTCCTTGACATGTTTGAATTTTATGGTGTGCCTTACACTCCGCTGATGGAGAAAGATATCTGGTTTACAGATTTCGGTTTGGGTGACTTTGAGAATGTAGGTATGGGAGGCATCTTCTGGGTAAACGACCCTGAATATGGCTACTTTGCACATGCTATTTATTTGTTGCCGGGACAAATGATTCCGGAACATGCACATGTGAAAACGGCATTCCCGGCAAAACACGAGTCATGGATGGTAAATCACGGCTGGGTTTATAACTTCTCCGAGGTAGGAGAGGAGACTCCGAATGCTCCTGCGGTTCCGGCATCTCACGGTCCTATCAAGAGTAAGAATTTCGTGAAGCAGAATGTGGGTGATGTCCTTCGCCTGAAAGAACTGGGTACTTTCCATTTTATGATGGCCGGTCCTGAGGGAGCTATTGTAGATGAATGGGCATGTTACCATGATAACGATGGTCTGCGTTTCACTAATGGACAGGCTGCTTTGTAAATCATTCAATAATTAAGAATACCATGAGAAAGATTAATCATTTTGGAATACCAACCACCACACCGCAACCGGGTGAGGTATATGTGGAAGGATTAAAGGTATGGCTGACTAACTTTAATGAAAGTCCCAATAAGATAGAATATTTGCGTTTTGAAGAAGGTAGCTGGATGCCTGAACTAATTCAGAAAGTAGCACATATCGCTTACGAAGTAGATGATCTGGCGGCCGAACTGGAAGGTGCAAAAGTATTGGTTGAACCGATGCCGGGCGGAGAGAATCTGACAATTGCTTTCATTGAAGAAGAAGGTATTGCTTTGGAGTTAATGCAGTTTGATAAATAATCAATTAGTAGAAAGAAATTATGATGAATAAATTCATAAATGATCCGGATAACCTGACAGCTGAATTGCTGGAAGGATATGTAATGGCTTATAGTAACCAGGTAGCCATTGGCGGAGAAAACATTATTGTGCGTGCACATGCGAAAGCTGAAGATAAAGTAGCTGTGATCACTTTGGGTGGTTCCGGTCATGAACCTGCATTAAGCGGTTTCGTGGGCGACGGAATGTTGGACTGCTCTGTAGTCGGTGATATTTTTGCTGCTCCGGGTGCGCAACGTTTGTTCCAGGCTTTGCAGATGTTCAAACGTGAGGCTGGTATCTTGCTTGTGGTATTGAACCACTCCGGCGATATCATGAGCGCAAACATGGCATGCCAGTTGGCTGAACGTACGGGCATTAAGGTAAAGACTATTCTGACACACGATGATATCAGTGCAGGACTGGATGCACCGGATGAAGATCGCCGTGGTCTGGCAGGTTGTGTTCCTTTGATTAAAATCGTTGGAGCTGCCGCTGAAGAAGGTAAGTCGTTGGACGAGATTATTGAAATAGGTGAACGCTTCAATGCACGCTTGGCTACGTTGGCAGTGGCAATGAAATCCTGTACCCATCCGCAAAACGGTATGACTATCTCTGACCTTCCGGACGGTGAAATTGAAATCGGTATGGGGCAACATGGAGAAGGTGGAGGAGGTCGCAAGCAACTGGTTTCTGCCGATGAAACAGCCGAAGAAATGATCGGTTTGCTGATGAAGAAACTCCAGCCGAAAGCCGGTAGCAAGGCCCTGTTAATTATTAACGGTGTAGGAGCAACTACGCACATGGAGATGAATATCGTTTATCGCAAAGCTCATCAGGTGTTGGAAAATGCCGGTATCGAAGTGGCTGCTGCCCGTATCGGTGAGTTGTTGACCGTTCAGGAACAAGCAGGTTTCCAAATGATTCTTGGTTTGCTGGATGACGATCATATAGATTATCTGAATAATAAAATGTCTAATGCTCCTTATTGGACGACTATTGGTAAGTAAGAGATGGATAAACTGACTATAGATGATTTCAAGAAGATGCTCCGTAATGCGCTGGTGTGCATTACGGAGCGCTCCGACGAATTCTCAAAACTGGATGCGGTATTGGGAGATGGCGATCATGGAACAGCTATCGTTCAATCCATGTCGGCCCTTGTTGCTACGGCTGATAAGGGCACTGAATTTAAGTCGATGCTGAATGACATGAGTTTTAACCTGATGCTTGAGATCAGCGGTTCGACCAGTACATTACTGGGGGGATTTTTCCTGGGAATGAGCGACCATGCAGAAGGTACCGAACTGGACGTGGCAGGCGTAAAAGCTATGTTTGCAGGTGGACTGGAAGGTGTGAGAAAACAAACAAAAGCAAAACTGGGAGATAAAACAATGATGGATGCCCTGATACCGGCGGTGGAAGCCATTCAGGCTTGTGATTCTGCTGATGTGAAGATTATCCTGACAGCGGGTGCTAAAGCGGCTGTGAAAGGTGCTGAAGCTACCAAAGAAATGAAGGCAAACTTCGGACGTGCCCGTAATTACGGCGAACGCTCTATCGGGTACGCAGATTCCGGGGCTTCATCCTGGTCGTGCATGTTTGATGCGTTTGCAAAAGCTTTATAGTAAATAACTAATGAAAAGATAAGAAATGGCTGATTTAGATGATTTAAGAGAAGGCTGCAATTTCGGTTTGGGGGTAGCTGCTACTAATAATAGTTTTCATGTAAAAGGAGCGGAACATCTTCCGTGGGGTATGAAGGATCGTTTATCGCGTATTTTCAATCCGAAGACAGGCAAAACCGTGATGCTGGCATTTGACCATGGTTTTATTATGGGACCGACATCCGGTTTGGAGCGTATCGATTTGAACATTGTTCCGTTGATAGAATATGCGGACTGCCTGATGTGTACACGCGGCATTCTTCGTACGGTGATACCGCCCAGTACCAATAAACCTATTTGTCTTCGTTCGGATGCCGGCACTTCTATTCTTACAGAACTGAATGACAACGTATTGATTGACATTGAAGATGCAATACGTATGAATGTATCGGCTATGGCAGTTATGCTGTCTATCGGAGATGCGGCCCACGAAGCAAAAACGGTTGCCAACTTGTACAAGGCAGTAGATAAAGGTACCCGTTACGGAATACCGGTGATGGGAGTGACGGCTGTTGGTAAAGATATGGCACGTGATGCCCGTTATTTCGGTTTAGCTTCTCGTATCGCTGCCGAGAATGGAGTGAATATCGTGAAGACCTATTATTGTGATGGTTTTGAAAAGGTAGTGGCAGCATGTCCTGTTCCTGTGGTGATTGCAGGTGGAAAGAAACTTCCTGAACTGGAAGCGTTGGAGTTGTGCTATAAGGCAATCAGCGAGGGTGCTTTCGGTGTGGATATGGGACGTAACGTGTTCCAGTCGGAAGCTCCTGCCGCTATGATACAGGCCGTTCATGCAGTGGTACACGAAAACCTGAAACCGGAACAGGCATTCGAACTGTTCAATGCACTGAAGAATAAGTAACACTGATTACAAAAAGAATGATGAGGGTTTATATAATTATTTGGATCATTCTTTCCATGGGATTTCGGGCGGCAGCACAAGATAAACTCTTGGTTGCCGGTTCCGGAAATCCGAATATCCTGCTGCTGGATAAACAGACGGGGAAAGTGGAATGGCAGCATGCTTTGGAGAAAGGGGAAGAATGTAATGCGGTTGCTTTGACCCGGAAGGGAGAAATCTTGTATTCGTATAAGCGGGGAGCAAAACTTGTGACATGGGATCATCAGGTGGTCTGGGATTATAAAACACCGGACAAGACGGAATTACAATCAGCTACCTTGTTGCAGAACGGTGGCGTGTTATTGGGAATATGTGGTGTTCCTGCCCAATTCATAGAATTGGATAAGAAAGGTAAAGAAGTAAATAAAGTAACATTGAATCTGGAAGTGGAAAGACCCCACAGTCAGTTCAGACAGATATTCCAGCTCCGGAACAGCAATTATCTGATACCGGTAATGGCAAAACAGAAAGTGCTGGAAGTAAGCCGTAAAGGGAAGATCATCGCTGAATATCAGATTGAGGGCAAGGCATTCTCGTCTCTTGAACTTCCTGATGGAAATCTGCTGTTGCCTTGTGGCGACAATCATTGTTATATCGTGATCGACCGCAAGACAGGCGAAGAGTTGAAACGGGTAAATGCACTGGATATTGAAGGAGTTGCTTTATTGTTTGTAGGGCAAATCCTGCAATTGAAGAATGGGAATCTATTGATTTGTAACTGGTATGGACATACGAAAGATGCCACGGTGGATGAACCACAATTGATAGAGATAGATAAAAACGGTAAAGTGGTGTGGAGCTTGCATGATAAGAAGAATGTCGGTAAGATATCCGCTGCCTGCTATATAGACAATTTCCGCTTACCGAACTTAAAATAGGAGATTAACTTTAGAACAAAGTATTATGAATAAGAAATTATTAGTAATGTCTGTATGCATTGCCCTGTCGCTTCCCACTATGGCACAGCGAAGGGCGAGTGCGAAGGTGAAAGCGCCTGCTACGTGGGCGGAAAGCATTGCTGCGGCTAAGAATCAGGCCCATGCGGAAATGCAAAAGACCTGTTTGCCGGTTGCATCGAAGGTAATTAAGGCAAAAGAGGTGGCAGTGCCTTTCTCGGCGGATATAACCGGACTGGATGAAATGGTGCTTTATACCTGGGGTACTGTAGATGGTACAGGAGATGATCAGGCTGTATGGGCAAATGCTAAATTAGTAGCGGCAGATGGCTCTTCGGTTTGGCTGAACGACTTGAGAAGTACTTTCAAGAAAACAGGTAGCGGCAATCTGCGTTTTAATGAGAATGCCAAGGGACAGGATGTAGTCATGAAAGGCAAAACCTACAAACGCACGATCATGGCAAATGCCAATGCGCAAATCGTGGTTCCTCTGGATAAGAAATATACCCGCTTTGAGGCGGAGATCGGATTGGAGAACCGCTCTTCTGCGGGGACGGTGATTTTCCGTCTCCAAGGGATTACTGGTGCCGGAGCTGCTTCGGATCTCGTTGCCAAATATCCGACTGAGGCTACTTTGTTTCTGCCATTCGGTGGAAGCGATATGAAAGCGTTGGTTACGACCTATGATGCCGGTATCGAAAAACATATAGCAACGGAAGTTATTAATCTGTTGAATGATAAATCTTATTTCACTGCCCAGGTTGTACAGATTGCTTCTAAACCAACCTTGGACGATCAGGTTATCGGCTATTTGAATCTGGCACAGGAGGCTATGAAAGTATATCAGTTGCAGGAATCTCTGTGTTGGTTGAATATGCGTGCCATTGAAGAGGCTTATAATGACATGGTAAAAGATGCCGGTTATGATAAGAATACGAACCAGGCCAAGCTTGCCGAACTGAAGCTACTGACCGGAAAAGGTTTCTCCGGTATTTATAAAAATGAGGCTTCTGCCTTGGAAGCTGCCAACAAAGCTTTGCAATTGAAGCGTGATATCCTGCTGGCAAATACAGCGCTGGATATGGATAAGATCATTGTCGGCCGTTATAAGATAGGTACTTCTGCCCGTCAGGTGAATCCGCGTGCCCTGGGTACTCAGAATAACAACTGGTCCAATCAGACTTCCGCTTCACGAGGTGGCTTTAATGCTGAGATTGCGGAGTTATCCAACTTGCGTGGAGATGTTAAGACCCGTACTATCTTTAAACCTACCAACGGTTCCTCTGTGCCTGATTTGAAATTACATTGGGATGCTGACCGTTTGATGTTCTCTATGGTAGATACCGACCGTCGCTGGCAAGTATTTGAAGTGACATTGGATGGTACCGGTTTGAAGAAACTCATAGAGACTCCGGAAAAGGATTTGGAATTCTTTGATGCTACTTATTTGCCTTCCGGTAAGCTTATCGCTGTATCCAATATCGGTTATAACGGTGTACCTTGCGTGAATGGTAATGACGAAGTAGGTAATATGTGCTTGTATGATCCGAAAGATGGTTCTTTGCGTCGTCTGACCTTTGACCAGGATGCCAACTGGGCGCCAACGGTTATGAATAATGGCCGTATCATGTACACACGTTGGGAATATACGGATTTGACCCACTATTTTTCCCGCTTCGTAATGCACATGAATCCGGACGGAACGGAACAGAAGTCTTTGTATGGTAGTGGTTCTTACTTCCCGAACAGTACGTTCGATGCCAAACCGCTGCCCGGTAGTTCGTCACAGTTTATCGGTGTGATTTCCGGTCACCATGGTGTGACACGTTCCGGCCGTTTGATGTTGTTTGATCCTTCAAAGAGCCGTAAGTCAGAGAAAGGTATGTTGCAGGAATTGCCTTTCCGCGACCGTAAGATAGAACCGATTGTAAAAGACCGATTGGTGGATGGCGTTTGGCCTCAGTTTATCAAGCCTTATCCATTGACGGATAAATATTTCCTAGTTACTGCTAAGCTGAATGAAAGCGCCCTGTGGGGAGTCTATCTGATCGACATATACGATAACCTCACGCTGATTGCCGAATTTGAAGGTGAAGGCCTTATTTGTCCGACTCCTGTAGTGCAACGTCCGGTACCTCCGGTGATTCCTGAAAAGATTAATCTGGCCAGTAAGGAGGCTACCGTATTCATTCAGGATATATACGAAGGTGAAGGTCTGGAAGGTGTGCCTCGTGGTACAGTAAAAGCATTCCGTGTGCTTGCTTATGAATATGCTTATAACAAAACTCCGTCCGACCATTGGGCGCAGGGTGTTCAGAGTGGTTGGGATATCAAGCGCTTGCTGGGTACCGTTCCTGTAGAAGAAGACGGTTCTGCGATATTTAAGATTCCTGCCAATACACCTATCTCATTGCAGCCGTTGGATTCGGAAGGACGTGCCATTCAGTGGATGCGTAGTTGGTTGACTGGTATGCCGGGAGAAACTGTTTCTTGTGTAGGTTGCCACGAAGACCAGAATCAATTGCCTATACCGAAACGTGTGAAAGCTTCGGCTATGGCACCTCACGAGATTACGAAGCCGGAAGGTGGCGTACGTTCTTTCACTTTTGATCTGGAAGTACAGCCGGTGCTGGATCGTGCTTGTATTGCCTGCCACGATGGTTCTAATAAACTGGCTGACTTTACAGGTGGAAAGATAGATAAGTTCTCCGGTTTCGGAGTCAGTTATCTGAATCTGCATCCTTATGTATATCGTCAAGGTCCCGAAGCGGAGATTGAAGTGCTCGATCCGTATGAGTATCATGCTTCCGTGAGTCCGTTGATCAAGATATTGAAGACGGGACATCATGGAGTGGAACTGACCGACAAGGAATGGCAGGCTCTGTACAACTGGATTGATTTCAATGCTCCTTATCATGGCAAGTTCAAGGCCAATGAATTTAAGGGAGTGGAACAAATCAGCCGCCGTACGGAATTGACGGAGAAATATGCCCGCTCCGGTGTAGACTGGCAGTCTGAGATCCGTTCGTATGCCAAATACCTGGAAGGACAAGAGAAACCGGCTCCAGTGAAACCGGAAAAGAAGGAGTATAAAGACAAGGATGTAAAAGTCAAAGGCTGGCCGTTTGATAAAACTGCTGCCCAGGCTATGCTTGCCAAAGAAGGAGAAACGAAGATGAGCATTGAATTGGCTCCGGGAGTAAAGATGAATTTTGTCCGCATTCCTGCCGGTTCATTTGTGATGGGTAGCAACAGAGGCCATTCCGATTATTCTCCTGCTCATAAGCAGGTTGTGAAGAAAGGATTCTGGATGGGTGAGATTGAAGTCAGCAATGAACAGTTCCGCACAATCTTCCCGGAACATGACAGCCGCTTCATCCGCCAGTTGTGGAAAGATCATGTACACGAGGGCTATCCTGCCAATAATCCTGAACAGCCTGCCATCCGTGTGAGCTGGGAAGAAGCAATGGCATTCTGTAAGAAACTGAGTGAAAAGACAGGTAAGATCGTCACTCTGCCTACCGAGGTTCAGTGGGAGTGGGCTTGTCGTGCAGGTAGCGACGGTGAGTTTTGGTATGGTTCTTTAAACACAGACTTTGGTAAGTTTGAGAATCTGGCCGACAAGCATCTGAATCAGATGGCGGTAAGAGGAGTGAATCCGATGCCGATGCGGGAGACTGACCCTTGGTATAAGTACTACACTTATCAACCCAAGGAGAATGGTGTGGATGACGGCAATATGCTGATGGTGAAAGGCGGCGGATACCAGGCTAACGCGTGGGGACTCTATGATATGCAGGGTAATGTTGCCGAATGGACATCCTCTGATTATCTGCCTTATCCTTACAATGAAAAGACGCAAGGAATGGGTACGGAGAAAGTGGTTAGAGGCGGATCATGGAATGATCATCCGAAAGCGTCCACCACATATTACCGCAGATCGTATTTGCCTTGGCAGAAAGTATATAATGTAGGCTTCCGTGTGATTATCGAAGATTAATATGTGATTGAATAAACCGGCGCCTGAACTCTTGACAGGAGAGATTGCGCCGGTTTTTTTATGAATTGATATGGAGAATGGAAATATGAAAACTATAAGTTTAGTGGCCGGTCCGTGTAGTGCGGAAAGTCGTACACAGATGTTGGATACAGCAAGAGGACTGAAAGAGATAGGCGTTGGCACTTTACGTGCCGGCTTGTGGAAGCCCCGTTCGCGCTGTGGAACATTTGAGGGAGTTGGCGAAGAAGGACTGGACTGGATGCGAGAGATACAACAGAAACTGGGACTTCGGGTTATGACTGAGGTGGCACTTCCCTGCCACGTGGAAGCTGTACGGAAAGCCGGTCTGGATATGATCTGGATTGGTGCACGTACTACGGTCAACCCTTTTATGATGCACGAACTGGCAGAATCCCTGCGCGGGTGCGATATGCCGGTATGGGTGAAGAATCCTGTATGTCCCGACGTAGACTTATGGATTGGTGCGGTAGAACGCCTTCAACAGGCCGGACTGAAAGACATCCGCATCATTCATCGTGGCTTCTGCACGGTAGATAGTTCTCCTTACCGCAATGCCCCCCTTTGGGAGTTGGCGGAACGTTTTCATACTCATTTTCCTGAATTGCCTTTCTACTGTGATCCGAGCCATATCGGAGGAAAACGTGAATTATTGGCGGCTATTTGCAAGAAAGCCATATCTTTGCACGCCGACGGTCTGTTTATCGAGTCGCATTGCTGTCCGCAGAAAGCTCTTTCTGATGCTGCCCAGCAACTGACGCCACCGGCACTTGCAGAATTGTTGGCTATGTTGAATGTTTCAATTGAATGATACACACATGAAAAAAGTAAGCTCCTCCCTGAAAGCGATGTTCACTTCGTGGAAGATAACATTGATATTGCTGGTGCATTATGTGATTCTGCTGGCTGCCGCAACTTTTGTCGAGAAGGCGCAAGGGACGGCGATGGCAAGGGAAATAATCTATAACAATCCGCTTTTCTATCTTCTGCAATTTCTTTTGATTCTCAATTTCTGCGCTACTGCCTGGCAAGCACGTTTGTGGAGCCAGCGCAAATATGGAGTCTTACTGTTGCATATCTCCTTCATTGTAATCCTACTGGGAGCATTGGTAACCAATATGTTCGGTTTTGAGGGCATTGTGCATATCAGGGAAGGAGAAACCGTGTCCCAAATGTGTACGACGGAAGACCAACGTCCGTTGCCTTTTTCCATCCGCCTGGATGACTTTAAGTTAGTTCGTTATCCCGGTTCTCACAGCCCTTCTTCTTTCGAGAGTTTCCTGACCATTCATACGGAAGAGGGAGAACGGAGCGAACACATCTACATGAATAAGGTGATTTACGAGCAGGGATACCGGCTCTACCAGTCCTCCTATGATGCTGATGAGCAGGGTACCATCCTGACCGTCAACAATGATACGGCAGGAACGGGTATTACGTATGCCGGATATCTGTTGCTGCTTGCCGGTATGTTACTGACCTTGGCAGATAAAAAGTCCCGTTTCCGCCAACTGGCAAAACAATTGAAACAGGTGACTCCTCTTTTGCTACTGGCTTTTCTTCCCACCCTTTCCTTTGCGCAAAAGGCTGAAACGGAACATCTGCTGAAGAACACCATCCCTGCGGAACAGGCTGAACAATGGGGACGAATGCAGATACAATGTCCTACAGGCCGTATTGAACCTGTAGATACTTATACGGACAAACTCTTGCGCAAGATCTACCGTAGCGATACTTTTGAAGGACTTAGTTCCGAACAGGTCATTATCGGTTTTCTTATGAATCCGTCTTACTGGGGAAATATTCCTTTTATCCGCCAGACTAATAAAGAATTGCCGCAAGCTTATTCTCTGCCCGAAGGTAAATATATCCGTTTCTTTGATGTATTCAGTGAAGATGGCAGCTATCTGATTTCCGATGCCGTAGACAAGGCATATTCCCGTCCGGCAGCCGAACGTTCGCGGCTTGAAAAGGACCTGTTGAAACTGGACGAAAAGATTAATATCCTGTATTCCCTGCAACAAGGAAAGATGTTTGCACTGTTCCCGTTGCCGGGAGATACAAGTGGTAAATGGTATTCTCCGGGAGATGATTTAAGCATGTATTCCGGGAAAGACTCTCTGTTCGTATCGAAAATCATGCCGTGGTATCTGGGAGAAGCCTTTGATGCCTTGCGCATCGGTACATGGGAGAGTGCGGGAGAGGTGCTTTCCATGATGAACGTGTATCAACAGAAGCAGAGCGACACACCTCTGCTGACAGAGAAGCAAGTGTCGTGGGAATTGTTTTATAATAAGGCACGGTTGTTCTTCTGGTCGGCTATGGGGTATATAGCGGTCGGACTGTTACTGTTGATATTCGTGGTAGGGCAGTTGCTGAAACCCAGACGCTGGGTTAAGACCGTTATCATTCCCTTGGTGGCGCTGGTTGTGCTGATCTTCTTGTTGCATACTTCCGGTATCGGTATTCGTTGGTACATATCCGGGCGTGCCCCTTGGGCCAATGCTTATGAATCCATGATATATGTTGCCTGGGCTACAGCGTTGGCGGGACTTTTGTTTATCAAGCGTTCCTCCATGACGTTGGCTTTGGCAGCTTTCTTCGCAGGTATCATCCTGTTTGTTGCCAACCTGAACTTCATGGACCCCGAAATCACTCCTCTGGTTCCGGTGTTGAAGTCTTATTGGCTGATGATACATGTGGCTGTAATTACGGCAAGTTATGGCTTCTTCGGTATCAGTTTTCTGCTCGGACTGCTTACTCTTGCATTCATGAGTGCCGGCAATCCGTCGAAAGTAGCCTTGTTGCAGCCCCATATCCGTGAACTCCGCATCATCAATGAAATGTCCCTGCATATAGGGCTTTATCTGCTGACGGCAGGTATCTTTCTCGGTGCTGTTTGGGCAAATGAGTCGTGGGGACGTTATTGGGGCTGGGATCCTAAAGAGACTTGGGCATTGATTACGATGGTGGTTTATGCTTTTATCCTGCATGCACGCTTTCTTCCCGTTCTCCGTTCGGATTATGCATTCAGTGTCATGTCCGTACTGGGCCTTGCTTCGGTACTGATGACTTACTTCGGTGTGAACTACTACCTATCCGGCCTTCATTCGTATGGCGGAGGTGATACGCCGCCGGGGATGACTGCCGTGTTCATTACGTATGCCTGCGTTTTTGCGCTGATGATTTATGCAGGGTATAGTCAGCGTAGGCAGTAAGTTTCTTATTCTTTCTCACCCCTTTGAGAATATTTGCTCAATGCGATGAGAAAGAATACTCAATACGATGAGAAAAAACTCTCGCTACGGTGAGTATTTGATCTCAATAAAGCGAGAATTTGATGATTGTGGTGAATCTGTCTGTCAATCTCTAATTCTATCGCTGAACTATCCTATCTGAGAGGCATATATACGCTATTTTGAGCGAATAGTTCAAGCATTTGGAACGATCTTTCAAACCCTTCAGACCCAAATTCCCTAATTTTGCCATAGTTATTAATCTGCTAACAATACTATGGAATGAAGACGCACAAGATTTTACTTATCCTATTTGCCGCCTTTACAGGCTGGTGTGGAACAATGAATGCTCAAGATGCTGATTTGAAGAAACGCATGAAAGATGCCGATCCGAAAGTGATAGGTACGCGCATTGTCAACAAGTTCCTGATCACCCCTCATACCCGCTTTGGAAATCCGCGGGCGGAAAAGGCTCCCAATTATGTGACTTATCCTGATGCCTGCACTTGGTTGGGTGCTTTATGGTTCAGCAAAGCCGTGAAGAATAAAGATATGCAGCAACGGCTGAAGGAACGCTTCGAACCCTTGTTTACTACAGAAAAAAATATGCTTCCCCGCATGGTGCACGTAGACTATAACGTGGTGGGTGCTGTCCCCCTTGAAATCTATATGCAGAAGTTGGGCGACCGGAAGTACTTCGACCTTGGAATGAAGTATGCTGATACCCAATGGGAAGTTCCTGTCGATGCCAAGCCGGAGGAGAAAGCGTATGCCGGGCAGGGCTATTCCTGGCAAACCCGCGTATGGATTGACGACATGTTTATGATAACCACCATACAGTCGCAAGCTTATCTGGCTACGGGTGACCGGAAGTATATAGACCGCGCCGCTGCTGAAATGGCGATGTACCTGGAGAAGATACAACGACCGAACGGCCTTTTCTATCACGCTCCCACAGCTCCTTTCTTCTGGGCACGTGGTAATGGTTGGATGGCTGCCGGAATGTCCCGTTTGCTTTCCGTACTTCCGAAGGATAATCCGAACCGCCCGGTTATTATGGAAGCCTATAAAAAGATGATGGCTACCTTACTCGAAAATCAGGACCCCGATGGAATGTGGCACCAGTTGATCGATGAACCCGCTTCGTATAAAGAGACTTCCGGCACGGCAATGTTCACCTATGCCATGCTGGTGGGTGTGAAACACGGTTGGCTCGATAAGAAAACCTATGCTCCTGCCGCAACAAAAGGATGGTTGGCATTGGTTTCATATATCAATGATGAAGACGAGGTAACAAACGTATGCGAGGGAACCAATATCAAGAATGACAAGAACCATTACATGAACCGCAAACAAATCACCGGTGACCTGCACGCTCATGCTCCATTGTTATGGTGCGCTACGGAGTTGTTGACGAAATAAGCCTATCACATTTTTTTGACCTATGAGAAAACATATTCTTTTGCTGATAACCTTGTTAGTAACCCTGGAAGTAACTGCGCAGAATAATGAGAACTTCTATTTCTCAAACCTGAATTTGAAAGATGGTTTGTCTCAGATATCTGTGCTCAAAATATTCCAGGATACCAAAGGTTTCATCTGGTTTGGTACGCGCAATGGATTGAATCGTTATGATGGCAGTGAGTTCGTGATCTATAAACATGATCCGAAAGACTCTCTGGCCTTGAGTGATAATCATATCTGGAGTTTAGCCGAAGATAACGACCGCAATTTGTGGATTGGTACGGCACGCGGATTGAATAAACTCGACCTGAAAACCAACCGTATCAAACCGTTTGTTGACGAACGATACGGTGCTTTTGCCAAAAGTGAAGTACGCTGCCTGACGGTAGACTCCCGTAATCGCCTTTGGATAGGAACTACTAAGGGGCTGTACCTGTATGTGCCTGCAATGGATGTATTTCAGCGTATAGACCTGAACGGGAAGATCAAAGATGAATTCATCTCTGTAGTCTACGAAACGAAGCAGCATCAGATTCTGATAGGTACTTCTACGAAAGGCCTGTTTGTCTGCGATATGAACATGAAAGTGCAACGGCAGCTGACTACCCGGACGCCGGGACTTCATCTGCTTGGCAATAGTATCTCTACTATCTATGAAGATTCAAACGGAACGTTATGGGTGGGAAGCGGACTGAGCGGATTGTATCGCATAAACTTTGAGAAAGAGGAAATGGTGACCTATCATAAGGGTAACAGTATTCTAACGAGCAATAGCGTCAGAGCCATATCAGAGTTGCGCGGAATGTTGCTTATCGGTACATTCGACGGGCTATATACCATCGATCTTTCTACTAATTCTTTCTGGAAACATACGGATGCTTCCCTTGAAAAGGGGAATCTGAGTCACTTTTCCATTTATTCGTTGTTTGTAGACAGGAGCCAGACGGTATGGGTGGGGACGTATGCTGGCGGAGTGAGCTTCTCTAGCCGCTTTAACAACCGCTTTGATTTCCATGATCCTGCTACGGTGTTTGATGCATTGTTTGGGATATACGGTTGTATGGTTTCTACTCCCGGAGGTTCTTTATATATGGCAACGGAGGGCAGAGGGCTGCTCGATTATAATCTGGAAAACAGGCAGTATGCGTATTATCCGATAGATAAGGCTTCAAAGTTGCAGTACAGTCAGAATATTATAAAAGGGCTTCTGTTGGAAGATGATATACTTTGGTGCGGAACGAATAAGGGATCTATCTATCAATTCAATACCCGTACTAAGAAATATACGTTCTATTATCAGTTACCGGGGAAATGTCCATTTACTCCATGCTTCGTGATAAGGATAACAGTCTGTGGATTATAACTTCCGATTCGCGTATGGGAGTGATGCGCTTGTCGGATAAAAAGGAACTTCAGAAACACTTTCCTATTAATGGCGGAAAGGATAGTTGCCTGTTTGCCAGTTCGCGCTGCATACTGAAGTTGCGTGATGGGGTAATGCTGATTGGCAGCCGTAATGACGGCCTGATAAAGTACGATGTAAATAGGGAAGAGGTGGTTTACTATGATACGGATGAGAAAGAGCCTCATCGGTTGCTTAGTAATTACGTGACGGGTATTGTGCGTGATAGTTCCGGCCGTATCTGGATTGGTACGTTCGGCGGCGGTATCGCTTTGTACGATGAAGAGAAAGGAATTGTAAAGACCGTAACAAAGGAACAGGGATTGATAGAGAATGATATCTGCTCCATTGTGGAGGATAACGACAATAACCTATGGATCAGCGCGAACAATGGCATTTCGAAATACAATCTGAAGACAGAGGAGTTTACCAATTACAATTCTTTGAATGGAATCGGAGTCTATGAGTTTACTCCCCATAGTGGTTTGTTACTGCCCAATGGAGAAATTTGTTTTAGCGGTAACAATGGCTTTGTGACCTTTAGTCCGCAGGAGTTGCAATTAAATTCTTTTGTACCGCCATTGGTATTCACGAAATTGGTAGTGAATAACCAAGTGATTGAACCGGAAGACGAAACGAGAATATTGGACACCGTGCTGGACGGTATGGAAGAAATAGAGCTGAGTTATAATCAGAATAATATCTCTATCGGTTACTGCGCACTGAACTTTGTCTTTGCTCGGCAGAATCAGTATGCCACTTTCCTGAAAGGCTACGATAAAGACTGGAATTATATAGATAATCGTCGGGAAGCCTACTATACGAACTTAAGTCCGGGAACCTATGTCTTTGAAGTGAAGGCTTCTAATAATGATGGAGTCTGGAGTCAACAGACACGTAAGATACGCATCATTGTGCATCCACCCTTGTGGAAAACCTGGTATGCTTACCTGTTTTATGCCATTGCTTTTGTCTTTATAATGACACTCATCATGTATTATATATCGAAGAAGCAAAAGCTGGAGCGTGAATTGCAATTCAAACAGAAGGAGAAACTGCAACTGGAAGAGTTCCATCAGGCGAAGATACGTATGTTTACCAATTTCTCCCATGAACTCCGCACTCCGCTTACATTGATTATTGCACCTTTACAGGATCTGGTGTCTATGCCGGAATTTTCTTCCAGTGTGAAGAATAAGCTGAGCCTGATATTCAGTAATGCTCAACGCCTATTGCTGCTCGTGAATCAGTTGATGGATCTGCGCAAGAACCAAGAGGGTAAATTGAAATTGCATATTGCCAAAACGGATATGAATCTGTTCCTGCAAGAGATTTACTATGCCTTTAACCATCTTGCAGCAAAGAAATCCATAGAATTTACTTTTGAGAAGAGTGAGGAGAGAATGTCGGCATGGTTTGATAAGTCTATCGTGGAAAAGGTGGTCTTTAATCTCTTGTCCAATGCGATGAAGTTTACTCCGAATAATGGTAAAGTTGTGTTCTCATTGTCCCGGTGTACCTTTGCCGAACTTCCGTCGGAACAGCAGGCGGAATTGAATAAGATGCCTGCCGATACCCGGTTTGCCTGTCTCTCGGTTACCGATTCCGGGAAGGGTATTACGGAGGAAGATATGAAGAATATATTTGCACCTTTTTATCAGGGTGAAGATGACAATAAAGAGAATGTGGGTACGGGTATCGGTTTGAGTCTGACACGCTCTATCGTACTTCTGCATAAAGGCACTATTTCTGTATCTCATAATCAGCCTACGGGTACGATCTTCAAGGTTTATATTCCGATCAGCAATTCTGTCTACGGCAAGGAGCAATTGGTGGAGGATGATGAAGAGCAGGTAGTGGAGGACGTTATCCCGTCAGCCAAGGAAATGCACTTTGAGATAGAGAAGAAGTGGACTGTACTTCTGGCGGAAGATAATGATGAAGTAAGAGCTTACGTCAAAGAATGTCTGGATCCTTATTTCTATGTGCTGGATGTAAATAATGGTAAGGATGCACTGGAACTGAGTCTGGAGAAATATCCGGATTTGATACTGAGTGATATCATGATGCCGCAGATGGACGGACTGGAACTGTGCTCACGTGTGAAGCAGGATTTACAGCTTGGGCATATTCCGGTTGTACTGATGACGGCCAAGTCCATGGTGGTTCATATCAAGGAAGGCTTTTCGGTGGGCGCCGATGACTATATTGTGAAACCTTTCAGTATGGATGTGCTGATTTGCCGTATCAACAGTTTGCTGGAATCCCGTGAGAAACTGAAGAAACTATATGGAAAGAAGTTCTCTCCGGAAGCGATGGGTATCGAGATTGTTTCGGGGGATGATCGGTTCACGCAGAGTTTCTTTGAGATTATAGAAAAGAATATTTCTAATCCGGAGCTTGGGGTAGACTTGTTAAGTCAGGAGTTAGGGTTGAGTCGTGCCAACTTGTACCGGAAACTGAAAGCGGTAACGGAGCTTTCTCCAACAGAGTTGATACGTAATAAACGTTTGGAAATAGCTGCCAAACTCTTGTTGGAATCCAGTTATACGGTTTCTGAAATATCGGTCTACACAGGCTTCAATAGCCATGCTTATTTCACCAACTGCTTCAAGTCATTTTATGGCTATTCACCTTCAGAGTGGGTGCAAAGGCATAATGATAAGGGAGAAACTCCCAAATAGCTTATGTTTTACATATCGTTTGGAATAGAATCTCAAATGAATAAGACAATATTGAAAGTTGCGCTAAGATAAATCGCCTATCTTAGCGCAATCTTTTTATGGAGAATTTAATCTTTAAATCAATATCAACATTAGTAAGAATAACTATTATGAAATTTAAAACAGGATTAGTATCATTATTGGTCGTATGTGGAGCATGCAGCCAAGCGACAAAAGAAACGGATGTCGTAAAAGACAGTTTTGATTTTGCCGGACAGCAGTTGAAGTATGCATTTACACAAATAGACTCTGCAAAAGCAAGTATGCCGGAGGAACAGCTGAAAAGGAAGCCGGTTTCTCCCCGCACGATAGAAGATAACGGTACCTTACGTTTGGTAGCATCAAGAGACTGGACCAGTGGTTTCTTTCCCGGTGAATTGTGGTATATGTATGAGTATACACAAGATGATTTTTGGAAGAAGCAGGCACAGGCATTTACCGCTAACATAGAAGACCAGAAAACGAATGGCGGAACGCATGACATGGGATTCAAAATGTACTGTAGCTTTGGTAACGGTTATCGCCTGACCAATGATGCAAACTACAAAAATATCCTGTTGGAATCTGCTGCTACATTGATTACCCGCTATAAGCCAACAATTGGTTGTATCCGTTCCTGGGATCACAGCCGTGACAAGTGGCAATGTCCGGTTATTATCGATAATATGATGAACCTTGAATTGCTGTACTGGGCATTTAAGGAAACCGGTGACTCTGTGTATTATAACATTGCAAATACACATGCACGTACTACAATAAAAAATCATTTCCGCGATAATTATAGCTCTTATCATGTAATCGATTATGATACAATCACCGGAGACGTGCTTCATAAGCATACGCACCAGGGATACAATCACGAATCTGCTTGGTCAAGAGGCCAGGCATGGGGCTTGTATGGCTATACCATGTGTTATCGCGAAACGAAACTTCCGGAATTCTTGTCGCAAGCTGAGCACATAGCCAATTACATCTTTACCAATCCTACCATGCCGGAAGATATGGTTACATATTGGGACTTTGATGCTCCGGGTATTCCGAACGAACCGAAAGATGCTTCTGCTGCCGCAGTGATGGCTTGTGCCATGTACGAATTGTCCATGTATAATCCGGAGAAAGCAGCATTATACAAGAAATGGGCGGATACGATTGTTGAGAGCTTAAGCAAGAACTATCGTGCGCAATTAGATGGTGACCGTGGATTCTTACTGCTGCACAGCACAGGTGCGCACAACTTTGAGAGAGATGTGCCTTTGGTTTATGCAGACTATTACTTCCTGGAAGCTTTGCTTAAGAAAGCTAAATTAGAGAAAGAAGGTACGGCTATTCTGTAAACGTGGAGAATCAATAGGTATGAGACGTATAATTGCATTGTTAGTGATGAGTTGCTTTGTTGCAGGTACCTTTGCGAAGGTACCTGTGATGGGCAATAAGATCCGGTTAACGGATAACTGGGAGTTTCTCCGTCAGGATGTGGGCAATATCTGGGAACTGGTACGCCCTATAAAGAAAGGTCAGCCGGAAGAGCAACCTATATGGACAAAAGTGACGTTGCCCCACTGCTTTAATGCCGAAGATGCTGTTGATCCGGACGTGAATTATTATGAAGGTCCGGGATGGTATAAAACACGTCTGAAGCTGGATAATCCATATCCTGACGGACGGGTGGTATTGGAATTCGAAGGAGCGGGACAGAAGACGGATGTATATGTTTATATGACCAAAGTGGGTAGTCATGTTGGTGGATATGATAGTTGGAATGTAGATATAACAGATGCCGTGCGAGCTTTTCTGGCAAGCAAAGAGGCTGAACGTTTTGGAGGCGAAATTCCATTAAGTATTCGTTGTGATAATACCCGGGATGCTGAAATGATACCTTCGGATTTATCGGACTTCAATTTGTATGGCGGCATTTACCGTTATCTGAATCTGGTGTATCTTCCGGAAGTCTCCGTGGCTTCTCTCCGGATAGAACCGGCATTGGACGCTAAATTGAAAAAGGGAATGTTAAAGGTATCCGGTACATTCTATAATCCTGCGGATGTGCGTGAAGCACTGGTGGAAGTTACTGTGAAGAATGCTAAAGGTGAAGTGGTATCTGCCCGTACGTTGGATAAAATAACTCCGTTGGGGGATTTGGATATGCTGGATATTCAGATTGATAAACCACAACTTTGGGATGTAGATCATCCGGTATTATATACTTGCGAGGTTACTGTAACAGCCAATGGACAGAAAATAACAACGAGTGAACGTTTCGGTTTCCGTTCTTTTGAGTTTATAGATAAGGGCCCTTTCATGCTGAATGGAAAGCGTCTCTTGTTGAGGGGAACACACCGGCACGAGGATCATGCAGGAGTAGCTGCTGCCATGACTGAGGAACAGATGATACAGGAAATGAAAATGATGAAAGAGATGGGTGTTAACTTCATCCGTCTGGGGCATTATCAGCAATCTGAAATCATTTTGAATCTTTGTGATGAACTGGGCATTCTGGTTTGGGAAGAAATTCCCTGGTGCCGTGGTGGTGTGGGGAATGAAACTTATCGCGGACAAGCGAAACGTATGTTGACGAATATGATAACCCAGCATTATAATCACCCTTCAGTGATAATCTGGGGATTGGGTAATGAGAATGACTGGCCGAATGACTTTCCTGAATTTGAACAACGTGAGATACGGAGCCTGATGAGTGAGTTGAATACACTGGCACATCATCTTGATGCCGAACGTAAGACAGCAATTCGCCGTTGTGCATTCTGTAGCGATATTGTAGATGTATATTCTCCTTCTATCTGGGCTGGTTGGTATCGTGGGGTTTATACAGATTATCAGCAGATGTCCAAAGAAGAAATGGAGAAGGTAAAACATTTTCTGCATGTAGAGTGGGGGGGGATAGCCATGCCGGACGTCATGCGGAGGCTACTGCTCCTATACGAAAAGAAGGTGAAAGTGATGGCGATGCGGCTCTGAACGGTTCGGCTCTGGTGTTGAAGAAAGGAGACTGGTCGGAAAGTTATATCGTTAAGCTGATAGATTGGCATTTGAAGGAACAGGAGAATATGCCTTGGCTGACCGGTGCTGCTTATTGGCCGTTTAAGGACTTTTCCACACCGGTGCGTCCGGATAATCCGGTACCCTATATGAATCAGAAAGGAGTGGTGGAACGTGACTTTACGAAAAAGGAAAGCTATTACGTATTCCAATCCTATTGGACAGAAAAGCCTATGGTGCATATCTATGGGCATGGTTGGCCTGTGAGATGGGGAGATGCCGATGAAGAAAAAGAGGTTTTGGTTTACTCTAACTGTCCATCGGTGGAACTGTTTGTGAACGGACAAAGCCAGGGGATACGCAAGCGTAATAGTCAGGATTTTCCCGCAGCGGGTTTGCGCTGGAATGTGAAGCTTGCTAAGGGGCAGAATACATTGCGTGCAGTGGCTGCTGGAAAAGAAACTCTTGCTGATGAATTGAGCTTTGAATATCAGACCGAGAAGTGGGGGAAAGAACATGCATTCCGGGTAACTTCTACTTCTAATGAAGACGGAATTGTTGAAGTTGAAGCCCAGTTGGTAGATAGTAATGGTATCAGGTGTCTTGATTCCAGAGTTTTTGTTTCTTTCGATATTGCCGGTGACGGAGAACTGATACAGAATCAGGGCACAGCAACCGGTTCCCGCAAAGTACAGGCACGTAACGGGCGGGCACAAATACAGGTTCGTACGCAAGGCGGTACTTCCTGTGTAGCTGTAAAAGCTGATAAAGTCCAAACATCATTTATAACGGTGCAGTAAGATTATGAAAAAAAGGTAGGTATGTTATTTTTAGGGATCTGTTCTTTTCTGGCTATTTCGTGTACATCGGATAAAGACGGTAAAGATTTTGTGAAGTGCGTTTTAAAGCAGGGCATATTGGAACGTGCCGCTATGAATATAAAGGAGGAACCGGTAACGGTTACCGCCTTTATAGCGGAACGCAGTGCAGGGGATATACATGATTTTTATTCGGAGGGTGATTATTGGTGGCCGGATACTTTGAATCCTGACGGACCTTATGTGCGTCGGGATGGCGAGACCAATCCGGATAATTTTGTAGCTCATCGTCATGCTATGATACGTTTTAGTTCAATCGTAGGTAATCTGACTTCTGCTTATTTATTGACTCAGGATAAAGAATATGTGGATGCGATACTGACGCATGTGCGTGCCTGGTTTGTGAATGAGTCTACGAAAATGAATTCTAACTTGCAGTATGCGCAAGCTATTAAGGGAATTGCTACAGGACGTGGTATTGGCATCATTGATACGGTACATCTTATGGAAGTAGCCCAATCGTTATGGCAGTTAGAAAAGCTTGGAGTATTGTCTAAGGATGATATAAAGTCTACTAAACAGTGGTTTGCTGATTATTTGAAATGGATGTTCACACATCAGTATGGCATAGACGAGATGAATGCTAAGAATAATCATGGAACTTGCTGGGTGATGCAGGTTGCTGTATTTGCCCGTTATGCCGGTGATAAGGATATGATGGATTTTTGTAAGCGGCGTTATAAAGAAGTACTTTTACCTAAGCAGATGGGGGAAGACGGTAGTTTTCCGTTGGAGACAGCACGTACGAAACCTTATGGTTATTCTTTATTTAATCTGGATGCCATGGCAACAATATGCCAGACGCTTTCGGATAAGAATGATAATTTATGGACTTATACGGCAGAGGGAGGTAAGAATATGGAGAAGGGTATTAATTTTATCTATCCCTATGTCGTTGATAAAGAAAGCTGGATTTATACGAAAGATGTAATGTATTGGGATGAATGGCCGGTAGCGCATCCTTTCCTGATATTCGGTGCGCTACAGACTCATAATAAAAATTGGCAGTCAACGTGGGAGAAGTTAGAACATTTCCCTGTAACCGACGAAGTGGTGCGTAATCTGCCTGTACGTAACCCGTTGATTTGGATTTAATCAATAATGACTATGATAATAACACGGAAAATAATAGTAGGAATTTGTATCGTATGTGTAGTCGGTACAAGTCATTCTTCTATGGCTCAAAACCGGGTAGTAACTCAACATACAGCCGGTATGGTAGTGGAAGGAGAGGTTACTATGCTGGTTACTCAGGAGACTACTACCCGCTATCGGCGAACTACTTCTCAGGGAGTGCCGGAAGCTAAACTGGGATATACACCCGGAGTTACTCCGAAATATTTAGCTATACCTTTGTCGGAAACAGTGATGACGAGATATCCGGATTATCGGATGGCTTACTGGAAAGATTATACATATGTGCAGGGATACATGTTTGAGGCTATGGACCGTTTGGGACAATTAACAGGTGATAGCAGGTATCTGGAATATATAAAGAAATATATGGATCATTTCGTCGATGAAGCGGGTAATTACAAAGGAGGCGGATTAACGAATCTCGATAATTTTATGACAGGTTCGGTCTTTTGTACATTATACGGGCGTACGGGTGATGAGAAATACAAGAAAGCTGCCTTGCAAATATTGAAAGCTGTGGATCAGTATCCCAGTTCCGATGGACAGTTTTGGCATGGAAACCGGAGTCCTAATATGTGGATAGATGGTGTTTTTATGATGCAGATGTTCCTTATACGTTGTGCACAATATGTAGGAGAAGCTGATTATTGCTATGATGTGGCATGTAGGAATATTATTACTGCTGCCCGTCATTTGCAACGCTCGGATGGACTTATCCTTCATGCATGGACTACAGAGCCTGAAAAGGCTGTGTGGGCGGATAAAACTACTGGACTGTCACCGGAGGTATGGAGCGAAGGTATGGGGTGGTACACATTGGTGGTTCCCGAATTACTGGCTTTACTACCCAAAACACATCCGAATTATCAGCAGGTCCTTGATATTTATCTGAAAATGTGTAAAGGGCTGAAAGAAGTGCAGGATAAGAAGACCGGCGGTTGGTTTATGGTTGTGGATAAAGGAGATAATCCTTTAAATTTTGTAGATCCATCCGGAACTGCTATGTTTGTATACTCTATTCAGCGTGGTGTAGAATTAGGGCTCTTAAAAGCGAAGGAATATACTCCGGTTGCATATAGGGATATCAAAGTCTCTTTCCTTTTATACAGGTGAATGACAGAGGCTTACTGGATGTGATAGGAGCATGTGATGGAGTTGTGATTAAAAAAGAATTTTATAGAATATGTTACTGTTCCCAAAATATTGAATGCCAAAGAGGCTGTTGCCGGTATATTGTGGGCGGCTGTTATAATGGAAACAGAACAACTGAAAAAATAAACAGGAATGAGAATTTTGCGTAATCTGATTATAATTAGTGTATTACTTGTATCTGTTACTGTACAGGCAAGTGGTGTGGATGAGTTGGTGCGTATCAAGCAAAATTATGCCCGAATGTTGGTTCCTTCCGGTAAAGATCCGTTTGGCTTATTGTCCATCCTTTCGTCTATTCAACCGGAAACAGAGATTTCGGATCAGGTTGTGGTAGAGTTACATCAGCGATATCCTTTTGATTTAAAGAAAATAGAAACTTATCTGTCTTCTTTCACGGAAGCCGGAACATGGCCGGATATTAATTACGATGACAAAAAGCGTTCTGGCTGGGAACCTAAAATTCATGCGGAACGTATTCTGGAGCTGGTAAAGCTCTATAACTCTGATCAGACTTCCTACTATCGTTCTTCGGAGGTGGAAGCGGTTATTCATAAAGCTTTGAATTATTGGTTTACTGCTAAACCTGTATGTTTGAACTGGTGGTATAATCAAATAGGTATTCCTAAAACACTGGGTACGGTTTTTATCTTGTTTGAGAAGCAATTGACCCCTGTGGAGAAACAGAACGCTATAACTGTAATGGAGAATGCTAAATTTGGGATGACCGGACAGAATAAGGTATGGCTTGCCGGAAATGTGATGATGCGTGCATTATTACAGAATGATTATGAGTTGGTAAAGATGGCGCGTGATACCATTGCATCTGAAATAGTCACGGGTGGAGCAGAAGGTATAAAAGACGATTGGTGCTTTCACCAGCATGGTGCTCAGCAGCAGTTTGGTAATTATGGGCTTTCGTTCGTATCCGGAATGAGTTTCTTCTCTGGGTTATTTTCAGGGACGTCGTTAGCATTTGATGATAAACAGTTGAGTATTCTGAGTACACTGATTGATAAGGGCTATCGTTGGGTAATCTGGAAAGGAATGATGGATGTGAATGCTTTGGGACGTCAACTGTTTCATCATGCTCCCGTACATAAAGCACTGAGTCTTGCATTTGCAGCCTCGGAGTTAGGTGGAGGTGAATCAGATGAGTGCGTGGCTGTGGCAACAGCTTTGCTTCGTGATAATTATCCTGCGCCTGCGGTGAATGTGCTTACAGGACATAAGCATTTCTGGCAGTCGGATTATACAATTCATCGCTGTCCTTCCTGGATGGCGTCTATAAAAATGGCTTCTGACCGTATTATCGGTACGGAAATGATGAATGGCGATAATATGAAAGGGTATTATATGGCAGATGGAGCTACTTATATTTATAAAGATGGTAAGGAGTATCTGGATATTTTTCCTTTTTGGGACTGGCGGAAATTGCCGGGAGTAACAGCTTTTGAAGATAATGCGCCTATGCCTCTGATTAAAAGTTATCAGCCTCGTAATAAAGGAACTTTTGTAGGAGCTGTTTCGGATGGAAAACAAGGAATGACTGTTATGGAGTTAGATCGTTCCGGAGTGAAGGCTCATAAGGCATGGGTTTGTACGGATGACTTTATTCTTTGTTTGGGAGCTGGCATACAAGCAGATAGTAATCTTGTTGTTACCACTTCTATAGAGCAATGCCATAAAAATGGGGAACTGCTTTCTTGGGAAAATGCACGATGGAATGTTGTGAATACAAAGCAATCTGCTAAGGGAAAGGAACAGCGCTATTTTCATGATCATACAGGATATATTGTATGGGGCAATAATCATGAAGTTGTAGCTGAAACAGCAAAACGTACGGGATCATGGTATGATGTGATGCAAATGTATCACCCGGAAGAAACACATGGAGAGGTGACTGCCATCTATTTGACGCATGGTGTTGCACCTAAGCAAGGCACATATCAATATTTGATATTGCCCGAAATGGACAAGGAAAATGTGGCTGCTTTTAATTTATCGGATATACGGATACTCCGTAATGATGCTACTGTTCAGGCTGTCTATAGTGAAGGAAATACTACTTGTTGGGTGGCCGCTTATCAGCCGGTACAATTGACTGTAAGTACGGATTTGATATTGAATATTCAAACTCCCGGAATCTATATGATACGGAAAAATGAATCCGGTCGGTACGTAATAAACTATGCCGATCCGACTCAACAGAGAAATGTTGCAGAACTTGAGTTGAATCATAAAAAGGTGCGTCTTTCTCTTCCCGAAGGAAAAGAGAAAGGGAAAACAACTTCTATAGTGGGTTAATGCGTTAAAAAACGCATTTTGAGCCATTTCTCCAAACGATTGAAATAATATTGCAAGCCTTGTTGGTAAGATACGTCTATTTTTGTTTTAGATAAATGATTATAGGACTATGAATACACACAAGGCTTTTTATTTTGGGCGTAGCATTGCTGAGCACTATTGGGGTGAAAGCTCAGTTTGCCATTGATAACTATAAAGCTGTCTTTACTTCATCCCCACAGCATGTTCCCACTACCAAAACTCCGGATGCTCCTTTAGCCGGTAATGGAGATATCGGTATCACAATGGGAGGTACTCCTGATAAACTCTGTTTTTATATTGGTAAAAATGATTTTTGGAGGGCTTATCCTGTTTATCCGGGAGGAATTGCGCTTCCGGGCGGACTGGATATTGAGATAAAAGAACTGCAAGGAGCTACTTACTATGCGGAACAATTGCCCGGATCTGCTGAAATCAGAACTAAATTCACAACTCCTCATTGTCAGTTGGATTTGTCTGCATGGGTTGCTGCAACGGATAATAAGATTATCATTGAATTGCAATCGGACAAAGCCGTTACTGCCCATTTGCGTCTATGGGCTGCGGAAGGTAATACTTCGACTACTGCGGGAGGCAAAGATAAAGTAATGTGGATAAGTCGTTCATTTGAAAATACGGAATTGCTGCGTTGGCCTACTCATGTGGCATTGGCTTTAAACTCAAATTCTGATGAATTCTCCTTGATTCCCGGTAAGAAAGTACAATTGGTTATATCTGTTTATACGAATCATGATACACCGGATTGGAAAGACAAAGCTATTACAGAAGCAGAGAAAGTAACGGAAGCGGGTGTTGAGCAATTACGGAAAGAACATCATTCTTGGTGGAATCATTTTTGGAAACAGTCTCATATTAATATAGGTGATAGTTATTTTGAAAAGTATTACTATCAGTCGCAATATTTGTTTGCTTGTTCTTCCCGTGAGGGTAAGTTTGCACCTGGTATCTGGGGACCATTTGTTACGCGTGACGAAGCGGCATGGGGAGGTGATTATCATCTGAATTATAATTATCAGGCACCTTACTGGGCGTCATTTTCTTCCAATCATATTAGTCTGACGGATAATTTTGATCAACCTCTATTAGATTATATGGAGGCTGGACGGAAGCATGCGCAGGAATTGCTGAATTGCAAAGGTATCTATTATCCGGTGGGTATCGGTCCTAAAGGTTTATGTACAGCTATGTGGCCGTTAACTCCTGAAGAAATGCAGGAAAAGTATTCGACCCGTGAAAATACAATTGATGGTGGTTATAAGTTTCTGGGACAGAAAATCAATGCGGTGTTTAGTGTTGGAAATATGTTGATGCTATATTACAGTACGTATGATGAGGCGTATGCCCGTAAAGTATATCCGTATCTTTTGGCCTGTGCGGATTTTTGGGAAGATTATCTCTCTTTAGAGGATGGACGTTATGTCATTCGTATGGATCATTTCAATGAGGTGATGCCCAATAAACGTAATGGAGGTGTCTGGCGTAATCGGTTAGGCGATTTTAATTCAACTCTTTCGTTGGGTTTGGTTCGTATGCTGTTTCAGGGTGTGATGGATATGAGTGATTTCCTTTCCATTGATAAGATACGGCAATCCCGTTGGCAGGATATTTTGGAGAAACTGAGTGAATACCCATTGGGTATTACAGAAGACGGGCGTCAAAGTTTGAAGAATATGGAGAAAGGACCTCAAGATAAAGAAGTACCTCCATCGGGGCTGAATAGGGTATCTATTCATGGTTTGATTCTCCCTGCCGGTGTTGTGGGACCCATGACAGATGTGGCTTTCAATGCTATTTTGCTGGAAGATGTGGCACATTGGGCGGATAAACAACGTGATCCGAATGATTGGGGAAATACATCTAATAATGGAATTGAAACCTGCTATCCCGGAGCTGTACGTGTGGGGTATCCCTCGGATAAGATTCTATCTTATTTGAAGAAGCGGATTGAGATGGATGTATATCCCAATTCCTGGATTGTGCAAGGTGGGGGAGGTATTGAAACTTTAGCAGCTGTTCCCCTGACTATTAATGAGATGCTGCTACAAAGTTATGAAGGTATTATTCGTGTTTTCCCAAATTGGAATCGTAAGAAGGATGCATCTTTTGAAAATCTGAGAGCTTATGGTGCGTTTTTGGTTACTTCTACTTTGAAAGAAGGACTAATTCAGGGAGTAACCCTGGTTAGTGAGAAAGGACGTGTCTGTAAAATAGAGAACCCATGGAAAGGACGCCCTGTGCAAGTTATCCGGGAAAATGGAAAAGCAGACATTCTTTATGGAGAATATCTGCAAATACCGACTGTGGTGGGTGAGAAGGTTGAACTGAATTTATATACAAACTAATAATTGAGAATAGAATGAATCGTGTAAAGAAACTTGTGGGGGGATATTGGCGATAACACTTTGTGTAAGTGTATCTGCCCAGACCAAATTACCTCCGGGCTGGCAATCCAGCTATGTGAAAATTACTCCGAAAGGGGAGTTAACTTATTATCCCGATAAACAAGGAAATACGATACCGGATTTTAGCCGGGTTGGTTATCATCATGGTGATAAATCAATTCCTGATTATCCGGTAACAAAAACCGTATATCCTGTGGAAAAAGGGGATAGTCGTCAAAGAATTCAGGATGCAATAGATGAAGTGTCTCGTATGAAACCGGATAAAAACGGACACCGTGGAACGGTTTTGCTGAAACGGGGAGTATATCATGTTCATGGAACCATTCATATAAATACAGGTGGGGTTATTTTGACCGGAGAAGGAGATAATGTGAATGAAACCCGTTTATTGGCTATCGGTAAGCAGCGTTTTTCATTGATAGAAGTATCTGGTAATGGTAGAATGGAGGAAGTATCCGGAACAAGGGTGAAGATTACGGATGCTTTTGTACCAGTGGGAACACACTCTTTTCAGGTTTCTTCTGCTACAAATTTTAAAGTAGGTGATCGTATCATTGTTTATCGTCCGGGAACAGAGAATTGGATACATGATATTAAGATGGATCAGATCGTTGAACGCCAGGGAACCCGCCAATGGACTGCACGGGAATATAATCTTTCTTTCGAACGTGAAATTGTAAAAGTAGAAGGTAACCGTATTTATATTGATAATCCGGTAGTAATGCAAATGGAAGAGAAATATGGCGGCGGTGAAGTATTTAAGTATACATTTGACGGTCGTATCAGTGAAGTCGGGGTGACTAATATGTGTTTGGAATCTGAATTTGAACATTATGAGGATAACGAGCATGGTTGGATTGGCGTTCAATTCGATAAAGTGGAAAACTGCTGGGCGCGTAATCTGACTTGTCGCTATTTCGGGTATTCAGCGGTAAGTTGTGAACGCAATGCGAAGAATGTAACTGTGACGGATTGCCGTTGCCTGGAAACAAAATCTCTGATAACCGGTGGACTGCGATATTCTTTTTAATAATTGGGGACAGCAAAATCTGTTCATGAACTGTCAGAGTACAGAGGGGCGTCATGATTATGTGACGGGTGCACGTGTATGTGGTCCTAATGTATTTTATAATTGTACGGCTTCGCAAACTTATGCAGATATAGGTCCTCACCATCGCTGGGCAGTTGGTACTCTTTATGATAATGTGATTACCGATGGAGAAATCAATGTGCAGGATCGTGGTAAAATGGGAAGTGGACATGGCTGGGCTGGAGTAACTCAGGTGCTTTGGAACTGTCGTGTGAAACGTGCTGCTGTACAGAGTCCTTGGACATCAGGACATAATTATAACTTTGGTATGAAGGGTGAAAAATATCCGGGAGTTTTTATCGATCGTCCGGATGGTGTTTGGGAAGGACAGAATGAGAAGAATGTTTTCCCCGTTCACTTTATGTGGCACAACTGATGGCTCGTCATAGGAATATGGACTTGCGAATACTGACTAAGTAAGCCGGAATTAGCTTGTAATTTGGTGTTGTAAAATCATAGTTCTTGGTAATGTATTGTATAATAGGGTGTTATCTGATTGGTTGTTTACAGTCTATAACACTTTGAGATATAATTGATAGTATTTGATACAATCTTTAAATCTCGTTTGGGAAAATTGTTGTTTGTTTGCGATATGGAAAACAATAATGTATAACTTTAAAAATGATGTATTGATATTATGTAAAAACAATCTATTATGAACAACTCAAAAAGAATTCCAGGTGAAATCCCTTGTTAATTTAAGTCTAATTTTAAAAAGTAGTTTAATGAAAAAGAAAGAACACAAATCGAAATCGCTGTTATGGCGGTTATCTTTAGTTCTATTAGCATTGGTCTTGAGTATTAATCTTATGGCTCAAACAATTACACAGACAGGTGTTGTTGTTGACCAAAACAATGAACCAATGATTGGCGTAACTGTACAGACGAAAGGTACAGTAACTGGTGGTATTACAGATTTAGATGGTAACTTTACCATTAAATGCAATAAAGGTGCCACATTAGTTTTCTCTTTTATGGGATACAAAACAGTTGAGCACAAAGCAAACGGTCAAAGAATGAAGATTGAAATGGCTGAAGATGCTCAGGCTCTGGATGAAGTTGTAATTGTCGGTTTTGGTTCAATGAACAAAAACATATTACAGGTTCAATGACTTCGGTTGATTCTAAAATCTTGGAAGAAAAGAATTCAGTGAATGTTTTTGATGCATTACAAGGTGCTGCTCCCGGTATGCAAATCGTATCAAACTCCGGAGCGCCTGGTTCTTCTTCATTTGTATCTATCCGTGGTGCTTCTACTTTTAGTGATGAAGGTGTCTCTCCGCTGTATGTTGTAGACGGAGTAGTTGTTGATAACATTGACGACATTTCTGCCAATGATATTAAGCAAATTGATGTTATGAAAGATGCAGCTTCTTCGGCTATTTATGGTGCTCGTTCTGCAAATGGTGTAATACTGATTACTACTAAATCAGGTGAATCAGGAAAACCTCGTATTGATGCACGTTACCAACATTCCTTTTACACTGTTGCCCGTAAATTGCCTCAGGTTAATGCGTTTGAAAGCCGTTTAAGTATGGCAGCTTCCGATTTAAACAATCCTTCCAAAACTTTAGAGAAGTTTTCCGCACGTACAGACTCTGTAGGCATGCAGTATAGTACAAACTATTATTATCAGGATTTATTGTTCCGTACAGGTGGACGTGATGATGCCAGTGTACAAATTAGTGGTGGTTCCAAAGGGTTCAAATATCGTGCATCTTTGAACTACATTGGTGAAAAGGGTGTAATTCTAGAGTCTGGAAATGACAAATATACCGCTAATGTCAATGTTGATTATGAACCGTGGAAAAATATAAAGTTTACCACTCGTGTTCGTTTAAGCTACAATAAAACTAACAATATTAAAGAAACTGTTTTGCAAGATGCCATGCGTCGTGATCCGGATATGATTATCTGGTATCCGGATGGTGAATTAATTCCCTATTATTCTTCGGGGGACGTCGTAATCCTATTGCTGAGCTAAAACAAAAGTTAGATGAACGCTCGACTTATAGAGGAAACTTTTATCAGGGTATAACCTGGACATTTACTCCTTGGTTAAGATTGGATGCTGACATTTCAGCTGATTATACATCTAATAGAAATTTAACATTCTCATCCAAGTATCTGGAAGGAAGTGATAATGGGAAAAATACAGGAGCAGATAAAAGCCAACAAACTTGGAAATATGCAGGCGAAGCTTATTTAAACTTCAATAAGACAATTGCCAAAGACCATTCTTTGAGTGCTATGGTTGGTAGCAGTTTTGAAGTTAGCAATCAATTGGCATATAATATAGCCGGTTCGTTTTTTCTCTCCGAAGATATTCATTATATGAATTTGGCTACTGTAAAAGATGTGAAGAATATCAATACAACCGGTTGGGATGAAGCTATGGTGGGTGTATTTGGACGTGTAGTATATAGCTGGAAGAGTCGCTATACGGTGACTGGTAATCTTCGGTTTGATGGTTCTTCTCGTTTTGGTAAGAATAACCGTTGGGGATCTTTCCCTTCTGTCTCTGCTGCATGGCGTGTTTCGGATGAACCCTTTATGCGTTGGGCTAATAACATTCTTACGGATGCCAAAATCCGTGCAAGCTATGGTATTACTGGTAATGACAAGATTGGTCGCTATGAATCGCAAACCGTTTATACAGCCGGCTCTCAATATTATAACTCAGTAGGTGGTATTGTACCTGCATCTAAATATGGTAATCCTGACTTAAAATGGGAACAGACGAAACAAACAAATATCGGTGTGGATTTGAGCTTTCTAAATGGACGTATTATGTTTGTTGCCGACTATTACATAAAGAAAACAAGTGACTTGCTTTCTGACTATAATCTTCCAAGTACTACCGGTTATGATAAAATGCGTGTAAACTTAGCTAGTATTGAAAATAAAGGTGTTGAGTTATCACTTACAGCAACACCTGTCAGAACACGTGATTTTAACTGGAGTACTACTGTAAATTGGTGGAAGAATGATAATAAGATTCTTGATTTAGCACGTGAGGATTATATAAATAGTGCTTGGCTGATTGCAGCAGGAAAACCAGCTGGTCTATTCTATGGTTATAAGAATTTGGGGGTATATGAATATGACGCAAGTAATGCCTGGACTCAAGATTATAAAACCCGTCTGACTCCTGTTTTCAAACGGGATAATGAAGGCAATGTCGTTATAGGTTTGAATGGTCAGCCAACATTGGAAAAATATCTAAACCCAGATGGTACTGAATATACAGGCAAAATAGCTCAGATGAAAGTAAATGGAGTAGTTGCTGGTGGTGGTGATGTTATATGGTATAACAAACCTAATGAAAACGGTGAGTTAGATGGTGTAATCAATTCTAACGACCAGACAGAATTAGGCAAAGCAAATCCTGATTGGTTTGGATCCTGGGGTAATACCCTTACATATAAAGACTTTTCTCTTTCATTTAACTTCTATGTTAGTTGGGGAGGACAAGTTTGGAATGACTTGAAGCGTTACTATTGTTCATGGGGAGGAAATACTCATAAACAAACTCCTGAATATATTATGCAAGGCTGGAAATATCCGGGTGAGATTACAAGTTGGTATGCATTGAACTCCAAACAGCGCAAAACAAATAATCACTCTATGAGTTTGAGTGATCAGTTCCTGGAAGATGCGACTTTTATTCGTTTACAATCTGTTCGTTTAAGTTACAGTGTGGATCCCAAATTCTTAGGTAAAACTCCACTTCGCTCAGTTCAAGCATATATTTATGGTAATAATTTGCTGACTTGGACTAATTATACAGGATATGATCCGGAGTTGAGTGGCGGTGTTCTAACCCCAGGTAAAGACAGTTCTAAATATCCTCGTAAGCGTGAGTTTGGCTTTGGATTCAACATTGGATTTTAACTAAAAAGATAAGAAAAATGAAGAAATATATAATATTAGCTTTTACAAGTCTTTTGGCTTTATCAAGTTGTGAGAGTTTTTTAGACAGAACCCCTTTGTCAGATTTGTCTCCATCAAGTTACTTTAAAGATAAAGCTGAAATGAAGAACTGGAATGCAGGTATTTATGATGCGTTTCAAAGTGCACTTTCCAGGCGTCAGGTTCTTTTTGGTGATGTACGTTCAGATAATGTAACCGGCACATCCTATGAAGATTCTAAGATTTACATGAATGCCTTGATGCCCAATATCTCAGAAGCCAGTTGGGAACCTTTTTTCACTTGTATCTCCAGATGCAATATTGGTATTCAAAAATATCCGACAATTCCTAACATCCTAGAATCTGAGTATGCCCCATATATCGGACAATGCTATGCCATGCGTGCTTATATGTATTTTTGGGGAACTCGTACTTGGGGTAAAATGCCAATAATAACGGAACCATGGGATGGATCCTTAAATTCTATTGCCATTCCCCGTTCTTCATTAGAACAAGTAAAAGAACAAATATTATCTGATATAGAAAAGGCTATCAGTTACTTTAACCAATCTGATACAAGTGATAAAATTTACTTGGGCAAAGATGCAATGTACGCTTTATTAACAGAAGTTCACATGTGGTATAATGACGATCAAGATGCATTAACAGCTTCAGAACATTTTATCAACCATAAGAGTTTGTCACTATCTAATGGAGAAATTGAATGGAAAAACATCTTCACCAATCCTAGTAGTTCAAAAGAAGTAATCTTTGCTATGGCATGGGATTACGAAACAGATGGAGCTTTAAGTGGCTGGCCGCAACTTTTAGGAGCAAGTAACACGAATAATGGTTACAGAATGGCAGAACCCATTTTTAATGAGTTTATAGATCGGCTTCGTTCAGGAGAAGGTTCTGATGCACGTTTTTGGAATACAATTGACACTGTGAAAGTATACTATAAGGCCTCTCGTGTTCCTTTGACGTATGCAAGTTATACAGCTGGAGTAGAAAGCGTAAATAAATGTATCAAATACAGCAATATTGATCCTGAACGTGAGTATGATTCTTCTAATCAAGTGTATAAATCATATTTCTCAGTAATGAACACAACCGACAGCGAGTTTTCTCTGGTAATGATGCGTATGGCAAATATTATGTTACTACGTGCAGAAGCTTTAAACAAATTGAACAGAGGAGATGAAGCACTTAGCATCGTTAATGATATTCGTAGTCGTGTGGGTTACTTGAAAGATGCAAAATTAGAGGTATCTAATGTTAATAATGTAAATGAAGTAGAAAATATTATTCTACAAGAAAGGCAATTAGAACTTTATGGAGAAGGGTATCGCTGGTTTGATTTAATGCGAACAGGTCATTTAATAGAAGTAATGGACCCTATCTATTCCGCGCGTCAGGAAGCAGCAGATGTGACAGTAACTGGTTTTGGTAATGAAGGTACTAAATACTGGCCAATTCATTATGCTGAATTTGAATCAAACAAGGCACTGGTTGGAGACCAGAATCCACCTTATACTGAACGTTAAAAATAAACTATAAAAAAAAGAGTTAATAATGAAACAAGAATATTATAAAAAAGCATTAGCCTTGATGGTAATTCCTTTCCTTATAGCAAGCTGTGAATTATTGGGGTTAGATTATCAAGATTCATACGATTATGATTATAATGCTGGCATGCCAAGTAATAAAATAGATATGTCTGCTTTCGAATTTATCAAATCCCGTACAGATATATTTTCTTTATTGGAAGAGGCTATTTTGTATGCAGGAGTTGAAAATGAGTTTAAACAAAGTGGAATGACCTACTTGTTACCAACGAATACAGCATTTAACTCAGAGACGAGTACTGATTTAAGTTATTTTCAGACGCATCAACTAACGTATATAGATGAGGAAACTGGAGAACTTGTTTCTTACGCACCTATAAGTATGACTGCCTATCCTAAAGAACAAGTGAAAGAATTTTTGCTTTATCACATTGTGAAGGGTAAATATACTTTCACTAATCTTCCGGCAGAACCAACTTGGTTTGAGACGGTAGCTACAGCTGATACAGCTAAAATAAACATGTATTTATTGAAAGACCGTAATCCCAACATTGTATTCAACAATTTTGATGGGCATTACAAATCTTCCATCAAGCCACGCACTTCCAATCTTTACAATGCAGACGGTTCATATATGCATGTCATGGATAGTTGGTTGGATCGCCCTACAAATGGACGACTAAATATGAAATAACCTAAAAAGATTACGATTATGAAATATATTTATCAATTTTTCATTGTTCTACTTTGTGCTTTCTCTTTTTGCAAGCTGTGGTGATGATGATTTTATCGAAATAGATTCGTTAAGTACAGATGGAGATGAATTCTACTGTAATCAGAAAGTGAAAGTATGGATGTGTGTACGCTCCAGCGATTTATGGCATACGAATTATGAATGGAGTTGTGATGCGGGTTCATTGACCCAACCTCAAGGTCTAAATGAAATGACATGGAAAGCGCCAAGCACTCCGGGTACATACACAATTACCTGTCGCGCTAGTATTGGTGGCGAATCACAAGTCCGTTCTCATAAGATGTATGTATCCAGTTATTATTTTGATAAATTTGAGAAAACTCCTCATTCTTTATCTTTACAAGGTAGTACGACTGGAACACTTAAAAAAGAATCTAACGGTAACCAATATCTGCAAGCAAAAGTGAATTCTGCCGCAGAAGTAAATCGCTATCTTCGCCGTGCTTTTGGAGATAACACGCTATATACTCCGTTTAGTACCCGCATGAAACTTGGTTTTGACTCTAATGTCCCTAATATGCAAGAAATTGTAGTTGGGAAAAAAAACAGGAAAAGCAACATTGGAATATCGTTGGAATTTACGTTCCGATGCTTCCAACAATGGTTCTTATATTAACCAGATTCGTCTGATATGGTATCCGGGAAAGCTAAAAAGTGGAGAAGTGTATCCGGCTGTACCTAATGAAGAACTTACGATGGAAGGTACCACGGATTATAATGTACAGTTAATTGTTCAGTATACATCTGCTGCAGGCAAAAAAATTACGTATAACGAATATCACAACCTGAATACAATGAATACATTTACTGCCAAACTTTATCAGACGGTATCCATGTCTGTTGACGAAAGTGAAGCAATCATTGTGCATGTAGCTGGTCAGGAAGTATTAAAGAGTAATATTTTAAAAGATGCACGTACTGAAAACTCCTGTGAAGGTCGTATGTCTATCAATAACTGGGAGCTTTATATACCCAATGGCAATGCTGGTAAAAACATTCCGTTAGTATATATTGATGACGCTTACGCCTCTAATACAGGTATTTTAGAATAATATTCATTCATCAAAAAGTATCTTGGGAATTATTGTATCCTAAGATACTTTTTTTAATTCTTGTAATTATGAAAAAACGATTATTTCTTGTTTTGTACACATCACTTTTTGTTGTAACTGTCTTTGGTCAAGACTTTAAGGGAGTTATTGTAAATGCCAAACAACGTCCTTTAAAAGGGATGAAAGTTTGGAAAAAGAATACCACTGAAAGTGTAAAGACAGACAATATGGGAGTATTCTTTTTTCCCGGTTTGCAGCCCACAGATACATTGGTAGTATCTATATCTAAAAAAGAAGAAGCAATTATCCCTATTGGTAAGCTATCTCAAGCTTCTCTTAAATTGGAAAAGAAATTTTTCATCTTATTCGATGGACAGAAAGAAGAAAAAAGAGAATACACGAGGATTCTCCGTACAAGTTATAACTCAAATGTATTGACCCGTGAACAGATTCAGAAGTTATCAGCCAATAGTATTTACGATCTATTTAAGGGTGGAGCTATTCCGGGGGTAACAGTGAACGGAGACAAAATTACAATTCGCGGAGGAAGTTCATTTGATTTGGATAATGAGCCTTTATTTGTTGTCGACGGTACTTTATACGAAAGTAGCAGTGAAGTAGATGGTGTCGTATCAATCAATGACATAGACAAGGTAGAAATACAAAAGACGGTGCAGCTTATGGCATGAAAGGAGCTAACGGTGTTATAATTATTACTACAATTAAGAAATAATATATAACTATTAAACACGCATGCACTATGAAAAACAACCGGATAAGATATTACCTGAGTTTATGGGTGATACTATTTGTTAGCATCTTTACAGGTAATGCTCAACAAACAGATACTGTTTATATGAACAATATTGTCAGTTCATTTAAACAAGTTACTAATTTGCCGCAGGAGAAAGTATATTTGCATACCGATAAACCATATTATTTTGCAGGTGATACTATCTGGTTGAAAGCATATTTGGTGAATGCCATTACCCACTTTTCCGGAAATGGCAGTCACTATGTGTATGTAGAGCTCATAAATCGCAAGAATAAAGTTCAGCAGCGTATTAAGGTTCAGCAACGCGAAGATATTTTCTCAAGTTTTATCCCTCTTCCAAAATCATTGGAGGCTGGTGACTATTATCTCCGTGCATATACCCATTGGATGTTGAACGAAAAATCCGACTATTATTTTTCCAAAAATCTAAAAGTCTTTGCTTCCCAATCTTCGTTTATGTATCCGGAAATAAGATATGAACAGAAAGGGAAAAAACGTATAGCAACTGTTACCTTCAAAAGACCCGACAATACTGTCTATGCAGGTAATTACGTACACTATATGGTTCGTACCAAGCCATACGAAAATAAGTTCCGTCAGCAACAGACTAACAAGAACGGAGAGATTCAAATAGATATACCTGAAAAAGATAAAATAGAACAATATATCTATGTTGTATTGGAAGATAAACAGTTAAAGCATAAACACACATTTTATGTTCCGGATGCTTTTGACTACCATGTCGATTTTTTTCCGGAAGGTGGTAGCTTAATTTCGGGATGTACCCAAAAAGTGGGTATAAAAGCTATAGACACAAATGGAAATTCAGTAGAAGTGACTGGTAGTATTTTAAACAGTAAAGGTGATACCATTACTCATTTTAAGAGTTCTTATGCAGGTATCGGCAGTTTTATGCTACCTATTTCAATAGGTGAAAAATATAAAGCAGTCGTTAGTTCTATTACAGGAGATATGAAGAAAGAGTTTTTACTGCCTGATCCGGAGGCCGACAAATTCTCTTTATCCATTACCGAACGTAACGGCATCATACATTACACAATATTACATTCTCCCCAAGAGAGGTTGCCGGATAATTTATACTTGATAGCCCATGTTCGTGGTTTTCTCCTATTTGTACAACCCATACAGAAAGGACAAGGAGCGGTCAGCCTGAAATCCATCCCTGAAGGGATATTAACCCTTACTTTATTGGATGGAAATTACGTTCCACACAGTGAACGCCTTGTATTCGTTCGCCAAAATCATTCAATCTGGCAATTAGCCTCTGATAAGGCATCCTATGGTTCGCGTTCACCGATATCTCTTGATATCCACCTCTCCGATCTGTCAGGGCAACCTATAACGGGTGACTTCTCTTTAAGCGTTACAGACAACTATGCCATCAGATGTGATTCTACCGCAGATAATATTCTTTCTAATTTGCTGCTGACGTCAGATATAAAAGGATACATCGAAACACCCGGATATTATTTTAAAGATAATTCTCAGCGATTGAAAGCCTGTCTGGATAATTTAATGCTGACGCAAGGATGGAATCGTTTTAATGTAGAAGACATTCTTAAAGAACAGCAAAAGAACCCCAAATACTTTATGGAAATCGGACAAACTATTTCCGGTAAGGTATTAGATATTCGTAATAAGCCACTTTCTGGAAAAACTGTGAATGTCTTTGTCAATAAGCGTCCTTATCCCTCAACACACACAGATAATGACGGAGTGTTTATTGTAGATAAGTTAAGTTTTGCAGATACAGCCAGAGTTGAAGCACAGGTAATAGAAAAAGGAAAATTCTTTCGTGCTAATATCCGGATAGACAGGGATTATTTTCCGGAAGCAGTAAACACCCATCCATACAAGGATGCAAAATATGAGCAACAGAACGAATATAGAGAAGAAATGCAATCACCTTTTGTCAGAGAAGATGGAGTCTTGATGCTACGTCTTCCAGAAGTCGTGATTAATGCCAGAAGTTTAGTAAAAGATCGTTTTTCTTCCTATAAAATGGATGATGAAGAGATGTTATCTCAACAAGATGCGCGCACGGCACTTGATTTAGTCAAGAATGTTCCCGGATTCCGAATTATAGATAATCGTCCCTATATAAACCCCAAATACTCCCAACGTCCGGAACATCTGATGTCTAATGATGTAAATAACAGGAATGCCTTGCGTCCCAAAGAGAAAATAGATTATGGCCGTACTGCACGCTTCATGCTGGATAACAAAACGATCAGTTTCAATGCTCTTTCTCTCATCAATGCGGAAGACATAGTAGGAGTACACAAAATTGATCCGGAAGTTGATGCAGCCGTCAATATTACTCAAAATCTGAAATACTTGGAAGCAGCCTATAATGAAGCATTTGAGAGTGGTGCCACTTTAGAAGAATTGGAAGAACTGGAAGTGGACAGACAACTCCAGAAAATGAAGGATGGAACTCAAAGTATCTCCGGTGGATGTATTGTGTTAACCTCACGTACCGGCAATTTAGAGATACCGCGTACTTCCCAAGGAGACACGGCATTCCTGCTCGGCTTTAATCGGTATAAATCCTTTTATAGCCCTAAATACGTAACAGGCGAAGAACGCAAATCACTTGTACCGGATAATCGTACCACCATTTACTGGCAACCTCAACTCCGAACCGATGAAAGAGGTAATGCCAGCGTACACTTTTACACAGCTGATCGTCCCAGCTATTATACAATTATTATTGAAGGTATAACAGATAAAGGTGTACCTTGTCGCTATGAACATTTATTAAAAAGATAAGCAGCTTATTTTTTATTTTAAATTTGATATCATGAAGCGTATAAAATTATTTTTAGCACTATCTGTATTGGCTATTCTTTTATGTGGAATAAGTTCTTGTTCAAAAGAAGAGAGTGATAAACCGAATACTGAACAGCCCGACCCCGAACCAACTCCTGAACCTACCCCAGAACCAGAACCGGATCCAGAACCAGAATCTGATGACTATAAACTACAGGGAAATATGCAAGCCGCACAACAACTGGTTAGAAAAGATTATTCGGAAATCCATAAGTATATGCGCTCTTATGGATGGGACTATTCTGAACATCCCAATTCATCTGATAAAGATCATAAAGACGGAGTGCATTGCGAAGTTATATATGACGAAACGATACAGCAATATGTTTTCAAGTTTATCAGCCATGCCAATGCTGATGCCCTTGACGGTGACCGGGGGAAACTGGAAGACCGCCAACGTAATGAAATGAAAACACAAACGACTGCTGCCTGGTATAAATTGAATGGTAACTGGGATGAATGGCAACTCCTTGAATGGAAATTCCGTATTCCGAAAGATTTCAGACCTTCTACAAGTTTCTGTCATATTCACCAATTAAAGGCACAGGAGGGCAATAATGGTTCTCCATTGATAACCATAACTCCCCGCTGCAATAGTAATGGCAGTAATCGTCGTGTACAAGTGATCCATACCGGTGATATTAGTGCTACTACTAAAGGAACAATCATAGACAATCTGCCATTGTCTGATTTTGAAGATGAATGGATACAAGTAGAAACAGAGATGCACTTTACGCACGATGGGGCGTTCAGTATTAAGATGACGCGTATCAGTGACAGTAAAGTATTAGTTGATAAAGCTTTTAGCAATATTGACCTATGGCGGAAGGGAGCGATAAGTATCCGAAATAAATTCGGCATTTATCGTAGCTTTGGAAGAAAGATGGAAAGTACTGATGATCGTCCTACTAATGGAATAAAGGATGAGACTTTGCAACTGGCAGATTTCAAGGTTTATGAGAAAAATACAAATCCCAAGCCTGAAAGCCACGATTAGGTGATTTATTAAAAGTGTGCGCGAAATTACTGACGACGGGAAAGCATGTCGATACGTAAAACAGATAAGATAAATTGCTAATAAACGGAGGAGGCGGAGGCATAGTCAGATTATTTCCGTATCTCTTTTAAGGAACAATATGTTCACAGGCAAGAAATGAACGTTCCACCCCTGAGAAATAAACGTTCCTCAGGGGTGGAACGACGACATCGCTTCTTCGTGGAGTCTTATTTATCGCACTTCGTTACAGAATAATCAATAAAAGAAAGTCTTATCGGACAGGGAAACCTATACAAGTCAACGACGCCCAAGGCATAAACGATTGATTGTCCGTTCCTTCCGGACGGCTTTTCTGAATCATCTTACGAGTGTACGGCATATCCATGCCTTTGCGGTCATGATAATGATGATAAGCCCGTTCCCAGGCAGGACAGATTTTCTCCCGTTGTTTGGATGAGATCTCAGGTCCATAGACCGGCTTTCCAAACCAAGTGATATACTGTACATGAGGAACTTCTTCGCCCGACATGTATCGGGCCGTGTACTCAAATCCTTTGTAGAGGCGATTGTCGAACGCTCCATATAAGTCTATATCTTGATTCCAGGCAATTTCGGCGGCACAGGCAAGGAAAGCAAGGCCCATCTGTACGTGTTGTTGGTCACGCCCACTCTCCTGGCATTGCCCGCTTTCATAAAAATAGTTTTTGATAGCACCATTCGTATCACCATCGGTCAGCTGCTTACAGGCAGTGTCAAAAATATCCCGCCGGTCGAGGAAGATACCGATACACATAAGTGTTTGTCCGTTGGCAGCATCCCAATTGCCATTATAACGAGGCGTCCAGTCCTTTATCACCGGGTACCAGACGTTGATGACCATATCTTCAAATGCTTTACGATCTTTGGCATTCCAGCCTTTATAAGTATGTTTTATTATCTCGGCAGCATTGAGATATTTGATTCCTGCCGTACCCACCTTCAATTGACGGTTGTGATTTACGATCGATTCAAGAGTCTGAGCCCAGGCATTGAATATCTCGATAGCCTTCTCCGCATAAGCTTTATCCCCTTCCACATACCATTGCAAAGCCATGGTGTAGGCTGCCGCACCATCACGTACAAACTCTTTCCCTCCATTATCGGGTTTGTTATAAGGGCCGTTATCTACAACCTTAAAAGGAATCGGTTTGTAATTGAGCGAAGCGATTTCCGATGACTTGAGCTGGTTCCATGCTTCCTTCCAAGGTTCTTCGCCTGCAAGGACTTTAGCTTTCATGAATTCAAGATCAGAGGTCGTGTGTAACATTCCGGGATGTACGAATTCCTGTCCGAAGCTGACAATGCATATCAGCGCATACAAGAGTGAGAAAAAAGTTCTTTTAGTCATAATCATTAAGAAATTTATTGCTATTGATATAATACATAGTTACGTTATTTTCCGACAATTCTTATCAGAACCTTCCGGCTATAAGCCTTCTGACCGGCTTCTTGCACACGAACCACATAAAAATCATCGTTCAATGGCATACTCTCCACCCAATTGCCAGAAGAAGATTTGAGCATCTGCACCATGCTTCCATGAGTCGTGTAGATAGATACCCATGCATCTTTTTGCGATTTTACTCTCACACGATTTGTTTCCACAACAATATGCGGGATATCTTCTCTGCCTGCTTCAGGCATTATCCCCGTAGAGATGCCTCTTGCCGCCCTCTGAGCCTCATAGAGTGATGCGGGCTGCAAGCCTTTACGATTCTGCCCTTCTATATATCCATTGGTATATTCACTCATATTGTTACGGTATCTCCGTATTGTTTTAGCCGTGCATCCGATAGCGTAGTTTTGTCCCGTAGGCACTTTATCCAGATAAATGGCACCGTCCTGTACATCACAATTCCAGAACACGCTGTTGGTGCCTCCCCATCCGTGCCCGCTTCCCATATTGTCACGCAGATACATACCTATTTTCCCGGCATTTGATTTTATAGTTCCCAATTCCGCCCAGTTATCAAACAGAATCCCCTGCGACCACAACCGATGTCCCTCAGCTTGTGCAAGGGAAAGTTCCGAACGGAAATTCAACACAACAATGCCGCTGGTAGAGGCACAGCCGTTGGAGATATAATGATGACGTCCGTTGCGGGCATAACAGTCCTTCAGCAAGATGAGTTGTGAACGATGGTAATTCTCAAAGTTGTAATACGTACCGCCTGTGCAAAGTCCGGAGGGATCAATAGCATAGCAATCTTCAATTGTACTCCTCGTAGTGGAAGTCGTTTTAATGCCCGCATGGACAAAACCGGACATTGAAACACCTTTCACCCATGAATTTTCCAACGAACTCATATAGATACAATTCTGATCAACGTTGGCCGTGGAATTCTCCGGACTTCTTTCAAAAGAGATGTGCAGATTCTCAATCCCTACATTGTGGCGGATTGTTCCCGGATTTGGTATCTTATAGATATATGCCTGTGCATACTGTACGTCGAGTGCATAAAATACGGGAGCATCCACTTCAATCATATTACCTTCCACTTTGGTGACGTAGCGATGATAGGAAATATCAATATCCTTAGTTTTCCATTTCTTGCTTTCATCTGTGTTGCGCTTTGTATTGCCGCCATACCAGACTGCCTCCAGCCAAGCTGTTGTGGTAGGATATTTTATACAAATCAAGTCGCCCGCCCGATAAGCGCTTGCATCTTCCACCTGAAAGGAACAGTCGCCGGGCATCACCTTCTGTGTTACAATATTCACTTGAGCATCTCCTTTCCCATTTCCCCAATTGTGCGCGGAGGAATTTCCCATTAAGATAAGCCGTTTAGCCTTTTCTGCCGCATTTCTACCGTAGAGAACCGTGGAATCATTGTCCGAGAAGCAATTACCTTCGCCACGCAGAATGACTCCGTCGTAAGTCAGGTTTAACGTCCCGTCCACATTATATCGTCCGGCTTTCAGCAATACGACTCCTCTGATACCCTCTGCGTTCAAAGCCTGTTTTCCTACTTCGTCAATGGCTTTCTGTATATGTTGCGTATTATCGGCCTCCTTGTCCTCCAGAGGACTGAGAGTAATGGTGCGTTCCGGTAAACTGACCACAGGAAGGTCTTTTCCATTCCCATATCCGGCCTGGCTAAAATCTGGAATGACAAAGCCATCATTATCTTTCTTATAAGTCAGGCTTCCGGATTCATCCTGAATAACGAGTTGCGATTGCCAACTTTCCTGGGCATTAAGGGAGTAGCTGCCTACAAAACATAAGCTCCCGATACATAAAGATACAAGTTGTGATTTCATGTGTATTTATTACTTTTTTGTGATATGTAAAGAAAGGGAGATTTCTTCTATTAGTTTTGTAGTGTTATCTCATTTCCTTGCAATATTGTATCGGTCTATTTCATGGTGACATAGATTATAGCATTTCATCGACACAAAGACATACTACGGGCGATTATTCTGACAGGGCTTTAAGGAGAAAACAGTCTTTCAGCCGGACTAACCATCCGTTTTTTCAGAACAGATGGTCTATCTGACCGGAACAGACGGTCTGTTTACCCAAAACAAACCATGTATTTCAGCTAAACATACCATCTTTTCGGGCAAAACTAACATTCTTTTTCGTGATAAGGCTACACCTTATGCCCCAAAAGGTGTAGCTATGTTGCATAAAGGGTGACACCATACGGGATATAAGGTGTAGCCCTTTACTTATCGGGCTATATTCTTTTCTGGTTGCATCAGGGAAAGTATTCGGGCGGAGAGTGTTCTTTTTTACGCATAGAACACATGAAGGCTATCATTTTTATCTAAGATATGACAGTCGTTACGTCCCTTTTTATGATTCTGTCCCCTTTCCCTTTCTTTCCGCATTTCTTTAATAGGGAATGCTTGCGTTCTTTCTTTTTTCCCCCACCATTGGGCGGAAAGAAAGGAATCTGAGACAATAGGATTATCATTTTGTCATGGCTGACAAAATGATTTTTAAAGGTTATTTTCTGAAAAACCGATTAGTCATGCGGCTGAGGATTCGGATTGGTATGCGCTTCATAAACCTTTGAAATCAGCCAGCTGCAGGCTTTCATCTTTAAGTCCGTTATCGGGTCTGTCGGATGCACTTTGCATTTTTCGCCCCAGACTGCGATAAATACCGAATTTATTCCGGATACTTGTCGCCCCCTTCCTCCATAAGTCTACATCTGCGAAAGATTGGTCGGCAAGCACTTTCCCATCGCTGATACGGGTCAGTTTGATGCGGAACGTGCCATGGTGGGTATAATGCATTTCTGTCTCCACTTGTATCCATTCATCTTCAAAGTCAGCAAGCGGAAGGTTGTCTATGATAATACCTTTGCCGGAAGTCCGTGTGTCGCCTGTATGAATCACTTGTACACGCTTATTCCCTCCGTCTTCATCGCAACGGGTACTGATAGTAATGAGTGGGGCGCCATTGTTGCCTTCCTGTGCCTTCAGTTGGTGAAGATGACAGAACTTGGTGGTGGGTTGGAAATCTTTGGGTATGCGGAATTTCCATTCCAGCCGTTGCCACTCGTTCCAGTTTCCGTTCAGATGATACCAGTCATGGTTTGTCTGGCTTTTCATCTCATTGCGCTGGCGGTCACTTAGCAATCTTCCCCGGTCACTGTCCAGGGCTTCGGCATTGGCATGATTGGTGAATTTGAAAACATATTGCTGCAGGGCCGCATCAAAAAGAACTTCACAATGCACACCGTCGTAATGGTCGTTTTTCGAGATATTGGGATGTTCGGAATAGTCCCACCCCAGGGCACGCATATACTCATGTATAGCCCTGTAATCTTTTCCCGCTAACTCGCGGGAGGCTTGCATACCTCCCTGAAAAGTATAGTCGGAACGGACAGGGGAAGGTAACTGTACGGTAGGCCCATATCCAATGGCTTGCAATGCGGATTCGCCCAAACGTTCCTTCAATTGCGCCAGATAAAGACTTTGAGGGGCAACCGGAGTATCATGCGAGTCGAAAACACCTACCGGCAACGGAGGACCGGACTGATTGAAGGGACGACGCAACGGAGTACTTTCTCCTTTACTGCCTATTACCCAGTTATAAGTGCCCGGGGGAATCTGATTTACATAACTTTTCGCCAAGCAATTCCAGGCAACAGACCAGGCTGTGCCCCAACCATGACCGGAACCCATAGAACCACGGTTCTTGAAATCAATACCTCCGCCAGGCAAATTACAATTGTCAAGCAATAAACCTGTACTCCAACGTTGATGTCCTTCTATACGGCCATTCCCTTTGAAGCTACAATTAAGGAATACAATAGGCCCTGTTTGCCCGGCGCCAAGTGCCACAAACCAGATATTATCTCCTTCTACCGAACAACGGTCAATCAGAATCTGTCCTCCGTTCGGTGCAAACTCCGCCGGCTTGGAAGCTCCCTGGTGCAAAGCCCTTCTGATTACGTTAATCTGCTGCAAAGTGATGCATCGCCCGCCTACACCTATACTCTCCATGGTTTCCAATGCATTGATGTCCTTTGCCCAACAGTCTTCTCCGTTGATTCTTAGTGCATAATATAATGCTTTCCCGTGATTGACCGCTTGTGCGGGCGACTCGATGCGCAGATTCTCCACACCGCACTGACGGAGGCGTTGTACGTTATTGGCTACCATTAATGTAGTATTGTCATCGGTAAATTTTGCATCGTAAGAGTCTACCAGCGGGACACTCAGCACAATTGTATTTCCTTCGATACCTGCAATGGTCCGTTCGGCAATCAGTTGCCGTCCTGCCTTTATCCAAGTTTGAGGTTTCCCGTCACGAACCAGATCATTCATTTTCATATATTTGATCCATTTCTCGGTTACGGGTTTGCGTATTTCTATATTGTCGCCGACGGAAAGTCCGGAAACATCAGCTACCGTCAAACGATATGAACCGGCAGGGATGTACTTGTCAGTCACCTTTATACTTTTTTCATCCGGAGCAGCTTCGCCTAAACGATTGCCTGCACGTTGGCGGATGCCATTATTCACTACGATTGCCGTATGTTTATCTCCGGTCATGACGATAACACTTCCACTCGGATCACTTCCGCTACCGCGCAATACGACGCCATCTGTCATTATCTGAAGAGAACGGTTACATACGTAACGTCCCGGTGCCAGCAGAACTGCACCCCGAAAGCCATCGGCATCTTTGGGAAGTGCGGAAACCATATCAATGGCTTTTTGAATATAATCCGTGCAATCTTCGTTTTCTCCTAAAGGATGTACGGTCAGTTTTGCCGGAACGTATGGCAAGGTTACACCACCGCCCTTATATCCGGCATGTGAAAAGTCGATAATCCGGTCACCTCTCTTAGTGGCTTTATACACTAACTTTCCGTTAGCATCCGAATAAACCCACTGGCTTTTGCCCATTGGTTCCTGCCCCATAATGGATAGGGGGAAAAGAAGGCATAGTAGATAATAAATGTTCTTCATTCTTTGTCTTATTCAATAAAGTTAATTAATGGTGTAACAAAGGAAGAGGAAAAAAATGATTTCCATTATATAGATTGTCTCAAAAGCTTGTAAAAAAAGAGCAAACTTCTACTACTGAGAGTAAAAGTTTGCTCAATATTGACTTAACTAAATACCTTAATTAAGAGATTCTGTATTTTGGTATACTATTTTAATGGATCGAAATCACCACTTTCCCAACCGATGGTCTGTTGCAGTTTCGGATTCTGTTCGAAGTGTTTACGAGCCAATCCCTGGAAGTAATAGGTGTCTTTTACATTCCATTGATAGGTTTCGTCAATTCTCCAGGTTTGAGTAGTGAAATACTTGAAATAATTCTTTGTCATCAATTCCGGATCGTTCTTTATCATAGTGATAAAATCTCTTCGTGCCATAGTAGCATATTCGCTCTTCACCTGTATTTCAATTCTGTAACGGGAATATCCTTGCATATCAGAGAATATCTTGCGACGAAGCAAATCCCAGAAACGTTTGCCCTCATAAGCCAATTCAATGCGGCGTTCATAAAGAACGGCATCAATCAATTCTTGTTGGCTCATATTTGCTTTTAAACCATAGAGCCCGTCCGCATTGGCCGTTATACCGGCTCGTTTACGAATATCTTTCAGAATAGTATAAACTTCATCAGATTTATTTCCTACTTCCGCAGCACATTCAGCAAGATTCAATAATACTTCTGCATAACGCATTTCAATCCAATCCATGTCACCGTGATCCTTAGCTTCGGTAGCTGTCTTTTCAGGGATAGAGAACTTGCATGAATAAAATCCCGTGCCAGTCGGACTATGAGTATCTTCGCCACCTTTGTAAGTGTACATGCAACCTTGGAACCAGTCCGGCATACCATTCAATGGATATTCAGCGCCATTGTAAACGATGATATCATAGAAACGAGGGTCACGGTTCAACCAAAACATACCGGTAGCGTCAGTAGCAGTAGGATCAAAAGCTTCTTTCACGCCATCACCATCTACATCTATTCCCGGAGTAGTACCATCAGCCATTGGGAAAGCAAGTGCCATATCCAATGTAGGATGGTGGTTACCTGTAGCTCCTACCGAAAATTCCAACGGACGAAGCCCTGCCATGAAATTGTGTGTACGCACCGGATCGAGAAAACGGGTAGTGATTACAGTCTCAGAGGTAGTCTCTTTTGTCCATATCTCCTTATAAACAGGATGTAAAGCACGTTGTCCGTTCTCTGACAGTTCCTTTTGGGCCGCTAAGCAGGCATTGTATGCTGTTTGCCAACGGGTACGGTCATTATTCGGATTAAATTGCTTACTGGCATAAGTCAGCAACACACGTCCTTTAAAAGCCATAGCTGCTCCTTTGGTGATACGTCCAAAGTCATTTTCACCCCAAATGCTGGGTAACGAGGCAGCAGCATCATCAAGATCTTTCACTATCTGGTCAATACACTCTTTTGCTGTATTCCGAGTAACATATAAATCGTCACTATGTCTGTCCTGCGGGATTAAAACCAAAGGTACACCTCCATAAATTTTTACCATCTCAAAATACTGATAAGCACGTAAGAAAAGCGCTTGTGCTTTTATACGGTTCCGGATGTCCTCGGACAAGCTACCTCCATCAATACTTGTTAACAGAACATTGATAGTATATATCTTGTCATAAGGCCAGTGTTCTCCTAACGGACCTCCGGCAGTAGCTACCGCTGTCAGTCGACCATGAATAAAATCACCGCCTCCGTTGCCCTCATCACTATATTTAGAATAATCACCACTAAATGACGGTAGATTATCTTTGTAGCATTTATCCAAAAAAGCTGTAGCTAGAATTTCACTATTCCATGTTGCCTTTTCGCTGACAGCTGTCAGGTCATCTTTATCCAATACGGAAGTACAACTGGTCAAGCTTGCAAATGTCAATGCTGTAATAGCTATTATATGTTTTGATTTCATAATATTCAAGTGTTTTTTATATAATTAGATCGTTATATTCAAACCAAATGAGAAGTTTCTCATAACAGGATAGTCTGAAATACTCGTAGCTTCGGGATCCATCCATTTTACTTTATCCTGTAATAAGAAGAGGTTTGTACCATTCAAGAAAAGCCTTGCCTTATCAATGCCTATCCGCTGAACGAATGTTTTCGGCAAATCATAAGATATGGATATATTTTTGCAACGCAAGAAAGAAGCATTACGTACCCAGAAGGAAGAAGCTTCATTATTCTTATACTGTGTAGCGCCCGGCATTGAAGCGTTTGTATTCTCTGGGGTCCAGTGATCATTATAATATTTGAATGTACTTGTATGGGCATTGATACCATTACCACGGAAATCCATCAACTTCTTATGACCGGCCATACCTTGGAAGAATATATCAAGCATGAATCCTTTCCATTTACCGCCAATCGTAAAACCATAAGTGATAGGAGCTACTTTATTCTCAATAATAACAACTTTGTCATCATCTGTAATGATACCATCCGGTTCATCACTCTCAGGACCACGTACATCTTTGTATATCAACATACCTAAACCGGGTTTCTGCCCTTTAATGGTCATATTCGGATTTTCTTCCATATATTGCTGTAACTGTTCCTCGGTACGAATCATACCAATGCATTCAAATCCCCATTCACGGCTCAATGATTGACCGATTTCAGATTTGTATGCCCGGATATTTTCTGCTTCATCTTTCTTGGACCACCAGCTGTTTGCAAAACTAAAGTTACCTCTTAAATAATAGTCCAATTTACCGATTCTGTCATTGTATCCCAGTTCTACTTCGAAGCCACGGGATTTAACCTCAGAATAGTTCTCTTTTGGCAAAGATGCACCAAATGTAGTAGGTACACTCACATTCAGATTATCAAGAATATCGTATGTACGTCTGTAAAAATATTCAAAGCTGAAATCAAATTTATTTCTAAACCAACGGCTATCAAAACCGATATTGTAAGAAGTTGATTTCTCCCAAGTCAATTTAGGATTAGGAACTTCTTTAGGTTCCAATCCATAAGATAAGCCATTGAATACGGCACCTGTAGTAATTCCGTAACGAGCCATCCATTGCCAACCGCCAATAGCATCATTTCCTAATGTAGCAATGGAACCGCGCAGTTTCATATAATCGATAAACTTGATATTCTCTGAGAAGAAAGGTTCACTGGAAATACGCCATCCTGCTGAAACGGAGGGAAGAAACCCCAGCGTTGATCAGGAGCAAATTTTGTAGAACCATCGACACGGAATGCAGCTTCTAGTAGATACTTGTCTGCATAAGCATAGTTCAGACGACCTACGTAGGAAAGACGACCACTTTCACTTACAGAACCAGCCCCAACAATAGATTCAGAAGCATCACCACTTGCACCGAAAAATTCCGGCATTTCCCAAGTGATTAGTTTATTGCGCTGTGCATCAAATTTCTCACTATCACCTTCAGATTGTTCATAAACAAATAATGCACTTAAATCATGATTACCAAACTTACGGTCGTAAGTTACAAATAGGTTTAATTGATATTCCTCTGCCAACTGATTTTCTTTAAATACATAGTTACCGTCATCACGAGTTTTGGTAGATACTACTACATTACTCGGGTCAATATAATGATTGTTTGTTCCGGCAGTCTGGAAGTTATACATCTCATACGGGAAATTCACCTTTTTAATCAAACGATTATCCAATGTACGGTTATACTGTACTTTCAACTTCAACCCCTTTACAAATGGAACTCGATATTCCGCAGTCGCATTGACATTAACATTTTGCCATTTCTTAGTATGCAAACCCGATTCTTCGCTAATAAGCATTAACGGATGCTGGAAAATCCAGTGTAAGCTGCCCCCTAAAACCAAGCGATTCTGCCCCTTAAAACATTCAACAATGCCCCCTTAAAAAGTCTTGACCGATGGGGTTATTATTATTTTAGTTTATTTCCCTCTGTATGCATCCATTTTACGGACACTTTCTCCTGTCAGCTCAATCCGGTGCGCCGTATGTATAATACGATCCATAATGGCATCTGCTACTGTAGGGTCTCCGATTGCATCATACCAATTGTCCGTTGGCAGTTGCGAGGTGATGATGATGGACTTGCGCCCATGTCGGTCCTCTATTATATCGAGCAGGATGGGTCGTTACTTGGCATCAAGGTTCACAAGGAAGAGGTCATCCAATATGAGCAGCGTGCTCCGTTCGATTCTCTTGAGTTCCGATTCCAGTGTGCCTTTTACTTTTGCCACCTTAAGCGTACCCATAAGTTTCGGAGCATTCGCATAATATGTCCGTATGCCCTTCTTGCAGGCTTCATACCCCATTGCTGTGGCAAGGAAGCTCTTCCCGGTACCGGATGACCCGGTGATGAAGAGGTTCTGTCCCTTGCGGATGAACTCCAGCGAAGCAAGCCGCTCCATTTGGTTACGGTCAAGGCCACGCGGGATTGTATAGTCTATCTGCTCGAGGCAGGCCTTGTAGCGGAACGAAGCTCCGCGTATAAGGCGTTGGATGGCTGCATTGGCACGGTAGTCCCATTCCCTGGCAAGTAACATGTGCAGGAAAGAGTCGATTGTCATTGTTTCTGCCATAGTGGAGGTCAGGCTTTCAGTGAAGGCGGCGGCCATGCCGTGCAGCTTCATACGGTTCATCAGTTCGATTGTCAACGTGTTGCGGTCTTTTTCGACAGCTATCGGTGCGGTAAGATTATTTGTTTCCATTGTTGTCTCTATTTAAATGTTTTAATTGTGCGAAGTAGGCTGCTCCGCGGATGTTTTTGTGGATAGATGTTACGGGGACCTCATCGTCGATGTCGTCTTTTGACAGGAAGTCTGCATCATCCCCGCGTTCAAGGATCCGCCTTATCTCCTGATATCCGTATAGGCGCAGTTGCGTGGCGCATGCGCTTGCTGCCACCAACCGTTCCAGTCCGAAGGTCTTCTCCAGCGCCATGATGCCTCTGCATGAACGGAACGCCGCGGGAGGATACTTCTTGAGTTCCGCCACCTTGCGCAGATACAGCCGCAGGACGTTATCTGTCTGGCCGGCCCGTTCGTAAATCTGTTCCAGATCCTTTTCATAACTTCCATGACGTCCGGGCAGTCCGTGGGCATCCTTGGTCGTATAGGAGTATGGCGTGTCATCGCGCTGGTGTGTGGTCACCAGACGCAGGCCATGATATATTTCCAGCGTGTCCGCATCATAGACAATCTCGACACGTTTGCCTATATACTCTTTCGGTACGCTGTAATGGTGAAGCCTGAAGGTGACATAGCCGTTACGCATTACTGTTGCGGAGCGTCGCTCTTTCATCTGATGGCGTATGGCGGGAAGCGGGCGGAGGCAGTCGGACTCAATCTGCTCGAACTGTTCCCGTCTGGACTGGGGACGCCCGCTCATCCTGCGTCCGTTGAAGGCCGAGAGCGATTCGGATATGGCCGCATTCAGAGACTCCAGCGAGTGGAATACAAGACCCTCGATGTCAGCGTAGACGGATCGGTAAAGTAGCTTCACGGCATTCTCCACCAAGGCCTTGTCCTTTGGATGACGTACCCGTGTGGGGTATACGGTACATCCGTAGTGTTCGGCAAATGCCGCAAACTCCTCGTTGATTACCGGCTCGTTACGGTCGCTGCGGGTTACCGCCGATTTGAGGTTGTCTGGTACGATCGCCATCGGAACCCCGCCGTAAAAATGAAGCGCGTTCTCACACGCCTTAATCAAGTCCTGCCTTGACTGGGACCAGACCGCCTCACAATAGGTATAGTGGCTGCACGGAAGTATGGCCACGAACACTTCAACGCTGCGACATTCACCGCTTTCACTGTCAACGACTTCCAGTTTGTCACCGGCGAAGTCGATATACATCTGGTCTCCGGCATAATGCTCGACATGGCCTACGACATGTGTCACCATACGGTAACGCATGAGATAGTTGCCGAAACTGGCATGTCTGTATCCGTCAGGATGGGTCTCGCGGTACTCTTCGTACAGGGTTTTCACTGTTACGCCTCGGCGGCTAAGCCGGGCAGCATACTCAGGAAGGAGTGCCTCAATCTCAAGCTGGCGTTGTGACGGTTCCCTGTTACGGCCAACACCTTCAGAGAACATTTCCTGGATGCGAGCGGAAGGCATGGCGGCCAACTCCTTTATCGGTATACCACACTCTTGAAACAGGCGCACATATCTGCGCACCGTGTTGCGGGAAAGCTCAAAGCTCCTGCTTATCTGCTTTATCCCCATCCCCAATGCGTAACATTGGAGGATGTTTGCTATCTTTGTTGTCATAGTAGAAATGATTTTATCCCACCGGTCAAGACGGGAATCAAATCTACGAAAAATCCCCTGCCGGGCATTGTCAAGCAGGGGTATTTTATATTGGAATCAAGGGGGTAGGATTATTTTAGCACAAGGGGGCAGAATCGCTTGGTTTTAGGGGGCAGCTTACACTGGATTTTCCATAAGTCGTTTAGCGTCATTTCTCCCGTTTTTCGAGGTTATTCCAGAGATTTTATATAATTTAGAGAATACAAAAGAATAAAAAGCGGGTGTCTCACAACAACCGCTTTTCGATCAACAATCTACCTAAAATAACCTATAAAATATAATACCTATTTACCAACTAACTATGAATTTAAAAAGCCTATGATTTATTCTATATTACAAGTATGATGTGATGTTTTAATAGCAGTTCTGATGTTATCCATTGGTGTTTGAGGCAAGATTGTACAATCTGCCCCTAAAATAAATCGTTTCCCTTTCAAAGTTTTCTTTAGTTCATATATTTCTTTTGCTATTTCATCAGAACTTCCTTTTAATATAGCGCCTTTACGATATAATCCTCCCATTGCCGGGCGCTTAAATAATTGTTCGCATGCTTGTAGACTGAAAGGCTGGTCGGCTACTTCACAGGGTGCATTAATTATTTGGCCCGGATATGACACGAAACGGGTTAAATCGTCATATTTGCCTTCGTAGTCACAGATATGGAGTATATTAAACTGAGTTTGGGTATTACATTCCTGCATGACTCTTATGTCATATGGTTTAACGAAGGTCTCAAAGAATCCGGGAACTTCATAAAATTTAATTTCTCCCCCTTGTGTAGGTGTGTAAAATCCATCTACACCAATCTTTTTACATGCTTTTACATATCCGATAAGTGCTTTAGTAAAATATTCGAGTGCTTTTTTCACTCGTTCCGGTTCTGTTTTAGCATATGCTATCACAGTTTTATCTCCTACGCTTTGTATCAGCATCTGAAGTGGAGAATAAACAGTGGGTAGTATCATCGCATTAGCGCCGGCAATATCATAAATGTATTTTATAATTTCTAATGTTGGAGTAAAGAAATCTGAGGGAAGTGGTTTAATTAGTTCCCAATCTTCTGGTTTCTCAATCCGAATACGTCCATACCCTTGTTCGAATTGGATTTTTACAAAATCCATACCAGTGGAAAGAAAATAACGTAAATGTGCATCTATAGCTTTTTCTCCGGTGCGTGCATCTTTTCCGAAATGCATGAAAAATGCTGCTGGTACATACGATTCGTCCAATGTACCTGATAGAAATTGCTGCATTACTTCCCGCTTATTGGTGGGAATTTGTGCCTGAACTAATGTCGTGAAGCAAAATAATATAAATAGTACTCTTTTCATGGGATTCTGTATTTCATTGAATTCGATAGAACAAAGGTACGCATTAAGGTAATGCATGACTTAAAATATTGTTCCAATAATTATATATATTGTTTCAACCGGTATGTTTTGATGTGAGAAATATGATTTATTGTTTTGTTAGTTTGAAATTCCGGTGTGATATCTAAAAGGAAATAAAAAAGAGGAGCCAACTCTTGTTTAGCTCCTCTCACATGAAATGTTTTGCTGATTATTTTTTCACTTGAATAATATCGTAGTTTAGGTCGCTGACAGCTTCTTGCAGACTATCGTTAACCAAACGTAAAGTGGTATCGTTCACTACTACAAAGTATACGGGAGCGTCACCATCATTCGGTGTCAATTTGTAGGCTGTCTTTTGTTTGTTGTCTACTGTTTTCTTGATGACTTGCTTCTTGCCTTTGGAAGTAAAGCTCTTATTCTTTCCTTGACCTTCCGCATCCAGATAAGTCGTAACCAAAGTATAACCACTTTCCACTGTCCACGCTCAATACGTATTGGATACCCGGACCGTCGGCAGCGGGAAGAAGACCTTCGTATACGGCTACGGCAGAAGAATCATTCCCGGCAACTGTCAACACTCCTTCACCTACGGCGGAATCATTGTTCTGGGTTCCTTTTGATTGGCAGGATACCAATGCAGCAGCGATGGCTGCAATCATCATTACTTTTTCATTGCTTTAATGGTTTAAGTTAATATATAATGCAAATTCACACTATTCTTCCTCTTCTTTTTTGATAACGAGTAGTTTATCCACTCGTCCACGATCCATGTCCACAACTTCAAACTGTAGGTTCTTGTAGTTGAACAAGTCTCCTGCTTTAGGTACCCGCCCGATGAGGAACATGGCGAGACCGCTTAGTGTGGTAAAGTCTTCCACCTTCAGATCATCATAACTCAGGATGCCCATCTCTTCCATAAAATCATCTATATTCATAGAAGCTTCTACGAGCATCGAGCCATCTTGCCGTGTGACGATTTCTTCTTCTTCTGTTTCGTTCTCTTCAAGGATGTCTCCGAAGATACTTTCCGTCAAATCGTGCAAGGTGATAATGCCGGCTGTATTACCATACTCGTCTACAACAACTCCGAACTTATTTTTGTTCTTCTTAAATAGCTCTAAAACTTTCTTGGCATATAAACTTTCCGGAATAAACAGTGGAGGGCGTGCAATACCACGTAAATCGAAAGGGTGATCATTACCTAACATCAGAATAATATCCTTGACGGACACTACTCCGATAATATCATCTTTTCCTTTCTCTACCAACAAATATTTGCTGAAATGTTGTTCGCGGATAATGTGTAGTACCTCATCACGTGTGTATGTGGGATATAGTACGACAAGATCGCGGCGGTAAGTCATCAATTCATTGGCACGCTTATCTGAGAAGCGGAATACATCCCGTAACATTTCTGTTTCCTCCTTATCGATAACACCCTGTTCTGAACTTTGATGCAGAATCATTTTCAATTCTTCCTGTGTCATGGGACGTTCTTCTCCATTGTTCAATCCGATTAGTTTATTCACTATTTGGGTTGAGAAACTGAGCAGGCAGACGAACGGATAAGATACTTTGGTCAGTAAAATCATGACCGGACTCAGTAGAGTTGCATATCGCTCAGGATTACTCAGTGCTATGGATTTGGGCACCAATTCACCAATGATGAGTGAGAGGTACGTAATGATTGCCACTGTTGTAATCATGGCAAGGTCTTTTGCATAGGGGGCGGCCCCAGGAATGGAGGCGAATAATGGTGCTACATTGTCGGCAATGGCTACACCACCGAAAGCACCGGATACAATACCGATGAGCGTGATGCCGATTTGGATGGTAGAAAGAAATTTCTCGGGTTCTTCTAACTGTTTCAATACTCCTTTGGCTCTTTTGTTTCCCTTTCCTGCAAGGGTTTCGAGTCGTGCTTTGCTGGATGACACCAATGCTATTTCATACATGGCAAAGATGCCGTTCAGTACTAATAAAAATAGAATAATAATAAATTCCATATAGGTTGTGAATAGTTTATATTGCAAAATTACTAATTTTTTGAATTTTATTACTAATATTGCTGCCTATTTATAGAGATTATTAAAGAATGAAAGACATGAAAAGAAAACAAATTTTATTCAGTATTCTATTACTGTTTTCGGTTGTTGCAACACAGGCTGCACGAGTAGATACTATTATGGTAAAAAGTCCTTCCATGAATAAGGAAGTACAGGTAGTGTATGTGCTTCCTGATAAAGCATTGGGAGAGAAAGCTGAGGCTTGCCCGGTCGTTTATCTGTTGCATGGTTATGGTGGGAATGCACGTACCTGGATAGGTATTAAGCCGGAGTTACCTAAGATTGCAGATGAAAAAGGAATCATTTTTGTATGTCCTGATGGTAAAAACAGTTGGTACTGGGATAGTCCTAAGAATCCGGCTTACCGCTATGAAACTTTTGTAGCTTCAGAACTGGTGAATTATACAGATAAAAACTATTCCACAATTCCGGAGAAAAAAGGAAGGGCCATTACCGGATTGAGCATGGGTGGTCATGGTGCTTTGTGGCTTGCAATCCGTCATAAAGATGTATTTGGTGCCGGAGGAAGTACCAGTGGTGGAGTGGATATCCGCCCATTCCCGAAGAATTGGGAGATGAGCAAACAACTCGGTGAATACGAGGCCGACAGCGCTTTATGGGACCAGCACACTGTCATTACCCAGATTGATAAGATTACAGATGGTGATTTGGCATTAATTATCGATTGTGGCGAAAAAGATTTCTTCCTGGAAGTAAATAAAGCATTGCATAAAGCTTTATTGGAAAAGAATATTAGTCATGACTTTATTACTCGTCCTGGTGCACATAACGGGCAATACTGGAATAACTCTATTGATTACCAAATTCTTTTCTTTGATAAATTCTTCAGGAAATAATATTTCAATTTATTCGATTGTGTACTTTATGGTACGCTCGTAGTTGTCTCCGTAACTCTTGGTCACCTCGTCACAGGAAGTAACGATACCTCGTCCGTCGAATTTATATTTATAAGTCGTGGTTTCGTTACTTTCACTGTTATCTTCGGGTCTGAGGTTAGTAATCAGAGTATTGTATGCATCTCCCAAGAACTTCCCGTAAATGGCTACCGAGTGGAATGAAAGGGGATATAGATCTGTCAAGAATAGATACGGAATCTCTGACGTGTTGGCGATTTCATTATCAGCAGGTGTGCTGGCTATATACGTTTGCTCATAAACATCAATCTGCTGGGTGATGCGTAATGCTCTATAATTGTTATAATCAATATTGATTGTGGAATAAATTCGATCTCCATTCAGTGTTTCTGTTATGTTCTTAAGAAAATATTTTCCGGCTGTATTGGTGAGATAACTGAATGTGTAAGAGCGTACTTTCCCATCCATTTCCTGACGTACACAACTTACGGCATATCCTTTATCATTCAGTGTATATGTAGATACATTGTTGATTTCATCTGTAACTATTACTTTGTGATCTTCATAAATAACATCGGTAATGTTCTCTATTTCAAAGGATTCTCCTCCGGCTGCAAACTTCTGTAGAGATGTAAAGCTTGCTATCCGACCAGCTTCATAGTCATAAGTTTGAGTGAGAGTAACCGGCTGTGCGTCTCCTGTCTTAATCTCCGATAATTTTATTTGTGAGAAATTAGTTACAGGATATCCAAGGGCATTTGGTATTGCTAATTCGTCACTACAGACAAAGATATTTACGGATTCTAAATTTTCCGGTTGTTCGTTATCACTATCATTACAAGCCGTCAATCCTCCTATGAATAGCAATGCTATGAGAATATTTTTCTTCATTCTGGTTTATTTAACGATAAGACCGTTGCGGAAGGTGCGTTTTACTTTCACACTTTTCACCGCCTTCATTTGGGTTTCGGGCTCCGGTTCTGGCTCCGGTTCCGGAAGTACGATGCTGCCGTCGATAATTCCTAATGCTGCACTCAACATTTCTTCATTAGGATTACCTAAGGGCAGTACTTTTGCAAAGTCTTGTAGGGAATTGACTGCATAGTCTGCAGTAAAGCCAGTGGAATAATCAGCCTTGCCTTCGGAATTGAATACCTCGCATACAACGGGGCGAAGAATCCACTGGAACTTATCACTGGAGAAACTGGCTGTTGCTACGTTTTCTCCCTTAGTTGTGGCACCCACAAGTACTACGGTCATATAAGGCTTCAGGCAGTTGATCAGCATTTCTGCGGCGCCTGCAGTAGTACTGCTTGTCAGGATATATACTTTCGATAGATTTAAATTGTTACCTCCTTGCAAAAGCTGGTTGTCGAAAGTGAGTTCCCGGTCTTTGGACATCTGCTTTTGGCTGTATTCCAGTGAAGCGAGGGTACTGCCTAATTTATCTGCAGGTGCTAATATCGTTGCCATAAGTTGTACACAATCCATTGCTCCACCGGCATTGTAGCGTAAGTCGAGAACGAACTCTTTCACATTGTTCTCTTTATAGTATTGGGAGAGTCGAAGCAATTCACTATTATCTTCTGCACTGAAACTATTGTATGCCAGATAACCTACACCACCGGTGAGAACATCATAGGCGGGTATCGTAACGTCTTCCACGGGGCGGGAAGCGGGTAGGTTGGCTTCACCATAGGAAGTAATGACACCTTCTGTTTCCCCTGCTTCATTTTCCTGTGCACTATATTCTCCCATTAATAACTTCCGGCTTTCACCTTCTTTCAATAATTCTTCAGTTTTCTTGGTGATAAAGTCATCGTTGACTTTCATAATCCACTCACCCCGTTTTAAACCAACTTCGGCGGCAGGAGAACCGGGTATTACATAAGTAATCAGCGCATTAAAAGCAGTGTCATTACCAACTATACTATACAGCGTATAGTCGAAACCATAACTTGGCAATGGGGTAGCATACAGCGTATCTACGCTGGAGTATCCTTTATCGAGTGGGGATATTATTTTCTTCAAAAAAGCATCTGGTTCAAGGAAGTAGTTCAGGTCCTTTGTGTTGGGGATGTCTTCAAACCACAGATATTCTTCTCTCATGACGCTGTCTATCCATAGATCACGCCCGGTCCATTTGTAATATTCCGGCCAACGGTCTACTCCACAAGAGAATAAACTTGTCATTGCGAGGACTCCCAATAGTAGGAAAAGCTGTATATTCCTTCTTCTCATCTGTATCTATCGTTTGGTTTTCGTTGCAAATTTAGCGAATAGTTTGTTTATCTACCATAAATGTGGTATAAAATTCCCTATCTTATGTCATTGCCCATATCAGGACATCCCATTATCTTTGCGCTCAATCAATTAATCCTAAAAATACAAAGACAATGGAAACAAAGAAATTGCATTTTGAGACGCTTCAACTCCACGTAGGACAAGAACAGCCCGACCCGGCTACCGATGCGCGCGCCGTGCCCATTTACCAAACTACTTCATACGTATTCCGTGACTCAGCCCATGCTGCCGCACGCTTCGGTCTGCAAGATGCGGGTAATATTTACGGTCGGCTGACAAACTCCACACAAGGCGTGTTTGAGGCTCGTGTGGCTGCACTGGAAGGTGGCGTTGCTGCATTGGCGGTTGCCTCAGGAGCTGCTGCCGTTACTTATGCTTTTGAGAATATCACCCGTGCCGGAGATCATATTGTCTCAGCCAAGACCATCTACGGAGGTACCTATAATCTGTTGGCGCATACTTTGCCGGCCTACGGAGTGACTACCACTTTTGTAGACCCTACGGAGCTTTCAAACTTTGAGAATGCGATACAGGAGAATACGAAAGCCGTATTTATCGAAACCCTGGGCAATCCCAATTCCAATATCATTGATATTGATGCCATTGCCGAAATTGCCCATCGCCACCGGATTCCATTGATTATTGATAATACGTTCGGTACTCCTTACCTGATACGTCCCATAGAGCACGGGGCGGATATCGTAGTCCACTCCGCTACGAAGTTCATCGGCGGTCATGGCACGTCATTGGGAGGTGTTATTGTTGATAGCGGTAAGTTCGACTGGGTGGCTTCCGGTAAGTGCCCCCAACTCACGGAACCGGAACCTTGTTATCATGGTGTACGGTTTACGGATGCTGCGGGACCTGCGGCTTATGTCACACGTATCCGCGCCGTACTGCTTCGTGACACGGGGGCTACTATTAGCCCGTTCAACGCATTCATTCTGTTGCAGGGACTGGAAACGCTGTCTCTCCGTGTGGAACGCCATGTGGAAAATGCCTTGAAAGTGGTTGATTTCCTGAAGAAGCATCCTAAAGTGGCGGCGGTCAATCATCCGTCATTGCCGGAACATCCGGACCATGCACTCTATGAAAAGTATTTTCCGAGTGGAGCAGGCTCTATCTTTACCTTTGAGGTGAAGGGCGGAGTGAAAGAGGCGCATACTTTTATTGATAACTTGCAGATATTCTCGCTTCTGGCGAATGTGGCGGATGTCAAATCTCTCGTCATTCATCCCGCCACCACCACCCACTCACAACTGAATGAGCGGGAACTGGAAGAACAAGGCATCAAGCCGGGAACTGTGCGCCTGTCCATCGGCACGGAACACATTGCCGATTTGCTGGACGACTTGTCTCAGGCATTAGATAAAATTTGAAAGAACAATAACTACTCCTTAACTAAATGAATATTGCTGTTTTATTATCCGGAGGTGTCGACAGTTCTGTTGTCGTACACCTCCTTTGTGAACAAGGTTACCGTCCGTCCCTCTTTTACATTAAGATAGGAATGGACGGTGCCGAATTTATGGATTGTTCGGCCGAAGAAGATTGGGAGATGGCTTCGGCTGTTGCCCGCCGTTATGGCTTGCCTTTGGAGATGATAGATTTGCAGAATGAATATTGGGAACAGGTGGCTGCCTATGCCATTGATAAAATCCGTCGCGGCTTGACTCCCAATCCTGATGTGATGTGCAACCGGTTCATCAAATTCGGTTGTTTCGAGCAGAAGGTAGGGAAGGAATTTGACTTTACCGCTACCGGGCATTATGCCACTACCGTCAGTAAAGGCGGGAAGATATGGCTGGGCACAGCCGTGGACCCGGTAAAAGACCAAACCGATTTCCTCGCCCAGATTGATTACCTGCAAGTTTCCAAACTAATGTTTCCCCTGGGTGGGCTGATGAAACAGGAAGTACGGGACATTGCCCGCACGGCAGGATTGCCCACTGCCCGCCGCCGTGACAGTCAAGGCATCTGCTTTCTGGGCAAGATTAACTATAATGACTTTGTCCGCCGTTTCCTTGGCGAGCGTGAAGGGGACATTGTGGAGTGGGAAAGCGGTAAGAAGATTGGTACACATCGCGGATATTGGTTCCATACTATCGGACAGCGTAAAGGTCTGGGGCTGAGTGGCGGTCCCTGGTTTGTTATTCGGAAGGATATTGAAGAAAATGTGCTTTATGTTTCTCGCGGATATGACACACAATGGCAATACGGTCGTGAATTCCGAATGCACGATTTCCATTTTATTACAGAAAATCCCTGGCAGGAGGCTGAAGAAGTGGATGTTACTTTTAAAATCAGGCACACGCCGGAGTTTATGAAAGGAAAATTAGTACAGGAAGGAGGGAACTACCGTATCATTTCTTCTGATAATCTGCAAGGCATAGCTCCGGGACAATTCGGTGTAGTTTATGACGAGGCTTCCCGGATATGTATCGGTAGCGGAGAAATCTGTGTCTGAAAACTCCCTTATATATAGTATTCCACCAAGTTGACAATTCCCGCTTTCATCGCATATTTTGTAGCTTCGTGGGCATTGTTCACCCCTAACTTGCGGAATATATTTTTGCGGTGGCTGTTTACGGTGTGGAAACTGAGATTTCTTTCCGCCGCAATCTCTTTGGTTGTTTTTCCTAAAGCTATTTCTTTCAGTATGCTACGTTCCGCCGGGGTCAGTAAATCATCTTTCGGCACGGGGCGGGCGGGAGCAACACTGCTGCCGGACAGCAACAGGTTACTTACATGATTGCAGATGAACCGTTCCTTCCTTGAGGCGCATTGCAGTGCAGACAGTATTTCTTCTTTTGAATTATCTTTCAATACTACCCCGAACGACATGCTGCTGAACAGCACTTGCCGCAAAAACTCTACACTTAACTCATCCGAGAAAAGCAACCAGTCGGCTTCCTTAAATCGTTCGTGCAATACAATCAGCTCGTCTGCTCCGGAAAAGTCAAACAAGGTATAGTCCAGTATAACCACTGCTTGCGGATGCAGGCGCAGTTGCTGAACCAATTCTCCTTTGTTGTCCGCTTCCAGCAACAAGGCAGTGTCTTTTTGCTTGCTAAGTAAGAACATCATACCTGCTTTGGTGATGTCCTGATTGTCGGCGATGATAAATTCTCTCATATCGGGTACAAAGATAATGCAAACAGAGGCAGAATGAAATGAACTACTCCTTTTTTTGTTCGGATGGGTTGGAAGCCGGGCTGTAATGGTCAAGGTATATGACAAAGACAGGATAAGGATATAGATTGGCATACCATCAATGGCATTGATGATAGTCATCATCGGCATTGATGGTAGTCATCATCGGCATTGATGGTAGTCATCATCCGTATTGATGATAGTCATCATCCGTATTGATTCTATGCTTATCTATAACCTTATCCTGTCTCTCTCATATATCTTGACCATTACAGTCCGGCTTTCGTCCCTTTCCGATCCTATGGGGAGCTGTCTGCTGATTCGTATTTATCACAAAAAACTCCGCTGCAAATAATCCCTAAAAGGCACCTTTGCAGCGGAGTGGAAATATATATATTGTAAAGGGCTTTACCAGGAACGTCCTTTGAAGATACTGGATTGGTCTAACGGAACCAGATTACCGCTCAACGTCATAGTGTTGGAGTTGAAGTTCGGGCTGATGGTTACACTGGCATTGTTGCCACCGTTGGTCAGCGTAATGAAAATCTGTGCCGAAATACCGATACCCTGAATACTGAACTGGCAATTTACATTACCTTTTTTATCAGTAGTAATCTTCATATCCGAGGTTGTTCCGTCCACAGTTACACCACCGATACCGTTAGGACCGGGATAAACAGTGTTGAAAGCTACCTGTACGGTGCCTCGTCCCTGATTCACCAATACAAAGTTGGTGTTGGAAGTAACAAAAGCCGTTTGCCCGTTGCGGAACATCACCTGATTGGCTTCCAATACAAACTGGTGGGCTTTCAGTGCTGCTACGGCGTCATCGTAGGAAACGGCGTCGGCCACTTGTTCTTCAGCTTTCATGCGGGCGCGTTCTGCGTCTCTCTGAGCTTTACGGTCTGCGCGGCGTTCCGCTCTACTTTCTTGTGCATACATGGCGGTCGTTGCCGCACTCATCATTACTAATGCTACTAATGCAATAAACTTTTTCATAATTCTTTAATGTTTAGGTTTTACGATTCTTGTTCGTTTATTGCAAAACAACCTTTATTCGGGATTGTTCACGGGACGCTTCACAATTTTATATCCGATGGCTGCAACCAGGATGCTCATCAGCGGGCTGATAATGTTGAAAAAGCAATAGGGAAGGTACGTCAGCGTAGATACGTTCAATATCGTTGCCTGCGTCATTCCACAGGTGTTCCAAGGTATCAGAGGCGAAGTTACGGTGACGGCATCTTCCGTTGTGCGGCTCAACAGGCGGCTTTCATATCCTTTCTTCTCATAAATGTTGCGGAACATATTTCCGGTAAGGATGATACTGATATACTGGTCGGCAGTGGTGAGATTGAGAAACAATCCCGAACAAACGGTGGAGGCCACCACACTGACCCTGCCTTTCATGAAGCGTACAAATACGGATGTGATGCTTCCCAGCATGCCGCTCGCTGTCATTGCGCCGCCGAAACACATGGCGCAAAGTATCAGCCAGACCGTATCCATCATGCCCGCCATGCCACGGGTGGAGACAAGGTCGGTCAGCATCGTGTTCCGTGTCCAGGCTGGTGCTTCCGTAGAATGTCATCATTACGCCTTTAAATATATTACTCTCTCCGGCAATTTCCCGAAGCAATTCCGGCTGGAAGATGATAGCGCATATCCCTGCCAGCAGAGTAGAGAGGAACAAGGTGATGATGGACGGAGTCTTCCGCGCAATAAGTATTCCGGTCACTATGGGCACAATCAGCAGCCAGGGAGTGATGTTGAATGTATCTTTCAGCGAAACGGCAAAGTCGGCCATGTGTTCCGTAGAGTGCGTTTCGATGACGAAACCCATCACGGTGAAGATAACGAGTGTGATAATCAATGACGGCGTAGTCGTAATCAGCATATAACGTATATGCCGGAACAAAGGTACATCCGTTATGGAAGAAGCGAGTATGGTGGTTTCTGACAATGGAGAAATCTTATCACCGAAGTAGGCGCCGGAGATGATGGCTCCCGCTATCCAACCCTCATTGAAGCCCTGTGCTTTGCCGATGCCCATCAAGGCAATACCGATAGTGGCGATTGTGGTCCACGAGCTACCCGTCATCACGGAAATCAGTGCGCAGATGATGCAGGTGGATGCCAGGAAGAAATCGGGATGGATAATCTGCATACCATAATATATAAGGGTAGGGACGATGCCGCTTATCATCCATGCACCGCTCAGTGCACCTATTATCAGCAAGATAATAATGGCAGTGGCAACTCCGGCAATATTATTCGTAATGGCGAGTTCGTAATCTTTCCAGGGAACCCGGTAAAAAGCTATTCCTATAAATACGCAGAAAGCCGTAGTGGTCAGCAGGGAAATCTGGCTTCCTCCTCCCAAGGCATCACTTCCGAATGTATGTATGGTGGCAAATAACATTCCTACCAACAGTGCGATGGGCAGGAGAGATACTAAAGGAGAGGGAATTTTCTTCAATGAACTCATTCTGTTTGTTATATCAGTTAAAACTTTGCAAAGTTACAACAAATCTGATGATTCTATTTTATCCCTGCTTTTCCGCCAATAAATATTATTATATCTTTGCGTTTGCTTGGAATAAAAATACAACTTTGCTGTTTAGTTAATCTTTATTATTGACATCGTATGAACAAGAAACAAATTACCACAAATAAGAAAGTAGTCACCTTTGGTGAAGTAATGCTGAGGCTTACTGCTCCTGATTTCCTACGTTTTTCACAAACCAATCAGATGATAGCCACTTACGGTGGCAGTGAAGCAAATGTGGCCGTTTCGTTGGCTAACTTTGGTATTTCCACAGAATTCGTAACCCGCCTGCCGGACAATGCTGTGGCACGTGCCTGTATAGCTTCGCTCCGTGCTAACGGTTTAGGTACGGAAGGTATTGTTTTTGGTGGTAAGCGCATGGGGCTTTATTTCCTGGAAAGTGGTGCGGCATTCCGTAATTCTAATGTGGTTTACGACCGTGAAGGCTCTTCTTTTGCTACTTTGCGTCCGGGCATGATTGATTGGGAAAAGATATTCTCTGATGCCGGTTGGTTTCATTGGTCGGGTATTGCTGCTGCTTTGTCACAAGATGGTGCCAATGCATGTCGTGAGGCTCTTGAAATAGCTGACCGTATGGGATTGACTATCTCCTGTGACCTGAATTTCCGTAAGAAACTTTGGAACTATGGGAGTTCTGCTGCCGAAGTCATGCAACCTTTAGTACAATATAGTGATGTTATTTTCGGTGCCGAACCGGAATATAAAGAGATACTTGGCATACAGCCTGTCGGTTTCAAAGCGGTAGATGCTGCGGATACTACATTTGAGGCAAATTTTCCTGCCTTTGAAGAGTTCGGTCGTCGGGTGGTGGAACTTGTTCCTCGTTGCCAGAAGGCATTTCTGGAACTTCGTAATTCCATTACTTCCAATCATAATTTGCTGGCTGCCGTTCTCTATTCAGATAGCACATTGAAACATACAGGTATTTATGATATCGAATGCGAAGTGGACCGCGTGGGTGCCGGTGATGCTTTTGTCGGTGGCATGATTTATGGTCTCATAATGTATCCGGATAATGATCAGAAAGCATTGGAATATGCTCTGGCAGCCTCTGCATTAAAGAATACCGTATACGGTGATTTTAATCATGTGACGGTGGAGGAAGTAGAGAGCCTGATGCAAGGAAATACATCGGGAAGGGTATCACGATAAAAATGCTTTTCCGATTCATCAGTTTATAGGTGCATAAATTGATGAATCGGAAAAAGAATACAATTAGATAACCTCTTTTGCAAGTGCCTCGGCAGTAGAGGCGTTTATCGATTCATCCAGCACATAGATCCGATAAGAAAGACGCAATTCCTGATCGGGATGCAAAGTAAATGACTGGCGTTTGGTTGGAGAGAAGTTCCACATCAGGTCGCCCCGTGAATTATTGGCTTTATCATCCCATACGCGTATCGGTTCGGGATAGTTTAGATTGGAAGGGTAAGGAACAATCAGGATACAGGCATCGTCCTTGCCGGGTTTCTTTTGAAAGTAGCACCAACGGGCCAGTGATCCATCGGCATTGTTACGGTCGAGCCTTTCGGATGTGAGCATCTCGGCTGTCTGCCCATTCCAACTTTCGCATACACGGATACAAATGCCTCCATAGCGGTAGCTTTCCAATACTACCGGGGCAGAAGTGGCACAACGAAGCGTGGTGTGATAGTCAATGTAATATCCCCGTTGTTTGGGTTTTCCCACACGGATTTTCAGTTGCTCGGTCATCGCTATTTTTTCTTTCGTGGAGTCGGGATATACCACATGGTCGAGTACGGCGGAAAAGCCATCGGGTTGCACTTCAACGAATTGCCGAAAACGAACCGTACCTTGTTTCTTATAGAGATTCCAGAAGTCAATTTCATTTTCTTCGAATGTGGTTTTTGTCCAGGCATACCACAAGCCGAAATGGTGATAATGGTCGGATGGGGAACAATTGGTCAGTACCTCACCTTCCAACGTACGTAAAGGATGGATGAATCCGCTTCGTTTATAGGCAGTATCTACACCCTGTGGAGGATAAGTTACTGCATAATTGTAAGTAAACAAGTGTTTTCCATCCATTGTGTACTCCAATGCTTTATTTGTATCTACCACAGCAAACGGAGTGTGGGTAGAAGAGCATGAGCTGAAAAGTACGAAAAAACTTAAATGGAATAGAGATAAAATGATGCTCTTTATTTCAGTGTATTTATGCATGGCTATCAATGTTTTGTTGGCAGTGCAAATTTATCAACTACAATGTTATAGAAGATTTTCTTTAGCACTGGGAGTATGCTGAAAAATAGGACTAACTATCTGGCAGTTATCCAATTCTTTACAGTCACCACAGGTGTTAAATCCTTTTTCGTTTACGCATTTGCGAATTGCGCACATATCGCTGCAATACATCGTTTTCACCCCATCTACACGACAGCCCATACAATTAATGGTATCTGCCGTAATCTCCGGTATGTTATTCAACTCACTCCACAGTTGGGCTGTTTTTTCTCTTAACTCATTGTCATCTCTGACAGTAGCTATGCGGGCATCGCAACTTTCGCAATCTAATCCGCAACAAGCAATTAATTGTTTCATCATTAGGCTATGACTGTTGATATTTGGTTGATTGCAAATATAGTAATTCTTATGCGGCTTAATCTTCATTGAATATATTTTTTCTCGATATTCTTTGTTCCTTTCATTTTTTATATTTTACTTTGCATCACAAAGTACTTTTTGTATATGGATAAGAATAAAGCAATAGAATCAGTAAATGAGATAAAAGAATTGATGGAAAGATCTTCCAAGTTCGTATCTCTCAGTGGAATGACGGCTGTCTTGGCCGGAGTGTATGCATTAGCCGGTGCTTATGTGGCCGGTCAGTTATTAAGATCAGGAGATAATAGGGAAGGACTAATAATGGTTGCTTCACTGGTTTTGACTGTTTCAGTTGTTACCGCCTGTATCTTGTCCTGGTATAAGGCCAAGAAGATGCAACAAAAGCTATTCAGTAAACTAACCTATCGCATTGCATGGAATTTTTCATTGCCGTTGTTGACGGGAGGGTTGTTCTGTATAGCCTTATTGCTACATGAACATTATGGATTGGTATCTTCTGTGATGTTACTTTTCTATGGACTTTCTTTGGTCAATGTGTCTAAGTTCACTTACTCCAATGTAGCATGGTTAGGATATGCTTTTCTTTGTCTGGGTATTGCAGACTGTTTTTTTGAAGGACATGGCTTGATGTTTTGGACAATTGGTTTTGGTGGATTCCATATTTTATATGGCATGTTGTTTTATTTACAGTACGAAAGAAAAAAATAATAAATGATAGAAGCATTTCAAAATATAAATAAGGCATTTGAAAGTAAAGTTCGTCTGGGTATTATGGCAGTTCTCATGGTAAATGAAGATGTCGATTTCAATACTTTGAAGGAATTACTTTCACTGACGGACGGTAACCTGGCAAGCCATACAAGGGCTTTGGAAGAGTTGGGCTATATCGTTTGCCAGAAGAGCTTTGTGGGTAGGAAGCCGAAAACATCTTTCCAAGCCACTGCGGAGGGGAAAAAGGCTTTCAAAACTCACATTGAAGCATTGGAGAATTTTCTGAAATCAACGTAGATGTTTGGCTTCACACAAAACCGGACAATACTAAATATCTTACTTAATACTATTCTATTATGGACAATTTGAATGACAATTTGAATGAAGATTTCAATGTAGATTTCACAGAGAATCTGAATGAAACAAAGAAACAGGCAAGGGGCTGTCTACGCCGTTTCTCTAAATCAATTAAAGTGGTAGTTATCGCTTTTCTAATTTTATTGCTGTTGATCCCGATGTTTATGATCGAAGATATGATTAGGGAACGTGGGCAGATACAGACGGATGCTATTGAGGAAGTCGGCCAAAAGTGGAGTTTGGCACAGACTATTACAGGCCCTTATATTAACTTGCAATATCCCATTACTCAGGAAGATAATGGAGTAAAGAAGATTACTATGGGGAGTATAACATTGCTTCCTGATGAATTGTCAATAGATGGACAGTTGAGTACAGAGATTCTTCAGAGAGGAATTTATAAGGTAAATGTCTATCAATCCGAATTACTGATCAAGGGATTCTTTAGTTCGGAAGAACTCCGTAAGAGTAATGTCGACATGGATGTGCTTCAGTACAATAGAGCAGCTGTTTGCTTGAACCTAACAGATATGCGTGGTCTCAGTGAACAGGTCAGCATTACACTGAATGATTCTGTCTATACGTTTGAGCCGGGAGTGGATGGACGAGGTATTGAAAGTATGGGTGTTCATGCCATTGTCGACCTTTCCTCTCTGAAAGAAGACAGGAAATTGCCTTATGAAATGAAAATTAAATTGAAAGGTTCCCAGTCTATCTACTTTACCCCATTGGGCAAAACCACCAAAGTGAACCTGAAAGCAAATTGGAATACTCCAAGTTTTGATGGCAATTATTTGCCTGAGAAACGGGAGATTACAGAGAAAGATTTCTCAGCACAGTGGCAGGTGTTGAATCTTAATCGGAATTATCCCCAGGTACTTGTCAATTATCAGAATGCCAGCATTAAAGATATTCAAAACTCTAATTTTGGTGTCAATCTGAAAATGCCGGTAGAGCAGTATCAGCAGTCTATGCGCTCTACTAAGTATGCTATTCTGATTATTCTACTGACTTTTACAGTAATATTCTTCACAGAGATAATGGAGAAAACCCGTATTCATGCCCTGCAATATTTGTTGGTAGGATTAGCTCTTTGTCTATTCTATAGTCTGTTATTATCCATGTCCGAGCATATTGGTTTCAATATGGCTTACTTGGTGGCATCGGTGCTTACTATTACTTTGGTGGGTGGATACATGCTGGGGATTATCAAAAGAAAAAAAACGGCGTTCATTATGGTAGGTTTGCTAAGTGTTCTTTACATTTATGTTTTCATCCTTATACAGTTAGAAACCTTTGCTTTGCTGGCCGGTAGTCTCGGACTGTTTGTGATACTGGCAATGGTGATGTATTTCTCTAAGAAGATTGATTGGTTTAATGAATAAATATCTATATATAAAAGAGAGTATCTAAGTCATAACTGGATACTCTCTTTTATATAACTTTTTCAGTCTTATCCTTTATCTTTGAGCTTTTGGAGAGTCCTTAATTTTTATACCAATCTTTATTCTTTTCACCATTACTGGTTACCCATTCATCATAACCACTATATAACAGATTTATAGCTTTTCTTTCGTTGTTTCCATCCAGTAATTTGCTTAAATCACTTTCTGTAGCCCGACTCAGAAAGAATGCAAAAGGATAGTTACCTTTACGCACATAGTAGATGCCTCGATCCGGTTTAGATGCATCATCTCCCTGACCAAAATGGGTTTTATTTATTTTGGATGTCGGTGTTTCCTGAGGAATATGTACTTCCCATCGTAAACCATCTTCTTCGTTCTTGAATATGAATGCCTGAGCTTCTGATTGCGCTGAAATGGGCTTACTATAATTAACAGTCACTTTGTATTCTGCTCCCATATTATCTTTCACATTTTCAGTCAGGAGGTATATGTTTTCCTGGGGCTCGTATGCAAATGTGGTTTCGGTGAAGTCTTTCTCACCTTCTTTACGAATGGAGCAGGTGGCAGATTTAATATTTTCTTCCGTAATGAGTCTGAATCCTAAACCATTATTATTGGTAGCAATATTCTGGAATGTTTTGAATGTGAACGATTCGGAATATATTTGATTCTTTTCATTGAAGGTGTTTCCATAGTTATATCGCACAATTACATCATTCATGTCGTAATCTCCCTGATTGGGCCATAGATCCTCGAATGCGTATATACCTTTAAGGAAATCAATACTTGTTTTATCATCATCAGGATTTGTCACGGGTATGTCAGTAATAGCGTCTACCGGATTCGATTTTAAAGCAATGACTACATCGCTGAAGTTTTCGTCAGTCATATAATCTTCAAAAGAAGTCAATATCCAGTCGCTATATCTGTAAACTGCAGTGCGTGGTTCATTAAATTTCATGCCTTTGTCGTTTAAACTTAAGCCACTTGAAGTGGCAGCACGGTATTTTTTGTATCCGGAAAAACCGTTAACATGATGATTCCAACCATTGGTGGCCAGAACAAAACCGATTCTGTAACCGGCAGGAAATACCGTGGTTGCCCCTTCTTTACTTTTGGATGCAATATTGGGATAATACATTAGTTGTACAGCGGTCAACGGATTAATACCGGCACTTTTATATGCTGTCCAATTTCTCCAAGTACCATCCTGAGTATTCGGGAACAACATAATTACATGAGCATCATTTAAGTCTTTGGGTTGTTCTCCTGCTTTATAATAGTAATATCCCAAAGAGCATGTCCAACAGGTGTTTTGCCCCAAGAATGTAACTACTACTTCAGCATCTTCGTTAACATACATATCCGAGTAGCCACGGTATTCTTGCGGGCAAGTACTATGGGTGTTTATAATACGGGTATGTGCAGCATATAAACCATCTTTTTCTGTTGCTGCCAATATACCTGTATACTTGTAGTTGATATCTCCGTTTTTATGCTTATCGTAGTCACCTAACCAGGTTTTCCACACTTCATTTCCATACTGATTGCTTACCAGATAGCTATCATACGGGGAGGAAGTTGAGTAAATTGCACGAGTAGGTATAGGTGCCGCCTTATCCGTAACTTCAATATTGCCATTTACAATATTTGCTTCCATCAGAGTTTGCGCAAAGAAAACAGGAGAATAGATATATACCTTTGTTAAGTATGAAGGTAATTCTATCTTTCCTCTATAGGTACCGTCTTCTTGGGTATAGGCAGCAAACAGATAATTTACATCCTGACGCTTGATGTAAGTACCGTATTCACTTTCAGTAACAGGCATTTCATCATATACTTCAAAATACACATTCGATTTTACAGTACCATTTACGTAATTCACACTTAAGTTTACGTCCTTTTGTACAGTAGAAAAGGAGAAATTGTTGAATTCTTTTTCATCTTCCTTAGGCCCCTTATAGACGTCATTGTCCGTACAGCTGCTTAATACGAGTGCAGCGCATAAAGTAGTTCTTAATAATTTTTTCCACATATTATTTAGTGTTTATTGATAGTCTCGCGTTCCTTTTTCAGGTCTATGTGTGATCCTTACAAATGCAAGATAAGTCTGTGCTCGGTTGACATTTGTAGAAAATGATCATAATAAACAACTACAAAGATATTGTGTTATTATCGAATATACAACTGAATATTTGATTTTTTGTTCAAAAACTCTTATTTGTAGTCAAATTCTGCAATTTTATTGTGTACCTTTAGAAAAACTCTAGTTAAAAAATACAAGAATTTTATTCGCTTGTTATAAGTTCTTAGGGATATTATCATTTTATTCTTCTTATGTTTTGAATTATGGAGTGGGGCAGTTTATAAATATCTTGTATCTGTGTAGATGAAATAAAAATCCCCATAACCTTATCAGTTACAGGGATTTATTATTTTGATTAAGTAATTACTTACTTGCTCAAAGCCTGAGCTACGTCAACCGCACAAGCCACTGTACAACCTACCATCGGGTTGTTACCGATGCCGAGGAATCCCATCATTTCTACGTGAGCAGGAACAGATGAAGAACCAGCGAACTGAGCGTCTGAGTGCATACGTCCCATGGTGTCGGTCATACCATAAGAAGCCGGACCGGCTGCCATGTTATCCGGGTGAAGGGTACGGCCTGTACCACCACCGGAAGCTACTGAGAAATAAGGCTTACCAGCAAGCATACGCTCTTTCTTGTAAGTACCTGCAACCGGGTGTTGGAAACGAGTCGGGTTAGTAGAGTTACCAGTGATAGAAACGTCTACACCTTCTTTCCACATAACAGCTACACCTTCACGAACGTCGTCGCAACCATAGCATTTTACTTTGGCACGCTCACCGTCAGAGTAAGCGATTTCGCGAACAACTTTCAGTTCAGAAGTATAGTAGTCGAATTGAGTTTGTACGTAAGTAAAGCCATTGATACGAGAGATGATCTGTGCAGCATCCTTACCCAAACCGTTCAGGATACAACGCAGAGGTTCTTTACGTACTTTGTCAGCTTTAGCAGCAATTTTGATAGCACCTTCTGCAGCAGCAAATGACTCGTGACCTGCCAGGAAAGCAAAACACTTAGTCTCTTCGCGCAGCAACATAGCTGCCAGGTTACCATGACCGATACCAACCTTGCGGTCGTCGGCTACAGAACCCGGGATACAGAAAGCTTGCAGACCGATACCGATAGCTTCGGCAGCGTCAGCAGCATTCTTGCAACCTTTCTTCAATGCAATAGCTGCACCTACTACGTAAGCCCATTTTGCATTTTCAAAACAGATCGGCTGAGTTTCTTCACACGTTTTATAAGGATCAAGTCCGGCAGCTTCGCAGATTGCGTTTGCTTCCTCGATGTCTTTGATGCCGTTAGCGTTCAAGGCAGCAATGATACCTTTGATACGACGGTCTTGACTTTCAAATTTTACTTCTCTAATCATAATTTCTTTCCTCCTTATATTATTCGTGACGTGGATCAATATGTTTAACTGCTCCCTGCTCAGGTGTTACGCGACCGTAAGTACCGGTAACCTTCTTCAATGCTTCGTTAGCATCTGTACCCTTCTTGATTTCATCCATGAATTTACCCATGTGAACGAATTCGTATCCGCAGATCTCGTCATTCTTATCCAAGAAGATATTCTTGATGTAACCTTCGGCCATTTCCAGGTAACGAGGACCTTTGGCCAGAGTACCGTACAGTGTACCTACCTGGCTACGCAGACCTTTACCCAAGTCTTCCAAACCTGCACCGATAATCAAACCACCTTCAGAGAAAGCAGACTGAGTACGTCCGTAAACGATTTGCAGGAAAAGTTCGCGCATTGCTGTATTGATAGCGTCACAAACAAGGTCAGTGTTCAATGCTTCGAGTACTGTCTTGCCCGGAAGGATTTCGGCAGCCATAGCAGCTGAGTGAGTCATACCGGAGCAGCCGATTGTTTCAACCAATGCTTCCTGAATGATACCTTCTTTTACGTTCAAAGTCAGTTTACAAGCACCTTGTTGAGGAGCACACCAACCTACACCATGTGTTAAACCTGAAATATCAACGATTTCTTTTGATTTTACCCATTTGCCTTCTTCGGGTATGGGAGCCGGTCCATGGTTAGGACCCTTCTTTACAACACACATGTGTTCCACTTCGTGTGAATAAGTCATAATTAGCTCTTTTTTAAGTTATATAAATTAAAAAACGTAATCTACTTTCTAAAATCGCTCGCAAAGTTACTCCTTTTCTTTATTTATGCAAATCGAGTTATCTGACTTTTTTTATAAAAATAAATAATAAGAGACAGTGGTTCTGTGTATTGCAATCTCCACATTACAATAAAATTAACGAGGACTTTTGAAACTGTACTTTTTCCCTCCCGATAGGATGTTAATAATGGCAGGTTGGGTGAGGGGGTATACAGCCTGTTCGTCAGAGCTTTGATAGGAAGCCATGATTCTTCCCGATAAATCATAAATTTCGATGCGTGCCCCTGCGCAAAGTCCCTTAAGGACAATTTGCTTATCCTGCCGGAAACATTTTACCGCATCTGTTTCTTGGGCAGAAGGAGAAGAAATCCCTGTGGTAGTGCCATATAAACCGAAATCGTGGTTGCTTGGGGAATTACTGCTGTTTTCGTAACAGGCTTTCATCAAGTCGTCAACGAGGCTATTGATGTAAAGTTCCAGATAAGAGTAACCGGTAGATGGTTCTATGTCCTTATAGGTTTTGCCGACGGAAGATACTGGGTAGCCCAAGTGTCAGGAATACCGTCCCCATTGGAATCTGCAGGCTTTTCTTCATTATTGTACAGAGGCCATGCTTCCACATCGGCTTGTGAATCAATCAGTCCGTTACTACTGCCGTTGCTACCTTCATAAGTGTAATTCCCATTCTTAACTTCAAAGATGATCCGTTCATCGACGGCGTCACGCTTCAGGCTGGCGCCTACTTGTGCCAGTACTTTTTCATAAGCCTGTGCTGCAGCATGCGTACTAACGGATGCGACTTCAAATTCTGTCTTACTTTTTATGCCGTCTTTACTTCCTCCCGGCAGTTCACCGTTACCCAGATGCGGATGAATGCCTTCCCAGTTATCTGCATTGGTTTCACTCACCAGTTTTTTCATGTCATTACTCAATTTGGAGCAAGTATCGTCAAAGTAGTTACCATCCACATAAAAGCTTCCCCATATACCTGCAGGATTGCTTTGTGTACCATCATCGGCATTGGGCTGAAAGATACGGTTGACGATACTCTTCTTTGTGGCAGTAGAGGGGCCTGGTTTATAATAATTGTTCACAAAGTTATACCGTCCGCCTTCTCCGGCATATCCTCCGTTGGTAGGGCCCCAGTTATAGAATACATTGTTGCGCAGATCGGTGAGCTCCTCTTCCCATCTTCCTATGGATCGGCTGCCATCCAGACGAGGAGTGCGGCTACTGTGATGAGCCAGCAGATTATGGTGAAAACTTGCTCCCTCACCTCCCCAAATGGCTCCATATCCGTGGTTTCCTTTGACGTGTACCGATTTGGTTAGGCTTTCACTCAAGATACACCACTGCATAGTAAAGTTCTTATTACTATAAAAAGAAGCGCATTCGTCCGTACTCCAGCTCATACTACAATGATCTATGATGATATCCGAGGTATAACGTCCCCACATGGCATCGTCTTCCGCTTTCTTTTCATCTCCCATCCGGCAGCGAATGAAGCGGATAATAATATTAGTGGCGCATTGGTCCTTTTTATCTTCTTCCTTGTATCCGGCAATGTGCAGGGTGTAGTTCTTGATACAAATCCCATCTCCCGGAGCTGTTTGTCCGGCGATAGTAAGATTCCCGTTTTTTATGACCAGCCTGCTTTTCAGTTCAATAATACCCGACACATCAAAAACAATGGTGCGGGGAACTTTCATCTCAATTCCTGCACGCAGTGATCCTTCGCCGCTGTCATTAAGGTTGGTGACGTGATATACGATACCTCCGCGCCCGCCGGTTACGGTGTAGCGGGCAAAACCTTCGGCACCGGGGAAGGCGGGAGTTGTTTGGGCTTGTGCAAAGACTGCACATAAAAGAATGATAAATAGAAATGCGTAGTTTCTTTTCATGGTTTTATGATTTATATTCTGATGGGACAAAAGTATGCGTTTCCTGAGTGATGGATGTCGACAAATTCTTTTTCTATGTGGAAGTTTAGGTCTTACTGTGTCTTTTTTTAATATTTTTTTCTATTTTCGCAGTAGAATAGAGAAAAAAGAACGCTGGTGGTTACAGAAACTTCTTATACACTCATTAGTATTAGGCTTAATGAACGGGAGTTCCATAATGTTTTTGATAAATATTATGTGGCACTTTGTTTGTTTGCAAACCAATATACTGAAGATGAAGAAACCTCTGCTGATATTGTACAGGATTCCTTTGCAAAATTATGGCAAATTAGAGATGATTTTTTCTATTTGCATCAAGTCAAAGCTTTCCTTTATACAGCCGTGCGCAATAAGGCGTTGAATGAATTGGAGCATTCTAAGGTAGTATTTGAATATGCTCAAAAAGTTATTGAAAAGAAAAAGGATTCTTTCTTCCATGATGCAGTAGTGGAAGAAGAAACTTACCGGATTCTGGCAGAAGCTATTGACAAACTTCCTGATCAGATGCGGGCTATTATGCGATTGGCTATGGAAGGAAAAAAGAATGCTGAAATAGCTGAGCAATTAAATGTATCTGTTGAAACTGTACATACTCTTAAAAAGATTGCATACAAAAAGCTTCGTATATATCTGAAAGACTATTACTATTTCCTTATACTCTTTTATTTATAAACGTGCAACCTGTCACTTTGATTTCTCTCTATAGCATTAGAGGAAAACAGAATTTTAGACTAATTTCTTATCACCTCCATATCCTCTCCCTGTCTGCTCCATACCAAGCCCATACCAACTCCTTCTGTATAGGTACGGAGCAAACACGGACTTGATACGGTTTTAATCATAAGGAACAGGAAAAATAGAACAAATTATCTTTTTTCCGCGAGAGTACTATGCCTCTTATTCTTTTGTGGATAATTGTAACACAACCATTTCACTTTCCGTTCCTATCCTGAAAGGAGGTCCCCAAAGAGATAATCCACTGGAAACATATATATGGCTGTTTCCCCACTGGCGATAGCCATGACTTTGTTCGTAGATGTAGTCTGTTACCAAGCTCATAGGCCATACTTGTCCTCGATGGGTATGTCCACTAAATTGCAGGTCGACACCGGCTGTTTCACTTTCAGTCAGTTTATAGGGCTGATGGTCTAACAAGATAATAGGCTTGTTTTTATCTACATTTGCCATCAGCTCTTGCAATGAACGGCGGGTAGTGTTCGATCGGTCATCGCGTCCTATCAATTGTATACCACTGGGGAGTGTGACTATTGAATCGCGCAACAACTGTATGGGAGTGCCTTGTATAAATCGTGCACTTGCATTCATGCCACTGATATATTCGTGATTACCGGGAACCATGTAAATACCTAACGGTGCTTTTAATTCGGACAGTTCCTCCATCATGTTTTCAGCATAAAGAGGCACTACACTGTTGTCAATCAAGTCACCTCCGATCAGAATTAAATCCGGATTTTGCTCGTTAATCATCTTCACGTATCGCTTTAAAGCCGTTTTCCCGGTTCCATATCCGAGATGTAGGTCAATCACGGCGACTATTTTAATAGGTTGCCGGTCGCCGGTCAAAGGTTTGTTGAGGGCGATATTGACTATGTTCGTTTTAGGGTGGCGATAATTATAGTACCCATATCCTAATAAGATGACTGTAAATAGCAAAGAGACGACGAAGCTGTAGTTGAAAGGGATACGGCATAGTTTCAACAGATCGAATGCGAGTAGGAATAAGACCATATATAAGGTGAATATCAGCCAGCCAGTGCCTATTTCATACATTGTATGAGATAAGAAAACCGGCATTTTTATGTTACGGGTCAGCATCGTCCCTACGATGGATAGAGCTGCGAGCCAAAACAAAATAGCCAACGGGATTTTGATTCCAACAGGAAGTCCGGATAACGCTTGTGCACCTCTATAGAATACATAGGTGTTTCCGCCAAGATATATGGTGATGAGGATAATGAAGAATATCGGCATAAAATAGATGTATTAAAATTGAGTGGCAAAAGTAGTTTAATTCTTGATAAAGAAGGAATAAACTACTGATATAAACCTAAAAATTGTATAATAAGATCGGCATTTTGAATTTTCTTAGGAAAAAAATGCTTTTCGATTCACCATGATTTTAATTATGCCTGTTTTATTATAAAAGACAACGAAAAAAGTTCAATTTATGATAAAACAGGATTTTCATATATCTAATATTATTGCCAGACACTTATCGGGTGAAATCACTCCTGAAGAAAACGCTCAACTGGAGAAATGGCGAAAAGCAGATTCCGCTCACGAAGCACTCTTTCAGAAAATTTGCAGTAAAGAGAATTTGAAAAAGCATGTGGAAAGTGGTACGTCTTTCAACACTGCAACCGGTTGGATGGAGGTGCAAAAGCGCATCAGAAAGAGTAATAACTGGGAACGGATGATAAAAATCCTCAGTTATGCCGCTGCTGTTTTAGTACCGGTCTTTTTTGTTGGCATCTCACTAAAATACACTACTCACGACTATTTTTCTAACAAGTCCGTGCTGATAGCCCAACCTATATTGCCGGGAGCGGCCAAAGCAATATTGACTTTGGATAATGGAGAGACTATCAATCTGAATAAAGAAACGGCAGATGCTTTACAAACAATAGAGGGAACAAATATTCAGATAGATTCAACCACCCTGAATTATCAGTTGGCACAGAGTACATCTGTCTCTCCAAAACCTGTATATAATAAGGTGGAGATTCCCCGTGGCGGTGAGTATGCATTAGTGTTGAGTGATGGAACAAAGGTGCATTTAAATTCAATGAGTAGCCTCCGTTTTCCGGTAGCATTTACTACGGGTAAGAGAGAAGTCGAGCTACAAGGTGAAGCCTATTTTGAAGTGAGTAAAACTGGGCAGCCTTTTATTGTAAATGCCAATGGCATACAGGTTGAAGTATTAGGTACGACTTTCAATATCTCCGCTTATCCCGATGAGGAGTACCAGACCACCCTAGTAAACGGATCTGTAAAGGTCAGTGCCGAAAAGGGTGAAAGCCTTATACTGAAACCGTCGCAACAAGCTACCATCGCTTTGGGAAGTAATTCCATACAGGTGCGAACGGTAGATACTTCATTCTATACTTCATGGGTGAAGGGGAAGATCAACTTCAAAGATCAACGCTTGGAAGATATCATGAAGACACTTTCACGTTGGTATGACATGAACGTAGTTTACGAAAATGAAAAACTCAAGAATATACGTTTCGGTTGTAATCTGAATCGTTATGAAGAAATAACTCCTTTCGTCAAGTTACTGGAAAAGACAGAAGAAGTACACGTGAAAATCGAAGGTAATACAATAACATTCCATAATTAACCCAAAAATGATTACTATGAACAAGAAAGGACACAAGAATCAAGCTGAAAGAAGCAGTAGACGTTTATGGATAACGTTACTATTTTTTTGTTTCACAGTTACCGGTTTTATGCAGGCTGCCAATGCAGTGTTTGCACAAACCACTGTCACAGCAACTTTTAAGAATGCCACTCTTAACGAAGTGCTGTGGGAAGTTCAGAGACAAACTGATTTCACCTTTGTGTATAGCACTGAAGAGGTGAAAAATGTAAAAGTAGAAAAGTTGATTGTGAATCATGAAAAGATTGCTGATGTGCTGGATAAATGCCTGAAAGGTAGTGGGCTGACTTATACGGTTCATGAAGGTGTCATCGCTATTAAGCCTGCTTCTAAGGTTGAAGCTGTAGCTGCTCCCCAGCAAGAGATTAAAGTGAACGGAAGCGTTGTAGATGAGACGGGTGAATCTGTTATCGGAGCCAATGTACTGGTAAAAGGTACTACCAACGGTTGTACCACCGATCTGACGGGCATTTTTCTCTTGATGTGATCATCTGCCTGTTACTTTGATTGTTTCTTATGTAGGCTATATCCGTCAGGAAGTTAAAGTTATTTCTGCAAAGATGGTTAAAGTGGAAATGGTACCGGATAACAATTTGATGGATGAAGTGGTCGTTACTGGTTATGGTACCTTCAAGAAATCTGCTTATGCCGGTTCTGCTTCCAGTGTAAAAGGAGAGACACTGAAAGATGTTCCTGCTATTTCTTTCAAGGACCTGTTGCAAGGCAATGCGCCGGGTGTGCAGTTCACATCATCTTCCGGTCAGCCAGGTGCCTCTTCTTCATTGAGGATTCGTGGTATGGGTTCTTTTAATGCCAGTAACTCACCTCTTTATGTAATAGATGGAGTGCCAATGCGCTCAGGTACCATCAATACAATGAGTTCGGATGCCGGCCTTGATATTATGTCGACTATCAATAGCTCCGACATCGAGAGTGTTACAGTCATTAAAGATGCCGCTGCCGCTTCTCTTTACGGTTCGCGTGCTGCCAACGGCGTTGTATTGATTACGACAAAGAAAGGTAAGGCGGGCAAAGCCTCCATCTCATTGAAAGCTGATTGGGGTAGTTCTGATTTTGCTATGGATTATCGTCCTGTCATGGGTGGAGAGGAACGTCGCCAATATATTTATGACGGTTTGGTGGCAGGTCAGATAAAGAAAGGTAAGAGCGAAGCTGATGCAATGGCTTATGCCGACGGAAAGATTGATAACTATGCTCCGGTTCCCTGGTGTGGATATGTGGACTGGGATGATATTATGTTTCAGAAAGGAAATCATCAGTCCTATGAAGCCTCTCTTTCAGGAGGTACGGACAGATTTAAGTACTACTCTTCGCTTTCTTATTTGAAACAGGACGGTATTGCTATCAATTCCGGTCTGGAACGTATCAGTGGAAGACTGAATGTTGATTTTCGAGCTACTGACAAGCTTAAGTTAGGTGCCAATGTTCTGTTTGCCACTGTCAATCAGGATGTGTATAGCGAAGGTACTTCTTATTCTTCTCCTTTCTATACTTCGCGTAACGCCGTTGTCCCTTCCGATCCTGTTTACAATGAAGATGGTAGTTGGAACCGTGATTTTATCCGCAACAGTGACCGTAATCCGGCATTGGCGGCAACTTATGATTATCAGCGCGAATATGTGACCCGCACGTTCAATACCATCTACGGTGAATATGAGTTCATCAAGGATCTGAAGTTCAAGTCTACCTTGAGCTATGATTATGTTAACACGAAAGGCAATGACTGGAAGGACCCGCGTACCTCTAACGGCGATGACATCAATGGTGGCATGAGCAAGAAGTTCTATGAGTACAAGAAAATGGTATGGGCCAACCAGTTGAGTTATAAAATGTCTATAGCCGGGATCATCATCTTGATGCATTGGCAGGATATGAGATTGATGACCAGTATCGCGACTACTTATCCGGTTATGCCACTAATTTTGCCACTTACGACAAAAATCAGATCAGTAATGGTATGAAGACCGAATCGGTGGGTGGCAGCGATACGCGTACCCGTATGGTATCTTATCTGTTCCGCCTGAATTACGACTATAAAAACAAATATTATCTGGGTGGCAGTTTCCGTATGGATGGCAGTTCCCGTTTTCTCAAAGATAATCGTTGGGGTAGCTTCTGGTCGATATCTGCCGCATGGCGTGTGATTGAGGAAAGCTTTATGGACTCTGTCAAGGATTGGTTGACTGACCTGAAGATACGTGCTTCTTATGGTGTGAATGGTACTCTTCCTACTGACTATTTCGGATACAGAGGACTGAGCAGTCTGACCAATGGATATTTGGAACAGCCGGGCATTATTCAGTCGCAACTTAAGAACGATGATTTGCAATGGGAAACCAACTATAACCTGAATCTGGGGTTGGATTTCAGTCTGTGGAACCGTCTGAATGTTACGTTGGAATATTATACCCGTACCACTAAAAATTTGTTGATGGACCGTCCTATCTCTATGACAACCGGGTTTGGCAGTTATCTGATGAATATCGGTAAAGTTTCGAATAAAGGAGTGGAACTGGAAATTAATTCTACTAATATCCGGACAAAAGATTTCTCATGGAACACCACATTCAATATTTCACACAATAAGAATGAGATTGTGACACTCGATGGCATGCAAACAGAAATTATTAAAGGAACTCAGATTCGCAAAGTCGGCAAATCATTCCGTACGTTCTATATGAAAGAATTTGCCGGTATCAATCCGGAAACCGGTGCTCCGCAGTTCTATACGAATGACGTGGACGAGAATGGTAACTATAAAAAAGAGATTACTGAAGTTATAGATGAGGCACATGCCATTGTGTTGGACAAGCATGCGGAGCCTAATGTGATAGGCGGCTTGTCAAATACTTTACGCTATAAATGGTTTGATTTCAACTTTATGTTCTCTTACCAGTTTGGTGGTTACTCTTATGATACTTGGGCACAAAAGACCGAACACGGAGGTAACGATCTGGAGGCTAATATTCCGACTTACTATAAGAACAGTTGGAGGAAGCCGGGAGATGTTACCAAGTATGAATTATTTTACGAAAAGCCGAATGTAGCTATGAATAAGGTGACAACGACGCGCAGACTGCACAGTACTGATTTTATCCGTCTGAAGACTTTGACATTCGGCGTGACCATCCCGAAAGAGTGGACCCGTACAATCGGTATTGAGAATGTACGCTTGTATGCATCAGCCAATAATCTTTGGACTTGGGCAGCATACGATTATTACGATCCGGAAGCCGTCAGCGGTGGTACTGCTATCTGGGGAACCCCTCCTTTAAAGACTGTGACTTTCGGCGTAAACATTAATTTCTAACCGTTAAAAAACTTGATATTATGAAGCTATTAAAATATTTATTTATCAGTTCTGTATTGTTCTTCGTAAGTTCTTGCGGAAACGATTGGTTGGATCTGGATCCTTCCACTTCGATAGATACTGAAACCAGTATTAAGATATTGTCGGATGTTGAATTTACCTTGAATGGTATTTATAGCACGATGCAAAGCTCGGATGCTTACTCCGGCCGGCTGGTATATTATGGAGACGTGACGGGAGATGATATGCAGGCGGTTAGTTCTACCAAACGTGTGGCTGACTATTACCGTTTCAATTTTACAAAAGATAATGGCCCCACTTCTCATTGGTCTTATCTTTATTCTATCATTCAGAATTGTAATCTGATTCTGATGAACATTGACAAACTTGTCATTGATGAAGAAGATACCGAATACAGAGATGACCTGAAAGGCGAAGCTTTGGCAATCCGTGGGCTGGCTTTATTCGACTTGACCCGTATCTTCGGCTATCCCTATACCAAAGATAACGGAGCATCATTGGGGGTGCCCATTGTGGAAGGATTGTCCACTATTGAAAGTAAACCCTCCCGAAACACCGTAGCTCAGTGCTATACGAAGGTGATTTCCGATCTTACCGAAAGCATTGGTTTGCTGAGCGGTGATTTTAATAAGGGTAAAATTAATAAATGGGGAGCAATGGCATTACTCAGCCGCGTATATCTCTACAAGAATGATAACACTAATGCACTGAAAATGGCGAAAGATGCCATTAAGGGAGCGGAAAAAGAAGGCTATGCCTTGTGGACCAATGAAGAATATCCCACAGCATGGAGTAATGATGCGTCTGCCTCCAATCCGGGTGAAGTCTTGTTCGAAATCGTGAACCTTACTACTGATAGCCCGGGTAAGGAGAGTATGGGCTATCTGAATTCTAAGGATGGTTATGATGACATGTGCATCACTTGTTCCTTCTATCAGTTCCTGAAGAAAGATCCTAAAGATATACGTCTTAAATTGTTGAGTTTCGATAAGAAATATTATGCTTATGTCTTTAAGTATCAACCGCAGCAGAATGAAAGTATCACGGATGCCAATATTCCGCTTATTCGTCTGTCCGAAGTTTATCTGATTGCGGCTGAGGCAGCTGTCAAGTTGGGCGATAATGCCACAGCGATTGAGTATCTCGATCCGATTGTGAAGCGCGCTAATCCGGAAAACACAGTAGTGGGACAGGCCATTACTCTGGAAAGAGTGCTGGATGAACGCCGTAAAGAACTGGTTGCCGAAGGACACCGCATGTATGACGTTATCAGAAATGGATTGACAGTAGAGCGTAAGGATGTAAAAGACAGCAATCTGAGTAAAACCAAACATGATACGAAGTATATGACCTATGACTGGAATTTCTATATGATTGTACTTCCTGTTCCCAAGAAGGAAATGGATGCCAATCCTAATATGGAACAGAACCCTGGATATGGTGGAAGATAATAATGATATATGATGAGTAAAACAAGTTTCACGAAGTACTTTCTTATTGCATTTACTCTAATGTTCATCAGTTCCGGCCTTAGTGCCGGAACTTTTGGTTCAGACGGTAAGAAGAAAGATAAAGAGAAAAAAGAAGAGTTATCGGCTGACGGACCGTATGTGCTTTATCAGCCTGATGGTAAAACGCGTGTTATCAGTGTCGATAAGAAAGGGAAAATTATCGATACGACTTATGTTGTACTACCTGAAGATTTTATCTTGCATGTGGTAGATCATAAGGGGCAGTTTCCGTTTGATGTGAGATTGCATCCGGTGAAACGTCCCGATTGGAAATATCGGCAACCGGAAAAAGTGTTTGTTATGTCCGACCCGCATGGTAAGTTGGATTGTGTTATTAGTTTGTTGCAGGGTAATGGGATTATTGATAAAAACTACAATTGGAGCTTTGGTAATAATCATCTGATGGTTATCGGTGATATTTTTGATCGTGGAAAAGATGTACCGCAAATATTCTGGCTGTTTTATAAGTTAGAAGATGAGGCTGCAAAAGCAGGTGGAACTGTTTCTTTCCTGTTAGGGAACCATGAGCCGCTGGTGCTGGCTAATGACTTACGCTATACGAAAGATAAATATAAAGTGCTGGCACAGAAATTGAATATGAATTACCCTGAACTTTTTGGACCCGATACTGAATTGGGTAAATGGTTAGGTACCCGTAATACGATGCAGATTATAGGTCGTGATCTTTATGTTCATGCCGGGTTAGGCAAGAATTTTTATGATCGTAATCTAAGTATCCCTACCGTGAACGAAGAAATGAGTAAAGCCCTTTTCATGAATAAGAAAGAACGCAGGGTTCTTTCTCCATTGATCGCATTTCTGTATGGTAACGACGGTCCCATCTGGTATCGTGGGCTTGTGCGTACAGATGCCAAGTATCATCCAATGGCGCAGGACAGCCTACAAATGGTGATGGAACGCTATAAAGTCAAACACATTATCGTAGGGCATACCATCTTCAAGGATATTTCTACTTTCTATGATGGCAAGGTTATCGGTGTCAATGTAGACAATAAAGAAAATCAGAAGAAGAAACGGGGCCGTGCATTGCTGATTGATAAGAATACTTACTTCGTTGTGGGTGATAAAGACATTCTGCGGAAATTGTAGGAACACTTTTCATTGTTTTTAGTCTTCTTGTTATACCTTTATCTTTTAATTCCATATCTTTGTCGTAATAATTAGAAAAAGACATAATAAGAAGACTATGATAGAAATTACTGATGCCGCCTTGCGCAAAGCAGCAGGCGAGGGAATGGATACTTTTATTCAGGTATTTACCGACAGATATAAAGAAGTGATAGGTGGTGAGCTGACCGCTGAGTCCATGCCGTTGCTGACAGGTGAGCAGCACACTTTGCTTGCTTACCAGATATTCCGTGATGAAGTAATGGATGGCGGTTTCTGCCAGTTGATACAGAATGGGTATGGAGGTTATATTTTTGCCAATCCGTTTGCTAAAGTGATGCGTCTGTGGGGAGCAGAAGATTTCGGTAAACTGGTATATAGAGCTAAAAAGATTTATGATGCCCATCGTGAAGATTTGGAACGGGAGCGTACAGATGATGAATTCATGGCTATGTACGAGCAATATGAAGCTTTCGATGAACTGGAAGAAGAATTCTTGGAAAAAGAGGAAGGCATAACAGCTTTGATAGCCGGTTATGTAGATGAGCATTTGGAACTGTTTGCTAAAATCGTCTGATAAGGGCGATTTTTATCCCTAAAAATGAATGCAAAAACCCAATGCGGGTTGTGTCTGAAGCATTCCGTTGGGTAAAGCCATTTGGATGTTCGAACTACTGAGTGAGAATTCTATTGCTTGTTTAGCCTGCTTTTTATTGATATTGGCAAAAACGAATAGTGGAATGCTGGCGGCTGTTACACCTACACTGGTGTAAAATACCGCTTTCCATGATTGGGTGTTTTTGTAGAGAGAATCGTCAAAAGCTCCGCCCATCAGGCCTGTTGCCATTCCGGCAAGTCCTATGCCCAATGCTGTGCATGCACCAATTCTGAACTGTCTGTGCTTTCTCCATAATTGTGGGTCGAGTTCTGTGCCAAGTGCAGTTGCAATAGCTTTCTGCCTGTTTTTGACGGCAAAAACAAAAAGAGGAATACTGCTTACGGTCAGTCCGGCTCCTGCACAGATAACGATGCCGAAGCCTTCTCCGTCTCCACCGGACTCATAGCCGGAAGCAACGGCACCAACGAATCCTACAACCATTGTAGGAACACCTATGCCGAGTGTTGTCCAGCCACAGGCTTTTAATCTCTTATGCTTTTTCCAATCTCTGGTTTGTTTATACTTATCTTGTGAATCCATTTTGTCTTTTGCAACATAAGTTGCTGTTGTTGTACTTGATGGGATATAGTTCTTCATAGATAAAGAATCCATATTTACTGCTCTGGAGGATATTGTGAAAGACAACAGTATGAGACAGAAAATGTATCGTGCCGGATATAAGAAATTGTTTCCACCTTCTTTCATTTCCGGTGTAGCAGTCTTTTTATTGGAGATGATGTGAAAATTAGAATGGACCATAATCTTAGTATGAGTTTGATATGAATAAACCTTTTGACAGAGGTCGCCATGAGTGACCGGAAACAAAGTTAATGAAATTTATTATTTGGCAGATTAAGTTTAGCAGAAAAGATACTCTTCTGCTAAAGAGTCTATACATTAAAGCCTGAAGATAAATTTCTTTTCTTTTTAGTCATTTTTGTGAGCATCCTTAGTTCTTAATGTGTATATCCTTAGGCTTAAATGTGATTAAGCCTTATGTAAAACCTCGTTGCTCAACTGCGGGCCCGTTGGTTTCCATCTGCAGGCTCTCTGTTTTCCGATTGTGGGCCGAATAGCCCGCAATTGGAAAACAGAGATTGGAATAAGGCATAGTGATAAAAAGGTTAAGGCATAGTCGTGTTTTACCTTAACCTCGTTGTTGTTTTCATGTATGTTTCTTGTTTGTGAAATGGTGTTAAAACGTTAGTGAAAATATATACTATTTTCTGTTTCTTTGTATTCATTTAGTTTAGAAAAATGAATAAATATCTGTTTCTGCTTTTTTTATTTCTTGGGGGAGGACTTGTTTCATGTATGCAGACTCATACAAATGTCGATTTACTGGAACGGGCTGAAAGGTATGTAGAAGTATATCCTGATAGTGCTATGCAATTATTGAATCTGATACAGTATCCTGAAAGGCTTCATGACAAAGAAAGTGCTGACTATGCTTTATTGTGGACACAGGTGCTGGATAAAAACAATTTGGATAGCTTGCAATCAGATTCTTTGATTAGGATTGCTATAGATTATTACAAGGGAAAGAATGATCCTGTGAAAGCTGGAAAGGCTTACTATTATTATGGCAAAACAATGCTGGTGAAAGGTAAGGAATCCGAAACGATGGAAGCTTATTTGAAAGCATTGACATTCTTAAAAGACACAAAGGAGTATAAATTGCAGGGATTGGTATTTGAACATATCGGGTACTTAAATTTGGGACAAGGTATGTATGAACAGTCGATAGATAATTACCGGGAGTCTGTTCGATATTATGAATTGGCAGATGATAATATAGGAGAGGTGTACGGTTGTAGAAATGTTGCCCGGGGATATTTGGCAAAACAGGATTATGATAGTGCCCATTGGTATGCAAATAAAGGATTATCTCTGTTAGTGGACACTACCGATCATGTAAAGTCTTCCCTTCTTCAGTTGTTGGGACTGATAGCTAAGGATAATAAACAGTATACAGAAGCTATTAATTATTTTGTTTCTGCTATCGGATCGAGTAAAGATAGGAATGATGAATTACGTTATTATTTATCTTTGGGACGTACTTATATGGATATGGGGAAGTTTCGTTTAGCTGAAAAGTGTTTCAATCATTGTAAAAATGTGGATGATGAATTTATTTTGTCAGGTGCATTTTATTATTTATGTCTTCTGAAAAGGGAGGAAGGAAATTATAAACAAGCTTTTTTGTACAAAGAAAAGTCTGATTCACTATTAGAGATTGTGCGTAATAATGAATTAAGGGAACAACTTTTGGCTTTACAAAAGAGGTATGAAGCTGATAAGCTTATTTTTGAAAATAAACAGATAAAACTGGAAAAAGAGAAGCAAGCCTATTTTTATTTGGTTGTAGTGCTTCTGATAAGTGGAGTGAGTTTTAGTCTTATTAAAAGATATAAAAAGAAAAATTTACGAAATATAGAAGCTTTAAGAATAAATGAGAAGATTATAGAAGAATATGCTTGTAGGATAACAGAATTTAAGCAGAAAGAGGAATGGGAGCAAAAGGCAAAGAGGGAAACGATTGGAAAATTGAATAGAAAAATTTTGGAATTGATATCTGAAAATAAAAAAATACGTGATAATTCATGTGTTGAAGCATTATTCATATTAGGAGAATTGAAACAAGGTAGGTTAATTGCGGAAAATATGTCAGCAACCGAACGCCAGAATATATTTGACTTTTTGGACTTGGTTTATGCTAACTTTATTTCTCGGATAAAAGCTGATTTTGATTTAACTAAAGGTGAATTGTTACTGGCAGCATTGATAAAGTTAGGTTTTTCAAATCAGCAGTTGATGATTGTTTTTGATTGTGAAATGAAGTCTGTTTATAAGAACAAGCAAAGATTAAAATCGCATTTATTGCTAAGAAAAGACGATGCTTTGGAGCAAATGATAGCGTTTTATTGAAAATAATATCTTGTTTTTGTCCACTATGTAATTTGTTACTTTATTGATTAATAGCAGCTTAGTTGCTAATTGTGTGTCCACATATCCATTCCTGTTATTAGGTTTTATAGCACTAACTTTGTTTCTGAATTTAAAAAAGATAGGCTATGAAATTAAAATTGATTCTATGTTTATTAGGGGTATTGCTCTTTGGAAAGGTAAATGCTGGTTCTCCGGAAGGTAATGATGGAGGTTTCGAGAAGGTTCTTATTCAAATGACTGGAAATGATGTTCCTTTTGACATTCTAACAAAAGGTAATTTGGGAGATCACCGTTCTGTACGGCCATTGATTCCAATTTATGTGTTGTTAGATGGTAGTAATTATTCTTTGGAAGTATGTTTTGAACAAGCTATAGGGGAGGCTGATATTACCATTTCCCAGAATGGTGTTGTGGTTTATTCTTCTTCAGAAGATATACAGGCTTCTATGCAAAAGACTGTTCAATTGAATTCTGGTGCTTCTGGTAATTTCCTTATAGAAATAGAAGGGAAAAATGGCGCTTATGCGTGTGGACAATTTGAATTATGATACATGATATAATTTGTTTAACCTAATAATGTGATGCTTATGAAAAAGATTAGTTTGTTATTAGTAGGATTGTTGGCAATGTTTTCTTGCGAACAAGAAGATTTGGAAGGGATTGTGAAAAGTGATACGGAGCAGGTACAGACAAGGGCGACAATGTCATCTACTGCAGATTTTAATCAGATAACTGAATTGGATGGTATTCCTGTGAATATTTTGAATGTAGGAAATACTAGTCGTAGATATTTGTCATGTGCACCATCTGGAAGTGAAATGAGTTTATATACAGAAGATGATGGAAGTTTGCGACAGCGATGGTATGTACGGTCTGGAAATATAATTCTTGTTGGAGGGAATAGCTCTATTTCTTCTCCTCCTTTTACACCTACAGTTAAACCTAATGATAGCAAAACGGAGCCTATTTTAGCTGGAGCGATTGGTAGTTTTATTCCTGCTAATTTCTCATTTATTCCTTCGGGGAATAATTATTATATAAAATATGCTACATTTTCGTTATCTTCTCCAGAGCTATATTTACAATCAGATACACAAAATGGAACTGTATTGAAGTTTAAAACACCTCATTCTACAGATCTTGCTTTGTGGAGAATGGTTCCTGTTGGGGAGTTTCGTCTTATTGATGTGGAATATGTGAAATCTGAATTTGATGGTGATTTTATAAATCGAAGAGATCAATTTATAATGGGAGCTATTTTCCCAGGGGAACCTTTTGATGTGGAGCATACTCTTACGGTTTCTGAAACAGTAAGAGAAAGTAGTACTTTCAATGAAACTAATGGTGTTTCTACTCAGAATCAAAGTGCATTTCATTGGAGTAGTCAATCTGGGCAAGCCCCTTTACCTGTAGTAAGTATTAGTGGTGATCTTAGTACTTCGACAACTTCATCTCATTCAACTAACTATACTTCTACAGGTGGATATGATGTGGTTGTATCCCAGGCTTTTAAGGTGGTTATTCCTGCGAATACAACCTGCAGAGTTGAGGTCTTAAAAATGTCATATAATACAACTCTCACTTATGTTGCGACCTTAGAAAAAGCAGATGGTGCAGAGGCCGGTGAGAAATTTAGAATTAAAGGAAAATGGGAGGGCATAGTAACGACTTTCTTGTATTACAATATTTATCGAGATGAAGATAATAAATTACTGGATACTCGAGTTCTTGAAGATGAAAACTAAATAAAGGTTAAATAAATAGTAGGGTTTGCAGTATTTAGATTAATATTTCATTTACTCTTAAAAACAATGAAAAAATGGAGAGAGTGCGGTGTTACTCGATTCTTTTATCTAAATTTGCAAACTCTAATATTTGTAGAACAATGAAAATGGCTAAGTTTAAAATCTGGATGGTTGCCCTGACCTTAATAATGGGTGTTTCGTTTACTTCTTGCATGGATAGTGACCCGACAGTGACGGATATAACATTAGGACAAGTGACAGAAATATTTCCAAGTACTGTTATTACTGCTCCTTATGGCATTAAATTTACTGCAGTAAATTCTTTAGTAGATAAGAATTTAACTTATGGTGATTATGTACAATTCCAATACTCATATAATTCAGATGAACAACAGGTAGATCAAAATACGAAGAATATTAATGTGACGATTCCTTATATCGAAGTTATAAAGACTGGAAATGTAATAGTAGGCAATAGTAAAGGAGAAGAAGAGGAAAATGCTACTATCCTTCAGATAGGATATGGTTCTCAAAATGCATCTCAGGCTCAGTTTATGTATTATGATAAGAACACTTTGGTTGTTCCTATATATTTCTTGGCAAAGAAAGAAAAAGATAGTCATTCTTGTTCTTTATACTGTAATGTCGAAGAAATCAAAGATACAGATACAGAGTTGAAATTCTATTTACGTCATTATTCTCAAGAGGAAGAAGTGGCAGAGCAAACAGGATATAATAGAATTTATAGGATAACAGAAGCTTTGTCTGCTTTTAAAGGTATAACGAAAAAACTTCCTACAAAAGTTACTATCTATGCAAATGAGACGACTGATTTCAAAACAGATGATTTAGATAAGGCTAAATCTGAGTTGACTCCTTATCCTGTAGAATACCCATATAAAGATTAATAATTGGATTATAAAGCATTATTCCATATAGCAATGTTACTGATTTCCTCTCCGGCCAAGGCCTGGGAGGAAATTCGTTTGGAGGAGGATAGGCGAAAAGTATTTACTGCTTTTGTCTATCCTATGATTGGTTTATGCGGATTGTCCGTCTTTATCGGCTCTTTGTTGGCGAAGGGTTGGGGCGGTCCCGAAAGTTTTCAATATGCCATGACGCAATGTTGCGCGGTGGCAGTATCCCTCTTTGGAGGGTATTTTCTGGCGGCGTATCTCATAAATGGGATGCGCGTTAAAATGTTTATGATGGACAGTGACATGCCCTTGACGCAACAGTTTGCGGGCTATGCGCTGGTTGTTCTTTTCTTGCTCCGGATTATTATCGGCATATTGCCGGACTTTTATATTATCGGATTGCTGTTGCAGTTCTATATTGTGTATGTGGTGTGGGAGGGGGCTTCCACGTTGATGGAAGTAGAAGAAAAAGATCGGTTACGGTTTACAATCATTTCTTCCATCCTACTCATTGCCTGTCCTATGCTCATTCAGTTTATATTCAACAAGCTGACGATGGTGCTTAATTAACGTTTGAAATCATGAAACAAGCTCCTGTTAATATAAAAAATAAGCGCGCTACATTCGATTACGAATTGATAGACACTTATACCGCGGGCATTGTGCTCACGGGTACGGAAATTAAATCGATCCGCATGGGTAAAGCAAGCCTTGTGGATACCTTCTGTTACTTTGCCAATGGTGAACTGTGGGTGAAGAACATGCATATTGCCGAGTATTTTTATGGCTCGTACAATAACCATACGGCACGCAGGGAGCGTAAACTCTTACTTACCAAAAAAGAACTTGATAAACTGGCGCGTGGAGCGAAAGATCCCGGCTTTACGATGGTTCCCGTTCGTATGTTTATTAATGAAAAAGGGCTTGCCAAAGTGGTAGTGGCTCTTGCCAAAGGTAAAAAACAATACGACAAGCGCGAAGCGTTGAAAGAAAAAGATGACAAACGCGATATGGCGCGTATGTTTAAGAGATAATTGTTTAACGTGGTAATGTGATAAAGTGATAATGTGATAGAGTAATATCACTTTACCACTTTATCACATTACCATTCTATCACTAAATACAAATGGTTTCTATTGAAAAGTTGGTGCGTGAGCGCATCCTTATCCTGGACGGTGCTATGGGCACCATGATACAACAGTACAACTTGACGGAAGAAGACTTCCGCGGAGAACGTTTTGCCGGTATCCCTGGGCAGATGAAAGGAAACAATGACCTGCTTTGTCTGACGCGCCCTGATGTGATACAGGATATACACCGTAAATATCTCATGGCAGGTGCCGATATCATTGAAACCAATACGTTTAGCTCTACCAGTGTCAGTATGGTCGATTATCATGTGCAGGAGTATGTACGTGAGATGAATCTGGCTGCCGTTAAACTGGCACGTGAAGTAGCTGATGAATTTTCCACACCTGATAAACCACGTTTTGTAGCCGGTTCCATCGGACCTACCAATAAGACTTGTTCCATGAGTCCCGATGTGAATAATCCGGCTATGCGTGCGCTGGCTTACGATGAACTTGCCGATGCCTATCGGGAACAGATGGAAGCCTTGCTGGAAGGTGGAGTAGATGCTCTGCTGATAGAAACCATATTCGATACATTGAACGCTAAAGCAGCTATCTTTGCCGCCGAAAAGGCGATGGAGGCTACAGGTATTCAAGTTCCTGTTATGCTGTCCGTTACTGTATCCGATACAGGTGGACGCACTCTGTCGGGACAGACTTTGGAGGCTTTTCTTGCCTCCGTTCAGCATGCCAATATCTTTTCGGTAGGTTTGAACTGTTCCTTTGGTGCTCGTCAGTTGAAACCTTTCCTGGAACAGCTTGCTGCCCGTGCTCCTTATTATATCAGTGCATACCCCAACGCGGGATTGCCCAACAGCTTGGGGCAATACGACCAGACGCCTGCCGATATGGCGCATGAAGTGAAAGAATATATCCAAGAAGGGCTAATAAACATCATTGGCGGTTGCTGTGGTACGACCGATGCGTACATTGCCGAATATCCTGCCCTGATAGCCGGTGCTGCTCCCCATGTTCCTGCTCCGAAACCCGAAAGTCTTTGGCTTTCCGGCTTGGAATTGCTGGAGGTGACTCCTGAGAAGAACTTTATCAATGTGGGAGAACGCTGCAATGTGGCCGGTTCCCGCAAGTTCCTGCGTCTGGTTAATGAAAAGAAATACGATGAAGCCCTCAGCATTGCCCGTCAGCAAGTAGAAGACGGGGCGCAGATTATCGACGTAAATATGGACGACGGTCTGCTGGATGCACAGGCTGAAATGACTACTTTCCTCAATCTGATTGCTTCCGAGCCGGAGATTGCCCGTGTTCCTGTGATGATTGACTCTTCCAAGTGGGATGTAATTGTTGCCGGATTGAAGTGTTTGCAAGGAAAGTCCATTGTGAATTCAATCTCTCTGAAAGAGGGAGAAAAAGTTTCTGGAACATGCCCGTACAATCAGGCAATATGGTGCAGCTACTGTAGTAATGGCTTTTGATGAAAAAGGACAGGCGGATACGTACGAACGTAAGATTGAAGTGTGTGCACGTGCTTATCAGCTTTTGGTTGAGAAAGTGGGATTCAATCCTCATGATATAATTTTTGACCCCAACGTCCTTGCAGTGGCTACGGGTATGGACGAGCATAATAATTATGCGGTAGACTTTATTCGCGCCACCGGTTGGATACGTAAGAATCTGCCCGGTGCTCATGTCAGTGGCGGGGTCAGTAATCTATCGTTCTCATTTCGAGGCAATAACTATATTCGTGAAGCGATGCATGCGGTGTTTCTTTATCATGCCATCCGTGAAGGAATGGACATGGGGATCGTAAATCCGGCTACGGCTGTGCTTTATACTGATATTCCTGCCGATATACTGGAACGCATAGAGGATGTGGTTTTAAACCGTCGTCCCGATGCTGCCGAGCGTCTGATAGAAACTGCTGAACAACTGAAAGCTGCTGCCGAACAACAGAAAGGTAATGCCACTGATAAACAAGTTGCCCCTCTTTCATGGCGTAATGGAACTAGTGTGGAAGAACGCTTGAAACATGCTTTGACGAAAGGAATTGGTGACTATCTGGAGGAAGACTTGGCAGAAGCCCTGAAGCTCTATCCGAAAGCAGTGGATATCATCGAAGGTCCCTTAATGGCAGGTATGAACTATGTAGGTGAGCTCTTTGGTGCCGGAAAAATGTTTTTGCCCCAGGTGGTGAAAACTGCTCGTACCATGAAGAAAGCCGTTGCCATTCTTCAGCCTGTAATTGAAGCGGAAAAACAGGAAGGCTCCGCTTCTGCCGGAAAAGTCCTGCTTGCCACGGTGAAAGGTGATGTGCATGATATAGGTAAGAATATTGTTTCCGTGGTCATGGCCTGCAATGGTTATGAGATCATAGACCTTGGTGTGATGGTACCTGCCGAAACGATTGTTCAGCGTGCCTTGGAAGAAAAGGTGGATATGATTGGACTCAGTGGTCTGATAACCCCATCATTGGAAGAAATGGTACACGTGGCTATGGAACTGGAAAAGGTAGGTGCCGATATTCCTTTATTAATAGGTGGCGCTACTACCTCTCAACTGCATACAGCATTGAAAATAGCTCCGGTCTATCATGCTCCGGTTGTTCATCTGAAAGATGCTTCGCAGAATGCAACAGTAGCTGCCCGCTTGATGAATCCGAAAGCCAAAGAAGAATTAAAAGAAAAATTAAGTTCAGAATATCAGCAGTTGCGTGAAAAGAACGCTGCGCAAGCACCAAAGACAGTTTCGTTGGAGGAGGCGCAGAAGAATAAGCTGAATTTGTTTTAATGAAAAGGAAGATTAAGGTAGTAGAGTGATAAGGTGATAGATCTGCCATCCTATCGCTTTATCACCTTACCACCCTATCACTCTTTTTATTTTCTTCTTATATGTCTCATACCTCCCCATAATATCCCTCACAAAGTTATATGTCTCTATTCCACGGAAGTATCCGTTTTTGCAGACAGGGTCGGTGAAGTATTCTTCATTACTTTTTAATAAAATGAAGTTCTCTACATTATCTTTCCAGACATATTTGTTCTTTCCATATTTTTCAGCCAGTGCCATTGCATCCAGCACATGCCCGATACCCGAATTGTAGGAAGCAAGTACAAAGTTGAGCCGTTCCTCTCTCGGTACTGAAGAGAAACTCTTACTGGTAGCATTGATATATTTTACGGCAGCTTTCACACTCTCTTCCGGGTTCTGTTCTTTTCCTTCAGGGATTCCCATGGCGCGCGCTGTGGCAGGCATCAGTTGCATTAGTCCTTTGGCTCCGGCCCATGAAACGGCTGTTGTATCAAAGTTGGACTCTGTATAGGCCAGAGAGGCAAGCAACCGCCAATCCCAGTCTATTTCCGAAGCATACTTTTTTGAACAATTCGTCGAAGTGTGAAATCTTTCCCTCACGAAGAGAAAGGATGGAAGTGTGTGGAGTTGCTTTGCTGATCTCAAAATATCTTTTCATACTGGCAGTGTAGGCGGGAGAAGTCATATTCTCTTCATGCCATTTATTAGCGGCTGCTGCCAGTTCCGGACTATCCTTGCGCACCGCCCAGGAAGCCCTTTGGTCGAAACTGATGGATAATTTAATATTCAGATTGGGGTAATACGTCGTGTTAAGCTTGGCTACGTCATTATCGGCTACCGTATAAGGAATCTTTCCCTGGGATACTTGTGTGATGAGATCTTCTACTGAAATGCTGTCATTAGTCACTTTGTGGATATGGATGCCGCCACCGAGTTCTTTATCCAGATTTACCAAACGGTCGTAATATTTCCCGGGCTTTACATATACATCCTTGCCTATCAGTTCCGTTACATCCGTCAGCGGTTTTGTTTTCCCGCCTGCGCGTTGCACAATAACTTGGTGTGTGATTACTTCTTCACCGCAATAGATCAGACTGTCTTTTAATTCCTTCGTGATGGGGACATTATAGGCAATGATGTCTCCTTCGCCTGCCAGTAACTTGTTTATAAGTCCCTGTACATTCCTTGCCACCACTACGCGCAGTTTTACCCCGAGACTTTTGGCAAACTGTTCACTCAACTCGTACTGGAACCCCATTTCCTGGCCACGATAGTTGAAGTAAGAAGTAGAACTGTATAGCGTCAGTACAACGAGTTCACCGCTATCTTTTATCTGTTGCAAATCGCCCACAGCTTCATCGGGCATGGAACCATGCCGTTTATTTCCGCACCCCGACAGGCAGCACAGACATAGCAAGAATATTAAGATACTTCTATTCATTCAAATATATAAATAACTGAGACGCCTCAGTTGTTCATTTATCAGAGATGCTTCTTTATATACATCGTCAGAATATCGATTGCCACCTGATTGTTTCCCCCTTCGGGTATGATCAGGTCCGCATATCGTTTGCACGGTTCGATGAATTGCAGGTGCATAGGCTTCAAGATACGGGTATAACGTTCCATAACAGCTTCTGCCGTACGTCCGCGCTCCACTACATCCCGTTGTATGACACGAATCAGACGTTCGTCCGGATCAGCATCTACAAAGATCTTAAGGTCCATCATGCTACGCAGTTTCTTGTCGCACAGGGCAAGAATCCCTTCAATAATCACTACTTCCCGCGGTTCGATATGAATCGTTTCGGGCTCTCGTGTACAGGTAAGATACGAGTAGGTAGGTTGTTCAATGCTTTTCCCTTCACGCAGCATGGCTACGTGTTTGGATAAAAGCCCCCAATCGAAGGCATCCGGGTGGTCGAAATTAATGTTCTGCCGTTCTTCTACGGGTACATGGCTGCTGTCTTTGTAGTAGGAGTCCTGAGGTAATAGAACCACTTCACCTGCCGGCAGACTTTCAATGATTTTACGTACGACGGTGGTCTTTTCCCGACCCGGTTCCGCCTGCAATTCCTATTATTAACATCCGTTTAAGTGTATATTTAAAACAAAACGAGTATTTTTGCGGTTTTAAAAAGCAACCGTTTCGGTTGACAAATATAGATATAAATCATTTAAATAACAAAGTTATGGTAAAGCATATTGTATTATTTAAGCTAAAAGACGAAGTTCCGGCTGACAAAAAGCTGACAGCAATGAAAGAATTCAAGGCTGCTATCGAGGCTTTGCCAGCTAAAATATCTGTTATACGTAAGATAGAAGTTGGACTCAATATGAATCCCGGTGAAACTTGGAGCATTGCCCTTTACAGTGAATTTGATACGTTGGACGATGTGAAGTTCTATGCTACTCATCCTGAGCATGTGGCAGCAGGCAAGTTGATTGCTGATGTAAAGGAGAATCGCGCCTGTGTTGACTACGAAATAACTGACAATTTGTAATTCGTAACTTGTAATTAAAATCATTGTATGAAGAAAATATTATCCATTTGTCTTTTGCTGATTGCTGTCGTGGCACAAGCGCAGATACAGGAGCCCGTCAAGTTTAAGTCGGAACTGAAGACGCTTGCAGCAGGAGAGGCGGAAATTGTATTTACCGCTACTATCGATAAGGGTTGGCATGTATATTCTACCGACCTGGGCGACGGTGGTCCTATCTCGGCTACCTTCAATGTAGAGAAGATATCCGGTGCTACAGTTGTAGGAAAGTTGCAGCCGAAAGGAAAAGAAATAGCTTCTTATGATAAGTTGTTCGAGATGAACGTACGCTATTTTGAGTCCACGGCACAATTTGTTCAGAAACTAAAGCTCACAGGAGGGGATTATAAGATAGAAGGTTTTCTGGAATACGGTGCTTGTAATGATGAAAACTGTTTGCCTCCTACGCAGGTAGAGTTTAATTTCTCAGGTAAGGCAGAAGCCGCTAAAGGTACAGCAGCTGCAACTCCGGCTGAAAAGGTAACAGCTCCGGCAGAGGAAACGAAACCGGAAACTCAGCCTGTTTCCCAAACTGAAACATCTGCTGATACAGCTTCCACCGGTATAATAGGTGGTGCAGATGGTCCGACGGATATAAATGTGGCGGGCAACATTGATTTGTGGAAACCTGTCATCAATGATCTGCAATCATACGGTGAGACCACTTCACAGGAAGATATGTCATGGTTCTATATCTTTATCACCGGATTCCTCGGTGGACTGCTGGCATTGTTCACGCCTTGTGTGTGGCCTATTATCCCTATGACGGTAAGTTTCTTCCTGAAACGTTCCAAAGATAAAAAGAAAGGTATTCGTGATGCCTGGACGTATGGTGCTTCCATTGTGGTGATTTACGTAACTTTAGGTTTGGCCATTACGTTGATCTTCGGTGCCAGTGCATTGAATGCACTTTCCACGAATGCCGTGTTCAATATCCTTTTCTGTCTGATGCTGGTTGTGTTTGCAGCTTCTTTCTTCGGAGCTTTCGAACTGACGCTACCCTCTAAATGGAGCAACGCAGTAGATAGTAAGGCAGAAGCAACAAGCGGTTTGCTCAGTATCTTCCTGATGGCATTCACGCTTTCACTGGTGTCTTTCTCTTGTACAGGTCCTATTATCGGTTTCTTGCTGGTACAGGTATCTACAACGGGTAGTGTGGTAGCTCCGGCTATCGGTATGCTCGGGTTTGCTATTGCTTTGGCATTGCCGTTCACATTGTTCGCCCTGTTCCCGTCCTGGCTGAAGTCCATGCCGAAATCAGGCGGTTGGATGAATGTCATTAAGGTTACTCTCGGTTTCTTGGAATTGGCTTTTGCTTTGAAGTTCCTTTCCGTAGCCGACCTGGCTTACGGCTGGCGCATCCTCGACCGCGAAACGTTCCTGGCATTATGGATTGTTCTGTTTGCTTTACTGGGCTTCTACCTGTTGGGCAAGATCAAGTTCCCACACGATGATGACGATACGAAAGTGGGAGTGGGCCGCTTCTTTATGGCACTTTTCTCGCTGGCATTTGCCGTGTATATGGTTCCCGGTTTGTGGGGTGCTCCGTTGAAGGCAGTCAGTGCTTTTGCACCGCCTATGCAGACTCAGGACTTCAACCTCTATAATAATGAAGTGCATGCCAAGTTCGATGATTACGATCTGGGTATGGAATATGCCCGTCAGCATGGCAAACCTGTAATGCTCGACTTCACCGGTTATGGCTGTGTAAACTGCCGTAAGATGGAGCTTGCCGTATGGACAGACTCTAAGGTAAGTGATATTATCAACAACGACTACGTACTTATTACACTTTATGTAGATAATAAAACCCCGTTGACCTCACCTGTTAAAGTGACAGAAAACGGACGGGAGCGTACATTGCGTACAGTGGGCGATAAGTGGAGTTATCTCCAACGCGTTAAATTCGGTGCCAATGCACAGCCCTTCTATGTGCTGATAGATAATGAAGGTCGCCCTTTGAATAAATCTTATTCGTATGACGAGGACATTCCTAAGTATATCGAGTTCTTGCAAACAGGATTGGAAAACTATAAGAAAGGAAAATAAACGAACGAATGCCCGGCTGATATATGCGACCGGGCATTTTTCATTAATCAATAACTTTATGAGACATATTGTAGACATCGAGACCTGGGAGCGCCGGGACAATTACAATTTCTTCCGGGGCTTTGTAAATTCCTGGTATTCCATTACCACAGAGATTGATTGTACCGAAGCCAGTGCCGTAGCGAGAGCTTCGGGCCATTCCTTTTTTCTCTATTATCTGTATGCTGTAGTGCGTTCGGCGAATGAAGTTCCGGAACTTCGTTATCGTACCGACAAGAACGGACAAGTTATTTTTCATGATGAAGTGGATATCATTTCTCCGATAGCGGTTCCGGGAAAGACTTTTTATACAGTTCCGTATTCCTTATCACGAAAATTTCGAACGCTTTTATGCCGAAGCGTATGAGTTGATAACCAATATCCCCGAAGATGGCAATCCTTATGGTGCCGAAGAGGAGTTGGCAAAACAGGGAGATTATGATGTAGTGCATTTAAGCGCTGTCCCCAAGATGTATTTCACTGCTACTACTTATACGCTGGCCGAAGTCGGTAATGGTTGCAGTTACCCTTTGATGACTTCCGGTAAAGCGGTAACCCGTGAGGGACGTCTGGTATTTCCTTTATCCATTTATGTGAATCATGCCTTTGTAGATGGTTCGCATCTGGCATCATTCTTTCAAAAGATAGAAGAACACCTGAAACGGATTTCACGGGAATAATTGTTATTGTCTGTTTGTTATCTGGAACTTTGTAAGTCGAAAATTTGATAATATTACATTCGTATTACAGATTTATTACAGAATCTTTCTTTAGCTTTGTATTTTCTAAGAAAATAAGTTGAAGTAAACCTTTGAGAATGATATGCTAAAGAAATATTCTGTATTGCGGGGATTTGTCGTTTTGTGTGTAGGACTGCTTGTCTTCAGTCTGCCTTCTTTGCAGGCACAGGACAGTGATTTCGTGACTTGGAACAAGATGAAAGCCCGGCACGATATATCCTCCAGAGTGGAACTTTACGGAGATGTCGAGATGCGTACCCGTGACGCATTGGATGAGATAGACCGTTGGGGCTTCGGCGTAGGTACTTCCGTTCTTCTTCTTCCGTTTTTAAAAGCTGAGGGCGGCTACGAATACCACTACCGCAACCGTGGTGAAGACGGCTGGAAATCCCGGCACCGTTATCATGCAGGTGTCTCTTTCACTCTCAAAAAACGACAATGGACGTTCACCCTACGCGAACGTTTTCAGCATACTTTCGACGGACGCGGAGCGGATGAATTCCGTCTCCGCACCCGCCTGAAAGCTGCTTATAAGGTAACTACATGGTCACCGTATATCTCTTTGGAGCAATATCACGGTCTGGGTAAAGATGAATGGTTTCATGCCTCCCGCTTCCGTGCCCGCGGTGGGGTGGAAGCTAAACTGTCGTCCTCCTGGTCGTCAGATGTTTTCTATTGCTATCAGCACGAGAGTGACTTGGACAGGCATATTCTGGGGTGGGAGTTGATTTACCGATTCTGATTGCCTTTGCTGACACTATTTCAGAGCATAGAGAGGAGCAAAAGAGATTGCGGAGATAATCAGTATCTTTATTCAGAAATGGAGATTCTTTTCTGTCGTAACGAAAAGTTGCTTTCTGCCCTAAAGTAACGTTCCCCAGATGAAATCCCAAAAGTTGCCGGCTTGTGTGTACTCTGCCACTTCCGCATACATTTCGCCTACTTTCAGATCCGGTAACTGATGTGCAGGATTGATCAGATTGGCTATGTAATGATACCATTCAACAGGCTGTAACAATGAAGATAATGGAAGTGATGAGAATAGCTTTATCACTCCAATTCAACGATTCTTTGGCAGAGAGGGTTTCTATGAATCTCTCAAAATATCCACCATATGTTGTAATCCTGCGTTTCATATAGCAAAGATATGAATAGTTGCACAATTGTGCAACTATAACCTCTTCATTTCCATCTCCTCATCCATAAAAACCTCCCATCCATACCCCACCTTTATCAAAAATGAGTATATTTGCCCGCATCATTCTATCGTTTAACCTTAAAAACACAGTTTAAATGCAGCGTAGAGCCCCGCAAACATCTGATATTGACGATGAAACACTTTTTGCTAAAGTGGAGCGGGGAGATGTAGAGGCATTTACTGCGGTTTACAATAAATATCACAAACTGCTTTATGCATTGGCTTATCGCTATTTGATGAGTTCCGCAATGGCAGAAGACGCTGTGCAACACGTATTTACCCGTTTCTGGGAATTTCGTTCGGAGCTTCGGGTAGGCATCAGCCTGAGAAACTACCTGATAACAATGACTAAAAATCATATACTCAATGTGATACGCAATGAGAATACTGCCCTTACCAAGAATTATGAGATAGCCCAAGGCATCCCTACTTACGAAGATACCCTTGTTGACAGTCTGGAAAAGAAAGAACTGATGTCTATCTTTTATAAAGCTGTCGATATGTTGCCACCCCAAAAGCGGGAAATCTGTCTGATGAAAGTGTGTGAAGAACTCTCCAACCAGGAGATAGCCGACCGCCTGAAACTCTCTATCAATACAATCAAAACCCATTATTCCGATGCGCTGAAATTGTTGCGCGTCCATCTGGGAAAATTGCTAATTTTTGTTACGTACCTCACCTTGTTAAGGTATTTAAGTGTCTATTTAACAGTATGAGTACAGAGAATATGAATATACCTACAGAAAAACAGATACAGGAAGTGCTGACAGGTACATCTACTCCTGAAATTGCCCGGATCGTAGCGGCTTGGTTTGCTACCGATGAGGGTGCGGCCTATCTGGCTAAAAGTATGGATCGTGATGCCGTAGAGATCAAACAGGGATTCGAAGAACTCTATGTCGATCACGAAATCCCGTCCGAAGAGATGCTTGCCCATATCCGTCGCAATATCCGGCAGAAGCGCGTCCGCAGGATTGCTTTCCGTGTGGCTGCCGTACTCATTCCGTTTGTGCTGCTGATAGGACTGTTTGTTCAGGTGAATACCCGTGTCGATCTGCTGGGCGATTCTGGTTACGAAGAAATCTATGTACCCAAAGGTGAGCGTCTGCAAATGATGTTTCAGGATGGTACGCGTGCGTATATCAATTCGGATTCGCGTTTGAAGTATCCTAAAAAGTTTGCGCTGTCCAGTCGTGAAGTCTACTTGGAAGGTGAGGCTTATTTTGTAGTATCGAAAAATTCCCGTCGACCTTTCATTGTCAATCTTAACGGACCTGCCGTGCATGTTCTAGGAACTTCGTTCGATGTTCAGGCCTATCCGGAGAATAAGGATATCACGGTCTGTCTGGACGAAGGTCGTGTTAATCTGACACTTGCTTCAGATAAGAAATATCCGTTGAAGCCCGGTGAGAAACTTGTCTATAACAAGGAGAGTGAACATTGCACTATTATCCGGAACATGGATGCGCAGATTTCTTCTTTGTGGAAAAAGAACGTGATCGCTTTTAAAGATGCCCCGTTGTCCGAGGTTATCAAGGTGCTGAATCGCTGGTATGATGTAGGCTTCAAGATAGAAGACGCGGCAGTTGGAGATGTATACTTTACGATTACGTCAGAGAATACGCTTCTCGAAAAAGTTCTTCAGGATTTGGAGAAGATTGCGCCGCTACGGTTTGAATATAAGGAGGCTGAAAAGGAAGTGATAGTCACAAGAAAAAAAGAGGATTCCCGTCTAATGCATTGATTATGCGGATTTGAGTTGTAGGCAATATATAAAAAAGCCTCTAATTACGCTTATGCTAATTTGCGTTTTCAAACAAACGAAAGAGGTTGTGTCAAAACTCTGGCACAACCTTTTTATGCACAAAAGCCCAGACTTTCGCAAGCCCGGGCTTTGCTATTCCCCAAAGTTTTTGTATCTTTAGGCATAAAGTATTTCGTTATGGCAAAGTTACATTTTCGTCCTTACATTCCCAACCAAACCGTTCTTTTTCCTCAAAGAATTGATGAAAACATTGCGTCGAACGACCCGGTTCGCATAGTTAACACAGTTGTTGATACTCTCGATCTTGAAGGTTTCAATAAACTTTATAAAGAAACCGGCCGCTGTCCTTATCATCCTAAAATGATGCTTAAGGTAATTATCTACGCCTACATGAATAATATCTATTCGTGCCGTAAAATAGAGAAGCTTCTCTTGCGTGACATTCATTATATCTGGCTTGCCGGTAATGAGCATCCGGATTTTATCACCATCAATCGTTTTCGTAACCGTGTAAAGGAGGAGATAAATAATGTATTCACCCAGTTAGTTCTTGTCCTTGCCGACAAAGGTTTCATCAGTCTTGAGGTGGAGTATATCGACGGCACTAAGATTGAATCCAAAGCCAACAAATATACTTTTGTCTGGCGCAAGAGTGTTGAAAAGCACCGCACGAAGTTGCTGGACAAGATTCGTATCCTTCTGGAACAGGTGGACGAAGCCATTGCACAAGAAAACTCCGTAAAAGACACACCCGCCCAATTCACTCCCGCCATGCTCTCTGACATAGTGGATGAACTTAAAGAAGTCCTAGAACACCAGCCTGCGACAAAGGATAAGGAACAAAAGAAAGCCCTGCGCGAAAAAGAAGAAACAGCTCAAGGAACTTGAAGGGTATCGTGACAAGCTGATGGAATACGACAATCATCTTGACACTCTTGGAGAACGTAATTCCTATTCCAAGACTGATCCTGATGCCACATTCATGCGTATGAAAGAAGACGCCATGAAGAACGGGCAGACCAAGCCCGGATATAATTTGCAAATAGGTACTGAAAAACAATTTCTCATAGACTTCCGACTGTTTCCCAGCCCTACCGATACACTGACGCTCATTCCTTTCTTCCACTCCTTCCAACATCGCTATAACCGCTTACCCGCTGTCGGGGTGGCAGACTCCGGTTACGGCTCAGAAGAAAATTACCGGTTCATGCAGGAGAACGGGATAGAAGCCTTTGTCAAGTATAACTTCTTCCATAAAGAACAGCGTCCCCGTTATACTCCCAATCCGTTCCATGCGGAAAGTCTCCATTACAATACAGAAGAGGATTATTACGTTTGCCCTATGGGGCAGCGCATGAACCGTATAGGGACCAGACGTGACAAAACTGCAAGCGGATACATCACCGAAAGTGCACGTTATAAAGCACAAAATTGCGAGGGTTGTCCTTTGCGTGGCAGTTGCTTTAAAGCCCAGGGAAATCGTATTATAGAAGTCAATCACCGGTTAAACCAATACAAACGGCAGGCACGGGAAAAATTGCTCTCAGAGGAAGGTATCAAGCATAGAGGCAGGAGGTGTATAGAACCGGAAGCTGTGTTTGGACAAATGAAATACAACATGGCATACCGCCGGTTCAGACATAAAGGAGAAGACAAGGTTACGATGGACTTTGCTTTCTTTGCTATAGCTTTTAATATCAAAAAATGTGCGCTAAACTACTAAAAGCAGGAAAGGGAGGGACTGCACGCATTATATGTATTCTTATCAGAACAATTATGACGCAATATACGAGGAATATAGCCGCGTATTACCAAATTAGTGAAAAAAAAGAGTCGCATAGAGAAAAAAACATTTAAATATAAAAAAGGAGATGTGCCTTAGTTTTGACACATCTCCTTTGTTTTTACGCAGGTCGTAACTCTACGGTTAGTCCCATAGCTGCTGCAATCCGATATAGAGTAGATACTGTTGGAACTGTAAGACCTCTCTCTATTCTTGAGATATAACCTTTGTCAGCCCCTATACGCTTGGCAAGTTCTGCCTGCGTAAGTCTTGCGTTTTTACGGGCATCCAATAGGATCTGGGCATTATACTCTTCCCATGCCTTTTCGCAGCTCTTTTCACGTTCGGGAGTCCCTTCCTTTCCCAATACTTCATCAAGCAATGCACTGACATCGTAAATGTCTTTACTGATTTCTTTTAGTTGCATAATATTCCTCCTTTAACTTTATCGCTTTCTTTATCTCGCTATCAGGCGTTTTCTGTGTCTTCTTTTTGAAGGCATTGAATAAGACAACGATAGTATTTCCATCATAAATGAAAAATACACGAAATTCTGTATTTCCATAATTAGAACGAAACTCATAAACCCCATCTCTAATGAATTTAATATAGTGATGTGGTATCTTATCCTCTGTCACAAGTAGGTCTAACGCACGCAAAATTTTTTCTTTCTCTCATATGTTCTCATGGTTGGGCGTACGTGGTTTTCTATTAAAATATTTTTATTCTATTCTCAAAGACAGCGATTTTTGCCGGTATCGGCAAGAAATAGCCGCCTTTTATCTTTTCTGCTTTCTATGAACGAAGTCTCTTTATCAAATAGAACAGTTTACATTATCCTCAGATTTCTTGCACGAATATAATAAAAGTCGTAGATTTGTACAAATCATCATAGATGATTGGACATTTATGTGCAGATACATAAAATACAAGATGACGAGCTACATTTTGGACCGCTAATGACGATTCTTTGCTTTTAAGGGTCTTTTTTCCTCATTTATCGAAAAAAAATCTATTTTCTCTCACCCGCTCCAAAATCTTGTGTGTCTACTTAGTATAAAGCGAATTTTTATACTAATGTTAATCTAAAATTTAAGTTATGAAACACAAGATTTTACTTGTACTTCTTTTAGGCTTTATGACTTGTTTAACGGTCTCTGCTCAGAAAGTGACTTTGCAATTCCGGCAAGTTAAGTTAACAAAAGTCTTTGATGCCATTACGCAGCAAACCGGGCTCACTGTGGCATACAGTCGTCCTACGGTTGATCCGGACAGAATGGTTACCATTGAAGCAAAAGATGAAGATCTGTCCAATGTACTTAGTAAATTGTTCACTGGTACGAATGTGGCTTTTGAAATTGGTGAGAAGAAAATCTATCTGAAAGAGAAGAAGACTTCGGATTCTCTGCAGCAAACGAGGAAAACAAAGAAGATTTCAGGTACTGTTCTTGATGAAAAAGGCGAACCTGTAATTGGTGCCAGTATTTTAGTAGATGAAACGTCTAATGGTACGATAACTAATATAGATGGTGAATATTCTTTGACAGGTGTTCCTGAGAATTCTACTCTGACTATTTCGTATGTTGGTTATAAGACTATTAAACTGAAAGCATCCGATAAAAATCTCTCCAATATAATACTTCAGGAAGATAGTGAGTTGATTGATGAAGTCGTGGTAGTTGGTTATGGTGTGCAAAGAAAAAGGGATGTAACAGGTGCTATGACTTCCGTAGATGCAACAAAAATTGCTTCTGTACCTGTTACTTCTGCTTCTGAAGCTCTGCAAGGGCGTGCTTCCGGTGTGTTGGTTTCTCAAGATAATTGGGCACCAGGTACTTCTCCATCAGTTTTAATTCGCGGTAAGCGTTCAATCAATGCAAGTAATGAACCATTGTATGTGGTTGATGGCGTTCCTATTACAGGTGGTCTTCGTGAAATTAGTCCTTCAGATATTGCATCAATGGAGGTTTTGAAAGATGCTTCTGCTACAGCTATTTATGGTTCCAGAGGTGCTAATGGGGTTGTACTGATTACGACAAAACAAGGAAAGGACGGAAAAACGCAGGTTGACTATTCCGGATACTTTGGTGTTCAGACTATGCAGAATAAACTGGATTTAATGAACGGCGCCCAATATGCCGAATATGTGCGTGAAGCTTATCGTAATACAAATAGTTCGAATAAATATCCTATGGATCACCCCGACAAAGCGGCTGATATGGCAAATCCAATGTTTAAGCAAGATGCTTATGTACTTGAATCATTGATGATGGCTTATGATGAAAATGGAAATTACGATCCGTCAAGAATACGTTCTGATAATTGGTTTGATCATGTAACGCGCGATGGTATTATAACCGATCATCAGATAAGCGTCAACGGCGGAAATGCGAAGACGAACTTTTTGGCATCTGCCACTTATAATAAGAATGAAGGTATAATGAAAGATCAAAGTTACGAACGTTATTCCATACGTTTAAACTTAAATCATGAAATTAATAAATGGTTTAAGTTTGGTCTTCAAACACAATACTCGCACTCTGTAAAGGAACGTGGCAGTGGCATGGAAAGTGATGCCTATATGTACCGTATCAGCCCTTTGGGGGCGTTGCGTAATGAAGATGGCACTCCTACGCAACTGGTTGCTTCTGATGCTCAGATGTGGAATCCTTTAATGAACCTCGAAAAAGGAGCTGTATCCGCACCAGAAAAAGTTAGCCGATATTTGGGAAGTTATTATATTGAAGTGACTTTTCCGGTAGAAGGATTAAAATTTAAGAGTAACTTAGGTCTTGACGCTCGTACCAAACAGGATTATCAGTTTTACTCTTCCAATACCAGTACCCGCCAGTTAGGTACTTCCTATGCTTACAATGGTATGAGTAAATATACGATGATGACACTTGAGAATATGCTATTCTATAACCGTGATTTTGGTAAGGATCATACTGTAGGTGTAACCCTGTTGCAATCTATTCAAGAGGATAAAACAGAATCGAATAAGATAGGTGTACAAGATATAACTTCTGATAAGCTGCTGTATAATGATTTGGCTTCTTCTTCCATTATAGATAATATCGGCAGTAATCTGACAAAATGGACTATGGCATCTTTTATGGGACGTTTGAATTATAGTTATAAAGAAAGATATCTTTTTACAGGTTCCGTACGTTATGATGGCTCTTCCCGTTTGGCAGAAGGTCATAAGTGGGTTGCTTTTCCTTCTGTGGCTTTGGCATGGCGAGTTAGTGAAGAAGCGTTTATGAAGAGGCAGAATGTAATGTCGAACTTAAAATTGAGAGCTGGTTGGGGCAAAACAGGAAATTCGGCTATAGATCCTTATATGACAAGAGGAGGACTTAGTTTGTCTAAATATGTATGGGATAATGGCGCTTCCGAAGTATTAGGATATGCACCTAGTATTATGGCTAATAGTGAATTGACTTGGGAAACAACGAAACAGTGGAATGTCGGCATTGACTTCGGTTTTTTAAATAATAGATTGAGTGGAACTGTTGATTTGTATCTTCAACATACTTCTGATCTATTATTGGAACGTCAGATACCGGTCGTTTCAGGCTTCGGAAGTGTTCTTTCCAATGTAGGAGAAACAAAGAATAAGGGTATTGAAATATCTTTATCTACCTTAAATGTGAATACAAGAGCATTCCAATGGACTACAGATGTAATGTTCTACGCTAATAAAGAATCCATTGAATCTTTGTATAATGGAAAAGTTGATGATGTGGGTAATAAATGGTTCATCGGACATCCTATAAATGTGCATTATGATTATGAAAAAATAGGAATCTGGCAGAATACTTCGGAAGACTTGGCTGAAATGTCTGAGTTCAATAAAAATGGCGCAAGCTTTAAACCGGGAGATATAAAAATATGGGATAACGGTGATAAGAAGATAACAGAAGCTGATCGAAAAATATTGGGCTCTACCAGTCCGAAGTTTATTGCAAGTATGGTCAATAACATAACCTATAAAGGTTTTGATTTTTCTATTTTCTTGTATGCCAGTGCAGGGGCCATGCTCAATAATAATATTGAATACTTAAATAAGCCGAATTGATTCTCCCCGCTTCCATATAATGAATGGCTTTCTTACTCGTTCTCCACTGGCAAAGTTGGTTTTTGGTGATCCAAATCCTTCAACAACATTTACGATGCCAGAGGAAATAGGTATTTATGAGTTTAAGTATTCTGAATTACGTTCGACATTGAATAATGAATTTAGTAAGGATAATTAAAAGAGGTGCTTATGAGAAATATAATATTAATGATGACTTTGTGCTTTTCGTCTTGTTTATGTGCTCAGGAGATTCCATTACCGCAAAAATGTTTTCCTCTGAACGGAACTGATTCAGAAGATATTATGTCTGGTCAGACTGCGGATATTCATGGAGCTGTTCATGCACTTGCCGATAGGTTTGGGACAAATGGAAAAGCCATATCTTTTGATAAAGAAGATAGTTATTTGTCTTTTCCTCTTGTTACGTCTGGTGAACAGGGACAAAGGGAGCTGACTTTGACCTACTGGTTATATGTTAGTCAAGACTCCATTTCTCAGGCTTTTTGGACAAAAGATCAAGATGGAAATTTGTTGTTTGGAATGAAAAGAAAAGGTGTACGGGCTGTGTTGGATATTTATCACACGGATAATCAGAAGAATGTATTACCGGATCAGCAATGGATGTGGGATGATTCGAATTTTAATGAAGGAAAGGGATGGTATTTTGTGGCACTCACTTATTCTGACGATGGCACTCACTTTTATTTAGTTACGCCTAAAGGAAAAATGACGGAATGTTATTCTGCTTTTATACCGGACTGGAATTTGTTTACATCAATGTGTATTGGGGCGGTAGATCATATTCCCAGTACTGGAATAGATGATTTCAAAATTTATGATACTGCATTATCTGGTGAGCAAGTTTCAATATTATATCAATTCGAATCACAGTTCAGTATGGGAAGTGAATCATTGTTTAATGTAGAAACAGGCATTCCTCTTTATTCTTCTACCTGGTATTTTCATTGCGTAGGATTTCAAGGGGCATTACAGCATACTTTGCAAAATCAAAGTGATTTGTCTTTTCTTAGTGCAGATGCCGGATATGCTTTGTCAATGACATCTGATGTGGAATCTGATAATCAGAAGTGGTCTATTTATCCAATGAAAGATACGGCGAAAGGGAGATTGTACACTATTATCAATATTGCGACTGGGATGAGTTTGTCAGATACACGTGAAGGAGTGTTTCAGCAAGTGCCGGATAATGCTGATTCTCAAAGATGGTGTATTGGGCAATGGGAAGGTAAAAAGCAGATAAAAAGTGATATAGGAGAAAGCCACGATATTCCCCTTTTATTTGAAGAAATCTATTTTGATAAAGGTGCAGGAGTCATTCGAGTTCACATTCGTTTTCCTGAAGGGGAAAATGTTAGGATTCGTCTGACCGATTCTCAGGGAATGTTGTTGAAGGAATTACTTTTTAGTAATGTACAACTCTTGGAACGAGATATCCGATTACAAATTAATGGTGTATGTTTGGTTATTGTTGAATCGGATAATTATCGGATAAATAAAAAAGTTTTTGTTAATAGTTAAAGATAGGTGATATGAAAAAAGTTATTTTGATACTTACTGTTTTAATGTGTGGTTTTAATATTCATGCACAGTCTATATATAGAATGTATTCCAACGGATCAGGCGCTGGTGAGTATATTGATAATCTTAGAAATGCGCCATTGGCGCCTGACGATGTGTGGGGGATTCGTTTTAGTGCGGGAAGTGTAACCAGAGGATTTATAAATAATTCGGGACAATGGGGACTTTTGAAACCAAGTAGTGCTTATCAAATATCTCCTGCAATGTTTAATAATATTCTAAAAACAATTAGCAATCTTACTATTGGTGTAGAGGGGTGGGTTTGCGCTGAGGGCTTTTCTGTCAGAGCCTTGGATCCTTCAAATAGTAATACTTTGGATTTGCTCACAACTGGTAGCAAATCTACTATTACATCAAATGGCGATAGTGAAGGTTTGCATGTAAGGTCTGCCATCGGACATAAGATTTATTTGTACGATAAGGTTTATTTTGATGATAAATATTGGACAAGTCTGGGGCCTGGTCGTAATAATGACCCAACTATAAATAATGCTAATAATAATAAGATGATGCGTATTGGGAGTAACGGAGGTTTGGGCTTTTGGGGAACTGCAGGTGTTGAAGCAAATGATAATCCACAACTTGCAGTAAAAGCTAATGAGGTGAGTACTACTGTTCCGATGTCTCTACTTTTTGATAATCATGTTAATTTGTTTTTAGGATATGCGGTGAATCATGATGATGGGTGGATAGGCACATACTCGAATCATGGGCTTCATCTTGGAACAAATAATGGTTCTGCATTATTTATTAGTGCTGATCGTAACCTGTATGTGGATTTGTCACACGATGATGTGTCAAAAATTCGTGCGGAATTAAAAAATAAGTATCGATTATTTGTAAAAAGGGTATTCTCTCCGAAGATTACGCTATTGCTCCTAACTCCTCTTGGTCGGATTTTGTTTTCAGCAAGACTATAGTCTGCCAACTATCTATGAGGTGGCTGATTTTATACAAGATAATAATCATTTATCCGATGTTCCTTCTGCAGAGCAAGTTGCTGAGGAAGGTTACTCTCAACATGATATGAATAAGATACTTCTGCAAAAAATCGAAGAACTAACTCTTTATACTATCCGGCAGCAGAAAGAAATAGATTCGTTAAAAGCACAATTGCAGGAATCAAAAAGTAGTGAGTAGATGATTTATATCTGTAGAAAAATAGAATGTTGTTTTTAAGCTAAAATAAGTATGAAGAAAATATATATATTTTTATTTCTATTGATTACTACCTTGGTCGCTTCCCAAGCAAGTGCCCATAAGCGTTTGTTTATTCTGCTCGGACAATCTAATATGTCGGGCAGGGCACCAATAGAAGATGCGGACATGGCAGTTTGCCCAATGGTAAAACTGCTGAATGCGGATGGGCATTTTGAAGTGCTCCGAAACCCATTGAATCGTTTTTCGAATATCCGCAAGGATATCGCTATGCAGAAGTTGGGCCCCGGATATACTTTTGCTGAAACATTGTCCGAGCAATTACAGGATACTATATTTTTTGTGGTCAATGCACGTGGAGGAACCGCTTTAGAGCGTTTTATGAAAAACGATACTGCCGGATATTATGAGAAAACATTGTTCCGTATCAAACAAGCTTTGCGCGAGCGCCCTGACCTGAAACCGGCAACTATCATTTGGCATCAAGGGGAGTCTAACCGGGATGATTATCAGAGCTATCTGAATCATCTGAATACATTGGTTGCTGATTTGCGTAGTGATTTGGGGATTCCGGATTTGCCATTTATTGCAGGAGAAATAGGACGCTGGAATCCGGACTATTCGCATATCGTAGAAAAAATTGCTTTGATTCCCGATAGCATACCTTATGCTGGACTTGTTTCTTCCGAAGGGTTGACTAATATTGATGAATTCCACTTTGATACACGGTCGCAAAGAGAATTAGGAAAACGGTATGCGAAGAAATATTTGGAACTGTCAGGGGAAAAGGTTTCAAGATTGGTACAGATACGTTCTAAATTATTTGAATCGAATAGTAAGGAAGTACTTGTTGCCGCTCACCGTGGCGATTGGCGCAATGCCTGCGAAAATTCATTGGAAGCCATAGAGAATGCCATTCGGATGGGAGTGGATATTGTGGAGGTGGATCTTGCCCGTACCAAAGACGGGCATCTGATTTTACTGCACGACAATACCCTCGATCGTACTACTACTGGAAAAGGAAAACCTGAAGATCATACTTTAGCCGAAATTAAAGCGTTGCGTTTGCGGAATGGGTGTCATATTAAGACCATTTACAAGGTTCCCACCTTGGAAGAAGCGTTATTGGCAGCCAAAGGAAAAGTGATGCTGAATCTGGATAAGGCTTTTGACTATTTTCACCAGGTCTATGAATTATTGGAGAAAACAGGAACTACCAACCTGGTAATAATGAAAAGCAATGCACCGGCAGAAGATGTGCAACGTGATTATGGAAAATATCTGGATAAAGTGATCTTTATGCCCAAAGTTAATTTGGATGATGAAGACGCTATCCGCAAGTTAAATGATTATCTTCGGATATTGCAACCGGTGGCTATCGAGTTTAAATTCGCTCATGATACGAATCCGTTACCCTACGAAGTGAAAAGGATCATGGCCGGGAAATCACGTATTTGGTATAATACCTTGTGGGATACACATGCTGGCGGGCATGATGACGATTGCTCATTAGTGAATCCGGATAAAGGGTATGGTTATCTGATAGAAAATTTAGGTGCGACTATCTTGCAAACGGACCGCCCGGCATACCTGATTGATTATTTGAAACATAAATCGAAAGTAATGGATTGTGAACGCGATTGGACATACTTACAGTCAGAAAATGAGTTTCAGGCTCCCTTCGTGCCTCACTTGCAGGTTGAGGAGTGCTTTCTGAAGGGTAAGAAGAATCCGCAGACCAATGAGGATGGCATTATTGTTACTCCCTACTTTGCGGCGGTGATTGATGGGGCTACGGCTAAATCTACCTTCACTTATGAGGGTAAGAAAACCGGTCGGTTGGCTATGGAACTTGCTTTGGAGGCTATACACGATTTTCCGAAGGATATTGATGCTGCCGATGCCATTAGCCGCATAACAGAAAGAATATATGATTTCTATGTGCAGCACAATTTGCTTGATGAACTGAAGGCTGAGCCGAGGTAAACGCTTTACGGCTAATGGCGTGATTTACAGCTATGCCCGGAATGAAGTATGGCAGGTGGGTGATTGTCAGTGTATCATTGATAATCTGTATTCGTCCAATGAGAAAGAGATTGATGCTATTATGGCGGATGCACGTGCAGTAGTAAATGAGGTTGCTTTGCTGGGTGGGGCTACGATGAAAGATTTGGAATCTCATGACCCGGGGCGGGAATTTATTTATCCTTTTCTGCAAAAACAAGCGCTTTTGCAGAACTGTCCGGTAAAAGGGCAACGATTTGCATTTCCTGTATTCGATGGTTTTCCCGTGCAGATGAAGCAGGTGAATATTTTCCCTGTGGGCGATGCGGAGGAGGTGGTATTGTCTTCCGACGGTTATCCTCATCTGTATTCTACTTTGCATGAGTCGGAATGTTATCTTGCAGATATTTTGGAAAAAGATCCTCTGTGTATGCGGTTGTATAAGAGTACAAAAGGGATAAAGAAAGGAAACTGCTCTTTTGATGACCGTGCTTACCTGAGGATAAAAATTAAAAAATAATATTTATGGAATTAGAAGAATTGCGCGATGAACTGAAAATTATCAGTGAACGTGAGTACACACTCGTTGAAGAGCTGCTGGTTAGTGTCGAGAAAAAAAAGTCTGCTCCGGCAGCTTCGGCAGGTAGAAAAGCATGATACACCTGCAAGGTTAGAGTATTACGGCCATCCGAAGGAGATTGCCAAAGTCATTGTAAAGTTGATAGAGCAAGGGAAGTTGCGCTACAATGGAGTAGAAAATTATACACAGATTATCCGTTCGCTGACTTCGGTGATAGATGTGGTGAGTGTGGATACGGGAAAAATTGTGAGCAGAGAGACGTTGTTGACGTATGCAAAGTGGATACGGGCAGGAGAGTTACCGGAGGATGAGTGATGGAAGGCGGAGTAATCCGCCTTTTCCCCTCAATGTTTTGTGAGTCAGATTTTTAGTCATAATTGATGTGTTCTCTATCTTTTTTATCTCTTTATTGTTAAATTAGTTTTGCTTTTATTATCTTTGCCTCGTTAGTTAATCTTGTGGAATAGTCGTGAGGGGAAAATAAATCTTGAGACAAACTGGTTTTATGGGTATAAAGGAAAAAACATTATCATTGTTTGAAGATTCCTGTAGGAATTCTGAACGGGGACTGAAAACCATCTGTGAAGCAGAAAAATATCTTCAACAAGCGTATGAAGGTCGTTACTTCTTCGAATTAATACAAAATGTGAGAGACGCCAACAAGGAGGCATCACAAGAGGGGGATATTTATATTGAACTTAAAGACAATGTACTGTCAATAGCAAACACTGGTGCTCCTTTCAGTGAGGAGGGGATTGCATCGATCACTTCCATTGGGCAGAGTCCGAAACAAAGCCTAGACTTTATTGGATTCAAAGGTATTGGTTTTAAATCGACGCTGGAAGTTTCAGATACACCTCGTATCGTTACCACTGAAGGGGCTATATATTTTGATAGAAAGCTTACGATGGAAGTGCTGAGTCAGTATAATAGTAACCTTGTTGAAAATCAATTGCCATTATTCTTTTTCCCTCATTACCGTTCAAGAGCATTGACAAGCGAAGAGCGAGAGAAAGGTATTGTCACAAAGATTGAACTTCCTCTTAAAGAAAGTTTTGCAGAAGAAAAAATTTGTGCTGATTTCGGAGAAATTAAAGCCAAGCAACTTGTGTTGTTGGGTAACATACAGAAAGTAGATTTTACAACTCCAACTCAAAGGACGATATATAATATCCAGAAGGATATCCGGAAAAATCTTATAGTTGTTGATAATGGTAAGGAAATACTGAACCGATTCAGGTATTACGTCCCAAATGAAAAAAACTTTCTTCCTGACGATATTCTGAATAGTCTTGAAGGAAAAGAAAAGGAAATATACAGTAATAGCACATCTATTGATATTCATATTGTGCTTGAACTTGATGAGAATAATTTATTTGTATCTGATGCAAATGCAAAATTGTACTTGTTTTACCCTCTCAATATTCGTTCCGGCTTTCGCTTTATGATACATAGTTATTTTTTAGTTAATCCGAACGAACACGGCTTCGCAAGTCACCTTTGAACCGATACCTGCTTCGTAAAATAGGTGAGTATATTGGGAGTGATATGCTGAAATTATTAAAGAGGGGAAAATACAATACAAACGAAATTCTTTGTTTTAAAAGGAATGAAGACGCCGGACTGGAAGAACTTTATGATGGACTGGTTGAGACATTGAAGGGGCAAAAATTCATTTATGATCAACACTCACGGAAATATTATAAAACATCAGAAGTGATTGTTGCAGATGGATTCGATAAAGGACTTTTTCCTGATGATCGGTTTGATGGTAAACCAATTATCTATATTGGGTCGGCCCCTGTCGTTGAATGGTTGATAGCAGAGTTTGATATATATTACTTAAGTTATGAAGATATTGCCAGTGGCATCGAACAAGAGGCTAAAAAACAGGCAAAATCTAAAAATCTTGACTTTTTTCAGAACCTTTACCGATATATTGATAGGCATAAAAATTTAAATGTCTCAGGCAAGAGGATATTGTTGACCAATCACTGGAAATTGATATCCGACGATGAGGATGTTTTTTATGGAGGTCGGAGGAATCCGGTTTCACTACCTGCCAGCATCCAGAAGTATGTGCACTTTATGCATAATGGTATAAAACTCGAAATTAGAGAGACACGTATTGCGGTGAAAGAGTTTAATACTAATGAGTTGATCCGAAGGTTGCTAAAATTATTCGATGAAAAGACTGTTCCTAATGTAGATATACTGAATGCTATCTATCATCTGAATCCACAAGATGCACGATCCGAGCTGGATATAAAAGAAAAGATACAGCTTCCTGTCAAAGGCCAAAAAGATTGGATATCACCTTTTAAGCATCCGGTCTATTTTGATAAAGAAGAATTGCGGGAATTATATCCTGAGGGCTATTTTGTTGATGAAACCGTATTTAAGCAAGAGGAACCGGGAAAGGAAGAAATAGAAGCGGAAACTTGTGTTGAAGATTTCCTTAAGTTGTGTGGAGTATGGGAGATACCGGCATTTTATATCAGCAGTGATGTGCAGACCGCATCCCGTGGAAATGGTAATATCCGGGTGAAGCACATCCAGCGTAACACGCACCTTAGTGATACGCCTTTTTATATTGAGAATGACCGTATGCTGGACAAACCCGTAAAGTATACAAAATGGTTTACTGATACAATTGTAGAAAATTGGGAACTTTATAAATCCCTTATGAGCGCTACGTGGTTGCCTAAAATGAAATATTCCAATGGTTTTAGCTATAAGCACGACGCCCAATCCTCTGTAATAATGAAATTTTCATCATTTTGCGAAGAATTGTCCAAGATACGGTGGATTGTCTTGGATGACGATGAAAAAGTGTATTCACTGGCGTATATTGTAGGAATGCGTTTAGCTGATATTTCAAAAGTTCATAATAAAGTTATATCTAAATATCTCAGGCTGTTTCCAATCGATTTTGAAAATAACCGTGATTTTATAGAGTCGGTGGGGTTATGTCATCTGGATGGAAATACTGTGGATAATTTTAATCGGCTTCTCAAACATATTTATAATAGATACCATAAATATATACCTGAAGGGAAGGACTTTACAGATTTCTATAATCGCATATTAAGTAAGGTTTTCGATTTCTATGACAAGAATGAGATTTCGTATAATGAGGTGAGGACAATTTGCAATACACCTATGTTGGCCATTAATGAAACCATTGGAAGGTCAAAATGGGAGTATCCGGAAAATATCTATTATATTGACGATAAACTTAACTATGACTTGTTACCTGAATCTGTCCGAGCAGAAATACAACCGCATTTCACCAATCGGGATAGGAATACATTTGGGAAAATTGCGGCAAAAATAGGGAGACGTTTTTCTAACTCAATAACTAAAAACTTAGTTGAATCTCCTGCCTTAAAGGAATTTTTTTTAATAGAGTTTTTTACTGACTTGCCGCCAGCAATTGCATTGCTGGAATATAATTTTGATATTTCTATGTCTTCATACCTTGAAGCGCTGAAGCTTGTAGAGGTCTGGAAAAAAGAAAAAGTAGAGACCGAAATATTTGTTGGCGAACTGTCTGGTTTGATTATTGAATCTGATTATTATATTGAGAAAACCAGAAGAAATTTTATTCTCCATATTAAGAACGACAGTTTAAGGCAACCGAAACTTATTGCTGCCTGTTTGACAGAATTGTTTATGAGTATGCTGGATCGTGATTTAAAAAGATTCAATATTGATTTGTGGAAATTTATAAAATCAAAAATAAAGCAGATTACCTTGCAGACTATGACATATCAGTTACTCGGATAGAGGAAATCCGGCAAATACTGTATGCTCCAGATTTTACCCAGCTACAGAAGTTTTGGCAAGCTGTTTTTATCACAAAAAAAACACCCAATTTTGATCGGATTATTGTGAATGATACGGTCGATATAAAAGAAATAGCTTCATTGGCGGGATTGGAACTTGAGGCTGTAAGAAAGATAAATGAAGAAGTTAATTTTGATAATATCAATCGGTACGAAAATGTTCCGCTGTTATCTTCTTTATTTCACAAACTTGGCATATCAAGAGAGCAGATTAATTTGCATATATATCCGGAAGTAGATTTCTATCCTTATTATCAGAATCTACTTAATCAGGAAAAGAATAAATTTGAAAATAAGTTTATGTTTATTCTTTACCAAAGGTTGAGTAGATTATCGCTGGAGGAACAGTCAACTTATCAAGGATGGATATATCAATATACCAGTGCCTTTCATCCTGTAGTATCTCAAGATGTTATCTGGATAGATGTAAAAGCTCATTTTATAGAATGTCTTAATAACTTTTACCCTTATATGGATTTTACTTTGACTGATCTTAGTATAAAGATACTATTCGATCTTCAATCTCTTTATCGGAAAAATTTGGATAGGTTAATTTCTTTATTATCAGGTACAGATTATTCTCAAGAGGAATTAACTCTTTTCATTGAAGATAAAAGAAGGCAAAGTTTGCTTTATTTCAATCATATCAAACTCCTTTCAAAAGAAATGAAGCAATGGCTAATAGATCAGAGAGAAAATATATCTACTAAAGAATTACAGCTTCCTCCGGAACAGGTAGCTATGAAATATGCTAATCAATGCAAGCCAGTTATTGAGAATATCAAACCTAGTCGTGTACCGGAAAAAATGCAATTAACAGGCAAGCAATATGGAACAGGCGATGGCTCTTTCAAATATGATGGGCAAAAGAATAATAGGCAGAAGCTAATTATAGGGATGGTAGCTGAAATGATCGTTTATGAGAAATTGCAGGAAGATCAGAACATAGAAAATGTTAAATGGGTATCAAGATATGCTGCCCGTGTCGAACCTGCTTATTCTGGTTACAATCCGCATGGGACTGATGGATTGGGGTATGATATCGAATATACTGACAGAACTGGAAATAAAAATTTCGTTGAGGTTAAGGGAAAAGCAGATAATCAGAATTGTTTTGAAATAACGATACCGGAGATAGAAAAAGCCAAGCAGGAGAAGAAGTTTTACCATATTATTTTTGTGACTAACACGCTAAATGAAGAACTAAGAAGAATCAAATATCTTGGAAATCTTTTTATGTTTGAAGAAGGGGAGGACCTCTTGAATAATAAACGCTTTTCAGCAGTAACTAAAAGTTATGAGATAAGGTTTAAAGAATAGGAAATCTCTATGCTCGTATACTGTAACTGTATGTATTCTCTTATTACCCATTCAACAGTTATTGAAGGATCTACCGTCACTGAAATAGAAAATCAACTTCTGTTTGATGAAGGCATTAGTGCGAAAGGTCGTTCTGTGATTGAACAACTGATGAACTTAGATCTGAAAGCAGTATACGAACAATCCTGCCGCAGTTTTGGCATAACAGTTAAAGAATTATAGAGAAAATCTCATAAGGAGGTTATAGTAAAAAGTGGCGAAAGATTTGGAAAACATGGTGGTATTTTTCAAATTTTTCGCCGCTTTTTTGAGACTTTCCGCCAACTTTTTGAACTCTGTTTCTCAGGCTTTTATTTCATCATACTTTTTGTTTATGAATAATGGTAACGATGTCTTTTTTATTGGGATGGTTAGGTAGAGATAGGTTACTTTCTAAAACTTTCGTGAGGAAGATAAAAATAGAAAGTGATTACTTACTATAGTTAAACATATTCGGGAAGTTATAGAAATAACCCACTTCGACCTAACCATTCGATGCGTTTGAAAGTGTAGAATGATTTCACTTTATGAAATATTATCTAAGATGAAATCAGCCGGTATGCCTAAGTTATCACGTAACCTTTTCACGATATTAAGATTCAATGAACGACGACCATTCAGGATATCGCTGACTCTGGATTCTGATATTCCCAGACATTTAGCTGTTTCTTTCTGCTTTAAGTTATTCGCTTCCATTTTTGCCCGAATAGCATCAATAATCAAAGTTGAAACTCTTCCGGGTAGTGGATGATAGGCAGCCTCCCATTCGCTGATGGCTTGAGAGAGGGCTATGTATTTTGTTTTGTCTTCCTCACTCAATAATTCCATATCACCTAAAGATGTACCTTTAGTGATAATGCTTTCCATTTCTGCTTGATAAGCGCGGAATTCTTTTTCTGTCTTAATCTTCATATATATGCCTCCTATATAGTTTTTATTTTATTTGCATCAATTGCATCATAATCTGAATGGGTTCCAACAAAACGAATATCGATATTTCCTGCAAAAAATACAACCAAAACAATAAGGCGATATTTATTGCCTTTGACATTGAATACATAACGATTGTTCCCTACATAGTCCGCAGACAAATAATCGTTTTTCAATTCGTTATGATTCTTCCAAGAAGCTTTTGTTACCTCTTCAACCCACTTCTCTAAAGCAGTTTGTGCATCATTGTGCTTTTTGCAGAATTTCTCAAACTTTTCAGATCCTGTAATATTCATGTTTTCTTTATTTAAGTACAAATATAGTCAATAATTCCCGAAAAGAGAAGTTGTTCTTTCTTTTTCTTCTCTTTTTGGGAATTATTTAACGGTTCATCTATGGATGTACATATCCGGTTAATGGTATATCTTTATTGATACAACTGATTATTTCTCACACTTTCCGCCTCCAGAAGTATCACCTCGTAGCGCCTCATGTTCTTGCTTGTCACATACTGGAAACCGTATTTGGTGAGGATCTTTCCTATCAGAATCTTTCCGGCATGGTTGTATTGATAGCCGGTTCTGTTCCGGATTTCCTCCGCCATTTCACTTACCGTCATGTACTTGAAACTCTCGAAGCGTTCCGGTTTGCGGAAGTGCGTCAGTACCATTTCCTCTTCGGGAGTCTGGAAGAGGAAAGGCTTGTTGTTGAGTTCTATCTCATCGTTCTCATAGGCTTCGAACCAGTAGCGGTAACCACTGTCCAGCAGATGCTTGATCTGGGCATAAAGCTGTGGATAGTCGATTTCGAGGCGGTTGATTTTTTCAATTTCGTAGCAGAGGAACCGGCGGTTGCCGGTTGGGTCGTACAACACTTGCGGATAGTTGCAGGTGCCGGCAAAGGAAGCCCAGTGCGGCAGGTTCTGGGTGTGGCGGGCATAAGGCAGGCGGATGCTGATGAACTTCCGGGTGATGAGGTCCTTCAGCAGACTTAGTTCATGCCCCGTCATGCCTTCGAATTCGTCGAAGTTGATAAGCATATATTCCGACATGCGGGAGAGGTCGTCCTTGTTTCCGGCGGAGATGATGCCGGTGCTGAGATAATCGGTTCGCAACTCACGCGGCAGAATGTTGTTGATGAAAGTGGTTTTTCCCAGGTTCTGCTTGCTGCATAGCAGGAGGCAAAGGTGGTTCACTACCTCTTCTTGCGTGGCGGCGGCTACCATACCTACCAGGAAATTCCTGAAACCTTTCAGCCAGAATTCTCTCTGGGCGGGGATGGTGTGGACGCTTTCGGCAAGGCAGCCTATGTGGTCGATGCCGTCCCATGGAGGCAGATGATTCATATATTCGCGGATGGGGTGGTAGGAGAAACTGAAATCGGAGTAGATCAGGTTCTCCATGTTCTTGACGCTGCAAGGATAACCGGCTTCGTTCAGTTCCATCCAGATGCTGTTACTTACCATGTCATCCAGCATGACGAAATCATCTTCACCCTTTTTGCGGCATTCCATGCGGTGCTTCATCTGGTTGTAGCGCGTTTCGTAATGACTGTTGATATACTGTCCGATGCGGAGGAAGTTCCATTGCGAGGTTCTCAACTTGCGTGTGTTAAATTCATCCGTATGCTGATAAGCGCTGTCTGTCAGGGAGTCTATCTCTTCGGGCGGCATATCGGTGAAGTTGAGGCGCAGGAAAGGGGCGACTTCTTCTTTTGGGATGCCGTAAGCGTTGTATGTGCAGGTCAGCCGGAACAGATAGTTGTTGCGGTTGCCTTCTTCGTACTTGTTTTTGTGATCGTGGTAGTAAAGGAGGAGAGCAAGCAGGGAGCGGCTTTCGCTTTGGGGATAAGAGATGTTGTCCGAAGGCTTTTTGCACCGGGTGGTATCTGTCGTTGCTGCGGCAGCCTTTTTCCGTCCGGGAGTTTTCTTTTTCTTCTCTCTGAGCGGACGGTTGAGGTCGACAATCAGAAACTGCGGGGCGGGATTCAAGTAGGCGTTTTCATCATGGGGCAGATAGCAGATGCGTGTCATGTCTTTGCCCGATTCGTCGATGTCCGTTTGGCAAAGCTCCTCGTAGAGTGCCGCAACCTGGTCGTAAGCGTGGGCATGGTAGTTGCGTACTTCTTCGGGAGACTGCGGCAGGGTGCCGTCGGGCAGGCTGGTTTGTACGGTTAGTTTATAGCCGTTGCCTTTCGGACTGGTGAAACTGATATGGGTGAACGGACTTCTCGTGACGGCTGCTGAAATGCGTGCCAGTTCTTCGGGAGTTTTCTTGTCGAGGTCGATGGGGATTTCTCCGTTGTACTCTATGAGTTTGTCATACCGGCGCCCACCTATGAAGCGGGCGGAGAAGGTGACGGAGGGGAGTTCTCCTTTTATGAAATCAGCGGTTGCGATGTCATTGGCAGTGAGGTGCTGTCGGATGTCAAGGGTCATGTGTGCCAGTTTTTCATCGTGGCGGATGATGTTGACCACTTCTTCGTCGGTTACTTCGCCGACAGGCGGTTTTTTCTTGTTTTGATAATACGAATATTTCATTGTTTATAAAAAATTTGATGCAAATTAACGAATGTGTCCGATAACGGGGAGTAACTTTTTGCTTTTCACGTAAAGTTAAGTTTAAGGTTCGCCCAGATGGTCGACTATAACTTTTACCTGTCGGGGAGTGAGAATACGGTTCCGGTCCTGATAACCCAACAGAATCAGTTCAGCATGCAGTTCGGCGTTGTGGAGTATCCAGCGGCGAAGTACTTGGGTGGCATTTTTAAGGGTCAGTTGTGGATTGTAGAGATGAGCGAGTTCCGATTTAGTGTAACTACGCACTGTGAAAGTGCCTTTTTCTTCTTTCATTTTTTGGTATTTATTGATTGTTTATATGATGTAAATTTACTGAAAATAAACGGTCTGTAAAAGTTTTGGGATGTGTTTATTTCAATAATATTCGTAAAACTTCATTGGCGATTGAGGGGTACCTTCGATCCGGTATATTTGCAGTGTAAATAGATGGTTTACACTCACTTTAAAATTTAATCGATATGGCAACATCCATGAATTATTCGGTGGTGGCTCGTAAAAATCCTTCTAAGAAGGATGAGCCGAGTAAGTATTATGCCTTGGCGCAAGCTTCGGGCGAGTTGGACTTCGACGAAATGTGCGAGGCGATAACGGGACGTACCACGTGTACGGAAACTGATGTACGTGCTGCATTGGCGGGCATCATTTACGAAGCGAAACGTGCACTGAAAGCGGGACGCATCGTGAGGTTGGGAGATTTGGGTTCCTTGCAGATGGGACTCAGCAGTAAGGGGGTGGAAAAAGCGGAAGACTTTACTGCGTCTATGATCAAGAAGTCACGAGTGAACTTTCGCCCGGGCAAGGGATTGACGGATATTGCCAAGACGATGGCGTATACCCGTGTGCTGACCCGGAGTTTGCAGGGTTCGGCTTCGGGCGGCAATGGTTCGGAGGGAGGAGGCTCCGGCAGTGGGGACGGAGGAATTGAAGATGATCCGTTGGGATAGATTCTAACGCCAGAGGTGTTAGAAATTAAAGAATAAAAAATTCAATCACTAAAAACTGATCGTTATGAAGAAGATTACCTGGGACACTGTATTGAAAATTGTAATTGCGATGGCTTCTGCTTTGTTGGGTGCGCTGAGTGCACATGCTATGACGATATAAATGGACATACCGGTTATGAGAAAGATCGATCTGATTATTATTCACTGTTCCGCCACAAGGGCGGACAGTGATTTCAGTGCGCAGGACGTGGATACGGCGCACCGTTATAGGGGCTTTTCATCGTGGGGGTATCACTATTATATCCGGAAGTCGGGACAGGTGGAGTTGATGAGACCGGAAGATGTGCCCGGAGCGCATGCCCGCGGATACAATGCAAACAGTCTGGGAGTGTGTTATGAGGGCGGTTTGGATGTGAACGGACGTCCCGCCGACACGCGGACTTTGCGGCAGAAAGAGGCGATGCACAGACTGGTGGCGGACCTTTTGCAGAGTTATCCGGAGGCTCGGGTGGTGGGGCACCGGGATCTGAGCCCTGATAGAAACTACAACGGTATTGTAGATCCTTGGGAAAGGATGAAAGAGTGCCCTTGTTTTGACGTAAATGCGGAATTTTAGGTTTAGGCAACGTTTGAATGAAGGCGGGTGAGTAAAAACTCCCCGTCTTTTTTTGTGCGTGCCGAAGTATTGTTACATTTGTGGCAACATATTGAAAAACACTATTGAATATGAGATACCGATTTATTTCTGAGAGATGTAAAATATTGGGTTTGCTTCTTCTGCTGGCAGCCGGTTCGGCTGTACTTCGCGCCCAGGATCAGCCGGGGATTAAAAACATACGTACGGTGGTGTATGAGCCGCTACTGAAGGATACTACGTGGGTGACCGGTAAGGTGGTGGATTATATCACATTCGTGAAGTATGACAGCAAAGGCCGTACGATCGTAGAGAACATGCTGAAGCCGGATGGCAGTCCGCATGGCAAGCTGGTGTATGTATCAATCCGTGGAAAGATATGGAGGGCTACAACTGTTTCGGTTGCTCTCCTGACAATGAAGCCGGTGTGAGAATGGAGTTTTATGAGGACGGTGACGAGGTGGTGAGCATCTGGAAGCCGCGTCCGGAGTATCAAGGGTGGCTGAATACGTTGCATGGAGGCATCCAGTCCGTATTGCTGGATGAAATCTGCGGCTGGGTCGTGTTCCGCAAGCTGCAGACCGGCGGGGTGACATCGAAAATGGAAACCCGCTTCCGCAAATCCATATCGACCAACGACACGCATGTGGTGCTGCGGGCTTCGCTTCGCGAGCAGAAGCGGAATATTGCTATCATAGAAGCACGCCTGTATAATAGCATGGGCGAACTTTGCACAGAAGCCACTTGCACCTACTTTACCTTTCCGAAGGAGAAGGCGGAAGCGGAAATGCATTTCCATAGCTGCGAAGTAGAGCAGGAGGAAATATTGCCGTTGATTTAATTGTTTCACCACAGATTACACAGATTTGCATAGATTATTTTTATTCCAATCTGTGCAAATCTGTGTAATTTGTGGTGAACTAAGATGAATTTGAAAGAAAAAATAAACTTTTTGTGATAAATCTTTTGGAGTTTCAAACTTTTAGTTTACTTTTGTCGCATTAAAATCCAAAAAATATGAAGAATATCGTTGCACATCATCACCATCATCATCCTAACGAATAACTCGGTGGGCGTATGAGTGTATATGTACAACAGATGACATAACAGACGAGGCTTGCCGAATATTGGTAAGCCTCGTTTTGTTTTCTGTCATCTCATTCAAAATAGTAAATAGTAAATCGTAAAATAGTAAATAACCTTATGTTAAGAATTGCAGTACAAGCTAAGGGTCGTCTGTATGACGAGACCATGTCGTTTTTGGGAGAATCGGATATAAAGTTGAGTGCCATGAAGCGCTCGTTGTTGGTGCAGTCGTCAAACTTTCCTCTTGAAGTGTTGTTTCTGAGGGATGACGACATTCCGCAGTCTGTGGCTACCGGAGTGGCTGATATAGGAATTGTGGGTGAGAATGAATTTGTTGAGAAGAATGAGGATGCAGAGATAATCAAGCGTCTGGGATTCAGCAAGTGCCGTCTGTCTCTTGCCATGCCGAAGGATATTGAGTATCCGGGGGTGAAGTGGTTTCACGGAAAGAAGATTGCGACATCTTATCCGGGTATCCTTTCCGGCTTTTTGAAAGAGAATGGGGTGAATGCGGAGATACACGTCATTACGGGGTCGGTAGAAGTGGCGCCGGGCATCGGTCTGGCAGATGCCATTTTCGATATTGTAAGTTCCGGTTCTACGCTGGTGAGCAACCGTTTGAAGGAAGTGGAGGTTGTGATGAAGTCCGAAGCCCTGCTGATTGGTAACAGGAACCTGAGCGAGGAAAAGCAAGAGATATTGAGGGAGCTGTTGTTCCGTATGGATGCCGTGAAGACAGCCGAAGATAAGAAGTATGTGCTGATGAATGCCCCGAAAGAGAAACTGGATGAGATTGTCTCTGTACTTCCGGGCATGAAGAGCCCCACGGTGATGCCTTTGGCACAAGAAGGCTGGTGCTCAGTACATACCGTACTCGACGAGAAGTGTTTCTGGGAGATTATCGGAAAGCTGAAAGCGCTGGGGGCAGAAGGCATTCTGGTGCTGCCGATTGAGAAAATGATAATTTAAAGCCTCGAGGATGTGTCAAAAGTATATAAACGCTTTCTTTATGTTACGACATTAGGTGCGAATTACGCGAAATAGCGCGGATTCGGTAAAATAAATCCGTGAAATCCGCGTAATCAGCGCCTAAAAGAAAGTCTTCAGAGAGTTTTGATACACCTCCAATAATATCATGGTTTATGCATAAATCTTTAAAAACATGTCATTATGATATTGATTAGTAATCCCGATAAATCCCAGTGGCAAGAGATTCTGAAACGTCCGGTGATGAATACGGAGAATCTGTTTGATACGGTGCGGAGTGTTATTGACCGTGTGAAGGAGGAGGGAGACCGTGCTGTGCTGGATTATGAAGAAAAATTTGATAAAGTGGTGTTGGCCTCGCTGGCAGTGTCGGAAGAGGAACAGCAGGAAGCGGAAAACCTGGTGAGTGAAGACTTGAAAGCAGCTATTCGCCTGGCAAAGCAGAACATCGAGACTTTCCACGCCGCACAACGCTTTGAGGGCAAGAAAGTGCAGACTCAGCCGGGGGTGACCTGCTGGCAGAAAGCGGTTGCCATAGAAAAGGTGGGATTGTATATCCCCGGAGGAACGGCTCCGCTGTTTTCTACGGTACTGATGCTGGCCGTTCCCGCCAGGATTGCCGGATGCAAGGAGATTGTTCTCTGCACCCCTCCGGGACGTGACGGAAAGGTACATCCCGCTGTGTTGTTTGCCGCAAAAGTGGCAGGTGTCAACCGGATTTTCAAAGCTGGCGGCATACAAGCCATTGCCGCTATGGCATACGGAACGGAAAGTGTGCCTAAGGTTTACAAGATATTCGGTCCGGGAAATCAGTATGTCACGGCTGCCAAACAGCTTGTGAGCTTGCGTGATGTGGCGATAGATATGCCGGCAGGACCTTCGGAAGTAGAAGTTTTGGCTGACGAAACAGCTAATCCGATTTTTGTCGCCGCCGACTTGTTGAGCCAGGCAGAACACGGAGTGGACAGTCAGGCTATATTAATTACGACCTCTGTCGAATTGCAACAAGCTGTAAAGGTGGAAGTGGAACGCCAACTGGCCTTACTGCCACGTAAAGAGATTGCCGAAAAGTCTCTTGCCAATAGCAAACTGATTGTAGTGGACAGCATGACAGAAGCCATTGAATTGACCAACGCGTATGCTCCCGAACATCTTATCATAGAAACCGAGGATTATCTTTCCGTGGCAGAACGTATCGTGAATGCCGGTTCCGTATTCCTGGGTTCTCTTACTCCGGAGAGTGCGGGAGATTATGCTTCGGGCACAAACCATACCCTGCCGACAAACGGCTATGCCAAAGCATACAGCGGTGTCAGCCTCGACAGCTTTATCCGCAAGATAACTTTTCAGGAGATAAAGCCGGAAGGATTAAATATCATCGGCCCTGCCATCGAGCTGATGGCTGCCAATGAACAGCTGGATGCGCATAAGAATGCTGTGAGTGTGAGACTGGGGCAGTTGGAAAATGGAAATGGAAATTGAAAGTTGAGAGCTGATGGCTTAAAGTAATTTTAATCGTAAATTGTCAAATCATAAATAACATGGTGAAAACATTACAAGAACTTACCCGTCCGAATATCTGGCGTCTGAAGCCTTATTCTTCAGCACGTGATGAATATAATGGTGCTGCGGCATCCGTTTTTCTCGATGCAAACGAGAATCCTTATAACATGCCGCACAACCGTTATCCCGACCCCATGCAGCGGGAGTTAAAGACAGAATTGTCTAAAATTAAAAAGGTGAGTCCCGATTCCATCTTCTTAGGGAATGGCAGTGACGAAGCTATCGATTTGGTGTTCCGTGCTTTTTGTGAACCCCGTGTGGACAATGTAGTGGCTATCGACCCTACCTACGGCATGTATCAAGTCTGTGCTGACGTTAATGATGTGGAGTACCGTAAAGTGCTGCTCGATGAGGATTTCCAGTTCTCTGCCGACAAGCTTTTGGCTGCTGCGGATGAGCATACCAAACTGATTTTTATCTGCTCTCCCAACAATCCTACCGGCAATGACCTGCTCCGTAGCGAGATTGAAACGCTGATTCGCCAGTTTGATGGGTTGGTGATACTGGATGAGGCATACAATGACTTCTCCGAAGCACCTTCCTTCCTCGAAAATTTGAATCAATATCCGAATCTCATTGTACTGCAAACCTTCTCCAAAGCATGGGGATGTGCTGCCATCCGTCTGGGCATGGCATTTGCCTCACCGGAGATTATCGGCATCCTCAGTAAGATAAAATATCCCTATAACGTGAACCAGCTGACACAGAAGCAGGCAGTGGAAATGCTTCACCGCTATTATGAAATAGAACGTTGGGTGAAGACACTGAAAGAAGAACGGGAGAATCTGGAAGCCGAGTTCGCCGCACTGCCATGTACGGTGAAGATGTTCCCTTCCCATGCCAATTTCTTCCTGGCCCGTGTGACGGATGCCGTGAAGATTTACAATTATCTGGTAGGCAAGGGTATCATTGTCCGCAACCGTAACTCCGTGTCACTCTGCGGAAATTGCCTGCGGGTGACGGTGGGAACGAGAGGAGAGAATGAAAAATTGATTGAAGCGCTGAAGGAATATATGTAGAAGGAGTTAAAGGGAGTAAAAGGGGGGGGTAAAGGGATTAAAAGGGAGTTAAAGGCCGATACTGCTGTTCTATACAAGTAATGCTTATGCAAGCAGAACTACTGGCCTCTAACTCCTCTAACTCCTTCTACCTCCTTCTAACTCCCGATAACTCCCTTTATTCCCTCAAAAAAAATATCCTTTAAAATGAAGAAACTACTTTTTATAGACCGTGACGGGACTTTAGTCATTGAGCCGCCCATTGATTATCAGCTGGACTCCCTGGAGAAGCTGGAGTTCTATCCGAAAGTGATGCGCAATCTTGGCTTCATCCGCAGCAAGCTGGATTTTGATTTTGTAATGGTGACCAATCAGGACGGTCTCGGCACCGCTTCCTTTCCGGAAGAGACCTTCTGGCCGGCACACAACCTGATGATGAAGACATTGGAAGGCGAAGGCATCACCTTCGACGACATCTGCATAGACCGCAGCATGCCCGACGACAATGCACCGACTCGCAAGCCGCGTACCGGAATGCTTGCCAAATACCTCGATAACCCGGACTACGATTTGTCCCACAGTTTCGTCATTGGCGACCGGCCTACGGATGTGGAACTGGCAAAGAATCTGGGCTGCCGTGCCATTCTTCTGCAAGATGACACGGCGTCATTGAAACCCGTTTCCGAAGGTGGCGGTGCCGCTTGTGACGGACTTGAAGATTACTGCGCCCTCGCCACCAGGGATTGGGATAAGGTTGCCGAATTCCTCTTTGCCGGTGAGCGTACGGCGGAAGTACGTCGTACTACCAAGGAGACAGATATATACGTATCCTTGAATCTGGATGGTAACGGGCATTGTGACATCGCGACCGGACTGGGCTTCTTCGACCACATGCTGGAGCAGATAGGCAAGCACGGCGGCATGGACCTCACCATCCGTGTGAAAGGCGACCTCGAAGTGGACGAGCACCACACCATCGAGGATACCGCTCTTGCTCTGGGCGACTGCCTTTATCAGGCCTTAGGAAGCAAGCGCGGCATCGAACGCTACGGCTATGCCCTTCCTATGGACGATTGTCTCTGCCAGGTGTGCCTCGACTTCGGCGGTCGCCCGTGGTTGGTATGGGATGCCGGGTTCAAGCGCGAGAAGATAGGCGACATGCCTACGGAAATGTTCCTGCTTCCGGAACGCTCTCCATAGACCAGAACTTATGGTTTACGGGTGGTAGACTGTCACTTGCCTCTTCTCTTGAATACATTAAGCAATTGGGTTCCGGAGGAGATAAACAATTTATGTCCGTCCCCGTCAGTCTGGAATTGACGCAACCTATCTTTGGAGTGAATAACTTGAAGTGGAACCGCCGTATCGAACCTGTCCGGTATGCAGAAGCAAAAGCGGCCTTTATCTCGGCTACGGAAGAAGTGACGATGAAGACAATCACTTATTTCTTCAATCTGCTGCTGGCTAAAGAAAATCTGAAAACTGCTCACCAGAATAAAGTGAATGCCGACCGCCTCTATGAAGTGGCGATGGCAAAGCGCAAGATGGGGCAGATTTCAGAAAATGACCTGTTACAGTTGAAATTGAATGCTTTGCAGGGCAAGGCGGACGTGACGGAAGCAGAGAGTAACCTGAATGCGAAGATGTTCCAGTTGCGTTCCTTCCTCGGTTTGTCGGAGGACGAGAATCTGAATCCAATATTGCCGAGCTCGGCACCGGATATGAAGATGGAATATAATCTTGTATTGAACAAGGCTTTGGATCGGAACTCGTTTGCACAGAATATCCGTCGCCGCCAGTTGGAAGCAGATTATGAAGTGGCTACGGCCCGTGGAAATCTGCGCAGCATAGACTTGTTTGCCAGCGTGGGGTATACGGGACAGAATCGTGATTTTACTTCCGCTTACAAAGATCTGCTCGATAACCAGATTGTACAGGTAGGTGTGAAAGTTCCTATCTTGGACTGGGGAAAACGCCGAGGAAAAGTACGTGTGGCAAAGAGTAACCGTGAAGTGGTGCTCTCCAAAATCCGTCAGGAACAAATGGATTTCAATCAGGACATCTTCTTGCTGGTGGCAAACTTCAATAATCAGGCACAACAGTTGGGTATTGCCCAGGAAGCGGACGGCATTGCCGAGAAACGTTATAAAACCAGTGTAGAAACCTTTATGATCGGACAAATCAGTACGTTGGACCTGAACGACGCACAGAAGTCCAAAGACGAAGCCCGGCAAAAACATATCTCCGAACTTTATTATTATTGGTACTATTTCTATCAGCTTCGTAGTCTGACTCTTTGGGATTTTGAACGGAATTGCGAACTGGAGGCGGACTTTGAAGAAATTGTGAGAGACTGAGTTTGAGTTATGAGTTATGAATAATAACTTATAACTCATAACCGTTTTTCGCTTGTTATTGAAAAAAAACAGTGTTATTCTGTGCTTTCTGTGTGAAATCGTTTATTTTTGCAAACCATAAAACAACGAAATCTTATGATACTGATAGTCGATGATGATAGCGCCGTACGTTCTTCGCTTAGCTTTATGCTGAAACGTGCAGGATATGAGGCGCAAACTGTTCCCGGACCGCGCGAAGCAATGGATGTGGTGCGTGCCGAGGCACCTGCCCTCATTTTGATGGACATGAACTTCACCCTTTCCACAACGGGAGAAGAGGGATTGACTTTGCTGAAGCAAGTGAAAATATTCCGCCCTGATGTACCCGTTATCCTGATGACAGCATGGGGTAGTATACAACTTGCCGTGCAGGGTATGCAGGCAGGCGCGTTCGACTTTATCACGAAGCCGTGGAACAATGCTGCTTTGCTGCAACGCATCGAGACAGCCCTTGAACTGACTGCCGTCCCGAAAGATGCACCGGAAGAACAGAGTGAGACGTTGAACCGTAGCCATATCATAGGAAAATCGCAGGGATTGTTGGAAGTGTTGAATACTGTAGCGCGCATTGCACGTACCAATGCTTCCGTACTGATTACCGGTGAGAGTGGAACAGGTAAGGAATTGATTGCCGAAGCCATCCACATCAACAGCCAGCGGGTGAAACAGCCGTTTGTAAAGGTCAATCTGGGCGGTATCTCGCAGAGTCTTTTTGAAAGTGAAATGTTCGGTCATAAGAAAGGTGCTTTTACGGATGCGACAACAGACCGTGTAGGGCGCTTTGAACTTGCCAACAAGGGTACTATCTTCTTGGATGAAATTGGTGACCTTGATCCTTCCTGCCAGGTGAAACTGCTTCGTGTATTGCAGGATCAGACGTTTGAAGTGCTGGGTGACAGCCGTCCCCGCAAGACGGATATCCGTGTGGTATCCGCCACCAATGCCGACCTCCGCAAGATGGTATCGGAACGTACCTTCCGCGAAGATTTGTTCTATCGTATCAATCTGATAACCGTTAAACTGCCTGCCCTTCGCGAACGCCGTGAAGATATTCCTTTATTGGCACGCCACTTTGCCGACCGTCAGGCAGAGATCAACGGACTACCCCGCACGGAATTTTCGGCAGATGCCCTGAACTTCCTTTCTCGTTTGCCTTATCCGGGTAATATCCGTGAATTGAAGAACCTTGTGGAGCGTACGATTCTCGTCAGCGGGAAGCCGACACTGGATGCTTCGGATTTCGATGCACAATATCTGCGTCATGATGAACCGGTGAAGGCCTCGGACTCGTCGTCTCTGGCAGGCATGACGCTGGATGAAATAGAGCGTCAGACTATTTTGCAGGCACTCGATCGCCATAAGGGAAATCTCAGTCAGGTAGCTATGACACTCGGCATCAGTCGTGCCGCGCTCTATCGCCGACTGGAAAAGTTTAATATAACGGTTAATGAAAAGTGATTTAATCATTAACTCCTAATCGCTACTATCGTGAGAATAAAGTTCTATTTCTCCATACTTGTCCTCTTCCTCCTGGGGTTAGGTGGTGCTCTTCTCTACTTGGCGAAGGGGATGCAGATATTGCATCTTTACATTGTAGAGGGATCATTGCGTGTATCCTGGTGTTTCTGGTTGTCTTTTACCGTAAGATCGTGAAGCCGATGAATATTATCGGCAGCGGCATGGAATTGCTGCGCGAACAGGATTTCAGCAGCAGGCTCAGCAAAGTAGGGCAATACGAGTCGGACCGCATTGTAAATGTGTTCAACCGTATGATGGAGCAATTGAGAACGAACGTTTGCGTCTGCGCGAGCAAAACCATTTCCTGGACTTGCTTATCCAGGCTTCACCGATGGGAGTTGTCATAACCACACTGAACGGTGAAATATCCCAGCTCAATCCGATGGGATTGAAGATGATGGGAGTACGTCTGGAAGAGATCATGGGAAAGAAAATAGAGAATATAGACTCTCCTCTGGCTGAAGAACTGGCGAATATCCCTAAAGATCAGACGGCAGTAGTGCGTCTGAATGACTCGAATATCTATAAATGTACTCATTCCTCCTTTATCGACAGAGGTTTTCATCATCCTTTCTATCTGATAGAGAAGATGACAGATGAGGTGATGCGTGCTGAAAAGAAAGCGTATGAGAAGGTGATCCGTATGATTGCGCACGAAGTGAACAATACGACGGCGGGTATTACATCTACCCTCGATACCGTGGAGCAAGCCCTTTCCACTGAAGAGGATATGGAGGATATCTGCGATGTAATGCGCGTTTGTACCGAGCGTTGCTTCTCTATGAGTCGCTTTATCACCCGTTTTGCCGATGTCGTGAAGATTCCTGAGCCCACCTTGGTTACGGGCAAACTGAATGAACTGGCTTCCATGTGTAAACGCTTTATGGAGGGTATGTGCAACGACCGGAATATCCTTCTCTGGCTGGAATGTGATCCGAAGCTGGAACCGGTACGCTTTGATGCGGCATTGCTGGAACAGGTATTGGTGAATATTATCAAGAATGCTGCGGAAAGTATCGAACATGCGCCCGAAGGAACGATCCAGCAGGGTAGGGTTGTAGTCCGTACAATCGCTCCTACCACGATTGAAGTGGTAGATAATGGCCCCGGTATAACAAAAGAGACTGAAGCAAAGCTCTTCAGTCCCTTCTTTTCCACTAAACCGAACGGGCAGGGAATCGGTCTGGTGTTTATTCGCGAGGTGCTTACCCGTCATGGGTGTACGTTCTCTCTACGCACGTATAGTGATGGGTTGACACGGTTCCGCATTATTTTTCCGTAGTCTTTTTCCATGCCTTTGCGTATTCGTCAAGAATCCGCTTGATGCCCTGGCCGATGACCACATAGTCCTTCTCGTTCAGGTTGGCAAGCGAGGCGCGTATGCTCCATTCCGGACCATCGAAACCACCGCCGTTCAGCAGGACGAGAGACGTTTCTTTCGCTAGGCGGAATACGACGTTCAGCGGGCTGTAGGTACGTTTCAGGTATTCTACGAAATCATCTCCATAGAATTTCTTTGCCCATACCAGCATGTCGATCTCTGTGTAATACCCTACACGGAGTGGGTCTTTTATCAACGTGAATCCCGTATTATCCCACAAGGCATGCAGACGCTTCTCAATGATTTCCATCATCTTCAGTTTATATTTATTTTCCTTATCCAGCAGGGCGAAGGAAGCGAATAAACTCATTTGCATCTGTTGGGGTAATGACAGGCCGGCGGTATGGTTCAGTGCAACTTGTCGGCTGTCGGCTACCATGCGGTCGATAAACTTCATTTTTTCGGGATGCAGAGTCAGACTTGAGTAACGGCGGTTCAGCGCATTGCGTTTATCTTCCGGCAGGCGGGCGATTTGCTTGTCGTAGATGTTGTCTTCGTGCAGGGCGATGACAGCATCACGCCAACCGGTAGCTCCGAAATATTTGGAGAAGGAATAGACACAAAGCGTATTGTGTGGCAGTTCAGCCATGAATGAGCGGAAGTGCGGGCTGAATGTGCCGTATACATCATCCGTGATAACCATCAGGTTGGGGTTATCATTCTTCACGATATCAACAATACGTGCCATCGTCTCCGGGCTGAGGGCGTAACTGGGCGGATTGCTGGGATTGGTCACGAAGAGCGCTTTGATGGCGGAATCTTTCAGGCGGTCGATGTCCTTGTCATTGTATTGCCAGAGGTGGAATCCGTCGTCCGTCATGCGGTCGGCATGCAGTTCTATCATGTTGAACTGGTAGCGACTCAGTTGCGGAATTTCAATGTAGGGGGTGAAAGCGGGCACCATCAGGGCGATACCGTCACCTTTATCCAGCAGGAAGTTCTCCTGGAGGGAATCGAAGAGGTAACACATGGCGGCGGTTCCGCCTTCGGTGGCAAAGAGGTCGAATGTGCCACGTGGAGGGCGGTTATCGCACATTTCTTGCGACAGATAATCTTGCACCAGTATTTCAGTGAAGTGCAGGATGCGGTCGGGCACAGGGTACTGGTCGCCGATGACGGCTTCTGCCCATTCATGTACCAGGGAGTCGGGGTCGGCGGCATGTTGCATTAACAGGTAGTTATAGGTTTGCTCCAGGAGTTTGGCGCCGTGGGCGGTATTGTTTTTTTTGAGGAATGCTTCGAAGCGGGAGGCAATGCCGGACTTTTCGGGAATGCCGGCAATGCCTTCGGGGAGGTTCATGACGCGGCGACATTCTTCCAGTCCGAACTGTCCCAGGAGGAAGAAGGCCTCGCGAGGGGTGGTAGCAATCCAGTTAGGGTTACCGCGTCCGGCGTTCAGCATGGTGCGGGCAGTTTTCTTCAGGCTTTCATCAGCCATATCGATCAATTGATTCTTCAGCTCGAATGGGCTGATGGTCTCCATTTTCTTTTCAAAATTCTTAGTATCCATATTGTTAAGTTTAAGTTTGTATCTTATAAATTCTTCGGGTGCGGTAAACTAATCTTGCGGCTGCAGGAAACTAATCTCTGCGTTGCAAGAAATTATTCATACTATAATTATTATTGTTTCTTACAATAGCTGTTATACTATCTTACAATAGTTATAATACTTTCTTGCAACAATTGTTGTATGAATAATTATATGCATCTCCGGGATTAGTTTCTTGCACTCCGGGGATTAGTTTCATGCATCGCAGATATTAGTTCTCCATATCGCAGATATTAGCTCTTCATCTGATGAAGATTTATCGTTTAAACCATGAGCACAATGGCAACACCCCATATTATCAATAAGGTATTTCCTACGGCATACGTCACCGTATAACCCAGCGCAGGCGTCTCACTCTCCACTGCATCTTGTATCGCTCCCAGTGCGGCTGTTGTAGTACGTGCTCCGGCGCAGCACCCCAGGGCAATGGCGGGATGGAACTTGAAGACGTACTTTGCAAGCAACAAACCGATAATCAACGGCAGGGTAGTGGCTATGGCACCTACAATGAACAAACTGAGTCCGACATCCCGGAAGCCTTGTACGAAACTCGGTCCGGCGGCTATTCCCACTACAGCGATGAACATATTCAGCCCTACATTATTCAGTACCCACAGGAAGCTTCGGGGATACGTCCGAACGTAGGATGCTTGCTGCGTAGCCAACCGAAGAATAATCCGGCTATCAATGCGCCTCCACTCGTACTCAGACTGATGGGAACACCACCGATGTGGATGGATAATGCACCGAACAAACCACCTATCAGAATTCCTAATCCAACGAATATCATATCCGTTTGGTGGGTAGGTCGATCCACATATCCTATTTGTACAGCGGCACTTTCCACTTCTTGCTTGGTGCCTACTACTTCGATGACGTCGCCGGCATCCAATTTGGTCTGTGCCAATACGGGTATTTCAATTCCCGCACGCTTGATACTGCGGATGCTGACGCCATGCATGAATTTGTGCCGGCGGATATTCGCCACTGTTTTTCCGGCGAACGTTTTCTTTGTGACCGTGACAGGTAACGTCTCTGCCGGGAAATCGAGCAATTGTGCGTCCTGTATTTCATTGCCTATCCAGTCCTCTTCGCCGATAACGAATTCACGGCGTCCGCTGAGAACGACTTCGTCTCCTATATTCAATACGGTATTCGGGGATACATCTCGAACGACTCCTTGCTTGCGCAGGCGCTCTACGAACAGGCGTTTGCCATCTTTCTGGAAGTACATTTCCAAGTCTATCACCCGACGGCCTTGCTTGAACCATTCGTTTTCTATCTTGTAGGCGCGGAAGGTTACGGGACGTGCGGCGTGCATGAAGCCTGGTTCGTCTGCCTCGGAACTACCCATTTTGGCTTCCAACTCTTTGCAGGCAGCTTTAACTTTCTCCAGTCCGCCCAATAGTTTGGGACCGAGGGAGGAGAGCACCCAGGCTGAACCTGCCGTACCGAAAACGTAAGTCACAGCGTATGATACGGGGATGATATTGATATAGCTTTGGCGTTGCGCTTCGTCCAGCCCCATGTTTGCCATGGTGTCTTCGGCTACTCCGATGACGGCGGAGATGGTTTGCGAACCTGCCAGTAATCCGGCGGCTTCACCGGGATTGTAGCCCATCACGAGGGCGAGAAGCCAGGTCACTACCAATACGGATACACACATCAGTACGGCAAAGCCTACCTGGGGGAGTCCGTCTTTTTTCAGTCCGCGGAAGAACTGCGGCCCTACTTTATACCCGACGGCGAACAGAAAGAGAAGAAAGAACACGGATTTGATGGGGCCTGGCACGTCAATCTTCAACTGTCCTACCAATACGCCTACAAGCAGTACGCTTGTGACCGTCCCCAAGCTGAACTTCCCGATGCGTAGCTTGCCAAGCCAGAACCCCAGGAACAGGGTGAGGAATATGGCAAGTTCGGGGCGCTCCCTGAGCTGGTTTATTATCCATTCCATAATTAAGTTGTTTAGGTTATTAATTGGTTTTCGATGCTTTTGGCGTCGTTTAAGACATATACAACAGCCTGCAATGGGAAGTGTTTCGTGCAAAAGTGGTTTTTTAGAACATTTATTCAGTAAAACTGAACTTTCTGAAAAAGTTTTCTTGCGTACCTTTGCGGGCACAAAAGAAGGATAAATGATAATTTAGCGGCGTGATTTCTGATAGTCCGTATATCAATAGGCTATATAGCCCGCTAAACTATCATTTATCTTTCAACATTATATGAATAGGTATGAGGTTTACTTTTTCAAGGATTTTATTGTTCATCAGCCTTTGCTGGATGAGCTTCCCCCTGCAAGCACAATATGTGGTACAAGGTGTTGTTACAGACTCGTTAACCCGTGAGCCTCTCCCATATACATCTGTGTATCTGAAAGGTACTACCGAAGGAGGTATGACCGATGACAAAGGACAGTTTTCTTTCAAGACCTACCGCCCCCAAGCCGTGCTGGTTATTTCTGCCATTGGATATAATGAATATACCCGTCTTATTCATCCGGCACAAGGTATCCGTCTTACCATCGCCCTTTCGCCGGTAACGTACGCCCTGAATGAAGTGGTGGTAAAGCCCAAACGGGAGCGATATAAGAAAAAAGATAATCCCGCCGTGGAATTTGTGCGACAAATGATAGAACATCGGGATGACTATTCGCCCAAAGAGTTGGACTTCTGGCAACGGGATCGTTATGAGAAGATGACCTTTGCCATTAACAACTTCGACAGCGTAAAGCAGCAGAAGTGGCTTTATCGTAAATTCAAGTTCCTGACGGACTATGTGGATACTTCCGCCGTTACGGGAAAGCCCGTGCTTGCCGTTTCTAACCGTGAGCTGCTGGCTACGGACTATTACCGCAAATCTCCCAAAAGTCAGAAACAGCGCGTACATGCCCGCCGACAGGCCGGTGTGGATGAAATGCTTTCGCAGCAAGGCATGGAGCAAGCCATCAGTGTGACGATGACGGATGTAGATATTTATGAGAACAACATCACGCTGTTCACCAATAAGTTCGTAAGTCCGCTCTCTTCCCTGGGCCCTTCATTCTATAAATATTATCTGATGGACACGCTTACGATAGCGGGCCAGCCTTGTGTGGACCTGACGTTCGTACCCTTCAATTCCGAGTCATTCGGTTTTACGGGACACTTGTACGTTACTTTGGATAGTACCTATTTCGTGCGTCGTGCCACCATGAACTTTCCACAGAAAATCAATCTGAATTTTGTGGATTATATGTCTCTTGAACAGAACTTTACCCGTGAGGCAGACGGTACGCGCCAGTTGGTTGACGAACATATCACCACCGAATTCAAGCTGGTGGACAACAGTGACGGTATCTATGCCAAGCGGGATGTATATTACAGGAACTATGTGTATGAACCTTCTGCGGATGCCCTTTCGGCCTTTAAGAAGCCGGAAAAAGTGATTGAGTCGGCCGAAGCAACGCATCGCACGGAAGCTTACTGGGACGATAACCGTCAGGTGGAAGTCAGCAAGAAGGAAACTTCCGTTGATAAAATGATGGCGCAGCTTCGCGCGTATCCTGTCTATTACTGGACGGAGAAGACCTTGAAAGTGTTGTTTACCGGATACATACCCGCACCTAAAGAGAAAGAACCCCTGTTCTATATAGGTATGATGAATACCACCATAAGCGGCAACACCCTGGAAGGTGTGCGTCTGCGTGCGGGAGGTATGACTACGGCGTGGCTCAATCCGCACCTATTCTATAAAGGATACATGGCTTACGGTTTCAAAGACCATCGGATGAAGGGAATGGCGGAAGTGGAATATTCTTTCCATAAGAAGAAGGAGTATGCCAACGAATTTCCTATCCACTCTTTGAAAGCACGATATACCTCGGATGTAAACCAATACGGACAGCATTACCTCTATACCAGTCAGGACAACGTATTTCTGAGCTTAAAGCGCCAGAAGGACGACCGGATAGGCTATCAGCGCAAGGCGGAACTGACTTATACCAATGAGTTCCATTCCGGTTTCTCCTTTCAGCTCACTTCCCGCTTCCGGCAGGATGAGTCTTCGTATCTTATCCCTTTCCTGAAGCAGGATGAGATGGCAACGCCCGTGAAGAAAATATCGAATGCCGAGTTTGAAGTAAAATTGCGTTATGCGCCGAATGAAAAATTCTTTCAGACGCAATGGAACCGTTTTCCGGTATCGCTGGATGCTCCGGTCTTCTCGCTTTCGCATACGATGGCTGCAAAAGGAGTGTTGGGTGGAGACTATACCTATCATTATACGGAGGCAGGTTTTCAGAAACGTTTCTGGTTTTCGGCCTTCGGCTATACCGACGTTATCCTGAAAGCCGGGAAAGTTTGGAATAAAGTACCTTTCCCGTTACTGATTATCCCGAACGCCAACCTCTCCTATACCATTCAGCCGGAGTCTTATTCGCTGATGAACGCGATGGAGTTTATGAACGATGAATATGCTTCGTGGGACGTTACTTATTATCTAAATGGCTTTCTGTTCAACCGCGTGCCTTTGCTGAAAAAGTTGAAATGGCGTGAAGTCCTTTCATTCCGGGGATTGTACGGGAATTTGAGCGACAAGAATAACCCGACGGTCAGCAATAATCTTTTTCGTTTTCCCGCCACAACCTCTTATATGGGGGATACTCCTTATATGGAAGTGGGTGTCGGTGTGGAGAATATTTTGAAGGTGCTCCGCTTCGATTATGTCTGGCGATTAACTTACAGAAATCTGCCCGGAATTGATAAATCCGGCCTTAGAATCAGTTTGCATATGACCTTTTAACTTAAATCTTACTAACAGAACATTAAATCGGATAAAAAGACGAGTCTCAATTGAACAAAATACCCTAAATTTGAGCAATTTTTAAACTATAAAATAATTCAATGGCAATGAAAGAAAACATTAAGCCGGCAACTGGTCGTTTGGGTGTACTGGTAGTCGGAGTGGGTGGCGCGGTCTCAACCACCATGATAACGGGTACATTGGCTGCTCGTAAGGGACTGGCAAAACCTATTGGGTCTATTACACAGATGGCCACAATACGCATGGAGAACAACGACGAAAAGCTGATTAAGGACGTAGTGCCTTTGGCAGACTTGAACGACATTGTTTTCGGCGGATGGGATATCTTCCCTGATAATGCATACGAAGCCGCGATGTATGCGGAAGTTCTGAAAGAAAAAGACTTGAACCTCGTGAAAGAGGAGTTGCAAGCTATCAAGCCTATGCCTGCCGCTTCGACCACAACTTTGCAAAACGTCTGAATGGTACGCACATCAAGCATGCCGCTACACGCTGGGAAATGGTAGAGCAATTGCGTGAGGATATCCGTAACTTCAAGGCTGCCAATAATTGCGAGCGTATCGCTGTATTGTGGGCTGCAAGTACTGAAATCTATGTTCCTCTGTGTAAGAGCACAAGTCGCTTGCCGCTTTGGAAAAGGCTATGAAGGCTAATAACACAGAAGCGGTTTCTCCAAGTATGTGCTACGCTTATGCTGCAATAGCAGAAGGTGCTCCGTTCATTATGGGTGCTCCTAACCTGTGTGTAGACACTCCCGCTATGTGGGAATTCTCTAAAAAGATGAATGTGCCTATTGCCGGTAAGGACTTCAAGAGTGGACAGACTTTGATGAAGACTGTACTTGCTCCGATGTTCAAGACTCGTATGCTGGGTGTAAGCGGTTGGTTCTCTACCAATATCTTGGGTAACCGCGATGGCGAAGTGCTCGATCAACCCGAAAAACTTCAAAACAAAAGAAGTTAGCAAGTTGTCTGTTATCGATAACATCTTCGAACCTGAAAAATTCCCCGATCTCTATGGCGATGTTTACCACAAGGTTCGTATCAACTACTATCCTCCCCGTAAAGATAATAAGGAAGCATGGGATAACATCGACATCTTCGGATGGATGGGGTACCCGATGGAAATCAAAGTAAACTTCCTGTGCCGTGACTCTATCCTTGCAGCTCCTATTGCACTCGACCTCGTTATTTTCAGTGACCTGGCATTGCGTGCAGGTATGTCTGGAATCCAGACTTGGCTGTCATTCTTCTGCAAGAGCCCGATGCACGACTTTGAGCATGAACCGATTCATGATCTGTTCACTCAATGGAGAATGGTGAAAGAAACAATCCGTAATATGGTAGGTGAAACTGCACCGAGCTATTTGGACTAATCATAAAATAAGATGATAGGATGGTAAAATGATAGGATGGTGAGATTGTATTGAGATATCTTATCATTTACCGTCTTATCATCTTATCATTTTTTATATCTTTTTCTATGAGGAAACCTTCCTTCTTCCCTGTCCTGATAGGCACGGGCTTCGGCTCAGGCTTTTCTCCCTTTGCTCCGGGCACGGCGGGCGCTTTACTCGCTACGCTAATCTGGTTCGGACTTTCTTTACTCATATCAGAAACTTGTCTGTTGTGGACGACTGTCGCACTGATATCCCTGTTCACCGTAGCCGGTATTTGGGCTACCGACCGTCTGGAACCCTACTGGGGTGAAGATCCGTCGCGCGTGGTGGTGGATGAGATGGTAGGTGTGTGGATCACGCTCCTGGCAGCTCCGGCAGGTCATATCTGGTATGGACTGGCAGCATTTGTTTTGTTCCGCTTCTTTGATATTCTGAAGCCGCTGGGTATCCGGCGGATGGAAAAACTGCCGGGTGGAGTGGGAGTGATGATGGACGACGTATTGGCAGGAGTGTATGGTTTCATTGTTTTAATTGTGGCGAGATGGTTGATGGAGTAGAAGAACAGAGTCGGTTTGCAGGTTGGCGCAGGGAAGTGTGGCTTTTTATGAAGGCGCAGCTTTCTGCACAAATAGCTACTGTAATCGATTTTCTGATAACTATTCTTTTGGTGAAATTATTTGGTATATATTATTTGTATGCCACATTTATAGGTTCCGTGGTTGGCGGTATTGTTAATTGTGTAATCAACTATGAATGGGTATTTAAGGCGGAAGACTGCAAGAAGATACATGTGGGGCTGAAGTATTTCATAGTCTGGGGGGGGAGCATCCTGATCAATACATGGGGTACTTTTGCTTTGACGGAATGGCTGGCAGGAATGAAATGGGTGAACGGGTTGCTGGGATACTACGTCTATGATGTGTTTATCTTGTCTAAAATAACGGTTGCCCTGTTGGTTGCCTTTTTCTGGAACTACTATTTGCAACGGGTCTTCGTCTACCGGAACCACAACTTAAAAAGATTTCTGAAACAACGTTTGGAGAAAAAAATAGAATGAACATGAATTACAGAGATTGGCTGCAACAGGTGATATACAAGATTATCAATCCCGTTGTGCGCGGCATGATTAAAATTGGCATTACGCCTAACTTTATTACTACTACCGGGTTGATACTTAACATTGTGGCTGCCGGTATATTTATTTATGCAGGGTTAGTGACAGATTCGGAAGAGGATCTTTCTTTGGTGGGATGGACAGGCGGACTGATACTCTTCGCCGGGTTGTTTGACATGATGGATGGCCGTGTGGCGCGTCTTGGCAATATGTCTTCCACTTTCGGGGCATTGTACGATTCGGTGCTCGACCGTTACAGTGAACTGTTTACCTTGTTCGGTATATCCTATTATCTCATATTACAAGGTTATTTCTGGGGTTCCATGATAACTTTTGTTGCGCTGGTCGGTTCGCTTATGGTGAGTTACGTGCGTGCACGTGCCGAAGGGCTGGGACTGGAATGCAAAGTAGGCTTATGCAGCGTCCGGAACGAGTAGTACTGACTAGTCTCGGGGCTTTGTTCTGTGGCATCTTCTCCGATTGCACACTCTTCGACCCGATGTTGATCCTGATTGTTCCTCTGGCAATCATTGCCGTATTGGCTAATCTGACGGCTTTTGTCCGTCTGGCACATTGCTATAAACTTTTGAATAAATGATAAATAGATATTTTCCTCCGGTGAGAGAAACGATGTTGGTAGTGGTTATAACGGTGGTTTTCCTGTTGCTGACGGCTAGCTTGTATCGGGCTCCGTCCGGGCAGAGCATTTCCTGATGGCGGGTTTGTTTTTCGTTTTGTTTTTTGCTGGGAAGACAACCCGTAAACTGGCAGTAGCGTTACTGCCTTTTATTATTTTTGGCGTTTCCTACGATTGGATGCGGGTGTATCCCAATTATCAGGTGAATCCTATTGATGTGCAGGGTTTGTATGAAGCGGAGAAATCCCTTTTCGGTATATCTGTGAATGGGACGATACTTATTCCTTGCGAATACTTTGCCATACATCACTGGTCGATTGCTGACTTCTTTGCAGGCGTGTTCTATCTTTGTTGGGTGCCTGTGCCTATAGCTTTCGGTTTGTGGCTTTATCTGAGGGGAGATCGCCAGATGTATCTCCGTTTTGCTATGGTCTTCCTGCTGGTTAATCTTATTGGCTTTGCAGGATATTATATTCATCCTGCCGCTCCCCCCTGGTACGCTATGAACTATGGATTTGAGGCGATGCTGGATACTCCGGGAAATGTGGCCGGACTGGGACGCTTTGACGAACTGCTGGGATGCACGATCTTCGACTCTATCTATGGACGGAATGCCAATGTCTTTGCGGCTGTTCCTTCGTTACATGCGGCGTATATGGTTGTCGCATTGGCGTATGCTGTTATGAACCGCTGCAAGGGCTGGCTGATAGCATTATTTGCGTTTATCATGGTGGGTATCTGGTGTACGGCTGTTTATTCGGGGCATCATTATCTGATTGATGTATTATTGGGAATATTCTGTGCTCTCCTGGGTATCTTTGTCTTTGAAAAAGGATTGATGAAATGGGGAGCGTTCAAGCGCTTTTTCGAACGTTATAGTAAATATATCCGTTAATGAATAATTTCGTCTTTTACAGTCCTACCGAATTTGTATTCGGTAAGGCTACGGAAATGCAAGTCGGTGCATTGGCGCGGAAGCATGGTGCGCGGAAAGTGATGATCGTGTACGGCGGCGGATCTGTTGTACGGAGTGGCTTGTTGGATAGGGTGAAACAGTCTTTGCGGGAAGCAGGGATTGAATATTGCCTGATGGGTGGTGTGCAGCCCAATCCGCTAGATACGAAAGTGTATGAAGGCATTGAATTCTGCCGTCGTGAACAGGCTGATATGCTGTTGCCTGTGGGTGGAGGCTCTGTCATTGATACGGCCAAAGCCATAGCAGCAGGTGTGCTTTATGAGGGTGACTTCTGGGATTTCTATATCGGGAAGGCTAAAGTGACCAAAGCGTTGAAGGTAGCCGTTGTGCTGACTATTCCTGCTGCCGGAAGTGAAGGTTCCGGTAATACGGTTATAACGAAACTGGACGGTTTGCAGAAACTCAGTCTGCGTGTACCGGAAGTTTTGCGTCCGGTATTCTCTATTATGAATCCGGAACTTACTTATACTTTGCCGCCCTTTCAGACTGCCTGCGGTGTGGCTGATATGATGGCTCATATCATGGAGCGTTATTTTACGAACACTCAGGAGGTGGAAATTGGAGATCGTCTTTGTGAAGGCACTTTGATGGCTATCATCAATGAAGCTCCCAAGGTAATGAGAAATCCTGAAGATTACGGTGCGCGTGCCAACTTGATGTGGGCGGGCATGATTGCGCATAATGGTACCTGTGGCGTAGGTTGTGAGGAAGATTGGGCTTCGCACTTCCTGGAGCATGAAATCAGTGCTATTTATGGTGTTACCCACGGTGCTGGGTTATCTGTTATCTTCCCTGCCTGGATGACTTGGATGGTAGAGCATAATGTAGGAAAGATTGCCCAATATGCTGTTCGTGTATGGGGCGTTCCTGAATCAGAAGATAAGAAAGCGGTTGCTTTGGAGGGTATTGGTAAGCTGAAAGCTTTCTTTAACTCTCTTGGTCTGCCTGTGACATTTAAAGAACTGGGTGTTGAAAATCCTGATATTGACCGTCTGGCGGATAGTCTGCACCGCAATAAGGGAGAGTTGGTAGGGAATTATGTGAAGCTGACGAAGCAGGACAGCAAAGAGATTTATCGCCTTGCATGTGCAGAGGAGTGAGTGGTGGTTCGCTTCTGTATAAAGGGTGAGTTGCTTTAAAATATCGGTCAATAATTTTGAAAAGTTGGCGATAAAAATAAAAAAGACGGCGAAGTTTCTGATTTACTTCGCCGTCTTTTCTTTATTTAATTTCGAATTCTTCTTTCATATCAATCTCTTCTCCTTGCGGGTCGTAGAATACATATTCCAGGAACGCGAGTTTCTGGCTTGGAATAATCTTGATACCAAATCCGTATTTCATCTGCCATTTCCGTTTCAGGGAAACGAGTCCCTGATTGATGTAAGCAGCAATATACGGGTGGATGTGTAACGAGAATTTCTTAATCTTCAGTTTGTTGACTAAGTAATCAATTTTACTCTCTAAAGTGTCCGTAAAGAGGATAGAGGACTTGATGGTGCCTTTCCCGAAACAGGTGGGACAGATTTCTGTGGTATTTACATCCATTGCCGGACGCACTCGCTGACGCGTTATTTGCATCAATCCGAATTTGCTAAGTGGTAGGATGTTATGTCTTGCTCTGTCTTTCTGCATGTTGGCACACATACGTTCGTAAAGCTTTTGTCTGTTTTCGGCTTCGTTCATATCAATGAAGTCCACCACAATGATACCACCCATATCTCTCAGTCGTAGCTGGCGAGCCAGTTCGTCGGCAGCTCCCAGATTCACTTCGAGTGCGTTGGCCTCCTGCCCGTTGGCATTCTTGGTGCGGTTACCGCTGTTCACGTCTACTACGTGAAGCGCCTCAGTATGCTCAATAATCAGGTAGGCACCACTCTTGTATGAAACCGTCTTGCCAAACGAAGAGACTTGATCTGCTTGGTGATACCAAAATTGTCATAAATGGGGAGTTGTCCTTTATACAGTTTTACGATTCCTGCCCGGTCAGGGGCGATAAGAGTTACGTAGTCCTTGATTTCGTGGAACACGGCTTCGTCGTTGACGTGGATGTTCTCAAAAGAAGGATTGAACAAGTCGCGCAATAAGCCTACGGCACGGCTGGTTTCTTCGTAAATCAATGTCGGAAATTTGGTCGCTTTTTGTACTTTGGTAATAGCATCTTCCCAGTGTTTTAATAAAACTTTAAGCTCTCCGTCGAGCTCTGCTACGCGTTTTCCTTCGGCAACAGTACGCACGATAACTCCCAAAGTTCTTGGGTTTGATGCTCATTAGTAGTTGTTTGAGGCGGGCGCGTTCTTCGCTTGATTTAATTTTTTGTGATACGGAAACTTTATCATTGAAAGGAATTAGCACAAGATATCTTCCGGCAAAAGAGAGTTCGGAGGTCAGGCGCGGTCCTTTAGTTGAGATAGGTTCCTTGACGATTTGCACCACTACTTCTTGTCCCACCTTGAGTGTATTGGCAACGGTACCATCTTTTTCAAGATCGGGAAGTATGGTTGCTTTGGTGATTTGCGGTAGTTTCTTTTTATCGCTTAAAGTTTGCTTTACGTATTTCTCTAATGAGTTAAATTGAGGACCTAAGTCCAAATAATGAAGAAAAGCATCTTTCTCGTAACCCACGTCCACGAAGCAGGCATTCAGGCCTGGCATCAATTTCTTGACGCGTCCCAAATACATATTGCCCACAGAGAAGGAAATATTTCTTCCTTCGCTTTGGAGTTCTACCAGGCTTTTGTCTTCGAGCAGAGCGATGGAGACCTCTTTGGGCTGTACGTCTACAACGAGTTCGCTTGTCACAATTATTTCTTGCATTTAGGTTCTAAAGTCAACGAGGTTATAAGTAACCTTGTTGACTACAAATTACTACTTAAACAAAGAACAAACCCGCGAGACAAATAGCTTCACAAGTTTGTTCTTTATTTCTGTCCTCCAGACTAAAAATTACTTTTTGCTTTTATGTCTGTTCTTTCTTAGTCTTTTTTTACGCTTGTGCGTAGACATTTTATGTCTTTTTTTCTTCTTTCCGCTAGGCATAGCTTCAATAATTTAATAGGTTAATACTCTTGTTTATTATTTCTTCACGGAGATGGTGAATGTTTTTGCAGGCTTAAATGCCGGAATGTTGTGTTCCGGAATGATAATCGTAGTATTCTTTGAGATGTTGCGAGCAGTTTTCTGTGCTCTTTTCTTCACTACGAAGCTACCAAACCCGCGGAGGTAAACATTTTCATCTTTCGATAAAGATGCCTTTACTGTGTCCATGAACGCTTCAACCGTAGTAAGCACTGTTACTTTGTCAATCCCGGTGTTCTTTGTAATTTCGTTTACAATATCAGCTTTAGTCATTTTTCTTTAAAAAAAATATTATTACTATAGTTTCCTAATTTTTTGGACTGCAAATATATAGCTTTTTACGCTCTCTAAAAAATATATTCTGGACAATTTTCTAAAAAAGTCTTTTGATTAAGGTTTGTTAGGGGGAAAAAGAGCTAATTTTGTGTCGTTGAAAGGGCTACACCCTTTTGTACAAAGGGGGTAGCCCTGAATAGCAAGGGGTGTAGCCATCCGGGGCGAAAGGTGTAGCCCTTTTTGCGTTTTTATAACTATCTGTAATAGAGATGAATATATTCAGTGAGAAATTGATAGTCTGGTATGCCGAAAACAAGCGTGAATTGCCTTGGCGGGATACCACCGACCCTTATATTATATGGATTTCGGAGATTATCCTGCAACAGACCCGGGTCGTGCAAGGTTATGATTATTTTTTGCGTTTTATCCATCGTTTTCCTAATGTGACAGCCTTGGCCGAAGCACCGGAAGATGAGGTGATGAAATGCTGGCAAGGACTGGGGTATTACTCCCGTGCGCGCAATCTGCATGCGGCGGCAAAAAGCATGAATGGTGTTTTCCGACTACTTATGAAGGGGTGCGTGCGCTGAAGGGGGTAGGGGACTATACTGCTGCGGCTATCTGTTCATTTGCCTACGGTATGCCTTATGCTGTGGTGGATGGGAATGTCTATCGTGTGCTTTCGCGCTATTTCGGCATCGATACGTCGGTGGACAGTACGGAAGGTAAGAAGCTGTTTGCTGCTTTGGCAGACGAGATGATGGATAAATCGCAGCCTGCCGTTTACAATCAGGCGATAATGGATTTCGGTGCCATACAGTGTACACCGCAATCGCCGAATTGCCTGTTTTGCCCTTTGGCGGACAGTTGTTCCGCCCTGAAGGAGGGTACGATAACGAAGTTGCCCGTAAAACAGCATAAGACGAAAACCACCAATCGTTATTTTAACTATATATATGTACGTGTGGGCGCGTGTACCTATTTACATAAGCGGACAGGGGATGATATCTGGAAAAATCTTTTCGAATTTCCGCTGATAGAAACAGAAGCGCCTGTGACGGAAGAAGAGTTTCGTGAATTGCCGCAGGTACGTGCGCTTTTTACAGATGGGGAGGTTTCGGGACTGCGTTTAATCAGTGGAAATGTGAAGCATGTGCTCTCTCACAGGGTGATTTATGCCAATTTCTATGAAGTTGTTTTACCGGAAAATTCCACTTCTTTTTCTGCCTTCCAGCGGGTGAAAACAGAGGATTTGGAGCAATATGCAGTCTCTCGCCTGGTGCATGCCTTTCTGGAGAAATATCTATAAAAGTTGCGCTAACTCTTGCATTGTGTGATTATTCTGTTTAATTTTGGCAGCAAATTCAAATAAAAAGAAAAAAGGCTTATGTCAGTAAATAAAGTAATATTGATTGGAAATGTAGGTAGAGACCCTGAAGTAAGATACCTGGATTCCGGTATCGCTGTGGCTTCTTTGCCTTTGGCTACTACAGACCGTGCATACACATTGGCTAACGGTACGCAGGTACCCGAACGGACGGAATGGCACAATCTGGTACTTTGGCGCGGACTGGCAGAAACAGCCGAAAAATATGTGCATAAAGGGGATAAACTTTATGTGGAAGGCAAAATCCGTACCCGTTCATACGATGATCAGACCGGTGCAAAACGCTATGTTACAGAAATTTTTGTGGACTCTATGGAGATGCTGAGCCCCAGAGGAACTGTTGCACCGGGTGCTGCCGCTCCGCAACCGGGGATGTCACAAGGTGCTCCCGCACAACCCATGGCACAATCGCAGGCAACCCCTGCACAAGATAATACAACGGACGATTTACCGTTCTAATTGTTTAACTAAAACCAAGATCTTTGGACCCAGACGCTTATTTATGCCAATTGGCAGATGTTTTTAATGGTATATCCGTACATAGCCCTACTATTTCGGCAATTATCGCCATTGTGTTGGCAGGTTTGCTGTTGCTCGTATCAGGCTTTGCCTCAGCTTCAGAAATAGCCTTTTTCTCTCTTTCTCCATCCGACCTGAGTGCCATTGATGAGAAGAAACACCCATCGGATGAGAAAATTAGTAAACTTTTGGAGGATACGGAAAGGTTGCTGGCAACCATTCTGATAACAAACAATTTTGTGAATGTGACTATCATCATGCTCTGCAACTTCTTCTTCATGAGTGTGTTTGAGTTTCATTCTCCTATTGCGGAATTTCTGATACTGACCGTCATCCTGACTTTCCTTCTGCTTCTTTTCGGCGAAATCATGCCGAAGATTTATTCAGCACAGAAGACGTTGGCTTTCTGTCGTTTTTCCGCTCCGGGTATATGGATGTTTCGTTCCCTCTTTTATCCGGTAGCTTCTATGCTGGTACGTTCCACTTCGTTCCTGAATAAGCATTTTGCCCGTAAAAACCATAATATTTCGGTAGACGAACTTTCCCATGCCCTTGAATTGACGGATAAGGAGGAACTGAAAGAAGAGAATAATATTCTGGAAGGTATCATTCGTTTTGGCGGTGAAACGGCGAAGGAGGTGATGACTTCCCGTCTGGACGTAGTCGATCTGGATATCCGCACGCCTTTCAAGGATGTATTGCAATGTATTATCGAAAATGCTTATTCCCGCATCCCTATTTATTCCGAGAACCGGGATAATATCAAAGGTATCTTATATATCAAGGACTTGTTGCCCCATTTGAATAAGGTAGACTTCCGTTGGCAATCGCTGATACGTCCGGCCTATTTTGTTCCGGAAACTAAGATGATTGACGATTTGCTGCGTGATTTTCAGGCCAATAAGATTCATATAGCTATTGTGGTTGATGAATTTGGCGGTACGTCGGGAATTGTGACGATGGAGGATATCATCGAGGAGATAGTGGGGGAGATTCACGACGAATATGATGACGAAGAACGTACGTATGCAGTGTTGAACGATCATACGTGGGTGTTTGAAGCCAAAACGCAGTTGACGGACTTTTATAAGATTACGAAGGTGGATGAGGAAGTCTTTGATGAGGTGGCGGGTGATTCCGATACGCTTGCAGGATTATTGCTGGAGCTGAAAGGCGAGTTTCCGGCCCTGCATGAAAAGGTTACTTACGACCACTATGAGTTTGAAGTCTTGGAGATGGATAACCGCCGTATTCTTAAAGTGAAGTTCACCATCAATACTCCTCCGTCGGATTCCGATAAGAAAGATTGATTTATAAAATAATATGCCTCTTTTCATACAACATACGTATCCTTCCTATAAGTGGGGAGTCTGGAAGATGGACGAAACGCTGGATGAACTGCTGAATATGCTTCCGCAACAGGAAACATACCTGGAAGGGTTGCAGCGTTTCTCTGCTGAACATCGCCGTTTGGAGTGGCTGTCGGTTCGTGTGTTGCTGTTCACTCTATTGGGAGAGGAAAAGGAAATTGCTTACTATCCCAGCGGGAAGCCGTATCTGGCAGATAAATCTGCATCTATCAGTATTTCTCATACGCGTGGATATGTATCGGTGATTATCGGTGAAGCCGGTAAGGAAGTGGGCATTGATATAGAGCAATACGGTGAACGGGTGCATAAGGTGGCGCATAAGTATATGCGTGCTGATGAACCTCTATCTTTATATCAGGGGACGGATACCTGGGCGTTGTTGCTCCATTGGTCGGCCAAAGAAGTGGTGTTCAAGTGTATGAACACGGCGGAGGTTGATTTCCGTGAACATCTCCGTATTTTCCCTTTTACGGTTGCTGAAAAAGGAGCTTTCTCAGCTGAAGAGTACAGAACGCCGGAGCAGCGTAAATTTGAGATCCGATATCTCCTGCATCCGGACTTTGTGCTGACCTGGCAAGTCGATTAATTTTAAAAACATGATACTATGAAACTACAACGCTATTTCTGTCTTCTTCTTTTTGGCTTGCCTCTGTTGGTTTATGCACAGTCGAATAAGACTGTTACGGTAAGTTATGAACGGTCTGCCAAGGGGGAAGTGACTTTCTATTCCGAAACTCAGTCGCATACGCCTTATACGGTATCTATGACTTTTTCCCGGTTGAGTAATACGACTTCCACCGAGGGGGAGATTTATGATGCCGTCATTCATTATGGCAAAACACGGCTGTTGACTTTGCGTCCGTCTACGGAAAATGTTCCGATTGGATTCTCCTATCGCTATACCTATAGAAAAGGAAATAACCGTTTGAAGGCAGATACTAATTTTGTATACCTTTTCCCTTTAGCGCCTGGCAAGGTGGTTCGGGTTAACCGGATGGTGTCTTTAGAGAAATTCTTTGGGAAGGAAGGAGAGAAACGCATTACGGGACTTGGTTTTTCTACTACTGCCGGTGATACCATTTTTGCTTCCCGTGGCGGACTTGTGACCGAGGTTGTTGATAATGCCGCTTCCACTTCTGAAAATACATCGTTTCATGCTACGGAAAATTATCTGGAAGTTTTCCATAAGGACGGAACTTTTGCCCGTTATAAATTATTCCAGAATGGAGGGATCTTTGTTTCTCCGGGTGAAGAGGTGATTCCGGGACAGCCGCTTGGCATCATTGGCGGAGAGAACTACAAGCAGGGTTCCCATTTGCGTTTCAGTATTTATTGTCCCGATCAGCCGGATTACTCGTATGTACCTGATTTTTGTCTTTCTCAGGAGGAAGTAGGCAAGCCTGAACCTCGTGTGATGTATAAGTCCTGGCATCCTGTCGCGATTGTTGTGCGGGAGATGAGTAAGAAGGAGAAGAAGAAATTTCTGTCAAAGGAATGAACTTTTGACAAAAAGATAGTAAAACTTTTGTTTAATCCTGTATAAATGTTTATATTCGACCCGTGGAAGATTTTCTACGGGTCTTTTTGTTAACTAAATGTCAAAATAATAAGCAAGCACTATGGAATTACCTTTTGCAGAGTCTTGGAAAATTAAAATGGTGGAACCCATTCGGAAGAGTACCCGCCAGGAACGTGAGCAGTGGCTGAAAGAAGCCCATTACAATGTGTTCCAGCTGAAATCCGAGCAAGTATATATCGATTTGATAACCGACTCCGGTACGGGAGCAATGAGCGATCGCCAATGGGCAGCGATGATGTTGGGCGACGAAAGTTATGCAGGTGCTTCCTCCTTCTTCAACCTGAAAGAAGTGATCACCCGTCTGACTGGTTTTGAATATGTCATTCCCACCCATCAGGGACGTGCAGCCGAGAATGTGCTTTTCTCTTACCTGGTACATGAGGGAGATATTGTTCCGGGTAACTCTCACTTTGATACCACCAAGGGGGGCATATCGAGGGCCGGAAGGCCATTGCTTTGGATTGCACCATCGATGAAGCGAAAAATACTCAGTTGGAAATACCTTTTAAAGGTAATGTCGATCCTGTGAAATTGGAAAAAGCATTGCAGGAGCATGCTGACCGTATACCGTTTATCATCGTTACCATTACGAACAACACGGCCGGCGGACAGCCCGTATCCATGCAGAACCTTCGTGAAGTCCGTGCTCTTGCGGATAAGTATCATAAACCTGTATTATTTGACTCCGCACGTTTTGCGGAAAATGCTTACTTCATCAAAATGCGTGAAGATGGCTATAGCGGTAAAACAATCAAGGAAATTACGAAAGAGATGTTCGAACTGGCAGATGGTATGACTATGAGTGCCAAGAAGGATGGTATCGTCAATATGGGAGGCTTCATTGCTACACGAAAAAAAGATTGGTACGAAGGTGCCAAAGGCTTTTGCGTGCAATATGAAGGGTATCTTACTTACGGTGGTATGAATGGTCGTGACATGAATGCACTTGCCACAGGACTGGATGAGAATACGGAATTTGATAATCTGGAAACCCGCATCCGTCAGGTAGAATATCTGGCAAAGAAGTTGGATGAATACGGTATTCCTTATCAGCGTCCAGCAGGCGGACATGCCATTTTTGTGGATGCAACGAAGGTACTGACGCATGTACCGAAGAATGAATTCCCGGCACAGACTCTAACGGTTGAATTGTATCTTGAAGCCGGTATCAGAGGATGTGAAATCGGTTATATTCTGGCAGACCGTGATCCGGTTACTCGTGAGAACCGTTTTACCGGATTGGATTTATTGCGTCTTGCTATTCCCCGCCGCGTATATACGGATAATCACATGAACGTGATAGCAGTAGCGTTGAAGAATGTTTTCGACCGTCGTGAAAGTATTATTAATGGAGTCCGTATTACTTGGGAGGCTCCCCTGATGCGTCATTTCACTGTTCAATTGGAACGTACATAACTACTTTCTTTTTCATAATACAAATGAGGTTACCCGAATTCATATATTGAAGGGGTAACCTCATTTCTTTTATTTATCTTCTTTCTCGTTATTCATTCTGTAACTTAATGCTCCTGACGGGCATTTCTTGATTTGAGCGATCAATTCTTCCGTCGTTGCATTTTCAGCCGTTATCCACGGTTTTTTTTTCGGATGATACACATTCGGAAGGGTCTTGGTACAAATGCCTGCATGTTGGCACAGGCCGGGTTGCCAGATGATGGTCACTTCCCCGTTCGTATATTATAATCTGCTTCCATAACTCTTCGTATTGATTGTTTACTGTATGTATAACACGCGGATGATGAAATTTGTTTTGGGAAAGTTACAGAATAAAATGTCCGGGCGAAATGACCGACACCATTCAAATAAACTTGGCAGAATTGTTCCTTACTTTCTTTGAAGCCGAGTGGATGAATGAAATGAGGGGACGATTTGCCCGTTTCATTTAGACTCAACGCTTTTTCCTCGAAAGCAATGATAAAATGGTGCATGGCAGGTCTTCTGACTTGTTTCTGTTACAGACTGCCTTCCCGGAAGCGATTTCCAGTGGCATTGGTAGATTTTATTGTCTGCAACATTCATGAAACTTACAGCAGCGGGACTGTCCAGGACTTACACCTGATTCCCTTTTAATTGCCTCCTTTGAACAAAGGAAGCAAACCAATGCATTGCAAAGATAAGGAAAAAAGTAACAAACGGGAATGAATAGGAAAATTATTTCTCCTTTGCCAGCGTAAATACGAATTCTAGTCCGCCACCTTGGTTGTTCTTGGCCGAAATTGTACCTCCATGAATAATGACAGCGTTTTTCACGATAGCAAGCCCCAATCCTGTACCGCCCAGCTTGCGTGAGCGTCCTTTATCTACCCGGTAGAAGCGTTCGAATAAGCGGTTCAGATGTTCGGGAGAGACGCCCACGCCGGTATCGGCAAAACTAAAGTAGTAGAAGTTCTCGTCCTCGCGGAAACAGCTGATGTTGATGCGTATATCCGTGCCTGCATAAGCAATGGCATTGTCCATCAGGTTGCGGAAAATGGAGTATAGTAGGGAGTAATTTCCCCGTAGTTGTATCTTCGGTTTTAGGGAGTTGACTACGGTGATATGCTTTTCTTCCAGTTCCAAGGATACCTCGTTTACGATATTGCCTACCAACAGGCTGATGTCTACTTTCTCCATGTCGATCATGTTGGCGGCTTCGTCCATACGCGTTAATACAGAGATGTCGCGTAGCAGTCGGCTTAACCGGTTGCTTTGAGCATAACATCGCTCTATGAATGTCTGCATCTTCTCCCGGGAAATGTTTTCATTGTTGACGATGGTTTCCAAATATCCCTGTATGCTACTGACCGGAGTCTTCAGTTCATGTGCGATGTTTTGCGTCAACTGGCGTTTCAGGCGGATCTGCTCTTCTTCCTGAGTGATGTCATTGATGGATATCTCGAAGCTTAAATCCTGGAATATAATACATTCCACAATAAACATACGTCCATTCTTATTGATGCTGATAGACATACGCTTTTCTTCCTTGCCCGGACGCTTGGGAGCTTTGTTGATGAAATCCGTGATTTTCTGGAACTCACTGATGGAGAATATTTCCTCTGTTGTTTGCAGGTTGGAGTCTGAAATCAGATTGCTGTACTGTGTGAACAGGTTGTTGACCAGGATTTCTTTCTTGTCCTTATTGAATACGCCCAATCCTTCATGCGAGGTTTGTAAGTGGGTGATCAATTTCTCCCGTTCAATGTATAGCGCCTCTTTGGTTTCCCGCAGTCGCTTGTATATCTGGATGATATGCTGTGAAATCTCTCCCAGTTCGTTGTGCGGGAAGGCGGATTGCATATCTGTTTCCACAGGCTCATTCTTGTCAGCACGTTTGGCAAACTCACGTAGCTGATTGATGGCTGTCCCCAGTTTAGAGGTGAATTTGTAGAAGATGAAAATTAATAGTAATGATACGATGAGGGTAAACCAGATGTAGTGCTGGTCTGCTGCAAGGTGTCTTACAAGGTTCAGGTCGTAGGGGAGGGCGGAACGTATGATGTAGCCCTCATAGAGTGTGGCAGAATAGAAGTAGGGTACTCCTGTTGTTTCGGAAGTACGGCGTACATCATATCCTTTTCCTTCTGCCAGTGCTTTTTGCACTTCCGGGCGGTTGATATGATTGCCTAATTTCTGATTTTCGTAGCTGTCATATAATACGTCACCCTGTACATTAACTACCGTAATACGTAAATCCTGTTTGATGCATTTTTGCAGGTATCGTTCCAGTGTGGTGTTCCATAAGCTGTCCGGAATGCGGGCAAGCTCCTGGTGCAACCGTTCATTATAGTCCTGTAGCTGTATATCCAGCAGATCTACCTTGTATTCTTTCTCACGTTGGTATTGATACGCCAGGAAGCATCCGGCAAATACCAGAAACAGTGAAATGACCGAAAGAAATAACCTTCGGCTGAACGACAGGAAATGTGTGGTATTATTCAGCTTCGAAACAGTATCCATATCCTAAACGAGTTACAATGCATTTTCCATAAATACCTATTTTCTTGCGCAGACGAGTGATGTTTACGTCTATGGTGCGGTCCAGTACATAGACCTCGTCGCTCCATATCCGTGCCAGTATATCTTCGCGGGAGAATACGCGTCCTTTGCTCTGGAGGAGTAAAAGTAATATCTCAAATTCTTTTTTGGTAAGAGGGGCTTCTTCACCTGTCGATGCTTACTTTCTTTTTTACAATATCAATGACTAATGTCTTGTAGCTGATTTGCTCCGGTGCCCGTTCCGGTTCTCCCTGTTGGGTACGGCGCAGTACGGCTTTGACGCGTGCTGCTACTTCACGCAGGGAAAACGGTTTGGAGATATAATCATCTGCGCCTAGATTAAATCCGGTTACCGTATCATTTTCCGTATCCTTGGCAGTGATGAATATAATAGGTATCTGAGCGGTCTTTTTATCTTTTTTAGTAAGCTGGCCATTTTGAAACCGGAAATTTCTCCCATCATCACGTCCAGTAGCAACAAGCTGTAGCTACCGATATCCATTTTCAATGCCTCTTCGGCAGAGTGGGCCGTGTCCACTTCATACCCTTCATTTTCAAGGTTGAATTTCAGGATCTCGCAAAGGTCCTCTTCATCGTCTACAACTAAAATACGATAATCGTTCATTGCTTTTTCTAATTAATATGAGGTATTCAAAACAAATTCTCCTACCACAAAGTTATACTTTATTTCTTTTCAGCGACAAAGATGCGGTGTTTTTGTTACGGGAAAGTGAAACACGTGTTACAATTCGGTTACATTTTGGTATGTGCTGAAGGTTATCCGGTACATACCAAGTCCGTACCAAGACCGTGTCAAAGCCGTATCAAGTCCAAACGTATAGGTACGGAGTTGATACGGTTTTGATAGAGTGAAGAACTGTAAACTATTACTTTTGCATTCCAGTTTTTATACTTACCTTTGTCTTAATATAAATAACATTGGCATGAAAGAGTTGACTAATATAAATTTTCGGCGATATAAATGGCGTTTGCCCGCTCTGATAGCTTTATTGGTGGTGGTTGTGGCAGGTTCTTTTTGGCTGAATACGGCTCCGTTCCGTTCCGGGTTTGAAATAACGGATGAGTTGGGAGGCAACATCTTTCCTTCCAGTATTCTTTCTGTAGCGACAACGGATGCGCAAGTCATTGTTCCGGCTGATTCCTTATATGTGGGTAACTCTAAATCCTGTATTTCTATCCGGATTCGTTCGGGGAAGGCGTACAGCAGGGTACGTATTGAAGTTGCCGAGACTCCGTTCTTTTCCCGTTCCGTATCTGAGTTTGTGTTGGCTAAACCACGGACGGAATATACGATTTATCCCGATATTATCTGGAATTACGAAGCGCTGAAGAATAATAATCAGGCGGAACCGGTTAGTGTGGCTGTTAAGGTAGAAATGAATGATAAGGATTTGGGACAGCGGGTTCGTACTTTTTCAGTTCGCAGCATCAATGAATGTCTGTTGGGCTATGTTACGAACGGAACTAAGTTTCATGATACAGGAATTTTCTTTGCGGCATACGTTAATGAGGAGAATCCGATGATTGACAAATTGTTGCGTGAAGCACTGAATACCCGTATTGTCAATCGTTTCTTGGGCTATCAGGGTGGCAATGCAGAAGTGGTGGACAAGCAAGTCTATGCTCTATGGAACGTGCTTCAAAAGCGTAATTTCCGTTACAGTTCTGTTTCCAATACCAGTTTGTCCAGTAATGTGGTCTTTTCCCAGCGTGTTCGCACGTTTGATGATGCACTGGAGTCTTCGCAGATTAACTGTGTGGATGGTAGCGTGCTGTTTGCTTCCTTGCTTCGTGCTATTAATATAGAACCAATATTGGTTCGTACTCCGGGACATATGTTTGTGGGGTATTATACAGATGCCGGTCGCAAGAATATGAACTTCCTTGAAACTACTATGATTGGAGATGTGGATCTGGATGATTTCTTTCCGGATGAGAAGCTGGATTCAACGATGGTAGGTAAATCACAGAATCAAATGTCACGACTAACATTCGATAAGTCAAAGCAATACGCTAATAATAAGTATAAGCAAAATGAAGAAGGAATACATTCCGGGAAATTGAATTACATGTTTTTGGAGATTTCTAAGGATGTGAGAAGGAAGATACAGCCCATTGGAAAGTAATGTAAAATTGAATAGTAAAGTTAAGTTCTTTGGGAACTTGGTGTATTCTCTCGATCGGCTGCTTTAGCCAAATATGGAGAAGATATCCCAAACAATACAAGCAATACTAATGATAAGTGATAATTGTTTTTCATAAGCTATATAATTTGGATTTGTTTGCAAAAATATAAATTAGTTTGATATTTGTGTTATATTAAGCATTAAAAATATGTAAACGAATACTAATATATTTATTTCTCTTCTTTGCTGAGACTTATATTTCATTCTTAATACATGAAATACTACTTTATCTAAAAATCATATTGTATTTATTTCTGCTGATATATATGTTATATTGAAAGTATATTATAAATAATTGTTTGTAATATTGATGAATATGTTGTATTTAGTTTCTATGTGATTGTATTCTCTTAAAACAATAATATAGTAATATTTATATTTTATATATATAAATTCTAAAAAATATAGAATGTTATTATCAAGCTGAGATAGAAATCAATTAGACTTTCATTACTTAACTGGTTTAATTGATGTGAATATTGATATTTGATTATTAATAATTAGGCTGGCTGATTTTTTATTTATTTATGCAATTATTCTTTTTAGTCAATATCAGGTTCTTCGGTGAGATTAATGAGATGTTACGTATTATTAAGTAAGTATCAGGTCGTCCAGTATCCGGTAAAAAAAGAGTAAGTACTTTTCCGGAAGATAATATAAAAATAACAATAAATAGGCGTTTATTGTACTTATATATAAATGTTGATACACCAAGTTCCCAAAGTACTCAACAAGCAAAGAAAATCACGGGAAAAGTTGTAGATGCAACGGGTGAGCCAATCATTGGTGCCAGCGTATTAGTAAAGGGTACAGGCACGGGTACTGTTACTAATGTAGATGGCGGATTCTCTGTAGATGCCCAGTTGGGTAGCACATTAGTAATTTCATTCGTGGGGTATACTTCGGCTGAAGTTAAGGTAGGTGCAGGAAATGTATATACAGTGACCTTGAAAGAAGATGCCCAGACTTTGAATGAAGTTGTGGTGACTGCTATGGGTATTAAAAAGGAAAAGAAGGCTTTAGGCTATGCTGTATCTGATATTAACTCAGAAGAATTATTGAAGAACAAAAATACCAATGTTATTAATTCATTGGCAGGTAAGGTTCCAGGTGTAAATATTACGCAGAGTAGTGGTGCGGCAGGTGCCGGTGCAAGTATTATCATTCGTGGTGGTAATTCTACTTCAGAAGGTCGCGAGAACCAGCCTTTGTTTGTGGTGGATGGAATTATTTATGATAACTCTACACAAGTAGTGGGGAATAGCGGTACTGATGGTATGACGCGTAGTAATACAACCTACTCAAATCGTGTGATGGATATCAATCCGGAAGATATTGAGACCATGTCCATATTGAAAGGTGCTGCTGCAGCTGCTTTGTATGGTTCGCGTGCTGCCGATGGTGCGATTATTATAACTACTAAAAAAAGGCGCTGAAGGTTCTGTTAAAGTTGACTTTTCCAGTAAGTTGAGTAGCTCATGGGCTACTAAGCTACCGGAAGTTCAGACGGAATTTGGCCGTGGATACTATTCAAATAATGGTGTTTTGGATGATTTGACTTACTTGTCATGGGGAGAGAGAATCGCTTCCGGTACCCAACTATATGATAACATTGGTGACTTCTTCCAAAATGGTGCTGTTTGGGATAATAATGTTAGCATTTCCGGTGGAACTAAAAATAGTTCATTCTTTTTGTCTGCATCTAATTATGATCAAACGGGTATTGTTCCTAAAACAGGTTATAATAAAACAACAGTCCGCTTTAATGGTGAACAGAAATATGGTCGTTTGACGGTAGGTGCTAACGTTTCCTATTCTATAGCAGATACAGATAAGACATTAACTTCCGCAGGTTTATATGACGGTGGTGGTAATGGTACCATGACTGCACTTTACAGTTGGCCCCAGACCGAAGACATGTCGAAGTACTTGAATGAGGATGGTTCTAAATATCGTTTGTTTGATGGTCGTCTGGATTTGGCAAGCGATAAGGAAAATCCGTATTGGATTATAAATAAAAACAAGCTGTCGGATAATACAAAGCGCTTTACCGGTGCAGCAAATGCTTCTTTCAAAATAGCAGACTGGTGGGATGTTTCAGCACGTGTAGGTTACGACCAATATACGACGGAAGCATATACTTATATTGCTCCGGGCTCTGTTGCAAAAGAAATGTATCAGAATGGTCGTCTGAATAAGAGTGACTATACTTACAATTATATTTCAACGAATGTGATGAGTAATTTCCATAAAACCTTTGGTGATTTCGATCTGAATTTATTGGTAGGTACTACTACTGAAAGTACTGAGCGCCATAACCAAACCCATTGGGGATATGACTTTATTACGGCAGGTACAATCAGCTTTAATAATATATCAAAAGAAAATCAATTCTTTAAAGATGCTACATCAAAGAAAAGACTGGTAGGCGTATATGGTGAATTTCGTGCTTCTTATAAAAATATTGCTTATCTCACAGTCACAGGTCGTAATGACTGGTCATCTACTTTACCTATTGATAATCGTTCTTATTTCTATCCCTCCGTCAGCGGTTCATTTGTATTCACCGAGCTGTTTAGCAAGAACGATATACTTACTTTCGGCAAGGTACGTGCCAGTTGGGCACAAGTCGGCAAGGATGCTAACGCTTATGCCACGTTAACTTATCTGGAAACTCCTATTACTTATGGTTCTTTTACCGGGGTTGGAAATCAGTATGTGCTTGGCAATGCATATCTGAAACCTGAGATTCAGACGGCATGGGAAGTAGGTACAGAATTGAGATTTTTAGGTGGACGTTTAGGGTTGGACTATACTTATTATCATAGCCAGACCAAAAATCAAATCGCTTCTCCTCGTTTGTCTAATGCAAACGGTTCCATAATGTCTTCTATCAATTCAGGTTCTGTAATCAATAATGGTATGGAAATAGCTATTACCGGTAAGCCTATTGTAACAAAAAAAAGACTTTGAATGGAATATTACTTTAAATACTTCTTATAACCGTGGTAAATTGGGTGATTTTCTGGATGGTGTAAGTATGTTCTATCCGACAGATGCGCAGTTTGGTACGGTAAAAGCTGCCTCTGTTCCGAATGGTGGTAAATTCCTTGCATTGGTTGGTAGTCGTTTTGCTTATGAAACTACCGGAGAGGATAATCAAGAAATCATAGGCGGAAGATATCAGGTAGATGCTACTACAGGGTTATATAAAATTCATTCTTCTACAAGTGAAGTTGTCGGTAACCGTGAACCGAAATTTATAGGTGGTTTGAATAATACATTCCACATTAAGGATTTGACGCTTTCTTTCTTACTTGATTTCCGCATTGGCGGTGATGTATATAACGGTACTGAATACTATATGGTGTCAAATGGATTAAGCAAACGCACCTTGGAAAATGGTCGTGAATATGTGACGGTGACTGGAGTAGACAGTAAAACTGGAGCAGATATTAATCAGACCTATTATGCTGACCAAAGTTATGATATCAATGGCGTTACATATTCCGGTAAGGCCATGATAAAGAAATACTGGGATAACTATTGTTCAAACTCCTATAACTTTATAACTTCTGTAAATTGGTTGAAATTGCGCTCTTTATCTGTCAGCTATGATTTCACGAAGCTAATAAAAAGACAGAATGTTATTAAGAGATTATCGGTAACTGCTACCGGAACAAACTTGTTTACTTGGACAAACTATAAGGGCATGGACCCTGAAGTTAGTACGGCTGGTGGTACAGGCGGTTCCGGTGCTACAGGTATTGATTATTGTAGCGTTCCGTCAACATCCAGTTTTTCTTTTGGCGTTAATACATTCTAATAACTGTAAAAAATTGAAGACTATGAAGTATTTTAAATATATAGCACTGGGGTGTATGCTTACTTTAAGCACAACATCCTGTGAGGAGTGGCTGGATGTTAATGTCGATCCGGATTCTCCCAATAATGAAAGCGCTTTGGTTTCGAATCGTTTACCTTGGATTCAGAAATTTTATATGTATAGTGCCGGTACTGTGAATATGCGTACAGCTTGTCAGGCGGGTGTTTTTTATAGTAATAATGGTAATAACAATAAGTTGAGTGTCACATGGGCATGCCCGTCAGGTACCACCACCACTCCTTACCAGACTTGGTTTGTGGAGACTGCTGCCAATCTGAATGATTTGTATAAGAAGGCAGAACAGGAAGGAGCCTATCACTACATGGCCGCAGCCGATGTATTCCATGCCTTGGGATTTATGGAAATGCTCGACCTGTATGGCGAGATACCTTATACAGAGGCATTAGGTGCTTCACCGAGTCCTGCCTATGATGATGGGAAAACAATCTTTAATGGATGTATTGCCAAATTGGATGAAGCCATTGAACTTTTTGGAAGGGCTCAGGAAACTTCAGCTACCAGATTGATAGATGGGGATATGTGGAATGCTGGTGATGTCCAGAAGTGGTTAAAGCTTTGCTATGGTTTGAAAGCTCGCTATTTATTGAAGCTTTCCAAAAAAGCAGATTTGTTTAATCCGGATGCTATTTTAGAATGTTTGTCGAAAGCTCCTCAATCAAACAGCGATAATATATTAGTTAAATGCTATAATAGCTCTTCGGATGTAACAGATTATCTGCTTCAGGATCCTGTGATGACTAATTCCAATTGGAATGTTGCTGCTTACGGTTCCAACCAGAGGCTTTCGAAATACTATTATGATTTGCTGACCAATATGCGTGGGGCAGGCACGGTAGATCCCCGTATGACTAAAATCGTACCGGCTGCCATGTGTAATATTAAACTAAATGCAGATGGTAAGGTACAGTCCTATGACTGGTTACGTTCTGTGGGTGTCGATTTCTATGGAGAATCGGCTCGTTTGACTGCTGGAGGAGAACTCTCTATCCAATCTCCTGTTTACGCTGATGCCGATAAGGATATTTCGTATGAGATTGCGGATGCAAGCAAGCGTAACGAATTTATTGCATCGTTGAAAGGTAAGAAGTATACAGTGGATGGCAATAAGGTTATTGTGACTTATCCTAAAGGTTCTCCTTATGTGAATAGTACTAACTATATATATGCAGGGGATACGATCTATGTAAATTTGCGTAACAACTCCTGTCTTACAGGCATGGGTGGGCAAGGTGAAATGGATATGTATTGGTATTTCCAGACTACGGCTGCTGTATCTGCCGGCGCTGTTGGCTCTACGGGGTCGTTCCAGATACGTCCTAATTCGGACTTTGAAGTTTTAACTTATCATGAAATGTGTTTTATTAAGTCTGAGGTTTATATGCGTAAAGGTGATAAAACGAAAGCTCTTGCTGCTTATAAAGAAGGCATTAAAGTTCACATAGATATGATGCAGACAAAATTGGAAGAGTGGAAAGCTGCCGGTTATGATAATAAGGATATGTGGCCGATGGACAACAGTGAGATTGCTGCTTATATGGCGAGTGACGCTGTTTGCCAGGATGAAGGCAGTCTGACTATGGCCGACATTATGTTACAAAAGTACTTAGCAATGGGATGCAGTGCTGAAAATTGGAATGATATGCGTCGTTTTAATTACAGTGCCGGTAATATCGGTAATTTCGGTGTTGTATATCCCGGTTATCAGCGTGGACCGCTATTTGCCGGACAGGCGGAAATAACCGGAACTTCACCTACTGACCCCATGTACTGGATGCGTCGTTGGAGGTTGCCCGCCACGTTGGAATTACAGTATAATGCAACGAATGCCGGAGCTGCCAACTCAAAGGCTTTTGAAACAAATATTTGGTGCTATCCTATTTGGTGGGATTGTGCTACAGACGATGAATATTACGGTTATATTAGATAGCCGCTAATATAATGAAGACAGTAAGAGTCTTCATTCATAAATGATGATTGAAGCAGCTGGTTCGTGAGAATCGGCTGTTTTTTTTGCTGTACTGGTCTATAAAATTCCTTTGTTTATAGAATGTTATTTTAAATATCTTAAAATATTGGGAACTGATGTATTTCATTGATTATCTTTGCGCTCGAAAACAAGAATATGATTTTCATTGAAGTTTGATAGAGATTTAATAAGATATTGAAGACTATAATGGTCTTCATTCATAGATGATGATTGGGACAGTCGGTTCGTGAGAATCGGCTGTTTTTTGTTTCTGTTTGTTTGCATATCAACGGCGGTAGTGTTACTTTTGCCGGACGAGGTCAGGTGGCCTCGTTTTTAACCTCTGAATGACAATGGCACAAAGCAAGAAGTTTATCTCTCCGGGGGCATGGTTTTCCATGATGTATCCCGTAGATTGGAATGAATTTGAAGATGGAGAAGGCTCTTTTTCTCTTCTATAATCCTAATGAATGGACCGGAAATTTCCGTATCTCTGCATACAAAGGCAGTGCGGCGTATGCCAGGGAAGTAATCCGGCAGGAACTGAAAGACAATCCTTCGGCTGTTTCCGTAAGGATAGGAAATATGGAATGTGCTTACAGTAAAGAGATGTTTGAGGAAGACGGAGCTTATTATACTTCCCATCTTTGGATTACCGGTATGGACGATGTTGCTTTCGAATGTTCTTTTACTGTCAGTAAGGGTTCGTCTGCAGCAGAAGCCGAGGCGGTTATTGCTTCATTGGAAAAACGCAAAGAGGGAGTGAAATATCCGGCGGAGATCATCCCGGTACGCCTGTCTGAAATTTATCAGATAAATGAGGCGTATGAGTGGGTGACAACCACTGTGAAGGAGCAACTGAAAAAAGACTTCCAGGGAATGGAAGAAGATTTGGACAGTATGCAGCAGGTCATCGATAGTGGAACTATCGGGCCGAAGAAGAAAGAAGCGTGGCTCTCTTTCGGTATTGTCATCTGTGTGATTCTTGCCAATGAAGTAGATGGCCTGGAGTGGATGACCCTGATAGATGGTAATCGTGAAGCTCCTGTGCTACAGAATCTTATTACCGGAGAATGGATTGACCCCATGAAATTAGTGTGGAGCAAAGTGAAGGCAGGGGAGCCTTGCAACTTGGCAGAAACCTATAAAGCCTTGCTCTGATTATCCGCCCACCAACTATAAATTATAAATCATAAATCTTAAATTGTGATTAGTTATCTTCAGATAGAGAATTTGACCAAATCGTTTGGTGATTTGGTATTGCTTGAGAATGTTGCTCTCGGTGTAGCAGAAGGACAACGTATCGGATTGATTGCCAAGAATGGTAGCGGTAAAACTACCTTACTGAATATCATTGCCGGGAAAGAGGGATATGACAGTGGGAATATATCTTTCCGCCGTGACCTCCGGGTAGGGTATTTGGAACAAGACCCGCAATATCCGGAAAACTTGACTGTATTGGAAGCCTGTTTTCATCATGGCAACAGTACCGTAGAATTGATTAAGGAATACGAACGTTGCATGGAGACGGAAGGGCATCCGGGACTCGATGAAATCCTGATACGCATGGACCATGAAAAAGCATGGGATTATGAGCAGAAGGCCAAGCAAATTCTGTCTCAATTGAAGATACGTAATTTCGACCAGCAAGTAAAGCACCTTTCCGGTGGTCAGCTGAAGCGTGTGGCACTTGCCAATACCCTTATCACTGAACCGGATTTTCTGATCCTGGATGAGCCTACCAACCACCTCGATCTTGATATGACTGAATGGCTGGAAGATTATTTGCGCCGCACCAACCTCAGCCTGCTTATGGTGACGCACGACCGCTATTTTCTGATCGTGTCTGCACCGAAATCATTGAAATAGACAATCGTCAGATTTATCAATACAAAGGAAACTATAGTTATTATCTGGAGAAACGGCAGGAACGCATTGATGCAACGAATGTCGAGATCACCCGCGCCAATAATCTGTATCGTACAGAACTGGAATGGATGCGCCGTATGCCGCAAGCTCGCGGGCATAAAGCCCGCTATCGTGAAGAGACTTTCTACGAATTGGAGAAAGTAGCCAAGCAGCGTTTCAACAACGACAATGTGAAGCTGGATGTAAAAGCGTCTTACATCGGCAGTAAGATATTCGAAGCGGACCATGTGTACAAATCATTCGGTGACCTGAAGATATTGGATGATTTCTCTTACATCTTCGCCCGTTATGAAAAAATGGGTATTGTGGGCAATAATGGTACAGGAAAGTCTACTTTTATCAAAATCCTGATGGGAGAAGTAAAGGCAGACAGTGGGACAATCGATATTGGTGAGACGGTGCGTTTCGGTTATTATTCGCAGGATGGCTTACAGTTTGATGAACAGATGAAAGTGATAGATGTGGTGCAGGATATTGCCGAAGTAATTGAACTGGGCAATGGCAAGAAACTGACTGCTTCCCAATTCTTGCAGCATTTCCTTTTCACCCCCGAAACTCAACATAGCTATGTTTATAAATTGAGTGGTGGAGAACGCCGCCGCCTGTACTTGTGTACGGTACTGATGCGCAATCCTAACTTCCTTGTATTGGATGAGCCTACCAACGACTTGGATATTATCACTCTGAATGTGCTGGAAGAGTATTTGCAGAATTTCAAGGGCTGTGTGATTGTGGTTAGCCATGACCGTTACTTTATGGATAAAGTCGTAGACCACTTGTTGGTGTTCAATGGGCAGGCGGACATTCGTGATTTCCCCGGAAACTATACGCAGTATCGTAGCTGGAAAGAAGAAAAGGCTCGCCAAGAGAAAGAAAAAGAGAAAGAGGCTGCCAAACCGCAGGAAGACAAAACTTCTAAAGTACGTCTGAATGAAAAGCGACGGATGTCCTTTAAGGAGAAGAGAGAGTTCGAACAACTGGAACAGGAAATTGCTGCCTTGGAAGAAGAAAAGGCCAGTATTGAAACTGCTTTATGCAGTGGTACCCTGTCTGTAGACGAGCTGACAGAGAAATCCAAACGTCTGCCTGAGGTAACCGATCTGATTGATGAGAAGACCATGCGTTGGCTGGAACTTAGTGAGATAGAAGAATGAATTTAACTAACTATCATAGTCATAGTTTGTATTGTGACGGACGTGCTAATATGGAAGACTTCATCCGCTTTGCCCTGAGTGAAGGATTTACGTCTTACGGCTTTTCATCTCATGCCCCGTTGCCGTTTCCTACTGCTTGGACCATGGAGTGGGATTGCATGGATGATTACCTGGCAGAATTTCGTCGGCTGAAAGCTAAATATGCCGGACAGATAGAATTGTATATAGGTTTGGAGATCGACTATCTGAATGAAGAAAGTAATCCTTCTGTTGCTCGTTTCCGGGAATTGCCATTGGATTATCGCATTGGCTCGGTACACCTGCTTTACAATGATAAAGGAGAGGTTGTGGATGTAGATGTTACAGCGGACAAATTCCGTAAACTGGTGGACGAAGAGTTCGGAGGTGATTTGGTACGAGTGGTACATCTCTATTACGAACGCCTGATGCGTATGGTAGAATTAGGTGGATTTGACGTTGTGGGGCATGCCGATAAAATGCATTATAATGCTGCTGCTTACCGTCCCGGTCTGCTGGATGAGCCTTGGTACAATGCTTTGATACAAGAATATTTGGATGCCATTGCCCGTAGGGGGTATATTGTAGAGGTCAATACGAAATCATATCTTGAATTGGGTACTTTCTATCCCAACGAACGCTACTTCCCTGTATTGTTGGAGAAGGGGATCCGCGTGCAGGTGAACAGTGATTCCCATTACCCGGAGCGTATAAACAACGGACGCCTGCAAGCCTTGGCGGTCCTGCAAGCGTCCGGTTATCACACTGTCACGGAGATGTACAATAATGAGTGGAAAGATATGCCCCTCATCATTCATACATGACTCCTGTGACTTTTACTATTTCTTTTTCAATAAAAAATCTTCAATGGCTTTTTGATAGGTAGCTTTATCTGCTGCACCGCGGAAAAGCTGCGGTTCTCCTTCCATCGGAATGAAGACAAAGAGAGGAATACTGCTTGCATTGAATAATGCGGCAAGTTCGCGTTCCTTATCCACATTTACCTTGTAAATCACGATCTTGCCGGCGTATTCTTTTGCCAGTTCCTTCATGATCGGTGCTGTCATACGGCAGGGACCACACCAGTCGGCATACAAGTCAATGATGGCAGGTTTATCACCTTTATATTTCCAATCCTGAGATTTCCCATAGTCGAATACATCCTTAATGAACATATCCTTGTTCATTACGATGACCTCCCCGCTCTTAGCTTCCTTTTTTTCCGGTTCTTTTTGCTGTGCCTGAGCTTTGTCTGTGCAGGCATACGTCAGTACACTTGCAAATAGCAGAATGGCAACTGTTAAGATTTTCTTCATGTTTTTTTATTTCTTATGAATTTTGTTCGATGACAGTTTTCAGTTCGCTGCCTTTGATTACTCCGGAATGGCGCCAAACAGCTTCCCCTTTCTTGAATATAATAAAGTAGGTACTGCCTGTATGCGATACTTGGCAGCCAGTTCTTCGTGCTGGTCAACATCGATTTTTACGATGCGGGCAGCTTCACCAATTTGACCTTTCAACTCTTCCAATACAGGATGCATAGCCTTGCATGGACCACACCAGGTAGCAAAGAAATCTACTAAAACGGGCTTTTCTGACTGTATAAGTTCTTCAAATTTTTCCATAATCTTTTCCTTTCTGTTAGTACTACAAGTTTTTTTTATTACTACAAAATTAGTGTTATTGTCTGTAGTTAGAAACAGTTTCGGATATGTATTGTTCACGCCCTTTTATCCTTTATGGCCGTTTTGAGCGTATTTTGGCTATTTTTTAGAATACTTGTTATAATGAAACATTTTCCTATGGAAATGATTTCTTTAAAGAAACACCCCTACAGGTACTATGCAGATACTTGTAGGGGTGAATTATCGGAAGTCCGTAGGGACTTTTAGTTGCTTTTATTCCGCAATCGTCAATTCCTTAATGATGTGTGAAGCTCCGGCATACTTCTCTATGATGAATAAAGTATAGCGGATATCTACACAGGCGGCACGTTGTGATGAGGGGCGGAAAGCGATGTCTCCTGTAAGCCCTTCATAATTACGGTCGAAACCTGTACCGATCAGTTCACCTTTGGCATTGAATACCGGACTGCCGGAGTTACCACCGGTATTATCCGTGTTCACGATGAAACAGATAGGCATTTCACCGTTCGGCATGGCATAGCGACCGAAGTCTTTTGCCTGATACAACTGTTTTAGTTTTGCAGGAATCACGAATTCCCAGTTATTGGGATCTTCCTTTTCCATGGCACCTTTGAGTGTGGTGTAATAGCCATATTCCACTCCGTCCGCAGGTTCATACGGTAACACTTGTCCGTAAGTGAGACGCAGGGTAGAGTTGGCGTCCGGATAGATCGGAGTGCCTGCACTGCGTTTCATATCCATCATTCCCTTTACCCACACTTTATGTGCGGCATTATAGTTCTTGTTGGCCTCTGCCATGGCGATGGCGGTCTGCAACAAGCCATCGGTGATGGAGTGCTTGAACAACACCATCCAGTCGAAGCCCAGTTTATAAGAGCCCGGCTTGCGGATAAACTTCTCAAAGTTCTCTTTATTTCCAAAAATAGAGTAGTCGAAGCAAGCGTCCACAAAAGCATCACTATTCCCCTTGAAACGCTTATCGATCACTTCAAAGATACTGATACGTTGTTCTGCGGGGATATATTGCATGTAAGTCTGCAGCATTTTTTTGGCAACAATACGTTCCACTTCGGGGAAAGGTACGGAGGCAAAATACTTGTCTGCGGCAATCTTCAAGCTATCTGCGGCTGTTTTAATCTGCGCTTTATCCTTGCTCTTCAAGGCAGCCAGCATGGCAGAAGTATTGGGAATGCGCATGAAGTCCAATCCCGTTACCAATGCTTCCTGAATGGCTTGCTGGTGATAAAGGGCAGGGCGGCGATGTGCGACGATGTCCCGTATCTGGTCGAATGCCTTCTGATAAGAGTCGTCACCCTGTTCGCGTCCGCGGGCGAGGAGTTGTTCCTGTTGTGCGCGTTTAGTATCCAGCACTTTCAGGCGGACAAGTCCTTCGTTCATACCGATGGCATTCTTCCAATAGTTGGCAGATGAAGCATACTTGCTGGCGTAGTGAATACGTACGGCGGGGTCTTTCTGCATCTGTTCCATTAATGCTTCTTGGCGCACACCGCGTACATGATGGCGCATGAAATTCGTAGTTTCCATACGTTCTTCCACTTCGTCGGAGATCATATAACGCCAGTTGCGTCCGGGGAATCCCATAACGAACGTGAAGTCACCTTCCTTGTAGCCTGCAAGGCTGATCGTAAGGTGTTTCTTTACCTTCAAGGGTACATTATCTTTGGAGTATTCCGCAGGTTTTCCATCCTTATCGGCATAAATGCGGAACAGGGAGAAGTCACCTGTATGGCGCGGCCACATCCAGTTGTCGGTATCTGCACCAAACTTACCTATGGAAGAAGGAGGTGCACCTACCATGCGGATATCACTATACGTAGTCTTGATGAACAGATAGTAACGGTTTCCGCCATAGAAAGCTTTCAGCTCCAGTTTGCGTCCCGGAGTCAGGGCAATGCCTTGTTCGGAAGAAAAACGTTCGGCTACTTCTTTCAGGTACTTGGGAGAGAGATAATTGGTACCATTCGGGTCCGGATCTATCTTCAACTGTTCGTTGACGTAATCAGTCACATCCAGTATCTCATCAATATAAGTGATGGTAAGTCCCTTGCAGGGAAGTTCTTCTTCACGGCTCATGGCCCAGAAACCATCCGTCAGATAGTCGTGTTCCACCGTACTGTGTTGTTGGATAGAACCATAGCCACAGTGGTGGTTGGTCAATACCAATCCTTCGGCAGAGATGACTTCACCTGTACACCCCCCACCGAAGTGGATCACTGCGTCTTTCAGTGCAATGCCGTCGGGGTTATAAATCTGGTTAGCTGGGATTAGTAATCCCAGTTCTGTCATAGCCACTTCGTTCTGCTTCTGCAGATCGGTCAGCATCCACATACCTTCGTCGGCAATACTCGGAAGGGTGAGAGCCAAAGCCAGTGTTGTTATTAGAGCTTTCTTCATATTGTAATAGGGGGAGATAGATCAGTTATTCAACAATTGTCATTTCATTGATCAGATGCTCGCATCCTCCCAGTTTTTCGAGGATGAACAGTACATAACGGATATCCAGATTGATGCAACGTTGCAAGTTGTTATCGAAATTGATGTCACCACTCAGAGACTCCCAGTTACCGTCGAAAGCACATCCGATCAATTCACCGTTTGCATTCAGTACCGGGCTACCGGAGTTACCACCGGTAATATCGTTCGTGCTCAGGAAGCAAACCGGCATGTCACCGTTCGGCAACGCATAGCGTCCAAAATCCTTTTTCTGAATCAGTTCCTTCAATTTGGCCGGAACTACGAATTCCCGGTCTTCAGGGTTCTCTTTTTCGAGAATACCGTCTGTGGTGGTGTAGTAATTGTAGTGTACGGCATCACGCGGGCTGTATGATTTTACATTTCCGTAGGTCAGACGGAGTGTGAAGTTGGCATCCGGATAAGATGGAACAGGCTCTTTCATTTCGCCCAGACCACGGATATATGCTTTGTGCAGCAAGGTCAGTTCTTTGGAAGTGCTGTTCAAATCTTTTGCCAATGCCATCATCTTTTCAATCTTGGCATGTGAATATTGGGTTGCAATATCTTTTTCGATAGCTTTTACCGTAGGTTTCTTTAAGAACTTGTCGAAGTTAGCCTGATTGGCCAGGATGGAGTTGTCATACATAGCATCGATGTATGCATTGTAATCACCTTTGAATTCCTTTTCGATAGTCTGATAGAAAGCCGGACGCTGTTCTGCCGGAATGATTTCAGCATATACCGGGAAGATAGCTTTAGCCACTTTACGGTCTACTTCATGATCGTAGTCTTTGTTGTGGATATCAGCAAAAACTTCTTTCAACTGTTCTATGGATTTATTGATCAGAGAGTCATTCTTTTCTTCCAGACCTTTTTTCAGGTTGTCCATAACCATGTACGGGCTACCGAATTCAATGGCGCCGCTGAATGCTTCCATCAGATAATAATACTGAGTGGTTAATGGCATCGTTTGGTTTACAATGGCATCGATCTTCTCTACTACACCTTCGTATTCCGGCTTGCCTTTGGCAAATTCTGCGAATCTTTTCTCTTGTTCTGCTTTCGTACCCAGCACATCATTATCAATGATCGCTTTGTTCATGCCGATAGAATTTTTCCAGTAGTTGCTGCTGCCGGCATATTTGTTGGCATATTGTATGCGAGTCTTATCACTGGCAGCCATCACTTCTTTCAGTACGGCAAGACGTGCGCCACGGATGGTGATACGGGGTTGGTTCTGTGCTTCCATACGTTCTTTTACTTCCGATACGGTGAGGTAGCGGCTTGTGCTTCCGGGGAAACCCATAATCATAGCATAATCACCTTCCTCCAGCCCCTTGATTGAGATGGGCAGGTATTTCGGAGTTTTCAGGGGCACGTTTGATGCTGAATATTCTGCGGGATCACCATTAGCGTCAGCATAAATGCGGAATATGGAGAAGTCTCCCGTGTGGCGTGGCCACATCCAGTTGTCCGTCTCTCCACCGAATTTACCGATAGAGGAGGGGGGAGCAGCTACCATGCGTACGTCTGTGTATACTTTCTTGTAGAACAGGTAATATTTGTTACCGGCATAGAATGGCAATGCTTGTACTTCGATGCCCTTCTTGTCCTTCAGATCGCTTTTTTCGAATAATTCCTTAGCCAGTTTGTTGAGGAACGGGCGGGTGAGTGCATTTACTTCAGTTACTTCACCGGTAGCGATCTTTTGGTTCACGATGTCCGTGATGTCTTCGATACGGTCCACGAACTGGAATTTCAATCCCGGAGTAGGCAATTCCTCGCTACGGTTTTTAGCCCAGAAACCATCTGTCAGATAGTCATGTTCCACACTACTGTGTTGTTGGATAGAAGCATAGCCACAGTGGTGGTTAGTCAGGATCAGACCTTCCGGTGAGATAATCTCACCCGTACAGCCTCCTCCGAAGATACCTACCGCATCTTTCAGTGAGACTCCGCCCGGATTGTACAAGTCGTCTGCTTCCAGTTTCAGCCCTTGCTTTTTCATTAACTCAATGGAGTTCTGCTGTTTCATCAACTGCAACAACCACATTCCTTCGTCGGCACGCATTGCAGAACCGAACGCCAGCGCAGAGAGCGCCACTAAATAGGTCTTAATTTTCATTCTTACTTGATTATTATGATTTTGTTTTTATGAAATCCATCACATTGGCAGGCGGGCGCTGATTCATCAGCTCGTTCTTCATGAAGTCCATATACGGAGCCACATGACTGAAGAAACGGTGATACCCTTTACATAGATAGTTTAATCCCGGTTCTCCGCTTGCCGTCCGTGCAAAACGGTTCTTGGGACATTCGCCGTTGCAGGCAAACAGCCACTCACATTCACGGCACTGAGTGGGTAATGATTGCTGTTTCATCTGTCCGAAAGCCTGTTGCTTTTCACTGTACATCATTTCCACCAGTGTCTTCTGGTAGATGTTTCCTAATTTATATTCAGGGAATACAAAATGGTCGCAGGCATATACGTCTCCGTTGAATTCCATTACACCGGCATGTCCGCAGGTCTTTGCCATGGAGCATACACCGGGCTGTTCGCCTACCCAGTTGGCAAGGGTGGAGTCGAAGAGCTGGATGTAATAAGTCCCCACATCCTTTTTCACCCATTCGTCGAAGAGAGTACAGAGGAAATTGCCCCATTGTTCCGGGCTGACGGAGAAGTCCGCCAGTTCAGCCACCTCTTCCCGGTCGGCGAGTGAGGCGAGGTGTCGTCCGTCCTGATGTCCGAATACTCGCTCTACGATGGGGGCAAACTGTATGTAGTGGCAGCCTATTTCCTTGAAGAAGTTGTAAAATTCCAGCGGATAATCGGCATTGTAGTCATTCACTACCGCCATTCCGTTCCATTCTACACCATGCTTCTTCAATAAATTGATGCCTTGCATCACCTTTACGAAAGAGGGCTTTCCCTGCTTGTTTTTTCGATATTCGTCATGAAACTCCTGCGGCCCGTCGATAGAAACTCCCACCAGCCAGTTGTTTTCACGGAAGAATTCGCACCATTCATCCGTCAGCATGGTTCCGTTGGTTTGTATGCTGTTGTCTATGGTGCGTCCGCGTGCATATTTCTTTTGCAGCTCCATCGCCTTTTTGTAGAAAGACAACGGGCGCATCAGGGTTTCCCCGCCATGCCAGGTGAACATTACCTGCGGCATGGTTTGCGAATTAATATACTCTTCAATAAATTTTTCCAGCAACTCTTCGCTCATTACATGCTTGGGGTTGTTCTGGTATAGTTTGCTCTTTTCCAGGTAGTAACAGTAGTCGCATGCAAGGTTGCAAACGGCCCCTACCGGTTTCAGCATGACGTAGAGTGGCTTGGCAAAAGGAGCATAAGTTGACATAGGAGACTATCTTGTTTCAGTAATAGGGTTTACATTTTGTTACTTATCACTGCAAAAATAAGTAAACTAAATGAAATATCCTTTCTTTTCTCCCTCCTTATAAGGATTATTAATGGAAAAAAGAGAGCAAAATTTAAATATTGATAAAAAGTTTCTTTACAGCGCGAATAGGTTGTACCTTTGTATCGTATTTCTTAAAAATCGTTTCCTGCATGATTAGAATGAATGTGAACCGCATTTTGCCCTTAATGCTTTTGCTCGTGCTTTTTGCTTCGTGCAGTCGCAAGTATAAAGTGGAGGGTGTGTCATCGGTGACCAGTCTCGACGGTAAGATGTTATACCTGAAAACGCTCCGCGACGGGCAATGGATAACAATTGACTCTGCCGAAGTGGTGCACGGTTTGTTCTCAACGAGTGGCCCGTCAGACTCTGTAATGATGGTGACGCTCTACATGAATGATGAGGCTATCATGCCTCTTGTACTTGAGAACGGTAAAGTTGAAGTCTCCATATCCAACTCTCAACTCACCGCTAAAGGTACACCGCTAAACAATGCTTTGTATGAATTCATCGAAAAGCGCAATGCGCTTGAGCTGAAGATTGAAGAACTGGAAAAGAAAGAGGCACGTATGGTTCTGGATGGCGCCGCATTGGATGACATCCATGAGCAACTGACTCAGGAGGGAGAGGCCTTGATAAAAGAAATGAATGACTATATAAAGGAGTTTATTTCTGCCAATTATGAGAATGTCCTTGGTCCCAGTGTATTCATGATGATGTGCAGCACGCTGCCTTATCCCATCATGACCCCACAGATAGAGGATATCATCCGTACGGCTCCCCAGTCTTTCAAGAGTACTCCTTTGGTGAGGGAATTCCTCGATAAAGCCAAAGAGAATATGAAATTAATAGAGGAACATCAACGCATGGAGGAGAGCAATCACTGATCCTCGTTTTTCACCATTCCCTTGTATTCTTCCGGTAAAGCACTTTCTACGGCGGCGTAGGCTTCGGCCATCGTCGCCTTGATGTTTTCTATACCTTGCCCTTTGGGTGGGATAGGGTCGTGAATGGTCAGTATCATGCGATGGCGATGTATCCACTTACCGGTGCGGGGTAGGATTTGGAATGAGCCGTCGATAGTGACAGGTACTACTTCCAATTGCAATTCGTCTGCCAACTGGAAAGCGCCTTTCTTGAAGTATCCCATGTGTCCTGTAAAAGTACGTGCTCCTTCCGGGAATACCACCAATGATACGCCATCTTTCAGTGACGCCTTTGCCTGACGAATGGTTTCCAGTACTTTCTTAGGTCCAGAACGGTCTACAAAGATGTGTCCTGCGCTTTCACAGGCTTTCCCTACGAAAGGTAATTTCCGCAGGCTCTTCTTCATCATCCACTTGAAGTTGCGTCCCAGAAATCCGTAAATGAGGAAGATGTCGAATGCTCCCTGGTGGTTGGGCACGAATACGTACGATGTATGTTTATGTATCTTTTCCCGGCCGCGCACCTTTACAGGAATCAGTAGGAAAACACAAATCAGTTGTGACCATATTTTTCCGGGATAATAGCCCCAGATATGTGCACCGCCTATCAGAGAGCCGACAATCGTGACCAAGGCCGTAAGAATAGTCAATACCAGCAAAATTGGCAATGCAAAACATATTTGGTAAATGTAATAGAGTATCTTCATAGGTGTTGGATTTTTATTGCTGCAAAGATATATATTTTGATTTAGATATACTACCCGGCAATGGCACTTTTAATGGTATATACAATGTCATAATGCAAAGCAAGTAATGTTGTGACATGAAACATTCTTTGTTTGGTACCACAACATTGCTTGTTGCCATCTCTTCTTTTAAAGTAATAGTAGCTTTAGACTTAAGAATTTGTGACTTTCTGTATAATAGCCTGTTTTTTTTATTGTCAGTTATTTGTTTTTATATTCAAAAAAGGAAACAGTGAAGAGGTGCTGTCAAGGTTTTGAGAAGTCTTGTTAAGGGTCAATTGGGGTCAGGGTCACCTATAACCCCGGTTACAGATGGATTTGATTCTTTATAGATTTGTATAGTGTTGTTGTACAGTGAAATATGTACTTATTTGTGTGCTGGATATTGCTTTGGGTACTATTTTTATATATTGGCGGTCTGCACAATTTTGAAGACTTTTATAGAGGTAAAAATTCGATATTTATGATTTTATTGTGCGTAAATCTTCTTATGTTGAGTGCAATATGGAATCTATTATCTATGCGAATCAGGAGTTGATTTTAATCCCTGCAGAAAGGAAGGAAATTCAGTTGACGAGGGGACAAGTTGACAAGGGAACTAATTCAAAACCGTATAGTAATGAACTACCCCTGCTGATATATTTAGATAGTTGATTGATTATCAGTAGATAGCATTTACCGATGATTTACTGTAAGATGTAAAAGCGTTTACCGCCGTATGTAACGACCTTTACTCCTTATTGTAACGACCTTTACCTCGGCATGTAACGGCTTTTACCTCGGCATGTAAATGGAGTTACCGTGTGGAGTGAACGAAGTTACCATTTGGGGTAAACAGAAGCTTACCACATAGTAATGTCTCGCGGAGTTCTTGGTCTTTTGATTTCAACTTGACTCAAGTTTCGGAAGTAGGCTGAAAGCCTTTTTATCTTACAGGAGATGTGTCAAAACTAAGGCACATCTCCTTTTTTATATTTAAATGTTTTTTTCTCTATGCGACTCTTTTTTCACTAATTTGGTAATACGCGGCTATATTCCTCGTATATTGCGTCATAATTGTTCTGATAAGAATACATATAATGCGTGCAGTCCCTCCCTTTCCTGCTTTTAGTAGTTTAGCGCACATTTTGATATTAAAAGCTATAGCAAAGAAAGCAAAGTCCATCGTAACCTTGTCTTCTCCTTTATGTCTGAACCGGCGGTATGCCATGTTGTATTTCATTTGTCCAAACACAGCTTCCGGTTCTATACACCTCCTGCCTCTATGCTTGATACCTTCCTCTGGGAGCAATATTTCCCGTGCCTGCCGTTTGTATTGGTTTAACCGGTGATTGACTTCTATAATACGATTTCCCTGGGCTTTAAAGCAACTGCCACGCAAAGGACAACCCTCGCAATTTTGTGCTTTATAACGTGCACTTTCGGTGATGTATCCGCTTGCAGTTTTGTCACGTCTGGTCCCTATACGGTTCATGCGCTGCCCCATAGGGCAAACGTAATAATCCTCTTCTGTATTGTAATGGAGACTTTCCGCATGGAACGGATTGGGAGTATAACGGGGACGCTGTTCTTTATGGAAGAAGTTATACTTGACAAAGGCTTCTATCCCGTTCTCCTGCATGAACCGGTAATTTTCTTCTGAGCCGTAACCGGAGTCTGCCACCCCGACAGCGGGTAAGCGGTTATAGCGATGTTGGAAGGAGTGGAAGAAAGGAATGAGCGTCAGTGTATCGGTAGGGTTGGGAAACAGTCGGAAGTCTATGAGAAATTGTTTTTCAGTACCTATTTGCAAATTATATCCGGGCTTGGTCTGCCCGTTCTTCATGGCGTCTTCTTTCATACGCATGAATGTGGCATCAGGATCAGTCTTGGAATAGGAATTACGTTCTCCAAGAGTGTCAAGATGATTGTCGTATTCCATCAGCTTGTCACGATACCCTTCAAGTTCCTTGAGCTGTTTCTTCTTTTCGCGCAGGGCTTTCTTTTGTTCCTTATCCTTTGTCGCAGGCTGGTGTTCTAGGACTTCTTTAAGTTCATCCACTATGTCAGAGAGCATGGCGGGAGTGAATTGGGCGGGTGTGTCTTTTACGGAGTTCTCTTGTGCAATGGCTTCGTCCACCTGTTCCAGAAGGATACGAATCTTGTCCAGCAACTTCGTGCGGTGCTTTTCAACACTCTTGCGCCAGACAAAAGTATATTTGTTGGCTTTGGATTCAATCTTAGTGCCGTCGATATACTCCACCTCAAGACTGATGAAACCTTTGTCGGCAAGGACAAGAACTAACTGGGTGAATACATTATTTATCTCCTCCTTTACACGGTTACGAAAACGATTGATGGTGATAAAATCCGGATGCTCATTACCGGCAAGCCAGATATAATGAATGTCACGCAAGAGAAGCTTCTCTATTTTACGGCACGAATAGATATTATTCATGTAGGCGTAGATAATTACCTTAAGCATCATTTTAGGATGATAAGGACAGCGGCCGGTTTCTTTATAAAGTTTATTGAAACCTTCAAGATTGAGATTATCAACGACAGTGTTGACGATGCGAACCGGGTCGTTCGACGCAATGTTTTCATCAATTCTTTGAGGAAAAAGAACGGTTTGGTTGGGAATGTAGGACGAAAATGTAACTTTACCATAACGAAATACTTTATGCCTAAAGATACAAAAACTTTGGGGAATAGCAAAGCCCGGGCTTGCGAAAGTCTGGGCTTTGTGCATAAAAAAGGTTGTGCCAGAGTTTTGACACAACCTCATACAGTTTACCCCCTATCTCTGCGCCCTGAAAGGGCAAAATACTGTTTTCAACTGATGCCCTTTCAGGGCGCAACGTTCTATGCATGCAGAGACTTTTCTTGACATGTAATGAAATTACTTCCTTCGTTTGACTAAAATGCGGGGCTATAAGTGACCCTGACCCTGAATTGGCCTCTTCGTTTCTTATTTGTGATTTTTCAATATGCTGATAATTAGTTAGTAATAGCTGTTTTAAACTTCTGTTTATTAAATTAAATGATGTATGTCTTTCAGGGAATATTAGAGTGTATTCTTTATATTTGCTGGCTGAAAAAACTTTATAATTATAGTCTGAAAGGGGATTTTTTGAGCGCACATAAATGATGCCTGGCTATATTCAGAAGATGTTTTTAAATCTGTAGTGACTTTACGGTATAATTGCTTGATGATGGGCTTCTTTTTATGTACTTTTGTGGCATACACATTTATAAATGCCATGAAATACTATAAACAAACATTATACATATTGTGCGGATTGCTGCTGACTACTGTAGGCTTGCTTGTGTACTCGCTGTACCTAAGTGGGGTGGAAAATCAGGGGAAAGATAAAAAGACTGCTGAGGTGCTGTTGAAACATGTGGCCGGAATATGGCTGAAATGTGAGTCTGAAAAGTGGGAAATACCATTTTATTCTGTTGGTGCTGGTACGAAAAAGAAGAAAAGGACTAAACGTCATCTCGTATTGTCCGAAGGTGAATTTACGGTAGAAGTCGATTCTTTGAAAGATGAAAGAAGTATTTTCATTCCTGAGACATCTGAAAATAGTTGCATTCGTACTTTATTTATGATTGGAGAACCATCTGTTGAAAAGTTAAACAAATTATGGCAAGAGTGTCTGGACAATAGATTATCTGGTTATAATTGTGGGCTAAAATTAGTTTATAAATTACCGAATGGCAGAGAGGAATGCTCACGTGCTTTTACCGGAAATCTCACTTTTGATTCTCCCATACATAAGTTAGGAAATTATTATTTGGATGATATGTACTATATTGAGGTGTTTGCTTATCTTTCTGCGCCGTCTGTATGGCGGTGTCTCGGTTGGGGAGATATGAAGGTTGTGCTATTTATGGTAGTAGTTGTGGCTTGTATAATCAGTATCATTCTTATTTGGATGAAAAATGGTAAAAAGTTGAATGATAATGAGTATTTGCTCTTGGGCGATGAAGCTCAGTCGTCAAGTATTGTTTGTTGCATAGCTGATGGTGAATATCAGGTAGGAGAGATACTTTGGAATGAAAAAGAAAAAGAAGATAACATTTCGGGATATCTCACTGCATTGTTCTAATCAGCCCGGTAACCTACTTTCTGCTTTTATTCGTGCAGAAGGATTTTTCTTGTCGAACACCCAAATTTCTGAAATTTGTAACTGGAATCCTGACGATATAGGTGTAAGTGTAAAAAGAAGATCAGCCATGGCCCAATTGAGGCGTTTGTTGAAGAGCGATGAGTCTCACGTAAATGTAAAATCGGGAAAGAATGAAATGAAGGAAAACGGATATTATCTGTGTATAGAGAAGTAACTTTTTTGTTGTAGAATAGTTGATGAATAGGAGAACTTAGAACCTTGATAAAATGAAATGGAGTGAATTAAGCCTATTTTAATAGATTTATTAATTAAACCCCAAAAAAACACGCTTTCTTACACTATTTTCTCACTCTGTGAGGTAGGTTGTGTGTCTATAATAATCCATACATTTGCCAACATAAAACAAAAATATATGGATTATGAAAAACAATTTTAGAAGGAAAATACTAATTGTAGTAGCAATTGTTCTTGTAGTAGGAATTTATAGTAGCAAGAAACAGCTATCTATTGAAACATCATCTTTATTATTGGAAAATGTAGAAGCTTTGGCGTACGGAGAAAGCGATTATGTTCGGTGTTTAGGCATTGGATCCTTAGATTGTCCTGTTTATAATGTAAAAGTGTATTCTTATGAAACGGCATCTCGTTAATATTATTAATATCCTTTATCTCTTTTTTCTTCTTTCCTGTACTTCCCAATCAACTGTCTCTATAAATAATGGATATGTTGATTTCCCTGAAGTCCGGGCACTAAAAGCAAAGACGATACAATTGGATACAGCCTTATTCTGTTACCCTTTTCGGGGGCATGCTTGGGACAATAAAGCTGTGGTGCTGGATTTGCATGGAACGGATCATTATTTTCATGCATTCAGTTATCCGGAGTTTCATTATTTGTCTTCTTTTGGAAAAAGAGGAGATTCACCCGAAGAGATGCTTTCGGCTGAAAACTTCCGATGGGGTGAAAAATGCTTGTGGACATTGGATGCAAATAAGTCGGAATTAACAGAGTTAGGGTTTGCTTTATCCGGCGACACATTACTTCGCCAAGAAGTGGTGAAGCTGGATAAAGATATCCTCCGGGCTTTAGATTTTATAATATATGAGGACTTCACTTTTATCATTCCTGACTATACAGGCGATAACCGTTTCTGTCAAGTTAGTTCAGAAGGAAAGTTGTTACGGAAGTTCGGGGCAATCCCTTCTGCCAACGAAGAAGCTTTGGCGAACTCCCGCCCTGCATTGGCACAGGCTTGGCGTAGTTTTATTGACTACAACCCTCGTAAGGGTGTGTTGGTTGCTGCTACCCAGTTGGGTGAGGTTCTGGAAATCTATAACTTGAAAGACAGCACGCATGTTGTCTGCATCGGTCCGCATGGCGAACCGGAGTTTCAGGTTGCAGAGGGCTATGGTATACCGACAGGGATTATGGGTTTTGGTGATGTACAAGTGACGGATAATGCTATTTATGCTGTTTTCCAAGGGAAAAGCTTCAAGGATATTATGGAGAGCGCCAAGCAGGGAAACAAATTACCGGATGGCGGACAATCTATTTATGTGTTTAGTCTGAGAGGGGAACCGCTTCGGAAATATGTGCTGGACCATTATGTTCATGGCATTTTTGTTGATGAACAGAGAGGGGCTATCATAGCTATGGATGTGAATATGGATGAGCCGATAGTGGAATACAGTTTTCATCTTGTAGAATAATTCCGAAATGAAATGACAGTCGGACGGAAATGGCCATTCTGTTTTGAAGGTGATTTTATTTCATAAATGCCTGAAAGAAAGGATTGCCAATGCAAAAGTAAGAATTCACTTAGTGAAAAAAGTATAAACCGGTTTAGCTGTGACGACAGCATGATATGAAATGATCTCAGCGAGATATTCTGTGTCTTGCTTCTCTGCTGCACAACATTGTTTTGTGCTTGATATTAAATATTAAACGTATTTTGAATTTAAAACAATTTTACGATGAAAAAGTTTTTGAAATATGCTTTTGTTGCAATTTTTGCGACAACTGCAGGGTATGGTGTCTATGCTTCGCAAAGAGCTGAGGCTATGTCTGACTTAATGTCGGCTAATGTGGAAGCCTTAGCTCGTTATGAAGGTGATGGGTACTGTCACACAAATATTGATTATAGTGCTATTTGTAACTATTATGATATTTGGGATATTTGCCCTTGTGGTTTCTAATAAAAAATAGGTTATTAACATTAGGAATGTTTTAGAGTGAGTGTTTTGGATAATATTTGAAATACTTGCTTTAAAACATTCCGTAAAAATAGTATGAAAATAACATGAAAAACATTTTATTACTTTTATTATTCTGTGTCCTTATCTCGTGTAAGAATGAGAAGTCTTCAAATACTTATTCTTATAATTTGAAAGCGTCAGAAATTATAAAAAGTTTTGTTTTAGATTCTGATGTGAAATACAATGCTTTTTATTTGTATACGTTCAGTGATGACAAAGGAAAAGAATATTTGACTTTTCTCAATTACCGAACTAATCAGATACTCTTTTATGATTTAGAAACAACAGATTTTCTTTTTAAATTGAATTTAAACTCTGAGGGTCCCCATGGTGTTGTTCAACCTACGGGACTTTATGTAAAGGACCTTAATCATATATATGTCTCTTCTTATGTTTATTCTGGGTTGATGAGAGTGGATACAACTTGTCATATTATTCAAAAAATTCCCTATGGAATTACAAGTAAAGGGTATAATGTACTTCCATCATATACACCCTCTTCGCATCCGTATATAGCACCTGTTATTATTGATAAAAAGATATATATCACTCAGAATGCAATAGATCGTTTTCATCCTATAGTTGATACTCCTCTCAGTGTAGTAATTGACACAGTTCAAAAAGAGTTGTGAAGATCTTCCTTTGACCTATGGAATTTTGACAGAAAAGGAGTTGGCTATTAAAGACCCCCGATTTAGTCGTGTATTTAATGGAAAGGAATTTATCTATTCTTTTTATGTAAGTGAAGATATTGTGGTTACATCTGTTGATCATTCTGAAGTAAAGAAGATTAGTGTGAAAAGTAAATATTTGGACTCTCCGATAGTGAAACAAGAAGTTTCAGAACGAGGACCTCAACTCAATCTTGAATTAGCGCGTTATGGCGATTTGATATATGATCCATATCGGGAAGTCTATTATCGTTTTGTTTATCCCAAGACAACTTTGGAAGATAATATTCGCTGGTGGGGAAAATCTGTTTATGGAAGGAAAAAATTTTCAGTTATTATATTGAATAAGGATTTCCAAATTATAGGAGAAACATTGTTTCCAGAGTCTATATATAATTCTTATGTTTTTTTTGTTCATAAAGATGGGCTATATATAAGCCGTGATTATCAAATGATATATGGACAATCGGAAGATTATATGACATTTGAATTATTTAATTTGGTGAAAGAAGATTTTTAGTTTATATATTTCGATATATAGGAAAACAAATGTGCAGGTTTATGTATGAATTGAAAACTGTAATAAGAAAACTTTTTATAGCTTGTTTTTTATGTCTTTTTTTGATATCTTGTAAAGATGCAAAAACTGATGCTATTATTTCCTTGTTACAAAAATGGGATGGCAAAGAAATATTATTCCCCAAATCTCCGATATTTACTATAAAAGGGAAAGATACTATACTTTATCCCATATTAGATGAATATAAGATATTAACTTATGTTGATTCAATAGGATGTACTAGTTGTAAATTAAAGCTTTCTCAGTGGAAAGAATTTATGGCGCTTGTTGATTCGGTGAAAAGTGAGTCTATTCAGTTCTTATATTTCTTTTATCCTAAACGGAGTGCTGATGTATGTCAATTGCTAAGAGCTGAAGATTTTGATTATCCTATATGTATTGATGAGCAAGATTCATTGAATAAACTGAATGATTTTCCTTCTGAAATTGCCTTTCAGACTTTTCTGTTAGATAAAAATAATAGAGTCCTTGCTATTGGTAATCCAATTCATAATTCTAAAATAAAAGAAATCTATTTGAAGATAATTCAGGGTGGTGAAGTAAAACTTGATGGCGAGAAAAACGTCATTCAAACGAAAGTAAATGTTGATAAGTCTGTTATATCTTTAGGTCACTTTGACTGGCAAAAAAAGCAGAAAGCATCGTTTGTATTGAAGAATATAGGTAAGAGTCTTCTGGTGATACAAGATGTAAATACCTCGTGTGGTTGCACTGAAGTCACCTATTCAAAAGAACCGGTGCGACCGGGGGATTCTATATTATTGAATGTCAGCTATAAGGCAGAAACTCCCGGAAGTTTTAATAAGACTATCACTGTGTATTGTAATGCCAACTCTTCCCCGATAGTTTTGAGAATAACAGGGGATGCGGAATAACTTTATTAGAAAATCAGCAAGCAGGTTAAAAGTAGAATGACTAAGAATGAACCCCATAAGATAAAGAATATAGATTGGTATCTTGATAAGATTCTAAACCTGTTTTGATGGTCTGCGGAGCAGTATTGATTTGGATATTGCTTCAAGTGACCTGTATTGCTACATTCAAGATCCCTTCTGACTCGATGGAGCCTGCCCTACTTGACGGAGATAATATTCTGGTGAATAAATGCGTGATGGGAGGGCGTCTGTTCAATCTGTGGGATGCTTTGGACAATAAGGAAACAGACATATCTCGCCTGCCGGGGCTGAGTGAAGTAAAAAGAAATGATGTATTGGTTTTCAATTTCCCCTACTTGGAGCAACGTTGGGACAGTATCGCATTCAGGGTAATGAAATATTATGTGAAGCGTTGTGTTGCTTTGCCCGGTGATACATTTGAAATAAGTAGGGGCATTATAAAGTACATGGCTATATCTCGGAATTGGGCAATGTGGAGTCACAGGATAATTTGATGCGGATTGTTGAGCGTGGTCGGGAAGTGGACTATGGAATTGTGATGAGGGGTTATCCTTATAGTGATATTGTGGATTGGGATATAATGAATTTTGGTCCTTTATATCTCCCGGCAAAGGCGATGTGATAGAGATGACTTCCAAACATGTTGCTTTGTATCGGAATGCAATAGAATGGGAACAGAAAAAGAAACTTTTGTTACGTGGAGATACGGTTTTGTTGAACGATAGTGTAATACACACATACCGTTTCAAGGAGAATTATTATTTTGTAGCGGGGGATAAGGTCATGAACTCTCAGGATTCCCGTTATTGGGGATTATTGCCTGAACCTTTTATTGTGGGAAAAGCCGTCAGGATATGGAAGTCGGTAGATAATAGTACAGATAGAATAAGGTGGAATAGGATATTTAAAAAGATAGAATGATAAAGTTGCAGATACATACAGTAAAGGATACCGTGACTGCTTGCCTGCTTTTTGTGGCAGTCTGTGCTCCATTAGGGGTAGTGCGGATTATTACACCTGAACTGCCAGCCGAGGAAGCTATAGGGCAGTGGGTATGGTTCGGAAAAGCTCTCTTACTTTCAAGTATTTGTATTCTCATTGCAAGTTTATTGCAACTGATGGGGAAAGATACCCGGAAGCATGTATTGCGTTTCTCCTATTTCTCTGTTTGCGTGTCGTGGGGATTCATGTTGTGTGGTGCTCTTGAGGCTATTGGAGGATTACGTCAGCTGTATGGCTTTGCCGCTTCCGGTCACTCCCGCTATGCACTAACAGGGTCTTTCTTCAATCCGGGACCGTATGCCGGGTATTTGGCAATGGTATTGCCTGTTTGTCTGCATTTGTATTTATGTATTTCTAAAGATAAAACAGTTATTCATTATTTGGAAAAGGGGATGATTGCCCTAACCGGTATTCTTATCCTCTGCGTATTGCCCGCTACCATGAGCCGTTCTGCATGGATTGCTGCCGCTGTGGGATGTGGCTGGGTAACATATATGCATCGTGATAAACGCAGGTGGTATGTTTTGTGGGAAAGATATAAGAGGCGCTATGTATTATGGGGAACAGGAATTTTCTTTGTTCTGATACTGGGAGGTGTCGGGGCTTTTGTTCTGAAACCGGATTCTGCGTTAGGGCGTCTGTTTATGTGGAAAGTAACCTGTAAGGCGATAGCCAATCATCCTTGGGGGTGTGAAAAAGGTTTTGCCTTTGCTTATGGTGAGGCGCAGGAATCTTATTTTGAACAAGGGAATTATGCTGTATGGGAAGAGCGTGTAGCGGGTAGTCCGGAGTATGCATTTAATGAATATCTGTCGCTTGCCTTGACAGAGGGGATTGCAGTTTGTGTAGTGGTTGTGGTGGTGATTGGAATGTGTCTGAGAATGGGCATGAAACGTGGTCGCTATGGCATTTGTGGTGCAATCCTATCTTTGCTTATTTTTTTCTTTCTCCTCTTATCCCATGCATTTCCCGGCATTTGTGGTAGCCGGTGTATGCTTGCTTCTTGCTTGTGGAATAGGTGATGTCATTGGTAAACCTTTCATTCTTTGTGTATGCCTCACTTTATGGGCAGGTGGATATATGGAAAAGTGGCAACAGGAAAAGGATGCTTGTGGGAAATGGATGTATGCACGTATGCTTTATCACTCAGGAGGCTATAAGGCAGCCAATGAGGCTTACGAGAAACTTTATCCGGTATTGAGAGGTAGAGGGGCATTTCTGTTTGAGTATGGGCATAGCCTGCATAAGTCCTTCCTGTATGGTGATTCCAATAAATATCTGGAAGAGGCTTGCCGATACAGTTCCGACCCGATGGTATTGAATGTCATGGGCAAAAATTATCAGGAACAACATTGTTATGAACAGGCTGAGAAGTTCTTCTATAGGGCTATCCACCGTTTACCCGGCAGGATTTACCCCTACTATCTGTTAGCCAACCTTTATGCGGAACCGGATTTTTATAAACCCGACAAGTTGAAGGAAGCGGCAGACAGTGTACTGACTAAAGAACCTAAAGTACACTCAACTGCCATAGATGAAATGCGTAGTGAGGTCAGGGAGATATTAAAACGAAAAGACAAATGTGAAATAAAAAAATGAAATAAGCTATGGATACATACAACGATAATTGGTGTTCTTGCTTGTTGTTCAGGAATAAACAACTGACTAAAGAATTGAAGCGGTTTGAAGACTTTTCCACTCTGTCCGGTTCTTCTTCGCGTATGTTGGCTTTGAGTCAACTACTCAAGCTACATCTGACTCCTGCCTATGGAATTATAAGGAATGAATACGAATGGCAGAATTTATTTGCAGTGATTGATTTGCTTTATGGTGATGATTGGCTACCGGCTGATCTGGAGATTACCCATTTGAGCTTGCAAGAATTGAAGTTGTGCTATCTGGTGCGTGCCCGGTTAACCAATAAGGCTATTTCTCTTCTTTTCAATATTACTCCAAAGTCTGTACTGAAAGCAAAGCAGCGTATCAAGATGAAGCTGTCTTTATCGGGTACAGATAGTTTTGATGAATATATACAGCGGCATTGAGACTTTTATATCGATTGAAATCTCTATATTATTATCTAAATAATGACAGAATTATGCATAGGAACTTTTTCTGATAGTTGTATTTTTATCTCTTTTTTTTCATGTATGGGTACTGAAGACCGTTTGGAATGGGCTTTGACCTTGGCCGGTGAAAATAGAACAGAGTTGGAAAAGGTACTTCAATACTATAAAGATGATAGTCTTAAGTATAAGGCAGCATGCTTTCTGATTGAGAATATGCCTTACCATTATGGTTATGAGGATGCGCGGCTGGATAGCGTGAAGGCTATACTGGCTACTGCTCCGTTGGGAGATGGGTATATTCCGGATAGTGAGAGGAAAAGAAAGTGGAAGTCTTTTAATTATAAATCATTGCCCATATTACAGGATGTGCAGCGAATGACAGCTGCTCTTTTGATAGAGAATATAGACGTAGCCTTCGAAACTTGGAATAGGGTGTCTTGGGCTAAATACTATTCGTTTGATGATTTTTGTGAATGGATATTACCATATCGTGTGGGTGATGAACCTTTGGAAAGTTGGCGGAAGGCTTATTATGATCATTACCATCCTATACTGGATTCTCTTTATCAGGGTGAGAATATCCTCGAAGCTGCCGATGCTTTGAATAAATTCTTGAAGTATGAAACCCCTTTTTCTCCTAATTCAGATTTTGATTTACCGCATTTGGGGGCTAAATATCTGTTGAAATACAGGTTGGGCACTTGTAAGGAGACGACGGATCATACAGTATATATATTCCGGTCGTTGGGTTTTCCTGTGGGGATAGACGAATATCTGTATTCTCCTTCCAATCAGAATTCACATGTCTGGAATATACTTAAAAACACGGATGGAAAACCCCTTTCCTTTTGGTACATGGATTCCCGTGATCTGGCAGTCGGAATGACTGATGGACGTAAAAAGGGGAAGGTTTATCGTATGCAGTATGGAATTCAAGAGGAGAAATATCAGGGAGTATATAAGGATAATAGTACTCCTTCAGTGGTTCGGAATCCTTTGTTGAAAGACGTGACAGAAGAATATTTCGGGAGCAATGAGTATCCAGTTAGGATAGATGGGAAGGTTAAAAGTAAATTTGTGGCTTTAGGAATTTTTACACCTTTCGGTTATGTTCCGGTGGACGTAGCTTTGCGGGATGGTGATCAGGCTATTGTGAGGAATATTGAGCCGGGAGTCATCTACCAGCCTTTGTGCAATGAGAAAGGGCTTTTCCAGCCATGTGGTTATCCGTTTATGATAAAGGATGATACGGTACGGACTTTTGTCCCGGATATGGACAAGAATGTTTCTCTGTCTATTAAACGAAAGTATCCATTGCAGAATCATATTCTTGAGTATATGTCGTGGATGACCGGTTCTAAAATAGAAGGAAGCAATGATATAAATTTCCGCAATAAGGAAATTTTGTATTGTATTGCGGATACACCTCGGGTGAATGTAAACTTTTATCCATCCAATCCTTCACGCCCTTACCGTTATGTACGTTTTGTTCCCCGTGATGGTTGGCGTGCGGAGGTTGCAGAGTTGGCTTTTTATGAGAATATTCATGATGATGTGGCAATTTCTTCAAAGGCTATATTAGGTTGTCCTCCTGTTGATGGCAATCCTGCACATGCTATGGATAAAGCGAATGATGGTGACTGGCTTACATTTTTCTTTTCTGAGGAAGCAAATGGCACAGTAACGTTTGATTTACAAAATCCTGCTTGGATCAGGAAAATATTGTTTGTTCCCCGTAATGACGATAATTTTATTACGCCCGGTAATAGCTATGAACTTTTCTATCAAGATGGTGTGATGGGCTGGAGATCACTTGGCAAACAGATAGCTACTACCTATGAATTGATTCATACGAATATACCGGAGGGAGCTTTATTGTGGTTGCGTAATCTTACTCGGGGCAAAGAAGAACAAATCTTCTATATTGAAGAAGGTAAGCAACGTTTTGTTGGGTATGAATGAAAATCTTATTACGTATTAGTTACGCAACGTCAGCACCGTAATTTCGGGCCATGCTCCAAAGCGAAATGGCAATCCGACATAGCCGATGCCTATATTGACATATAATCCCCGGTCTCCTTCTGTGTACATTCCTCTCCATTCGGGATAAATCAGTGAAGCGAGTGAATGACCGAACATAATGGCTTGCATTGCATGAGTATGTCCGGCAAGCATCAGCTCAATGTCTGTGTCTGGCAATACTTCCCGCCGCCAATGGGTAGGATTGTGGCTCAACAAAACACGAAACATGCCGTCTGTTCCTTCAGAAGCCTTCTTTAAGTCGGCAAATTGGGAAAAGGGTGGTTCTCCATCATTTTCCACACCAATAAGGGCTATACTATCTCCCTGATGGTATAATGTAGTATGTTCATTATTCAGTAGTTCCCATCCCATTGCCTTTTCCATACGCACCAGGTTGTCAATGTTATTCACCTGTTCTTTCAGGTCTTTCCAACGGTAGTAACTTCCGTAATCATGGTTACCCAAAATAGAATATACTCCATCTTTGGCATGCAGTTGTGACAGAATATTTTGAAAACCTTCCAGCTCACAGCTGCGTTGATTCACCAAGTCACCGGTGAACACAATTAAATCAGGTTTTTGCTCATTGACCAATTTTACCAATTCATGGATAGGCTTTTCATTTTCTATCCAGCTGCCGATATGTATATCAGATAACTGTACGATGCGGTATCCGTCGAATGCTTTAGGTAGGTTCGGGTGATGGAATTCTATTTCTTTTACTTCAAACTTACTGATGCCTACCAGTGTGCCATAAAGAATATTGAAGAAACTGGCTACTCCCAGCACCAATCCTACGGCTGTAAATGGCGAACGGGGCCAGCGCAGTAGATAATGGAAAGGTAATCCCACCAGTGAGCATATCATAAATATCGTTTTGGGGATGGCAAACAGGAAAATGGCAATTGCCAGTCTTCCAATGGCCTGGGCATGGTGTGCCATTGCATTTTCACCTATGCCTTGCATCAACAGAAAGTAACCTGAAATTAATAAGAGGGTAGGTATCCAGTGGATAATACGTAACCAGATGTTTTTGGTTTTCCGGATAATGTACATAAAATAGATGTACGCATCAGGGATCAGTAGAAAAAGGATAAGGAGTAAGGTTATTCTGTGCATATATCTTCTAATTCTTCTATATTCTTCTTGATATCGTTAAGATGTTTATAAGCTACTTTCTTGTATAACAGGTAAATGATGGCAACATCGCAGAGCACAAAGAATGCGATTAGGGTAGCCTGGACGCCAAAGGATGCCTTATAATATCCCATCACCCAATAATTAAGAACATTGAATATAATTACCCATACGGTAATGGCGATAATCTCATACCTTGTCCATCGGCGGAAACTGGCCATGCGCTTACTGACAATAGCTACGGGCATTTCGTCAATCCTTGTGTTCCTTATCCAGCGATAGTTTTTATGATCCCACCAGATACCTATCAGAATACTGATTCCAACAAAGATTACGAGTGTATTAATCTTAGGTTGCCATTCTTCGGTGATTTGAAAAATGGATGGCAATAACCAAATAACCAGAAGGAGAGCAAGCCCTACTACTCCGATGCCTATGGAGAAGCGCTGCCAACCCGTAAGACGCCCTATGCTTTTGCGTGCATTTGCCTTATATTCGGCAATCATGCCCGCAATCTGCTTTTCGTCGGCAATCGGCTCTTTCTTCAATTGCTCGTCCAGCGCGTTCCAAGATTTCTTCAGTTCATCCAGTTCCATATTATTCCTCCTTGTTCATTTTTCTAAGTTTGTCCTTAATCCGGCTGATTTTGGTAGCGACGTTTGTTATTGTCAGACCGGTAATTTCAGCAATTTCTTCGTAGCTTTTTTCTTCCAGGTAAAGCAGAATTATGGATTTTTCCAGTTGTCCCAATCGGTTGATCATCCGATAGAGTTGCTTTAACATGTTTTGTGTCTCGTCCAATTCTTCCATCCGGTCGGAATCTTGACTCAAGGTCACGATTTCGGGGATGTTCTTTTCTTTACGGATAAAGCTGATACAAGTATTTAAAGCGATGCGGTAAATCCATGTGGAGACTTTACACTCCCGTCGGAACTTGGGATAGGCCCTCCACAGATTGAGTACAACGTCCTGATATAAATCGTTCAGGGTAGCATTCGGCGTAGTATACAAATAGCACACTTTGTATATGACGCGTTCATACTCCCGTATTACGGACAGGAACTCTTGTTCTACATTCTCCATCGTCTTTTTCTTGCTTCTTGAATTGCTTTTGTACTGTTAGTCGCAAAGGAAGTCGGATAATCACAGGTTTGCAGCCAAAAATTTTCTGATTTCCTTTACGGACATCTTCCTGCGTCGTGCATAATCTTCCAGTTGGTCATTACCTATCTTGCCAACAGCGAAATAGCGTGCAGCCGGATGTGCCAATATCAGTCCACAGACTGTGGCATGCGGACGCATAGCTCCATTCTCAGTCAGAGTAATACCTATTTGCTCCATATGAAGCAAGTCGTTCAATAGGAAATTAACAGACTGGTCGGGCAGGGAGGGGTAGCCTACGGCAGGTCGTATGCCCTGGAACTTTTCTCTCAACAAATCCGGAATAGAAAGGTTCTCATCTTTAGCATACCCCCAGGCAACCTTGCGTACGTATTCATGCATCTTCTCTGTTGCTGCTTCGGCAAGCCGGTCGGCAAGTGTCTGCACCAACATGCGTTTGTAGGTATCGTTTTCATATAGAAGTTCCACTTCTCCGTCACACGATGCAGCAAAAATACCTACCGTATCAGGAATACCTGAAGATAGCGGACGTACAAAGTCGCTAAGACAAAGAAAGGGACTGCCATCCGGATGTGGGATCTGCTGGCGGAGTAAAGGAAAAAGCTTTCCATCCAGTATCAGATTATCTCCATCGGCATTGGCTTCACATAGACGGAAAATAATGTGGACATGATAATTTTTATCCAGTTGGTTGAGCATCTGGTTTGCTTCCTTAAACAGCTGCATGGCTTCAGCCGCTTTGGCACGTTCTTTTTCCTTGGGTTGGAAACCCCATGCATGAAAGAAATATATCCAGTTGATATATGGAGCAACCTCGTGAATGGTATACGTCAATACCTTATCCACTGAATTATTCATCGCTAAATTTTAGTATTAATAATCGAATCTCAGTTCTTCACCGCGGTAAGTATCATCTACTTGACCGTCACTATATATCAGATGTCCGTTCGCAAATGTCTTTTCTACTTTCCAACGGAAAGAATTACCTTCGAGCGGACTCCATCCGCATTTGCTGAGTATATTCTCAGTATTGACTTCCCAACGTTCGCCATGACTGACAAGTACGAGGTCGGCCTGATAGCCTTCGCGAATATAACCGCGATTGCAGATACCATATATCTGGGCAGGGGCATGACACATTTTCTCAACAATGGTTTCGATAGAAAAAATGCCTTTTTCCGCCAGTTCAAGCATACTGACCAAGGAGAATTGAATCATTGGCATACCCGACATTGCTTTCAAGGCACCACCTTCTTTCTCGCTGAGCAGGTGAGGTGCATGGTCGGTAGCAATGACATCGATAACTCCGGTGTTGACTGCATTCCGTAAGGCATCGCGGTCAGCTTGTTTCTTAATGGAAGGATTACATTTGATGCGGGTTCCCAGTTCTTTATAATCCTGTTGGCGGTATAGCAGATGTGCAATGCAGGCTTCGGCTGTAATATGTTTATCTTCCAATGGAGCATCACTGAACAGTTGCAATTCTTTTGCAGTAGAAACATGCAGCACATGCAAGCGTGCACCGGCTAGGCTTGCCATACGTATAGCAAGTTGTGATGAGGAATAACACGCTGCTACAGAACGTATGTTGGGATGTTTGCTGATTGGGATTTCCGGTGCGTTACGGAACATTTCCTTGTAATATTCAGTATTCTTTTTGATAATCTCCTGGCTCTCGCAATGAGTTGCAATCAGCATATCTGTTCCGTTGAAAATGTTCAGCAGACTGTTACTTTTGTCTACCAACATATTACCGGTGCTGGAACCCATAAAGAGTTTGATGCCGCATACACGATGTTTGTCCAGCTTACTGAACTCTGTGTAATTATTATTGGTGGCACCGAAGTAGCAGGAATGGTTGACAATACACTTCTCATTCAAAAGATCGAATTTCTGTTCAAGTGCATCAAGAGTGGTAGTCAATGGCTGTGTATTCGGCATGTCCATGATGGAAGTGACACCACCGGCGGCGGCGGCACGGCTTTCGGTAAAGATATCCGCTTTATGGGTCAGTCCCGGATCACGGAAATGTACATGGTCGTCAATGATACCCGGAAGCAGACAGCAGCCGGTAGCATCTATTGTTTCATCACAAGGGGCGGACAGTTCTTTGCCATAAGTCAACACCTCGGCAATCTTTCCGTTTTCAATTACTATGGAACCTTGCACAGAATGTCCCTCGTTAACTATTGTAGCGTTATGTATCAGAGTTCTTTTCATCTTCTGCTAAATCATTTATCGTTAATCACTAACCATTTTTCACAGCTTTCGGGTACTTGTGGAACCAACTATGTACTTTCAATTTGATAACCCCGAAGACAGCTTCTCCAAAGATACTACTGTTCATTTTTGAAGTGCCCAGTTCACGGTTGATAAAAATAACCGGGACTTCTACTATCTTGAAGCCGCATTTATAGGCAGTGAATTTCATTTCAATCTGGAAAGCATAACCTTTGAAACGGATACCATCGAGGTCGATTGTTTCCAGTACCCTACGACGGTAGCATTTGAACCCGGCTGTTGTATCTTGTACAGGGATACCCGTAATAAGACGCACATACTTGAGGCAAAATAGGACATCAATACACGTCCCATGGGCCAATTTACCACATTGACTCCGCTGATATACCGCGAACCGATGGCAACATCGGCACCTTCTTCGGCACAAGCTTTATATAGACGGGGAAGGTCAGCCGGATTGTGGCTGAAATCAGCATCCATTTCGAAGATGTATTCATAATCATGTTCCAGAGACCATTTGAACCCGGCAATGTAGGCAGTACCTAACCCTAATTTTCCTTTCCGCTCTATCATGAATAAGCGTTCGGGAAACTCTTGCTGCAACGTTTTGACGATGCTGGCAGTGCCGTCAGGCGAGCCATCTTCAATGATAAGGATATGGAATACTTTTTTCCAAGGCGAAAACGGCGCGGATGATATTCTCGATGTTTTCCCGTTCGTTGTATGTGGGAATGATGACGATGCTGTCTGATGTCTGCATATTCATAAAAGGGGGTTCTAATTGGGAACAAAGTTAAGTGTTTTCTGTCACATACGAATAAATCTAAGGATTATTTAGTAATTTCGCGCCCGTTATGATGACAATTACCGAGCTACAACAACGATATGCCACTCACTCCAATGTGGAAGCTATAAGTGGCCTGCTGAAGGATCCGTCTGTCCGCACCCTTTTTTGCGGGGGCTGTGTGCCTCTGCCGCTTCATTGTTTTCATCCGTGCTGGTGCAACGCGGAGAGTTTCCTTTTGTTTTTATTCTGGGCGATCTGGAAGAGGCAGGATATTTTTACCATGATTTAACACAAATACTGGGAACTGAGAAAGTTTTGTTCTTTCCTTCTTCGTTTCGTAGGGCAATAAAATACGGGCAGAAAGATGCGGCCAATGAAATTCTGCGTACAGAAGTGTTGAGCCGCTTACAAAAAAGGAGAGGAAGGACTTTGTGTTGTGACATATCCTGATGCATTGGCAGAAAAGGTGGTTTCCCGGAAGGAACTGGGAGATAAAACTCTGAAATTGCATACAGGGGAAAATGTGGATACGAATTTTATTACGGAAGTCTTGCGTAGCTATGGTTTTGAGTATGTGGACTATGTCTATGAACCGGGGCAGTATGCTGTACGTGGTAGTATCATTGATGTATTTTCTTTCTCTTCCGAATTTCCATATCGTATAGACTTTTTTGGTGATGAAGTAGAAAGTATTCGTACGTTTGAAGTAGAAACGCAACTTTCTAAAGAAAGGAAAGACAGTATTGTTATCGTGCCGGATTTGAGCCGTAGTTTGGAACAGGGGGATGCAAGCGGTATGGTTTCCTTCCTGGATTTTCTGTCGGCGAATACTGTATTGGCAATGCGTGATCTGCTTTGGCTGCGTGAACGTATTCAGACTGTACACGATGAAACACTTACCCCACAAGCGATTGCTGCCCGCGAAGCGGAAGAAAGTGGTTGTATTACTTTGGATGGAAAGCTGATTGATGGAAGTGAGTTTACGCTTCGTGCGTTGGACTTTTGCCGTATGGAGTTCGGTAACAAACCAACCGGGACACCGGATGCTACAGTGACATTCGATACGTCTGCTCAACCTATATTCCATAAAAACTTTGATATGGTGGCCGAAAGCTTCAAAGAGTATATGGAGAAAGGGTATACGCTTTACATCTGTAGTGATAGTATGAAGCAGACTGACCGTATTCGTGCCATTTTTGAAGACAGAGGAGAAGAGATTGCTTTTACAGCTGTAGAGCGCACGTTGCATGAAGGTTTTGCCGATAATGCCTTGCGGCTTTGCATTTTTACGGATCATCAGTTATTCGACCGTTTTCATAAATATAATCTCAAAAGTGATAAAGCACGTAGTGGCAAGGTCGCTCTGAGTCTGAAAGAGTTGAATCAGTTTACACCGGGAGATTATGTGGTACATACCGATCATGGTGTGGGACGCTTTTCCGGATTGGTGCGTATTCCTAACGGTGATACAACGCAGGAAGTGATGAAACTGGTTTATCAGAATGAAGATGTAGTTTTTGTTTCTATCCATTCATTACATAAAGTTTCAAAGTATAAAGGAAAAGATGGTGAGGCTCCCCGTTTGAATAAATTGGGTACGGGAGCTTGGGAGAAACTTAAAGAGCGTACTAAGACCAAAATTAAGGATATTGCCCGTGACCTCATAAAATTGTATTCTCAGCGTCGTGAGGAAAAAGGTTTTCAGTTCAGTGTGGATAGTTTCTTGCAACGGGAACTGGAAGCATCTTTTATTTACGAAGATACACCAGACCAAAGTAAAGCAACGGCGGATGTAAAAGCGGATATGGAAAGTAACCGTCCTATGGATCGTCTGGTTTGTGGAGACGTGGGGTTTGGTAAAACAGAAGTGGCAGTTCGTGCTGCTTTTAAAGCTGTGGCGGACAATAAACAGGTAGCGGTTCTGGTACCTACCACCGTGTTGGCTTACCAACATTTGCAGACGTTTAAAGAGCGTTTGAAAGATTTGCCTTGTAGGGTGGAGTACCTGAGTCGTGCCCGTACGGCAGCTCAGGCAAAAGCGGTCGTAAAAGGATTGGCGGCAGGTGATGTGAATATACTTATCGGTACACATCGGATTTTAGGTAAGGACATACAATTCAAGGACTTGGGGTTGCTGATTATTGATGAAGAACAGAAGTTCGGTGTATCCGTTAAGGAGAAGTTGCGCCAGTTGAAGGTCAATGTAGACACCTTGACCATGACGGCCACGCCTATTCCGCGTACATTGCAGTTCTCATTAATGGGGGCACGTGACCTGAGCGTTATTCAAACGCCTCCTCCAAACCGTTATCCTATTCAGACTGAGGTGCATACCTTTAATGAGGAAGTTATAGTGGATGCTATCAACTTTGAGATGAGCCGGAACGGACAGGTATTTCTTGTAAATAACCGCATTTCTAATTTGCCTGAATTAAAAGCGATGATTGAACGGCATATTCCGGATTGCCGTATAGCCATCGGGCATGGACAAATGGAGCCGACCGAATTGGAAAAGATTATTTTCGGCTTTGTCAATTATGATTATGATGTGCTGATAGCCACTACAATTATAGAGAGCGGCATTGATATTCCGAATGCCAATACCATTATCATCAATCAGGCACAGAATTTCGGACTGAGCGACTTGCATCAGATGCGTGGTCGTGTAGGACGAAGCAATAAGAAAGCATTCTGCTATTTGTTGGCTCCTCCGCTTTCTTCCCTGACTCCTGAAGCAAGGCGTCGTCTGCAAGCTATTGAGAATTTCAGTGACCTGGGTAGTGGAATTCATATAGCCATTCAGGATCTCGATATTCGTGGTGCAGGCAATATGCTTGGTGCGGAACAGAGTGGCTTTATTGCCGATCTGGGTTATGAAACCTATCAGAAGATACTATCAGAAGCTGTACATGAACTGAAGACGGATGAATTTGCAGATCTTTATGCCGAAGAACTGAAAGCAGAGGGGGGCGTCATCAGTGGAGAGCAATTTGTAGATGAATGTCAGGTAGAGAGTGATTTGGAATTGTTGCTTCCTGCCACTTATGTTACGGGTAGTAGTGAGCGTATGTTGCTTTACCGCGAATTAGATAGTTTGACGTTGGATAAAGATGTGGAGGACTTCCGTACTCGTCTTATAGACCGGTTTGGTCCTATCCCGTCAGAAACGGAAGAACTACTACGGATTGTACCTTTACGCCGCCTTGCTGCACGTCTTGGTGCAGAGAAAGTTTTTCTCAAGGGAGGACGTATGTCATTGTTCTTTGTTTCTAATCCGGATAGCCCGTATTATCAGAGCCAGGCGTTCGGTAAAGTCATTGCTTATATGATGAAATATACCCGCCGTTGCGATCTGCGTGAGCAGAATACCCGTCGTAGTATGTTGGTAAAAGATGTGAAGAATGTAGAAACGGCTGTTAGCGTTTTGCAGGAGATTGTGGCGATGCAGGTGGAGGAAGGATAATTTGCTATGATGTGCCATTCTCATTTATCTTTTGTTTATACTGATTAGGTGTCATTCCGGAAAATTCTTTAAATCGTTTTATGAAATAGCTGGTAGAACTGAATCCCAATTGCATGGCGAGTTCTGTAATAGAGATATCCGGTTGTTGTTCAATTCTTCGGTAAGCTAATTTAAGTTTAATGTTTATAATAAATTCGTTAGGTGTCATACCTGTTATTGCTTTTATTTTCGTGAAGTATTTGGTACGTCCTATACAAAGTTCTTGTGCCAGGAAATCAACACTGAATACAGGATTTTCTAGGTTATTTTCAATTAGCTCGATAGATTTATCTAATAAAACTTGATCTAATGTAGATGTGGCAATTAATTCACTGCTGGAATTGCTTTCTTTAGCATATTTTTGTTGTAATGTTCTGCGTAGATTGATTAAGTTATTACATCTGACAATCAATTGTTTAATGCTGAAAGGTTTGCATATATAGTCGTCTGCTCCAATTTTCAGACCTTCAATAATGTATTCAGAAGCTGTTTGTGATGTTAATAAAATGATGGGAATGTGAGAGGTCTTTATATTGTTTTTTAATTTCTGACATAACTCTGTTCCGGACATCTCCGGCATAACAACATCACTGATAATGATGTCGGGTATAACAGAGAGAGCTTTTTCATATCCTTTTTTACCATTTTCTGCTGTTTCGACATTGTAGAGGTCAGAAAAGACTTCTGTGAGTAGTTGCCTGAGTTCCTGGTTATCTTCTATAATTAATAGCTTATAATGCTTTTCACTATTTTCCTTTCTTTCTTCTGTTGCTCCTCCTTCCTGTGTATCTGTGGAGATGAAACCAGCTACATTAAGCTTGTAATCTTCTATGATAGGCAAATTTTCCTGAATATTGCTGGGAGGATATTGGATATCAGTAGGCAGTTGTATAGTGAAACAACTACCTTTTCCTTTAATACTTTTAACTGTGATTACTCCTTTATGGGCCTCTACTATATTTTTTGTGTAAGCCAAGCCGATTCCAGTTCCGATATTATTAGTGAAACAAGTATTATCTGTTTGGTAAAACCGGATGAATATATTTTCTAACTCTTTGGCATTAATGCCTACACCTGTATCTGAGATTTCCAATGAAACTTTCATGCTTTCATATTTTAATCGTACGAAGATATTGCCATTTTCTGGAGTAAATTTGAAAGCATTGGATAACAAATTAAATAGTGCTTTTTCAATTAACTGCTTATCAAAATAGAAAGAAATATCATCTTGTCCGGCAAGTAAAGTTAGGTTTATTTTTCTTGTTTGTGCATACTCTTTGAAAGAGTCTACCACATTATTCACTATGTCTATTAAATTATAATAGTTTACCTTTAAAGGAGTGAAACCCTGTTCTTGTTTTCTGAATTCCATCAGTTCTATGATGAGTTGATTTAATCTGGTGATGTTTCTCCAAATATTCAGTAATTTAGTATTTAGCTTTGGAGGTATATTTTTACTCTGTAATAATAGTTCGACTTGATTGGATATAAGTGTTAAAGGTGTTTTGAATTCATGAGATATGTTAGTGAAGAAACGTAGTTTGCTTTGATTGAGTTGCTCCATATTTCGCTTCTGTTCCTTTTCTATTTTTAGAGATGAACGTAAGATGATTACTTGGTATGCTTCGTATAGTAATAGAATAGTTAATAGAACATATAATATGTAGGCTAGAGGGGTTTGATAAAAAGGAGGATTTATTATGATATCGAGTTTGCGCTCCGGAAATTCTCCATTGGCCAAGGCTACATCTCCTTGAATATATAAGATGTATTTATCTGGTGATAAATTGGTATAGTTTATTTCATTTAAACTATTGGTGCGTTTCCATTCTTTGTCAAAAGGTTCCAGTTTATATTTAATGCCACAGGTAAAAGAGGCGGCATAGTTATTGGTATATGCTCTGATTCCTATGGCATGCTGATCATAAGGCAATTCAATCCTGTTAGTGTAAAGAATGGATTGCTTAAGTGTTTTTCCGCTTGAGTCTACCTCCAAGGGAGTATCATTGACGGAGAATTCAGATATACCTACTTGATAATGCTCTGGTTTGTTGAAAATTTGCTTTAAAGGGAATGAACAGAACATATTGATTCCTCCTAAATAGACATTATTGTTTCGGTCCAGAAATAAGCAGTTGCTATTTACCTGGAAAGTAGATAAGAATCGGTTTTTATCAATATTAGTAATTTCTTCTTCATTATTTATATAAATGAGTCCTTCATTGGTAACAATAAGAATACCACCATACTTATCTTCACACATATCTATAATGTCTTTCATTAAGATGGCATCTGTGGCAAAGGGTTCTAATTCTGCTTCTCCTTTTCTTTTCCGGAATATTCCATGTCTGGAGGTTCCTATTAAGATATCCCCATTCCGATTCTCAATAATCTTGTTGACTATACAGTTCTCCGATTTGCGAATACAAATATGCTGCCATGATTTATTGAGCAGGTTGTAGCAAAGTAATTGATTCTGAACAGCAATCCATAGTTGTTTTTGGGAGTCTAATAGGATGGTTGTCACAGACATTCTCTGTAAATCTATCTGTTCTGAAGAGAGGATGGTACTTTTATTTGTATGAGTATCAAATATACTGATGCCGTTATGCGTAGCTATGATAAGGGAATCATTATAAGGGATAATTTCTCTGATGCTATTGTTGTGTAATACGTTTCTGAGAAATACCTGAGTGGATTGAGTTTGCAGATCATATTTTTTAGTCCGCCAAGTAATGTTCCGATCCATAGGATGTTTTTGGGTTTATCCAGATATAAGGTTTGCACGTTGTCTGTGAATGGTAGCTTTTTCAAAGCTTTGGTGTGTGTATTGAAAAATATAATCCGTCTCGTTCTGTTGCCATCCATAAATTCCCTTCATTATCTTCTACTGTTTTTCCGAAGATTGCATGTTTAGATGGGGAGGATGGCATTATATCTTTAGTGACAAAATGATAGGAGAATGTACTGTGCTCCGGGTGAAAGCAATTTATTTCACCATAAAACGAACCGCTCCAAATAGTTCCTTGTTGATCTTTCATTAAGCAATAGATAGATGCATCATTTAGGGTATAGGCATTTTCGTTAATAAACTCATATTGGAGGAACTTTCTTTCTTTTTTATCATATTTATTTAATCCATTGAAAGTGGCAATCCATAAGTTACCTGCATTGTCTTCGCATATAGATCGTACAATGTCACTTGATATGCAATTATTGCTGTTTTCTGAATAATTATAATTTTTGATATTTTCATCACTATCTATGAGGAATAATCCGTTCCTTCGGGTAGCGACCCATATCTTTTGTTCTGAATCAATGTATAATTGGCGTATCTGGTTGATATTCGCTAACATCTGTTTTGTGTCTTTATTCCTTCTGATAAGGAATATACCGTCGTCTCTGGTGCCTATGTACAGATTTCCTTTGGATGTTTCAGTGATGCAATCTATAATGCAAGATTCCTTTGGTAACTGTAAATGTAGTTTTAATATATTGTTCTTCCATTGGTAGATTGTATTTTTATACCCTATCCATAAGCAAGAGTCCGAATAGTACATGCATTGTGAATAAGGGGTTATTTTACGGAAATGATCTTGTTTTATGTTATACTCTATAATGCCTGAACGTGTCTCTATATAAATATTGCCATTTTGATCCCCCGTAATGGAACGTACCAACTCTTCTGCATCGGGAATGTCATTATAAAGTTTTTGTATGAATTTCATTTGAGTTCCATCATATCTTACTAATCCTCTTTTTTTGGTACCAAACCATATCATTCCGAACTCATCCTGATACATGGCATGAATTGTCGACTGATGCATTCCTTTATTAATGGATATGTGCGATGCATGTAATTTTATGCTGTTATCTGCATAAAGAGATGTACTGAATATATTTCCTATTAGTATGTAAAATGTTAACAGTATGACGTTTCTCATAGTATTTTTATTACTGATTGTGGTACAAAAATAATGCTTAGCTTTTTAGATTCGATAATACAATCGTTCAAATAATAGCAATATTGTCCTTTTTAGTGGAAGAGGGATTTTGTGGATGAAATGAATATATATTAGAATTTCTGTCTTATTTGAAATCTGTTTTTTTCCATAGTTTTGCAACCACAAGTTATAATCTAAAAATAAAGCTATGACACATCAACTGATTAAATTAGTATCGGCTTTTTTCTTTTCTGTTATGGCAATTTCTGCTGTACAAGGGCAAAATGCTTCCCAGAGTGATAGAGAATATTGGGTACATACGCTATTAAAGATAGCAGATCCGGTTTTGAGTAATTTGAGTAAGGACCAGTTAAGAAAGAATATTCCAGTTGGACGTTCTTCATCTGCGAAAGCTAGTAGCAGGGAGTTTGTTACACATATGGAGTCGGTGGGACGAACAATAGCAGGAATAGCACCATGGTTAGAATTGGGGCCAGATAAAACTGCAGAAGGAAAGTTGCGTGATAAATATATTAAAATGGTCTGTAAGGGGTTGAAGAATTCTGTAGATCCTCATGCTGATGATTATTTTAATAGTACAGCCACACGGCAGATCTTGGTGAATAGTGCCTTTTTGATACAAGGATTGTTACAGGCACCCACTCAGTTATGGGGAAATCTTGATGATAAGACTCAACAACGTTTAATAGAACAATGGAAATCGACACGTACAATGAAGCCGGGAAATAATAATTGGCTATTGTTTTCTGCGATGGTGGAATGTGGGTTGAAAAGTTTCGGTAATGAATGGAATTTTGAAGTAATAGAGAAGGCTATTTCATCACATGAACAATGGTATAAAGGAGACGGAGTTTATGGAGATGGGGAGAATTTTCATTTGGATTATTACAATAGTTATGTCATTCATCCTATGTTGTTACAGGTTTTAAAGGTTGTAGTGAAATATGATTCATCTTATCAGATACTTTTAGACAAAGAGTGGAAACGTTTCGTCAGATATGCGGAAATTCAGGAACGCATGATTGCACCGGATGGAAGTTATCCGGTATTGGGACGTTCAGTAAGTTATCGTTCGGCAGCTTTTCAAGTTTTGGGAGCCAGTGCATTATTCCATCAACTTCCATCAAGTTTAAAAGCAGGTCAAGTACGGGGGCAATGACTGCTATGCTGAAGCGTTTATTTGAACAGCCGGGTACCTTTGATAAAAATGGTTGGTTAACGATTGGAGTGTGTGGTGAACAGCCGGAATTAGGGGATTCTTATTTATCAACTCCTTGTGTCTATCTCTGTTCTTTAGGTTTCCTACCTTTAGGTTTACCGGCAGATGATGTTTTCTGGACAGCTCCTCTTTCCCCGTGGACCAGCATTAAAGCCTTTTCCGGGGAAGAATTTCCCATTGATAAATTTATGAAACCATAATCAATATACTATAGAATCATGAAAAAGAATATTTTTACCTGTACATTGTTCTTATTAATAAGTTTATGTGGTTATTCACAAAATCCATCAGGTTTGGAGGATCGTACTTATTGGATTACTGTATTGACAAAAATAGCGGACCCGGTATTAGAAAATATGAGTAAGGGGGAACTGAAGAAGAATATGCCGGTAGAAACTATATCCGGTGCATTGAATCCTCCCAATACGCGTACTACTCATTTAGAAGCTTTGGGACGTTTGTTAGTTGGTATGGCTCCCTGGCTGGAACTTGGCCCTGATGAAACAGAAGAGGGAAGATTGAGAAGTAAATATATACGTCTGATGCTTCTCTCCATAGATAATGGTTTCAATCCCGAGTCTCCTGATTATTTAAATTTTGTGGTGACACGACAACCGTTGGTGGACGCTGCTTTCTTCTGTCAGGGGATATTACGTGCTCCCAAACAAATTTGGGGAATCTTTCGGACAAGACTCGACAGAATGTATTGAATGCATTACAGCAGATACGTAAGATAAAACCGATAGAGAGCAATTGGTTATTATTTTCAGCCATGGTAGAAGCTACTTTACTGGAATTGACAGGAGAATGTAATATGGAACCTGTTAACTATGCCATTATGCGTTTCAAGGACTGGTATAAAGGTGATGGATGGTATGGAGATGGGGTAGATTTACATAGGGATTATTATAATAGCTATGTGATCCATCCTATGTTATTGGATGTGCTGGAAGTAATGCAAAAGTATGCAAAAGGTGAAGATGAATTTTATCAGTTGGAGAAAAAGCGCTTTTCCAGATATGCAGAACAACAAGAAAGAATGATTTCTCCGGATGGAGCTTATCCGGTGATAGGCCGGTCAATAGCTTATAGGTTCGGGACGTTTCATGTACTATCCCAAGCTGCATTGAAAGATTTGTTGCCGGTATCGGTTACAAAGGCACAGGTTAGATGTGCTCTGACAGCTGTTATAAAGAAACACATGTCGGTTAAAGGGAATTTTGATGCAGATGGATGGCTGACATTAGGATTTGCAGGTCATCAACCACAAATAGCTGAAAGATATATATCTACGGGAAGTCTCTATCTGTGTACAGCAGCTTTTGCGGCATTGGGGCTTTCTACTATTGATGAATTTTGGAATACTTCGTATGCCGAATGGACTGGAAAGAAGATATGGTGTGGAAATCCAGATGTGAAACTCGATAAAGCTATAAAACCATGAAAACGGAGCTTGTACATAAAGTCATTTGGGTCAGTTTATGTCTTTTGATATTCGTGTCGAAGGTGGATGCTGGTTCATTAAGAGATATAAATAATATATTATTGGCTGAACAAAATATTCGGGAAGATAATCCTCAATTAGGGCAGTTGGTAGAAACTTTTTTGAAGAACCAGAAGCGAGTAGTTGATTTTCAATCATCAGGATTAGATAATAATGAATATTTGAGATTGATAGAATGTCAGGTTCGTGCATTTGCGTCTTGTCAGGATAAAGTGACGGGAGCAATTATTGATCCGGTCTATAAAATCGAATGGCAATACTCGACTCCTTGCTATGCTCTGTCTATAGGTTTACTGGCTCAAACGGGATACTTGAAAGATGATGCTTTGGTAAAGAGTGGAATAAAGGCTTTGGATTGTTCAGTGAGTGAGATGCATGAGAACAGGTGTGCCCATCACCATGGTGAATTCTTTATTCAGCCTATTATGCTGGCGATGGATCTTTATAAAGGATTGGTTTCTGAAGCACAAATGATTGTCTGGCACGAAAAAATGGCTGAAATTGATCCGTATGTGCTATATCGGGATAACTTGAAGCGTAAGAAAATCTGTTATAATCACAATGTTGTAGCTTTAGCCGGTGAATATTTACGGTAAAAAAAAGGGATTAACGATCACAAAGATTTCTTTCATATTCATCTGGAACACCAGCAGCAATATATGTCTGAGTTTGGCTTGTATATAGATAATAAGACTAATCCGCCAATGGTGTATGATGAGTTTACTAGGCAGTTTATGGCTTCTATTTTGGCGGAAGGATATAACGGAACATTTTTTGATTTTTATTCCCGCAAATTATGTTTGGGAGCATGGACTTCTCTTTTCATGCAATCGCCTTATGGAGAGGTGCCGACAGGCGGTAGAAGTGCTCAACATATCTGGAATGAAGCAGCGGCAGCTGTGACTTATGAGATTTACGCTTCACAATATGCAGCTTTAGGAAAAAAGCAGGAAGCAGGCGCCTTTAAACGAGCTGCGCATTTAGCACTTAGGAGCATCGGAAGATGGATAAGAGAAGATGGAAGTGGATTTATTGTGAAAAACCGTTTTCCTATCGAAGTGATGCATGGATATGAAAGTTATTCAGCGCAATCACAGTATAATCTGTTGGCATGCTGGCTAATGTGCGTTGCCTATTTATATGCTGATAATTCTATTAAAGAATCTCCGTCTCCGTCTGATATCGGTGGATATGTTTTGGTTATGAAAGACGTGTTCCATAAGGTTTTTGCTAATTCTGGTGGAAACTATGTTGAGTATGAGCTCAGTGGAGATCCTCGTTATAATGCAACAGGACTCATCAGGATACATCTGAAGAATTCAAATCCACAGTTAGGTCCTTCGGATGGAATTCCCCATAAATGGGATAACAAGAAGAAGCAGGATTTAGGTGGAGAACTGTATGCAGTTGGACCTGAATGGCATGATGCTGCGGGTGGAGTATATCGCTTAGCGGAATATACTAACATATTATTTCCGGATACATCTTACTTTTCTGCATACAAAGGCAGTAAGCTTCCTGAAATAGATGTGAGGAATGTTAGACAATCTGTAGACGGAGTTGCATTTGAAGTCGTTTATACTGGTAGATTTGATGGAGTTACTCAGATTTCGCAACGTGTTTATATTGATCATACCGGAATTACTGTGCGTGATATTCTGAAGGGGAATGTGAAAAAGGTGCGGGCATGTTACCCCATGTTAATAGATGATGGTATGGAAGAAACTAAAATTGATTTTCAAGATGGGAAAGTGATATTGCAGTCTCGTGATGGTCAAATTTGCTTTCAGGCCATATCACCTCCAAATGCTACTATACAGAGGAAGCGAAAACGAATTCCCTATAGAAATGGATATGCGGATATTGCATATTTTGAATCTGACAAGAATGTGATACAGTATAAAATAACCACAGAGTTTTAGTATTAACCATTTAAATATTAATAACTATGCATGAGAAACATAAAATATTTATGAAATTGTGCCTGTTTTTAGCTTAATCAGCTGGTCAACAGGTGTCTATGCACAAGGTTTTGTAGTTACCGGAAAAGTAACGTCCAGTGGCGAAAGCGTCATAGGAGCAACTGTGCAAGTGAAAGGGAAAATAACTGGTACTATCACTGATATTGATGGTAATTATCGGTTAACATTGGAAAATTCCAAAGAGACTCTCGTTTTTTCATTTATTGGTTATCAGTCTAAAGAGGTTACGGTTAATGGAAAGAATGTGATTAACGTGGAACTGGAAGAAGATGTCGCTCAATTGGAAGAGGTTGTTGTTGTTGGTTATGGAACGATGAGAAAAAAAGATCTCACTGGAGCAATAACCCGTATCTCTACAGAAAATACGACGCAGTCGGTAACTAGTGTAGCTGAAATGCTGCGTGGTACGGTGGCAGGATTTTCTGCAGGGTTCGGAACTTCTGCCAAAGGGGGTGGTTCTATGCTGATTCGTGGTGAGAAATCCATTAATGCCAGTAATTCTCCTCTGATTGTATTGGACGGAGTTATCTTTAATGGCGATTTGGTGGATATCAATCCCAGTGATATTGAAACGATTGATATTTTCAAAGATGGTAGTTCTGCAGCTGTTTACGGATCACGTGCGGCTTCGGGGGTGGTCGTCATATCAACAAAACAGGGTAATGAAGGAAAGTCGGTCATCAATTTTGATATGAAGATAGGTATGCAGAATTTGACTCGTAATCAGCGTCCTTTTAATGGGCAGGAATATATGGTTATGAGAAGGGATGAAAAAATCCGGAGCAATCCATCTCGTCCTTTGGGATACTTCCACAATCCGGACAATTTGCCGCAAGGAATTGATCTGAATACCTGGTTATCGTATACAGGGGCTTCGGCAGATTCAAATCTGGCAGAGATTTGGTTGAATCGTTTGGCCTTTTCTACTACAGAAATAGATAATTATCTGGCAGGTAGAGAGACGGATTGGTATGATGCTTCTTTTCAAAACGCTTTGCGTCAGGATTACAATGTAAGTATTTCTGGAAAGAATGACAGAGTTTCTTACTATTGGTCATTAGGAAGCATTAATAATCAAGGTATTGTAGTAGGAGACCAATATAAGACTATCCGTTCGCGTTTAAATTTGAAAGTAAATGTTACAGATTGGCTTCAGGTCGGCTTGCAAGCACATTATGCCACTCGTAATGAAAGTGTAGATGAAGTTGATTGGGAAGAAGCTATTCAAGCTAGTCCTTGGGGCAGCAAATATGAAGAGAATGGTTCTTTGAAGTTCTATCCTAATGACGATAACATGAGTACGAATCCTTTCGCTAATTATGAACAGCGTGATCGTTTCAATGTGACTCAGACATTCAATGCTACATTGAATGCAAAGATTACATTGCCATGGGGATTTGTTTATGAAATGAGCTATTCGGACTATAACAATTGGCAAAAGAATCATTATTTTGATCCATCTACCAGTATGGCTGGTGAAAAGTATAAGGGGCATGCCGTACGGCGTAATAATAGCGCACATTCCTGGATGCTTGACAATATTTTGAGGTGGAACCATACATTCAATAAAATTCATAAGCTTGATTTGACTCTATTGTTTAATCTTGAAAAAAATGAAACTTGGTCTGATAAAGCAGAAAATTCCAATCTTACTCCTTCTGAGGTGCTGGGCTGGCATGCTGTTGCAAATGGTACGAATCCGGTTGTAGGGAGTGATGATACAGTGGATACGGGAAATGCTATGATGGCAAGACTGAACTATAATTTAATGGATCGCTATTTGTTTACTGCTTCTTTCCGACGTGATGGTTATTCGGCTTTTGGTTCTAATAATCCATATGCTAATTTTCCTGCATTTGCATTTGGTTGGAGAATGAATGAGGAAAACTTCATGAAAGCGATTTCGTGGATTGATAATTTGAAACTTCGTTTATCTTGGGGTATCAATGGAAACCGGAGTATCGGACGTTATGCTGCTTTGGCAAATTTGGATTCGGAGAAATATCTGCATAACGGAAGTACAGTTATTGGGATTTATGCCACTCGTCTTCCCAATGAAAACCTGAAATGGGAGAAGACTGAAGCATATAATATAGGCTTTGACTTTGCAATTCTGGGTAATCGTTTGAATGGAACAGTGGAGGCTTATTATATGTCTACAAAAGATTTGCTGTTAACCCGCTCTTTGCCGGATATTATTGGTTTTTCCGGAGTAACAACTAATTTGGGAGAAGTTCGTAATAAGGGTTTTGAACTGTCCTTAAATTCAGTTAATATCGATCATAAGAATTTCAGATGGTCTTCTTCTTTCATTGCTTCTCTTAACCGGAATGAAATTGCCCATCTGTATGGTGAAATGGTAGATGTGCTGGATAAAGATGGAAATGTAATAGGACAGAGAGAAGATGATGATATTCAGAATGGATGGTATATTGGACATGCTTTAGATGAAATTTATGATTATAAAATTTTGGGAGTATGGCAAGAGAATGAACGTGAAGATGCTGCCAAGTATGGTAAAGAGCCGGGTGATTTTAAAATATGGGATGTAAATAATGACGGAGAATATCTTCCGGAAGATGATAAAGTATTTCAAGGATATAAGCGTCCTCGTTTTTCATTCGGTATTGGTAATACGATGGAGTTCTTTAAATGCGTGGACTTTTCATTCTTTATTCGCTCAGATCTTGGACATAAGTCTTCTAATAGTCATTATTCTCATCCAACAGATTATTATTATGACCGCGTAAATGCTTATAAATATGATTATTGGACTCCGGAGAATCCTACCAATGAATTTGCACGCTTAGGTTCGAATACAAAATCTCCGTCATTCAATGTTTATAAAAACCGTTCGTATGTACGTTTGCAAGAAGTTTCGTTAGCTTATAGAATACCTAATAAGATATCTTCTAAATGGAGCGTCTCTAATGCTCGTGTTTATATAAACGTTTCTAATCCTTTATTGATAACAGGATGGAATTATTGGGATCCGGAATCCTTATCTCCGGCACCGCGTACGTTTACTTTTGGTATTAATTTCTCATTATAAAAGTATAGATATGAAAACACAAATAATATTAAGGAAGGTACATTATGCATTCTCTGCATTTTTGTGTACTGCATGTTTGGTTTCTTGTAATGATTGGCTAAAGCCGGAACCTTTGTCATTCTATTCTCCTGAAAATACCTATGTGACGAAAGAAGGATTAGAGGGCGCTTTGGTGTCTTGTCGTGCAATGATACGTCCGGAGTTTATAGGCAATAATTCTTATGCCTGCCCCGAGTTGATGACTTCTGATGTTGCTGTAGCTGGCAATATCGTTGCTCGAACTTTAAAAAACTTTGAAATTCAGCTAAAGCCGGGTGCTTATGGAGATTCTCAGATTGGTACTTTCTGGAGTAAAGGCTATAGTGCTATTCAGAAAGCAAATACAATAATATCTCGTGTACAGGCTGCGGATGAGATAACTGAAAATGATAAAAATACAATTCTGGCTGAAGGGTATTTTCATAGGTCTTATTGGTATTATAAACTGGTGAATCAGTTTGGAGATGTACCCTTTATTGATAAAGAAGTCACAACTCCTAAATTAGATTTCTATTCGCATACACGTAGTAGTATTTTGAAACGTTTACGAGAGGATATGATGTTTGCCACCCGCTATCTGCCGGAGAGTGCTCCTCATGGTGCTGTTTCCAAGGCAGCAGGAAATCATCTGCTAGCTAAAATATGTTTGGCATGTTGTGATTTTGACGGAGCTGTCGCTGCTACTACTGCTGTCATAGATCATAGTCAACATAAACTGATGGAAAAAAGATTCGGGGTCAATATATCGGATGCTCAATATAATATAATAAGTGATCTTTTTAATCGGGAGAATATCAATTCTTCTGAAAATCTGGAAGGCATCTTCCTGGTTGAGGATAAACGATTGACGGAAGGGGGAACCTCTACCGGGTCTTATCGGATGAGAGATCTTGTACCTTGCTGGTGGAATGCAAATACTAACAATGATCCGGATGGTAAACGTGGCACAATGGATAAAGCGGCAGGGCAACCCCAAATAGGACAAGTGGGACGCGGAATCGGTAGAATCAGGACGACTAATTATTTTAACTATGAAATTTGGGACTCCAAAGAAGATTATCGCCATACAGCTCCGAATTGGTTGAATATGGAGGATATGGTCTATAATAATCCGGCATCTAAATATTATGGTCAACCTTTACAAAAAAAGTATTGTGTAGATACTATCTATGCTTGGAGTCCGATGATGCATTACAAGACTTTTGTACCTGAAGATAATAAACCTGATACTCCTCAGGGAGGATATACAGATTGGTATGTATTCCGTTTGGCTGAGACCTATTTACTGAGAGCTGAAGCTTATTATTGGAAAGGAAATCTGGATGCAGCCATGAATGATATTAATAAAATCCGGATGCGTGCTAATGCAAAAGAGCTAACGAACTCTCAGCAAGTAACTATTGAATATATACTGGATGAGCGTGCTAGAGAATTGTTTTTTGAAGAGCCTCGGAAGACGGAATTGACTCGTGTGGCTTTTATCATGGCAGAAAAGGGATTGAATGGGTATTCACTTAGCGATATTTCAGAGAAGAATTATTACTATGACCGAATGATGAGATATAATAACTTCTTCCGTGAAAAGATCAATCATAATGGCATCAATATTTATACCATTAAGCCTTATCATATATTATGGCCTATACCGGAGAATGCGATTGCTTCTAACTCCAGAGGTCGTATAAATCAGAATTTAGGATATCCGGGAGCCGATCAGAATGTACCGGCGCTCGAAGTTGAATAATAAATTATTTAAAATCATGAAGAAAATTTTAGTTCTGTTTTTGTTTTCAGTAGGTTGTAGTTTATATGCTCAGCAGTTTTCAGCTGACATGAAGAAAACTGATATTATGAAAGTCTGCGATGCAGTAGCCAAATGGCAGATCAATCATCAAAAAGAGGTGAAACATCATCCCTTGGATTGGACAAACGGTGCATTATACCGGGGGATAACCGAATGGGGGAAGGTCTCCGGCAATGAGACATGTTATGACTTTGTACGTGAAATTGGTGAGAAATACAATTGGAATATGTGGGATCGTGTTTATCATGCAGACGATATTTGTGTGGGACAGGCATTTATTGAAATGTACCGCAAACTGGGAGATAAACGGATGTTGCAGCCGGTGATGGAGCGGGCATATTATGTGGCAACTCATCCTTCGAAAGCCCCTTTGTTGAAAACGGATGCAGTGGGAACTTTGGAACGCTGGTCTTGGGCGGATGCATTGTTCATGGCACCGCCGGTATATGCGGCTCTGTATACAATGACAGGGGATGATGTTTATTTGAATTATATGAATAGTGAATATAAAGAATGTGTAGATTCATTGTATGATGAAGAATATTCACTTTTTTTATAGGGACAATAAGCGAATTCCTATGCGTGAGAAGAACGGAGCCAAACAATTTTGGGGACGTGGTAACGGTTGGGTGTTTGCCGGACTTCCTTTGATTATAGATAATCTCCCAATAGATTGTGACTCGCGTAACTACTATATTCAACTGTTTGTGAAAATGGCTGAGGCTGTACGTAAAACCCAATGCGAGGGCGGTGACTGGCGCACAAGCTTGCTGGATCCGGATTCTTACGATATGCCTGAGAATAGTTGTTCTGCTTTTATGTGCTATGGAATTGCGTGGGGACTCAGAAATGAATACCTGGCAAAACGTACTTATAAGCCTGTGCTTGAAAAAGGTTGGAAGTCATTAGTCAAAGCCGTACATACAGATGGTAAGTTGGGATATATACAACCTGTAGGGGCTGCTCCCAAGGCTGCAGGACGTGATGCTACTGATGTATATGGTGTCGGTGCTTTCCTATTGGCTGGCAGCGAATTATACAAACTGATTAAGTAGTTGATCCCCCTTCCCTGCCCATACGTTTCTCTATTAATAAAACTATATGGATGTGGAAGGGGATTTTTTTCTTATGTGTTGGCGGGAGATTCTGTTATCGTCCGAACTGTATGGCGAAACCTATATTGAAGAACGTAATATTGTTCTTGAACCAACTGTGATCTATTCCGTCATCATAATCATCCGGATTGTAAAGTCGGGCATCCGGATTGGCAAACCAGTCTGCCGTCAGAATATCGGCACGAAACACTCCGGATATTTTTTTCGAAATATAGAATTCGTAACCCATGCCGATTGACAGGCCGCAATATCCTCTATTGAAAAGAAATCCTTTCTTGGTATTTCTCTGGTATGTACGCTCCTCGTAGTTCATATAACCGATACCGAATGAAAGGAAAACACCTTGATTGCCATTACTCCATAAGTAACGGTAGGTGATGTTGGGATGTATGTAATGTAAATGCATCTTATCCGGAGAATGAGCAATTCTCAGGTAATCATACTGAAGTCCCAAAGCGAAATTCGGCATGAAGTAATAGCGTCCTTCAGTCGTTAGGTTATATCCCGCACGATTTCCGTTTTTGTTAAAGAAGTCATTACGATTTCCATCTACATACGGCAAGGTCAGTCCTCCTCCCAATGATACACTAAATTCTTGCGGTAAAAGATCTTGTGCTTGCAAGAGTGAGTTTGTGCAACTCAGGGAGACAATAAGGAAAATGATGAATTTTTTCATGCCTGATTCGTATTTATCGTTTTACATATAGTTTGTCAATCAAATCTTGCCGTCCGATGCGTCGCAATTCGTTGATGATATTCTTCCGTTCTTCCGGTTTATACCAGAAGAAGAACTGACGTTGAGCTAACTTTTCCCGTGGAGTTTTGGCACTAAATACAGGTTCCAGAGTATAAGGGTGGAAGCCGGTGTACCATGCTTCGGTGGCCACAGTCATTGGGGTAGGGGTAAAGTCTTGTACCTGTTCCAGTTGGAAGTCAAGACGTTTGGTAATGACGGCCAGTTCTGCCATATCTTCTTCCCGGCAGCCGGGATGGCTGGAGATGAAGTAAGGGATGAGCTGTTGCCGCAATCCTTCTTCGCGATTGATGCGGTCGAATATCTTTTTGAATTCCTGGAACAGGCTGAATGAGGGTTTGCGCATGATGCTCAACACTCGTTCGCTGGTATGCTCTGGAGCTACTTTCAGACGTCCACTGACGTGTCGGGCTATCAATTCACGGGTATATTCAGCAGTGCTTTTATTGGTTTCCGGATCTTTGCTCCGATGCAATAACAAGTCATAGCGTACACCACTTCCGATAAATGACTTCTTGATGCCGGGCAGTGCATCCACAGCATGGTAAATATCAAGTAATGGGCGATGACTACTGTTCAGATTCGGGCATACTTTGGGATGAATACATGACGGACGCTTGCACTTCTTACAAAGGGCTTCATCATTCCCCCCTCATGTGGTACATGTTGGCCGAAGGGCCTCCAAGGTCGCTCAGGTATCCCTTAAAGTCAGGGAGTTCCATTAATGCTTTCACCTCTTTCAAGATACTCTCTTTACTACGGCTGACAATGAATTTTCCCTGATGCGCCGAGATAGTACAGAAAGCACAGCCACCGAAGCAGCCGCGGTGGATATTAACGGAAAACTTGATCATGTCATAAGCCGGAATACGTTTGCCTTTGTATTTGGGGTGAGGCAACCGAGTATAGGGCAAGTCGAAGGAGTGGTCAAGTTCTGCTTCCGTCAGCGGAGGATAAGGCGGATTGACAACGATAGTCAGGTCATCCACTTCCTGTGTAATGCGTGAGGCTGCATATTTATTGCTCTCTTCTTCAATATGGCGGAAGTTGGCAGCTTGTTTTTTCTTATCTTTCAGACACTCTTCGTGAGAGTAAAGGCGGATATCTCCTTCTTCCGGCACAAATTCCGCTGTCTTGCAAAGATAGGCTATTTGTGAGATGTCATATTGCAGGGGCAAGCCGGTATCAGCCTGCTGCTGCATTCTTTTTGCCAGTTCCACAAGTGGCTTTTCTCCCATTCCATAGATCAGTAAGTCGGCTCCACTATCTACGAGGATGCTTTTGCGTACTTTATCCTGCCAGTAATCGTAGTGCGTCAATCGGCGCATACTTGCCTCAATGCCTCCCAAAACAACCGGAATGTCGGGATAGAGTTTTTTCAGGACTTGGGTATAAACGATGGACGGATATTCCGGTCGCATATCCGGGCGGGCATCCGGTGTATAGGCATCATCACTACGAAGACGCTTGTTTGCCGTATATTTATTGACCATAGAGTCCATGCAGCCGGCACTGATACCGAAGAATAGGCGGGGACGTCCCAACTTTTTAAAGTCACGTAAATCGTCTCGCCAATTGGGTTGAGGCACAATCGCTATGCGCAAGCCTTCCGCTTCGAGGATGCGTCCCACGACGGCAGCCCCGAAAGAAGGATGGTCCACATAAGCATCTCCGCTGAACAGAATAACGTCCAGTTCGTTCCATCCGCGCAATTCCACTTCTTTTTTGGTTGTGGGCAACCAATCAGTCAGTCGATATTCTTTCATGCTGCAAAGATACGCATAAAATGAGGTTCAACCAGAAAATGTGCAATTTTTACATTTTATGTGTTATTATATTAAGTACTGTATCATAATTAAATGATAATTTAGGGGCGTGAATTGATACGCGGATTACGCGGATAAAGCAGACTAACGCGGAGTTAAGTGCTATGCTGTACAAGTCATCTGCGGATGAAAAATTAGGATTCGTGTTCGTCTGTCTATTCCGCGTAATCCGCGTATCAATTCACACCGCTAAATGCCCATTTATAGTACAAACTAATAATGAATATCTACTTAGAAAAATAAGTTGGTACATCAGATAACTTATCTTCCACCAAACATAGCGTAGCTTTAAAATCTGCTGTTTGTTCTCCATATTTACTTCCATTAGTAGAATTTATTTGTCAGTTATCGTTTTGTGCAGAGATATGAGATAATGATGTCTGGATTGAGATTTCCCCATCGTGCGGTGCTTGATGAAAAAGAATGCAAGGAATCCTTATTAGGAAAATGCAAATAGAAAGCGTATGTGGAAAATAAAAAGGATATTGCGTAGTGATGCTCTTATAAAAGATTCAAAATATCCGTTTAAGGTGCGTTTTCAATCAAATAGACTTTTCGGAAACGAACGGAATATACCGGAAAGTAGCGGATAAAACCTTTTTCAGAGGAAACTTACGCTCATATTTCGGGTAAAATAACCTTTTATCCGGTAGGGCTACACCCTTTTAGGCATATAGCTACACCCTTTGGGGTACATGGTTACACCCTTTTGGGCAAATGGTGTAGCCCTTTTTTCAGCCGCACCCCTCCTATATTTAGATCCGTTTCCGCTGCGGGGAACGGCAGTTTCCCCTCATGGAAACTCGCGTTTCCCTTAATGGGAACGCTTGTTTCTCCTGCAGGAAACGCTTGTTTTCCACCGTGTAAAAGACTATAATTGACTTGTTGAGAGAACTGGAAGGCATGTTTAAAGTGAAACTGTCCAATAACCCTTCAGTTGATTTGATCTGTGAAGCCTCCTTGCAACCTATTATCATGTATTCTGAACATCAGCGCATCATTCAGGTAATGGCAAACCTGATTCATAATGCGATTAAGTTTACCAAATCAGGTGAAATACGCTTTGGTTGCCACATGTAAGGAAACGGATACCGTTCATTTTTATGTGTCCGACACCGGGATTGGAATACCGGAAGAAGAGCAACAAGAAGTATTTACCAGCTTTAAGAAGTTGGATCATGAAGTGCCGGGAACAGGTTTAGACTTGACGCTTTCGCAAACTATCATTCGGAGCCTGAGAGGCAAGGTAGGGTTGGAATCTGAGGTAAACAAAGGGTCTATATTTGGGTTTGAAGTGCCTTTGCTTATGCGATAGGGCCTACTATTTACTTTGTGCGGAAGGAATCCAAAAAATTGATAACATCTGGGTGATTAGCTTCGTCCCTGTATCGAAGTAGAACCTGAAGAATATATAATTTGCGTTTGATATAAAATGCACGGCAAAGAAATGTACGGTAATTAATCCCATTTATTCCGGTGTAAGTAAAAGCTATGCCTTCGGGATTTCCGAATTTCATTTCTTCTTTTTTGAGTAGTTTACCTTGGGAAGTGGCATTGATAATCATGTGCATCAATTCTCTCCAGAAATACTCTTTTTGTTCGGAAGATATTTCTTCTGGCAGTTGGTCTGTATTGTAACATATTTCAGATATTTCATATACCTCTATCGGAGATACACTTACCTGAGAGATTACTTCCAGTTCTCCCATATATCCTGTTTCGGGTTTCTTTGGGGCTTCACCGGAAACTACTACATGATATTTGATTCCAGCTTCCGGAGAGTCTATTTTTTGAATCTTAGGGGTGAAGGGAAAGTTCATGGTATAGCTTAGGCTGTCGGTACTGATGCTTTTGATCTGATTATTATAAAGAGTTATCTGAAACTGCGTATGAATTGTATCAAGTCAGCATTATATTTTTCATCTTTTTGCATATAACTTCTAGTGTGTAAACTTTGTTCTTACCCGATCCTATGTAAAAATGAGTGTATTCTCCGGTCTTACTTTGCAATACATAGCAATTGAATGGAATCATTCTTCCTTGCATGATATTTTTTTCTATGAGTCGCAATCCTTGACTATGAAGTTTAAGAGTTGTCAGTTCTTCTTCTTTGTATTCGGCATAAGTGCTGTCAGCCGGATTAGAGGATTCCCACACAGTGATTTGATATAATTTATTAGGATGATCTTTTTCGTTTATGATATTTTCAAAGCTATAACACGTAGATTCTCCTTCAGTCAGCGTAGTTGCTGTAGGAGTCTGATAAAAAGAAGCTATAAATCCTAATTTGTCCATCTTGACAAGATACCATTCGGGAATATCTTGTGCGCTTAATGGGGTGGCTGCAATTATTATCAGGAGTGGAAGGAAAAAATAGAGTGTTTTCATGTTTCTGATGTATTAGCTTGAAGTATAGTCGAATAAAAAGACGGGAAATATCACTGCAATGTATCCCGTCTGTGTTTGTATAGGGGCATTGAAATTTCTTTTATGAAAAAAGTTGCGGATTAACTATTACATCTTGAACTGCAAGATCATCTGTTCTCCGTCGTATATTTCTCGGAAACCAATGCTTTGTTCCGCGAGGTATTCCTTCAAATCCTGGAAAGCCTCAGCGTTATTCATAATAATTTCCAACCTCTCACCCGGCGCGGTTTCGCACATAGCTTTGACTGCCGGGATGAGAGGACTATAAAGTTTTTGACCACAGGTATCGATTGTTTTCATTTCATGATTCCTCTTCTATGGGTTCCTGCTTGGAAAGCCATTCTAGATAGAGCTTGATCAACTGTTGTAATCCGAAGGCTTTCATGTTGTTGTGGTATATCACGTCGATGCAGAGGTCGAGCAGATCTTTGCTGTCCTCCTCTTGTGATGCGATGAGGGAGCGGATATTCAGTCTCAGTTTTTCCAGAACAGACTCGTCTACAATGCCGTTACTGTCAATAAGATGACGGAAAAGGCCGTATTTCTCAATAGTAGCCAGATTCTCTTCGGATATTTCTAAACTGCGGGTACCGCTGGGGTTTGCTTGTATAGTGTACATAGTTTTTTTATGTTTTAAAGGTTTATACTCTGAGAGCAAAGATAAGTTTTTCACCACAGATTATGCATACTTTCATTGATTATTCTTCCTTTTTTTATTTTTATTTGCGTGAATCTGTGGTGAGGAATTGCAGGATAGAGGCCATGATAGCATTACGATCCGTTTCCTTCTCGATACTTTCAAAAGGAAATCCCATGACGAAGGTGCGGTAATTGCCCTGATAAGCAATGGCAGCACTTTGATTGCCGGAATTATATGTGAGTACGGGGAAAGCACCACCTGTAGGAAGAATACATTCCGGGGCAGTTACGGGATAAGCATATTCGTTGGGCAGGCGGGGGATACTGAATGTACGTCCCAACCCACTGATATTTCCTGAATAGCTGTCGGTGATAGATTGTCCGTAGGCGTATTTCAAAAGATTCTGTGTAAACTCCCGGTCGCCTTGCGAGTTATTCATATCGCTACCGATGTAGGAACCGCTAATAAGTAGATTACCACCGGACTGACAGTATGATGTCAATGCGCGTTGCATGGGGGAAGAAAAGGTTTTATAATACGTGTTACGAGCCGGGTTACTTTGACGATCTTCTTTCTCTAGTCCAAGAATGTAATCCACAATATTATAAACCTCCAATGGGACGCGCCCGTTTTCTACAGCTTCATCGCTGCATGATACAAAGCTATAATTACCGGCTGCTTGTATTGCTTTTCCGTGTATGAAAGAGTAGTCGAAGGTATTTCCGGCAATTTTTAATCCTTCCCACTCGTCGCTGCTGCGTCCCAACTCCTTTCCCGTTTGCTTGCGGGAGAATTCGGTTTGAGCGCCGCAAAGAGAAATGTCATATAGATAAGGTACGCCCGGATCTTTTGTTAAATCAAATCCGGCTTCAATAGGAGTATCGATGACTGCTGGTCCACTGATACGGTCGAAGCCGTTGACAATCAGTATACGTCCTTTTTCCTTCTTGGCTTTATAAGCAGCAAGAATCTCGGACGGAAAACTTTCTCCCCCCCGATTGGCTGCGGTTACTTTAAAAGAGTAGACAATACCCGGTTCTATTTTGGCTGTATAAGAAGGGCTGCTGACACGTACGCCATTATCAAATCCTCCGCGTCCGATGCGGGTATAAACAATGTACTCACGTGGTTTGGCTGTAGGTTCCAGTTGATCCTCCTCACCCTTCCAGGAGAGTTCCAATGTATTCTTTTTATCGCCGAAGCGGATGGAAAAGTTGCTTACGGGAAGTGGTTGCACTACATAATCCTTGCCATGCTGATTGCAAAGGTATTGCAGAATAGCTTTATAAATGGAACGTCCTACGGTAAACTTAAAGTTGGGGTCGTGACCGAGGCGCATATCGGCAAAGTTCTGATGTGAAAGCAGTTCGATGATAGTAGAAGGCACTGCCGGAAGGCGGGTTTCACTATAATTACGGTCCCATAAGCTACGGCGTGTCCAGTCTATGGCATAGTTGGAGCGGATATCCCGCTGGAGTTGGGTGAGTATGATATCGGAAAGGTCACGCGAGGCATACCGATTGGTACCACCAGCAAGCAATCCTTTATTGAATTTGGTAGTATAGATGCCGAGTGTTCCGACAATTTTGTCTTCTTTGCTGGTACCGGCATCGCTGTGTAATGCCATTGCCATTTCGAAGGGTACTCCCAGTCCTTGCTCTTCTGGGTTGAAGATGGAACCTCCCGACAGATAATTAATCATTTTGGAACGAGAGTTTATATCATCGGACATATCATCTTTCCCTTCACGTCCACTATAAACGGGGTAGGGCATACCTGCCCATTGTGCAAAATAGCGGGAGCCTTCCAGATATCGGGGTAGTCCGCTGGTTTCTCCACCACGTGCGATATTTCCCATTCCTCCACCAAAACGTACGGCATCGGCACAGACAACGCCTTTTTCTTTGCTTTCATTACTTAGTACTACCATGCCGTAATCGTTTTTGCCTTTATCAAAAGCAAATGTTCCAAGATATACCCAGGTGCCTCCTCCGATTTGTTGGTTCACTTTGAATTCAGTGACACCTCCGTTGTGAAATACGAGATATTTGGCATCGCTTACACTGTTTGGCAGAGTTTGATAAGACACATATACGGCATATTCCCCCGTTTCAGGAATGTCAGGCACCCATTCGACAAAAGCCTTGTCCTTTTTCTTTTCGGTTTGGGCATAGCGGGCTGTCCCGGTAATGAAAGGATTTTCGTTATCTTGATATACTCTTTTCTGTTGGGCAAATCCTGGTTGGTTTGTCTGTTGCCAACGTGCTTTCCGGCTTTTGACTTCTAAATAGAGGGAGCCTTGTCCGCCATATCCATTCAGGCTTCCGTCATTGTCGACGATGACTTCCTGTTTTTGTGTATCCCGTTCACGGGGGGTGAATACATTGGCTCCGGCATTTTCCAGCATGGGTATGAGGTAGGGTAAAATGAATGATTGTGTGAACTGGTCTTCTGTTGTACAAAACAGGCGTGGACGTTGCCATCCCCATGTATTTTTGTCGTTGATATAATATTTTCCATGACTTTGCCAAAGGGCGATATGTCTTCTTTCCAATCCACGGGTAATTTCGTATGGACGTGAGATGCGGGTTACCCACGGATTGCTTTTGTATTCCAGCTTATTAAATAGACGTGTTTTGTCTTCCTTCCCTTTCCGGTAAAGATTTGGAATGAGGTCTTCAATGCTTCGTCCGTTTGCAAAAAGGGTTATTTTGAAATAACTTATCGGTCCTGGCAAGATTTGTCCCAAATGCCGATAAATGGCATCTACTGTTACTGGTCGTAAGGGCTGGTAGGCAAAGCGTTCGTTTGTATAGATGAGCAACCTCTTTTTTCGGAAGTCGATACGGAAACTGTCCAACTTGTAAGTACCTATATTTATCGTATTGGTGGTATATTCTTTAAAAAGAAAGCTTGTAGCCGTTCTTCTACATTTTGTTCGATTTCTTGTGCCGGAAGAAGTGTTCCATACAACAAAAGTAAGATGCTGGTTAGAATTATTTTTTTCATACTTATGGAATGTTCAAGTTTGTAATGTCTGCTTCTATGTGGCAGTAGTACATACAAAAGTACATAAAAGAAGATTGCATTGTTTATTGAATTGCTTTCTTTTTGATATATTTTGCAAATCTGTATTTCAGAAAACGTTCCCGATGATTTAGTTGTAAATTATTTGGTTTGGTAAAGATTCGGTATTTGCAATGTTGTTGAATTCATACATAATACTTATGAAAAAAATATAGCATTGCTTGGTTGAAAACGCGCAGACAGAAATGCATCCTTTTTTTTATCCTTACATTTTTTCATGAAATCGTTTCCGATGATTTATCCCTGTTTCTTTGAACAACCTGTTTCAAATCCTTAGTTTTGTCTTGCCAGCCAGTTTCCGGCTGTAATTGTATAATCACTAAATTACCAAAATTTATGCAGAAAAAGACACTACTCCCTCAATCAGTTCACAAATTAAAACGAATTTGGATATTATGTTTGATAAGTCTGTGCATTGCACCATTAAATGCGCAAACTTTATACAAAATTGAGATGCCCAATTACATCCTGCAAGCATCAGGCACAAACACAGAGACTTTGTACATCAAAAACAAGGAATCTGAAAACCTGATTCAACTCGGAAAACTAAAGTTCGGATGGACACCTGCCATCACAATGGAAAATACATGCAGTTATGAAATCATTGAAGTAAACGGATATCAGGCCATCCGCGCCACCTACACTTTTCCTTCATCTGTACCTTCTTCCATTACACTGACCGGAACCTTCATTGCACGTCCCGACCGGGTAGACGTCCAATATTCGGTTTCCGGTGTTCCTACCGGATATGTCACCAACTGGGGAGGCTCACAATTTCGCTTCATACTCTCCAACAAGGCAAATACCCAAATATTGCCAGAGGCCAAACTCGGCTTATGGCAACGGGATGCGCAAGGAGGATTGCCCATTGAAGCCGCAGATTCCAATTTCTTCCCATTCCTCGTAAAAGATAAAATAATATGTCTGGCCTATGGTCCTGAGAATAAGGCTAATTCCAGTTGGAAGGACGACTGGTACAGGCATACCGTCTTAATTGATAATAAAGACGGTTCCTATTCCACGAAGTTCTCCGTACTGGTGGCTTCTTCGGACTGGCCGTACGAAGCCATCTGTGCCCAATGGAAAGGACGTCCCTTTGCATTAACTCTCAGCACCGATAAACCTTACAATTGGTGGGAAAATGCATCCGGAACATTAAGTGTAAAAGCAAATCTGGCCAACACTTCCCAAGAGAAGAAAAATTGTACACTCAAATATTGGATCAGAGACTATGCCGGAAATTATGTTGTCAATGAAAGCCGTTCACTTACTTTAGAAGCCGGTCAGCTACAGGTCTATCCCATTGAGTTCACCCCCGAAAGCGAAAGAGAAATCTACTTTATAGAGGCTTCCATCGAGGATGAAACTGGCAAGGAGCAAGTATTTCACAGAACGAATATAGGGCTCCTCCCCCCACACGAATTCACATCTACTTCTGATGAAAACATCATGGGACTTTCCGCTTACTGGGCTATCCCCGACTCAACAGAATTGAAACGGTTACTCAACAGAATGGGGGTCAGATGGGTAAGAAACGGAATTAACAGCAGTTTCAAGAATATTGAAGCAATGTATCATAACAATATCGACTGGACAAAAAAGTGGAGTGATACAGAACGAGATAAACAAATCCGAACCTGCTTCCAAGAAATAGTGAAGAACGGAAACAAAATTTGGGAGTTCGGCAATGAACTGAATATGAGTTCTCCTGATATAGGTGGAGCCGGTGAAGGTATCGGAAAAGCACTATTGGCCGAGTCTTATGTGAAATGGTTAAAAGCTATCCGCAAGATACAGTCGGAAAAAACGGAATGGCAAAAAATTAAAATTATATCTTTCGGTTTTGCCGGTACTGACGAAGTATTCCTGGAAAAACTCGTCACACTAGGAGGTTGGGAATTGCTGGATGGAATAGCACTTCATCCAGGAAGAGGTAACTTTACTCCCGATTATCCTGTAACAGTTCCATGGAATGAATTTGAGAAACCTTCTTCAGGATATCAATACTGGAATTACTACGGTTCCATCCGTATTCTCAAAAACTTCATCAAAGCACATGGAAATGATAAAGATTTATACCTGACGGAAATCTACGCACTTGACTTTCCGAACCATTCATGGAATGACACTTCCCGCGAATCAGCCGAGAACGTGGTCCTCTCATTTGCACTTGCCGCTGCTGAAGGAGTAAAGAATGCACTCTATTACCAGCTATTCAATTCAGTATGGAACAATCAATTAGGCGTGAGAGAAGACAACCGTGAATATTTCTTTGGTCTAATCAACCGCGATCTAAGTTTCAAGCCTTCCCTCATGGCCTACTGCAATATATCCGAAGCGTTGGATGGGGCTCGTTTCAAAGGATGGATCAAGTTTAGTGAAAATAATCCTTTCAGCAAAGGAATCATGTTCGATACGCCTAAAGGTCCTATGAGTATTATTTGGGATAGAATAGAAGGCGATATACTTCCACGTCCCAATGGGAACAGTTCTCCGGAACCTTGGATCAGTTCATGGAATATACAAACGGAACTGACTTTGCCCTGCAAAGAAGAAAGCATTACGGTATTGAATGCCATCGGACAAAAAGAATCAATCCCGGTGAAAGACCATAAAGCTACAATAACTCTAACTGGAGCTCCTGTTATTATTTACGGCATGGATGCCTCTCAGATGCAGCTTCACGGAGATGCCCCGACCAGCATAGAGAACCTTTATGTCAACGGGAAAGATCTACGAATAAGTCCCAATCCAGTAAAGGATCGATTGTTCATCAAAGCTAATTTTCATTCGGACATCGAGCAAATGCATCTCTCTATATATAATGTAATCGGGCAGCAGATTGTAAGTCAATCAATTCCTGTATCAGGTAATACCTTGGAATACAGCATAAACGTGACCGGAATCAATGCAGGAATCTATTACGCAGTCTTCGACATAAATGGTGTCGAACGTATAACCAAGAAGGTTATCAAGCAATAGAACAGTTTATATTATCCTTAAGATAGAAGTGTTACACAAAGCAATCTTTTTGCTTGGCTAACACTTCTATCTATCTTGTGGGTCATGCCCCATATGCCTCGGTGTTAGGTCACTTTCTGAACCATTTATCTGCAAACTTCACATACTGTTTCCAGTCATATTGAGTGATGTCGTGCCTGCCAGAACGAATGTGGTAGGCGATACTACCGTCTTGTAGAGGAGTATCGCTTGGAGGCATCTCTTTGGCATCTAGCCCCTTTGCTCCGAATATAAACTCATATACCGGAGTAGCATGTACTCCGGATAGGAATTCTCCTTTAGGGTCGGCCCATTGATCTTCGGTGGCGCTGGCAATATAAACTGGACGTGGGGCTAAAAGAGCTATCAACTCATGCTGGTCAAAAGGAAGCGTGTTCTCTTTGCTGTTGTATTTCCGGAAGTTGCGACAAAACCAATGGGGAAACTGTTGGTTGACGGCTTGAATGGTTTCTCCGATTGCACGTCGGGAAAGGGCGGCCCCTCCGCAACCAGAGCAATTGGAGATAATCATAGCAAAACGTTGGTCTGTGGCTCCTGCCCATAAGGCGGCTTTACCATGCCGTGAATGTCCGAACACGGCTACTTGGGATGTGTTGATATCTTTGTCTGTTTCGAAATAGTTCATCGCACAGCTCATGGCCCATGCCCACGCGGCTATGGTTCCCCATTCGTCGTTAGCCGGATGATGTTGTCCTTTTTTGTAGAATAGAGGGTGAACTCCATTTTTAAATGCATCATCAAAATCGGGGTCAATGTCTCCGCGATAGATAGTGGCAAGGGCGTATCCGTTTTCCATTAGCATCTCAATGGGCCATCGGGCAGCTGCAATGCCTCGGGGAGGCAGTCTCTTCCATAAAAATTCTTTTTTGTTTTTCGGGAGTTGGATAGGATATACCGGGATCTAGGCTGATGGTATGGTTACCTTTGAAGTTTAATCCGAAGAATAGAGGAACTGCTCCTGAACGCTTGTTCGGAATATATATGAGGACTGTAAAGTAGTGTTTGTCACTTTTTGTCAGGTAAACCGAAACTTCCTTACGTGTAGCTATACCGCCTAACGCATTTTTGTCTTCTGTCAGAATTTTGAAGTGCATATCTTTCGGATGTTTAGGTGCTTTGCCGAACATTTCCGTTTCGAAGAGCCGGAGTAGTTCCGGCCTGCGTTTTTGGTTCCATTGTTTCAGGGTATTTATAGTGCTTCCGTTTTTCATTATCAATGGATTAGGTAGGTCGTAATTCGGAATGTTTTCTTCTTCATAATTTGCTTTAGAAGCAAGATATCTGAAGATAGTGTCTTTAGGAAGACTTTCAGCCAACACCGTAAGTACAAAACACTGTAAGAAGCACAATATTCCTGTAATCTTTTTTTGAGTATTCATAGTAAATAGTTTATATTATTCTTAATCTTTTAAACTTTATGGTATCCTTGATTAATGATAAAGCTGAATTCGTGATGCATCTATTCCGTATATTACGCAAGGAGCACCAGTCAATTCTATAGTTACTTGATTATCGGTAGTAGGCACTATCTGTTTTTGTCCGATGGCATTCAGTAAGGTGACCTCTGGAACATTGCTTGGCAATGTCAGTCTCTTTTGTTTTCCATGAGCTTACCCAAGGTTCCGGAAAAATATCTCCGTTGGGATGAGTCAGGATATTTCCTTCTGTCCTGTCCCAAAGTACAGCCATGCTTCCCCGAGGAGTATCAAATAAAATTCCTCTGCTGCACGGATGCTTTTCGTCCATCCGTATCCAGCCTTTGAATGTGGCTTTATCCAATACTTCAGCCGTGTTGCAAAAGGCCATCAAAGAAGGCTTGAAGCTTAAATCTCGGTTGATCATCCCAAAGAAATACTCCCGGTTAGTGGCATTTACTCCTAAATGGTCGAACCATACGGAGTTAAATAGCTGATAGTAAAGCGCATTCTTTACTCCCTCTGCCGCTGCAAGCGCATATGATAATAATAAATTCTCCGCCGCCTCGCGAGGGGTGTCGTTCCATGAATGATTGGGATAATCAAGCGCATATATTTCGGTGAGGTACAAATCTTTGTCGCCTCCATGCTTTTGTATGAAGTTCTTGACTACTCGGATAGAACCGTAATAATTCCAGTATTGATATCCGAAAGCGGGCTTCTTGAAATCTTCCCAAGGAGCGATTACCGGAAAATCAGGTGTAAAATTACCTCTGCCCGGATGCAATGCGATTCCGTCCAGTAAGTCCCATCCTCCTAATTCTACAATCTTTTCCAGGAAGACCTCATCTGCACCTGCTATTCCGAATGAGATAATCTGAATGTTCTGCCATTCAGTTTTTTCTTTTTGAACTTTGCGTATGGCTTTCAACCACTCTATATATGCTTCGGCCAAACTAGCCTTACCAATGCCTTCACCGGCACCGCCAATGTCCGGAGAACTCATATTCAGTTCATTGCCAAATTCCCATATTTTGTTCCCATTCTTCACAATCTTTCGGAAAAAGGAACGTATCAATTCTTCCCGCTCTGTATCTTTCCATTTCTTCTTCCAGTCTATGTTATTGTGAAATGTGGCTTCTATGTTTTTGAAACTGCTGGTGATTCCGTTACGTACCCATCGGACTCCCATCCGGTTTAATAAACGTTTTAGATTCATGGAATCGGGAATGGCCCAATAGGCTGAAAGCCCCATAATGTTTTCATCGGGTGTGGCTTTAAACTCATGAGGAGGCAATATAGCCAGACTTGTCCTCGAGAAAATCTGTTCTTTTCCGTTTTCATCTTCAACGGAGACTTCTACAAAATAAATTTCCCGTTCTGTGTCTGCTGTAAATTCAATGGGGTGAACTTGTACTTCTCCTGTTTCTAAGAAGTATTTTTGGAGTCATTCACTATGTAATTTCCGTCATAGTCACGAATCCAATACTTAAGTATGCATTTTTGTGGAACTGGTGACGTATTGATGATTTTAGCTTGTACGCCGATTGGAGCAGTTGCGTCCTCCCACCAGTTATAGACTTTCTCTGTGGTGAGTGTTAAGGCAAATGGACGTTTCTGCCATTTTGCACTGATAGCTTCGTAAGGCCATCCATAAGGAGGAAATAGGATTGAGAACTGAGTGAAATAGTTGCCGTCTTCTTGACGAGGTAGAATCGTATGTCTGTAGTCCTCGCTTTGCCAATTTGAGTCGACTTTGTTATCGGCTCCATAAGTAAGGCAAAGCAAGCGGTTTTTTATCAAAAACGGGAATATTTTGGCATCGGCTGTTTCTAACGGAAGTCCTCCTTTAGCATCCCGCTGCCATATCCCCAATTTGGCTTCCGGAAGTTTTTGAGTACCGGCGTTTTCGGGCAGGCAGAAACGGAACTGACATCCTTTCCAGTCAGCCTTATACTTTTCGGGAACTCCTGAAAGCAAATACTGTACGTCCACCCGGTCTTGATGCACTATGAATGTACCTGTAAGTTTCATCGAAGTCGGTACTGATGGAGGAAAAAAATAATGGATACGAATGGCACTTGCCCCATTCACCTCAGTTATTTCATATTTACAATTGTTTTTGAGTTCCAGTTGAGGCCACTGGCCAAGTTTCAGCTCGCCAAGTTGTACTAATGTCTCCGATTGTTTGTTTTGCAACAGCAACCTTCCTTTATCTTTGGATGCTATTCTTAAAATATAATTGGAAGATTCAATCTTATAGTTTGCCAGCATTTCTATGGGTGTTATACAGAAATTGATTATCAACAATAGTAACCATTTTCTTTTCCATTCGGCAAATGAAATGTTATATGAAAGCTTGTACATATCTTTATGCTTTGTAAATTATAAAATTTACCCCTACTACAAATATATGTGGCAGGGGTAATTCTTCATAAAAGTGAATATCCACGATTAATCTTTCATGAACTGACCTTCTTCGGGTACCTGCAAGGGAGTTACATTATTTTCACAACCTAAATAACCATTATTTTGATTAATGTGCCCATTGGTGTTGGCTCTGATATCTTTGTTAGGAATAGGCCATAACATGTGATGAACACTCATGGTGTATTCAGCAAATCTGTTCTTTACACCTTTGTTATAGAAATTGTTATGTTGACTGATCCAGTCGAACCAGAAATTGTATCCGGCATCTTTCAAGTTGCTGGCTCCCTTTGGACCACATAAGTTTTCCATTTTGTAGGTACGTCCGTTGAATATTTCACAAGGTTTACCTGTCAGTGCGTATGTATAAGCGATACGAACCAATGTAATGTGACGATGTTCTTCGTAATAAAGTTCACGTGCACGTTCGTTCAGAATTTCACCGATATTGATGTTTTGAGCAGTCAGCGGATCGGCGCCTGCACGGTTACGGACTACATTCAGCATATTGGCTGCTTCACTCAGATTATCTTTCCAATAATAGCATTCGGCAAGCATCAGGTAAACTTCGGCACTACGCATCAGGTAAATAGGGCTTGAACCACCTTTCCATTGACCGCTACCTGCTGTCGGATCCGGAATATAAACTTTGTAGTGCGGCCATGAAAACCAGCAGCGGATTGAATCACCGCAAGACATATTCACTGGTTTTACTGCCTTCTTTCCATACCAGGGATCATTAGCTTTCTTCAGGGCCGGGTCATTATAAATTAGGTCTTCCATACGTCTCCAGCTATCGTGGTTGTAGCGGCCACGTAAGTCATTTTTCTTTTCTCTGTCCAGATGGTATATTGGAAGTAGTTGGTGGGGCGTACACGGGCAATGCCTCGTCCATATGTTTTGTTCACGTCTTCCACAATGCCGGCTGTAACGTCTTTGCTGTCGGGAGTGACGGCGAAACCAGTTTTACCACTCGGAGTTTTTACTACGTTATTATTCCACATAGGAACACAGTTAGCCATGATTTCTGTTTTTGCAGAACCTGTGCCACTGGCATTATTCGGTTCGGATACACCATATAATATACCTTCTGTGTTGGCCGGATCACTTTTGGCTTCTACGCTATGCAGATCAAACATCAGGTTGGGATGATTGTTTTTAGTGGAAGTAAAACGGTTGACCATCAGTGGGTGTTTAGCTACGATTTCATTTCCAACTTTGATAGCATTGTCGAATTCTCCCAATGACATATAGACTTTCATCAACAGTACGCCACAGGCCGATTTTGTGGTGTGTCCACGGTCTACTTGTTCGGGTACCCATTGGTATGCAAATTCCAGTTCTTTTTTCATACGACGCAAGATGCTCCAACGGTCACATGTATTAAAATCATACCGTGGGTATGTGACTTCGACATCAATGAAGGGGACATCCCCGAACTGGTTGATTAGTCGCCAGTATCTGTAACAACGTTGGAAGTAACCTGTACCTAATACTTTGTTCTTTTCAGCTTCATTCACGAATTTTGTATCTTTCATACGTGAAAGTACTACATTCGTATATTTTATTTGATTCCAGTTCTCATCCCAGTTATGTGATGTCAAATAGGAGTTTTCTGCATTATTAAAGTTCGCATCCGGCATTAATTGGCGATCCATATCCTGCAAGGGGCCTGCTTTATCAGTCGTTCCGCTGATGCAGAGGTCGGAGAAGATAAGTTCACAAGTATATCCACTTCCGTTTCCAAAGTATTCATGACGCATGGAACGCTCGGCTGCTGCCAGAGAAGTGAGCAGACCGTCAGCATCAACGTATGCATTTTCAGGAGTGAGGAAAGAGAGGGGTTTAGGTTCCAACCAGCTTTCGCTACATCCGGTTAGTAGTGCCGTACATAAAGCGGCACCACTGATAGTTTTGAATATTCTGTTCTTTTTCATTGTTCTTTCAAATTAGAGTGTAAAGTTAATACCGAAATTGAATGTTCTTCCCATTGGGCTGTTTGATTCAGGATCCCAGCCGTCGTAATGAGGAGCAAAGACTGCTACATTATGAATGGATGCGTTGAAGCGTAAATCTTGGATACCCACAACTTTTGTCCATTTTTGTGGCAGGCGATATGAAACTGTGATATTGTCCAAACGGATAAATGACTTGTTTACATAATGTGTTCCTAAATTCTTTGAACCGATACGTGCATAGTCATTAATCGGATTTTCCGGTGTCCAGTAAGGCTGATCGTAACCGCAACTGATAGAAGCATCGAAGTTATTGTTGGCGGCATCAGCATATGAACCATGGTGTCCCCATAAAGAGTATAACATGAATGAAACATCCAAATCGTTGAACAATTGGAAATTGTTACGTAATGTCCAGCGGAAGCGGGGAGTCGTATATTTCTGATGTCTCTTGTCATCCTGATCCAATTTCCCATTTTCATTGAGGTCCAGATATTTAAAGTCACCCGGCTGACAACCATATTTTGCAGCTTCTTCAGCTTCATCTTGTTGCCATACACCATCTCCTATATAATCCCAAATGCGGTCTGGGTCCTCACCAATAAACCATTTGTTAGTGATATCATCGTCTTCCACCTGACCGATGATATTACCGTCAGCATCAAGAATATTCTTCATGTTACCGTACAAGTGCTTAATCTTACGGCGGTTGAGTGAAAAGTTGCCTGTAGCACTCCATTCAAAGTTTTTGCGTCTCATGATGTTGGCATTCAATGTTAATTCAAAACCTGTATTCTGGAGTTGTCCCATATTACTCAATACTTTGCTAAATCCAGTGATAGGTGGAATGGCACGGTCCATTAGTAAATCATTGGTCATTTTCTTGTATACTTCGATAGAACCACTTAAAATATCTCCGAAGAGTCCGAAGTCCAAACCTATATTATATGATTTAGCACGTTCCCATTTTAACTTGCTATTTGGCATTTTTTGGTTCAATGTATAAGTTGTGGTATAAAACTTACCACTTCCATCGATCCAACAAGTCGGATTAGAAGTCAGTTCTGCGAGAGCGGCATAGATACCAATGTCTCTATTTCCATTTTCACCCCAAGAGAAGCGTAATTTACCATAACTTAGCCATGAGGAGGTTTTCTTCATGAATTTTTCTTCTGTGAATACCCATGCCAAAGCAACGGCAGGGAATGTAGCACGTGGGTTCATCATACCGAAAGCTGAGTAACCGTCACGACGAACAGAAGCAGTCAACATATATTTATTGCTAAAGGAGTAGAAAAGACGTCCCATCAAAGCATCACCAGTAGTGTATTGGTCAGTACTCAATGCAGTAGGATTGTTGCCCAAGTGGATACCATGATAGCCTAACGCGTCACTCGGATTGTATCCTTTGTTAGTACTCTTAGTCATCCAACTTTGTGATTTTTCGGCGTTGACTAGGAAAGTAGCTTCTACTTTATGTTTATCGAAGAATTCATATTTCCAGTTGAAGACATTGTCTACCTGCCAGTTGAAGGCTTTATTATGCTGGCGGAAGGAGGAACCACCTTCTCCTGCCCAAGCATCATTCTTGGCTGATTTGTGCTCAAAACTTTCGTTCCAGGCCAAGCGCGGAGTAAAGTTCATCTGGTAAGAGAAACCGAATGGTAAATTCAGGCGTCCGTAGATAGTTCCGTCCAGATTCATGTATACCTGTTTCTTATCTGTATATTTACGGTCATAGAATGGGTTGGCGATGGTGTTTGAACCATTAGGATAGTGCTGGTTAGCACTTTCTGGATTGTTAACATCATTACTACAATACGGAGAAAACCATGTCAAAGCTTTAGTATCGACAGCAATAGCACTTTCGTCACGGCTGGAGAAGTTCATATTCAATCCCACTGTGATATACTTGCTGACATTGGATTCCAGATTCAGGCGGGTAGTGAAACGGCTAAACGCATCACCATCTTTGATACCTTCATTGTCCATATAGCCAATGGACCAATAGTATTGGTAATCTTCACCTTTTTTGCTAATGCTGACGTTGTAGTTTTGTTGTACTGCATTGTTTAACATCAAATCTTGCCAATTGGTTAGTTTACCATTGAAATAATTATTGATTTCAGGGGTAGATAGGTCCAGACGTGACAACCATTTCGTTATTAGTTCTTCTTCTGATACAGACGTAACTTTATCCTTCTGGTCATAATTGTACCAGTCTACTTTATCTATTCCATTAAGCTTCCTTGGATCGGTATACATTCCCGGATATTGTTCAAGGTATTCATCCGTTTGCCTACCGATTTCGTATGCTTGACGGAAATCAAGAAATTGCTCGGCGTTTCTGAGTTTGCGGCTCTTAATAGGAGTGACTAATCCCCAACTTGTATTGACGTTAATCACAGGCTTGCTGCCTGCTATACCTTTCTGTGTAGTGATAGCAATGACTCCGTTTGCTGCTTTTGCACCATATACAGCAGCAGAACTGGCATCTTTCAGTACGTCGATTGAAATGATGTCGTTGGGGTTCAATTCGCTAAGTTCGCCATTATAAATAACTCCGTCTACAACAAGTAACGGTTGTGAACCGGCTTTTAAAGTACCTTTACCACGTATAAGGAAGTCGCCGCCACCTTTTGCTTCGTTGTTGACTGAGATGTTCAGACCGGCAGCATTAGCACGCAATAAGTCGTGCATATTACGGGGCATTTCTGCTTTTAAGTCGGTCGGACGAATGTTTGAAATAGCACCGGTTAAATCCTTCTTTTTAGCTGTACCATATCCGATAACTACAACTTCGTCAAGTGCTTGAGCGTCTTCCTGCATTGTAATGTTCAGATTGCTTTGCTGCACTTTGACTTCCACATCTTTGTATCCGATATAAGAAAGAACCAGTGTTTGGCCGTTTTTTGCGGTAATGGTAAAGTTACCATTCATATCTGTGATGACACCGTTATTGGTACCTTTTACCATGACAGTAACGCCAATAAGGATTTCTCCCTTGTTATCTACTACATGCCCTTTTATTGATATATTGCCCGTTTGTTGTTCCATAGCAACACTATGAATCTGCGTTGAAAGGGATGTCGTAATAAAGGGCTGACCAGCTTGTACTGTGCCAATGCCCAACAAAGCAGTCAGAACTACTGATTGGGCCAGACGATAGCATCGTGTGTGACCTTGCTGCCACATGCATGGATGTGATAAATTGTTTTTCATATAACTGAATAATAATTAGTATTTAGATATTTATTAGGCTTTTACTGATTGCAACTTTATGATTTTCAACCTCAAAATTGCTGGATAATAATGTTGTTTCTATTCTGCTCATTTTAGATTTGTTTTATGTTATATATTGAGTTACACATGCAAATCTCTGAAATAATATGATAACTTATGCAAAGAATGATGAAAATCATCGGGAACGATTTTGTAGGTTTTTAATGTTAATAGCTTGTTATATAGTTGATTATTCCTATATAAAAACATACTTTTGCATACCTTGCACAGAAAGATGGTTAGCTTTAGTTAAGGAAAACGTTCCCGTCGATTTTGCAGATAATGATTCTATATTATTCTATAATATTGTGATATTTGTCATGTTGTTGAACTTTTAAGTAATTAATATGATGATATATTTATTCCTTTTTTGTAAACCTCGTCTACAGCGAACAATCTTATTGTCAGTTTTAGTTTTTTATTCTTTAGTGCTGTGTGCGCAGTCTTTGGATTATGAAAGAATGAACCCTCATCCTCGTTTATTATTAACGCAAGGAGGAGAAGAAGCTGTGAAGAGGTCAATAACATGCTTCCCATCGTTATTGAAGGTTCATGAGCGTATTTTGAAAGAATCTGATGAGATACTCATTCAACAAATGGCGGAACGAGTTATGGAAGGGAAGCGGTTGCTGGGTGTTTCCCGTTTGGCATTAAAACGGATTTTCTATCTTTCATATGCCTATCGCATGACGAAGGAAGAAAAGTATGCTTATCGTGCGACACAAGAAATGCTTTCGGTAAGCCGTTTTCCAGATTGGAATCCATCTCACTTTTTGGACGTGGGAGAAATGGTGTTAGCATTATCCATAGGTTATGATTGGCTTTATGAGTATTTGGAACCGGAAATACGTTCTATAGTACGTGACGCAATTGTAGAAAAGGTCTGGATGCCGCTGCTCCTGATGAATGGTTTTACAGAGCGGTATCTAACTGGAATTCTGTTTGTAATGGTGGTTTATTGTGTGGTGCGCTTGCAGTTTTTGAGGATGTGCCGGATAAGGCAAAAAAAATTATAGAGAAGTGCTTGTTGACTAATCCTAAAGCTTTAGTGGCTTATGGACCGGATGGAGGATATCCGGAGGGCTTTCATTATTGGGGATATGGTACCAGTTTTCAGGTGTTACTTATTGCTGCCCTTGAAAGTGCATTGGGGACAGATGCCGGGCTATCCGAATATCCCGGTTTTTTGGAATCAGCTCGCTTTATGGAATTTATGACAGCTCCAAGTGGCGAATACTTTAATTTTTCGGATGCTGTTAATGGAGTGAGATGTAATATGATGATGTTTTGGTTTGCTAAGAAAATGGGGGATTTATCTTTACTATGGTTAGAAAATCAATATTTAGAGGATCCTTCAGTTAGTTTTGCAGAAGATCGTTTATTGCCCTGTCTGTTGATTTTTTGTGCTCATCAGGATTTGAGTAATATACAACCGCCTTCCTGTCGTTTTTGGCATAATGGTGGAAAGACACCGGTTTTTATTTATCGTGGCGGATGGAATAGTAAAAAAGATAGCTATCTGGCCGTAAAAGGAGGTTCTCCCTTAACTTCTCATGCGCATATGGATGCCGGTTCGTTTATTTATGAAAGGGAGGGAATACGCTGGGGGATAGATCTCGGTATGCAAAATTATTTAAGTTTGGAGAGTAGAGGAGTAAATTTATGGGATCAGTTTCAAGAAGGCCAACGGTGGGAAGTGTTCCGTCTTGGTAATATGGCACATAATACGCTTACGATAAATAATAAGCGGCATTTAGTGAATAGTTATGCTCCCATAAGCAGAATATATAAAAGTGAAGATAGGAAAGGGGCAGAAGTAAATCTTACAAGCGTTTTTGCTGATGATATGGAAAAAGTTGTCCGCATCATTTATCTGAATGAAGAAGATGATCTGATTGTGAAAGATGAACTGGTTACGGGAGAAAAAGAGGCTTTGGTAACTTGGATTATGGTAACACCGGCTGAAGCAAAAATCATCGGTAAGAATCAAATAGAATTGGCTAAGGATGGACACCGAATGTTGCTTACCGTGGCTGCACCGGATGATGTTGAAATGAAACTTTGGTCAAATGCCCCCCTCCATGTTTTTGATGAACCTAATCCGGGAAGTATGCGTGTAGGTTTTGAAACTTATCTTCCTGCAAACCGGAAGAATTTGTTGAAAGTGACATTAAATCTTATCAGATGAATTATTTGTTAATTAAATTATAAAAAGGATTTATGAAAAAAAGAAATGGCTCTTATTAAGTTTAATTGGTTTCCTTGTTTCGTGTTCGAAACAGGAATCAATGGATGCATTGACGGCACGTGTATTTACCGTTGCTGAACAGCAGTATTTGACAATGGATACTCGTTTGGAAAGTACTACTTTACCGCAGTCCATAGCTCCGGACAGTACATTCAAATCTTCGACAATTTATTGGTGGTGTAGCGGGTTTTATCCCGGTTCACTCTGGTATATTTATGAGTATACTCAAAATGAAGCCGTGAAGACATTGGCCGAAAAGAATACGTTGAAACTGGATCCTATTCAATACGTAACCAATGACCATGATGTAGGTTTCCAGTTAAATTGTAGTTATGGTAATGGTTTTCGTCTCACGGGAAATGAAGATTATAAGAAAGTTCTTTATCAAGGGGCACAATCATTGGCGACCCGCTTTAGTTCTGTAACTGGAGTAACCCGAAGCTGGGATTTCTTGCGCCGTGGTTGGAAATACCCTGTTATCATTGATAATATGATGAATTTGGAATTGCTGATGTTTGCATCGAAAACCTTTGATAATGATACTTTGGAATATATAGCTCGTACACATGCAAATACTACCCTTAAAAAATCATTTCCGTAAAGATTATTCTTCTTATCATCTGGTAGATTATGATCCTGAAGATGGACATGTGCGTAGCCAGCAAACAGTACAGGGTTATGCCAATGAATCATCATGGGGAGAGGGCAAGCCTGGGCACTTTATGGCTATACAATGATGTTTCGCATGACCGGAGATGAAAAGTATTTGGAACACGCAGAAAATATTGCCGATATGCTTCTTTCACGTCTTCCGGTTGATGGTATTCCTTATTGGGACTTTGATGCTCCTAACCGTAATGAATATCGCGATGCTTCAGCCGGTGCAATAATGGCCTCTGCTTTTGTAGAGCTGAGTGGTTTTGTTACAGATGAGAAAACAGGACAAAATTATCTCTCAATAGCTGAAAAACAACTTCGAACTCTAGCTTCACCTCATTATCTTGCTGAACCGGGAACTAACTGTAATTTTATTCTAAAGCATAGTGTCGGTAATCTTCCGGAAAATAGCGAAGTAGATGTACCGCTTTCTTATGCCGATTATTATTTCTTAGAAGCATTGTTGCGTTATAAAAAGGCTGTGGAATAAGCTTGTAAAATCCTTTCTCTCGAAGAGTGGGCTTGTTTAAGGTTAACGCTTCGAGAGAAAATGCATTTAACTCCTGTTCTTTTCCTAATATATATCCGCCAGATATGCACGCTTTTTGCAGGGTTATGAACACAATCCAACTCCTGATCCGCATAAATAATATTAAGTTTCAGAGGTTAAGCCGCCGCATCGCCACTTTTATCCCTTTTCGCTGCGACGGTTAAGGAAAATTGTAGTAGGTACTTATTCTTTCCACCATGGAGAAAGTTTCTTTCCATCACGGGGAAACTTTCTTTCCACCATGGTGGAAAGAAAGAAACTCCACGGTGGAAAGAATAAGCGTTCGGATGGAAAAGGCTAACCGTTGGAAGGGAAAAAGCATAGGAATGCCTAAGAAAGGAGTTAGCTATTGCATTTAGTTCATTTCTGACGGGTTATGAATCAATTTCAACTCTTGATTCGCATTAATATGAGATTATGCTGATGCACGTTTAGTATGTTGTTGTTTTAAGATGATAGCGATAGGATTTGGACGATAATGTAGCTTCTTAGCTAAAGCCTGTACAGCCTTTCTGGTGTTCAGGCTAATATCTTTTTTATTGGCTAATGCGCGTGATATGGTAGATGGTGCCAGATTGAGTTGGCGTGCCATTTCTTTGATGGTAATTTTAGGTTGTTTACTGACTTCCGTATTATTCTTATGGCATTGTTTAAGTTTCACTGCCATGATATTGGGCTTGTAGTTTAATTTGGTGGCCAATTCCATTACGATTTCTTTTGTCTGCGAATTTACATCCCACTGGTCTGCCAAAGCTCTGGATACAGTGGAAGTAGAAAGATTTAGTGCTTTAGCGATTGTTTTAAGTGTTACTTGAGATTTCATGGTATTTACTTTATTAGGGTTAATATTATTTTCTTTATTGTTGCTGCAAAGTTAGAATGCAATGAATTTTAGGACTTTACGACATGTCTCAGAAACTCCCGGATTTGTGTCATTAAGGAATAAAAGGTATATTTGCAGCATGTTTAGCCGATATATATTATTGATATTATTCTTTTTTTGTTGGTCGAGTGGAAGTGCTCAGCTTTTGACTGACAAATTGTTCTTCGAACATTTGACTACCGAGGACGGACTTTCTCATAATTATGTGCAATCCATATATCAGGATAAGGATGGTTTTATCTGGTTGGGAAGTGATAATGGTTTAAACCGTTATGACGGACAGCATATCGATATTTTCAGTACTAATACGCAACCCACTCTTGGAGGTAATAAAATACGCCGTATCATTCAGGACAGGGATAAGAATTTATGGATATTGCATGAAAACGGTTTGGACAGGATGAAATATTCTACTCAGCAAGTAAAAAGTTTCCTGTATGACAAGAACCAAAGTAGTCGTTGGGTTGGGATTGGAGTTGATAAGGGAGGGAGCTTTGTAGCCTATACGGAAAAGAAAATATTCAGATATGATATGGAGAAAGATACTCTTGTGGTTCTGCAAGACGCTCCGGAGGAATATCGATATTCTGCATTTGTGCAGGCTGGTGGGAAATATTACGTAGGCACTCGCCAACATGGCATTATTGTATATGATGAAAACTGGCAATTGCTTGAGCATATTTATCCTAGGTCTATAGAGAAAGGTCCCTTGACTGACGGATTGATAAATGTGTTGCGGGTGGATTCAGAAGGTTGTCTTTGGAGCGTGATTGTAGGTATATGTATCAACAAATATAATCCTCAGACCAAGGAAGTGAAAACTTATAAGCTTTCTTCTACATCTCTCCTTAATAAAGAGATCAGAGATATCATAGAGTTGAATAAGGACTATATGTTGATTGGTACTTTCAATGGCCTGTTTAGGCTGCATAAGGATAATATGGAGGAGGTGATAGTAGAAAAAGGGGAAATCGGAGAAGAAGGAGGTCTGAGTTATTATTCCATATATTCTTTGTTTAAGGATAGGCAAGGAATAGTGTGGGTCGGTACATATGCCGGTGGTGTGAACTACAGTCACAGCTATAATCAGCGTTTCAGATTCTTTGCTCCTTCCCATTTGGCAGGACGCTTCAGGATGGCAAAAGAAGATGCTGATAATAATATCTGGTTCGCGACAGAAGGTAACGGCTTGCTGCGTCATCGTCCGGAAACAGGTCAGGTAGAATCCTTCTGGCTGAATGAAAACAAGCACCACAATGATAATATCATTAAATCAATCTGTATATCGGGTGATACAATCATGTGCGGTAATCAACGGGGAGAAGTTTATAATTATTCTATAAAGAGGAATAAGTTTTCATTATTGCGAAAGTACGATAATACAAATATATTGTATATCTTCAAAGACTCCAGAGAGCATTGGTGGATATCTGTACAGGATCAGGGCGTTTTCTGTCTAGATATGGACTCCGTGCAATTTCCATGCTCGAATTATATTGATGAAATAGATCCCGGAATACTTGTGTTTGCCACCCAGAAGGAAGGATTGTATGTCTATGATCTGAATATAGGACAAAAGAAACAGATAAGCGCGGCAGATTTGGGAGTTCCTGCAGATAAATCGCTTAGTATAACTTCTTTTTGCCGGGATTCGGAGCATAACCTATGGATGACGACTGAGAGACAGGGGCTCTTATCTGTAGATAAACATTGGAAATTGCGAAAGCAACATTTGTCGCATACCAAGGTTCATTCGGATAAACTTTATTTTGTTGCAAAACAGAATGAAGAGAGGTTATGGGTAATTGGTGCACACAAGTTGTATTTGTTCAACTTCAAAGAAAACCAATTACATACTTTTGATAATAACAACGGTTTGCGTCTGACCGATATGGATGCTTCCAGTCTGATAGATTCAGCCAATCGTTTTTGGATATTGGGTAATACCGGATATGTAATGGTAGATAACCGGAATTTTATGTTGAATGATACGCCGGCCTCTGTGATTCTTACTACGTTGCGTATTAATAATAAATTGCAAAGACCTTGTGATGGTTCTGTGTTAGATAAATGCTTGGCTGAGACATCTGTGTTATGCTTAAAACACAATCAGACAAACATTTCGATAGCCTATGCAGTGATAACCATATATATGGTAATAGCGACCGGTTCTTTTATAAGATGGATGGAGTAGATCCGGATTGGGTGGATGCGGGTAATCGTCGTGAAGTATTCTATAGTAATCTTGCTCCCGGTAACTACCTTTTAAGGATCAAAGCACTTAATAATGATGGAACGATAGGACCGGAAACTCATTTGAAAATTGAAGTGCTTCCCCCTTTATGGGCGCGTTGGTGGGCATTTGTTATTTATGCTGCTATTATTTTCTACATATTGCAACGCTATATTGCCTATAAGCAAAGGAAACAACGGTTAGAGCACGAACTGTATCTCAAACAAATAGAAAAGGATAAATCTGAGGAGTTTAACCGGGAATTGCAGACTTTTTTTACGCAAGTGGCGCATGAATTCAGGACTCCGTTAACTTTGATTTTGAATCCTTTGGACGAGATACAGAAAAAGATAATACATGTTTCCGGAGTAAAAGAAGACTTGCTGTTAATCCGTCGTAATGCCAAACGATTACTTACGTTGGTAAATGACCTGATGGATTTGAGGAAGATAGAGAATGGGAATGGGGAACTGGAACTATCTTCTTTTAATTTTAATGATTTTATTCAGGAGATTTACTACTCTTTTCAGGTTACTGCCCGGCAAAGAGATATAGCATTGCAGCTTTCTCTGCCAGAGACGCCTATATTAGCTACATTTGATAAGGACGCATTAGAGAAAGTGTTCTTTAATTTATTGTCCAATGCTCTGAAGTTTACTCGGAGGGAGGAACTGTTATTTTGGCTGTTTCCTTGATTGAAGGAGAGAAGCCGAAAATACACATTGAAGTGAAAGACACTGGAGTTGGAATATCCAATGAGGATATAAACAAGATATTCAAACCTTTTGCACTGTCTCATCAGGATTTGCATGGACAGATGGGAGGTAGTGGAGTCGGTCTGACTATAGCAAGAGCTATTGTAGAAAAACATCAGGGAACTATATCGGTCAGACGTAGGGAACCGCATGGTACTTGTTTTTCTATTGATTTGCCGTGGAGATATGATAAATGTTATGAAATGGCAGTTCAAGGCACATTGGATGAGAGTGAAGATGCAGTAGACGATGCTTCTTCTTTTAAAGTTACTTCGATTTCTGAGACGATTTTGTTGGTAGATGATAATATTGAAATTCTGACTTATCTTCAGAAAGAATTGTCGAGAAACTTTAAAGTTGTTACAGCTCAGAATGGACGTGAAGCACTGGAGGTATTAGGCAAAAAAAATGTGTCATTAGTAGTGAGTGATGTCATGATGCCTGAAATGGATGGCATGGAATTATGTACGTATATTAAAGAGAACCCTTCTCTTTGCCATCTTCCTGTCATATTGCTGACTGCAAAATCCATGACGATATATGTTGAAGAAGGCTTCCAGGCCGGTGCAGATGACTATCTTGTGAAACCTTTCAAAGTCTCTACCCTGATAGTCCGTATTAATAATATTCTGAGCGGTCGGAAGAAATTGAAGGAGATTTATGGAAAACAACTCTCTTTAAAGAGTGTAGGTATTGAGTTGGAACCTGCAGATAAATCTTTTGCTGAACAATATGAAGCAGTAGTGAAAACACACCTTTCTAATCCTGAGTTGGATGTGGAAATGTTATGTAAGGAAATGGGAGTGAGCAGGGCTAAGTTATATCGTAAGGTAAAGGCTATTACTAATCTTTCTCCGGCAGAGTTGATTCGTAATATCCGTTTGGAATGTGCTGCTGAAATGCTTCGTACTTCTCAACAGACAGCAACGGAAATTGCTTATCAAACAGGATTTGGCAGTTATAATCATTTTGGTGATTATTTTAAGAGTGTTTATGGTGTTTCTCCTAAAGTATATAAGGAGAAGTATAAGAACACTTAATTTATTCGTTTACAGAGTCGATTGCAAAGATTTGGAAATGTATATTCAGGGATAACAAGATCGTCTAAATAAACTGCACCTCACAATTTTAAACTGCCCCAAAAAGTCAGATACGAAACCTTAGGAGCAGTTCTGTTAAAAAAGATAATATCATTTGATTCTTTAGCGATGTGAAATAGATAATGCTTACCAATTATCTGTACGGAACAGGCAAGCCGGTAAGCCGTCCTTATTATAAAGATTTCCGTCCGGATTATTTTCCCAGTTATAGCGTACGGCAACAGGATTAGGGACTTTCGGACTCCAAATAACAATTCGGTTATCTTTGAGTTCTCCCAGCGCCCAGTGGAATTTTTTGTCTTCTCCTGCGATGGCAAAACCTTGCAGACATCCATATCGGCTACGTATTTCTAAACCGGAACCTGTATTTTTGAATGTAATTATGACTTTGTCACCATTGATTTCCATGCGTTCAAACATGGGGCTTTCACTGACAATATCTGAATACCCGTACTCGTAATGTAACGCTTGTAATGCTGCTCTCATACCTACCTCTTGTTTGTTGCGGGGATGAAGGTCATAGGGGTCTCCCAAGTCACTGGTTACGATGAGATGGGTTCCAGGAACTGCCAGAACTTTACTTTGAGCATCTCGCATTTCCGCCCAAAGTGGTTTCTTGTTGATAGAATCGAAGTTGGGAAGCTGGATGATATAAAACGGTAATTCTGAATTCCAGCGGTTACGCCAATCTCCAATCATACATGTGAGCCAATCGGTATAAGGTTCTGCATTTCCTACATTATTTTCTCCCTGATACCAGAGAACTCCCTTAATGGAGAAGGATAGCAGCGGATGATCATTGCATTGTATACCAATGATGGATAATCATTACGCTTTGCTTCCTTATTTTTTCGTGTAAGGTATTCTGTAGGGGGAATAGTTTCTCATTTTTGTTATATCGATCGAGTCGTTTTTGTGGCAGTGTATTGGCAGCTTCCAGACTTGTCCAGGTTTCCACGATTGTACCGCCCCATGATGAATTTATAATACCAATAGGTATGTTTGTTTCCTCATAAACCTTTTTAGCAAAGAAATAAGCAACTCCGGAGAAACGGCCTACGTTTTCAGGTGAACATACGAGCCATGTTGCGCTGATTGTATCTTTTTAGGGGATAATTCCATGCGGCGAGGTATGTTTAAAGTTCGGATTTGCGGATAATTGGCATTCTTTTTCTCCACTTCCGCATTAGTGACGTTATTTACTACCCATTGCATGTTAGATTGTCCGCTACATAACCATACATCTCCGATAAGAATATCCTTGATGCTTATTGGGTTTTCTTTTCCGATGATTTGTAGTTGGTAGGGGCCGCCAGTTTCCAGAGCTTTCAGATTCACTTCCCAGTATCCCTTGCTGTCGGCTTTTACTGTTTGTTTTTGCTCTGCGAATAAGATTTGTATTTTCTCCTTTGGATCAGCCTGCCCCCATATATGAATAGGTTGGTTCCTTTGTAGTACCATTCCATCAGAATAGATGGCTGGTAATGTAACTTTAGCTTGTACGCTTAAAGAAACAAATAGAAAAATAAATAATAAATGTTTCATAGTGAATTGTTTTTGTGCGAAAATAAGTGAATACTATAACATATACAATAGGTATACAGATGAAATTATTGGAAACGATTTCGTATTTCATATTTTAGATAAATATCTTATATATAGCTTTTTAATGTAATATTGAATTTGCAAACGTTCCCGATGATTTCATACATAAACACAAACCTGATTTCAGTAAATGTCTATATTTGTGACGTATTATTTAATTTAATATTAATCAAAATATCACTTAAAACCAATAAATAGATTTATGAGAAGATTTTGTCTGACACTTACATTTCTGAGTGCATTCCTGAGTTTTAGTATAGCTCAGAAACAATATCAGTTAAAGTCACCGAATGGTAAGCTTGAATTAAGTATCGAAGCCGGTGATAAAATTTGTTATTCCTTAAAACATGAAAATACTGCGATTATTGTCTCTTCGCCTATTTCTATGTCATTAAGCAATAATAAAATATTAGGCGTGAAGTCTAAAGTTAAGAATGTACGTAGGCGTGTGGTTGATGAGAATATCACTACTGCCATCTACAAACGGAGTGAGATAAGAAATCGTTGTAATGAGCTGTCTCTTACTTTCAGGGACGGATTCCAATTAGAATTCAGAGCCTATGATGAAGGAGTTGCATATCGCTTCATCGTTACGGAAACTAAACCTTTTAATGTAATAGCTGAAGAAGCTACATTTAATTTTGACGATGATTATATGACGTATATTCCTTATGTGAGAGGAGGAAAGAATAAAAAGGTGGAAGCCCAGTTCTTCAATTCTTTTGAGAATGTCTATACACATGTCAATCTAAGTGAAATGGGTACTAATCAATTGGCTTTTACTCCGGTTGTTGTGGAATTGAAAGATGGAAAGAAGCTTTGTATTGCAGAATCAGACGTGGAGAGTTATCCCGGCATGTTTGTTCGCAATGCGAATCAGTCTAATTCTTTGAAAGGTGTTTTTGCTCCGTATCCGAAAGAAACGATACAAGGTGGACATAATAAATTGCAAAAGCTGGTTACTGCAAGAGAAGATTATATTGCGAAGTGCTCCGGCAGACGAAGTTTTCCCTGGCGCATTGCTATTGTATCTTCTGATGATAAAGAACTCCTTGATAATGATATGGTTTATAAACTGGCTGCTCCCTCCCGATTGGAAGATACTTCATGGATTAAACCTGGAAAGGTGGCTTGGGAATGGTGGAACAGTTGCGGGTTGTCCGGTGTAGATTTCAAGGCTGGTGTGAACAATGTTACCTATAAAGCATATATTGATTTTGCTTCTAAGCATGGTATTGAGTACGTGATTTTGGATGAGGGCTGGGCCGTAAATCTAAAAGCTGATTTATTTCAGGTTGTGCCGGAAATAGATTTGAAAGAGTTGGTTGCTTATGCTGATTCTAAACATGTAGGGCTGATCTTGTGGGCCGGTTACTATGCTTTTGAACGTGATTTGGAAAGAATCTGCAAGCATTATTCAGAATTGGGCATTAAGGGCTTCAAGGTAGACTTCATGGACCGTGACGACCAGGCAATGGTTGATTTTCACTATCGTGGGGCTGAGATAGCTGCAAAATACCATTTAATGTTAGATTATCATGGCACTTATAAACCGACAGGAATGAATCGTACTTATCCGAATGTGATTAATTTTGAAGGCGTACATGGCTTGGAGCAGTTGAAGTTCTCTGGCAGTGAGAAGGTGGATCAGGTTACCTATGATGTGACTATGCCTTTTATTCGTATGATAGCGGGACCTGTAGATTATACCCAGGGTGCAATGAAAAATGGCAATAAACGTAATTTTCGCGCTGTTAATGAAGAACCTATGAGTATGGGAACTCGTTGCCGCCAGCTGGCTGAATATGTAATATTTGAGGCTCCGCTATCCATGTTGTGTGATAGTCCTGTTCTCTATGAACGTGAATCTGAGTGTACCTCTTATATTTCAGATATTCCGACAGTATGGGATGAAACAAAAGCCTTGAATGGAAAAATAGGAGAATATATCTCAATGGCTCGTCGTAAAGGAGATGTTTGGTATGTGGGAGCGCTGACTAATTGGAAAAAGCGTACAATGAAATTTGATTTGTCATTTCTGGGTGAAGGGGAATGGACAATTGAACTTTATAAAGATGGTATAAATGCAGATAAGATAGCTTCTGATTATCGGAAGTCTGTTATCTTTGTTCCCCAAAATCGTAAGCTAACGGTGAATTTGGCAGAAGGGGGCGGATGTGCAATGAAAATTTATAAAAAGTAATAGAGAAATACTTATGAAGGAGAAATTTTTAGGTTGGATTTTATTTCTGATAACTATCTGTAATGGCCAGTACGTTGGTGCTCAGGAGTTACTGACAAATGTATATGGCAGACAATACACTTTTTTGAATGGGAAGTGGAATGTTATTATTGATCCTTATCAGCAAGGTCGGCGAACCTCTATCTATAAGAACAGACCTTTAAGAAATAAGGCTGATTTTAAAGAGTATGAGTTCGAAGGAGGGCTACGTTTGAATGTGCCTTCCGACTGGAATTCGCAGCTTCCAGAACTTAAATATTATGAAGGTACGGTGTGGTATGCCCGTAAATTTGAGGTGAGTAAAAATCAGGATGAGAACCTGTTTCTCTACTTTGGAGCTGTGAGTTACCGTTGCCGGGTCTATCTGAATGGAAAAGAGATAGGTAGTCATGAAGGTGGATTTACGCCGTTTCAGTTCAATATCACTGATTTGGTAAAAGCAGGAGAAAACTTTCTGGCTGTGGAAGTGAATAATACTCGGACGGTAGATGCAATTCCTGCGCTGTCATTTGACTGGTGGAATTATGGCGGCATAACGCGTGATGTGATGTTAGTACGTACTCCTAAAGTATATATCAGCAATTACTTTATACAACTGGATAAATACAAGCCAGATTATATTCATGCAACCTTACAACTGTCAGAGCAGCAAGCGGGCCAGAAAGTGAGAATTGAAATTCCTGAACTGAAAATCGCATCTGAAGTGCAGACTGACGGACAAGGAATGGCGAAAATATCTTTCCGTGCTAAGAAACTGGAACGTTGGTCGCCCCAAAAACCTAAACTTTACCAAGTCACTGTTTCCACTGCAACGGACCATGTGAAAGAGAATATAGGTTTTCGTAATCTTAGTGTGAAAGGGACGAAGATTTATTTGAATGACACTCCGGTCTTTATGAAAGGAATCAGTTTTCATGAAGAGATAGCGCAACGCCAGGGAAGAGCATTTTCAGAGCAGGATGCTGTAGCATTACTTTCTGAAGCAAAGGAGTTGGGTGCTAATTTAGTGCGTCTAGCGCATTATCCACAAAATGAATATATCGTTCGTCTAGCTGAAAAGATGGGTATTATGTTGTGGGAAGAAATTCCTATTTGGCAAGGAATTGATTTTAAAAATGCCGAGACGCGTATGAAGGCGCAAAAATGTATACGGAAATGGTTATGCGTGACAGGAACAGGTGTGCCTTGACCTTCTGGGGAGTTGCCAATGAAACAGCTCCTTCCGAAGCCCGCAATGCCTTTCTGAAGAGTCTTGTCGAACACTGTCACGAGATGGATACTACTCGTCTGATAACAGCAGCTTTCGATTTGCCGAAGCTGAATCCTGAAACGAAGGCTTTTGAAATGAATGATTCTTTTATCGAAGAGTTGGATGTGGTGTCGATTAATAAATATATGGGGTGGTACCATGCCTGGCCGTCATATCCTTCGGAAGTACGTTGGAATGTGGCTCTCGGTAAACCGTTGATTTTCTCTGAATTTGGTGGTGAAGCCCTTTACGGGCAATCGGGAGATTCTACTTTAACAAGTTCATGGAGCGAAGAATATCAGGAAAAGCTGTTCAGAGATAATTTGGAGATGTTCAGCCGTGTGGAAAATCTGGCTGGTATTTCTCCTTGGATACTATTTGATTTCCGTTCTCCGTATCGTTTTCATCCTACGAATCAGGAAGGTTGGAACCGGAAAGGGCTTATTTCTGATCAGGGATTCAGGAAAAAGGCTTGGTATGTGATGAAAGAATTCTATAATAATAAGTGATAATATGAAAAAGAATAGTCTTTTTGTGTGCAATAATTCTAGGGATTATGGCAACTTCCTTGTCTGCTCAGACAAGGAAGAAGGATTATACCCATCAAGTAGATTCTGTACTGAATCTTATGACTTTGGAAGAAAAAGTCGGGCAAATGATTCAGTATTCCAATAATAAGCTTCTGACCGGACCTTCTCTTGACAGTCGTAATCATACGGAAGAAATCAAACGTGGTGAGGTAGGTTCTATTTTTAATATATTGACTGTAGAGCGTGCAAGGCAATATCAGGATTTGGCTATGCAGTCCCGTTTGAGGATTCCGTTGATTTTTGGTTTGGATGTTGTACATGGGATGAGGACTATTTTCCCGATACCGATGGCTGAAGCTGCCAGTTTTAATCTGGAATTGATAAAAAACAGCCAGTGTGGCGGCGGCGGAGACTTCTGCCCATGGGATTCACTGGACGTTTGCTCCCATGGTTGATATCTCCAGGGATGCCCGTTGGGGGCGTTCGATGGAAGGAGCCGGTGAAGACCCTTGGTATGGTAGTCAGGTGGCAAAGGCTCGTGTAGAAGGTTTTCAGGGTACCAATTATAATGATAGAAACACTGTGCTTGCTTGTGCGAAGCATTTTGCTGCTTATGGAGCGGCGGTAGCAGGTAAAGATTATGCCGAAGCTGATATCTCGGAACATACACTTCAACAAGTATATTTACCACCATTCCGGGCTGCAGTAGAAGCCGGAGTGGGCACTTTTATGAATGCTTTTAATGAGATAAACGGTATTCCTGCAACGGCCCATAAGCCTCTTTTTAAGGGATGTTTTGAAGGGAGAATGGGGATTCACAGGCTTTGTAGTCAGTGACTGGGGTTCTGTTAGTGAGATTGCCAAACACCGGATGGCAAAAGACAATAAAGATGCAGGACGTCTGGCTGCTATTGCAGGTTGTGACATGGATATGCATTCTATGACTTATGCCAGGCATCTGGTAGATTTAGTGAAAGAGGGCGCTGTAGACATTACTTTGATTGATGATGCTGTAAAACGTATCTTAACGGTAAAATTCGAATTGGGCTTGTTTGATGACCCTTATCGTTATAATTATCGTGAGAAGGAAATCGGAGACAAGAAAGTGAATGCGGTTCACAGGAAAGTAGCCCGTGAAGCTGGAGCCGGTTCAATCGTCCTGCTGAAAAATCAGAATGTTCTGCCTATTGCGTCAACCGTACGTAATATAGCTTTAATCGGTCCCTTGAATAAGGCTAATAAGGATATGCTGGGGAATTGGTCTGCCATTGGCAAGGCAGAAGAGGTGATTTCTGTTTTTGATGGTTTGAAAGCTGCTTTTTCCAAGGCTAAGGTTACCTATATAGAAGGTTATGATTTGGAAACGAATGAATTGAAACCATTACCGGATCTTTCTGGTTATGATGTGCTTATTGTATCGGTAGGAGAGCGTGCCATAGATTCCGGAGAAGCGAAATCGAAAGTTGATATTAGTGTCAATGCCAATCAGCAGTTGATGGTGAAACAAATAAAGGAAAAGGCCGGGAAACCTGTTGTAACTTTGGTTATGGGTGGCCGTCCGTTGATTTTCTCCGATATGGAACCTTATACCGATGCCATTCTTGTGACTTGGTGGTTAGGTACGGAAGCTGGTAATTCTATAGCAGATGTGCTTACTGGTAGCTATAATCCGTCTGGTAAATTGCCAATGACATTTCCCCGTCATGTAGGTCAGTGTCCGATATATTACAATCATAAAAGTACAGGTCGTGCTTGGACACCAAACAATCCGTGGGTAAGCGGTTATATGGATGAGAGTGTGAAACCTGCCTATGCATTCGGATATGGTTTGAGCTATACAACTTTTGAAATTGCTGCTCCTGTGATATCAAAAAAGAATATAGGTCAGGAGAGTCAGTGGTCGTGACTACTTTTGTTAAGAATACGGGAAAGTATACGGGCAAAGAAACCGTCCAGCTTTATTTGCAGGACGTTGCCAGTTCCGTGACCCGTCCGGTTCTTGAATTGTGTGGAATCCGGCAAATAGAATTGTTACCCGGAGAAACCCGGAAGATTGAATTTACTCTGTCAGAACAGGAACTGGGGTTCTTTAATGCAGATAGACAGTTCGTAACAGAGCCGGGTAGCTTTAAACTTTTGTCGGGAACAGTTCGGATAATTTGAAAGTTACAGAATTTGAACTTATAGAGAAATAAATGGCATCACATATGATACGCTATGTTTTTGTACTTTTACTTTTCATTTTCATTTTTACTTTGGGATTGAAAGCCGATGATTTATCCATCATCAGGCAGAAGTATATAGAAAGTATATTGTATAAAAACAAATCAGAACAGCAGCTAATACGGCTGATGTGTCAGACTTCGCATGAAAAGATCGTCGGTGATCAGATGGTTGTAGAATTGATGGAACGTTGCCCGATAGAAGTCGGGTACGTTCGTCAATTATTATCAGACTTGAGTGAGGAGGGTAGTTGGAGTGACCTTGATTTTACTAATAGCAAGGCTGCCAGCTGGCTTCCGCGGATCCATGCAGCCCGTGTGCTTGAGCTGACTAAAGTTTATAGTAATCCGGAGCATGATTTTTATAAATCGGCTGAGGTTGCAGAGGCTATCCATAAAGCCATAGGCTATTGGTTTCGAATGAAGCCGATAGCTGCCAATTGGTGGTATAATGAAATTGGTATACCTAAAGTACTGGGAGCTGTGTTTATCTTATTTGAAGATCAATTGTCGACGGAAGAAAAGAAACACGCTATAGAAGTGATGAGTCAGGCAAAGATAGGGATGACAGCTCAAAATAAGGTTTGGTTAGCCGGCAATGTGTTGGTGAAAGGTTTGTTGCTGAATGACCTTCAACTAGTGTGGAAAGCAAGGAATGTTATAAACGATGAGATCAAGATGGCTTATGGTAAATCAGAAGGAATTAAGGTTGATTATAGTTTTCATCAACATGGACCTCAACAGCAGGTCGGGAATTATGGTGCAGCTTATTTGGCTACTATGAGTTTCTGGGCATATATTCTTGATGACACTTCGTTGGCATTGGATGAGGAGCGTTTTCAGATTATAACTAACTATACTAATGAAGGTGTACGGAGAATTCTGTGGAAAAACAAGATGGATGTAAATAATCTCGGAAGACAGCTTTACAAGCAGGCACAGCGAAACAAAGCTTTTTCGAGTTTGTTCTCTGCCAATATGTTGGCGCAGGTGAATAGTAAAGACAGTAATACCTATCAGCTCTTGATTGATGAAAACCTTGGTAATACTCCAACTTCGTTGTTAGGGCAGTATCATTTCTGGAAATCAGATATGACAATCCATCGTTGTCCCACTTGGATGGCATCTGTGAGGATGGCATCGGACAGGGTGATTGGTACAGAGTCGGGCACTGATAATGTAAAGGGGTATTATCTGGCAGACGGTGCTCTCTATACTTATGTGGATGGTGATGAGTATACGGATGTATTTCCTTGTTGGGATTGGCGTAAAGTGCCTGGTGTAACTTGCTATCAAGAAGATAAGGCTGTCCATGTGATGGGATGGCTTGAAAAGCAAAATAAAGGTTCGTTCGTAGGAAATGTGAATGATGGCGTTATTGGTCTTACCTCGATGGATTTAGTAAGGGATGGGCTTTATGCTAGAAAAACATGGATTTTTACACCGGATTATATCTTGTGTTTAGGAGCGGGCATTCGTTCGGATAGCAGTTATCAGGTGAATACTTCTGTAGAGCAGGCTGTGCTGAGAGATGATTTACTACATCTGCATAAAGGGAAGTGGGAGGTTGTGAAGGATTTGAATTTTTCTTGTGAGAATCCCCAGCGCTTCTTTCATCGTCAGACCGGATATATTTTACTGGAAGGTAAAGGGCGTATGTTTTCTGAACATCGTACGAATTTCTGGAATGATATCATGAAGATATATCCTAAAAGTGAATTGCAGACAAAAGATGTATTTACTATCTATATAGATCATGGGATTCTTCCACAAAATGATTCATATCAGTACATAATATTGCCGGCTACCACTCCTAAGCAAGTACAACGCGTTGATTTATCTTCATTCAAAATAATCAGTAATACTAGTCAATGTCAGGCTGTCCAACTGGATCAAGATACATATTTACTTGCATTGTATGAAGCCGGAAGTATTTCCTTGTCCGGTAAACTAAAGTTTGAAAGTGATAAAAAAGGGCTTTTCATTCTGCATACTTATAAGAAGGGGTGGAAAGTATATGCTTCGGACCCAACTCAGACAGAAGCATTTATGGAGGTGACATTTAATGGGGACAAGAGAAAAATCAAATTGCCCGAAGGCGAATATAAGGGAACTGTTGCCATATCCTCCAAATAACCTGTTGAATGAGTCATGGTAGTGAAGAAAATCTTGGTGAGATAGAAATCACACGAAAATGAGGCTGATGAGAATGTTAAATGGAAAAAGGTTGCAGTGTTTTATCACTGCAACCTTTTTCTCTTTATTTCTTTGTTATTGATTTACAGCGGAATATATTCTACGAATGCTTCCATCGCTTCGTAAGATGCAAGTCCCAAACTGTCGTACAGTGCGGCTGTACCGCGGTTACGGTCTTCGCTGCGTTGCCAGAACAGGCGTTCATCATTACCGAGGAAAGGTGCGCTTTCCATTTGGCTTTGGTGCTTCAGGATGGAGTTACGTTTGGCACGCAATTCTTCCGGACTGATGGGTACTGCCATTTCAATGTTTTCAATTTCCCATTCAGCCCATGCACCGCGATACATCCAGATACGGCAATCTTTCAGCCATTTTGCGCTTTCTTCCTTTTCCAGGTCGATAGCTGCAAATACGGCATCGGTGCAAACGCGGTGTGTTCCATGCGGGTCGGCAAGGTCGCCGGCAACGAATATCTGGTGAGGTTTCACTTCACGCAACAGGTTACGTACGATTTCCACATCAGCTTCAGTCAGCGGACCTTTCTGAATACGACCGGTTTCATAGAACGGCAGATCAAGGAAATGACAATGATCCAGTGGGATGTTATTGTATGTACAGGCGGTGCGTGCTTCACCACGACGTATCAAACCTTTAATGGTAAGAATATCGCGTGTGTCGATGTCACCGTCTTTTTTCTCTTTCAGGAACTTACGGATCTCTGCATACTTGTCGGTAATCACTTTGTCTTCGCTGTTATTGAAGATTTGATTGAAACCGTTGATAAAGTGCAGGAAACGGATTACTTCTTCGTCACCTACGGCAATGTTACCGGAGGTTTCGTAAGCCACGTGTACATCATGCTTTTGCTCTACCAGACGACGGATGGTACCTCCCATAGAGATAACGTCGTCATCGGGATGCGGAGAGAATACAACGACCCGTTTCGGATACGGTTTTGCGCGTTCGGGACGATAAGTATCGTCTGCATTCGGTTTGCCACCCGGCCAGCCGGTAATGGTATGTTGCAGATCGTTGAATATTTTGATATTTACATTATATGCAGAACCGAACAGAGCCAACAATTCACTTAAACCGTTTTCATTGTAATCCTTATTGGTAAGTTTCAGGATAGGCTTTCCTGTCAGTTGGCACAACCATACGATGGCACTGCGGATCAGTTTGTCGTTCCATTCACATGAAGTCACTAACCACGGACGGTGAATGCGTGTCAGGTTGCCGGCAGCAGAAAGGTCGATAATTACATGGGCATTATTGTGCGTTTGCAGGTAAGATGCCGGAATAGTATCTGTTACTGCACCTTCTACACACTCTTTTACCATTTTGGCCTTATCATCACCCCATGCCATCAAGAAGATTTTCTTGGCAGCCAGAATGGTGGATACACCCATTGTGATAGAGCTGATCGGTGTGCTTTCAATGCTTCCGAACATTTTGGATGCCTCGTTGCGTGAGTCATTGTCCAGCAAAATGAGGCGGGTAGTGGAGTTTAGACGGGAACCCGGTTCATTGAAACCGATGTTACCTACACGACCAATGCCGAGTAATACGGCATCCAGTCCGCCAAAGCTTTCGATGCGCTGCTCGTACAAACGACAATATTCGAAGATAGTATCTTTGGGGATAGTACCGTCCGGACTGAAAATATTCTGCTTGTCGATGTCTACATGATCGAGGAACATTTCTTTCAGGGCATTCAGGTTGCTGTTGATGGCATCTGCTGTGAGCGGATAATATTCGTAAAGGTTGAATATGATAACATTGCGGAAACTCAGGCCTTCTTCTTTATGCATTCGGATGAGGGCTGAATATACATTGCGGGGAGAATTACCGCCCGGCAATGCCAATACGCAAAAACGTCCGGCTTTTTGTTTGTCGCGAATCAGTTGAGCTATTTCGCAGGCAATGTGGTTTGCACCTTCCTCTGCTGATTCGTAGATGTCAGCGGGGATTTTCTCCAGTCGGGTCAATACCGACCTTTCAAATGCATTCTCAGGCCTATAATACCTGGGGGAGACTCTGTTGAGAGTAATTTGAGAACTAAGATTGGTTTTCATAACTTAATTGGTATTAATAAATTGATTAAAGCTTGTCGCTTCTATGATTTAACAAATATACGAAAAACAAAGTTCACTCATTTAATGGTGTCGGGGCTGTTTTTCGGAACAAGGTGTTTTTTTCTGACACTGTTTCGGGATACAAATGTAGGCACTTTTTGGTAACTATGTACTCACTTCTTTTAGGTATTTTCATTAAAAAGACTAAAATGGAATCTTTTTGTACAAATACATAACCTGTTCGGAGAGGCAGAGATGGGTACGCGTGCCTATTTTTAAAGAGGGTTAATATAAAATGTAGTAGTTACTGTATTTCCTGCACTATCTACCGCTGTCAGCGAGTGTTTTCCGGGTGTGGGTTGCAAAGAAATCTTATGGAAATCCTGCGTCTGCGTCAGATAAGTATTATCAAGATGCCAAAAGATGGTGGTAGCGGGATTACCATGGGCCAGTTCGGCAGTCATATATCCTGGGCTTCCATCCATCTGTTTGGGTAATACAATCCGTGCATTCATGGGCGGGTAGATGAACTGCATTGGTTGGAGGGCATCTTCTCCGCAACCCGGCTTGAAGGGAGGAAGCGGACTGTATTCCGGATGATGTTGTCTGTAATACCATTCCCAGACGGGCGGCAAAGTGAACCAGGATTTCTGGATGGTAGGTTCCAGATTAGCACAATTCTCATAGATACGGTGAGTCTCATCGGCTGAGAGAGTGATGAGGTGATGATAAGGGCAAGCTTCCGTCTTTAATCCGGCGGGAAGAATCAATAAGGTGTCTGTTTCTTCGCAAAATCGGCCTTTCAGGTGCCCGGATTTCCGGCATACTTCAGTCTTAACAAAGACATTTCCCGGACGTTTGAACCATTGTGTAGGAGGAAGCAGGCTGAATATATCAAACAGAACCGGGCCGGCTGTCCGTGCTCCTACAAGACCGGGCTTACCTTCTCCTGTGGCATTCCCCACCCATACACCTACGGCATAGTGAGGAGTGACGCCTACAGCCCAGGCATCGCGGAATCCATGACTCGTTCCGGTCTTCCATGCGATGGGATGCATGGAAGGGATGGATTTCCAGTCTATTTCTTCGGGACGGTTCACTTCGGTTAGAGCATTGAATGTTTGCCATACGGCTCCCGGTTGAAAAATATCCGTTGTCTTTGCAGAAGTGACTGCCTCGAATTTTCAGAATCTGAAAGCAGTAAACTACATTCCGTTTGTGGAAGTTGCAATAAACTCCGTCCCATGTATGCGTATGTATTGGTTACATCCCATAGGGTGGCTTCCGCTCCGCCTAAGATAAGTGATAAACCATAATGGGAGGCGGGGCGGTTGATTGTCTTCAAACCTATTTGCCTCAGGAAAGTGTGAAACTTGGGAGCACCATATTTTTGCAGCATCGTTACTGCCGGAATGTTTAGTGAACGAGCAAGTGCTTCTGAAGCAGGAACAGCACCTTCGAACTGCAAACTGAAGTTTTGAGGTGTAAAGCCATTAATATTAATGGGTATATCAGGCAGTAATGTATGAGGCAGCAGGCTGCCTTCCTGCAACATGGCATAATATAGAAATGGTTTCAGAATACTTCCCGTGCTTCTGGGTGCCTGAATTACATCTACCTGGTTACCGCTTTGTTTCCGTTTGAAGTTTACATTGCCGCAATAAGCTACTACCTGATTGGTCTGGATATCGATTACCAGAATAGCCAGGTTGCGTATATCACTCCGGTTAAATTCATTACTCCAACGCTCGGCTGCGTTCTCTATCTGGGTTTGAATACCTCTGTCGATGGTTGACACAGAATATTTCCCATTCCGTTCCTGATAGAAGCGACTGACTAGATGAGGGGCTATTTGAGGGAGAGGATGAGGCTCATCGGGTAATGGTTCGCTGATAGCCAGTTCGTAAGTGGAACTATCTATAATCTTTCGTCCATATAATTGTTTCAGCAGACGGTTTCTCTTATTGAGCAATGATTGTCGTGATTTGGAAAGGTGAATCATGGCGGGTGCATTTGGAAGTACCGCCAGCATAGCTGCTTCCGCCCAGGAAAGTTCTTCGGCCGAATGTCCGAAATATCGCCAGGCAGCGGCATCGAGTCCTACTACATTTCCTCCGAAAGGAGCGTGTGAAACGTACATGGACAAGATTTTCTCTTTTGAAGCACGAAATTCAAGTCGGGTGGCCAGGATCATTTCTATGAACTTTTCTCCAAAAGTACGCGATTTGTTTCTTGCCAGACGGATTGTTTGCATGGTGAGGGTACTTCCTCCACTTACAATGCGCTTATTCTTTAGGTTTTGGTAGGCGGCTCTGCCCGTGGAGACAGGATTGACTCCCCAATGGTGATAGAAATGCCTGTCTTCGAAAGTGATGAGACATTGCTTTATTTTCTCCGGAGTAGTGTTCCGGGGCGGAAAACGCCATTGACCGTCAGATGCAATGCGTGCGCCCAGTAATTCACCGTTCCGGTCAGTGACAACGGTGGAGTAGGGCACATGGAAAAGTTGCCGGGGAAGACAAAAGATATAGGCTATCACCAGAATTGTAATAAGTATGAATATTACTTTTCTGGTGATAGACAGTTGTTTGAAGTACTTTATAATCTTAGCTCCCATGAAACGAACTTAACGGCTGACAGTCGTTCTTCCCGCCTTGGTTCGTGCCTGTGCCGAACCGTCATACATGGCTTCGCACTGGATAGCCGGTAAAATGAAATTACCTGCATACGTAGCTTGCAGTCTTATGGTGAACTTTTTCAGCTCGCTGCGACGCAAGTCGAAATAGGTCAATATACGGTCGTCACGAATATCCTGGTAGGTATACTCACGGGTAGGTGTCGCTTCCGGAGTCATCAACCGGTCATTGTAAATCTCCCAACCTGACGGCAGGATATGTGTTAATGCCAGATTACTGTAAGCGGTGGTTCCACTGATATTACCTACGGTGATGACTGCCATAAAGTCTGTTCCCTGCTTGATATCATCTATGGATATCGTCGCTCCGTTCATATCCGTATATTTTACGTCCAGGCGGAGGTTATTGGATATTGCGGGTAACGTGTCATTAAGTAATTGCGTGCGTGTAATGAGGTCCACACTTAATGCACCTTTACCTTCATTCTTTATTATAATATTACCCGAAGCCGGTGAAGTGGACAGTTCCTTTGTAAATACAGCCTTGGCTGATTTTACTACGGGTTGCTGTTTCCCGTTCCAGGTCCAAGTGAAGTCCAGAGTACCTGAAAGTTTCTCAGCCAGACGTCCCATCGCCATCAATGAGAAAGCAGTGGACTGTGTACTGAACCAATTCTCTTCGGCCAAATTCTTGGATACCTTCTTCGCCTGTTGCAATGCCGCCTGGTCGCGGTTCATCAGGAGTAAAGTTTCCAGTATCATAGCTTCGTCACGATCATACGAACCGTAGATGTAGTTCTGTGAAGAATAGGGGGCAATGGTGGTTTCCGCCTTAAATACCAATTCTTCCGCCGGTTTCATCTTACCCGTCAGGGCATAAGCGGCTGCCAGTCTCCATTTGGCTTGCAGAGGCAGGTTAGCTTGTTCTTTCATCCGGTTCATGGCACCCTGCTCAGGTGCACCGGCTAATGCCAGTGTGTACAACCTGTATGCCTGTTGCACTCCCGTTTGCCAGTAACCCCAACTGTCATCTTGATCCGGCATCCGCCAGTTCTGGGCAGCAGCACGTTGGAAGCGTTTCCACTTATTCAGTACATTCGAGTTGACAGCGTAGCCTTTCTCCTGTGCCAGTATGAGGAACATGCCCGCATAAGAAGTAATCCACTCATCAGCACTGGCATTCCCCGGCCAGTATACAAAACCGCCATTCGGAATTTGGCGTGCATAGAGTTGCCGTATCGCTTCCTGTACGTTAGTTTTAATCTTTTGAGCTTCTTCCTCATCCACAGCTTTAAACTGGCTGACGAATAATAGCGGTAGAGCTTTGGAAGTCAGCTGTTCCGTGCAATGATGCTGATAATTATACAGGTAGTCGAACCTGCGGCTGATATCTACCGAAGGAATGCGTGAAACTTCCAGCAGCATACGGCTGCTTGCTGGAGAAGCACCATTCAATGAATAAGGAAGTGTTACACTTTCTCCTTTTTCCACCCATTGACTGTTACGGAAGGTCACTGCCGGATTCGGGTTCCGGACTTCGATTTCAATGGTCTCTTTCGCCTGCTGGCTGCCACCGCTGGCAGTGATATGTATCGTTGCTTTTCCTGTTTTACTTCCGGTCTTTATCTTAAAGTAAACGAGTTGGTCACCCGGTTGACTGAAAGTAATAGATTGTTTATTGGGATCGATTACTTGTACACCTCCACCTGAAGCCTGGATGGATACCGATACATTCTTCACTTCCTTCTCCATGGCAAAGACATTTACCGGGACAGTAATCTCTTCTTGTGTGCTCAGCACACGGGGTAGTGTGGACAACAACATCAATGGTGTCCGCACGAAAGAAGTCTTTTCCGCTTTTCCGTATGCTCCGTCTTGCCCCGCTACCACCATCGTACGTACAGAACCTACGTACATCGGTAGTTTCAGCGTGTGCGTCTTCTGTTTTCCTTTATCCAGATAGAACGGACCGATAAATTTCACTACCGGCTTAAAGCGGTTCGCTTTTGCATCGGCCGGTTTCAATGTCTCATCACCGCCCGTACTGAACAATGAACTGTAGCGTCCGGCAGATGCTCCGAGTACATCGTCATACATATCCCAGGTGCGGATGCCCAATGCTTCGCGGGCATAGAATTCATTCCACGGATCGGGAGTCTTGAAATTAGTCAGGTCGAGTAATCCGTCGTCTACAATGGCCAATGTGTAGGTCATCTGCTTGCCGCTTTTTTCACTGACGGTAACGGTGAAGTCCGTTTCCGGCCGCAGCACTTCCGGCATTTTAATTTGCGGTTGCAATATTGTTTGTTTATTAGTCACCAATACCGGAACCACACCGTACATACGTATCGGCAAATCGTTCACTGTCTGTGCATGAGGTTGCAACAGGCTGATGTGCAGGTAAACGTTCGGCGCCATTTCCGGAGTCACTTTGAAAGAATACTTTGTGTCTCCGTTGTTGGAAACTTCAATCCATTCACGTTGCAGAACGGTTGAACCGTTTTCCAGGGCTACCAATGCACGTCCTCCCGCAGCGGCAGGAATGATGGCTGTTGCCGTTTCACCTATTTCATACGAGTCTTTATCCAGAGAGAAAGCAAGCATTTTAATGCCGCTGGGGTCTGTCTTGCTTGAACGTCCGCGCCAATCCGGCCAGTCTATATAAACAGTTCCACCGGTGGCATGCCCACTTTCCTTATCTTTTACATAAACCAGGTAACGTCCCCAGTCCGGATAATTTACCCGGAATTTGAAGGTTGCCTTTCCGCCTGTAGTCTGTATATTGCCACTGGCTACGGGAGTGATGGAGCTACTGTTGACGTATGTTCCGAATGATTCGTCCCGGTTTTCCCACCACCAGCTCCAGGAGATGCGGTAAATCTTATATTCCAGATTGGAGCGGTTCACTACTTGTCCTTCTGCATTTACGGTGACAATGTCGAATACATGATCTTGGTCTGTCTCGATGTATTTTCCTTTCGGCTGGTTCAGATTAATACCCACATAAGATGAGAATGGAGAGAACGGAATGCTTTGCGTGTAAATACTGGCATCTCCTCCCGGTTCGAATACACGGCTGGTTAAGGTTGCATTCAGCATTCCCGGGGCATTGGTGGCAGCCGGAAGTTTCAACATAAAGTTGGCTTTTCCTTCCGCATCCAATGTTCCGTCGAATACATCGTTTTTCACAGTTGTAAATTCGGTAGCCGGATTATTGAATATGTATTGCCCGTAGTTCTTAAATTGCGTATTTACTTTTGACAGGGACATTTCCACTTTGGTTTTCAACCGTGAAGCTGTGGCGCCTGTCAGCCATGTGGAAGTAAGCATTACGGGCATCTCTTTGGTGGAGGCTTGTATCACTTTCTCCGGCAGTTTCAGATTAATTTTCAGGCGGTTTGGCTTCACTGTTTCTATGCGGAGGCTTTTGTGGAAAGCGGTTCCACCTACTTTGACGTAAGCATTCCATAATCCCGTCGGGTCTTCGGGGCGTGTCGGCAGGTCAAATGTGTAGAAACCGTTTACACCTTGCGTAGAGATCATTTTGGTATAGAATTGTCCTCTCGGATTATACAATTCCAATGCTACGGGGTGTTTATCCGGAATCCTTTTTTCACGGTCTTCCATAATAAAGCTTACATGCAGCGTATCTCCCGGTCGCCATACCCCTCTTTCGCCATAGACGAATCCCTTCAATCCTTTCTGAATGTCTTTTCCGCCTACATCGAACCGGCTGACAGATTGTTCTTCGCCATCTGCCACACGAACGTAAGCTTTCTGCTTCTCTACTTCGGTTACCACAATGAAAGGAACACCTTGCGGAGTGATTTCCGTAAATCCTTCACTATTCGTTTCACCGGTTCCGATGACTTGCAACTGGAAGTTGTAAACAGTTACTTTAGCTTTCTCAATCGGTTTGGTATATAGGATATTGCTTACGGCAATCCATAGCTTGTTCAGTGAATTCCGTTTTACAATCATTCCTATATTGGAGGCAAATACGTTGCACGATGCTGCCCGGTCAGAGTCCATATAGTAGGAGGGATGGCAAGGATTGTTACGTTCCCGCCAGTTATACTGACTCCAGTCCATCTTTATGTTACCATTATAGTAGAAATAAGTTTCCGGGGTATCCCATTCTGCTTCATTTTCTTCGAAAGTACTATTTCCGCTGACTTTCGTCAATCCCTCTGAAACAGTATTGTCTGCAAAGCTCATCACTTGTTTTTCTGTCCCGCTGCAAGGATAAGCAGAGTATTCTTGCCGGAAAGAAAGTATGACACGGTAGATAGCACCCGGTTCCTGCCGAATCAGTCCGGCAAGGTCTATTGAATAGTCTTCCCATCGGTGTACATCTTTTGTGCTGTCCTTACTCAGCCACAATGTGTTTTGGTAAACCAATCGTCCGGAACGGCGCAGTTCACTGGCGGATGAAAGCGTATTGGTCTGCATGAACATCAGTACATTGTTTTCAAAAATACGGATCACGCTTAAATCTACCGCATAGAGATTGACTGCCCGGAACGGGATGATCAAACTTTGGAGTCGGGCAGGATAGCGGCTGATGTAGACATACTCACTTGTGGTTTCAGATTCAGTTCGCTGAATGCGATGGAGTGTGATGTTCCGAGCGATTTATCCCGGCTGTTTTTCACTCCTTCATGTATCTTCAAAGTCAGTTTGCTCAGTTGGTTGGCTTCAAAGTAGATGTATACTTTATTATTCTCCACTTGAAATATAGAAGATGATACTTCGGGGATTTCAATCAATCCGTTCAGGTCTTGTGTGGTAGAAACAGGATCGGAGAATACTATTTCAATTCCATTTTCCGGTTCGTCAATGCGTTTGGCAGAGAGGAAACGGAAATCATTCTTGGCAGGGATCAGTACGTTTTCTGCCAGTTTGCGGTCGATTCCTGCAGGACTGCCATTAGCGGTGATTTCCAACTGATAGTCTTCTGCTTCGCGAATGACACCGGCTATTTCAAACAGGTAGCGTGTCGGATGATCTGTCGGAGTGATACTGACCGGATAGCTTTGGCCGTTTCCACCTTTGGCAGAGAGCATTTTCTCAACTGCTTCTTTGGAAGTGGCATCACTGAAACGTACTTCACCTTTCAGCGTCACCAGGTCGCCATGGCTATCTACGTCGATGGTTGTCAGCGGTTCAACATATAGTGTGAAATTGGGCTCCTGTACTCTGAAAGAGAATTTGAATTCTTTCAGGCGACTGTCCACTTCTACAAACCGACCTAATTGGAATGTACCTTCATAGAATTCTCCCGGCTTTAAAGTTCCTGGTTCAGGAACGAATTCAATCGTATTGTTGCTGACCCAATAGGCTTTACCCTTCAGAGATGGGGAGAAACTGAATGGATTTTCTTTCAGTTCATTGTTCAAATCTACCATAGGCTGATCTTGTGTCAGTTCTATGCGTATATTCGAAGTCTGCGAGATAACTCCTCCCGTATATGCATTCACAAAAGGTGCATACTCGGCAGAAGGAACAATATCCTTTTTGCTGTTTGCGCAAGAGGAAAAAACTGCGATAGTCAGTAACAGAAAGAATAGCTTGTCAGCTATACGGTGTTTAGTTCTCATTCGTTCCATAATCTAATTGAAAAAGCGTCCGCATCTTTCCATGCGGGAAATTTTTGTCTAAATTCTCTCAGTACAGAGAGGTCGAGAGTTGCGGTGGTGGTTCCTTCTTCATAGTCGGGCACGCTGGTAAGCAAATCGCCCTTTGGCGAATAAATGACACTGCCGCCACTATATGGCATTTGATTTCCATCCGTACCAATGCGATTGACACCGCAAACATAACTAATATTTTCGAGTGCACGGGCTTGCAACAAAATATCCCACACCCGACGGCGGGGAACGGGCCAGTTGGCAACGTATATCAGAAGATCATATTCATTATTTACGTTCCGGCTCCATACCGGGAAGCGAAGGTCATAGCAGACCAGCAGCAGTATATTCCACCCTCGGTAGGAGATGACAGGGCGTTGGCTACCTGCTGTAAAATGCTCCGTTTCCTGGCCCATGCGAAAAAGGTGTCGTTTATCGTAGTAATAAGCTTCTCCTTCAGGAGTCAGGAAAAAAGCACGATTGTAGCAGGGGAGGGCTTGGAGAGAGGTGCTGCTTTCATCACAGGCTATGTAACTGCCCGTAATAGCCAAATGGAATTCTGCTGCCCACTGACGCAGGGTGGAAATTGTTTCACCTGATACCGGCTCAGCCAGTCTCCGGCTATCCATACTGAAACCGGTAGAGAAAGTTTCGGGCAAGACAACAATCTCCGCTTCTCCACGGAGCTTTATCAGCTTTTCCCGGAGCAAGCGGAGATTTTCTTGTTTATCTTCCCAAACAATATCTGTTTGTAATAGAGTTACACGCATACTATAAAAATCTGTTTTAGTCCTATCCATTGAAGGAAGAGAATTCTTCCTCCTACCAAGTCCGTGTCAAGGCCGTACCAAGTCCATACCAAGTCCGTAGTTATAGATACGGAGCAAACACGGACTTGATATGGTTCGGGTCATATCCGTATAATTTGCGTAATCCTGCAGTTGAAACTTAAATGTTTCCTAAAGCAAAGTTTTTCGGGTTCTTTCCTTTGAAATCTTTATAATAGAGCTTTACCTCGCGCATATCCTTTTCGATATCTCCCGACGGCATGATCGCCTTTGTCGCAGAAATCGTTTTGGTGGTATAATCAATACCTATCATTACAATAGGCACTTGCGCTTTCAATGCAATAAAATAAAATCCTTTTTTCCAATTCGGATTTGCCTTACGGGTGCCTTCCGGTGTAATGGCAAGCTGGAATTTCTTGCTTCTGGCGAATCTTGCCGCCATCTGGTCTACTAATGATGTTTTACGTCCCCGATCCACCGGTATGCCACCCACGGCTTTGAATATTAGTCCCAGCGGAAAGAAGAACCATTCTTTTTTCATCATGAAGCAGGTTTTCCGCCCGATAGCTCCGTAAAATAGTTTGCCGATAAATAAATCCCAATTAGATGTATGAGGTGCTGCATTATCACACATTTATCATAATCCGGCACCGTCACGTTTGTCTTCCATCCCAAAATGCGATAGTAGATAAAGCTATATATTGCTTTTTTCATTCCCGGTGCTTACTTCAGATTACCGATAGCGTCAATAATTGCGTCTACTTCCTTATTGAAGTCTTCGCGGAATTTCTTGTAGAAACCTTTTACATTTCCCGGCTCGGTATGGCTGATGCGGCTGATAAATTCATCTTGCATACTTAGGATTTTACCCATCAGTTCGTCAGCTTTTGCTTTATCGGTTCCGGGTACGTATAAGCTATTTACCAAACACTCCATGAACAGTTCACCTGCGATATAATTGACGTTTTTCTTAAGTTCTCTTCTACTTGCCATAATCTTTACGTTTTAAGTGAATAAATTGAAATATTTCCGGTAAAGATAAGTACTTTCCACGGTATAAACCAACATTTCATATTTTTTTTGATGTGCGCTTCCTTTCATAATTCAGAAAAAAACACGAAATTTGCGACGCTTTTGAACGAAACTTTACTAACACCTTTAAATAATTAGATAAAATGACAAAAAGTGCATTGCAAATTGCAAGGGCTGCTTATCAGCCCAAACTTCCGAAAGCGCTGAAGGGTGCCGTTAAGGCGGTAGCTGGAGCAGCTACTCAATCTGTAGCCGATCAGGAAGCTATCCAAAAGTTGTTCCCTAATACGTACGGAATGCCTTTGATCAAGTTTGAGGCTACTGACGAAGTGGTTAACTTCCCTGCTATGAATGTGGGCGTTATCCTTTCCGGTGGTCAGGCTCCCGGCGGTCACAATGTGATTTCCGGTATTTTCGACGGTATCAAGAATTTGAATAAAGACAGTAAGTTATATGGTTTCATCCTTGGCCCCGGCGGTTTGGTAGATCATAACTATATGGAGCTGACTTCAGACATCATTGACGAATACCGTAACACAGGTGGTTTCGATATCATCGGTTCCGGTCGTACCAAATTGGAGAAAGAAGACCAGTTTGAAAAAGGTCTGGAAATCCTGAAGCAACTTGATATCAAAGCATTGGTTATTATCGGTGGTGACGACTCAAACACGAATGCCTGCGTACTGGCTGAATATTATGCAGCTAAGAAGTGTGGAGTACAGGTAATCGGTTGTCCGAAGACTATCGACGGTGACTTGAAGAACGAAATGATTGAAACTTCTTTCGGTTTCGACACTGCTTGTAAGGTTTACTCTGAAGTTATCGGTAACATTCAACGCGACTGTAACTCTGCTCGCAAATACTGGCACTTCATCAAGTTGATGGGACGTTCTGCTTCTCACATTGCATTGGAATGTGCTTTGCAGGTGCAACCTAACGTTTGTATCGTATCAGAAGAAGTTGAGGCAAAAGATATGTCTTTGGACGATGTCGTAACTTACATTGCACAGGTAGTAGCCAACCGCGCTGCTCAAGGCAACAACTTCGGTACAGTTTTGATTCCTGAAGGTCTGATTGAATTCATCCCGGCTATGAAACGTCTGATCGCTGAGTTGAACGACTTCCTTGCTGCCAATGCTGAGGAATTCTCTCAGATTAAGAAATCTCACCAACGTGACTATATCATCAGCAAGCTTTCTCCGGAAAATGCAGCAATCTATGCCAGTCTTCCTGAAGGCGTTGCACGCCAGTTGACACTGGATCGCGACCCGCACGGAAACGTACAGGTATCTCTGATTGAAACAGAAAAACTGTTGTCGGAAATGGTGGCTACTAAGCTCGCTGCATGGAAAGAAGAAGGTAAATTTGTTGGTAAGTTCGCTTCTCAACATCACTTCTTCGGTTATGAAGGACGTTGCGCTGCTCCGTCTAACTTCGATGCAGACTATTGTTATTCTTTAGGTTATGCTGCTTCTGCACTGATTGCTAACGGCAAGACTGGTTATATGTCTTCTGTACGCAACACTACAGCTCCTGCTGACCAATGGATTGCAGGTGGTGTGCCCATCACGATGATGATGAACATGGAACGCCGTCACGGTGAAATGAAACCGGTTATCCAGAAAGCTCTGGTGAAACTGGATGGTGCTCCATTCAAGGCATTTGCTGCTCAGCGCGATCAGTGGGCTATCACTACAGACTATGTATATCCGGGACCGATTCAGTACTTCGGACCTACAGAAGTTTGTGACCAGCCGACAAAGACTTTGCAGTTAGAGCAAGCTAAATAAATCAGCAAGCTAACGAAAAGTGAATAAGAAGAACGCAAATTACATGAATTACACAAATTTGAATAATCTATTTGCGTAATTTGTGTGATTTGCGTTCTATTTTAACTAATGCATGGCAACTAAAACTAATTCTACACCTCGTCGAAAACCAACTTCCCGTTCTGCTGTACCTGCTGCACGCCGCGGTAAGAAAAAGAGCAAAGAACGTATCATGCCCACATGGTTGCGTACTATACTTGCTGTTGGGATTATTGCTGTGTTTTCTGTCGGGTTTTATTGGTTTTTCATTCGCCCGTATGCTTATCGCTGGAAGCCTTGTTATGGTCAGAAAGGATATGGTGTCTGTATGCCCTGTGACTATGAAGTGCATGGCATTGATATCTCCCATTATCAAGGTAGTATAGATTGGGTACAACTGACATCTAATAAAACAACCAAATTTCCTATCCATTTTGTCTTTATGAAAGCCACTGAGGGTGGTGACCATGCTGACGATACTTTCCCGTTCAATTTTGATCAGGCACATCGTTATGGTTTTATCCGTGGGGCTTACCATTTCTTTTCTCCCAAAACAGATCCCCATAAGCAAGCTGATTTCTTTATCCGTACGGTTCAGCTTATTCCCGGTGATCTCCCCTGTACTTGATGTCGAAACTATTGGTAAAAGTACGCCCCATGACCTGAAGATTGCCGTTAAAACCTGGCTCGACCGTGTAGAGTCGCATTATGGTGTGAAACCTATTCTTTATACTTCCTATAAATTTAAAAGCCGCTATCTTAATGATTCGGTATTCAATACGTATCCCTACTGGATTGCTCATTATTACGTAGATTCCGTCAAGTACGAAGGTCCCTGGCACTTCTGGCAACATACTGATGTAGGCAATGTTCCGGGCATTAAGGAAGAAGTTGACTTGAACGTATTTAATGGCTCATTGGAACAATTGCAGGCTCTCACTTTACAAAAATAATTTGGTTGAAAGTTCTCTCTTTTTATATCTGATGTTTTTAGCCTTTTTTCCCCGTGTAAACGATAAGATTGCCATAGTTGTTTGTTTTAATCATAAGGTATTAACGGGTTTTACATAAGGTATGATTCTGTTTTCTCTTAAGGAACATCCTGTTCACTCTTAGGAATAATTGGATGTCAACCTTGCTTGAAGAGGTTGTGTCAAAACTCTGGCACAACCTTTTTTATGCACAAAGCCCAGACTTTCGCAAGCCCGGGCTTTGCTATTCCCCAAAGTTTTTGTATCTTTAGGCATAAAGTATTTCGTTATGGCAAAGTTACATTTTCGTCCTTACATTCCCAACCAAACCGTTCTTTTTTTTCCTCAAAGAATTGATGAAAACATTGCGTCGAACGACCCGGTTCGCATAGTTAACACAGTTGTTGATACTCTCGATCTTGAAGGTTTCAATAAACTTTATAAAGAAACCGGCCGCTGTCCTTATCATCCTAAAATGATGCTTAAGGTAATTATCTACGCCTACATGAATAATATCTATTCGTGCCGTAAAATAGAGAAGCTTCTCTTGCGTGACATTCATTATATCTGGCTTGCCGGTAATGAGCATCCGGATTTTATCACCATCAATCGTTTTCGTAACCGTGTAAAGGAGGAGATAAATAATGTATTCACCCAGTTAGTTCTTGTCCTTGCCGACAAAGGTTTCATCAGTCTTGAGGTGGAGTATATCGACGGCACTAAGATTGAATCCAAAGCCAACAAATATACTTTTGTCTGGCGCAAGAGTGTTGAAAAGCACCGCACGAAGTTGCTGGACAAGATTCGTATCCTTCTGGAACAGGTGGACGAAGCCATTGCACAAGAAAACTCCGTAAAAGACACACCCGCCCAATTCACTCCCGCCATGCTCTCTGACATAGTGGATGAACTTAAAGAAGTCCTAGAACACCAGCCTGCGACAAAGGATAAGGAACAAAAGAAAGCCCTGCGCGAAAAGAAGAAACAGCTCAAGGAACTTGAAGGGTATCGTGACAAGCTGATGGAATACGACAATCATCTTGACACTCTTGGAGAACGTAATTCCTATTCCAAGACTGATCCTGATGCCACATTCATGCGTATGAAAAGAAGACGCCATGAAGAACGGGCAGACCAAGCCCGGATATAATTTGCAAATAGGTACTGAAAAACAATTTCTCATAGACTTCCGACTGTTTCCCAACCCTACCGATACACTGACGCTCATTCCTTTCTTCCACTCCTTCCAACATCGCTATAACCGCTTACCCGCTGTCGGGGTGGCAGACTCCGGTTACGGCTCAGAAGAAAATTACCGGTTCATGCAGGAGAACGGGATAGAAGCCTTTGTCAAGTATAACTTCTTCCATAAAGAACAGCGTCCCCGTTATACTCCCAATCCGTTCCATGCGGAAAGTCTCCATTACAATACAGAAGAGGATTATTACGTTTGCCCTATGGGGCAGCGCATGAACCGTATAGGGACCAGACGTGACAAAACTGCAAGCGGATACATCACCGAAAGTGCACGTTATAAAGCACAAAATTGCGAGGGTTGTCCTTTGCGTGGCAGTTGCTTTAAAGCCCAGGGAAATCGTATTATAGAAGTCAATCACCGGTTAAACCAATACAAACGGCAGGCACGGGAAATATTGCTCTCAGAGGAAGGTATCAAGCATAGAGGCAGGAGGTGTATAGAACCGGAAGCTGTGTTTGGACAAATGAAATACAACATGGCATACCGCCGGTTCAGACATAAAGGAGAAGACAAGGTTACGATGGACTTTGCTTTCTTTGCTATAGCTTTTAATATCAAAAAAATGTGCGCTAAACTACTAAAAGCAGGAAAGGGAGGGACTGCACGCATTATATGTATTCTTATCAGAACAATTATGACGCAATATACGAGGAATATAGCCGCGTATTACCAAATTAGTGAAAAAAGAGTCGCATAGAGAAAAAAACATTTAAATATAAAAAAAGGAGATGTGCCTTAGTTTTGACACATCTCCATCAAGCAAGGTTGACAGGCCTGTTGACCAAGGTTAACACCCAATAGGATTTACTATGAAGTTGTAAAAAGAGTAGGGCAAAGTCAAATGCTTCCTTGTCTGTTGTCTGATTGTGTAGATATGAATCAGACGGTGCTTCATAGTAGAACACAAATTACGCAAATTACACAAATAAAGTGCTGCGCTACTGGATGAGTAAGTGCTAAAGTTTGAACTTTACTGCTGCCCAACGATTTTTCTCCTGATGGTGTACAAATTGCAATCCATTACGTTCAGCTTCTGCCTGAATCAATGGAATGTCATCTACATAAAAACCGCTCATATACAGTTCTGAGCCCGGATGCATACAGCGCACATATTGTTTCATGTCATTTAGCAGAATATTACGGTTGATGTTGGCAATAATCACATCAAACGGACCTAGCCCATTCAGAGAAGAAGCATCCCCTTGTGATACGGAGATTTTGTCTACATGGTTCAGTTCAATATTTTCAAGGGAATTGCGTACACACCATTCATCAATATCGATAGCGGTGCAAGGTGCAGCACCACGCATGCGGGCAAGAATGGCAAGGATAGAAGTACCGCACCCCATATCGAGTAAAGACTTTCCTTGCAGGTCACTGTCCAGCAGTTCACCGATGATGAGACTGGTAGTTTCGTGGTGACCCGTACCGAAAGCCATTTGCGGATTGATTACGATGTCATATTCAGTTTGGGGAACATCGTGATGGAAAGTGCTGTGAATGACGCAACGGTCACCAATAACAATCGGTTGAAAGAAATTCTTTTCCCATTCTTCGTTCCAGTCTTTGTCTTCCGCTTCTGTAAAAGTATATTCAATTTTTGTATCCGGTAGGGGGAATTCAGCAATAGCTGTTTTTACAGTTGTCTCATCATACAAATCCTTTTGTATGTAGGCAGCAATATCGTCTTCTTGTTCTACAAAACTCTCAAAACCTGCATCACCCAGAATGGCGGCAAGCACATCGTTCACTGTTTCAGTGCAAGGGGAAGTGCGGAAAGTAAATTCTAAATATTTCATTGGAATACAATATATTGTTAAATACAAAGAGGGTCCCGATGAGGTGAACCGGTTTCTTTGTATATTTGTTTATTAGGCGCAAAGATAGTGCAAATCGAATGCAGAACTTTCATGCTTGCATGAAAAAGTTATGTTGGGGTGCAGCTTATCTTCTTTAAAGATAGGGTATTTAGGGAAATCCCTATAATCATTTGGGGAAATTCTCCTGCAGACGGTAATTCCCATCGCTATCTTTGTGACGTGATAAAATAGATAAATGTAAACCAATAAACCACACCCATATGAAAAAGATTGTTTTTTATCGCTTTTTGCCTTGTGCCTCCCTTGGATGGTTTCGGCGCAGAGCATAGATGACGACCTTTACTACATTCCTTCTAAGGATAAGAAGGAAAAGAAACAGGAGAAGAAAAGAACATCTGCTCCGGCTGAAGAGATTGTAGTAAAGTCGAATGCACCGACTACGGTTTATACGTCGCCGGGGAATACTACGGTTGTAGTTCAGGATCGTAAAGGAAATACACGTGATGTAGATGAGTATAATCGCCGCTATGATTCACGTGAGAATGACTTCGTAATGGAGGACGATACCTTATATATCAAAGAAAAAGCTGTGCCCGATCCGGAAGGGGAATGGGTAAACGGCTTCGATGGTTCGGAAGATGATTATGAATATGCTATGCGTATCGTACGTTTCCGTAATCCTCGTTATGCAATAAGTATCAGTAGTCCATACTATTGGGATGTCGTTTACGGTCTGGATACATGGAACTGGAACGTATATACTGATGGAATGTATGCTTATGCTTTCCCTACTTTCTCTAACCGTTTGTGGTGGGATTGGCGTTATAACTCCTATGGATGGGGAGGCTATCCTTATTATGGTTGGGGAGGTTACTCACCTTATTATAGTTACGGCGGCTGGTCCTATGGTTGGGGCGGCTTCTACGGTGGCTGGAGTTGGGGATGGGGACACCATCACCATCATTACTATCCTGGAGGCGGTTGGTATCCCGGCGGTGGACACTGGGGAGGTGGCCATTGGAATAGCGGTAGCGTATATACAAACAGACGTCATGATGGAACACGTTATTCCAACGGAAATCGTGTTTCTACTGCACAAGGAACTACACGCCGGAGTTCTGTAACGAATGGTGGACAAACCGTACGTCGTTCTTCGGATGCTACTTCCGTAAGACGCAGTACCGGTACTTCAGGCAGTACAACTCGCAGGGTGGTAGGTACCCGTTCAGGAAGTGAACGTCCGGGAATGAATACCCGAAGAGATGCTGCTTCTTCACGGAGATCGACTTATACTCGTCCCAGCAGTACGCGCAATAATTCATATAATAGTAGTAATGTGGAAAGTGTTCGTAATAGTGGAGGAACTTCTACCCGTTCTTCTTCTGTAGGAACTACACGTCGTAGTAGCACTTCTACACCGACTTATAATAGAGGTAGTTCGACTAATCCTACCAGAAGCTACTCTAATGATTATAGCAGACGTTCTAATAACAATAGTAGTACTACTCGTTCTTATAACAGTAGTCGTTCTTCTTCAAACAGTAGTTACTCTTCCGGTAGTAGCTCACGTTCGAGCAGCTATTCATCCGGTAGTAGTGGAGGAGGTTCTTCCAGTCGCTCAAGTGGTGGTGGCGGTGGTTCCACTAGAAGAAGATAACCGTATGGAGTGTTTACCATAAAAGAGAAATGAGTATGAAAAAGAAATCAACGATAATGGCTTTGGCTGTGCTCGTAGCGACAAGTGTGAGCGCACAGACTGTATATGATGCAGCAAATATAATAAGTAAAGATTTGAACGGAACCGCCCGCTTTGTGGGTATGGGTGGTGCAATGGGAGCTTTGGGTGGTGATATTTCTACTATTGGAACAAATCCTGCCGGTATTGGTATCTATCGCAGTAATGATGCAATGGTTTCATTTGGCTTTTCCAGTATGGGAGTCGAGAGTAAGCTAGGAAGTAATACATTTAATAGTGATAAAAACCGTTGGAATTTTGACAATGCAGGTTTTGTATTCTCTACGAAGCTCGGGAATGTAACGACCTTGCGTTATGTCAACTTTGGATTTAACTATCATAAAGCAAAATCATTCAATCGGACAATGACGATGGGAGGGCAATATAGTTTGTCGCAGACAGACTTGATGGCAAGCCAGGCGAATCAGATGTATGGTGCGGGAATGGATCTTCACCAGTTGACAGAAAACAATATTCTTCCGTATGATCAAGATAGAGTTGGCTGGTTAGGTGCTTTAGGATGGGATGCCCGTTTATTTGAAACAGATGACGATCCTAATAATCCTTATTATAGCTTAGGTATTAGCCCTTATGCTACTTATAAGTCTGTAGAAAGAGGTGGAGTGGATCAATATGATTTTAATATTGCTTTTAACTTTAATGATCGCTTTTATTTTGGTGTTACCATCGGAGCATACGATGTAAATTATCGTAAGTCTTATTTCTATGGCGAAGATATGAAAGAAGGTAATGACTATAGTATAAGCAGTGAAAATCGTATCAATGGTGCAGGTTGGGATGCTAAGTTCGGTTTTATTCTTCGTCCTATGGAAGACTCTCCTTTGCGCCTTGGATTAGCCATCCATACGCCAACCTTTTATAAACTGACTTATACTACCAGAGCAGCTATACAATCGAATATTTGGTATGTGAATAATGAAACAGGTGAAGAGTTTCAGGAACATCTCTCATATGATACTTATTATGAATTGAATGATAAAGATATGAAGAGCGAGTTTGAATTGCGTACTCCGTGGACATATAATTTAAGAATAGGTTATACAGTGGGAAGTAATTTGGCTTTAGGCGCTGAATATGAGTATCAGGATTATTCAAAAATGGCTTTCTATTACCCGGAAGGTGATAAAATGGAGTATGAGAGTGAAGAAGCAAAAATTAATAATAAAGGAGTGAGTACTTTCCGTATTGGTGCTGAGTATAAGGTAATCCCGGAATTTGCTCTTCGTTTGGGCTACAACTATAGCTCTGCTGCATTTAAGAATGATGCGGTTAAGACACTTCCTTATAATTCATTGAATGTAGATACTGACTTTGCAAATACGAAATCACTGAGTAATTATACGTTAGGTATTGGTTATAGAGGTTCTTCATTCTATGCTGATCTGGCTTATAAGTATTCTACTCAGAAAGCTGATTTTTATCCGTTTGCTTTGCCCGGTAATAATGGTAATTATGATGTACCGGCAGTAACGAAAGTAACAAACTCTCGTAGTCAGGTGCTATTTACTTTAGGTATGCGTTTCTAAACGAACAACAATATAAAGCAAATAACCTTTCATTGCAAATACCTTGTGTATTAAACCCAAGTCCCCGGAAACGATTGCAGCGCTCCGGGGACTTCTTTTTTTAATGCTTGAAAATAGTGCTTGGCAAGGAATTAATAGGCTATTTTATCTTCCTTATCAGCCCATGCTTCAAAAGCTTTGATGGCTTCGTTGTGTAGCAGTACTTCTGAGGGGAGTTTGCGATCGGCAGGTTTTAGAGCGATCTCATCATAAATGAAAGAGTCATCAAAACCTATATTTTTGGCATCAGTCTTATTGTTTCCGTAATACATTCTCTCCAGTCGTGCCCAGTAAATAGCGCCGAGACACATGGGACAGGGTTCGCAGGAAGTATAAATTTCGCATCCGCTGAGGTTGAAAGTACCCAACTTTGTGGCTGCTGCACGAATAGCACTGACTTCAGCATGTGCCGTAGGGTCACATGAGGCTGTTACGCGGTTCGTTCCGGTAGCTATAATTTCTCCATCTTTGGCAATCACAGCACCAAAAGGGCCGCCACCATTAGCGACATTCTCCGTAGAGAGTTCGATCGCTTTTCTCATTAATTCTTCTTTGGTCATAATGAAATGATTATTTTTAGTGTTACTGACAAAGATAACAATGTTTTTTATATTCTCCAAGATTGTGAACCTGATTACAGGAGACAACTAAAATCATCTCTTGAAATGAAAAAGAACGTCCCCTGAAATGAATTTTTTCATCTCAGGGGACGGATTATTTTATCTCGTGGGACAGATTTTCTTATCTTACGGGACGATTTACCAGTACCAACCTATACCTATAGAAGCCGGATAGAGTTCAGGGCCTTTGTTCTTTTCAAACAAGGAAGTTAGTGCAAAACGGGCATTGAATCCCAGGCAACCGTAACCGGCTTGCAACAACAGGTTCATTCCAAGTGGATGGGTGTTCAGTTTATCGCTCAATGTGTGTTTCTTATTATCATATTTGGCTCTGGATTTAACCCCCATGCGCCATTCCACTTCCGGACCGACTGCGATGAAAGCACGGCTACTGCCAAATTTGGTTTGCCATTCCAAACTGACAGGTAGGCGGAAAGCCCAATAGCGCAGCCAACTCTTTTGATAATCTACATCGTTGGCTTGTCGGCAAACAGTGATGCCATCGATTTTTTCGAAACCATAGTTATCATCTAATTTGTAGACGATGCGTGCAAGTCCGAGAGTCGTAGTTAATCCCCAATGATTGTCTCGTGTAATAGCTACGCCGGTATTGAACATATTAATTCCCCATTCCCAAGACTTAGAGCCAAGTTGCGGTACTTTGGCAGAATATTGAAACTTGCTGCTCGCCAGTTTGTTGAAACCGAAGTAAATGGCAGGGTAATGCGGATCAAAGCGATAGTAGCCTTTCTTTTTCTTTACGAAAGGTACGGAAACTGTGGTGGTTCGCTCAATGCTGCGCCCGTCCAGATACACACCTTCAAATACCTGAGTATTTTCTATGGTGTCATTTTCAGCTTTCGATTCATACATTTTTACTTTGATTTTACCGTCACGTTCTTTAATAACCACCTTCCGTCCGTTGAGGTAGAGGGTTGTGTCTTGCGGGATGCTTTCTTGTGCCACGACTGTCATTGAAGTCATGATCAGAAATAAAAAGAGTATTCGTTTCATAAGTTTTATTATTTGTGATTTATAATTTTCAATCTTAGTCTTTGCTGAATATCAGTGTAACAAGGTCATCGCTGTCTATTTCTCCTTCGATATAGATAAGCGTAGCTTCGCCTTTCTTCCCGAGTCGGAACAATATGAATCGATTGGTTTGGTCTTTTACCGGAGGCAGCTGATAGTATCCCGATTGAATGCGTCCATCTGTGACTACCTCTTTGATCTTTTTGGCATATTCCCGATCGGCTTCCAGACAACGGTAAATGTCAGGTAATGCTTTTTCGGCTTTCGACAGCTTTAGGCTTTGGTAATGGGTTATGTCCCATGTTTTGGATAACATCTTCGATAATTCCACATAAGTGGCCCCTTTCTCATTACCGTATTTCTGAAATACGGAAGCTATTTGTAGCCCCTTTTGGGCGTACATACCGGTGCTGAGTAGAAACAGCAGGCAGCATAGCAGGGTACGAATGAGCTTTTTCATAATCATATCTATTGATTTTTATTATTCAAACATCAGGTCAAGTACTTCATCTTCCGTAGTCCGCATATCACGGAAAGCGGCAAGAGCTTGTTCACGTACGAGGTTCTCGTCGGTGTATTGTTTACCGTCGATGATGACATAGTTATCCGGAGTGGCATGAAGATAACGTTGTGTACCTGCAATACCGATAAGTAATAATAGTCCGGCAGCTATTCCCCCGGTCATATAAATGAAGCGTCGACGGAAAGAGAGTTTTTTAGCAGGGATGCTTTCTTTCTGGAATGCTTTTGCTTCTTGATCCAGACAGGCAAACAGGGGACGGTATACTTGTAGGGATTCTGGTATATTCTCTTGTGTGAAGAAACGGCGCAATTCGCGTTCTTCGTCACATGAGGTCTGTCCCTCGAAATAGCGATCTATTAATTCTTCTATCTTCATGCTTGTTTCCTCCTTATTTTTTCTTGTATGGTTTGCATGTAAATTTCCCTCACTTTCTTTCGTGCTCTCGACAGGTTACTTCGGATAGCCTCCGGATTACAACCTGTGATGTCGGCAATTTCTTCTGTTTCGTACTCTTCGATATCCTTCATCCGCATGATGGTGCGCTGCAAGTCGGGCAGTGAATTGATAATCTCATGCATCAGGCGAATTTCGTCTTTTATTTCAAGCAACCGTTCCGGTGTTCCGCTGGGGGTGGCATCTTGCACATATTCCAATGGTACGTTGGTTGTATGTTTAGTACGCCACATATCCATACAGAGATTATGTGTCATGGTCATGGCGAATGCTTCAATACTTCGGTACTGTTCCAGTTCAAGCCTTTTATTCCATAGCTTGAGCAGGACTTCCTGTACGGCATCTTCTGCATCGTCCGGACTTTCGGTCAACTTCCGCGCATAATTCAATAGTTTATTGCGGAGGGGTAGAACGGATATTTTAAATTGTTTGAGTTCCATTTACATAACTAAGACGAACGTGTAAAGCGAACGTGACATCAAAAATAAAAAAAAGTGTTGCGCAAAGCAATTTTTTATTTTGCTTTGGCAACACTTGCCATTTTGGGAGAATATGAATTACTTGAGTGACTCCATATCACTTCATGCAATTACAAAGTCAACCGGATAGAGGTTATGCTGTTACCAGACAACAGAACATATACACCTTCACCGGATTCCGGTATCTCAGTACTGATAACTTCCATATTTTTATTTTCATTTGTTTCAACGGCACTTGCACGCTTCGTTCCTGCCAATGGTATTTCTACACACTGGGTGGCTTCGGTGAAATTCAGCAATACAACCGTTACTTCATTTCCTGCCTCATTGATGTAGGCTGTGGCACATATCCCTGTATTATTCGTGACAGCTTTAATGCGGGTAGTACCTGTGGCATACTGTGCGTAATGGGCCATGATGTAACCATTCTTAGCTATTTCACCTTCATCCACCGGGCTGCGTTTGTCGTTATCGCCCATTAATCCATAAAAGCGCTTTAAATACCAGTATATGTATGCACTGCAATAGCCTTCCATGCACATGTGGATTTCTTTGCCAAGATGGTTGAGACAGTATTGCCACTTTTGGAATTCCCATGCTGACGGATCATCTGATTTTTCTCCGTCATTAAAGAGGTGTTCCGTCATCCACCACGTCTTTCCTTGGATGCGGGGATAGAGACCGCAGATGTAATCGTGACGATTTTTGACGTATCCATTATCCAAGTCTGTAAAACCTTGATAAAGGTGTCCGGCAATAATATCGGTCTGTGCAAATGCTCCGGCATCGTTGATTATCGGATCCGTGTATTCGGGCTGCGTACCGCATGCTTCGGGAGACATCAGTCTGACTCCGGTTTCACGGATTTTGGCGCCGTATTGCTTCACAAAATCCACTACTTCTTGGGGAGTCCAGTAAGTAAAGTCCATGTCCGGTTCATTCTGAACAGATATGGCATAAAGGTCTACTCCATTCTGCTTCATGAAATTGATATAACGGATAAGATGGTCGGCGTATGCCTCATAGTTCTCTTTTTTGAGATGTTTTACTTCTTTGCCGTTCACCTTAATTTGCTCGGAGAGAGCATCTGTACAGTCCCACGGACATGCAAAAACTATTGCTCCATTGGCCTGTGCCGCTTTAGCCGCTTCGACATCAGCATTCCAATCAGATTCGTTGGGATAAACCATCAGGCGAAGGATAGAATAGCCCAATCCGCCTTCACCATACATTTGGTTTAATTGCCGGGCAGAAATGAGGTTTCCGCCACACCAAATTTTAGGATTATACATTCCACCGAATCCTGCTATCGGCTGATATTTCACTGTAGGGTCAATATTGAGTGTAACAGACTTGAACGCCGGTTCCTGTTCTATCAGTAAATCAGCAGTCTGTTTGTTGGCTTTGTCAGTAATGTGGATAGTTTGTGTACGCTGTTTCATCGAAGTGTTAGCATTACAAATCACTTTAATTTTTGTATACTGTTTTTCTCCATCATTACTTCCACCCGACATCGGAGTTATACTTTTTACAATATCTCCCTGTTCGAAGGTTATCTCCCAGGAAGTTTTTGCCCATTCTACAACTATCTCCGTCTGATTTTCACCGGCACTCACTGTAATTGACTTTTTTAGGAAGAGCGCATATGCGCCCTTCCCGTTATCATCAGTCTCCGCATTATTATTATCAGAGCATGCCCAACATGACATTCCCATCAGAAAAATGCATAGATTTCTAATAAATTGTTTCATTATACTTCGGGTTATTTCAATCCTTCAACTATTCCTTCATACATTCCATTTCGATTGTATTTCGAAGTCCAGGGGCAAATCTTGTCACCGGTATTGGTTTCGGTAATACTTGAAATGGATATACCATATTGTTTGTCTGACGCAATAGTTTTCCGATATTCTTTCATGATGAAAGCCATATAGTTGGCGGCGGCACTCCGTTCATCATCAGTCAGTTTACCGGTCTGGATGAATTTACCCTCTGCATCTTCCACCATCATGCTGAGGTCGGATACACGTATCAGTTTATCGGTCTGTGCCAGCTTGCCGAACAATTCGGAAATCATCTCTTCATTGGCTTTCTGGGAAGTGGCATCTTTGGAATAAACCGCATGAAGAAGGATGTTGTATCCGTCAATACGGGTTACATCATCTGCTTCCCAGGATTTTACCAATGCAATCAATTCATCGGCTTTCTGTCCCATCTCATCAGATTGATTGAATGTATTGCTGACGAAGAGGTTGAGATCAACTTTCGCTGTGTCACGAGCTTGTTTTACGGCTGTGCGTGCATATTCTACTTCGCCCAAGTATTCACCCCAGTTGAAGGTGTTGGCATCTATGGTCTTGTCAAGTGGTTCACCTACAATATTCCATACTTTTACAGATTCACCACCGGCATTTACTATACCACCGATCCATTTATTCATCTCTTCCGTAAAGATGTCTTTTTTCTCTTCGGGAGTTTTTTCGATGATGGTATCATCGGCTTTCCAATGGAGGTTGATATTATCGATGTAAGCATGCCACTCGCCCGAGCCTGAACCTACGGCCAGCTCTATTTCGGTCAGATCCTTCATGGAATTGGGAATAGCGATCTTTCCACCTCCCGCAGTTTCACCTTCTTTCAGGAATGTGATATAAATTTTGCCTCGTCCCCATTTGTTAGCTTCACAACCGAAGTTGAACGGTCCTTGGCCACAGTTGAACTCTTGTCCATTAATTACCACTCTCATGCCGGAACCCCAGCCGCCTTTACCATCAATTAAAAACATATCGAGAGATAGTCCGGTATAATCACCCAAGGTTCTGCTCTCTTGCAATTTAATTTTGAACTTAGGATAAGTATAAGATGCCAGATTTCCTGCAGATCCTACATGTAACACTTTCCCACTTTGACCTTGAGGGTCATTCTCTACAACTGAAGAGTTGCCATTGGTCATCGGATATTCTTTGCCCAGTTCATCTTTTTCGAAGTCGATTTTAGTAACACCGGTGGCAGAGACTTCATAATTCATCACAATATTGTCAAGAAAATATTGTGCGCCTCCCGAAGCCGAACCGACAGCCAACTCAAACTCTGTAAGACTCTTCAAGCTTTCCGGCAATATGAAGCCTGGAGCTGTAGCACTATTCAAGCTGATGACTGCTCCGCGATTCCAGGAGTTGGAATTACAACCGATTCCTTGGGCATTTGTGCCTACGTTAAATTCTTGTCCGTTAATAAAGACTCTCATACCTGCTCCATATATACCGTCTTGATTCACAATACGCATATCAATGGTCAGATTGACGTAGTCGCCCAGTTTTCGGCCTTCCGGTAACTTGACGTTGAACTTAGGATGTGAATAGGCGGCCTTGTTATCGTCGGTACCTACATGGAGGGCTTTACCGCTCTTTCCATCCGGATCATTTTCTACTACAGCCTGACTTCCTCCGGTCATACCGTAAACTGTACCGATTTCATCATTCTCGAAGTCGCAAATCACAGTTTTACCTTTTTCGGGTACGAAGGGGATAATAATAGGCTGTATCAGTTCATTATAGTAAGCGGTGCGTTGTCCTTGGTTGGAACAGAGCGTACCACCATAAAGTGTTATGTCCGTTCCTTTGATGGCATCGGACAAAAGTTGCATTCCACCAAAATCGTAGGAATTGTCTTCTTTCAATGAACTGATGGGTGTGAAAGAACCACCGACATCTATACCGTCAAAGTTGCTCAGAATGGTACTGTAAGCAATGTCTTTCTTTAAAAAGTCTGTTGAAGACATGTTTGCCGTAAGCTTAAACGGTGAACCGGCATCGCGGGTAATATACGATTTCAGCAAATCAAAGCTGGCCAAGTATTCACTATTGGCCACTTCTTCAGGTTTTTCTACCTGAAGGTTACAATTGTATTCATCGGTGCATGCCATAACCGTTATACATATCATGGCAATACCGATTATCTTATGATTAAAGTATTTCATGTTCTTTGGTTTTTAACGTTTATACCAGATAATACTTATCTTATTTCTATTTCGAATGATTTACCGCCTTGTACGGCACGGCTACTCAACACCAATGTATCCTTGGTGGCATACTGCATGTTCTTGGTCTTGAAGTCGACTGTATAGTCCAGGTAGATAGCGTCACGATCTTTGCCGCCAAGGCTATTCTTTTCACCCTTTTTTACGAATTTGCCGGTACCTGAGATAGTGAAGTCATCAGAGGTACTACCTATTGTGCAACTGCCGTCTTCTGCAAAAGTCATGCTGAGGTTGTAATTGAAAAGATTGCCCTGTGCATCTTTTGTTGATAATGATAAGATGTTATCTTTCAAACTTTCGGTTGTGATCTTTACTTTTTCATCTTTCTCTACATATTGCTGATGGCGCACTAATTGTGATGAGACTCCATTTATGATAGCTTGATCCACTCCACGACGCAGGTATTCGCCATGCCAAGGATTGACATACTTCACCGCATACAATATGAAGTTTTTGGGCTGTATGCTCCAGTCACCGCTATTCGTCAATATGGGATTTTGCACAGCGGCTTTACCCTGAAGAATGGAGTCCGCGCCTTGCACACCCGTCATCTTCAACGGAATCACATAGTAATTGCCAAGAGACCTCTTGTCAGCGAAAAATGCATCGTTGAATTGCACTTCCACACCGCCCATAACTTCACCCTTGGGAATATTGATCCGGTTGGCAGCCAATGTATAATAAGAAGATGGCATAGGAGTAACAGGAATGTCACTACCTTTGAAGTACAGGTTCTCGCAAAGTGACTCATCTACTTGGGTATCAATAATCACATTTTTACGATTAGTGTAGCCGCCACCCCAGGCAGCCTTGATGGATACTTTGTGCTGATTATCCAAAGAATTGTCAAGGAACTCATCCTCACCTAATTCAATGGTACGTAAGCCATATTGGCTGGCAAAATATACAGTTTGATAATCGAAGTCGGGAAATTCATTGTCTGAACTTTCACATGCTGTGAAAGACAAGAGTAATGAAGCCAGTCCGATATATGCTAATTTCTTTTTCATATCATTTTTATTAATAGTGTTCACAATTATTGCTTATTTCCATCCTCTATTCTGGATAAGGTTGCTGTACTTCAGTATCTCAGAGTTGGGGATAGGGCAACAGTACATATAGTCTTCATACGAACGTTCTTCTACGGTTATCTTCTGATAGCTGTTACCGCTCCAGTTGATGCCATATACCGATTCGTTCAGGTTTGCTTTCCATCGACGGAGATCCCAAAAACGGAATCCTTCGAAGCAAAGTTCCAATCGACGTTCGTTGCGGATCAGTTCACGCATTTGTTCTTTGCTGGCAGCACATGCTTCCAGATAGGCATCATCGGCACCGCCTACTCCGGCACGTTTCCGGATGGCTTTGATTATATCGTAAGCGGAGAAGCCTTTTCCATTGGCATTTTTCGGTCCCCAAGCTTCATTGGCAGCCTCAGCATAAATCAGGTACATTTCTGTATAGCGGATGCGGGGAGTATAATGCGGCTGTTTGGAAATGGATGCCGGATTACAGTTCACATCCATGCGCAAGCGTTTTCTCATGTAATAACCTGTTCGAGTCGAACGGTTTTCAGTTACGTTAACACCATCCTGATTTCCTTCATTGATGTTGATTGTTATACTCTTCTCACTGATTGTACTTCCATTGTAAAAGATGTATTTGCCTAAACGGGGGTCGCGTCCCGCATAAGGATTGTTGGCATCGTATCCGCTGGCTGTTACGTCACTGATAGGGTATCCATTGCTCATAGGAAATGCATCCACCAGATTCTGTGACGGATTCATATAACCATTTCCATATAAACTTGGTGGGAAATTTTGTGATTCCTGGTCGTTATCACCACTACCTTTGTTACCTCTCCATAAGATTTCATTCGGATTGGCACCGTCCTGAATGGTATTTACAATGGTAGGAGAGTAATATTCCACTCCATCGGAGGCTAATCCTGATATGCCTCCTTTATAGTCTATCACAGCAGCGGCGGCATTGGCTGCATCTGCCCATGTGGCGGCATTGGCAGCATCCTCGAAAAGAGGACTGGCGGCCAGTATGGCTGTGCGTGCGCGGAAAGCGCGGGCTATGATTCCATTATACAACTGACGTGCTTTTGCACCCATAACGGTGTTGTATTTACCGACATCTGTTGTGAGATTTTGGAAGTCTGTAGGAACGCTTCCCGAAACATCTTCATATTCATAAGGAAGCCTTCTTTCTGCTTCGGAAAGGTCATTGTAGATTTGTTCTACACAAGCCTGAAATGAAGCGCGAGGCTGGTTGAAGTTCGATTCTACAGTTTGAGGTTCCGTAAATATGGGTACACCAAGCAGTTCGCCGTTTGCACCGAAACCGGCATGGGCGCGAAGCAGGTAGAAATAGAACATGCCACGGAGTCCGTAGGCTTCGCCGATGAGGCGTTGTGCGAATAGTTTGTTTAATTCTTCATCATCCGACCATTTTACGCCTTCCACATTCGCCAGAAAGAGGTTGATGTACTGAATGGCACCATAAGAGTTGGTCCATTGATTCTGCGGATTATACGAACTTGAGGTCCAGGCACCGGTAGCCATTTGCAGATACACGTGACTTGGCTGATTGGTTACGGCGTCATCCGTGCCATATTCGCTGTTGTCGTAATAGCCCGGAATTAAACTGTATACATTGTGCAGTATTCCCCGTGCGTATTCGGCGTCATTATGCATGTTTTCCACGCCTTGAAAGTTTTCGATGGCCGGTGAAAATAAGTCATCACAACCAGTGAGCATCAGGGCACCTATTATAAAAGGTATAATTTTCTTTTTCATAATCTTCTTCTTTATTAATCAATAAAATCAGAATGCAGCCTTGAAACCTGCATAGAAGTTACGGCATTGGGGAGAACCGGTACTCAGCTCCAGATGTTTTCGCTCTTTAGAGATGGTAAGCAGGTTGTTGCCTCCGCAATAAACACTTAAACCACGAATAAATGTTCCTTTGAAAGTATTTTCGGGGAAGTCATATGTTAACTGCGCTTGATTCAAGCGGAAATAGTTACGCTTGTACATCCAGAAAGTGGAGTTGCGGTAGTTATTGTCTCCATTGGTTGTTGTCAGGCGCGGGTAGGTGGCCACATCTTTGGTCTCCTCAGTCCAGCGACCCCATACTATTTCTGAAAACTTGCTTGTGCCGCGGTTCCAATAGTAAGAGCTACTTTTGTAGTCTATTGCTCCAGTCTGTCCCGATCCCATGGCAAACAATGAAAAATTCTTCCATTTTACGGTTAGGTTCAATCCGAAAGAGAAAGGAGGGGCGGCCCAACCATTCTTTCCTAATTCAATTTGGTCTTTGTTATCGATTACGCCATCCTCGTTGATGTCCTTATATTTCAGGTCACCGGGTTTTACCGTACCAAATGTCTGTCGGGCATGGTTATCGATGTCTGTCTGATCTTGGAAGAACCCTTCACATACATAGCCGTAAGAGGCATCAAGTGCGCGGCCTTTACGGAACTGATAATCTTCATCATAAAGTTCATCACGTCTTAGAGCTTCAGAAGAGTATACCATACCGTTGAATCCAAGTGTTACATTAAAGTCACCGAATTTTTTGTTGGCACTCAGCGAGAAATCAAAACCACTACGTCTGTCCTCGTTGTAATTGATCCAAGGCATGAAGGAGGAGTTGCTGCCTAAAGCGAAGTATGCAGGATGAATAAAAGATGCACCTTGAGTAAGCAGTCCCTTTGTATCTTGCTTGAAGTAGTTGGCGTTCAATCTTAGCAGGCGATTGAATAATGTTGCATCAATACCAGCACGGAATTCCTTGCGTGTAATGAAGTCTAGATTAGGATTGTCACCGCGTTTGGAAACCGGAGTCCAGCCGCCAGCAGTGCCATCATGCCATTGTACATAGTAACCTTCTTTGGAGAAAGTACCTTTATACAAGTAATAATTGGAGATGTCGAGATCTTGATGCAGTTTGGCATAAGAAGCGGTAACTTTCAAGTCATTTATGAAATCCACGTTTTCCATAAACTTCTCTTTGCTGATTCTCCATCCTAAAGTGACTGCCGGGGAGAAAGCGTTGCGTTTGCCTTCGGGTAACTTGGCTGAATGGATTACAGCACCGTTAAAGTCAATGTAATACTTGTGATTATAGTTATAAGATGCGCGTAAGCCTAAGTTTACATTGCTGGTGCGGTGATAATCACTGCTTTCATGGTTTTCATCGGCAGATTTCTGAGTCTGGTAACCCCAGCCCATAAATGTAGCCGCTACGTTGTGGAATTTTTCAAAAGTACGGGCATAGTCAAACTGTGCACTGAACGTCATTGTCTGGTCGTAGGTGGACTTGCCGATATATTCGTTCGGATCTTTTTGTCTTCATTGTGTTTTTTCAATGCGACAATCATGTCTTTTCCGTTCACTTGAGCCCAGGTAGGTTCGTAAACAGCATAGGTTTCTTTGAAAGCTTCCGAATAGTAGGAAGTATAGTCTACGCTATAGGAAGTCTTAAATGTCAGACCTTTCAAAAGAGAGCCCAGATCAGCGGCAAGGCTGACATCGAACATAAACATGCGTGCCTTTTCCTTGACATATCCGGCAGCCAGAAGATCGGCAAAAGGATTGGTCATGTCGGACGATGTTCCTCCAAGCAGATATTTGCCGTCAATCAGGTGATTACTGTTGGCGATATATTCCTGTATTTGAGAGACATTGGTATCCATCATGTCAATGGGTAATAACGGAGCAAACCAGTTGGGACGCAAAGTGGATGCGACTCCCCAAAAGTTTCCGCGACCTGCATACTGATTCGTATAGACAATTGCTGCATTCGTAGTAGCCTTTAGCCATGAAGCAAGTGTCATATCCACGTTACCGCGCACATTGAAACGCATATTGTAGGCATTCTTTGATTCACCATATTTCAGCAAGTCGTTGCTATAATCCATACCGAAGTTCAGATAATAATGTGTGCGTTCATTACCTCCATATACTTCACCGGTCATGTCGGCGTTATAGTATGCCTTTCGCAAGTAATCCGAACTATAGAAGTCAATGTTCGGATACCGATAAGGATTGGCTCCCATGGCGGTGTTATAAATATCTGATGTATTGTATTTCTCCGATAAACCGTCATTGCGGCAAGCCTCGTTGTAAAGGGTCATGTAGCAGTCCGAATCCAAATATTTTGGATAAGACTTGGGAATATTGATACCTGCATTGCCCCGCACGTCGATATGCATCGGTTCATTTTTACCTCGTTTGGTGGTGATAAGAATAACGCCTTTGCTGCGCGGCTACCATAAAGAACTACGGCGGCGGCATCTTTCATTACCGAAATATTCTCGACTTCCGAAGCGCGTACATTGCTTGCGCTGCGAGGTACTCCATCCACTAGGATAAGCGCTTCTTGTCCCCATATGCTGCCGGTGTATCCACCTATTAGGCTTTCCAGACCAACTAAGCTGCTGGAGCTATTTACCTTTTTAGTCAGTTCGGACGTGTTGACCGTAGAAATGGCATGTGTCAAATCTTTCTGGGCAACCGTACCGAAAGCCACATTCACCAGGCTATCTTTGTTTTCTTCTTGCGCCTGAATACTCCCTGCATGGAACAGAGACATAGCGAAAACAGTACAGCCAATATATATAAACTTTCTATTCATTTTTTTGCGTCATTATTAGTTAATACGTCAAGATTACCATCCGGGATTCTGGTAGAACCCTTCATACATGCTAACATCCTTTTTAGGGAGCGGATACCAATAGTGCCTGTCGGTATATTTACGCTCAATCAATACTACTTCACGCAAGTTTTTGATAGCATTTTCTTCCGGTGCGTCATAATTATAGTTATTAGGATCGGCACGGTCGAACTCAATCTTGGTCTTCAGTGTGTAAGGATATTGGGTGAGAAGCATCCAGCGGCGAAGGTCGGTAAAACGGAAACCTTCGAAGGACAGCTCTACGGCACGTTCGCGGCGTAATTCGCTCAGGAAGTCAGCGGTGCTGCCTAGAAACTTTTCGAGTACAGGAGCTACCCCTGCACGCTCGCGAATCTTGTTCAAAGCTTCTTCGGCTGTAAGTGAGTAAGTTGCGGCTTTGCCTTTCGGACTATTGTAGCCTACAGCTGTAGCTTCGGCATACATCAAATAAACGTCTGCCAGACGCATAAGGCTGAGAATCATAATGTTGTTTTCTTTGTAACCATCAAATGTGTTCATTAATTGCGGACAAAGTTTGCTATTCATATAAGCAGTGAAACAACCTTTCTTTTCGTTCGCCTCTTCGCTCTCCCGGCCTCCGGTGAACAATTCTGCCGTTCCACCTGCACCACCGGTATTTCTCCATTTCACACCATCGAACATAATGGTCTTGTAGAAACGCGGATCACGATTTTTCCAAGGATGTGTAGGGTCATAACCCGATTCTGCATCTGCTTTTGTCATATCATTAATCGGATAACCGTTCTGCATGCCATAGTAATTCACGTAGTTGGCTGTGGGATAGCTTTTGATACCCGAAGACTCAATGGATTGTGGTCGGAAATCATTAACCATATTCCAGCGCCAGCGAAAACTATAATCCTTGATATTCTCCATAAAGATGGATTCCTTTACTCCATTCAGTTTGCCGCTGGAGTTGTGTAAAAGGAAAATATCGTTGTATTCGGAAAAGTCAGCCAGTTCATAACGGTTGGTTGATTCGGTAAGGGCAAGTGCCTGTCCGAAAGCATCGGCAGCCCGTTTACACAACTCTGTGTTGTATTCCTTTGAACCTCCGGAAACCCAGTTCATCAACGGGCTTCCTGCCCAGAGTAGAGCCTTGCCTTTATAGGCCAAAGCCATAATACGATTGATGCGCATATTGTTCTTGCCTAATGTTGCTTTACCGGCGGTGGTTGCATCCCAGTCTACAGGAAGCAAGCTTGCTGCATGTTCAAAGTCAGCAACACATTTTTCCGCACACTCTTGCCAACTGAGACGAACCAATGTGGGGGTCACGTCCGAAGGTAACACTTCATCGATATAGGGCATACCACCCCACCATTCCATCAGCATAAAGTGAAACCATGCACGGAAGAAGTAAAGTTGTCCTTCTATGAGGTTGCGTTCTTCCTCGGTGGCACCTATCAGATTGTTAAGATTGGCGATGCCGATGTTGGCTTTACGGATAGCATACCAAGAGTTGGCCCATAAGTGACCTTTGTCAGTTCGGTTTCCTGAACCTGCGGCTCCTTGATTGTTCGGGTAACCATAGTAAGTAGTTGTCCAACCCCAAAAGTCACCGTTGTCTACACTGCGAGCTTGCATACGCAATTCCTGTGGTTCCCAATATTCTTCTTCACCATAGTTGAAGCAAGTATGTCCGGCATCTTTGTTATTGGAAACTACCGGGATGCAGTTATAAAGTTCTTCAGTGAAACCCTGGAAATTTTTAAAATTTTTGTAGGGGTCGTTTTCCTGATAGTCGCTTTCCGGTGCTTTGTCCAAATAGTCGGTACATGAGGTCATCCCCATTATGCCAGTCATTGTTATGGCTGACATCACAATTAGTTTGTTGATATATTTATTCATATTCATCTCTTCGTTATTATAAGGTTATATCGATACCAAGATTAAAGCGACGTACCGTTGGGTAGGCACCGTCCGAAGAGCCTGTACCGTAGTTGGCTTCACGGTCATCCGGCATGTCGGTCCACATATAGAGATTATCGCCGTTTAAGTAGAGACGGCAGGAATTGACGCCTATCTTCTTCAGCCAATTGTTCTTGAAAGTATAGGATACTTCAACATTCTTCAGGCGAAGGTAAGCACCGTCGTACCAGTAGCGTGTTCCGGTAGCGGCTGGGTCAACAGTAGTTCCCCAGCGTGGAGTGGGGAGGGTGGCATTACCTCCCGGTGTCCAGTATGCACCTTCTGCATATGCTACGTGGGCTGTGGAACGGAATGTCGGAAAATTAACTTCACGGGTCACATTGGTTACGCCATAGAATTGGGCGAAGCAACTGAATCCTTTCCATTCAAAACCGAGAGAGGCATTGTAGGTATTCTGTGGCGTGCTGGCATACTGATAAGGAGCACGGTCGTCAATATTAACTATGCCGTCGCCATTAAAGTCGATGATGTTGTAGTCACCCGGTAATTTCATATCATTTCCGGTTGTCCAAGTACTGCTGCCTATCACATCGTCCCAAGTGCCCAAATTACCATGGTCTATGTATGAATAGACTTGATTGATGGTATGTCCGACCCCTTTCTGATAAGCAGGCAGCAAAGGAGCGTCATCCCTGAACTTGATTTCATTGATGGCATGAGTCATACTGGTGTTTAACCAAGCACGCAAACCATTGTTGAAAATATGGTTCAATCGCAGTTCCAATTCGTAACCATGGCTATTGACTTTACCTAAATTAGCTTTAGGGGCTGTTGCACCGAAATAGGAAGGAATAGCACGGCTACCACCATCAACTATAATGTCTGTGCGGACATCGTTAAATATATCTACCGAACCTGCTATTAGTCCGTTGAAGAAAGCGTAATCCAAACCAATATTGCGTTTCTCTACTGTCTCCCAAGAAATATTCGGGTTACCCAGTGAAGAAGTTTTCCAGAAAGTATAAGGAGAATTGTCAGGATTGATGCTCCCCATAACAGTGTTACCTCCATTACTTAATTGATCCTTGTATAAAAAACGACCACCGACATTGTCGTCGCCAATACGTCCCCATGAACCTCGGATTTTCAACATGTCTATGAATTTAAGATTTTTCATGAATTTTTCTTCACTAATCATCCAACCGATTGAAAGAGAAGGGAAGAAAGCAAAACGATAATCCGGACCAAATTTTTCGGAACCATTATAAGCACCGTTTGCTTCAAAGAAATAACGCATGGCATAATTATAAGTCAAACGGAATACCCAGTCTTCTCGATAAATAGGGAACATACTGCCACGTGCCTCTTTTAATCGGCTGAAAAGACCGAGAGCGGTTACTTCGTGCTTCCCAAAAGTGCGGGCATAGTCTAATTGCATAGAGTAGTAAAGTTTGCGATAGGTGGATCCCATATTTGCACTACCTGATTGTTGTGACCAATAAATAGGGTTGATAACTTTGTCAAGCCCAGTACCTGTATCAGGATCAAATTTGTAAACATATTCACCAGTGTCGGAATTTACCCATAGGCGTTGTGCATCGTTATACATGTCATTGAGTCCACGGTTATTCTCTACAAATGTATAATCCATAGAAAAATTAGCCTTGAATCTAAGTCCTTTGGTCAACATAGTCAAATCTTGTTCCAGGATAAAGTCAGTAGTCATTTTAGTGGTAGTTCGTTTTTCTTTACCACCAACTGCTAAACTGTAGGCCGAGTTGGGCACATCGGCATCGCGTGGGGCATACCAACCCCACATGCCATTGGAATAGATGGGACGCATGGCATCGGGAGCGGACTTATAAGCTGAGTTCCAGAAACCGGTGTCGTTGTCTCCCATATTCCAAGGTAGCTGGCGTTGTGCATTCGATCCGAACAAGTTAGTAGAGAATTTGGTGGTTTTAGTCAAATGGAAATCCAGGTTGCTGCGCACATTGATGCGGTTATAGCCGAAGCCGGAGTTGTAGCCACGTCCGTTTTCGAAGCTTTTGAATAAGTCTCCTTCATTCACGAAATCCACAGCTGCAAAGTAATTCACTACTTTTGTACCGCCCGATACGTTGACACTGGTATTGTAGGACATGGCTACTTTTTTGAAAAGTTCATCCTCCCAATCCACGTTAGGATAGCGATCCCACTCTTCGGCGTTGGCCGGATGACGATACTTATCGATGATGGCTGCCGGTGTGTAGTTTGCCCATCCGGCAGGATTGAGAGCAGCTTCGCGCTCAATGGAATTATTCATTAGATAAAATGTATCGTAAGCGTCATATTTTTCAGGGAGCTTCGATACTACTTTAGCCGTCATATTAGCCTTGATCTGTACATTGGCCTTTCCTTCCTTACCACGTTTGGTAGTAATGAGAATTACACCATTAGCACCTTTCACACCATAAACGGCAGTGGCTGATGCATCCTTTAATACCGAAATGTTTTCCACGGAGGAGATATCTACAGAACTCATTTCACGCTCGATACCGTCTACCAACACCAAGGGTTCACTGTTGTTCCATGAACTCTGTGTGCGGATAATGATTTTGGGGTCTTCTGCACCGGGCATACCGGTAGAACTGGAAGTGATTACACCAGGAAGATTACCCGTTAAGGCGGCTCCTAAATTATTTACTCCGGCTCGTTCAAGCGTCTTTCCGGAAGTCTGTGTGATAGCTCCCACTACCGATGCTTTTTTTTGCTGTCCATAACCTACTACGACTACTTCGTCCAGTAGCTGTGTGTCATCTTTCAGAATCACTCTGATTATTCCTTTGGTAGCCTTTACTTCCTGTGCCTCCATACCTACAAATGAAACAACAAGAACAGATTTCTCATTGGGCACAGTCAACACAAAATAGCCGTCTATATCTGAGATCGTACCTATTGAATTATTACCTTTTACAACTACCGAGGCTCCAATAATAGTCTCTCCATTGTCGTCTAAGACTGTTCCTTTCACTGTGATTCCTTGTTGTGCCGAAGCTGTCAGACAGCTGAAAAGCATCAAAAGAAACAAGTAAGGAATCCTTTGAATTTTCTTTTTTACATTTTTCATTACCATTAGTTTAAGATAGTTAATAACTATGTTTTCTCTGATGTCATAAAGTGAGGTTAACTATTGTCATACATACTTTTCATAACTTTGTTCGTTTTTAAGATTAATAAATAATGATAAGAACCTTTTTAATTTCTAAAGCAAAAGTATAAAATATAATAATAGTAATAAATATGTTGCTATTGCAGAAAGATTAACTGATGTTGCATTCTGTATTAGGGGTGTATCATGGACTTTAACTGATGTAACACAGCCTTATTCTTTTAACTCGTAATATGTATGAAAGTATCTGTAACTGTGATCTTTGGCAGGCTTTCGGAAGGTGTGTACCTTTACAGTATTATTAATCTAACCCGTTGGCGGAATTAATGGTTTATTTCCTATACCCTAATAGAGACCAAGATCGGGGTTGGACAGTACTTGGCCCGTACCAACTCCGTAGTAAATTCGGTTAGAAGTACCTCTATCCGGAGATGGTACGGAGCAAATAGGTATTTGAACCCTTTTTGGTACGGCTCTGGCAGGATGCCGGACAGCTTCTAATTCCGCAAACGGGTTAATCTAATTTATTTCTATATGATGAAAATGTCATTAAAAACATGGATTGTCTGCCTGCAATTTTGCTTCACTGTGGTTTCGACCTTGCAAGCGGCGGATAAGTTTGTCTCTTTCATTCGGGAAGAAGGTACGTTGGAGCTTGTAACATCTCAACAAAGGAGTTTCAGTATTTTATGTGCTGATGAGGAGCATAAAGGAGTATTAACGGCTGTGCATAATTTGCAGGAGGATTTTTATAACGTGGCCGATATACGTCCTGCATTAGTGGCCGATGCAAAACGGGAGGGAAATACGGATGGGCAAAATGTACGTATTCTTATTGGCTCTTTTGATGAATCTCCATTCATAAAACATTTGGTGAAATCAAAGAAACTGGATGCCCGCGAATTGAAAGGCAAGAATGAGAAGTTTATAATTACCACAGTGAAAGATCCGATAGAAGGAATTCCGGGTGAAGTGTTGTTAATTGCTGGTAGCGATAAGCGTGGAACTATCTATGGAGTTTATGAGTTATCCCGTCAGATAGGGGTGTCTCCTTGGTATTGGTGGGCGGATGTTCCGGCGGAACGGCATGAGGAACTCTATATAAAGAAAGGTGTATATACTGATGGAGAACCGGCAGTGAAGTATCGCGGTATTTTTATTAATGATGAGTGGCCTTGCATGGGAAGTTGGACTACGGAACGTTATGGTGGCTTCAATAGTAAAATGTACGTGCATGTGTATGAGTTGCTGCTCCGTCTGAAAGCCAACTTCCTATGGCCTGCAATGTGGAGTGCTGCTTTCTATGCGGATGATCCCATGAACAGTCCATTGGCTGATGAGATGGGAATCATAATCGGTACTTCACACCATGAGCCTATGGCGCGTAACCATCAGGAGTATGCTCGCAATCGTAAAGTGTATGGAGCTTGGAATTATCAGACAAACAAAGATGGCATCGGCCGCTTTTTTCCGTGAAGGCATAGAGCGTATGCGGGGTAAAGAAGAAGTGGTGACCATTGCTATGCGTGGTGATGGTGATGCGCCGATGGGAGCTGATACGGATACAAGATTGTTGGAAAATATAGTGAAAGAACAGCGCAGCATCATAGCCGAAGTTACGGGAAAATCTGCTTCTAAGACTCCACAATTATGGGCGCTTTATAGTGAGGTGCTGGAATATTACGATCAAGGTATGCAGATACCGGATGATGTAATGATTCTGTTATGTGATGACAATTGGGGAGATGTTCGCCGTCTGCCCGCCCCGGGGGCTAAACGTCATCCCGGTGGTTATGGTATGTACTATCATGTGGATTTGCATGGTGCCCCGCGTGCTTACCAGTGGTTGAATATGACTCAAATCCAGCATATGTGGGAACAGCTTTATCTGACGTATGCTTATGGTGTGGATAAGATGTGGATATTGAATGTAGGTGATTTGAAACCGAATGAGTTTCCTACGGATTTCTTCTTGAAAATGGCATGGAATCCTGATGCTTTTAATGCGGGTAACCTGATGGATTATACAAGAAAATTTTGTAGCCAGCAATTTGGTAATGAATATGCTGACGAAGCAGCTCGGATTTTAAATCTTTATTGTAAGTATTGCGCCCGTGTGACGGCGGAGATGCTGGATCACGAAACCTATAATTTGCAAAGTGGTGAATTTAAAGCTGTGGCCGATGAGTTTCTGGCATTGGAAGCACATGCAGTCCGTCAGTTTGCTTTGCTGCCGGAGAATAGGCGCGATGCTTATAAGGAACTGGTATTGTTTCCTGTGCAGGCTATGGCTAATCTTTATGAAATGTACTATGCTACCGCCATGAACCGGCAGTTGGTTGCTGAAAATGATGTGCGTGCCAATGCTTGGGCGGATCGTGTGGAGTATTGCTTTCGGAGAGATGCGGAGCTATGCACCGATTATAATAATAATATTGCCGATGGCAAATGGAAACACATGATGGATCAGACCCATATAGGCTATACTTCATGGGATGAACCGAAAGGAGGAAATATAATGCCGAAAGTAACCCGTGTGGATATTTCCCGGAACGGAAGTATCGCAATGGGTGGTTATGAATATGAAGAGAACAGTGGTGTAGTGGTAATGGAAGCGGAACGTTTTGCTACATCTATGCAGGAGCCGGGTACGCAATGGACTGTTATACCGGACTTGGGACGTACACTCTCCGGACTTTCACTGATGCCATATACCAAACCGGTATCCGGTGCTTCATTGACCTATCAAATTCGATTAAAGTCTGACTTGTCCGGTGTGCGTGTACGCCTGATATTGGATAGTACCCTACCTTTTATTAAAGGAGGGCATAGTTATGCCATTCGTTTAGATGACGGTAAAGAACAAATCGTGAATTACAATTCAGACCTGACTTGGGCTAACTGTTATTCAAAAATGTATCCTGCGGGAGCGGCACGGGTGATAGAGTCAAAAGTAACTTTTCCTGATGTCACTCTGGAGGCCGGGGTACATACTCTGACCATTCGCCCTCTCAGTCCGGCGATAGTATTGCATAAGATTATAGTAGATTGCGGAGGTGATATGCCCGGTAGGCTTAACCTAACGGAAAGCCCTCGGACAAGAACTTTAAAATAGTTATGTAAAAGATGCTATCTTTTTTATCAAAAGTAGGCATTTCTTGTTGCAAAAGTTGGCATCTTTCATATCAAAAGATGCCATCTTTCGTTTTATCCTGCCCTATATGGCGTTCCATATACTCTGATGGTGACATGCCATACATTTCGCGGAATGCCGTAGCGAAGTAAGTGGGATGCGCAAAACCGGTTAATGTAGCTACTTCTGTTATATTATGACGTTTGCCGGCCAACAAGGAGGCTGCCTGCTTCAGACGTAAGTTACGAATGAGTTGTTGTGTAGTCTGATTCGTGAGTCCTTTGAGTTTGCGATGTAGATGTACACGGCTGATACCTACTTCCGTACTGATCATTTCAACGGTTAATGCCGGATTGCTTAAATTCTCATTGATAACGCGCATGACACGTTCCATAAGCCGGTCATCGGGAGATTTTACTTCTGGGATTGAGATTTGTTCCTCTTGATTCTGACGGCCGCTGAAGGCATTACGCAATTGTTCCCGGCGGCGGATGATGTTTAGGACAGTTTTTCTTAGCAATTCAATGCTGAACGGTTTCATCAGATAAGCATCAGCACCGGTATCCAACCCTTCCAGATTATCCTCCTCGCTGGTACGGGCGGTAAGCAGGATGATGGGTAGATAGTTGATGTTCACATTCTGCCGTATCTTGCGGCAGAGTGTCAGCCCATCCATTTCAGGCATCATCACGTCGCTGATTATCAGATCAGGCGTATGGTATAATATCGATGCCAATGCTTCTTTTCCGTTACAGCATTCGGTCATGTAGAAATCATTGCCCAGTTCACGGCAAATGTAGTGGCGAATCTCTTCATCGTCTTCTACTACAAGCACATGGCGGCGACTGCGGGCACGGGCTTTGTCGTTGGCTTCTTCATCGTTGTCATAAAGCAGTGGGGAAGCTATGCTGGCCGGTTCTGTAGCCGGAATATTTATTATGGCGTCGGGGGTCGTTGTCTCTTCTATTTCTTCCTTTTTCAAGTGTCCGTTTCCCAGCGGTAGCCGTATGATAAACCGGGAACCCGGTTTTCCTTCGCCATTGTCTTCCACATGAATATTTCCGTGATGCAGTTCCACTAAAGAGTGCGTGAGATGAAGTCCGATACCTGTTCCTACATTTGAGTTGTTCTGGCTGTTGCGTATCTGGTAGAATCGTTCGAATATGTGTTCCCGTTCAGTGGAAGCAATACCGATACCGCTGTCCGTAACAGTGAGTTCGACGTATCGACGCAGAGGTGCATTGGGGGAAGGCTGGTATCCTCACCCGTGTTGAGGCTGATTTCCACTTGCCCGTTTTCAGGAGTGAATTTGCATGCATTCGACAGTAGGTTCAGGATGATCTTGTCAAAATTCTTAGGATCTATCCACATTTCTATTTCAGGAGCAGAGGTGTGGAATTTTAAATCGAGTTTCTTGATCCTTGTCGGTTGCTCAAAGGTTTCTAACAGGTTGCGGGTAAAACTAACAATTTCAGCCTTTTTAAATATGAGGGACATCTGTCCTTTGTCTATTTTTCGGATATCCATTAATTGGTTTACCAATTGCAGGATGCGTTCGGCATTCCGTTGTATAGTATTGTAGAGCTTTCTACATTCTGCATCCTTATCTTTTGCCATCAGTTGTTGCAATGGACTGATGATAAGCGACATTGGAGTTCGTATTTCGTGGGAAATATTAATGAAGAACTGTAGTTTTGCTTCGTTAATTTGTTCGGAATGAATGTGTTGCAACATCTTTTGATGCATGCGGTAACGATGGTACACTTGCATCACAATGAATCCGATGATTGATAGTGTCAATAAGACGTATATTAATTTGGCCCAACCTGATGCCCACCATACCGGATCTATCTGGATGATGATTTCTTTCTCTTCCGAGTAGGCTGTATAGTTTTTGGCTTTCATCCTGAAGTGATAAGTACCCGGTGCCAGATCACTGAAAGAAACTCTGTTGACGCCCGGTGCTAAAGCCACCCAAGTGACTCCATTCATGGAATAAAAATAGGTGATCCGTTCCGGATTATAAAATTCCATAGCTGAGAATTCGATGCTGAACGAGTTGTCTCTATGACATAAATGGAATCGGCTGGCTTCTTGTACTGCTGTTTCTATAACTTCGTGGTTACCGGAACGTGTACCTTTCTTTACAGCTTTATTATGGATGTAGAAGTCGGCAATTCTAACCTCGGGCTTTTTGACTTCTGTAGTGATTTCTGCTGGTCGGAAAAAGGTGATGCCATTGATACCTCCAAAGATGAGATATCCATCTTCATCTGTACAGGCAGCATTTTTGCTGAATTCATTTCCTTGTAATCCATTTCCTGCATAGTAATTGATAAAGGTACCTGTTTCCGGATCCATGTTTGTGATACCGTAATTGGTGCTTATCCATAATCCATGTTGTTTGTTGCCTTGAATGGCACAAATGGTATTGTTGGGCAATCCATCGTGTGTAGTATACGTTTTGGAGTTTCCGCTTTTCTCGTCTATATGAATGAGTCCCTTGGTGGTGCCTGCCCAAATGTCGCCTTGTTCATCTTCGAAGAGGGTCAGTATGATACTGCCACTGAATATTCTATTTTTTCCATAGGTCGAGGCGAAATTCATAGTGGGTACGTCCAGACATCCTAAGCCATCGTATGTGCCGATATATAACTTATTGTTGCGGGTATACAGTAAGGAGGCTACCCAGCGGTTGTGGAGTACATTGTAATTCTCCTGATATTCTTTTCCGCTTTCAAAAGTATCGCATCTGTTGACTTTTCCGGTTTTTAGGTCTATGTAAAACACCCCTCCGCCCATGACGGCTACCCATAATCGTTCTCCATTCTTGTCTGATGTCAGATACGATATATTTTTCACTTCATTTTGATGATGGTCCTGTAATTTATAGTATCGGCACAGGCCAGTTTTGGGATCCATCTCTGCCAGTCCTTCCAAAGGCGAAGCCAGCCACAATCTGCCGTCTGCTGTCTGGTGGATATGGTGGATTGTGGACGGCACAGAATTGGAGTTTTTTTTGTGCTCAAAGTGCAGGGAAGGTTTATTCTTTCCTTTTATACCATATATACCGTCATTTGCAGTTCCGAGCCATAAAGTTCCTTCACTGTCTTTACATATTGCTTTTATGCTGTTAGAACCGATCTTATTGGTTGTTGCAGACTTGTAGCCCATGTATTTGAATTGATTTGTTGTAGCCGGGAGAAGTATTACTCCTTTACCATTGATACCCAGCCATAAGTTGCCTGCCTTGTCTTTTGTGATGGCATGTACATCGGCTTTGCTGAAATCGAAAGTACTGAAACTGAACTCGCTTTCCTTTATCTTCTGTGTGTGTATGTCATATACTTTAATGCCGTAACCTATGGTTCCGATATAGATTTTTCCTTGTCCGGCAGCATATATTGTATTGATGGGCAGGTCGGGAAGTATCGGGCAGGAGATAGGGGTAAAAGTATCTTTCTGCTGGTTGTAGATGAATATTCCTTTATTTATGTTACTGGCATAGATATTTCCTTTTTCATCCAGACAAATAGAAGTGACAATATTCCAAGCATTCTCTTTTCCGATGAAATAGTGATGGGCTTGGCCTGATCCGTCAAGACGGTATAATCCCTTGCCTTCTGTAGAAACCCATAGGTTTTCGTTGTGGTCTTCGAATAGATATGTTATGAAAAAGCTGGGAACCGGTAGTTGTGCCTCTTTGATAAGAGGTTCTGTTTCTCCTAATGTTAAAGAGTAAATGCCATGACCGGAAGTACCTATTAATAACTCTCCATTTTTTCGCTCTAGGATCGTACTGATATGTGCGCTCATGTTTATTCCTGTTTGGTATAGGATAGGGATTTCTTTAAAGAGGTCTGTTGCCGGGTCGTAAAGTTGTAGTCCGCGTTGTGTGCCTACCAGGAAGTTCCCTTTGCTGTCTTCGAAAAGTATCCGTACATTGTTATCCACTAATGAACTGTCATTTTCTTCTTTATGTTTGTACACGCTGAACTTGGCACCATCGTAGCGATTAAGTCCGTCTTCGGTGGCTATCCAGACAACTCCGTCTTTGGCTTGATATATTTGATTGATATTGCTGTTTGATAATTCACGGTCTACTGTAAATAGTTTCTCTGATTGACCGTATCCGTATGCTGCAAAGAAGAGAAATAAGATGGGTAATAGTGTTTTCATGATTACGTTGGGGTTAGCAATTGTGATACAAAAGTAATTGAAAACAGATATTCTCGCAAACATAATATGGAGGAAAAAACCTTTATAAAGGGGGATGTAACGTATAGCAAAAGATATGTTACATTTCGTGGGATAACTTGAGAGGGGATGGATTGTATTATAGCAAAAGAGGTTACCAAAATGGCAACCTCTTTCCCTAAAAATACTAAGAAGGATTATTTCTTGAAGTAACGGTTGTAAAGTCCTTCGAAACCTTTACCGTGGCGAGCTTCATCTTTAGCCATTTCATGAACAGTGTCATGGATAGCATCCAGATTCAAAGCTTTTGCGCGAGTAGCAATACGCTTCTTGTCTTCGCAAGCACCAGATTCGGCATTCATTCTCTTTTCAAGGTTAGTTTTGGTATCCCATACACAGTCGCCCAACAGTTCTGCGAATTTAGAAGCGTGTTCTGCTTCTTCCCAAGCATAACGTTTGAAAGCTTCAGCTACTTCGGGGTAACCTTCGCGGTCAGCCTGACGGCTCATAGCCAAGTACATACCAACTTCTGTACATTCGCCCATGAAGTGATTATTCAGGTCTTTGATCATTTCGTCATCACAACCTTTAGCTACACCGATTACATGTTCGTCAGCAAAAGAAAGAGGACCATCTTCTGTAGTTTCTACAACTTCTACGAATTTGCTTGCAGGAGCTTTACACAACGGGCATTTCTCAGGAGCGGCATCACCTTCATATACGTAACCGCATACAGTACATCTAAATTTTTTTCATTTTCTTTTTGATTTAATTGAATTAGTTATTCGTTTGTTCTTATAATAAAACGTTAGTCTTCTTTACATTGTTTACAGATTCCTTTGTAATAATAGTGGATTTCCTGCACTTCGTGTCCATCCATATTTGTATCTACCACTTGTCTTACAGTGTCATTACACGCCAGATCATAAACTTTACCACAGCGTTTGCACAGGAAATGTGCATGTGGAGTAGTGTCGGCATCATAACATGTGTTACGCTCATCAATGGTCAGCGTCTGTGCAGCTCCTTGCTCGCTCAAAATTTTCAGCGTGTTGTAAACTGTCGTTTTTGAAAGCGTTGGTATAGTAGGAGACAGTGCTGTATAAATCTCGTCTACCGTTGGATGCGTGCGGTGCTCCATAAGATATTTCATGATGGCAATGCGCTGCACCGAAGGTTTGATATTATGCCCTTGCAATCGTTCTACTACTATTTCCATATTTTCTTAATTCAAACTTGTAATAATTACATTTTTATTTCGCTTGCAAAGATAAAGACTTCTTTGAATTTTCCAAAAGATTTCTAATCTTTTTTGTTGTCTTGTTGTTAATAGTAGTTCTATTTTTAATTAACGGGTTGGTAAGGGAACTCTATCCAGAACTCGGAACCTTTATTCACTTCAGAATGTATTCCGACAGTGGCATTCATCTTTTCTGCTATCATTTGGCAGATAGACAAGCCGAGTCCTGTGCCTTGCTTGAAGTTGTCCAGCTTTACAAAACGCTGAAAAATGGTTTGTTGTTTATCGGGGGAAATACCACAACCTGTATCCCGTACATAGAAACGGATTTTTTCGTTTTTGGGAGGATAATAACCAATGGTAATGCTTCCTTGATTGGTGTATTTGATAGCATTGGAGAAGTAATTTCCAAGTACTTGCATCAGACGGTTCTTTTCAGTATGGATATAGCATTTCTTCATACTGAATTCTGTTACACATTTCACGTTTGCCGGCATCCTGAAACGGAAAGTATCCTCAAGTTTACGGATACAGCTGTTTACGTCTACATCGGTGTAGCAGAAGTCCAGTAAACCGGCTTCTATTCTTGACAAATCGAGGATGTCGTTTATGAGTTGTAATAACAGGTAATTGTTATCTTCTATAATTCTGATGTATTCATGATTTTCCGGTGTGTCTGTTGTCTCAGCAAGAATGCTGGAAAAACCAACAATTGCATTGAGCGGAGTACGTATCTCATGACTCATGTTGGCAAGAAAAGCAGACTTTAACCGGTCGGATTCTTCGGCACGTTCCTTAGCTTGAATGAGTTCCTTTTTATGTCTTTGGGAATGGATATGGTAGAAAATATACAGAGCGATGAGTAGGGCTATGAATAAGCCTGTCATCCAGATATAAGTTTTATATTGTTGGTAGAAAGTAGGAGGCTGAAAGAAATAAACTGCATCTTTCGGATATAAGTTTTCGGGAATTTTACACCACTTCAGATCGGCGAAATTGAGATAAGTTTGTGGAATTCCACCATTTTGATAAGGAATGGAAGAGGCGGCTTCGCCTGATAAAATACGCCCGATTAAAGACATTACTGTGTTCGTGAAATCATGGATGGAGATATAATGCCCGCCTACATATAAGTTTTCTTGAAGGTTTAAATCGGCTAATGTGAATACCGGAACTTCCAGGAAGCTGGGAAGTATTTTTTAAGGTGGTCCGATAGATAATAATTCTTATTGCTTCCATATTGTCGGAGCCAGGCATAATAGATGACCCCGGTCGTTTTTTTGTAGCTGGTAAGTGTGTCCAGTAATTCTTCAGTGCTTATTTGTTCAGAGGATAAAAGCTCCAGTTGCAGATTTGGAAAATCTTTTTGCATCACCTCTTTTATTGCCTGACGAGTAACAACGCTGATATAGCGATTATCGGAAATGAAAGCGATTCGTTTGACTTCCGGTTGAAGTTGCCGGATGAGTTCAGAGTTTGCTTGATGTAATATGGCTGTTCCAGTACAGTGATATTGTAGTTTTTATTGAATTCCTCAATGGGAATACTGTTTTCTTCTGTGAGAGGAATCTTACTTAATAATGTTTGCAGGTCGGCTGGAACCCTTTTGCGGGAATAACAAAGAATAACAGGGATGTCTTTCCAGGGGCCATCGAAAATAGGTGCGCTGACCAACCATCCCGGGTCGCCAACAATTATGACTGCTTTTGGTGGAGTAGGATATGTCTGTAATATATTAGCTTGAGCTTGTCTGACCTCTTCTTCGCTTTTTTTAATACCGGGACCGTGAGAAAATAATTGTGTAGCTCTATGTTTTTATTATAGGGAAAACGTTTTTGGATTTCATTCAGAAAACCATGTATCCAAGCTTCTTCGGCATTGACGGAGCTAAGGAATAACACGTATTCTTTTTCTTTAGCAGAAACGGAAAGGCATTCGACTAATAATATTAGTGAAAGTAGCCATTTATGGAGTGAACTATGGAGCTTCATGAGTTTTGTATAACGTGCTTTAAAATGTGGCTAAAAGTACAAATAATCCGGGATATACGAAGTGAAAGAAATGATTATTTTGTGTTTGTGGATAAATAACTGTATTTTTGCCGTCAAATTTTATAAATGACATCCTTATGAATTACGGATATGTAAAGGTAGCGGCGGCTGTGCCCCGTGTGAAGGTGGCGGACTGCAAGTTCAATGCCGGAGAAATAGAAAAGGAGATAATCATAGCTGAAGGAAAAGGTGTGCAAATCATAGCCTTTCCGGAACTGTGTGTCACAGGATATACATGCGGCGATCTGTTTGCTCAGCAACTGCTGCTTGAAGAAGCAGAAATGGGGCTGATACATATTATAAGTAATACACGACAGCTGGACATAATAGCTATACTTGGTATGCCGATAGCGATGAATGGTGTATTGCTGAATGCAGCCGTCGTAATTCAGAAAGGAAAAGTGCTGGGTGTGGTACCTAAGACTTATCTTCCTAATTACAAGGAATTTTACGAGAAACGCTGGTTTACATCTGCTGTTGATGTAAGTGAGACTAGTGTACGCCTTTGCGGCCAACTGGTTCCCATGGGAGCCAATTTACTGTTTGAGATGGCAGATACGACATTCGGCATTGAAATCTGTGAAGATCTGTGGGCACCTATTCCGCCCAGTTCCTCACTGGCATTGCAAGGTGCTGAGATACTGTTTAATCTTTCTGCTGATAATGAAGGAATTGGAAAGCATAATTATTTGCGCTCTCTGATTAGTCAGCAATCGGCACGTTGTATTGCCGGTTATGTATTCTGTTCGTGTGGCTTCGGAGAATCCACTACTGACGTAGTGTTTGCCGGAAACGGTTTGATTTATGAAAATGGCAGCTTAATAGAATATAGTAAACGCTTCTCTTTTGAGGGGCAAGTTGTTATCGGTGAGATTGATGTGGAACATTTGCGTATAGAAAGGCGTGTAAACACAACGTTTGCTGCCTGTCGGGCACATTGTGCACCGGAGGAAGCAGTACGTGTTTCTACGGAATATGTGAATAGTAAAGAACTGAACCTGACGCGACGTTTCGATCCGCATCCGTTTGTACCGCAAGGAACTGCTTTGAATGAGCGTTGTGAAGAAATATTTTCGATACAGGTTTCTGGTCTGGCACAACGTCTGGTGCATACGCGCGCTAAAAGTGCGGTGGTTGGTATTTCCGGTGGATTGGATTCTACCTTGGCACTGCTGGTATGTGTAAAGACCTTTGATAAATTGGGATGGTCCCGCAAAGACATTATAGGTGTGACGATGCCGGGTTTTGGCACCACTGACCGTACGCATACAAATGCGGTGGATTTAATGAACTCTTTGGGGATTACCGTGCGTGAGGTCAGCATCAAAGAAGCTTGTATTCAGCATTTCAAAGATATAGATCACGACATCAATGTACACGATGTGGTCTATGAGAATGCCCAGGCTCGCGAGCGCACACAGATATTAATGGATATTGCCAACCAGACTTGGGGAATGGTGATAGGTACGGGTGATCTTTCAGAATTAGCGCTGGGATGGGCAACTTATAATGGCGACCATATGTCCATGTATGGTGTGAATGGAAGTGTTCCTAAGACATTGGTCAAGCATTTGGTGAAGTGGGTGGCTGAGAATGATATGGATGCAGCTTCTCGTGCAACGCTACTGGACATTGTCGATACTCCGATAAGTCCGGAACTTATTCCGGCAGATGAAAATGGGAATATCAAACAAATCACGGAAGACTTGGTTGGTCCGTATGAATTGCATGATTTTTTCTTGTACTATTTCCTGCGTTGTGGTTTCCGCCCTTCCAAGATATTTTTTCTTGCAGCGCGTACGTTTAAGGATATGTATGATGAAGAGACCATTAAGAAGTGGTTGCAAGTATTCTTCCGCCGTTTCTTCAATCAGCAATTCAAACGCTCTTGTTTGCCGGACGGACCTAAGGTAGGTAGCATTTCTATCAGTCCACGTGGTGACTGGCGTATGCCGAGTGATGCATCATCAGAAATGTGGTTGAGGGAAGTGGAAAGTTTGTAGTGATGATATAATTTATTGATTATCAATAAATAGCATTTACATGTAATTTACCCCATAATGTAAAAGCATTTACCGCAGGATGTAACGACCTTTACCGCCTATTGTAACGGCTTTTACCTCGGCATGTAACGGCCTTTACCTCGGCATGTAACGATCTTTACTTCAGCATGTAAATGGAGTTACCGTGTGGAGTATACAATAAAGGAGTTATTATCTGCTGGAAGGCTGGTAATATTTACGGTAGATCGATTGAAATTCCTTGCTGTTGCAGAAGGTTTGTAACCATGAATTAAGACTGTCTAATAAAACAGGCGACTGTTTGCTGACTCCCCAAGAATAGAATTGTGTGAAACTGATATCTGTATTGATATCTATTTGCGGAAAACTATCTGAAACGATACGGGCAATACTTTCATCGCATACGGCATAGTCAATGTCACCATGGGCTACAAGAGCTATCAATTGTTCCGAACCGTATTTGTCTATTTCCTTAATATATATGGTATCTCCAATCTCGTTTCCCAGATTATGGATACGCAGGATGGATGGTGATCCTTTCACTACGTGCAAGGTTTTTCCAGCTAAGTCCAATTGACTTTTAACGAATATGGAATCAGTGGGGGAAGTAGCTTTTCTTTGTACGAGAATCTGTTTGTTCAGCACAATCGGAGTCGTAAGTAATAAGGAATCTTTCAATTCACTGGTAGCCAGAATGCCGTAAGCAATGACATCAAACTCTCCATCTGCCAGTCCTTTGAGTCGTTTATCGAAACTCATTTCCGGAGTGATAGCAGCTTTCCAGCCATGATCACGTGCAAAAGCTTCTATTAATTCATAGTGGAAACCGGATAAGGTATCTCCATCTACGTAAAAGCTGATGGAATTATACTCCGTAGCAGCGCGGATAATTTTCTCTGTAGCTATTTCTGCATAATCACGAGGATGTCCATGCTTCTTCTCTTTCTTTAAAAAGAAAGTAGTAATACAAGCAGCTATGATCCCCATTGCTACATATTTCAGAATATTGGCTTTCGATATTTTCATAAGGAAAGAGTTTTAATCGTAGAAGTTCCACGAAACACCGATTCTGAGAAGGCTCGGATTAATGGGGTAATGTGGTACAAGGAAAGAGTTACGTGTACCCATACCCTGATTTACGTGAGAATACATAGCGAAGAGGCGGGTACGCTTCAGATGCAGGTTGGCATAGACATTCACTATCGGATAGCCGCCGATTTCTACCTGGTCATTTTCCGGTTGCAAATGGAACTGCTGAATGGAAGGCGTGTAAGCCGGTGCATTGTATTTGGTAAAGTATCGCACATCAGCACCCAGTTGCACGGTAAGTACCTTTTTAGCTAACTTGGTCAGGAGATACAAATTAGAATATACTGAAATTTGTGGCAGAGGCAGAACCGTTTCATTACTTGACTTCTGCCAGGTTACTTCATTATCTAAATGGAAAATACCTGCACGGAAATTTTGTTTCAGCGTGGCCGAAAGTATTTGTATGTTACCGCTATTCTGTTCAGGTACGGCCTTTTGGTTGAGATAGGTGTAATTCTTTACATTTTCTACTCCGGCACGAAGATTGGTTCCCCAACGGTCAATATTCAATTCGCCCTCTACGCGGGTACGGAATTCTTTCTCCATGTTGTCATTATCCCAAACGTGCAAGTTGGAGTGATAATGGCGCATATAGAAAAAGAAGGCAATGTGTTTTTCACGAAGCCTCGTATTATCAGGTTTACCGTATCTTTCCAAAGACGGAAATTCAAATCCATATTTCCATTTACGCGGAATTGTCCCATTGCTTTGTCCATAATACCAACTTCACCGTCTATAGAATAGTGTAGAGTTTTACCTTGTCGTTTAGCCAATTCACCACCCACATAGATTTCTTGTTCGGTGAAACGGTCTACTGTCATAGAGTCTGCATTCATCAGGTCGTAGCGACTGAATTTATGGGATATATAGCCGGTAAGTCCGGCTTTAGCATATCGATTGAAACCTTCCAGCAAGGCTATGCCAAAGACATTCTTTACGCTAAATGCTGTGGTAGAGTCACGACTGACTCCTTGTTTGTTATAGTAAGCGTTTTCGTCTGGTGTAGACACAGATTGATATTTGTGACGCGCCCGTTCTATCTTAAAGGTGTGGATGAAACTTGTGACCGGAACAAATTCTTCGACAAAGTTAGTATCTTCCGGAAGAGCATGGTTGCTATTGAGACTGTCCAAACTGAGATTATCTCCCATTGCGAGATTATTAGCCGGGAGGCTGTCGGTAGCTAAACTGTCGGTAGCTAAGCTGTCGGCAGGTGCAATACTGGAAGCAATAGATGTCGTTGGTGCTGCAGGGGAAAAACGCTGTTGGACACTGTTATTCTGGGCTTCTTCTTTCAATACTCTTCGTTTGAAACCTAATCGGTAACGTTGCGTAAGGTAGACATAGAAATCTTTATTACGGTTTGAGGTCTGTTCCATCTTCACAGGAATGGTGGTGGAACTATATTCTTTCTTACCTTCTGCCATTGTATCAGGCCGGGTGATGTAACCGTCATTTGCTATACCACCGTTTTCGTTCATTTTCATGAAGAAGTTGTTATAAACTGCCTGTATTTGATAGCGTTCACCAATGTAACTTCCGAATAAGCCGGCATTGAAATGTGAAGTGGACTGATTGGCATAATAACCACGTCCATATAGATAATCAAAATTAAAGCCGAATGCTAACCGCTTGTTTACATTGACAGAGAAATAAGACTTAAACCGTTCTTCACCATTAACCTTATTACCGGCTTTATAGTAAGTCAGATTGGTATAGGGTACATTACTATTAGTGAAAAACACTTGATCGGGACGAACAAAGAAACTGGAGTATGGTGCCATGAAGAGGGTCGGTTCGTCGTCTTGGCGATTAAAGAAAATACGGGAGAGACGAGGTGAACCCAGATTACCCAGGAAGTTATATTCTCCAGTCATACCACCTACCAGATTCGTATTTTGGAAATTCAGAGCAAGCGTATCTGCAGGAACAATGGTCCGGTTCCCTAAAGTTTCGCTTAATTTCCACATATAAAGCTTAGGCGGAATGCTTTGAACATCAGTACCGGTATCCAGGCTATCCGGCTGCGTTGATGGGTCGACCTGGTTTCCATAGCGGTCACGGTTGTCCAGCGTATTGAATGGCTGCTGTGCCTGTACTGCCAGCAATCCCAATACGAATAGAAGTATGTATGTTAGTAGAATTCGTCTCATAATTAGGCGCAAAGATACAATAAAAAATTATTCGCTTGCGGAATTCAGCCTTTTTTGCCTATTTTTACAAACATACCGTCTTATAAGCGAATCTAATTGTGAGGAGTCTTATGTCTTTGATTGTATAAAATAAGCCCTTGCAAAAAATGATTGCAAGGGCTGACTTTTTATTATAAGGGTCAATGGAATTATACCTCTTTAATCAATTCCATACCTTTTTTAATCGCTTCTTCGTTCATCGGTATCAAGTGATGATGGCGTTCGGGCAAGGTCTTCTTCAAGCCTCTGAGTACACTATCCAGTGTAACCATCGGTTTCAATTTCAGCAATCCCCCCAGTACGATCATGTTGAATGCTTTGGCATTATTCATTTCATTGGCTGCATCCATTGCGTCGATACGATACACTTTGATATCCTTACGCGTCGGCGGGTTGATGATACCATATCCGTCGTAAATCAGGATACCGCCCGTCTTTACCTTACTTTCGAATTTCTCCAGTGAGGGCTGGTTCAGAATGATGGCAGCATCGTACTTGCTCAGGATAGGAGAGGAGATTTTCTCATCGCTTACGATCACCGTAACGTTAGCTGTACCACCACGTTGTTCCGGTCCGTAAGCGGGCATCCAGCTCACTTCCTTATTTTCCATCAGTCCGGAATATGCCAGAATCTTACCCATAGACAATACGCCTTGTCCACCGAATCCTGCTATAATTATTTCTTCTTTCATTGTTCTTTGACTTTTAGCATGTGATTATTTATCTTTCAAGTCACCCAGCGGATAGAACGGGAACATGTGCTCTTCCATCCATTTGTTAGATTGCGCAGGTGTCTGTTTCCAGCCGGAGTTACAAGTAGAAACGATTTCTACCAGGTTGGAGCCTTTGCCTGCCAGGGAGTTCTCAAATGCTTTGCGGATGGCTTTCTTTGCTTTGCGGATAGCACCGACTGTTTGTACACTTTGGCGGGTAACGTAAGCGGTTCCTTCCAGTTGTGCGGCGATATCTGCCATTTTCAGCGGATAACCGTGCAAATGAACATCACGTCCGTAAGGGCTGGTAGAAGTCTTCATGCCGACTAGGGTAGTAGGAGCCATCTGTCCCCCTGTCATACCATAAATGGCGTTGTTGATGAAGATTATGGTGATGTTCTCACCGCGGTTCAGTGCATGGATTGTTTCTGCCGTACCGATACATGCCAGGTCACCGTCTCCCTGGTAAGTGAATACCAGTCTGTCCGGCCACAGGCGCTTGATAGCAGTGGCAAGAGCGGGTGCACGTCCGTGTGCAGCTTCCTGCCAGTCAATATCCAGATAGTTATAGATGAACACGGCACATCCCACGGGGAGATACCTACTGCTTTGTCTTCCATACCCATTTCCTCTATGACTTCGGCAATGAGCTTGTGTACCACACCGTGACTGCAACCCGGGCAGTAGTGCATGGCGTTATCGTTCATCAGAGTCGGTTTTTTTGTAAACCAGATTCTCGGGTTTGATTATTTCTTCTTTAGTCATAACTTCACTTCTCCTTATCTGTTGGTGAACCGTATAAAAAACTCCATCAGCTTAACGAATATTGCTGCGCCACAAACGTAGATGAACAGTTTGAAGTCATCCTTTGCAACGAAATATACGATGATAGCTGCCAAGGCAAGTATCATAAAGAGTATATTCAATACGCTTCTTATCTTATCAGGGTTCATTTCTCGATTAATTTTTCTTTCAGTGCACTTACAATCTCTTCCGGATCGGGTACGATACCGCCGAGACGCCCGAAGTGTTCTACTTTTACTTTACCATTCACAGCGAGGCGTACATCTTCAACCATCTGTCCCGCATTCAATTCGGTAACCAGCATGCCTTTCACTTTTTCAGCATAGGAAGCAATGGCTTTTGTGGGGAAGGGCCAAAGGGTAATGGGGCGCAGTATGCCGACTTTGATACCTTCTTCGCGTGCCAGCTCCATTGCTTTTTGACCGATACGTGCCATTGAACCGAAAGCAATAATCAGATATTCTGCATCTTCACAGTTGATTTCTTCGAAACGTACTTCGTTTTCTTCAATCAGTTTGTATTTAGCCTGGAAGCGGATGTTATTCTTTTCCATCTCTTCTGGTTTCAGTTCCAGAGAAGTAATGATATTGGGCTTGCGTCCGTTTACTCTACCGGTAGTAGCCCACGGGCATTGCTCGATAACTTCTGCATCTGTACGGCGGGGCTTTTGCGGAGGCAATACAACCTTTTCCATCATCTGGCCGATAACACCATCAGCAAGGATAATAGCCGGGTTGCGATATTTGAAGGCAAGATCAAAGGCCAATCCAACGAAGTCAGCCATTTCCTGTACGGAAGCGGGAGCCAAAGTAATCAGACGGTAGTCACCATGACCTCCACCCTTGACAGTCTGGAAGTAGTCTGCCTGACTGGGTTGGATTGTTCCCAATCCGGGACCGCCACGCATTACGTTTACAATCAGACAGGGCAGTTCGGCACCTGCGATGTAGGATATACCTTCCTGTTTCAGACTGACACCGGGGCTGGAAGATGATGTCAACACCATTTTCCCACTTCCGGCACCGCCGTACACCATATTAATAGCTGCCACTTCACTTTCTGCCTGTAGCACCACCATACCGGTAGTTTCCCAGGGTTTCAGTTCGGCAAGAGTTTCCAATACTTCCGATTGGGGAGTAATAGGATAACCGAAGTATCCGTCCGCACCGCAACGGATAGCTGCGTGGGCGATGGCTTCGTTTCCTTTCATTAATACAACTTCTTCTGCCATATTCTACTGATTTACAGATTTATTCAACTTTTACTTTAAAAACAGAGATACATCCGTCCGGGCAAACCTGGGCGCACGACGCACAGCCGTTGCAGGTATCTTCCAGTATTTGGTGGGCATAGTTATACCCTTTTTACGTTCACCTCTTTGGTGAGGGCTATTACATGCAGAGGACAGGCTACCACGCATAGATTGCAGCCTTTGCACCGTTCGGTGTCCACTACGATTGCTCCTTTAATCTTTGCCATAATTTACGTTACTTTTTATATGTTATTGATTGTACATATCCTTATTGAAGAAATTCAGGATATCCATTGCCATACGATAGGCTTCGCGGGCAGGGCTGTCGGGATTAAGGTCGATAGCATACTGGTAGTTGTTCAAAGCCAGCTGCCAGTTACCTTGTTTGCGATAGGCATTTCCCAGGAGATAAAAAGCTTCGTCCCGGTCGGTAGAGTCGGTGATCAGATATTCATCGAGCTGCCGGATAGCTTCTGCTACATCTCCTTGATTGATAAGCTCTTTGATAGTTTTCAGTTGCTCCATATCGTATTGAGTTCCGGATTATTGGAATACAAAGATAGTTTTTATTTAGAGACAACGAATAAGTATTCTGTGAAAAATAAGAAAAATGGGGAAATAAAAAGCCCGAAGTTGAATGAAATTCTGTCAGAATGTCACAACTTCGGGCTCGTATGATATAAAATATGGTTTTGTTACTTTACGAGTTTTCCATTTATATAGAGATTTTTGAACGTAACGTCTTTAGCTCCTTTTATGTCATTTCCATCTTTGGCAACATTATTAAAGTGGGAGTCTTCAACACTGATATTGTACACATGATCATTGTCGTCGAGACCGATAATGAGGACACCAAGCTTGCTTTTCTCGCAAGTCACATTCTTCAGATGAACGTTGCGGACAGTAGGAGTGAAACCACGGTTACAGTTCTCACGATTCTCGTATTGAAGGTTGATGCGCAGCACGGCTTCGCGACACTGTCCTACGGTGACATTACGTACGAATACATTTTCAATCAGTCCGCCACGGCAGGTGCTGGTCTTGATGCGGATAACACGGTCGAGGTCTGGACTATCCATCTTGCAGTTTTCTACATACAAGTTGCGATATCCACCGGAGATTTCGCTACCGATGACTACACCTCCATGTCCTTTCTTCATATAACAGCCGCGTACAATGATGTTTTCGCTGGGGATACCCCATTTGCGTCCATCCTGGTTACGTCCGGACTTGATAGCAATACAGTCATCTCCGGTATCGAAAGTACAGTTCTCTATCAATACATTTTTGCAGGATTCAGGGTCGCAGCCATCACCATTGGGACCGCGATTATAAACGTATACACCGCGTACAGTGAGACTTTCGCAGAATAACGGGTGAATAACCCAGAAAGGAGAATTCAATAAAGTTACATCTTCTATCAGCACTGTATTACATGAGTATAGGTTGATGAGTTGCGGACGTAATCCGTCTTCAGGTGTCATTACGCGTTTATAAATAGGAGTGGAGGTTTCACCGTACATCAACAGGCGTTCCCGTCCTCCGTTGCGTTGTGCCACCATGCCCTCTTTCCAGCCATAGCGGGGAGCGCCACACATAGGCCACCAGGTTTCGTTGGAGCCTTGTCCGTCGATAGTCCCTTTGCCGGTGATGGCGATATTTGTCTCACCGTATGCATAAATCAACGGGTGGGCATTATAGCAGTCTATTCCTTCCCAGCGGGTGATAACTCCGGGGAAGTAGAGGCTCTGATCGGTTGAAAATCTCAATACGGCTCCTTCTTCTACATGAAAGTTGACGTTACTTTTCAGTGTGATGGGACCTGTGTAGAATGTACCTTTGGGAACTACAACCGTGCCACCGCCATTCAGGCAACATGTTACGATAGCCTGGTTGATTGCCTCATGGCAGGGAGCATCCGGGGTGTCGGGTTTGGCACCGAAGTCCGTAATGAGATACGTCTGTTTTGGGAAAGATGTTTTCTTGATTTGTTTTTCAATCTTTGCACTCTCCTTGAAAGCCTTATCGAAATCTATCGAGTTGGCTGTTGCCAATGTGGTCGAGAGAAGCAGGGAAATAATTCCGAGTACTTTTTTCATGCGTTTCCAGTTTTACTTTTAATGGTTATTAGATATGTGGGCAAAAGTACGGAAAGTGACTCTATTAGAGGGAAGAGTTTTTGGCATAAAATGTGTAAAATTTGATGTGTTTATGCTTCTCAGCTCTGAAGAAGGTGTATAAACTAAAAACACTTGCAAGTATCGGTTCCCGCACCTGCAAGTGTAATTTCAAATTGGGATGATTATCTAACCGGTATCTTCTCAATACGTTTCTGATGACGTCCCCCCTCAAACTGTGTGCTGAAGAATTCTCTCATAATCATATCAGCTTCTTCGGTGCTGATGAAGCGTCCCGGCATGACGAGTACGTTGGCATCATTATGCTGGCGAGCCAGATGAGCTATTTCCGCTGTCCAGCAAAGTGCGGCACGGATGCCCTGATGTTTGTTCAGTGTCATGCTGATACCTTCACCACTTCCGCAGATAGCAATACCCGGGTAACACTCTCCGGCTTCAACGGCCAATGCCAGGGATGAGCAAAATCTGCATAGTCGCAGCTCTCCGTTGTATAGGTTCCGAAGTCTTTGTATTCCCATCCTTTAGTTTCCAACCACCCCTTGACGTATTGTTTCAATTCAAATCCGGCGTGGTCGGAACAAATTCCAATTGTTTTCATTTTCTGTTGTAGTATGATTGATTTAGAGGCTCTATAATGGGATATCAGGTGAAAAATATTTCGCCCCTACAAGCCTGTTACAACCTGTAGGGGCGAATAGTCATTCGCCCGGTATGCACCCAGGGCTTTTTATAACATTGCTTTTACTTGCTTATAAACATTCTCAGCAGTAAAACCTAACTTCTGATCCAGTACTTTGTAAGGAGCTGAGAAACCGAAAGATTCCAATCCCCAAACTTTACCGTGAGCACCTACCAAACCTTGCAGGTTTACAGGCAGACCGGCTGTCAGACCGAAGACTTTTGCGTCAGCAGGGATGACACCTTCCTGATATCCCGGAGCCTGGCTGCGGAACAGACCTTCGGAAGGAGCAGATACGATACGTACTTTTACACCGTCTTTGCGCAGTAATTCAGTGCCGGCCACCAGTGTAGATACTTCTGAACCTGAAGCTACCAATACTACATCCGGGTTTTCATCAGAACCTGCTACGATGTAAGCACCCTTAGCAGCCTGAGAATAGTCGTTTCCAGCAGGCAACATAGCGATGTCCTGACGAGAGAAGATCAAGCCGGTCGGAGTAGTAGTATTCTCCATAGCCAGTTTCCATGCAACCGTTGTTTCTTCTGCATCTGCCGGACGGAGAACCAACATAGAATTGTGTCCTTTATGGTTTTTCAGTTTTTCCATCAGGCGGATCTGAGCTTCCTGTTCTACCGGTTCATGAGTAGGACCGTCTTCACCTACACGGAATGCATCGTGTGTCCAGATGAACTTCACGGGAACTTCCATCAGTGCAGCCATACGTACGGCAGGTTTCATGTAGTCAGAGAATACGAAGAACGTTCCACAAGCCGGAATCACACCACCATGCAGTGCCATACCGATACAACAGCAAGCCATTGTCAACTCGGCAACGCCAGCCTGGAAGAATGCACCGCTGAAATCACCTTTCTTGAAAGCATGGGTCTTTTTCAGAAAGCCGTCTGTCTTATCTGAGTTTGAAAGGTCAGCGGAAGCAACGATCATGTTTTCTACTTGAGTAGCAAGAGCACCCAATACGGTAGCTGATGCAGCACGTGTAGCAGCACCTGCTTTTTGCTCGATAGCTGCCCAGTTTACTTCAGGAGCCTTACCAGAGAAGAACAGGTCAAGTTTTGCAGCCTTTTCAGGATTAGCCTTTGCCCATTCTGATTTAGCAGCATATTTCTTAGCCATAATTTCCTTCAGTTCGGCAGCACGCTTTGCGTACAGTTCCTTCACTTCGGGGAAGATTACGAATGGATTCGTCGGATCACCACCCAGGTTCTTGATGGTATTTACATAAGCATCACCACCTAGAGGAGCACCGTGAGTCGCACAGTTAGCTTCGTAACTGCTACCATCTGCCTTGCGTGCACCCTTACCCATTACAGTATGACCGATAATCAGGGTCGGACGTTCGTTTTCTGCTTTCGCTTCGTTCAAAGCGCCACGGATAGCGTCGGGATCATTACCGTTGATCTTGATCACCTTCCAGCCCCAAGCTTCGTATTTCTTGGCAGTATCTTCGATGGTTACGTCTTTGGTTTCAGTAGAAAGCTGGATGTCGTTGGCATCATAGAACATGATGAGGTTATCCAGTCCCAGTGCACCTGCGATACGGCCTGCACCCTGAGAAATTTCTTCCTGTACACCACCGTCCGAAATATAAGCGTAGATGGTTTGCTGCATCACTTCTTCGAAACGGGCTTTCATGAATTTAGCTGCGATAGCTGCACCCACTGCAAAAGTATGACCTTGACCGAGCGGGCCGGAAGTGTTTTCAATACCACGCATGATGTCGCGTTCAGGGTGTCCCGGAGTGGGGCTGTCCCATTGGCGGAATTCCTTCAGTTCATCCAGTGTGAATTTGCCTGCCAATGCCAACTGAGAGTAGAGCATCGGTGACATGTGGCCCGGGTCCAGGAAGAAGCGGTCACGACCTTCCCATGCTGGATTTTCGGGATCATACACCAGAAACTCAGAGAAGAGTACATTCACAAAATCGGCACCACCCATGGCACCGCCTGGGTGACCGGAATTAGCTTTCTCAACCATAGAAGCAGCGAGGATACGGATATTATCCGCTGCACGGTTCATAAGTTTGTTGTCGTTCATATTGATATTTATTTGATTTGAATACTATAATAAAGCAGGTTGAAGTGTCACTTGTTAATTTTAACAGCGACAAAGATAACTCTTTATGCGTAATTCGCAACATAGAAAGAGCCTCTTTTTTTGCGGTACTTCCACCTGCTTCTTGTTTAAAATACAATAAGTCTTTTTCGACTGATTTACTGTAACTCTATAGTAACAATAGACTTGGCTGGTAGTTTTATCTTCAGTACGCCTTTATTGATTTTTACCTCTTTGAACGGAGCTAATTTTATATTATTAGGGTTCTCAAAAGAGTTGTAATCCGTCAGGTTGGCAGAAGTTAAGATTTCACCAACGGCTTTCTTAGCCTTTACATCTGGCAGGTTGATAGTAACTTCCTGTGCATTGTCGGCATCAATATTAGACATTGAGATATGTATCTTGCCGTCCTTGTCTTTAGAAGCTGTGGCACTTACCATAGGTACTTTGCGATTATCGCGTACATCCATGATCTCGCAGTTCAGATCGAGTGGGAGGTAAGTGGCATCCTGGTGTACATTGTACATCTTGAATACATAATAAGTGGGAGTCAGCACCATATCTTTACCTTTTGTCAGGATCATGGATTGCAATACATTTACTATCTGGGCAATATTTGCCATTTTCAGACGGTCGGTGTATTTGTGGAAGATATCGAAGCTAAGAGAGGCGACGAAAGCGTCACGCAATGTATTTTGCTGGTAAAGATGTCCTGGGATAGTGCCGGGTTCTTCATCCCACCAGGTACCCCACTCATCGAGCATGAGGGCTACGCGCTTTTTAGGATCATATTCGTCCATGATGGCGCAGTGCTTTTTGATAACGTCTTCTATCTCACGGCACTTACCCATTGTCCAGTAATAGTCGTCTTTGTCGAACTTAGTGGCTGCTCCCTTACTTCCGCTCCAGCCGGTTACGGTGTAATAATGGAGAGAGAGTCCATTCATACGTCCACCTACGCGGTCCATTAGAACTTTAGTCCAGTTATAATCGTAATCGCTGGCACCACTGGCAATCTTAAATAGATGGTTGCCGTCGTAGTTGCGGCAGTAAGTGGAGTAGCGGCGATATAAATCAGCATAATATTCAGGACGCATGCTTCCGCCGCAGCCCCAGCTTTCGTTACCTACACCGAGGTATTTCACTTTCCATGCTTTGTCACGACCGTTCTGGCGGCGAAGTCTTGCCATCGGAGAGTCTCCTTCGGAAGTCATGTATTCTACCCATTTTGCCAGTTCTTCTACAGTGCCACTACCCACGTTTCCACTGATATAAGGTTCAGTACCCAGCATTTCGCAGAGGTTGAGGAACTCATGTGTACCGAAACTGTTGTCTTCAATTGTGCCTCCCCAGTTATTGTTTACCATTTTGGGCCGGTTCTCTTTCGGACCGATACCGTCCATCCAGTGATATTCATCGGCAAAACAGCCACCCGGCCAGCGAAGTACGGGAATCTGGAGTTCTTTCAATGCATTGAATACATCGGTACGATAACCTTTGATATTGGGAATATCCGAATTTTCTCCTACCCAAAGTCCACCATAGATACAGGTACCCAGATGTTCGGCAAACTGGCCATAAATTTCTTTGGGAATAACTTGTGTGCCTTGGTCGGCATGAAGCGTGATCGTTGCACTTTTTTGTGCGGACAGCGATACGGATGCAGCTAAAAGAACGCTGCTGAATAATAGTTTGTTTCTCATAATGGTTATTAGTTATATGATGTTGGTAATGTTATTTAGTATAAATCATGGCTCCACCCATCGGTTGTATTTCGATGGTAAGGATACCTTTTTTGTTGACGGCGCCTTGTGAAAGACTGGCAGTGCGGGCTTCGTTATCATGGATGATGGATACTTGCTGATTCATCAACCACGGTAAAGACAAATTCAGTTTTATGGATTGCTCGGTGGCGTTGGTGGCGGCAATGTACCATTGATTACCGTATCGACGGGCTATAACGCAATATTTGCCGGGATAGCCGTCAATGAAGCGCGTTTCATCCCACACGGTAGGTACTTTCTTCATGAAATCGAGAATAAACTCCGGTTGTTCTGTCAGGTTGTTGGGAGTGATGCCGAAATGCTGGGTACCTGACTGGTAGAGAACGGATGTAGCAATCTGGAAGGCATCGGTCGTTTTACGAAGTGTACCGTTGACTCCATCTTTGGAGAAATGTTTGTTGAAAAATACACCGCCGAAGTCCATAGCTGACACTGCATTGCGGATGAAGGGGTACAATGTGCTTCGTTGAGCTTCTTTGTCGGCGTGATATTGCCCGAATACCAAATTCTCAGATACCAATGCCGCTTCACTGCTCATGTGATTCGGATACATGCGTTCCCAGCCGCGCGGCAAGGTACAACCGTGGAATACAACAGCGATTCCATATTGGTTGGCATCGGTCAGTATGTCTTCGTAGAGTTTCATGGTGGCTTGTTTATCACCGCCAAAGAAATCTACCTTAATGCCTTTTACACCCAGGGCTTTCATCCAGGCCATTTCTTTCTGGCGGGCTGGTGCACTGTCTAAACGATGTTTTGGACCTTGCGGAGCGTCATTACAGCTTCCGTTGGAGTTGTACCAGAGAAGAACATCCACTCCCTTTGACTGGGCGTAGGCAATGAGCGAGGGCATATTCTCATAACCGATTTGTTTGTCCCATAATGCATCAATAAGGATATATTCGTATCCCATGGCAGCTGCAAGATCAATAAAAGTCTGCTGATCCTTATAATTACAACTGGCATCTTGCCAGAGTATCCAGCTCCAGGTAGAACGACCGGGTTGATATACCTGTGTCGGTTCATAGAATGGGCGTACATTGTCGTAGGCAGAGGTAGTCTCAACAATCGGTTTCAAGGTCTCACCTACGGTAATGGTTTTCCAGGATGTCAGGGAGGGGATAGATGCTGCAATGGTTGCATCACCTACACCGCCATTCTCTGCTTTTTCCGGAAAAGCAATGGTGTACAAGCCGTCTTGAGTTCCTTCGCTGAGCTTTGTTCCTGCATAATGGCTGCTTACACCAGTCTCGGAAACTAACACCCATCCATCATTACCTACATGAAAGAGAGCCGGGAATGTATAGCCCAGTTTGTAACGTGAAGGCGTACCAATAGCCTCATCCAGTGTATATTCTTCTTCATAGCTTGGTTTAGTACCCATCCATCCGTCTCCCGCAGGAGCTTGGGGAGTAATGAAAGTTGTGGTGTATGAAGGAAAATCGAATCCGGTTGTTTCTTTCTCAATGATGCAGTGTGTATGCTTGGGAGAGGAAATCCGATAGGCTTGTGCAATATCATTGTTGCTTACCCGGAAGATAACTTGTAAAGTATCCCCCTTTTCATTCAGATAGTTGCACACCAACTCATTGGCTTGGTAGTGTACACGGCTTACCTTTGCATGCGGCATTGTGTAAGTCTCATCAATCGTACGTACCTGATGCCCCAGCTGTTTCAGTCTTGCGGAGAAATCTCCGATGCTGGTTTTCAATCCCAACGGAGAAGGCTCCAGGAATATTTTATTGTTATAATGAACGGAATAAATGGGATTTCCGTCCTTTAACTCCACATTTACTTTTAATGCACCGTCCGGTCCTTGCACTTCCTGTGCTGTTAGGGCACTTGAAATTGCCAGGAGGGCGGAGAGTAAAACAATCTTCTTCATGTTCTTTTGCTTTATGATATGTTTCTGACTGAGCTTATTTTATTTGAGTAAGCGGACTTCATAAATAGCAGGTGTCCACTCTGTTCCGTCGGGGCTGAAGCGTATCGGATAGCTGCCTGCACTTAACTTTTGGGGTAAAGAATAGCAGAGCGTTATAAAACCCTCTTTATCAGGTTTGCTGATCGTAGGACTAACGGTCAGTTTTTCATTGTTAAGAAGGATGGCTACCTTGTTATGATTCTCTTTCCGTATAGTGATCATAAGCTGGGCGGCTTCCTCTTTTACTTTGAGGTTATAGCTAAACCAACCTTTGGCACGCCGGAAGTGACGGTCTTTATTGATTCCAGTTTCTGCCTGTTCATATAGAATACCATGATCCGATTCAGGCTGTTGTTCCCCGGGGAAAATGAGATCTACAGTCTGGTTGGCAAGTTCCATTGCTTTACGCTCGCTCAATGCCACTTCTTTGCGGATACTTTCTACTTCAGCTTCGGTTACCTGATGGAAATAAACGGCATAACGGGAATCGTGAAGACGGAAGAAAGGAATTAATTTCAGCGCTTCTTTCTGTGCCGGATAGACGCTACCGGTATAGGTAAATGCAACCAGGTCATCGTTTATCCTGCGGAGTGATTGAGGCAGAGATGCGGCGGAACCTATCAGCATCGGTATTTCTTGCATGGAAATCTGTTTACCATGGGCTATGTGTCCGCCACGGCTGTCATCTGCATAAAGCCCGTCCATATTCTCTGTCCCTGTGGGGCTGGCAAGTACGATGGGACCATACATGAATGCATAGAAATTCTCCCGATCCGGTATTTGTTCCAAGGCAACCTGCATGGGCATATTTAGTGTGATTTCATCTCCGGCTTTCCATTTACGGTGGATGGTCAGGTACTCTCCCGGTTGGGCATTCGTTTCCTGTACTTTACCATTGACGGATACGCTGGCTCCTTTAGCCCAGGAGGGGTAACGGAGTTTGAGGCTGAATGCTTTCTTCCTGCTCTTTTCCACGCGGAAGCGGATTTGCTCTTCGTCGGGAAAACGGGTTTCCTGTACCAGTGTTACCTTTTTCTCTTGCCAGGTCAGGCGGGAGGGGATGAAGAGGTTTACATAGAGGGTATCGTTCGTATGGGCGTAAATAAACTCTCCGTATTTTGTGTGATTCTCCAATCCGGAACCGACGCAACACCACATGGATGTTTCCGGCTGCGAATAAACGCGGTAGTGTCCCGGACGCATAGGGGTGAAGTAAACAAATCCACCCTTCTCAGGCTGTTGCGAGGCAAGAATATGGTTATATAAGGCGCGTTCGTAATAATCGGCAAAACGAATGTCGGGAGAAGTTTGGTAAAGCATCTTCGTTAGGCGAAGCATGTTGTAAGTATTGCAGGTTTCCGGACCTTGTACATCATTCAGCATGGATGTGAAGTTGTCTGCCGGATGAAAGTGCTCACGTACACTGTTGCCACCGATGCAGACGGAACGATGGTTTACCACGGTGTTCCAGAAGAAGCGGGCGGCATGATCCCATTCGGAAGCATGATTCCAGTCTTTATCATCTTGTGCAAGGTCGGCGATACGTTTGTAGCCGATAACCTTCGGTATCTGTGTGTTGGCATGCATGCCTGTCAGGCGGTCTTCATCCTTCACAAGAGGGTCCAGAATCAATTTATGGGAGAAGCGGCGTGCCAGTTCCAGGTATTTCTTGTCACCTGTGATTTCGGCAACATCAGCGAAAGTTTCGTTCAGTCCGCCATGTTCACTGCGGAGCATGTCTTGCATTTGCTGGTCGGTGAGTCCGGCGGTGATGTCTATCATCCAGTCGGTGAGGGCAATTAGCATTTCACGGGCAAGGTTGCTTCCGGCGTAAAGGTAAGCGTCGCGCAGTCCGGCATAAGTTTTGTGTATATTGTATAGGGGTACCCATTTGCCGTTTAGGTCGAAACCTCCGGCGCGGATATTACCGGCTTTAATTTCTTTCCAAAGTTGCAGGCTTCCGGGAGTTCCTCCGATGAATCCGGTGCCTACGGCTTGCTGTGCACGATGTAGTTCGGCGAGCATATAGTTCAGCCGATTGTATATGGCTGTGTCTCCGGTAGCGGCATACATCATGGAGAGTGCGGAAATGTAATGTCCGCCGATGTGTCCGTCCAGTCCGGTGTTTTCCCAGTTGGTATAACTTGGCGCTTTGGGCGTCAGTCCGGCTTCGCGCAGGAAAGGGGCGAGCAGGCGGTCGGGCTCCATGGCCATGATGTAATGCAGGTCAGTCTGTTGAGCTTGCAGGAAGGGGCTTTCCAGCAGCTTAACGTCTTGCAAAGGGAAATAGGAAACTTCTTGTTGGGTTTGAGCTTTCCCGGTCAGGAGAAAACAAAAAAGGAACAGGTAAGTAATAAGGATCGATTTCATATTATATTATATTTGAGGTATAGAGTTTATTTGCTTACTGACGACAATGTTTCGTCAGAGCTGACGATGATGCTTCGTTAGGGCGGGCAACTATGCCTTGCCTAAACGAGCAACGGTACTTTGCCTGAACGGGCAACGGTGCTTTGCCTGATTCAATGCATTGTCCGAGCTTGTAGAACGAATGTATGGGGAGTTGCTTCGGTGCCAACAGCACCCACGTGGCAGCCGAAGCTTCTCCCTCTACTATTACATTCGTTTATTCCTTGAAGTAGGAATTACTTTTTGAATTTCACTGCCGCTTCTTCGATGGGCAGTGCTGCCTTGTAGTTTTCGATGTATGCGTTAAAACCTGCTACATCCTCGGCTGTAGGCGTTATCTCAACACCTGCATCCCCACCAAACACCTGCTCGTCCAGGAAAGCGTCGAGAGGTTGCTTCTTTTCGTTGTTCACAAGGAATGATCCCAGCAACGCAATACCCCATGCACCACCTTCACCGGCCGTTTCCATTACGGAAATGGGTGAGTTTAGTGCTGCTGCAAGTACTCTCTGGCCCACATTTTTAGTCTTGAACAAACCTCCGTGTCCTGTGATTCTGTCAACTTTCACCTTTTCTTCTTTGAAAAGAATGTCATTACCAATCTTGAGGACACCGACAGAAGCGTACAAGTGCGTCCGCATGAAGTTCGCAAGGCTGAACTTGTCATTGGCCGAACGTACAAACATCGGTCTTCCATCTGCAAATCCTGTTACAGGTTCGCCTGAAATGTAATTGAATGAAATGAGACCGCCACAATCCGCATTGCCTGTCAGGGCATGGTTGTAGAGTTTTCCATATACTTCGTTCATATCTACAGGTATACCCAGCAGTTCCTGGTATTCCTTGAACAGGTTGATCCATGCATTGAGGTCGGACGTACAGTTGTTGCAATGTACCATGGCTACGGGACTTCCATCGGGAGTAGTAACCATATCGATCATTTCGTAGGGCTTTGACAGATCTTTCTCCAATACAATCATGGAGAACGAAGAGGTACCTGCCGATACGTTTCCTGTACGCTGCTTCACGGCATTGGTTGCCACCATACCGGTACCGGCATCTCCTTCGGGCGGGCAAACCGGTATTCCGGCTTTCAAATGACCGGACACGTCGAGCATCTTAGCGCCTTCCGGTGTCAGAAAACCTGCATTTTCACCGGCCGGCAATGCTTTGGGAAGAATATCCAGCAACTTCCAGCCGTATCCCTTCGGAGCGATTAACTCGTCGAACTTAGCCACCATTTCAGCGGAGTAGTTCTTGGTAACCGGATCTATAGGGAGCATACCCGATGCATCGCCGATGCCCAATACTTTTTGACCTGTTATCTGCCAATGGATAAAACCTGCAAGTGTTGTCAGATAATCGATATCTTTCACATGTTCTTCGTTGTCCAGAATAGCCTGATACAAGTGAGAAATGCTCCAACGCAGAGGAATATTATAAACGAACAGCTCTGATAAAGCAGCTGCAGCCGCACCCGTATTGGTGTTTCTCCAAGTACGGAAGGGTACGAGAATCTCTTCTTTATCATTGAATGCCATATAGCCATGCATCATGGCGCTGACACCGATTGCCGCCAAGGTTTCTATCTCTATATCATACAGGCTCTTCACGTTTGAACGAAGGTCGGCGTAACAATCTTGCAGTCCATACCAGATGGCCTCAACGCTATATGTCCAAAGTCCGTCCACCAACTGGTTCTCCCAGGTGTGACTTCCTTGAGCGATAGGCTTGTTTTCCTGGTCAATCAAAACAGCCTTGATTCGGGTGGAGCCGAATTCTATGCCAAGAATGGCTTTACCTGCTTCGATGGTTGATTTTGCGTCTGGTTTCATAATTAACAAAGCGCTTTGTTCAACATGTAATATACTTCATTCATGCGCAGTTCTTTCTTGAACTCGCTGATAGTTGTATTTTCATCGATAACTACCATTTCGATACCTGCCATTTCTGCATAATCTTCCCAATATTCTACTGTCAAGTCGTAAGAGAAGCTGGTGTGGTGAGTACCACCTGCCAGAATCCATGCAGCAGCACCTACTTCGAGGTTCGGCATCGGAATCCACAATGCGCTGGCAACGGGAAGTTTGGGCAGCGGTTTGCTCTTGATACATTCCACCTTGTTCACGATGAGGCGGAAACGGTTGCCCAAGTCAACGATAGTAGCGGCTACCCCTTCACCTTGCTTGCTGGTGAATACAAGACGTGCTGTTTCGCTATCGATACCAATGGCAAGACGGTGTACTTCCAGTTTCGGTTTTGCTTCGGCAATCAGCGGGCAAACTTCCAGCATGTGTGCCTGGAGGATAGCGCTCTTTTCACCGTCGAAGTGCAGTGTGTAATCTTCCAGGAAAGAGCATCCTTTCGGCATACCTTGGCTCATGAACCAAGTGGTACGATACAAAGCGGCAGTTTTCCAGTCACCTTCCGCACCGAAACCATACCCTTCTTCCATCAGACGTTGAGAAGCCAATCCCGGAATCTGATCAAAGTCACCGAGGTCGTTGAAGTTGGTAGTAAATGCTTTTGCACCTGTGTCTTTCAGGATACGACGGAGAGCGATTTCTGCTTTTGCAGAGTTCCAAACTTTGGTATAAGCTTCAGTTCCGGTCTTTTCCAGTTCAGGAGCATGGTCGTATTCTTTGAAGTAAGTATCTACCATTGCCTGTACATCTTTGTCTTCCACTGCATTGTAGTACTTCATCAGGTCGTTTACCGGACAGTAGTCTACGTGGTAACCCAAAACTTGTTCAGCAGATACCTTGTCACCATCAGTTACGGCAACGTTGTTCATCTGGTCACCGAAACGGATAATCAGCATATCCTGAGCGTCAGCCCATCCGGCGCAAACACGCATCCATGTTGCAATCTGGCCTTGTGCTTTTTCATCTTGCCAATGGCCTACCACTACCTTACGGTTTTTACGCATACGGGTTACAATGTGGCCGAATTCACGGTCACCATGAGCAGACTGGTTCAAGTTCATAAAGTCCATATCCATGGTATCCCAAGGAATTTCTTTGTTGAACTGAGTATGGAAGTGCAGCAACGGCTTCTTCAGTTCCTGCAAACCGTGAATCCACATCTTGGCAGGAGAGAAAGTGTGCATCCAAGTGATAACACCGATACATTTCTCATCATTGTTAGCAGCTTTGAAAGCCTCAGTAACTTCTTTAGAAGAGTTTACCGTACCTTTATAAACCACCTTTACTGGCAATTTACCGCTGGCGTTCAATCCGGCTACCATTTCATTACTGTGTGCGTCTACTGCGATAACTGCGTCACCTCCGTACAGGAGCTGTGCTCCGGTTACGAACCATACTTCATATTGATCAAATGCGTTCATAATTCTTTAATTTTTAGTTGTTAATTTTTAATTGTCGATTGTTTACTGTCCATAGTAAGCGTTAGGCCCATGCTTGCGGTTGAAATGCTTTTCTACCAACAGCGGATTCATGGTCAGTTTCGGATTGACGGCGTATGCAATGCTTGCCATCTTGGCCACTTGTTCCATTACCACTGCGTTGTGTACAGCATCGTGCGCATCTTTTCCCCAAGAGAAGGGGCCGTGATTCTTTACCAGTACTCCCGGTGTGTGTACAGGGTTCAGCCCTTCAAAGCGCTTTACAATTACATTTCCGGTTTCCATTTCATACGCTCCTTCCACTTCTTCCTTTGTCATATCTGCCGTGCAAGGTATGGCATCGTGGAAGTAATCTGCGTGTGTCGTTCCGATATTCGGAATGTCACATCCGGCTTGCGCCCAGGCAGTAGCGTAAGTAGAGTGGGTGTGTACCACACCACCGATTTCAGGGAAAGCCTTGTAGAGTACCACGTGGGTCGGAGTGTCTGAAGACGGTTTCAATCGTCCTTCTACCACTTTGCCATCGAGGTCAACCACCACCATATCTTCCGCCTTCATGTCGTCATAACTTACACCACTGGGTTTGATGACTACCAGCCCTGTTTCACGGTCGATAGCCGATACATTTCCCCAGGTGAAGATAACCAGTCCATGCTTCACCAGTTCAAGGTTAGCATGGAATACCTTTTCTTTCAGTTCTTCCAGCATAATTTATAATTTAAAATTCGGTGCCTTGCGGTATGCCTTCTCATTGAATTTATATAAGGCAGCTCCGCGTTTGGAACCTGTTTTATCAATTTTATCTGTTTTTTCAATGTAGTCCATTTCGGCTATCCGTTTACGGAAGTTACGCTTGTCTATCTGTTCACCGTAAATAGCTTCGTAGAGGCTTTGCAGTTGAGACAGCGTGAATAACTTCGGTAACAGGTTGAAGCCGATAGGCTCTGTGGATGCTTTCTGTTGCATCAATTCCCGTGCCTGTTTCACCATTTGCGGATGGTCGAAGATCAAAGGCGGTAATTCATTGATGTTTACCCAGTAGGCATTATGCTGGTGCACCAGTTCGCGGTCGTACTCGTTGATGTTGATCAGTGCATAGTAGGCAATGGAGATAACACGTTCTCCCGGGTCACGTTCAACTTCACCGAACGACCCAACTTGCTCCATATATACATTTTCCAAACCGGTGAGTTCCGCTAGTACACGTTTGGCAGCATCATCCACACTTTCACCTTGTTGTACGAATCCACCCATCAGAGACCATTCACCCATTGCCGGCTGAAAGTTTCGTTTCAGTAACAGCAGGTTCAGTTCTCCTTCGTTGAAACCGAAGATGATGCAGTCGATACCAACGTAAAAGGTCGGATTTGAACTATAATAGTTGTTTGTCATATATCTTTGAACTACGAGCTACAAGCTACAAGTGGGCTGCGCTATCATGCCGGATGGCACTCGTAGCCCGTAGCTTGTAACTATTTTACCAGAAATAGATATAGAAAGCGGCAGTGATACCCAGGATAATAATCGTATGGATAATATCCCAATGGTTCCAGCTGGCGCGTGTCTCTGCCAATTGTGCCGGAGTAGAGGTACCGAATACCAATCCCCGTATTTTTTCTTCAGTCGGTGCTTCTGTTGCCAAGCTTACTACAATCACTACAATGATGCAGAACAAGAACATCCATCCGCAGAAAAACAGCCAGTTCATATCATAGAACAGATACTTGAAGGTACTGCTTGACACATCTCCTACATTGCTGTAATATACTTTTGCCCCCAGACGGGTTAAACCGATAATCATTCCGGCAATCAGTCCCCACATACCGCCTTGTGCAGAGGTGCGTTTCCAGCAGATCCCCAAGAGGAAGGCTGCGGCAATGCCCGGTGCCAATACAGACTGTACGTCTTGCAAGTAAGTATAAAGCACATCACCTACGCTACGCATGATAGGTATCCACAAAATACCCAGAATTACAATCACTACAGTTGCCATCTGACCGATAACCACCAGTTTCTTTTCAGAAGTGTTCGGCTTGAAGCGTTTGTAGAAGTCAATGGTGAAAAGCATGGCAGATGAGTTGAACAAAGATGCCAACGAACTCATCAAAGCTGCAAGGATACCGCAAACCACCAAACCTTTCACACCAGCCGGTAACAACTTGGCTACCAGTGTCGGGAAAGCTGCATCGGCATTGGCGCTACCATTGGCCAACATCGGCAAGAAACCTTCACCGCCTGCACCGAGGTACTTCTGATGAAGTGCAAAAGCAATCATACCCGGAATCAAGAACAAGAATACAGGTAACAATTTCAGATAAGCTCCGAAGATAGTACCGCGGCGTGCTTCCTTCTGGTTCTTACCTGAAAGCACACGTTGTACGATGAACTGGTCAGTACACCAGTACCAGAAACCGATGATAGCTGATCCGATTAGTGCTCCCAACCAAGGGAAGTTCGGGTCACTGTTACTACGGATTAATTCCGTCATGGTGTTGCCCTGATCATTAACTGTTACCGCACCACAAATTCTCATCATTTCGTCCCATCCACCCAGTTCTTTGAAACCGAGCACAAGGATAATCAGCGAACCTAACAATAAAATCGGTGTCTGCAATACAGAAGTATAAAGTACCGACTTCATACCACCGAAGATCGTATATAATGCAGTGATCAAAACCAGACCGATAGCTGCAATCCAGAAGAAGTCGATTCCCCAGAGTTCTTCAATGCCGAATACCTGTTGGAATACCAAACCACCGGCATATACTGTAACTGCTACCTTAGTCAATACATAACTGATCAAGGAGATTACGGATAATATAGTACGGGATTGCGGGTTATAACGACGTTCCAAGAATTCCGGCATCGTATATACCATACTTCTTGAATAGAAAGGTACGAATACCCATCCTAAAATAAGAATCATCCATCCCTGAATTTCCCAGTGTGCCATAGCCATACCACTGGATGCTCCGGCACCTGCCAGTCCGATCAAGTGTTCCGAACCGATGTTTGATGCAAAAATAGATGCACCAATAGCAATCCACGTAGCGTCACGTCCACCCAGAAAATAATCCGCTGAGTCATTTTGTTTCTGTTTGACAACCCAAACAATAATACCAATCAGAGCTAAAGCAAAGGCTCCAATTACGATCCAATCTAATGCTTCCACAATTCTAATATTTAAAAGTTAACTATTATTTCTCTACTGAGAATTTGAAAATACATTCGCTGTTGTATGTCTGTCCCGGTTCCAATACCACGCTGGGCCATTCCGGCTTATTAGGACTGTCGGGATAGTGTTGTGTTTCCAAGCATACGGAAGCACGTTGGTTGTAAGTGATGCCTTTTTACCTGTTACAGTTCCATCAAGGAAGTTACCGGTATAAACTTGTATACCCGGTTCGTTGGTATATACTTCCAGAGTAATACCGCTTTCAGGTGAAGTCAGTTTTGCTGCTAATTGAGCAATGTCTCCATTTGTATTCAGTACCCAGTTGTGGTCATAGCCATTTCCGTTTTTCAACTGAACGAAGTCGAAGTTTGTGATGTCTTGTCCTATTGTTTTAGGAGTAGTAAAGTCCATCGGGGTATCTTTCACTGTTGCAATTTCTCCAGTGGTCATGAAAGTACTATCCACTGGAGTGTAGTTGTCTGCATTTACATATAAAATATGATCTGTTGCAACTTTTGAAGGATTGCCGGATAAGTTGAAGTAAGAGTGGTTGGTCATGTTGATGACTGTCTTCTTATCTGTAGTAGCGCTATACTTTATATCTATAGCGTTGTCATCAGTCAGTTTGAAAAGAACTTTAGCTGTTACGTTACCGGGGAAGTTTTCATCTCCGTCCGGTGAAATACGGGTCAGTTCCAAGGTAGTTTCGTCAATCGGGTTGGCTTCATATACTTGGTATTGCCAGCCTTTAGGACCGCCATGCAAGCAATGTCCGAAGTTGTTTTGCGGTAATTGGATAGTGTCTCCGTCCAGTACGATTCTTCCCTGGTTGATGCGGTTTGCATAACGACCGATGGAAGCGCCGAAGTCACTTGGGATGTTTACATAGTCGGCAATGCTGTCGAAACCCAGAACAACGTCCTGCATATTCCCGTTTTTATCAGGAACCATAACGGAGACTATACGACCACCGAAGTTAGTGATGCATACTTCCATGCCCGACTTGTTCTTTAAGGTGTAAAGATCTGTTTGGGCATTGTTCACTTCTGTTTGAAAATTCACCGGATTCAGACCGGACAAAGTCAACTCCTGAGCTGGCTTGTTATTGCACGCAGATAACATCAGTGCGGCAATTCCTGCAAGTAGAAAACTGTTTTTCATGGTTCTATTTTTAATGTAAATGAGATAATTATCTGATTTTGGGTGTAAAAGTAACACTTTATTTGAGTGTGTTAGCTACACTTGTATATGTTATGTAACATAAAAGCGAAAAAACTGCCTGAATATAGTGATATTCAAGGCAGTTTTTCAGAATGAGAATGAGCGATTATTATGCATTTACTTAATAAAGCTATTTACTCTTTTTGCCCCAATAAGTCTTGTTATCGGTATAGGAAGCGTAAACAATAGTATGCGTTCTTGGTTTTGCTTCCCAGTCTGTTTCTCGTTGTAAATACAAGTCCACACCATTAACGGTTAGAATTTGATTCTCGGCGTCGAAACTCCATGAACTATCTTTCCAGGTTCCTTCTGATACTTTATGATCGTCAGTCAAGGTCATTGTAGAAGATTCTTTTTGCTGCCCGAAGACATATGACAGATCAATATGTTCCCAATCACCGATTAATTCTTCTTCAGTGATAGCCGCTTGAGGAACGGCACCATAACGTTCAGGCATAACCAGAGGCCATCCATCTTTAGTCCAACGAATGCTACGTACATGTCCCAGCATGACGGCATTGTCTACACTTTCAGGTAAACGTCCTTGTGAGGCATAGTACCAGTTGCCATTACCGTCATCGAATATGGCACAATGTGAAATACCTACCCAACCCTCGCTCTTGGCAAATTTATATGGATGGGTTACGACTGGATACATATCAGCCCCTTCGGTAACATTGGCACCATCAATGCCTAAATAGGGACCGGTAATACTCTTTGAACGGGCGACGCGTGTGTTGTAAGGTGTTTCCAAAGCATCGTAAGCCATAAACAGATAGTAATATTCCGTTTGGGGATTGTAAACGATTTCAGGACCTTCACTTGCTTGCCAACGATTACCCGCTTGGCGGGTGGCAATTAACTGCCCATATTCAGCAGGTGCATTGCCTTCAGCCCAGGGAATACCCAAACTTTGTTTTGGCATACCGGTCACTTCATTCAGTTCCATAGCAACAATACCACTGTGCCATGAACCATAAATCAACCAGTGTGCACCTTCGGGGGTAATTATGTAAGAAGGATCGATAGCATTCCATTTATAGTAGCAGTTTGCCCAGTCTCCTGCGGTAACATTAAACTCAAACCCTTTGTCTGAAGCATTCGTTACTATATACCCTTTATCTACCCATCCATCATTATTAGAAAGATTGGTATTTTCCATCATTCCGATAAATGCACGTTCACTCCAGGTACCTTCACCGTTGAGTAATCCCGGACAAGTGATAGAATAGTACATACGATACAAACCGTTTCTAACTTTGCGCACACAGGGAGCCCAGAAACCATAGGAAATTTCAGCAGCAGTAGCAACGGGTTGCAATCCCATTCCTTGACGAATCTCATTTAGCTTGGGAACTACCCAACCGGGAAGTTCTTTCATTGTTCTGCCCAAATATTCCCAGTCAATCAGGTTCTTGGAGCGGCGTGCATGGAAGTGTCCATGTCCTTCATGGGCATTACCGTATGAAGCATCAGTCTGATACATATAGTAGTATCCGTCTTCACCCAACACTACCGTAGGATCGTGTACATTGGCAAGATTCCATTGACCACGCATGTTCCAGTCTGCTATAGCGATATAATTGTCGGGGTAGATGGGAGCTTGATAAGCCGCTAACTGTTCATCTAATGTACCATCGGCTGTACTGAAGGTGAACTCTGGTGAATAGACTACATCACCTTGGTAGATGCATACGAATGCACGTGCATAGTAAGTGCGTTTCGGAGCTAAATCCGTGAGAGTGGCAGACAATGTTCCATTACTGATGAGTGCTTTGACTGTGGCACTATGGATGGTAGGAGACGATTGTAAACTGTAGCAAAAGCCGGCACCGCTATAGCGTACATCATCGCGCATGTTGACTGCCACACTAAGTGAGGCAGATGAAGTGCTTGTTTCACCGGTTACGGCAGGCGTTTCTATGGCAATTCCCTCGGTTCCATAGTCGTTGTCATCGTCGCTGCACGCTCCTATAAAGAGAGCGGCTGCGAACAAGGCAATAAGACATTTATATTGTTTCATAACTTAATTCTTTAGATGTTTTGTTCTGTAACATTTTCCCTTTATTCAGCTGGAGTTTCTTCATTCGAATCGTTTTCATCTCCACCTGTAGAAGTACTGAGTTCCCAACCTTGATTTTGTCCCAGCCTCGGCAGTCTCTTAGTTTCCGCATCGGGTATCGGGAAGTAGTAATTCTTAGGCACATTGAATGTGCGTGAGGGATAATTTCTGGCAGAGCCGTATGTGTACACTGCATTTTCCGGATTTGTAACAGTGACACCATAAAGATTATAGACCTGCTTGTAGTATGGCAGATTTTTTTCGCTGGATGGTGTTTGGGCTTCAAAAAGCTTCCAGCGACGTTCGTCGAAGAAACGGTGGTCTTCAAAGCACAGTTCAATACGTCGTTCGTTGCGAATGCGTTCACGGAGTTGTTCCTGATTCATGCCGCTATAAGCAGGCATACCTACGCGATCGCGCAGTTCGTTGATATATTGATAAGCTTCGGATGGTCCATAGGCTTCGTTTACGGCTTCAGCTGCGTTCAATAAAACTTCTCCGAAACGGAAAATGGGACACACATGATTATAGTTTGACGGACTCTTGAATGACATATTATTCAAGTACTTTTTTGTATAGTAACCTGTTAATGTACCACCGTTTTGTGTCTCATAGTCTGCTCCGCTGGGATAAGATACGTCAATGGCGCGTTCCTCCTCATTCAGTTTGTCTCCCCAAATGGAGCCCTGATGCAGGATCGTCTGTTCAAGGCGCGGATCTCGGTCGGCATACGGATTTTGAGGGTCGTAACTTGGGTCTTGGTCAATGGGCAAACCATTGATTGTTTCATAAGAATCAACTAAATTCTGGGTCGGATTCGTTCGGCCGCTTGAATTGGTAAAGCCGGCAGGAGCCAGATAATCCTCCACTGTATGAGTGGTCCATACTGAACGGGTCAAGATATATTCGTCGTTGAAATATGGGGTTGTTACGAAACATTGATAATAGTTCTGTGTAGGATCATTATCAGATGTTCTGTATAGCTTGTATGGCTTCGTTTGTTGATTGTTTCTGGTTATGAACGCACGCGCTGCTTCGGCGGCTTCTTTCCACCATTCAATGTTATTGGTCGGATTGTTTAGTGGAGAAGCTCTGTAAAGCAGGGCCCTTGCCTTTAAGGCATAAGCGGCGGCACCATTCACGCGTCCCCAATTCTCATTTTCGTTGCTGTAGCGGAACGGCAATACGTCTTTTACCAAGTCGCATTGGTCGGCAACCCATTTCATAACGTCTGCACATTTATTGCGCGGTACATTCATGCGTGGGTCATTCTGTTGGAAAACGATGGGTACACCTTCTTCATCATCGCCTGCAATAATGATGTCGCCAAACCAAGAAGACATGTCGAAGTGGAAGATGGCACGAAGCAATTTGGCTTCGGCCACATAGCGATCATACAAATGATTATCGTCACCGGTCTTATCATAGTTGCCAACTACTTCTTCGCGAACATTCTTTAGGAATAGATTCGATGCCCGGATAGCTTTGCTGTTTTTGGGCCAAAAGTCATTGGCGAATGGGTGGTTAATAGCTGAATAACCATCTGTAAGTACACTGCCATAATACAGTACTGACCACCAACCTAAAGCGTTATCGGTCATGCAATCGCGGGATGCGCTTCGGAATTGTCCATCTGTGTAGCCAACAAAAGCGTCCGGTAAATAAGTGTAAATATTGGCTAAGAAACCACGGGTGTTTTCGTAGCTTCTGAATACTTGCTCCTCGGAGAGAGTCAAGTCCACTTCCTTTTCCAGAAAGTCGCTGCAGGAAGAAGTTCCGGATGCTAACAGCGCTATTGCTATATATTTTATAAACTTTTTCATATTCATAATCTTGTTTATTGAAAGGTTAGAAACCAACGTTTATACCAAAAGAGAATGTGCGGGTCTTAGGATACCACCATGTGTAACTCATAGGCTTTTCCGGATCCAGATTATCTGGTAAGTGACTCCAGTTGAATAAGTTGTATCCGCTAAAGTAGATACGGCATTTGGTCATACCGGCTTTTGCAATCAGTCTTTTGGGCAAAAGAGTAGCCGAGTTCAATGTTGCGTAGTGACAGATAATTTCCATTAACTATCCAGATATCATTCATATAAGTGTTAGTACTTCTTTCGCTGTCAATAGGATTGAATCCAGCATATGTGGGACGCGGATAGGTTGCATTGATGTTTCGAGGGGTCATTCGGATCATCTGTGTAGTATCCCCATGCCTTGGTGATTTCATGAGTTGCCTGGTGTCCCCAAGGAGACCAAGTCATGGCAGGTGAGATGAATACTGAACGATTCAGATATGCCGTGAGCGTTGCTTGTAAATCAAAACCTGCATATTCAACACCGAAAGACAAGGAAGGAGTTATTTCGGGGATAATGGTATAACCACTCGGAATCATGTCATTTTCATCAATTTGGCGGTCACCGTTCAAATCTTTGAAAACAGCTGTACCGAGATCTTGCCTTTTTGCACTACCTGCAGCCGTATTATACGGATATTTTTCCGGATGATCGATAGCATCTTGTTGACTGGTAGCAATCAGGTTGGGATCGCTTGCCCATTGTTGGAACTTATAAATATTCCAACCACCTACTGTTCCGTTGAATACATTTTCGTAAAGTCCGGCTACAGAAGTATATTCAAATATTCGTTTACCGGTCTTGCGCTGCCACTCTACATTCGGCTCCGTTTCGTCCATTTCGGTAATCTTGTTGGTATTCCAAGTCAGCATGCCTTCCAAGAAATAAGTCACTTTACCAATGCGGTTACGATGTCCGATTGTTAACTCCATACCTTTGGTTTCGGCTTTTCCATAGGCATCTTGTGCTACACCGATACCCAAAAGGCTGGGAGTATTGGAACGGGTTACAAGAATATTGGAACGCCATTCCTTGAACGCGTCGAATGAGCCGTAGAGCCTCTTATGCCAGAAGTCGAAATCTACGCCGACATTAAGCATATCAGAGAGTTCCCATTTATTGTTGTGGTTGCCGGAGAGGGTTTCTGCAACACCACCTACGCCTGTATTGGAAGTTCCGAAGCTATAACCGGTACTTGTTCCAAAAGTACTTTGGTAGGGGTAACGATTACTGCCCGTAGAAGATTGACCAACGTGACCGAATGAAGCGCGTAGTTTCAGCAGGCTGATATTCTTGTTTTTCAACCATGCTTCTTCTGAAGCTACCCAACCAAGAGAGGCTCCGTAGAAATTTCCCCAGCGGTCTTCCGGCGCGTAGTTATCACTGGCCATCCGCGAAAAGTTTCCAGAAAGGATATACTTGTTATCATATACATAAGTTGCCTGTCCGTTGTATGACAAGAAACGGTTGGACGAAAGCTTGCCTACATCATGGTTGTTAGCGTCGCGTACGTTTTCCATATTCTGATATGTACGTATGAAGGCGCGGGCATCTACGGCATGTTTTCCAAATGACCGGTTATAGCTGAAACCGGCATTGAAATTAAAATTGTAGTAGTTGGCACGTTCATTGGCAGATGGGTTGGTCAAAGCAGAATACTTGGTAGTTTGTTTGTATTCAAACTGTGACGGATCTTTTACGTTCATATTCATGTAATCGTACTCATAAGAATTCACACTGTTATCCTGAGTAGATTGAAATACATCAAAGGCATCAAAACTAACTGTTACGTTTGCTTTCAATCCTCTCACCAGTTCGGACAGGTCGCCTGTCACATTAACGGTAGAATACAAGTTACGGCGACGGTTTTTGTCCTGTCCGGATGAACCTAACAAACGTGCAGGATTCTGAGCAGTGCTTTTGGAGTACAATTCTCCGTTGGGTGTGTAAACAGGAGCCATCGGGTCGGCTTCTACTGCACCGAACGTTACCAATGAGAATACACCAGTACGAGGCTGAGAGATATTATCGATACGTCCACCCAGGTCCAATGATACATTCAGATACTTGTTTACGTCGATGTCCAGATTGGAGCGCAGGTTATAGCGGTTCAAAACGTGTTGGGTGCTGAATTTATCATTATATTCCGTCCATTTGGAATTCCACATACCCTCCTGGCGGAGATATGAGAATGATACATAGTAACGTGCACGGCTGCTTCCGCCACTGATCTGCATATTTGTTTTATAGGTAGGAGCCATGTCGCGATACAACTCATCAAACCAGTTCGTATTGAAGTACCGGTATCGGTCTATACCTTCCAGTTCTTCACCGGCAGTCACACGACGATACATTTCAATTTGTTCATCCGAGTATTGTGGATTGCTTCCATCCAGATAGAGTACCCGGTTGGTAGTCAGTGCTTTGTTGTATGCATTCTGGTTTTCCATTTTGTTGCTCAACATCTGGAAGCCTACTTCTTGCGTGAAGTCTATCTTCGTCTTTCCTGTTTCACCGCGTTTCGTGGTTACCAGAATGGCACCATTGGCACCACGCATACCATAGATGGCTGTTGCGGCTGCATCTTTCAGAATAGTGATATTCTCAATGGGGAAAGCGTCGAGAAATGAAAGATCACGTTCTACATTATCTACAATAATTAGTGGATTGCGGGCACCGGAGTTCATGGTACGTATACCGCGGATATACATGGCGGTTTCCGTCCATCCCGGTTCGCTGGACCACTCATAAGTTTCCATACCGGTAACAGTAGAAGAAAATGCATTCTGGAGCACCGTAATGGGATACTTCTGTAGTTTTTCACCAGCTACTGCCGAGGTGGATTCAGTCATAAACTTCTTTGGTTTGCGGGTGAAAGCTATTGGCATTGTGTGTAGATATTCGTCTACGTCAGGTTCCATCACAATTTTGAAGTTATCATCAAATTCGGCTGTAGCCGTAGTATTCTTGTAGCCTACGCTACTTACGCAGAGTTCATCGCCTACTTTTACATTTTTCAGACTGAAAAATCCGTTATCATCAGACAGAGCTATGCGGCTCTGCTCGGCCACGTTCACAATAGCTCCCGGAATTGGGGTACCGTCAGGATCTAAGATACGCCCTTTTAATATCTGTTCGTCCTGTGCCCGGACTGTACCGGATAGGATAATCAGGACTCCCAACAACAGGAATTTACTGATTCCTGCCAGTTTGCTCATTATATGATTCATATTGTTATACATAATATATTCGATTTAAGATTACCAGCCTGGATTATTTTCAATGTTTGTCTTCCAGTATTCTCCTTCAGGTATCGGATAGAGATACATTTTATCTTCGAATACACGTTTTTGGGCTACTTTACGTGTAATGGCTCCATTTTCAGCCACATTCACTCCGTAGATGTCACGTGATAATGCTTCAGTTGCTACATTCCAGCGCCGAACATCCCATACGCGGTGCTCTTCGAATACAAATTCGATGGTGCGCTCTTTATGGATGAAGTTACGCATTTTATCTTTGGTATTTAAATCGGTGCGGTTTGCCACACTGCCTGAAATACCTGCCCGTTCGCGTATCTGGTCGAGCATGGAATATACTTCATCGCAAGGGCCGTTCACTTCATTCATAGCTTCTGCATAGTTCATCATGATTTCAGCATAGCGAATGATAGTCCACAGGCGATAGGCTGTTCCGGAATGTTCAACGCTAAGAATTGATTCGGGAATATACTTGCGTACATAGTATCCTGTAGGAGTAGAGTTTGCATTACCTCTTGGGTTGTCACGCATTCCAAATCTTACGTCAATGCTTCCGCTACCCCATTCAGCTCCTTGATAGAGAACTGTGGCAGCCAGACGCGGATCGCGATTGCTCCATGGTTGGGCATCATTGTAGCCGCTTGCCGGGTTGATGGCGGGAATCATTGAATTGCCGGTATATACCGGGGCGCCGGTAGCATCATACTCGTTAAAGGGGGAAGAACCGTCCGCCATGTCATACATATCCACCAGATTCTGTGATGGGCAGAGACCACCGTTTCCTCCTTCACCTACCGGTGTGTCATTTTTTATATTGCCCCAATTCTGCTTGTCGTCATTTCGGTAGAAGATAACTTCCTTGTTGCTACCTTGATAGGCGGTTCTCAGCAACGCATTGGTATAGTTCTCTATTCCTAAAGTTGCACCGGTAGCGTCTTTATCATTAAACAATGCAAAGTTTGTTCCATAGTTGTCAATGAATTCTTTGGCAACATTAGCAGCCTGCTGCCAGGTGATGCCTGATTCGCTGCTGTAGCGTGGACTTGCCATGAAGAGCATAATGCGTGACCGGAGTGCACATGCCATAGGCTGGCCTATGCGTCCTGCGGAACTTGACGTCCATGCTGTTTTATAATCCAATAAATCGTCTTCACAGCTTTTAAGTTCCTCTAAAATAAAGTCTACTACATACTCTTTGGTCGTAGGACGAATCGTGTATTTGCTCATCAAATCGCCATCCGGGTCAAGCACTTCCGTCACAATGGGAATAGGGCCGTAACGCAAGAACAGTTCCCAATAGAAATAAGCGCGCAGGAAGCGGGCCTCTGCTATATAATTCTTTTTATCCCTATTATATTTATCCTCGCTGTCGGCAGGGTTTTGAGGCACTTCTTCTATGCGGGTGAGAAGCATATTGCATTTGCGGATGCCACGATAGTAGTGTTCCCAAGTATCAACCAGTTCGGATGCACCCGAACCTCCATAGAAGTTACCGATATTGAAAGAGGTTCTTACACCATTCCCATAGGAAGTCTCAGCCAAATCGGTTGCTGCATCTAGCCAAGTAGTACTGATGCGGCCGGCACCGTGGCGCAGGAAATTGTAAGTGTCGAGGTGGAACTGTACTGTCAGATTCCAGTCGCTGAACACTTGTTCGCCGGTCAACTCATTGCTGGGTTGTTTGTCAAGGAAGCCACCGAATATATCCTCGCAGGAGGTTAGGGTAGTGGAGGCAATACTAAGGGCGAATATACTGTATAATAATGCTTTCTTCATGTTTCTATCAGAATTTAATGTTTACACCAAAGTTTACGGTTTTCATAATAGGATAGCGGTTTGAACCGTTGCTTTCCGGATCGGTCAGGCCATCCAAGTCATCCCAGGTAATCAGATTGTTGGCATTTACATAGAGGCGGCAGTCGCTCATCCCTACTTTCTTGGCCCACAAAGTAGGCAAGGTGTAGCTCAGTTCTATATTTTTCAGTCGCATGAATGCACCGTTTTTCAGGAAGAATGAGTTTCCGCGTTGGTTATGATTGCCGTAGCTGTCATAGTGAAGACGTGGATATTTAGCATTTGCTAAGTTTTCAGCTTCACTTTTGGAAGGATTCCAACGGTCCAGATGATGTTCTTTCACCTTACCTCCATTTACAAAAGCAAACATTGCTTCAGCGTCATAATAGCGGCTTACGTGATTCACACCCTGAAACATAACGCTGAATCCCCAGTTCTTGTAGTTAGCTCCTAATGACAGCGCGTACGTGTTTTCCGGAATATCACTGTAGCCGATGAAGGTTTCGTCACGTTCATCAATCAGTCCGTCACCATTCATATCACGATACTTCAAATCTCCTACTCCTACGTTTTCACCAAGTTTGGACACCGGAAGCTTTCCACCGTCAATGTCGGCTTGTGTGATGAATCCGTCACATACCAGACCAAAGTACTGATTGATAGGATGACCTTCACGCTTGCGATAATCTGTTTTCAAGTCTGGTTCGTCCATCATAAGGATTTCGTTTTTGGCGTGAGAGTAAGTCAGTCCCACTGTGTAGTTGAAATCCTTACCGATGTGGTTGGCATGTTTCAGTTCGATTTCGTAACCGCTGTTCTTCGTTTTTCCCAAGTTGGCAGCTGCCATGGCCACTCCAACCCATTGTGGACGAGTGAGATACTGTGTCAGAATGTCGTTACGCTTCTCGTAGAAGAGGTCAAGATTACCACTCAGCAGGCCGTTCCACAAGCCAAATTCCAAACCTAGGTTATATTTATGGGCACGTTCCCATGTAACACCATAGTTAGGATATTGAGATTCATAAATACCGGATTGCCAGGTTTCTCCATATCGGTAGTCATTACCAATCTGGCTCCATTTCTGTTCATACAGGAAGCGTTGTTTGGTGCTTTATTTTATTTATATCATTACCTACCTGACCGTAAGAAGCACGAAGTTTCAGGTTGTTCAACCAATCTTGTGTACCTTTCATGAATTCTTCGTTGGTGATACGCCATCCCACAGATACGGAGGGGAAGAAACCGAAACGTTTACCTTTCATAAAGTTCTCGGAACCGTTATAACCGGCATTGAACTCGAATAAATAACGATCATCATAACCATAAGTAACACGACCCACGATACCTTGATAACGTTCTGCCAGTTCAGCTTTATTACGATAATCATTCTGCATATATAGCATCATACCGGTTACATCATGTTTACCGAACTTGCGTGCATAATTCACCTGAGCCTCCATATAGAGTTTATAGATAGAGGTGAAAGAAGAACCATAAGCTAATTCGGTATCAGTGTTGAATTTATTGTAAGCATCAATAGAATTATAATTATCACGATTGTTTAATTCATAGGTGGCGAAATTCTTGGTATAATTTCTACGATGTTCGTTTTCATAGTCGAACGACAACATGCCTTTCACACTTAAACCTTCAGTGAGCCAATCCAATTTATAATCTACAATGAAGTTTGTTTCATTAATAGTGTTTACTGAACGGTAATAACCTCCTTCTGCCAATGCAGCTACGATATTATTTTGATACTGTGAACTACCGCCATAGAGTGAGCGGGTAGTTTCACCACTTTGTACTTCATAAGCTACAGGGAATATCCAGCCCGGGTATGATTGATTTCATAGAATACTTCACTGTAGTCGCCTCTTTCTGTAGTCTTGGGGCCTCTGCGTTCCTCAAAGCGTGTACCGAAGTTTACTGAGAAAGTCAAATCTTTCGTCAAGAAGAAATCGGTATTGGCACGGAAAGCGTAACGGCGGAAGTTCAGACTTGATTTGTTTCCATACGCATCGTTACTCAGGTTTTTATACATAGAAGTCTGATCGTAGAATTCTCCGGAAGCATAGTATCGCATACGTTTCGTACCTCCACGAATACTTATGTTGTAACGTTGTGCAGGAGCTGTACTGTTAAGCACTTCATCATACCAATTTACGTTGGGATAGAGCATGGCGTCTACCCCGCTCAGTTGTCCGGTTACTGATTTACGATACATCTCAATGTCATTATCGCTGTACCATGAGTTTATTCCATCGTTGCGCAAAGCTTCTTCAAGTAGTACAACGGACTGATATGAGTTCAGGTAAGTATCTCCACGTGTAGGGCTTTGAATCTGCCAGTTAGCAGTCAAGCTCACTTCCGGTTTCTGTTCCTTACCACGCTTAGTAGTAATCAACATTACACCGTTTGTACCACGCACACCGTAAACAGCTGTTGCTGAAGCATCTTTCAGTACAGAGATGGTTTCAATGTCATCGGGAGCGATTTGCGAGAAAGCACGTTCCACACCGTCTACTAAGATAAGCGGTTGCGCATCGCCTGCAAAGGTGGCACGGCCACGGATAAAGATCTGGGCATCATCAGCACCCGGCGCACCAGAAGTCTGTGAAGTGATTACACCGGGAATCTTACCGGCAATAGCTTGTGATACGTTGGCGGCGGGAGTAGACAATAAGTCTTTGGATGATACCTGAGAGATAGCGCCAATGACACTCTCTTTTTCTGTGCACCATAACCTACTACCACAACTTCTTCCAGCATTTCTGAGTCTTCTTTCAATGTTACGGCAATGGAGCTTTTTCCATTCAGGCTGATTTCTTGTGTCTGATAGCCAACAAACGAAATCTGCAGTGTGGCATTGCCGTTGCTGACTGTTAGCTTGAAGTTACCGTCCATATCGGTAATCGTACCATTGCTTGGTGTACCTTTTTCAAGTACGCTGGCACCTATGACAGTCTCTCCTGTGGCATCCTTCACAACGCCTGTTACTTGCTTTGATTGAGCCTGGGCTACCTGGCCTATCAGTATCAGGGCAAGCGTCAACAACATGCCAATACACTTGAATCTTGGTGTTGTTTGATGTTTCTTTTCTTTCATATTGCGTTAATTTATATTAGAATAAAGGTTATTTCTTACGGCTAACCAGAACTTTAATTTGTTCCTGAGTTAAAGCTACGTTGTAAATAGAAATGTGGTCGAAAGCAAAGCCCGGATCATTGTCTCCCCAGTTCCATGCTTGGTTACCTCCCAGGCAGATATATTTCAAGTCACTTCCGTTAGAGAACAAACCTGCAATAACATTCCCGTCGCCTGAGCCCGAAACATTCCATTCATTCTTCAGCACACCGTCGAAGTAGACTTTAGCGTTGGTTTCAGTGAACACGGCAGTATACAAATGCCAATCTTTATCGGCAAGCCAATCTGTGGCATCATGATAAGCCACATTGACACCTGCTGTATTCTGTGCGTCTGTAAAGTCGCACCAACCACTACAGTTAACTTGCAGTACCCCCCTGTATTGGCAGGCCAACATCGGCGCACCATTATCAGTGGCTGGTCCTGAACCGTATGCCATGAACAATGGAGCCCACATGTAATCAGCAGAAGCCCCTGCATTTTCAGAATTTACCCAAACGGCTACAGTTAATTGTTTTGTATCAGCAGTATGGGAGAGGGCATCTTCGGGCAATACTAAATAATTGGAGCGTAGCGCGCCTCCTACATTTTGGAACACATTCCCCCATGCGCCGCCGGGACGTTCGATAGTTCCTGCACCGTAGATGGTGGCATTGCCTACACCTTTTTCAAAGTCGTTGAAATACGTAGGAGTCGGTAGTTTTTTATAGGCAATGATATTATCGATTTCTGCTTTAGTCAACGCTTTATTATAAATGGCAATATCGTCGAACATGAATCCTGGGTCATTATCTCCCCAGTTCCATGCTTGGTTACCTCCCAGACAGATATATTTTAAATCACTTCCGTTGGAGAATAAGCCGCCAATGACATTTCCGTCACCGGAACCGCTAACATTCCACTCATTTTTCAGTACTCCATCAAAGTATACTTTGGCATTGGTCTCAGTCAGCGTAACTGTATAATAGTGCCAACCTTTATCGGCTAACCAGTCTGTAGCATCGTGGTAGACTCCATTTGTACCTGCTACATTTTGTGCATCTGTAAAGTCGCACCAACCATTGCAGTTCACTTGCAGAATACCTCTATATTGGCAGATAAACATGGGAGTGCCATTATCTGTAGCAGGACCAGAGGCATAGGCTGAAAATAGTGGAGCCCACATATAATCGGCAGAAGCGCCTGCATTGGCAGCATTCACCCATACACCGATGCTCAATTCTTTGGTTTCCGCTGAATGAGAAAGGACATCTTCGGGCAGTATTAAATAATTGGAGCGTTGAGCGCCACCCACATTTTGGAATACGCGACCAAAGTTGCCTCCGAAATCAATGAAGCTACCCTTACCATAAATAGTTGTACCATCGTTTTCTCTTTCAAAATCGCTGAAGAAAACTTGGCCGGGATAAAGCTCGCCACCTTCGACACTGCTGTCTCCGCCTTTCTTCGGCACTGCAATTTCTGTGCTTGTTATCGTATTCCGATAAACGGACAGGTCATCGAGCAGCCACTTCTGATTCTCGGTGTCCGAACCGTATCCTATATATAGATAAGGTACGGACGCCATGAACTGAACGATTTTTGAGCAATCGAAGTCAGAGACGGTTTTCTCTATTTTCTTTAATCCGTCTACATACACAAAGTAGCCGTTATTCTTAACGGATATTGCTACATAGTGCCACTCACCGGCACTCATCAATCCGGTTTTGGCATCTGCCGGGTTGTTGTCTTCGTAGCTGCCATCCACACCTTCATAATGTAGCCAACCGTTTGCTGTGAAAAACATGCGTTGAGTGGAGTTTGCATTTTCAAATGAGAAAATAGCTCCCGTTACATCTTGTTCAAAAGTAGATGCATCTTCATCTTCTTCAGGAATGGCTTGTTTCATCCAGAAAGTCAGTGAAACGCCGTCTTGTACTTTCACCTTATTTAAAGGATTAAAGATACGTGCATAACCTCCTTCCAATTGGAGTACTTGTCCGAGCGTTTCATCAGTAAATAAAGAAGGAATGTCGCCATCAGGATAGGCGAATGTTTGGATCTCTTCGGGGTTTAGTTTTTCATCATCGAATGTCAGATTGGCAACCAGCTCAAGTTTAGGTAAAACTTGATGTCCTGGAATTGGGTCCATTTGTCCCCAATCCTGACAAGACCCCATACATAGCGTAAGAATTGCCAGGCATATAGCCGGCCATTTTCTTGTCTTCATAATACAGATATTAATGGTTCAACAATTAGTATTACTACATTTATATATTAAGTAGTGATGCAAAAGTACGCTCATACATGCTTTTAGAGGTGGACAAACGAATATTAGAGGTGGACAAACGAGTATATAAGTGTAAAAACTACAATTATTATAATAGTTGACTTATATGAGATCTTTTAAGATGCCTTTGCTCAACCGGATATCATTCCTTACTGTCCCGATGTTCCATCTTATGAGGGAATGTTCTGTTCCTATCATGGAAATTCTGTTTACCCCAAATGGTAACTTTGTTAACCCCACACAGTAACTCCATTTACACGCCGAGGTAAAGACCGTTACATACCGAGGTAAAGAGCGTTACAATAGGTGGTAAAGGTCGTTACATCCGGCGGTAAATGCTTTTACATTATGAAGTAAATTGTGTGTAAATGCAATGTGTTGAATATTAGCTTACTAATGGGTGCTCGTTGTTTGCGTAAGCGGATGTATAACCCACTCTTGTTTTATTTACTGATGTGAAGTTCCTATTCCTCGTTATTCATCAGTTCACTGGGTGTCATATTGAATTGCTTGCTGAAGCAACGGGCAAAGTATTTCGGATCATTAAAGCCCACTTCATACGCTATTTCAGCAATATTCATCTGTTTTGTTTCCCGGTTTTTGAGGAGTAGTTCCCGGGCGGTGTTTAATCTGTAGTTACGTATAAATTGTCCCGCAGATTGCCCGATGAGGCTTTGAAGCTTTTTATTCAGCAGACTTTTGCTGACTCCAACGGCCTCACTGAAATCACTTACTTCAAAGTAAGGGTTTTTATAGTGTTCTTTTATGGCTTCCATCACTTGGTTGATGAATTTCTTGTCACCGGATTCCTCCTCTATATTCAGTGCTTCCACATCCATGTTCGTCTTGAACTTCCGTTGGTAGCGTCTGCGATTATCTAGGATGTTTTCGATACGGGTCAGTAACAGAGTTTCATCGAAAGGTTTTAGCAGATATTCGTCTACGCCCGTGCGGTAACTTTCCAGTCGGGTTTCTGGTGAGGTCTTTGCGGTCAGCATCAGGAAGGGGATATGTGAGATGGCAAATGCTTCTTTGACCCGGCGCGATAGCTCTATACCATCCATTACGGGCATCATCAGGTCGCTGATGATAAAATCTACCGACTGGTTGTTCAATACATCAAGGGCTTCTGCCCCGTTGGTAGCTTCGAGTACATTATAATAATCACGGAGAATGGAACGGATGTATCCTCTCATGTCTGCATTATCTTCCACTACAAGAATGGTCAGGGCCAGCCGTTCTTTGGGTAATTCATTCTTTTCCGTTGTTGCTGCTGGTGGTATATTGTTATCAACGATCAGTTGGTCGCTTATGTTTTCTTCTTTTGGAAGTGGGAGTAGGATGCGGAAGGAGCAGCCGGTAGTATGGTTATTACGAACGAGGATGTCTCCATTGTGCATCGCCACGATGCGTTTGCAAAGATATAGACCGATTCCTGTACCCGTTTGACCGTATACAGGATATTTCGCTTGCTTCTTGGATTGATAGAAACGGTTGAATATTTGTGCGGTGTCTTGCTCCTGAATACCTGTTCCCGTGTCACTGACGCAGAGATAAAGTTTTTCTTCTTTATCGACTTTAGCCGGAAGGGTGGCTATATATATGGATATGCTTCCGCCATCCGGTGTAAATTTAATGGCATTGCTTAGCAGATTGGTAATAACCTTGTGCATCGCTTCTTCATCAAAGAAGATTTCGGAACTTTTCATGTGGAAATAGTGTTTTATTGAAATATTCCGTTCTCCGGCAAATACTTCAAAAGGAGTAAGCAATGAATGTATAAAACTCACAAAGTCACCTTTTGTCGCAACGATATTAAGCTTATCGGATTCTATTTTCCGGAAATCCATCAGTTGGTTGACAAGGGATAGCAGATATTTGGAGTTACGTTCCACGAAGTTTAACTGTTCTATTACCTGCGGATTATAACTTAGTTTTAGTGCACGCTCGATAGGACCGATAATTAAAGTTATCGGTGTCCGGAATTCATGCGTTATGTTAGTGAAGAAAGCTATCTTGTCTAATGTCAATTCTTGTACTTTGCGTGCCATACGGCTCAATTGTGCTTTTTGCCGGGTGATTTTCTCGTTTTGCAGTGTCAGCATCCTGTTCTGTCGGGAGAGTTCTTCTGTCTGGTTCTCTAATAATTGTTTTTGTTGTTCCAGTTGGTAGGTGCGTTCTTCCACGGTGCGGTGCAATAACTCCCGCTGGCGTTTGAAATTTCGTATACGCCATTGGTAAGTTTGCCAAGTGGCAAGTAGTGCCAAAACTACAAGAAGCAATATGAACCAAGTTGTTTTATAAAAATAGGGTAGGATGGTGACCTTTAGCTCTGCCATGTTCTCTGTCCCGTCTCCTCCATCCGGTGTATATTTCACTTGCAGGGTATAGCTACCCGGACGCAAGTTGGTGTAGCTTGCAAACCGTCTGTTTCCGGGTGCCTGTACCCATTTGTCTTCAAAACCAAGTAGGCGGTAGCTATAAGTGGCTGTATTATCCGGTTCAAAATTCAAGGCGGAGAATTCCAACGAGAAGGACTTCTCTTTCTCATGGAGTTTTATTTCCTGAGTTACGGCAATGTCTTTGGGGAGATATTTATTGCCGGGCAGGATATTTTCATTTCCGATTCTCAACCGCGTGAAGCGTATGTTGGCAGGTTGAACAGTAACAACAGGCAGATTGCTATCGATGGCTGTCAGTCCTGCTACGCTGCCGAAATAGAGTGTACCGTCCGAAGAACGGTATGAGGCATTCCAATAGAATTGTGCATCCGGAAAGCCATCTTGTTTGGTGTAATTGGTGAAACGGTTCTCGTTTGGGTGGAAACAGGAAAGTCCGTTATTAGTTCCTATCCAGATACTTCCATTGATATCTTCTTCCAGACTTCGTACATTGTTGTTGATTAAACCTTGGTCCGTATTATAAGATATGAATTTTTCTTTGCCTTGCTTATCAATTATCCGTTTATATATGCCATATCCATTACTGCCCAGCCATAATGTACCATCTTTAGCTTCGCAAAAACAACTGATTTTCTCTATCAGTCCCGATTGGGGATTATCGAGCTTATAGTTTAAGTGACGATGCTGGAATTCTCCTTCCTTTGACTGGGGAGACCGGGAATTAAGATCTATGATGTAGACTCCTTCCGTAGAACCTACCCACAGCTTATTTTCTTTGTCGATAATGGCGCCGAGGCAACCGCGGATGTTTTCTGCCATACGGTTAGCAAAAGGGGAAATGAACTTTTGAGTTGCCATATCATAGAAAAAGAGCCCTCGATTGGCGCCTATCCACATTCCATTATTGGTAGGGTCATAAACGAGTACTGCTATGAAGAATAATGGAAATCCTGTTTCCGGGTGGGTATATATCACTTGAAGGGGACGATTCGGTGCTTTAGGATTCATTATGTTGATTCCGCCACCCCAAGTACCTACCCATAGCCGGCCTTGGTTGTCATTGACCAGACTGCTGACTGAGTTATGGCTTATCTCACCACGTTCCCATCTGTAATGGATAAACTGCTCGGTTCCTTGTTTTTTCAGATTCAGTCCTCCCTCTACTGTGCCTACCCACAAACTGCCTTCTTTATCTTCATAAATGACATTTACCGGGTTGTCGGACAAGCTTGCGGGATTTTCTTTATCATGTTGGTAATTGTGTATCACCAAGCGCTTCGGTGTCAGTTTGTTGATTCCACCACTTTCAGTGCCGAACCAAATGTGTTGCCCGTCTACTCTTATACAATTAATAAAGTTGCTGTTCAACAGGCTGTTACTGGTTGAACTATGAGTAAGGCGTTCGAAGTTATCAGTGATAGGATTGTAGATGTTGGCTCCGCGTAAAGTTCCTGCAATCAACTGTTTATCATCGGTGATGGCAAGATTGGTCAGATAGTTTTGCGATAAAGAATGAGGGTCATTCTGATTATTCTCATACAGTTTTCTTGTATTGTTGCTTTTGTTGTAACGGAACAATCCTATGTGTGTAGCTATCCAGACTTCATTTTCTTTGGCTATCATGTCCTTGAAATATATGCCAGGCCAAAAAGTCAGTTGCTCTGATATAGAACTTTTTTCTAACTGTCCCTGTGGTGTCGGGGTTATTTTATAGATAGTACCATTGATACCGGTCCATATCTTGCCATCTTCGTCGATATCTTTTAATATAAGGTCCGGTTCATCCTGCTCAGGTAAATCTAATGTGGATAATGTATCTATGCCACCTTCGGCATCGAAAGTTATCCGGTGAAGTGCATTGTCGCATTGCAGCCAGATGCAACCTTGCGAATCAAGAATGACGATATAGGTGGGGTGATTTATAAACCGGGGCAAAAGTCCTTTAGGGTCATTGGGTATTACAGATTGTAGAGTAGATAAGTCGATAATATCTGTGCCTCCTTCGGATACGATCCAAAGACGGTGGAATCTGTCTTCATATACATTGTGGATAAAATTACTCTTGAGCTTGCTGTGAGGAGTGTTGGGATTGAAATGAATGAATTCATAGCCATCATAACGTGACAGTCCACCTCCGGCAGTGGATATCCACAGAAAGCCACGGGTGTCTTTATAAATGTCATCGATGAAATTGTGAGGTAATCCGTCATCCATGGTGATATAAGAAACGTTGTATCGATCTGCAAAATGTTCTTGTGCCTGTAAGGATACGGACATTATAAAACAACTATATATAATAAGGTATATAAAGGAGTGGGCTTTCATATTGTTTCGTATTATTAAAACAAAGTTAGAAGATTATCCGGTTATTTTAAAATTTAGTGTGTTCTTTTAATCAGAATTGTTGGATTGTCCACCTTAAATATCCATTTGTCCACCTTCCGGTATTCAGCAGGGCGTATTTTTGCAGCAGAATTTATTATTTGCTGATATTATGAGAAACTTACTACACGTAGCTGTACTGCTGATGGGCAGCCTGTTTGCTGGTTGCACCTCTTCTGTTTTTGCCCCTATTGATTCACCTAATCCGTGGGCAGATGATTACTCTCCATTATCTTCCATGGAGAATTACCAATTATGGGGAACCTACAACGTGCATGACCTGTCTTGCCATAAGATAGGCGATTATTACTATATGTATTCCACGGATGCTATCTTCCGGGAAAATCGTAAAGAAGCAAAAGAAAAGGGTGTGCCTTTGGGCTTTATTCAGATGCGTCGTTCTAAAGATCTGGTGAATTGGGAATTTCTGGGTTGGGCATTGCCCGAGATTCCGCAGGAAGCGGTAGAGTGGGTACGCTCTCATGCAGGAGGGCATGGGGCGACAAATATCTGGGCACCTTATATCATTCCTTATAATAATAAGTATAGATTGTATTACTTTGTTTCAGCGTTTGGACGAAAGACTTCCTATATCGGATTGGCAGAATCAGATTCGCCCGAAGGTCCTTGGACGTTGGCCGGGTGTGCTGCTAAGACAGATGATACGACAGCCATGAATGCTATTGATCCCACTATTACTGTAGATCCTTCAAATGGTAAGTGGTGGATGCATTACGGTTCATTCTTCGGTGGTCTGTATTGTGTGGAACTGAATCCGGAAACCGGTCTTCCTATGCTGGATGGTGACAGGGGGCATCTGGTAGCCCGTCGCGCCAATTATAAAAAGGATAATCTGGAAGCTCCGGAAATTATCTATAATCCGGATTTGAAAGAATACTATCTGTTTGTATCATACGATCCGTTAATGACAACCTACAATGTACGTGTAGGACGTTCAGACAAAGCGGAAGGACCGTTCATTGATTACTTCGGAAAAGAGCTGAAAGATACGACGAATAACTTTCCTATCCTGACAGCTCCTTACCGTTTCAAGAGCCATCCGGGTTGGGCGGGCACAGCGCATTGTGCTGTATTCACTTCAGATGACGGACAATATTTCATGGCTCATCAGGGACGCTTGTCACCGCAAAACCAGATGATGGATCTCCATGTGCGACAAGTCTTTTTTACTAAAGACGGATGGCCTGTCGTATCGCCTGAACGTTATGCTGGTAGTAATCCCCGGGAGTTCTCTGCGGCAGATTTAGTGGGCGAGTGGGAAATTATCCGTGTACAGGAACCTCTGTATGAACGCAAACTGGAAGCCGGACAGATATTGTGGGGTGAAGGTGAACTGCAAGATGAAGAATGGAACATGTCCCACCTCTTATATCTGGAGAAAGATGGAAAGTTAGGAGAAGATCAAGGAACCTGGGATTTTGCCAAAGAAGACCAATCCTTACAACTGACACTCAATGGAGAAGTGGTGAGGAACCTGATTGTGTTTGCAGGGCACGACTGGGAGAATGAAACGGAAACTGTCCTCTTTACAGGGCTGGATAGCCGTGGGCGCTCCGTATGGGGAAAAAGAACTAAATAACCAATTATAATTTTTATTTTGAAACCATGAAAAGATACACTGGATTATTAGCGGCGCTGACCCTTACCGCAGGTATGGTGCTTCAGGCACAAACCAATGAGTTTGTGATACAAACCAAGAAACTGGGCGCAGAGATTCAGCCTACTATGTATGGGTTGTTCTTTGAGGATATCAACTATGCCGCTGACGGCGGACTTTATGCCGAGTTAGTGAAGAACCGTTCGTTTGAGTTCCCACAACATCTGATGGGATGGAAAACCTTTGGTAATGTAACGCTTCAAGATGACGGTCCTTTTGAAAGGAATCCGCACTATGTCCGTTTGGCTGACCCGGGCCATCCGCATAAGCATACGGGATTGGATAATGAAGGTTTCTTCGGTATCGGTGTAAAAGCAGGAGAGGAGTATCGCTTCTCTGTTTGGGCACGTTTGCCCCAAGGCGGAACATCCGAAAAAATCCGTATTGAACTTGTAGATACTAAATCTATGGGTGAGCACCATGCTTTTGCTACTGAGACATTGACGGTTGATTCGAAAGAATGGAAAAAGTATCAGGTTATCCTAAAGCCGGGTGTAACTGATCCGAAGGCGACTCTTCGTATTTTCCTGGCATCAAAGGGTACGGTTGATTTGGAGCATGTCTCTCTTTTCCCGGTCGATACCTGGAAGGGACATGAGAATGGTTTGCGTAAAGACCTTGCGCAAGCTTTGGCTGATATCAAGCCGGGTGTGTTCCGCTTTCCCGGTGGATGTATTGTAGAAGGGACAGATTTAGCTACACGCTATGACTGGAAGAAGTCTGTAGGTCCGGTAGAGAACCGCCCGTTGAATGAGAACCGTTGGGAATATACTTTCCCGCATCGTTTCTATCCCGATTATTTTCAGAGCTATGGATTAGGATTCTTTGAATTCTTCCAGCTTTCGGAGGAAATAGGAGCAGAGCCGCTTCCTGTGTTGAGTTGTGGTCTGTCTTGCCAGTTCCAGAATTCTGATGCAGAGGCACATGTGGCTGTTTGCGATTTGGATAGCTATGTGCAGGATGCTCTTGATCTGATTGAATTTGCCAATGGTGATGTGACAACAAAGTGGGGAAAACTTCGTGCAGATATGGGACACCCTGCACCGTTCAACCTGAAGTTCATTGGTATTGGTAACGAACAATGGGGACCGGAATATCCTGAACATCTCGAACCATTTATTAAAGCTATCCGTAAAGCTTATCCCGATATCAAGATTATCGGAAGTTCGGGGCCTGATTCTGAAGGAAAGCAGTTTGAATATTTGTGGCCGGAAATGAAGCGTTTGAAAGTGGATCTGGTGGATGAACATTTCTATCGTCCGGAAAACTGGTTCCTGAATCAGGGAACACGTTATGATAACTATGACCGTAAAGGTCCGAAAGTATTCGCCGGTGAATATGCTTGTCATGGTAAAGGTAAGAAGTGGAACCATTTCAATGCTGCCTTGCTTGAAGCTGCTTTTATGACGGGATTGGAACGTAATGCCGATATTGTACACATGGCTACTTATGCTCCTTTGTTTGCTCATGTAGAAGGATGGCAATGGCGTCCAGATATGATCTGGTTTGATAATCTGAACTCGGTACGTACTGTAAGTTACTATGTTCAGCAACTCTACGGGCACCATAAAGGCACCAACGTACTTTCCCTTACTATGGATAAAAAGCCTGTAGCAGGTACTGAGGGACAGAATGGCTTGTTTGCAAGTGCTGTTTATGATAAGGATAAAAAAGAGATTATAGTGAAAGTGGCCAATACTTCCGATAAAGCTCAGCCCTTATCATTGAAGTTTGAAGGATTGAAGAAGCAAGATGTATTGTCTGACGGTCGTTGTATAAAGCTTCGTTCAGCTGATCCCAATAAAGATAATACGATTGAACAGCCATCTGCTATTCAGCCCCAGGAAATTCCGGTTTCTATTGACGGACAGGTACTGGAGGTAGAGCTCGAACCCAATACATTTGCTGTCTACATTTTTAAGAAAGGATGAAATTAATGAATAAAGTAAGGTTAGATAAGGTTAGATTTTTGGTTGTTTCTTTTGTACTGGTAGCCTCACAAGGGCTATCAGCACAAAAAAGACACCACTTTTGTAGCGAAAGGAAATCCGATTGTCAAGTATAAATATACGGCTGATCCGGGTGCGATGGTATATGACGGCAGAGTGTATATTTATGCCGGACACGATGAATGTCCTCCACCTGCTGAACATTATCTCCTGAATGAATGGTGTGTCTTTTCTTCATCCGACATGAAGACATGGACGGAACATCCTGTACCTTTGAAAGCTAAGGATTTCTCTTGGGCAAAAGGAGAAGCATGGGCAAGTCAGGTTATCGAACGTGATGGTAAATTCTATTGGTATGTTACCGTGGAGCATAAGGATATTCCCGGAAAGTCTATCGGCGTGGCTGTTTCAGATTCTCCGTTAGGCCCTTTTGTCGATGCACGTGGTTCTGCTCTGATTACCAATGATATGACGGTGGAACGTACTAAAATCTACTGGGATGACATTGATCCGACAATCTTTATTGATGATGACGGGCAGGCGTACCTGTATTGGGGAAATACTCAGTGCTATTATGCCAAACTGAAAAATAATATGATTGAGTTGGATGGTCCGATTGTTCATGTGGATCTACCTCGTTTTACGGAGGCTCCCTGGATACATAAACGTGGTGATTGGTATTATCTCTCTTATGCGTCTGAATTTCCCGAGAAGATTTGCTATGCAATGAGCCGGAGTATCACAGGGCCTTGGGAATATAAAGGTATCCTGAATGAAATAGCTGGTAATTCCAATACCAACCATCAGGCGATTATTGAGTTTAAAGGTGACTGGTACTTTATTTATCACAATGGAGGTATTAATCCGACAGGTGGAAGCTATAGACGTTCTGTATGCATAGATCGTTTGTATTACAATGAAGATGGAACCATGAAGCGGATTCAGATGACAACAGAAGGAGTGCAATAGGTTTAGATATTAGAATATACTGAAGGTTAGATTAGTTGATTAGTTTATTTGAAAAGGCTGAAAAGAGAAGGAGATGTGTCAAAACTAAGGCACATCTCCTTTTTTTATATTTAAATGTTTTTTCTCTATGCGACTCTTTTTTCACTAATTTGGTAATACGCGGCTATATTCCTCGTATATTGCGTCATAATTGTTCTGATAAGAATACATATAATGCGTGCAGTCCCTCCCTTTCCTGCTTTTAGTAGTTTAGCGCACATTTTTTGATATTAAAAGCTATAGCAAAGAAAGCAAAGTCCATCGTAACCTTGTCTTCTCCTTTATGTCTGAACCGGCGGTATGCCATGTTGTATTTCATTTGTCCAAACACAGCTTCCGGTTCTATACACCTCCTGCCTCTATGCTTGATACCTTCCTCTGAGAGCAATTTTTCCCGTGCCTGCCGTTTGTATTGGTTTAACCGGTGATTGACTTCTATAATACGATTTCCCTGGGCTTTAAAGCAACTGCCACGCAAAGGACAACCCTCGCAATTTTGTGCTTTATAACGTGCACTTTCGGTGATGTATCCGCTTGCAGTTTTGTCACGTCTGGTCCCTATACGGTTCATGCGCTGCCCCATCGGACAAACGTAATAATCCTCCCCGCATTGTAATGGAGACTTTCCGCATGGAACGGGTTGGGAGTATAACGGGGACGCTGCTCTTTATGGAAGTAGTTGTACTTGACAAAGGCCTCTATCCCGTTTTCCTGCATGAACCGGTAATTTTCTTCCGAGCCGTAACCGGAGTCTGCCACACCGATACCCGGTAAGCGGTTATAGCGGTGCTGGAAGGAGTGGAAGAAAGGGATCAGGGTCAGCGTATCGGTGGGGTTGGGAAACAGCCGGAAGTCTATGATGAATTGGTTTTCAGTACCTGTTTGTAAATTATACCCGGGCTTGGTCTGCCCGTTCTTCATGGCGTCTTCTTTCATACGCATGAATGTAGCATCAGGATCGGTCTTGGAATAGGAATTACGTTCTCCAAGGACTTCAAGGTGATTGTCGTATTCCATCAGCTTGTCACGATACCCTTCAAGTTCCCTGACCTGTTTCTTCTTTTCGCGCAGGGCTTTCTTTTGTTCCTTATCCTTTGTCGCAGGCTGGTGTTCTAGGACTTCTTTAAGTTCATCCACTATGTCAGAGAGCATGGCGGGAGTGAATTGGGCGGGTGTGTCTTTTACGGAGTTCTCTTGTGCAATGGCTTCGTCCACCTGTTCCAGAAGGATACGAATCTTGTCCAGCAACTTCGTGCGGTGCTTTTCAACACTCTTGCGCCAGACAAAAGTATATTTGTTGGCTTTGGACTCAATCTTGGTACCGTCGATATACTCCACCTCAAGACTGATGAAACCCTTATCGGCAAGGACAAGAACCAACTGCGTGAAAACGTTGTTTATCTCCTCCTTTACACGGTTACGGAAACGGTTGATGGTGATGAAATCCGGATGCTCATGACCGGCAAGCCAGATATAATGAATGTCACGCAAAAGAAGCTTCTCTATTTTACGACAGGAATAGATATTATTCATGTAAGCGTAGATAATTACCTTGAGCATCATTTTAGGATGATAAGCTGAGCGCCCCGTTTCTTTATAAAGCTTCTTGAAATTATCAAGATTGAGATTATCAACAACTGCATTGACTATGCGGACAGGGTCGTCCGCAGCTATGTTTTCATCAATTCTTTGTGGAAAAAAGAACGGTTTGGTTGGGAATGTAAGGACGAAAATGTAACTTTGCCATAACGAAAAAAATGATGCCTAAAGTTACATAAACTTTGGGTAATAACAAAGCCTGGGCTTGGGAAAGTCCGGGCTTTGTGCATAAAAAGGTTGTGCCAGAGTTTTGACACAACCTCTTTTAAATTGAGTTGGATGTTTTTAAACTAATCTGCGAGCACCATCGCTGATGACTACATCATAAACTTTAGGGCTTCTACCGAATTTTTCTTTAAACTTATCCTTGGCATTCTGGATGAATGTATCATACAACTCCTCTTTCACCAGGTTGATAGTACAACCACCGAAGCCACCGCCCATAACGCGTGAACCTGTTACACCACAGTCGAATGCAAGATCATTCAGGAAGTCGAGTTCTTCGCAGCTAACTTCGTAAAGTTTGCTCATACCATGATGTGTCTCATACATTTTCTGACCTACCGTTTCGTAATCACCTTTTTCCAAAGCATCACAAACATCGAGTACGCGTTGGATTTCTTCGATTACATACTCTGCACGCATGAAGTCTTCTTCGCTGATTTCAGCTTTTGACTCTTGCAACATCTCCATTGTACAGTCGCGCAGGAATTCTACGTGCGGATGTTTTTTCTGGATAGCAGCAACGGCAGCTTCGCAACTCTGACGACGCTTGTTGTATGCAGAAGAAGCCAATTCGTGTTTAACTACAGAGTCTACCAATACCAAACGATAGCCTTTCGGATCGAATGGGAAGTATTGATACTCCAGTGAACGGCAGTCCAGACGGATAAGGCTGCCTTGCTTGCCAAATACGGAAGCGAACTGGTCCATAATACCACAGTTTACACCGCAATAGTTATGCTCAGTTGCCTGACCTACTTTAGCTAGTTCAAACTTGTCTATCTTGTTGTCACCGAACAGATCATTTAATGCATACGCATATGTACTTTCCAAAGCGGCAGAGGAAGACATACCTGCACCCAAAGGCACATCACCGGAGAAAGCTGTATTGAAGCCCTTTACATCAACGCCACGCTTAATCATCTCACGACATACGCCGAAGATATATCTTGCCCAGCTTGCACGGGGAGCGTCTTCTTCTTTCAAACCGAATTCCACATAATCCTTCAGATCGATGGAATAAGCTTTTACAATGTCTGTGCCATTCGGTTTAATTTCAGCAATCATGCCTTTATCGATTGCTCCGGGGAATACAAAACCACCGTTATAGTCTGTATGCTCACCAATGAGGTTGATGCGTCCCGGAGAAGCATAAACTGCTCCTGTTGTTCCGTCAAAATGCTTGATGAAACGGCTTCTTACGTGTTCTATATCCATAATCTTTTCAAATTTATGAGTGAATAAATTAATTACCTATACCTTTTAATTGCGTTAATCCTCTACTGGGATATCTTTATTTACATTTTTGCAACCTACCAAGCCGTAGAACAGCAGATAAGCAAGAGCTGCGATAATCAACCAGTAGCTGGCCATATAACCTACAGAGTCAGAGATGCTTTGTTGGATCAAAGGCAAAACACCACCGCCAACAACCATCATCATAAAGATACCGGATGCTTGTGCTGTATATTTTCCTAATCCTTCTACTGCAAGGTTGAAGATACCACCCCACATTACAGAAGTACAAAGACCACAAAGTACAAGGAACAATGCGCTGACAGGTACTTGTGCCATCATAAATCCTTCACCTACAGTGTAACCGGGCATTGAAACTGTTACATCTTTCGGAGTGAAGATAGCAATCAATACAAAAACAATAGCGGTAGCAGATACAACGATTAACTGTGTACGGCTGGAAACTTTACCACTGATGGCGCTACTTGCAGTACGTCCTACAAGCATTAACAACCAGTAAATGGCAGCAATAGCACCACCGATAGCGGCACCGTTCGTCAGAATTCCGGCACCCTTATCACTTGCATCGGCAAGATAGAAGTTCAGTGTACCTGGGATACCGATTTCGCTACCTACATAAATGAAGATACCAACTACACCCAGTACAGTGTGGCGGAAGCTCCATGGACTGTGAGAGAATTTTTCTTTCTTAGCTCCACCTTTCTGAAGGTGTGGTTCGGGGATAGCAACAAAAGAGATGATGATAAATGCAGCTACGAAAACACCCATGGCAACGAAGAGGAGAGGAGCAACATCGGACATGGCTGTCTTGGAAGTTACCGTACCAATCAAAGCACCAACGAAAAGAGGAGTCAATGTACCGGACAAAGAATTAAGGGCTCCACCTGTTTGAATCAACTGGTTACCTTTGTTACCGCCACCACCAAGAAGGTTCAGCATCGGGTTCACCACTGTGTTAAGCATACAAACGCAGAAACCGCAGATGAATGCACCCAGCAGATAGATGACGAAGTTTAACTTGATGACATATTCACCAAAGGCGAATACTTCGACATTTGCTCCGAATAAACTGGAAAGGTATTGTGTGAACAAACCGAGGAATCCCACTGCCATTGCAATCAATGCAGTCTTTTTGTAACCGATCTTAACGAGCATGTTACCGGCAGGAATTCCCATAAACAGATATGCCAGGAAGTTCATCATATTTCCCATCATACCTAAAGTGTTAGAACCTGCATACTCATTTCTCCATATTGTACCGAATGGCGCAGCAAGGTTCGTAACAAAGGAAATCATCGCAAAAATAAAGAACATGGTAATGATAGCGACAAGATTACCGTTCTGTTTTTGTTGTGTCATGGTTTTTAATAAATTATTAGTTTATAAAATTAGGTTAGTTATATTCATTCTTGTACACCGAACTTGTAAATAGTTACTTGTTGGTATTCGTCGCCCGGAAGCAATACTGCCGACGGGAAATGTGGTTTGTTAGGAGTATCGGGGAAACATTGTGCTTCAAAGCAAACGGCGCTTCGTGCAGGGAAAGTAGCTCCATGTGCGCCGGTAAAGCCGCCCAGCCAGTTTCCTGTGTAGAGTTGCACACCGTTTTCTGTAGTGTATACCTCCATGGTACGTCCGCTCTCCGGTTCTGTATAAGTAGCGGCAAGGCTCAATTCGCCACTCTCAGTTTTATTCAGTACATAGCAATGGTCATAACCTGCACCATTCACTAATTGCTGGAATTTGTCATCAATACGCTCACCTATTGTGTGCGGTGTGCGGAAATCCATAGGAGTACCTTCTACCTTCAGGATTTCTCCTGTCGGAATGGACACTTCGTCAATGGGAATATAATGATCAGCGTTGATAGTTATGGTGTGGTTCAGAACCGTAGGGGTGGGATTGGCAATACCTGCCAGATTGAAGAAGCCGTGGTTGGTGAGGTTGACAACAGTTGCCTTGTCTGTGGTAGCTCGGTATTCAATAACCAGTGCATTGGTTTCATCTTCCAGACGATAGGTCATTTCTACTTCCAGATTACCGGGAAAACCCTCTTCGCCATCTGCGGATGTATAGTTGAATACAACAGTTGTCGGATTCGGTTGGACTGCATCCCATACTCTGGCGTGGAAACCTGTGGGTCCGCCGTGCAGAGAATTAGGTCCGTTATTGATCGTCAGATTGTGCTCTTCGCCATACAGAGTGAACTTTCCTTTGGCTATACGGTTACCGTAGCGTCCAATAGTAGTGTTGAGGAAAGGTTCGGGGCTGTTGACTACATGGTCTATACTGTCATGTCCCAGAATTACGTTAGCATACTTCCCGTTTTTGTCGGGGACCATAATGGAAAGGATAGCGCATCCGTAGTTAGTTACTGCAACTTCCATTCCCTGAGCATTTTTAAGAATAAATAAATCAGTCTTCTTGTTATTTATATCTTTTTGAAAGTCTTCCTTGTTCAAACCAGACAAGTTACTTTCCGTTGACACGGTGTTTATCATATCCATGGTATAAAATTAAATTTCTTGCAAATAAAAAGAAATTCTTCCGTACTCCCAAGGGTTTATCTTGAAATGTGAAGAACATTTTAGGAAAGTTTAGCGTTTAACATTTACGAGGCGAATTGATATTTTTTGTAAGTTTGTCGCGTTAATCTAAAAAAATGTAACATTTTTATTTAAAGCTCTAACAAAAACTACGAATGTATCCTTTGAAATTTGAGCCTATTCTGAAGCAGACGCTTTGGGGAGGCGACAAGATTATTGCTTTTAAGCAATTGAATGAAACGCTATCCGGAGTAGGCGAAAGCTGGGAAATCTCAGCTGTAGAAGACAATGAGTCTGTTGTTGCCAATGGCCCTGACAAAGGCCTTACACTCCCGGAGATGGTGGGAAAATACCGTCATGAACTTGTCGGTGAAGTGAATTATTCTCGTTTTGGCACAAAGTTTCCCTTGTTAATAAAGTTCATAGATGCCAGATTGGACTTGTCTATTCAGGTACATCCGGGAGATGAACTGGCTAGAAAACGCCATAATTCTTTTGGTAAGAATGAAATGTGGTATGTGGTGTCTGCAGATAAGGGGGCAAAGTTAATTTCCGGTTTTTCTGAGCAGATAACTCCGAAAGAATACAAGGAAAGAGTTTATAATGGAACTTTTGCTGAAGTGCTGCAAACGTGTGATGTAAAACCAGGGGATGTATTCTATGTGCCTGCCGGTCGTGTACATGGTATTGGTGCCGGTGCTTTCGTGGCTGAAATTCAGCAGACTTCGGATATCACTTATCGTATTTTCGATTACAACCGGAAAGATGCTGAAGGTAAATCTCGTGAGTTACACACTACTCAGGCTATCGAAGCCATTAATTTTTCCGATGTACAAGATGATTTCCGTACTGAATACGATCACTTGAAGAACGAACCGGTAGAATTGGTTGCCAGTCCTTACTTCACTACTTCCATCTATGATATGACGGAGGAAATTACGTGTGACTATTCTGAATTGGATTCATTTGTGATTTTCATTTGTGTAGAAGGTGCATGCCACATCACAGACGACAGCCAGAATGAAATTGCTGTTCGTGCAGGTGAAACGGTGTTACTGCCTGCTGTTGTACAGGAAGTGACAATTGTTCCGGAAGAAGGTGGCGTGAAGTTGCTTGAAACGTATCTGTAATCTTAGAATTGAATTAAAACAAAAAGCTGCACTTTGTAAAGTGCAGCTTTTTTGTTTTAATATCTGTTTATCTTTTGGCAGAGAACATCCTCCTGGCTTTTCTCATTAGTTTTACTCCTAGCATCAATCCGTCGAAAACAGCCATGCCTGTATTAAAGGCACGCATGATAGCATTACCTTTATCAGCGGCGGGTGCAAGCGGAGCAAATAATTCTCTTGCCGTATCCGTCATGATTTCTTTCTGTGCATGTATTTTCTTCCGTAATTCTTTTTTCTGTAATGCAATACTTTCCAGAGTCATGGAAGAAGTATCAGGCATATTATTCATGATGGTATCATTTTTCATTATCATTATCAAAAAACAATCCGGCAATAAAATTCACCATCGGGTTGATGATGAGTTTTTTGCGGAAGGTAATTACTAATAAAACCAGTAGAAGATGGAAACAGGCGATGATGCTGAAGCTTACCATGAGTCCGCCTACGAGTGGATCTAAAATATAAGCCAGCGCAAACGACAAATAAAACAGTGCCACCATGCCTAAAATAATAACCACTGATAATAATATCAGGGCAGAAAGCAGGATTGAGAGTTTCTCAGTTATTTCCAGTTTAGTATATTCTTTTTGTAGGTTCAGATATTTCTTAAACTCAATGAATAACTGCTGGAGGTTGTCAATACTTCTATCGTCTGCAAACATCATAGTGGCTCTGTTTTTTTGTAGATTTTGTTTTATTCGGCTGCTTCGCCTTTAATTTCTGCTGCAATCTCGTCTACCAGATTTTCCATTTCGCTACGGTTCAGGCGAATTCCCTTTTTACGGAGGATTTCTGCAATTTTGTGACGAGTGTCTTCTCCTTTTTCGGGAGCAAATAAAATACCGACGGCTGCACCTATTGCTGCACCGCCCAGAAAAGCTACAAGTACATTTAATCCTTTCATAATGTTCTCCTTTCAATTTTAAAGAGGTTAATACTACAAAACTAACATTTTTCCTTGAATAGTTGTTCACGTAGCTTCTTTTTTTTTGAATATATTTTTTCATTTATTTTTTCTTATCCAGTTTCGAAAGGGACCATCTCCGTGTCAAGTCCGTACCAACTCTGTAGCAAATTCGGTTCTATAGACACGGAGATGGTACGGACTTGGTATGTACTTGGTGCGGGGCTGACACGGTTCGGACTGGTTTCTATCGTAGGAAAAAAAGTGCGATTAGTTTAATTTAACTATAAGAGTAACGTTCAGATTGATTGTTCCGCGTACATTTGTCCTATTATTCGGAATATTAGCTACATGAAGATACGAAAAAGAAAGATATTTCTGATTATCGGGTTGGTAATGCTTGTACTGGCAGCTTGTAGTAATGTTGACGGCGATTTAGATAATAAATGGCAGTTAAGGCAGTATCAATATGCTGATGGTTCCATAAAACGGCAAGATAGTATCTTCTATAATTTTCAGAAAGGCAGTTTTTCTGCCATTTGTTTATTGAAAAATGGTAGTTATCAAACGTTTTTTGGGAATTATTCTTTGAAAGGAGATAAAATTTCTATTATTTTGCTGCCTGAAAGTGTAGAGTACGAAAGTTATGCATTCTATATGGGGTGGGAAAATGGAGAACGGACCTTCACGATAGAGGAACTCGGTTCCTCATCCCTCCGTTTGGAGCATGAAGGAGTACGATCTATATTCCGTAAATATTGAATATAGTTAAGATATTGATATAGAATTTATTAACAAAAATGATATGATTATGAAAAAATTAGCAATTTTAGGAATGGGATTGTGTATTGCATTGGCATTCTCTTCTTGCAAATCAAGTGAAAGCGCTTATAAAAAAGCATATGAAAAGGCAAAACAACAGGAACTGGCAGAACCTCAGACTGCTGAACCAGTGGAAGTAGCTCCGACAGTTACTGCTCCAGTAGAAGCAAGAGTAGTGGAAAGCACTCCGGTTGCAACTGCAGGTGTACGTCAGGAAAAAGTAGAAGTAGTATCTGGCGTAGGTGGTTTGAAAGATTACAGTGTGGTTTGTGGTAGTTTTGGTGTGAAAGCTAATGCTGAAAACCTGAAAAACTTCTTGGATAAGGAAGGTTACAATGCTGTTGTTGCTTTTAATTCAGATGCAGCTATGTATCGTGTAATTGTTAGTACTTTTAATGATAGAGCTTCTGCTGCCGATGCACGTGATGCTTTCAAGGCTAAATACTCAAACCGTAAGGATTTCCAAAGTTCTTGGTTATTGTATCGCCTTAAATAATTTGAATTCTTTTTGGTAATTAATAGAAAGGGAAACTCCTCTTTCAAAAACAGGGCAGTAGCTGTGAAGTTACTGCCTTTTTGTATCCGGTTTACGAAGTGAAATAGAGAAGTCTCGACCTGATGAAAGATTCAATCAGGGTCGAGACTTCTTTTGAGGGATTGTGTCAGTTAACTTTTATAAGGTCTGATTATTTAAGCCGGATATCGAAAGTTTGGGTTCTTCCGGCATATATATCGCTATTGCTGAAGTCGCAATTAATAGTTCCTGATCGTTTGGGAGCATCAATCTTTACAGTTATGTTGGACTGTGTCTGTGCAGGATCAGCAATATGAAGTTTTATTTTATCTTTATCAATCTTTTTGATGATTAGAGTACAGCCTTTGTCTACCTTTACTGTCATGTCTTTGTGGGTAAACTCTCCTGCATTATAAAAAATCATCTGCCAGATGTCTGTTTTCTTATTTCTGACTACCTGCACATTTTCTGTATTAGCCAGAATCTCAATATTATTTTTTTGCAGGTAACTCTTCATGTTTTCAGCTGTCCGGATACCAGGTACAACGATATAAGCATAAGTGGCCTGTTCAGGTGTAATACCATGATTAACTCCAAGTGTGAATATCTTTTTTCGGATGATATCTTTGGAAGTGGTATGGTTAATATCGTACCAGTTCCCTTCTTGTTGTTGATTGGCTACAAAGACTTGTTGCCCCTTTGGCAATATGTATCCTATCTTGTTGTGTAGAATCCATTCGGGAGAGGTGTACTCGGTAGTACCATCTTGGATATCAGAGAGCTTTCCTTTCTGGCAGATTATGGGATTCTCTGTAGAAGACAGGCATTGATTGATTGTTGTAAATACGGGATGTTGTGATGTGGAATGTATCCCCGCACCCAGGCATACGACTTCATTGTCGAAAAAGAACCATGCTTTGTGTGCGCTTGTATTGATTTCAGCATAGGAATCTGTATATGAATAAACAGATGCTCCGTATAAACTGTCTGATACACCTCCGGCAAAAGTCGAAGTTCCGGGAGTTTGCCAGTCACTGGCTGCCATGGGAATTTCATCAAGTTGTGGAGCCGTTGTACCGGGAATGCGTGCCCAGTTCCAGACAGGAAAGATTTCGGCATATTCATCTCCGTCGACTACAATGTTGGTACATCCGTCGGACATAAAGTAAGTCTTTAGGTTTTCTCCGTTTCCATATTCGCAACGTGCAGTGCGGGTAGATGCCATGCGAACGTCGAAAGCGTATGTGGGACGTATATGGAGAGTATAATCTCCCCTGAAGTAGTGAGTATGCTTAGACGTGAGTGCATGGTTGGCCGGTTGCTTTCCATCCAGACGGGCGATAATATCCTTAAATTCATTGGCATGATCCGGATCTAATTCAATCATACGTTTGGCGAATAAAGCTGTATGTATCTTCTTTGTGACGCCGGGGCGGCTTACACCTCTCCCGAGTACATCGAATAGCATATATTGCCCCCGTATGGTAGCATAATAGGTTTCGCGCATGAATTTGCTGAGCAATGCTAACTTGTCTTGTGGAATTGCATACTGGGTACCTTTGGTATACATCGCTATTTGGGTAACCCCTTTCAGGATTTCATCCCCATATCCGCCAATATAAAGTTGTCTGCCATGTTGAAAATAGCTGTTGTCGTGTTGAAATCCTTCTTTTGTAGTATATACAATAGGATTGTAGACATTCTCGAGTGCCACTTTCAGGTCAGTTTCATTTTTGGAAAGGCATGCACGATATATCCAGTGCAGGGCAATGTCCGTACGATTGGCGCCAGTCCACTTGGCAGGATCGCCTCCGTCAGTTTTGATTCTTTCCAATATTTTGTTTTCCAATTCCGTATTCAGGTGCTTTTCACCTATACGCAGTTGTATGAGTAGTACTCCCAAACGTTGAGGTTCTGCTATTTGGTTATACCACCAGTTATGACACCAGGGATTACGTTCATGCCAGTATTCCAAGCCTTTCTCTATTTTAGTGAAGAGGCTTTCATCCTTATAATATTTATTTTTAGAATTTGTATAAGCAAAGGCAAAATCGTACAGACGGTCGACGTGTTCCATAGGAGGCCATTTTGTACGCTGAATACTACTATAATCTACATCTGTGAATGAACCGTCAGTTTCGTTGTATTTCTTTAAGGCTTCATCAATAGAGGGATTTTTAGCAAAGTCGAGCCTGATTTTCTGCATCAGTACTTCAAATTCATCCTCGTTGTCCGGAAGATTGCTATTTGTGGCTACGCTTGCTTTTACCGATATAATACTGCTTATAAAAAGTAAAATTATAAGGTGGATTTTATTTTTCATATTGTTTTTCAAGTTACTATTTTTATGTTATGATCATTCTCTATTTTACTTGGCCATTTTGTAGATTTGGTTGCCTGCTAACAGGAATGCGCCTACACCATAAACCTCGGTCATTTCGCGGGTCACTTTCTTTGGATCGGCACCGATGGGCTGTACATAACCCAGCTTTCCATTCTTTTCTACAGCTTTTACCAAGGCTTTCCATCCTTTTTTTCTATGGCAGGCATAAAGGTTGCTTTATCTAATAATCCTTCATTTACACCATAAGCTAAGGCATATACGATAAAGCCGGTGGCACTTGTTTCGGGTGAAGGATATGAGTCCGGGTCCAGTAAACTGGCATGCCAATATCCATCTTTTCCTTGTAACTGGATGATACGGTCGGACAAGGTAATAAATAAATCCTGATAGAACTGGCGGTGCATATTATTTCGAGGTAAAGTCTGTAAGATTTCGCAAAGACCTCCCAGTACCCAACCGTTTCCACGACCCCAGAATACTTTTGTGCCGTTAGCTTCTTTTTGATTGAAATAACGGTGGTCTCTGTAGAATAATTTTTCTTCTTTATCAAACAAATAGTCGTAGGTAGCTTTATATTCCCGGTTCATGAATTCGATGTACTTCCAATCATCGGTCAGCATATACATTTTAGCATAGACAGGAGGTGCCATGAATAAAGCATCGCACCATGACCAACGTTCCAGGCTTGCCATATTCCTGTAATCCAGTTCTAGTGTACTGGCTGACGGATGATTGATCACAAATTCTGTACGTGCCAGTGTAGGAAGCCACATATTCCGGTCGTGATATTTCTGGTACATATCCAGGAATACCTGTCCCACAGCTATATGATCTGCATGATACATGTATTTTCCTACCTGCCAGGCGTTACGGCGGCCTATTTTCATCAACCATTCATAGTAGGAACTGTCTTTGTCTTCTTTTTTCGGTTAACTCGGCCCAATCTATCATGCCCATGTACAATGCGGCATATGTCCAGTTCGGATCATCGTGTTCATTCCCCTTTGCCGGATTGGCTATTTGCCAATCAGCAACACTTTTCATGATAGATTTGATATCAGTTTTGTTGAAACTGTTTTGTCCATATGAGTAAATCGCTACTATAGACAAAATGGAATAAATAATTAAACGCTTCATATTTCTTTTTTTAAGTAAGTGCTTCTTGATATTTATTAGTAGATGTTTTAGAGGATTTTATTTCCAGTTTTATGACGAAAGGCTCCTGGAAATCCTGTTTTGGTACTCCCACGTTATATTCATTGCGGGCAGTCTCTGTAACTTTCATTTTTTCTCCGTTCAGCAATACGGCATTGATAATTTGGGTTTCTTTCGGAACTTTTACTGTGAGTTGCTTGGAATAAGGACGATTGAATACTATCATATAAACGCTATTCTTTTTACGTGTATAATATCCCCAGTCCTGTTTTTCCCAACCTGCATAATCACAGGCATATATGCATTCCCCGTTTTTCTGCATCCATTTGCCTATGGCTTTTGCAATCTCTTTTTCCTCGGTACGAAAATCTCCGTCAGCTTGTGGACCGAAATTTACTACCATATTTCCACCCATGGATACAGCATGGACGATTCTTTCCAGCACTTCGACCGGATTTTTTACATAGCTCAAAGACCAGTCCTTGTGATAACCCCATTGGTTTTCAGGAAGAGTCATACACGCTTCCCAATCCCATTTGGTCACTTGCAGGTCCTTTATAGGATCGGGGAGGCGACGTTCATAAGCTGATTCGTAATCTCCCATAAGATGTCCGTTGCTGTCAAAGTGCCTTTTGCCGTAATCATCGGCACGTAGTCGGCTGTTGACTGTAACGCCAGGGATGAGTTCTTTCAACATACGTTCTGCATGTGCGGTCCACCAACCGTTCTTCTTGATACTTTCATCCCAGGTTCCGTCGAACCAGAAATCTTTGACAGTGGGATAGCGGGTGGCGAGTTCTTTTAGCTGGTTGTCGGTGAATGCCAGGAAGCGCTGAAAGGCGATCTCGTCTTCTTGGTTTTTGATACTGTAGCGCCAGTCCGGGTGACTCCAGTCCATAACGGAAAAGTAGAAATGTACATCGATACCCACTTCGTTGTAGGCTTTTACTAATTCTCCCAGAATATCCTTTTTTGTATGGGGGTATTAGTTACGGTGTATTCTGTAAACTTACTTGGCCATAGGCAGAAACCTTCGTGGTGTTTAGTCGTAATTTTGACGTATTTCACTCCCATGTCTTTCGCCATTTTAGCCCACTTCTTTGCATCGAAGTTCTGTGGATTCCATTGTTTCATAAGTTGTAGCCATTCTTCAGCGGGGACTTTAGCCCACGACTTGAGCCATTCGGCAGCCCCGTTATATACCTGACCGTTCCATTCTCCTCCGGGAATGGCGTACAATCCCCAATGAATAAATGCTCCCAGTCGGTTTTCACGGAACTTTTGCATAGCTGCGTCATATCGCTTTCCTAAACGGTCTGCACCGTACTGTAGCCCTATCTCTTGTTCGGCAGGCAAAAGTTTTTGTGCCTGCATCGGGAATGAAAACAGAGACAGGATAGTAAAAGCGATTAAATGTAGTTTTTCATAATACTGTTAATGATAAATGATTGAAGTGTTAGAAAATGATTTCATATATTTCTCCTTTTCGGGTATTGAATTCAAAGATATCATTACCGGAAAGTTTGATTTTAATTGGTTTGTTATACTTGTCGGTCACTTGTGCACTTGCTGCTTTGCAGTATTTTATCCGGCAAAGCTCTCCTTTATTAGATAAAATCCGGATACTCTGGATTACACCGTTCTCCCATGTGGCTGAGACTTGAAAGTTTCCACGTGCCATTAGTCCGCTGAAGCTTCCTTTATCCCAATTATCCGGGATGGCAGGTAAGGGTTCAATATATCCCTCATGGCTTTGTAATAGCATTTCTGCTATTCCGGCAGTTGCTCCGAAATTGGCATCTATTTGAAAAGGAGGATGAGAACCCCATAAGTTTTCTAAAGTTCCGTAAGTCAGGATGTTTTGGTATAGTTTATAGGCACGATTGCCATTCTTTGCTCGTGCCCATAGGTTTTGCCTGTGAGCCATAGCCCATCCTGTTGATTTGTCGTCTCGCTCTTTCAGAGTTACTTTGGCGGCTTCTAACCATTCCGGGGTGTCGGCATTAATAATAGTTCCGGGGTACATAGCACATAGCTGGGATATATGCCGGTGCTGGTATTGTCCGATTTCTCCATATTTATTTTCCTCACGGAATTCTTTTATTTGGCCGGATTCACCAATCAATATAGCATCTAATTTTTCGATTTGTTCTTTTACCGTTTTCAGGAACGGATCTTTATCTTTCAGAATCTCGGCAGCATGCAATAAGTCACGATATGTCTCCAGAATCATACTTTGGTCGAATATGCATCCTTTAGATCGATAATAAACCTGCTGGTGAACCTGTTCCGGTGAAAAAGACGGATCTACCAGTAATGTTCCGTCAGGTTGGGGTTTTAATGTTTTGGACAGGAATTTGGCCATGCCCATAAGTGCCGGATAGACATGATCTTTCAGTAGTTGTTTATCACGGGTGAAATCATAGTAATCCCAGAACAGTTTGGTTGTGAAACCTCCTGTTCCCGGGCCAGAATGTCCCCCAGGACCTTCTATGGCAAATGCCGTAGCTCCGGTACCGATTGTCCAGCCATTTTCTTCGGCTATCGGGTTTAGTGCCTCCGGATTGTTCTGAGTGATATAATCAACAGCTTTTTGAGTTGCAGCTTTGCGGAATGCTTCATTATAGTCCGCATATGGGATAAAGAGTTCAGTCAGATTTGTATTGAATACCGGCCAATAGTTCATTTGTACATTTACATTGTGCCAGTATCCTCCGGACCAGGGAGCGAACTCATATTGGTTCCAGGCACCTTGCAAGTTGGGGGGAAGAGAGCCTTGGCGTGAAGAAGCTATCAACAAATAGCGTCCATATTGGAAAAAGAGTTCTTCCAAGTATGCATCGCGTTTTCCGTTGCGGTACTGGTATAGTAACTTGTCAGTAGGGATAGAGGGGATATCTTCTGTCAATTGGAAATTAACTCTATTGAAAAGTTGTTGATAGTCAGCAATGTGTTCTTTGCGCAGGACTTCATACCCCTTCTCTACAGCTCTCCCTATACATTCAGAAACTTGTTTATGCGGATGGGTATTGCCTTTGAATTTTTCTGCATTTGGTAAAAGAAAGACACTGTCTTTTAGTTGGTAAGAAGTAGCAGCGGATATGTATAGTATTACGCTGTCGGCTTTGCTTATATCTATAGTGCTGTTGTTCTCACCCTTGTTTGAACAGGAGAGTGTTCCCCCATAATTCACTACTTTTATTTGCCCTTCGTAAGGTAAATGGAAGTATTGGATTTCTCCTTTCAATGTTATGAGATCTTTTTCGGCATGTGCTTGTCCGCTACGTCCGGTTTGTTCATCATTAAACGAATGCAGGTACGGTAAGACCGGGCGAAGTGTAAATGACACCTTACCCGGTTGACTGGCTTTTAATTTTACAGCAATTATATTGGCAGGATAGCTGGCAAAGTATTCTCTGTCATATTCTATTTCCTCATGTTTGTAGTTTACAGTGGAAATTGCATCATTTAAGCGTAGTGCGCGCTTGTAATCTTGTGCATAGTTATGATGAATATCCAGGTAGATTTCTGCGAAGTTAGTGAATCCTCCCATACCATAGGCACCCTTGTTACCCATTGTTTTCTCTGCTAATTGGATACGTTCTACATCAGTTCGTCCGAAGATGCAGACTCCCATAGCACCATTCCCAATGGGAAGTGACCATTTCTCCCAATCTTCATCATAAGGAAATCCTCTTGCTGCGATTTGGCTAAAGTTTCCCCCACGATTGTATGCCGGGCGATTGTACCATAATGTGTATTCTTTATTTGACTCAGCACCTTGTATGCTTAACGTTGATAAAAACAATAGTATTGATAAGAAAATTCCTTTCATGGCTTTCTGTATTTTGATTTTAGGATTAGTGCAAAGGTATAGAAAATTTCAGAGTAGCTCTCTTTGATACATTTCATTTTTAGATGATTACACAATTTGTGCTACAAAAATGGACGTTATTGGCATAGCTCGAAACTATTAAAATCGAGAAAACTATAATTTTAAAAGTTTATTTGCCTTATTTGAATAATTTCTATAGTTTTGCTTTTAAGAAATTAATAATTTATATGAAAAGAACCAAATAGTATGTAACACCTGTCTTATTATTATTTTGCATTAACTTGTATGGACAGTATTTCAAGAAACTGGATATGAAAGATGGACTTTCAAATCTTTCGGTTCTGGCCATCTACCAGGATACTTTGGGGCGTATGTGGTTTGGGACAAATGAGGGGGTTAATATCTATGATGGCGAACGGCTCTCTACATATAAATCTTATGAAATCATAGATAATCAACTTCGGAAGAAGAAGTTCATTAATGGAGTAGTCGATCAAATCGTAGGTGACTTTTACGGGGATGTTTTCTGAAGACGGATGGAGCGCTAATTAAATATGATATTAGAAAAGAACGTTTTAAAGAAATATATCCTACAGGCATAAGTTCCATTGCTGTTTTTGATAATGAAGTCTGGTGTGCTGCCGGTGATTCCTTGTTTAGATATAATGCTGAGGCTGACTCCCTGTCTTTTTATCAGAAGTTGAATACTCCAACAATTTGGTGTATGGCTAAAAGTGGGGATAAAACATGGATTGGAACAGCCAAAGGTTTATATGTATTGGAAGGAGAAACCGTAAAGTGCCTGTTACCGGAAATCGAGATTTTTAAATTATTTGTAAGTAGCAGAAATGAATTGTGGATTGCTTCCCGCATGAGAGGCTTATATAAGATAGGGCGTGATGGAATTCTGAAAAAAGAAATATCTGCTTCCGATCGTGTAGTAAGTGAACAGATACGTAGTTTTGTGGAGGATGACCAAAATAATGTCTGGTTCGGTACTTTTGATGGATTGCAAATGTATAGACCCAGTACGGATACTTATTGTGTATATCGTCCGAATTTTCATCCGGGTTCGTTATCACATGAATCTGTATTTTCTCTTTATAAGGACAGGCAAGGTACTATCTGGGTAGGCACTTATTATGGAGGTGTGAATTATTTCAATCTGAAAAAGGATTTATTTAAGTATTACGTCTATGCCGAGGCAAACAATAATTGTTTGAATTATCCGATTATAGGGCAAATAATAGAAGATAAGAGGCGTGACCTTTGGATATGTACGGATGGAGGAGGTGTAAATCGGTTCAACCGGAAAACGAATACTTTTACCTATTATACTACTGAGAGTGGTAAGAATTCAATTTTGCATGATAATGTGAAGACTATTACTTATGATGAAAGCCGTGACCAAATATATATAGGTACATATACGGGAGGACTTAGCCTCTATGATAGAGCAACTAATCTTTTTCATAATTATTTGGATGACTATAAACGTACCGGAAAAGGTCCTGACCATATTATTTATTATTCTCTATTTAAAGATGGCTGGTTGTATGTGACAGCCCGAAATGGCTTCTGGCGTATGCATCCGGATAAAGGGGAATTCCACTTAATCAGCAATAAAGATATTTTTCAGACATTTGAAATTGATTCCCGGGGATATGTTTGGCTGGCTGCCGATTTGGACCTGTATAAATTATCATTAAGTGATTGGGGCAAGATCGAATCTGTGCACTTTGACACATTAGAAAACCGTAAGGTACGGATTACTAAGATAATGGAAGCTAAGGATGGAACTGTTTACGTTTCGACCATAGGTAATGGAGTGTTTTCATATAACTATGATACAGGGAAGTGGGAACATTACACAGCTGAACAAAATAGTTTGCTAAGTAATTTCTGTTATAATCTGGCCGAATCTCCTCTAAATAATATACTGATAACTAATGATAAAGGAATCTCTATTTATTCACCTTTTAGCCATTCGATGTATTCGGTTGAGTTGGGAGCTATAAAAGGTATGATTTCTGCAGTTGCAGATGGAGGTGGAATTTGTGTAGCGGATGACGACATGGTTTATATCGGTGGGGTAGATGGTGTGATCTCGTTTCGTGAGAAAGATTTATATATAAATGATGAGAGTGACACTTCTGAACTTTATTTTGTGAGTCTTTTTGTCAATAATATCAAGGTGTGTCCGGGAGATACCCAACATGTATTGGAGGAATCATTGCCATTTATACAGCATATCGATTTATCGTCTTGGCAGAATAATCTGATGGTGGACTTTTCCAGCTCCAACTATATCGAATTAGAAAAAGTATCTGGTATCAGTATAAATTAGAAGGTTTTGATAAAGATTGGATATCGACAAACCAATTACGACTGATTTATACGAATCTTGCTCCGGGGAATTACGTATTAAAAGTACGTGAGGCAAAAACAGATTGGGTGAGGATATGGGAGAGGAAATAGCACTTAACATTGTGATACATTATCCCTGGTATCGTAGTTTTTGGGCCTATCTGGTGTATTTTCTGATAGTAGCAGGAATTATATATGTTTTCCTAAGGGTACGAAATGCCCGTAAGGCACTGGCTCTTTCATTAGCCAAAGAAAAAGATGAAAAGGAACGAATAGAAGAAGTGAATAAAATGAAACTTCGTTTCTTTACTAATATATCCCATGAATTCCGTACTCCGTTAACTTTGATCGTTGGGCAGATAGAGATGTTGTTGCAATCAGAAAAGCTTTCACTTTCTGTTTATCGCAGATTACATAGTATTCATAAGAATGCAATGAATTTACGTTTTTTGATTACAGAACTATTGGATTTCAGAAAACAGGAGCAGGGATTCATGAAATTGAAGGTAGAGTGTGTTGATATAGTGCCATTTCTGGAAGATGTTTACCGTTCATTTTGGGAACTTGCCCGGAAAAGAAATATAGTATATACGTTTGAACATCCCAATGAGAAGATGGAAGTCTGGTTTGATCCTGTGCAGATGCAGAAAGCAGTGTTTAATCTGTTATCGAATGCTTTTAAATATACATCTGATGGGAAAAGTGTTAAGGTATCAGTCAGGAAGCAGCAGATAATGGAAATAACTGTATCAGATACCGGATGTGGAATTCCCCAGGATGATTTATCCAGAATTTTTGAACGTTTTTATCAAGGGAATGAAAAGCAACAGAGGGGGATTGCTGGAAGTGGCATCGGGCTGGCTCTTACTAAAGGAATAATTGAGGCTCACAGAGGTGATATTGCCGTAGAAAGTGTATTGGAAGAAGGAAGTAGCTTTAAAATACAACTGCTTCTGGGCAACAACCATTTTACTAAGGAAGAGTTGGAACATGAGAAAGTAACGGTACCTGCATTGGATTGGGAAGCTATTGTCTACGATGAGGTGGAACCATTACCGGAAGAAGAGTCTGAAGAGAGTGAGATGGATGCAGGGCAGGAGAAAGAAGAATCCGGAAAACCTCGTGTATTGTTGGTAGAAGATGATGAAGGAGTATTGGATATGTTGGAAGGTATTTTTTCATCAAGCTATATTGTATATAAAGCGTCAAACGGACAAATGGGTTTTGAACTGGCTCAACAGTTGCAGCCGGATCTGGTAGTGAGTGACGTTATGATGCCGGTGATGTCTGGTAAGGAAATGTGCTATAAAATTAAGAATTCTCTGGAATTGGCCTATATCCCTGTTGTATTGCTTACAGCACAATCTTCAATAGATTATACGATAGAAGGATATATGTTTGGAGCAGATGATTATATCACAAAACCCTTTAATGTGAAATTACTCTTGGCACGTTGCAATAATCTGCTAAGAAACAGACGATTGCTGCTGAAGAAACTGAGTAGGACAGAAGCTATGATCCCCCAGGAGGCAGGTGGCTTTACGGCTGCAGATCAGAAACTGCTGGATACGGCATCAGAAGTAATAAAACGTAATTTTGACAATCCGGACTTTGATATGAATATGTTGGCTTCCGAATTGAATATGGGGCGGAGCAAAATGTTCCTTCGCCTGAAGGAAGTTATGGGGTTAACTCCGAATGAGTTTACAATGAAGCTGAAATTAGAAGAAGCTTTAAGATTGCTGCAGGAAGAACCACAATATAATATTTCAGAAATCTCGTATCGGCTGGGCTTTACTTCTCCACGTTATTTCAGCCGTTGTTTCAAGTCTTTTTATGGAGTTGCTCCTTTGTCTTATAGAAAAGATTCTCCCCGGGAGGATTCTCAGGCAGAAGAGGATATTCAGGAATAAAACTTCTCCGACAAAGAGTGCTGTTAGTTTTGTCCGAAATGGGGCACAAATTGTCTGCAAGACAATTTGTGCCCCTATATGACCCAATGGTCAGGTACTTGTCTTGTAGATTTCATTCATTTGCACTGTTTTAGTAAGTGTATATGCGATACTAAAATATTGACCATGGTTATTCCTTATTTAATAATGTTATGTAAAATCACTTTTTTATGAAAAACAAATTGTGGATTTTTATTTTTGCTTTCTTGGTCATATGTCCCGGCAAGAGCTTAGGAGACGAAAAACGTTCCGAAGCTGTGGCTGTAACACAACAAGACAAGGAAAGAGTAGTAACGGGAGAGGTCTTTGATGACCAAGGCCCGATTATTGGTGCTACTGTCAGGGTGAAAGGTACCCAGAATGGTAAGATTACGGATTTAGATGGTAAGTTTACCTTAAGTGTTCCGATTGGTGCTACCATTGTGGTGTCCTTTGTGGGGTACGAAGACAAGGAAATTGTCTATAAAGGTGAGAGCAAGCTGAAGATTTCAATGGCTGAAAGTGCTACGCTGTTAGAGGAAGTACAGGTTATTGCCTATGGTACTACGAAGAAAGTAACTGTTACCGGTGCTTTATCCTCAGTGAAATCAGATGAAATTATGAAATCTCCGGTAGGAAGTATTGCCAATGCATTGAGTGGTAAGGTTCCCGGATTATCCAGTGTACAGAGTAGCGGTCAGCCGGGAGCTGATGATGCAACGCTGTATGTGCGTGGTGTAGGTTCCTTGTCTACCGGTTTGTCTGCTCCATTATGTCTGGTTGATGGAGTGGAACGTTCGTTCACCCAATTAGACCCCAATGAAGTGGAAGATATTACCGTATTGAAAGATGCTTCTGCTACAGCTGTATTTGGTGTGCGTGGTGCCAATGGTGTTATCCTGGTGACAACGAAGCGCGGACAATCCGGTAAAGCTAAAATAACTTTCTCCACCAGTGCTGGTCTTCAGATGCCTACCAATATTCCGGAGTTTGCTAACAGTTACGACTATGCTATGACATATAATGCTGCCCAACTGCGTGATGGTGTTGCTGAAGACAAACTGATGTTTACAGATGCAATGCTGGAAGGTTTCCGTACACATAGTAACCCAATTCTTTATGCCGATACGGACTGGACGGATTTACTGATTAAAAATTCCGCACTGCAGACACAACATAATATGACAATTTCCGGTGGTTCCGACCGGGTACGTTATTTTGCTTCCTTAGGTGTATTTACCCAAAAGGGACTTTTTGAGACTTTCCATGAAAATGATCGTGGCTTTAGCTATAACCGCTATAACTATCGTATCAATATGGATATAGATGTGACGAAAACTACCTCTATGAAGATCAATCTGGGAGGGCGTCTTACTGACAAGACGGAGCCTAACTATAACAACGGTACTTATACTGATATCTCTTATTTGTATGACAACATTTACAGTGCTGTACCTTTTTCAGGAGCTGGAATTGTGGATGGTAAATGGATTTCCGTCAATAAATCGGTATTTGGCAATTTCGGTGTTATTAATGATGGACTGAATACATATTACGGTAAAGGGTACACCACTACAGGCGGAAATGTGATTAACTTCGACTTTTCTCTGGAACAGAAACTTGATGTTCTCACAAAAGGCTTAAAAGCACATATTAAAGGAGCTTATAATAGTGGTGTGACTGATAAACGACGCCGTGAAGGAAAAGCCGACCAATATGAGGCCTACCTTACAGAAAGTGGCGAGACTTTGATAAGAAAGATACAGGAAGCACAGACTATGGGTTGGACACAGGAGGCTGGACAGTCCCGTGACTGGTATCTTGAAGCAGCTTTGAATTTCCAAAGAGATTTTGGATTACATCATGTCTCTGCTCTAGCTATGTACAATCAAACAATGAAATATTATCCCAGCAAAAATACAGGTATTCCCCGTAGTTATGTAGGCTTTGTGGGACGTGCCACTTATGATTACAAAACTCGTTATCTATTAGACCTTAGTATTGGTTATAATGGTTCGGAGAACTTTGCAGAAGGGAAGCGTTTCGGTACATTCCCTGCCGGTTCAGTCGGTTGGATTATCTCTGAAGAGAAGTTTATGGAGCCACTGAAACCTTATGTCAGTTACTTGAAACTACGTGCATCTTATGGCATTGTAGGTAATGATATCGTTTCTGATGGATCACGTTTCCTTTATTTGCCCGATAGTTATATCATCAGTACAGCGGGAGGTAATAATACTACAGGTATTTATAGTTTCGGTTCTACTACCAATAATTTCCTTCCGGGTGCCAAAGAGTCAAAGGTTGGAAACCCTGATGTAACTTGGGAGACTGCTGCAAAACAGAATTATGGTGTTGATTTGCATTTCTTCGATAGCCATCTGAAAACTTCTTTCGATTACTTCATCGAGCATCGTAAAGACATTTTGATTTCCCGCCAGGTAAACCCTGGTTATCTGGCAATTTCTCTACCTATTGTAAATATGGGTAAAGTGGATAATAAAGGTTTTGAGGTAACTGCGCGTTGGGAAGATGCAATCAGGGATTTTAGTTATTACATCGGTACCAGTTGGTCCTATGCCAAGAATAAAGTCATTTTCAAAGATGAAATTCCCCAGCCTTATGAATGGATGTGTGAAACCGGACGCCCGGTTGGTCAACAATTCGGCTATGTAAATGACGGCTTTTTTACGGAAGAGGATGCTGCTAATTATGAATCTTTGAAAGGAAAAGAAAATGGCATTCCCGATCATGGTTCCGGTTTCTCACCCATAGCTGGAGATGTGAAGTATAAAGACCTGAACAAGGACGGTAAGATTGATGCAAATGATATATCGGCTATTGGTTATCCTACCTATCCACTTCTAAATGGCAATATGCAGTTGGGCTTTTCCTGGAAAGGCTTTGACCTGAGTATGACGTGGGCAGGTGCATTCCAGACTTCCCGTCTTGTAAGTCGTATCTATCGTACTCCATTTGGAGAAACGGGTACAAATTCACTTCTTCAATATATGATTGATGATGCTTGGACAGCTGAAAAAGGGAATAGTGCAAAAGCTCCTGCCATTTCTTTGAGTGGTAGTAAAACCAATAACTATAAAGACTCGGATTTATGGTTGCGTGATGCTTCATATATTCGTCTGAAGAACATTGAGGTAGGTTATTCTTTCCCCAAAGCTATGTTACAGAAATTCCGTATCAGTTCTTTGCGTCTGTCTCTCTCCGGATATAATCTGTTGACATTTAGTGATCTGGACTTCTGTGACCCTGAATCTAATCCGGATGGACGCGCCTATCCGTTGATTAAAGTCGTGAATTTTGGTTTAAAAATAGGATTTTAATAAACAGTTATTATGAAAAATATAAGAAAGCATTTTCACGTTATATTATTGGCCTTAGGTCTATTTGTGACAATGGCGTGTGAGGATTTGGCTTTCGGGGATAAATTCCTGCAGAAGCCGCCCAGTACGGATGTTACGATTGACACCGTATTTTCTACGGCAGAGTATGCCCGTCGCGTATTGTCGTATAGCTATCAATATTTGCCTTATGGTTTGGAAACCAGTGGCTATTATACTACCATGTGGTTGGGAACTATTGAAGGACTCACCGATTTGAATTGCGATAATGTAGGATACTCCGGTGTTCAACGTGTTTATTATTCAGGTAGTTATAATTCCTCTGTCGAGAATACTCCCAGAGCAACTTACATGACTACTAAGATTCGTTTTAATGAAAGCGAGACTCACATGTGGTCGGCAATTCGCCATGCATGGATACTTTATAATAATGTAGACCGTGTGCCTGATATGACCCAAACTGAGAAAGAGCGTCTGAAAGCAGAAGCCAAAATGCTTGTTGCTATCTATTATGCACACATGTTGCGTCATTATGGTGGACTCCCCATAGTAGATAGGGTGATTGCAGCTGATGACGAAATGCCTAAACGTGCAACCCTGCAGGAAACTGTTGATTTTATCATAGGACTTCTGAATGATGTCATAGCTTGTCAGGACTTTCCATGGAGAATTTCGGATGAAGATATGGCACAGTGGGATGGTCGTTTGACCAAAGCTGGTGCTTACGGATTGAAAGCGAGAGTCTTATTGTTTGTGGCAAGCCCGTTGCTAAACAGCGATCAGCCTTATGCTGCCGGAGAGGCTTCGGAACAGCACATGACCTGGTTTGGTAATTACGACCGCGAACGGTGGAAAAAAGCTGTAGATGCTTGTGAGGCTTTCTTTAATGCCCTCGGCCAGAATGGCTTTTATCGTTTGGTACAAAAAAATGATGTTTCACCTAGTGAATATCGTTATGCTTTCCGCAAAGCTTACTTTGACCGTGGAACTACCGAAACACTGATTTCTGTACATCGGAATATCTATTCGGCAAGTTTAAGTGCCGGACAACTGGTGCTGTGGAATGCCATCCGTTGGGGAGGCTATTGTCCCACTAAAGAATACTTCGATATGTTCCCGATGGCTGATGGCTCAGATTTTGACTGGAACAATCCTGAACATACTGCAAACCCATTCGTGAACCGCGACCCTCGTTTAAACGAAACCTTTATATTGGATGGCGATATTTATCAGGGAAGAACTGTTGAATTGACTCAGGAGTATCCCAGTGATAAAACTAATTATCCGAAAGGGAAAGACTGGGGACAAGGAGCCATGCATAGTTTAAGTCTGAGAACCGGATTGGCTTGTCGTAAATGGGGATTGGATCGTGGTAATGAACTTAGCGGACATGTTATCCAGTGGCCACATCTGCGTATTGCTGAACTTTATCTGAGTTATGCAGAAGCTTTGAATGAATATAATGGCGGCCCTAACAGCCAGGCATATCAATGCGTAAATGAAGTACGTGCACGTGTAGGCTTGGGTGGCTTGAAAACAGGAATGACGCAAGAACAATTCCGTGAAGCAGTTCTTCGTGAGCGTGCTTGTGAGTTTGGTTACGAAGAAGTACGTTTCTTCGACCTCATCCGTTGGAAAATGGAAGATAAGTTCAATACACCTTTACATGGGCTGAATGTATATAAGAATAAAGGGGATGGCACGTATATTTGCGAACCTTTCTCTCTGGCTGAAACAGATAGAAACCGTGCTTGGTGGAATGACGGTGGATTCTCTTCTATCTGGTACTTTAGTGCCTTCCCGCAGGACGAGGTGAATAAGGGATACGGATTGATACAGAATCCGGGTTGGGAATAATGTTTCTGGAACTTAGAAATGAAAAATATTATGAATAAAAAGATCAATATATTTTTGGCTGGCGTACTGTGTTCACTTGGCGTAATGGCTCAGGAAGACACACTGATAGTCCGTCAGAATGATGAGGTGGTAGAAATGGGACGTACTATTACCATGGATGCAAGAGAGATGACCGGTGCAGTTTCTGTTACAACGAATCTCTCACATAAGAACAGCATAAAACCATCTAACCAGTTATTCGGTACGCTTCCCGGGCTACAGGTTTTGCAAAAAGCCGGTACGGTTTGGGAGAATGGCGCAACGCTGTATATACGTGGAAATAGCTCTTTGAATTCCAATAGTCCGTTGGTGCTGGTGGATGGTTTTGAACGTTCGATTGATGAATTGAGTTCTGAAGAAATAGAATCAGTCAGCGTTTTAAAGGATGCTGTGGCTACCAGTTTGTATGGCATAAGGGGTGCAAATGGTGTTATTCTTGTGAAAACAAAACGAGGATCGGTAGGTGCACCTAAGATCACTTTCTCTTATGAATTTAATATGGCTTCTCCTAAGCGTTTGCCTAAATTTGCTGACGGGTATACGTATGCCATGGCATTGAATGAGGCGATGGAGAATGATGGCTTGGCTCCCCGCTATTCGGGTACGGAACTGGATGCATTCAAGAATCAGACTTATCCGGGTGTTTATCCGAATGTAGATTGGTTGGATGAATCTTTGAGAGACATGAGTTACGGTGATAATGTGAATTTCACAGCACAAGGAGGAAGTCAGTTTGTACGTTACTATACGATGCTGAACTTCCTGGATAATAGAGGTCTATTGAAACCGACATCAGATAACGATGGTTATTCTACGCAGTTGAAATATTCAAGATTGAACGTCCGCACAAATCTGGATATCACGGTAAGTCCAACGACTACTGTACAGTTAAATTTATTGGGTAATTTCACGGAGCATAATCGTCCGGGCGAGAGCACAGATAAGATTTTCAATGCCTTATTCCAGGTACCTTCAGGTGCATTTCCTGTAAAGACAGACAGGGGTATATGGGGTGGTACAACTAATTATTCCAATAATCCGGTCGCCCTTATTTCCGGTAGAGGATATGCGCGTTCTCAAACGCGTGCCATGTATGCGGATGTGAACATGAAGCAGGATTTGTCTGCTATACTTCCCGGTTGGTCGGCAGGTTTTAAAGTAGGTATAGATAATACCGCTTCATATTGGGACAATAATACTAAAGAATTTGGCTATGAGTCCGCATCTGTTGATTTTGCAACCGGTGAGAATATCTATACAACCCTACGTAATGAAGGAACTTTGGGTTTCTCGAAGAGTGTAGGTTCGGTTGCCACTCATTTTAACCTGGAGTTTTATACCAATTATATCAAACAATGGAATAAACATAGTTTAAATGCAACTTTGCTGTACTCTATGGATAAGGCAAAAACAAAAAGTCAGAACTCCGGACGTGCATTTATGGATATAGTGGGTAGTGCACACTATACTTATAATAACCGTTATCTGGTTGATTTCTCATTATCGGGTTCTGCTTCCAGCATACTTGATCCGGATGATCGTTGGGGAATTTTTCCTGCAATAGGTGCAGGTTGGATTTTGTCTGAGGAGAATTTCATGAAGAGAGATTGGCTGAATCTTTTTTAAAGGTCAGGGCTTCTTATGGTATTTCCGGTCGTGCTGACTATGGTGTAAATCTGTTCCAGAATATTTATGGCAGTGGAAATTCTTACTATTTCCAGAATGCCACTAATGTGCCTTCTTCTTCATCCGGTATGAAGTTTACTCAGTTGGGAATTGATGGGTTGACTTATGAGAAATCCCATAAACTGAATGTCGGTATTGACTTCAGGGCTTGGAATAAGTTGACGATGACCTTAGATGCATTCTACGATCACCGTACAGATATTCTGGTGAGTAGTGGTGGTTCTGTTTCCCAGATATTCGGTATGTCTGTGCCTCAGATCAATAATGGTGTTGTCGACAATAAAGGTATTGAAGCTTCTTTGGCGTGGGATGATAATATCGGTAACTTTAAATATCATCTGGGTGGGCAGTTCACCTTTACCCGCAATAAAATTAAAAATCAGAATGAAGAATATCGCCCGTATGATTATCTCAAACGCACAGGAAGTTCTATGAACCAAATTTTCGGTTATGAAGTGATAGGGATCTATAAATCTCAGGATGAAATAGATAATCGCGGTGTGGAGCAATTGTTAGGTGATGTACGTCCGGGCGATCTGATGTTTAAGGATCAAAACGGTGACAATAAAATCGATGCCTATGACCAGGTACCTTTAGGTTATAATGCAACTTGTCCTGAAATCTATTATTCATTTGATTTAGGATTGGAGTACAAAGGTTTTGGAGTTTATGCACTGTTTCAGGGTGTAGGTAATTATAGTAAAGTATTGAATACGGCAAGTGTTTACCGTCCGATTGTCAACAACAATACAATCTCTACTTATTATTGGGAAAACCGTTGGAGTGAATCGAATCCTAACGGAACCTTGCCTCGCCTGACTTATTCCGGATCGGATAATAATTACAATACTAACTCTATGTGGGTGTCCGATGCTTCTTTTTTGAAGTTGAGAACTTTGGAGTTGTACTATAACTTCCCAACGAAGTTGTTGAAGAAGACTGGTTTCCTGGCTGGCGTGAAAGTTTTTGCTCGTGGACATGACTTATTCTGTCTGGATGGAATTGATCTTCGTGACCCGGAATCCATCGGTACAGAACATCCTACTATGACTCAATATGCATTCGGATTTAATCTATCTTTCTAAAAAAATGAATGTTATGAAACTAAAGAAATTATTTGCGATATTTATCTCTGTCAGTTTGTTGGCATCCTGTGATTTTATGGATTGCAATGAATCGGATTACTACTCTTTGAAAGAAATTCAGGGAAGCTATAATCGCGTTAAGCAATTTGTAACAGATGTTTATGGCTATCTGCCTTCGAATTTTTGTAATATCGATGGTGCCATGCTGGATGCTGCCACAGATGATGCGGTTCATATTTATGAATCATCTAATATAAAGCGTTTTGTGAATGGTACCTGGTCGCCTAATTATACGGTTGATGATCAATTTGCCAATTATTATAATGGTATCCATGACGCCAACTTCTATTTGGAAAACCTGACGGGGTTGAAATTTGAAACATGGGAAAATACCAACGATTATGATAACTGGATGATCACTTATCCTAACTTTGAATATGAAGTTCGCTTTCTGCGTGCCTATTTCTACTTTGAATTGGTCAGACGTTATCAAAATGTACCTCTGATAACTAAGGTTGTCACTCAGGCTGAAGCCAATGCGGCAGAACCTGCTTCGGCAGAACAGATCTTCGATTTTATTATTTCGGAATGCACGGAACTGTCTACACTTCTACCTGTAGATTATACCAAAATGCCTGGTAGCGAGTATGGACGTGCAACGCGAGGTGCGGCTTTGGCACTAAAGGCACGTGCCGCTTTGTACGCTGCCAGTCCGTTATTTAATTCCGGTAATAATAAAAGTAAGTGGGTGGCTGCTGCAGAAGCTGCTTATGAAATTATTGGTCAGAGTTCTGCATTAGGTTATAAGCTGGATGCCAGTTTTTCAAATCTGTTTGGTGCTACTAATACGGCAAGTAATGAAGTGATCTTGGTACGTCCTACAGGAACAAGTACCAGTTTTGAAGCAGCCAACTTTCCTATGGGTGTAACAGGTGGTAAAACAACTACCTGCCCGACGGAAAACCTGGCAAGTGCATTTGAAATGGCAACAGGTGAGGAGTTTGACTGGAATAATGAAGCTATGAGTCAGAATCCTTATACAGGCAGAGATCCCCGTTTCTATTTGACGATTGTGCATAATGGTATGACATGGCCGGCTAAGAATGCAGTGGAAATTCATGAAGGCGGTGCCAATGGTTTACCTTTAACGAATGCTACTTCCACCGGTTATTATTTGCGTAAGTATGTAAATAGCAGCATCAGTTTTGAAGCTGGTTCTTCCTCTGCTGCAACTCATCACAACTGGGTATTATTTCGCTATGCTGAAGTTCTGTTGAACTATGCAGAGGCCATGGTGAACGCTTATGGTGATATTAACTATACTACGGATAAATGTGGTATGACTGCCTTGGCAGCAGTGAATGCGGTTCGTGGCAGAACGGGTGTGAATATGCCGGCACTATCAGATATTCTATCTTCTGATGAGTTCCTGAAACGCGTGAAACATGAGCGTAGAGTAGAACTCGCCTTTGAAGGACATCGTTTTTGGGATCTCCGTCGTTGGAAAGAATTGGCTGAATCCAAAGATGTTTATGGAGTGAAAATAACAAAGAGCAATGATGAGGTAAGCTATAAGAAGTTTACGTTGGAGTCCAGAAAGATAAGTGATAAATTGTATTTCTATCCGATATCAAATACGGAGCTCTTTAAAAATAGTAATCTGAAACAGAATCCTGGCTGGGAATAATAAAGTTCATATAAGAAAGGTCATTTTGGTTCTGTAATACAGGTATTGGCCTTTCTTATATAAATTTTTATTTGATTGGATTTTATAGATTGATTAATATGCAATCATTAATTGAATATATAGAATGAAAGTATTTTACGTTTTGTGCATATCGGTATTAGTGTTGATAGCATGTAGTGGAGGAGAAGATACGAGTATTGTAGAACAAGGTTTTACCAGGGCGGAACAACAACTGTCCAATCAGTTGAAGGCTGTGCCTGAAGCTACCGAATATCCTCGTACGATAGGTAAAGACGGGAAACTGAAGGTAACTCGTAAAAATGACTGGACGGAAGGTTTTTATCCCGGTTGTCTGTGGTATGTATATGAATATACCAACAAAGAAGATTGGAAAAAGGCTGCAATAAAGTGGACGGAATCACTTGAACCCCTGAAGAAAATGACCAATCATCATGATATTGGTTTCTTGATGTATTGCAGTTTCGGGAATGCATATCGTTTAACCGGAAATGAGGCTTATAAAGATGTATTAGTCGAATCTGCCCGTTCGTTGTGTACTCGTTTCAATGAGAAAACAGGTTGTATTAAATCATGGAATTATCGGAAATCCTGGAATGGCAAGGATGAATGGTTTTATCCGGTCATTATCGACAATATGATGAATCTGGAATTGCTGTACTTTGCTACGAAAGTGACAGGAGATTCTGTTTACGCAAAAGTGGCTAATCGTCATGCTGAGACGACAGCTAAGAACCAGTTTCGTGAAGATTACAGCAATTATCACGTTGTGAATTATGATGCCGAAACCGGTGAAGTTTTAAATCAAGCCACTTGCCAGGGCTTTTCAGATAACTCGGCTTGGGCTCGTGGACAGGCATGGGCTATCTATGGCTATACAATGGCTTATCGTGAAACTCACCGGCAAGATTTTCTCGATATGGCAGTTCATACAGCCGATTTCTGGCTGAATCACCCGAACTTGCCGGAAGATGGCATTCCTTATTGGGATTTTAATGCAGGACAAGAAGACTATGTGCCTGATTGGAATTATGACCCGGAAATCTTTAAGGTAGTACCACGTGATGCTTCGGCTGCTGCTATTGTTGCTTCTGCCTTTTTAGAATTATCAGGTTATGTAACGGACGGTAAGAAGTATAGTGCCGCTGCGGCACATATCTTGAAGTCTCTTTCATCTCCTGCCTATCTGGCCGAACCTGGAACGAACTGCAATTTTATACTGATGCATAGCGTTGGAAGTATTCCACATGGTGAAGAAATAGATGTTCCCCTTATCTATGCAGATTATTACTATTTGGAAGCTTTGATGAGATACAAGAATATGTAAAAAAGATGATAAAAAGTTCTTTGTATTAAGTAAAAGATTTATTTTGTAAATAATTTGTGTAACATAATCTAATGGTATGAATAAAGGTATAGTAATTTTATTGGGAGTATGCATGTTAGGTAGCTCTGTGCTGGCAAATGCAGGTGATAATAAAATGCATACTCTTCCTTATTGGCAGGACATACAGACTGTTTCTGTGAACAGGGAGTCTCCCCACGGCTTTTATGACCTATGATAGCCGTCAGAGTGCATTGAGTGGGAAATATGAGAATAGTAACTTCTATAAGTTACTGAATGGGACATGGAAGTTCTATTATTCGGATTCACATCGTAATTTGCCGGTAGATGCTGTGCAGGAAGTAGCAGATATGAAAGGGTGGAATGATATTCAGGTTCCTGGCAACTGGGAAGTGCAAGGATATGGTGTACCTATTTATACCAATCACGGGTATGAATTCAAAGCGCTGAATCCACAGCCTCCGCAATTGCCGGAAGATATACCGGTAGGTATTTACCGACGGGAAATTACTGTACCGCAAGATTGGATGTCACGTGATATTTATTTGCATATTGCGGGTGCTAAGTCCGGTGTTTATGTCTATCTGAATGGACAGGAAGTTGGATATAATGAAGATTCCAAGAATCCTGCAGAGTTCTTGATAAACAAATATATAAAGAATGGTAAAAATACATTGGTTCTGAAAATATTTCGCTGGAGTACGGGGTCATATCTGGAGTGTCAGGATTTCTGGCGTCTGAGTGGTATAGAACGTGATGTATTTCTTTACTCTCAACCTAAAATTGCCGTGAAAGATTTCCGGGTAGTTTCTACATTGGATGATAGTTACACGAACGGTATTTTTAAATTGGCTGTCGATATTCGTAACAACGCCGCTACAGATAAAAACTTGCAAGTGTTGTATGAGTTGATAGATAAAGCTTCCGGAAAAGTGGTTGCTAATGCTACGGAGAGTTGTATCGTGAAAGGCGAAGATATTCAGACAGTGACATTTGGTGCAAATTTACCTGGAGTAAAGACCTGGACGTCCGAGGGCCCTAATCTCTATAAAATGCTGATATCATTGAAAGAAGAAGATAAAGTGACGGAAATCGTTCCTTTTAATGTCGGTTTTCGCCGTATCGAGATCAAACAGATTGACCAGATAGCTAAGAATGGGAAACCGTATGTGGTGTTAATGATTAACGGACAGCCCCTGAAACTGAAAGGTGTCAATATCCATGAGCATAATGAACACACCGGACATTATGTAACGGAAGAACTGATGCGTAAGGACTTTGAGTTGATGAAACAGCATAATTTGAATACGGTTCGTCTTTGCCATTATCCGCAAGACCGCCGCTTCTATGAATTATGTGATGAATATGGATTGTACGTTTACGATGAAGCCAATATAGAATCGCATGGAATGTATTATGACTTGCGTAAAGGCGGAACACTGGGTAATAATCGGGAATGGTTGAAGCCACACATGTATCGTACAATGAACATGTATGAACGCAATAAGAATTATCCTTCTGTAACATTCTGGTCTTTGGGTAATGAAGCCGGCAATGGCTACAACTTCTATCAGACTTATCTTTGGCTGAAGGATCAGGATAAAGAACTAATGGACCGCCCCGTAAATTATGAGCGTGCACAGTGGGAATGGAATTCGGATATGTACGTACCGCAATACCCTAGTGCAGAATGGTTGCGATATATTGGAGAAACAGGTTCTGATCGCCCTGTAGTTCCATCGGAATACTCTCATGCTATGGGTAATTCAAATGGTAATCTGTGGGATCAATGGAAAGAAATCTATAAATACCCAAATCTTCAGGGTGGATATATTTGGGACTGGGTGGATCAGGGAATATTGGAAACTGATGAGAACGGTCGTAAATACTGGACATACGGAGGAGACTATGGAGTAAATATGCCAAGCGATGGTAATTTCTGTTGTAATGGCCTGGTGGGGCCCGACCGTAAGCCGCATCCTGCTATGGCAGAAGTGAAGTATGTACATCAAAATGTAGCATTTGATGCTGTTGATGTAGCTGCCGGTAAGTATCGGGCTATAAACCGTTTCTATTTCACTAATTTGAGAAAATATACCATTCGTTATGAGCTGCGTGCCAATGGCATCCCTGTGAAAAAAGGAAGTTTGACTTTGGATGTAGCACCTCAGGCGGAAAAAGAATTCTCAATTCCGGTGAAGAATGTGAACGGAAAAGCGGGAGTTGAATACTATGTACATTTTAGTGTGGTTACCACTCAGCCTGAGCCATTGATACCGGTAGGATACGAAATTGCTTATGAACAGTTCAGATTGCCGGTAGAAGCAAATAAGATTGCATATAAAGCAGCAGGACCGGACCTGGGTTGTAAAGAAGAGGGGAGTACTTTAGTCGTTTCTTCTCCTAAAGTGTATTTTTGCGTTTGACCGTACTTCCGGTATGGTTACTTCCTATAAAGTAAATGGGTTTGAATATTTTGATAAAGAGACAGGTGTGCAACCTAATTTCTGGCGTGCACCCAATGATAATGATTACGGGAACAGTAACCCGAAGCGTCTGCAAATCTGGAAAGCTTCAAGCCATAACTTTAAAGTGAGCAATGCTGCTGTGAGAATGGAGGGAAAGAATGCACTACTGAATGTGGTATATGATTTACCTGCCGGAAATCAGTATTGTGTCGATTATAAAATATATCCGGATGGAGTGGTGAATGTGGCCGTGAAGTTTACTGCTACTGACCAGGAGGCTGTGAAGACTGATGTGCCGGAGGATACTCATCTTGCGACTTATACTCCCGGTAAAAAGAAAGAAAAGAAAGACAATCTTGAAGTACCTCGTATCGGGATACGTTTTCATATACCGCAGGATATGAATATAGTAGAGTATTTTGGTCGTGGTCCGGAAGAAAACTATATAGACCGTAATGCCGGAAGCATGGTAGGGCGCTATAAGACTATTGCCGACTCAATGTATGTGGATTATGTTCGTCCGCAAGAAAACGGACATCGTACAGATACGCGTTGGGTTGTCTTGTCAGATAAGAGCGGACGTGGTTTGTTGGTACAGGCAGATAAGACTATTGGTTTTAATGCATTGAGAAATACAATTGAAGATTTTGATGCGGAAGATTCATCCCGTCCATATCAATGGCGGAACCGTTCTCCGGAAGAAATCGAAAACCATGATCTGGATGAGGCTAAAAATGCGATGCGGAAGATGACTCATGTGAATGACATTATTCCCCGGGATTTTGTAGAGGTGTCTGTTGACATGAAACAGCAAGGAGTGGCTGGTTATGATAGTTGGGGAGCAAAAGTGCAACCGGGCTATACAATACCTGCCAATCAAAATTATGAATGGGGATTCACGTTTGTGCCGATAAGGGCAAAAGCAGACGTTGATAAATCACTTCGTTATGATTATTGAGTGGATTGGTGATTTATACCTGTAAGTAGTAAATATGAACAAAAGGCAATGCCTGTGAGTTCAGTCGTATATTTAACCTGTTTCAATCGTATACTGAACCTATTTCAGTCGTATACTGAACCCTATTCAGTCGTATACTGAATTACTGTTATTATACTATGTCTGATAATCAATGGTTTGTAAAGCTCCTATTTGGCGTTAATAAATGAAGACAATCGTTACTTTGTAATATATGCAAAATAGGTAAAAGTTTAGTTGTTTTCTGGAAAAATAGCCGGAAAAGAAACTGTTTTTGGGATAGAGGTTGTGTCAAAACTCTGGCACAACCTTTTTTATGCACAAAGTCCAGACTTTCGCAAGCCCGGGCTTTGCTATTACCCAAAGTTTTTTGTATCTTTAGGCATAAAGTATTTCGTTATGGCAAAGTTACATTTTCGTCCTTACATTCCCAACCAAACCGTTCTTTTTCCTCAAAGAATTGATGAAAACATTGCGTCGAACGACCCGGTTCGCATAGTTAACACAGTCGTTGATAATCTCAATCTTGAAGGTTTCAATAAACTTTATAAAGAAACCGGCCGCTGTCCTTATCATCCTAAAATGATGCTTAAGGTAATTATCTACGCCTACATGAATAATATCTATTCGTGCCGTAAAATAGAGAAGCTTCTCTTGCGTGACATTCATTATATCTGGCTTGCCGGTAATGAGCATCCGGATTTTATCACCATCAATCGTTTTCGTAACCGTGTAAAGGAGGAGATAAATAATGTATTCACCCAGTTAGTTCTTGTCCTTGCCGACAAAGGTTTCATCAGTCTTGAGGTGGAGTATATCGACGGCACTAAGATTGAATCCAAAGCCAACAAATATACTTTTGTCTGGCGCAAGAGTGTTGAAAAGCACCGTACGAAGTTGCTGGACAAGATTCGTATCCTTCTGGAACAGGTGGACGAAGCCATTGCACAAGAGAACTCCGTAAAAGACACACCCTCCCAATTCACTCCCGCCATGCTCTCTGACATAGTGGATGAACTTAAAGAAGTCCTAGAACACCAGCCTGCGACAAAGGATAAGGAACAAAAGAAAGCCCTGCGCGAAAAGAAGAAACAGCTCAAGGAACTTGAAGGGTATCGTGACAAGCTGATGGAATACGACAATCATCTTGCCACTCTTGGAGAACGTAATTCCTATTCCAAGACTGATCCTGATGCCACATTCATGCGTATGAAAGAAGACGCCATGAAGAACGGGCAGACCAAGCCCGGATATAATTTGCAAATAGGTACTGAAAACCAATTTCTCATAGACTTCCGACTGTTTCCCAACCCTACCGATACACTGACGCTCATTCCTTTCTTCCACTCCTTCCAACATCGCTATAACCGCTTACCCGCTGTCGGGGTGGCAGACTCCGGTTACGGCTCAGAAGAAAATTACCGGTTCATGCAGGAGAACGGGATAGAAGCCTTTGTCAAGTATAACTTCTTCCATAAAGAACAGCGTCCCCGTTATACTCCCAATCCGTTCCATGCGGAAAGTCTCCATTACAATACAGAAGAGGATTATTACGTTTGCCCTATGGGGCAGCGCATGAACCGTATAGGGACCAGACGTGACAAAACTGCAAGCGGATACATCACCGAAAGTGCACGTTATAAAGCACAAAATTGCGAGGGTTGCCCTTTGCGTGGCAGTTGCTTTAAAGCCCAGGGAAATCGTATTATAGAAGTCAATCACCGGTTAAACCAATACAAACGGCAGGCACGGGAAATATTGCTCTCAGAGGAAGGTATCAAGCATAGAGGCAGGAGGTGTATAGAACCGGAAGCTGTGTTTGGACAAATGAAATACAACATGGCATACCGCCGGTTCAGACATAAAGGAGAAGACAAGGTTACGATGGACTTTGCTTTCTTTGCTATAGCTTTTAATATCAAAAAATGTGCGCTAAACTACTAAAAGCAGGAAAGGGAGGGACTGCACGCATTATATGTATTCTTATCAGAACAATTATGACGCAATATACGAGGAATATAGCCGCGTATTACCAAATTAGTGAAAAAAGAGTCGCATAGAGAAAAAACATTTAAATATAAAAAAGGAGATGTGCCTTAGTTTTGACACATCTCCTTTTTGTTTTATCGATTGTGAAAAGTGCTTATAAATATATCATGTAGTTTAAAAGAAGTTATAAAACTGAGGGTGGAAACTTTTGAGGATGAAAAAGTTTTTAATTTTGCACACTATATAAGTATAGATACCATATATGGAACAACGATATATATTAAACGCGATAGATGCAGCTCTGCACGCCGGTGCGGACATTCTCTCTATCTATAATGACCCGGCATCAGATTTTGAAATTGAAAAAAAAGCGGATAACTCTCCTTTGACCATTGCCGACCGTAAAGCTCATGAAACCATTACCGGATATTTGAATGCTACCCCTTTTCCTGTTTTGAGTGAAGAAGGAAAGCATCTGCCTTATACTGAGCGCTGTGGATGGGATTCTTTATGGATTGTAGACCCGTTGGACGGAACAAAAGAGTTCATAAAGCGGAATGGTGAGTTTACTGTAAATATAGCATGGGTGAGCCATTCAGTGCCGGTAATGGGGGTGATTTATCTTCCGGTGAAGCAAGAACTCTATTTTGCAGAAGAACATATCGGTGCGTATAGGTTATCCGGCATTACTTCACGCGGAGATGTTTCATTGGAGGAATTAATGGCATCTGCTACCCGTTTGCCTGCTGAGGCTGCAAGAGATAAATTTGTAATCGTTGCTTCCCGTTCACATCTGACGCCTGAAACAGAATCCTACATTGAAGAGATGAAACGTCAGCATGCTGAGGTCGAATTAATTTCAAGTGGCAGTTCTATAAAAATTTGCCTTGTAGCAGAAGGAAAAGCAGATGTATATCCTCGTTTTGCACCTACTATGGAGTGGGATACTGCTGCCGGACATGCCATTGCACGTGCGGCAGGAATGGAAGTCTATCAGGCGGGAAAAGAAGAACCGCTTTGTTACAATAAAGAGGATTTGCTGAACCCATGGTTTGTGGTTGAGCCTAAGCGAATGAAGTATTAACAAGATACAATGAATCTATGACATTTGAGATAATATTCGTGCTTTTGTCACTTTTGGGCATGGTTGTTGCATTAGTGTTGGACAAAATGCGTCCAGGAATGGTATTGTTTTCCGTTGTAGTCTTGTTCTTGTGTGCAGGTATTCTGAGCCCTAAAGAAATGCTGGAGGGGTTTAGTAATAAAGGAATGATTACCGTAGCCATGTTGTTTTTGGTTAGCGAAGGTATTCGTCAGTCCGGAGCATTGGGACAAGTAATCAAAAAGCTACTTCCTGTGGGGAAAACAACTGTGTTTAAGGCCCAGTTGCGCATGCTTCCCACTATCTCTTTTATATCTGCTTTTCTTAATAATACTCCTGTTGTTGTAATCTTTGCCCCGATTATCAAACGTTGGGCAGAATCGGTAAAACTACCTGCTACCAAGTTTCTGATACCTCTTTCGTATGTAACTATTTTGGGCGGTATCTGTACCCTAATAGGAACTTCTACTAATCTGGTGGTACATGGCATGATATTAGAGGCTGGCTATGAAGGATTCACCATGTTTGAGTTGGGCAAAGTCGGTATTTTCATTGCTATTGCAGGTATTATTTATTTGTTTCTGTTCTCTTCCAAACTTTTGCCTGATGTTCGTACGGATGCGGTAAAACTGGATGACGACCAGGAGGAGGATAGTAGTTTGCATCGGGTTGAAGCAGTGCTTGGTCCCCGTTTTCCGGGTATCAACAAGAAACTGGGTGAGTTTAATTTTAAACGTCACTATGGTGCTGCTGTTAAGGAAATCAAGCGAAGCGGACAGAGCATTACGGAGAATTTGGATAATGAAGTCTTGCGCGATGGCGATACGCTGGTGGTGATGGCAGATGATTCTTTCGTTCAGACTTGGGGAGAATCCTCAGTGTTCGTTCTGTTGGCTAATGGTAAAGACAACGAGCCGGTTCCCGGAAAAGGAAAACGTTGGTTTGCTCTTATCTTGCTGATATTAATGATTGCCGGAGCTACAGTAGGAGTTACCGGTTGTGAAAGAAGCATTCCCGGATATTAAGCTGGATATGTTTTTCTTTGTTTCCGTGACTACTATTATTATGGCATGGACAAAAATCTTCCCGGCGCGTAAATATACCAAATACATTTCTTGGGATATTCTGATAACCATTGCCTGTGCTTTTGCCATTAGTAAAGCGATGGTGAATTCTGGTGTGGCAGATGTGGTGGCAAGTTATATCATCGGTCTGACTGAACATTACGGACCGCAGGTGTTATTGGCTGCCGTGTTTATTATCACGAACTTATTTACTGAGTTAATCACAAATAATGCTGCTGCAGCATTGGCTTTCCCGTTGGCACTTTCCATTTCTTCGCAGATGGGCGTTAGTCCTATGCCTTTCTTTGTGGTAATTTGTATGGCTGCATCTGCCAGTTTCTCCACACCGATCGGATACCAGACAAATCTGATCGTGCAAGGTATAGGAAACTATAAGTTTACTGATTTCGTTCGCATTGGTTTGCCGTTGAATATTATAGCATTCTTGATATCCATATTCCTGATTCCATTAATTTGGCCCTTTTAATTTAGATTATGACAGATAATAATATATATCCGATTTTTGATCGGATGTTGTCGAGACAAGATAAAGAAGAGCTCCTTGGACAACATAGTATGATGATATGGTTTACCGGATTGAGCGGTTCCGGTAAGAGTACAATAGCTATTGCTTTGGAACGTGAATTGCACAAACGCGGTTTGCTGTGCCGTATTCTAGACGGAGATAATATCCGTAGCGGCATTAATAATAATTTGGGCTTTACCGAAGCCGACCGTGTGGAAAATATCCGTCGTATAGCGGAAGTCTCTAAACTTTTTATTGATACAGGTATTATTACTATTGCTGCATTTATAAGTCCTAACAATGACATTCGCGAAATGGCTGCCAATATCATTGGTCAGGAAAATTTTCTTGAAGTCTACGTTAGTACTCCTCTGGCCGAGTGTGAGCGCAGGGACGTGAAAGGCTTGTACGCCAAGGCACGCCGGGGAGAGATTCAGAATTTTACCGGTATTTCTGCTCCGTTTGAGGCTCCTGCCCACCCGGCTTTGACTTTAGACACTTCAGTGCTCAGTCTGGAAGAGTCAGTCAACAAGTTGCTTGACCTTGTTTTATCAAAGATACAGATTAAAAAGTGATTATATAAAAATGGAAGAATATAAATTAAGCCATCTGAAAGAGCTCGAAGCAGAGTCTATTCATATTATCCGTGAAGTGGCTGCGGAATTTGAAAACCCAGTGATGCTTTATAGTATCGGAAAAGACTCTTCGGTGATGGTTCGCCTTGCTGAAAAGGCCTTTTATCCTGGCAAAGTCCCTTTTCCGTTGATGCATATCGATTCAAAATGGAAATTTAAAGAAATGATTCAGTTCCGTGACGAATATGCTAAGAAGTATGGGTGGAATCTGATTGTAGAGAGCAATATGGAAGCTTTCCATGCAGGAGTGGGACCATTTACGCATGGCAGTAAGGTACATACGGACCTGATGAAGACAAAAGCTCTGCTGAGTGCTTTGGATAAGTATAAGTTTGATGCAGCTTTTGGCGGTGCACGCCGTGATGAAGAGAAGTCACGTGCAAAGGAACGTATCTTCTCTTTCCGTGATAAGTTCCACCAGTGGGACCCCAAAAATCAACGTCCTGAATTGTGGGATATTTATAACGCCCGGGTACATAAGGGAGAAAGTATTCGTGTGTTCCCTTTGAGCAATTGGACTGAGCTGGACATCTGGCAATATATCCGTTTGGAAAATATTCCTATTGTTCCGTTGTATTATGCGAAGGAACGTCCTTGTGTTACGATTGATGGTAATCTGATTATGGCGGATGATGATCGTTTGCCTGAAAAGTATCGGGATCAGATAGAAATGAAAATGGTCCGTTTCCGTACGTTAGGCTGTTGGCCGCTGACAGGTGCAGTGGAAAGCAATGCCGATACAATTGAAACGATTGTAGAAGAGATGATGACCACTACCAAGAGCGAACGTACTACCCGTGTAATCGACTTCGATCAGGAGGCCAGCATGGAGCAGAAAAAACGCGAGGGATACTTTTAGGAATTAAAAATTAAGAATTAAAAATTAAAACCTGAGGATTGGAATCTTAAACCTGACCTTTAGAACTTTAATGCTTAGGTTTAAGAAGATAAAGGTGACAATTAAAAAGTAAAAGTGATGGAGAATAACTCTAAACTAAATATCAAGGAGTTTCTGGATAAAGACGAACAGAAAGACTTGCTCCGTTTTCTGACTGCCGGTTCGGTAGATGATGGAAAATCAACGCTGATCGGACGTTTGTTGTTTGATAGTAAGAAATTGTACGAGGACCAGTTGGATGCATTGGAACGCGATAGCAAACGAATGGGAAATGCCGGCGATCATATTGACTATGCGCTGTTGCTGGATGGCCTGAAAGCAGAACGCGAACAGGGTATTACGATTGATGTGGCTTATCGTTATTTCTCTACCAACAACCGTAAATTCATCATTGCCGATACTCCGGGACATGAACAATATACACGTAATATGATTACGGGCGGTTCCACGGCTAATCTGGCTATTATTTTGGTAGATGCCCGTACAGGGGTGATTACACAAACACGTCGTCACTCTTTCCTGGTTTCTTTGTTAGGTATCAAGCATGTGGTGCTTGCTGTCAACAAGATGGACCTGGTAGATTTTTCAGAGGACCGCTTCAATGAAATAGTTAAGGAATATAAGGAATTTATTGCTCCGTTGAACATTCCGGATGTAACTTGTATTCCGCTATCAGCCTTGGATGGTGATAATGTAGTCGTTAAGTCTGAGCGTACTCCGTGGTATGCCGGTATATCCTTGCTCGATTTTCTTGAAACAGTCCATATTGATAATGATCATAATCTGGCAGATTTCCGCTTCCCGGTACAATATGTGTTGCGGCCTAACCTCGATTTTCGTGGCTTCTGTGGTAAAGTAGCTTCAGGAATTGTGCGTAAAGGTGATGAAGTAGTTGCATTGCCTTCCGGTAAGAAATCACGTATTAAGAGCATTGTTACTTATGATGGTGAACTGGATTATGCTTTTCCGCCTCAGTCTGTGACTTTGACGCTGGAAGATGAGATAGACGTATCAAGAGGAGAAATGCTGGTACATCCTGATAACTTGCCGGTTGTCGATCGTAATTTCGAGGCTATGTTGGTATGGATGGATGAAGAACCGATGGATCTTAATAAATCATTTTTTATTAAACAAACCACTAATCTGAGCCGTTCACGTATCAGTAATATCAAGTATAAGGTAGATGTCAATACGATGGAACAACTGTCGGTCGAGAATGGACAATTAACTACTGATAGCTTGCCTATGCAGTTGAATCAGATAGCGCGTGTTGTGCTGACTACGGCAAAAGAATTATTCTTTGACCCGTATCAAAAGAATAAAGCAACAGGAGCCTTCATTCTGATTGATCCGATAACTAACAATACCAGTGCTGTCGGTATGATTATCGATAGGGTAGAGGATAAAGACATGCATATTTCGGAAGATCTTCCTGTCTTGAATTTACCGAAGCTTGGCATTGCCCCCGAACACTATGAAATCATAGAGAAAGCAGTGAAAGACTTGGAGCGTCAGGGTATTGAAGTGAAAATCATTAAATAATTTACCATTTGTATCGTAAATTGTAAAATTGTAAATGATATGGGTTTACTCGAATTTAATAAACTTCCTATAAATACATTGGTTGGAGCCGATTGGAAGACATTTAATGCTATTACGAAAGGACGTGAGATAGATGCAGCATACAAAGGCAAGTACCGCTTGACTAAAGCCGTATGCCGCTTGCTTTCTACTCTGGCTCCTTTACAGAATGGACGTTATGAGAAGCGACTGGCATCTCAACCTTTGGAACATGATCCGGTATTCATCCTTGGCCATTGGCGTAGTGGAACAACCTTTGTGCATAATGTCTTTTCATGTGATAAACATTTTGGTTATAATACTACTTATCAGACCGTATTTCCGCATTTGATGATGTGGGGGCAGCCTTTCTTTAAGAAGAATATGAGTTGGTTGATGCCCGATAAGCGTCCTACGGATAATATGGAACTTGCTGTAGACCTGCCGCAGGAGGAAGAGGTTGCACTGGCAAATATGATGCCTTATACTTATTATAATTTCTGGTTCCTTCCTAAATATCAGCAGGAATATGCAGATAAATATCTGTTGTTTAATGATATCACGGAGAAAGAACTGAAAGTGTTTGAAGAGGTATTTGTCAAGTTGATTAAGATATCATTGTGGAATACACATGGAACTCAGTTCTTGAGTAAGAACCCGCCGCATACGGGGCGTGTGAAGGAACTTGTTAAGATGTTCTCCAATGCGAAGTTTGTTTATCTGATGCGTAATCCTTATACGGTATTTGAGAGTACCCGTAGTTTCTTCACGAATACGATTCAGCCGTTAAAGTTGCAAGACATCAGTAACGAGGAACTGGAAAATAATATCCTTTCTATTTATGCTAAGTTATACCATAAATATGAGGCGGATAAATCGTGCATCCCTGCCGGGAATCTGATTGAAGTTAAATTCGAAGATTTTGAGGCTGATGCTATGGGAATGACCGAAAAGATTTATCATGATTTGTCTATTCCCGGATTTGCAGAGGCACGCGGTGACATCGAGAAGTATGTAGGTGGAAAGAAAGGATATAAGAAGAATAAATATAAATATGATGATCGTACTGTGCAATTAGTACAGGATAACTGGAATTTTGCACTGGATCAGTGGAACTATGAACTTTAATTGAAAGGCTAATGAGATGATGCAGAAGAAAATTCGTATGTATGGTATGCTATCCGCTTTTTTATATTGCGGGATGGCATCTGCACAGCAGCAACAACAACAGCATACTGTGGAGATGATTCCATTCGGCAATATGGACCAGTGGGTAGACCGCCAGATTAAAGAGTCGGGTATTATCGGTGGCGCATTGAAGAATGTGTATGCTATCGGGCCGACTGCAACTATTCGTGAGAATAAGGCTTATAAGAATATGGGTGGATCACCGTGGGCGACTTCCAATGTGATGGCACGTGTGGCTGGTATTACTAAAACAAATACCTCTGTGTTTCCCGAAAAACGTGATGAAGGTTACTGCGCACGTATGGATACCCGTATGGAGAGTGTAAAGGTATTAGGAATCGTAGATATTACGGTGCTGGCTGCAGGTTCTATGTTTTTGGGTGAAGTACATGAGCCGATTAAGGGAACGAAGAATCCGCAGAAGATGTTGAATTCCGGTATTCCTTTCACGAAGAAACCGATCGCTGTTCAGTTTGACTATAAAGTTAAGATGTCTGATAGAGAGAAGCGTATCCGCGCTACAGGTTTCAGCCGTATTACGGATGTAGACGGTAAAGACTTTCCGGAAGTGAATTTATTCCTGCAGAAACGTTGGGAAGACAAGGATGGAAATATTTTGCGAAGCGCATAGGTACAATGGTGGTACGTTATTATAATACAACTGATGACTGGCGTAACAATGTTACTTATTCAATCATGTACGGAGATATAACAGGTGATCCTGCCTATAAACCTCATATGATGCGTTTGCAAGTAGAAGAGCGTTATGCCATCAACAGTAAGGGAGAGAGTGTTCCCGTTAAAGAAGTGGCATGGGGAACGGAAGAAGATGTTCCTACTCATCTATTACTGCAATTTACTTCCAGTCATGGAGGTGCTTATATTGGTTCTCCTGGTAATTCACTTTGGGTTGATAATGTAAAGCTGGTATATTAATACCGTATGATGTAATAAAAGTGAACAATATCTGGCCTTTTGTCAATGCCTTTTATGTATTCTGTATAAACAATCCCGAGCTTCTCTAAGGACTTTTAGAGGAAAAGCTGTATTATTTTATATTTTCTAAAAAAAAACTTTGATATTATTAAAAATGTGTCTATTTTTGCAGCATATTTTGTATCGCGTAGATGCAAAAAAGGTTGAAAATGATGAGGTGTAAAAACTCTAACATAAGGAAGTGTCTAACTACTAAAACAATAGCACAATGTGCGGCGCTCTTTTTATTCTGTTTGATTCCTTTAAGGGGATTTTGTCAAACGGGGGAAAGTACTGTAAATGTTTTAGTAGAAATGGGATTTGAAAATGTGGGGTGGACGGAAGATGACAACGAACGTGTTTATGTTTTGCAGAATTCTGCATATCGTTTGCAGGGTGTCGGTATAAGCAAAGCGGTGGATGTTATTCAAAAGATAGGATTGCCGGAACAAAAAAAATGTCGGATAATCGTTTTAGATAATAATATACCTCAAATTTCTCTTTATTATCATCCTGTAAAGGGGGATACTGTGACTCAAGTCGAACGCAATGATTGGAAAGTTACCTATGAATTGGGTGAAGCGTGGCGGGAGGCACGGAAAATAAAGGTGAAAAATAGCTCTTTGTTTAAGGTGGATGTGTTGGTGTATCCTCAGTTAGCTCTCAGGAACTTGCTTCTTACGCAGATTTACCAGGTGTTGTTTGATCTTAGTCCGGCAGTGGAAGTGTCGTTGTGGAAAGGGATGAAGCTGACAGGGCAGTTAAAGATACCTGTTTATAATGATGGGTATGGAAGTTATGAGGATAAGATTCATCCGGGGCATTTGACGATATCCCAACGTTTTCGCTTGCCATACAATGTGTTTGGTAAAGTGACAGTGGGCTATTTTAATGCCGACCGGTATGGCGTGGATGCTGAATTCTTTCGTCCCTTTGCAGATGAAAGGTTTTCTGTCATGGCGCGGATGGGATGTACAGCTATTGGCTATTGGGACGGCTTTCGGTTTCATTATGATCCGAAAATGGGATTGACTTGGACGATAGGTGGAAGTTTTTATTGGCCACAGTATAACACATCGTTCAACTTGAAGGTTGAGCAATACTTGAAAGAGGACCGGGGAGTTAAGTTTGAAATGATTCGTCATTTCCGATATTGCTCCATTGGCTTTTATGCAATGAAAGCGAAATGGGCGAAGGCTAACGGGGGGTTCCGGTTTCAAGTGGCATTGCCGCCTTACAAGTATAAACGTTACAAAAAATGGCCAAGGATAAACACTTCTGCTAATATGGGACTTGTTTATAATGCTGGTAATGAACGGTATTATTATAAGGAATATAAAGCGGAAGCCAGTGACAACATAATGGAGAAAAATAGTTTTAACCCATATTTTATTAAGTCAGAATTGTTAAATTTTTAATTTATTATTGAGATGAAAAAGATTAAATTCTTAAACGGCATTGGTAGCATGTTTGCTTTTGCCGTAGTCGCTTTAGTAGGCTCTCTTCTTTTTACGTCGTGTGAAAAGGAAGATTTGAATGCGACATTTACAACAGAACCAGCAAAAGCTACCATTAATGTGAATGTAGTAGAATTTCCAAGTGGAGCAGCTGTGTCTGGTGTAACTATTAGTGCAGATAAAGGAGAGGTAAGTGGAATGGCAGTTACATTGAAAGCCGGTGCTGATGGTAGTATCGCTGCTCAGGATGTGGTGATTAGTGCTACTGCTCCTGCCGGTTATGAGGCTATCCAGTCTGTTACGGTTCATGTTAATGCTGTGAAAGCTGGTGGTGTGGCTACATACAATGCTACGCTGGTAGCTGTGAAGACTGCTACACCGGAAGAACCAGACCAAGTTGTGATTAAAGGTGTGAGAGAAGAAGGCCCTGCTCGCGTAAGCGAATTGCTTAATCCTACTCACAATCATGCAGGTAAGTCTTGGTGGGAAAATGCAAACGATTATATTTTTGATTACTAAGGTAAGCTATAAACTGTATAACCAGCAGACAGCTGCAAAAGAAGGCGAAGTGAAAGATGTTGATGTTACAGATTTCATTGAAAGTTTGAAGTACAACTATACAAAAGATTCTGTGCTTGAAATGAAGATTTCTGCATGGAGCATTTATCGTGCTTGGTTTGAGGTTTACCCGGTTACCACTACTTATACAATTTCTTATAAGAACAGCGGAGAGATCTTAGGCATAATCAAAGCTGATGCTTTGAATGGTACTGCTGCACAGTATGAAGAAATGGCTCATCCTAGCCATTCACACGCTTACCAGCATGGTCATGGACATGGTGCAAGTGAAAATGCCGGTGGTGGTATTGTTTTGCCCGATTAATAGAGTGTTGTAGGTACGTTTAAATAAGAACAATAAAAAATATATAAAAATGAAAGCTAAATTCTTAACCTTGTCCATCTTATTGGCTGGTTCTTGTGTATTGGCTAATGCGCAAGAAAAGAAAAATTATTATACGAAGAAGGCTTCAGACAACATCTTTGTGGGTGTTGGTATTGGAGGCATGTCTGTTCTGAATGGCGGCTTGAATACTCCGACCATGAACTTCAATCTCCAGATTGGTAAATACATTACTCCGACTTGGGGGGTACGTGGTGAAGTGAGCGGTTTGTGGCAGAGTCTTGACAATCAAGACAATTCCTACTTCGATAAAGGCACAAATAGTGAGTATCACAAATATTGTAAAAAGTTTGGTGAAATCAACTTGGATGCTATGCTGAACCTGACAACTCTGTTTGGTGGTTACAACCCCAATCGTGTAGTCGATTTCTATCTGTTTGCGGGTCCTACAATGAACCTTTCTTCTAAAGGCACAGAATTTACAGGCGGTATGGTAGGCGATGCTTATCAACTGGCTGCAAACGATGATGTCAAGGCTCGTTTCGGTGCTACTGCAGGTTTGGGCTTGGGCTTCAACTTGAATCAGAAGCTGGCTTTGAATGTAGAAGGTCGTTTTGGGGTGACTCCCTCTATCTTTGGCGATGCAAGCGACTGTCGTAAGGCTGAGGCCACTGCCCGCGTAAATGTAGGTTTGACTTATACATTTGGTGGTAAGAAATTTGCGAAAGTTTCTGATATTGACGAAGATGCCATCAATGCTGAAATCAACCGCTACAGAAGTGAATTGGCTCAAGCTCAGGCTGATTTGGCAAACTGCAAGAACTCATTGGCTAACATGAAACCGGAAGTTAAGGAAGTTATCAAGGAAATCCAGACAGCTGGTCCTCGTGCTATCTTCTTTAAAATCGGTAGTGCTCGTTTGGATGATTATGGTAAGGTCAATATTCAGTTGGCTGCTAAGATTCTGAAGGCTAATCCGGATAAGAAATACAAGGTTGCAGGTTACTGTGATAAGGCTACAGGTAGCGCAGCATACAACCAGAAACTTTCAGAAAAACGTGCTCAGGTTGTTTACGATGCCTTGATTGCTGAAGGTGTAGACAAAGATCAACTTGAATTCGTAGGATTTGGTGGTACTGAAAATATGTTCAGCAAGAACTATCTGAACCGCGTAGTGATTCTTGAATAATATACTCTGTTAAAAACAGAAATACTAAAGAAGGCGCCTGATTTTCCAGACGCCTTCTTTTTAATCTCTGATTGAATTTATCTGCAATGGTGAAATTTAAGTTGTGCTTTGTTGCTCTGCTTTGTTGTTTGTCTTTTCCTGTTTCTGCTCAACTTACGTATGGCACGACAGGATTGTTGCATGCACCTTCTGCTGAAATGCAGCGTGACAAGACGCTTATGATTGGCGGTAATTTTTTGAACAAAGAATTAACTCCTCCCACTTGGTATTATCATACGTACAATTATTTTCTGAATGTTACGATATTCCCCTGGATGGAGGTGGCCTACACCTGTACGCTTTTCAAGGCGGAAGCATTGGGCTTGGCTCCTTACGGATATTCTGGGTTTACCAATCAGGACAGGTATTTCTCGCTTCGATTGAGAGCGTTGAAGGAAGGGCAGTTCTGGAAATATATGCCTGCAGTGGTGTTTGGTACTTCCGACCCCTTTACTTCCACAAACAGTCAAATGGCTTCCACGGAAGGAAACGGTTATTACAGTCGTTTTTATGTTGCAGCGACAAAACATATTCCCTTGGGAAGGGAAGAAATAGGAGTGCATCTTTCTTATCTTTACAACAAGCGTAAGGAGTATAAGTTAAACGGAATGGCAGCGGGCATTACCTACAATCCCTCTTTTCATCCTCAATTACGACTGATTGTGGAATACGACTCAAAAGATTTTGCTTTTGGCGCCACTTATTGTTTGTTTAAGTACCTGCACTTTCAAGTGGAAATGCAGAAAATGCAATATTTCAGTGGTGGATTGACAGTTAATATTCATTTGAAATGATCAGTGTATAAAAAACGTGAAAGGGATGTTTGATGTTGTCAAACATCCCTTTTTCTGTATTGTGTAATCATTTAAAAATAATAGTATAAATAGGTGTTTTGTTTTTCCAGTAGGAGAATTTTTTTCCCAATAGGAGAAAAAAATAGTAATTGCTGATAATAAAATGGGAGAAAAATAATCATTTATGTGCCAAGTTGTTTTTTTAAGCATTACTATATATAAGATTAACGGTAGATTTCAAATTTTAATCGTAATTTTGTAGCCCATTATGAGTAGAATATTAGCTATTGATTACGGTAAAAAGCGTACGGGGATAGCTGTCAGCGATACATTACAAATGATTGCTAACGGACTGACCACTGTGTCTACGCATGAACTGCTGGCATTCATCCTTGATTATGTAGGAAAAGAACCGGTGGAACGTATTCTTGTAGGCTTGCCTAAACAGATGAATAATGAGGCTTCGGAAAACATGAAACGTATAGAACCTTTTGTCCGTTTGTTGAAGAAAAAGTTACCGGAAATGCCTGTTGAGTATGTTGACGAGCGCTTTACATCCGTTTTGGCACATCGCACTATGCGGGAGGCCGGGCTGAAGAAGAAAGATCGTCAGAATAAAGCTTTGGTGGACGAAATCAGTGCAACTATTATTCTGCAAAGCTATTTGGAAAATAAACGTTTTATATTATAATAAGGTATATATACTTATATATATTGATTTAGTAATTTGTAACTTAGAGAAAGAATGATTTTACCCATTTATGTATACGGTCAGCCCGTATTGAGAAAAGTGGCGGAAGATATTGCTCCCGACTATCCAAATTTGAAAGAGTTAATTGCGAATATGTTCGAAACGATGGATAATGCCGAAGGTGTAGGGCTTGCAGCACCGCAAGTAGGATTGCCTGTTCGTGTTGTAGTCGTTGATCTGGATGTATTATCAGAAGATTATCCTGAATATAAAGGTTTCCGGAAAGCATATATCAACCCCCATATCCTGGAAGTATCAGGTGAAGAAGTGTCTATGGAAGAAGGATGCCTGAGTCTTCCGGGTATTCATGAAGCTGTGAAGCGTGGTAATAAAATCCATGTAACGTATATGGATGAGGACATGGTGGAGCATGATGAAATTGTTGAGGGCTATCTGGCACGTGTGATGCAACATGAATTTGACCATTTAGAAGGAAAGATGTTTATTGATCATTTGTCTCCCTTGCGTAAGCAAATGATTAAGGGAAGACTGAATGCGATGCTAAAGGGAAAAGCTCATTGCACGTATAAAGTCAAGACTGTGAAATAAGCTAATCTTATAATAAGGTATAAAAGGCTCAAAAAATATAAAAAGTCTTCCGTTAATCCCGCCAAGTAAATGAAAAGCATTAAATTTGTTTCGTTTACAAGCATTTATAAGACAAGATGATAAAAAGATACTGACGGCTTTCCTGTTGCTTCCTACGTTGCTGTGTGCGCAGATCAATACGGAGCGAGTGATGACAATCGCACGCAACGCGTTGTATTTTGAAGACTATGTGCTTTCTATCCAGTATTTCAACCAGGTAATTAACGCTAAGCCTTATTTATATGAGCCTTACTTCTTTCGCGGTTTGGCAAAAATCAATTTGGATGATTTCCAAGGTGCGGAAGCGGATTGCGATGCGGCTATCGATCGTAATCCTTTTGTTGTAGGTGCCTATCAGATACGTGGGTTGGCCCGTATCCGGCAGAATAATTATAACGGTGCTATTGAAGACTATCAGACGGCTCTGAAATATGATCCGGAGAATCTTGTTCTGTGGCATAATCTTTCTCTTTGCCATATGCAGAAAGAGGACTATGATGCGGCCAAAGAGGATTTGGGGAAACTGCTGAAGATAGCTCCCAGGTACACGCGTGCTTATCTGATGCGTGGCGAAGTGTCGTTGAAGCAAAAGGATACTATACAGGCTCTGAATGACTTTGAAACGGCAATTGATATGGACCGTTATGATCCTGATGGATGGAGCGCACGTGCTATTGTCCGTTTGCAACAGGGAAAGTATACAGATGCCGAAAGTGACTTGGATCAGGCCATTCATCTGAGTGCGAAGAATGCCGGTAATTATATCAATCGTGCATTGGCGCGTTTCCATCAGAATAATCTGAGAGGTGCTATGAGTGATTATGACTTGGCATTGGACATCGATCCGAATAACTTCCTGGGGCATTATAACCGTGGTTTACTTCGTGCACAGGTAGGTGACGATAACCGGGCACTTGAAGACTTTGATTTTGTTCTGAAGGTAGAACCGGATAATATGATGGCAACTTTCAACCGTGGCTTGCTGCGTGCACAGACGGGTGATTATCGTGGTGCTATCAGTGACTATTCGAAGGTGATTGACGAATATCCTAATTTTATGGCCGGATACTATCAGCGTGCCGAAGCCCGTAAGAAGATCGGCGATCGTAAGGGGGCCGAAGAGGATGAATTCAAAATCATGAAGATGCAGATAGACAAGCGTAACGGGGTTACGACAAGCGATAAGGACGTTGCAGACAATAATCAGGATAATGAGGATACGGGCAAGACGCGTAAGAAATCCGATAAGAATATGGAGAATTACCGGAAAATCGTGATTGCTGATGACTCGGAAGAAGATCAGAAATATAAGAGCGACTACCGCGGTCGTGTTCAAGACCGGAATGTAGCCGTTAAGATGGAACCGATGTATGCATTGACATATTATGAGAAATCGAGCGAGGTGAAGCGCATCATTCATTTCCATAAATATATTGAGGAGTTGAATCATGAGAAACTGTTCCCGAAGCCGTTGCGTATTACTAATATGGAAGCTCCGTTGACGGAAGAACAGGTGAAATTCCATTTTGCTCTGATCGATACCCATACTTCGGATATCGTATCTGATGATAAGGATGCCAAGAAACGTTTCCTGCGTGGACTTGATTTCTATCTGGTTCAGGACTTCGCCAGTTCTATTGATGACTTTACGCAGTCCATTTTGCTGGATGATAAATTCTTCCCGGCTTACTTCATGCGTTCGTTGGTGCGTTATAAGCAATTGGAATATAAGAAGGCGGAAGCCGGTTTGACCGAAGGTGTTCCCGGAGCTTCTGTTGATAGCAAGAATCAAGCGGAAGTAACCGCCTTGGATTATGATATTGTGAGAAAAGATTTGGATCATGTCATCCAATTGGCACCTGATTTTGTTTACGGATATTATAATCGTGCCAATGTGCTGTCCCTGTTGAAGGATTACCGTGGAGCATTGGTAGATTATGACAAGGCAATCGAACTGAATAAAGACTTTGCCGAAGCTTATTTCAATCGTGGGCTGACTCATATCTTCTTGGGCAATAACAAGCAGGGTATTACAGACCTGAGTAAAGCAGGAGAATTGGGTATTGTTTCTGCTTACAATATTATTAAGCGGTTTACCAATACTCGTGAATAACATTTTTTTGCTAAAAAATAAAATATCAAAAAGAATTAGCTATTTTTGCGTTCTGAAAATTGAAATATACACAACATTATGATAAAGATTACATTTCCAGACGGCTCCGTACGCGAGTATAATGACGGAGTAACGGGACTGCAAATTGCAGAAAGTATCAGTTCTCGCCTGGCACAGGAAGTGCTGGCATGTGGCGTGAACGGTGAGATTTATGATTTGGGGCGTCCTATCAACGAGGATGCTGAGTTTGTCCTCTATAAATGGGAAGACGAGCAAGGTAAGCATGCATTCTGGCATACCAGTGCTCATTTGTTGGCCGAAGCCTTACAAGAATTATATCCGGGTATTCAGTTCGGTATTGGTCCTGCCATTGAAAACGGTTTCTACTATGATGTGGATCCGGGTGAGACCACTATTAAAGAATCTGACCTTCCGGTGATTGAGGCTAAAATGGCAGAACTGGTAGCAAAGAAAGAAGCTGTTGTGAGAGAAAGTATTTCGAAGACAGATGCATTGAAGAAATTCGGTGATCGTGGAGAAACTTATAAATGTGAATTGATCTCTGAATTGGAGGATGGTCACATTACTACTTATACGCAAGGTGCTTTTACCGATTTGTGCCGTGGTCCGCACTTGATGACTACTGCGCCGATTAAGGCTATCAAATTGATGTCGGTAGCCGGTGCTTACTGGCGTGGACATGAAGACCGCAAGATGATGACGCGTATCTACGGTATTACCTTCCCGAAGAAAAAGATGCTGGATGAATATCTGGTTGTTTTGGAAGAAGCCAAGAAACGTGACCATCGCAAGATCGGTAAGGAAATGGATTTATTCATGTTCTCTGATACGGTAGGTAAAGGCTTGCCGATGTGGTTGCCGAAAGGTACTGCATTGCGTCTGCGTCTGCAGGAATTCCTGCGCCGTATTCAGGCACGTTACGATTATCAGGAGGTTATTACTCCGCCGATTGGTAACAAGCTGCTGTATATAACTTCCGGTCACTATGCTAAGTATGGTAAGGATTCATTCCAACCTATTCATACACCCGAAGAAGGAGAGGAGTACTTCCTGAAACCGATGAACTGTCCTCACCACTGTATGATTTATAAGAATTCCCCGCGTTCATATAAGGATCTGCCTTTGCGCTTGGCTGAATTCGGTACGGTTTGCCGTTATGAGCAAAGTGGTGAATTGCACGGATTGACACGTGTACGTAGCTTTACACAGGATGATGCACATATTTTCTGCCGTCCTGACCAGGTGAAAGATGAATTCCTGCGCGTAATGGATATTATTTCTGTTGTGTTCCGTTCTATGGAATTTGCCAATGTGGAAGCGCAGATTTCCTTGCGTGACAAAGTGAACCGTGAGAAATACATCGGTAGCGATGAAAACTGGGAAAGAGCTGAGCAGGCTATCATCGAGGCTTGTGAGGAAAAAAGGATTGACTGCCAGAATTGAATATGGTGAGGCGGCTTTCTATGGCCCGAAGTTGGACTTCATGGTAAAAGATGCTATCGGTCGCCGTTGGCAGTTGGGCACCATTCAGGTGGATTATAACTTGCCGGAACGATTTGAGCTGGAATATACCGGTGCTGATAACCAAAAGCATCGTCCGGTGATGATACACCGTGCACCATTCGGTTCAATGGAGCGTTTCGTTGCTGTGCTTATCGAGCATACGGCAGGTAAGTTCCCGTTGTGGTTGACACCTGAGCAGGTAGCTATTTTGCCTATCAGTGAGAAATTTAATGATTATGCACAGGAAGTGAAAAAGTTCCTGAAGCAATATGATATCCGTGCAATTGTGGATGAACGCAATGAGAAGATAGGACGTAAGATTCGTGATAATGAATTGAAGCGTATTCCTTACATGCTGATTGTGGGTGAAAAAGAAGCAGAAAACAGAGAAGTTTCTGTCCGCAAGCAAGGGGAAGGCGATAAAGGCACTATGAAATTTGAAGAATTTGCTAAAATTTTGAACGAAGAAGTTCAGAATATGATAAATAAATGGTAACTTTGCGCCCACTTGTGAAAGCATAGCATAAATGATGTTCTAAAGATAGCTTTTACCTAACATAAAAAAATAATAATTTGGGAGTAGTAAATAAGAAACAAACTGGAAATAGAGGTTATTTAATGAAAAATGACAGCTTAAAAGGGCAATACCGGATTAACGAACAAATCCGTGCCAAAGAAGTCCGCATAGTGGGCGATGAAGTAGAACCCAACGTATATCCGATAGCCCAGGCATTGAAGCTTGCCGAAGAGCGTGAGGTGGATCTCGTGGAAATCTCTCCAAACGCGCAACCCCCTGTTTGTCGTGTCATCGATTACTCTAAATTTCTTTATCAGTTAAAGAAGCGTCAGAAAGAACAGAAGGCGAAACAGGTGAAGGTAAATGTGAAGGAGATTCGTTTCGGTCCTCAGACTGATGATCACGATTACAACTTCAAGTTGAAGCATGCTAAAGGTTTTTTGGAAGAAGGTGATAAAGTAAAGGCTTATGTGTTCTTTAAAGGTCGTTCCATCTTGTTTAAGGAGCAAGGAGAAGTGTTGTTGCTTCGTTTTGCCAATGACTTGGAAGACTATGCAAAAGTAGACCAGATGCCAGTGCTGGAAGGAAAGAGAATGACTATTCAGCTTTCTCCGAAGAAAAAAGAAGTGCCTAAGAAGCCTGCTGCACCGAAATCTGCAGATGTTTCGAAAGCAGCTCCGGCTGAATCAGAAGAATAAAAGAAATGAGTAACGCCACAGGTATAGTGCGTTGCCACATAATTTAAATAATTTAAAAATAAGTAAGATGCCAAAGATGAAGACTAACTCCGGTTCTAAAAAGAGATTTACTCTTACCGGAACAGGTAAAATCAAAAGAAAGCACGCTTTTCACAGTCACATTTTGACTAAGAAAACTAAGAAGCAAAAAAGAAACTTGTGCCATTCAACTACAGTTGACGTGACGAATGTAAGCCAAGTTAAGGAACTCTTAGCAATGAAGTAAAAAGCGTACAAAGTATTTTAAAGTATTAACCGAATGCATTAGCTTTAAGTCCGTTGCGTGAAGTAATGGCGCTAACATTCAAAAATTAGTAAAACTATGCCAAGATCAGTAAATCACGTTGCTTCAAGAGCAAGAAGAAAGAAAATTTTGAAATTAACCAGAGGTTACTTTGGTGCAAGAAAGAACGTATGGACCGTTGCCAAGAATACTTGGGAGAAAGGTTTGACTTATGCGTTCCGCGACCGTAAGAACAAGAAAAGGAACTTCCGCGCTTTGTGGATTCAGCGTATCAACGCTGCAGCTCGTTTGGAAGGTATGTCTTATTCTAAGCTGATGGGTGCTTTGCACAAAGCAGGTATCGAAATCAACCGTAAAGTTTTGGCTGATTTAGCGATGAACCATCCGGAAGCTTTCAAGGCTATCGTAGCTAAAGCAAAGGCTGCTTAAGTTTATTTAGCAAATATTTTACAAAGTGCTGGTTACGAAGGAGTAATCGGCACTTTTTGCTTATAATAGGGAGAATATAATATAAAATGTCCTGTATGGAGGAAACAAAATCATGTTTTTCCTTGTTTCTTTGACAGAAACTTACTACATTTGTTGTAGAAAATATAGCCGCATTGATTGGATCGGGAAACTCATCAAACTATTATGAAATACCGAGACAAGCTTCGCTTCTCGATGGCGGGTCACGCCCTTCGGGGTAACTTTAAGTCGGTGGATTACAAAGAGGACGAGCGCTCAAATCATGTCATTCGGAGTTTCATCACATCATCGGTGCGGCTTTTTTATAAAGGGGAACGGTAATCTTGCTTGGTTACCGTTCCTTTTTCTTTGTACTTTCTCTAATCCAAAAATTTCCGCTTAACCTCTATTAAGCGATGTCGTAACTCAAATATTGTCAATAGCAGATTTATATATTATTAACTGAAGTAGGTTAGGAGGCTGCTTTGAGGTAGTGATATGCAATAAAAGGACTTTCGTTTCTTTTGCCAGTGTTTGTTGGGTCAAATGCTACATCTCAGTGCTCTCAATGCCACACCTTAACAGGACAAATGCCACAGGTTGCAGACAGTGAAGTGTGGAGTTAAAGATGATGGACTGTGGCATTGTGCTTGTATAAGTGTGGGTTTGCAGTTGTACAAGTGTAAGCTGACGGTTATATAAGCGTAAGCTTTTGGGGCCTGCTACATGAGGGGCTGAAAAAAACGGAGAAGCAAAAAGCTTCCCCGTTTCTATATGATGCGAAATATAATTTAGTGAAATAGTATCTATAAATGGATAGTACAAAGATACTGTATCAAAAAGGCGATGTCAAGTATTCCACTGATTATTTTGAAAAAAGGCTATTTTTATTGGTTTTGCCGCAGATCTTTCACTCTGACGGCTTTTCCTTCGCTTTGAGGTAATGAACCTTTCTTCACGAGTTTCAATCTGGGAGTAACAAGTATTTCGTCTTTCAGTTGACGGGTAATATCTTTACGTACCTTCTCCAGTTCAATGTAATTATCAGTAGAAAGATCGCTGAGTTCTACCTCTACAATCATTTCGTCCTGGTTGTTTACGGTCTCTAAGGTAATAAGATAGTTGCTACCTAATTGTGGGAATTGTACCAATACTTTTTCAACTTGCATTGGGAAGATATTTACTCCCTTAATGATAAACATATCATCGCTGCGTCCCTTGATACGGTCGATGCGGAGGTGCGTACGTCCGCATCGACATTCTCCGGGAAGAATACGGGTAAGGTCACGGGTACGATAGCGTATAAGCGGCATCATTTCGCGATCAAGAGTGGTCAATACCAACTCGCCGATTTCTCCATCCGGAACGGGTTCTCCTGTTTCAGGATCGATTATTTCGACGAGGTAACAATCTTCCCAGAAATGCATGCCGTTTTGTTCCTGACATTCAAAAAAGCAACTCCAGGGCCGTTCATTTCCGTCATACCAAAGCTGTTATAAGCTTTAACACCTAACATACGTTCGATCTTTTTCCGTTGTTCATCTGTATGAGGCTCAGCACCAATGACAAGTGTTTTTAAGCTGGTGCTTGTCGGATCTATACCTTCTTCCTGAATGACTTCTGCCAGGCGAATGGCATAACTGGGGATGGCATGGAGTGCGGTAGTCTTGAAATCTGTGATAAACTTGATCTGGCGTTTACTGTTTCCGGCAGCAGCAGGAACTGTCAGTGCACCCAAGCGTTCAGCGCCATATTGGAAGCCTAATCCTCCGGTGAACATACCATAGCCCGAACTGTTCTGGAAAACATCTGTTTTGCGTATACCTACAGTGTACATGCAGCGTGCTACCAGATTGGCCCAAGAGTCCAAGTCGTGTTGTGAATGGACGATGACGGTAGGAGTACCGGTGGTTCCGCTTGATGAATGAATACGCACACCATCTTCCTGCATATTACCTGATACCATGCCGAATGGGTAGCAGGCACGCATATCGGATTTCGTGGTAAAAGGTATTTTCCGTATATCATCCAGACTTTGGATGTTGTCAGCTGTGATATTATATTCTTGAAATACTTTTTTATAGTACGGTGAATTAGCCGCAATCTTTATCGTTTTTTTGAGTCGTTGAAGTTGCAATTCCTGCAACTTCTCACGACTCATGGTTTCTATTTCTTCTTCCCAGTATTTGTTATTCATGGTGGTGTATTTTTGAGGGATCTTACATTAATTTCTCAGCAATTTCCTTTCCGGCTGCGAGTGCTTTAAGATTCATTGCCACTATGGCCTCGCCTTTACGTTCGAAGATTTCGCGGATACTGGTCTGTATTTTCTCGTAATCGATGCCGAGGAATGGGGTGGTGGCTCCCAGTAAAACAATATTTGCTACACGGATGGAACCAATTTCTTTGGCTACTTTGTCTACATTAAGAATGATCTTGTGAGGTAGCTTATCTAATTCCGCTCTTACGTCAGCTTCTGCCGGATAGTTTGGGATATTAATAAACGGTGTTTCGTTGGTCACCAGCCAGCCTTCAGGACTTAAGTAAGGAAGATAACGTAATCCTTCCATCGGTTCAAGTGAAATGATCAGATCGCATTTACCGGAAGGGATAAGATCGGGAAGCGATAGGCTGATCGCTTATGCGCAAATTGGATTGTACATCGCCGCCACGTTGGCTCATGCCATGTACTTCCGCCTGTTTCATGTATAGTCCGTCTTTAAGGGCGGCTTTACCAATTACAGTGGCGATAGAGAGGATACCTTGTCCGCCTACGCCGGAAAGTATAATATCTTTTTTCATGGTTTTACTTGTTTCGTTTTTTACGTGCTAAGGTTTGAATACATTCTCTGCGTGGAATGATAACGGATACACCGCGATATTCGATTTCTTCACGGATAATCTGCTTCATCTCTTCATAATTCTTTTTCAAGGGAACTACTACACGGATATGTTCGGGGGCTACGCCAATACCGGCACAGATCGCTTCAATACGTCCTGTTCCGGCCGAATCCTGGCCGCCTGTCATTGCAGTCGTTTCATTGTCTGAAATAACAATGGTAACATTTGCATTCTCATTGACGCAATCCAAAAGTCCTGTCATGCCGGAATGCGTGAAGGTGGAGTCGCCAATCACTGCTACTGCCGGATGAAGTCCGCCATCCGAAGCTCCTTTAGCCATGGTAATAGATGCACCCATATCTACACATGAGTTGATAGCATTAAATGGTGCATTGGCTCCTAAAGTATAACAGCCGATATCACTGAATACTTTATGTGTCGGATATTCTTCTTTCAAAACCTGGGTGAGCGTAGTGTACATATCACGATGGCCACAACCTTCACATAGTGCGGGTGGACGCATTTCTACGAGCGAAGGAATACCAAACTCTGACTTGTTTTCTTTTCCCACAGCACGTGCCACCTTATCCGGATTTAATTCACCGTCTTGTGATAATGTGCCATCTAAGCGTCCTTTTTACTTTTACGCCGATACCAAGATAGCCTTTAAGTTGTTTTTCTACGAAAGGTTGTCCGTCTTCCAATACCAGAATCTCATCACAGGTTTCTACCAATTGTAGGAGCTGTTTCTTAGGTAATGGGTATTGGCCAATTTTCAATACGGGGTATTCGCAACCATCAGGATAGTTTTCCATCAGATAATTGTAGCCGATTCCACACGCTATGATACCTAACTTCTTATTAGGACCATCGGTATACTTATTATAAGAAGAGTTTTCAGATGCTTCAATAAATTCGGCTTGACGTTCTAATAAAACCTTATAGCGCTTGCGGGCGTTACCTGGCAACAAGATGAACTGGCGAGGGTCTTCACTGAATGACATTTGGTTTTGGGGTTGTTGTGGTTTTTGTTCTACACCGGAACGGGAGTGTGCCAGGCGGGTGACCATACGCATCAATACCGGTTCGCCAATCTTTTCAGAAAATGCGAATCCGTTGTAAACCATATCATATGCTTCCTGCTGATTGCTTGGTTCGTACATGGGGATCAATGAGAAATCACCATAAAAACGGCTATCTTGTTCGTTCTGTGAGGAGTGCATGCTGGGGTCATCCGCAGCTACTACAATTAATCCACCTTTTACACCTGTAACAGCTGAATTGATAAAACAGTCGGCAGCTACGTTCATGCCTACATGTTTCATGCAGACTAATGCTCGTTTACCGACAAATGACATACCTAATGCAGCTTCCATGGCTGTCTTCTCATTGGAGGCCCAACGGCTATGGATATTCTGTTCAGCCGTAATAGGCGCCATTTGAATGTATTCTGTAATTTCTGTGGAAGGAGTACCGGGGTAGGCGTAAACACCTGAGAGTCCGGCATCTAATGCAGCTTGTGCAATGGCTTCATCGCCAAGTAAGAGTTGCTTGCTCATATCTGATTATTTTAATGTTAGTCATGATTATTAAAAAGGAAATAATTTGCGTCTTTCACTCGCAAATATAGGCTTTTGCTTTTATTTTATCATGATTTTACTTGAAAATCTTTCTTTCGTTTAAAGCATTCCAATATTTTCTGGCATTTTTCATGTGATCAGCATAATTGGAAGCAAAATTGTGAGTACCTGAGAAATCTTCTTTAGCACACATGTAAATGTAGTCGTGTTTGGCATAGTTCAGTACTGCATCGATACCTATAGGTGAAGGTATACGTATGGGACCCGGAGGCAGGCCTGCATTTAAGTATGTATTGTAGGGTGAGCTGACATTCAAATGTTCATTGGTTATTCTTCTTAAACCAAAGTTTTGGAGGGCAAACTTTATTGTTGGATCTGCCTGTAATGGCATACCTTTGTGTAAACGGTTAATATAGAGTCCGGCAACCATTGGTTTTTCCTCGTTGTTATTGGTTTCCTCTTCAACAATAGAGGCCAGGGTAGAAACTTCTTCCGGCGTCATTCCGATAGATTCAGCTTTAGCCAATCGTTGCTGATTCCAGAATTTCTCATGCTCTTTCTGCATACGCTTGAAAAATTCGTCTACACTCATATCCCAGTAAACTTGGTATGTTTCCGGAATGAATAGGCTGGACATTGTTTCTTTTTTATATCCCATCCGCTTCTGGAATATAGTGTCATTCATTACAGTAGCAATTTCTGTAGAATCGATCATTAACTGCTTGCCAATACTGCGGGCAAGTCTGTCTAAAGTGCGTACGTTGCTAATAGTTAGATTGATAGGTTCCTGATATCCCCGGTATAAACGACTGAAGACATGATACACATTTTCTCCCGGGCGAATGGCATATCGTCCGGTGTGGATAGCCGAATCATAATTGCGCCATCGGGTCATCCAGAGAAAACCTGTGAAACTTTTCGGGTGTCCTTGTATTTTTACTTTATTATATATGGAGTCTATTGTATCGTCTTTGTCGATATAAATATAAGTAGTCTTTTGGGGATGAAATTGTGGGTAGAATATATAATAATAGAATGTTCCGGCACAAGCTACGCCTATAAGGAACAGCATTACCAATCCTCCTATGAGAATTTTTTTTGTCTTCTTTTTCATCTGTTTCTGAAGTTGTTTTAGTCTGGCAAAGGTAAGAAGAATCTATGAAATAAAAAAAGAGATGCATAAGCATCTCTCTCTTTCTGAGCCGCTAGCCAGACTTGAACTGGCGACCTACGCGTTACGAATGCGTTGCTCTACCAACTGAGCTATAGCGGCAACGTTTTTTTGTTTTTACGGGGTGCAAATTTACAGCTTTCTTCGAAACTACGAAAAGAAAAGAAGGTTTTTTTGAAAAAATCTTTCCTAAAGCTGTTTTTGAGGTCTGTTCTGTCATTTTCCTTCTAAAATAATTGTTTTATCAATATAAAAAATACATCTTTGCAAAAGTGTATATCAACCTAAGATCTGACAATAATTATGAACCTAAAAGTTTATTATAGAAATCTTTCATCCCGCATTGCATCTAAATGGACGATTTTGGCTATTGATATCTGCTTGGTTGTGATTTCTATGCTTTTAGCATGCATACTTCAATTGGGAGTTTCTCCTATAATATATAAGGTGTCATTATATATATGGATGATTTTATTCTCGCTTTCTTGTAATCTGTGTTTCTTTTCTGTCTTCCATACCTATGTTGGAGTTATTCGTTTCTCTTCGTTTGTGGATATTTACAGAGTGTTTATATCTCTTACAATAAGCTATGGTTTATTGGGTATTGGTAATTTTGTTGGTCGGCTTTTGGATTTGGAGAAAAATTACCGAATGGGATTGTCTTTATAGCATATATTCTCAATTTTACTTTTTATGGTATGTCTGCGCATTTTAGTGAAAATGCTGCATGAGGCTTTGTCTTTTGATGACCGGCACTGCGTAAATGTATTTATTTACGGCTTTCGTGGGACAGGAGTAAATATAGCTAAATCGATGCGGGTCAGTCGAAATAATCATTATCGTGTATGCGGCTTTATTTCAGATGAACCTTGGATGATAGGTAAGCATACGATGGGGTGTAGGGTTTATGCTAATAATAATAAGTTGTTTGAGCATTTGAAAAGAAAGAATGTACAAACGGTTGTTGTGGCACCGGATAAGCTGGCAGATTTGGAATCATCCGGTGTAATGGAGCGAATGTTGGCCCAAAATATTCATGTAATGACAGTACCACCCTTAAGTAACTGTCTGGATGACGGGATTATAAAAGATATTCATATAGAGGACTGGCTTCGTCGTGAGCCTATCCAGGCTGATATCCGAAAGATTGCTGCTTATATTGAAGGGCACCGGATATTGGTGACTGGTGCTGCAGGTGCTGTGGGACGTGAAATTGTTCATCAGTTGGCGGCTCTGAATCCTTATCAATTGATATTAGTTGATCAGGCTGAATCTCCTTTGTATGATGTTCAATTGGAATTATCAGATCATTGGAAGAACCTTGAAGTAAAGGTCCTGGTAGCGGATGTTGCTAATCGTAGTAGGATGGAAGCTATATTTAAACAGTATATACCACAGTTGGTCTTTCATGCAGCGGCTTATAAAAATATTTCTATGTTGGAGGATTATGCTGCTGAAGCGTTGCAGGTTAATGTTTTGGGCACTAAAAATATTGCAGATTTGGCAGTTAAATATAAGGTGTATAAATGTATGATGATTTCTACGAATCATGCTCTGTCACCAGTTCATGTAATGGGATACAGTAAGCGTTTGGCTGAAATCTATATGCAGGGACTTTCGCAAAAAATCAGGCAAGAGGAACTTACTGCTAAATTATTTGTAGTCCGTTTTGCGGATGTATATCCGGAGGCTCCCCGTAGTTTGATGACCTTACCGGAAGCTTGCCTACTGATATTGGAAGCAGGAAATCTTGGTGAAAATGGAGGTATATATGTCTTTGAGGATGAATCGGCGGAGGAAACTGAAGCTACATGTTATGACAAAGTGAGGAGAAGCAGGGAAGTTATTGCAGGAGTTGATAAGGTCTGTAAACAGATTGATTCTTTAGTTGAAAAATACGAATCGGGTGAGCCTCTGACAATAATTAACGAAATGAAAAAAATAATTTCATGTATTGCTGAACATCCGGTAGAGGTCTGAGCTCTTGATAGAGACGGTTTTAAATTCTTTTTCCAAAATTTAGATGTAAAATAAATGGGCGTTATAAAATAATATGCTACCTTTGTGCCCGATTTATATTAATTGTAGGAATTCTAAAGATTAATCAAATATCTTATGCGCAGATTAATAACACTATTCTTTTTAATTTTCGTCCTTTCTGGAGTGGTTATGGCCCAGCAGATGTCGGATGATCAGGTTATTCAATACGTAAAGGAAGCAAATAAAAGTGGAAAAAGTCAGAAGCAGATAACCACTGAATTATTGCGTAGAGGGGTGACCAAAGAGCAAGTTAGCAGGATACAACAGAAATATTCGGAAAGTAATACTGTAAGTAATAAATCCAATGAAATGCCTTCTCAATTGCGTCAACGTACTTTAGTTGATGATGGGGGAGGACAGAGAAGAACTACTGATTATTCGGAAGTGGGAATGCTTGATGAGACTGTAGGGGGAGAGTAGATAATAGGGCTGATAATACTGCTACTACAGATAATGCTTCTCAAATTTTTGGTCATGATGTATTTACAAACCGGAATTTAACGTTTGAACCGAGTATTAACCTAGCTACTCCGGTGGACTATCGTTTAGGACCTGGCGATGAGGTTATTATTGATGTTTGGGGTGCTTCGGAGAATACAATTCGCCAAAGTATTTCGCCTGAAGGAACTATTCAGGTGAGTGGGTTGGGACCTGTTCAGTTAAGTGGCATGACTGTAAAAGATGCCAATGCATATTTGCAACGTGAATTTTCAAAAATATACTCAGGAATATCAGGAAGTGAACCTACCTCTCAAATAAAGCTGACTTTAGGGGATATCCGGACTATACAGATTAATATAATGGGTGAAGTTGCTGTTCCTGGAACATATACATTATCCTCTTTTTTCCTCTGTTTTCCATGCTTTGTATCGTGCTGGCGGTGTTAATAAAATTGGTAGTCTGCGTAGTATTAAGGTAGTTCGCAATGGTAAAACGATTGCTGATCTGGATGTTTATGATTACCTTATGAAGGGTAAGATGAAAGATGATATCCGTCTTCAGGAAGGAGATGTAATTATAGTTAACCCTTATGAATCTTTGGTGCGAATAGCTGGTAAGGTAAAGCGTCCGATGTTCTATGAAATGAAGCCAACAGAGACTGTTGCTACTATTTTGAATTATGCCGGTGGCTTTACTGGAGATGCTTACAAAAAGGCAGTTCGTATTATTCGTAAAAGTGGTCGCGAACATCAGGTATATAATGTAGACGAAATGGATTACTCTGTTTTCCGTTTGGATGACGGTGACTCCATTTCTGTAGATGCCGTATTGAAGCGTTTTGAGAATCGCGTAGAAATTCGTGGTGCTGTTTATCGCTCCGGTTTATATGAATTGAGTGGGACAGTAAATACTGTAAAGCAATTAATAAAGAAAGCTGAGGGATTAAGAGGTGATGCATTTTTGAATCGTGCACTTTTAGATCGTGAGAATGAAGATTTGTCTCATGAAGTAATTGCTGTGGATTTAGGCGGTTTGCTTAAAGGAACTGTAGCTGACATACCATTGCAGAAAAATGATATTTTATATATACCAAGCATTCATGACCTGAAAGAGGAGGAGACTATCTCTATTCATGGTGAAGTTGCAAATCCGGGTACATTCCTCTTTTCTAAGAATATGACTATCGAAGATTTGTTGGTTCAGTCTGGTGGCTTATTGGAAGCTGCTGCAACAACAAAGGTTGATATTACCCGTCGTATTAAAGATCCGAAGAGCACTTCTTTTAGCAGTGTTTTAGGAAAGACTTATTCATTTGATATTAAAGACGGCTTAGTAGTAGGTGGAGAAGGAGATTTCCACTTGGAACCGTTTGATGAAGTATATGTTCGCAAGAGTCCTGCATATCGCAAGCAGCAGAATGTAGTTGTTGCAGGGGAAGTACTCTTCGGTGGCAATTATGCTTTAGTGAAGAAGAATGAGCGTTTGTCTGATTTGATTTCAAAAGCTGGTGGAATTACTCCGGATGCTTATGTAAAGGGGGCGCGTTTGATTCGTAAAATGACGGAAGAAGAACAACGCCGTCAGGCCGATGCTGTTCGGATGGCTCGAATGGGAGAAGGAAAAGACTCTATTTCTGTTGAGAAGCTGAACATATCAGACACTTATACTGTTGGTATTAATTTGGAGAAGGCTATCTCTAATCCAGGTAGTGATTTTGACTTGGTTTTGCGTGAAGGAGATGTTTTATTCATTCCTGAATATATTAATACGGTAAAAATTAGTGGAGCGGTTATGTATCCCAATACTGTATTGTATAAGCGTGGTGAAAGTTTACGTTATTACATCAATCAGGCAGGTGGTTATGGTAATCTGGCCAAGAAGAAAAAAGCCTATGTAGTATATATGAACGGTACGGTATCCCGTCTGAAATCTCGTGATAAAAAGGCTATAGAGCCTGGTTGTGAGATTATTGTTCCAAGCAAGGAAGAAAAGAAGCGGATGAGTACTGCTGAGATTTTAGGTATGGGTAGCACAACCGCCTCCATTGCTGCTATGATTGCAACCATGGTTAACCTCTTTAAGTAATAGAAGTTATGAGTGAAGAAAACAAACTGAATACAACTCCTCAACAGCCGGAAGAACAAGAGATCGATTTAATAGAACTTGCTCAAAAGGTGTGGGCAAGTAGGAAACTGGTTTTCAAGGCGTGTGGATATGCTGTGTTGGTGGGACTGGTTGTAGCATTCAGCATCCCGAAAGAATACTCTACAAGTGTGACGTTAGCACCAGAGACTGGTGGTAAGTCGGGTGGAGGTAGTATGGGGGCATTAGCGGCTATGGCAGGTATCAGTTTAGGTGCTTCCAGTGGTGAAGATGCTCTTTCACCGGAACTCTATCCTGATATTGTAAGTTCCACTCCCTTTCTGATTGAACTTTTTGATGTAAAGGTGAAGGATCAGAAAGATAAGATTGATACAACACTTTATGCCTATTTGGACGAGTATCAGCGTGGACCTTGGTGGGGAGCCATCACTTCAGCTCCTTTTAAAGCATTGGGTTGGGTGATATCTTTGTTTAAAGATAAAGAAGAAGAAGGTGTCGCTGCTAAAACAGATCCATTCAGATTAACCAAAGATGAAGCTGCAATTGCAACTGCCTTGAGCAAACGTATTTCTGTTTCTGTAGATAAGAAAACAGGTGTTACGACTTTGTCGGTTACTATGCAGGATCCTTTAATTTCAGCTTCATTGACAGATACGGTAATGCGTTGCCTGCAGAATTATATCACGGATTATCGGACCAATAAGGCGCGTCATGATTTAGCTTTTACAGAGAAGCTCTATAAGGAGGCTAAAGATAATTATACTGCTGCGCAGTCAAAAGTATGCATCTTTTGTTGATGCTAATCAAAATATAATTTTGTTAAGTTATCGTGCTGAACAAGAACGCTTGCAAAATGAAATGAATTTAGCATATAATGTGTATACTCAGGTTGCTCAACAATTACAGATGGCCAAGGCCAAGGTGCAGGAAATTACTCCGGTGTACACCGTTGTACAGCCGGCATCAGTTCCTTTGCGTCCGGCGAAACCCAATAAAGTAATGATTCTTATCGGTTTTATTTTCTTAGCTGGAGTAGGTAGTGTAGGTTGGATTTTATTTGTAAAGGATTTATTAAAAGGATGGAAAAAAGCAAACAACAATATGATGATGGATGAAAATGCGCGTTGCTGGTATATTGTATATACGGCACCGAGATTGGAACGTAAATTGATGCAGCATTTAAATGTTGCAGGGTATAAGACTTTTTGTCCTATGCAAACAATATATGTAAACTGGGATGGGAAAATGAAGGAGATTATTGTTCCTTTTTTCTCAGGTTGTGTTTTTTGTAGAAGGAGATTTGAAGGATATAGCTCCTGTTGTAGCATCTCAGAAAGCCGCTTTTTTAGTGGGTACTGATGGCAAAGAACTTTCTATTGTATCGGATAAAGCAAACCTTTCAAGTAAGTTTGCTCAATTGTTGAAGTAATGATAAAGCTGATTTCGGAAGAACTATTGGACAGGGGTAACTCATGATGCTCAGGAGAATTCTCGTTTACGAATGAATTATAATTTTCATGAGTCTTTAGATGCACCTATTCACCGTCTTCTTAATGCCTTGGAGCCGGGAACTTATCTCCCTCCTCATCGTCATGTGGATAAGGAAGAAACTTATATTGTTCTGCGCGGAAGTCTGATAGCGTTTTTCTATGATGATATGGGCAATGTGACGGAAAAAGTAAATCTGAATCCATCAGCTGGAATGTATGGAGTGGAAATCCCTTCAGGTACTTGGCATAGCATTGTAGTTTTAGAGTCTGGTACTGTTATCTTTGAAATAAAGAGTGGTCCTTATAAGCCACTTCCACCAGAAGATGTTGCGCCATGGGCACCTGCACCTTCCGATGTGGAAGGAGCGACTATATTTATGAAACGAATGTTGGAGGTCTAGTTTGTACCTTCAAACATTCGACTTCGTGCCAACATGCATGCCCCAACAATACCCGCCTTGTCTTTTAACTTAGAGGTTGTAATGACTGAGTCTTTATTGACGAGGTTTAGAGAATACTTTCGTACTGCTGTTCTGATGGGTTGGGTAATGTAATCTTCAGTCAGAGATAATGTTCCTCCGATTATTACTAATTCGGGATTGAAGATATTTATAAGTCCTGCTATTTGTTTACCTAATTTTTGCCCTATCTCTTCTACAATTTCAATACATAAGAGGTCTTCTTTATTCACCGCAGCTATAATTTCATCCAGTGTTATTGGAGTTTCCATATTTACCCGGTTGGATAAAATCGAATTTTCTCCTTTTAGTATCCGTTCCAGCAGAGTACGATGTAATGCAGATCCGGAAGCTTCTGTTTCCAAACAACCTTTATTGCCACAATGGCAAATAATCTCATTGTCAAATGTATTCACATGTCCAAACTCTCCGGAAAATCCTGACTTTCCTTTATAAATTTTTCCGTCTATAATGATTCCGATTCCTAATCCCCAACTGACATTAACGAAAATAATATCTTTCTCTCCTTTTACACATCCTTGCATATATTCTCCGTAAGTCATGGCGCGTGTATCATTATCAATCGTTACAGGATAGCCGAGTCTTTCACTTAATACATCTGCGAGGGGACGTTCTTCAAAATTAAACTGACTGAAACTATATCCCGATTCAGGATTTACTCTTCCTGATACGTTTACATTAATATTCAATATCTTTTCCGTATCTATCGGGAGCTTTTTTATGAAATTGAGAATCAGATTGCAAAGTTCGTTCATTCCCTCTAAGGAGTTTTCAAAATTATAAGGTATATCCATTTTAAGTTCTACCATATCGCCTTTGAAATTTATTAATCCAATATTGATAGAGAATTTCTTAATGTCTACTCCTATGAAATAGCCTGATTTGGTGTTTAGTCCATATAAGTTAGGATGTCTTCCTCCGCTTGTTTCCAGTTTGCCATAATCGTTTATGTATCCTTCGTCATACATTTCTCCAATTAGCTTAGTAACTGTAGGAACACTTAAATCCAGTTCTTTTGAAAGATCAGGAATTGTCGAACTACCATTATATATATAATAGGTAATAATCCTTTTTTAATGAGGGCATTTTTAGACCCCATTTCTATTTCTTTTAAAAACTGCTGATACATATATCTTGTTAATTTCATTATTTACCACAAAGATAATTAATATTTTTATTAACCTCAATCTTTTATAATGGAAAAGAAAGTATTTGTTCTTTTATGATTCAATTTATGCTTAGTATATTAAGCTTTATCCCACCTCGTTTTTTATATTTAGTTCGTATTCATTTCCCTTTTTTCTTTATTAAGGGCTAAAAATAAGGCATGATATAATTAAATACTAATGAAAATAAGATTTTGATAATAAAATAATTTATTATCTATTGTTTATTTAATAAATATATCTATATTTGCATTGTATTATAAACAAGAAACGTTTTATAATAATAAAACTTAAACACGCATTCAATAGGTTAACATATATAATATACAGAAAGGAATACTATGAAAACAAGTAACCGCAGAGAATTTTTAAAGAAAGTCGCTTTAACAGGAGCTTCCGCTTTGGTAGCTCCTGGACTGCTGGCCACTGAAGCAATGGAGAGCACTTCATTTGCTTCAATACAGAAAAGAAAAAACGATGCTGGTCGGCTCATTATTCCTAAAGAGAATGGGTTAAAGATTACCGGGACTTTTTTAGATGAAATATCACATGATATTCCTCATCAAAATTGGGGCGAAAAAGAATGGGATCAAGATTTCCGGCACATGAAAAATATAGGAATTGATACTGTTATCATGATCCGTTCCGGCTATCGTAAGTTTGTCACCTATCCTTCTAAATATTTATTGGGTAGAGGATGTTATATGCCCTCTGTTGATTTAGTAGACATGTACCTTCGCTTAGCGGAAAAATATCAGATGAAGTTTTATTTTGGTCTGTATGATTCCGGAAAATATTGGGATACGGGTGATTTGTCATGGGAGATTGAAGATAACAAGTATGTGATCGATGAAGTCTGGAATCAATATGGTGAAAAATATAAGAGTTTTGGTGGCTGGTATATAAGTGGTGAGATCAGTCGTAAAACCAAGGGGGCTATTGATGCTTTTCGTGCAATGGGAAAACAATGTAAGGATGTGTCTGGTGGTTTACCTACTTTTATTTCTCCTTGGATTGATGGAAAGAAGGCTGTGATGGGGACTGATAAGTTAACTAAGGAAGATGCTGTTTCAGTTCAGGAACACGAAAGAGAATGGAATGAAATATTTGATGGAATCCATGAGGTGGTTGATGCTTGCGCCTTCCAAGATGGGCACATTGATTATGATGAATTAGATGCCTTCTTTACAGTAAATAAAAAGCTGGCAGATAAATATGGAATGAAATGCTGGACGAATGCGGAGACATTCGATCGTGATATGCCTATAAATTTCTTGCCGATCAAGTTTGATAAGCTTAGAATGAAATTGGAAGCTGCAAAGAGAGCCGGCTATGATAAAGCCATTACGTTTGAGTTCTCACATTTCATGAGCCCTCAGTCTGCTTATTTACAAGCTGGACATTTATATGATAGATATAAGGAATACTTTAATATCAAATAATATGAAACGTTTATTGAAATATCTATTTGTTTGTTGCATCTGTATCCTGAATATGAGCGCCATGGCTCAATCTGCTTCTGGCATTAAGGGAAAGGTTATGTGCCAAGGTAAAGGAATATCCAATGTCGTGGTGACGAATGGTTTCGACTGCGTGTTGACAGACACGAAAGGAATGTATAGTTTACCATATCATCGGGATGCACGTTTTGTTTATGTGACGACTCCGGCCGGATATCTGCCTCAAAGAGAAGCGAGTCTTCCTCACTATTATAAAAGAATAGACAGTGAAGTGGAAAACTATGATTTTACCTTGATTAAGAATCCTAAGAATGATGATAAACATATCTGTCTGGTACAGTCTGATGTACAAGCTGCCAAAGCTAGTGACATTGAGGGGTATATGAAATATTTGAAAGATGTTCGTCAATTTGTAGGTGAACGGCGAAATAGTGATATTTTTGTTTTGGATTGTGGTGATATTGTGGGTAATGCACCGGCTATATTTCCTTCTTATATCCAAGCTTCTAATGTCCTGGACCTTCCTTTCTATCGTGCTGTAGGCAATCATGATATGGAATATGGAGTACGCTCTTATGAACATTCTTACAAGACTTTTGAAGAGTATTTCGGACCGATCTATTATTCTTTCAATCGGGGTAAGGCACATTATATTGTATTGAATAACTGCTTCTATATTAATCGTCATTATCGCTATATAGGCTATATTGATGAGCCAACGTTGCAATGGATAGAGGCGGATTTATCTTTCGTACCGAAAGATCATCTGGTTTTTGTTGCAATGCATATTCCAAGCAGCTCTACAAAAGAGCTACAGTTTAATGCATTACTTCCTGATGAAACCAGCAATGCCTCCAGTTTATATGATCTTTTAGCCGGATATGATGCACACATATTTTCCGGACATACCCATTACAATTGGAACGTTGTGTTTAATGATAAACTCATGGAACATAATACGGCGGCTGTTTGCGGTACTTTCTGGAAAGCCGATATCTGTACGGATGGTACCCCCAGCGGTTACGGAATTTATGAAGTAAATGGTAATAAGGTTACTTGGAGCTATAAGAGTGCGGGATTTCTATTGATCACCAATTCAGAGGGTATCCGGTCGGTTCTTCAGAAGAATACCCCCAGGATATTATTGCCAATGTTTGGAATTGGGATGAGTTGTGGAAAGTTGAGTGGTATGAGAATGGTAAGTGCATGGGTGAGATGCAACGTTTCGAAGGGTATGATCCTGAAGCAAAGATTATCTGTTCGGATAAAGAACGGGTAGAATATGACTGGATTATGCCTATAAAAACAGAGCATTTATTTAAGGCGACTCCCCAAAATAAGAATGCAGTTATCGAGATAGTAGTAACGGATCGTTTCGGACATATATATAAGCAAAATATTAAATAACAATTCTATGAAATCTACAATTAATATAGGGTACCTTGTTTTTCTGTCAGTTGTTGCTGCCTTAGGTGGTTTCCTCTTTGGATACGATACAGCTGTCATTTCCGGAACTATTGCTCAGGTGACAGAGTTGTTTAAACTTGATGCCTTACAGCAGGGATGGTATGTAGGATGTGCATTAATAGGCTCCATAGTTGGAGTACTTTTTGCCGGAGTCCTAAGTGATAAATTCGGTCGTAAACTGACTATGGTTATTTCAGCGGTTTTATTTTCTACATCAGCCATTGGATGTGCTTTATGTGCTGATTTTAACCAGTTGGTCATTTACCGTATAATTGGTGGCATTGGTATTGGCGTTGTTTCTATAATATCTCCACTTTACATTTCAGAGGTTTCTGTTGCCCAGTACAGAGGACGATTGGTTTCTTTATATCAATTGGCCGTGACTGTTGGTTTTTTAGGTGCATATTTAGTGAATTACCAACTGCTGGCTTATGCTGAAAGTTGTACTAATCCGGGAACTGGCTGGTTTGATTTAATTTTTGTAACTGAGGTGTGGAGAGGGATGTTAGGAATGGAGACTCTTCCAGCTATACTGTTCTTTATCATCATTTTCTTTATACCGGAAAGTCCCCCGCTGGTTGCTTTTGAAAGGACAGGATGCCAAGGCTACAAATATTTTGGAGAGAATTTATGTTTCTGCTAAAGATGTAGCATTTCAGGTGAATGAAACGAAATCGGTTTTATCTTCCGAATCAAAATCCGAATGGTCTTTATTGTTGCAACCAGGAATTCTGAAAGCTGTCATCATTGGTGTTTGTATTGCTATATTAGGCCAGTTTATGGGAGTAAATGCCGTTTTGTATTACGGCCCTTCTATCTTCGAGAATGCAGGTTTGTCAGGTGGCGATTCTCTTTTCTATCAGGTTCTGGTAGGATTGGTTAATACTTTAACTACGGTTCTGGCATTAGTCATTATTGACAAAGTCGGCCGTAAGAAGTTAGTTTATTATGGAGTTTCGGGTATGGTCGTTACTTTGTTACTAATAGGATTCTATTTCTTGTTTGGTGAATCCTTAGGTATTTCAAGCATATTCCTGCTTATATTCTTTTTTGTCTTATGTATTTTGCTGTGCTGTCTCCATATGTGCAGTGGTATTTGTCCTTCTTTCTGAAATGTATCCTACCAAAGTTCGCGGATTAGCTATGTCTATCGCAGGATTTTCTTTATGGATCGGAACGTATCTTATCGGCCAATTAACCCCCTGGATGCTCCAGAATCTTACCCCCGCCGGAACATTCTTTTTATTTGCCGTCATGTGCGTTCCTTATATGCTTATTGTTTGGAAACTCGTTCCTGAGACTACCGGCAAATCGCTGGAAGAGATTGAGCGTTACTGGACCAGTTCCAAATAGAAATCGACCTTAATATACATATATAATATAGAGAATTATGGATTTAAAAAAATTAGCTGCTCTTTATAAGGACGAACTGATGGATAATGTTCTTCCTTTCTGGCTAGAACATTCTCAGGATCACGAGTTCGGCGGGTATTTCACTTGCTTGGACCGTCAAGGTAATGTTTTCGATACAGATAAGTTTGTTTGGTTGCAAGGCCGTGAGGTATGGTTGTTTTCAATGCTCTACAATAAGGTAGAGAAACGTCAGGAATGGTTGGATTGTGCCATTCAAGGCGGGGAGTTCTTGAAAAAGTACGGTCACGATGGAAATTACAATTGGTATTTCTCTCTTGACCGTACGGGACGCCCGCTGGTAGATCCTTATAACATTTTCTCATACACTTTTGCAACCATGGCTTTCGGACAACTCAGTCTTGCTACCGGAAATCAGGAATATGCTGATATTGCTAAGAAGACTTTTGAGATCATCCTGTCTAAAGTGGATAATCCGAAGGGTAAGTGGAATAAACTGCATCCCGGTACGCGAGATTTGAAAAACTTCGCTCTCCCGATGATTCTATGTAATCTGGCTTTGGAAATCGAACATTTACTTGATGCTGATTATTTAGAGAAAACTATGGAGGTATGCATCCATGAAGTAATGGAGGTTTTCTATCGTCCTGAACTGGGAGGTATCATCATTGAAAATGTACAGACTAACGGTGAGCTTTCTGATTCTTTTGAGGGACGCCAGGTGACTCCAGGGCATGATATTGAAGCCATGTGGTTTATTATGGATCTTGGAAAACGTCTGCATCGTCCTGAACTGATAGAAAAAGCCAAGAATGTTACTTTGACAATGTTGGAGTATGGCTGGGATAAAGAGTTCGGCGGTATATATTACTTTATGGACCGTAAAGGATATCCTCCTCAACAATTGGAATGGGATCAAAAACTTTGGTGGGTACATATTGAAACATTGATTTCTTTATTGAAAGCCTATCAACTTACTGGCGATAAGAAATGTTTGGAATGGTTCGAGAAAGTGCATGATTATACCTGGAATCATTTTAAAGATCCGGAATATGCTGAATGGTACGGCTATCTGAATAGGAGAGGAGAGGTGTTGCTACCATTAAAAGGTGGGAAATGGAAAGGATGTTTCCATGTACCCAGAGGACTGTATCAATGCTGGACAGTGCTGGAAGAAATTATAAAATCAGAATGAAAAAATCTAATACTATGAATCGACGAGATTTTCTAACGACTTTAGGCTTGGGGGCTGCCGGTATCATTTTACCGGGAGTCTCGCAGGCAAAAGTTCTGCAGGAGGCCATTCAAAATCCAAACATCAAGCCGATATCCGGTTCCTGGTTTGAATTCCAACACCCGGGAGGAAAAGAAGGTGTGTATTGGGATAAAGATTTGAGAAACTTTACTGCAACCCAGTGGCGGGAAAAGATACGTGAAATCCGTGAAACAGGCATGGAATACTTAGTCATGATGAATGTAGCTTCTCATGGTTTTGCATTTTATGATACGGATCTGGCTCCTAAGTTTAAAATGGGATGTGAAGATCCCATAGAAACAGTGCTTTCGGCAGCAGATGAGTTTGGTGTTAAGTTCTTTGTAAGCAATGACTATTGGGCATTAGATCTGGATGCTGTAAAGATGATGACCGACAAAGAGTTGGGCAGGGAGAGAGCCAAATGCATGGAAGAAATTTATGCAAGATATGGACATCATAAAAGTTTCTATGGTTGGTATTTCCCCAATGAATCATGGTTGGATCCTTATTTTGGTGAGTATGTAATTCCATATGTGAATGAATGTGCGCAGATAGCCAAGTCTCTGAATGCGAATTGTGTAAATATCATTGCGCCTTATAACATTAAGGCCGAAAAGTGTGATGACACATTCATTAAACAATTAGAGCAACTCAATGTAGAGATCGTAGCTTATCAAGATGGCGTGGGAGTGGGTGTCACTACCTTTAGTCAATCAGCCCGTGCTTTTGAAAATTTAGCTAAAGCGCATCAAAAGCCGGTCGTTCAAGAATATGGGCCGACATGGAGCTTTTTTACTTTGAACAGACTACTCATGGTAGTTTAATCTAGGCTGATTTTGATAAGAGAATTATTCATCAGATGGAGGCTATATCTCCATTTGTAGATAAGATTCTGGTATATCAATATCTTGGTATAATGAATAAACCCGGTTCGCTGGCTCATGCCGGTCTGCGTGATGAGTCAGTCAGACTATACAATCAGTACATGGATTGGTATAGAAAGCAGAACTTTAAATAATAACTACTATGAAACGATTAGTTACTATAATAACATTTATACTGGTATTTGCCAATATCTCAGCACAGAACCCGGAATTTGCTCTTCCATCTATCATTAGTGATCATGCGGTGATGCAACGGAATTCTGAAGTGAAGCTTTGGGGATGGTGTCCCAGTGTATGGGACCTGAAGATTGTATGCAGTTGGGCCCCTACAGATACGGTACATGTAAAGTCGGATATGCATTGCGCCTGGGAAGCCTATATACGTACTCCAGAAGCTGCAGGACCTCATAGTATTCGTTTTTACGGTTGGGAGAACAAACTGGAGAGGGAAATAAAAGATATTCTGATGGGTGAAACATGGTTGTGTTCCGGCCAGTCCAATATGGAATATATTATGAGCTATCCGGTTCGTGATGCCGGGGATATCACAAAAGCTTTGGAAAATAAGCAAGTTCGTTTTTTCAAGATATCTAAAGCAACGTCTAAGTATCCGGTAGAACGTATTCAGGGACAATGGGAAATTTGTTCTCCGGAAACTTACAAAGATTTCAGCGCTGTGGCCTTCTTCTTTGGTCAACATTTGAATGAAGCACTGAATGTGCCAGTCGGACTGATTGGATCTTATTGGGGAGGAACAGCAGTAGAACCTTGGATCGATGAATTTACTTTCAGCCATGAAAAGGAGTTGTTTGAGTTATCACAAAAACAACAAGTAGCAGGTTGGTCTCCTACTGCCAACTCATCCATTTACAATGCAATGATTCATCCTATCAAGAATTATACTATTGCAGGCGTCATCTGGTACCAGGGAGAAGCTAATAATGAACGGGCTGCTGACTATGGTCCTCTGTTTGATGGAATGATAAGAGGTTGGAGAAATGAATTTCACCGTTTTTTGCCCTTTTATTTTGTGCAGATTGCTCCATGGAATGGATATGCAGACAGAAATGCTGCTTATTTACGGGAACAGCAGGCAGATGTTGCTGCAACATTACATAACACTGGAATGGTCGTAGTCAGCGATCTGGTGAATGATATTTCTGATATCCATCCGAGTCTGAAAAAACAGGTCGGTGTCCGTTTGGCCAATATGGCATTGAAGAAAACCTACCATAGGGAAGAAGTGGAGCCTTATTCTCCGATGTTAAAGTCTATCCGTATAGAAGGACGCAAAGTTATGGTGACTACTACTGCTATTAAATTAACGTGTAATGACAAAACCATCCAAAACTTTGAGATAGTGGATCAGGCAGGAAATGTATATCCGGCAGATGCCAAACTAATGAAGAATGGTGAGATTAGTGTTTCTTCCGTAAAAGTAAAAACTCCGGTTGCAGTACGCTATTGCTTTACCAATGATGCAGTTCCCAATTTATTTGATAGTAACGGGTTGCCTTTGGCACCATTTAGAACAGATAGAAAGAAATGAAAAAATATTTATTGATCCTATTTAGTTCACTATTGTGTCTTTCCTGTTTGGCCCAGACTTCTAATTTGAAGTTTCGTGATGGAAAGTTCAAGATTGTGCAGTTCACCGATTTGCACTGGGTGGAAAGCGATTCTTATAAACAAAAGAATGACAGTACTTATAACTTGATGCGTGAAATTATTCGCTCAGAACGTCCTGATCTTGTGATTCTGACAGGTGATGTAGTGGTTTCCTGGAATGCTCTTCGTGGCTGGAAAAGATTGGCTGGTTTGTTCGAGGAAGAGAAAATGCCGTTTGCTGTTACGTTCGGGAATCATGATGAAGAAACTGATATGAATAATGCCCAGATTCTTGAATTTCTGCGTACGGTACCCTATAACCTGACTTATGATGCAGAAAATGGAAAGCTGTCCGGTTCCGGTAATTGTGCGCTTCCTATCCTTTCATCTGATGGAAATTCAGAAAAATGGGTTTTGTATTTGTTCGATTCACATAATCTTACCCAAGACCGTTCTTTCGGATATTATGACTGGATTAAGCATGATCAGATAGATTGGTATCGTAAGACAAGTGATCAGTTTACAGTACGTAATAAATACAGATTGCCATCGATGGCGTTTTTCCATATTCCTCTACCCGAACATGAAACGGCCAGATGGGCTTGCCGTGAATTCGGTGAGAAGCAGGAAGGTGTTTGTGCGTCCAACATAAATTCAGGCTTATTGTCCTCTTTTATAGAGAAAAAAGATGTAATAGGAGTATTTGTCGGGCACGATCATAACAATGACTATATGGTTGATTGGAACGGTTATATAGCATTAGCTTATGGACGTAAAACAGGCTATCCGTCTGCTTATAATGAAGTTCTGAGCCGAGGTGCCCGTATCATTAATCTGCATGAAGATGAAGCCAGCTTCGATTCATATATTATTGACCTGAAAGGTACATATTTCCATTACATGTTCGAACAGAAAAATCAAGGTACCAATATCCCTCGTTTCAGCGGTTCTTTTATACAAGAATATTTAGTTGCTAATTGGGATGATGCACGTTGGGATCGGGAAATGGAAATGTTTAAAGAGGCAGGTATGAAGTATCTGATTTATGCACCTGCACTTCTGACAGATGAGAAAGGAAAAACAACTACTAACTATCCCTCTTCGCTGACAAAGAAAAAACAGCAGAACAAGACACTTGAAAAGTGTTTGCGCAGTGCCCAGAAGAATGGAATAAAAATCTTTATTGGACTGAATTTTAACGATAGGTGGTGGAAAGTAGATTATGATGCAGATTGGTTGATTAGCCAAATGGAAATCGGCAATAAAGTGGCAGATGAACTGGTTTCCTTGTACAAGGAAAAATATCCGGATGCAATGTACGGATGGTATTGGGTTTGGGAAGTTGACAATCTGAACTGTATGACAGCTGAACGTCAGGCTATTCTGGCGAGAGCCTTAAATACAAATTTGGATCATCTTTCAAAGCTCACTCCGGGAATGCCGCTCATGCTTTCTCCGTTTATGAATCATAAAGTAGGTGGAAATGCAGAAGAATACGGAAAAATGTGGGAGAATGTTTTTGCACAAACTCACTTCCGATTTGGAGATATTTTTGCTCCGCAAGACTGTGTCGGTGCCGGTGGATTGAACTTAGATAATTTATCGGACTGGTTCTCTAAATTGAAACAAGCTGTCAATACTAAACCGGGATTGAAATTCTGGGGAAATGTTGAAACGTTCGATCAACAATTCTGGGTGAGTGCTCCTCTGACAAGGATAAAGAAGCAACTGGATATAGTTAATGGTTATGTAAGTAATCTAATCTGCTTTGCTTATAGCCATTATAATAGTCCGTTTGTAGTGAATAAGGACTATCATCAAGCCTACCTGCAATACTGTAAAGAAGGTAAACTTCCTCAAATAGCTACTCCGCAGGAAGTTATAAGTGCCAGTATGATAAAGGTAGCTAATGGCATGGAAGTTAAGTGGATTCCAGGTAGTCTGGAGTCGGTTGCCGGTTTCAATATTTACAGGAATGGCACGCTCTTAAAGAAGCTTCAGATATATGGAAATGACTTCCTGACTTCCTTCATTGATAAGGAAGGTAATGAAGATAGTGTATATGAGATATCTACCTATAATGTAATGGATAAAGAATCAGCTAAGCTGAAAGTTATAAAGTAAAATATAGTTTAATGTAAAGAACCATGAAGAATATAGCCTTTATTGTTTATGTTTTTGTAGTTGTTGTGTGGTGTGCAGGATGTACTTCCTCTTCCTCCCAAACAGCAGTTCCGTCTGAGGTAACGATGACGCAGGATGAACTGGCTGATAAAATAAGAGGTGGCTGGGCGGCTAAGACCATTGGTTGTACCTATGGTGGGCCCGTAGAGTTTCTGCACAACGGTACAATGATTCAAGACTATACTCCTATAAAATGGTCCAAGGACAGAGTAAAGTTCTATTTTGATACTTTTCCCGGTTTATATGATGATCTGTATGTAGACATCATCTTCGTTAATGTGTTCGAACGTTTAGGTCTGGAAGCTCCGGCTGATTCGTTTGCAATCAGCTTTGCCAATGCCGGTTTTCCATTATGGCATGCCAACCAGGTTGCCAAGTATAATATCAAACAAGGCATTATGCCGCCTATGTCTGGTCATTGGTTGAATAATCCCCATGCTGATGATATAGATTATCAGATTGAAGCAGATTTCGCAGGTTTGATGACACCGGGTATGCCCAATACTGCTTCCGAAATATCTGATAGAGTAGGACATATCTTCACTTACGGTGATGGCTGGTACGGAGGCGTATATGTTGGTGCTTTGTATTCTATGGCTTTTGTTTCCGATGATATGGAAGTCGTTGTTTCGGAGGCGCTGAAAACAATTCCCGAACAGAGTGATTTTTACCGTTGCATGAAAGATGTGATAGACTGGTATAAGCAGTATCCGAATGACTGGAAACAAACCTGGTTCGAGTGCCAGAAGAAGTGGACATCGGAGGTTGGTTGCCCTGACGGTGTTTTTGCTCCGTTTGATATTGATGCAAAGATTAACAGTGCCTATGTCATAATGGGATTATTGTATGGACAGAAAGATTTCTTTTCCACAATTGACATAGCTGCCCGTTGCGGACAGGATTCGGATTGCAATGCAGCTACAGCTGCCGGTATTTTGGGTACGATGATAGGATATTCTAATATTCCGGAGAATTGGAAAGAAAGTCTTTATGAAATAGAAGATATACCTTTTGCCTATACAGATGTATCTCTTAATAAACTATCGGAACTGGGCTTGAAACATGCTTTGCAAGTAATAGAAAGAGAAGGTGGTAAAGTAGATAATGGGCAGGTGGCTATTAAAGTTCAAAAAAACTGTTGCTGTAAAATATGAAAAAAGCATTTGAAGGTCATTATCCAGTGGATAAACTGGCTGTCAATACTACTTTACAGGATAATACCGGCTTTGTGTTCGATGGTATCGGTTTCGTTTTGAAAGGATATGTGAAATGTACAGATGAAAACTATGTGGCTCAGGTTGAAATGTATATTGACGGTAATTTGATTGAAACGGCAAATCTGCCGGTTGCCAAAGCATCTTCCATTGATGATAGAAGGGTAGATCTTTTCCATAGATATCAGTTGCAAAATGCAAAGCATGAGATCAGTTTTAAATGGTTGAATCCTCATAAAGATGCACACATTTATTTGGGTGAAGCAGTAATCTATTCAGATAAGCAGAATTTTAATTAATAAATATAGAAACTATGAAACAGAACATTCGAGTAATACTATTTGGCCTACTGGCAATGTTGGTTGCGATGCCGTCAGTAACTGCATGTGCTGCTAATGACACTTCCGGTAAGCAAGAAAAAGCCGGAAAGCCAGTTACAGGTGTAAAACCTATTACCGGCACATGGATCAATCTGGCATATAAAGATGTGCGTAATAAATATACCAATCCTCAAAACTTTGATAATACAGACCCGAAGTTGTGGGCGGCTAAGGTTCGTGAATTAGCGGCTATGGGCATTGAATATCTGGTATTCATGGAGGTAGCTAATGAAGGTAAGGCATATTATCCTTCTAAAATCATGCCTTGGCTGTATGATAAGGGCATGAAAAGTCCTGTAGATGCTATCCTTGATGAAGCAGCAAAACATAACGTGAAAGTATTTATGAGTACCGGTTGGGCAAAAGATCAGGATGATAATCTGCTGGACCCGGCAATCAAAGAACGCCAGTTACAGATTATGGAAGAACTGGCCTCTCTTTACAAAAAAAATCATAAGGCTTTTTATGGTTGGTATTTGCCGGTAGAAGATTGTATCTGTCCGATTTTTGCCGAACATGCCGTACAATCGGTTAATACATTGGCTGAAAAGGCACAAACTCTGACGCCTGGCAAGAAAACTTTGATATCTCCTTATGGAATTGGTTTGTCGGAGTTTGATAATCCGGATTTTGAGAAACAGATGGCAAAATTGAAGGTCGATATTATAGCTTATCAGGACGAAGTGGGTTGCGTGCGTGATAAGTTCACACTTCCCCGTTTGAAAAAGAACTGGCAAAGAATGCGTGATATTCACAATCGATTGAATATTGAAATGTGGGCAAATTGCGAAACATTTACGTGGGAAGAAGGTACGAACGACCGTCAGTCCGCTTTGATTCCGGCTGCCTATTCTCGTTTACTGTCTCAGCAGGCAGCTGCATCTGCAGCAGGGGTAGACCGCATTATTTCGTTCATGTTTGGTGGCATCATTGAAGATCCGAAATCTTCTTATCAGTTGGGGCAACCGGTTTGGTCTAATGATGTATACAACAAATATATGGCGTGGAGAAACGGCGATACTTACTGGAAAATGTTTGAAGCAACTCTATTGGAAAAACTGATGAATACAGCTACTCCTGACATGATTAGTAAATCGGACATGCAAGCCCTGCTGGATGGCAAAGTAGCTGAAGAGAACAGTGAAGACAACCGTTGGGTGAAGTTTAACCAGGGACACCATGAAATAGTGGTGGATTTGCAAAAGAAAACTCCGGTCAAATATCATGGTGCGTACATTGAACTATAATCCGGAAGGAATCAATACCCCGCTGAAAGTCTATGTATATACTTCGGAAGATGGAAAAACTTATACTCTGGCTTCTATCAAAGATGCCCCTTACTTTCCGAATAATAAGCATGATGCCTGGATTGACGGGATATTATTCGAAAAATTGAATGAAAATGCAAGGTATATAAAGGTTGCTTTTGATGTTCCTCAGAAAGTATATATGGATGAATTATTTATTAATCCTACCATCAAATAACAACTAAACAGAGAGTGATAAAGTTTAATTTAATTAATCCAAAAATGAGTCTATGAAAAGATTGCACAAATCGATGAATGGAATTATTGGTGTGCTTTTAATGGCACTAATGTTAGTTCCGAATGGTTTGAAGGCTGAAACTACAGACATGCTTCAAACGTCTAAAATTACGGGCATTGTAACCGATGATTCAGGTGAACCTGTAATTGGTGTTACTGTTCGTGTGAAAAATGCAACGGCGGAGCTATTACAGATGTAAACGGACGTTACTCGGTAAATGCTTCCAGTAATGCTACTTTAGTTTTTTCTTTTGTGGGTTACAAAACTCAGGAAGTAGCAGTGAAAGGTAAAGCTACTGTAAATGTTACATTACATGAAGATAGCCACATGTTGGAAGAAACAGTGGTTATCGGTTACGGTAGTGTACCTAAAAAGGATCTTACGGGATCAATCTCTTCTTTGAAAAGTGACGATTTACTGAAAACAAATCCGACGAGTATTAATCAAGGTTTGCAGGGTAAAATGGCAGGTGTACAAGTTTCACAAGCTGATGGTGCTCCTGGTGCAGGTGTAACTATCCAGATACGTGGTGCCAACTCATTTACTACCAATACAGAGCCATTGTATATTCTGGACGGCGTGCCCTTCACGGCAGGTGAAGCTCCCTCGACTGACTTCGGAACGAAATCCAATAATAACCCTCTGAGTTTAATTAGCCCGCAGGATATAGAGTCTATTCAGGTATTGAAAGATGCTTCTGCCACAGCTATCTATGGTTCGCGTGCTGCTAATGGTGTGGTTATTATCACGACTAAGAGTGGTGCTCAGGGCAAGGCAAGAGTCCAGTTCAGTGCTAATTTCAGCATGTCCAAACCTGTAAAACTGATTGATGTTTTAAGTGCGGGCGATTATGCACAGTTCAAGAATGAATGTACTATTTTCGGTTATATGTATGATGGCAAGAATTATGTTTCCGACGAAAGTCTTCCTTATCCTATACCCGGCCATTGGTCAATTAAAAAGGGTACCGATCCTGTGACTGGTGAAGAGATCATTCTTGAGAGAAAGTATCTGCCTAGTCCTGATGATTTTCGTAATGGTTTTGACTTGCGTGAAGATGGAAATTTGTTCTATGGTACTAACTGGCAGAAGGAAATTTTCCGTGATGCGTTTAGTCAGGAGTATAGTCTGAATGTTTCCGGTGGTGACCAGAAAGGATCTTATATGTATTCTGGCGGTTATCTTGATCAGCAGGGTGTTATTGTGAACTCTTATTATAAGCGCTACAATGTTCGTGCAAATAATAATCGTAAGATTAATGATTATGTTGAAATCGGTAGTAATCTGACTTTTACAAAATCGGAGAATCGCCTGGCCCGTACTAATACGGAAAACTATGGTGTGATTGAGTCCGCAATTGCATTTAATCCGACTCGTCCGGTATTCGACCCGGATGCAGACTCTAAATATTCAGAGGACTTTGCTTCTGGTTTGGCAAATCCATATCTGAGTGCTCATACAGAAAAGAATGTGCTTGAAACTTATGGTATTTATGCTTCTGGTTTTGGTGAAATAACATTTGTGGATTGGCTGAAGTTCCGTCAGAACATCGGTTATGGTTATACCTATAACGAACGTAGCCAATATTACAATCGCTACACCGGTTCAGGGCAAAATCCTACCAATGGTTATGGAAGAAAAGATGATAATGCATACGAAGGTTTTACTTTAGAGTCTTTACTTACTTTTGAAAAGAAGTTTGGTGTGCATGCTTTCAATGTTGTTGCCGGTATGACTTATGAAAAGTCTATGGGAAGAAGCAAATATATGCTTGCTAAGAATTTCCCGAATGATATTACAGAAGATAATGATATGAATGCTGCAGTAGGTGAAAAAGAAATTGGAAGCGGCAGATGGCGTTCACAGTTGATGTCTTATTTGGCTCGTGCCAATTATAATCTGTTAGACCGTTATTTGTTCACCGCATCATTCCGCCGTGATGGTTCCAGCCGTTTTAATCCTCTGAACCGTTGGTCTAATTTCTATTCCGGTGCTATTGCATGGCGTATGTCTGATGAGGCATTTATTAAGAATCTTAATTTCTTTGATAACCTGAAGTTGCGTTTCAGTGCCGGTCAGACTGGTAACCAGGGTATTAGTGCCTATGCAACCCGTTCTCGCTTCGAAGCCCAGAATTATCCGTTCGATGGAACGATGAATCCTGGTGCTGGTGAAGATCGTTGGGGAGGACCTGCTGCCGCTAATTTGAAATGGGAGACAACGAATCAGTTTAACCTTGGTTTGGATGCAGCTTTCTTCAATAATCGTGTAAATCTGGTTGTTGATTTGTATTACAAGAAAACAACGGACTTATTACAGTATCGTTATATTGATATGAGTTCCGGTTTCAATCAGATAGCTTGTAATTATGGTGATGTAACCAATAAAGGTCTTGAAATTACAGCACATGTCATTCCGGTGAAAACCCGCGACTGGATGTGGACATTAGATGCCAATATCTCTTTCAACCGCAATAAAATTGGTGGTTTGAATGCCGATCAGTTCTCTGATGTAGCTTGGGGTATTGAAAGTATGTTCCTGAGAAGAAATGGTCATCCTATTGGTACTTTGTACGGATATGTGGAAGATGGATTCTATGATAATGAGGCTGAAGTACGTGCTGATCCGTATTACAGAGATGCAACTCCTTCTAAAGTAAAATCTATGGTTGGGCAGGTGAAGTATAAGAATCTGGATGACGATCCGGTAATCGATGACCGTGATAAGACGATTATTGGTGATACGAATCCCGATTATCAATATGGTATTACCAGTACATTGAACTGGAAGAAATGGACATTCAGCTTCTTCCTGCAAGGTACACAAGGAAATGATATTTTGAATGTGAACTTGAAGCAGTTTGATGTAGCGGTAGGTTCGGGTAATATGCCTTATTTCGTATTCAATAACCGTTGGACACCTGAAAACAGAGCTGCAGCTAAATGGCCGCGTGCCGATGGCACCTTTACCCGTGCTATGAAAGCTTCCGACCGTTATATTGTAGATGGTTCTTATCTGCGCTGTAAGAATATTAGTTTAAGCTATAATTGGGCTCATCCGGTGAAATTTGTAGAGTCTATTAACATCGTAGCAAGTATAACTAACCTGTTTACTATTTCCGGTTATGAATGGTATGACCCGGATGTAAACGCGTTCGGTAGTGACCCGACTCGTAGAGGTGTGGATATGTCATCATATCCGAGTGCCCGTACATTTAACTTAGGTATTCAATTAGCATTCTAAAAAGTAAGAATATGAAACTGTTAAAAATATTAAGCTTATGTGCTGCAGGTTTGTTTCTGACCACTTCATGTGACTTGGAAGAGGAAACATTTACCTTTGTTGCAGGTGAAGATGTTGCTGCCGAAGGTTCGTATGATCAGTTGGTGGCAGGTGCTTATCATACTTTGCATTGGCCTTTCACATGGGGTAATTATCATAATGTGGTGAACTTCGATTGTGATTATCAAACAGGGCCGAGCTGGGCTTTTTGGTGATGAAGGCGCCGGTAACTTTTATGATAAAAGTTCGACAAAAACTTCTATCAATATTATTGTACTACTATCCACAGAGCCAATTATCACTATTACTTAGTACAAAAGATAACAGGCGTTACTGAAAAAGAAAAGAATAATGCATTGGGTGAACTCCGTTTCCTGAAGGCTTGGTCTCAGTTCCAGTTAGTTCAGTTCTTTGGTCCTATACCTTTGTATACATATTCCATTGCAGAGGGTAATTCTACCGAATTGCCACGGTCTTCTGTAAAAGAAGTGTATGAGCATATTATTGAAACACTGAAAGAAGCCGAAGCATTGCTGCTTCCGCGCACCGATGAGGCGTTTAAGAAAGGTCACGTATGTCGTGCCACTGCCAAGGCTTTGTTGGCTAAGGTGTATGCTACTATTGGTTCAGCTTCTATGAAGAGCGGACAAGTTACAGTAAAAGGTGGTCCGGGAAGTAAAGTAAATCCTGATGGAACAACCTCCCGTTTGATGCCTGTAGCCATTACTCACAGTAAGAATGTAGTAGCCGGGTATGAAGAGTTTGATTCTCAGGAATATTATCGCCTGGCAAAAGAAAAGGCCGGAGAAGTAATCAATAGTGGCGAGGTTTCATTGGCAAGTAGCCAGAAAGAATTGTGGAGTCCGGCCTATAAGAATGGACCTGAGTTGCTTTTCTGCTTGCAGACAATGGCTGGACAGGGCGACGATTATTACAACTATGTTAGTAAGGATTATTACGGATGGCCCGATCCGGCATACAATGGCGAATGGACTTCCGGTTACTACGTTCAAAGAGACCATTGGTTGCAGACCTTTGACGACTGGGATGATGAGCGTATCACTTGGGGAGTAAAACACCGTGTTCCGTATAACTGGAATAAAACTTATGAAAAAATGGAGTGGTATTTCTACCCCGAACGCGATAGTGTAAAAGTACGTCAGGGCTTACCTCCATACGAAGGATGTCCATATAAGTACGAAACTACGGATGTTGTACGAAACGGTGCCCATGAGTATGGTGCCAAACTTGAAAAATTTACAGCTATAACTGCTGATAATAATGGTAACCGTACAGACTGGAACTGGCCGTATTTGCGTTACGCCGATCTCATTCTCATTTATTGTGAAGCGGAAAATGAGTTGAATGGTCCTACAACGGATGCTTTTGCTAAAATGGAAATGCTGAACAAGCGTAATAACAGTACATTGGTAAGCAAACGTCATGAGAAGAATCCGTTTACAAAAGAGTCGTTCCGTTCATTCGTTCTTGAAGAACGTGCCAAAGAGTTTGCAGCCGAAGGTATCCGCCGCTATGATTTGCTTCGTTGGGGTATCTATCTGCAAGTAATGAATGCCATCGGTACTGTGGATGAAAATGAGATTGTAAAACGTCGTGAAGAGAAGCATTTGTTATTACCGTTCCCGCCCGATGTTGTCAATACGAATCCTTATATCGACAGGAATAATCCGGGATGGTAATTTTATTTATTAATAACTAATAGATAATGCAATGAAAAATATAATGAACTTCAGAAATATATGTTTGGGTGGAGCGCTGTTATTGGGTTTGGCATTTACGGCTTGTTCGGATGATGACTATAATCCAATGCCTATACAGCTTACCAATGTGACCACCCTTGATGATATGAGTACTCCGATTACGGAGGCAGCTATGGGCGATTTTATTGCAATACATGGCACAGGGCTCGATGTACGCAATATTGATTCGGTTTTGATTAATGATGTAGCATTGGATATGCTGGAAGTATATACGGAAAGTGATATTCTGTTCCTGAAAATTCCAGTGAAATTACCTAAAGAAGAGACCAACAAGATTTATATCTATAATTCTACAGGTCGTCAGGAAATCCCCTTTAAGGCCAATGCGCCAAAACTCCGCCTGGACCGTATGTTTAATGAATATACCAGCCCGGGCGATACCATTATGATTTATGGCGACTTCTTTGAACTCTATGAGATAGATTCTCTCAATGCAGTAGTCGATTTTAATGGTAAAATTTCGAAGGTAATCAGCAGTGGTAATAACTACCTGACTGCCCAAGTGCCTAAGACTGTTGATAAAAACATCAAGGTAAAGGTGAAAGGTACAAAATGGGATGTGGAAGCTACATGTCCGGGACGTTACTATGACCGTGAATTTATAATAATGGACTTTGATGAATTCCTACCTACCAGTATGGCCAATGTGGTTACTGATGAGAAAGATCCTCAACGTTTGAGCGGTAACTTCTTGCGTATTGATGATAAATCTGAATATTCCGGTTGGTGGTATATTGCAGAGAGAGGCGGCATTGCTTATACTGCCGATATGCTGGGGCTTGAAAGCAGCAAGAACTATGTAGTGAAATGTGAGTTCCGTACAGCTAATCAGTTTATACAGGATAAGATTAAGTTCTGTAATTACCTTTATTGGGCAGCTCCAACCTGCGACTGGATTGCAACGGATTTCAATGTCCAGAACTTTAATCGTTGGGAAACTATTACATTGCCGTTTACTGTTATTCAGTCCACCGATTATCCGGATAATTACCCGGGGTCTTATACCAGCTTCAATATGCGTCTTGAGATAGATCAGAATATTGCCCGCAATTTTGCTTTTGACAATATCCGTATCTATAAAAAAGGTGATTGACATCGACTGAATGCTATAATCTCCCCAGGAGTATAGTATATCCAGAAGTGAAAATAGTTTTAGGTTCATCCGATTTAGGTGGTTTTGATATTCTGTTTACCCTACACGGTAACTCCATTTACATGCCGAAGTAAAGGCCGTTACATACCGAGGTAAAGAGCGTTACAATAAGGGGTAAAGGCCGTTACATACGGCGGTAAATGCTTTTACATCGATATGAAAATGCCGGTAAATGCAATGTCTTGATAAATAGAATTATAGATAAACTACATCTTTGTCGGATGAACCATATTTTGAAATGTAATTTATTAGAATTAAGAAAAATATGAAGATGAAAAAGTGCGCGGCATTCTTAGCCGTGATGTTGATGGGGGCCTGGAGTTTACAGTCTTGTGACAACGGACCTACTAAAGAAGTCTGGTTAGACGAATTCGGACAAGACTCTTGCTATGTTCAGGATTGGGGAATGGTAGAAATTAATCGTTCTGTAGTGCATACACCGCTTACGGTGAATGGAGTGGTTTATGAACGTGGACTTGGTTCCCATTCCATTAGTCGTTTGCTATACGATCTTGGTGGCAAAGCAGTATCAATTTCCGGTTTGGCTGGTGCTGACGACAAGAACTTGTTTGCCGGTAAACTTCAATTCAAGATTCTTGGTGACAAAAAAGAACTCTGGAAGAGTGGTGTCATGAAGAAGGGAGATCCTGTAAAGGAATTCAATGTGAATCTGAAAGGGATCGACAAAGTTTTGCTATTGGTAGAAGAGTGTGGAGATGGTATCATGTACGACCATGCAGACTGGTTGAACGTGAAGATCACTACCCGTGGAGATGTAAAACCGATTCCTGCATGGGCAAAACCGGTTGCCAAGGAAAAGTATATCCTGACACCGCCGGCTCCTGAGACACCGGTTATTAATAACCCGTTAGTCTTTGGTGCACGTCCGGGAAATCCGTTCTTGTGGTCGATAATGGCTACTGGTAACCGTCCGATGACGTTTGAAGCTACGGACTTCCCGAAGGTGTGAAATTGAATCCGGCTAATGGACATATCACAGGTAAAGCTACAACGAAAGGTGAATACAAGGTACAGTTGAAGGCTACCAATGATAAAGGTACAGCAGTGAAAGAAGTGACAATCAAAATCGGTGATGAGATTGCTTTAACTCCTTCAATGGGTTGGAATAGCTGGAATTGCTGGGGACTGTCTGTAAACGATGAAAAAGTACGTGATGCTGCCCGTATGATGAATGAAAAACTACACTCTTACGGTTGGGAATACGTGAATATCGATGATGGATGGGAAGCTGCGGAACGCACTAAACAAGGTGAACTTCTTCCTAATGAAAAATTCCCCAGCTTTAAAGAATTGACAGACTATATTCATGGCTTGGGTCTGAAATTCGGTATTTACTCCTCTCCGGGTGCTACTACTTGTGGTGGTCACTTAGGTAGTTATCAGCATGAAGAAATTGATGCTAAAACCTGGGCCGGTTGGGGTGTCGATTACCTGAAATATGACTATTGCGGTTATTTGGAAATAGAAAAGGATTCTGAAGAGAAAACAATTCAGGAACCGTATATCGTGATGCGTAAGGCATTGGATAAAGTAAATCGTGACATCGTTTATTGTGTAGGTTACGGAGCTCCCAACGTATGGAATTGGGCTGTGGCAGCCGGTGGTAATCAATGGCGTACTACCCGTGATATTACGGATGAATGGAATGTGGTAACAGCTATCGGTACTTTCCAGGACGTGTGTGCTGAATCTACAGCTCCGGGACGGAATAGTGATCCTGATATGTTGGTAGTTGGCAGATTGGGACAAGCCTGGGGTACTAAAGTACATGATTCTTACCTGACTGCAGATGAGCAATATTCTCATATTTCTTTATGGTGTCTTCTTTCTGCTCCTTTGCTGATAGGTTGTGATATGGCGAATATTGATGATTTTACGCTGAATCTGCTTACTAATAATGAAGTGATCTCTGTTAGCCAGGACCCGATGGTAGCTCCTGCTAAGAAAAAGATAGTGGAGAATGGACAAATCTGGTCTAAGAAGTTGCATGATGGTTCCTATGCAGTAGGTTTCTTCCATGTAGATCCTTACTTTATCCTTTGGGATCAGGATGATGCTGAAGCTATGCAAATGCGTGAGTATGACTTTAATTTTGATTTGAAACAGCTCGGTATTGATGGTAAAGCAATGGTTCGCGATTTGTGGAGACAGAAAGATCTGGGAGAAGTAAATGGTAGTTTCCAGACAAAAGTACCTTATCATGGAGTCACTTTCGTGAAGATTACTCCGGCGAAGTAAAAATCTGCAAAATAACAAAAGAATGAAAAAGTTATATCTATCCTTAGCTTTTTTATCGGCTTTCACTTTCCAGGTCTCTGCACAACTGCAGGGCCTGGATGTAGTGAAGGTTCCGGAGGCACAACAGCCTTATTCGGGAGAATATGTCTATATCCCTGATGTAGACGGTTATAAAACTTTGAAGTGTGATTTTCATACTCATACCATTTTTTCAGATGGAGATGTGAAGCCGGAAAACCGGGTATGGGAGGGTGCTATCCGTGGACTGGATGTGATTGCTATAACGGATCACATTGAATATCGTCCGAACAAATTCATTACGGCTGACCATAATGAGTCTTATAGACGGGCGAAGACAGTAGAGGAGAGCTCTAATCTGGTCGTGATACCGGGTGCTGAAATAACCCGTTCCAAGCCATTGGGACATATCAATGCTCTTTTTCTGAAGGATGCAAATGCTTTGGATGTAGAAGATCCGTTGGTAGCAATTGATAATGCTTTGGAGCAAGGTGCTTTCATCATGTGGAATCATCCCGGATGGCCGAATGACACGAGTACTATTTATAAGGTTCATAAAGACCTGATTAAGCAGAAGAAAATACATGGTGTGGAGTTGGTGAATGGCTTTGAGTATTATCCGAAAGCTTTCAACTATTGTAAGGAGTATAACCTGACGTATATGGGTAATACTGATATTCATGGTGTGTATAAACAGACCTATCGTACTGATAAACAATATGGTCCGATGACTATAATCTTCGCCAAGGAACGTTCCCATGAAGGGGTGAAAGAAGCATTATTTGCCGGACGCTCTGTGGTGAAATTTGGGGATATTCTGATTGGAGCTGAAAAGAATCTGACAGCTTTGGTAAAGGCTTGCCTGGCATATGAGGTGAAGGAAGTGAATGGTAATCAGGCATTAGTTAAAGTAGTGAATAAATCGACACTGAACTTTGAAATCTTACTGGATAATAAAGCAGGTACTATTTTAGGAAATGCTACAGTTGAATTTAAGGTTCGTTTAAACGACAAAATAAAGTTTACTAATACTTATATTACGGATAATAGTCAGTTGGTGATTAATGTGGCGTCTTTGAAATAGTGTATTTTAATGAAAATCGGAATATTATGAAAAAAAAGGATTTTGTGTTTTTGTTTCTTGTGTGTATGTTCATTATTGTTCGTGCTGATGGTGCCGATTCACTGGCCTTGACTCCTCCTATGGGATGGAATAGCTGGAACTGTTTTAGTTGCGATGTCAATGAACAGCAGATACGGGATATGGCAGATCTGATTGTTGCGAATGGTATGAGAGATGCAGGCTATACCTATGTGAACGTTGATGACTGCTGGCAAGTGGGTCGCGATGCGGATGGGAATATTGTGGTTGATTCAGTACGTTTTCCTTCCGGTATAAAGGCATTGGCAGATTATATACATTCCAAAGGATTGAAGTTTGGTATTTATTCTTGCGCAGGGTCATTGACTTGTGCCGGACGTCCGGGAAGTCGTGGCTATCAGTTTCAGGATGCCCGTACCTATGCTGAGTGGGGGTGGATTTCCTGAAGTATGACTGGTGTTTTGATGAGGCTCAAAGTCCTCAGGGAGCTTATCGTACTATGCGTGATGCTTTGAAAGCCAGCGGCCGTCCCATTGTATTCTCTATTTGTGAGTGGGGAAGTAGCAAACCGTGGACATGGGCAAAAGGAGTAGGACATTTGTGGAGAACTACGGGGGATATTATCAATGCTTTTAAAGGTACGGTACACTGGGGAGGATGTAGTGTAGTGGATATCATTGATAAGAATGCAGACTTATATCCTTATGCCGGTCCGGGACATTGGAATGATCCTGATATGCTGCAAGTAGGTAATGGAGTACTCACCCCCGAAGAGAATCGTTCACATTTTACCATGTGGTGTATGTTGGCGGCTCCACTGTTGGCTGGGAATGATTTGCGGACCATGGATAAAGAAACACAGGCTATTCTGATGAATAAAGACGTGATACCTGTGAATCAGGATAAGTTGGGTATACAAGGACGTCGTTACATGAAAACAGAACAACATGAAATCTGGGTAAAACAGTTGTCTAATGGAGAAGCTGCTGTATGCTTTTTTCAATCGTGATGAGCAACCATGGACATTTGAGTATAAGTTTGGAAAAGACAAATCTCACCTTCACTTTGCAGATATCAGACTCTGGGAATTGGAATATGATGTATACGATATCTGGAACAAGAATAAATATCTTGGAACTTCCAGCGATAATCTAAGCTTCAAGGTTCCTGCACATGGCGTTGTATTGGTAAAGTTGGCTCCTAAAAATAAAAAATGAATATAGATAAAAATTGATTGTGATGAAAAGATTTTTTATTCAGCGTAATATGTACGCTTCTGGCTTTTGCCGGATTTGCCCAGGAACAAATCGCGATAAAACATGGCCCGTATCTCCAGAACCTGAAAGAGACGGAAACTACTATTGTATGGGTGGCTAATAAAGCTTCTGTTGGTTGGGTGGAAGTGGCACCCGATGATGGTACAAGCTATTACCGCTTTGAACGTTCCAGGTTTTTTGATTCTACGAATGGGGTGAAGAATGTTTCGGAATTGCATGCAGTTCGTATCACCGGTCTTAAACCTGGTACCAGCTATCGCTATCGTATTTACTCCCAAGAGGTTCTGGAACGTAAAGGAGAAGAAATCGTTTATGGCAATGTTGCAGCTCCCAGTATTTATGATAAGCGTTCATTGAAATTTACGACAAATGATCGTAATAAGCCGGCAACCTCATTTATTATGTTGAATGATATTCATGGTAATACGGATTATATTCCGAAACTGCTGAACAATGCCGGTTTTAAAGAGACGGATATGATCATTTATAATGGTGATATGATGAATTGGCTGATGGATGAAGAAGACCTGTTCAAGGGCTTTATGGATGTTACCGTAGATTTGTTTGCTACTCATAAGCCTATGTATTACGCCCGTGGAAACCATGAAACACGTGGTTTGTTTGCTGCTTCTTTTCAGCACTATTTCTCCCCTAAGGAACCGCACTTGTATTTCTTGTTGAGACAAGGTCCGGTTTGTTTCATTTTTCTGGATACAGGTGAGGATAAGCCCGATTCTGATATAGAGTATCACGGCATTACAGACTATGATAATTACCGTACTGAACAAGCTAAATGGCTTTCTGAAATTGTGAAATCTCCTGATTTTTTGGATGCGAAGTTCAAAGTGGTCATCGCCCATATGCCACCCCTGCCTGATCAGGACTTGTGGCATGGACAAGGAGAAGTTTTGGAAAAGTTTGTCCCCATCCTGAATGATGCGCAGGTGGATGTTATGTTGAGTGGGCATCTGCATCAGTATTTTAATAATAAGCCGACTGATAAAGTTCACTTTCCGGTTATTGATAATTCCTCAAATACAGTACTTAAAGGAGTAATAGAAGGGAATCAACTGAATATGGAAGTAAAGAATATGAATGGAGAGGTGATAGATAAAATTTCTATTATGGCAAAGTAGTGAATCATTTTACTTTAAATCTATGAATAGCATGAGTTTTGTATCAAAAAGTTTTTTAAGTTTCTTATTGTTTGTATGGGTGTGTGGAGCAATGATGGCTGAAAGTATTACTTCACCGAATGGAAATCTTCATTTAGATTTTACTGTAAATACACAGGGAGAACCGGTATATCAGCTTTTCTATAAAGGCAAGGCTGTAGTGAAACCTTCAAAATTGGGCTTGGAATTGAAAGATGATCCCGGACTGATGAGTAATTTTACATTAACCGGCACTGAGACTTCAACTTTTGATGAAACCTGGAAACCGGTGTGGGGAGAAGTTGCGCAGATTCGTAATCACTATAATGAACTGGCTGTGACTCTGGAACAGAAAGCTCAGAATCGTAATATGATTATTCGTTTCCGGCTTTACAATGATGGTTTAGGATTCCGGTATGAATTCCCATTGCAAAGGAATCTGAACTATTTTATAGTGACAGAAGAACATACCCAGTTTGCCATGACTGGCGATCATCTTGCCTTTTGGATACCGGGTGACTATGATACACAGGAGTATGACTATATTGAGTCTAAATTATCGGAAATACGGGGTTTAATGGAAAGTGCCGTAACGGTAAATGCTTCACAATTCGTATTTTCTCCTACAGGGGTTCAAACCTCCTTACAGATGAAGACGGATGATGGCATCTATATCAATTTACATGAAGCCGCTTTGGTCGATTACTCCTGTATGCACCTCAACTTGGACGATAATAATCTGATATTTGAGTCATGGTTGACACCTGATGTCTTGGGTAACAAAGCTTATATGCAAGCTCCTTCTAAAACTCCCTGGCGTACTATTATAGTCAGTGATGATGCACGGGATATTCTGGCATCAAAACTGACTTTGAATCTAAATGAACCTTGTGCTTATAAGGATGTCTCTTGGATTAAGCCGGTGAAGTATATCGGTGTCTGGTGGGAGATGATTACAGGCATGAAGTCATGGAGCTATACAGATGAGTTGCTTGCTATGAGATTCGGTGAAAACGATTATACAAAGATCAAGCCAAACGGCCGTCATGCTGCCAATAATGAGAATGTGAAAAGATATATCGATTTTGCAGCCGAACATGGCATGGATCAGGTCTTGGTGGAAGGTTGGAATGAAGGTTGGGAAAGTTGGGGAGGAAGTTCCAGGGATTTTGTCTTTGATTTTGTTACTCCTTATCCTGATTTTGATGTAAAAATGCTGAATGATTATGCCCGGAGTAAAGGAGTAAGATTGATGATGCATCATGAAACGTCGGCTTCCGTCCGTAACTATGAACGTCATCTGGATAAAGCTTATCAATTTATGGCAGATCATGGCTATAATTCTGTGAAAAGTGGATATGTTGGTGATATCATTCCTCATGGTGAGCACCATTACGGGCAATGGATGAATAATCATTATCTATATGCAGTGAAGAAAGCTGCTGAATATAAAATCTGTGTAAATGCCCATGAGGCAGTACGTCCTACCGGCTTGTGCCGTACTTATCCGAATCTGATAGGTAATGAATCTGCTCGTGGTACTGAGTTTGAACCTTATGATGGGAATAAACCCTTTCATACTACATTGCTTCCTTTTACCCGTTTAATAGGTGGCCCGATGGATTATACTCCCGGTATTTTTGATATCTGCCTGACATTCCTGAATCGTGAGAATCATGGTCAGATTAATACGACTCTGGCTAAGCAACTGGCTTTGTATGTCACTCTTTACAGTCCGTTGCAGATGGCGGCTGACCTGCCGGAAAGTTACGAACGTCATTTGGATGCTTTCCAATTCATTAAAGATGTTGCTGTTGATTGGGATGACAGTAAATATCTTGAAGCTGAACCGGGCGATTATATAACCGTAGCTCGTAAAGCTAAGGGTACAGGCAATTGGTTTGTGGGTGGCATTACGGATGAAAATGCCCGTGTCTCTACTTTTACCCTCGACTTTCTGGAACCCGGAAAAGAGTACGTAGCAACGCTGTATGCTGATGCTAAAGATGCTGATTATGAAAAGAATCCTACTGCCTATCAGATAAAGAAAGGTATTGTAACCAATAAGACTAAAATATCTGTAAAGATGGCACGTAGTGGTGGATTTGCTTTGAGCTTGATTGAGGCTGTGGGAGTAGATAAAAAGGCTGTGAAGAAATGGAAGTAAAGTGGTGAAAGAAACATTTTTTTTGCAGGAATCTTTTTATCTTTGCATGTCCTAATAATTAATATCTAAAGTATGAAAATGAAAAGATTAAAACAGTGTTTGTTGTTAATTACTATTCTGGGAGGATTATCAATCAGTGAGGCATATGCTCAAAAGAACAATTTTGCCAATTTAGCTCGTTATGCAAAAGAAAACGCTGCACTTCCAAAGCCCGTAAAGAAAGAGAAAAGAGTTGTCTTCATGGGGAATTCCATTACGGAAGGGTGGGTGAGAACTCATCCGGACTTCTTTAAAACAAATGGCTATATAGGTCGTGGCATCGGTGGACAAACCTCTTATCAATTCTTATTGCGTTTCCGTGAGGATGTCATTAATCTTTCTCCGGCTTTAGTAGTCATAAATGCCGGAACTAATGATGTTGCTGAAAATGTAGGTCCCTACAATGAAGAGTATACATTTGGAAATATTATTTCTATGGTAGAGTTGGCTAAAGCAAATAAGATAAAAGTGATTTTAACTTCTGTGCTACCGGCGGCAACCTTTAAATGGAGACCGGAAATAAAAGACGTTCCTCAGAAAATTCAATCATTAAATGCCCGTGTAGCAGCGTATGCAAAAGCAAACAAGATTCCTTATGTGGATTATTACAAGGCGATGGTGTTGGATGAAAACGGAGCATTAAATCCTCAATATACGAAAGATGGAGTACATCCGACAAGTGAAGGGTATGATATAATGGAACCAATTATCAAGAAGGCTATTGAAGATACGCTTTAAAAGGATAGATAACTCACAATAAAAACCTCCTTTCTCAATTACCATAACAGGATGAGAAAGGAGGTTTTCTTATTTATCAACTCTACTTATTTATCAGTTCGACAACTCCGGATTAGCAGCTATCGCTTCTCTTGGAATTTGAATTGTATAACGCGAATCATCCTGTTCCAATACATAGGTTCCTCCCTTGAGCACTTTTTCAATACGAGGGCGGGTGGTACGGCGTAAGTCGAACCAGCGATGTCCTTCAAAAGCTAATTCACGCGCACGTTCATCCAGAATCTCCTGTATCAGGGCTTCTTTGGTCATTGCGTTCACGGCAGTTGCTTTTACTGTATATACTTCCGGTGTATAGCGCTTCTGCATTAACTCCAGTAATCGGGTGCGTGCTTGGGGCAATTTATCCGATTGTGCGGCTGCTTCTGCCGAATTCAGGTACATTTCTCCCACTCGGAAAGAACAACGGAAATCATCTTTTCCGCTCTTTTGGCTGAAGCGATAACCATTCTTGTCGGCAGCTTTAAAATAAGCGTCCAGACGTAAATCGCCTTCTTTGTATAAAGAAGCTAAAGCTTCTGATAGAACAGCAGCCTGTGTGTAGTTAGAAGACATACCACGTTCTAAGGCAGTAATATTTTCTACAGACTGATAGTTGTTCGGCAGGGTATAAGTTTCTGCATTGAAATCTTCCAATGTATTCTTTTCAGCAAGTATCGCTTCGGCTGCCTGATATGCATTGTCCCATTGTCCCATATATAAATATACACGGGCACGGAGGGCTTTTACAGATAAGGTTGTGAAACGATAAGAAAATTTCTGTTCCCAAGATTCTTTATTAATCAGTTTTTCAGCTTCGTTGATGTCTGCAATGACCGCTTCATAAATCTGTGCAACGGTATTCTTCTTCAGGATTTCATTGATATCGCTATTCAGCTTAAGCGGCACGGCTGTAGTCTCTAACGCTCCCGGACGGGTATAAGGCTGTCCGTAGAGATTTACCAACAGGAAATGCATGTATGCACGGAGCAGATAACATTCACCGATCAATTGGTCGATGTCCTCTTCGCTTCCTTCATTGATGGATTCCCGCTCTTCTATGGTATAGTTGACAGTGAACATGATGCTATAGAAGTTCTTCCACTCAAAAGCAGTGGTTTGTCCCGGTGCGCTGAAGTCATCCCAGCACTCGATTTTTCCGTAACGATCCTGTTCCCAACTATCGTCTTTCACATACAGTTCATCCGAACGAAAACAGGCGAGTCCTCTGGCATCGGGAACGGTCTTATAAGCTGTGGCAATCAGCGCTCTGTACTCAGCTAAAGTCTGGGGATCACCTTTCCCGTAGGTTGAATGTCAAGCATATCACAAGCAGTCAGTAATACTACGCTGCTCATCAATAACATTATATATATCTTTCTCATTGTTTTAACTCTCTATAAAATTAAAAATTCAGGTTCAGGCTTAGGGTAACAGACTTCGGAGCCGGGGTTGCATACGCGTTGGACATCGTTTCCGGATCAAGATAATTCTTGTAACTTGAACCGAATACTAATAAGTTACGTCCTTCGATGGCAATTGTAGCGGAAGTCATACCCAATTTGCGGCTAAAATTAGTGGGCAATGTATACCCTAAACGGATGTTTTGCAGTCGCACGTAGTTTAGGTCTCTGATCCAGATATCCAGGTTACGGTATATTTCATTCTGGTTTGAATACCACATGTATTCGTCCAGACGTTCATTTTGGCTCAGCAGAACAGGGAAGATTGTTTCCGTGTTTTCCGGAGTCCATCGGTTCAGGATATCGCGGTTCGTATTACGTCCTTTATCAAAGTCAACGATAGAGTAGGTGGGTTGGCTGCGCACCTTTCCACCGAAGTCGAAGCTGAAGTTGACACCCAGTTCAAATGCTTTGTATGTGAAAGTATTATTGAAACCACCGGTATAAGGGCAGTCGGCTGTACCTACATAAGTGTAAAGTTCACGGCGTTCGCGGGCTGTCAGGTCAGTTGCTCCGAATCCCCATTCCTGCAATTTGAAGAATTCCATGGCCGATACGGCTTTTCCGTCTTTACCCTCAAACATCGGATAACCTTCTTCATCCAGTCCGGCTGTTTTCAGGGCAAACAAGGCTCCCGCGGGATACCCTTCGCGTCCCGGTTCCAAGGCATCTTCGCGCAGTGCTTCTTTCAGTATTTTATTGTTGTTGTATGCGAAGTTGAAGTTGGTGGTCCACATGAAATTCTTGGTGTGGATATTGCGTGTGCTAAGGGCAACCTCAACACCCTGGTTCTGCATACTGGCCCAGTTGACGGTCAACATTTCAAAACCTGTTTCCAGTGGGAGCATTTGGGTTCCAATCAAGTCTACGCCCTTACGATAATAATAGTCTACGCTCAGATTGATAGCCTGATTCAATACTGCAAAGTCGAATCCGGCGTTTACTGAATGGGTTTTCTCCCAACGCAGTTTTTTGTTCGGTGCACCGGAAACATCAATCATATCTTCCGACCCTCCCGGCAGGATATTTTCAATTCTGTAGTTACCCAAAAGGTAAGGAGAGGTGTTCTTGTCAATGTTTCCTTGCAAACCGTAGGATGCACGGACTACCAGATTGTCTATCCATTTGGCATTCGCCATAAAAGGTTCCTGAGAGATACGCCACAAACCACTGACTGAATATAGTGGCAGATAACGGTATTTCTTGTCTACACCGAAAAGGTCGGAACCGTCAAAACGGATACTTCCGCCCAATGTATAGCGGTTCAGCAAAGAGTAAGACAGGGTTGAGAAAGCAGATACGTATGCATTCTCCACATGAGCTTTCTCGTGTAACTTGAAGGCCTGGCTTTCTTCCGGGAAGATGATCGGCTTTGTTGTCAGCGTCTTCCGGTCAAATCCATAACCGGCGCTATACAGCTTTTCCTCCCATGTCTTGCGGATTTCTGTTCCCACCATTATTTCAAATTCATGGATGTCATTGTAGGTATCGCGGTATTCTCCCATCGCTTTCCAAGTGAGCTGGGACAGTGAGTTTTCGTTAGCCTTATGGAATCCTCCTTCCGGCAGGTAAGTTACGCCATTATTACGATGATTCTTCTTCTCTGTACGCATCACATAACTTTCTTCTTCAGCGATTTTTTCGATAGAAGTTTTATCCAGTTGCAAACCGAGTTGGGTGGTAATTTTAAAACGGTCGTCAAATCGCAGTTCAGCGTCGAAGATGGATGAAAGGCCGTTAATGGTAGTTTCGTTACTCGTATTTTTCCGTTCTTCGAAGAGGTTAAGACCAAAATCCATGTCCGTATCATCTTCTACATCCACATCGTAATTATAGTTGCCATTGGCATCATAAGGAGTGAAATAAGGATTTGCCAGACGTGAATAATAGATCGGGTTCGTCAGTCCCCGGTCATCCGGCAAATAAGTAGAGTTCTTACGGCGGTTGGCAAACATGGAAGCACCGACTTTCAATATGCTGTTCACCTTATAGCTGGTCTTCATCACTAAATTCAAACGTTCGGCAGAGACATTGGGAATATTACCGTTTTCCTTCATATATCCGAAAGAAGTGTAATAAGTTGCCTTTTCGCTACCACCGGAAAGAGACAAGTTGTATTCCTGTGTAAATGCATCGCGAAAAAGGATATCACTCCAGTCCGTATTAGTTGCCTTGAGTCTATTGATTGCACCTTGAGCATTGGAGGACAAAGCGTTCCAACCTCCGTCTTTGAAGTTCTGTAGTTCTCCCAATCCGGAGATAATGCGATATACCTCACCTTTGGTTTCTCTGTAAGGATAGCCGGATTCCAGCAAGTCAAGTTCCAGACCTACTTTCTCTTCTGAATTCAATAGATTCAAGCGGTCTATATTCAACTTAGGAGAATATGTCAGCTTGGAAGAGAAGTTAATAACCGGTTTTCCGACTTTACCTTTCTTTGTGGTAATCACAATCACACCGTTAGCTGCGCGGGCACCATAGATGGCAGTTGCGGCAGCATCTTTCAAAACGGTGATATTATCGATATCGGCAGGATTCAGGCCGGCAATGGCGGTTTGTCCTACGTTATCGATATCTTTCAGTACTTCCATACTGGGAATGTTCGTTCCTTCCAATGGAATGCCGTCCAATACCCATAAAGGGTCTTGTGTACCGTTCAGCGAAGAGGTACCGCGGATACGGATTCTAGCAGGAGCTCCCGGGGCACCGGATATATTGCTTACGGAAAGTCCGGCAATTTGTCCGGTCAATGCCTGGTCTATGCTCTTGGCTGCACCTACCATCTGGTCCGAGATATCGATTTTTGACACGGCAGCCGTCAGTTTACGGCGTTCCACAGTCTGGTATCCCGTTACAACTACCGCATCAAGCATATGAGCAGAAGGTTGAAGAGTGATATCATATTGTTTTTTGCCCGGAATGAGTTTTATTTCCACTACATCATAGCCAACGTAGCTACAATAAAACCGGGTAATGCCATCCGGAATTGAAATAGAGAATTTACCGTCGATATCCGTAATGACACCAATAGTCGATTGATTGTTCCCGTTTTTCTTCAGATCCTCAGCCGTCACATAGACAGAAGCACCTATGAGAGGCAATTTATCCTCAGAAGAAATTACTACACCCTCTACTTGTCGCTCTGCGGCAAGGGCGTAAGTGAGTGTTCCTATCAGTAATAGGAACACGACAGATAAGCGTCTTTTCATCCGTTAAAATAATAAAATTAATACTTAAATTGAAAACTGGTTTTAAAGTCCCAATGCTGTGTTGATACGAAGAATCATATCTTTATAATGATATTTGGTTGCCACATCCGATGTTCCTAAGCGACTCTGGAGTAAATCCTTGATACGAAGCAATTCTCCTCGTTTCACGGAGATGGCATCTGAGATGCGATTTAGCTGGGAACCGTAAAAATTCAATTCGCGGCGGGCACCCATACGATCTGAATCCAGTGTACGATGAGCATGCTCGTCACAACTGCAAAGGGGGATTTGGTTATCCAGCAGGAAGTGGTTATCCATTAATTTTTGTTGATTTTGACTCCTTCGCTTTCGGCAGCAGCTGTAATCAAGGCATCTACAAAGTTTTTCTGTAAGGCACGTGTCATGACATCAGGTAGTGCGCCTCTCTCCGTGGTTGCGAAGATACTGCGGTGTAAACCGTCCATCAACTCTACGGCTGTGAAAGCCTTTTACCATTCACAGCTTCATTTTCGAGCATACGTACCAGGCGGTTATTGGATAAGAGGTCCCAAAGAATATAAGATTGGGCATTCTTCAATACTTGTGTCGGTGCATTTTCTACTATGCCCAGCGGAGTGTTGCGAAGCAAATAGGTATATTCACCCACTTCTGCGTCGAATAACCACTTCGGGTAAGTCAATACTTCATCAAGTAAGAATTTCAAAGCGGCCTGCTGCTTCTCCTTCTCTACAAAAGTGTAAGTTTTCTGACCGTCACCTACCACTGTATTTTCCATATATATACCCCCTATGTTGGCAAGTACATGGTACAGATAATTATTCCATTGGTTGATCACTGCATAATATAGACGTGAAGCTTCTTCATACGTTTGTCCCTTCTCCCCAGTAGTTGTCCATTTGATAATTTCGGGAACAATCCGTTTCAGGTTTGCAATGCCATACTGGGAAGAACGTACGGCATCATCGCCCAGGTCTTCGTTCTGTGCACGGGGATCTACGGCATCACGCACATCCTGCGCCTCACTGTATTTATAAAGACGGTCTGTATGGCGGCTCAGGAAATCATAAAGCAAATCCTTTTCTTCCTCCGGAGTTTCCTTACCATACCAGCGATAACCGTATTCGATGGCAAAAAGATCGTAAGGACCGATATGCGGTGAGAGTGCAGTTATTCCGTCACCGGGTTGTGCTACGTAGTTGAAACGGGCATAATCCATGATGGAAGAAGAGGTAGAGTTCATCCGGTCGGTAAATGACTTGGAACGGAGTGAGTCCGTGGGAAATGCCCATGACCCCATCATGTTATGGCGCAATCCTAAAGAGTGGCCTACTTCATGGCAGGCCACAAAACGCATGGCGTCACCCATCAGTTCATCGGATAACTTAATGCCGCGTGCTTCCGGGCGTACAGTACCTGTCTGTACGGTAATCCATTCCTGAAGCATATTCAGTACATTGTGCCACCACATGATATCCGCTTCCAGGATTTCCCCTGATCGGGGGTCCAGAATAGACGGTCCCATAGCGTTTGCTTTGGTGGAGGCTGCATAGGTCAGTACGGAATAGTTCACGTCGTCCATGTCTACCGTCATGCTGTCCGTAATATCTTTGGCGATGATGGCGTTCTTGAAACCGGCATGTTCAAAAGCAACCTGCCAGTCTTCGATACCTTGTTTGATATATTTGCGCCAACGATACGGTGTGGAATTCTCTATGTAGAATACAATCGGTTTAGCCGGTTCCACCAACTCACCACGCAGATAGCGCTCGCGATCTTCCGGTTTCGGTTCCAGGCGCCAGCGAGTGATGAACTGTTGTTTGCTAACCCGTTGTTGTCCGTCGCTATAGCTAAGCAAAGGATTGGTGAAGTAGCCTACGCGGGCATTATCCAGGCGGCCGGTCATCGGGGTTTCCGGCAGTAACATCAGTGACGAACTTACTTCGACAGTTACATAGATGGAAGTCGTTCCTTCGGTCACTTTCGTGGTCAGTTCGGACGTAGCCACCACATTATTCTCGAATGACTTGATTGAGAGAATGCGTGACAGATTCTTGATGGAAGAGGTTCCCAGATTTATATTGGTAAATACATTATTGATGCTTGTCTCTGTACCATCATAAATATCATTCACTTTGATGACCATGGTGGTAGAGTCATTGTTGAATGCCTCGATCTTGAAGCCGGCTATCAATGGAGAAATATAATTATCACGTACCGACTGGCTGATGGCATCTTCGGCAGGAGCGAGGGGAAGAGGGCGGCTTTGACGAATCAGCAACTTGTTTGTTACCTTATCCAGTTCGAAGCGCACCATCTGGTTTTCATAATTGGTACCGCGGTTCACTCCGGCCTCATTCAGTTCGGAAGGGACACGTTGAAGCTTGTTCACTACCAGCATGTCTCTGCCCAGCAGGTTCGTCGGTACCTCAAAATAGTAATCGTTCTTTTTCTGGTACACATTGAACATACCACGGCGAATGATGCTACCGTCTCCGGTCAGTTTCTCGTACTCGTTTTTTGATTTAACACTGTCGTTAGGTTCACTTTTCTTTTTCTTCCGGAACCATCCCATAGAATCGGGCGTAGAATTTACAGCATGCACTATGACAGGCTCACACATGAAAGCGCCTGTAGCCACTGTAGTCAGCAAAATTGTTTTAAGTTTCATCAGTTATTATCAATTATCATCATGCTCCCCTTTCTACTCATAGAATAGGGGACGGCAAAGATAGTAAAACTATCTATATGAACAGATAGCTGCAATTAGTTTTGACGTTTTTTCTTTTATAACTCAAAGAGTCTTTCAATTATAAAAAAACAGTATCAGTTAGAGTTTATGCTCATTCTTTAACTGATACTGCTAAAAATCTATTTTCAGTTTAAAGTCGGCTTAGTCAAATAAACTCTTGAACTTCTTGAAAATCTTTTCTTTAATAGAAGTATTCGGTTTAAAATTGTCTGAGCCTTCCATTTCTTCGAGTGCTTTTTTCTCATCTTTGTTAAGAGCTTCCGGTACATATACGCTAACATTTACTAATAAATCTCCCGTACCGTATCCGTTCACACTTGGCAGTCCTTTTCCGCGAAGCCGGAGTACTTTACCCGGTTGGGTGCCCGACTCAATCTTCACTTTCACCTTGCCGTCGATGGTGGGTATTTCTACCGCGCCACCTAAAGCAGCTGTCGGGAAGCTGAGAAGCAGGTTGTAAATCAAGTCGTTTTCGTCGCGGATCAGTTCTTTATCCTGTTCTTCCTCTACAAGAATCAACAGGTCACCCGGAACACCATTGTGCTTACCGGCATTTCCTTTACCGCTCATAGAAAGCTGCATACCCTCCATTACACCTTTAGGTATATTCACGCTTACTACTTCTTCACCGTAGACGATACCTTCTCCGGCACACACCTTACATTTATTCTTGATGATTTTTCCTTCGCCACCACAAGTAGGGCAGGTAGTACGGGTCTGCATCGTACCGAGGATTGTCTGCTGGTTGCGAATCACCGATCCGCTACCTTTACAGGTCGGACAAGTTTCCGAACCGCCGTCACCTTCAGCACCCGAACCATGACAATGGTCACAAGGAACGTACTTTTTCAGTTTGAATTTTTTTTCTACACCGGTGGAAATCTCTTTCAGATTCAGTTTCACCTTTACACGTAAGTCCGAACCGCGAAAACGCGCACGTTGCGAACTTCCACCTCCGAATCCTCCTCCGAAACCGCTGAAACCTCCTCCGAAGCCACCGCTATGTCCACCAAAGATATCTCCGAACATAGAGAAGATATCATCCATAGACATGCCGCCACTGAAGCCACCGAACGGACCACCGTTTCCGGCAGCACCACTCATTCCTGCATGACCGAATTGATCATAACGGGCACGCTTGTCCGCATTGCTTAGTACGTCGTATGCTTCTGCCGCTTCTTTGAATTTTTCTTCCGCCACTTTGTCACCCGGATTCTTGTCAGGATGATATTGAATGGCTTTTTTGCGATAGGCTTTCTTTATTTCCTCTACCGTTGCTGTCTTTTTCGACTTCCAGTACTTCGTAGTAATCTCTTTTTTCCATATATATTATGTTATTCTCCTACCACCACTTTGGCATGGCGGATTACTTTGTCGTTTAGCATGTATCCGGTCTGTACACAGTCTAGAATCTTGCCCTTCAAAGCTTTATCCGGTGCGGGAATGACGGCGACTGCTTCGTGGTAATCAGTGTCGAGAGGTTGTTCTTTAGTCTCGATTACTTTTACGCCGTCCTGTGCCAATACAGACATGAACTTGTTATAAATCAATTCCACTCCTTCCTTCACGGCTGCTACATCGGTGGCAGTTTCCATGTTTTTCAGAGCGCGTTCAAAGTCATCCACGATTGGAAGTATACTGCTGATGGTCTTTTCGCCACCGTTCAGGATCAGCTCAGCTTTTTCTTTCATCGTGCGTTTACGGTAGTTGTCAAACTCGGCAGAAAGGCGCAGATACTTATCTTTCTGGTCCTCTATTACTTTGTTTGCTTCTTCCAGCTCTTTGGCAAGCTTTTCCTCTTCTGTCAGGACAGTTTCGTCCTGTACATCTTCCGTTTGGGATTCTTCATTTTCCGCAGCTTCCTTCTGGGCAGCTTCGGACATTAACTCTTCTTCGTTGATGTTTTCTTTTTCTTTCGGGTCCATATTTCTATTCTTGTTATTCTTGTAAAAAGGATTTGTTTTCATTGCTGTCAAGGGTTTAAGTTAGTATATCGCTGTACCAACAAAAACTTTGCCAAATAGGCAGCTTTGGTCTAAAACGCCGCAAAGGTAATACTTTTATGTCAGATTGACAGCGCATTTCTACGAGTATTCATAGAAAAATGTCTATCTTTGCACCCGCAAAATACAGAGTAATAGGTATTAGGTAATAAATTGTAAATCGCTAAATAAGAAAATAGATCAATGATTACAGTCTCTAATGTTTCCGTACAGTTTGGAAAAAGGGTGTTGTTTAATGATGTAAACCTGAAGTTTACAAGTGGTAACTGTTATGGTATTATCGGTGCCAACGGTGCCGGAAAATCTACCTTCCTGCGTGCCATATCCGGTGATTTGGACCCTACGACCGGTTCTATTATGTTAGGTCCGGGCGAACGCCTCTCCGTTTTAAGTCAGGACCACTTCAAGTGGGATGCGCTTACGGTAATGGATACCGTAATGATGGGGCATACTGTTTTGTGGGATATCATGAAGCAACGTGAAGTGCTTTATGCCAAAGAAGATTTCACGGATGAAGATGGCTTGAAAGTTTCTGAATTGGAAGAGAAATTTGCGGAACTGGATGGTTGGAATGCGGAAAGTGATGCTGCCGCTTTGCTGAGTGGCCTGGGCATTAAGGAAGATAAGCATTATTTGTTGATGGGTGATTTGAGTGGTAAGGAGAAAGTACGTGTCATGCTGGCACAGGCACTTTTCGGTAATCCGGATAACTTGTTGCTGGATGAGCCTACCAATGACCTCGATATGGAGACAGTGATGTGGCTGGAAGATTATTTGGCTAACTTTGAACATACGGTGTTGGTTGTAAGTCACGACCGTCACTTCCTCGATTCTGTTTGTACGCATACGGTCGATATCGATTATGGTAAGATCAATCTCTTTGCCGGTAACTATAGTTTCTGGTATGAATCAAGTCAGTTGGCCTTGCGTCAGCAACAGAACCAGAAGGCTAAGGCAGAGGAGAAGAAGAAAGAACTGGAAGAGTTTATCCGCCGCTTTAGTGCCAATGTGGCAAAGAGCAAGCAGACTACCAGCCGTAAGAAGATGTTGGAAAAACTGAATGTAGAAGAAATCAAACCTTCTTCACGTAAATATCCGGGTATTATCTTTACTCCCGAGCGTGAACCGGGTAATCAGATACTGGAGGTTTCCGGACTGACTAAGACACTGGAAGATGGTACAATACTTTTCCGTGATGTTAATTTCAACGTTGAGAAGGGAGACAAGATTGTATTCCTTTCCCGTGATCCCCGTGCCATGACTTCATTCTTCGAAATTATCAATGAAGAAGCGAAACCGGATGCCGGAACTTTCAACTGGGGCGTCACTATTACTACTGCATAACTGCCGTTGGATAATACTAAATATTTCAATACGGACCTGAACTTGGTGGACTGGTTGAGCCAGTTTGGCGAGGGTAATGAAGTGTATATGAAGAGCTTCCTGGGACGTATGCTGTTCTCCGGTGAAGAGGTATTGAAAAAAGCAAGTGTGTTATCGGGAGGTGAAAAGATGCGTTGTATGATTGCCCGTATGCAGTTGCGCAATGCCAACTGTCTGATTCTGGATACTCCTACCAATCACCTTGACTTGGAATCTATCCAGGCATTCAATAATAACCTGAAAACTTATAGAGGTAATATCCTGTTCTCCTCACATGACCATGAGTTTATCCAAACGGTTGCCAACCGTATCATCGAACTGACTCCGAACGGTATTATTGATAAGATGATGGAATATGATGAATATATTACTTCGGATCATATCAAAGAGCTGAGAGCAAAAATGTATAGCTAAGCGAATGAGCAACAAGCTACAAAAAGCTACAAGCGACGAGTGGCGGTGCTATGTATCACCCAGAAGGTCTCGTCGCTTGTAGCTTTTTGTAACTTGTTGCTTGTTATATATTGTAACTACTTATAAATCAATTTGTTCTTTCCTTCTCCAAACAGGTTGTCTCCTAAAGTCGTAATCTTGTTCCCTGTAGCTACTACATAACGCAGGTTATCACATCCCATAAATGCACCGTATTCAATAGCCGTCACTCCGGCAGGTAATTCCAATGTACCACATAAACGTCCGCAGCCGCTGAAAGCACGTTGACCGATACTTTTCAAACCTTTGGGAAGCTGAATACGCAGTAAGTATTTCTTCTGGGTGAATGTATATTCGGGAATAGCTGTGGCGCTACATTTACTAAGATCTGCAGCAACGAGATTAGGCATATAATCCCGGATCAGGATAAAATCAGCTTCATCCAGTTTGCCTTCCACAGTCAGGAAGTTTACATCCTTAGGCTGCAAACCGGCTTCTACCAATTCACTGGCAAGGCTTCCCATCAACCCTATCTGTACAGATACTTCTACAGGCTCACCTTCTATCACGGCAAAGGTGTCCCAATGTTTCTTGCCACGGTAAGAGTCACTGCTACCCAGAGGTACAAAAATGGCCGTAATACTATCTGCCAAAGCTTCAGACATCAGATTGGGAGCAGTCTTCTTTCGTAATTGGCATACTTGCAGATTCGTACACCCCTTGAATGCAGCATCTTCTATGTTCTTGATTTTCTCTGAAAGAATAATTTTCCGGAGCGTTGATTTTCCGGTAAAGGTACTGTCATTGGTTTGCTGGCAGAATGCATAAGCAGGTACACAATTTGGTGGATATATATAGAAGCGGTCAGGAAAAGTGCCGCTTTTCCCGGCATAAGTACTGATTGACGCATTGGAGATATCCAGTACCTGCAAATTTTTGAATTCATCCCGCAGATGTTTGAAATCAATAGCGTTCAGTTTTCCGGTCAATGTAAGATGAGTGATGCTGTTGGCTTCATCTTCTGTGAGCATGGATACTAAAGTACCGGGTTTGGCAACGAAAAATGTTTTGTTATTGGCTGGGTTGCCTGTATTTTGTGCAACTGCTACATAAGTACATGCAGCCAGCATTATAGTGGCGAATATTCGTTTTATCTTCATGGCTGTTACATATATGTTTAGACAAATATACGGTTTTTACAGCAAATAGCTTTCTATTTTTAATTTTATAGGTATTTTTGCCGGGGTATTAACATAAAGAAACGAGAGGATATGGAATCAATGAATGAAGATGCAAATACTGTAAAGGAACCGTCAAAACTCGTCACTTATCTGGTTGTTGCAGCAAAGATTATCGTTTATATACTTTTGATGCTGGGATTTACTGGAATGTTGGCAGCTGTTTGCATAAAACCTATCTCTTTTTTTAAGATAAGTGGAATTTTGGAAGAAGTTGTGATGCAGAGTACTTTTCTGGCTGGGAGTTTTTTGGCGGCTTGGACTCTGCTGAAGAATTGGGATCACCTTCCGGTTGCGGATTTGGGATTATCCCTGAAAGGGCGTGCAAAAGACATCTTCTGGGGTACATTTGTTGCCCTGGCAATCTATGCTGTCGGATTTGGAATATTATATGCGATAGGAGAGGTTGAAATTGCTGCCGTGCACTTTAGCGCGTACGAATTGCTGTTGTCCTGGATATTAATGTTGCTGGTTGCCCTTACAGAAGAGATTGCTTTTCGTGGTTTTGTTCTGGGGCATTTGCTGGCCGCAGGTGTAAATCGCTTTGTGGCATTGTTTCTTTCTTCTGCATTGTTTTCCCTGATGCATATTTTTAATCCCAACTTTTCTCTGATTGCTTTTCTGAATATATTGTTGGCGGGAATTTTAATTGGTTCCACCTATATATATACGCGTAATTTATGGTTTGCCATCGCTCTTCATCTTTTCTGGAATTGGCTGCAAGGTCCGATTCTCGGTTTCGAAGTAAGTGGAGGAAGATTGGGCGGTACTTTATTGTCTTTAGAATTACCGGAAGAGAATATCATCAACGGCGGTACATTCGGTTTCGAAGGCTCCATCCTGTGCACCGCGTTGATGATTATTGCTATTGTGATTACTCTGAGATCAGCTTCAAAGCGATCCGTTTGCGATCCGTGTCCACACTCAATACCCGAACCCGGACATGCTGGTGAATAGATACAATCTCATTCGGATCAGAAACAAAACGGTCGGCAAGTTGTGAAAGATGAACCAAGCCGTTTTCTTTAATGCCTATATCCACGAAAGCGCCGAAGTTGGTTATATTACCTACAATGCCGGGAAGTTCCATACCTTCATGCAGGTCATTGATTGTACGCACATTCTTGTCAAATTCAAAAATCTTGATCGGACCTCGCGGGTCACGTCCCGGTTTGTCCAATTCTTGTAGAATATCCTTCAAAGTAGGCATGCCCACGGTAGGGGTAAGGTACTTTTCAGGTTGGATTTTCAGGCGCAGTTCCTTGCTGGTAATAAGCTCTGCCACGCTGCATCCCAAGTCTTTGGCCATTTGTTCTACTATACAATAGCTCTCCGGGTGAACGGCTGTGTTATCCAAAGGATTTTTGGATTGCGGAATACGAAGGAAACCGGCACATTGCTCAAAAGCTTTGGCTCCCATGCGCGGCACTTTCATCAGTTGTTTACGCGATGTGAATGCACCATTTTCAGCACGGTAATTTACTATGTTCTGTGCCAGTTGAGGACCTAACCCCGAAATGTAAGTCAGCAGGTGGCTGCTTGCCGTATTTAGGTTTACTCCCACCAGGTTTACGCAACTTTCTACGGTCAAGTCCAGTGATTTCTTTAATTTCGTCTGGTCTACGTCATGCTGGTATTGACCTACACCGATGGATTTCGGGTCTATTTTCACCAATTCAGCCAACGGGTCCATCAGTCGGCGGGCGATGGATACAGCTCCGCGCACTGTGACGTCGTATTCCGGAAATTCATCACGCGCAATCTTGGATGCAGAGTAAATGGAAGCCCCTTGCTCGCTTACAACAAATACCTGAATTTCCTGCCTGAAGGTCTGGTGTTTCAGAAACTCTTCTGTTTCACGACTTGCCGTTCCGTTTCCTACCGCTATGGCTTCTATATGGTAAGCTTCTATCATCTTTTGTATTTTAGACACAGCTTCTGTGGTTTTGTATACCGGGGCATGCGGGTAGATATTCTCATTGTGCAGTAAATTGCCTTGCGCATCCAGGCATACCACTTTGCAACCTGTACGGAATCCCGGATCGATGCCCATTACCCGCTTTTGTCCCAATGGAGAAGCCAGTAATAATTGGCGCAGGTTCTGAACGAATACCCGGATGGCTTCTTCGTCCGCCTGTTCTTTACTTTGTGCGGCAAATTCCGTTTCGATAGAAGATTTCAGTAAACGCTTATAGGCATCCTGTACGGCTTCCGCCACTTGTTCTCCGCAAGCATTGTTGCTACGGACGAAACGGCGTTCCAGACGTTCCACACACTCTTCATCATCAGGGCTTATGCTGACTTTCAATAGCCCTTCGGCTTCGGCACGGCGAATAGCCAGCAATTGGTGTGAGGTGCATTTTTTCAGGGGTTTACTGAATTCAAAGTAATCCCGGTATTTGTCAGCTTCACTCTCTTTTCCTTTCACCACTTTAGCCGTGATGAGAGCTTGCCGGGAGAAGGCGAAGCGTACGGTGTTACGTGCCTGTTCGTCTTCACTGACCTGCTCTGCAATGATATCCCGTGCTCCTTTCAATGCATCTTCCGCATCTTTCACTTCTCCTTTGACGTATGCTTCTGCACGCTTCTCCGGATTCGGTTCCCGCTGTAACATCAGTAGAGTTGCCAAGGGTTCCAGACCTTTCTGGCGGGCTACTTCTGCACGCGTACGACGCTTGGGTTTGTAGGGTAGGTAGATATCTTCAAGAATGGTGCTGTCCCATGTTTCATCAATGCGCTTTTGTAGTTCAGGATTCATTTTCCCCTGTTCGCTGATAGTGCTGACGATGGTTTCTTTTCGTTTAGCCAGTTCATTCAGCTTCTCATATTGGGTTTTGATTGCTTCAATTTGCACTTCATCCAATCCTCCGGTAGCTTCTTTACGGTAGCGGCTGATGAAAGGAATAGTAGCTCCGTCTGCCAATAAATCGAGCGTATGGCCGATTTGTTTCTCAGAAATATTGAGGGCGGCAGAGATCATCCGGTGAAATAACTGTATCATGTTGAATCGTTTTTTTGAATAATGGGCGTCAAAGGTACGAAAGAATTATGCTTTTGCAAAGCATTGATCTGGTGTTTCTGCAATAAATATTTTTCTTTTGAAACAAAAAGTCAAGAGATCGTAAGCAAGAAGTTAATGCCTTGTTCCTTGGTGGAATCGATGTTCTCTTCTTTGTTCCCAAAAGGGACCAAGTTCGGGTTTCGAAGTGTCTCGGCCGTACCAACTCCGTATCAAATTCGGTTAGAGGTACTTCTATATGGGGATGATACGGAGCAAATATGGGCTTGAACCCTTTTTACTACGTCTCAGACAGAGTTCTGCTGCCAACGGGATTCTTTGTAATTTCCAGATATCTTTGTGTTTCCGTGTCTCTGTGTCCGGAAAGATGAATTTTAAATTGATTTTTACTGCCCGCTGTATTATTATAGTTTAAATTCTGCAACTATTTTTCTGTTCTTATAACTTTATTGTATATTTGCCGAAACAATTCTATATTCACTGAATGGGCTTATTTAGGAAAATAATATATAGCTTTCTGCTTTTCTTACTGATATCCCACATTGGGTTTTCATCAGCCTTTGCGGTGACTGGAGAACACCCGGTATTGATTATCAGTTCATATAATCCGGATGCACGACAAACTTCTGGAAATATTTACGATTTTATGGAAGAATTTGAGCGGCTGGGAGGGGAGGCTCCGATATCTCTGGAAAATATGAACTGCAAAAGTTTCTCCGAAGCTCCTTTATGGAAAAGTAAAATGGAGGAACTTCTTGCTAAATACCAGGGAAAACGTTCGCCTGTACTACTTGTGCTGATTGGTCAGGAGGCTTGGACAGCTTATTTATCACAAGAAGATTCCATACGTGGAAATGTGCCGGTGCTGGCTGCACTGGCAAGCCGTAATGCCATTATTCTTCCGAATGATTCAGTCGATCTGAAAACATGGATGCCTGATGCAGTGGATTTCTTTAATGACTTTCCTAATTCTTTAGTGAAAGCCGGATTCGTTTATGAATATGATGTAGAAGCCAATATTAATCTGATAAAGAAGCTGTATCCGGAAACCAGGAATATTGCTTTTGTTTCCGATAATAGTTATGGTGGTGTTTCTTTGCAAGCACATGTGGTGGAAGAGATGAAAAAACACCCGGAACTGAACCTTATTCTGCTGGACGGACGAACGAATACGATTTATACCATAAGCGATAAATTACATGAATTGCCTCCCAACACAGCATTGTTACTGGGTACCTGGCGCGTAGATATGTATGACGGATACTTTATGCGCAATGCGACTTATACGATGATGGAGGCTGCCGGTGATGTTCCTACTTTTTCTATAACTTCTGTAGGTATAGGCTATTGGGCGGTAGGTGGAGTGATCCCCTCTTACCGGGCATTGGGTAAGGATATGGCGCATCAGGCGGTTCGTTTGTTGCAGGGACCGGACAGCGACCGGGTAGAAGTAGAGGTAATTCCGAATAAGATACAGATGGATAGCAAGATTGTGAAAGATAAGCGTTTGGATCTGTCTTCCATTCATCAGCCTATAGAAATGGTCAATGAAACTCCATCGTTTTACGAACAATATAAATATCATATCTGGACTGTTGGTACAGTCTTGGTCGTATTGCTGAGTGGATTGTTTGTTTCTCTGTACTTTTATTATCATACTAAGAAACTGAAAGATGAACTTCAGGAGTCGGAGAGTGCTTTGAGAGAAGCGAAAGACCGTGCGGAAGAGTCAAGCCGTCTAAAGAGTGCTTTCCTTGCTAATATGAGCCATGAAATCCGTACGCCGTTGAATGCGATTGTAGGATTCTCCGATGTATTGGCTTCAGGAGGTACTTCGGTGGATGAACAGCAGGGATATGTCGATATTATTAAAACAAATTCGGACTTGTTGCTTCGCCTGATCAATGATATCTTGGATGTTTCTCGTCTGGAGGCAGATAGGGTTACGTTTACAATTGAGAAGTGTGATGTAGTACCACTGTGCCAGCAGGTATTAGCTTCTGTTAGTCAGGCTCGTAAATCGGAAAATGAGTTTATCTTTGAGTGTGACCGTGAAAGTGTGGATTTGCGGACGGATATCCAGCGTTTGCAGCAGGTTATTATAAACTTACTCTCCAATGCCGACAAATTTACCAGAAATGGTCAGATCACATTGAAGCTGGAAGTAGATGATGAGAAGAGAGTAGCTACTTTCTCTGTATCAGATACCGGTACAGGTATTCCGTTGGAAAAACAGAAGCAGGTATTTGAACGGTTTGAAAAACTGAATGAATATGTGCAAGGCACGGGATTGGGTTTATCTATCTGTAAACTGACTGTAGAGAAGTGGGGAGGAGAGATCTGGGTAGATTCCGGATATACAGATGGAGCAAGATTCGTATTTACACATCCATTTGAGATAGAACAACCAAATAAATAATTACTATGAAGAGATTTTACTTTTTTTTAGGGTGGATATTCTTCCTGACAGGAGCCGTGTTGGCTCAGGATAAAATAGTAAAGCTGAAAATTGTAGAAACCAGCGATATACATGGTAACTATTATCCTTATGACTTTATACTTCGACATGAGGCAGCGGGAAGTCTGGCGCGTGTGTATGAGTTTGTTCAGAAGGAACGTGAGACTTATAAGGATAACCTGCTGTTGTTGGATAATGGAGATATTCTGCAAGGTCAGCCTTGCGCTTACTATTATAATTATATTGATACCATTTCTCTGCATCTGGCTGCCGAAGTGTTGAATTACATGAAGTATAATGCTGGTAACATGGGAAATCATGATGTGGAAACCGGGCGTGCTGTGTTTGATCGTTGGGCAGGTGATTGTAATTTTCCCATTTTAGGCGCCAATATCATTGATACGGTTACAGGGAAAACGCACTTTAAGCCTTATGAAGTATTGGAACGGGATGGTGTTAAGATTGTAGTGCTGGGAATGATTACTCCTGCTATTCCTGTGTGGTTGTCGGAAAACTTATGGAAAGGTCTGCGCTTTGATGATATGGAAGAGACAGCCCGCAAATGGATGAAGATTATCCGTGAAAAAGAGAATCCGGATTTAGTAATCGGAATTTTCCATGCCGGACAAGATGCTCTGTTGATGGGTGGTAAATATCGTGAGAATGCTTCACTGGAAGTGGCTCGTAACGTTCCTGGTTTTGATATTGTTTTGATGGGACACGATCATACCCGTGAATTGAAGAAGATTAAAAATGTAGAGGGAGACTCTGTGTTGATTATGGACCCGGCAAGTAAGGGAGGGGTTGTGGCGAATGCAGATGTTACTTTGAAATTGCGTAAGGGAAAAGTAGTCGAGAAACATATCAGCGGAGTGCTGACTGAGATGAAGAACTATACTGCAAACAAGGATTTTATGGCTCGTTTTGCTCCCCAGTTTAGTGATGTTCGGGATTTTGTGTCCAAGAAGATAGGAAGTTTCACTGAAACGATTTCTACGCGCCCTGCTTATTTCGGTTCTTCGGCTTTTATTGATTTAATCCATATGTTACAACTTGAAATCACGAATGCAGAAATTTCTTTAGCTGCTCCTCTGTCGTATGATACCGAGATCAGCAAGGGTGATGTGTTTGTAAGCGATATGTTCAATCTGTATAAGTATGAAAATATGCTTTATACTATGAAGTTATCCGGTAAGGAGATAAAGATGCATTGGAGATGTCGTATGATTTGTGGACAAACCAGATGAAATCTCCTGATGACCATTTGTTGCTGCTTCGTGAGAAGCGTCGTGAAGGGGCAACGGATCGTGCTTCATTCAAAAACTTCAGCTTCAATTTTGATTCGGCTGCCGGTATCATTTATACGGTGGATGTAACGAAACCCAAGGGGGAAAAGGTGACTATAACCAGTATGGCGGACGGAACTCCTTTCTCTTTGGATAAAATGTATAAAGTAGCACTGAATTCCTACCGCGGTAATGGTGGAGGAGAATTATTGACTAAAGGCTCCGGTATTTCTCAGGATGAATTGAAAGATCGTATCCTGTACTCTACGGATAAAGATTTGCGTTATTACCTGATGCAATATATAGAGAAGAAGGGTGTGATTGAGCCACATGCGTTGGGACAATGGAAGTTTATTCCGGAAGAATGGGTGGAGCCTGCTGCTAAACGGGATTATGAGTACTTGTTTGGAAAAGTGGAAAAATAATCACTATCTTTGCAGTCGCAATTTTTAATAGACTGTAGGGACGTGAATAAAAAGATAAAGAGAATTATAGGGGCTGTATGCTTGTTGGTGCTGTTTGTGGCATATCAGACAAGTATTACAGCCTTTACTCATGTCCATTACGTCAATGGAGTGCTGATTACCCACTCGCATCCATTTCACGGTAAGCACACGCACTCTAAAAGTGAACTTGTCGTTATAGGTCGTTTGTCAACTTTCCAATCTCCGGAGGTTGATGTATATGAAGAACTGCACCCTATGCGGATACTTCTGGCTATGCTGGAAGCGGAAAAATTAACATCCTTGGTAAAGGAAGAATGGGGGCAGGTCGTTTCTCTTCGCGCTCCGCCGGCATTCGCGGCATAATCTTTTATCAAGCTTTCAGCTTGGAAAGCTACCGGTTAATATACCGAAAGGTACTTGTAGGATATAGCTCGTAGCTTGTCACTCATATTTTCAATACATACATTTTTGAGCGCAAATTAATGAAAAAACATATACTTGCGTTGGTGCTTGCTATGGTTTGCATCAGCCTCTATGCCGTAAATCCTATAAAGGAAGGCAACATGATTTCCGGTCACGTGATAGTGAAAGGAACAGAAGAAAATATACCCTATGCAACTATATTAATCAAAGAAAGTGGTCAGGGGACAGTCTCTAATGAAGAAGGTCAGTTCGAATTCCGTAAACTTCCTGTCGGGAAATACACGCTTCGCGTATCAGCGGTAGGTTATAAGACGCAGGAAAAAGAGGTAACTGTCAGTAAAGACTTTACTGCAGTCATACATTTCCAGATGCAGGAAGAGAGTTTCATGACGGATGAAGTAGTGGTATCTGCCAACCGTAATGAAGTGAGCCGTAAGGACGCTCCGGTAGTTGTCAATGTGATGAGTGCCAAGCTCTTTGAGATGGTGAATTCTACAGATTTGGCAAAGACGCTGAACTACCAGTCCGGCCTGCGTGTGGAGAACAACTGTCAGAACTGCGGTTTTCCACAAGTACGTATCAATGGTCTGGAAGGTCCTTATTCTCAGATATTAATAAATAGCCGTCCTATCATCAGTGCCCTTAGCGGGGTATATGGACTGGAACAGATTCCTGTGAATATGATAGAGCGTGTGGAGGTAGTGCGCGGTGGTGGTTCTGCTCTGTTCGGGGCGAATGCAGTAGGTGGTACTATCAATATCATTACTAAAGATCCTATCAGTAATTCTTTTCAGGTATCGAGCATGTTTTCGTGCATGGATGGAAAATCGTGGGAACAATATATGGGTGGTAACGTCTCCCTAGTTGCAAAAGATAATTCTTACGGTATCGCGCTGTATGAAAGCTATCGTAACCGTAACCCTTATGATCGTGATGATGATGGTTTCTCCGAACTTGGTAAACTGAATATGAATACTTTCGGTTTCCGTGCTTACTATCGCCCTACGCACTTCAGCCGTATCAATCTGGAATACCATACTACTAATGAGTTCCGTCGTGGTGGTAATAAATTTGATCTGCAACCGCATGAGTCGGATATTACAGAGCAAACTAAGCACATTATTAATAGTGGTGGTGCCAGCTACGATTTATTCTGGCGTGAATATAAGCATAAGATTTCTCTTTATGGTTCTATTCAGCATACGGATAGAAACAGTTATTATGGAGCGCAACAGGACATGAATGCTTATGGTAAAACGGATGATCTGACCTGGGTAGCCGGTGGCATGTATGTAGGCAATATGAACAACTGCTTCTTTGCTCCTGCTACTTTTACCGGTGGCCTTGAATATCAGAATAACTCCCTGCATGATGTCATGACTGGTTATCATCGTGATATGAAGCAGGATGTACGCATAGCCAGCGCCTTTGTTCAGAATGAATGGAAGATGCGTCAGCTCACTATGCTGGTGGGTGCCCGCCTCGATAAGCACAATCTAATAGATAAGTTGATTTTCAGTCCGCGTATCAATTTCCTTTATAAACCGACTGAGGATTTCCAGGCACGTTTGACGTATTCTACCGGTTTCCGTGCACCGCAAGCTTATGATGAAGATTTGCATGTGACAGCTGTAGGTGGTGAAGGAGTTCAGATTAAGTTGGCTGATAACCTCCGTGAAGAGCGTTCCAACAGTTACAGTGGTTCTGTGGACTGGAGTACACATCTCGGACATTGGCAAGCGAATATTTTGCTGGAAGGTTTTTATACTGACCTGCGCCATGTGTTCGTATTAGAAGATATCGGTAAGGATGATAACGGGGATAAAATCAAAGAACGTCGTAACGGTAGTGGTGCACGGGTATATGGTGTCAATCTGGATGCCAAATTGGCTCATGGCAAAGAAGCACAATTCCAGTTGGGATTCACCGCACAACGTAGCCGTTATATGGATGCCGAGGTCTGGACCAAAGTGGATGGTGAAGAATTAACTACCAAGCGCATGATGCGTACACCGGATTATTATGGCTATTTCACTTTCTCTTCCGCACCATTGAAAAACTTCGATTTCTCTTTGTCAGGCATCTATACCGGAAAGATGATCGTTCCTCACTATGCTCCGGTGGATGCCCCGGAAGGTGCGTTTTGCAATATTGAAAAAGACCGTATGGAGAATACTCCCGATTTCTTTGATCTCAATCTGAAGTTAAATTATACCTTTGTTTTGCGTGATCACATCAAGTTGCAACTCAATGCAGGTGTACAGAATATCTTCAACAGCTTCCAGAAAGACCTGGATAAAGGTGAGTTCCGTGATTCCGGTTATTTTTACGGACCAACGCAACCAAGGACATTCTTTATCGGCTTTAAATTTATGAATTAGGCTGAGGTCTAAATTTAATATTGCAAGTGTTTGCAAAATTATTGCATGGGCTTATGAATTTATTGCAAGAGCATAATTTCATAAGCCCTTTCTTGTAGAAATGTTCCCTTTTTCTTTTTTTAGGATATTTCGGACGGTTTTCAGCGAAATATTGCTTAAGTTTGCCACGCAAATAAGAAAGGGAGATGAAAAATATAAAGAACGTAGATATTGCAACTATTCGCCGTTTTCCGGCAATGGATTTTATTGGGAATGATTTTGCCATATTCGACAATATAGGAGATATCCCTTTGTTCGGTTATCCTACACGCCTGAATGCGTCCTGTCTGACACTCTGCATGAAAGGGTATTGCAAGATACGTATCAATCTGAAAGAACATGAACTTACCGAAGGTGTTCTTGTGGTTACTTTGCCCGAACAGATTTTGCAGCAGGTGGAGCGTTCGGATGATTTCACCGGTGTTTTTATAGTTGTCTCCGGTCAGTTTATAGATGATGTGCTCCCCACGGTACAGCAGTTATTTCCTCTGTTTTTTATGATTAAAGAGCAGCCCTGTGTGCGCCTCAATCCGGAACAAATGGAGGCTGTGCAGGAGTATTACTCTTTCCTTCAAAAGAAGGTAAAACTGAAAGACAATCCTTTCCGTAAAGAGATTACTCAGGGATTGATACTGTCTCTTTTCTATGAGATATATAGCATCTATCAAGGCAATGAGCCTACTGTCAGAAAAGTAAAAAGCAGGAAAGAGGATCTTTTTGAGCGTTTTGTCCGTGCAATTACAGAGTCGTACAAACAGGAACGCAGTGTTGCCTATTATGCCGACAAAATGTTTCTGACAGCCAAGCATCTTTCTACAGCTGTAAAAGAAGTCAGTGGAAAGACTGCCGGAGAATGGATAGACAGTCTTGTTATTTTGGAAGCTAAAGCTTTGTTGAAATCTTCCGAAATGAGCATTCAGGAAATCTCCGATGAACTGCATTTTGCTAACCAGTCTTTCTTTGGCAAATATTTCAAGCATCACACCGGAATGTCTCCGAAAGAATATCGTAAGCATTAGTACACAGTGTCGGAATATTCTTTATTTTTGCAGGTATCAAATACCCCCAAAAATAAGAAAACATGGAAAAAAGAGAAATTGACCTTGCTGTTTCCTGCTATGGAAAAGTGAAGGATGTGAAGTATGATGTTGTCATACTCCCCTGGGGCGCTACGGAACCTCATAACTTACATCTTCCGTATCTCACCGATTGCATTTTGCCCCATGACATTGCTGTAGACGCTGCTATGCTGGCACTGAAACGTTCCGGGGTACGTTGTATGGTGATGCCTCCTGTACCATTCGGTGCCCACAACCCCGGGCAGCGTGAACTTCCCTTCTGCATACATACCCGTTATGCCACCCAACAGGCTATTTTGGAAGATATTGTCGCTTCTCTTTATGCTCAGGGTATGCGTAAACTGATTATTGTCAGTGGACATGGCGGGAATAATTTCAAAGGTATGATACGCGACCTTGCCTTTAGCTATCCGGACTTCCTGATTATTGCTACCGACTGGTTTAGCCTCGTTCCCACGAAAGATTATTTTGAAGCTGAAATAGATGACCATGCCGGTGAGCAGGAAACTTCCGTAATGATGCACTATCATCCGGAGCTGGTAAATCTGAATGAGGCAGGTGATGGGGATTCTAAGCCTTTTGCTATTTCTTCATTGAACGAAAAGCTGGGATGGGCACCGCGCCATTGGGATAAAGCTACAGTGGATAGCGGGGTAGGGAACCCCAAGAAAGCTTCGGCTGAGAAAGGTGAACGCTATGTGAAACCTATTATCGAAAAGCTTGCCAAGCTCTTCACGGAAGTAGGGCAGGGTGAACTTTACTAAGTAAAATAAAACGGGCGGTCCGGTAAGAAATACTTTTCTTAACTGAACCGCCTTGTTGCTTATACTGAGATGAAAAGCTTACTTATCTATCGACATTAGCCATTTACCATCTCTTTTCACCATCGATTGCGTACCTTCTTGTGTTTCTCCGTTTCCGTAGGTTTGCTTTATCTTTACAGTTGCTGTGTTTCCATCTTCCGATATTTCTTCCGATAGAATCTCAATACTTTTCAGTCCACCCATTTTTTCATACTCTTTGCCCACTTTATCTCTCAATAAGGCAACGAATCCTGCTTTTTGCTCTTTCAGTTTATCAGCAGTTTCGCTGTCATCCAAAGCAATGCCATCTACAAACTTTTCATAGTCACCTTTGATAAGGTAGTTGCTATACTTCTTCATCGCATCTCCCGGACTACTGGAAGAGGAGCAAGCTGCCATCATAAACATAGCCATAACCATCAGACTAAAATAAAATACCTTTTTCATACGCTTTTTTTTAAATGATTAATGTGTATTTAAAAATAGTATATCAAACAGAGGCGCTTACTCTGTGCAATATCGTTAGGCAGGAGATAATCTCCTTTGAATCCCGGAATATTCACGTGACTGATACGTCCCTCAGGCAAGTCTATTCCTTGTTTTTTGTATACGAAATCAATCAGTTCCGTACAGTACATTCGCGTTGTATCTGCCAGATTATAATCATGGTCGAATAGTACATGGGCATGATATAACCGTTCTGCCTGTACTGCTGCTCTGTATGCGCTTGCAGAATCCTCTGCTATACGCATAATGGCCCCGTTAATAGCTTTTCTTTCTTCAAAAAACACTTCAACTGTCTCCATTTTTACACGATCCGGATCGTCTTTGAAATCCGGTTCGCCGGGCACAGCATGTATCACATACCATTGTCCGTCTTTCTTCTTCAGGATGCCGGTATGCGAATACGTTCCTTCACGGTCTGCAGCCAGCACCACTCTACTTGTAATCCCTGTTCCTCTTCTGAAAGTGATATCTCCATCCCGAAATAATTCCTGTGGCAATTGCAGCAGGCGGGTCTTTTTATCAGGACTTCCCTGGCATCCCGCCAGTATAAGTGTGAACAACAGCGTTATTTTTAGTAGTGCTACGTGTGGCTTCATTTCCATTAATACAAATATATGAAAACTCGCTCACATACGGATGGATTTCAGAGGAATAATGCAAAGTGCTTGGACGAGAAAGGGATAAGTCGTTTTGTTCCACATTCTTCCATTTGAGGTTTTTGACCTGTTTTTGGGGAGTTAGGCAAACAAATCGCTACTTATCCGTTGCCTTTTCGGGATTGAAAATAGGTATGAAATTTACTTCCAAAACTGTTTTTCTACCCCTGTTCACCACCGCAAGAACGCTGTTCTGTCTGTTTTTTGCTAATGCAAAGTTAGTCAAAATTTTCCGTATCAGGAAAAAATACAGTCTCAGATTGGAAGTCAAGGGGGCTTTTTCTATATTCCGCTATATTTTTCATGCCATTCATTTGCTCGCTATATAATAATTTTGCAAACAAAGGAATTGGTTATGAATCAGGCAAATGTAAAGGTTTCGTTCTACCTTAAAAAGAGCGATGCGGATGCCAATGGCGAATGTCCGGTAATGGCTAAGTTGAACATCGGAAAATACTCTGAAGCGGCATTCAGCGTGAAGATGAAAGTGCCGCAATCCCGATGGACTTCGGGGCGTGCGTCTGGCAAGAGTGTGACGGCAAAGGAAATCAACAACCGGCTGGATGAGATCCGTGCGGTGGCGTTGAGTATCTATAACGAGCAGTCTGCCGTCCGTGACGGTGTGACCGCTGAGGAAGTGAAAAGCATTTTGCTTGGAATGGCAAGCGGGCAGGAAACACTGTTGAGCTATTTCAGGCAATTCATCAACAACTTTGAAAAGCGAGTTGGAGTCAACCGCACAGCCAAAAGTTTGCAGGCATACCGCAATGCCTATAGGCACATTGAGAAGTTTCTGCAAGAAAAATACAGGCTAACGGATATTCCTTTCTCGGCATTGGACCGCTCCTTCATCGACAAATACGACCTGTACCTTCGTACCGAACGCAATCTCGCTCCTGGAACCGTCATCAACCTGACCGTCCAACTGAAAACCATCGTGGGTGAGGCTATCGCTGACGGTATCATTACCGTTTATCCGTTCATGGGTTACGAGCCGGTTCGTCCGAAAGCGGTGCAGAAGTATCTTACCGATGAAGAGCTGCAACGGCTTATGACCACTCCGCTCCATAGGCAGACACTTTACCTTGTCCGTGACATGTTCCTGTTTTCCTGCTTCACCGGCATTTCATACAGGGATATGCGCTCGCTGACAAAAGAAAACCTGTCGCTTGCGGAAGACGGCACATGGTGGATTAAAAGTGCCCGCCAGAAGACCAAGATAGAATTTGAAATCCCCTTGTTGGACTTGCCGTTACAGATTCTGAAAAAGTACAGTGATGCCGTTTCTGATAACAGGCTGCTACCGATGTATTGTAATTCCAACATGAATCTCTACCTGAAAGAGATTGCCCGGATTTGCAACATCAACCGTCCGCTGGTATTTCACGTGGCCAGGCACACCTACGCCACGGAAATCACCCTTTCGCATGGGGTTCCTCTTGAAACCGTCAGCAAAATGCTCGGACATAGCCGGATTGAAACCACACGTATTTACGCGAAAGTGACCGATGACAAGATTGATTCCGACACAAGGACTTTGAACCGGAAAATATCGGAACGTTTTTCCGTCGTGATTTGATTACCTCTTAAAAAAACAAGAACATGGAAAAGAATATAGAAAACCAGAATATCAAGCGGCGTAGTACATTTGCCGTATTGTTCTATATAAACCGCACGAAAGTCCGCAAGGACGGAATGTGCCAGTTATTGTGCAAGGTAAGCATCGATGCCGAATGGGCACAGATAGGAACCAAAGTATCCGTCAATCCCTCTATTTGGAATCCCGACAAAGGACGCGCCGACGGACGGAGTGAAAATGCAGTTACGGTGAACCGCGCCATAGATGACCTGACAGACGAGATAACCGGACATTACGACAGGATAAAGAACAGTCTGGGGTTCATTACAGCGGAACTTGTCAAGAATGCAGTCAACGGCATCGGGCAGAAACCACTTACCCTGCTTGCCTTGTTCAGGGAGCATAACGAGGAGTTCAAGAAGCGTATCGGGATAGACCGCATACAGGAAACATACGACTCCTACAAGCGTTCCTACAAGCATCTTTCCGCTTTTGTTCAGGAGAAGAAAGGCGTGGAGGACGTGACATTGAGAAGCCTTGACCGTGCGTTTTATGACGACTTCGAGTTGTTCCTGCGCACGAACCGCAACCAAAAACCCAAGACCGTACATGAACACCTGTACCGCCTGAAGAAGCTGACAATGCGGGCGGTCAGCCAGGGGACATTGCGCCGTGACCCTTACTGCCGCCTGCATCCCGAACTGCCAAAAAGAAAAAGCCGGCACATGAAATTGGAGGACTTGAAGACACTGATGACCACCCCGGTGGAGAAGCCTCAACTGCAATTCGTAAGGGATATGTTCATTTTCTCGACATTTACCGGATTGGCGTATGCGGACTTGAAAAAACTGTCGGTCAATGATGTCACGCAGGCTGAGGACGGCACATGGTGGATTCACATCCACAGGCAAAAGACGGATACGCTTTCGTCTGTCCGCCTGTTGGATATTCCCCTTCAAATCATCGAGAAATATCGTAGCCAAAGAACCGGGGACAAGGTATTCAATGTTTACAATCGTGGATATTTTATAACATTGACACGAGAGCTGGGACAGGTATATGGCTTTGATTTGACCTACCATCAGGCCAGGCATAATTTCGGGACCCACATCACCCTCTCGCTCGGTGTGCCGATAGAGACGGTCAGCCGCATGATGGGACACAACTCCATTTCCACCACCCAGCTGTATGCCCAAGTAACGGACACCAAAGTGGACGAGGATATGAAACGGCTAAAGTCCACAGGTTTCGGAAAACAGATACAGCTTTGCGAAGAAGATTTCATCGTCAAGAAAAAACGGGGAAGAAAGTCTGAAATGGCATAAAATAAAAACGGAGAAATGCCCTTTGTAAAAAGGAAATCATTTCTCCGTCTCTTTTAGTGAACGATGCTATACCCATCGTTGTTCTTCCCGGCAACGCTTGTAGGAATCCTCCAGTATCTTCAGAATATCCGATTCCTTATACAGAGTCTTGCCCTGCACCATGTAATAAGGAACCACCCCGAATGTCCGGTACTCCTGCAATGTGCGCCTGCTTACCCGCAGGACTTTGGAGAGTTCCTCGTCAGTGAGGAAGCGCTCACCGTTAAAGAGGGATTTCGGCATCTTCTCAATCACGGAGAGCATCTTCTCCATTTTTTCCAGCCCTTGAAACATCACGTCGATCCGAGGGTCTTTGTCGTCCAAGAAATGATAGCTCATAATCTGCTTTTTATTAAAGGGTGATAATTCAAATCCAACAATCTCTGTACGTCTTCAGGCTTGTAGAACAGCTTGTTCTTGATACGGCTGAAAGGCAATATCCCTTTGTTGCGATATACCTGTAGTGTCTTCTTGTTGATGCGAAGCACATCGCACACCTCCTGATTATCCAGCCAGTTTTTCAAGCCGAGGTCCTCGGCCGGACGGCATACCCGCGTCATCCGTTCCTCAAAATCACAGAACCGGACACGCAATTCTTCAAAAGTCTGTTTGTCAACACATATTATTTCCATAATCCTTGCTTCATTTTAATTAAACATTTGGCTGATGTCTGAACCTCGCCGGCAATGACTTGCCCTTTTGGTTGAGGAACGCCTCCACTTCGGATGCCTTGTAGTAGGTTCTCCCGTCAATCATGTAATAGGTCACGAGCTTCTTCTGGCGGTAACGCGCCAGCGTGCGTTTGGTGATGCCGAGCAGCCGGCACAGGTCGTAGTTGTCCAAGAGCGTGTCGCCGTCCAGGCATTCCTTCAGCTTGTTCATACGCTCCAATGCCCGCTCTATCCTGTCGAACCGTTCCATGATTTGGGCGAACATCTCGCTGTTTATCTGTAACATGAGTAATCTGTTTTAAGTGTAACTTATCGTTTGCTTACACCTTGTTGCGCAACAGGTTATATCATATTATAAGGCCAACAGCGTACCAATGACACCGATAGACACCAAGAGGAACTGATATAACATTGTATATCAGTGAAATAAAAATCTGAGGCTGTAAAAATGAATAAATGGCGAATCTTGCAAATTGCAAGATTTCCTTGCAGGATGCAATGGACTATCGCGAGGATTTGCGATAAATGAGACGGACAATCCCGTTTTTGAAAGCAACTGTCCTGTAAAGTTTCCAACGATTGACCGGAAGTCGATGCAGGCAGTCCGTACCGTTGCCTGTTGTCAGAGGAAGAATGTAGATGATGATTTCGTCAATGAGGTGGTAGATGGAAAGCCCGTGTAGCAAGTCAAGGCTCTTTGGGTCGGATATTTCTGAGGTAAAGGTAAAGGAGTCCGGTTTCTCGTCCTTTTCACAAATCAAGTCCAGCATGGGATAGCCGGGAAACAGCGTGAAGGTACTCCTCTCGTGCCAGAACGGGAAACCTTGGCTGTCCGTCTTCACCCATTGCAACAACTCTTCATTCGGGTCGGGAAGATAACCGTCCAATGTCACTGCCGTTATGATTTGTATTCTTGCCATACCTGTCCGTCTAAAAAAAGAAGCGTGGTAGCCACGCACTCAGACAGAGGCTCTGGTAAAGCCTAAAGGAGAACACGCAACACCACGCTATGACAGAGCATAGCATAAGCATTACGCAATCATTCTCCTTTAACGTCAATTTACCAGATTTCTGTCCGAGAAGCTTGCGCTCTTATGTTATATAATCAGCAGAGGGGTTTTCCCTCCACCGGTTTTCTTCTATGTTTCAGACCGGCAAGGCTATACCCTGCCAAATCTTTTGCAAATTTACAAAATTTCAGTCGGATTGAAAAATCATTTCAATATATTCTGTGTCAACACTGTTGCCGGAAATAGATAGAATATCGGGGATTATCTTATCCCGTATTTCTTCATCTTCCGGTACAGTGTTGAAGAGTTTACATTCAACAATCGTGCGGTCTGTTCACGATGCCCGTTGCACGCTTGAAGGGCATTTGCAATGGCTTCCCTCTCGCTGTTTTCGTCTTTCAAAGGCAATATGTCCGGAGTTTTCTCCGTAATCCGAATATCAGTCTGACTGTCTGCGTTCAAGTCCGGCAACTCCAATACAGGGGTTTCCGTAAGCAACACCGCCCGTTTGATCCGGTTCTGCAATTCCCTGACATTGCCCGGCCAACGATAAGAACGAAGTCGGTATATGGCATCTTTTGAAAAGCCTTTTGTCTCTTTCTTAAGTTCTTTGGAAAACCGTTCACGGAAAAATTCCGCCAAAGGCAAAATGTCATCAGCACACTCGGCCAAAGATGGCATCCTGATTTCCATCTCTGCCAGACGGTGGTACAGGTCTTCCCGGAATCGTCCTTCCTTGATGGCCCGTTCCAGATTTTCATTCGTTGCCGCCACAATCCGCACGTCTGCCATCCGCTCCCTGTCGCTGCCGATAGGGGTATAGGTATTCTCCTGCAACACTCTAAGGAGCATGGACTGTATGTCAATAGGCATCGTGCCGATTTCATCCAGGAAGAGCGTACCGCCTTTTGCCATGTCGAAATATCCGTTCTTTGCCGTATCCGCACCGGTGAAGGCGCCTTTCTCGTGTCCGAACAGGAGGGATGCCGCAAGTTCGCGTGGCAACGCTCCGCAATTGACCGCTACAAACTTGCCGTCACGTCCGCTGTTCGCGTGAATGCCCTGTGCCACGGACTCCTTGCCGGTACCGTTGGCACCGAGTATCAGCACCGACATATCCGACGGGGCTACTATCCTCGCGTATCTCTCCACCTCAAGTATTTTAGGGCAGGTACGTCTGAACAGGTCTTTCGGTTTCGTGCGGACAGTCGCGAGCGGACGGAATATCTCTTCCGCCAGTTCAAGCAGGTGTTCCCGGTGTACCGGCTTGGGCAGATAGTCTTTTGCCCCCAACTTGATGGCGCGTACCGCATCCGGTATAGACCCGTATTCCGTTGTCACTATGAATGGAATGTCTTTCTTCTCTTTTGTGAGCCACTCTAAAAGCGATATTCCGTCACCTTCAGGCAAGCGCACATCGGACAATATGAAGTCGAACCGATGCTTGCGTATCAATGCACGTGCGGCCGGTTCACGCATGGCGGTCATTACATCGTACCCCGCCTGTTCAAGCCAGTCTTTCTGGCGTTGTGACAAACTTATATTGTCTTCAACTATCAGTACCTTCTGTTTCATCGCTCATTTTCTTTATTTCCTTTTCAGCTTCTGTTATAAGTCCGGAGATGTGTCCTATCAGCAGCTTCACCTGTTCATTGACGGTATTCATATCGCATGCAGAATCGTTTAACGTGGTGCGGAGTTTTACCAGTGGAGCATCGGCCCGTAACAACTCCAACGAGGGCTTTATCTCGTGGGCTATGTCATGGAGCTTTTCAATGTCCCCTGTCTTTATTGCCGATTGCAAGTCTGCCATATTTTGTTCGGACTGGATAATGAAAGTTCTTAGCAGTTCTCTTTTATCAAGCACATCTGCCGTGAACGTGGCAAAATCCGGTGTATGTGACTCTTCCACATCGCGTGACACCACAGAAGAGACCATATCCAACAGTTCTCTCATGGAAAACGGCTTGTGGATGGAGTCCGTGAATCCGCCCTTTATGAATGCCTCTTTTTCTCCTTCTCCTCGTGCAGTCATGGCTACTATCGGAATTGTGTGTGAATTTCCGATGCTGAATTTGCGAAGCAATGCCAGAATTTCAAAACCGTTGGTTTCCGGCATCTGTATGTCGCTTAGCAGCAAGTCGTAATCCTGCCTGCGCATCTCATTGACCAGTTCTTTGGCATTGGAACAGGTGGTACACGATACTCCGTTGCGTTCAAGCATTTCCTTGGCTATTTCCAGTTGTAATGTGTCATTGTCTATAACAAGTACGCGCTGTGGCAATGGCAGACGGTCTTGCGGAACTGCCGACGCTTCACTATTGATTTTCTCATTGGAAACCGCTAACGGCAGGGATACACGAAATGTGCTGCCATGCCCGATTTTACTTTCCACATCAATGCTGCCTCCTAAAAGTTTGACCAATCCTTTTGTGATGGGCAAGCCCAACCCGAAACCTTCGGCATTCGCCTCAGACGACAGGCGTTCAAACGGACGGAAGATACGCGAAACGGTGTCTTGATCCATACCGATTCCCGTATCCTTTATTTCTATATAAAGCATTCCATTTTCATATCGGACATTGAACTGTATCATACCGGCGTTTGTAAACTTCACAGCATTCGTCAGTAGATTGTCTATAATTTGAGAGATACGATCCATGTCACCGCACAGTACGACATCCGTATTTTGGGAATCATGGTGGAATATGATTCCCTTATTATTGGCAATATGTGAAAATCCGGTCACAATACGTTCCAACAGATCATTAAGGTTGAACGGTACATTGTTGCAGGTTTCCTTGGACTCGTTCAGGCGGTACACGTCCAGCAGATTGTTCAGCAGGTGCAGGATATGTTTGCACTCCGTTTCGATATTTTCCAAATGGTGATTCCTGCGTTTCCTGTCCCGGGTATCTTTTGCCAGTTCGACATATCCGTAAATGATGTTCAGGGGGCCGCGTATGTCATGCGAGATAGTAAGTATGACGTTTTTACGCGTTTCCAGCAGTTCATTATTCCGGTCAATGACACCCTCCATCTTTTTCCTGAGCAGCGAATCCCGTTTCAGATGTTTCTGGATAATCAGGTACGAGAACACCAGCAGGAGGATGGCGGCGATGATCAGCCCGGTGATGATGGAGGTGGAGCGTTGGTGCGCTTGGGCTATCTGCTCTTCCCTGTCCCGGAAGGCGGCTTGTGCATGGTCGCTGATGTTACCGAGCAGGGCGAACAGTTTGCGGTTCAGTTCCCTGTTGCGGATGCGCAGGCTGTCGGTGTAATTCTCCATGTTGCGTATCCGCTCCGCTTGCAGGGCGATAAGCTGTTCGTTCAGCGAGCGGAGCTTGTCGGACGAGGCGGGCACTTGCACCGTTTCCTTGCCGCCGAACCATCCGGCTATGCCTTTCTTCTTCTGCACGACGGTACGGGTCTGTGTCGCTTGCCTTGCAGCTTCTGGCAGATGGTTCACCAGCAGGCTGTCGGCTTTGTCCTGCCGGTGGAACACCTGCATGATTTGGTGCAGGTGTGTCTCCTTGTCCGCCAACAACTGTTGCAGGGTATCTATCTGCGACAGACCGAATATGTAGCTATGGTTCGTTTGCAGCATTTGCAGCAGGCTGTCCACCCTCAGCCGTCTCGTTTGGTAGGCATGGTAGTCCTCATCCTCCCAAGCGATGACGCTCTCGCCCAATGAGGCGAGTACCGTGATGTTGCGGTGTATCTCGGATATGTCACGGCGTGCCTGTCTGATTTCGTAGGTGTCGGCCTCGATTTTCCGAAGGCGAGCGTGTTCATGGAAAAGAATAGCGGCCATGCTGATGATGACCGCCATTAACATCATATAGCCGAAGAGGATTTTAGCTTGCAGGGGTATGTTTCTGTTCATATATAACAAGGTCATATTAAACATCTGTATCGTAAATCCTCTTTTGCAGCAGGTCTATAAAGTTCATGGCATCCATAGGGGTGGAGCGAGAGAGGTCGAACGAGAGTATCATAGCCTGCAGGCTGTTGTCATACGAACTTTTGCTGCCCTTGCGGTCTTGCCCGCCCTCCGTTTTTTCGGGGATGGAGACCAACGCCTCCGCTTCGCTGCCGTCTATGCCGGAAAAGACGAAAGAACCGTCGTCCTGCCGGTCGATTTTCCCTCCGGCGGCTATTATCTGTTCCATCACTTTCCCTACATGGCTTTCCGGGAATCCTGTGGTCAGCACAAAATTTCCGCCTTTACGCTGCCGGTGCATGACACGGTAGCCTGTGGCGCGTGCCAAGGCGAAAGCCCCGCAACCGTAGGCGGAGAAAAACTTGCCCGACCGGGTCACGAGGAAACGGCTGTCGCCGAGTTCCTGCTGTTGTTGTATCAATTCGCGTTCTGTCATACAGTCCTCCTCAGTTCTTTGATTTCATTACAAATCTCCTCTTTTTTGCATTCAATCTGTCTGTACCGTTTTTTCAACACGACTTTCTCCAAGTGTCCGGCAAAATAGATGACCTGCCACCATTCCTTACCGATACGGCTCATGACCTTGCACCGCAGGTTGTAGGAGGAAAAATGCCGCATCATTCCCAAATAGGAGTTTATCGTACTGACAAACTCCTCCCCGTGGGTTTTCACGTAATCGGGCGAGCCTGCCGCCAAGCGGTTCAGGCGGTCGATGGCATCGTAGCAGAAGCCGACTGTGCGGTTGCTCAGGTATTTCCGCCCCGGAAGTATCATCCCTCCGATAAACAGGACACCTTTCGTGTAATGTTGCAGATAGCTCTTGCGCGGGTGCAGCGACAGCCCGTGTTCGGAGAGCCAGCCGGCAATTTTCGCTTTCACCTCTATGTTGTTCAACAACCGGTAAGTGTCGCGGTATAGGGGTAATTCTTCGGATAATGCCATAACTCGATTTTTCAAAAATTTTTCCGACCCGCTTCGCGGGTATTCAGCCTTTATCAACGAGCGGCTACGCCGCAAATAGATAAATAGATTGAATAGGTAAATAGGTCAGAAAGCCAAGACCGGACGCACGTAACTATTCCTGTCGTCCTTACTGTAGTTGTACACGTTGCCGCCGCTCACACTCACATAAAGAGCGCCGCTCGCCGGAAGGTCGCAGAACTCCGAGGAGGACCAGTACCAGTCAGACTTTAAGCCTGATACCACTGTCTTGCCTTCAAACAAAGAAGCGCGGTTTTGATAAACATTCCACATCTGGCCGATGGAGGGCAAAAACCAGCCGGTGCTATTGGCAGGGGACGGGACTTTGTGCGCATAATCCACAACGGCATAGTAGGTGGCAGGATAACCGGAATCTTCGGTGGCATTCAACTTGTCCTTGCCGCCGGCAGCGGTGATGATTTTCTGTGTCCAGGCGTAGCCGCTCCAGTCGATGTCAGGTGTAGAGTAATTGTTCTGTTTGTTTCCGCTTCCATCCGTGGGGCAGCAACCCAACTCGGTTCCGTAAACGCCCCACTGACAATAACCGTTTGTGGCATCCTGCAAGGCAACGGCATAGCCGTGGCACTTCTGCTGACCGATACCGGTGGCGGAGTAATCGGAGGCATCGTTTTCGTGATGACCGGCATGGAACACGATGGCGATAACGCTTGCTTTCTGTTCTTCGGTCAAAGTTTCGTCTTTGCCTACAATATTGCCGTCGGCAAGGAGGTAGTCCCCTACTTGCAAATTGTGATCTTTGTCAATCGTCGGTGCTCCGTCCACCTTATAGGTCTTGTATGAGCTTACGCTGATATTGTTCGGGGTGATGAAAAACTCCTTCTTGCCGTCGGCATAGCTGCCGGTGAGGGTTACGGTATTGCCTTGTCCGGGACGGACGAAGTAGCGGTATGTGCCGTCCGTATTGCGGCAGGGCTTGGCCTCTCCACTGAAATCGGCTGTAGTAGCAATCACATAGTCGGGAATGGAGGTGTCGGTGAACTTATACACCGTCTTGGGCATTTCGACTACGGCGAGTGCCATGCGGTGGGTCATGGAGAATGAGAGCGAGAGCTTGCCGTCGGCTTTGCTTCCCGAGCCCGTGGCGGTCATGAGGTCGGAGGCTGTGTAGCCTTGCGTGTAGTCGCTCTGATCAGCTTCCGGCTGCCAGTCATTGATAAGCGTGGCGAAGAAATCGCCATCGCTCGTGGTGTCGGTGGCATTTACCTTGCCCGCCATCTTCGCTGTCTCTTGATAGGGATAGTAGAGGAAATACTTCTCGCCCGCCATTCCGCCGGCAAGGGTTACGCCCGCTTCGGGTTGCCAGGTAAGACTGCCGTTCGTGCCTGCTGTGGCGGTGAGTTTCACATTGTCATAGACTATCGCCCCATTGCGCACAAGGTAGAGTCCGCAGGCGTCACTGGCGGTAAACTCGGTACGGTAACCGTCCTCGGTAGCACGGGTAGCGGCTTTCTGCGAGCCGTCAGCCGAAGTTGTCAGGGCATAGCCGCCGTCGGTGATGGTGATGGCGAGCGGTGCGGCATTGTCAGCACCGGGCAGGGGAAGCTCCTCCTGCGTGCAGCCGGTCAGCAGCAGTGCCGCCGCCCAAAGGGTATGTAGGATATTTCGTTTCATTGTCACACTTTTTATTTTAACTTTACGTTACTTGTTTTTATCTTCCTTGCGGGGCAAAGACTGCAAGCGGCCGTTGCCACAATTCCGTTTGTAAATCCGACCCGCTTCGCGGGTATTCAGCCTTTATCAACGAGCGGCTACGCCGCATAATAGATAAATAGGCTGAATAGGTAAATAGGTCAGAAAGCCAAGACCGGACGCACGAAACTAAGTCTGCTGCTCTTACGGTCGAAGTTCACGCGGCCGTTGCTCACATTCACAAAAAGAGCGTAGTCCGCCGGAAGGCTGTAGAACTCCGAGGAGGACCAGTACCAGTCAGACTTTAAGCCTGATACCACTGTCTTGCCTTCAAACAAAGAAGCGCGGTTTTGATAAACATTCCACATCTGGCCGATGGAGGGCAAAAACCAGCCGGTGCTATTGGCAGGGGACGGGACTTTGTGCGCATAATCCACAACGGCATAGTAGGTGGCAGGATAACCGGAATCTTCGGTGGCATTCAACTTGTCCTTGCCGCCGGCAGCGGTGATGATTTTCTGTGTCCAGGCGTAGCCGCTCCAGTCGATGTCAGGTGCAGAGTAATTGTTCTGTTTCTTCCCGCTTCCATCCGTGGGGCAGCAACCCAACTCGGTTCCGTAAACGCCCCACTGACAATAACCGTTTGTGGCATCCTGCAAGGCAACGGCATAGCCGTGGCACTTCTGCTGACCGATACCGGTGGCGGAGTAATCGGAGGCATCGTTTTCGTGATGACCGGCATGGAACACGATGGCGATAACGTTCTTACCGTTCTCCGGCTGCGGCTTGGTCTCTGCCCACTCCATCGTGCCGTCGGCATAGAGCTTGCGCAGGCCACCGTCGCTCCAGGTGCCGTCGGAGTAGTAATAGTCGCCGATTTTCGGTTCTGTTTCCGTGCCGTCATAGGTGATGGTCACGCCCACATTCTCGCTGCCGCCGGCGTTCCACGTTCCGCCCTTGGCTGCGGTCACCTCTATGCCACTGGCTTTCACGGTGATGGTGTAGGCATACCGCTTGCCACCGAAAAACCCAAATTTGCCGGCAGCTTCTGTTTCGGGAGTGTAGGTAAAGTCATTGCTGCCTATGCTGATTCGGATGAGCGGCTTGCCCGTCATATCCTGCGGCGGCACTAACGCCTCGTATTTCTTCGTTGCGGCATCGTAATAGGGCTTTATCTCGCCGTCCGATTGGTCACCCGGTGATACCAAGCCGGCGGTTGAGTGCGTTAGCGGGTCTCCGAAAATGGTGACGGTCGCACCCTCCAACTCCTCTTCCGTAATGCCTTCGCCAGCTTTGAGAATTACTTCGATTTTCGCCATGCGGTGGATGAAACGGAGATTTATGGCTTGGTCATAACGCCCTATGGCACTGGCGTACAGGACATCGAAAGCGGCGTACCCGCCACTTTGGTCGGAAATATCCGTTTCCGATTCTATGTCCGGGGTCCATGCACTGACGCGGGCTTCATCGGTGTTCTTCCAATAGAAGGCATTATCGGCATCCTTCGGGCTTGCATTGCCCGATGCGTCCATCACGTATGTTTTGTTACCAAACACGCCTTCCAGTGACACTCTAATCTCCTCGCCGCCCGTCCACGCATCCTTACCTCCGGCGCGGGTCTGCGGCTGCGCCACCTCCGCCGTCAGTTGCAGCGGGTACTTGCCGTCGGGCAGGGGCGCGGTGCTTTCATCCTCACTGCTACAGGAAGCGAGCACCCCACAGATGAGCATCATAACCGGCAACCAGCCGCCGATGCGCGGCCACGGCCTTCTCGCTATGTTCCTTATTATTTTCATATTGTCTTTATTTATTTCGTTTTGTGCCACTGCCCGTTGCGACGCGGGCTGCCGCACCATTTATTATATATGGCGTGCCTCCGTCTTACGCCTGATGCACGGCAGTGGCTTTCAGACACACTACATTTTTGCATCACCCGCATGGCTACCACCGTCGTTCCAGTTTTCGATGGTGCTTCCGCTAAGGGTCAGCCCCGTCTTCTTCACCGTGATGGTGTAGGTATAAGAATAACCGGCCTCCAACGCGGGTTTGATCATGTCCTTGTTGGAGTAGCTCTGGTATTCCCCGTCATCGGGAGATATCTCAAGCACCAAAGCGTTGGCGAGTGTCTGCGGGAGCAGGATCATGGTGAAAGTCATCACGCCCGTGGCGGCGTCAAAGGTTGCCACGCACTTGTCCGTGGCCGTCTTCGAGGCACCGGTGCACTGGCGTAACATCCAGTCGCTCACAACGCTGCCCGCGGTCGCGGCGGTACCGGTCTTCACATCGAACGTTCCCTCGTGAACCAGGCCGCCCAGCTTGTAGTCGGCGAATTCCAGCACGGCAGTGTCGTCGAAACCGTCGGTGTTCGACACCTGCACCTTGAGGATAAGACGGGCCATCTTGTGCTTGAAGGAGCAGTCGCTGCCGCCCGCGGCGGTGTTGTCCGTGAAGCTGACGGTCGGGCTGTCTTTATCGGCCTTGGCTCCCGTGGCATGGATGTAGTCCACCTTCTCCTGTTCCGTGGTCGTGGGCTGGTTGCTTGTATTTACCGTAATCTTCCCGTCTGTACCAGGCAGGGTGGAGGCGTTTGCGCCCGATGCGTAAGGCGCGTAGGCGGCAAAAGTAAACTCGAGGAAAGCATCCTCGAAGAAGATGCCGCCACCCGCCGTCATCGGGGTGAAGTCCGCGTTGGTGCCGGTACTCGTGGTCGCGTATCCCACGTTCTTGTACTTGCCGCCCATGGTCGTGGTCGTGCCAGGGGCATCCACCACCATCACGCCGATTCGGTCGGCGTTCCACCCGTTGTCCACAGCACGGGTCTTCGGCCCGCTCACGCCTGCCGTGATTCGTGCTTCCACCGGATTGTTCTGTACCTCGTTCTCTTGTGTACACGCAGCCAATAGCGTTGCTGCTGCTGCAATAATGAAAAACCTCATGTTCATTGTCATAATCTTGTTTTTTTTGATTAAAATATTTATCGTCAGTTAGCATCCCCATTGCCGCTTTCTACCTCGTTCCAGCCCGTGATGGTTGCGCCCGTTACCCCGGCCTCTACGGGCAAAAGCAGATTACCCGTGAGTTTAACCGGTTTGGTGCCGTTATTGAAGTCCCTTATGGCCTCGGTAAGGTCGCTCACTACCCGCTGCGTGTCACCGTTGTTGAAAGTGATGTCCACCGTCAGCGTATGCGTTTCCGTCGGGACGATGCCGAGCAGTCGGAAAAAGATTGTGAACTTGTTGCCGTCCTGCCTGAAAGCGTTTGTTACTTGTGCCGCTGCACTCCGGTCGCCTGTTGCCATATCCGCTGCCGAAGCCACGCCGGAGAGCGTTGCCGTAGCCGACTGTACACGGCTGTAGTCGCCTTCCGTGGCGGTCAGTTCGATGTCGAGCCTGCGCACGTATTGTCTCATCGGGGCGGTGACGTGCAGGGTGTCGTCCGCCACGACGCTGATGTCCTGGTGCGAGGCGAAGAGGTAGCCGAGGTGCGGCTCTATTGCACCCGTCAGATCCACCGGATTCACCGTTGCCTTGTTTCCGTCGATACTAATCCCCTCCGGGGAGTTGTACACCGTCAGACCGTAGCCACCGGGCGCGAGCAGCGCGTCGAACACGTTGGTCGCCGCGCTCACGTTCTGTTCCCTCCCGCCGATGCGCAGTGTGTATGCCTGCGGTATGTCCGCCTCGGTGCTCTTTCCGCTCCAGTCCGTGGTTACGACCACCGCCCCACGGTCGGGGTGCGGCGTGTCATAGAGGTCGTCCTTCACGCACGAGGTCAGTATGGTCACCGCACCTATTAGATATAATAAGGTATAAGCCTTTCCGTATGCTCCCATATATTCCTTTATCTGTCGTATGATTGTCGTTGTATTCATTGTTCCTCCTTTCCGCTAAAAGATGTTCCACACCAGGGTGACACCCGCCGAGACGGGGCCCCACCAGTTCTTTGTTTCGCTGCCGCACCTTACCCTCACGCCGTTGATGACCACATACTTGTCATAGTCGGCATGGATATAGCCGATGCCGAGGTTGAAATCAAGAGAAAGGGCATTGTTGAGTTTCAGCTGATAACCTCCGACGATACCACCGCCCATGAGGTCGCCCTGACGGCCTGTTTCGGACAGCTTGTAGTTGAACTGCCCGGCCTTGTACATCGCACCGATATAGCCCCGTTTCTCCTTGCCGAGATACCATCGCACTTCGGGGGCCACTTCCCAAAGGGCATAGCGGCGGTTCTTGTCGTCCCAGCTCCATGAAGCCCACGTACCGTTCACGGCAATACCCACATGGCGGTTGATGCGCCACTCGATACCCAAATCGGGAGTGAGGGTTGCCCAACGCAGGAGGTTGGCACGCAAGGCAAAATGATACGGGGTGGCTATTGCCGTTTCTTCAGCTTGCAGGCGGGCTTGTTCCTCCGCTTCCAGACGCTCTTTTTCGACTTGTTCCGCTGCCATGCGTTCACGCTCCATCCGTTCCGCCTCGGCTTTCTCTCGGGCTGCCTGCTCTGCAGCGATACGCTCCTGTTCTGCCTTTTCCTTGGCAGTCTGTTCCGCTTTTGCCTGCTCTTTCGCTGCCATACGTTCGCGCTCCGCCTCGCCAGACACCTCTTTGTTATAGGCTTCCACTCTGGCGGCGGCTTCCGCACCGGCTATCTCCGCCACTTTCTCAACAGAGGCAGGGAGGGTGACGATGACCATGTTGTGCAGGGATTTTCCGTTCCCGTCCGTATAGGCTTCGTCAAACAACTGGTCGGTGACGAAGTTCGACTCTTTTATCTTGCCGCGCACAATCAGTTCCGACTTCACACGATTGCGGCGTGTCTTTGCCACTTGCGCCGCAGTCTGTTCTTCGTTGCCGTCCGTAGCGTAGCTTGTCACTAAAAGATACATTTGTCCGGCTTCGATGGCGGGGCGGTGTTCGTCGATGGCTGCAAGCAACCGCTCAAGTTCCTGTCCGTTGCCGCTCCACGGGGAGAAGAACATATCGTTCTCTGCCACGAACCGGAAACGGTAGGCAGTGGAGTCCGGCTTCTCCTGTGCCGAAAGCGACAATCCTGTAACGGCAAGAAAGACCGTCAATAATATTCGTTTTATCACTGTCATATTTGATAAGATTTGTTGTTACGGGTTAATAAAAAAGCATATCGGCGGCGTATGCGGGCATTGTTGTTCCATGCTCCGGCATACACCGCCGACGGATATGACGATACGCGCCCCCGATTGGTGAGGGCGGCATGTAAAGGTTCGGATAATAACGTGGAAAGGAGAGATATTCCGGAAAACGGACTCTCCGTAAGTGATTGGTATTTAAGGAATATTTTGTATATTGACGCGCGTAGCCATGTGAGAGAGAGAGAGAGAGAGAGAGAGAGAGAGAGAGAGAGAGAGTAACCGAATTATCTGAATATCCAAATAATCGGCACACATTTTAAGCGCATCGGACAAATATTTTCCGGATATGGAAACAACTTTACGAAACGGTAATGACACGAAAAAAGCCTCCGTCTTATAGGACGAAGCACCGCCTGAACAAAAAATATTTGTTATATACGGGTGGTATTTATATGTGCTTTTATTGCCGTTCATACATCGTTAACAAAACATTCTCGAAATACAATAGCAAAAGTACAAATAATTTCTCATTCCGCAATGAATTGAATGATATTATTTTGCAGAAACTTTTCCGGCAAGGCGGTTCCACTTTTTCATATTTGCTTTTGCCTGTCTTATACCCCTATCGGATTGACTTTCATCGTTTCTAAGTTCAGGAACAGCCCGTGATGCTCAATCATCCCGTGGCGGAACATTTTCCAGAGGATATTGCAGCCGAGTTGCGCCAGCGTGGAGTTGATAAACAGATCCTGTTTTTCCAATGCCTCTGCCAGTGAGCAACTCGGTCCGGAATCCACTTCTTTCACTCTCGCATATTTCACAAAACGGGTGATGACTTTCAGTGAGCCGACCGTTTCATACATCGTGGAAACCGGCTGTTTGATTTTCTTCGGCACGGTTCCCAGTACAACCTGCCCGGCGGTCTTTGTATTCCCGAAATCCATCCAGTAGAGCGGCGTGTTATTGTCCGTATAGGAGGATGAAGGAACTTTCGCAAGCACGTTCCACAAATCGAGTCTGGATTTTATATTATCCGTACAGGTAATGGTGATGTTCGCAATTTCGGTCCGCTTTACCTCCTTCAATACCGACGGATAGAAACTCGCCTCCGCTTTCCAGTCGTTTCCGAAAAAATTGTTTATCCTTGTGACCAGACATTGTGACTTGTTCAGTCCCAGGTCTGACGGTCCGAAGAGCTGCCGCCCAATGTTTGCGTCCGTCACGATGTCTGGATCGTAGACCGTTACGAACAATCCCGGATGTCCGAGTGCACGGAGCGTGACATCCAGTCTTGCCATACCGGTCAGCACTTGCGAGCCTGTACCGCCCGCGCCTATGATGTTTACCGTCACCGGATGTTGCGGGTTCATCAGGTAACTGTCTGTATAATGTACTCTTTTCATCGCAATATGTCTTTTAGTTTCAGTTTTTTTAAAGGTTGCAGTTCGTCAAGGTCAAAAGGCTTGTCCTTTGCCGCTTTCGTTACCAGTACCAGATTGGATTTCGTGGGGTTCCCACCTCCACCCAGATGGGAGAACTCCGTCAGCCAGAACCTCTTTTCCCAATACTCCAGCAGGTTCGTGTAGGTCAGGTCTTTCGGCTTCTCAATTTTTGCGGAGCCCAGACAGACGCTCGCTCCCGTCACATTGAAGAACGGAGCCGCAAAAAAGGTCCGAATTGTCTGTCAGTTCAACATCTGTATAGGCATAGACATTCAGACGGTTTTCTCCGGCCTCATAGATCACGCCCGGCAGGTTGTATTCCGCGCTTTCAATCTTCAGGATGTCATGGAAGAACATCATGCGCTTTTGGGGCGGGTTGTACCAGATGTATTTCTCACTGCCCTTGCGCGGGTCAAACCACAGCAGGTTGGACGGTATCCTGCCGTATGGTGTCACACTGTGGCTTTCGGAATAGCCCCGTACCAGTTCGTTCATGAACTCCACCGTCACCGGACGGCCTTCGCCCATTGTCCCATTTTCGTCTATGTCCCTGACTTCGATAAAATAACCGTCGTCATCCGTGCTGTGGTTGTCATTCTCTTCCGCATAGACAATCAACGCCGCCCTCGGATGAAGCAGCGTCCTCAGTTTTCTTGTAAGTTCATTCGTTTCTACCATAATCTTTCAATATACAATGTTAATAAATTCATCCGCCCACTTGAAGAACCGTTCCGGATAGTCATCCATGATAAACAGGCGGTCGGTTTCCGGTGACAGGGCACAGGTGGTAATCGGGATGATATCGTATGTCTCCTGGCTGTTATTATTGTAATAGTCCACCAGATATTCGGACACCATGTCGTCGCAGTCATAGACCACCCTTATCTGCTGATCCAGACGCATCGGCTGAAAATCCGGTTCTTCCTCGTGAAAGGCATCATAGCCGTATTGCATGATACCGTGTTCCGGGTTAAGGAAGGGCAATCCCTTTTTCATTGCTCCGACAATGGAACGCTCGAAGTCGTTTTGCGGGGTGTATTTTTCAAGTGCTTTCGGCAAATCCTTGTAATAGGACTTTTTTTCAACATGCTTCAGCAGTCTGCCGATTTTCCCTTTCTCGTATGACCGTACCAGTTCCAGCCTTTTACCAGTTTCCTCTTCCTCCTCCTGCGGATCATCCTCTTTCAGCCACATTAATACATAATCCGTGTCATCCTCGTCCAGAATGGTGGATATTCCGTTCGCCCGCATCAGGTTGTGGATAAACGTAATTGAGATCCGCCTGAGCGTGGGATTGAGAGCCTCCACGAATTTCATCGGGAAATAGTACAAGGTCAGTTCGCCCCATTTGTGACACTTCCACAGATTGAAATAGAGCCTGCCGTTATCCTGTTCGATATTCACATTCATCCCTTCCCCGACAAGTTTGTCCATCTCGTCGTACAGATTGGCTATGCTTGCCCCGATACTTTTGCCCGGAGTATGCACCGCTTCCTGTTTCAACAAAAGGGCATAGTTGAAAAACGAGTCACGCAGGAACTCGTAGTTTTCCTGCGTAATCACGTTGATGCCATTACTGCCGTATGAATCCACGACAATACTTTTCTGTGCTATCGGGGCAAGTGCCGTATTCAGAAAAGAATTACGGCCCCGCTTGGAGCCGTAATCCGTTCTGTCCTGTTCACACCGTGTCGTACATTCCGTTCTGTCTGGCCGATGATGAGCCTTGCGAGCAGTGCCGACTGATGTTCGTCCAATGGTACACATGATTTCTTCTTTTTATTGTCCTTCTTCATGGTTTCCTATCCTTTTGTCCCGATGGTGGTCTTGAACTCGTACACCGCCTTGTCATTCTTGATGACCGGTCCGTGTACCGTCGCCGTGGTCAGCTCCGGGTAGAAGTTGGAGTAGTAACTCATGACCATTTCGGGGCTGTCCGACGGGTTGGGATCGTCGAGCGTAATCATTCCGCTGCCTTTCTTGAACGTGAACGAGCGTGTCATTCCTGTGATTTCGAGTGCCATAATCTTAAACTGTCTGATAAGGTGAATACTTGGGTTCTAACATGGATTGGGGAAAATCGGGATATTCCTCGTAATCCTTGGGATTGTAATTGATTTCTCCGTCCGCGGGATATTGCGCAGGGTAGTCTTCGGGAGAGAATGCCTGTTCCTGCCAGTGCGTGTCAGACTGTGCCCCGTATGGAGGCTGCGGAGCCGTAGGCTGTTGTCCGGCATATTGCGGCTGTGGCGGAAGCGGTCTTTGCGGCGGTTGTTGCGGTGGCCACATCGAAGGCTGTTGCAGCGGTTGTGCCGTCATAGGCCGCTGCGGTTGTCCTGCTATCGGTCTCGGAGCCTGGGGCTGCGGCGGATAGGGCGGTTGCTGCACGGGAACTGCCATTGGTCGTGGCTGTGGCTGTTGTGCCGTTGCCGCCATAGGTTGCGGTTGCTGCTGTGGCTGTGGCTGCGGTTGCGGTGCCGGTTCATCCATCAGCTCGAACAGGCTGCCCTTGTTCATCGCCTTCTTCTGTTCCTCCACCATGCTGTCAATCTTCTTCAGGTCTTGCGGCTTGGCATGGAGGCGTGCCTGGCCGAGTGCGGTGACAGCCTCGCTGTGCTTCCCGGCGGCAATCAGTTCCTCCGTCTTCTTGAGATGCTTCTCGTACTTCTCGCGTTTCTCCTTCTCCTCCTTCGTCTCTTTGGCTTTTTCTTCCTTCGCCGCCTTGCTGTCGGCAGCGGCCTTGTCAGCCTGCGCCTCGAACTGCGCCATGTTGGTGATCAGTCCCGCCACCTTCTGTATCGGCCGGGCGACGGTTTGCAGGAATCCCGCGTCCAGTTCCTCCGGCAGTCCGCTGACCGTCAGGGGCACGATGTGGTTCTGGGCCTCGTCCTTCAGCCCGTTCGACTTCGGCAGTGTGGATACCGCCATTTGTCCGTTCGCTTTGCGGATGACTATCGTGAGGTCCACGCCCTCGGTCATCATCTGGTTGATTGCTGTAAAAAACATAACTGTAATAATTTAAAGTGTGAATAATCGTATTTTTTATCGGTTGAAGAACTCCGCCAGCAGCCTGTCCCTGTCGGGATGGTGGCATATTTCCAGGATGGGGTTCAGCAGCGTGGAGATATGTACCGGTCCTGTGCCTCTTGGCGGGAACTTGACTACGGGATTCGGCTCCACTGTCCTTTTTCTTCTTGTTGCGGGCATCGGCATCTGCACCGGTGCCATCGGCGGTCTTGAGATGATTGCTTGGTTCATGACTTTATAATTTTAATTGTGAATATCCGGGCTTTGGCAGCCCGTTGAACTACAAGGGCTTTACGGTAAACGCTTCCGGAAAGGCAAGGCTTTCGGGAAAAATACCGGAGCGCAGCGAGGATGATTTTTCCGCGAAACCCGAAGGGCCCGGCCTTGCCGTCCGAAAAGAAGCGTTTGCCAACTTTGCCCTGTAGTTCACGGTCTGTCAATGGCTGTATGCGCTTCCCTGTCTTTTCCATGCGTGTCCTCGTCATTCTCATTTCCATAAGGCATGGGAAACAAAAAGAGCCGCCCGAAAGGACAGCCCTGTTCCGCGAGGTGATATTTGGACCTGTATGGTATATCCGCTTCATATGTCTGTATCTTTAGAAAACCAGATAGCTGAGAATGCAGAAAAGTATAGCCGCCGCTACCAGCAGGCAGGCTATTTTATATAAAAACCTGAAGAATCCCTTGAAACACACGATGGCGACTGCCGCCCATACGGGCGATATTCCTCTTGAGTGGAGATAGCTGAACACGATGAAGGCGACAATGGCCAATGCCATAATCCTTATCCATTTGGCTGTCCTGAGTTTTTCGATACATTCCCTTGTTTTCATGACCGTATATGGTTAATGGGTGAAACATGTCATTTCCAATTTCAGGGGCCGGAAAGCGGACCGCCTCCACCGGCAAGGTTTTCGGGGAAAATACCGGAACGCGAGTGAGGATGATTTTCCCCGAAACCTGCAAGGCCCGACCTTGCGGGTGGAAACGGGCGGTTCCGCTACCTTTGCCCTTGAATTGGAATGGCAGTGCATTATTTCCCCTTCCCTCCCTTGGGCTTGGGGAACGAGAGTTTCAGGTTGAAGTCCGCGTCAAAGGCTACCGCGGCGTCGAAAGAGGCCCCTTTCTTGCCCTTGACCCCCTTGATCAGCCTGGTGGAGCCGGAAGAGAAAGCTGTTCCAGATGCTGGTCGGTCAGCTCCTTGTTCAGGAAACGGCGGAACACCAGCAGTCCGCACCCCTCATGGTCGCACTTGGCGACTTTTGCCTTCACTATCACATTGCCGGTCTTGCACTTGGGGCAGGTAAAGGCGCGTGACGACGGTTCGGGGAATTTGAGACGCAGTATCTCACCGGTCACTTTCCCGGTGTATTCCCGGATGGAGAGCATGAAGCTTTCCGGATCGAGGGTGTGCCCCTCTATCTGTGCCAGTGCCTTCTCCCATGTACCGGTCAGTTCGGCATCGGCCACCATCATGCCCTTGACCGACTCGTAGAGGTAAAGCCCCTTTTCCGTCGGGCGGATGCTCTTGCCGGAACGCTCGATATAGTCACGCTTGAAAAGGGTCGTGATGATGGCGGCACGGGTAGCGGGCGTGCCGATGCCCAGCTCCTTCACCGCTTCCCGTGCCTGTCCGTCAGCGATTTCCTTACCGCAGTTCTCCATGGCGGTGAGCAAGGTCGCTTCCGTGTAAAGGGGTCTGGGCAGGGTCTTTTTCTGTGCCAGCCCGTATCCCATGACCGGGATTTCCTCGCCTTCGGCAAACACCGCCGTTCCCCCGTTACCTTCCGGCTCGTCCTTTTCACGGTCTTCCTTCCGGGAGAACACGGCACGCCAGCCGGGATTGACGATGACGGCGGATTGTGAGCGGAAATCCATACCCTCGCACACGCACTCCATCTTCAGTGACTCTTTCTCGCAGCGTGGAGAGAAGGCTTCCAGCATCCTTCCGGCTATCATCTCATAAACAACCGCTTCCGCCTCGGACAGCCCTTCGGGAACGACGCCCGTGACGATCAGTGCATGGTGGTCGGTCACTTTCGTGGCGTCCACGCTCCGGGTGTTCAGGCCGGAAAGGTCGAAAGTCCGTCCGTATTCCCTGAACCAGGGCATGGTGATGACCTTTTCCAGCAAGGCCGGGACATGTGCCATGACATCCTCCGGGATATAACGGCTGCCCGTTCTCGGGTAGGAGACCAGTTTCTTTTCGTACAGGGACTGGGCGATGGAAAGGGTCTTGTCCGCCGAAAGGTCGTGGTGGATGTTGCAGTCCTTCTGTAGTGCGGTAAGGTCATACAGAAGCGGAGCCTGCTGAAATACCGTCTTTCGTTCTACCTTATTTATGGTCACCACAGAGTCGGAAGTAATGCGCCTGTACGCGGCCTCCGCCCCATTCTTGTCCCTGAAGTCCTCCGGGTTGAAGAACTGCCGGTGCACGTCGTCTTTTTTCAGCGCGATATGCAGCTGCCAGTATGGAGTGGAGACGAAGTTCCGGTTTTCCTTGAAGCGTGCGCATATCATGGCGAGCGTGGGAGTCTGCACACGGCCTATGGAGTTGTTCGCCGATCCGGAGGCTGTCGCCAGGGCGCGGCTCGCGTTCATGCCCACCAGCCAGTCGGCCTTCGCACGGCTGTCGGCGGCGGCATAGAGGCTGTCGTATCCGCTTCCCTCCCTGAGGTTCGCCATGCCCTCGCGGATGGCCTCGTCGGTAAGCGAGGAGATCCACAGCCGTCTGAAGGGCTTGGTATAGCCCAGATAAGAATATATCCACCGGAAGATAAGTTCCCCCTCGCGGCCCGCGTCCGTTGCCACGATGATGCTGTCGCATTTGGAGAATACTTCATCAATGATTTTGAGCTGTTTGCCGGCGGCGATGTCCGTCACCATCCCCCTGTCCGTGCGTATCTGCCGTGGCACAAGGCGGAACGGTTCGGGAATCATCGGGAGGTCTTCGGCGGTGGTCCTCGTGTAGCCGTATGTTCCCGGCAATGCCAGCGACACTAAATGTCCCAGCGCCCATGTCACCATGTAGCCGTTTCCTGTTATGTAGCCGTCCATTTTTTCTGTAGCCCCGACTACGCGGGCTATGTCCTGACCGACACTCGGTTTCTCTGCTATGATTGCTATCATGATTCGGATAAAATTTAAGCCGTTTCCCGCTTGCCGGTACGCGAAGACGGGAAACGGCGGTTATACATTCGGTTTACATATTATAAGAAGGCGGGGTTACTGTTCCACGGGCTTGATACCGAGGATTTCGAGCAGCGGGTCGCCGTCCTTGCGTACCAACTGGAGTGTGGCGTCCATCACCACGTCCACGCCGAGCAGCACCAGGCTGAGCGATACCACGTTTGTCTTCTCACCGCTGAGCAGCGTATCGAGTTCCCCGGCCATTTCCAGTTCATCCTTCAGAATGCCGATGGCTGCCAGCTCGTCCCAGTTCACGTCTTCCGCCTTGAAAGGCGTGTTGTTTTCCTTGTTCATTTCCATGTTCTGATTCTTTTGGGTTCAACATTCGTTTTGCTTTGACCGTCAGGCTATGCTCGCCCCCCTGGATTGGCGGTTTTCCTCTCCCTGTCTTTGTGTGGCGGACACCACGTTGCGCTGCGAGGCGTCGCGTCTGCGGTCGGGATTCTCGTTGTAGAAGTCCAGACTGCCCTGGTTGAAGTTCGCCTTGACGTACTGCGAGATGGTCTTGCCGTCATACCCCTTGATGCCCTCGACCAGCACCGCCTTGCCGCTCTGGAGGTCGGCACGCTGCTTGCGGGTAAGCTCTACGTCCCATACCTTGGCCGGTATCTTGAACTCCTCGCGCTGGTCGAAGCCGTCCCGGGTGCGCGAGTAGCTCAGCCTGCCCGTTTCGAGGTCTGCCTTGATGAACGAGGAGAATTCCTCTCCCTTGCGGTTCACCATGTCGTTGAGGAAGATGGGCTTCCCTTCGCGCAGCTCTTTCTGCTCCTCGGGAGTGACCTTCACGCCGCCTATTTCATTCGGGATGTAGATTTCCCGTGCGCCTTCCGGGGAGTCGGGATTGTAGCGGGTGTAGGACGGGCGGCCTGTCGCCTCGTCGAGCTTCACGTAGGAGGAGAACAGTTCCCCGTCCTTGCGCTTCATGCCCTCCACGAAGATGGCCTTGCCCTCGTTCAGGTCGTCAATCTGCTTCTTGGTCAGTTCGACGCCTCCCAAAGACTGCCGGTTGAAGAGCTTGTCGTTCTCGAAGATGAATTCCACGCCCCTGCGCTCGGCGTTGACCTGGAGGTGGGCGTCGAACGGGTTGCCCGATCTGGCTGTCATTCCTTCGACGAATATCTTCTTGCCTTCCCGCAGGTCGTTCTGCTCCTGCTCGGTCAGTTCAACTCCGCTGATTTCACGCGGTATGAAGACATTCTCGGCTTTCATCGCCACCACCTCGTTGGTCAGCTTGTCGATGCTGACGAAAGAGGGGACATACTCGCCGTTGCGGTTCTTCAGTTCCACGACACGCCCCATGTTGCCCGTCTCAAGCAGGTTCTTCTTGTCCTCGTCAGAGAAGATGTGTCCGAAGTAGGGACGGTCGAGGTCGGGTTTCTGCCGGATACCGTGGATGCCCAGTACGATGTCTCCGGCGCGGGACTGCTGGAACGAGAGCCTCGCGTCGGTACGTAATACGGCGGAGCCGAAGTTCATGCTGATGGGCACTACCTGGTTGGTCTTGTAGCCTCTGAGCATCTGGTCGAGCAGCCCCCGTTCCTGGAGTTCTTCACGGGAGAGCCCGAAGTTCTTCAGCTGTTCCCAGTTGATCATGGACTCGTTGTAGCGGTACTGGGGCTGCTGCTGCGTGCCGTCACCTTGGGCGGCCTGCTGCTGTGTTTCGTTTTTCTTTGCCATTTCTTCTTGATTTTGATGGTTGATACTTTGGTTTTCCTTGTCGCGGGGGACAATCTCGTACTGTTTGAGGAATTCTTCCACCGCGTCTGTCTTTTTTCCGGCGGCGAGGTCTTCGACGGCCTGCCGCACTTTCGGGTCGTCCAGCGTGTCTTCCTTGATGGAAAGGATGCCGAAGCGTGTCGGGTCCTTGAGCTGGCTCCAGAAGTTCTTCAGGAAATTCTCGAACATGTTCGCGTAGCGGTCGATTTTGAGGAAGGAGTTGCGGTGCTCCTTGTCTGCCGGCACTGTTTCGTACCTGCCGTCCTTGTCGAGCTTGCTGACCGCCTGGAGGAGCAGCTCCATCTTGTCGAGGATAAGGACGATGTCACTCATCTGCTCGTTCTCGGTGACTTGCGGTTTGAGGGGTTCGTCCCTCACGTTTTTCTTTGCCATAACTTTGAGTTTTTAGCGTTGATAATTGTTGTTGTCACCGCAAATATATAGGCATAATTTTGATAAATGACTATGTTTCAACGCGTTAGGCTATCCATTTCATCAAGTGTCATCATGTTTCACCGCGAGAGGAAAGAGTGTGGGCCGGAAAATGGGAAAAACGGAGGGAGAAGCCGGAACAACGCACCAAAGCCCGAAAGCGGAAAAAAGGGGGAAGCGTACGGACAGCCGCAACCAATCGAGGAAAAACGGCAGGGACGACACGGAAAACGGAGGCAAACCGCAAGGACGGCACGCAAACGGCAAAGGAAAAACTGTAATATGCAGAGTTGGGAGCGAGCGCAGCCCTTGTCCCCGTTTGAGGTATCCCCTGATGGGACAGGAAGAAGATTTTGTTTGGAAAACTCCGGGTGGCGTGACCCATTGGGATATCATAACGCGGCAAAATATCCCCCGGCAGATTTTTTCATTGACCTTGTATTATGCGTCGTAGGTCGCTTCGCTTGCCAAGTCCCAAACCTTTCCGCAACTCGGACGGCAATACCGGAGCGTTTTTTCGGGCGGAAAATTACCGCAGGGAATTTTATGTCCCGAAAACCGAAGGCTTGAACGTGCAGGTATTCGCCCTCCGAGTTACCTTCTTGATGGGACTTGGTAAGGGAAGCGACATTAATAAGCCCGGCTATTGCTATTGGAGAAATTTGGTACTTTTCCCATTTTTTTCCAATAGAATAATCGCACTACAGATAATTTTTACTATTTTTGCAACATGAAAATACCAAGAGACAAATACTTACAAGAGCTGCAAAGTGTGATGCACAACGGAATGATTAAGATTATTACCGGTGTACGACGTTGTGGAAAATCTTACCTTCTATTTGAGTTATTCAAACAATCATTACTTGATAATGGCGTGAATGAAGATCATGTTATTCAAGTAGATTTGGAAAACCGACGTAGTAAAGATCTCAGGAATCCGGACACATTATTGGATTATATTGACGGGCATATTGTAGATAACGATATGTACTACATACTATTGGATGAGATTCAACTTGTTCCAGAATTTGAAGATGTACTCAATAGCTATCTGAAAATTAAAAATGCAGATGTATATGTGACCGGTAGTAATAGTCGAATGCTATCCAGTGATGTAAAAACCGAATTTCGTGGTCGAGGATATGAAATCAGAGTACATCCTTTAAGTTTTTCGGAATTTCTCAAGACAGGACAGTACGCAAGCGAACTTAACGCTCTGCAAGACTATATGATTTATGGAGGAATGCCGCAGATTGTGTCTTTTTCTGACAAAAAGAAGAAAGAAAACTATCTTAAATCATTGTTTCAGGGTACTTATATACGCGATATAAAAAGAACGGTATAATATTAGGAATGATGATGATTTGAACGAACTTATAGACATTATAGCTTCTAATATCGGTTGCCTGACAAATCCGACAAACCTTGAAAATACATTCAAATCTGTGAAAGGTCATAGTATCTCAGATACAACCATACAGAGTTATCTCGGGATGTTACAAGATGCGTTTATGGTGGAAAAAGCCATTCGGTATGACATTAAAGGTAAGCATTACATCAATACACCTTCAAAATACTATTTTGAAGATGTAGGATTGCGCAATGCCCGTCTGAATTATCGTCAGATTGACGGTGGCCACCTTATGGAAAATATTATATATAATGAACTGCGTATCAGAGGGTATTCTGTTGATGTCGGGCAAGTGGAGGTGAGAACAACAAATGCCGAAGGAAAGAAAATACGAAAACTATTGGAAGTGGATTTTATTTGTAACAGTGGGAACAAACGTATGTATATACAATCAGCACTTGATATGCCTACTCCTGAGAAAATTGATCAGGAAACAAATTCACTTCGTCATATCAATGATGGATTCCCTAAAATAGTCATAGTTGGAGGCTTAACCCCTTCTTATGTGAATACTGATGGCATATCAATCATGAATGTGATTGACTTCAATTCTGAAATGTTGTGTCGCCGATACTTTTGGCGTACTCCACTACCTTATCGTAGTGTTCCTGACATCTGATTTTCATAACATGATTTAATTGGATTTATAATAACCCGTTGGCGGAATTAATTTAGTGCATACTTAATCCTGCCAATGGGCTTGTTGTTGATGAAGTTTACGTATTGTAGAATGGTAAGTGCACTAATTTTGCCGATGATTCTGGCAAACAAACCATTCGTTATTTTCGCATAGTTTCTGATGGTCAAGAACTGGTCTGTAAGTTGTGAGAATATTGTCTCAATCCTCTTTCTTGCCTTTGCAAACGGAATGAATGTCGGCTTCCAGTCCTTCTGGTTGAGCCGATACGGACACTTCAGTCTTATGTGTGCGGTTTCGAACAAGTCAAGCTGTACATCAGCTCCAATATACCCTTTGTCGCCATAGATGCTACAGTCGTGATAAGCATGTTTCACATCCTTCATATAATGGAGATCAGCCGCACTTGCCTTTGACAGGTCGTAGGAATGGATAACCCCACTTAACCAACAGAGAACGTGTAATTTATAACCAAAATAATACGTGTTCTGCGAAGCGCAGAAACCGAAGTCTGGAGCTTGCGAGAAATCGCCGGTACGTCCCATCTTGCATCGTTTCCCTCTTGCAACCCTACAGACCTCTATCGGCTTGGAGTCAACAAAGAATTGTTCCTCTCCACCATCCATTTCCATGGCAACCCTTTTGCGCAGTTCCTCACACAAGCCTGCCGTTTTCTTTCTGCGGTCATTGAACTGTCTCCTTGATATGAGATTGGGAATGCAGTCCTTGTACTCTTGCAATTTATAGTCGAACAACCACTTCTCACTATCAATGCTCTCTGTCTCTGCTGTCAGGGACAGTGCCACTACTTCCAAGTCAGAAAACTTAGGAACAGTACCACGGCGTGGAACATTACCCGATTCATTGACGAGATTTTCAGAGAATTGCTTGCATATCTCAAGTATTTTGACGAATTTTGTATAAAGGTTGTACATACGATGGTTTGAACTTAATGTTTTGATTGTCCACTAAGTTACTAAAAAATCAACGATATGTGCAACTTTTTACTCATTTTTATCAACTTAAGGTTTATGCTTTCCGGTTTATATTGGTAGCAGACTCAAAGGAGGCTGCCCAAGAATTCATTCAAAGGGAAAAGCCGGAACATGACTCACTCACACCCGGTTCGGACGAAAGTATCTTTTATTTCGTTCAATGCTCTCAAAATTTCAAAGAACCGGACATGACAGTCGTAATCGTTCCGGAGGAATACATGGACGGGGATAATCTTGCTATAGACCAATACTTCCCGGCAAGATGGACTGAAAAATGTCCCAATTGTGGTCATAAGTGGAAAACATTTGCATCCGGACCATATACATGCTCCGAATGTGGTCATAAGTTTGATTAGTATGCACAATACTTTCCGCGCTATCTTGGCAATGACAACGTTCCTGGTAACAGGAGCGTTGTCATCCTGTAATCATACCGATGAGTTGGAGCCGGAATCTCCGGCACCACAGATTGTTTTTCTCTTCTCTCCGGGGGGATTGGGTGACATGAGCTATAATGACCGTATACTTGAGGGTGTTCAGAGATTCAAGATGGAAAACGGAGATATAGACATCTATATCTACTCCCCGGAATCCCTGCAAGAGGCTGAGAAAATTTTTTGCGGACTGGCTTGAACGTCCCCAAAGCAGCATACCCGTGCTTTTTGTATTAGGTAGCAGTGATTATGAGCCAATGGCGGAACTTTATCTGGCAGAACACGACTTGACACCCAACAAAAGTATTCTGCTTTTTGAAAGCCGGAAACAGTATAAGGACGAGAACATCCATACCTTCCAGATTTCGATGTTCGGGGCTTCATACCTTGCAGGAGTATGTGCAAGAAAATGTTCTGAGATGACACCTCTGGTGCTGCTTGCCAATAATACCGACAGCCCCATCAACATAGCCAAGGACGGTTTTATTGCAGGCTATGGCAGCGACTGCGATGTGGAGTATCTGGCGGATGATTGGACGGGATATGTGTCGGCTTCGCTCGCTTACCGGAAAATGAGCGATTGGGCGGTTGATTACGACTTCATCTTTCCGGTGGCAGGTGGCTCCAACGCCGGTATATACCGCTACTCCCGTGAATTTGAGGTCTCACCGTACCTTGCAGGTATGGACATCGATCAGTCAAGCCTCTCCAACCGGATTACGGGTTCGGTCATTAAGCATATTGACCAATTGATTTACAGGTATCTGACGGAATGGGTCGTCACAGGGGATATGCCGGAGAACCAACTTTACGGTCTTGAAAGCGGGTATGCCGACTGGCTGGTCGCACCCCGATACGTGAATGATTTCAGCAGCTTAGTCAATGGAATGCGCCCTCAGGCTATGATTTTTGAGAAAGAGTATTATGAAACAAGTGGTTATTAAACTTATTGCACCGCTCCTCTGCCTGATTGGTCTGTGGAGCTGTTCGGACGATGAGCCTTCCCTGTCTCCTGACAACAAGCAGTGGACAGAGAAGGTTGTTGCCGTGGTGCTTCCCATGGAGAAAGGGCTTGATGTGCATTGGAAAAGGACATTGGGAATGTTTACAACCAACTTTGAGCGTGCATTCAAGAACCACGAAGCGGGTATAAGGTTAAAGTTTGAATACTACGATGAGGCAAAGACCGATGTGCGGGAACTTGCCCGGTCGCTGGCATTCAACGACGAGGTGTATGCCGTAATCGGCGGGCTGTATTCTTCCAATGCGGCAATCCTCGCGGCGGAACTGACTATTGTGGGCAAAACATTCTTCACTCTCGCCACCGCCGAACAACTGGTTCGTGCATACGCATCGACAGGCTATCTTTGGGCGATGACCGAGACCGACATTACGCAATGTGAGGTGCTTCTCTCCAAGGTGATTAACTATGAGGGTAAAAGTGTGGCACTTTTGGTCAAGGAGAACGACGGTTACGGACAAACGTTCATTGACTGGTTCGCATTTCAAGCACGCGAACTGGGCTTGGAAAACATGGGATGCTATGCTTACACCTCTGACAATATAGCTGATGTGTCTCGCCAAGCCATGCAGTCAGGTGCAGAGTATGTGATATGTATCCCCTCTGAAATAGAAGAGATGAAGCCGATGCTTGAAGCGCATAAAGCACAAAGTCTGAACGGGCGCAGTGTACCGCGGATGTTGTTTTCGGATACCGCCTACGGTGCGGATGTACTCAAGATTCACGGTGATGCCGCCGAAGGCATAGAGGAGTCGCATTTGGTGCCGACCCTGAGTCGGGGTTTGACGTAAGTTACAGGACCTTTTTCAATGCTACGCCTACTCTTGGAGAATCTCAGCTCTACGATGCCGCTATGCTCATCGGCTATGCCGCATGGTACCAGCAGTTCAGACCGGAGTTGTCGTTACAGAAATCATTAAGGGCCGTTGTTTCGGGTGAAGGCTTGAACATGGGCAGCTGGACAGGTGAGGATATGGGGCTTGTGGTGGATGCGCTCGCTGCCGGAAAGTCGCCCTATGTCCGTGGAGCGTCAGGACATTTAAGGTTCGATGCCAAGGTGTTTACCAATGTACTTGCCACCACTTACTATAATTTCAAGGTTTACAACGGACAGTACATCATCCTTGACTATAACACCAGCGACGGGGGGAACCGCACGGATGCGACACTTGCCGGTTGGAACTGGAAAGCCTCCCGGATGCAGGATTTCGACAATTCAGGAGAATTCAATTACCCTGCACATACCGGCAACTGGGCACTCCTTGTCGCTTCCTCCAAGGAATGGACCAATTACCGCCATCAGGCAGATGTGCTCGCTATCTATCAGCAGCTCAGACAAGCCGGATATACCGACGACCGTATCATTCTCATTGTCGAGGATGACATAGCCGATAATATATCAAATCCCAACAAGGGAGTCATACAGGTGACTATCGGGGAAACAATGTATACGAAAATGTAGAGATTGATTATCGTATGTCATCGTTGAATACAAAAGATATACTTGCCATTCTCAGTGGCGAAAAAAGCGAAAAACTGCCCACGGTAATCGAATCTACTGAGAACGACAACCTGTTCGTTTTCTGGAGCGGACACGGTGTGCCGGGGGCCATGTGTTGGGATGAGGAAGCTTACGCCATGACAGGCGATAAACTGTCTTCTGTTTTTGAGGATATGAACCGCAAAAGGCGTTACCGTAAACTTCTCATGATGGTGGAGGCTTGTTTTTCGGGCGGTGTGATGAAGCAGTGCGAGGGCATCCCCGGGATGCTGTTCGTCACTGCGGCCAACGGCGACGAAACATCCAAGGCTGATGTCTTCAATTCAGAGATGAAAGTGTGGATGAGCAACCGTTTCACCTCCACCTTTATCGAACAAATAACCGATAACAAGGAGGTGGCTATGCGCGACCTCTATTACCGGCTGTTCATCAATACTGTCGGAAGCCATGTTATGGTGTATAATGCTGAAAACTATGGCAATCTTTATTCAGCCAATATGTCAGAATTTATAAATTCAATAGTTCGTTAAAAAATAGCCACGCCTAAGCGGCTCTGGCAGTAAATAAAATGAGTTCTTTGAAAAGTTTGTCAATAACTTGCATGTCTGGGTTAATCCCGAACACGCAAATAAATCGTTCAAGCATATAAGCATTGTGTATAAAAGACTTGCAGGAGGATATGGAATAGGTTATTCCGAGCCTCTTACATGCCGCTTTGGCCAAGTTGACAGCAGCAAGCGATGCATTGAAGTGAAAATCCAACTTTCTGAAGTCGGTTGACTGACAGTTGGTGATTCCTGCATGTTGCTTACCATCTCTCAAAATTCCAATTGGAACCTGGTTCTGTAATAATCCAGAACCTCCCGTCCATCCATCGAATCGTCTGTAGAGAAGTAAAGTTGCCACTTGTCTGTCCTCTCGTCCATCGGATACCAGATGGCTAAGGAAACATACCTTTTGAGAGCTTTTGCATATACCCTCAATCCGTATAGCTTTCCTTTGTTCACCTCGTATTCCTTGCACCGGGTCAGATCCAGATTGGCAAAGTCGATTCTTCCGTCAAACCACTTTGGATGGCCACGTTTTCCTGTTTTCTGTTCCAATGTCGGATAGTACAGGATTACGTCATTCCGAAAGCGGCTGATGACATGGAAATCGTTCTCACACATAGGCGTTATGAATGTTTCCTTGGAAAAGAATGCGTCTGCAACCACCGTTCTTGATATGCTCTGTATCTTGTCTTTTCTACTGATAAGATAGCTGCTGTACCAGTCAACGAGGTTCTTGTCCATATTATCCAAGGTTTTACAATCCGGTGTCTGAATGGAACCTAAAGTCATGCATTCATGGTTGTCGATGTCTATGACACCGATGCCCATGATTTCCAATCCACGCTTGTACTCTCCTGCACAACCAGACCAGAAGTAACCTATCCAAGGTGTCTTCTTGCCTGATTTGGGGATATAGGAAGGATCGATGGCGATGGCTTTTCTTTTTTACCTGTGAGATGCTTGCTGATGATAGAGCCGTTGAACGCAAACCAGTCGAAAGTTTCATGCTCAAAAAGGTTACGGTAGGTCTGTTCCGAAAAACGTCCATACCTACCCAATTGGAGGAAGTTTATACGATCAGGGATGGCCATGAATAATTTCATTGCATCCATGAACGTTTTTTCAAAAAGGTTTGTGTATATTCACGACTGATTTGAGCCGATAGGCACTCAGGATTGGTATTGCATAAGGAGTGTTTCTTTAGTCATAATCAGAAGAGTTGGGAGACTTCTAATTTACTAAAAATCAACGAATTATGCAATACTTTCCACCTTTATTATCAGCAGGTTAGCACTCTTTTTTCAGTACATTTCTTCATGCTTAACCATTCGTTTTTGACAACATTTCAATGACCTCTTTAGTGTTTTCGAACCAGCTTTTGCCGGTTCTATTGTTTAAATATTGAAGGATTGTAAGTGCGCTAATCTTCCCAATAATCCGGGCAAACAATCCATCTGTATCTTTCGCATAATTCCTTATAATCATAAACTGGTCACACAATTGCGAGAATAGGGTTTCAATTCTTTTTCTCGCTTTGGCAAAAGCTGGGAATGTTGGCTTCCATTCTTTTTTGATTACATCTGTATGGTACCTCCAATCTGATATTCGCAGTTTCAAACAAATCCAATTGCACTTGGGCACTTATATATCCTCTGTCCCCTATGACTGTACAATTACTATAATCCACTTTCACATCCTTCAGGTAATGAATGTCATGCACACTTGCCTTAGTGAGGTCAAAGGAATGGATGATACCACTTAACCAGCAGACTGCATGGAGTTTATACCCATAATAATACATGCTTTGTGATGCGCAGTATCCTACCCCAGGTGCTTTTCTAAAATCCTTCTTTCCCATACTGCAACGTTTGGAACGGGCAATACGACATACTTCTATCGGTTTCGAATCAATACAGAAATAGTCTTCACCACCATCCATTTTAGAAACCATTCTTTCTCGGATTGCATTACATAGGGAGGAAGTTATTTTACGCCTGTCATTGTATTGTCGGCGGGAAATAAGGTTGGGTATTTCAACCCTATATTCCTGTAGCTTTGCAAACAACAGCGACTCACTGTCAATACCAACAGCCTCTGATGCCATGTTCAAAGCCACTACTTCAAGGTCTGAGAATTTAGGGACGACTCCTCGTCTTGGTACATTCCCGGATTCATTGACTAAATTGCCGGCAATTTGCTTGCATATGTTCAGTAATTTTGCGAATATTGCATATAAGTTGTGCATACGATATTTGTCTATTAAAAGTTTAGTCACCTTTAATTTACTAAATATCAACAATATGCACAACTTTTTAAACATAAATCTTTTATAATTTATAGGTATAGGCGTTTAGAGCGCACTACATTCACAGCTGATTATCAGTCAGTTTTCTTTTGACAAATCATTCGACGAAGTAGCATATCGAAGATTGTGTCCATATTATTACGGCGGTTGAACCTGAAATGATACTCGTCAAGGTATCCTTGAAGATGCTCTTTGGAGCAATGGTGGTGTATTCCACGCAACCATCCCTTTATGTTCATGATGTGAATATGAATCTGTGGATGCCCTTTGCCCTTATCCGAAGGGCGTTGCTCCAATTTTGGATAATCTTTCTTTAACGGCAGGTAGCCTGACCATTCATCGGTTATGACTTTTGCGTCCTTTGATATGTATCTGTCGAAGAACGGACGAAAAGAACTTGCCGAAGCATCATCTATCACTTGGGCATACGCACGTCCCACGCCGTCTCGGACAATCTCCAACGCGACTATCACAAGCTTCTTTTTGCCTTCCGTGCTTCGTCCAATGATTCCTTCCTCTTCTCCTCCGATATAAAACTCATCGACATGTACCTCTCCTTTAAGAGGATAATTACCGCTGCTCCGCATGGCTTTCTGTATCTTACGCTTGAATTCCCATACGGTTTTCTGACGCATACAATATTCTTCCGCCAGTTCCAAAGAGGACATCCCTTTCTTCTTTGTCGATATTTTGAAGGCTATGTGGAAAGCGTAGACAAGCGGGAATTTTATCTTGTCGAACATGCTTCCGCTGGTAACGCTCTCGTCATACTTACAGCGTGTACAACGGCGAGAATAGGGATATCTGTCATTGCAATAATTGGTATGACCGCATTTCTTGCATTTGAAGCCGTCTGCCCACTTTATCGAGGACAAGTACTCAAGGCATGAGGCATCATCGGTAAAACGACTATAAAATTTGATTGATTCCACTCCTTTGAATTTATCGCGTTGTTCCATGCCTGCAAAAGTAGGCAAAATCCATAAAGTTAGTGCGCACTAAACGCCTATACCTATAATTTAATTCCGCCAACAGGTTTATAATAGTTCTTCGTATGTTCCGAAACCGATACACTCTGCTATGGTGAAATCTTCCCTGCCTTTGTCCGCCATGGATTTCATATCATTCAGGCTGTCGCAGTAGAAGAATATTTCATCGTCCTTTTCCGTATCGGCATCCATAGCCAAAGCAATTCTTGCCTCTTCCGTTTCCAACGTATCGTTCCACCGTATCACGCAATCCGCGTAATGAGGTTCACATCCTTTTCTGTATAGAATTTAAGATAATGGCTTCCGATTTCCTTTCTGACCTCATCCGGCTTTTTCCATGAACTGTCATCCACGATTTCAAAACCCAGCCCTTCGACCAGCAGGCAAGTACCATTATCATATACCATCATGGTGCGTTTGCCGATGTGTTTTTTACGCATTTCCGCCCAGTCGGGTATATCCCAACGCTCGGTAGTCCATACCCCGCGATAGGCTTCAGATATGGAATTGTATTCGCTTAATGTTATCTTCTTCATGTCAATGTTTTTATAGGATACAGAAAGTTACCTTATAAGTCTTGCACGCCTTTCCGAATGCCGGATTGGTGTCGAATTCGTTGTATGACTCCCAATCCACCGACATGGTGTAACCGTTCGGAAAGTTTTCAACGATGAACTTGGTTATCATCTCCTTGTCTTCATCGGGCAGGAACAGTTCCTCGTCGATGCCGTACTCCAATGAAAAAATCGCCCATTCGGGAATGTTGTCCCAAACGATCGTCTTGCTGTTATTGTTATTCATAGTCCTGCTGATTATTGGGGTGAAACCATAAGTCTTTTTATAATTTCGTCAAGCTCCGTTTCCCACTTGTCCGCCCCCTCAATGAGTGACGGGTAGGTCAGCTGTTTCCACTGTCGGTAATCGAACAGTTTCATCCGTAGCGGATAGTAGTCGAACAGCTTCCTGTTGTCAGCGAATATTCTCAGGTGGTTGGTTCCCACCTCCATCAGTTTCAGTCCGTATCGGTCGATTATCTCTTTGAACCGTCCCATCGGTGTAAAGTTGCTTCTGCTCATACCTTTTGTTTTTTGAGTTAGACATCCCCGGCTTTGTAGAGCCGAGATTTTATTTCTTGCCTGCCCCGCCGTTCCGTGCCGGATTGCGCAAGGCTTTCGGGAAAAATACCGCAAGCGCAGCGAGGATGATTTTTCCGCGAAACCCGAAGGGCCCGGCCTTGCACAATCCATAAGGCACGGGACGAACTTTGCAGGCTGAAATAAAACAGCGGTGTCCTATTCCTCTTTTTTTCCGTCCTCCTGTGGAATCAGGTGTTTCAAATCCGGGTCATTGGCAATTCTTTCCATCTCATCTTCAATTATTTGCAGTACGTCCGCCTTGATACGGGAGTAGTTGCGGTCTATCTGCTGCTGCATGATGTCGTTACCGTCTGCATCCTTGAACTCGTTGATGACAGGGATTTTTTTGTAGGCTCTGGTCTCCGCCGCCACCTTCTCGTTATCGACGATGATACGGGCATGGAAAATCTTCTGCTCGATTTCCTCACCGAAGTTGTCCGCCACGCTGCCCACGAATGTACCCTGCGAGAGGTTGGCAATCTTGGAAGCGGGTATCAGGGAATCCAATTGCGTGTTGATGGAGGTGGATGTGTCCTGCCGGTTGATGGATATGGACTGCCTTTGCTGAAGGATTTTGCCGAAACGCTCCGAAAGGTTCTTTGCCGTTTCGCCTACCACCTGTCCGGAGAAAATATTGCCGACTGTATTTTGGATCACTTTCGCCTCTTTTTTCACCGTAGTCACGGGTCAGCTGCGAGAAGTCCTGGAAGCCGAGACATACCGCCACCTTGTTGCTTCGGGCGGTGGCTATCAGGTTGTCGATGCCGCGGAAATAGATGGTCGGTAGCTCGTCTATAATAATGGAACTCTTCAGCTGTCCCTTCTTGTTCACCAACTTCACGATACGGGAATTGTACAGTCCCAAGGCCGCCGAATAGATGTTCTGCCTGTCAGGATTGTTTCCCACACAGAGGATTTTGGGCTGTTCCGGATTGTTCAGATCAAGTGTAAAATCATCGCCCGTCATCACCCAATACAACTGGGGTGAAATCATCCTCGAAAGCGGAATTTTTGCGGACGCTATCTGGCCCTGGAGCTGATCTTGCGCTCCAGATTGCCAGGCATCCATGAACGGGGAAAGGTAGTTTTCCAGCGAGGGATAAGAGGTAAGAATCGTGAAGATATCGGCATACGGCTTGTTAAGAAATTCTATCGCGTGGGGGAAGGTGCAATACTTGCCGTCCTTGTAAATCCGCAAGTACCAGATAATCGCCGCGAGCAGGATAATCGGTGACTCCACGAAGAAATCACCCTGTTTCTGTATCCAGGTCTTGTTCAAATTGAGCATTATCGTGTAGGCGGATTCGTAGGCATCGGAAATATCCACCATGAATTTGGGATTGATGGGATTGCACCTGTGCGAGCGTCGGGGGTCATCGAAGTTTATGACATAGAACTCCGGTTTAACCTTGTAATGTTCCTTGTGTTTAAGCAGGTGATTATAAGCTATTTCGGATAAATCCGGAAACTTGTAATCATAAATGTACATGGCAAAGGATTTCTCGATTTGCTGTTTGATGTAGTTGTTTACCACCGCGTAGGATTTCCCGCTGCCCGGTGTTCCAAGCACGATGGACGCACGAAAAACGTTTACAACGTTGATCCATCCGTCCCATTCCTTGCCCTGATACACGAACTTGGTCGGCAGGTTGACGGAATACTCGTTTTCCATAAAGCGGGTTTCCTGCATGAAACTCTCGTTGGCGGTGTTGAACACGTCCTCCATAAGGTTGTGTTTCAGCATACGGCTTATCCATACGCCCGACATCAAAAGAAGGATGTACCCGGCGGTCAGCGTTACCGTGTAAATGGCGGCATTGACCGTAGGATTGAACGGCAAATCAAGCATCCACCAGTTCATGAAGAACAATACAAGCCCCGAAAGGAAGGCGGTATATATCTTCCGCCAGGTCATCTTCTGGTTCTTCACGCCCTTCGTGCCCAAACATGACAGGGCAAGGAATATACGGCGAATACTTTTGTCACCAGCAGGTTGCTGAAAAGCCCCGCCGTCCTCTGGAAATTCAGGAGTATCTTATCGACCACTCCGATGTTGATACCCGCATCCACGAATGCCCGGTAACAGAACCAATAAACGTGGATGACGACAAACACGATGGATATGGCACGCATGAACTCCATGACCTTTGCCAATCCTCTCAAATCATCTTCTTGTTGCATATTGAATAATTTTAATGGTGAATGAATACTGTTTTCAGGAGATACCCCGTGAGCGGCGTTTCTTTTTCTTCTTGCGTTGCAGCCTGCGTGCGAGAGCCTCTTCCTGCGGGTCGGGACCATTGGCTTCAAAATCGAAGATTCCGAAAGCCTGCCCGATGGCGTTTTCCATGTCGGCAGAGAAACTGCTTTGCCTGCTGATTTCCGGTGTGGGAGCATCCAAGTCAGGAATATTGTTCGGCCCATTGAACAATCGTTCAAAGGCATTTGCCGAGAACTCCTTTCCGAGCCGCGAGCCGTTATACACCTCCCTGTTCTTGTGGTCGATGAAAGTAGCACCGTAAATGCGGCCTTCATTATTTTCACGGAATACCACGTCTATTCCCTGCCTGTTGAGCAGGCGGATGAAGTCCTCCCGGTTGCCCCGGCAGCCGTGCATGGCGAGTGCGACACCGTTCCGTATCTTGGGCTGCCATTTCTTGTCCTTGTATTCACGGGCATTGAATCCGATACGCTTTTCCAGTCCTTCATAGCCAAAGCGTTTTCCGATAAGGGAGGACTTGATGGGCGTACATACCGGCTTGCCTGTATCGTCTGTCATGGTATAGACAATGCCGTTGTAAGGCGTCCCTTCAAATTCGCCCCTGACCTGCTTCGCCTCGATGTTGAAGCAGGACAGCAACGCGCTGTACTCCCCGAATGACTGAAAGCGGTAAGTGGAGAACACGCTCTTGAGGATGTTGGAAACTTGTTGCTTTACATCGCCATTCTGATAGTCTGCTTTTTTCAGATATGGTTCCAACATTTCCCTGCGTTTGTCCTCCACCTGCTTCAGTCCGAACTTGCGTTCCAGTTCCCGGCAGGCTTTCATCGAGCGATTCCACTCGTAGGCGTCATCTATCTTTTCCCCTTTCTCGTTCACGCATGTGGAAACGATATGGATATGCCTGCGGTCTATGTCCTCGTGGATATACACGATGTAAGGCTGGTCGCCGTAGCCCATGCGTTGCATATACTCCCTTGCCAAATCCGCAAACTGGCTATCGGTCAGTTTGTCGTCCACAGAAGGATTAAGGGATATATGCAGTATGGGCTTTTCCGTATTCTTGTTGGCGAGCAGGTAGTTCTCGAATGCCCAAAGCGTGTTCCTCATGACCTGCTCCGGATTACCCGTGACATCGGCAATCATGCGGTTGCCCGAAATGATGCGTGCCGTGGAGTCGTCCACTTTCTGCTGGTTGTAGATGACAGCCCCATAGAGCGAGGCGCCCCTGTTGATTTTCGCCACCATGTCATTCCTCCTCCCTCTGCTTTTTGATAAGGTAGGTTTCCTCAAACTCATGGGTCAGCATGATGATCCGCTTGCTCAGCACCACCAGATCTATGGTCGTCTTTTCCAGATTGCGGAGCAGGGCGTATGCCCGTTTCTCCCCGAAATTGTTCTTGATTGCCTTGACCGTCTGGTTGTAGTTGTTGCCGATGGCCTGGAACTGGTGGTAGAAATTGGTAAGGCGGACATAGTAGTCCATCGTCGCCTTGTCGATTCTGACCACCTTGATTTCCTTTCCGAAAATCATTGCCTTGATGAATTTGGAGCGTTCCCTCAGTCCCGATTTTTGAAACTGGATATCGAACTTTACGTTCTCTTCCGAGTTTAGCCGCACCACATAACGGTACACGGCAGGGTCGGTTTTCGGTTTCCGCCCTACACCTTTTCTTGTTTTTCTGTTCTTGTTTTCTTCCATACGCATTGATGTTTTTTGTTTCTGATCTTCCGTCATGGATTCACGACTTTGGAGTGAATCCCACCCTGAGCCGGCAGGCGAGCGGCAAGTTGTTTTGAGTGCCCGAATTCATTTCGGGTGCCTCAAAACACAACTTGCTATGTTCGCTTGAACATGAATTTTCCTTCGTCAAATTGTGTTTTGACCTTCAGCCTCATTCTTCGGCTTCGGGATTACCCCTCCGCGACATCCATTTCGTTCTCGACAGCAAAGTTATGGCGGTATATATTACTGTGAAATAGCAAGTTATATGTAACGTGATGACAAATGGTGACACAGGTCGTCACCTCCCTTGAAACATGGTGACGGTATGAAAAAATACCTTTTTATTTGCAGCGTGAACGGATGGAACCGGGCTTCCGATAATGAAATAATGGTCATATTGTCGGATGCTTCCGTTAGCGGTCGGAATAGTGGAAACAATGTCGGATATGACGGTTATCGGAATGTCATGACCAACAGACCGGCCATTGACGGAAAGTCGGATACGATAACGGATACACTATCGGTTGGAATGATGGATAAATCCGATAACGGATGCAGTGTCCGGCAGTCGGTTGGAAAGAAGCGTTCACGGATTGACGGATGGATAAGACAGACATTTATTCAATAACAAACTAAAAAGTTAAGATTATGAGCAAAGAACCTTTATTCGTTGCTGTCAGCAACCAAAAGGGAGGGGTCGGAAAATCAGCCTTGACAGTGGTGCTTTCCAGCTACCTCCATTTCGAGAAAAACCTGAACGTGGCAATCATTGATTGTGACTCTCCCCAGCACAGCCTTGTGCGCATGAGGGAACGGGACAAAAAAGCCGCCGCCAACAATGCCTATTACCAGCAGCTGTTGAACCAGCAATGGGAGCGTGTAAAGAAGAAAGCCTATCCTATTGTAGGAGCCACTGCGGAAAAAAGCGAGAGAGGCGGCGGACGAGCTTGCCGCAAACGGAGATTATGACCTGATTTTTGTGGACTTGCCCGGTACGGTGGAATCCACAGGGGTATTCCGCACTATCGTCAACATGGATTATGTCCTGACACCTACCACGCCGGATCTTATCATCATGCAGAGTACGCTTGCTTTTTCCACTACGGTACTCGATTATGTCAGAAACACGAAGGATGTGCCGCTCAAGGATATCATCTTCTTTTGGAACAGGCTGAAAAAGCGTACTAACGTGGAAGTCTTCAAATCATACTCGGAAGTCATGCGGGAACTGCACCTGACCGTTCTTGACAGTACGCTTCCCGACTTGTGCCGCTACGAGAAAGAAATCACCCATTGCAAACGCGCCTTTTTCCGCTGTACCATGCTGCCGCCTCCTGCCAGGCAGCTGGAAGGAAGCGGTATTGCGGAATTGGCGGAAGAACTTATCGTCAAACTTAAACTGGTACAGTCATGACAAAGAAAAAAGTTGAAGTGAATGAGGATGTCCTCAAGAATATCATTGTCGGGGACATACCCATCTTCGGCAGAGAGAAGCCCAAAGAAGAAAGTACGGAACAGCCGGAAACGGAAGTGCCTCCCATTACAGAACCTGCCGAAGCCCCTTCAGAGAAAACGGTTGCTGCAAAGCCCCGGAAAAAGAAAGAGGAAACGGGTAGCTATAGGGAAAGGTATCTGGTCAATATTCCGGCATCCAACCGTTCCCATGTCTATATAAATCGTGAGGTAGCCGAATGTATCAAGCGTTTCCTTCCGGTCATTGCCCCGAATATGAGCATATCCGGGTATATAAGCAATATCCTCGTGGAGCATATCCAACAGCATTGGGAGGAGATCAATGAATTGTACAACAAAGAATATTATAAACCATTAAAACCGTTTTAGTCATGACACAGATTATTTTTCAAGTCGCAGCCATAGGCTGCTGCATTTACACAGCCTACAGATTGGGATTGTTCATTTACAAGAAACTGCGTAAGAACAACAAGACAGCGAAAGCCGTCCAGGTCACCTCGTATGAAACTTCAGACCGGATAAACCCTGCAATAGAGCCGGCACGAAGTTTTTCATCCGTCATTGAAGAGTATGCCGATAGTCTTCCAAAAGAAAATTCAGAAAAGGTATCGTATCAGATTGCATATCTGATAACTTATCCGCTCGGTAATCGAATACAGGTATATATAAACAGGGACAGTTATACCTATATCAAACGGTTTTTGTCTGTTGTTTCTCCGGATACATCCATGTCAGGTTTTATAAGCAGGATTATAGATGAGCATCTGAAAAACACGAGAAAGAGATGTCGGCATTATACACGGAATGTATCAATAAACCTTTGTAATTATGGAAGCAGCACTCTATTTTCTAATAAAGATTGCCTGTGCGATTTTTATATTGTGGCATTTGTGGTCATTCATTTTCGGTCAGAAAATGTACGAGGTATGGGACAGGCTTTATCATCGGATGCGTATTGTCCGTATCTGGTTATGGAAATATCGTAAAAAGCGTATGGCCGAAAAAGCACGGAATGCCGGCCGTAAGACGAGGCACAGCAAAAAACAGTTCCGGGAACCGCTGCCGGATACAGTTGGGCAAGGAACTGAAATGGAGGCATCTTCTCCTGCCAATGGCGATGATGTAATAGGCAAAACAAAGATTGTCTATCTGGAAGATCCGGAAGTGGCAAGGAAAACCCCTACACGCTCAGAACCTTTGAAAAAAAAGAACCCATAGAGGAAGATGAGGAAATACGCACGGATGATGTGGAGGATAATTTTCGGCAAGATGATAAAAGACTGACCGATGAGGATAAGCGTGAACTGATGGCTCCCGTGGACTCCGAACCGGATCCGGAATTTGTCACGGCCATGACATTCGAGGATATAAGCAATGTGGCGGAGGTGCTGATGTCAGAAAATCCTGATGAACAGAAAGCCATCCGTGCAGCTTCGACCATACACCATAAGATGCAGGAGACGGTTATACTCTCTTTTCTTACAGACAAATTGAGCAATCAGGAAAAAGTAAATCAATTGCTCAGTGAATGTCTGGATGATACGGGCAGACCGTTGGCAAGACGAAAGTCCACATCCAAGAAAAAGGAGGCTTTCGATATAGGCAAATTCGTTTGATTGTTTCTTTTTGTAGTCATAGTTTTTGGAGGCATGCCGATGTGATATCGGTGTGCCTTTTTCACTTTCAGAAGATTCCACCGGAAAATTTCAGGTATCCATACCTTTATTATATGGCAGGCTTCCTATCTTTGCAAAAAAATGAACGATGTAGTATGGCAGTGACAAAAGCGATATTGGAAAAATGGATGGTGGCGCAGAAGCGTCACCGGCTATCGGATAAACAGGTCCAGATGGCCCGTGAATTGGGACTGAATCCCGACAAGCTCGGCAAGATAGACAACCACAGACAGGAGTCCTGGAAAGCTCCGCTTCCGCAGTTTATCGAAAGCATCTATTTCAAGCGGTTCAAGCGTGAGGAACCGGAAACGGTCAAGCCTCTGAAACAGATTATGGCGGAAATGGAAGCCAAGAAAAAGCTGCAAAAAGAGAAAAAGGAGGAACGGAGAAAACAGCGTGCGCTCTCTTCCGATTCTGCGGAATAGGCATCGCGCATGGAATGAGGCGCAGTCTGAAAGCCGCCGGCTTTCAGACTGCGCTTTTCCGTTCTATACAGACAGACCGATTTCCGCTATTTCATCCTTTCATAAAGATTGATGACCGGTTTTCCGCTTTCCAGTGCCTTGTTCATCGTGTAGAAAGTGCCTCCATCCGGAACATGATCCCAGTACGCTATAATCATATCAGCCTTGCGTACCATGTATTCGTCCCTGCGAAGGTAGCAGCCTTTATGGTAGTTCTCGGAAACCATCACCACCCGGTTCGTCCTTTCCAGCAGACGGGCATACAGCAGCTGGTCTTCCGCATCGAACCACAAGGGCTGTTTCCTGAAGGGTACTGCCGCTATTAGCACGATATCCCCGTATTCTTCCCGGACCTGCAAGACCGCTTCCGCAGCTATCATGTCAAAGCCATTGGCCATTCCGGTATAATATGCCTTATATCCTTTACCATACAATTCCGTTACCATTTCCACCACTGCATCCTTGATTTGTGCAAGTGTCAAGAGATTGTTCCCGTTTCCTTGCAGGATACGTTCCTTGCGGTGTCCCGTGAATGCCACTGCCAGATTGTTTTTTGCTTCCATACCATTGAAAATTTAATGTTTGACCTGTACCGTCAATCCGAACGGTATTTTATTTCATGCAGGCCTTACCGTCCCGGTCCGGGATTGCGCAAGGCTTGCCGTGAAAAAATACCGCAAGCGAAGCGAGGATGATTATTTCACGGCAACCAGCCCGCAGGGCCGCCTTGCCCGATCCGTCAGGACACGGGACGACCTTTGCCGGAAGAAATGAAATGCCGGCTTTCCCCTTATCCTCGTTTTCTTGTCCCCGTTGCTGGAAAAAGCCTTTTTTGATTGGCTCAAAATCCTCTCCCGATGTAACGTGATGACATACGGTGTCATAGGTCGTAAGGTTTGTAAATCAATAAATTAAACGCTATATATTCGCTGTCGAAATGATTTTTTGTCTCACTAATTAAATGTTTCGACACATGAAAAAAAAAAGATTCTTTTCGGCAGTCATGACGCTGCTGGTTTCAGTGGGGGCTTTCGCCCAGGGTAACGGTATCGGCGGTATCACCGAAGCGACCAATATGGTCACAAGCTATTTTGACCCCGGCACCAAGTTGATTTACGCTATCGGTGCCGTAGTCGGCCTTATCGGTGGCGTGAAGGTCTATTCCAAGTTCTCGTCAGGCGACCCGGACACCTCAAAGACTGCCGCCAGCTGGTTCGGTGCGTGTATCTTCCTGATTGTCGCCGCCACCATCTTACGCTCATTCTTCCTGTAATATGGCGGAATTCAATGTCAACAAGGGGATTGGGCGCAGCCCGGAGTTCAAGGGACTCAAGAGCCAGTACCTGTTCGTCTTTCGCAGGAGGATTGCTCGCGTTGTTCGTAATCTTCGTCGTCATGTACATGGCAGGTATCGACCAGTGGGTCTGCATCGGTTTCGGGGTCGTCGCTGCATCGGTGCTCGTGTGGGTCACTTTCAGGATGAACTCGAAGTACGGTGAATGGGGCCTTATGAAGCTCCATGCGCTGCGCAGCCATCCCCGCTACATCATCAGCCGGAGAAAGTTCCTCCGGTTGTTTTCTCTAACCTCTAAAAACAAGAAGCATGAGAAACGTAATGAAAACAGCCACGCTGGAAAGCAAGTTTCCGCTGTTGGCCGTGGAGAACGGCTGCATCATCAGCAAGGATGCGGACATCACCGTGGCATACAGGGTGGAGCTGCCGGAACTCTTCACGCTGACACGTGCCGAGTACGAGTCCATGCACTCCACCTGGGCGAAAGCGGTAAGGTCTGCCGAACTACAGCATCGTACACAAGCAGGACTTCTTCGTCGAGGAGGGATACAAGCCGGATATCTGCAAGGAAGACCTGAGCTTTCTGAGCCGCAGTTTCGAGCGGCATTTCAACGAGCGGCCTTACTTGCAGCACACCTGCTACCTGTTCCTGACGAAGACCACGAGGAACACAGCCGCACGACCAGCAGTTTCAACGCACTTACACGGGGATTCATTATCCCCAGGGAGATGCAGGACAAGGAAACCGTCACCCGTTTCATTGGAGTGCTGCGGACAATTCGAGCGTATCGTGAACGACAGCGGCCTGCTCCGCATCATCCGCCTGACGGATGAAGATATAACCGGGAGCAAATTCGGCCGGCATCATCGAGAAGTATTTTTCCATGTCGCAGGAAGATGCTACCTGCTTGCAGGATCTGTCACTCGGTGCCGGGGAAATGAAGGTGGGCGACAACTACCTGTGCCTTCATACGCTTTCCGATCCGGAAGACCTGCCGTCGGGCGTGTCAACCGACTGCCGCTATGAAAGGCTCTCGACAGACCGGAGCGACTGCCGGCTGTCCTTTGCCGCACCGATAGGCATCCTGCTTACCTGCAACCATGTGGTGAACCAGTATCTCTTCATTGATGATTCGGCTGAGAATTCTCGGAAATTCGAGCAGACCGCAGGAACATGCACTCGCTTTCCCGCTACAGCCGTTCCAACCAGATCAACCGCGAATGGATTGAAGAGTACCTGAACGAGGCACACAGCAAGGGACTGACCTCCATCCGTGCCCACTGCAATGTGATGGCTTGGAGTGACGACCGCGAAAAGCTCAAGCGTATTAAGAATGATGTCGGCAGCAGTTGGCATTGATGGAAGCGAAGCCACGACACAATACGGTGGATGTGCCGACATTGTTCTGGGCGGCGATACCCGGCAATGCAGGTGATTTTCCTGCGGAGGAAAGTTTCTACACCTTCATCGAGCAGGCCTTGTGTCTGTTCATCGGTGAGACCTCTTACAAGGATTCGCTTTCCCCGTTCGGCATCCGCATGGTTGACAGGCTGACCGGAAAGCCCGTCCATCTGGATATTTCCGATTTGCCCATGAAGAACGGCACGATAACGAACCGGAATAAATTTATCCTCGGACCGTCCGGCTCAGGCAAGTCTTTCTTTACCAACCACATGGTGCGCCAGTATTACGAGCAGGGAACGCATGTGCTGTTGGTGGATACGGGCAACTCCTACCAGGGGCTGTGCAACCTGATCCATGCCAGGACACACGGCGAGGACGGGATTTATTTCACTTACGAGGAAAACAATCCGATTGCCTTCAATCCTTTCTATGTGGAGGACGGTATTTTCGACATCGAGAAGAAAGAGTCCATCAAGACGCTCATCCTCACCTTGTGGAAGCGTGACGACGAGCCGCCGACAAGGGCTGAGGAGGTGGCGCTATCCAACGCGGTGAACCTCTTTTTAGAGAATATCCGCAGGGACAACAGCATCAGGCCCTCCTTCAACACCTTCTACGAGTTCATCCGTGACGAGTACCAGGATATTCTGAGGGAGAAGCGTACCCGTGAGAAGGATTTTGACGTGTGGGGTTTCCTGAATGTGCTTGAACCGTATTACCGTGGTGGGGAATATGACTTCCTTCTCAACTCGGACAAACAGCTTGACTTACAGAATAAACGCTTCATAGTCTTTGAGTTGGACAATATCAAGGACAATAAAGTACTCTTCCCGATAGTCACCATTATCATCATGGAAACCTTCATCAACAAAATGAGGAAATTGAAGGGAATCCGCAAGATGATATTGTTGGAGGAAGCTTGGAAGGCCATCAGCAAGGAGGGCATGGCGGAGTATTTACGCTATCTCTTCAAGACGGTCCGCAAGTTTTTCGGCGAGGCGGTGGTGGTCACTCAGGAGGTCGAGGACATCATCTCGTCTTCCATTGTCAAGGGGACCATCATCAACAATTCCGACTGCAAGATTCTTCTCGACCAGAGAAAATATGTCAACAAGTTCGATGAGATACAGGCGTTGCTCGGCCTGACCGACAAGGAGCGGGCGCAGATACTTTCCATCAACATGGCGAACAACCCTTCCCGAAAATATAAGGAAGTCTGGGTCGGTCTGGGCGGTTCGCAGTCGGCGGTCTATGCCACCGAGGTGTCGCTTGAGGAGTATTATTGTTACACGACAGAGGAGACCGAAAAGCTTGAACTCATGCGGCTTACGGAGAAACTCGGCGGCAATATCGAGCTTGCCATCAAGCAGCTGGCGGAAAGCAAGCGTGAAAAGTAATCCATTTTATCAACCGTTAAACACCAATAATCATGTATAGTAATTTGGAATCAGACGAAGGTAAACGCAGGGAGGTCATATCGGCCCTCTATTGGTCCCTGATGCAGAACTGGAACATTCCGCAGTCCATACAGGACTATTATGGATTCTCGGAAGATTACCGGCTGTATCATCAACTTGAGGATATGGACTCCGATGTGTATAACCGTAAAAGGGAAGCGGGGGAAGTTCCCGATATTTTAGAAGTGGATGCAAGGCTGACACATGCCGTTGAGAAAGTCTTTGAAACGGTCTGTCCCCATCCTCCGGCAGAATACCTTGACAAGCTGAACGAGGATTTGCAGAAGTTGGGACAGATAGCCGCCATGCCGGATGCAGTCCATGACATCCTTCACATCAGTCCCGCTTTTCTTGTCAGGTACGGCATCGACAAAAAGGATTCCCCGGAGGAATGCTCCCGTCAGGCGGAAAAGGCGTACCGTGAACTGGATGCCCGTTTCGTCAGGATGACAGGTCGAAGGCCGTATGCCGACGAGCTGTTCGCTTCTCTCAAACGCAAAACGGAAGATGTGGCGAAGGAGAACCGCCCGAAACAGTCCCATCGGACAATCCTCCGTAACCCGCTGTCCAAAGGGCGGAAAATGGGACTTTGATTTCCCATCGAAACAACAATCAGATTATTCATCATTAAAAAAGTAGATTTATGAAAGTAAAAGTTTTAGTGCTGTGTATGGGCTGCTTCTTCTTCAGCCTCACGGCAAAGGCGCAGTGGGTCGTGACAGACCCGACCAATCTCGCACAGGGCATCATCAATGCCGCGAAAAACATCGTGCAGACATCTACGACGGCCACGAATATGGTGAAAAATTTTCAGGAAACCGTCAAGATCTACCAGCAGGGAAAGGAGTTCTATGACGGGCTCCGCAAGGTGAAGAACCTTGTCCGCGACGCCCGCAAGGTGCAGCAGACCATCCTGATGGTGGGCGACATCACGGACATCTACGTGAACAGCTTCGAGCGGATGCTCAGCGACCCGTACTTCACGCCGGAGGAACTGAGCGCGATAGCCCTCGGCTACACCAAGCTGCTGGAAGAGAGCGCACACCTGCTGAATGACCTGAAGACGGTGGTCAACGAGAACGGGCTGTCGATGAACGACAAGGAGCGCATGGATATCATCGACCGGTGCTACACCGACATGCTCCAGTACCGGAGTCTGGTGCAGTATTACACCAACAAGAACATCGGCGTGTCCTACCTGCGTGCCAAGAAGCAGAACGACATTGATCGTGTGATGGCTCTTTACGGCTCACCCCATGAGCGTTATTGGTAATCCTGAATCCGAATGCTTATGGTATTGCTGGCAATAAATTTCGACAACCTGCATCAGATTTTGCAGAACCTGTACACGGACATGATGCCGCTCTGCTCGCAGATGACCGGTGTCGCCAAGGGCCTTGCAGGATTGGGAGCCCTGTTCTACGTGGCTTACCGCGTGTGGCAGTCATTGGCAAGAGCCGAGCCTGTAGATGTCTTTCCTCTTCTCCGTCCCTTTGCTTTGGGGCTGTGCATCATGTTCTTCCCGACACTCGTGCTGGGCACGCTGAACAGTGTCATGTCGCCCATAGTAAAGGGTACGCACACGATATTGGAGTCTCAGACCTTCGACATGAACGAGTACCGGGCGCAGAAGGACAAGCTGGAGTTCGAGGCGATGAAGCGCAATCCGGAAACGGCCTATCTGGTCGATAAGGAAGCCTTCGACAACAAGCTGGACGAACTTGGTGCGCTGGACGCGATTGAGGCCTGCGGGATGTATGTGGACCGGGCGATGTACAACATGAAGAAGGCGGTGCAGAATTTCTTCCGCGAACTGCTGGAGCTGATGTTCAACGCCGCCGCCCTCGTTATCGACACACTGAGGACCTTCTTCCTGATAGTCCTTTCGATACTTGGTCCTATCTCCTTCGCCATCTCCTGCTGGGACGGATTCCAGGCCTCGCTCAGCCAGTGGTTCGTCCGCTATATCAGCATCTACCTGTGGCTTCCGGTCAGCGACCTGTTCAGCAGCGTGCTGGCAAGGATTCAGGTGCTGATGCTCCAGCAGGACATCGAGCGGCTTGCCGACCCGAACTTCATCCCTGACGGCTCCAACGGCGTGTACATCACGTTCCTTATTATCGGAATCATCGGGTATTTCACCATCCCGACGGTCGCGAACTGGATCATCCAGGCAGGAGGCGGTGCGGGCAACTACGGCAAGAACGTGACCCAGACGGCATCCAAGACAGGCTCTGTCGTGGCCGGTACTGCCGGTGCAGCGGTGGGCAATGTGGCCGGAAGACTTATCAAGTAATAACATTAAAACGACATTGGAATGGAATTCAAATCATTGAAAAATATCGAGACCAGTTTCAGGCAGCTCCGCCTGTTCGGGATAGCCTATCTCTGCGTATGTACCCTGCTCGTGGGATTCTCCGTGTGGAAGGCCTACAGCTTCGCGGAGGCGCAGCGGGAGAAAATCTATGTGCTGGACGAGGGTAAGTCACTGATGCTGGCCCTCTCGCAGGACTTGGAACAGAACCGCCCCGTGGAGGCAAGGGAGCATGTAAAACGCTTCCACGAGCTGTTCTTCACGCTCGCTCCCGACAAGAGTGCGATTGAGAGCAATATCCAGCGGGCCATGTTCCTCGGCGACCGTTCCGCGTATGCCCACTATGTGGACCTGGCGGAGCAGGGGTACTACAACCGGATCATTTCGGGGAACGTGAACCAGCGTATCGGGATAGACAGCGTGAAATGCGACTTCAACACCTATCCTTACGAGGTTGTGACCTACGCGAAGCTCTCCATCATCCGGGAGAAGAGCGTGACCGAGCGCAGCCTCGTCACACGGGGCAGGCTGCTGAACTCCACACGCAGCGACAACAACCCGCACGGCTTCATCATGGAGGCGTTCCGCGTGGTGGAGAACAAGGATATAAGAGTGTATGACCGTTAAAATTTTGAATGTATGAGAAAGAGAATCTTGAAAATCAGAAGTCTGGCAGAAGGCAAGCTGCGGGACTTGTGCGACAGCCTGACTCCCGAAAGGAGAAAGGCGGTTGTCATCGGACTGTGCACCGTATTCGCGGCAGTCAATTTCTATATGATATTCCGTGCCATATACGACATCGGACGGGAGGATGCCCGGCAGGAGGTAATCGAAATTGCCCCGCTGGATATTCCGGATTTCGTTCCTGCCGACACGCTCTCCGATGAGAAAGTGCGTGACATGGAAGAGTTTTTTAACCAATTCAACAATCAAGGCAATGAGTAACGACGCTAACACATTGAAAAAGAGGCAGGAAATCAAGAAATACTTGGTTTATGCCGGGATGTTCCTGCTGTTCATCGGCTGCATGTGGTGGATTTTCGCCCCGTCGAAAGAGGACAGGCAGGAAGAAACTAAGAAAGCAGGTTTCAACACCGAACTGCCCGACCCGAGGGGTGCGGGCATAGAGGGCGACAAGATTGCCGCCTACGAGCAGGCTGACATGAGGCGCAGGCAGGAAGAGAAGATGCGCACGCTGGAAGACTTCTCTTCCCTTGCCGACGAAAAAAGGCAGGAGAATCCGCAGGCTGTGGCTGTGGAGATTGTGCCGGATTCGGAGTATAAGGGTGGCGGCACATCCTATCGTGGCGGTGGAAATCGCGGCAATGCCTTTGCATCCTCCGCCTCCGCCTATAACGACATCAACGCCACTTTGGGCAGTTTCTACCAAGAGCCGGAGGAAGACCCCGAAAAGGAGGCGTTGAAAGCCGAGGTGGAGCAGCTGAAGCAGGCAGCCGCCGTACAGCAGCCCGCGCAGATGACTTACGAGGAGCAGGTGGCCCTGTTGGAGAAATCCTACGAGTTTGCCGCCAAGTACACGCCGGGAGGTGGCGGTGCAAATACCGGAAAGCAGGCGGGGAACGAGGCGGTCACGCGGAACGGGAAGGCGAAAGCCGTTCCCGTGGGGCTGGTTTCCACTCCGGTGGTATCGTCCCTGCCGCAGCCCGTCAGCGATTCCGTGCTGTTTGCAAGGCTGTCGCAACCGGGGCGGTTTCATACGGCAATCGGGAACACGGAAGCCGGGAGCATGAGGAATACCGTCCGTGCCTGTATCCACGGCGACCAGACCGTCATCAGCGGACAGGGAGTGAGGATGCGCCTGCTGGAACCGATGCGTGTCTGGAAGCATGTCCTTCCGAAAAACACCCTGCTCACGGGAGAGAGCCGCATACAGGGAGAGCGGCTCAATATCGGGATTGTGCAGGTGGAATATGACGGTATCATCATTCCGGTGGAACTCACCGTGTATGACAACGACGGACAGGACGGAATCTTCATTCCCGGGTCTATGGAAGCGAGCGCGGTCAAGGAGGTGGCGGCCAACATGGGACAGAACCTCGGCACGAGCATCTCCATCACCAACCAGTCGGCCAAGGACCAGCTGCTCTCCGAACTCGGGCGCGGAGCCATCCAGGGAGTGTCGCAGTACATCTCCAAGAAACTACGCGAGGAGAAGGTACACCTCAAGTCCGGCCATACCCTGATGCTTTATCAGAATGACAATCAATAACCCAATTAAAATTCAAAGAACATGAAACAGATTTTTGTAATGCTTGCCCTTATGACGGGCGCAGTGAGTGCTTTCGCACAGAATGCCGGTGATTCAACGGCAACAGTTACCAACGGTGTCACACTGACGGCGGATGTATATCCGCGGCAGGAGGACGGCGACCTCTATCACGGCCTTACCAGGAAACAGACCTTTGACCGCATGATACCGCCATACGGTCTGGAAGTGACTTATGACAAGACGACGCATATCATCTTCCCCTCAGCGGTGCGGTATGTGGACCTCGGCTCTGCCAACCTTATAGCAGGCAAGGCGGACGGTGCGGAGAATGTTATCCGCGTGAAGGCCACGGTTAAAAATTTCCGTGACGAGACGAATATGTCGGTCATCACCGAAAGCGGCAGTTTTTACACCTTCAATGTCAAATATTCTGATGAGCCGCTATTGCTCAATGTGGAGATGAAAGACTTTATCCATGACGGCAGCAAGGTGAACCGTCCGAACAACGCCCTTGACATCTATTTGCAGGAGTTGGGTTGCGAATCGCCCAAACTCGTGCAGTTGATTAACAGGAGCATCCACAAGGAGAACAGACGCCATGTCAAGCATATCGGAAGCAAGGCTTTCGGCATCCAATACCTCTTGCGCGGGCTTTATACCCATAACGGGCTGCTCTATTTCCACACGCAGATCAGGAACTCGTCCAATGTGCCTTTCGAGGTGGATTTCGTGACTTTCAAAATCGTGGATAAGAAGGTGATGAAGCGTACAGCCATTCAGGAGAATATTATTTTTCCTCTCAGGGCTTACAACTATGCCACTGTGGTTGCAGGAAACAAGGAGGAACGCACCGTATTTGCGTTTGACAAGTTCACCATCCCTGCCGACAAGGTATTGGTGGTGGAACTGAACGAGAAAAGCGGCGGACGCCATCAGTCCTTCACCGTGGAGGGTGAGGACATCGTGAGAGCTAAAGTCATCAATAAACTTAAAGTGAAATAGTTATGCGTAAGGTAATTTATCTGTGTGTTGCAGTCGTATCGCTTGCCCTGTTTTCAGGGCAGGCATACGCCCAACGGTATCTTCCCGGAATGATGGGTGTGGAACTTCGTGGCGGTTTTGCGGGCGGTTCTAAAGGGCCTTTGAATTATTATACCGGATTCGCGGTATCGGGATACACGAAGAAAGCCAACCGCTGGGTGGCAGGTGCGGAATACCTGCTGAAGAATTATGAGTATCGCACCATATCCGTACCCCGTGCCCAGTTCACGGCAGAGGGAGGCTATTACCTGAAGTTCCTGTCCGACCCCTCAAAGACATTGTTCCTTTCCATCGGCGGTTCAGCCCTTATAGGATATGAGACGGTGAATTGGGGTGACAGGATGATGCACGACGGTTCAAGGCTTCTTGCCGGTGATGCCTTCCTCTACGGCGGTGCGCTCACTTTGGAGCTGGAAACCTACATTACCGACAGGATAGTCCTGCTTGCCAATGTGCGTGAGCGTGCCCTGTGGGGCAGTCCGTTAGGGGTGTTCACGACTCAGTTCGGGCTGGGCGTCAAGATAATCATCAATTAACTGCCAATGCCCATGAACATGGAGGAAATAAGAGAAATCCCGATTACGGACTTTCTGGCGCGATTGGGACACGAGCCGAAAAGACAGCGCGGGGATGAATGCCGGTATCTCGCCCCGTACCGCGAGGAACGGACTGCCTCGTTTCAGGTGAACATCCGCAAGAATGTCTGGCACGACTTCGGGACCGGACGGGGCGGTGATATATTCACCCTTGCAGGGGAACTGACAGACAGCCGTGATTTCAAGGAACAGGTGGATTTCATCACAAGGATTTATGGCGGTCTGGCCCCGGAAAGAAAGACGGTTTTCCGTCCCAAAGAGAACGGCAAGGATAATCCCGATAAAAGGAATGCTTGACGGATATCCGTTTCGGACCGCTGTACAACAAGGTTTTGCTCCGCTATCTGGAAGAACGGGGCATTTGCAGCGGTGTGGCATTGCCGAACTGCGAGGAGGCAAGGTACACCTTGCATGGCAAGCGGTATTTCGCCATCGGTTTCCGAAATCTCAGCGGCGGATACGAGTTGCGCAACCGCTTCTTCAAGGGAAGCCTGTCGCCAAAGGACATCTCGCTGATGGAAAACGGTTCGGATACCTGCAACCTGTTCGAGGGGTTCATCGACTACCTGTCGTGGATGGTTCTCGGTCTCGGGTGCGGTGACGACTACCTCGTGCTGAACTCGGTGGCTCTGTTGGAACGCTCGTATGGCTTTCTTGACAGGTACGGACATATCCGGTGCTATCTGGACCGGGACGAGGCGGGACGGAGAACGCTGGAAGCTCTCCGTAAACGCTACGGCAATAAAATAGAGGACTGCTCCGCCTTGTACAAGGGGTACAAGGATTTGAACGAGTACCTGCAAAACATGGACGGGTATCCGGAATAAACAAATCGAATATCAATCATTAAAACGAAAATGAATATGAAAAAGAGAAATGTAAAGAACGCGTTGGCCGCATTTTTTTCGGCAACGCTCGTGGTACTGGCGGCGTTTGCCCTGGTGTCCTGTGACAATGAACTGGACGTGCAGCAGGAATATCCGTTTACGGTGGAAACGATGCCTGTCCCTACCCGCATAGTAAAAGGTGAGACGGTGGAAGTCCGCTGTAAACTCAAACGCGAAGGCCGGTTTTCCGATGCCCGCTATACCATCCGTTACTTCCAGCCGGACGGCAAGGGTACGCTCCGTATGGACGACGGGATGGTGCTGCTGCCCAATGACCGCTATCCGCTGGATAGGGAGGTATTCCGTCTGTATTATACTTCGGAATGCGAGGACCAGCAGACGATAGACATCTATTTCGAGGACAACAGCGAACCGGCACAGCTTTTCCAGCTGAGTTTCAGTTTCAACAACGAGAGGACGGATGAGACTGAAGAGAACACGGAAGGGACTGTAGTCAGTCCCGAAAGACCGTGGCTAAGGGATTCGCTTGTTATAAGACCGCCTGTGTTGAAATCAGAAAAAGGTTCCATATGCGAATGATTGTAACGGCTACATGCCTGATTCTGGGTTGCAGCAGCATGGTGGTACAACCACGGGGAGGCGGTTCGTCGCCTCCCGCCACCTTGCAGATTCCGGCTTCGCTGTTCGAGAAAGCCATTGCCTGCATCAAGGAACATGAGGGTTGGCATGGAAATCATCTGCCATACGTAGGATTTGGGCACAAATTATTGCCAGGTGAAACATTCACTCCGGATATGACCAAGGCGCAGGCGGATTCCCTGCTGAGGGCGGATTTGCTGAAACTTTGCTGTATGTGCAGCCGCTTCGGGAAAGACGCGCTCTTGGTCGCAACCCTTTCATATAATGTGGGTTATTACCGTCTGGTAGGCAATGGAAAGATACCCAAGAGCAGATTGATTCAAAAACTGGAATCCGGAGACAGGGATATTTATCAGGAGTATATCTCCTTCAGGTGCTACAAGGGGAAAGTGGTTCCAAGCATAGAGCGACGGCGAAAAAAGGAATTTGAACTGCTTTTTGAAGAGTGAAAGAAGTGTCAGAATAAGGTTTTGGATAATATAGTGTAATTTGTAATTGGATAAATCGCCCTCTCCACCGGTTGTTGTGGAGAGGGCGATTGGTGTAGAAGGCTGTTTCACATACCTGTCCGGTTCAGCTTACGGTAACAACCTCCTGTATTTCCGCTTCTTCGGGCAGACGGGACAGCAGGAGCTCCGCCATCGCCCCGTTCTGTGGGATGAGGGCCGGGAAGTCCGTCTTTCCGGGCTTGTATATTTCTGTAGCCACGTTGTACAGATCCCAGGCGGTAATCTGTCCCTTTGTCATGGCCAGTTTCAGCACCTCTTCGGTGAATATGGAAATCTGCCCTTGGTTCAGGGATAGGTCTCGACGGAGGATGAAAGGTTCCTGTCCGAGCTGTCGTGGGATACACGCAGTGCTGTCAGCAGTCCTATGTACATATATACCTCCTCCATGGAAATAATCTTGTTTTTCAATCTCCGTATCCGTTCGATATCCTCGTTCATGTTCACCTCGAAGTTCGCCAGCCAGCCGTCCACGGTCTCGAACACCTCTTCCGTCGATACTTTCTTCTTTCCGTAATTGCAGACGCTTCGCTCAGGCGAAAGGATACACTGGTTATGGCATATGAGCACGCAGGGGCCTATGGCCGCCTGTATCCCGTCCTGATGGTAAGCCACGACAAGCGTCGTCGTCAGCTCGTCCGTCTCCCAGTCCTTGATCCGGATGGTGGCGAAGATACGGCGGAGTATGTGTGCTTCCACCGCCTTTTCCCCGTGTGTCTGCTCCACCTGCGGGAGTATGCTCACGCCGGGCTGTGTCTTGTTCCTGTTCTGGGCGGCGAAGATTTCCTCCACCTCATAATTGAGGCTGTGCTTCTCGCAGATATCCATCATGCGCCGGATGACCTGGTAATGGTAGATGCCCTGCACGGGATTGTTGTAGATGTCGTTCTCCTTGTAGGTACGCTGCAATGTCTCGAAGTTCATCACTTCGATTCCGTTCTTCTGGAAGTCGAACTGTTGTTGTCTTTCCAATACTGCCAATGTTGTTTCCATAATCTTGAATTTTATGAAGTTGATACTATTAGATTGTTTATTATTTATTGTTACCGTTTTCCCTTTTCAGGTATGTATCTGCCATCCGTGGAACGGTTCCAGCGTGACGGCGAAGGACCTGTCCGGTATTCCATGATAGAGCAGGCCGCCCACGATGCCCGTCCTTCCGTCGGGATAACGTTGCGTGAAACCGAACGAATACGGCGCGTGGTCGTAATAGAGGGATATCTCACTGGGATGGTCGGGATTCTTCTCCCAGCTTTCCAGTCTGTCCAGACAGTGCCGGAACGAGGTGTCGCCGATGGATTCTGCATAGCGCTTTACTTTCTCGAAATGTTCTTCATTCAGGATTTTCATGACTTTTGTATTTTATCTGTTAAACATGCCCGGCTCCGGGAGCCGGTATTTTTATTTCTCGCCTGCCTGACTGTCCCGTGTCCGTACGCGCAAGGTTTGGCGAAAGAAAATACCGCAGCCTTCAGGCGAGGATGATTTTCTTTCAGCCAACCCCGCAGGGGCCCGGCCTTGCGGCGTACGCAGGACACGGGACTACCTTTGCAGGGTGGGAAATAAAATATGCGGTCATTTTTTGGATGCCTTTCGGTTCAGGTCCTGGTTCTGTGATGCGGTGTACCCTATGCCGGAACTGTTTTTGAGGGATTGCCGGTCACGTACCGGATGATTTCTTCCCCGCTTGTTTCACCTTTGAGGTATGACAGCAGGCGTGGGAAAAACAGTTCAGGACAGTCCGTACCCACCTGGGAACTTGCTCCATTCCCGGTTGCGCATATGGCGAACCTGCCCAGTCCCAGACTTTGCGACTGTGGCACGATATGGAATGACAGCTTGTCCGTGGCGTTGATATGCAATCCCCGGCGGTAGGTGTAGAATGTCTTGGGTTCGCCGGTATCGTTATCCAAAGCTATCCGCTTATAACTGTTGGCTTTCAACAGCCTTATCAATTCCTGATTGGTCATAATCTTTCTGTTTTTGGTTTGTCAAATAGGTTTTACCGGTCTGGCTTCCATCACCGCAGAACGGATTTTGGCTTCCAATGCCGTATGATTTTCTTTCTTGACCCGTAGTTTCTGCCGAAACTGTTGCAGCTGCCCGTCGGTGGCTTCATCGAAGAACAGGTTGTTTGTGCGCTGGTATTCCAGATACTCCTTCTCTTTCCTTTCCGCGATGGTAATCTGTGCCTTTGCCGTTGACAATCTCGACAGGCAGGAGTTGAAACCGGTCCGGAGTCCGGTGCGTTTGTCGTAATAACTGTAATAGGTGTGAATATGCTTGCGAGGGTACAGGCATTGCAGCCGGGCTTCGCGCCAGCGGACCACCCAGCGGTAGCGTTCGTGCAGTTCCCTTGGCAGGTCATACGAGTGAAGCCGGACTGTATCGCCGGCTTCATCCCTGTATTCGATGGAGATACGTACCCAATGCCCGATTTGCAGTTCCCGTTCTGCTTTTGCAAGCTCTTTGGCGTATTCCCACCAGTCATCCATTCTTTCCTGTGCCATATTGGAATTATTATGATAGTGCAACCGTCTCTAAAAATTTCAGGTAGGCGGAAATCGCCTTGTGGCAGCCGGAAAAATCAGGGCTGCGGCTTCCCCTCGGCCTGCTGTAGGTGATGCTCCCGGACTTGTCCAACTGTTTCACGCGGCTGCCCAGCACGCCCTTGGTCCGGATATGTATTTCAAAGCCGTCCCGTTTGGCAATCTCAAGGAACATCGTGCCCGTAATCCGTTCCCCTTCCAGGAATTTCTGTTTATGCTCATCGAGCAACAGCTGATGTTGCTCTTCACGTACCCTGCGCTCTTCCGCCTTTTTCTGTTCCTGTTCCCTGCGTTTCTGTTCCTGCTCCCTTTTGTATGCTTCACGGGCTTGCAGCAAGGGTGCGGTGTCGAGTCCGAGGGCCTCGAACACGCGGATGGAGAGCAGCTTGACAAAAGATCCTTTTTCCGCACTCTGAAGCGTATCCGCAATCCAGTTCCTGCAATAAGCGGCGGCTTCCTCCCTGCGGTTTTCCCCGTTGAGGAACCGGCGGGAATACTGCCCGCAGGAGAAGCATACGTTTTCAATCTTGCAGACCACATGGAAACAGTCCTCGTCCTCATTCCCGTATTCATTCTTTTCCGACAACGAGAGATACACGTTCTCGGCATACGGTTCCAGTTCCATATAAGGGGCCACGACGGTATTACCGTCAGACTTGTATCTGAATACTTTTGCTTTCATCTTACATATTTTTTGATTGTCCGTTCATATAATCCGTAATTCTCATTTCCAGTTCATCGTATATCCGGTTGAACTGCTCCTGGTACTCTTCCAGAAAAGCCCCGTCCGTATCGCACATGTCTTCGAGCGTCCTTCCGTTTGCACGGCACAGCTCCGCATCGGCCAGCTCACTGACAATCTCGCTGAGCATCGAGCGGTCGTCTTCGGAAAGCAACCCTTCTTTCTTCAGGTGGCAGTAGTTGCGGATATTGTTTAGTAAATGCAGGTCCGCCCCTTCCCACCGTCTGTCTGGGAAGAGCGAGAATGCCTGTTTCAGTTCGTCGGGCTGTCCGCCCCACCATTCGTTCAAATTGTTCGGTTCCATATTCATAAATTTAATTGGTTGTTGCCTGTCTGGTTTGCCATTGCCGATGGGCGATGATGTATTCCTGTCGTTCCTGCTCCAGTAACACTTCCGTTTCAGGAGTGTAGCCGAGAAAACGGATGTAACCGCCATTATATCCCGTGAGCTTGCATTGGATACCGGCTTTCTCCAATTTGTCTATCCGTTTCTGCGCCAGTTTCGCGCTTGAGTAATCCTTCGGCCAGAAATAGTGCTCGCCCTGCGAGCCGTAATGGTCTTCCCCGAGTATCATTTCACCGGAATGCCTCCTGTGCTCGATGAAATCGAAACGGGCTGTGCCCAATGCCTGCCTAATTGCCTTGTGTGCGGCACCTTCGGGATGTTTGAATACCTCCGGCTTGTCCTTCTCCTTGCAGTCCAGTTTGGGTAGCTCCACTTTATACGGTTGCCTGTAACTGCCTATTCCCATCGTCATATAGAAATTGGTGTGGTGGTAATCCATCATCAAGTCGCTGTCGTCGAAATTGTACGACATGACGAAATCGCATATATTCATCATTACCTCTTTGGCTCTGTCAGTAAGTGATTCGTCGGATTCGATACAATAATGATTGATTTCGTCCTGAACTTTGCCGGACTCTCTGGTAAACGCCTCGAAATCCGCTTTCATAAGCCGGACATGGATGGAATTGTAGTTTTCGCGTCTGACGGAAAACCTGTATCTCGGATAGGTCTCTTTCAGCCATATCCGTGTCAGCTCCACAATTTCAGGAGCATGCTGTCCCTTGTAGTTGCGGCCTTTCCAACGGTATTCGTTATACACGTATTCGGTGTATTCCCTTGCCGTCGCTCCCGAATAGTCGTGTTCGTAGCCGCTTGTGCTTACGGAAACATCCTGCCTGTCTTTCCATACATCGTACAGTTTTTCAAATTCGGTATTCACCTGCTGCATGATGGCGGTGTCACCACCCTTGTCCGGGTGGTGCTCCAATGCCAGCCGGCGGTACTCCTTCTTCAAGTCCGCCAGACTTCGTATGTTCTGAAAATAAGTCATGGTGTTTCTTTTTATGCCCCTGCGAGGCGGTTTATAAAATATTCCTGATAGTCAAGGTCGAGACCGAGATTGCTGCACGCCATCCCGATGTCGTCTTCCCTGAGGTCGTCCACCTCCTGCAATTCGCGAAGATGCCGTAGTTCATCGTCCAGGTATTCCTGTGCTTTCGTATCGTTGCAACTGCATGAGTAGCGAATCTGGCTGATAATGTCTTTCTGCATATTGTCTGTTTTTAAGAAGTGTTCTTTGTAAATTTGTCGTTTGCGTTCATAATCCTGTCCGCTCCACCATTGGGTTGCAGCATCGACAAAAGCCTGCGAACCCTCTTCAGAGGGATAATCACATTCCCGAAGTCCCGTAATCTGTTCCATTACCTTGGACTCGCACGACTCCCACCAAGACAGCATTTGTTCCTTAAACTCTTTCAATGTAATGAGAGTGTTGTGCGCTTCACATTCAGAGCACCATTCACTGTCATCGGAATCGCTGACATATTCGTTCGTATTGGCATCGACCCATGCGGTGATTTCCACGTTTGTGGAACCGCATTCTTCACATACAAGAATTTCTGAATCATCCGGATTCTTTCTTTTAGACTTTCCGTCATAAAGCGTGACGGCACGTTCCACCAGCAGTTCCCGGCTGCTCTCCGAAAGATCCGCACAGAACCGTTCCACCGCTCCGAATATGGCTTTGTCACTGTTCGCACACCATTTTTCCCAGAAATGTTGGTATTGCCCTCCGAACACAATTTTACATTCTTCCTTGCTCCATGCGTTCCACATATAGTAGAAGAAGCTGGAGACTGCATTTCCCGCTTGATATTTCATGATTTTCAGATTTAAGGTTCGACATTCTTTGTTCCTTCCAGCTCCAGCTTTGCAGCCTCGTACATTTCGTTGAGCCAGTCGATGTTACTTGCACCGAGTTCAAACGGGGATTCGCAGGTAACTTCCTCAAGGCTGTCCTTTATCGTGGCCAATACCGTAAGTTTGTTGTCTGTAGCTTCAATGCCATTTACCCAACATTCGTAAGGCTCGCCGTCGTCATTGAACCATATTACCCAGACAGGGTCTTCGTCCTGACTCGTGAATGTCAGTTCCGTCAATCCGTGTGCATAGAGCAACTGACATATTGCTTCAATGATGTCCTTGCGGAGTTCTTCAATCCTGCCGCTGAAATCCATGGCAGTGTATTTTGCCCTGCCTTTTTTGCTCCGCTCCTTGAAGGACAGAACCTGCACGTCGGGATGACAGTCGAAATTCCAGTCCGTTACCTCGTCATCACCGCAGGTCGTGTGGATATTGCCGCCCAGCACCAGACCGCAGTCTTCCGTTACCATTCTTTCTGCTTGGTCGCGGTCTTCCGCCACGACAGTGTAAGTACCTTCGAAGGCGTACCTTACCTTTACATCATACTTTGCCATAATTCTTATGATTTGATTGTTAATGATTTATTTGTTGACAACTTATGATTTTATGAAATCCGGCAGGGTCAAGCCGGTAAAGCGACGGCATATTCAGCTTTACCATCGGGTAGTCTACCCAACCGCTCTGTCTCTTGTAGCCTGTATCCTCCGCCAGTTTGTTGGCTATAAGGAACTCCATGGCATCGGGATTGTTGTTGATGTCGACAAAAGCCCTGTCCGGTAAAGCAAATGCCGGTTCATTTTCAAGATTGACCGTCAGGATGGTGTAGATTTCATGTGTCTCAGGAGCTTTCAGGCACAATGCCGGCCAACCGTTTGGGTACATTTCCATTGCTATGGAGAAGTGTCCGTCCTGATAGCGAAAAGTCCTGCCGGCAACCGGGCGATTGCACTTGACTATCTCGAAATCATCTTCTCCTTCGGTAAATGTCATCATAGGCAAGGATACATCGGCAAAACATTCTTCATCACGGTAACAGAGGTGCTCTTTCCCGTGTGACCGGATTATTGTCAAATGGGTATTCATATTCACAATTGTTTTATAAAGTTATTGCTTTATTTGACTGTCAGGACACTATGCTTACTGCATCACCGAAGAAGGAATCACATACGCCATATACATGCTGGACGGAGTAGTCGTATTTGGAGCGTTCATCATCCAGCCGGAAACGGAAACCGTGGTAGTCTTTCACTTCCAGTTTCAGCCTTACATCCTGTTTCAGCTCCATTTCAAGCAGGCTGCCACCGCCATACATCGAACTGAACAGTCCGCAACAGTTTCCTTTGGGAATGACGATCTCTTTTAGGGAGAAGCCGGCATCATACAGTTCCTTCAGGTTAACCTTTCCGATATAGGTCAGCAGGTTGGCTCCGCAGCAGGAGTTGACAAGTTCCTGGTAGAATTGTTCGTAGGACACCTGCTCCTTGCCGTCACGCGATTTCCTGTTCGGGAAGCGTTCGTGAACCTCGTATCCGTGTTCAAGCAAGAGTTTCTTGACCTTGGCAGGATTGAGGTTCAGGGTATCCACCATGTCCCCGAAATAGGATTCCTCGTAGCGATAGCCGCCTTGCGACTCGAACCAGTTGGAATTTATGCAGTCATAGTTGGAAAGCATTTCCACCCGGATGGGTATGTCGTCCGTGCGTTTTATCAGGTCCTTCAGCACATCCGAGTCGTTACGGTTGTATATCTCATCGCGGATTTCATCCTCGTGCCAGTCGAAGAAGTCATCGACATCTTCCTCGTCAAAGTCACCCGATACGGTGCATCCCTCTTTTAATTTTGCGATAATCTCACGGACCGCTTCCCACTCGGCATCGCTGTACCACTCGTCTGCCTTTTCCCACAGCTCTTCGCAGTTTTTGTTGTCAAGACACTTCTGTATCAAGCCCCGATGGTCGTCAAGATTGTCATTATAATCCGTCCATACCAGCGTGTAGGCCGGTTCCATAAGGGACTTCACGAAATCCAATGTCAATGTTTTCTGTTCATCCATTTGTCTTACCTGTGTACGGCAGGATTCTGTTTCCCGTACATACCGTTATAAATGACGGAAGCGACCTTGCGGCCGCCTCCGTGTAAATCTCCTTATCCATACAGTTCCTTCACGGCCCTGTCGTATTTTTCCTTTTCCATCTCCGTCTTCAGGTTGAAATGGAAACGGGCGGTATATCTGTAACCGGTTCTCGGCTCACCGCCGCATTGCCGTATCGCCATGTCTATCTCCCAGTCGATATCACCGATGCCGAGCGATATGTATGAGTGCTTTAGCATACATCCGGCAAGCCGCAGAGCGGAGTCCTTTTTGTTCTCTCTGCACAGCTTGTCGAAAGCCATTATTGCGATTTCTCTGTTTTCTATCGTTATCGTAGTCATATATTCCAATTCAGTTAAGTGTCGGACTATCCCGTTCCCTGTCCCGGCTTGCCAGCATTCCGAAATGGATACTGAATATGCGTTGTCCGAAACAGACCGGGGAATTGTATTCCACACGCTGCCACAGCGTGAAATGGTTGCCTGCATACGACCATCTGAAATATCCCGACAGCGAGCCGTACGCGGGATTGGCATTCCGGTGTATGAGCATTCTGTTCACCTCCATGATGTTGTTTGCCACCAGAAGGGTATTCAGTATCTCCACGAACGCCATCTGCGCGTATGGGTCTGTCGGGAAGACCGGTCCGAGAAAATTGATATTCATAAGCGTATGTTTTTAATCGTAATTGTCATCGAACACCTCGAAACGGGGGGTGACCGTGTCGAAGTAATTGTTTGATATGCCCGGATAATACAGGAAGCCATCATCGTCTCCGTCCGGGCAGGTGTCGTCGCCGGTGGACGTGGCATTGCCGTACAGTTCCAGGTAGTGCGCTACCAGCAGGTGCGGGTCTTCCGAGCTGATGTCGTGATGACATTTGTCGCACCAGTCGAAGAACCACTCCTTGTCGGGTTCATCCAGCTGTTCCATCGCCTCCCTGATTTCAAAGAAGTTGGGGCACAGCCACTGCCTGTTTATCAGCGAGCCGGGAATCTCTTCCCACCGCGTGTACCTGTACTCCGGGTTCTCCTCTTCCGGGAACATGTCGGAGCAGGTGCAAAGGAATTCCCCCATGTCGCCGAAGTCGGACATCTGCAACCAGTTGTCCTTCTCCTGCCTTATGTCTATGAGATGCTGAGTGGTCACTGCCACTTCCGCTTGATTCAAGTCCATAATCGTTTTTTATTGTAGTTAATGACCGGAACCGGGGATTCCATTCCACAGGCCCCAAAAGGTCCGTATCCCGGCTGTGCAGGGTTTTCCGGGGAAATACCGCAGCCTCCGGCGAGGATGATTTCTCCGGAAACCGCTCGCGGCATGACCTTGCACAGCCGATGGGGATACGGGCTACCTTTGCCTGTGGAATGGATTCTGCGGTTCCCTGTGTCTGTACTCATTTTGCTAACTCATTATGCGCTGGCTTCCCCAGCTGATGTGGATTTTTCCCTCGCTGTCACGTTCCCGTACCAGCAGACTGTCGATGACGGACATCGTGACATCGAACTCCTCGAAGATTTCCGACTGCTCCTTCACCTCGCCGGTCTTGATGAACTCGTTGAGCCTTTCCTTTGTCAGTACCAATGCCATCAGGTTCTGTTCCACGGAATCCTTGTAGGTCACGAAATGGACGTTCTTCAGTTCCTTGGAGTCCAGGCGGATGAAGCGGAAGTAGAACTGCTCCATCTTGGGGATGTTCCATTGCAGGGATTCAAGGATGACATCGTTGCAGGAGGGGATATTTACCGAGCTGCTCAGGCTCTGCTGCGTGCATACCAGTATGCCGTTGATGGTGGAATCGAATTCCGAAACGATGCCCTGCCGCTTCTTGAACGCGACGTCACCCTTGACGGTAAATACCGGTCGGTCCGGGAAACGCTCGCGGATGAGATTTTCGTACAGTTCAAACGCCGCTATGGAGGTGCAGCCGACGGCAACCTTGCCGGGAATCTTCCGTATCAGTTTCTCGATGAAGACTGTCTTGTTCGGGTAGCCGTTCCCGAAATAGCCCTCTATCAGGTGGGGCACGGAGCAGGCCTTGATAAGAAGTTTGATCTGGCGCATGAGACGGAGCCCGGCATCCTTTTTCGTGTCGCCCGTACTGTTGTAGTAAAGCTCGCAGATACGACAGAACTCCTCGATGATAACACGGTACACCTCGTGTTCCCCCTCGGATGGTGCGACCGTGTGCATCCTTACCTCGTATTTTTCTCCGGCAAAGTCCTTGAACTTGCGCGTGATGACGGTCTTGCCGATAAGCTCGGACAGTTCGTCCTTGTTATATACGTCCTGGTTCTGCTTCTCGATGCCGAACACGGTCGCCTTGCCGGGACAGTGGCAGGCCCGGAACAGTACGTGCCCCCTGAAGGCGGGGAACGGTTCTCCGTAGTGCGGGTTTGGATCTTCCTCTATCTCCCTGTCCCTGTTCTCGTGGTATATCCGGCTGCACCAGCAAATCATGTTTATGGAGTTATTGTACAACAGTTCAAACTGGCTGTACAGCTCCGCGATGTTGTTGCGCGTGGTCGTTCCCGTGTCGAGGATCTTGTATTTGAGCCTGCGGAAGATGCCCAGGATATGCCTTGTGCGTTGTGACGAGGGGTTGGTAATCTCGTCGGATTCATCGAATACCAGGCAGAGTTTCCTTGAGGTGCGCCTGATGAACTTTGTCAGCCCTCTTTTCAGCTTGCCGAGCATGGAGGTGGAAAGCACGAGGAATACCCCTTCCGGAACCGTTTCGAGGTCGGCGTTGTTCCTGACCATGCGGAATCGCTCCCTGTTTATCGTCAGGAACGGCACCCATGTCATGTTGGTGGCGATGGCGGGGGCCAGTATGATGACATTGCGCACCTTACGGTATTTGAGCAGGTACTTGGCACGGTGATAGACAGCCGCCGTCTTGCCGGAGCCTTGCTGCCAGTTCAGCAGGGCAAAGCGTTTCTGCAATACGAGGTTCAGGTCGTGTTTCTGAAGCTCCGTGAACTCACATACATCGCCTTCCTTGTTGATGAAGGTCGTGCGGTCAAGATATTCGGCCAGTTGTGTGTCCGGTTTCATGTCTGAGAATGGACGGTTCTGTATTTCATATTGCCTGCGCTTTTTCCGTATCAGTTTCTTCGCTGCACGGACCTGCATCATGTTCTTTTCCGTCAGGATTTCCGGTACGGGAAGCTCCGCCCGTCCCAATACGAGGTCGTTGATGCCCGCTGCCTTGTGCTGTACCTTATCCAGCAGGCGTGGGGCGTACTGTTTCAGCCTGAAGCCGTAGGAGGTCTTCACCAATGCCACTTCCTTGCGCGGGACGATGTTTTGTGAGGTGATGTACCTGCGGATGATACCGAGTACTTTTTTCGTGGTCAGCTTCTTCCTTTCCCATTCCTTCTCCTGCTCTTTGGTGGCGTTCTCCGGTGGTTTCTGGTTGCGGAACTTCGTCACCAACGCTTCCGCCTTGTCGATATGCCTGTTCAGTGCCGCGTGTGCTTTCAGTTCGTACATGTACTTGGCGAGCTTGTACTCGAACAGTTCCAGTTCCTCCCTGTCAATCCGGTTGGTCTCGCGCATAAGGTCGAGGCGCAGTTTGTGCTTCATCGCCCTTGCCTCCATGATACGCCCTTTCAACTCGTCCATGGAGATGAACTCTTCCGCATTGTAGGGCTGCATTTCGATATGGCGGGACTCGCGCAGGAACACCATTACTTTCGTGCGGAAGTTGTGTACCCCTGTGGAGGCAAAGGCGTTCGGGTCTAATTGCACCTGGCCTACAAAGGAAAAGTCGCTGTTGATATTCGCGACACGGCTCTTCTCCCAGAACTCGCTTTGCATGAACGATAAGGGAACGATGACCATCAGGATGCCTGCCGGATTGAGCACATCGTATGCTTTGTTCATGTAATACTCCTGGGAGAGCTTGTAGTCGAACTTCAGATTGAAGGGAGGGTTGCCGATGATGACGTCGAAGCGTTGTTCCGGGTGGTATTGCCGGATGTCGCATTTCTCGATACGGGCTTCCGGGTAGAGGTATCTGGCGACAGTCACTGCTTTGCCGTCAATGTCAAACCCGTAGGCGTTGTGCAGGTTGGGAAGGTGGTTGAAGAAGTTGCCCATGCCGCAGCACATGTCGAGGATCATTTCCGAATAGACGGGAGAAAGCATCTCCACCATATCCCTGCATACTTCATGCGGAGTGAAGAACTGTCCCATCTCGAACTCTTTTTTGGCATTGGCATACTCGTTATAGTTGGCGAAGTCGGATTGCTTTAGGTTGTGCAGCCCTCCGATGCCGGTATAGCAGTTGTAGATGCTCTCTGCCGGAATAAGGTCTTTACCTGAGTCTATGGCGAAAAATATCTTTTCGTTGACTTCGGCCCGCTTGTCCTGCGGTATCTGTTGGGGGATGATGGCGTACATGTCTTTGGATTGTTTACGTTTGAAAATGAAGACACCCCGCAAGGATGCCTTACGGGGTGTCTGGATTGGTCTCTCATGCCGTTATTGTTCTCTTAGTGTGATTTCATCCAGCCGGAGCCGCTTGAAACAGCTTTCGGCGGCTGCACTGTCCTTGAACCTGACGTCTATGCGCCCGTTCTTGTAGAATCTGATTTGCTCGGCATTGGTCGTGGTAAGGTCGTACCAGTCGTTAATGGATACATTATTATCATCGAAACAGATAATCATCTTTGAGTTGCCGTTCAATATGTCATCCGCACCGAATGCAATTCCAGCACAAAGGGTTTCCAACTCATTGGTATAGCTATATGACACTCGACAACGATTACTGTATTGCATGGAAAAATCATCAAAACGGATGATTTCAGGGAAGATAATCTTGTCCTTCTTTAGTTCAGTCTTTACCTTAGTCCAGTATGCCGGTTTGACGACTTTCTGAACACGGCTGAGTAGTTCCTCTTCCGCCGTTTCGCGGAAGCTCTTGCCTCCCAAGTGTTCTATGACGGCATCCACGTATGTTTCATAGACCGGGCGGAATCCCATGCGGAGCGTTTTCCCGTCTATGTTCGGCACCGGCACTTGAACATTGTAGGTGTTGTTGAAATAGGAGATAATGCGACCCGCGAAGTTGGAGTTGGCATTACGGTTCTTGTCCACCAAGTCATTGATAAGGTCGAACGGCTTGAACTCGTTGTGCGAATAGTCATCCCTGCCGTTATGGTAGAAATAGAAATCGCGCATGGATACCTTGCCGTTGTCTTCGTAATGGAACTTGCGTTCCGCCTGGTATTGTTCAGCATCTTCCTTGAAGACGGCGTACCAGCGGTCTATCTGGTCGAGCGTCCTGTAGAGCAGGTCCTGCTGTGTCTGGCAATAGAGGCGGTCTTGCTCCGTGATTTTGTCCTCGTTTCTCACTTGTACGCTCAGGATACCGGAAAGCAGGTCGGGAGCGTTGCCGACCTTAGTTGCTGTTGTCGTTTGCATATTTATTGGATTTTAGATGTTAGAAATTCTTGATACGATACAGGTAGGTGATGTGCTGTTCCATGTCCTTGACAATCTTGACTTGTTCGGGATGGAAATTCAGTCTTCGCTCTACGGCAGGGGATTCTATCTTTTCCCACTCGGGAAGCGGCAGGAATATATATTCGCGACGGAAACACCACAATACTATTTGTGTAGGCCAATTTCCCTTGAAGATCGTTCCTTCATAGTCTTCCACGAACTGTTGCAGTTCCGCCTCGTTACGGAAAGCAATGTCAAAACCTTGGTAAAGATTGCCGGCTTCCGATTCCTCCTTTTTATTGAAATAAAATTTTCGGTAGGTTTCGGTCGTGAAATTTCCGTACTTGGGATTGGGTTCTGAATAGAACCACATCGGTACTTTTGCGTAAAATGCCACCGCTCCGTTTGCACAAGCTCTACAATGTCCCCAGTCCTTGAATGAACCATCCGTCCATTTCAGGAATTTCAATTCTTTCGGATTCACGGCATGAAACGCACCTCCACTGACGCTCAACCGGATATTTCCGTTATCATTCCAGACGAAAGGTATGCTTGGCTGTTCGCATATAGAAAGATGCCCTTTATTTGTGTGGTGCAGGTTCTCTATAAGGGCGTTGCCGTAATAGTCCCCGTCTTCGGTCACATAAATCAGTCTGTCTCCGATTTGCGGTGTGATTTCGGAACGTGTCTGTTCGATGAGTTCCACATAACTGTTAGCCATATCGACATCTTTCTGTGTCAGCCCGTGTTCATGGTCGTATGAAACATTCAGTTCTCTGAGTGTTTCCACACTGTACTTGTTTTTAGCCATCTGTAACATAACATTTGATTTTTGTTAGTCCGGCTTTTCGGGGCCGGAGTTCCCGTAACTACAGGCTTAAAAGGTCGTGTTCCGTACATGCAAGGTTTCCGGGAAAAATACCGCAAGCCCTTCAGGGCGCGGAAGATTTTTCCACGGAACCCGAAGGGCTTGACCTTGCTTGTACGAAAAGAACACGAATTACCTTTGCCTGTGAGTTACGGGGACTCGGCTACGGGATGGCAGCTCTTTCCGATAGGACTATTTCATAAGATTTTGACCGGATTATTACCGGCCTTTACAGAAAAAATGCTATCTTTGCATTGATAAAAGAGTTATTTGAAAGCATGAGGAACATGGTGGTTCTGAACAATCCGGCATTTTCTTATCCGTTGCCCGTTCTCATGCGAGTTTACTACAAATCGTTGATAGTCAAATAAAATACTTCACACTATCACAAATATACAGGTAAGTTTGCATTACTACACGTTTTTTAAATGAATTTTGTGGAGTGAACGAAAAAAGAGGTAACAACCTCTATACATTGTTACCTCTTTTTTAATCTATACCCTAAAAACTAATCTCTTTCCTTATAAAAACTAATTCTATTTCTTTTTTGATGGCGCAAAGTTAGAGAGTTCTTGGGGAATATGATTTGATATAAATCAAAAAAATGTAGATTCATATTGTCTTTTTTACAGTATGCCCGAGCGTACCCGGCTAAGGGTTTCGGGCGTCATCAGCAAATAAGATGCGATATGTGACAATGGTGCCCGTTTGATGACCTCCGGATGGGTATGCATTAGCATGTTGTAGCGTTCGCGTGCTGTTTCGAATCGCCAGGAGTCAGCTTTCACTTGAGATACGATGAGTGAGTACTCCAGTATCTTACGGTAGAACATATTGATTTCCCAGGAGATTTCTGTCAATCTCATGAATTTATCGTAGGGGAGGAGGTATACTGTGCAAGGTTCCAGAGCTTCTGCCATCAGGCGGGTAGGTTCTTGCTTCAATGTACTTTCTATGCAGATGATGACACAGCCTTCGTAGGAAAAGTGCTCGGTGACGTCTTTACCGTTTTTGTAATAGAACTGGCGCATCATGCCTTTACCCACAAATACCATGTGGTGGCAGACTTGCCCTTCCTTGAATAGGAGTTCACCCTTTTCCAGCTCTTTGCGGATCAGAATATCTTCTATCAGTTTTCTACCCTCAGGTGCCATACCCGGATAACGGGAGTTCACAGTGGCATTAACTGTTTCTTTTAATAGTGTATCCATAATTGTTCGCTGGTATTTATAACCGTTTCCGGGCACAAAGGTACGAAAGATTTGATTTAAATCAAATCTTGTGAAATGATTAGTGCTTAGCGACAAACCCCTTTGTTGTCCACTTCATGCTATACCAGCGTCGTACGAAGATAGCTCCCCGGATGTTTTCATCCAACAGGAAGGCAACCCACATACCACAGATGCCCCATTCCAAAGGAATACCGAAGATGTATCCCAGCCCGACGGCAACGCTCCACTGAACCACCAGTCCGACGTAAAACGGGTAGTTGACGTCGCCGGCTGCACGCAGAGCGTTCGTGGCAAAAATATTGATAGGTCGTCCGATTTCGAGAATAACGTCAATGATGAGGATGGTGGTACCCAGCCGGATGATCTCTTCGTTGGAGGTCAGCCAGTGGAAAATGGTGTTTCCGAAGACGGCCAGAACCGTGGAAAGTATGACGGTGATCATTACGGATTTCTTCATCACGTATTTTCCCATAAGGAAGGCAGCATGAGGTTTTCCCTCTCCGATGAGATGACCGATGCAGATGGCGCCTCCTTGTGCCATGGCAATGCTGAAGAGGTAGGCGAACATGATAATGTTGACGCAGTAGGTACGGGTGGCCAGTGCTTCGACGCCCAGCATATTGATGAAAAAGGTAATCACTACTTGCGATGAACTGTAAGAGAGTTGCTCTCCGGCAGAGGGCAGGCCTACTTTCATCAGGTTCTTCAGCTCGGGCCACGGGAATGGACGGAAATAAGCGACAGGGAAACGGTGGATATGTTTGCGGAACAGGATAATGAATAGTAGTACCATGGAAACTCCGCGGCTGAAAGCTGTGGAAATGGCAGCACCTTCTACACCAAGTTCCGGGAAGCCGAAGCGACCGAAGATAAGGGAGTAGTTACCTATGATATTAAGTATGTTGACAACGACGGTTACCAGCATTGGATAGATGGCTTTGTTTGCACTGCGTAGGGAAGCGGACAGGGTTAGGGAGATAGCTTGAAAGAAAGCGAAAGCACCCACGATGCGCATATAGTCCATACCGTCCGTCATCAGTTCGGGAGTGAGTCCCATGAGGCGTAGTATCGGTCCGGCACAGGAAAAAAGGAACAAGCTGACAGAGACGCCGATCACTATATTCACAAGGATGGATACGCCGACTACCTGGACTACTTTCTTCTGCAGGCGTGCACCGAGGTATTGGGAGCAAAGAACAGAGGTGCCAAGGTTGATAACCTCGAATATAAGGAAAGTAAGCATGATGATCTGGTTGACCACTCCTACGGCGGCAACGCTACTATCTGAGTGGCGGCTCAACATAATAGTATCTACAGCACCCAGCATCATGATGAGCAGGGTCTCTATAAAGATGGGGGCAGCGAGTTTGGCAAGTCGCTTTTTAAGCTTTCCTGATGTATCATTTCGTAGTGTTTATCCGGTGATGAAAAATCGTGCAAAGGTACGGAATGAGAGGGAGGGAAGAATTGATATGAGTCAAATAAATTATTTTTTTCCGACCTTTGCTTTTGACTTTTAACAGATTACATCTTTTCCTGAAAAAAGTCAGAAAAAAATATGATGGAAAGATTTGCATAGTCCAAAAGTTTCCCATACATTTGCACCGCATTTGAGAAACAATGCAGGTTTAAGGAAGTGTGGGTGAGTGGCTGAAACCACCAGTTTGCTAAACTGACGTACGGGTAACTGTACCGGGGGTTCGAATCCCCCCGCTTCCGCAAACAGCCGGTGGATTCGTCTAACGGTTAGGACACATGCCTCTCACGCATGCAATACGAGTTCGATTCTCGTATCCACTACGGAAAATTTAATGCACTCTTAGCTCAGCTGGTAGAGCAATTGACTCTTAATCAATGGGTCCAGGGTTCGAGTCCCTGAGGGTGTACAAGGAATAAAGCGGTCATCAAATAGATGACCGCTTTTTTTATGCAATTATTCCTTTTCTCCGGGAAATACTTCCTATCTTTGCGGACTGAAATCAATAAAACGTAAAAACATTGGATTGGTTATACAGTTTATTCATTGAACACTCCGCTCTACAGGCGGTTGTGGTGCTCTCGCTGATCTCTGCTATTGGTTTGGGGCTGGGAAAGATACATATCTGCGGTATATCGTTGGGAGTGACGTTCGTGTTCTTTGCAGGTATCCTTGCCGGGCATTTCGGATTGTCTATAGACCCGCAGATGCTGAACTATGCGGAGAGCTTCGGCTTGGTGATATTCGTATATGCACTGGGACTGCAGGTCGGTCCTGGCTTCTTCAGTTCGTTCCGCACAGGCGGTGTACAATTGAATATGCTGGCAGTAGGCGTGGTGTTGATCGGTACGCTGATGACACTGCTGGGAAGTTATGGGTTGGGAGTCTCTCTGCCGGATATGGTAGGTATCCTTTGCGGAGCAACAACGAATACACCGGCTCTGGGGGCTGCACAGCAAACGCTGAAACAGATGGGAATCGAAGCGAATACTCCGGCTCTGGGGTGTGCGGTGGCATATCCGATAGGAGTAGTGGGAGTTATTCTCGGTATTCTGATGATACGTAAGGCGCTGGTACGTAAGGCTGATTTGGAAGTCAAGGAGAAAGACGATGTGAATAAACCCTATATTGTTGCATTCCAGGTGCACAATCCGGCAATCTTTAATATGAGTGTGAAGGATATAGCTCAGTTGAGTTATCCTAAGTTTGTGATCTCCCGTTTGTGGCGGGATGGGAATGTCAGCATCCCCACTTCTGAAAAAGTGATTAAAGAAGGCGACCGCTTGCTTGTTATCACTTCAGAAAGAAATGTTCCTGCCTTGACTGTATTGTTCGGTGAGCAGGAAAACACGGACTGGAACAAGGAAGATATTGACTGGAATGCCATCGACAGCCAGTTGATTTCACAGCGTATTGTGGTGACACGTCCGGAACTGAACGGAAAGAAACTCGGTTCACTCCATTTACGTAATCATTATGGTATCAATATCAGTCGCGTCTATCGTAGCGGGGTGCTGCTGCTGGCTACGGCGGAACTTACCTTGCAATTGGGCGACCGGTTGACGGTAGTGGGGGAGGCCGCTGCTATACAAAATGTGGAAAGAGTTTTGGGAAATGCAGTGAAGAGCTTGAAGGAACCTAATCTGGTGGCTGTATTCGTGGGTATTGTCCTTGGCCTTGCTTTGGGAGCGATACCTATTGCCATACCCGGTGTCAGTACTCCTGTAAAGCTGGGCCTAGCGGGAGGACCGATTATCGTGGGTATCCTTATCGGTACTTTCGGACCACGCATGCATATGGTGACTTATACAACCCGTAGCGCAAACCTGATGCTACGTGCCTTGGGCTTGTCACTCTATCTGGCCTGTCTGGGACTGGATGCGGGAGCTCATTTTTTTGATACGGTATTCCGTCCGGAAGGGTTGTTGTGGATAGCTATCGGCTGTGCACTAACCGTGGTTCCTGTGTTGATAATGGGAGTCATTGCTTTCCGTTGGATGAAAGTCGATTTCGGTTCGGTAGCCGGAATGCTGTGCGGAAGTATGGCGAATCCAATGGCTTTGAATTATGTTAATGATACCATTCCCGGTGATAATCCTTCAGTTTCTTATGCTACGGTTTATCCCTTGTGCATGTTCCTGCGTGTGATTATCGCCCAAGTGCTGCTGATGTTCTTTTTAAGTTGAGAGTTGAGGTTTGGGAACGTAAAGTTGAGGATTAGGAACGTAGAGTTGAGGTTTGAAATGAAGACACAAGCCCATATACAATTTGTAATTTGTAAATTGTAATTAGATATCATGAGTAATATTACCCCTGAAAGCATCATGAGCGACTTGCGTTATTTGAAGTTGCTGTCACGCAGTTTTCCGACGATTGCGGATGCCAGTACAGAAATTATTAACCTGGAAGCCATTCTGAACCTCCCGAAAGGGACAGAGCATTTCCTGACCGATATTCATGGTGAATATGAAGCTTTTCAACATGTGTTGAAGAATGCTTCGGGAGCGGTGAAACGGAAAGTGAATGAAATCTTCGGGCATACATTGCGTGAGAGTGAGAAGAAAGAAATATGTACTCTGATTTATTATCCCGAAGAAAAGTTACAGTTGATTAAAGAGCAGGAAGCCGATCTGGATGACTGGTATCTGATTACACTGAATCAATTGGTGAAGGTATGCCAGAATGTTTCTTCCAAATATACACGCTCTAAAGTGCGTAAGGCACTTCCGGCTGAATTCTCGTACATTATTCAGGAGTTGCTGCATGAATCGAGCGTAGAGCCAAACAAGCATGCCTATATCAATGTAATTATCAGTACTATCATTTCCACCAAGCGTTCGGATGATTTCATCATTGCAATGTGTAATCTCATTCAGAGGTTAACGATTGACTCTCTGCATATTGTAGGTGATATTTACGACCGTGGCCCGGGAGCACACATCATTATGGATACACTTTGTGATTATCACAATTTTGATATTCAATGGGGAAATCATGATATTCTGTGGATGGGAGCCGCTTCCGGTAATGATGCCTGCATTGCCAATGTGATCCGTATGTCGATGCGTTATGCCAACCTGGTTACACTGGAGGACGGATATGGTATTAACCTGTTACCACTTGCCACGTTTGCCATGGATACGTATGCGGATGATCCCTGTACAATCTTCGCTCCGAAGATGAACTTTGTGGACAGCAACTACAATGAGAAGACTTTACGGCTGATTACGCAGATGCATAAGGCGATTACGGTGATACAGTTCAAGCTGGAAGCGGAGATTATAGACCGTCGTCCGGAGTTCGGTATGCAGAACCGGAAGTTACTGGATAAGATTGATTTTGAGAGAGGTGTCTTTGTATATGAAGGAAAAGAATATCCATTGCGCGATACAAACTTCCCGACCATAGATCCGGCTGATCCATACCGTCTGTCTGATGAGGAACGGGAACTGATAGATAAAATCCATGCTTCGTTCATGAATAGTGAGAAGTTGAAGAAACATATGCGTTGCTTGTTTACATATGGAGGAATGTATCTGGTTTGTAACAGTAATTTGCTGTACCATGCTTCCATGCCTCTGAATGAGGATGGTAGTTTCAAACATGTCCGTATTGGAAAGAAGGAGTATTGGGGCAGGAAACTATTGTGCAAGACAGACCAGTTGATCCGTACGGCTTACTTCGATGAAGACGGTACGGAGGAGAAGAGTTTTGCACTGGATTATGTGTGGTATATGTGGTGTGGCCCGGATGCTCCATCGTTTGACAAAGATAAAATGGCGACTTTTGAACGCTATTTCATTGGAGAAAAAGAATTGGCTAAAGAGACGAAAGGATATTACTATACTCTACGTAATCGTGCTGATATTTGTGAACGCATTCTTGCAGAGTTCGAAGTCACGGGACCTCATTCACACATCATTAATGGCCATGTACCTGTGAAGATCATCAAGGGTGAAAAACCGATAAAAGCAGATGGTAAGTTGTTGGTGATTGATGGCGGGTTCTCCAAGGCATATCAACCGGAAACAGGCATTGCCGGATATACGTTGGTCTATCATTCACATGGCTTGCAATTAGTGCAACATGAACCGTTCCAAAGCCGTCAGAAGGCGATAGAGGAAGGCCAGGACATCAAGTCTAATATCTTTGTCGTAGAGTTCAATTCACAACGTATGATGGTGAAAGATACGGATCAAGGAAAAATACTGGTGACACAGGTACAAGACTTGAAGAAGTTGCTGGTGGCGTACAGGACGGGACTTATAAAGGAAAAGTGATTTTAGTATTTAAACAACACCGCTCCTCCTTCCACAATCACTCCTTTATCGTAAGTGACCCCTTTGTTGTAGTAGCGGCTGCCACCATAACCACCTGTGACGAATACACCCAAACGGTCATTTAGACGATATTCCAGATTGACACGTGCTTGGAGAGCGTAAAGGCGTGCAGGGAAGCCATAGTCTTTGTTCTTGAAGTTTTCGATGTGCTGGAAGCCCAGGTCACCGCTGATAAATAATTGCTTATATAGGGGAAGCTCAAGACCTGCACGATAGAAGAGAGAGGCTGAAAACTTATCGCTGAAATCCAGATAGTGCGTACCACTGCCTAAGATGGTATAGAACAGATTGTTCTTGAAGCGAGCACCTACATTCAGCTTTGTAGCATTGCCTCCGAAAAGCATTAACTGCACTTTAGTATCCGGATTGGCATTGACCAGACCTAACTGGAAACCGTCGAAACTATTCTTATAATAGTTGACTAATCCAATCTGTACGCCTTTTCCTTTTCCGGCAAAATTGAAAGGGGCAACTTGTGCTCCTGTGAAGTGTTCACCTACCACATTACCCAGACCGGATATCTGTAAACCTTGCATGTTTTCTCCTGTGATGTTACCCAAACCGCTGATTTGTACGCCTCGCAGATTTTCGCCTACAATGTTCAGCAAGCCGGAAGCGGTGATACCAATGAAATCTTCGCCTGAAATGTTGGCTAATCCTGCAATATGTGCTCCCGAAGAATTCTCTCCGGCAATGTTCAGCAAGCCACCAATGAGAACACCACTGGCATTGTCTCCTACAATATTGGTAAGTCCGGAGAATATAACACCTTGTGCATGATTTCCTGTGATACCGACTAAACCGGACAAGGATACACCACAGAGATTATCTCCGTTCACATTACTGATACCTGCTATCTGAACACCGCGCATGCTGCCTCCTACCAGGTTGGCAAGACCTGTAACCTGTACACCGTTCATGTCACGGTATACCACACTACCCAGTAGATTGATACCCACGCCGTTCAGACGGTTCATAGAAGAGAATAGACCGAGGTTGAAACAAGTACTTCCTACAGTATCAGTCTGTTGTGTGGACATATTCTTCCACAGGGAGAGATTGACGCCGACAGGTTCTCTGTTTTTCTTGGTTGTTTCAGTCGATTTGTTGTCTGTAGTCTGTGCAGAAAGTGTTCCTGCAACCATCAGTAATGCAATAATAGATGGAAATAATCTTCTCATTGATTTTAATCTTTAATTTCATCCGGCCAGGGCGCTAAGTTACCGGTTGCACGGAGCGTAGGACGCTGTGCATCTACCGACCGAAGGTAGTTACTTAATTTCTGTGCTAATTTCTTTACAATGCGTGGGTTTTCCATTGCCACGTCGTTTTTCTCGCTGATATCAGCGGGGATATTGAATAGTTCACGCTTACCGTCTACAAAGTAGTAGACGAGTTTCCAGTCACCGGAACGAATGGAGCAAGTTGCTCCGATACCCGGCCCCGAAGGTCCCCAGCTATGAGGATAGTGCCAATAGATATCGCGGTCTTTTACCTTCCCTTTTCCCGTTAGCAATGGCATGAAGCTGATGCCGTCCTGTTGTTGTACGGTGGTATATTCTTGAATACCTGCTATTTCGAGGATGGTCGGATAAAAGTCTTCAATCATAAGATAATCTCCGCATTTCGTATCGGGAGCCACTACACCAGGCCAGCTTACGATCATTGGTTCGCGGATACCTCCTTCATAGGCGGAACCTTTTCCACTGTTGAGTGGGTAGTTCTGAGTATGGAGTTCTCCGGCGCGGGTATGTGCGGCCAGTCCGCCATTGTCGGACATGAAAAGGATTACGGTATTGTCTGTTAGTTGGTTACGTTCCAGATAATCCATCAGGTCTCCCAAGCTCTTGTCCATGCCTTCGATGAGGGTGGCATAAGCTGCTTCTACGGGAGGAAGCCCTTTATCCAGATATTTCTGGTAAAAACGATAATCGGGTTGTATGGGAGTATGAATGGCATAATGAGCCATGTATAGGAAAAATGGTTTATCCTTTTGCTGTGCCTTATCCAAAGCTTTCATAGCCTCTAATGTAAGTGCTTCGCTGAGGAAAGTATCCGTGCCATGATATTGCTCCAATCCGGGAACGGCAGCTAACGGACTTTTGCCATCCGGCTTATTCCCAAAATTATTTTTGCCGTAATAACTGGCAGGTGATCCGGCTGCATGTCCGGCTATATTCACTTCGAATCCCATTGTCAGCGGATCGGCTCCGGGTGTATCATTTGCTCCGAAATGGGCTTTACCGCAATGTATGGTCTGGTAACCGTTATCTTTAAGTACCTGTGCCAACGTAGTCACTTGGGTAGTACATTCAATTCCCGGTTCCTGGCAAATGCCGTTTACATTCCATTCCGGATAGGTCATTACTGAGTCGGGTTGTTCGTGAGTGGTATTTTTACGTAATGTCCAACTGGTTACGCGATGGCGGGCTGCATTCATTCCTGTGAAAAGGCTGACACGGGTAGGGGAACTGATACTGCAGGCATACGCTTGTGTGAACATCTTGCCTTGTGTTGCCAGACGTTCCATGTTCGGTGTATGGTAGGTGTCGTTGTAGTGTGTCCGTTGAGTCCAGAAGGGCAGAGAAGTATCCTGCCATCCCATGTCATCAACCAGAAACAAAACAATGTTCGGACGTTGCTTTTCTTTCGGCACACCTTTTTCCGGAGATGCTGCAATCGCTTCTCCTGCCAAGCCCCACATTGGAATCATGGCAGCCGATATTAATAATTCGCTTTTCATTTGAGATAATACTTTAATAAAGGTTAGTCGGTTAATTACAATCTTATCCCTTTGCTTCCTGGTATAAGAATCGTTTAATGGAGCGTTTTGGAGTTTTCTCAAATTCTTCGGGATAGATTTTCATTTTGAATATCTGGCTGTATGCAGGCAACATGGTGTTTAGCGTGGCACGGTTTTCTTCCATGACCCGTTCTATATCTGCGGTAGTCAGGCCGTGTGCAAAGGCATCGTCGAAGTCCGGATATACCAGTCCGACAAGCTTTTCATTCTGCTGCACGATAATACTTTCGGCAACGTACGGCATGTTATTCAACTTATCTTCTATTTCTTCGGGGTATATATTTTGTCCACTGGAACCGAGCAACATATTCTTGCTGCGTCCTTTGATGGTGATATTCCCTTCGGCGTCCATTAGTGCAAGGTCGCCTGTATGCAGCCAACCGTCAGCGTCGATTGCTTCACGTGTGGCTTCTTCATTTTTATAGTATCCAAGCATAACATTCGGTCCGCGGCATACGATTTCCCCGGTATATTTTCCGGATCGGAAGAAAGAACTTTCACTTCCATACGCGGAACCGCCTTACCGCAGGAACCCGGTTTGAAGCGTGACCAGTCTTCGTAACAGATAATCGGACCACATTCTGTCATCCCATAACCTACCGTGTAGGGGAATTCTATCATGCGAAGGAACTGTTCTACTTCCTGGTTGAAAGCGGCACCCCCTACAATAACTTCCGCAAAACGTCCACCGAAGGCACTGACTACTCCTTCGCGTACAGTTGCTTTAATCTTGTCATTGATGATGGGAACTTTCAGCAATAGCTTCATGGTTGGTGTTTCCAGTTTCGGAAGCACGTTCTTCTTGATAATCTTTTCTATAATAAGTGGTACGGCTACCACCAGGTGCGGCTTCACTTCCGAGAATGCCTGGAAAATGATTTTGGGGCTTGGCATGCGGGTTAGGAAGTAGATCTGACATCCTGCTGAGAACTCGTACAGGAATTCGAATGCCAACCCGTACATGTGTGCCATTGGCAACATGGAGATAATCTTGTCTCCGGCTTTCAATGGCAATACTTCGAATGCGAATGCCGTATTGGACCACAGGCTGCGGTAGGGCAGCATTACCCCCCTTGGAGTAACTCGTTGTTCCGGAAGTATAGTTGATGACTGCCAGTTCTTCGGGCTGATCTTTGTGATATTCAATGTGTTCTTTACGGAAATTCTTGGGGTATTTCTTGCCGAACAATTCGTTCAGATGTTCACGGGCGTAATCCAGTTTCTGTGTGCGTGAGATGAGAATGGAGAAGTCCGTCATCAGAATGATGCCTTCCAGGATAGTCATTGCAGATTCGTTGAGGTTTTCCCATACCTGGTCGCCCACAAAGAGTAATTTTGCTTCGGAGTGATTGACAATGTTGTGTACATTGTCCGCTTTGAACTCATGAAGGATAGGAACTGCAACTGCTCCGTAGGTAAGTGTGGCAAGGAAGGTGACTCCCCAGTGTGAGCTATTACGTCCACAGATGGCTATCTTATCGCCTTTTTTAATACCGCTTGCTTCGAAGATTAAATGTACTTTCTCTATTTTGCGGGCTACATCTTTATATTGTAGGGTAGCGCCATTATAATCTGTCAGGGCATCAAGGTCCCAATTCTCTTTAATACTATTCTCAATGTAGGCGATAAAACTTTGTTCCATGATATTATATATTGCACATTTATTTGAAATTTGTGCAAATATAAGGCTTTATCAAAAGAAAGCAAATTTTTAGCTAAAAAAAGCGGGATATGTATATAATTTAGCCCTGGCATATTAAAATATGGCCAGGGCTATTGAAATATTTACGATTTTAAATACCAATGATAGATGCGTTGTACGCCTTCTTCTATTTCTACTTTGTGGTGCCAACCCAGAGAATGTAGTTTCGAAGGGTCGGTCAGTTTACGCATGGTGCCGTCCGGTTTGCTACTATCGAAACTCAGTTGGCCTTTGTAGCCTACAGTAGAAACAATCAGTTCGGCCAGTTCGCGGATAGAGATTTCCTTGCCTGTACCTATATTAATATGGCAGTTACGAATATCTTTATCACCTTGTTTGTAGGTGTCTTTGAAGTCTACATGCTCCATGACGAAGACGCTGGCATCTGCCATTTCTTCGCTCCAAAGGAATTCGCGAAGCGGTGTACCGGTACCCCAAAGTTTCACTTCATTGTCACTGATACCGTATTTAGCAAGAATGGTGAGAATATCCTCTTTGCTGCCGGTTCCGTCAATGCCTTCTACGGGACGGAGATCCAGGTCTTTGTGTATGGCATCCCAATCACCTTGTTTCAGACAGTGGGCAAGGTGTATCTTGCGGATCATGGCAGGAAGTACATGACTGCGTTCCAGATCGAAATTATCGTTCGGGCCATAGAGGTTGGTAGGCATTACAGCAATATAATTTGTACCGTATTGCAGGTTGAAACTTTCGCACATTTTCAGTCCGGCAATCTTAGCTATGGCATAGGGTTCATTGGTGTATTCCAGTGGAGAGGTCAGCAGGACTTCTTCTTTCATGGGTTGCTCGGCATCGCGTGGATAGATGCAAGTGCTGCCCAGGAAGAGGAGCTTCTTTACATTATGGCGGAAACTTTCGCCGATGACGTTCTGTTGTATTTGCAGGTTCTTGTAGATGAAATCGGCACGATAGATACTGTTTGCCATGATGCCGCCTACGAAAGCGGCAGCAAGGAATACATATTCCGGTTGTTCTTCATCAAAGAATCTACGAACGGCAACGGCGTCCAGTAAGTCGACTTCTTTGTGGGTTTTGCCAATAAGATTGGTATATCCTTTATCTTGCAGGTTCTTCCAGATTGCAGAACCTACCAGGCCACGATGACCTGCTACGTAGATTTTGGCGTTTTTGTCTAACATTATATTTTAAGTTTTATGTATTAATTCTCTTGTGATCTCAGATACAGCTTCTTCACGAACTTCATGTCATGCGTTGCCATAATCTTCACGAGATCTTCAAAGCTGGTTTGTCTTGGGTTCCAGCCCAAAAGTGTTTTGGCTTTGGTAGGATCACCCAGCAATTGTTCAACTTCGGCAGGACGGAAGTATTTTGAATCTACTTCTACAATGATTTTGCCTGTCTTCACATCAATGCCTTTTTCTTCGACACCTTCACCTTCCCAACGCAGTTCAATACCTACTTCTTTGAAGGCGAGTGTGGCAAACTCACGAACAGTATGCATTTCTCCTGTGGCAATCACGAAATCTTCCGGTGTATCATGCTGAAGAATGAGCCACATACACTCTACATAATCTTTCGCATATCCCCAGTCACGGCGTGCGTCCAGATTACCTAAATACAATTTATCCTGAAAACCTTGTGCTATGCGTGCAGCAGCCAGCGTAATCTTGCGGGTTACAAATGTCTCACCTCTGCGTTCACTTTCATGATTGAAAAGGATACCGTTTACGGCAAACATTCCATAACTTTCGCGGTAGTTTTTGGTAATCCAGAAACCATATTGTTTGGCTACTCCGTATGGGCTACGGGGATAGAAAGGAGTTGTTTCCGATTGGGGAACTTCCTGTACTTTTCCGTAGAGTTCCGAAGTAGATGCCTGATAAATCTTTGTTTTTTTCTCCATGCCCAGGATGCGGACAGCTTCCAGCATACGGAGTGTACCAATGGCGTCCGCTTCAGCTGTGTATTCCGGTACATCAAAAGATACCTTTACATGACTTTGTGCGGCAAGATTATAGATTTCATCCGGTTGCACCTGCTGAATGATTCGAATGAGCGAACTGCTATCCGTCATATCGCCGTAATGCAGGTTAATAGTACGTTTCTGTTTCATGTCGCGCACCCATTCGTCGAAGTACAAGTGTTCGATACGTCCTGTATTGAATGAGGATGAACGGCGGAGAATACCGTGAACTTCATATCCTTTTTGTAATAAGAATTCGGCAAGAAACGAACCGTCCTGACCTGTTATTCCGGAGATTAGAGCTGTTTTCATATTGTAGGCTTCGTTATAAATTGATTTTAAGAGGACAAAATTCGTTGTTTTTTACGAGAAAACAAAACTTTTTTCATTTATATATCTTATCCACTACCAACGCAATCGCCCCGTCTCCCGTTACATTACAGGCAGTACCGAAGCTATCCATCGCAATGTAGAGCGCAATCATCAATGCTTGTGCCGATTCATCGAAACCAAGCATGGACTGCAATATACCCAAAGATGCCATGATAGCACCACCAGGAACTCCGGGAGCCGCTACCATGGTGATTCCCAGCATGAAAATAAAACCGGCAAATAGTGGGAAATCGAAAGGTATACCCTGCATCATCATCAAGGCAAGGGCGCATGCAACTATCTTGAGCGTACTTCCGGATAGATGTATCGTAGCACAAAGTGGAATCACAAAACCTGCTATGTCAGATGATACCCCATTCTTTTTAGTCTGTTCCAATGTGACAGGAATAGTGGCAGCAGAAGACTGTGTACCTAAGGCGGTGAAATAGGCAGGCATCATCCGTCCCAATAATTTAAAGGGATTCTTACGGACGAATAGTGCAGCTATGCAATACTGGAACACTAAAAGGAAGATATGCAGCAGGAAGATCACACCGATTATTTTTATGAAGACCATTAATACAGAGAATACCTGTCCCGAATGTGTCATATTAAGGAATATACCGAATATGTAAATAGGGAGCAATGGCAGAATGACTGCACTGATCATGCGAATAATAATTTCCTGGAAATCGCGTGCAGCATTCTTCAACGTATCGTTTTTCAGTTGAGCAAGCCCAAGTCCTAACATGAAAGCTAATACCAGAGCTGTCATAACATTCATCAGCGGAGGTATGGCAACAGAAAAGAAAGGCAAGATGCCTTGCGCTTCACTGACCTCTTCCAGCGGAACTCCCGATTCTATCAGGTATGGAAATACAGTTACACCAGTAAAGTAAGACAAAAAACCGGAAAACAAGGTTGCTCCGTAAGCAATCAGTGCTGTAATTAATAATAGTTTTCCGGCACCTTTACCAATATCGGCAATTGCTACTGTTACTAACCCTACAATAATAAGTGGTATGGAGAAGTTCAGGAACTCACTGAAAATACCGTTGAACGTAACGAAAAAGCGTACCATACCTCCGGGAAGAAAATTACCCAAAAGAATACCCAATGCTATGGCTATTATGATACGCGGCAGTAGTCCGATATGTAGTTTTTTCATAAATCTGTATTTAAGTTTTTCAGGTGAAATGTAGTCATGTTTGCAAAAGTACGATTTTTATTCGAAATTCATACGAACAAATGCCCTTGGCATATTGTTTCCATTTCAATGAAACAATAACAAAAAAATGCAAGTTATGACCAAAAACAAACAAAAGACAGACATCGGCTTAATTGGACTTGCCGTAATGGGGGAGAATCTGGCCTTGAACATGGCAGATAAGGGATGGCACGTATCCGTGTATAATCGAACCGTTCCGGGAGTAGAAGAAGGCGTGGTAGAACGCTTTACCAATGGCCGTGCCAAGGGAAAGACTATTGAAGGATATACTGAAATACCCGACTTTGTGGAGTCCATTTCTACACCGCGCAAAATCATGATGATGGTTCGTGCGGGTAATGCGGTAGATGAGTTGATGGAACAGCTTTTTCCGTATCTTTCTCCGGGAGATATACTAATAGATGGTGGAAATTCAAATTATGAAGATACCAATCGCCGTGTGGCATTGGCCGAACAGAAAGGTTTTCGCTTTGTCGGAGCTGGTGTTTCCGGCGGAGAAGAAGGAGCGCTGAATGGTGCTTCTATTATGCCGGGTGGTTCTGTTACTGCCTGGGATGAAGTGAAACCCATTCTGCAAAGTATCGCTGCACGTGCTGCCGATGGTACTCCTTGCTGTGACTGGATTGGTCCGGCTGGTTCGGGACACTTTGTCAAGATGATTCATAATGGTATCGAGTATGGCGATATGCAGCTGATTGCCGAAGCCTACTGGGTGATGAAGAATCTATTGCAACTGGATAATGAAGAAATGGCTTCCGTATTCGCTCATTGGAATGAGGGTAAATTGCGCAGTTATCTGATAGAAATCACTGCCAACATTTTACGCCATAAAGATAAGGCAGGTGGATATCTGATTGATAAGATTTTGGATACTGCCGGACAGAAAGGTACTGGTAAATGGTCTGTTATCAATGCTATGGAACTGGGAATGCCCTTGGGACTGATTGCTACGGCTGTTTTTGAGCGTAGCCTTTCGGCACAGAAAAATCTGCGTGAAGCGGCTTCCAAGCAATTCGCTTGCCAGCGTTCACAAGTGGTATATAATAAACCGGAACTGGTGAAGGATATTTATTCGGCCTTGTATGCTTCCAAATTGGTATCTTATGCACAAGGTTTTGCTGTATTGCAAAAGGCATCCGAAACTTACGGTTGGGATCTCGACCTGGCATCCATTGCCCGTATGTGGCGTGGTGGTTGTATTATTCGTAGCGTATTCTTGAATGATATAGCCGCAGCTTTTGAAGCATCACAGAAGCCGAAGCACTTGCTGCTTGCTCCTTACTTCCGGGAAGAAATTAAAGAATTGCTTTCGGGCTGGAAGCATCTTGTAGCTCATGCAATGAAAGAAGAACTGCCTGTTCCTGCTTTCTCTTCTGCACTGAACTATTTCTATTCACTGGTATCTGCGAAGTTACCTGCCAATATGATTCAGGCACAACGCGATTACTTTGGTGCACATACTTTCGAACGTACTGATGAACTTCGCGGGCAATTCTTCCATGAGAACTGGACCGGACATGGCGGAGATACAAAATCAGGTACATATAATGTGTAGTCACTAACTACTAATCACTAACCACTAATCACTAAATTAAATGAGTAAATTTGTAATGATCATATTCGGCGCCTCGGGTGACCTGACGAAGCGCAAACTTATGCCGGCACTCTACTCTCTTTATAAAGATAATCGGTTGCCGGAAGAGTTTAGCATTTTAGGAATTGGGCGCACAGACTACGCGGATGATACTTACCGTGACTATATATTGAATGAACTGGAACATTTTGTCACTCCCGCTGAAGTAGGGATGAAGGAATTCTGTACTCATTTACATTATCTCAGCATAGATCCTGCCAAAGAAGAAGGGTACGAAATGCTGGGCAAGCGTTTACAGGAAATCACAGGTGAGAAAGCTCCGGATAATTTGCTGTTCTATCTTGCTACGCCTCCTTCACTTTATGGAGTTATTCCCCTGCATCTGAAAAAAGCCGGATTGAATCGTAAGCATACCCGTATCATCGTTGAGAAACCTTTCGGCTACGACCTGAAGTCAGCACAAGAACTAAACAAAATATATGCTTCCGTCTTTGAGGAGCACCAGATTTATCGTATCGATCATTTTCTCGGTAAAGAAACAGCTCAAAATATTCTTGCTTTCCGTTTTGCCAACGGCATCTTCGAACCGCTGTGGAACCGTAATTATATCGATTATGTAGAAGTTACTGCAGTAGAGAATCTGGGTATTGAACAGCGTGGCGGTTTCTATGATGGAACAGGAGCTTTGCGGGATATGGTACAGAACCATCTTATCCAGTTGGTAGCTCTTACCGCTATGGAACCTCCTGCAGTTTTTACGGCTGACAATTTCCGTAATGAAGTGGTGAAGGTCTATGAATCCTTGAAACCTCTGACGGATGAAGATTTGAATGAACATATAGTCCGCGGGCAATATACGGCTTCCGGTTCTAAAAAGGGCTACCGTGAAGAAAAGAACGTTCCTGCCGACTCGCGCACTGAAACTTACATTGCCATGAAAATCGGTATCGATAACTGGCGCTGGAGTGGTGTACCTTTCTACATCCGCACAGGAAAGCAGATGCCTACGAAGGTGACGGAGATTGTAGTGCATTTCCGTGAGACACCGCATCAAATGTTTCATTGCCATGGCGGACACTGTCCGCGGGCTAATAAACTTATCCTTCGCTTGCAACCCAATGAGGGCATCGTACTGAAGTTTGGTATGAAAGTGCCCGGTCCGGGATTCGATGTGAAGCAGGTGATGATGGATTTCAGTTATGACCAATTGGGCGGAAAGGCTACAGGTGATGCTTATGCCCGACTGATAGAAGATTGTATTCAGGGTGATCCGACCCTTTTCACTCGTAGTGATGCTGTCGAAGCTTCCTGGCGTTTCTTCGATCCGGTATTGCGCTATTGGAACGAATATCCGGATGCACCTCTCTATGGCTATCCCGTCGGAACCTGGGGACCTCTGGAAAGCGAAGCTATGATGCACGAGCATGGTGCCGACTGGACCAATCCGTGTAAAAACCTTACGAACACTGATCAATATTGTGAGTTATGAAAACTTATATCTATAGTACAGCTGTTGAAACGGCACGAGCTCTTATCAAACACATTATAAGTCTGATGGAGGCAGAGCCGCAAAAGATTTTCCACATAGCATTCAGCGGAGGCAGTACGCCTTCGCTCATGTTCGATTTGTGGGCGGATGAGTTCAAGGATGCCACTCCCTGGTTGCGTATGCGCATTTATTGGGTGGATGAACGTTGTGTGCCTGCCGAAGATTCAGAAAGTAATTATGGCACTATGCGCCGTTTGTTGTTGGATAAGGTTCATATGCCGGAGGAATACATTTTTCCTATCGATGGTAACAATCGTCCCGACAATGAGGCGAAGCGTTACTCCAGTGTAGTACGTTGTCATGCATCTCTCTGGCATGGATTCCCGGCTCTTGACATTGTGTTGCTCGGTGCTGGCGAAGATGGACATACCTCGTCTATTTTTCCCGGACAGGAGCATTTACTTTCTTCCTTTCATCCTTATGAGGTGAGTGTGAATCCTTACAACGGTCAGAAGCGTATTGCTATGACCGGCTGTCTGTTATTCAATGCCAAGCAATTGATCTTCTTCGTTACAGGCAGAAATAAGGCTAATGTCGTGCAGGATATTCTGGATTCGGGTGATACCGGTCCGGCTGCCTATGTAGCCCATCATGCATGGAATGTAGAAGTATTTATGGATGAGCTGGCAAAACCTTAGCCCATCCATAAAAGCAATTATTGAGAGAGTGATTTATGAGTTGGATGTCCCGCTTTCGAGGATGCTGACGATGGAGAACAGTGTGAAGCAGATGCCTCCTAATCCGGCCAATACACGTGCAGGAACAAAGTAAACGTCGTCCAGTGTCGCCATTTCAAACATAAAGGCAGATAAGAAAAGGCAGGTCAGTGCAGTGAGTACTGGAATAAGCGGAATGCGATTCGCCAGTTTGAAGACATTCCGCCAGATAACTGCCAGTAGGATCACTTTACTGGAAATGCTGTAACAAACCAAACCCAGACCTATCATTATATATCCGATGGAGGACTTATCAGGATCGATGTCAGTTAGTATCCAAAGTCCCCAGAGGATACTAAGTGTACCCATTACCAATACAAGGGCAGGCCACCATTTTCGTTCCGAACCGGCATAAGTGTTCCGTATCTGGCGTGATATGGTAGCTACAAGTGCCACTAAGCTGGTGCATATGCAAGCTAATCCTGCCATAACATGTCCGGCTACGAAATAAGCAACATGAGTGCTGCTTTGTCCTAATAGCCAGAAAGTCCATACCCATGTAATTACAGCAAAGATGACAGCAAGAATAATCAGCGCATCTCCTTGTGCAGATGAGAAAGCTTTTGCCGGTACGGTATGATCCGTTCGTTTTGAGTTTTGTGGGATTAGAGTGAAACGGGTGGATGCAGTGGCAGTGGTAGCTACGCAGGCGGTGATAAATGCTACTCCACAAATGACGTGCCCTGCTACGAAATGGGCGGCAGTAATACCGTCATTTATATAAGTCATTCCACCAATGAAACATACTATTGCAGCCAGATAGCCGAGAATAGGCAATACGTATTTTGCCGCAGTACTGTATGTGTGGATGAGTTGCCGGATGATGGTAGCTGCAGTAGCAAACAATGCAATGCATATCATTCCTAATGAAAATACTACGGGCCCGGCAACAAATCGGTTTACGTCCGTCCCCATGTCGAGCACAAAGGCTCCGTAGCCAAAACAGAAGAGGGCCATCAGCAGTGGGATAGCCCTGAAAAGGATACTAATACCGTAATTCATAACTGTTATCGTTTTTAAGTTTCCCCTTCCAACAGCATTTCTTGTGGTTTGTTTTCAATTTTAATATTTATTTATTTCCGGTAGATAGTCTCCCGGTTCTTTTAAGAACTTTGTAGTCTGTACTTTTGTTAGTATTCATACTTACTAACAACTTAATATCAGATAATTATGTGTAAGACAAATGTATTTTTAATCACCGCGCTTGTGATTATATTTTCAGTAATACCTCAGAAACGTGTAAGGGCTTGTACACGTGTAGTTTATCAAGGAAACAAAGATATGGTGATAACAGGCCGTACCATGGACTGGAAGGAAGATACCCGTAGTAATATCTGGATCTTTCCGCGAGGCATGGAGCGTAATGGAGAGGTGGGAAAGGACCCGATGCGTTGGAAATCCAAATATGGTAGTGTCGTTACTTCGGCTTATGATATATGCAGCACTGACGGCATGAATGAGAAAGGACTCGTTGCTAATTTATTATGGTTGGCAGAATCGTCTTATCCTCAATGGAATGGTGAAAAACCGGCTTTGTCCATAGCTGCCTGGGTGCAATATATGCTTGATAATTTTGCAACGGTGAGTGAAGCGGTTTCCGAAATAGAAAAGAATACCTTCGATGTGGTATCGGATATGATGCCTGACGGTACACGTATGGCTACTCTTCATCTCTCCATTTCAGATGCTACGGGTGATAATGCTATCTTTGAATATATAGATGGAAAGCTGAATATACACCATAACCGGTCCTATCAGGTGATGACCAATTCACCCGTTTTCGACCAGCAACTGGCACTTGATGATTATTGGAAGACTATTGGAGGAACGACCTTCTTACCCGGCACTAACCGGGCTGCCGATCGTTTTGTGAGGGCTTCATTCTATATTAATGCAATTCCTAAGACCGAAGATACACGTACGGCACTGGCCAGTGTTTTTAGCGTGATACGCAATACTTCTGTTCCGTTTGGCATTAGTACTCCTGATCCGCCGAACATATCTTCAACGCGTTGGAGAACGGTTTCCGATCAAAAGGATAAAGTTTATTACTTTGAATCTACTTTATATCCCAATGTATTCTGGGTTGACTTCAAGGATGTGGATTTTTCAGAGAAGGCATCCGTCAAGAAGTTGAACCTCCTTGATGGTAAGACGTATGCGGGAAATACTGCTAAAGATTTTGTTACTACTAAGCCTTTCCAATTTTTGGGAATAAAGTGAGCGGAATAGTTGAGATACACAAAAAAGCACTTCCTGTCGTTCGCTCACGGAGGAAGTGCTTCACACAAAAACTAAACTAGACTTAACTAAACTATTCTATTGGGGGAAGTTTCACAACTTCCTTTATCTGTTCGATGCAAAGGTAAAAAAACATTTTTTAATATGCAATAGGAAATTATGTTTTGTCGACAGATTCGGATATTTTATCGACAAATGAATGTTATATTCTAACTCCTTTTATCTAGGAATGCCTGAAATACCTGTTTATAACTATCGCTGACGGGGATATACGTTTTATCGAACACAATTCGTCCACGGTCAATAACTCTTATTTTTTCTTTCTGGACAATGTAAGATCTGTGAACTCGCATGAAACGGGAAGCTGGTAATAATTCCTCCATTGATTTCATGCTCATAAGGGATAATATAGGCCGGGCACTATCTTCTGTATAAATCTTAACATAATCTTTCAAACCCTCCACATAAAGTATCTTTTTAAGCTCTATTTGTACTAGCTTATAGTCGCTTTTTACAAATATGCTTTCAATTTCTTCTTTGTGGCTGCTGCAATAGCTCAAACCATTGCACTGCTTTGTTGGCTGCCTGCAAAAAATCTACGTAGGAGATTGGTTTTAACAGGTAATCCAGGGCATTTACTTTATAACCATCGATAGCGTATTGCTCAAAAGCAGTACTAAATACGATACGGGTATGCGGATCTACCATTTTAGAGAACTCGAGGCCATTAAGTTCTGGCATTTGTATATCGAGGAAAAGCAAGTCAACTCGCTTCTCCGGTAGCTCTTTCATAGCCTGTACGGCACTGGAATACTTTCCGTCCAATGTCAGGAACGGGGTCTTATTGACGTAGCTTTCCAATAGGTCTAAAGCTAACGGTTCGTCGTCTACTATGGCACAAGTCAAGTTCATAATGTTGAATATTTAAGGGTTATAGAGTGATAGAATGATAATGTGATAGGGTGATATTACTTTATCACTCTATCACTTTATAACCTTATCACCAATATTGATTTATATTCTTTTCTGTCATCACTTACTCCCTGCTTCCATTCATACCGACCGGGATAGGTCAGTTCCAGACGTTTCCGTACCTGCTCCAGCCCTATACCACTTCCACTTTTATCAGCTTGGCTTTTGGGATGGTAGCTGTTGGTTATTTCACAGCACACCTGACCGGGACTTTCGCTGAAATGGATGCGGATAAAGCTGGGCTCAGTAGGGGAGATGCCATGTTTGAAGGCATTCTCTATGAGGGAGATGAAAATGAGTGGGGCTATTTCCGTACGGCTATCGGCACGGACATCGATTTGGGTCTCTACGGTCACGTTGGAGGCAAGACGGATACGCATCAGCTCGATATAGTTGCGGATGAAGTCCATTTCTTTGCCCAAGGCAACAAAGTTTTGTTGGTTATCGTAGAGAACATGGCGCAAAAGACGGCTCAACTCTTGGACAGCAGCTTGTGCTTTATCGCTATCAAAAGCGATAAGGGCATAGATATTGTTCAGGGTATTGAGCAGGAAGTGCGGATTCAGTTGATTACGCAAGTTTTTCAATTCAGCTTCTGTACGGCTTTTTTCTGCCTCACGACGGGCAGCTTCCACTTTTATCCAGCGACCGCTCATACGGATAGCAGCTGCCAGACCGACAGTGAGAACCATTGAGAATACGTCGCGCAGAATAAATATCCAACTGGGAGGTCCGGGACGCTTGGGAGGAGTGGACTTCACATAGGTATGGAAGATGAAATCCTGCCAGAAGTGTACACCAATAGCGGTGCAAAGTATAAGCAGGAGGTTCAGTATGATATACTGTTTAATTCGTCCTTCAAACAGAAAGCGGGGAATAAAGAAGCAGTAGTTTATATAAAACACGATAAGGAACGATATCGGCACTGTACTGCCATGACGCAGGTAGTCTATCCAGCTAACCGTGAATCCACTGCGGTTCATCAGCAGAAATGGAAAGGCAAAAACAATGCCCCATCCGATGATATGAATGAGGACTTCTACAATCCGGCGTGTTTTGGGTTCTTGCATAATCATATTACAAAAATAATAATTTTAATGAAAAATGAAGAATGAGGAATGAAGAATTTCCATACAAATATGACTGCGCAGCATAATTCTTCATTCTTCATTTTTCATTCTTCATTTACTCGTATCTGATTGCCTCTATCGGATCCAGATCTGCTGCTTTCTTAGCCGGATACCAGCCAAAGAACACACCAGTGACGGTACAGACTGCGAAGGAGAGGAATACACTCCATGCCTGGATGTAGATGGGCCAGTGGGCTACGTTCTTCACAATGAATGAGGCTCCGCAGCCGATGACGACTCCAATGATGCCACCTGTAATACTAATAAGGATGGCCTCAATCAGGAATTGTGAAAGAATATCCACGCCACGTGCGCCTACGGACATACGCAGACCGATTTCACGCGTACGTTCGGTTACGCTGACATACATAATGTTCATGATACCGATACCACCTACTACCAGAGAAATGCCGGCAATACATGCCAAAAGTGTGGTCATCAAGTCAGTGGTAGAATTCAGCATCGTACTGAGTTCTTGCTGGCTACGGATGGTGAAGTCATCGTCATCATTTTCTTTCAGCTTGTGATTACGGCGCAGGATGGTGGTAATTTCGTCCGTGGCATAATCTGTCATGTCTTCGGAGAGGGCAGAGGCAAAGATACCTTGAAGATAGGTAACTGCCAGCATACGTTTCATTACGGTGGTGTAGGGAGCCAGCACGATTTCATCCTGGTCCATACCCATGGAGTTGTATCCTTTCGCTTTGAGCACACCTACTACACGTAGGGGAACCTGATTGAAACGGATAATATGTCCGATAGGGTTCTGTCCGTTAGGGAAGAGGTTGTCTACAATAGTCTTACCTATGATACAGACTTTTGCTGCATTCTGGATGTCAGCTTCGGTGAACATCTCGCCGCTTTCCACACTTAACTGGCGAATTTCGAGGTATTCGGTACTTACACCATTTACGGAGGCAGGATAATTATTGTTTCCGGCAATGAGCTGTCCGCTGGACGATACGTTTGGACTGACAGCTGTCAGAAAGTTAGTCTCATCCCGTAATGCTTCATAATCGGTCAGTTTCAAAGTCTGCATGGAAGAAGCATCTTGACGGACACCGCCACGCGTATCACTGCCCGGGTGAATCATGATCATGTTCGACCCCATTTCCGATATCTGTGCCTGGATACTTTTCTTCGAACCCTGTCCGATGGCAAGCATGGTGATGACGGAGGCCACACCAATGATGATACCCAGCATGGTGAGGAAGGCGCGAAGCTTGTTGTTGGCAAGGGCGCGGAGGGCTATTTTGAAAAGGTTTGTTCCGTTCATAATTTATATTTCTTAATCTTCATCATTTTTCGGTAATGCTGCCAGTGCCGCTGCTGCCGATAGAATTTTCGTATTCACCGTGTCTTCCGTCACATGCCCGTCACGCAGACGAATGTTCCGGCTACTGTACTGGGCTATTTCGGGATTATGGGTAACGAATATAATGGTGCGTCCTTCGGCATGTAGTTTTTGGAAAAGAACCAATATCTCAAAAGAAGTACGCGTGTCCAGATTACCTGTTGCCTCATCGGCAAGGATTACCGCAGGGTTGTTTACCAAGGCACGGGCAATGGCTACACGTTGCATCTGTCCACCCGACATCTGGTTCGATTTATGTTCCAGACGGTCGCCCAGCCCTACGGCTTGCAGAGCTTCTATGGCCCGGCGTCTGCGTTCGGCTGCTGAGACAGAAGCATTATACATTAAAGGCAATTCTACATTCTCCACGGCAGTTGTCTTTGCCAGCAAATTATAGCTTTGGAATACGAAACCGATTTTCCGATTTCGTAATATGGCGCGCTGAGGCTTGCTCATGGTACGTACGGATATACCGTCCAGCAAGTATTCTCCACTGGTAGGAGTATCGAGGCAACCCAGGGTATTCAACAGTGTCGATTTACCGGAACCGGACGTACCCATGATGGTGACGAACTCTCCTTCGGCAATGGAAAAGGAGATGCCACGCAGGGCATGCACCGTTTCCTCACCCACTTGGAAATCACGCCGGATGTTTTGCAATTCTATGACTGTTTTACTCATAATATGATTACTTATTATTTTTCTTTTTATTGTTTCCCGGAGGGCCAGGCATGAAAGGACTTCTTTCTCCTCCTTCCTGTCCTTCGGCTACAGCTGCCTGTCCGCTGCCTGTGCTGATTACTGCATCAGCTACGACTTGCGTGTTTTCATTGATGCCACCTGTAATTTCCGTCATAATTCCGTTAGAGATACCGATGCTGACCGGATGTGCGGTAAACGTATCTCCTTCACGGGTCCATACCTTATGCTCTCCTTCGCAGTCCTTGATTACGGCATCCTTGCCTACCAATGGAACTGCCGGTGTAAAGCGTAAAGCCTTTGTTGGAACACTCAGTACTCCTTGTTTATCCAGTGTATAGATTGTAATGTTTGCTGTCAATCTCGGTTTCAATTTCAAATCTGGGTTATGGGCGGAGATCACTACTTCATAAGTTACCACAGTGGTAGATGTAGTGGTACTGCTTGAACTGCTGGTTGCTCCAAGACGGATTTGTGTAACTTTACCTTCGAATACATCATTCGGATAAGCATCTACTGTAAAGCTCACACGTTGTCCTTCTTCTACATCGCCTATGTCAGCTTCATCTACATCGGCCACTACTTGCATTTGTGTCAAGTCCGCAGCAATGGTGAAGAGGGTCGGAGTTTCGAAGCCGGAAGCTACTGTCTGTCCTTCTTCTACATCACGGCTGATAACAACGCCGTCGATAGGAGAGGTGATGGTGGCGTAGGACAGGTTACGTTCTGCCTTGGCAAGAGATGCCTTACTACTGTCATAGGCGCTTTTGGCTTTCTGGTAGTTGTAGAGGCTTTGCTCGTAATCCGTATCGCTGATGAGTTGCTTCTCGTGCAGACCTTTGTTGCGTTCGTAGTTCTTCTGTTGATATTCATATTCGGCTTTGGCACCATCATAGGTTGCTTTTTGTGAAGCAAGCTCACTTTGCAGGGTCACTTTATCCATTTCGGCAATGAGCTGCCCTTTGGTCACTACCGAATTATAATCTGCATACAGCTTATCGATGATACCGCTGACCTGTGTACCTACTTCCACTTCAGTCACCGGTTCAATGGTGCCTGTGGCAGTCACAGAGTTGGAAATGTCGCTACGACTTACGGTAGTCGTCTCGTATACCACTTTCCGTTTTTTGGCTTCTCCGCCAAATGCCCAAATAGCTAGGCCGGCTACAATGATGACTCCGACCGCCATACTGATAATTTTCTTCTTGCTCATATCGTTTCTTTTATTTATCACTAATCACTCTATCACCTTATCATTCTATCATCTTATCATTCTATCACAACCTTATCCCTTCTCCCTGGTAGAATCGCAATAACTGTGCATTCAATATAGCCATATATTTGGCTTGCAATGTTTCCTGTTGCGCATTGAGCAGGTTATTCTTCTCTGTCAGCAGTTCTACTGTATTCTTCATGCCCAGGTTGAACTGCTCTTGAATGAGATCGTAACTTGTTTGTGTACTACGTAGTTTCTCGGCAGCTGCTACATATTGTTGTTGTGCACTATTGGCATCTAACCATAAACTTTCAATAGTCTTGTATAAGGTCTTCTGCTGATCCTGCAAGTCCAGTTCGCTGGTCTGTTTTTGCAGGCGGGCTTTCTGTACCGCACTTTTGGTTTGACGGTTGTTGAAGATAGGAATGCTTACAGTCAGACCTAATGAATTGTTCCAGTTATTCTTTACCTGTTCGGAGAAAGAGAAATCATTTCCGTTGGCGTTCGTAGTACCGATACCGGCACTGAGGCTTAGTGTAGGGATATATCCTGCTTTGGCAATGCTGATATCCAAATCGGAAGCCTGTACATTCAGCTTACCCGATTCTATCTCAGGACGGAAAGTGAGAGCAGCTCGATACACATCTGTTTTGGTGGGCAGGGGCGTCAGCACATTTTCATCACCTAAGGCAGGCAGATAGAGATTCATTTCACTTTCACCATCCAACTCCAGAAGTTGTTTCAGTTGTAATTTGTAATCTTGCAAGGTGGCTTGTGCCGTCACTAACTGATATTTATCAGTGCTGACTTGTGATTCTAACTGTGCGAGGTCGCTCTTGGCGATACTTCCGGCCTCCAGCAACTGTTGTCCGCGATCACGTTCGGCCTGGCTGACAGCAAGAGTATTCTCATTTACTTTAACAGCTTCGGCAGCGTAGAGTATCTGCACATATATTTGTGCAATGCTCTCTTCGATAGAATTTTCACTTTCGGCTACATTGAGTTCGGCAATGCGGTTGTTCAGCTTCTGCTGCTTGATGGTGTTCAGGCGCTTGCTACCATTGTAGAGGGTCCAACTGGCATCAATACCATAGCTACCATTGTACGACGTCTTACTGGTGCTGCTGGTGATGTTGTCACCATCGATAATCGTATTTGTCTCGCTGTTGGGGCGGTTTACGATACGTTGGCTGACACTTGCCGACAAACTGGGAAACAGGGCTGCTTTCGCAGTTTTCACATCCACTTCGGCGCTTTCCGCACTGATACGGTTACGCTTCAGGGTGATGTTGTGTTGCAGGGCATAGTCAATGCAGGTTTGCAAGTCCCACTGAGAGGGGAGCGCCGCATCGTCTTGCGATGAAGTACTTTGTACTGTGATTTCCTGCGCTGCAGTGGGAGTCGCATCCTGTGCCTGCAGAGTCGTGCTGCCGACACAGGCGCTTGCCACACTGAGTGTTATCACTGTCAATCTTCTTACGTTTCTCATATCTTCGTTATGCTATATTGTTTTACGTTTGCGAAGATACAGTGTCGTAAAATGCCCTGCAAAATAGATAGACGGTTCGGAATTTTTCGACGCCGGAATGCTTTTTTGTGTCGATAACTAACTTTTTGCCCTTTTATTTGTTATTTAGAATATAAAAGTTTTATATTTGTAATGATTATAATTTCTCTATTATGAAGAATACAATCCAGAAAATCTGGCGGTTTTACGTCGATGGATTCCGGGGTATGACGCTCGGGAAAACTCTGTGGCTCATTATTCTGGTGAAACTGTTCATCATGTTTTTCATATTGCGTATATTCTTCTTCCCCAATTATCTGAACTCGTCTGCGGTAGGCGAAGATAAAGAGGAATATGTAAGTAGGGAACTTATTGACCGTGCTCTTGGTGATCCTCCTTCTTCCACTCCGGATTGACCAGCGCTTAATACTGTAAATTACTTATAACTTCATAATTAATAACTTGATTTCTTATGCTTGAACACATCAACACTTCTCTGATTGACTGGTCGAGGGCGCAATTCGCACTGACAGCCATTTATCACTGGATTTTTGTGCCGCTCACATTGGGGCTGGCAGTCATCATGGGTATCATGGAGACCATGTATTATCGTACGGGGATGAGTTTTGGAAACGCACCGCCAAGTTTTGGATGAAATTGTTCGGTATCAACTTTGCCGTGGGAGTGGCCACGGGACTGATTCTTGAATTTGAGTTCGGAACCAACTGGAGTAACTACAGCTGGTTTGTGGGCGACATTTTTGGAGCACCACTTGCCATCGAAGGAATTTTGGCTTTCTTTATGGAAGCTACTTTTATTGCAGTCATGTTCTTTGGCTGGGATAAGGTGAGCAGGAAATTCCATCTGGCATCTACCTGGCTGACGGGATTGGGGGCCACAATATCTGCTTGGTGGATACTTGTGGCGAATGCATGGATGCAGAATCCGGTGGGGATGGAATTCAATCCTGATACGGTGAGAAATGAGATGGTAGATTTCTGGGCAGTAGCATTATCACCTACAGCAGTAAATAAGTTTTTCCATACCGTGTTGTCCGGTTGGGTGCTGGGTGCTGTATTTGTGGTAGGTGTTGCCTGCTGGTTCCTGCTGAAGAAACGGGATAAGAAGTTTGCATTGTCAAGCATAAAGATTGCTGCCTGGGTAGGTTTGGTTTCGGCTGTGCTTTCTGCATGGACCGGTGATGGGTCGGGTTATCAGGTGGCGCAAACGCAGCCGATGAAGCTGGCAGCAATGGAAGGTTATTACGAGGGGCAGCAAGGGGCCGGATTGGTAGCAATCGGTATGCTGAATCCTGAAAAGAAGACATACGATGACGGACAGGCTCCTTTCCTGTTCAGGATGGAGATACCAAAGATGCTCTCTTTGCTTGCTGAAAGAAAAATGGATGCATTTGTACCCGGTATTACAGACTTGTTGGAGGGTGGATATGAATTGAAAGACGGTACCAAAGCACTTTCCGCAGAAGAGAAGATAGAGCGTGGGAAGACAGCAATTGCTGCATTGGCAGCTTATCGTGATGCCAAGTCGGCAGGTAACGAGGAAGATGCGAAGATAGCGGCCAAAACGTTGAAAGAAAATGTAGCTTATTTCGGCTATGGATATATTAAGGATGTGAATGATCTGGTACCTAATGTACCGTTGACATTCTATGCTTTCCGTGTGATGGTGATGCTGGGTGGTTACTTTATATTGTTCTTTATTGTAATACTGTTCCTGGTATATAAGCGTGATTTGTCGAAGATGAAGTGGATGCATTGGGTTGCATTACTGACCATTCCGTTGGGCTATCTGGCGGGACAAGCCGGATGGGTAGTTGCAGAGTGCGGACGTCAGCCGTGGGCTATACAGGATATGTTGCCTGTGAATGCGGCTATTTCTAAGCTGGATGTGGGTTCCGTACAGACGACATTCTTTATCTTCCTGGTGTTGTTTACTATTATGCTGATAGCAGAAATCGGTATTCTGTTGAAGGCAATAAAGAAAGGACCGGAGAATAATTAATAATTAGAAATTAATAATTAAAAATTAAAGTTCATGTCTTACGTTTTTCTACAACAATATTGGTGGTTCGTGGTATCATTGCTGGGGGCCCTTCTTGTATTCCTGCTGTTTGTGCAGGGAGGTAATTCGCTTATCTTCTGTCTGGGTAAGACGGAAGAACATCGGAAGATGATGGTTAACTCTACAGGGCGGAAATGGGAGTTCACATTTACGACGTTAGTTACGTTTGGCGGTGCATTTTTTGCATCGTTCCCATTGTTCTACAGTACGAGTTTTGGTGGTGCATACTGGTTGTGGATGATTATCCTGTTTAGCTTTGTGTTGCAGGCTGTCAGTTATGAATTCCAGAGCAAGGCGGGTAATCTGCTGGGAAAAAATACATATCGTACTTTCCTGGTGATTAACGGTGTAGTAGGTCCGGTGCTGCTGGGTGGTGCGGTGGCTACGTTCTTTACAGGTTCGGAGTTTTATATCAATAAAGCCAGTATGACGAATACGGTGATGCCTGTTATCAGCCATTGGGCAAATGGCTGGCACGGACTGGATGCATTGGCTAACCCATGGAATGTAGTGTTGGGATTGGCTGTATTCTTCCTTGCACGTATTTTGGGTGCATTGTACTTTATTAATAATATTGATGATAAAGATTTGGTGGCACGTAGCCGTCGTTCCCTGATAGGAAATTCGGTGTTGTTCCTGGTATTCTTTTTGTCATTCGTTATCCGTACACTGTTGGCGGATGGATATGCTGTGAATCCGGAGACGGGAGAAATCTTTATGGAGCCTTATAAGTATCTGACGAACTTTATTGAAATGCCGGTGGTGTTGGTGCTTTTCCTTATTGGGGTGGTACTAGTGCTTTTTGGTATTGGGAAGAGTTTGTTGAAGCCTAAATTTGATAAGGGTATTTGGTTTACAGGTATCGGTACGGTACTTGCAGTGTTGGCATTACTGCTTGTTGCGGGCTACAATCATACGGCTTATTATCCTTCTACAAATGATCTGCAAAGTTCATTGACTTTGGCAAACAGTTGTTCCAGTGAGTTTACATTGAGGGTGATGTTCTATGTTTCTTTCTTGGTTCCATTTGTGCTTGCGTATATCTTCTATGCTTGGAGGAGCATTGATATACATAAGATCGATGAGAAAGAGATGAAGGACGGAGGGCATTCGTACTAAAAGACTATTGATTCATTTGTTTTATATAAGGGATTGTTTTGTTCAGGACTAATGAATATAACGTTTGCTCTTAGGAATAATTGGGTGTCAACCTTGGTTAACAGACCTGTCAACGTTGGTTGACGGTTCTGTTAACCAAGGTTGACAGGCCTGTTAACCAAGGTCAACACTCTATAAGACTTACTGTTTAGATGCAAAATGAGCTGGGTAAATACCTGTTTAGGTAGCTTCTTATTTATAACTAACCTGTTGCATACCGATCAGCCGGTCATATCTTTCGCCAAAGGGCCGGTGGTAAACAAGTATCAGATATTCATTCTCCGTTTCATAGAAATTCCCCTCTGCCTGTGCGGTGCTTCCTACCGTACTTCCAGGTGTTACATACAGATACTGATAATTATATGCTCCCTGCTTCAGCAATCGGGCACACTCATAAGCGTGAGTCTCCGGATTGTATTTCAGCAGATTCTCTTCATTAAAATCATCATACGTGAAAGCTCCTTGCAGATAAAACTTTCCCTCTGTAAGCGGATTCTCCCATAACAGAGAGAAATGCACAAAGAAGTAATCTGCTTCCGTATTGTTATCCACCGCTTCATCATACCGTATTACAAAACGTCCATTTTGATCCTGGTCATAACTATAATTGAGTAGACGAGGCAGATCCGGTTGCAGCGTGACGTGATAGTAAGGGGCATGATAGCGGATACTTTCCACACCTTGTGAGGCATATCGTGTACTCACCATTTCGAAACGGCGGTATTCGTTTCCTGCTGGAAATATTAGCGCACGATTATGTTCGTAGCGTAACTGGTCAGGGCCAACGTAAGAAGGTTGAAGATTGGTAACTTCGTTGTCTGTACGATTATCCTGTAAAACGTGTACTCTGATTTCATTCTGAGGGTTACGAATGGGATCCCCCTTATGCTGGATACTGAAGCTGACTTGCTGATGGTTTTTGTTACGATCTATCTCTGTATCACTGCTGACTTGTGCTGATATGTTTACCTCTTTCTCCAATATCCGGAAGCAAGTGCTGAAAGCGGGTTTATTCTTGCCCTCTGCATCATCATAAACCAACAGACGATAGTTACCGGAAAGTTTGGGACGTACCTGGTCATTGGGAAACGTTAGGCGATAGTGTGTGTAGGGCAGAGTAGTGTTGACGGAAATATCGTGATCCTCTATCGGATTATCATTGAAACCATCCAGGTATTCTGTTTCGGAAAGGTCGGACGGGGTCCAGTCTGCATTGCAATGTGTGAGGACATACTGATAACGATGGTAATCGTGCGTGAGGTGGTCGAATGAGATTTCTACAGTTTCACCTTCACCTAACCGGATGACGGCAGGAGCCATATAGTCGTTGTTGGCGATGACCTGCACCGTATGTATATGCGGGTTATAAACTTCTGTACGTTGGGCATGTGCTCCACAACAGATAAGTATACAAATTAAGAACAATGGCAAGGTTTTCTTCATTTCTTTTCTGCTTTTTCTACCGGAGGGAATTTGGGAACTAACTTCATCAACCTTAATATCTGTGACTGTCTGCGCAGGATGTAAGCTGACGGGTGTGCGGAATCAAAGCGTATGGGGTTAGGAAGGGTTGCTGCAATCAATGCACTTTGACCTGCTGTTAGTTTAGCAGCAGTGGTGTGGAACTTGTATTTGGCGGTAGCTTCTGCTCCATAAATACCTTTTCCCATTTCGATAGAGTTAAGATATACTTCCATGATCCGTTCTTTCGACCAACAGAGTTCAATAAGCCAGGTGAAGTAAACTTCAAGTCCTTTTCGCGTCCATGAAGATTGGGGCCAAAGAAATACATTTTTGCAGTCTGTTGGCTGATGGTACTGGCTCCTCGCTTCCGCTTCGTGTTTCATTCTCTTTCATAGCTTTTTTATTTCTATGAAATCGAAACCATTGTGAGTAGCAAAGCGATTGTCTTCCGAAGCGATTACCGCCATCGGCAGGTGAGGAGAGATTTTATCAAAAGAAACCCAACTGTGATGCCAGACCGGTTTTTCGCCTTTAAAAATCTGTTGGGTACTCCGGATAACCATGAGGGGAGTGAAATAAACGGGAATAAAACGATAGATCACCACCGTGAGAATAGTGGAGATAAAGAAAAAGAGTATCAGATTGCGTAGGATTCGCAAAACCTTCTTCATATTTATTGCCGTGGCTTTTGTTGGTTAGTAACGTACTACGAGCTACAAGTACGGACGCTTTTAGGTGTGACAGCAAAATCTTTGCTTTTTCCTAAAAAACATTGCGTAGCAACTTGTAGCTCGTAGCTTTGTATCTTGTAGCTTATTTACCTGCTTCTGCGTTCTTAATCATCTGTTCGCTGGCATACATATAGATATCCACACGACGGTTTTGACTGGCTGTCATGCTGTCATCATACTGATTGTAGCCTACGCCTTCCACTTGCTTGAATTGTGCAGGAGAAACGCCGCAATCCTGCAGATAGTTTTCTACAGTATATGCACGGTCTTTTGAAACTTTCATGTTTGCTTCATACGTACCTACTTTATCTGTATGGCCTACGATAGCAATGTCCGTTGTAGGGTCTTCCTTCAGAATCTGGGCCAGTTCGCGCAAAGAAGCTTTTGATGTATTGCTCAATGCTGATGAATTAAAACCAAACAGGATGCCTGATTCGAAAGTTACTTTTACAGCAGCAAGTCCGTTGGTATCGGTTACTTTCTCTACTTGTGCACCTTCAATTTTGGCAGCTTCGGCAGCTTTCTTATCCATCTTATGGCCAATGGCAACACCGGCACCTGTACCTACTGCCGCACCGACAGCCGCACCGATAGCTGCGCCCTTACCTTTACCGATAAGTCCGCCAATGATAGCACCGGCTGCTGCGCCTGATCCACCACCAATCACACCGCCTTTTGCGGTATTGTTCATTGTACTGCAACTTCCTAATAATATAGCACCGCTCAATAACAGTACACTAATTTTCATCTTTTTCATAATTTGTTCTTTTAAAAATGTTACTATGTTTATAATGCAAAGTTAGATATATAACAAATATGTTGATGTTATGTTTAGGTATTTTGTTCTCCTTTTTTAGAGAATTTTTCTTTTTATAAGTATAAACCAGCATGTGAGTATAAGTCCCTTAGCAATGGTGGTTGCACTTACAGCCCACCATATGGCGTCTACCCCCATTCCCATGTGTACCAGAAGCAGGGCTACGGGAATACGCATATAGTTACATGATATACTGATGATGGCTGGCGGAATTGTTCTTCCTAATCCGTAGAATACGCCTTGCATGGTGATTTCCAGCATCATGAAGAGCTGTGAATAACCGTCTATACGCAGGAAATCACCACCTACGCGGAAAGCCTCCGGTTCGGGTACGAAAATGGAAAACACTTCACTTCCAAAGAAAATGAAGAGTAATGAGCATAGGGTACCGAATATAGATGTCATCCACAGTGTAGTATACCAAGCCCTTTTTACTCTCGATTTTTCTCCGGCAGCATAATTCTGTGCAATGAAGGTACTTAATGCGGTAGAGAAACCTTGCGAGGTATTCCAGGTAATGGCTTCTATTTGTCCTCCGGTAGTGAAAGCCATAAGTCCGATATGTCCCCCTTGTTCCGAAGCCGTACGCGAAAGGAACATATTGACAAAGGCAAACAAGGTATTCAGCGTAGCTACCGGAAGCCCGAGCTTGAATATACGGTGGGTGTATTTCTTTTTAAGACGGGTAAGAAAAGGGAAGCCTCCCAGCAGATTGTCTTTATACCGTAGCTGATAAATGAAAATACCGAATACTGTAGCTTCGGATAGCCATGTGGCGAGGGCTGCACCCACTGTTCCCCAGCCAAAACCGAAGATAAATAACGGGTCGAGTATGATATTCATTATCAATCCGGTACCACTGATGTAGAAAGGTGTCTTGCTTCGTCCTGCCGCATTGTATATTCCTGTGAAGGCGGCCGATAAAAATACGAAAGGTAATCCTGTTGAGACAATACGTAGGTAAGTTACGGCATTCTGTGTGATATGCTCTTTTAGTTCGAATATATGCAGGATAGGATCGGCAAATAGAAATAACAGGGCTGCCCAGCATACAGAAATGAGCAGGGCAATACTGATATTATGCGAAGCGAACTGCCGTGCATCTTGTTCGCTACGAGCCCCGATAGATTGCCCTACGCTGACTTCAGAACCTACTTTATTCAGCAAGGCTATGGAACCGGACATCCAGGTGAGTATACCTACTGCACCGACAGCAGCAACTGCTTCGCTGCCTAAACGGCCCACCCATGCCATGTCCGTCAGGCTGTACGCCATCTGGATAAAGGAAGTAGCCATAATAGGTATCGCCAGATTAAATAACTGGCGATTGATAGGCCCTTTAGTCAGATTCTTTGTTCCTTGCATGATTTACAGTCTGTAAATTTCGGACTGCAAATTTACAGATTATTTGTTAATAATCACACTGCCGGTTGCTTTTCTGTCTATTGAGTTACCGGGAACCTTTTTGTAAGCGACTGTGCCCGGTGCATCTATACTCCGGGTGAGGGTGGTTTTTCCGTCAATCAGGTCTATGGCAGCTTTAAATAAGTGTTCATTCGGATCTCCTAAAGGAAACATTTCAATGGGAGATACAGTTTGAGCATCAACGTATGTGAATGCTTCGTCAAGTTGTACATCCGGCGCTATTCCATCAGCATAATCAGTAAAGTCTACTGAATTGTATATTTGACAAACAATAGGGTGCATCTCCCACTTTTTGTCGTCGCTTGTATATTCCAGTGAACCGACGTTTTTACCTACAGTTGTTTCTCCAATTACCACAACATTCATAAAAGGTTCCAATGAGTTGATCACCATTTCCGAAGCGGATGCACTGGAACTACTTACTAATACATACAGTGTTTTTAGGTTCAGGTTTTTCCCGTTTGATCCGAGCAAACTCTTGTTTGTATTAAATTGGACCTTTTTGTTTTTTTGTTTATCATTGTATTGTAGGTAACCTAATTTGTTGCCAACTTGATTTTCCGGTTGGAGAATAGTACATAATAAGATACCGGAAGATAATGCTCCACCATTGTTGTATCGTAAATCCAAGACAAATTCATCCACTCCGTTGAAGTCAGAGCCTGAAAGAGATTTTAAATGGTCGTCGTAAGACGTGTCATCATCGCTTTTCCCTGCAGTGAAATGGTTGTAAAGCAGATAACCTACTTTTTTATTTTTAACAGGACTTTCGATGACGTTCCATGTATACACCGGATCATCTTCAACTTTCCGGGCTGATGCTAAATTTATTTTTTCATTCTGAATCACAAACTTCTTTGTTGCCGGGTCCCATTTGGCTATTGTTAATGAACAGGCCTCACCTCCGGATAATGATGCAAAATTAGCATCTGTAACTGGAGCATCATTGATTTCTGTAATCCAGTCGCCTCGTTGCAATCCGGCATCATCGGCCGGAGAACCTTTCACTACATATAGTACGAGCGCAAGTATATCCTGATGTGTTTTATCAGCATAAATACCTGTAAATTCAAAACCGTATGAATACTCTTCATTTATCGTGCTACGTGTATTTTCTCCTGTGAGTTCTTTGATGTAGGAGAAATATTGATGTTTGCTTCCACGAACTTTCCCGTCTTTATCAGACAATAATGAATAAAAGAAAGTTTCCGGATCATTCGCATAATTCAGCTTGCCGGCTGCCGGTATTTCATTGTACCAATAATAATGTTCGCGCATGGTATCTTCTATCCATGCCTGCGTCTCAGGACGATCACTGTTACCACTTGGATCGTCATCATCCTTTGCAGGCACTTAAAGAGAGACAGATAAACAGGAATAATAAAGTTTTGATCTTCATATATGAGTTTGTTTTATAGTAAACGCAAATATATGAATTTATATTCTTTATTAGGTTAACTTTCGGTGGATTATCTTTTTATTGAACGTAACTTAATACTCATTAAACTTTTCTGTGGACGAACTTTCCCTCTATCCAGTAAGTAGCATGGTTAGCCTCAAACTTTAGTATAACATAGTTGGGGTCAGTCGGGCCACCGGGAAAATGGTTGATGAACCAGTCTTGCCAAAGTTCTTGTTTGGTATCTGCATCTGTGATAACTTCTACATCACCGGTCATGCAAACGCTGTCTCCTGAGCATAGAAGCATAAACCCCCTTTCGGATTCTTACGAAAATCAATTGTTTTCCATGAGTCGTTTCCGGTTGACATCCAAACGGTTGAAATACCTTCGGCTTTAACCATACTCATAGGTACAGGGCGGGGATACCCCTCTTGGTTAATAGAGGCAAGAACTACTACTTCGCTCTTTTGAAGCATTTCTGCGGCTTTCTTTTCAAGTGTTTCCATCTTTTAAATCTGTTTTGTTAATTGAATGGTGCAAATATAAGTAGCCGGAGATATTCCTTCATTGTATAAAAACGACATTTATGCTTCTATGTAAGTCAGCGTGACTTCTTCTTCCGGCGAAGGAAGGGCCAGAAAAGAGTAGGGGGTATTACCTGACATCCTTTTTATTTCTCTTGAAAGATGGGGGACATCATAGTATCCTGCGTGAACAGCAGTAGATAACAGGTTGTCGCAGGTAGCACTCCTCAATAAATCTACCGCATTTTTGAACTGCATAATTCTGCTGTATATTTTGGGAGTGTATCCTGTATTTATTTTGAATTTACGTTCGAATTGTCGTTGGCATAGGCAAATATCTTCCACTAATGATTGTACCGGGAGCTTTCCCTGATGACGGTTTATTTGTTCTATGGCAAACGCAATCTGTGGGTCCGTCTGTAGATCATATTTGTATAGAGACTTGATGAATAATTCTTCTATTATCTTTATTCTATCTCTAAAGTTATCCTCTTCACATAGTCTTTCTGCAAATGAGGCATCGAAGAAGTTAGTTACTTCATCAGCACAGATTCTTTGATTGGTAAGTTCATGCAGGGGTAATTGTATGAAACGTGATAATCCGGAAGGTAGAAAACGGACTCCCAGCATATGAATGGTTTCCGCATAAGCTACCAGTTCCGAGTAACTATTCATCGGTCCAATGAAGTAGGAACGGTAAGGTTTCATGGTTAGCCTGCCATCTACCGTCTGTGTAGCCTCTCCAAGGGTGAAGATAAAATCCGTGCATCCGTCGGGAAGTATGTTGATGCGCATTCCATATTCAGGATTGCCTTTAAATTCCCAATATTTGTCAATATAGGGGGAGAGCAGACTGCATGGTGGGTATTCTTTGTACATAAATTTAGGATGTCATTGCACAAAGGTAATCATTGGCAGGTTATATACCTTATTTTTCCATTTCTTTTTCCGTCATATCTACTTCTCCCTGAAAGTTGATGGACTGGCGGTTTTGCATGTTTACGAATATGGTAGAGGAGCCGTTGCTAAAAATATCGATATCAAAATCGAATTTATCTTCCGTGCTCCGTGCGGTGAATTTGATTTTTGCTGTTCCTTTCTTATCCCAATCCAGTTTATAGTCGGTAAGTGGAGCTTTGAAGTTAAGCCCTTCTCCGCCACCATAAGGAATTGAATAGGCCCTTCCGTAATAAGGTAGATGGGATATGATGGAATCGTTCCTGATTTCTACAGAATATGGAGAAGTCAGCATCACGGACCGTCCCCTTGCAGGAAGTGCCCGGTTCACATCTATTTTATATTTCCCGGATGTGATGAGTTTTTCAACCGCTTGTTTCTTTAGCTCTTTCTTTTCTTTCTTAGTTTGTGCAGAAAGAGTCGGTATACTGATTGCCATAATCAGCAATAAGGAAAAAATAATTCGGATTGCTTTCATACATACTTATATTTTATGGGTTATATATATGAGTAACAAAAATGCTCCGGCACTATTGGATGAACTTTGCAGCAAATTAAAATGATAACTGTAATATGGAAGTAATAACAATGGATAGCAAGGTGTATAAAGACCTTGTCGGGAAAATTCAACGAATTGCCGACTTCGTGGCAAAGGCACAGGTTATGCCCAAAGAGGAAAATGAGGTGTGGCTGGATACTAATCAGGTGGCGGATGCCCTGAATATAAGTACACGCACATTACAACGATTGAGAAACGAAAACCTGATAAGTTACTCTATGCTGAGAGGGCGGTGTCTTTATAAACTTTCGGAAATAGAACGGGGACTGAATGAACGCATCATCAAATGCAAACCACAGGATAGGGAGAATTTTCGGAGGAATTATTTCTTGAATGATAACGAGAATGAATAAAGAGGATATTCTTCTGCTAACGGATAAGGGGTTGGCGGTTTTCAAGTATTATATCCCTTTCTCTTTTAAACTCGGACGTAATTTCTTAAATCCGCTGTACAAAGATAGCAAGGCTTCGTGTAATGTGTATTTTGACCGGAGAAACGGAATGTACAAAATGAAGGATTTCGGAAATGATGATTATTCGGGGGACTGTTTTGCGTTGGTCGGCAAGCTAAACGGACTGAATTGTAAAGAACCTAAAGACTTTGTGCAAATACTGGCTATCATTGATCGGGATATGCACTTGGGCTTATCTGACAAGTCCGAAATGAGAATTTCCTCTACTACATCTGTTCCGGTGATTGCGGAAGTTACACATGTACCGAAAAAAAGAGCTTTACGGCTGCGGAACTTGCCTTTTGGGGAGAAAGTGGTATCACGCAAGAGGTGCTGAAATTGTTCCGGGTGGTTTCGTTGAAGAAGTTCAGCAGCGAGAATAACGAAGGGAAACCGTTCAGCATTGTGGCGACGGATAAAGAACCGGTATTCGGATATACTGCAAAGCAATATGTGAAGGTGTACCGCCCGCACTCGGAGATGCGCTTTTTATATGCCGGGGATTTTGGGGAGAATTACTGCTTTGGGCTGGAACAGTTGCCTGCTAAGGGGGATTTGCTCTTTATTACGGGTGGTGAGAAGGACGTGATGAGCCTGACGGTTCACGGGTTTCATGCTATCTGCTTCAATTCGGAAACGGTGACTATTCCCGTGGGGATTATTCATAGGCTCTCTTTCCGGTTCAAACATATTGTCCTGCTCTATGATGTGGATAAAGCGGGGCTGGACAGTTCGGCAAAACAAGAACTGGCGTTGAAGAATTACGGGGTGAAACGATTGTTGCTGCCACTGGCGGGAACGAAGGTGGAAAAGGATATTTCGGACTTTTTCCGTTTGGGAAACAGCCGGGAGGATTTGATTAAACTATTTCTGGATTATCTGGATACAATATACAGCGAAACTATGTCTGCTCTGAAATCTTGTGAGGTGGATTTTAATAATCCGCCGCCCGTGGCACAAATGGTTGTGTCGGTGAATGATGTGCCGTTGGGCACGCAAGGGAATATCCTCTGTATTACCGGTGGTGAGGGAACCGGAAAAAGTAATTATGTGACGGCATTGATAGCCGGTGCCATCGGACAATCCGACAAGAATAAGGATAAGGTGATGGATACGTTGGGGGTGTCGGTTTGTGAAAACAGCAAGCGAAAGGCGATTCTGTTTTATGATACGGAACAGTCGGAGGTGCAGACGTACAAGAACATTACAAACCTTTTAAGGCGTTGCGGACGGGAAACGATGCCGGAATACCTGAAAGCGTATTGCCTGACGGGAATGAGCCGGAAAGAGCGTTTGCAGGCGATTATCCAAAGCATGGATAAGTTTCATTATCAGTTCCGGGGGATTCACATGGTGGTGATTGACGGGATTGCGGACTTGATAAAGGGTGCGAATGATGAAACGGAAAGTATTGCCGTGGTGGAGGAATTGTACCGGCTGGCGGGGATTTACAATACTTGTATCGTTACTATCCTGCATTTTATTCCTTCGGGGCTGAAGTTGCGCGGGCATCTGGGTAGTGAGTTGCAACGAAAGGCGGCGGCAATTCTTTCTATCGAGAAAGATACTGATCCATCGGTGTCGGTGGTGAAGGCGCTGAAGGTGCGTGACGGTAGCCCGCTGGATGTGCCTATCATGCAGTTTGCATGGGATAAGGATGCCGGGATGCACGTGTATCTGGGGGAAAAGCCGAAAGAGGAAAAGGAGAAGCGGAAAGAGGATGAACTCGTGGCGGTGGCACGGGATATTTTCGGACGGCAGGACTTTATTACTTATGTGGATTTGGCGGAACAGATTCAAGCGATACTGGACGTGAAGGAACGCACGGCGAAAAGTTATATCAAGTTCATGCGGGAGAAGGAAATCATACGGAAAGACCCGTCGAACCAGAGTTATTATATCATCGGAAATTTAAAACAGGCAGGCTTATGATACCATTGGATAAAGAAACATTCGAAGCGTATATGGAACGGTTGCTCGAACAAGTGGAAAAGGTCGTAGGCGCATTGGACAAGAAGAACAAGAAGCCGCAAAATTACCTGAACTGGGAACGGTTGTACGACAACCAGGACGTTTGCCTGTTGCTGAACATCAGCAAACGGACACTGCAACGGTATAGGGATAATGGGTTGAAGTATCACACGATTCTGCATAAGACGTATTATAGGGAAAAGGACTTGCACGAGTTTATACGGCGGTATTTCGATGGGGAGAATGTAGGGAAAGGCAAAGCGGAGGAATGTAAGGAAGATGAACGTACAGAGGATGGGATGTTGTCCGATGGTGAGAACGAACTTACGGAAGATGTTTAAGTTGTTATAATTTCCATTTAAGCAGATTTAGCTGATAACCTGACGTTGTGTGTATATCCCGTACTGTCGTGATGATAGGACGGGATATTTTTTCAAAGTATTGGTAGTAACAGGTAAATACTGCCGAAAATTTGAAAATGAAAGTAGGAATACATGTTATTAGGCATAAAATAATATAATTCATCTGACAGGTGTCCTTTTCTGAAAAATAAAAGCTATATTTGTGATAAAATCTCGAATAAAGCAATTAAAATATGATTATTCAATTTACAATAGGAAACTTTCTATCTTTTAAAGAACAATCTACATTGTCATTAGCGGCATCAGCTTTGAAAGAAGTACAGGTTCCGGCTGAAGATATAATCTTTAGTGTAGGGACTGCCGGATTATCGTTAATGAAGAGTGCGGTGGTTTATGGTGCCAATGCATCCGGTAAATCCAATTTCATTAAGGCTTTTGAGTTCTTTAAATGGTATGTGATAAATTCATCAAAGGATATTCAGGCGGGGGAACGTGTCAATATAGAGAGTTTCCGGTTAAACTCGCTTACTGCGGGTGAACCAAGTTATTTTGAAGCCATATTCTGTGATGAAGATAATCAATATCGTTATGGATTTGAAGCTGATAATTCTTTGGTACATTCGGAATGGCTCTATCAAAAAGCTAATAAAAAGAGGGCTAAGGAGGTGGAACTATTCTACCGGGAAAAAGATAGCTTCGATATTCATACCAAGTTTGTCGTTGGTAAAGAGCTTGCAGGTAAACGAATGGTGAGAGCAAATGCATTATTACTTTCTGTTGCGGCACAATTTAATGATCCGACAGCAGTGGAGATAATGAAATGGTTGAACGATACCACTATTATTTCTGGTTCTAATGATGAGAAGATATGGAATACCGCCACTATCCAACTGGATGACATCAAAATGAAACAGAGAATTGTAGAGTTTTCACGCTATGCTGATTTAGGTATTGAGAATATTGAAAAAATTGATAATACTATTGTCAGTACGCATACGCAGTACGATGATGAAGGTAATGAAGTCAAAGCTGTTACTTTCCCATTCAGGAAAAATGAATCGGAAGGTACAATAAAGTATTTTTCTTTAGCGTACCCTATTATTGATGCTTTGGATAATGGAAAGCGTCTGATTATAGATGAATTTGATTCTAAGATGCATCCACTTCTTACGTGTAGAATTATTGCCTTGTTTAATTCAAAAGAAACAAATCCGAAAAATGCTCAATTGATTTTCACTACTCACGATACTAATTTGTTGAGTGCTAATATATTCCGACGGGATCAGATTTGGTTCACACAAAAAGACCGTTATGGGGCAACCGAACTTTATTCATTAGCAGAGTATAAAGTTCGTAATGATGCTTCGTTTGAAAAAGATTACTTATCCGGAAAGTACGGAGCTATTCCAATTGTCGGAGATTTAACCCGTTTGTTTAATACGCAAGAAAAATAAACTATGGCGGCTACAAAAAGGAAAAATATAAATCCGCGTATCGAAAGAAAAATAACCCGTATCAGTGGTGTGCGTGAAGTGAAACAAACATTTCTAATTATTTGCGAAGGGGTTAATACTGAGCCGGACTATTTTAATGCTTTCCGCTTGACTTCTGCCAATGTAAAAGCTATCGGTCAAGGCATGGGAACATTAACATTAGTACAGAAAGCTATCAATATAAAAGAGCAGGAAAGGCAAAAAGGAAGGACATACAATCAGAATTGGGTGGTCTTTGACAAAGATGACTTTCCAGAAAATGACTTTAACTCTGCTATCCTATTAGCACGCCAAAATGGTTTTGAAGTGGCTTATAGCAATCAGGCTTTTGAATTTTGGTTCTTACTTCACTTTAATCTATATCAAGGGGCTTTACATCGTTCCAGATATGAAAAAATGTTGAGTACTTTGCTCGGATTTGCTTATACAAAAAAAACGGGTGTAAGTTCTAAAATGTTTAATGCTTTATTCCCTAAACAAGAACAAGCTATTAATCAGGATAAAAAGAGAACAGTTGAAGACTCTACAACAACAGGTATAGAACTTTTTTATGAGCTCGACTATATTAATTTATCCAATTACTTAAAAAAAATAAGGCATCAAGTAAAGAAATATAATATCGAAGATTTGGAATTGCCATATTTGCTATATAAATTAGGTGATTATTATCAAGCTTATCTGATGTACAAAGATTTAGCCAATGAAAATTGGAAGAAACAAAGATATATTTTGTACTTTATTTGTATGCATAATATTCATGCAATAAGATACGGTATAAAAATTCAATTGATGAATAGAAGTGATATTGATCATGAAAAAATTGTAAAAGATATTGAGAGGATTGATTTGCAGGATGTTTTAATAAAACTTCCAATAGATAAATCGATTAAACATGTTCTTGAAGATTTGCTTTCGTATCGTTTTCACAGTATAAATTTAGTTGAAAGTGATATTTTAAAAGAAGATTTATCCGGCCAAAGAGTTTCTGCTGAAAAAGGTGGTTTTTCCTCAAATAGCAAAATATTTCTTTTGGAACATAAATCATATCAGGAATTAGATTTTTGTAATGAGAATTTTATTATTTGCGACAATAATAATTATTCTAAAGACATATATTATAATGTAGCAGCAGGCATACTTATCAGTAATGTGACAAAATCAAATGGGGATAGGTTCTTTGGCCAAACCAAAATAGACGAATTAAGTAAAGAACATCTACTTATACTTATTTTTCATATTCAAAACGAAAATCTATTGAAAATTTACAAACGCTATAATATAGAAAACATAATATTGAGTGAAAATGGCTGTTCTTTTTTATAAATTCAATTATAAGGAATGCAAACGAGAGTATCAATAATAATAATAGTATGAACTATTTAATTATTAATAGAGATTCTGTTTGCAATATTATACAAAATATCATCAGCATAATTAATAAATCAAATTGTGAAAATATTAATTATTCTGATTTATATCCGATCATAAATCACATTTGGGATAATACTTATTTTATGAGATTTGGAAAAGATATAACAAATTTGATATATAAACATAAGCCCAAAATCAATGATGCTATATTTTTGATAAATAACATTATGAGTGTTCATAATGATGATAATTCGAATAATGCTACATTTCTTTTATGTAGCTATCTAAATGCGCAAAACGTAACTATAGACAATATAAAATCATTAAATGATATTAAGATTAATGATGATTATTTCTATTTGGCGTCATTGTATCCGGCATTATCAGAAAATCTTAAGAAAGAAGCTATATTATGGTTTAGAGAAAATCTAAATGCCCTGTATTATGCAGCTCTTATACATTCAAATTACAGAATACCGATTTTAGATGTAGCAACATTGTCTATGCTAATTGAGGAACCATTTAACAATGTTTCTAAATACAAACAAATAGAAGAAACTGTTTGTGCTGTATTAGTTCTTATTAGAAAAGATACTAAACAGCAAGAATTACATCCAATATTAGATCAATTTGGTACAGTAAATGAATGTTTTAATTTTTTGATAAATCCATTGCATTTTAAAAATAAACAAATGATAAAACCAACATGGTTGTGTCGTTGTGAAGATGATATATTAAAGGAACTTTTAAAGGATGAAGTATTGAGAAACAAAATGAAAACATATATAAAAGAAGACTATTGGGGGAAATTAGAATATGAACGAATATGGAAAATTTTGTAAAACGGATTATTGTTATGTAGTATAATTAGAGATTTTACACTTTATATGTAAATTATAATCAGAAAATAATATGAAACTATATAATAAGCATAGGCCTAAGAAGTATATGAATAACAAACAGATAGTCATTTTATTAGGAGCAGGCTTTGTGTTCCCATGGGTAAAATTAAGTTCATCAAGTATTAAAGAAGCATTTATTAAAGATGATACTTTTTCAATAAATGGGCAAACTATTGGAGAATTTATCTTTAATAAATTAGATAGTTTTTATGATTATGGAGAAGCTAATTTTGAAACATTTAAACATTCATAGCATGCCACCGATGACGAGTTTGCTGCCTAACGAGTTCATGGCATCTTTGATGCTGAAGCTGACGGGAGGGCTGGTTCAGGTGCGGGGGCTTCTTTTCCGGAGGGGCGGAAAGGAAGTCGGGCGGCTGGTGGATGTAGGGCTTGCCGTCGGATGCGGGGGACGTTGTTGGTGATGCCGAAGGTGTGCCCGGTGACGGGGTGATGCCGTGACCTGATTTCTCTTTTTTTCTTATCTTTGCCAAAGTTTTGTGGCAGATTGCAAAGAGCGCTGCATAGTATTAAAGTAAATACATTATTAATATAATACACTTAAAACTTTATGGCAACAGTTGACGATAAAAAAAGATTATCTTTTCTATGGTAGGGCTGAACAAGACCATTCAGCAGAACAATAAACAGGTGTTGAAGAACATCTATCTTTCGTTCTTCTATGGCGCAAAGA